>VOFC01006227.1_pt1:1202500-2052482 | contig 2052482 bp, 1610 predicted proteins | sample 5384161 | NCBI WGS metagenome assembly VOFC01 (sample SAMN12384722, study PRJNA508395) | human gut metagenome | isolation source: healthy gut B | host: Homo sapiens
GTAATAATATTCTGAAGCGCAAGAAATCGAAGAAGCGCTACACTTTGGCTGATAGATATAATGTAGCTAAATCTAAAGAAATGTTTCTATTGATTCAGAGTGTCTACAATCCTCTTAATAGTATCGAGCGCGCAATCCGTTCATGGAATGGCGGTAATCATTACAGTAAGAAGCGTACTCAGAGATATTTCGAGAAGGTAATGAAACTTTTGAAAAAGTAATTCTTTTTCCATAAGGCCCGATTGTTCTGAAAAAGAGCAATCGGGCTTGCTTTTTACTCGTTTTCGCCTCTTTTATGTACGTTTTGTTGTTATTCTGTTTAATAACTGTTAAATATATGCAGATTTCTGACAAAATGTTTGGCGGGGTCGGAAAAAAGTCGTACCTTTGCACTCGCAATTCAGAAATGAGTTGATTATATCGCGGTGTGGAGCAGTTGGTAGCTCGCCAGGCTCATAACCTGGAGGTCGCATGTTCGAGTCCTGCCGCCGCAACAATGATCGGGTAAGAAGTTGGTCAACAACATCTTATCCGATTTTTTTGTGCCCTAATTTATTAATTTAACATTAAATATTTGTTTAATTCGAATTAAAGTGCTACTTTTGCACAATAATATTTTTATGTGCAATTAATAAAAAAGGAAGGGCTTCAATATGTCAGTATCCAAAACAAGACAAAAACTGGTAGATGTCGCACGACAACTCTTTGCCAAGAATGGTATAGCAAATACTACGATGAATGATATTGCTGTAGCTTCTGGTAAGGGAAGACGTACGCTTTATACTTATTTCAGTAGGAAGGAGGATGTCTATTACGCTGTGATAGAATCAGAGTTGGAGCGTCTTTCGGACAAGTTGGACGAGGTTGCTAATTGCAAGATGCGTCCACAGGATAAAATCATCGAGCTTATCTATACTCACCTCAGTATGATCAAGGAAACGGTTGTAAGAAACGGTAACCTCCGTGCTGAGTTCTTCCGAAACATCTGGATGGTTGAGAAGGCGAGAAAAAACTTCGATGAAGACGAAATAGAGATTCTCAGAAGAATTTATGCCGAAGGAAGAGAAGATGGTGAGTTTGATATTGATAACATCGATTTGGTGGCCGATATTACTCACTATTGTATCAAAGGTCTCGAGGTTCCATTTATCTATGGACGTTTGGGCCATGGCATGAATGTGGAGTCGAGCAAACCTCTGGTTGCCAAGGTGGTTTATGGTGCCTTGGGAAAGTCGGGCTTGAAACTCTAGATAAAAGAAAATGGTAAATACGTAACTAATTGATAATTAATTAAATAAGAAAGAAATGGGATTATTAAGTGGTAAAACAGCCCTTGTAACAGGTGCTGCTCGCGGCATCGGTAAGGCTGTCGCTATGAAGTTCGCCTCTGAGGGCGCTAACATCGCATTTACAGACCTCGTACTCAACGACGATATGGCTGCCGGTTTGGAAGCTACTCGTAAGGAGATTGAGGCTCTTGGTGTAACCTGTCGTGCTTATGCTGGTAATGCAGCAGATTTCGAGGAGACACAGAAGACAGTTAAGCAGATTCATGAGGACTTCGGTTCTATCGATATCCTGGTTAACAATGCAGGTATCACTAAGGACGGTTTGATGCTCCGTATGAGCGAGGCTCAGTGGGATGCTGTTTTGAATGTAAACTTGAAGTCAGCCTTCAACTTCATTCATGCTTGCTCTCCAATCATGCTTCGTCAGCGTGGTGGTTCTATCATCAACATGGCTTCTGTAGTAGGTGTTCATGGTAATGCAGGTCAGTGCAACTATGCAGCTTCTAAGGCTGGTATGATTGCTTTGGCTAAGTCTATCGCTCAGGAGTTGGGTCCTAAGGGCGTACGCGCCAATGCTGTAGCTCCTGGTTTCATCGAGACTGCAATGACTGCACAGTTGCCTGAGGAAATCCGCAAGGACTGGATGCAGAAGATTCCATTGCGTCGTGGTGGTCAGACAGAGGATATCGCAAATGTTTGCCTCTTCCTCGCTTCCGACTTGTCTAGCTATGTTAGCGGTCAGGTTATTCAGATCGACGGTGGTATGAACATGTAATCTCTCGGCAACGTTTTGTTGATAAAACATGCAGGTAGTTTACGAAGACAACCATATAATCATAGTCTCTAAGAAAAGTGGTGAAATCGTGCAGGGCGACAAGACCGGCGACGAACCTCTCTCGGAGACTGTGAAACAGTACATCAAGGAGAAGTATCACAAGCCGGGAAATGTATTTCTCGGTGTGGTGCATCGCCTTGACCGTCCTGTTTCGGGTTTGGTCGTATTTGCCAAGACTTCTAAGGCATTGAGTCGTCTGAATAATATGTTCAGGGATGGCGAAGTTCACAAAACCTATTGGGCAATCGTGAAGAACATGCCAAAGGAACCTGAGGCTACGCTCACCCATTGGATAGTAAGAAATGAAAAGCAGAATAAGAGCTATGCTTACGACCATGAGGTGAAAAACTCGAAGAAAGCGATATTGAAGTATAAGGTGATAGGTCATACAGACCATTATACACTTCTGGAGGTGAACTTGATGACGGGTCGCCATCATCAGATAAGATGCCAGCTTGCCAAGATGGGATGTCCTATCAAGGGAGATCTGAAATACGGTTCTCCACGTAGCAATGCAGATGGCAGTATTTCTCTCCTTTCACACAGAGTAGAATTTGTTCATCCTGTGTCTAAAGAAACAATAGTAGCAGAGGCTCCGCTGCCGGATGATAATCTTTGGCGAGCTATTGCACCCTAACTCAAAAATCCATGCTTATGAAGAGGTATGCGAAATGGGCAGGAATCACGGTGTTGACTCCATTGGTGCTCATCTTTTTGTTATCCATTCTGCTTTATCTGCCACCTGTTCAAAATTGGGCGGTAAAGCAAGTGGCTGCTTATGCCTCTGAGTCGACGGGTATGGATATTTCGGTAAAGCAAGTACGCCTCGTCTTCCCTCTGAAACTAGGAGTGGAAGGCGTAAAGGTACTTCAGCCAATCGACTCACTCAAGAATTCCCCAAACTTGGCTTTAAAAAATAAGAGAGATACCGTTGCCGACATCCAGAAGATGGTGGTAGACGTACAATTGTTGCCTCTTTTCGAAAGTCAAGTCATGGTGGATGAACTCAATTTCACCCAGATGAAGGTGAATACCACTAATTTTATTCACGAAGCCAGAATCAAGGGCAATGTAGGTAATCTGCGCCTGAAGGCTCATGGCATTGATCTCGGAAAGGAGAAGGTCAGGGTGAATCATGCCCTGTTGGCTGATGCCCGTCTCTCGGTAGAACTGAGCGATACTGTGCCGCCGGATACTACGCCTAGTACCAATTTCTGGAAGGTGAATATCGAAAAACTGAAACTGAAGAACACTGATTTCGTATTACACATGCCTGGAGATACCCTCCAGGTGAATGCTTATTTTGGAGATGCGGTGGCGCAGACTACCTATCTCGACCTTTATAAAGGACTTTATCAGATAGGTCATCTTGACTGGAAGAAGGGCAAGGTGAACTATGACCAGAACTATATCCGTCCGGTATCGGGCATGGACTTTAACCATATCGCCCTGTCGGCCATGACTTTGAAGGCAGACTCTTTCTATTATTGCGATTCGAAGATAGATGTCAAGATTCGTGAAGCTCAGTTTAAGGAGAAAAGCGGTTTGCAGGTAGACCAGCTCTATGGCAGATTCGTGATGGATTCCGTGAAACTGCAGTTGCCTGATATCTGTCTCCGTACCCCATACTCCCAATTGCAGGCAACGGTGGATATGGATATGAATGCCTTTGATGAGGTGAAACCTGGCAAGTTGATGGCACAGCTGAAGGGAGCTTTGGGCCGTTCAGACCTGTTCCTCTTTGCAGGCGATGCCTTCCCAAGCGCCATGAAGAAGAAATGGCCATTCTATCCGATGAAGATAGAAGGTTCGTTCAAGGGAAATATGCAGCAGGCATCTTTCTCGGGTTTGAAACTGTCGCTGCCTACAGCCTTCGAACTGAGTGCTGATGGAAAAGTGGGTAACCTGACGGATTTGAACCGTCTGAAGGCAAATGTAGATCTGAACGCCCGTACCTATCATCTGGATTTCGTTACCGCCATGTTTGACCCTTCTCTGATGCAGGAGATACGTGTGCCTAGCGGTATCGGAATTCGTGGTAATATTCAGGCAGACGGCTCCAGATATGCTACCCGACTCGCCATTACCGAAGGTCGTGGCAGAATGAGGGTAGATGCCAAGATAGATGCGAAGACCCGGAAAGACGGCAGTATCGATATGAACCGTCTGGCTTATCAAGCTAAGATTCAGGCGCACAACATCCAGGCAAAGCATTTCCTTCCAAAACAGGATTTGCATTCTTTCACCGGCTCATTGCAGGCGAAGGGAGTGGGAACTGATTTCCTCTCTCCTCGTACCCGATTGCAGGCTAAGGCACAGGTAAACCAGATTCAGTATGGCAAATACAAACTGGATCATGTATTGGCAGTGGCTCACGTTGCCAATGGAAAGGTGCATGCCGATATCGACAGCAAGAGCCAGTATCTTACGGGGCTCGTCAGCCTTGATGCACTTACGAATTCCAAGAAACTGGAGGCTACCCTGGTGGCAGATGTCCGCGATGTGAATCTTTATTCATTAGAGGTAACGAAGGCACCGATGCGCCTGTCGCTCTGCGGTCACATGGATATCAGGTCCGACCTGAAGGACAGTCACGACATCATGGCTTCGATGAGTGATATTACGGTTCGTACGGCAGAGAAGAATTATCGTCCGGTGGGTGTTGACGCTGATGTCTTTACCCGCAGAGATACCACGCACGCAGTCATCAATTGTGGCGACTTCCATCTCAACATGGATGTACACGGAGGCTATAAGCAGTTGATGAGCCGTTTTGCCGGATTGCAGAAAGAATTGGCTCATCAGCTTAGGAACCATCATATCGATCAGGTGAAGATGCGCAGTCAGTTCCCTTTCGGTCATGTTTATCTTACCACAGGAAAGGACAATTTCATTTCCCGTTTCATCGCTTACTGCGGTTATGATTTCAAGACGGTGGATATGAAGATGACCATGTCGCCTGTAACAGGTGTCAATGGTTATCTCAACATCGATTCACTGGTAGCGAGTGGCATGCAGTTGGATACGATCCGTACCTTGGTGAAGACTGAGGGCGATACCATCCGCTATGCAGCACGTGTTCAGAACAACAAGCATAATCCTCAGTATGTGTTCCGGGCACAGGTAGAGGGCGAACTGCAGGAGAAAGGTTCCAATATCGATGCCCGCATCTATGATGCCAAAAACAGATTGGGTGTAGATGTGGGGCTGGAGGCGCTGTTGCTGGAAAACGGCGTGAAGATTTCGCTCATCGATACCCATCCTGTCCTGGGGTACAAAAAGTTTACTGCCAACGATGACAACTATCTGATGTTGGGCAATGACGACCGTGTTTCTGCCAATCTGATTCTGAAGGCAGCCAACGGCATGGGTATCCGTATATATAGCAATGATGAAAACGAAGAAGCGCTGCAGGATCTTACGGTGAGCATGAGCCAGTTTAATCTGGATAAAGTGCTCAGCGTGATTCCTTATATGCCTGACATCTCGGGTATTCTTGACGGCGACTTCCATATTATCCAGACCAAGGATGAACTCTCGGTTTCTTCTAATCTGAACATCGACAATATGGTTTACGAAAAGTGTCCGATGGGAGATGTCGGTACTGAATTCGTTTACATGCCAAAGAGCGACGGTTCTCATTATGTAGATGGTTTCCTCAATTATGAGGGTGAAGAAGTAGCTACCGTAAAGGGTACTTACAAATCGGAAGGAAACGGTTATCTCGATGCCGAAGTGGGTATGGAGAAGTTGCCTCTGCATTTTGTCAACGGTTTCGTTCCTGACCAGATTATGGGTCTGAAGGGATATGGCGAAGGAAAACTGAGTTTGAAGGGAGCCTTGAGCCAGTTGGATGTAGAGGGCGAAGTATATCTGGATTCGGCTTATTTCGTCAGTGTGCCGTATGGCATCACGATGCGTTTTGCCAACGATCCTGTCCGTATCATAGACAGCAAGTTGCTCTTCGAAAACTTCATGATGTATGCCAACAATGAGAGTCCGCTCAATATCCAGGGCAGTCTCGACTTTACGAATATAGAGAAGATGATGCTCGATATCCGGATGCGAGCACAGAACTTCCTGCTGATTGATGCCAAGGAGAATGCCCGTTCCGAGGCTTTCGGCAAGGCGTATGTCAACTTCTTTGGAGCGATGCGCGGACCGGTAAGCAATCTGAAGATGCAGGGTAAGCTGGATGTTCTCGGCAATACGGATATGACGTATGTGCTGAAAGAATCGGAACTGACTACTGATACGCAGCTCGATGAGCTGGTGAAGTTTACGAATTTCAAGAGTGGCAAGCCTGTCGTTGTCGAGCGTCCGGCACTGGAAGGATTGAACATGATGTTGGGCATGTCGATAGACGAGTCGGCTCATATCCTCTGTGCATTGAATGCCGACCAAACCAACTACATCGACCTGATGGGCGGTGGTGATCTGACGATGACTTACAATTCGGTTGATGGCATCGGCATCACGGGCAAGTATACCCTGAACAATGGCAAGATGAAATATTCGCTGCCTATCATTCCGCTCAAGACGTTTGATATCCAGGACGGCAGCTACATAGAGTTTAACGGCGATCCGTTCAACCCGACCCTGAACATCACGGCAACAGAGAATGTCAGGACAACGGTAAACGAGGGACAGGGAACCGGCCGCTCGGTGGATTTCATTTGTGGCGTAAAACTCTCGCAGACATTGAATAAGCCAGGCATCCAGTTTATCGTTTCCTCACCAAACGATGCCACCTTGCAGGATGAACTGAACACGATGAGTATTGAAGAGCGGGGTAAGATAGCCATTACGATGCTGGCTTCGGGCATGTATCTTGCCAACGGAAATACCAATTCGTTCTCCATGAACAGTGCCTTGAGCTCATTCCTCAACTCAGAGATCAATAATATTGCAGGTTCAGCGATGCGTTCTGTGGGGGTAGATGTCGGTATGTCGGTAGATAACTCCACCAATGCAGCAGGTGCCATGCACACCGATTACAACTTTAAGTTTGCCAAGCGGTTCTTCAACAACCGCTTGAGTTTCAGTGTGGGCGGCAAGGTTTCTACCGGTGCAGAAATGGAGAATGCAGCCAACAATGATGATGTATTCTTCAACAATATCGAATTGCAGTACCGTCTCAACGAAGGTGCGAGCCAGTATATCCGTGCCTTCTACAACAATAATACCTACGATTGGCTCGAAGGCTTGATTGGTGAGTATGGTATCGGTTTCAAGTGGCAGAGAAAACTGCAACATTTCAAGGATATCTTCCGTTTCAAGACTGATAAGCAGCAGATTCCTGCAGCCCCAATGGAGAAGAATCCTGCGGTGAAGAAGAGTACGAACGAAAAGAAGGATACGATGGAGAAAGCCAAAACAAAGGACTTTGACCCATTGAAACTTAACGAAAAGTAATGAGCGATATGAAACAGCAGAACAGGTTATACCTTATTATATATGTGGCAGCATTGCTGATGTTGTCGGGGCAGCTCATAACGGGTTGCTCTTCAACCAGTGCGCTGAAAGAAGACGAGCAGCTGTTTACGGGTCTGGTACCTATTGAGTATAAGAACTACGAGAAGGGAGCTTATGCTGATTCTACCATCACCGAGATGGAGTATGCCCTGGCTTCGGCTCCGAACGGTGCTTTGTTCGGAAGCAGCTATTACCGCACTCCGTTCCCTGTGCGCCTGTGGATATGGAATGCTTTCTCTCAGTCGGATGGAGCACTGGCTAAGTGGATAACCAAGGTATTCGGTTCCAAACCTAAGCTGATGGCGAATGTGAATCCGCAACTCCGTGCCCAGGTAGCCGAGCATCAGCTCGATAAATATGGCTATTTTAACGGTAAGGTGACTTATGATGTGCTGACACAGAGCAATCCGAAGAAGGCGAAGGTCGCCTATCAGGTAGACTTCGGTCATCTCTGGACGCTTGATTCTATGGCTTATCTCAACTTCCCAGCCAAGAGCAAGCAGTTTATAGATGCTTCCATGAACAAGGCGCTCATACGGAAGGGGAGTCCTTTCAATGTCGCCAACATGGAATCGGAACGTCAGCGTATCACCCGTCTGTTCCGCAACAGGGGCTATTATTTCTATCAGAACAGTTATGCTTCTTATCTTGCCGATACCGTGAATGTGCCCGGCAAGGTGCAGTTGCGGCTGATGATGGCAGACAGCGTGGATGATAGGGCTACCCGCCAGTGGTATATCGGAAAGATTCATGTTAATTTCAGAAAGCAGTATATGGAGGAGTTGAAGGATTCCTTTGTGCGCAGCTATCTGAGTTTCCATTATAATGGAAGAAAGATGCCGATACGTCCGGGCATCGTTTTGCAGAGTCTGCGCCTGCGTCCCCGTGAACTGTATCGGGTACGTACCGAGGAGCGTGCCAAGACTGGACTTCAGAAGATGGGACTCTTCAGCTATTCCAGCATCCAGTTCTCTCCCCGTTCGGTGCAGACCCTAGACAGTTTAGGCCATGTAGTATATCGTGATACTTTGGATGCCAATATCGATCTGGTATTCGACAAGCCATACGATTTCTATGTCGAGGCAAATGCCCGCGGCAAAACGACCGGTAGAGTAGGACCGGAGTTGGTTGTGGGACTTACCAAGCGCAATGCTTTTCATGGAGGCGAGAAACTTACTGTCAATCTGCATGGTTCGCATGAGTGGCAAACTATCAGTCAGGCTGGTGGAGGTTCTACCCGCATCAATTCCTATGAATACGGATCGGATGTTTCCGTAGAGTTCCCTCGCATCATCACGCCTTGGAATATGTTCAGAACGATGGAGCAGAATGAGCGCAGATACCGTGCCGGGCATATGCCTACCAAATATCGAGGTGTGCCAACTACTACCATCAAGGCTTCGATGAATGTGCTGAACAGAGCCAGCTATTTCCGACGTCATGTGGCAGCGGGCGAGTTAACCTATGCGTGGTCAACCTCTTACCAGCATCAGCATTCTTTCAGTCCGCTGATTCTCTCTTATGAGTTTATGAACAGCCGTACAGCCGCTTTCGATAGCATCCTCGCCCTGCATCCTTATCTTCAGATATCGATGCGCGACCAGTTTGTGCCTAAGATGAGTTACACCTATACTTATCGCAGTCCGCGCCGTTACCGCCATCCTATCACCTGGTCAACCACCATCAGCGAGGCAGCCAATATTCTTTCGCTCGGTTACATGGCGGCCGGAAAGGGATGGAACGAGAAAGACAAGAAGATGTTCAAGAATCCGTTTGCTCAGTTCCTGAAACTGGAGACAGATTTCGTGAGATATTGGCGTATCACCCAGGATGGTACGCTGGTGGGACATGTCAATGCCGGCATTATCTGGAGTTATGGCAATGCCGAGAATGCTCCTTATTATGAGCAGTTCTATATCGGTGGTGCCAACAGTGTGCGAGCCTTTAATGTGCGGAGTATCGGACCGGGCAGATACCAGCCTACCAACAGCAAGTATTCGTATATCGACCAGACGGGCGACATCAAGTATCTGATGAATCTGGAATACCGTCAGAAGGTATGGGGCGATCTCTATGGAGCCCTTTTCCTGGATGCAGGTAATGTGTGGACCTTACGCAACCATGAGTACAGTTCGCTCGGCAAGTTTGATGTAGACAAGTTTTTCCGGCAGCTGGCGGTAGGCACCGGTGTCGGTGTGCGTTATGACATGGGTATGTTTGTGATACGTGTCGACTGGGGTATCGGTCTGCATGTTCCTTACGATACCGGCAAGAATGGCATCTATAACATCCGTCGGTTCAAGGATGCCCAGAGTCTGCATTTCGCTGTGGGTTATCCTTTCTAGGTTTTGCCTGGGAGATGTGTCCGGAAATAAGTCTGATATGTGTTACAGATAGTGCATAAAAGAACAAAAATTGATATTAATCAAAAAAAAAGTAGGAAAACGTGCGGTTAACTGCATTTTTTTTGTTACTTTTGCATCGTTATTTTTTTTATAACTATCAACTATTAATAAATAAAAGTATAGACAAAATGAAACCTACGTTATTGCTTTTGGCTGCCGGTATGGGTAGCCGTTATGGTGGTTTGAAACAGCTTGATGGTCTGGGGCCTAATGGTGAGACTATCATGGACTACAGCATATATGATGCTATTCAGGCTGGTTTCGGAAAGATCGTATTCGTTATTCGCAAGGACTTCGAAGATCAGTTCCGTGAGAAGATTCTTTCAAAGTATGAGGGGCATATTCCTGCAGAACTTTGCTTCCAGGCATTGGATGATCTCCCAGAGGGATTCTCAGTTCCTGAAGGTCGTGAGAAACCATGGGGTACAAACCATGCTGTCCTGATGGCAAAGGATATCATCAAGGAACCTTTCTGCGTAATCAACTGCGATGACTTCTACAACCGCGATTGCTTCATGGTAATCGGCAAGTTCCTCTCTGAACTTCCAGATGGCAGCAAGAACCGTTACGCCATGGTAGGTTTCCGTGTAGGTAATACCTTGAGTGAGAATGGTACCGTAGCTCGCGGCATCTGCTCTAAGGATGCTGATGAGAACTTGACAACCTGTGTAGAGCGTACCGAGATCATGCGTATCGACAAGTAAGGTATCTTACAAGGACGAGCAGGGCGAGTGGGTTGCTGTTGGCGACAATACTCCTGTTTCCATGAACGTTTGGGGCTTCACACCTGATTACTTCCAGCATAGTGAGGAGTACTTCAAGGAGTTCTTGAGTGATCCTAAGAATATGGAAAACAAGAAGGCTGAGTTCTTCATCCCATTGATGGTCAACAAGCTCATCAATGAGGGTACAGCTACCGTTAAGGTGCTCGATACTACCAGCAAGTGGTTTGGTGTAACTTATGCAGCCGACCGCCAGAGTGTTGTTGATAAGATCCAGCATCTTATCAATGAGGGTGTTTATCCTAACAAGCTCTTCTAATTTAATGTGATGGATATAAACATTAATATATTGACAGATCAGGAAGCCGCTATTCTCCGAGAGACGATAGCGGCTTCTCATCGTATTGTCGTCTGTGCACATAAGTCGCCAGACGGTGATGCCGTCGGCTCTTCTTTGGGATGGGCTGGTTATCTTCGTTCTTTGGGCAAGAAAGTTGACATTTGTGTGCCGGATATGATACCGGATTCTATTTCCTGGTTGCCTGGAGCTGCCGGTATCCTGCGATATGACAGACAGCCTGAACTGGTGCAGCGAGCTTTCGATGAAGCCGACCTGGTATGCTGTATTGACTTTAGCAGTGAGGGACGTCTTGATGAGATGGATCATGTATTGTTGGGTTGCAAGACTCTGCGTGTCATCATCGACCACCATCTGGCTCCTAATCTTGAGGCTAAGCTGCTGGTTTCGCAGCCACATGCCAGCAGTGCCAGCGACCTGGTATTCCGTGTAGTCTGGCAGTTGGGAGGTTTCCCACAGATGGATCAGACCTGGGCTACCTGCATCTATTGCGGCATGATGACCGATACGGGCGGTTTCACCTATAATTCTACCCAGCCTTATATCTATTACATCATCTGCTTGCTGCTTACCAAGAACATCGACAAGGATAAGATTTACCGCAATGTCTTCAATAATGCCCGCATTCCGGCAGTCCGGTTCCGTGGCTATCTGATGAATGAAAAGTTGCAGGTAATAGAGGGCCTTCATGCCAGTTTCTATACCGTGACCCGTAAAGAGTTGAAGAAGTATGACTTTATCAAGGGCGACCTGGAAGGACTGGTGAACGTACCTCTTACCATCAAGGGACACAAACTCTCCATTTCTCTTCGTGAAGATACAGATATAGACAATCGCGTATTGGTAAGTCTCCGTTCGGTAGACGATTTCCCATGCAATAAGATGGCAGCTGAGTTCTTCAATGGTGGCGGTCATCGCAATGCTTCTGGCGGCAAATTGCTTTGCAGCATACAGGAGGCAGAGCAGATAGCACTGAAGGCTATCCTGGCATACGCCGATATGCTGAAGTAGCCGTTTTTTCCTTAGAAATGACGAAAAAGACAGAAAACAACCCCGTTTTGAGGCAATAGGATGATAATAAGTGATAAATAATAATAAAATCAACCTATTCCTCTCGGTGTTGTCTTATCTTTTTTGTACCTTTGCCCAATAAATCAGATTTTAAAAAGAAGAATGAAGAAATTTTTGTTTGCAATGATTGCTTTTGCGGCTGTTTTATCGTTTGCCGCATGCAATGATAGTGAGACTTATAAGGACATGCGCGACAGAGAGCTCGATTCTATCAGCTCTTTCTTGCGTAAGGAAAATATTAAGGTTATCTCCGAGGATGAGTTCAACAGACGTTGGAAAAATAATGAAAAACTGACGGATACAGCAAAGAACAACAACGAATGGGTACTTTTCAACAGTAACGGTATCTACATGCAGGTGATTGACCAGGGATGTGGCGACTATATCAAGAAAGGTACATCGGTAGATGTATTGGTCCGCTTTGATGAGTATAATCTTTCGTATGCTGCTGAAATGAGTGATAAGTGTCTCACGCTTTCAAACAAAGTTCCTGCTTATTCCTATTATGTAGATAAGATAAGTGTTACCAATACTTCCGGTACATTCACCGGTTCTTTCGTTGATCCTTCAGCCAGTCTGATGGCCAATACATATAATTCATCCAATTATGGCAGTGTAAGTTCTACCGTGCCTAGCGGTTGGCTCATACCATTCACCTGGATTAAGATAGGCAGACCGAAGACTGATGATGAACGCATCGCTCATATCCGTTTGCTCGTACCTCACTCTTACGGTACCACATCGGCATCGGGCAGTGTGCAGGCATGTGTCTACGACATGACCCTGCAGAAAGGAAGATAAACATAAACAGAGAAAGATATATTTATGACACTGATTAAGTCAATTTCTGGTATCCGCGGTACTATCGGCGGTCCAGCGGGCGATACTTTGAATCCGCTTGATATCGTTAAGTTCACTTCAGCATACGCTACCTTCATTCGCCGTAGCGGTGCTTCAGAGAGTAATACCATCGTTGTAGGCCGTGATGCGCGCATCTCTGGCGAGATGGTAAAGAATGTGGTTTGTGGAACCCTCATGGGTATGGGCTACGATGTGCTGAACATCGGTCTGGCTACTACTCCTACCACTGAACTTGCTGTTACCATGAGTGGTGCCGCCGGCGGTATCATCATCACAGCTTCTCACAACCCACGCCAGTGGAATGCCCTCAAGCTCCTCAACGAGAAGGGTGAGTTCCTTACAGCAGCTAATGGTAACGAGGTGCTGGGTATCGCAGAGAAGGAAGACTTCGACTATGCGGATGTGGATCATCTCGGAAAATATACTGAAGACAATACCTTCAACAAGCGCCATATCGACTCCGTACTTGCTTTGAAGCTCGTAGATGTCGAAGCAATCAAGAATGCCCACTTCAAGGTTTGTGTAGATTCCATCAACTCAGTTGGTGGCGTTATACTTCCAGAGTTGCTCGATGCGCTCGGTGTAGCATATACTTTTCTCAATGGTGAGCCTACAGGCGATTTCGCTCATAATCCGGAGCCATTGGAGAAGAACCTCGGTGGTATCATGGATGAGTTGAAGAAGAGTGGTTACGATATGGGTATCGTTGTAGACCCTGATGTTGACCGTCTGGCTTTCATCTGCGAAGATGGCAAGATGTTTGGCGAAGAGTATACCTTGGTAAGTGTGGCAGATTACGTGTTGGGCAAGACTCCAGGCAATACCGTCAGCAACCTTTCATCTACCCGTGCCCTCCGTGATGTTACGGAGAAGCATGGTGGCAAGTACACCGCAGCTGCTGTAGGCGAGGTGAATGTAACTACCAAGATGAAGGATGTTAACGCTGTTATCGGTGGTGAAGGCAATGGTGGAGTTATCTATCCAGAGAGCCATTACGGTCGTGATGCCCTCGTTGGTATCGCCCTCTTCCTGAGCAGTCTGGCTCACAAGGGCTGCAAGGTGAGCGAGCTCCGTGCCAGCTTCCCTAACTATTTCATCGCCAAGAACCGCATCGACCTGACTCCATCTACCGATGTAGATGCTATCCTCGTGAAGGTTAAGGAGATGTATGGTAAGGAGAAGGATGTCACCGTAACAGATATCGATGGCGTCAAGCTCGATTTCCCTGACAAGTGGGTTCATCTCCGCAAGAGTAATACCGAGCCTATCATCCGCGTATATAGCGAGGCCTCTACCATGGAGCAGGCTGATGAACTGGGCAAGAAGCTCATGCAGGTGGTTTACGATATGCAGTAAGATACTGAATATGAGATTATATAAAAAGAGATGAAGCAACGTAGATTTTGCTTCATCTCTTTTTTTTTGTGCGCCGATTTCCATCTGCAAAACTTCTGTAATTTGAAGAAAGATAGAGAAAGATTTGGCTTTCTCAGATAAAAATCGTATTTTTGTTGCGAAATTGCAGACAATGAGGCCTCTGAGCCTTTGTTGCAGTAATGAAAAACTTGAACCGTTCCTTATAGGGAGCATAACTGAAATTACAGAATAATGGAATCTATTATAAAGCATTATCAGGTAGCCCATGTCGGGTTCAGCCTTTCTTGTCCTGATTCCTCTCAGGAGATGATGGCTGTTTTATTGGAGGCTTATTAGGCGTTTGAATGCGAAGAACAGGTCGCATCTGCTGCCCTGACCTCCTTCTCTCTTACCTTGAACGAAAGCGGGGAAGAACTGAGGAAACCTGCCGGTTTCAAGGAGGAATGCAGACAGGATGAGGAGGGACAGCTCATTATCAGTGGTAGTCTGGGAGAGAAGCAGAAGGCGTTCCTGATGGCAATGACTGATATGAAATCGATATTGGTTACAGGTCATGATTATCAGCATTCCAGTCTTCTGGTTCCTGCTGGCACCTTCAGCCAGAAGTCGCCTTCCGGATCCCTCAAGGCAACCGTTGACACCTCGCTGATGCTCCTCTATGCCATGCGTTCGCATATCGTGTATATAGAGCAGGGTAATACGCTGATGAGCGGAACTATTCGCGATAATCTTCTTCTTGCCAATCCCGTGGCTACCGATGAGCAGCTTACCGAAGCCCTTCATGTAGCCTGTGCCGATTTCGTGTTCAGTTTGCCGGCAGGTATGGATACGAAGATAGGAGAGCATGCCACCCGTTTGAGTGGCGGTCAGGCACAGCGCATTGCTATAGCCCGCAGTCTTTTGCGCGAAGGCAACATTCTGTTGTTGGATGAAATCAGCTCATCGCTGGATGCCGAAACCGAGAAGCTTCTTTTCGACCGCCTCTTTACTTCGTATTCCGATAAGACTATTATCTGTGTTACGCATAGAAAGGAGGTGGCAGACAGATGCCAGGAGCAGATACGGCTGTGATGATGTGTTTTTATGGAAGTCCGATTAACAAGGCTGCATGCTGTGTGTAAAGCATGGGTGTAGCGTAAGTATAAAAAGAAAGCTCAGGGCTATCTGCCCTGAGCTTTTTTCATATCATGATTTCTGTATCATTTACTTCTGGCATTCCTTGCAAGGAGTCCAAGGCTTCAACTGCTTGAAGAAGTCGTTGCCCTTATCATCTACGAGGATGAATGCAGGGAAGTCCTCTACGGTAATCTTCCAGATAGCCTCCATACCGAGCTCTGGGTACTCTACGCACTCGATGCTCTTGATAGAACTCTTAGAGAGAACGGCAGCTACACCACCGATAGTACCGAGGTAGAAACCACCATGCTTCTTGCAGGCCTCTGTAACAACATCGCCACGGTTACCCTTGGCAATCATTACAAGGCTAGCGCCATGATCCTGGAACTCATCTACGTATGGGTCCATACGGTTGGCTGTGGTAGGTCCCATAGAGCCACATGGATAACCCTCTGGAGTCTTGGCTGGACCAGCATAGAGGATAGGGTGGTTCTTGAAGTACTCTGGCATCTCCTCGCCTGCATCCAGACGAGCCTTGAGCTTAGCGTGAGCGATGTCACGAGCCACGATGATGGTACCCTTCAAGTTAACACGGGTGCTTACAGGATACTTGCTCAACTCAGCACGAACTGCGTCGATACCCTTGTCGAGGTCAATCTCGATACCCTTGGTACCCTCACCAGGGTTGCGGAGCTCCTCAGGAATCAACTCTGTTGGGTTCTCATCCATCTTCTCCAACCAGATACCATCCTTGTTGATCTTAGCCTTGATGTTACGGTCGGCAGAGCAGCTTACACCCATACCGATAGGGCAGCTTGCACCATGACGTGGCAAACGGATCACACGGATATCGTGAGCGAGATACTTACCGCCAAACTGTGCACCCAAGCCAATCTTGTGAGCCTCTTCGAGGAGCTTGTTCTCCAAGTCGATGTCACGGAAAGCACGACCCGTCTCATCACCTGTTGTAGGCAACTCATCGTAGTACTTGATAGAAGCCAACTTCACGGTGAGGAGGTTCTTCTCAGCTGAAGTACCACCGATAACGAAGGCGATGTGGTAAGGAGGACATGCTGCTGTACCCAGACTCTTCATCTTCTCTACGAGGAATGGGAGCAATGTGCCCTCGTTCTGGATAGTAGCCTTGGTCATTGGGTAGAAGTAGGTCTTGTTGGCAGAGCCACCACCCTTAGCTACCATCACGAAGCGGTACTCGTCGCCCTCTGTAGCCTCGATATCAATCTGAGCAGGAAGGTTGCAACGGGTGTTCACCTCATCATACATGCTGAGAGGAGCGTTCTGAGAATAACGGAGGTTGTCCTGTGTAAAGGTGTTGTAAACACCCAGGCTCAAAGCCTCTTCATCCTCGAAGTCGGTCCATACGCGCTGGCCTTTCTCACCGTGGATGATAGCAGTACCTGTATCCTGGCAGAATGGGAGGATGCCCTTCACGGCAGTCTCTGCATTGCGAAGGAACTGGAGAGCTACGTACTTGTCGTTCTCTGAAGCCTCTGGGTCGCTGAGAATCTTAGCTACCTGGAGGTTGTGCTCACGACGGAGCTTGAACTCTACGTCGTGGAAACCCTGCTGTGCCAGCAAAGTAAGAGCTTCCTTAGAAACCTTGAGGATAGTCTTACCCTCGAACTCTGCTGTACTTACGCCTTCCTTAGAGATAAGGCGATACTCTGTCTTGTCCTCTCCAATCTGGAACATTGGAGCATACTTAAAATCTGGAGTTTTTGCCATAATGTTTTTTGTTATTTTAAACTGTTGAAATATTCAAGTCTAATTAATTCTCGTATTCTATTTCCTGGTCGAGGCTGTCGACGAAGTTGCGGAAAACCTCTTCCTCCACATCGCCCATGGCAAATTCTTTCTCAGCATCCTTTCGGATTTCTGCTATCCATGAGCGGCGTGCCTTGATATAATCTTCGTGTATGCGGTTGGCATCTTCGAGTGTGATGTCACTGATGCCGTAGTAATCGCAGATCATCTGGTAGGTCCATGCCCACTGGTAGTCGCGATAGTTGGCATTGATTTCTTCAAACCGGTCGAGCAACTGTTCTATATTCTCGATAGTTCCTTCCTTCACATCCCTAACGATGCCTTCTTCTTCAGAAACCGGGAGTAGGAGTCCCGAAAGATCATCCCAATCGCCCACGCCGACATGGCTGGCTGGAGGAGTGATGGCTGGGTCGCGCTTCAGTACACGCTTCAATACGGCACCCATGTAGATGCGGAGGGCGATATCATAATATTTGATGCCCTTGTGGAGCGATGAAGCCGGTATGATATATTCGTGATAAAGATACTGCGAAACATTATCGCCCGTTACCTCGCGCAGGTTTTCAAGAATCTTCTTACCCTTCAGAATCTCGCCAACAGAATAAGGTGAAAGCCAGTCGAAGTTGACGATGCTCTTGCGGTTCTCCATAGCACGGAGATCACGCTTAGGCCATTTCTTGATGTCGCGGTACAGACCTACGGTAGTGATGTTTCTGCCCGGGATGAGGAACATCTTGTCGCCATCGGCAATGAGGTAGGCGAAAGGCAGGTTGCGGGTGTTAGGGTGATGCATCAGCTTGCCGAAGCATACTGAGAAGGAACCCAGAGTGGCTGGCATCAGGAGATAAGCACCGCTGGCTGTCTTGGAACCGCGCTCCAGAATGCCCCAGTGCATGGGTCCCATCTTGTAGGCATGGTTGCTGAAGTTGGTGGCAGAACCGGCGTTATAGAAAGAGAACATGCCTCCGATAAGCAGACTGCTCTTATGATGAGAAGCGGTGAAAGGACCGCAGAAGGCTGCACAAGCCTCGCCATTGCTCATATAGGAGTTGGCGAAGAATACGGAGGCTGATGCGGTAAAGCCGTTAGACAGCTGGCAGGCTTCGCCTACGAAGCAATCCTGTATCTTTACGCTGTTGATGACGCTGGCGCCTTCAGCGATGATGCTGTTTTCTGTAATAACGCCTGTGCCGATATATACGTTGCCATGCACAGAGCCCAATAGCGTACAGTCGCTCAGACGGGAAGCACCGTTCACTTCGCAGTAATCATTGATTACGCAGTTGGTAATCTCCTTGGTATTGATGATCTTCACATTGTTGCCAATCTGGCCCCGATCCGGCATCTTGTTGTCGATGTCGGTCTTGATGAGCTGGCGTATTTTCTCCTTCATTTCCTTGTCAGGGAAATGCTTCACCATGAAGGCTGCCAGCTGGCTGTTCAGATCGCTGAAGAGGATTACGTTGCCTTCGCCCACCTCGTTGAGTACGCTCACAAGATTTCCTTCGCCGTAAGTAGCTCCCTCGGTGGTTTCCAGGGTCGAGATGTTTGAGATGTAGCAATCATCGCCAATGGTATAGTTGTTGATGAAATTGCCTACGTTTTCTATCAGACAGTCATCGCCTATGGTTACATTGCGCAAGGTGGCATTGTTGATGCCCGAATGCTTTACGAAGCCCTGGCTCACCTCCACGTTCTTGTTGAAGGATCCGATGTTTATTTCGCCATAGAGCATCACGCGGTGCATGAAGTTGGGCTTGAAATCTTCTGATACATTGACTGAGGTCCAGTCTTCGGCCCAGCAGTCGTTATGTTTAAGCACCTCGATTTCCTCGGTGGTTAAAGGTCTGTAATCATTCATAACTTACTTGTTATTGATATTTATGTTCTTACTCATAATCCTGGTACAGGAAGTCGTTGTATGGATACTTCTGTACGTGCAACTCTCTTACTTTCTTGTAGAGTATCTCGCGGAATTCGTCGATGTTCTCCTTGTTCTTTGCTGAGATGAAGAGGCAGTCCTCATTGAGTTTTGCCATCCAGGTCTTCTTCAGGTCTTCCAACGGAATGTTCTCTTTCTCCATCGGTGTGAGGTCGTCTTCCTCTTTTTCTACCCATGAGTAGTTGTCTATCTTGTTGAAGATAATCATCGATGGCTTATCGGCGCAATCCAGTTCCTTGAGCGTATTCTCTACTACCTGGATCTGCTCTTCGAAGTCGGGATGTGAGATGTCTACTACGTGTAGAAGGAGGTCGGCCTCGCGTGTCTCGTCAAGGGTACTCTTGAATGAATCGACCAGGTCGGTTGGCAATTTGCGGATGAATCCTACGGTATCGGCAAGGAGGAACGGCAGGTTGTCTACCACCACCTTGCGTACGGTGGTGTCGAGAGTGGCAAAGAGTTTGTTTTCTGCAAACACCTCGCTCTTGCTGAGCAGATTCATGATGGTAGATTTACCTACGTTGGTATAGCCCACCAGTGCCACGCGCACCATTCTGCCTCTGTTTTTTCGCTGTGTAGTCTTCTGCTTGTCGATTTCTGCCAGTCGCTCTTTGAGGAGACTCATTCTGCCGAGGATGATACGGCGGTCCATCTCGAGCTGGGTCTCACCCGGTCCACGCAGACCAACAGATCCCTTACCGCCACCCGATCCTGAACCACCACCCTGTCGTTCCAGGTGAGTCCAGAGTCTTTGCAGACGAGGGAGCATATAGCGGTATTGCGCCAACTCTACCTGGGTTTTAGCCGCAGCGGTTTGCGCACGCATGGCGAAGATATCGAGGATGAGTGAGGTGCGGTCCAGAATCTTCACCTGCAGTTCCTGTTCGATGTTACGGATCTGTTTGGCAGAAAGCTCATCATCAAAGATGACCATACCTACTTCTCTATCTTCCTCTTCTTCGTTTTTGATATATTCTTTGATTTCTTCGAGTTTACCCTTACCCACATAGGTGGTCTGGTTAGGAGAAACCACCTTCTGCGTGAATCGCTTTACGGTGACAGCCCCCGCAGTATCGGCAAGAAATTCCAGCTCGTCGAGATATTCTTTTGTCTTGGCTTCGTCCTGTGTCTTGGTAATCAGACCCACGAGTACAGCGGTTTCCGCCTTGACTTCTGATATTACAAATTCTTTCATCTATTTTCTTTATCTATATAATATAGTGCAAAGATAGTGTAAAATACAGAGAAAACAAAATATAGCATTAATATTTTAACTTTTTTATTAATGTGGCAGAAAATATTCAAAGGACACAAAATGCACAGCTGTATTTTAGCCACAACAGCTCACAAATGGTCTTTTTGGTGTGCAAAAATTGTAAACGTTTACGTGGTTTTTTGCATAAAAAATCGAGATTTATTTGATTTATATCAATATTTGTCTTAATTTTGCACCCAGAAAAAGAATTGATTTTCAAAAACGATAAAATCATAACTACATAAAAAACACAAACTGCTGAAACATTCAAAAACTTCAAAGGCCTCGACGCGATGTCGGGGCTTTTTGTTTTCTTCTCATCTAAAGGCTTTTCTTACCATTTATTTTTCCTCGTTTTTGTCTCTTTTTCGTTAGATTTTACGAAAATGGATGCTTTTTGAACAAAAAGTATACTCTTTTCTCTGCAAAATAACTTATCTTTGCATGCGGTTTTGTTGTATGCAGCAGTAACTGGAGTAGTATGCCGGCTATACTGCTGTAGCATCATAGAGAAGATTATAAATCAACCTAACAATAAAATGAAAATGAAGCAAAAAGTTTGTATTGCTAGTATTTTGTTGCTCGGCACGGTTTGTGCGAAAGCCAACAATTATAAAGTAAGTTCACCTGACGGCAGATTGGCGGTCAAGGTGGAATGTGTAGACGGAAAGGCTTTCTATTCGGTAGAGCTGAATGGCAAGCAGATGCTTAAACCTTCTGCCTTGGGACTGGTAGCCAACTATGGCGACTTCTCCCAGCATCTTACCATGGGTGCGATGAAAGGAACAGAGAAGCATCTTTCTTACGACATGACCCGTATCAAGAAAAGCCACATCGAAAAGGATGTTTATGAGGCTACCATCGGATTCCTCAATGCCAAGAAGGATTCCATGACCTTGCATCTCCATGTAAGCAACAACGATGTTGCCTACAAATATGAGATGATCCGTCCGAAGAAGAATAACCCTAAGTCGGTGATTATATATAATGAGGTGAGCGGTTTCAATTTCCCTGAGCAGACCACCACTTTCCTCTGCCCTCAAATCGGTCCGATGACTGGTTGGGAACGAACCAAACCATCTTACGAAGAAGAATATACTCCGAATGCTCCGATGACAAAGAAGTCGCAGTTTGGTGTGGGCTATACCTTCCCTTGTCTCTTCAAGGTGGGTAATGACGGTTGGGCATTGGTCAGCGAAACAGGAGTATCGAGTGCATATCCAGCCAGCAGACTTTCTGATTATGATGCAGCGAAGGGATATACGGTAGCTTTCCCTCAGAAAGGTGAAAACAACGGAATCGGTTCAGAATATGCCGGTATACCTTTGCCGGGCGAAACACCATGGCGTACCATCACCGTTGGCACCACATTGGCTCCTATAGTAGAAACTACCATCCCTTACGATGTGGTAGAACCTCTGTATGAGCCAACTCAGCAGTATAAGCCTTCACGCTATACCTGGAGCTGGCTGATCTGGCAGGATGAGAGTATCAACTATGATGACCAGGTGAAGATGATAGATGTTGCTGCGGCTCAGGGCTATGAGGCTATCCTCGTAGACAACTGGTGGGACCAGCGCATCGGTCGTGACAAGATTGAGAAATTGGCTCAGTATGCCAAGAGCAAGCAGGTTAGTCTGATGCTCTGGTATAATTCGAATGGTTTCGAGAATGATGCTCCACAGACTCCACGTCAGATTATGAACAATTCCATCGTCCGCAAGAAGGAGATGGCTTGGATGAAGAAGATAGGTATTGTGGGAATCAAAGTTGATTTCTTCGGTGGTGACAAGCAGGAGACGATGAAACTCTACGAAGATATTCTGAGCGATGCCAACGATTATGGTCTGGAGGTGATCTTCCACGGTTGTACCATGCCTAGAGGTTGGGAGCGCATGTATCCTAACTATGTTTCCAGCGAGGCAGCATTGGCTTCAGAGAATGTATATTTCACCGATTATCATGCCAAAAAGGAGGCTTTCGAGATGACGATGCATCCGTTCTCAAGAAATGCTGTAGCCAGCTTCGACTGGGGTGGCGTGATGATGAACAAATATCTTTCAAGAGATAACAAGAGCCGCCATCAGCGCTATACAAGTGATGTCTTCGAGATGGCAACCGCTATCACCAATCAGAGCAGCGTAAACTGTGTTTGTCTCTATCCTAACAATCTTCAGGATGTTCCTCAATGGGAATTGGACTGGTTGAAGGGCTTGCCTACAGCATGGGACGATGTGAAGTTTATCGCAGGATATCCTACGAAGTATGCGGTTGTAGCCCGTAAGGCGTCTCAAGAGAACGGCTCTGGTGCAGCAATCAATAACGGAAAATGGATTGTCGGTGGTTTGAATGCTACAGACAAGCCGCTCACCCTGACCCTCAATCTGCCTATGTTCGCTGGCAAGACTGTGGAATATCTTACCGACCAGCCAAAGAAACAGGGTGAGAAGTTCTACACTTCGGTAAAGAAGACCTTGAAAGTAGGCAAGAATGGTAAGGCAAAGGTTGTGATTCAGCCAAATGGCGGTATTATCATCAATTAGAATGCTGTTCATCGCCGGTAATGAATCCGCAGAAACAATACATAATAAATAAAAAGGGGTGATTACAAAATCATCCCTTTTTTCGTCTTAAAACTAAATTAAAAACTAAACGAATAACAATAATGATGACAGCAAACTACAGCAGAAAGTGGATGATGGCAGGTCTTCTTGCTTTTTCTGCCTTTACCTCCCCAGTCATGGCACAGCACAATGGACTGGTAGATATGAGCCACAGCAAGGAAGCCCGAATGGTAAATATGCCTTTGGGAAGTACCCGTTGGACAGGCGGTTTTTGGGGTGACCGATTCAAGGTCTTTTCAGAAACCTCGCTTTGGGATATGTGGAAAACCTGGGATACACCCGAGGTATCGCACGGCTTCCGTAATTTCGAGATTGCGGCGGGCGATGCTGAAGGCGAACATTGGGACCTCCTTTTCATGATGGCGATATGTATAAATGGCTTGAGGCATGTGCTTCGGTTTATGCAGTAACCCATGATCAGAAACTAGATGCCCTGATGGATCGCTTTATTGCCGAAGTAGCTAAGGCACAGCGTGCCGATGGTTATATCCATACCCCTGTGGTGATAGATGAGCGCCATAAGGGCATCGATACGCATGCTCTCAAAGACCGGAAAGATGAAGCCGAAATCGGTATCACAGTAGGAGGAAAAGATGAGAAAGGAGCCTTTGCCAGCCGTCTCAACTTCGAAACCTATAATCTGGGACATCTGATGACTGCCGGTATCGTACATTGGCGTGCCACAGGCAAGAAGACACTCTTCAACTGTGCACTCAAGGCAGCCGATTTTCTCTATGATTTTCTGAAGAACCAGCGCGATGAGTTGGCGCGCAATGCAATCTGTCCTTCTCATTATATGGCAGCTTCAGAGATGTACCGTGCTACCGGTGACAAGCGTTATCTGGAACTGGCAGAGGGATTGATAGCCATTCGTGATGAAGTGAAGAATGGTGAAGATCACAATCAGGATCGCCATCCTTTCCGTGAGCAATATGAGGCGATGGGGCATGCGGTGAGAGCCAACTATCTCTATGCGGGTGTAGCTGATCTCTATGCCGAAACAGGCGAGAAGCAACTCATGAAGAATCTGTCCAGTATCTGGGATGATATCACCTATCGCAAGATTTATATCACAGGTGGATGCGGTGCCCTCTATGATGGTGTGTCACCTGATGGAACCACTTACAATCAGCCTAGCATTCAGCAGATTCACCAGGCATACGGCAGAGCATATCAGTTGCCAAACGAGACTTCGCATAATGAAACCTGTGCGCAGATTGGTAATATCTTCTTATCCTGGCGTATGCTCGAAACCACAGCTGATGCCCGCTATATGGATATGGTAGAAAACGAACTCCTGAATGGAGTCTTGCCGGGCATTTCGCTCGATGGTACCCGATATTTCTATACTCAGGCCCTGCGCCGTACGGGCGATTTCCCTTATGTGATGCGCTGGCCGAAAACCCGCCAGAAGTATATCAGTTGCTTCTGCTGTCCACCTAACACCCTTCGTGCACTTTGCGAAGCGCAGGAGTATGCTTATGCCGTGAAAGGGGATACTTTGTGGGTGAACATGTATGGTGATAATCATCTGAAAACAAAGGATGTTGATATGGAGATGACTTCAGGTTATCCTTATGATGGCAAGGTTTCCATTCGCATCAACAAGGCTAAGAATATCAGAACCTTGATGCTCCGCGTGCCGGGAGAGGGTAGATATGAGGCGATTTCTGCTACTGATTCAAAAGGCAGACAGACTGGTTGGAAGAAGGGAACCCTCGTAGAACGAGCATTTGATATGAAACCTCGTCTGGTGGAGGCTAACCCTTTGGTTGAAGAGAATAAGAACCAGATAGCCGTGATGCGCGGACCTATTGTCTATTGTTTGGAAAATGTGGATATCGATGCTTCTTCTGTTCCTGCTTCCTGCAAAGATAAGTATGGTAGGGTAAGCGTGAATGATATCGTGATTCCTGCTGATATCCAATGGACTGAAGTAAAAAAGACGATCGACGGTCACGAGTTTGTTGCGCTCCAGGGGGAGGCGCTGCTTGCTGAAAAGGGAACTGCAGCATCCTGGCAGAAGAACCAGCTTTACCGTACACTTGCTCCTGCCCAGAAAAAAGTAAATGTTACGCTCATTCCTTATTATGCCTGGGATAATCGGGGTAGTGATGTGGAAATGTCGGTTTGGCTTTCAGTTAGAAAATAATTTTTTTTAGTTATGAAATTAAGAAGAATCCTATTGCTGGGAATGCTGGGCTTCAGCCTCGCTCTCTCTGCAGAAAATAAGAAGATAGGCTATGTGCAAGTATCACCAGATTCTTCTCTCGCTGATGCGGTTCGCAAGGCTCGCGAGATGAGAAGATTGAGACAGGCAGATTCGGTAGTAGTTAAAATGCAGGCGGGGCAATACCGACTCTATGAACCTCTGGTGCTCCGTCCGGAAGACAGTCATCTCTGTTTTGAGGGAACGCCTTCGGTAAAGCATTCGGCAGGTACGGTACTTACAGGAGCCGTACCTGTTACCGGATGGAAGAAACAGGGCAGATATTTGGTGGCTGATGTGCCTGATTTCAATGGATGTCCTATGAATTTCCGACATCTCTGGGTGAATCACTCGCGGGCTGATAGGGCACGTGGCGTGAGTGATTTCAATCAGATGCCGCGCATCAGATGGGTAGACAAGAAGAAACGCGTCATCTGGGTTCCGGCTTCTGCTGTTCGTCAGCTTCTGACGGGTGCTAAGGATAAGGCGGGTAACAGCATCATCCGACCGGATGCAAGATATGCAGAGATGACGCTGCATCAGATGTGGGAGGTAAGTTATCTGCGCATCAGAAACATCCGTATTCAGGGCGATTCTGCTGCCATATCTTTCCACGATCCTGAGGCTAAGATTCAGTTTGAACGTCCTTGGCCTTCACCTATGTATAATTGTGAGCACAATTCTCCTTTCTTTATCTCGAATGCGCTGCCTCTTCTGGATAAACCGGGCGAATGGTATCATGATATCCGTACGCATAAACTGTATTATATGCCTAGGAAAGGGGAGCGTATGGATGTTGCGGCGCCGGCTTTGGAAACGTTGGTGAAATTCGAGGGAACCAGAGAAAAAATGGTGGATGCTGTTACTTTCAGAAATGTAAACTTTGAAGTTACAACATGGAACCGCCCTTCTTACAAGGGACATGTACCTTTGCAGGCGGGAATGTTCATTACCGAAGGTTACAAACTGCGCCCTAGTATCGACCGTGTGAACAACCATAAACTAGATAATCAGGATTGGCTTGGCAGACCCGCTGCTGCTGTTGAATTGCGCTATGCAAGCAGAGCGGTTTTCGATTCATGCTCTTTTGGACATCTGGGTGGCGATGGTCTCGATTTTGTTGAGGGTTGCCGGGATGGAGCAGTACTTAGCAGCACCTTCGAAGATATAGCGATGAATGGATTGGTATGTGGCAGCTTTTCGCCTGCCGGTCTGGAGACGCATCTGCCTTATCGTCCGCAGGATTTGCGTGAGGTGTGCAGCGGACTGCATGTCAGGAACTGCGAGTTCTCTGATGTTACAAACGAGGAGTGGGGTACCTGTGCTATCGCTTTGGGTTACGTCAGCCGCATGAACATCGAACATAATTATATTCATGATGTCAGTTATTCGGCTATCAGTATGGGATGGGGTTGGAATCGCGATTTGGTTGTGATGCATGATAATCGCATTCATGCCAATCTTATCGAGCGCTATGCTGCCCATATGTACGATTGCGCTGGCATCTACACACTTGGCAACCAGCCAAACACGGTTATTTCAGAGAATGTAGTGCGGGATATCTTCCATCCTTCCTACGTACACGATCCTCATCATTATTTCTATCTCTATACTGATGAGGGTTCTTCTAATATTCTCCTGAAAGATAACTGGACGCCAGAAGAGAAATTCCTGAAAAACGCCTGCGGTCCTAATAATGTCTGGCAGAATAATGGTCCGCAGGTGGCTGATGAAATTGTGAAGAAGGCAGGGAAAATAAAGGAGTAGGGATGAAGTGAAAAATAAAAACAGCTGTCTTTGCTAATTAGAAAGTTCAAGGTTCAAAGTAAAAAGCGTATGAAATTTATCGGAATATGGATGGTCAGTATGATGCTGCCATCTGGATTACATGCAGCCACATGGCTGAAGAATCTGAAAGTGGAATATCGGAATACTCCACTGGCAGTAGGTGTCATGCATCCTCGGTTTGCCTGGCAGATGGAGGTTGATGACAAAAGTAGAGGAAATCTGCAGAGTGCTTACCGGATATCTGTTATTGATGAAACGGGTAAGGAAGTCTGGAATACGGGTAAGGTGAAAAGTACCGAATCGCTAGGCATACAGTATGCTGGCGAATCGCTTCGCCCTTCTACCCGCTACCAGTGGCATCTTACAGTCTGGAATCAGAAAAACGAAGAGCTGCAGGCTTCTTCTGCTTTTGAAACAGCCTTGGTGCTGGGTACAGACTATAACCATCCTGTCGCGACAGCCGGAAAAGGAACATATCTGGCTTGGGAAGGTGCTAAATGGATAGGAAGAGGCAATGCTCCCGTGATGTTCTATGCCCCTTATTTCCCAACCTTCCGACTTCATTACGAACTGCAACTCGATAAGAAATCGAAGTCAACAGCAGCTTCCTTCATCTTCGGTGCCAACGATCCCCGACTGATGGATCGCAATAAGAATCTCTTAGTGGTATCCAATGCGAAGGATTCTTCTTATATCCGCGTAGAACTTGATATTGCGCCTCTCAGAAAATCGAAGCCTGCCCGTATCAATTTCTATCGTCGGGGCTACAAGGTTGGCGAGACGGATGCCGCACCTTTGGTTTCCTACGATATTCCTACTGCGGTTATCAACAGGCAGAACCAGTATGCTGCCCATCAGATAGATATTTCGATGGATACCGGTGCGGCAACTCTCTTCCTGGATGGAAAGGAAATTGTTGGTGAAAAGGTAGAAATCGATACTGATGGCAAACAACATTCTGTAGGAAGTCTGATTCTGAATCCTACCGGAGAACAGGGTAATAACTATGTTGCCTATCCGATGCTAGTCGATTGGGGATATTACGTGGCTAAAGGTCAGAAGGCTACTTTCAGTCATATTGAGGTAAGAAACTTTAAATCGCCTCAGAATGTGGTAGCTGCTCCTTTACAGCAACTCTCTGCCAGCCAACTCTCTGCCAACCAACTCTCTGCCAATCAGCTCTCTGTAGATGGAAAGAAAGAAGGTGCGCTTGGCATCTTTGCCTTTAAGGAGAATACTGCGCCTATGCTTCGTACAGAGTTCGCTACCTCCGGCAAAAAAGTCAGAAAAGCCCGTCTTTATGCTACTGCCCGCGGAATCTACGACATCTATATAGATGGTAAGGCAGTAAGTAAAGCTTATTTCAACCCTGGTACTACAGAGTATAACCATACTCATACTTACCAGACCTTCGATGTAACTTCTTTGCTTCAGCAGTCGGGTGAGCATGCTATCGGAGCCGTCCTTTCCGAAGGATGGTGGAGTGGTGGTGCCACCTATGTAACCGGAAATTGGAATTTCTATGGCGACAGGCAGTCGTTAATGGCAAAGTTGCAGATAACCTACGAGGATGGTTCACAGCAAACCATCGTTACCGATCCTGCAACCTGGAAAAGCTATGATGATGGCGCTGTAAGATATGGCAGTTTCTTTATGGGTGAGGTATATGATGCACGCAAGGAACAAGACTGCAAAGGATGGGCGATGCCTCATTTCGATGACAGAAATTGGCAGACTGCTGTAGAAGTGAAGGAATCAGATTTCAAGACTTCTGAGGATTTCCAGCTTCTTCCTGATATGGCAGAGGCAATCATGCCTGTTGATACCCTGACGGCTCTCAATTGTGTAGAACCGCGCAAGGGTGTTTATGTCTATGATCTCGGACAGAATATGGCGGGTGTTCCGCTGGTACATTTCTCAGGTTTGAAACCTGGCACGGAAGTAAAGATCCGTACAGCCGAAATCAAATATCCTGATTTGCCAGCCTATCAGGATCATGTAGGCATGATCATGACCGAGAATCTGCGTGTGGCAACTTCGCAGGATGTTTATGTAGCCAGGGGAGGTGAAGAGACTTTCTCGCCTAGATATACCCTTCATGGATTCAGATATCTTGAGATTACGGGTGTTGATGCTCCGGTAGCGCCAGACCAGATAAAGGCGATCGTAGTGAGTTCGATGAATGAGCAGGCTTCGCAATATTCTACCTCCCGTTCTGATATCAACCGCTTGTGGCTCAATTCGGTATGGTCTACGCGTTCTAATTTCATGTCTGTTCCAACCGATTGTCCTCAGCGTAATGAACGTCTGGGTTGGATGGGTGATATTTCCGTATTCGGGCGTTCTGCTACATATATTACCGATGCTTCCCAGTTCTTGCGCCGCTATCTTATCTCTGTCCGTGATTTGCAGAGTGCTAAGGGACAGTATCCGGATGTAGCTCCAACCAATTGTGGCTTCGGTGGCTTGTTATGGGCAAGTGCCGGTGTAACCTTGCCTTGGGAGCTCTACCAGCAATATGGCGACAAGGCTATGTTGGCTGAACATTACGCATCGATGAAACGCTATATCCAGTTTGTGCTGGATGAGTATGTGGATAAGAAAACAGGACTTATCGTACAGCATCATCAGTGGGGCGATTTGGGCGATTGGCTCAGTCCGTCTTATGAAAAAGATGATAAGTCGCTCGTATGGGAATGTTATTTCATATTCGATCTGGATATTCTTTCTCAGATGGCAAAGGCTTTGGGTAAGACTGAGGATGCGGCATGGCTGACCCGGTTGGCGAACGAGCGCAGGGCTTTCTTCAGGAAAACATTCGTTGATGAGGCTACAGGTAAGACCATCTGTTCGTGGTATGATGCTGAGCGCAAGGGACAGTTGATTGATACCCAGACATCTTATGCTCTTCCTTTGGCATTCCATGTGGTAGATGGTGACTTACAGAAGAAGATGGCGGCTCATCTCGCTGCAGCCATCAAGACTCCGATGGCCGGTTATCCTGCTTATTCGCTCCTGACGGGTTTTATCGGTACCGCTTGGATCAGTAAGGCACTTTCGGATAATGGTATGTCCGAGGAGGCTTACCGTTTGCTGCAGTACGAGGGTTATCCTTCCTGGCTTTATCCTGTAAAGAATGGAGCCACGACGATTTGGGAGCGTTTGAACTCTTATACAGTAAAGGATGGATTTGGTGAGAACAACAGTATGAATTCGTTCAATCACTATTCTTTTGGAGCTGTAGCATCGTGGATGTACAATTACTCTCTCGGTATCTGCCGTGATGAGAAATCGCCTGGTTTCAAGCATTTCATCCTGAAGCCGGAGGTTGACCCTACGCGTGGCATTACTCATGCTGAGGGTTATTACGATTCAATGTATGGCAGAATCAGAAGCCGTTGGCAATATACTGATTCCGGTATCCGTTATGAGTTTACGGTTCCTGCCAATACGACAGCCTCTCTCTACTTGCCTGCCCCTGCTGTCTCTTTCATTTCAGAGAATGGTAAGCCGTTGAAAACGGCATCGGGAGTCAGATACGTAAGTGCTGATAAGGAACTCCATCATTTGGAGCTCGCCTCTGGATCTTATCAGTTTGATATAAAACAGAAATAACTTGCTAAAGTTCTGTAAAATAAAAAATTGGTGGCAGATTTGATATCTGTCACCCATTATCTTTATGATTAAAACCTGTATCCTGCGGATAGATTATCTGCTGGAATTATTGGTTCTTGAAGACCAATCCATCTGCATCTGTATGATCGATGGTAATTGGCTTCTCTCTGCTAACCTCTTCTGCAAGAATCTTCTTACTCAAGTCGTTCAAGACATAATCCTGGATAGCGCGCTTTACAGGACGGGCACCAAACTCTGGGTCGTATCCTACCTTTGCCAGATACTGGATAGCTGCAGGAGTCCAGCGAAGTTCAAAGCCCTGAGGCTCCAACATCTTCTTTACTCGCTTCATCTGAAGTTCTACAACCTCGGCAATCTGCTCCTGGGTCAACGGCTTGAAGGTAATGATATCATCAATACGGTTCAGGAACTCAGGACGGAAGGTCTTGCGCAACATCTCACGGCTTGCGTTGGAAGTCATGATGATGATGGTGTTCTTGAAGTTGACTACACGACCCTTGTTGTCAGTCAACCGACCATCGTCCAATACCTGCAACAGGGTATTGAATACGTCAGGATGCGCCTTCTCTATCTCATCGAAGAGAACCACACTATATGGTTTGCGGTGTACAGCCTCGGTCAACTGACCACCTTCATCGTAGCCTACATACCCTGGAGGCGCACCGATCAGACGGGTTACGCTAAACTTCTCCTGATATTCACTCATATCAATTCGGGTCATCATCGACTCGTCATTGAACAGATACTCAGCCAGCGCCTTGGCAAGTTCCGTCTTACCTACACCGGTAGTACCGAGGAAGATAAAGCTGGCGATAGGACGCTTAGGATCCTGCAAACCGGCACGGCTGCGGCGAACGGCATCACTTACAGCGGTGATAGCCTCGTCCTGTCCGATGACTCTCTTGTGGAGTTCTTCCTCCAGATGGAGCAGTTTCTCACGCTCGCTCTGCATCATACGGCTTACTGGTATTCCGGTCCAGCGGCTTACAACCTCAGCGATATCATCAGCAGTAACCTCCTCTCTGACCATCGCTGCGCCACCCTGTGTACTCTTCAGCTGCTCCTGAATCTTCTTGATGTCATCCTCGAGCGCCTTCAGTTTAGAGTAGCGGATTTCAGCTACGCGTTCGTAATTGCCTTCGCGCTCCATGCGTTCAGCCTCAAACTTCAGGTTTTCTATCTCCTGCTTATCCTGCTGAATCTTGTTGACGAGCGCTTTTTCGCCTTCCCATTTAGCACGGAAGTCATGCTCCTGATCCTTCAATTCTGCAATTTCCTTATCCAGCTGCTGAATCTTAGGCTGGTCATTCTCGCGCTTGATGGCCTCACGCTCAATCTCCAACTGCTTCAAGTGGCGGGTAATCTCATCCAGTTCTTCTGGTACAGAGTCACGCTCCATTCTCAGTTTGGCTGCTGCCTCATCCATCAGGTCGATAGCCTTGTCAGGGAGGAATCTATCAGAGATATATCTCTCTGATAACTTGACGGCTGCGATGCAGGCATCATCCTGAATACGTACCTTATGATGGTTCTCGTAGCGCTCCTTGATACCACGGAGGATACTGATGGCGTCTATCTCGTCAGGCTCATTGACCATGACGGTCTGGAAACGGCGTTCCAGCGCCTTATCCTTCTCGAAGTACTTCTGGTACTCGTTGAGGGTAGTAGCACCGATGGCTCTCAGTTCACCACGAGCCAGGGCTGGCTTCAGAATGTTGGCAGCATCCATGGCACCCTCGCCACCGCCAGCACCTACCAGCGTGTGAATCTCATCGATGAAGAGGATAATCTGGCCGTTGGCGTTGGTTACCTCTTTGATGACGCTCTTCAGACGCTCCTCGAACTCACCCTTATATTTGGCACCGGCTACCAGCGCACCCATATCGAGAGAATAGAGTTGCTTGTTCTTCAGATTCTCCGGTACATCGCCACGTACGATACGCTCGGCAAGACCTTCTACGATAGCGGTCTTACCTGTACCAGGTTCACCTATCAGAATAGGGTTGTTCTTGGTTCTTCGTGACAGAATCTGGAGTACTCTTCTTATTTCCTCATCACGTCCGATAACTGGGTCCAGCTTGCCGCTTCTAGCCTGTTCTACAAGGTTTTTCGCATATTTCTCCAAACTCTGATAGTTATCATCAGCGCTTTGTGATTTTACGTTCTGTCCCTGTCTCAGTGCCTGGATGGCAGCGAGCATATCTTTGGCATTTGCACCAGCATCCTTCAGAATACGTGCAGCAGTAGAATTGCCCTGTACGATAGCCAACAGGATAGGTTCTACGCTAACGAACTCGTCGCCCATTTTCTTGGCGGTATCCTCGGCATTCATCAGTATCTGGTTAGTCTCGTTGCTGAGGTACGGCTGACCGCCGCCTTGCACACGAGGCAGATGTTGCATCTCCTGACGCAAGAGCATGGCGATTTGCTGTCCGTTCATGCCCAACTTCTGGAAGATGTAGTTGGTCACATCGGTAGCCTTTTCAAGAATACCGCTAAGCAGATGCACCGGTTCGATGGTTTGCTGACCATTTCGCTGCGCAATGTTTACGGCTTCCTGTACCGCCTCCTGCGCCTTGATTGTAAATTTGTCGAATGTCATATTAATATCTCCTTTCTTATATTATATATTCTTATTTGTGTTATTCGGATGAGCTCCGGAATCTCCTCTTCGGAAACCTCCCGGTGCGTTCCTCCCATCCTTTAGCGAAACTTATGCCTATTCGTTGAAAATCAATGGTTTACTGACAATCTGTCTTGTTTTGGGTAGATAAAAGATAGAAGTAAGATATATTTCCGGACAGAATGACAGAAGAAGGCGGTTTGAGTACGGGCTGAAGGCCCAGGTTCCTTTCAGGACATGTGGGGCTTACTGGCGAAAGTTCAGTACGCGAAGAAATGATAGGATTAGAATTCGCTCAGATTGCTTATTTCTTGATTTCTCTCAATTATCTTTTAAATATCCTTTAAATAATGCTATTTTATGGGGGGAAATGTTGTGTAATCAAAATAATCTTCGTACCTTTGCACCATCATAAATTATAATTTATAAGTTCAATGGCTGAAACAAAGAAAATCAAGACAGCGTTGGTGTCTGTCTTCCACAAGGATGGCTTGGACGAATTGCTCGCCAAGTTGAATGAAGAGGGTGTAAAATTCCTGAGTACTGGTGGTACCCAGAAGTTTATCGAATCTTTGGGTTATGAATGCGAGAAAGTTGAGGAGGTCACTACCTATCCATCTATCTTGGGTGGTCGTGTAAAGACTCTTCATCCTAAAATATTTGGAGGTATCTTGGCTCGCCGTGACAACGAGGGTGACCAGGAGCAGATGAAGGAATACGAAATCCCTTCTATCGATCTCGTCATCGTAGACTTGTATCCTTTCGAGCAGACTGTAGCTAGCGGTGCTAGCGATGCTGATATCATCGAGAAAATCGATATTGGCGGTATCTCTTTGATTCGTGCAGGTGCCAAAAACTTCAAGGACGTGGTGATCGTTCCTAGCAAGACAGAATACGGCGTATTGCTCGATATCCTGAAGAAGAAGGGTGCTGAGACTGATATCGAAGACCGCAAGATGTTTGCAGAGCGTGCATTCGGTGTAAGCTCTCACTACGATACTGCAATCCATGCATGGTTTGCTAAGTAAACTCTCGGAAAAATAAAGTAGTTAAGGAGTTAAGAAGTGGAAGAAGTCAGGACAAGTGTCTGCGGGGATTCCTCCCCGGTATATGACAGACTGTTGCCGTGGCTTCTATGCTCCTTTAACTCCTTAACTCCTTAAATAAAAAGAAAATTTTAAGCTTAAAATAATATAGATTTTAGAAACGAAATGGGATTTTTTTCATTTATTCAGGAAATCGCAATGGACTTGGGAACAGCCAATACCATCATTATCAGTGATGATAAGATTGTAGTGGATGAACCTTCTGTTGTAGCCCTTGACCGCCGCACCGACAAGATGATTGCTGTGGGCGAGAAGGCTAAGATGATGTACGAGAAGACTCATGATAATATCCGTACTATCAGACCATTGCGTGATGGTGTGATTGCCGACTTTACTGCCTGTGAGCAGATGATGCGTGGATTGATTAAGATGGTTCATACTGGTAGCCGTCTCTTCTCTCCTTCACTCCGTATGGTTATCGGTGTACCTTCTGGTTCTACCGAGGTTGAGCTTCGTGCTGTGCGCGACTCTGCCGAGCATGCCGACGGACGTGATGTATATTTGATTTTTGAGCCAATGGCAGCCGCTATCGGTATCGGTATCGATGTTGAGGCTCCAGAGGGTAATATGATTGTTGATATAGGTGGTGGTTCTACCGAAATCGCTGTCATCTCATTGGGTGGTATCGTATCGAACAACTCAATCCGTACTGCCGGTGACGACCTTACTGCCGATATCCAGGAATATATGAGCCGTCAGCACAACGTGAAGGTTTCTGAGCGTATGGCTGAGCGTATCAAGATTCATGTGGGTTCAGCTCTGACCGATCTGGGTGATGAGGCTCCAGAGGACTTCATCGTACATGGTCCTAACCGTATTACAGCGTTGCCTATGGAGGTGCCTGTATGCTACCAGGAGATTGCTCACTGTCTGGATAAGACCGTGGCAAAGATTGAGAACGCTGTGCTCTCAGCATTGGAGAACACACCTCCTGAGCTCTATGCCGATATCGTGAAGAATGGTATCTGGCTCTCTGGTGGTGGTGCTTTGCTCCGCGGTCTCGACAAGCGTTTGCAGGATAAGATCAATATCCCATTCCACATTGCAGAAGATCCATTGCACAGTGTTGCCAAGGGTGCTGGTATTGCGTTGAAGAATGTAGACCGTTTCTCATTCTTGATGAGATAATCAGAACTTATTCTAATAGTAAGAATAAAGTATGCGCAACCTTTTAGAGTTTTTAGCGAAATACAACCATTGGTTTGTCTTCCTGATTCTTGAGGTGGTGAGTATGGTGCTGTTGTTTCAGTATAACAGCTATCAGGGCAGTGCCTGGTTCTCCTCGGCTAATGCCGTAACGGGTAAGTTGTATGAATGGGATGCGAATGTGGAAACATTCTTCTCGCTTACCAAGGTGAATCAGGAACTGACACAGCGCAATGCGTATCTCGAACAGGAGGTGCAGAAACTTTCTGACAGTCTCGTGAGCGTGACCAAGGATAGCAGCATCTACCATCGTGACCAGTTTGCATTGCTGAGAAACTATCGTCTGATTCCGGCTAAGGTAGTGGCGAATAGTGTCGATAAACCCGGCAACCTGATGACAATTGACAAGGGTAGCGCGGATGGCATCCACAAGGATATGGGTGTAATCAGCGGTACGGGTGTTGTGGGTATCGTGTATCTGGTGGCAGAACATTACGCTATCGTGATTCCGGTATTGAACACGAAGTCGAACATCAGTTGTATGATTCAGAATAGAGGCTATTTTGGCTATCTGCGCTGGAAGGGTGGTGTGTCTGACCTTGCCTATCTGGAAGAGGTGCCACGTCATGCTCACTTTAAATTGGGTGACTATGTGGTAACGAGTGGCTATTCTGCTGTATTCCCTCCTGGAGTGAGAGTAGGCAGGATATTGCACGTGTTCAACTCCGCCGATGGCCTGTCGTATCGCGTACAACTTCGCCTCTCTACCGATTTTGCCCGTCTGCGTGATGTATGTGTAATTGAAGATGCCGCCATGAAAGAGCGATTGGAGATTATGCGTGCAGCACAGGATAGCATCGAAACAAATGGAGACAATAATCAATAATGACGTATAGTAAGAGGATATAAAAAGCAATGAGTATAGATTTAGTGAAAAGACTAGCTACCTTTGTGGTGCTCGTGCTGGTACAGGGATTGGTGTTTAATCATATTCATCTATTCAATTGTGCCACCCCCTTGCTGTATATCATTATGGTACTGCATTTCCGCCGCAACCATCCTAAATGGGCGGTGTTATTGTGGTGCTTTATGATGGGGCTTTGTGTGGACGTATTTGCCAATACGCCAGGTGTTGCAGCAGCTTCGATGACTGCCGTAGGACTGCTACAACCTTATTTGTTTGAACTTTTCGTACCGCGTGACAGCGCCGACGATCTGGAACCGTCCATGCGTTCTATCGGCGTAGGTGCATATTGCTGGTACGTATTTTTCATCATTCTCGTTTATAATCTATTGTTCTTTACACTTGAAACATTCAATTTCTTTAATTGGGTTCACTGGTTGGAATGTATAGGCGGAAGTACGGTTATCACTTATATATTGGTGATGGCGACAGAAAGTTTCAGAAAGTAAGATTCCGGATAAGTGATGAGAGAGAAAAGAACACGATTTTTAGTTTGCTATATATAATAAGGTATGTTGGATTACAATCTTGAAAAACGTAGATTCGTTATCGGTGGAGTGGCCACAGCTATTGTGGTCATTTACATGATTCGTCTGTTTACGCTTCAGATTATGAGCGACGACTACAAGAAGAATGCCGACAGTAATGCCTTCTTGAAGCATATTGAGTTTCCCGCCCGTGGTGCCATTTACGACCGTAATGGTAAGCTGCTGGTATATAATCAGCCGTCTTACGACCTGATGGTGGTCATGAACGAGGAGAGCGGCAGGCTTGATACGATGGATTTCTGTAATTCGCTGGGTATCACGAAAGAGTTTTTTATCAAGCGAATGAACGATATCAAGGACCGCTCTAAAAATCCGGGCTATTCGCGCTATACCCAGCAGCTTTTTATGGGACAGTTGAGCGACCGGGATTTCAGTGTGTTCCAGGAGAAGATGTTCCGATTCCCCGGTTTCTATGTCCAGAAACGTACCGTCAGAGAATATACCTATCCTTATGCTGCCCATGTGCTGGGTGATGTGGGTGAGGTTTCGCAAAGCGATATTGAAGATGATGACTACTATCAGGCTGGTGACTATATCGGAAAACTGGGTATCGAGAAGTTTTATGAGAAGCAGCTGCGTGGTGAGAAGGGTGTGAAGATCATGCTGAGAGATGCCCACGGAAGAATACAGGGTAGCTATCAGAATGGTAAACTCGACCGGAAGCCTGTGGCAGGAAAGGACTTGACGCTGGGATTGGATGTCAAGTTGCAAGCCTTGGGCGAACGTCTGCTCCAGGGTAAAATCGGCAGTATCGTTGCCATCGATCCTAGAACGGGCGATGTGCTGGCTATGGTTTCTTCTCCTTCTTACGATCCAAGACGTCTGGTGGGTAGAAACCGCGGTAAGATGCACAAGTGGCTCTCGCATAATCCTTGGAAACCGCTCCTGAACCGTAGTATTCAGGGTCAGTATCCTCCGGGTTCTACCTTTAAGACCAGCCAGGCGCTGACCTATCTTACTGAAGGTATCATCACACCGGGAACAGCATTCCCATGTAATCATGGTTTCTCTTATAAGGGTCTGCATGTGGGCTGTCATGGTCACCCGTCGCCTATTGCGCTGGTTGATGCCATCAGTACCTCTTGTAACGGTTACTTCTGTTGGGGTCTTTACTATATGATAGGTAACCGCAAGAAGTATGGCAGCGTACAGAATGCGATGACCGTATGGAAAGATTATATGGTGAGCATGGGATTCGGATATAAGTTGGGCATCGACTTGCCTGGCGAGAAACGCGGTCTGATTCCGAATGCACAGTTCTATGATAAGGCTTATAATGGTTCATGGAACGGACTGACGGTAATCAGTATTTCTATCGGTCAGGGTGAGGTTAACCTCACGCCGTTGCAGATAGCTAACCTGGGTGCTACCATTGCCAACAGGGGATACTATTATGTGCCTCATGTAGTGAGAAAGGTAAAGGGCGAACCGCTTGATACGCTCTATACCCGACGCCATTATACCAAGGCTTCCCGCCGGGCTTACGACTATGTGGTAGCCGGTATGAGAAGTTCGGCGCTGAAGGGAACCTGTAAGATGCTCGGCCGCTACGATTTCGAACCTTGCGGCAAGACGGGTACGGCACAGAACCGTGGCCACGACCACTCTGTATTCATGGGCTTTGCTCCGATGAACAACCCGAAGATTGCCATTGCCGTGTATGTAGAGAATGGTGGTTGGGGTGCTGACTATGGTGTGCCTATCGGCGGTCTGATGATGGAACAGTATCTCAAGGGTAAGTTATCTCCTGATTCTGAGCGCAGGGCTGCAGAGATGCAGGCCCGTAGAATCGCCTACGGATTAAGCAGTAGATAGTTTTCAGTTAATAGTTTATAGTTGATAGTTTATAGATTATGATCGATAATAAACAACCTAGTGTGCTTGCTTCACTTGACTGGTGGACGATAGGTCTTTATCTGGTACTCCTCATCTTCGGATGGGTGAGCGTCTGTGGAGCCAGCTATAACTATGGTGACAACGAGATATTCAGTCTGGGTGCCCGCTCGGGTATGCAGATTATATGGATTGGCACATCCATAGCACTGGGATTGGTAATCCTGCTGCTTGATGACCGGTTTTATGATACCTTCTCGTATGTCATCTATGGCGTCCTGATACTCTTGCTCTTTGCTACGATATTCAATCCGCATAGCATCAAGGGTTCCCACTCCTGGCTGGTGTTGGGACCGCTCCGACTGCAACCGGCTGAGTTTGGTAAGTTTGCTACGGCTCTGGCGGTAGCCAAGTTTATGTCAAGCTATGGTTTCAGTATGCAGAACCTGAAGCATTTCATGGCAGCCGTAGGCATTATCGTTCTGCCGATGCTCTGTATTGTAGGTCAGCGCGAAACGGGTTCTGCCCTGGTTTATCTTTCATTCTTTCTCATGCTTTACCGCGAAGGAATGCCGGGTGCCATTCTCTTTACCGGCGTGTCGATGGTGGCTTACTTCGTAGTGGGTGTGAAGTATGAGAACGTGATGATGTGGGATACCTATACTTCTGTGGGTAAGTTTGTAGTGCTTCTGCTGGTGCAGATTTTTACGGCTGGCATGGTGAACTCCTATACGGGCGATAGGAAACAGGCACTGATGATCCTTGCCTATTCGGTAGGCATTACGCTGCTCTTCGTGCTCTTTTCTACCTATGTCATTCCGTTCGACATTGTGTGGATCCAACTCTTCCTGTGTGCTATGCTCATCGGATTCCTGGTTTATCAGGGACTGAGAACCCGGTTCCGGAATTACTTCCTCATCTCAATCTTTTCGTTGGGAAGTATCGCTTTCTTCTATTCTGCCGATTATGTGTTGAATCATGTGATGGAACCTCATCAGAGAGTGCGTATCAACGTACTGCTGGGACTGGATGAAGATTTGGCAGGTGCGGGATATAACGTGCATCAGAGTGAGATTGCCATTGGTTCCGGCGGACTTCAGGGCAAAGGTTTCCTCAATGGAACGCAGACCAAACTGAAGTTCGTGCCTGAGCAGGATACAGACTTTATCTTCTGTACGGTAGGCGAGGAGGAAGGTTTCCTCGGTTCGGCAGGCGTGCTGCTGCTTTTCCTGGCTTTGATATTGCGGTTGATGCATCTGGCTGAGCGGCAACCTTATAAATTCGGGCGTATCTACGGCTATTGTGTCCTGTCGGTATTCCTCTTCCATCTGTTTATTAATGTGGGAATGGTGTTGGGTTTAACACCGGTTATCGGTATTCCGCTGCCGTTCTTCAGTTATGGTGGCAGTTCGTTATGGGGATTCACCATCCTTCTTTTTATCTTCTTGAGAATTGATGCGGGAAGGAACTTAGTGAGAAGTTAAAAAAAAAGAGTGAACAGATTGTTGATGAATCTGTTCACTCTTTTTTTATTGTATCTTTGAAATCTTGATGCCGATGTCACTCACACCGGGCAGGATTTCTCTTTTCATATCATGTCTGATGGCTACGTGTATGGAATCGCCCTGATGCATCTGATAGATGTTGATAGGGAAGTTATACTGATAGTAGCTGATACCCTGTCCTTTGCTCACGCCGTTGTTGTCAATCAGCTGGCAGTTGACCGTATCTATCTTGCATTCGCCAGGTATCTTTCTGTTTCGGTGATAAACCGTCTGTTCTACGATGAGCGTAAGTCCCATGAACGGGTAGGCACCTGTAATGCGAAGTCCTAGGCTTTGTTTGTAATGCCCGGGCTCGAGTAGAGGTGATACTTCGAATGATAGGGTGTCGTTCTTCTCCCATCCTGCAATCGGTGTATGGGCATACTCATCGTATACGGTCGAACCGCTGCAGGCAGAGAGAATGTGAACAATCGCTGTCAAAACGATGAAATAAACAGTCTTTTTCATCTTTTTCTAGCTCCTATTCTTTATTCTTGTGGGGCGTTATTGCCTTGTGGGGCGTTGCCATTCTGAGGGGTGTTGTTACCTTGCGGCTTGTTTCCACCCTGTGGCTTGTTTCCCTTGTTAGGTCGTCTGTCGTTTCTTGGCTGGCGGTTGTCACCCTTAGGATGATTGCCCTGATTACGGTTGTCGCGGCGCTGGTTGTTTGACTTGCCTTCATTCTTCTGAGGTTTGTTGTCGCCATTCTGCGCGCGGTTCTCGTTCTTCTGCGACTTGTTGTCTCCCTCCTGCTGGCGAGGTCCCTTGTTCTTATTGTTCTTCTTCTTCTTCTTTTTCTTAGCCTTGTCAAAGCGGCTCAAATCAGCTTCGGCAAGCAGGTCGGTTGGCTTGGCTACAGGTTTTGCCTTACCGTCTTCCAGCAGACTCAATGGCTTCTCGCCCTGACGGTTCATTTCTATGATAGCCTTGGCACGCTCGATGCTGATGGTTTCGAGGTTGGAAGCAAGGTTCTTGTCAGAAGAGTAGGTGATAAGACCTGCCAGGATATCCACCTTGAACTGATGGAAATCACCGTCGGCAGTCTGCAGTACGGCATCCTTAGGAGGCAACTTTCTGCTAGCCTCTACATAGCTGTCTACCTCGTAGTTGAGACAGCACTTCAGTTTGGCGCACATACCGGCAAGTTTCTGAGGATTCAGAGAGATGTCCTGGTAGCGTGCTGCATTGGTGCTAACGCTGATGAAGTTCTTCATCCAGGTAGCGCAGCAGAGTTCTCTGCCGCAAGGCCCCGTTCCACCGATGCGGCCTGCTTCCTGTCTCGCACCGATCTGTTTCATCTCAATGCGCACATGGAAGGTATCGGCAAGAACCTTGATGAGCTGGCGGAAGTCCACACGTTCGTCAGCGATGTAATAGAAGATAGCCTTGTTGCCGTCTCCCTGATATTCTACATCACCTATTTTCATCTTCAGTCCGAGATCTTTGGCTATCTGGCGGCTCTGGATCATGGTGCCGTGTTCACGGCTCTTAGCCTCCTTGCATTTGTCAAGATCCACCTGTTTGGCGATACGGTAGATACGCTTGATATCATCCTGCGACTTGAGGTTTGCCTTCTTAATCTGGAGTTTTACCAGTCTTCCGGTCAGCGTAACCACACCGATGTCGTGACCCGGGTTAGCCTCTACCGCCACTATATCGCCCTTCTTCAGGTCGAGGTTATTCACATTGTGGTAATATCCCTTACGGGTATTCTTGAACTGTACCTCCACGAGGTCAGTACTTTCAGCATTGCCGGGTACATCGGCAAGCCAGTCGTATGTGTTGAGCTGTCTGTTCTGTCTTCCTACGCCCTTAGCGCACAGACCACGGTCGCAGCCGTTACACATCCTGAATTTCATATTTTTGTAATCCACGATCGTCTAATTTATAATGTCTAATTTATAATGTACAATGAATAATGACCAGGCATCTGCCCCGTTATTCATTTGAATTCTTCACTCTTCGTTCTTCACTCTTCACTTCCTTAGCAGGAGTACGATGATTTTGAGCGCCATATCGAAGAAAACGATTTTGGCATTGGCATTTTGCGAAATCATGCGCTTGCTGTCTTCGAAGAGGTTGGAGATGTCAATGATGTTTGCCTCGTTGATGAAGCGGGCAAAGTTCTTGGCAAAGTTCTCCTCATCCTGCGCCATGTAGCTCAGTTCTGGATTCCGGAAGTTGTACATGAAACTTTCTCTGAGCATGTGCATGAAGTAGTCGAGCATGCGTTTCTGCTTTTCTCTTCCGAAGGTTGCTATCACATCGGTCCACTTCTTGAGGTCACCAATCTTGCGCATGTAAGCCAGTCGCATCAGCATGATGAACATGTCGAGATGCTGCCGGTTTTCGTTTCCTGCATCCAGTTCTTCGAGTGCGAGGTTCCAGTTGCCGTTGGCGATACGGGCTATGCGGTGTGCCATGTCTGGCTCCAGCGCTCTCCGTTCCGTCAGCGCTTTTTCCATCTCAGCGGTTTCTATCTTCTTGAAGTCGATACGCTGCGTACGGCTTCTGATGGTTTCGAGCAGCAGTTCCGGATTCTCGCTTACCAGCAGGAACACCGTCTGGCGTGGCGGCTCCTCCAGCAGTTTCAGTATCTTGTTGGCACTCTGTATGTTCATACGTTCCGGGAGCCATATCAGACTTATCTTATATCCGCCCTGACTCGACATCATCATCAGTTCGTGAGAGATGGCATCGGTTTCTTCGGCAGTGATGATAGCCTGTTTGTTATAGTCGGCATCCGTCTTGCCCATCTTCAGCATCCAGTCGCTAATCTGGATGTAGGGACCTTTAGAAAGCAGCAGCTCTCTCCATTCCTTGATGAAGTCGAGGCTCACCGGTTTGTGTTCGCTGCCCATATTGGCGGTCTTGATGGTAGGAAAGGTGAAGTGGAGATCCGGATGTTCCCATTTCCTGAGCATCGGTGAATCGCCCAGAAGATAGCTGGAAAAAGCCAGTGCCATCGCCAGTTTGCCGCAACCCTGCGGGCCGCAGAACATCAGCGCATGGGGCAAACGGTTCTCCTGAACCATCTCCATGAGACGGTTCCATACTTCTTGCTGACCTATAACTTCATTTCTTTGCATTTAAAACAGTATTTTTGCTATTTGCTTGACGCTGTCTACAGCCGATACGGTGAAGAAGTGAACATTTTTGTAACCATGTTCGAAGAGATCTTGCACCTGAGCGGTAGTCCACTCGATACCGAGCTGCTTGGCATCTTCGTCAGTTTTACATTTCAATACCTCCTGTGCGAGTTCTTCAGGAATATCGCAGTGGAAGGTTTTCGGCACTACTGTGAGCTGGCTCAACTTGGCGAAAGGCTTGATGGCAGGAATGATAGGAATGGTTACGCCTATCTGCCGAGCCTTTTCAACGAAAGCATAGAACTTCTCGTTGTCGTAGAAGAGCTGGGTAACGGCATACGCTGCGCCCAACTGTTGTTTCTCCAGCAGATGCTGCATATCCATTTCGAGGTTTGGCGCCTCTTCATGTTTCTCCGGATAGCAGGCTACACCGCAGCAGAACTTGTCGCCCGGGTGCTTGATGGGTGTGCCGTCAAAGAAGAAACCATCGTTAAACTGATTCACCTGCTTCAGGAGGTCGGTGGCATGGGTATGACCGTTCTCGGTTGGTGTAAACTGCCGGTCTTCTTTCGCCTTGTCTCCTCGCAGAACGAGAATGTTGCTGATGCCCAGAAACTGGAGGTCGAGCAGTTCGTACTCGATGTCTTCCTTCGTAGCACCGCTGCAGATAATATGAGGGATGACAGGTATGTCGTACTTATTCTGTATAGCGCCTGCGATGGCCACGGTGCCCGGGCGGCGGCGCACACGCTGGCGAGTGAGGAGACCGTTTTCCAGTTCCTTGTATACATACTCGCTATGGTGCGTAGTGATGTTGATAAAGCGAGGACCAAACTCGCTCAGCGCATCGATGGTACGGAAGAGTGCTGCTGTTCCGTTACCTTTCAGCGGAGGTAAAACCTCGAACGAAAAGCCTCGCTTATCGCCCTGCTGATGTAGAAAATCTGCTATGTTCATATTACCTAAATTCTATGTTTCTTCTTATTTTGGTGCAAATTTACAAAAAAAATAGGGGAAAACCGCATGTTGAACGTAATATTTATAAAGAAAAAACGTATATTATTAGGTGGAGATTGATTTTTGGCATGAAAAAAGAAGATTTCCTGCCGGTAAATGCTACGCTATTCTACAGAAAAGTGATTAAAATTTAAACCTAAAAAAATAATGGAACAAAAACAAACAGGCTCTAGAGCCTATCTTATTTCAATTGTGATGGTAGCCGTTTTGGGCGGCTTGCTTTTCGGTTATGATACCGCGGTAATCTCGGGAGCCGAGAAGGGTTTGCAGGCATTCTTCATGGGTGCTGAGGATTTTACTTATACCGATTTCTGGCATGGATTCACTTCTTCCAGTGCTCTGATTGGTTGTATCATCGGTTCGGCGCTTTCGGGTGTGCTGGCTTCTAACTGGGGCCGTAAGCGTTCGCTGATCTTTGCGGGTGTGATGTTCTTCATCTCTGCATGGGGATCTATGTGTCCTGAGTCTTTGGTGTTGCCAAAGGGCGAACCTAATCTTACGCTTCTCATCGTGTTCAACCTCTATCGTGTGATTGGCGGTATCGGTGTGGGTCTGGCATCTGCTGTATGTCCGATGTATATCGGTGAGATTGCGCCTAGTAACATCCGTGGTATGTTGGTCAGCTGGAACCAGTTTGCCATCATCTTCGGTCAGCTGGTGGTTTATTTCGTCAACTTCTTCATTCTTGGCGATCATATTGCTCCTGCTATTCAGAGTGTGGGCAATGGTATGAACCAGATTCTGAATGGTGGCGAGGCTGCCTGGGCTATTGAAACCGGATGGCGCTATATGTTTGGTTCTGAGATGGTTCCTGCGGGTTTGTTTGCTCTGCTTATCTGCTTTGTTCCTGAGACTCCCCGTTATCTTGCCATGGTTGGTCAGGATGCGAAGGCTGAGCGTATCCTGGCTCGCATCAATGGTGCTGAGGAGGCTAAGAAGATTTTGGATGACATCAAGAATACGGTTACAGAGAAGAAGGAGAAACTGCTTACTTACGGTGTGCTCTGTATCTTCGTAGGTGTGATGCTTTCTGTATTCCAGCAGGCTGTAGGTATTAATGCCGTGCTCTATTATGCTCCTCGTATCTATGAGGCTATGGGCTTTGACAATCCGATGGTATTGACCGTATTCAATGGTATCGTGAACCTCGGTTTCACCTGTGTGGCTATCTTTACGGTAGAGAAGTTGGGACGTAAGCCTTTGCTCATTACCGGTTCTCTGGGCATGGCATTGGGTGCCATCGGTGTAGCCATCACCTTCGGTAATCCTAATCTGCAGTTGTTGTGCATGGTATCCATCATGGTTTACTCTGCATCGTTCATGTTCTCTTGGGGACCCATCTGCTGGGTACTTATTGCCGAGGTATTCCCTAATACGATTCGTGGTGCTGCCGTAGCGATTGCCGTAGCCTTCCAGTGGATTTTCAACTGGATTGTTTCTACCTCTTTCGTTCCGATGGCTAACAGCCTGGGCTATTGGTTCACCTATGGCCTGTATGGTGTTATCTGTATCCTCGCTGCCATCTTTGTATGGAAGCTCGTTCCTGAGACCAAGGGTAAGACGCTGGAGGATATGACCAAGCTTTGGAAGAAAAACTAAGTTCTTATTCTGTGAAATATCTAGACCGCCAGGCGTAGAAAGAAACGCCTGGCGGTCTTTCTTTATGCCCCCGGCTTCGCAACGCTTAATCCATACCATGATATGACGGCGCGCTGTCGCCCCGTCGGTTGTGTCGGGAAAGTTGAGCAGACCCAGCTCGGTCTTGCTGTACATACGTTGGGGATAATTCATAAGCTTATATTTTTTATGTTGCAAAAGTAATGTTTATTTCAGACTTATGCAATTTCTTGAAGAGAAAAAATGCATTTTAATAGCTGATTTGTTGAAAAAAAAATCTTTTTCCTCCCGTATTACGTATAGTGTAATTGATGTAAATGTATATATATAATATACTTGGTATAGTATAGAGAAGAAAAATCTGCGCATAACTATCTGATATTCAGTGTATTGTATTTTCAAGATTCTCCCTGGTAGTCATTTGGGCATATCAGAAAATACATAATTGGCCCTGATGGTACCTATTATTGGCCCTCATGGTACCCTCAGAAAGGCTAATTCTCCCTGGTAGTCATTGCCCATCCAAATGAGGTAAAAAAATGATGTACTTCCGTTTACCAACTGAAGCGGTTGCGTCGGGTTAAGGATATGGCTGCACTGGGTTACGCAGACGGCTGGACAAGGTTAAGGATTCGACTGCATCGGGTTAAGGATTCGACAACGTAGGCTAACGGAGTCGTATCCGTCGATTTATCGAGACGTCTTGACTCGCTGACAGAACCATCTGGAGTAGCTGACTGAACCATATCAGTATTCTGCTGCATACGCTTGCATGCAAAAGTATACATAATTGAGCCAAATAGTGAACAACTGGTACTTATCGTACCAAAGTGGACAAGTGGGGCTCCGCCGATGTTGTATCTTTGTATCAGCATTCGGGAAGAGACCGGTGCACAACATGATTATTCACAATTTTAAAATTTTATGTATTATGGCAATTAATTACAGTTTAGTAAAGCTTGCGTCAAAATTTGGCGACAAAGCAGGAGTTCCTAAGTTCTACGCACGTGCTCAGATGAACGAGTCTATTTCGCTCAAGAAGTTTGCGAAGTTGATCTCTATGCAGACCACTGTATCCTATGCGGATGTAACAGCCGTTCTGATCAGTTTGCAGGAGAACATGGTCATCGAGTTGCAGCGAGGCAACCAGATTGATTTCGGCGAGTTGGGCAAGTTCCGCCTCCAGCTTACCAGTGAGGGTGCGGCAACCGCAGCTGAATTTAAGAGCGACATCAACATCAAGGGTGTGAACATCCAGTTTATCCCGGGCAGCGATCTTGCCAACATCTTCGTAGGTATGGAGTTTGAGCAGGTTGCATCACGTGCCGTACAGAAGGCTGCCCTCAAGGCTGAGAAGGAGGGTGCCAAGACCCTCGACATCGAGGAGGCTAAGAAAAAGCCTGCCAAGGACAATGCTTCTTCAGGCGGCGATACCACGGGTGGCAACACCTCAGGCGAGCAGACCGGCGGCACGGGTAGCGCTGGCAACGGTGACACAGGAGACGGATTAGAATAATTAACCTTTTAAAACAGAATAGATTATGACAGAAAAGAACAAGCAGAAATGGAATGAGATTCTCAAGTTTGCAGTAACCGTACTGACAGCTCTCCTCGGGGCGTTGGGCGTTTCGGCAGGTGGACTTTAGAGTGATGCTTATGAGAGACATCGATATGATAGTGGTGCATTGCAGCGGTAGCCGCTGCGATCACCGTTATACGATGAAGATGCTGCGCTACGACCATGTGCATAACAACGGCTGGACTGACATCGGCTACCATTTCTACATCACGCTGGATGGAGTGGTGCATGCCTGTCGCCCGGTAGAGCGTATGGGCTCTCATGCCCTCGGTTACAATGCGCACAGCATAGGCATCTGTTACGAGGGTGGTCTTTCGCCATCGGGCTGCATCAGCGACACCCGCACTCCTAAGCAGAAGGAGGCGATGAAGCATCTTATCCTGGATCTTCACCACCGTTTTCCGGGCATCCGTACCATCCTGGGGCATCGCGATTTGCCTGGCGTTCAGAAAGCCTGTCCGTGTTTTGATGCCACGAAGCTCCAGTACCTCCTGGATGCTTCCTGATTCTCTTCCATTAAGAGGGTTTTTCAAGAGCAGAATCCCTCCGAATTTATTTAACAAGTTAGGGCGCATCCAATCCGGATGCGCCCTTTTTCTTTGTCGTCATATTTCTTTCAGTCAACACTCAACATTCAACATTCAACATTCTCTAACTTTTTCAGCAACTTTTCCCAGAAATCTCTTGCAGATATGAAAATAAAACCGTAACTTTGCGCTATAGAATTTTAAAACAGATGGTTCATCGTGGCATATAGACCCTTGATTATATGGTGACATTCGTAATCTACATCTCCGCTTTCTGTTTTTTATGAATTGCTCAGATTCTTAATGATTTCCAAAGACAGCTGGGTAGCTTTGGCAACCTGTTCGGCAGAAAGTCCCATTGCCAGCAATCGTTGTGCTGTTTCTGTGTTGGCCTCATGTTTGCCTTCTGCTCTACCTTTTTCCATACCTTCAGCTATACCTTCACGCTTAGCAGTGTCTACGGAATTCTTGATGTCGCGATATGCCATCTTGCTGGTCTCGTACTCCCTCATTTCCTGCGGAGTAAACTTGGCTATCTCGGCTTCCTCGAAGAGGCGGTCGAAAACCTTGTCGCACAGCTCTTTCGGGCGTTGGGTAAGCTTATAGAGATTCTTCAGAGCATAGAGCCACTTCTCGTAGAGCGTATCCAGTTCTTCCAGGGGTTTGTTGAACTTGGAAATCTCTACATAGATATATTCGAGCTTTTCGTAAAATACTTTGTGGGTAGCTGTGTCGCACAACTGCACATGATGGCGGATTTTCTCCTTGTCGAATGCATCCTCGTTCATGCTGAAGTTGAGCAGGGCTACGGTATAGACATGATTGAGCTTGAAATCCCATTCACTCCCCTTAGGTGCCTGTTCGCGAATAGGGAAAGTGGAGTAAGAAAAGGGCACGATCCTTGAAATACGTCTGGTAGGCATTCTGCATTTCTACGATGAACTTCTCACCGTTTTCGCCCTCGCAATATACATCGAAGATGGCTCTGCGGTCGGTATAGACATCTCCCACATGCTCTGGATTCAGATACGATACGTCCTTCACAACCTGTCTGCCATTAAACAAGCTGTTGAGGAAGCAAATGAGCAAATCCTTGTTCATTGCTGTTCCAAAAATTCGCTTGAAACCGAAGTCGGTCAGCAAGCTGATGTATCTTTCTTCTACCTGCTTCATAATCATCTGTTTAAAAAATCCATGCCGCAAAGGGCGACTCTAGTTAAAAGAATGATAAAACCTTTTCTACCAACATATCATGCTGAGCTTCAACTAAGCCTGATTCAACTTTGTTGATAAAGCCCTCAATCTCACTTTCACTCATAATCCTTAATTGTTTTAAATTTAACAATATCCTTAATCTTTGTTGGAATAAGATCTGGTTGCTAAAGTAGTTTTAAATTCTTTGGATGCAAATATACTTCAAAATCTTGATAACGCCAAATATTTGAATGAAATTAACATCATTATTGACCAAATAACTGAACTTCGCATATCAGGAAGTTCAGTAAGTAATAAAAGCGTTCTTTGTATATATGTAACAAGGCGCAACCTTCTCACGAAGACTGCGCCTCTAATAGTTTTCTTTTTTTGTTTAATTTTTAAGAGAGTATTAACATATATATTTTTTTGTAAGTGTAAGTTTCTTACTTCTTTATTTCTTTTACTCTGAACTTTATGGCTCGAAGAACTTAATCTGTGTTCCATTTGACAACTGAGTTCCTGCCATATTAAAGTTGAATGCTGTAGGATTTGGTTTCTTCTCATCCTTTGGATCAACTTCGTAACCATAAACAACCAAATAAGCTTCAACCTTGCTTTTATCTTTTATCCTGGGTAACTTGTCCGAAAGTATATCGGCTGTTTCCGCTAGAATAGCAATAGAACTTAACCTTATGTGTAGCACCACCATATTCCAGATTTACAGTAATAGCATCAGGGAAGAGCATGAACTGGATAAAAGGTGTAATTGTATAGTAATATACAACACTCTTGAAGCTAACCGGCATCTTATATTCCTTCAATGCTTCCTTCAGGTCTTTCGTGTCAACATTTTCTGGAATGTAACGGGCGAAGATCTTTACAGGGAAGTTGTTAACAGTCATTACAGTATCTTTGCCATCTCCGTGGATAGATGTAGAGACATCTAAGGTGTCGTGATATTCCTTTTTGCCGTCTTTTTCTGTAACATGCTCGTCGCTCACGTAAGCGAGTTTGCTCATGCGGCTACCTGATGTCTTGAGATAGCAGGTCTGCTTTTCTGCTTGTGTGAGCGGCTGATAATAGCTGTTGTTATCATCGCCTGTATTACAAGAAGTGAATGCGAAAGCTGCAACGAAGGCAGCTACAATTGAGAATAATTTGATTTTTTTCATTTTGCTATTATGTTTTGATTCTTATTTTCTCATATTTCTCAGCCTAAATGCACCCCGATATAGTTGCCCGAGGCACTTCAGTTCTTGTATAAAACAAGAAAAGGCGGGAAACTTGCATCACTTTTAGTTAATCTCTGTTAATGCTCTTCACTTGTCCATTTCATAGAGCACTTTTGCCAATGTATCGTAACCTCTGACTTTCAGTTCTTAGTTGTTTGAGCTTTTTACTGTATTAAGTCTAGGTTTGTCTTACATAGCTATGCAAAGTTAGTTTTTTATTTTGAAATACGCAAGAAATTTATGATTTTCTTTCTCTTTTTCGCATAAAAATACTACTTTTGTGGAGATTTTAGGGATTATTCACCTAAAAGCGGAATGAATCGTGTAGACTCTGAGTCTCATGGAAAATGAATTAATGATGAATCTGATATGAAAAAGAAAGTAGGTACATTTAAGATTTGGCTGTTGGCGATAGCCGCAGTAGTGGCGTTTTCTGTCTTGCCGAAGGTTTCTTCGCTGGCAACAGAAGATCAGGCACTTGTTGTAAAGGAGAACAAGCAGGAGGCTGCTGATGCTGCGGGCGATGAACCGTCTGCAGAGAATAAGCAGGAAACTGCTGGAGAGGATGCGAATCTGGAGGCGCAGGGGCTGGAGATTCCGGTATCTAAGTTAAAGGTATCTGAAACCATCAAGCATCGGTTGGCTTATACGGTATCTTATAATCATGATACGCGACAGCCGAATTGGGTAGCCTGGGCGCTGACGGGGGAGCATGCATCTGGTAAGTTGCCGCGCGGTAAGTTTGCTGATGATGAGGAGATGCCGGCACCCGTGGGTACTTTGGCGGATTATTACAACAGTGGTTTGGACAGGGGACACATGTGTCCGGCTGGTGACAACAAATGGAGTCAGCAGGCGATGGATGAATGTTTCCTGATGACCAATATGTGTCCGCAGAACCACAGTCTGAATGCGGGGGTATGGAACACGATAGAGCAGCAGTGCCGCAACTGGGCGAAGCAGTATGGTAAGGTTTATATTGTCTGCGGACCGATATTTCTGGATAAGGAGCATCGCAAGTTGGGTAAGAACAAGGTGGTAGTGCCTGATGCCTTCTTCAAGGTAGTTCTTCATACGGGCAAGAATCCGCAAGCCATCGGCTTTATCTGCCGTAACCAGTCGCAGAAAGGCAGAAAGAAGACGGAATTCGTAAATTCAGTGGATGAAGTGGAGCGTATCACCGGCTATGATTTCTTCCCTCAGCTTCCGGATGATGTTGAGAAGAGGGTAGAGGCTAAGGCTGAAATGTTTTAAAAAGGAAATTCTGCAGTATCCGGTAATAGGATATAACAAAAAAAGGCTTTCCGTAATGGAAAGCCTTTTTCTTGAAGATCTGTGACTCGCATGGGGCTCGAACCCATGACCCCAACATTAAAAGTGTTGTGCTCTACCAGCTGAGCTAGCGAGTCAATCTTCTGCTTTATGTTTCAAAAGCGAGTGCAAAGGTACGGCAAAAATCTGAAATAACCAAATATTTTGCCATATTTTTACTGATTTTCTTCATTTTTATCTGAAATCGGGACATTTTCGCCCGTTTCTTCATGATATTGCGGCTTCTCCTTCGTTACATACCGCTGCCAGTAGGCTATGATGAGCGTTGTGAGCGGAAGGGCTACAATCAATCCCAGGAAGCCCAGAAGTGCACCCCAAACCGAGAGACTCAAGAGGAGAATGGCTGGATTCAATCCCATCGCCTTACCCATGATCTTCGGGGTAACTACCATGTCGGTGATGACCTGCACCACACAGAACACCAGAACTGCCAGACCGAATACCAGCCAGAAGTTCTGACCTGTGTCGGCAGCCTTCAGCATGGCAAGGAATGCCGTAGGGATGAGGGCGAAGGTATGGAGATACGGAACCAGGTCCATGATGCCGATGAGAATACCCAGACCTATCGCCATCGGGAAACCGATGATGGTAAAACCGATGCAGAACATGATGCCCATACAGAGCGCTACCAGTCCCTGACCACGGATATAGTTGTTGAGCTCGCGCTCCACATCCTTCATCAGCGCACTCCAGAACGGACGGTTCTTCTTAGGGAAGATTCTCACCCAGTTGGCTGTCAGCGTCTCATAATCGAGCAGGATGAAGAACATATATAATAAGGTAATCATCGATGCCACGATACTCATCAGTACCGTGGCCGTCTGGCTGACTACCGAGAAGACCTTAGGCATGGTGGTCTTGATGGCATCGCTGAAGTCCTTGCTTTTCAGAAAAAGCTCTATCTGTTCCTGGTTGGCCTGCAGCCAGTCTTTGATCAGCGCCGTCAGGTTGTTGGTATGAGTCGTCTGATGCAGCCATCGTGTCAACACCTCACCGAGTTTGTCAAACTGGTCAATCATCGGAGGGATGATGAGCCACAGCACGCCTCCTATAACAGCGATAGCCGTTCCCATGGCGATGAGGATAGACAGCGCACGTATTCTGATGTGGAGTTTGTTTTCGATAAACTTCACGACCGGATAGAGCAGGTAAGCGAAAAACCATGCAATGAAGAATGGCAGCAGTACGCTGCTCAGATAATTGGTCATGTAGAGCACGGCCAGTACGATGAGGGTAACACCCGCCCATCTTATAAATTTGTCAAATGTAATCTCCTTTCCCATAACTATTCCTTTTGTTATAATTTTTCATTAAGAATCGCCTTCTGGTAGCATTCTCTGCAGAGCGGCTCGTATTCATCTTTCTCGCCCAGAAGCACCCGTTTGTCGTTATTGATCAACCGGTGGCTCACATAGGCGACCGATCCGCACTTTACGCAGATGGCATGAACCTTGGTCACCTCGTCGGCGATGGCACAGAGAGCAGGAATCGGACCGAAGGGAACTCCCTTGAAGTCCATATCCAGTCCTGCCACGATGACTCTCACGCCACGGTTGGCGAGTTCGTTGCATACCTCCACGAGTCCATTGTCCAGGAACTGGGCTTCATCGATACCCACCACGTCGATATCAGAAGCCAATAGCAGTATCGATCCAGAGGACTCAATAGGAGTAGACCGGATAGAGTTCTGATCATGGCTCACTACATCTTCCTCGGAGTAACGAGTGTCAAGCGCCGGCTTAAAGATTTCCACCTTCTGCTTGGCGAACTTCGCACGCTTCATTCTTCGGATCAATTCCTCTGTTTTTCCGGAGAACATCGATCCGCACACCACTTCAATTCTTCCGGACGGTGCGCCTCCCCAATTAGATTTTCTGTCATTTCGGGGGCAAAATTAATAATAAGGTTTTAAAAAATGCAAAGAAACGCGTTTTTTTTTTGCTATGAAAGATTAATTAACTACATTTGCGGTCAGTATGGGCACATTATACATCGTTCCGACTCCAGTTGGTAACATGGAGGACATGACAATGCGAGCCATTCGCATACTGAAAGAAGCGGATTTGGTACTCGCTGAGGACACTCGAACATCGAGTGTCCTGCTGAAGCATTTCGATATCAGAAATCGATTAGTGGCTCACCATAAGTTTAACGAACATGGCACATCTTCTGCCATCGTAGAGCGACTGAAGGGTGGCGAAACCATTGCCTTGATCAGCGATGCCGGAACACCGGGTATCAGCGATCCTGGTTTTTACCTCGCCCGCGAGGCAGCCAAGGCAGGTATCACGGTGCAGACTTTGCCTGGACCTACGGCATGCATACCGGCCATCGTTTCTTCGGGGTTGCCATGCGACCGTTTCTGCTTCGAAGGATTTATTCCGCAGAAAAAGGGCAGACAGACCTATCTTGAATCATTGAAGGATGAGGTACGCACCATGATTTTCTATGAGTCGCCTTATCGTGTGGTGAAAACCTTGCAGCAGTTTGCCGAGGTTTTCGGGGATGACAGACAGGTGAGCTGTTGTCGTGAAATATCCAAACTCCACGAGGAGAGTGTGAGGGGTACGCTTGCCGAGGTCATCGCTCATTTTGAGGAGACAGAACCAAGGGGCGAATTTGTCATCGTGTTGGCAGGAAAAGATCCCAAACAGCTCAAGGAGGAGATGAAGGAAAAGAAGCGTGAAGAGCGCCGGCAGAAGAAAAACGGGGCTCGCAGGGAAGAAAGTAATGAATAAAGTATAGGAAGCGACGCGTTTTACGCGAAAAGATAATTTTTTTAAATCAAACATTAAAAAGAAAAATGATTATGAAAAAGCTATTATTTGCGGCATGTTTAGCTGCTTTTTGCTTGACCAGTTGCAACAACGGCAAGAACAACACCCAGGATTTGGCAAATCAGCAGAATGATTCGCTAAACAGTATCATCGCTCAGAAGGATAGCGAAATTAACGATATGATGGGTACATTGAATGAAATCCAGGATGGTCTGAACCAGATCAGTGAGGCTGAGCACAGAGTAACTCTCCTGAAGAACGGTGAGGGTGCCAGTAAGAGACAGCAGCTAAAGGAGGATGTTCAGTTCATCGCTACCCGTATGCAGCAGAACCGCGAACTCCTGGCTAAACTGCAGAAGCAGATGGCTAACAGCTCTTTGCAGGCTGACCAGTTGAAGAAGACCATCGCAAACCTTCAGGAGCAGATTGCACAGAAGGATAAGGAACTCCAGGCGCTTCGCGAGGAGTTAGATAAGAAGGATATTCATATTGCAGCGCTCGACGAGACTATCAACAATCTGAATACCAAGACCTCTCGTCTTACTACTGAAAGCAGCCAGAAGACAGAGACAATCAATGCACAGGACAAGCAGCTCAACACTGCCTGGTACGTATTCGGTACCAAGAAGGAGTTGAAGGAGCAGCATATCATGGAAGGTGGTAAGGTAATGACCGGTAATTTCAACAAGAGTTATTTCACCAAGGTTGATATCCGCAACATTTCTGAAATCAAGTTGATGTCAAAGTCGGCTAAGTTGCTCACTACCCACCCATCCAGCTCTTATGCATTGGTACGTGATGCCAACAAGCAGTATACGCTCCGCATCACCAATCCACAGATTTTCTGGAGCACCAGCAAGTATCTTGTAGTGCTTGTTAAGTAATTATCTCTTTCTCTGAAAGAAATCCTGCATGAGTGCGCGGCACTCATCTTCCAATACGCCCGATGTAACTGTCGTCTTAGGATGCAGTGCATCGGGCGCATATTTTGTATACCCCCTTTTCTCGTCGCTGGCACCATATACCACGCGGCTGATCTGTGCCCATCCCAGCGCTCCGGCGCACATCACGCAGGGTTCTACCGTAACGTAGAGGGTACAGTCTTTCAGGTATTTTCCTCCCAGCATGTTGGCTCCCGAAGTGATGGCCTGCATTTCGGCATGAGCCGTAACATCGGTCAGCATCTCCGTAAGATTGTGGGCTCGCGATATGATCCGGTCCTTACAAACGATGATGGCGCCTACCGGAATCTCGTCTTCATCGAATGCCGCCTGAGCCTCCATCAGGGCACGGCGCATGTATGCTTCGTCTTTATTCTTGATATCTTCCATTGTTTTTCGTGCAAAATTACATAAAAAAGTTTGAAGTGTGGACTTTTTTTGTTATTTTTGCAAGGTAAAAGCATCTTTTGGTGCAAAATAAAGAAAATAGACTATGGCAGAGCATAATGAATTAGGCAAATGGGGAGAAGACGAGGCTACGCTCTATCTCGAGAATGAAGGCTATGTCGTCATCGACAGAGACTGGAAAGCCGGCAAGCGGGATCTGGATATCCTTGCCGTTTCGCCGGATGGTAAGACGCTGGTTGTGGTAGAGGTCAAGACCCGTTCGGGTGAAGAATACCAGCAGCCCGAGGAAGCCGTAGATGCCAGGAAGATGCGTAATCTGGCAATAGCCGCCAATACTTACGTCAAGGAACAGAAGGTGGAAAAAGAACTTCGCTTTGATATTGTTACCGTGGTAGGGGTAGGCCATCAGGTGAAACGCATCGAGCATCTTGTGGATGCCTTCAACCCGTTGCTGATTGGATAACCCGTTGTGATTCGCTATACATTATTATATAGACATGGAAAAGAAGATTATACGATTAAAGGAAGTGGATTCCACGAATGCCTTCCTGAAGAATTTGGATACTTACGATGAAGATGCGCTGATCATTGCCGTTGCTGATTATCAGACATCGGGCAGGGGACAGGGCGTGCATACCTGGGAGAGTGAGCCGGGCAAGAACCTCCTCTTCAGTATGATGATGTGTCCTAAGTGGGTACCTTTGCGCCAGCAGTTCCTCCTTTCCGAGGCTGGTGCGCTCGCCGTGAAGGACGCTCTTGATTCCTATACGGACGGCATTACGCTGAAATGGCCGAATGATGTGTACTGGTATGACAAGAAAATCAGTGGCACGCTGATAGAGACTGCCATCGACTCCAAGGGCATCAAGCGCTGCATCTTCGGTATCGGCATTGATGTCAATCAGACTGAGTTCCGCAGCGATGCGCCCAACCCTGTATCTCTGGCTCAGATTCTGGGCCATGAGGTGGATAGGGAAGAGGTGCTGCAGAAGGTGATTGAGGCTTTCTGCAAATACTACGAACTTCTGCGTCGTGCCGACTATATGGATGTGTCGGGCATCTATCATCTTTCTCTCTACCGTCGCAAGGGCTATCACTGGTATGAGGATAAGGACGGTAAGTTCGAGGGCGCCTTCGTAGAGGTGGAGGACGATGGTCATCTCATCCTTCATGACAAGAAGGGAGTAATACGCTCGTATGCGTTCGGAGAAATCAAGTTCCTGGTTAATAGTTAATAGTTTCTAGTTTCTAGTTAATAGTTTATAGGAGGCTACGCTCTATAAACTGTTAACTGTAAATTGTAAATTAAAATAAAATGGCAAAGTTTAAAAGAATTCTTTTGAAATTGAGCGGCGAGAGTCTGATGGGCAAGCAGAGCTTCGGCATCGACCCAGAGCGCCTGAGTGATTATGCTAAGCAGATAAAGGAGGTCCATGAGATGGGCGTTCAGATAGGCATTGTGATTGGTGGTGGTAACATCTTCCGCGGTTTGAGTGGAAGCCAGAAGGGTTTCGACCGTGTCAAGGGCGACCAGATGGGTATGTGTGCTACCGTTATCAATTCCCTGGCATTGAGCAGCGCACTCGGAGCCTTGGGCGTTAAGAACAAGGTGCTTACTGCCATCCGCATGGAGCCTATCGGCGAATTCTACACCAAGTGGAAGGCGATAGAGGCGATGGAGGCAGGCTATATCTGCATCTTCTCTGCAGGTACAGGCAGTCCATACTTCACTACCGATACCGGTTCTTCTCTCCGCGGTATCGAAATCGAGGCTGACGTGATGCTCAAGGGTACCCGTGTAGACGGCATCTATACCGCCGACCCAGAGAAGGATCCTACAGCTACCAAGTTCAAGGACATTACCTATGATGAGATTTACACCAAGGGCTTGAAGGTCATGGATTTGACTGCTACCACCATGTGTAAGGAAAACAACCTTCCTATCTACGTGTTCAATATGGATGTTGTAGGTAACCTCAAGAAGGTGATGGATGGTGAGGAGATTGGTACGCTCGTACACAACTAAACTTCTCTCAACAGGAAGAAAAAACAAATGCGACTGGATTCACATCTAGCCGCATTTTTCAATTAATAATCTACATAAATACCTAAATATCCCAATAAAGGGGATTTCTTCTATTTCGTCTTCTTCAGATAAATAATCGCCGAGATGATGACGTATGCCACGATGACAAGCCACCAGCCGGTGAGGAAACCGGTCAGACCATCGAGTGCTACCGAAGTAGCGAGGATGATGAGGGTGAGCGCGGCAAAGCCATATTTTACCTCATTGCCCTTGAAACCCCACTGTTTGAACTTCAAGGCGAAAAGAGGCATCTCGCAAACCAGCAGATAGCTGGTGATGAGAATCAGAGCCAGAATGATGAATACCGACCATGAATATCCTTCGAGCCAGCTTGGATTGAACACAATCAGCGAACCCCAGAACAGGGCGTTGGCTGGTGTAGGAACACCGATGAAAGAGGTAGTCTGGCGCTCATCAAGATTAAACTTAGCCAGTCGCAATGCCGAGAAGGCTGCGATGATGAAGGCTGCGTAAGGCAGCCATGGGCGCAAAGGCTCCAGAAAACCCGGATATTCCATCACAAAGAGTTGTGAGAATACGATGGTGGCAGGAGCCACACCGAAGGTTACGTCATCTGCCAGCGAATCCAGCTCCTTGCCTATTGGCGATGAAACGTGCAGCAGGCGGGCGCTCATGCCGTCAAAGAAGTCGAATACGGCTCCGATGATAATCCATAACAATGCCATCTTTGGGTTCCCGCCGAAGGCAAACGATGTTGCGATGCAGCCCGAAACCAGGTTGCAGCAGGTTATCGTGTTTGGAATATGTTTCTTGATACTCATTTCTTTACAGTATATTATGATAGAGTGAAAGCCGGAAGTATGTTCCGGCTTGCCCTCTATCTGTCAATATGTTATTTCAATTTGGCGATGATGGTCTGGTCGCCAGTAGTTGACTGTCCCATCTTTACGCATACTTCTGTACCTACAGGCAGGTAGACATCCACGCGTGAACCCAGCTTGATGAATCCCAGGTGCTCGTCGATGAAGCATTCTTCCCCTTCCTTGGCATAGGTTACGATGCGGCGTGCCACTGCACCGGCAATCTGTCGGCAGAGTACATCCACTCCCTCAGGTGTGGTAATCATCACGTCGGCATGCTCGTTTTCCTCGCTGGCCTTAGGCAGCCATGCCTTGTGGTAGTTGCCGTCCACATGCTTCACGAATTTCACCTTTCCGTCTACCGGGAACCAGTTGGCATGAACATTCCAGAGGCTCATGAAGATGGAAATCATCAGGCGGCGGTCACCGAAGTAGGGAGCATTCTCCACCTCTTCTATCACCACAATCTTTCCGTCGGCTGGTGCTACTACCAGTTTCGAAGTATCCTCTACGTTGAGGTATCTGATAGGGCAACGGTAGAAGTTGAGCACGATACCATATACCGTACCGAACACAACAACAAAAGCCCAGAACGGAATCTTGTTGTCTAAGGTTGTCCACAATATAGCCGCAATGGCTACTAACGCTATCGCTCCGGTAACCAGCTGATCGGTACCTTCGCGGTGCAATCTTATCTTCTTTAATTTCTTTATTTTCTGTCCCATATGGTAGGATTAAGTTTTTATTGGTGCAAAGGTACGTCATTTTTATCACTTTTGCAAATTTTTTGTGGGTTTCTTTTACCTTTTTCAATATTTTCGCATATTTCTTTTGGCTTTTTCAATATTTCGCCGTAACTTTGTTGTCAAAATTCGAATTTTAAACAGATAATGGAAGATTTTGTTCATTTGCATGTACACACCCAATACTCCATCCTCGACGGCCAGTCGAAGATACCGCATCTGGTAGATAAGGCCATCAAGGACGGCATGAAGGGTATGGCGGTAACCGACCACGGTGTGATGTTCGGCATCAAGGAACTCACCGACTATTGCGGCAAGATTAATAAAGACCGCAAGAAGGAGGGACTCGAACCTTTCAAGCCTATCATAGGCTGCGAGATGTATGTGGCACGTCGAACCAAAGCCGACCGAGAGAAGGATAAGGGCGATATGAGCGGTTATCACCTCATTGTACTTGCCAAGAATTATAATGGATACAAGAACCTCATCAAGCTGGTGAGCAATTCGTGGGTGGATGGTTACTACATGCGCCCACGAACCGACCGTGCCGATCTGGAGAAGTATCACGAAGACCTCATCGTCTGTTCGGCATGTATTGCAGGCGAGGGTGCCATCCAAGATTCTGCATGGTGACCTGGAAGGAGCCCGCGAGGCTTGCCAGTGGTACCACAACCTCTTTGGCGATGATTACTATCTCGAGCTCCAGCGACATAAAGTGCCCGATGATCCAAGTCTGCTTGCCAACCGCGAGGCTTACGAGTTGCAGCAGCGTGCCAACAAGGAACTTATCAAGATGGCAAGGGAGTTTAACATCAAACTGGTGTGCACCAACGACTGCCACTTCGAGGATAAGGAGACTGCCGAGGCTCACGACCATCTGCTCTGTATCGCTACCGGCAAGGATCTCGACGACCCTAACCGTATGCGCTATTCCAAGCAGGAATGGTTCAAGACCCGCCAGGAGATGAACGAGGTGTTCTCAGATATTCCCGAAGCGCTTTCCAATACCCTCGAAGTATTGGATAAGGTGGAGATTTACAGCATCGACCATGGTCCTATCATGCCTTTCTTCCCGATTCCGGAGAGTTTCGGTACCGAGGAGCAGTTGCGACAGAAGGTATCAGAAGAAGATCTCTACAAGGAGTTTACCTCTGATGAGAACGGCAAGAACCCGCTGCCACCAGAGGAAGGTCAGAAGGTAATCGACCGATTGGGTGGTTACGATAAGATATACCGTATCAAGTTTGAGGCAGAATATCTGCGCCACCTTGCCTACGAGGGAGCCAAAAAGCTTTATGGCGACCCGCTGCCCGAGAATGTAGACGAGCATGTAAACTTCGAGCTCCACGTGATGAAGACCATGGGTTTCCCGGGCTACTTCCTCATCGTGTCAGACTTCATCAGGGCGGCGCGCGAGGAACTCGGCGTGATGGTGGGCCCGGGACGTGGATCTGCGGCAGGTTCGGTGGTGGCTTACTGCTTGGGCATTACCAAGATTGACCCATTGAAGTACGACCTCCTGTTTGAGCGTTTCCTGAATCCAGACCGTGTGAACCTTCCGGATATTGATACCGACTTTGATGATGACGGCCGCGGCAAGGTGCTGAGATGGGTAATGGATAAGTACGGTCATGAGAACTGTGCCCATATCATTACCTACGGTTCCATGGCCACGAAGAACTCCATCAAGGACGTGGCGCGTGTAGAGAAGTTGCCGTTGGATAAGGCGAATGCACTCTGCAAGGCTATCCCAGACCGTTTGCCTGACGGTGCCAAGATGAACCTGACCAATGCCATCAAATATACCCCAGAGCTGCGCGAGGCAGAGTTCTCCAACGATCCGCGCGAGAGCAATACCATCAAGTATGCCAAGATGCTCGAGGGAACCATCCGAGGCACGGGTATCCATGCCTGCGGATTCATCATCTGCCGCGACCCTATCAGCAACTGGGTGCCTGTATCTACTGCTGATGACCCTGATTTCCCGGGACTGAAGACGGCGGTAACGCAGTACGACGGCCATGTCATCGAGACCACCGGTCTGATTAAGATGGACTTCCTGGGCTTGAAGACCCTCTCCGAGATGAAGGAGGCATGCAAGGTTGTCAAGCAGACTACGGGCGATGTCGTTGACCTCGATACCATCCCTATCGATGACGAGCTGACCTATCAGCTCTATCAGCGCGGTCAGACCATCGGAACCTTCCAGTTCGAGTCGCCGGGTATGCAGAAGTATCTCCGTGAGCTGAAGCCCACGGTCTTCGAGGACCTCATCGCCATGAACGCCCTCTACCGTCCGGGACCTATGGATTACATCCCTGATTTCATTGCCCGCAAGAACGGCAAGCAGGAGATTACCTACGATATCCCGTGTATGGAGAAGTATCTCAAGGATACCTACGGCATCACGGTCTATCAGGAGCAGGTGATGCTCCTCTCCCGACAGTTGGCGAGCTTCACCCGAGGCGAGTCTGATGCGCTGCGTAAGGCGATGGGTAAGAAGAAAAAGGCTATCGTAGATGCGATGAAGCCGAAGTTTATCAAGCAGGGCACGGAGAACGGCCACGACCCGAAGGTGCTGGAGAAGATCTGGGGCGACTGGGAGAAGTTTGCGAGCTACGCCTTCAACAAGTCTCATGCCACCTGTTATTCGTGGGTAGCCTACCAGACTGCCTATCTCAAGGCGCACTATCCTGCCGAATATATGGCGGCGCTGATGACCCGACGCTTTGCACAGATTACCGAAATCACCAAGCTGATGGAGGAGTGCCAGTCGATGGGCATCAAGACCTTGGGTCCGGATGTGAACGAGAGTTACCGCGTGTTCGGTGTGAACGAGCATGGAGAGATACGTTTCGGTCTTTCAGCCATCAAGGGTATGGGTGCTCCGGCAGCCGATGCCATCGTGGCAGAGCGACTGAAGAACGGACCTTATAAGAGCATCTTCGATTTTGCCGAGCGTGTAGATTACTCCAGCGTGAACCGCAAGGCTTTCGAAACCTTGGCGCTGAGTGGCGGTTTCGACAGCTTCGGCATCCGTCGCGAGCAGTTCTTCGGCAAGAACAACAAGGGCGAAACCTTCCTCGATACGCTGGTGCGCTATGGTCAGCTCTTCCAGCAGGAACAGCACGAGGCTGCCAACTCACTCTTTGGCGGTACCGAGGCGATAGAGATAGCTACGCCGCCTATTCCTGATGCTGAGAGCTGGAGCACCATCGAACGTCTGAACCGTGAGCGCGAGCTTGTGGGCATCTATCTTTCTGCCCATCCGCTCGATGAGTACAGCATCATCCTCAATTCCCTCTGCAATACCCATTGTTCCGAACTGGGCGACAAGCAGGAACTGGCAAAGAAGGAGGATGTGGTGCTGGGCGGCATCATCACGGGTGTGAAGTCGAAGTTTACCAAGACGGGCAAGCCGTGCGGTTTTGTTACGCTTGAAGACTTTGAGGGTTCAGGCGAGCTGGCTCTCTTTGGCGAGGACTGGGGCAAGTGGCGCGGCATCATGGTTGAAGGCAGCACCATCTACATTACCGCCAAGTGCGTTTCCCGTTACGGCAATGCCAACTATCTCGATTTCCAGATAGGCAATGTAGAGTATCTGCAGACGGTCAAGGAGAACCGCATCGACCGCTTTACCATCAATGTGGAGAGCGATGCGATAGATGAAACGATGGTTAGCGACCTGCAGACTATTCTGGAGAATGACGAGGGCAAGGCGCAGCTCTTTTTCCAGATACATGATGTTGACAGCAATACCTATCTGCTGATGCGTGCCCGTGAGCATACGGTGGGTGTGGGTCATGCCCTCATCCAGTATATCGAGCAGCATCCTAAGATGAGCTATCAGATCAATTAGAGATAATTTTAGTTTTAATATATAAAAGTATAGAAAAATGGAAGTAACAATTACAACCGAGAATTTCGAGAGCTACAAGAATGGCGAACTGCCATTGGTAGTAGATTTGTGGGCAACATGGTGCGGTCCTTGCCGCCAGATTGCTCCTATCGTATCAGAACTTGCTGAGGAGTTTGACGGCAAGTTGGTAGTAGGCAAGTGTGATGTAGAGGAGAACGACGACATCGCTATGGAGTTTGGTGTTCGTAATATCCCTACCATCCTCTTCTTCAAGGGTGGCCAGCTGGTAGATAAGTTTGTTGGCGCAGCCTCTAAGGCAACCCTCACCGAGAAGTTCCAGGCTCTCCTGTAATCAGCCCGGATAGGAAATGATAAAAGCATCTGGCTTGAGAAAACATATTCTCAGCCAGATGCTTTTTTTGTTCTTTTTCCTGCCTTTCAAACTGCGCCACGAGGGGGATAAAAATACGTCCCGACGTAGACTTTGCTACGTCGGGACGTAGTAAAGTCTACGTCGGGACGCATTTTCGGGGCTGTCGGTGACTTACCATTCTACGCTTCTTGTTCCGTCTTCTTCGACGGTGATAGTCACTTTGGTGCAGTCTTCCGGCAGCAGGTCTTCTATCAGTTCCGGCCACTCCAGGAAACAGAGGTTGCCGCTGTAGAAATAATCTTCGTAGCCAATATCGTAAACCTCATCGAGTTTCTTGATGCGGTAGAAATCGAAGTGGTAGACAGGTGAGCCGTCGCCCGCTGTATATTCGTTTACGAGGGCGAAGGTAGGAGATGTGATGACATCTTCTACGCCCAGTTCTTCGCAAATGGCTTTTACAAATGTTGTCTTTCCGGCTCCCATCTTGCCATAGAAGGCAAAGACCTTGCCGTCGCCCATGTTCTGCAGAAATTCCTTGGCTGCTTCATGGATCGTGTCTAATGAGTCAATTTTTATCTTCATATATGTTTTCTATAAACTGTTAACTATCAACTATTAACTGTTAACTGACAATCATTACCTTTTTCTAGGTGTCAGCGTGATGAGCGGTATGAGCATTTCCTCCATCGAGATGCCGCCGTGCTGGAAGGTATCCTTGTAGTATTGCACATAATAGTTGTAATTATTTGGATAGGCGAAGAAACTGTCGCCCGTGGCAAATACATACGAGGTACTCAGGTTAGGTGCCGGCAATTGGGCACGCTGAGGCTCCTTGATGGTGAAAACTTCCTTGCTCTGGTAAGCCAGATTCTTGCCCAGCTTGTAGCGCAGGTTGGTGTTCGTATTGCGGTCGCCTACAATCTTGATTGGTTTCGATGCCCTGATGCTGCCGTGGTCGGTGGTGAGCACTACCTGATAATCGCTCTGCGAAAGGAGCTTGAAGAGCTCGGAGAGAACTGAATGGCGGAGCCAGCTCTGCGTGATACTGCGGTAGGCACTCTCGTTGTTGGCAAGCTCGCGCACCATCTTAGATTCGGTACGCGCGTGAGAGAGCATGTCGATGAAGTTAATCACCAGCACGTTCAGGTCGTTGTTCCGGCATTCGTTGTAATGCTCCAGAAAGCGGTCGGCACCCTGCGAATCGTTCACTTTGTGATAACTGAAGGTATAGTGCTTTCTGAATCGCTCTATCTGGGTCTGTATCAGCGGCGCCTCGTTGAGGTTCTTGCCTTCCTCCTCGTCCTCATCTACCCAGAGGTCAGGGAACATTTCGGCTATCTTGTTCGGCATCAGCCCGCTGAAGATGGCGTTGCGGGCATACTGCGTGGCGGTGGGAAGGATGCTGAGATAGACTTGCTCGTCGATGTCGAACTGGTCGCCGATGTCTTCAGCCAGCATGCGCCACTGGTCATAGCGGAAGTTATCTATCACAATCAGAAAAACCTTCTTGCCCTCATCGAGCAGCGGGAATATCTTGCGCTTGAAGATGTCGGGACTCATCAGATGGCGGTCTCTGTTGTCGGGACTCACCCAGTCGAGATAGTTCTTGGCTATGTATTTGGCGAAACCCTGGTTAGCCTCTTCCTTCTGCATGCCCAGCATCTCTGCCATCGGACTTGCCGTATCGCTCAGCTTCAGTTCCCAGCTTACCAGTCGCCTGTAAATCTCCATCCAGTCTTCCGCACTTCTGCATTCCATCATCTGCATGGCTATCTGCTGGTAGTCCTGCTGGTATCCGTTCTGCGTCACCTCCGCCACGATGTCTTTGCGGTGGATGTTCTTCTTGAGCGAGAGCAGAATCTGGTTCGGGTTTACGGGTTTGATCAGATAGTCGGCTATCTTTGAACCGATTGCCTGGTCCATAATGTTTTCTTCTTCGCTCTTGGTGCACATCACTACCGGTGTGGAAGGCTGGATGTCCTTGATGCGTAGCAGGGTTTCCAGTCCGCTGAGTCCCGGCATCATTTCATCGAGCAGGATGAGGTCGAAGGTCTGCTGGCGGCAAAGTTCAATGGCATCAGGGCCGTTGCTTACCGTCTGCACCTCGTATCCTTTCTTTTCCAGAAAGATGATGTGTGCCTTGAGAAGTTCTATCTCGTCGTCTATCCAAAGTAATAGTCCGTTGCTCATATTTTATATCCTTTTTCTTTTCGGGGTGCTAAAGTACAAAGAAAAATGGAATGAGGAGCACGACTTCGTGTTAAAGAGAGTTAATGATGAAGATTCTTTGGTACTTTTTATGAGAACGTTTGTATTACCTTGTGACAAAACCTAGGTTAATTAAAACTTATTTGTATAACTAAACATAAGCATTATGATCAGACGCAATTACTTAAAAAGTTTGTCTATTAAGCAATAATACGATCGGGAATCCGTTTTTTATGGTAAGGTAATTCATAAAAACGAACAATAAAAAGAAGAAAAACAAGAAACAATGCTCAAGATAGTAATGATTATGCTATGCGGAATAGGTACCGGCTATCTGCTCCGCAACAAGAAAATGAGTTTTATCGGCCGTATCATCACGGCGCTGATATGGGTACTCCTGTTCCTGCTCGGTATCGAGGTAGGTTCTAACCCTCGTATCATCAGCGGTCTTCAGACCCTGGGACTTGAGGCGATAGCCCTGACCTTGGGAGGCTGTCTGGGTAGTGCGCTCTTTGCTTGGGCATTGTGGAAGTATGTTACAGCAAAGCAGGCTAAATCGTCGGCTCACGCTGAAACCGGGAAAGGAGGCAAGGCATGAAAGGCAGTTTGATTATCGTAAGCTTCTTTGTTCTGGGTATCATCGTAGGCTTGTGTGATGTGATTCCGGCAGGTCTTCTGGATAGCGACGTGAGCTATTATGCACTCTGCTGCCTGATGTTCTGCGTAGGTATCAGCATCGGTTGCGATACCTCTGTGCTGAAGAGTTTCAAGAAGGTGAATCCCCGTCTGATGATGCTCCCTGTGATGACCATTTTGGGTACGCTGGCAGGTTGTGCCGCCGTATCTCTCATCTTGAGCCACCGCCAGTTTACCGATTGTCTGGCTATAGGTTCAGGATTCGGATATTACTCTCTTTCGAGTATCTTCATCACCGAATCCAGGGGCGCCGAACTGGGAACCATCGCCCTTCTTGCCAACATCTGCCGCGAGATTCTCACCCTGCTGTGTGCTCCGCTGTTGGCAAAATACTTCGGCAAACTGGCACCTATCAGTGTAGGTGGAGCTACGACCATGGATACAACGTTGCCTATCATCACCCGATATTCGGGCGAGAGTTTCATCATCGTTTCCATCTTCCATGGTTTCTGTGTCGACTTTTCTGTACCCTTCCTAGTTACCTTCTTCTGTTCTTTGTAGAAATAACTAAAAGCAGTTTTAAACCAAACCCGTATGAGACATATTTTCAGTTCATTCATGATATGTCTGAGCCTGTGCTGTGCCCATACCTCAGTAGCCCTTGCGGCTCAGAGCGGCTTTACGCTGTCTGCCTCTTCCAGCGTGCTTCGGTTGTTCCAGAGCCATACGAAGGTATCTTCCATGATTTCTTCGGCATTCCACTAAAATCCATCTAAATCATATTCTTCGCTGTCCAAATCCAGACTGTCGTTGTTGTCGAAAGTCGTCTTTGGCGCTTTTTCTTCCTTTATATCCGCATCGGTTCCCTGGGTTCCGGTTGTTCCGCTTTCGGCAGTTCCGGTTTCTTCTTCATTTTCTTCTGAATCATCAGTCTTTTCCTGCTGGATGATTTCCTCCGGTTCTTCAAGCAGTGGGTCCTTGCTGATTTTCAGCGGTGCCAGATGCTGGGTATAGAAGAGGGTATAGTCGTCGTAGCTCAGACTGGTGCCCAGCAGCAGGAGGTTTGGTTCGCTGATTACGATGCCTCGGGCTCCCTTTGAGAGAAGCTGGGTGATGGCCTGATGCTGGTAGATGTCGTTGGCATACTGGCGTGCTTCGTCGTAATTGCGGAAGCCCTTTACCTGCATGCGGTGCAGATCATTCTGCTCGTCAATGACGAGGTCGAAATTACGCACGAGATAGGAGGTGAAATTATATTTCGCCATCTCGAAGAGCAACTGGTTCTCGTTCACAGAATCAGGAACGTAGGCGAGCATGAAGACGAACGGCTCGTTGCGCTCAATGCTGAATACCTTTGCTTTGGATTTGACGTCATCATTGAGTACGGCGTTGCGGCGCGACCATACATTGCTCAGGTCGAATGTGCCGCCCTTGAGCTGTCTGCCGGCTTTCACTCCGTTGAGAATCATTCCCGCCATTTCGCTGAGTCGGCTGTTCGGATATTTCTCTACCACCTGCTGCATATCATCGAGACATGCCTGGATATTACCCTCGTGGAGCTGGGTGAGTCCGCCGATAAAGAGGAACTTGTCGCGGTTGGCTCCTTCAGGATAGCGCTTGTCAGAGATAGCCCTGTTGTGTACCACCTTATTATAGAGGTTAGCCTTGAAGGCATCGTAGGTGGCAGCATAGAGCGAATCTTCGAGATGAATGCCCATCTTCGCATCTTCCTCATAGTAAGGGGAGGTGAGCAGGACGGTCCATTGGCTCTCCGGATAATTCGCTTTCAACAGGTCGAGATAGCGGCTGGCGATGGCTGGCTGCTTCCGGATGTTGTAGAGCAGGTAGAGGTGATAGTAGGCATCATCGAGATGTTCGTATGCTGCGTTCTTCTTCACCAGTCGCTGCAGCATGCGTTCGCTTTCGTCCAGATCATTGAGTTTGTCTTTCAGGATGATGCCGGCATGCAGCAGTCCGTCGTCCAGAATCTGATTGCTTTCTGCCATCTTCTCTTCGGTGAGCGGAATCTGAGCGAGATAGTAGGCACGCTGATGCGGATCTTCTTCTGCACTCAGGTTCTTCTCTTTCTCCTTCTCAAGGTCTTTTTTCTGTGCCTCGTTGAGGAGTGAATCGCGCTGTTCATCAGTCATTTCTTCTACACCTTTGGCATCGGCTACTACGGTCTGGTTGCTCCGCTGCCAGTTGTCTATGTTCTTTCTCTTACCCCAGAGGCGTTCAAACTGCTGTTTGCCTTGGGCTACGGCAGATTGGGAGTAGAAATACCAGGTATTGGTGTTGCCGAAACCGCCGTTGCCCATGGCTCCGTTTCCGAAGCCGGATGAGGCATTGCTGTTTCCCTGATTCCTGTTATTTCTGCTGTTATAACCATTGCCGTTGTTTCTGCCGAAGTCGGAGTTGCCCTGCTGTTCTGCCAGTTTTCTCTTTTCTTCCTTTTCCTGCTTTTTCAGGGCATCTATCACCTTGTCAATGGCGACATTCCGTTCTGTTTCGCTCATGCGGGCAAGCGATTGCAGGGAGTCCTGCAAATGGATGGCGTCGGTATAAGGCACCAGTTCATCGAGAACCTTCGAACGGTCGGAGAGCTGTTTGTAGTCTTTGCGGTCCTGGTCCAGGAGTCCGATGGCAGCATCATAGCATCGCTTGGCATCGCCATAACGGTGGCATTGCCAGTATACATTGCCCAGATGCAGCAGCAATACACCTTTCTCTACTCCGTTTCGGCTTGATTTCGCGGCACCCTTTTCGTATGCTGCAATAGCCTGAAGGGTATCGCCCTGGTTGAGATGTATGTTGCCGATGGCATAATAAACCTGGTCGAGATATTCCTGGTTCTTGTCGCTCGCTGCCATTCGCTTCAATTTAGATACCATCTTCCGGGAGTTGTTGGTTGCCAGTACCTCGGTCATGGAGATGCGGGCATTGAACTCCAGTTCGTAAGGCGGATTGAGACGGATGACATGCTTGAAGGCACGGTAGGCATTCTGGGTATGTCCCTGTAGTGCTTCTACCTGTCCCATCAGATACCAGAGGCGGGCTTTCTGCTTGCGTCGCATCTCATAGCCGATGGCTTTGCGGAGATACGGAACGGCCTCCTGATAGCGTCCGGTCTTCAGATAGTAGAGGGCATAGGTCTTGTCCCATTCCTTCTGGGCACGCCAGTGGATGGAATCGCGCTCGATATTACGGATTACATCTTCGGCATCGTATATCCATCCCGATTCGAGATAACTCTTGGCGAGCCAGGCACGTGCCTTGCCGTAAATGCCGGGTTGGGTGGCGTAGAGACGGCTCATATAGGCGAAAGTGGCTGCTGCCGACTGGAAATCGCCTTCAAAAAACTGGGAACGGCCCATCAGCATCCATGCCTTCCAGAGGAACGGATTATATTCACGGCGATGCAGCCATTCCAGGTCTTTGGCAGTCTTGCGGCGTTTCTTGTACCATACCGGGCGGCGCTTGATGCTATGCTGGTGAATGGCTTTCTCGCATTTCTCGATGGCGCGGTCGTAGTTCGACTTGCCCAGTTCGCGGCTGTTCTTGTTGCCAACCGTATAATAAGGAATCATTTCAGAGTAATTGTCCTTATTTCCGTTTTCCTTTTCGAGCGAGCCTTCGATATAGGCTACGGTACCATTATAATAGGTGTTGTATCGGGCGTTGAAGGCATGCCACCATCTGCTCTTCGCCGTATTCTTCTGCGTAGAGCATCCTGCTATGGTCATTGCAAAGGCAAGGACAACCATAGCTGGCAAGAAGTTTCTGAATGGGAAATGCTTCAACATAAGTTTCTTCTTTATTTAAAATTTTTCTTTCAGAGCGTGTGAAAGCCTTAGTGCTTTCTGGCTGCCAGTATCCTTGCTGCTGCAAACAGGATGATGCTGACGAAGATGATGGTTGCACCTGATGGCACATTGAGCAGATAACTGGCATAGAGGCCTACGATGCAGTCGATGCAGCCTATCACGATGCTGGCTCCTATCATGCGTTTGTAGCTGTAGGTGAAGAGGTTGGCAGTCATCTGTGGTATGGTGAGCAGACTGATGGCAAGTACGATGCCCACCATCTTGATGGTTGCCACGATGGTCATGGCGATGAGCGTCATCATCATATATTCTATCGCTGTAACCGGCAGATGTTGCGATTTTGCAAAGGTGCTGTCGAATGCGATGGTCTGGATAGGACGCAGCAGAAAGGTGAACAGTATTGCAACAAACAGGGTAAGACCTGCCAGAAGCCAGAGGTCTGTGCTGTCGATGGCAAGTATACTTCCGAAGAGGAAAGAGGGCAGGTCGGGCATGAATCCCGGAGTAAGGAAGCAGCAGATGATGCCCACGCTCATGCCTAGGGTCCAGAACATGGCGATGGCAGAGTCTTTGCGCACATCTTTCTTCCGTGATACCCATTGCACGCCGAAAGCACTCAAGATGGCGAATACCATGGCAGAGAGTATGGGGTTGATGCCTGCAAATACGCCGATACCGATGCCGCCAAAAGAGGCATGCGTAATGCCACCGCTGATGAAGACCAGCCGGCGTGTGACGATGTAGGTGCCTACAAAGCCGCACAGGATGCTTGCCAGTAGGGCGCCAATCAGCGCGTTCTGAAAAAATGTATATTGCAGTATATCCATGTCTTTACTTTGAACTTTAAACTTTGCGCATTGCATGTTACGCATTGCGCATTGCATGTTTAACTTAAAAAACTGATGACTTCGTCCTTTATCTGGTTAGGCAGGTTGATGCCTCTCAGTATCAGACTTCGGTTCCATCCCGCCACTTCTTCCGGCTGCATCGTATAGAGCACTTCCGAGAATTCCTCAACCTCCTCATCGGTATAGTTGTCGGCAGCTCTTCCTGCAAACCGGTCGAGTTCCTCGTCATCGTAGTATTCTATTTCCTTGGTGGCGGCTTCCATCATGCATTCCTGTTCGCATTTGGAGTTCTCTCCGTTGCAGGTATTGCACGAAACTCCTTCCTGCAAAGGCTCTTCATCCTCTCCCTTGCGATGAGAGATGATGCCGAAGATTGCGGAAATCAATCCTAGTGCCACCAGGGCCAAAATCAGGTACAACATTTACTTTGAACTTTGAATATTGAACTTTGAACTTTATGATTAGTAAAGCTGTTGAACAATTAACTATCAACAATTAACTATCAACAATTAACTGTTAACTATCTCAAACCCAACTTTCTCCAGGTCTTCCCAATAATGAGGATAGGATTTGCTCACCACCTCAGGATTGTTGATTTCAATCTGAGGGAACTTGAAGGCAAGAGGGGCGAAGGCAAGTGCCATGCGATGATCCTCGTAGGTGTCGATAGGCTCGAAACTAGGCTCGCAGGTCTCGCCATCCCAAATCAGCGTGTTATCGTTCTCGTCATAAATCACGTAACCCACCTTCTTCAGCTCCTTCTTCAATGCCTCAATGCGGTCGGTCTCCTTGATCTTGAGACTGGCAAGGCCGGTGAACTTAAACTTTACGCCCAGGGCACAGCAGGCTACAACGATGGTCTGTGCTAGGTCTGGAGAACCGCTGAAATCGTAGTCGAAACGAGGCAAGAGACAGCGCTGGACTTTCAGCTTGACAGGAGAAAGAACATCACGGTTCTCAAATTCTGATTTCACGCCCAGCAGACTGAAAATGTATTTCACGACAGAATCGCCCTGCTTGGAACTGTCGAACAGTCCTTCGAGTCTTACCTCAGAATCAGGGTTTCCGTTCAGCGCCATCATTTCATACCAGTAAGAAGAAGCGCTCCAGTCATTCTCGATGGTGTAGTCGGCTACGCAGCTGTAAGGTTGTGACTTAACGGTGATGGTATCCACATCGGTCCATTCTGCGCTGGCTCCGAAGTTCTGCATCGTCCACAGTGTGAGGTCGATGTAAGGACGGGATGCTATCTCGCCCGTCAGTTTCAGTTCCAGACCGTTTTTCAGGATAGGACCAATCATCAGCAGCGCCGAGATATACTGCGAACTGATGTTTCCCACCACTTCGAGATGTCCGCCTTCCAGTGGCTTACCTACGATGTGGAGTGGAGGATAGCCTTCTTTCTTTTCATACTGTATATCAGCTCCGAGATAGCGCAGGGCATCTACCAGGATAGCAATAGGGCGGTTCTGCATGCGCTCGGTACCTGTAATGGTATGCTCGCCCGGTGTAGCAGAAAGATAAGCGGTCATAAAGCGCATGGCAGTACCGGCAGCCTTGATGTTGATGACATCAGGCATATCGCGCAGTGCCGCAATGATGACTTCTGTATCATCGCAATCGCTCAGGTTGTGGGGCTGCAACTTGCATCCCGCCATGGCATTGATTACCAATGCACGGTTGCTGATACTCTTGGAAGCTGGCAAGTTGATACTTGCATTGAGTTGGCGTGGTGCCTTGATTGTATATTTCATTTTCTTCTTGTTTCTTTTTTTTTTATACTCTTCTAGTTTTTTCTATTTCTCAGCCTTCAGCATCCGAATGTCCTTGATGCAGACAGCCTTCTCCTTGGCATATCGGATATGGAGGTCATCTTCTGTTTCCGGCATCTCATCCCATGCACGGGTTCTTGGACGAATCTTCTTCGGACCCGGTATCAGGGGCGAATAATACAGAACCTGGCGGATGCGGTTTGCCTGTTCTGGGGTGAATCGCATGCTGTAACAGATGTTGTAGTCCATCATGTTGTCTGACTGCCATTCCCCATCTTTGCTGTTGGTGCGTTTGGCAAGCTCTCGCATGATGAAAACTGTATCTGGATTGATCGCTTTTGCATTACTGACATATTCTGTCAGCCATTTGCTGTATGCTATTCGGTTGTAGCTTGGTGTATCATCGCAATAGTCTGAGTCGTCATCATCATCGGCAGCCTCTGATTTGCCTTTCACGGTTTTCTCAGAGAAACAGTGGAAGAGCCCCAGATAATGTCCCAGTTCGTGGGCCAGCGTAGCATTCGGGTCGGTTGTATTGTAGGTATATCCCTTATGATTCTTATCTGTAGTATACCGAGTCCCTTCATTTTCCCTTCCCACATAGATTGAGTTAAGCGAAACGCAATATGGAAATTTGCCCGGTTTGCTCAGCGGGTAGTTCTTGCCATTGCTCAAACCGTCTATCTGTGGATAGCCGCCTACCTGGTAAGGCAGATGACTGATGCCCAGCGTTGTGCTGTTTTCATCGGTCTTCTTGAAGGCATATACCATCACATTGATGTAATCGTTCTGGTCCCAGCAGTACTTTACATAATTTTTGTCCTTCATGAAACTCTCGCAGTCGAACACCGAATCAGATTCAGATACCTCGATATATTCCACACCCGGTGTACTGAGTCTCTTGCCGCTCTCATTCTTCTCAGCCAGTTCGAACAGGATATGCAGGTTCTCGCTCGGGATGGTATCCATCTGATAGTTGTAGACATCGCCCTGGTAAAGTTCGTTCACATTGGAGAGAATCTCCTTGAGGCGGGTATATTCGATGTATTGCGTGGTGTTACTGTAGAAGACATGGAAGATGACAGGCAGATGATAAACATAATCATCGCCTGTAATGATATCTGTGTCACGGTCTTGTCCGTGGGATATGATAGGGTCGCCGATAGAGCCTTCGGTATCCTTGCATGATGCAAAGCTGATGACGGTGAGGGCGATCATGAAATAAAGAATTTTTCTCATGCGCGTACCTTATATTATATATTTTCGTGCAAAAATACAAAAATAAAAGAAGATAGGCGAGAAATATCCTGAAAAAGTTTCTCAAAATGCCAAAAAACTTGTGCTTTCATCTTCTTGATGTATGTCAATTCAGTTACATTTTGTAAACTTGACTCCATGAAAATAGCGTTTTGTAAGGTATGTCTTCGTGTAATATGCGAAATTTTAGGTTATGAAATTGCAAATTGTAAGCTTGTGTGCGTTCAAAATCAAAAAGTATTACTTGCTCAAAAAATAAGATAAAATAGCGTTAAGGAATTATGAATTTTTCGGAAATCGTTGTATCTTTGCACCAGAAAAAGAAACAAAGACAATTACAATAACATCCTAAAAATAAACGATATGAAACGAATGATATTATTCTCATTGATGGCTTTGATGACCATAGCAGCTTTCGGTCGTAAGCACGTAGAGAATGCAACAGTTGTAGCTGACACTATTTTCTATGCTGAAAATATGAGCAATGTAACCAGTGCAGATCAGGCTAGTTATTACAGACTGCTGATGACTACTGGTTCAGGCCTTAACAAGAAGGACGTTTTCCAGGACTTCTACATGAACGGTAATCTCCGTGCTGAAGGTGGTTATAGTTTTATCGACCTCGGTAACGATCGCAATACTATCTTTAATGGTGAGGTTACTACCTATTATAAGAATGGTAAGGAGAAGTGGCATGGCAAGTATGTTAATGGCAAGCGCGAAGGCTACTTCACACTCCAGCTCCGTGAAGGCGGTGTAGCTGTCGTTCAGTTCAAGAATGGCAAGTCTGTTCACGATTACTTCATGGTAACTTATAAGGACGGTTCTTCTGAGAAGAGAAATCTCTCTGAGTTGAAGCAGTTCATGTAATCAGAAATAAGCAACTATCTAGTTTTGTTACTTCATTGAATTAGAAGAAAATCTCTCTTATATAAATTAAAATTTTATGTTGATATGACCAATATGGGGATGGCTTCCGTGAGGAAGGTGCATCCCCTTTTTTTATGACCTATATTTACCAACGACAAGAAGAGGGTGAATCATAAACTTATGACACACCCTCTTCTGATTATTCTTATTGATGTTGGATGAAAGGTAGGATTAGAACGTTAAATCTACTTCTACCGGACAATGGTCGCTGCCCATGATTTCAGTATGAATTTTAGCTTCTGTAATCTGTTCCTTGATACGGTCGGATACTAGGAAGTAGTCGATACGCCAACCAGCATTCTTCTCGCGGGCCTTGAAACGGTATGACCACCACGAATAGGTAACCTCATCAGGGTGGAGATAACGGAAGCTGTCGGTGAAGCCATCATTCAGAAGAACGGTCATCTTTTCGCGCTCCTCATCGGTGAAACCGGCATTGCGGCGGTTGGTCTTAGGATTTTTGATATCTATCTCTTCGTGTGCTACATTCAGATCGCCGCAGATGACGACTGGTTTCTTGGCATCAAGAGATTTCAGAAACTTGCGGAAATCGTCTTCCCAAGTCATGCGATAATCCAGGCGCTTGAGTTCTGTCTGAGAATTTGGGGTGTAGCAGGTAACGAGATAGAACTGGTCATATTCCAGCGTGATGATTCTGCCTTCATGATCATGTTCCTCTATGCCCATGCCATAGCTTACGCTCAAAGGCTTGTGCTTGGTATAAATGGCTGTACCAGAGTATCCTTTTTTCTCAGCGTAGTTCCAATAACTCTCGTAGCCCTCAAACAGAAGGTCGAGCTGTCCCTCCTGCATCTTTGTTTCCTGCAGGCAGAAGAAGTCGGCATCGAGTTCCTTAAACTGGTTCTCGAAGTCCTTGCCTACGCAAGCGCGCAGGCCATTTACATTCCATGATATAAACCTTAACATTGTGTTTATTGATTATTTAGTATTGATTATTTAGTAGTGATTAGTGATTACTTATGGACTCTAACGATTATCACTAATAACTAATAACTAATCATTATATTTAAATTCTCTTCGTTTCTCCTCTCAGCAGACTCATAAACTCCTGGCGGGTGTTCAGTGAATTGAAAACTCCGCTGTAGTCGCTGGTGGTGGTAATAGAATTCTGTTTCTCTACACCTCGCATTTGCATGCACATGTGCTTGGCTTCTATCACAACCATCACACCCTGAGGATTCAATGTTTCCTGAATGCAGTCTTTAATCTGCTGGGTAAGACGCTCCTGTACCTGGAGACGGTGGCTATAGATATCAACCACACGGGCTATCTTGCTCAGACCGGTAATCTTTCCGTTTGGGATATAAGCTACATGCACCTTGCCATAGAAAGGAAGCATGTGGTGCTCGCACATCGAGAAGAAATCAATATCTTTCACGATGACCATCTGGTTGTATTTCTCTTCGAAGAGGGCATCGGTCAATACCTTGTGTGCATCCTGTGTATAGCCACGAGTCAGTATCTGCATAGCCTTGGCTACTCGCATCGGCGTTTTTACAAGTCCTTCACGTTCAGGGTCTTCTCCCAAGAGCTTTAATACTTCAGTATAGTGTTCTGCGAGTTCGTCCAATCCCTCGCGAAATTCTGTTTCTGTATTCATCTTATTTATTCCTTAATTCCGCAACACTATAGTTTAATATTATTTATAAGTGCCTGAGCAACAAAAAGCTACCCAGGATTTTGCCATGTCAGAATTTTCACTTACCTTAGTGTTGCGAAAAGAAGACAAGCAAAACTCTAATATGACATGGCAAAGATACAAATAAAATCTGAGAAACTCACTCCTTTTGGGGGAATTTTTTCGATTATGGAGCAATTTGATGCTCTTTTAGCTCAAACCATAGATTCCACCTTGGGATTGAGATGCACTATGTTTGGTTATCAATATAGCGAGATTCTACGCTCTCTGATGTGCGTATATCTTTGTGGCGGCTCATGTGTCGAGGATGTGACAACTCACCTGATGAAACATTTGTCTCTTCATCCAACTCTTCGCACTTGCAGCGCAGACACCATATTACGTGCTATCGAAGAACTGACTTTTAAGAGCATCACCTATAAGTCTGCTTCTGGCAAATCCTATGATTTCAATACTGCAGACAAGATGAACTGCTTACTGGTCAATGCCCTGCTTGCTACTGGTCAATTGAAATCCGGTCAAGAGTATGATTTTGACTTTGACCATCAATTCATTGAAAAACAGAGAAGTATGATGCAAAACCAACCTACAAGAAGTTCTTGGGCTATAGTCCAGGCGTAGCTGTCATTAACGACATGATTGTTGGTATTGAAAATAGAGACGGCAACACAAACGTACGCTTCAACCAAAAAGAAACTTTGGAAAGAATCTTCAAGCGATTGGAGGCTTCGGAAATATATATTTCTCGTGCCCGCATGGATTGCGGCTCATGTTCGGAGGAAATCGTAGATATGGTAGAGGCTCATTGCAGGCATTTTTTATATTCGTGCCAACAGATGCTCTTCTTTCTACGATTCCATGTTTGCCTTAACTGGATGGAAAACTGTTGAAATCAACGGTATTGAGTTTGAGTTGAATTCTATCCTTGTTGAGAAATGGAAAGGAAAAACCGTATCGTCTTGTCATACAGAGACAAAGGCGAATAGATGGATACCTTGACATTTGGGAAGGCGAATATACCTACAGATGTATACTGACTAACGATTACAAGTCGAGTGCAGAGACATCGTGGAATTCTACAATCTTCGTGGTGGCAAGGAACGCATCTTCGATGACATGAACAATGACTTTGGCTGGAATCGATTGCCAAAATCGTTCATGGCACAGAATCTTTGTATTCCTGCTTATGACAGCTCTCATCAGAAACTTCTACAAAGCTATTATGCAGAGATTGAAAACCCATGAATTTGGATTGCGTGCCACCAGCAGAATCAAGACCTTTGTTTTCAAGTTCATCTCTGTTCCTGCGAAATGGATTAAGACATCACGTAGGCATGTATTGAACATCTACTCAGACAACAATGCTTATGCCAACCTGTTCAAGACAGACTTTGGTTAAAGACCATGCTTTTCTGGTTAAACCAGCGTATTACCTCAAGTCGCTTTATGGGGTAAGGGGATTTTGTGTCTGCGACATTTCTGTTGTGCAAGAAATATGTACAATAAAATGAATTTTGTCGCTTTGCAAGCAAAATCCCACTAAACCCTATAGGTTGCGGATTTGAGGTTATTTTATAATTCTTAATAAATAGTCAATAATTTACAATTAATAGTTTATAGTTAGACCTACGGCATCAATGCTGTAAACTGTTAACTATCACTATAAACTATTAACTAGTACTGTACCGTAATCAGTCCCTTTACAAGGCATGCCTGTCTGTATCCCAGGGAGCGAACCTTGGCGAGTATCTTCTGGGCTTCAGCTAAGCTGCGGAAGTTGCCCATTCGGCAAATCCATCTTGGTGAGTAGAAATGAACATAAACCGGCTGTTCTGGGAAATGAACTTTTAGCTGGTTGCCTGTCCGTTCTGCTTTCAGACGGTCGTTACGTGAATTGCCGCCAGCAAAAGCCTGTACTCTATATCCTGTAACCTTATAGCTTTTGCGCATCACTTTCTTGCGCATATCCACTACAGGTGTCTCTTTTTCTTCGTTTTTGTTCTCTGCCTTTTGGGCATTGTTCACGTGGGCATTCTCTCGGGTTGCCTCACGATGCTGTGGCTCAGCCTTTTTCAGGGAATCAGGACCCTGCTTGTGCTGAGTTTCAGGCTCTTTTTCTTTTTTCTGTGGGGTAGTCTTAGTCTTGTCGTCTTGTGGAATCACTTGTTTGCCGTTTACCAGTTCATCAATCGCCTTACTTTGGTTCACGGTTACAACACCCTTTCCCGGTTCCTTCTTTTTGAGATGGTCCAGGTAGTTCTGCGCATTAGCTGTGAATGTTGAGCAGAGGATCATAATCAATAATGTGACGAATTGTTTCATGACTATTCCTTTTATTTTTTTGTCATCTTGTTTTAAAACAGCACCTTATTTTTGGATCTCTATATATAATAAGGTGTAATGAAGAATGAAGGGATGCGCTTCACGAGAAGGCATCCCTTCGGGAAATGTAATATCCTTATGAGATTACTTCTTCCAAGCGTCGATGATACCCTTGAAGTCAGCAGCCTTCAAAGAAGCACCACCGATCAAACCACCGTCGATGTTTGGCTTAGCGAAGAGCTCAGGAGCGTTGCTAGCCTTGCAGCTACCACCGTAGAGGATTGAAGTCTCCTCAGCAGCCTCGTTGCCATACTTCTCTGCTACGATAGAGCGGATGTATGCCAACATCTCTTCAGCCTGGTCAGAAGTAGCAGTCTTACCTGTACCGATAGCCCAGATTGGCTCGTAAGCAAGGATGATGTTCTTCCAAGCGTCAGCGCTCAAGTGGAATACTGAACCTTCCAACTCAGCCTTTACTACCTCGTTCTGCTTCTCAGCCTCACGCTCCTCGAGAGTCTCACCGCAGCAGAAGATAACCTTCAAACCGTTAGCCAAAGCCAACTCTACCTTCTCCTTCAAGATCTCTGCTGTCTCGCCATAGTACTGACGACGCTCTGAGTGGCCGAGGATAACATACTGAGCACCTGTGCTCTTTACCATCTCTGCTGAAACCTCACCAGTGAAAGCACCCTTAGCCTTGTCTGCGCAGTTCTCTGCACCAAGACCTACAATCTCTGAATCCAAAACCTGAGCTACTGAAGCCAAGTGGATGAATGGAGTACAGATTACTACGTCGCAGTTTGGTTTGTCTGCTACCAATGCCTCGTTGATCTCCTTGGCGAGAGCAACACCGTCCTGCAGGTTCATGTTCATTTTCCAGTTACCTGCTACAATTTTCTTTCTCATTTTTCTTTTCTTTTTAAAAGTTGATAATATTCTGTTCGAATCTCTTTCTTTCTGATCCAGGCGCCCCAAGCCCAGAGCCGGTCGGCAATGGTGAGGAGTACCAGTGGAATGATGAACCAGGAGATGATGCCGGCTATCTTCTTGGCGGCACTTACTTCCGGCATCTTGCCTATCTCGGTCTTCTCCAGTGGCTTGTCACCAATCTCTGCCATGTCAGGCAAATCGTTGTGGCTCCATTTCTGGATGATGGTTCCGTTCTTCAGCAGAAGAAGACCTGGGTTGCTGCGGATTACCGTTTTCAGCGTAGTCTCGTCTGTGACATAGAAGGGATATTCCGCTCCTGTTATGTCCTGCCAGTGCTTGATGGCTTTCTCCGTACTTGCCGTGAGGCAGAGAAAACGGTAGTCATGGTCATTGGCATATTCGTAAATCTCATCGATATTGCCGAAGTTGCTGTCATCGGCAAATTCAAGATGTGGCGAAACCAGGAGGAAGGTATAGCCTTTATCGTGAATCACTTCCTGGGTAATGTCTTCTCCCGTCTTGGCATCAGCTATGCTGAAGTCGTGGATTGGAGGTACGTAACCTTCTTCGGTCTGAACCGTCTTGCTGTCGATGAAGGTCCAGGTAGAGTCGGGATAGTTGTCTATCGTAAACTCCTTCCGCTCTCCGTTCTTCTCCAGGATGAAGGTGGTATCAAACTTGGGTTGCTTGGCTCCTTTCGGTATCTCCATGCCCTTGGCGATGTTGACACCTATATGATAAGGACGGAAGTCGAATTGCGGAAGATACCACAGACTCCAGATACTCATCACGATGGAGAAGAGGAAGGTGTAGTTGATCACCACCAACTGGGTCTGTCTCGAGATGAGTCTCTGCATCTCCAGCGGCTTTCTCCAAAGCAGGACGGCGAATATCAGGAGGATGATGTTCTTGATGAATGTCTCCATATTGGTGAGCACTACGGCATCACCGAAGCATCCGCAATCCTTTACTGGGTCTGCGATAACGATCCACAGGGTAATCAGCGTCATCACGCTCATCACGGCAAGGGTGATCTTGCTCATCAGTCTCCGTCGGATGGCGAAGAGGAGGAAGATACCGATGGCAAACTCTGCAGTGGCTAGTAATACCGACATCACCAGGGTGCTCCATGAAGGGAACATCCAGTCGATGTGCAGCGCCTCCAGATAGTCGGTTATCTTGTATTGCGTGCCTAATGGGTCAATTCCCTTCACAAATCCTGAGAAAATGAAGGTTATTGCCATCAGCAGTCGCCCGATATTGACCGCTATCTTTGTTAATATGTGAGTTGCCTTATTCTTCATCATTTTATATTTTTACTTCTCGCTCATTTTGATGGCACCGAAGACGGCATAGTTGATGATGTCCATATAGTTGGCATCAATACCTTCAGAAACGAGGGTAGCGCCTGCGATGTCTTCAATTTCCTTTACGCGCTGAATCTTGGTCAGGATGAAGTCTGTATAACTGCTGACTCTCATCGAGCGCCATGCTTCATCATAGTCATGGTTCTTCTTGAGCATCAGTTCCAGTGCCTCCTTTGCATGGAGGTCGTATAGTTTCATAGCCTCTTCGGGTGTCATATCCACCTCATCCACGAAAGGCTTTTCTAGCTGGATGAGTCCTATGATACCATAATTGATAAGGGCAATGAACTCCGGACGGATACCTTCGCCAACCAGAGATTCTTTCTTGATTTCGAGCGAGCGGATGCGCTTCGCCTTGATATAGAGCTGGTCTGTCAGAGAAGAAGGGCGCAAGATTCTCCAAGAGGCTCCATAATCATGAAGCTTCTTCTCAAATAATGTCCTGCATTCACTCATGACATCCTTAAACTGCTGTTCTGTTTTCAATAAATCTGCCATAATAATTTCGAAATTCGGTGCAAATTTACGCATTTATTATGAAATAGCCAAATAATTATTTTGTTTTTCGCTTAAAATACAGTAACTTTGCACCCCGAAAGTAAAAAGAGTATGAGAAATTTGACCAATGCCGAACTGGCACAGATACTGGATAAGGATATATTTCATAAGATTTCAGAGGCAGCAGATGGGCTGTCTGTGGAGTGTTATGTAGTAGGTGGATATGTGCGTGACCTCTTCCTGGAGCGACCTTCCAATGATATTGATGTCGTTGTGGTTGGTAGCGGTATAGAGGTAGCTTCTGCCTTGAAGAAGATGCTCGGGAGAAAGGCGCATCTCTCTGTGTTCCGTAATTTCGGAACAGCACAAGTGAAATATCAGGATACAGAAGTGGAGTTTGTTGGCGCCCGTAAGGAGAGCTATCATCGCGATTCCAGAAAGCCTATTGTGGAAGATGGAACGCTGGAGGATGACCAGAATCGCCGCGACTTTACCATCAATGCGATGGCTATCTGCCTGAACAAAGACCGTTTTGGAGAACTCGTAGATCCTTTTGATGGTGTCTACGATATGGAAGATGGCATTATTGCCACTCCGCTCGACCCGGATATCACTTTTTCTGATGACCCGCTGCGTATGATGCGTTGCGTGCGTTTTGCTACCCAACTCAATTTCCAGATAGAGGAGGAGACCTATGATGCGCTCTCCCGTAATGCCGAGCGCCTGAAGATTATCAGTGCTGAGCGAATCTGCGACGAGATGAACAAGATTATGCTCTCCAAGCACCCAAGCAGCGGTTTCTATTACCTGAAAGATACAGGTCTGCTCGATCTCATTCTGCCAGAACTGGTTGCGATGGACAAGGTGGAAACCCGTAACGGTAGGGCACATAAGAATAATTACGACCATACGATGGAGGTGCTCGAGAATGTGTGTAAGCATTCAGATAACCTCTGGCTCCGCTGGGCTGCTCTCTTCCACGACATCGGTAAACCGAAGAGCAAGCGCTGGGACAACAATATCGGCTGGACATTTCACAGTCATAATATAATAGGCGCAAAGATGATTTCGGGTATCTTCCGCCGTATGAAACTTCCGATGGATGCGAAGATGAAGTATGTGCAGAAACTGGTAGAACTCCACATGCGTCCGATTGTGATTGCTGATGAGGAGGTTACCGACAGTGCCGTTCGCCGCCTGCTGAATGATGCCGGCGATGACATCAACGACCTGATGACGCTCTGCGAGGCTGATATCACCAGCAAGAACCAGGTGCGCAAGCAGCGCTTTCTGGATAATTTCAAGATGGTGCGCGAGAAACTGGTTGATTTGCAGGAACGTGATTACAAGCGACTTCTCCAGCCATGCATCGATGGTAATGAGATTATGGAGATATTCCATCTTACACCTTGCCGTGAGGTAGGCACCCTGAAGCAGTATCTCAAGGATGCTGTATTGGACAATAAGGTGGCTAATGAGCGTGAACCGTTGATGGAGCTTCTGATGAAGAAGGCTCAGGAGATGGGATTGGTAAATGCAGAAAACTCAAAATAGAGAATAATTTTTGTTAAATAACGGCTCCTTGCGAGCCGTTATTCATTTATTATTAGTACTTTTGCAACGCTTTTAAAACTTAAAGGCGCATGAAAGTTTTCGTTAGAGGACGGAAAGAACTTTTGAATAAGAGAAGATAAAAGATTAAATAATAAATTATAATATAAAATAGGTATGAAAATTAAAAGCGTTTTGTTTGTTGCAGCAGTTTGTGTTCTTGCTGCGTTGACATCATGTGGTGGAAGTAAGAAGGGCGGTCTGCCTGACTTCAGCGACGATGAGTTCGCTGTGGCTACTATCGGTACTTCCAGCGCCGCATTGCAGACTACCTATCCTGCTACCATCAAGGGTATTCAGGATGTAGAGGTACGTCCTAAGGTTTCTGGTTTTATCACTAAGGTTTTTGTACACGAGGGACAAACTGTATCAGCAGGTCAGGCTTTGTTCTCTATTGATAGCGAGACCTATCAGGCTGCTGTCCGTTCTGCAGCTGCCGCTGTAAATACAGCTAAGGCACAGGCTAATACAGCCAAGTTGACCTATCAGAACAATAAGAAATTGTATGATAACAAGATTATCGGTGAATTTGAACTCTCTACAGCAGCTAACAGCTATGCAACAGCTAAGGCTCAGGTAGCTCAGGCAGAGGCAGCATTGGCTTCAGCCCGCGAGCAGTTGGCTTGGTGTACCGTTACCAGTCCTTCTGCTGGTGTAGTAGGTAGTCTTCCTTTCAAGGTGGGTGCTTTGGTAAGTGCTTCTGGTCAGGCTCTTACTACCGTTTCCAATATCAGCACTATGGAGGTATTCTTCTCACTCTCTGAGTCTCAGATCTTGAGCATGTCTAAGACCAATGGTAGCGTTCAGGCAGCCATCGCAGCGTTCCCAGCTGTCAAGTTGCAGTTGGCAGACGGTTCTATCTATAATCACCTGGGTAAGGTGGTTAAGATGAGTGGTGTCATCGATGCTACTTCCGGTTCTGTCTCTCTCATCGCTCACTTCGCTAACCCAGAGAAGTTGCTGAAGAGTGGTGGTGCAGGTTCTATCGTGGTTCCTAACGATCATAACAGCGCTATCGTTATCCCTCAGGAGGCTTGCTCTCAGGTTCAGGATAAGATCTTCGTTTATATCGTAACAAAGGATAACAAGGTGAAGTATTCTGAGATCAAGGTCAATCCACAGGATGATGGCAAGAACTATATCGTAACTGCAGGTCTTCATGTAGGCGATCGTATTGTTTTGAAGGGTATTACCAAGTTGACCGATGGTCAGCAGATCAAGCCTATCACTCTGGAGCGCTACAATCAGAAGGTTGCTGAGGCTGCCAAGTTGGCTGAGTCTCAGGATAACGCTCATGCCTTCGCTACTGCTATGGGCGGAAAGAAGTAATATATAATAAGGTATAAAGAAAAATAGTAAATTATGTCATTTACAAACTTTATAAAGCGCCCGGTACTTTCGACGGTGGTTTCCATCTTCTTCGTCTTGCTGGGTATTATCGGCTTGGTATCGCTGCCTATCGAGCAGTATCCGAATATCGCGCCGCCTACCATCACGGTAACTGCTACCTATACGGGTGCAGATGCCCAGACGGTGTTGAACTCTGTCGTTGCTCCGCTGGAGGAGAATCAACGGTGTGGAGAACATGACTTATATGACCTCTTCTGCGTCTAACTCTGGTTTTGCTCAGATTACCGTTTACTTCAAGCAGGGTTCCCCGACCCAGATATGGCTGCGGTCAACGTACAGAACCGTGTGTCTCAGGCGCAGTCTCTGCTGCCTGCCGAGGTTACCAGGGTGGGTGTCACTGTAACCAAGCGTCAGAGTTCCAACGTTATCATGTTCGCTCTGACTACAGACGATGGCCGTTACGACGACCAGTTTGTTACCAACTATGCCCTGATTAACGTCATTCCTCAGTTGAAGCGTATCAGTGGTGTGGGTGATGTGCAGAGCCCTTCTACCCGTAACTACTCTATGCGTATCTGGTTGAAGCCAGAGAAGATGAAGGAGTTCGGACTGGTTCCTTCTGATGTTTCTCAGGCTTTGGCAGAGCAGAATATCGAGGCTGCCCCTGGTAGCTTTGGTGAGAGCTCTGATATGCAGTATGAATATACCTTGCGTTACAAGGGGCGTTTGAAGACTCCAATGGAGTATGAGAACATCCTTATCAAGAGCAATACTTCCGGTCAGACGCTCCGTTTGGGCGAAATTGCCAAGGTTGAGTTGGGTGGTTTGCAGTATAATGTAAACCTGCTCAATGATGGTCAGCCTGCCGTGCTGGGTATGGTTCAGCAGATTGCCGGTTCCAACGCTACCCAGATTGCAAGCGACGTAAAGAAGACGTTGGATGAACTGGAGAAGAGTTATCCTCCTGGGTTGAAGAATGTCATCCTGATGGATGTTACCGAATTCTTGTTCGCATCTATCGAGGAGGTTATCTTCACCTTGATCATTACCCTGGTACTGGTGTTCATCGTAGTGTATATCTTCTTGCAGGACTTCCGTTCTACGCTGATTCCTATGATTGCCGTACCTGTGGCTCTGGTCGGTACGTTCCTCTTCCTTTGGATCTTCGGATTCTCCATCAACTTGCTGACGCTGTCGGCCCTGCTGCTGGCTATCGCGATTGTGGTCGATGACGCCATCGTGGTTGTCGAGGCCGTTCACGCCAAGCTCGACCAGGGTTACAAGAGTGCCCTTACTGCATCTATCGATGCGATGAACGAAATTTCAGGCGCCATCATCTCTATTACATTGGTGATGTCTGCCGTGTTCGTTCCTGTATCATTCATCGGTGGTACTTCCGGTTACTTCTACCGTGAGTTCGGTGTAACCATGGCGGTATCTATCGTTATTTCGGCTATCAACGCGTTGACTTTGTCTCCTGCGCTCTGTGCCGTATTGCTGAAGCCACACGAGGAGGGTCACGAGAAGAAGATGTCTTTCGTAGACCGTTTCCACGCTGGATTCAACTATCAGTTTGATAAGATTACCAATAAGTATAAGGGTGGTGTCAAGTGGGTTATCAATCATGGCGTCATCGCTGGTAGCCTCGTGGCTGTCAGCATCGTAGGTCTGGTTGCCCTGATGGGTACTACCAAGACGGGTCTGGTGCCTGATGAGGATACCGGTACTATCTTCGCTTGTATCTCTACAGCTCCTGGTACTTCTCAGGAACGCACAGCCGAGGTCGTTAAGCAGGTAGATAAGATGCTGGCTAGCAACCCAGCCATCGCAACCCGTAATGCCATCATGGGTTATAGCTTTATCGGTGGTGCCGGTTCTAACCAGGGTACCATCATCGTGAAGCTGAAGCCATTCGAGGAGCGTCCGGGTGGATTCTTCCACCGTATCAAGGAGGCTTGTACAGGTGGCGGTATCGAGGCGCTGTTTGTCAACCCAATGGAATATACTTCTGTATTGGGTATGATCTACAAGCAGACTGCTACAATCAAGGATGCACAGGTTCTTGCCTTTGCTCCACCTATGATTTCCGGTTTCTCTATGCAGAATGGTATTACCATGACCATGCAGGATAAGACTGGTGGCGACTTGAACAAGTTCTTTGATAATGTGAAGAAGTTCCTGGCTGAGTTGAACAAGCGCCCTGAGATTCAGACCGCTCAGACTCAGTATAACCCTAACTATCCTCAGTATATGGTGGATGTAGATGTTGCCAAGACCAAGCAGGCAGGTATCTCTCCATCTTCTGTATTAGCTGTGATGCAGGGTTATCTCGGTGGTCTCTACGCATCTAACTTCAATGCTTATGGTAAGCTCTACCGTGTGATGATTCAGGCTGGTCCTGAGAGTCGTATGCGTCCAGACGATCTGAGCAAGATTTATGTACGTTGTGCTGATGGCACCATGTCTCCTGTAAGCGAGTTCGTGAACTTGAAGAAGGTTTATGGTCCAGCAAACATCACCCGATTCAACCTGTTTACCTCTATGGATGTATCTGTAACTCCTAACAGCGGTTACTCTACCGGTGACGGTATGAAGGCGATTGCTGAGGTTGCCAAGGAGACATTGCCAGAGGGTTACGGCTATGAGTACTCTGGCTTGACCCGTTCTGAGGCTGAGTCCAGCAACTCTACAGGTTTGATCTTTGCACTCTGTATCGTATTCGTTTACCTGATCTTGAGTGCCCAGTACGAGAGTTACATCTTGCCATTGTCTGTAGTGCTGTCTATCCCATTCGGTTTGGCAGGTGCGTTCATCTTCACCAACCTCTTCGGTCACTCTAACGATATCTACATGCAGATTTCGTTGATTATGTTGATTGGTCTGTTGGCTAAGAACGCCATCCTTATCGTACAGTTTGCCCTCGAGCGTCGTCGTACGGGTATGGCTATCAAGTACTCAGCTATCCTGGGTGCCGGTGCCCGTCTCCGTCCTATCCTGATGACCTCTCTGGCGATGGTTATCGGTCTGTTGCCTCTGATGTTCGCATCAGGTGTAGGTAAGAATGGTAACCAGACCTTGGGTGCTGCCGCCGTAGGTGGTATGTTGATCGGTACTATCTGTCAGATCTTCGTGGTTCCTGCTCTCTTTGCAGTCTTCCAGTGGTTGCAGGAGAAGTTGACCCCAATGAAGTTCGAGGACGAGATGAACGAGGAGGTAGCTGCCGAATTGGAGCAGTATGCCAACGCCGCTCACGAAATGAAGGGTATCGAGAAGAAGTAATAACGCAATGTAACTTCAAAGGAAACAATGAAAAAGAATTTAAATATCATCATATTGGGTCTCGCAGCGCTCTCCCTGAGCAGCTGCAAGACACTCTACGGAAAGTATGAGCGTCCGGATGTGAAGATCAGCGGTATCGTTCGCGATGTAGCTTCTGATACAGATACATTGGCTGTAAAGGATACTACTACCTTCGCCAATATCCCTTGGCGCAGTGTCTTTACCGATCCTCAGCTCCAGTCAATCATTGAGAAGGGATTGAACAACAATGTCAACCTCCTCAATGCGGCTTTGAACGTGAAGATAGCAGAAGAGCAGCTGAAGTGTGCCAAGTTGGCATTCGTGCCTTCTCTGGCTTTCACTCCTCAGGGAACCATCGCTTCCTGGGATGGTCAGGCTGCCACCAAGACTTACACGATGCCTGTTACAGCCAGCTGGATGGTAGACCTCTTCGGCAACCTGCTCTCTCAGAAGCGCAGTGCCCAGATGGCGCTGCTCCAGTTGCAGGATTATCAGGTATCTGTCAAGACCAACCTCATCGCCAACATCGCCAACATGTATTATACTCTGTTGATGCTTGACAAGCAGGTGGAGTTGGTTAACAATATGGAAGGATTGACCAAGGATACTTGGGAGACTATGCAGAAGATGCACGATCTCAGATTGGGTTACCGTACACCAGCCATCCAGTCAGCTGAGTCTAACTACTATTCTGTGTTGACCCAGAAGACCGATCTGTTGCGCCAGATTCGTGAGACAGAGAACTCTCTGAGTCTGCTCATCGGCGACCAGGCACATAGCATCGCCCGTGGCAAGTTGGATAACCAGAGTCTTCCATCTAATTTCTCAACCGGTGTAGGCATCCAGTTGCTCAACAACCGTGCTGATGTCCACGCAGCCGAGATGAATCTTGCCCAGTGCTTCTATGGTGTAGAGACCGCCCGCAGCAAGTTCTATCCATCTATCACCATTTCCGGTACAGGTGCCTTCACCAATTCAGGTGGTATGGGCATCGTGAACCCAGGTAAGTGGTTGCTCTCAGCTGTAGGTTCTCTTACCCAGCCAATTTTCCAGAACGGCCGTATCATAGCCGGTTTAAAGGTGGCTAAGATGCAGTATGAGCAGGCTTACAACACCTGGCAGAATACCGTGCTGAAGGCTGGTAGCGAGGTGAGCAATGCGCTTGTTCTCTACAACTACTCTGATGAGAAGAGCAAGATAGAGCAGAAGCGAATAGAAGTGCTCGAGAAGAATGTAGAATCTACCAAGGAATTGATGGGTATTGCAGGCAGCTCTTACCTTGAAATCATCCAGGCACAGTCTTCACTCCTCAACGTACAGCTTTCTAAGGTAGCTGATGACTTCTACAAGATGCAGGCAGTAGTAAATCTCTACTATGCATTGGGTGGAGGAGCTAAGTAGTTTATAGTTAATAATTAATAGTTTATAGTTATGGCTAGTATAATAAGTCCAAAGGCAGAGGTTTCTCCAAAGGCTAAGATTGGAGACAACTGCAAGATATATCCATTCGCCTATATTGAGGACGATGTGGTCATCGGCGACAACTGTACCATCTATCCATTCGTGAGCATCATGAACGGTACTCGCATGGGTAATAATAATAAGGTGTTCCAGGCAGCCGTTATCGCTGCGCTCCCACAGGACTTCCACTTTACAGGTGAGGAGAGTGAGGTAGTCATCGGCGATAACAATACCATCCGTGAGAACGTGGTTATCAACCGTGGTACCCATAAGGGCGGCAAGACCGTTCTGGGCAACAACAACTTCCTGATGGAAGGTGCCCATGTCTCTCACGATACCGTAATCGGCAACGGTTGCGTATTCGGTTATGGTACCAAGATTGCGGGCGACTGTGTGATTGGTAACGGTGTCATCTACTCAACATCTGTAGTAGAGAACGCCAAGACTAGAGTAGGCGACTTGGCGATGATTCAGGCAGGTACTGCCTTCTCTAAGGATATTCCTCCTTATATCATTGCCGGTGGAAAGCCTGTGAAGTATGCAGGTCCTAACACCATCATCATGGAAGCAGCTGAGCTTACCGAGAAGGTTCGCAAGCATATTGCTAATGCCTACCGACTGGTATTCCATGGTCAGACATCCCTCTTCGATGCCATTAACCAGATCAAGGATCAGGTGCCAGATGGACCGGAGATTCAGAACATCATCCAGTTCCTGGAGAGTTCAGAGAAGGGTGTCATCACTAAGATGTAAAGATTGTGTAGATGTTGGGATTTTTTCATCCCTAATATTGTATTTGTAAATTAGTAAATTCAAGTCATACCTATTTGAATTTTACTTAGTATGTGAAGGGCTGGCCGTGAGGTTGGCCCTTTTCCTTTTTCAATTGAACTTAACTTTTGCCTGTGGTTCGATTAATTAATTGAATAAATGTAAATAAATGCTATTTTATTTTGTAATTTCTTCGTTTATGCGTATCTTTGCAGACAATTTGGGTCATTGTGCCCTTTTGGTTTTAAGTTAGTAAAGATTTTTAAAAATGAGAAAGAAACAATATAAGCCTAGCAATCATCGTGGATTGCAGGTCATTACTTTGTGTATCAGTACCGCTATGGTGCTCATTTTGTTGGGATTAGTTATCTTCTCTGTCCTCATGGGACGTAATCTATCTTCCTATGTGAAGGAGAATCTCGTGGTACAGGTAATGCTCGAACAGGATATGACTAACCCGGAGGGATTGCAGATGTGTAAACGCCTGAATGCAAGACCTTATGTCAATACGCTGACTTATATCACCAAGGAAGAGGCACTGAAAGAAGCTACCCGCGATTTGGGTGCCGACCCGAGCGAGTTTGCCGGTGTCAACCCTTTCCAGCCTTCCATAGAGATTACGACGAAGGCAGATTACGCGAACAATGATTCATTGAAGTGGATTGCCAAGGAACTGAAGGCATATCCGCGTGTTACCGAGGTTACTTATCAGCACGACCTGATAGAACAGGTGAACAATTCGTTGGCAAAGATCAGTATCGGATTACTGATTGTAGCAGCCCTGCTCACCTTCATCTCGTTCTCGCTGATTAACAATACGGTGCGTCTGGGCATCTATGCCCGCCGTTTCTCCATCCATACGATGAAGTTGGTAGGTGCATCCTGGGGCTTTATCCGCCGTCCGTTCTTGCGCAAGGCTGTGCTTGTGGGCGTTGTTTCAGCTGCTGGCAGATGGTTTTCTGGGCGGTTGTCTCTATGCATGGTCGCTCCACGAACCGGAACTGATGAATGTTTTGGGCTGGCAGGAACTTGCCATCACCGGCGGCTCCGTCTTCCTCTTCGGTATCATCATCACCGCCTTCTGTGCCTGCATCTCAGTCAATAAGTTCCTGAAGATGAAGGCGGGAGACTTGTATAAAATATAAGGGAAGAGTGAAGAATTCTCTTGCTTTATTAAACATTAAACATTACACATTAAACATTAAAAATAATGGATAAGAAGAATTTAGCATTCGACAAGATGAACTTTATCTTGTTAGGCATCGGAATGGCGATTATCATCATCGGTTTTCTGCTGATGAGTGGCGCCGGTTCTAACGAGCATACCTTTGATACTGATATTTTCAGTACCCGTCGCATCGTTGTAGCACCAACTGTAACATTGATAGGTTTCCTTTCAATCATCTATGCGGTGATTCACAAACCGAAAGACAATGAATAATTTATAATTAATATACATATTATTATTAGATGGATTTTATTCAGACTATCATTATCTCTATCGTAGAGGGACTGACTGAGTTCTTGCCTGTATCCAGTACGGGCCACATGATTATAGTAGAAAATTTGCTGGGTGTAGATATCCAGGATAAGTTTGTCAACGCCTTTACTGTCATCATCCAGTTTGGCGCCATCCTTTCTGTCATCTGTCTGTATTGGAAGAGATTCTTCTATCCAGAGGCTGTGAAGACCGGTGAGAAGACCTATTGGAAGGCGATGTTCGATTTCTATGCCCGTCTGCTTGTAGGTACCGTGCCTGCCGTGGTATTGGGTCTTGCCTTCAATGATTTCATAGAGTCAAACCTTGGCAATGTACAACTGGTGGGCTGGATGCTTGTCATCGGCGGTATTTTCATGCTCTTCTGCGATAAGATATTCAATAAAGGCAGCGAACAGACCAAGCTTACTTACAAGCGTGCCCTGATTATCGGTTTCATCCAGTGTATAGCGATGATTCCTGGTGTATCGCGCTCCATGTCAACCATCGTGGGTGGTATGTCCCAGCGTCTTACCCGCAAGGCAGCAGCCGAGTTCTCATTCTTCCTGGCAGTGCCAACCATGTTTGGCGCCACCTGTCTCGAGGTTTATAAGCTCATCAGCCATGGCGGCGGCTCATTGCTCACCCAGGGTAACAACCTGTTCACATTGATATTAGGCTCAGTGGTGGCATTCATCGTTGCCATTCTCGCCATCAAGTTTTTCATCAATTATGTCACCAAGTACGGTTTTGCAGCTTTCGGCTGGTACCGTATCGTAGTAGGACTTATCATTATCATCTGCGGCCTTTGCGGTGTAGATATGCAGATGGTTGACTAAACATACACTATGGATTTCAGAAAAGGAGAAATTATTGCCATCGACAAGCCTTATCGCATGTCGAGTTTCGGAGCCCTGGCACATGTTCGCTATCTCCTCAGCAAGAAGCTCGGTTTTAAGGTGAAGATAGGACATGCCGGTACGCTCGATCCCCTTGCCACTGGCGTGCTGGTGCTCTGCACCGGTAAATGTACCAAGCAGATAGAACAGCTGCAGACCCATACTAAGGAGTATACAGCTACCCTGCAGCTCGGTGCTACTACCGCCAGCTACGATAAGGAACACAGCGTGAATCACACCTATCCTACGAAGCATATCACCCGCCAGCTGGTGGAGGAAACGCTTAAGCAGTTTGTGGGCGAGATTCAGCAGGTTCCGCCTACCTACAGCGCCGTAAAGGTGAATGGCGACCGCTCTTATGCCTTGCGCCGGGCAGGCGAAGAGGTTCAGCTCAAGCCGAAGACCGTGCGTGTAGACGAGATAGAACTCACCGATTATAACGATGAGGAGAAGACCGCCAGCATCCGTGTGGTTTGCGGCAAAGGCACTTACATCCGCTCCCTCGCCCGTGATATCGGCAGGGCTCTCGATAGTGGCGCCTACCTTACCGCCCTCCGCCGTACCAAGGCAGGAAGTTTCGCAGTAGAAAACTGCATCAGTTTTGATCATTTCCAGGAATGGCTTGATGAGCAGCCTCTCGAAGACAGCCTTCAGCCATCCAAGTAATAAAAAATATAACATGAAGCTATCACAATTTAACTTTAAGTTGCCAAAAGATCAGGTGGCACTTTATCCACATAAGGCAAAGCACGTGGTAAAAACGGCTAGTGGTGAACGTACATTCGAGATTACTCGCCGCGATGAGTCCCGACTCATGGTTCTCCACAAGAAGTCAGAAACCATCGAGATGTACAAGAAAGATGAGAACGGCAAGGATATGGTTGATGCCGATGGCAATCCAGTATTCCTGCAGTTCAAGGATATCGTGAATTACTTCGAAGAGGGCGATACCTTCATCTTCAACAATACCAAGGTTTTCCCAGCCCGTCTTTATGGTACCAAGGAGAAGACCGATGCCAAGATTGAGGTGTTCCTGCTCCGTGAGCTCAATCCTGAGATGCGCCTTTGGGACGTATTGGTAGAGCCTGCCCGCAAGATCCGTATCGGCAACAAGCTTTTCTTCGATGATGTCAACGAGATGGTTGCCGAGGTTATCGACAATACCACCAGCCGTGGCCGTACCCTCCGTTTCCTCTATGATGAGGATGGCAATCATGATGTCTTCAAGCGTTCGCTCTTCGCTCTGGGCGAGGCTCCGCTTCCTCGCTACGTTATCGATGCACGTGAGGATCATCACGCTACAGAGGATGATATGGACGATTTCCAATGTGTTTTCGCTGAGGTAGAGGGTGCTGTTACTGCACCTGCTACCGGTCTTCACTTCTCACGCGAGCTGATGAAGCGTATGGAGATCAACGGTATCAACGAGGCTTATATCACCCTGCATTGCGGTCTGGGCAACTTCCACGATATTGAGGTGGAGGACCTTACCAAGCACAAGATGGATTCAGAGCAGATGATGATCAGCCAGGAGGCATGTGATCTGGTTAACAAGACCAAACTTGCCGGCCATCGCGTCTGCGCTATCGGTACCAGTGTGATGAAGGCAACAGAAACGGCTGTAGGCACCGATGGTATGATGAAGGCTTTCGATGGATGGACCAACAAGTTCATCTTCCCTCCATACGATTTTGGTCTTGCTGACTGTGCCGTAGTCAATTTCTATCATCCGGAGTCAACCCTGATGATGAGTACTGCAGCCTTTGGCGGTTACGAGTTGGTTTACGAGGCATACAAGATGGCTGTGAAGAATGGCTATATGTTTGGCTGCTATGGTGATTCATTGTTGATGCTTCCAGATTAAACAGTGGTATAAACAGTTTTTATATACATAGAAGTTGTTGATATTCTAGGTTTTAGCTTAGTTATCCACAATTTTATGAGAGTGTGAATAAGTATGTATCAGGTATATTTAAGTCTCGGTACGAATTTGGGCAACCGAAAGCGCAACATTCGCGAGGTAATAGAAAAGATAGGAGAGCAGATTGGTGTGGTAGAGCGCCAGTCTGCTCTTTACGAAACCAAGCCTTGGGGCTATTCATCTCCCAACGACTATATCAATGCCTGTGTGCTGGTTCTCACCACGATGGCCCCGCGCCAGGTGCTGGAGGCTACGCAGCGCATAGAGCGCGAAATGGGGCGTACCATGAAGTCGGTGGATAGCGAATACCATGACCGCATCATCGACATTGATATCCTGATGATAGATGACTTGGTGATAGATGAGCCCGATTTCAAGGTTCCTCATCCGTTGATGGAGGAGCGTGAATTCGTGATGAAACCGCTGAAGGAGATACTCAGGTAATTTAAATTTAGTAAGTATACAAAAACGGGCTAGGAGTTTTTTCGCTCCCAGCCCGTTTCCTGTTTCTTATCTTTATTCCTGCTCTTTTTTTATGCAAGAAAAATCCCACCGCTCTTGCGAACGATGGGATTCTGTTCTGTTAAGCAATGTGTCTGCCTAAGCTGATTACTTACGAAGACCGAGGGCCTTGATGATAGCACGATAGCGATTGATGTCGCGATCATACAAGTAATCGAGCAATGCACGACGCTTTCCTACAAGCTGTGTCAACGCACGTGTTGTAGTATAATCTTTACGGTTCTTCTTAACATGTTCCGTCAAATGAGCAATACGGTATGAGAACAATGCTATCTGGCTCTCAGCTGAACCAGTATCAGAGTTAGACTTTCCGTACTTGCTAAAGATCTCTTCTTTTGCTTTGTCTAAATACATAGCTGTAAAAACTTAATTTAATAAAATATGAATATGTTTAATTTTGTGCATCTGATGACCTTCCTCACGGTGGTTTCATTAAAAATGCGGTGCAAAGATACAACTTTTTGCCGAATTATGCAAACATTTCGGGATTTTTTTGTAATTTTGCACCCAAATTTAAGTATTTAAGGTAAAAATTAAAATGCAAGACATTAGAAACATTGCAGTTATTGCACACGTTGACCATGGTAAGACTACATTGGTCGACAAGATGATGCTCGCCGGTAAGCTGTTCCGCGACGGCCAGGATAACAGCGGCGAAGTGCTCGATTCCAACGACTTGGAGCGCGAGCGTGGTATCACCATTCTCTCAAAGAATGTATCTATCAATTGGAAAGGTACTAAGATTAATATCCTCGATACTCCTGGACACTCTGACTTCGGTGGTGAGGTTGAGCGCGTGCTCAACATGGCAGACGGATGCCTCCTCCTCGTCGATGCTTTCGAGGGTCCGATGCCTCAGACCCGTTTCGTGCTCCAGAAGGCATTGCAGCTCGGACTGAAGCCTATCGTCGTTGTTAATAAGGTAGATAAGCCTAACTGTCGCCCTGAAGAGGTCTACGAGATGGTATTCGACCTGATGTGCGACCTCGATGCTACAGAAGACCAGCTCGACTTCCCGGTAGTTTACGGTTCTGCCAAGAACGGCTGGATGGGCGAGGACTATAATCATCCAACAGACAATATCGATTATCTGCTCGATAAGATTATTGAGGTTATCCCAGCTCCTAAGCAGCTCGAGGGTACTCCACAGCTCCTTATCACATCACTCGATTACAGCTCTTATACTGGTCGTATCGCCGTAGGTCGTGTACATCGCGGTACATTGAAGGACGGCATGAACGTTACTATCTGCCACCGCGACGGTACCCAGGAGAAGACCAAGATCAAGGAGCTCCACACCTTCGAGGGTATGGGCCACAAGAAGACCGATCATGTAGATTCAGGCGATATCTGTGCCGTTATCGGCTTGGAGAAGTTCGAGATTGGTGATACCATCTGCGATTTCGAGAATCCTGAGCCACTGCCTCCAATCGCTGTCGATGAGCCTACCATGAGCATGCTCTTCACCATCAACGATTCACCATTCTTCGGTAAGGAAGGCAAGTTCTGTACATCACGCCACATCCAGGAGCGCTTGAACAAGGAGCTCGAGAAGAACCTCGCTCTCCGCGTTCAGCCTTACGAGGATTCTACCGATAAGTGGATTGTATCAGGCCGTGGTGTGCTCCATCTCTCTGTACTCATCGAGACCATGCGCCGCGAGGGCTATGAGCTCCAGGTAGGTCAGCCTCAGGTTATCTATAAGGAGATTGACGGTGTGAAGTGCGAGCCTGTAGAGGAGTTGACCATCAACGTACCAGAGGAGTTTGCTTCTAAGATGATTGATATGGTAACCCGCCGCAAGGGTGATATGACCTCTATGCTGAACATGGGCGAGCGTGTAGACATCGAGTTCGATATCCCTTCACGTGGTATCATCGGTCTGCGTACCAACGTGCTTACCGCTTCTCAGGGCGAGGCTATCATGGCTCACCGCTTCAAGGAGTATCAGCCATACAAGGGTGAAATCAGCCGCCGTTCTAACGGTAGCATGATTGCGCTCGAAACCGGTACTGCCTTTGCTTACGCTATCGATAAGCTGCAGGATCGTGGTAAGTTCTTCATCGATCCGGGTGAGGAGGTTTACGGAGGCGAGGTTGTAGGTGAGCATGTTCACGACAACGACCTGGTAGTCAACGTAACCAAGGCTAAGCAGCTTACCAACGTACGTGCTTCCGGTTCTGACGATAAGGCTCGCGTCATTCCTAAGACCGTGATGAGTCTTGAGGAGTGCCTGGAGTATATCCGTGAGGACGAGTACGTAGAGGTAACTCCAAAGAACATGCGTATGCGCAAGATTGAGCTCGATCACCTGAAGCGCAAGCGCAGCAACAAAGACTAAGCAGAAATGTTTTTGTGGAGATTTTTTAGAAAGTTTTCATTGCCCTGCTCCCTGGTTATGGGAGCATTGGGCTACCTGATATTCGCCAATGTGCCCTTCCTGGTGCCCATTGGCGATTATTGTGGTCCGAGGTTGGTAAGTCTGATGCCGGTAGTGCTGTTCTCCCTGCTCTATGTTACTTTCTGTAAGATAGAAATCAAGGAGATGAAGCCTAAGGCGTGGCATTTCATCCTCCAGCTCATCCGTACCTCGCTGTCATTGATGATGGTGGTGCTTATCTTTGAGTTCGGCTCCGATTACAGCACCAAACTGATTCTCGAGGGTGCCTTCATCTGCTTCATCTGTCCTACGGCAGCCGCCGTGGCTGTGGTTACGGAGAAGTTGGGCGGCAGTATCGGTTCGCTGACCACTTATACGGTCATCGCCAACATTTTTACGATGGTCATCATTCCGAGTCTTTTCCCGATGGTAGAGAAGGGGGCAGACGTATCGTTCCTCATGATGAGTGCGATGGTGTTCCGCAATGTCACTACCGTGCTGGTGGTGCCTCTGCTGCTTGCCTTGCTGAGCCGCAGGTTCCTGCCAAAATGGGTGGATAAGGTGAAGAATGTAAAGGATTTAGGCTTTTATATGTGGTGTTTCAACCTCACGATACTGATGGGCGAAACGGTTCGCAACATGCTCCATGCCGAGGTATCGGGCGTAACGATGCTTCTGCTGCTCTTTGTACCGCTGCTGGTATGTCTCCTCCAGTTTGCCATCGGCAAGGCGGTAGGCAGGCATTTCGGTGCGAGTATCAGTGCCGGTCAGGCGTTGGGACAGAAGAATACGGTAGTGGGCATCTGGCTCACCCTCACCTTCCTGAATCCTCTTGCTGCCGTAGCACCGGGTGCCTATGTAGTATGGCAGAATCTGGTCAATGGCTGGCAACTTTGGTATAAAGAAAAATATGGCAAGCTTAAGTGGTAAGCTTGCCATATTTTTTGTTTCTAATCCTGGGTAGGGTAGATGAGGTTTTCTTCCCTGATGCAGCTGAGCACCTCATCCAGATATTTTCTGGCTTCATATTTCGCCATAGGCAGGTCGTGGAGCAGGTAGTTGCCGCAGTCCTTTGCCGCCTGTCCCGGAATCTCACCCTCGAAATCGGCGATAAACTTAAAGGTGCGCTTCATCAGTTCCACGATGTCCTTGCTCTCCAGGTCGCCCTTGATAAGGAGATAGTTGCCCGTGAGGCATCCCATCGGTCCCCAGTAGATGATGCGGTCCTTCCACTCCTCGTCGTTGCGCAGATAGGTGGCAGCCAGGTGTTCGATGGTATGGATGGCACCGTTGTGCAGACAAGGCTCCTGGTTAGGCACCTTCATGCGGATATCGAATGTTGTGATGACTTCTCCGCCTACTTCGTCCTTACGGCTCACGTAGATGCCGCGGAGCAGCTTATTGTGATTGATTGTAAAACTTGGAATCTTATTCATCTTGATAATTGATAATTTACAGTTTACAGACTTTCGAGGAAAGCCTTGGTAACATTGAAAGAGCCTTCAGCCATTTTAGCCCAGAAGTCGAAATACTGCTGTGCCTTGGTATCTTTCAGCGGTACATCGCTGATGATGCGGAAGGAGATGAAAGGCGTCTTGTAGATGTGGCAGGTCTGGGCGATAGAGCAGCTCTCCATATCCACCGCCATCGCCTGAGGGAAGTGTTCCAGGATAGAGCGCATCTTCTCCTTGCTGTCTACAAACCATTCGCCGCTCACAATCTGTCCGGCGTGGATCTTCGGGTGCCTGTTGCCCGGCAGGTTGTTGATGGCGAGTGCCTTCTCCACATATTCCTTAGGTGTTTTGAAGAAAGCAGGCATGCCTAGAATCTGTCCGAATTCGCATTCCTCGCCGCAGTAGGCATCGTGGTAAACGCAGTTGGTTGCCACCACCACCTCAGTCACGTTGAGGTTGATATCAGCGCCTCCAGCCACGCCTGAAGAGATGACGAGGTCAGGGTGATAGTTGTCAATCATTTCTACGGCACCTATGGTACTGTTCACCTTACCGATGCCGCATTGCTGCATCACCACCTCGTTATTGCCTATCTTTCCGATAACGAAGTCCTTATAGTTTTTTCTCTCAACCTGCGATTCGGTCAATAATGTTTTGAGTTGCGCGAACTCCTTGTCCATCGCAACGATAATTCCTATTTTCATATTCTATACTAACTTTTGGGTGCAAAGTTACTAAAAATATTGCAGAGAGAAGCAAAGTTTAAGGAGTTTTTAAGGAAAAAGGCTTTTAAAGGTAAAAAAGTAAAAAAAGCCCCCGATGCGTGATGCACCGGGGGCTTTGCCATGTCGAATCAGAATTTAAAAACATCTTTTTTTTACACGCTACAGCTGGTAACTCCGAGCGTAGTAGCGATGGCTGTGAGGAAGGAAATTGCAATCTGCAAAATCGTTTTCCAGGTATTTGCTTTCATCATCTTTATTATTATTTTTAATGTTAAGTGTTATATGTTAATGTTAACTTGGCGAGTGGGATACGCTAGCTTTCTACTTGCCGCCCTCAGGCGAGGGCTTTATTCAAGCCCGCCGCCGCCCTGCGTACCGCCGCCCTGTTCAGTGCCGCCACCGGTAGTACCACCGCCTGTGGTGCCCTCTCCGTCGGTGCCGATATTGCCGCCGTACTCCTGAATCTTGCACTTCTTGCGCAGCTCAGTATTGCTCCAGCTCTTCGTGTTTCTCACAATCAGGTGCACGCCCTCCACGCTGGCAGCTGTCACCTTCTCCTTGGTGTCCTCCGCCTTGGAGCTCATACCGATGGAGAACAATCCGAGGTCAGAGAGCCGCACGCTCTTGCCGTCGAGAATCAGCTCCTGCAGATGGTCGAGTGCATCCATCAGCACACCGTGGATAGTACCACGAGAGTAAGGCGAGCCGTGGTCGGAGATATGCGATACGAATCCCTCGAAGTCCACTTCGCGGTCAGTTACCGCAGCCGCATACCACTTCTTCTTACCTGCGTTTTCACCAGTCTGAGGTGTGCGCTGTACTTTACGATATTTCAATGTTCCTTTTACTTCCATAATCTTAATTTTTTAAAGGGTTAATAAATTGTTAACTTTGTGGGTTACGCTTTGTCGAGTGCAGCCTTTCTTCGAACGACGATGCAAAGATACTGCAATTTCCCGATGCCACCAAATTTCAGCGTGTGATAAGGCGCGATTTTCAGCACACTTTCAATCCGAAACCTGTTAAACAATCTAACTTGCCGTTTTGCACCCCGCGACTCATACTTTTTCAGAGAGGAAAACATAGAGTTGAGCACTTAAATACTTTGTTTACAATAAAATAGAAAGATACAAAATGGCATAAGAAATCTCCCTCAGTTCCTCAGAACTCAGTTCCTCAGTTTTTCTCTGACCCTTCACTTTTATCTTAATTTAGAAGTTTATTATATATATAATAAAATATAATTACTTACAATTTGTAACCATCAAGTATACCCCCTAGAACAAAACTGAGGAACTGAGTTCTGAGGAACTGAGTCATTATCGCCGGTAAAAAGATACTGTTTTCCTATCCCTTACGTCGCGTTTCACGATATCCCTTATCTTTTTACGGTAGCTCCTTGCAATACTCCCGTTCTCCAGTTCTATCCTTCTCCTGATTCTATTGACAACTTGCCCATTTTCTCAATTTTTATCAGAAAAGAACGCCTAAAAAGGCAAAAAATAGCAAAATAGAGCATTTGTTTTGAGTTTCAAGTGGTTGTGGCAGTCTTTGGCTTTAGTTGTCAGTGACAAGGAAATGAGGAAAAAGCAGATTAGAGAAGTAGAAACGCTTTCAAATCATTACCCAATGGAAACGCCCTAATAAGCATTTTTAACGGTGGCGGTTCATATTTCCCCATTCTGCGTAGGTTTTGGCTTTGCCATGCAACTCTCATAGTTTAATTTTGCACCGAACAAAAAAGTAAGAATTATGAGATGCACTTTCAAGACAGTCTTCTATGTAAATGGAAGCAAGGAGAGAAACGGAATTGTCCCTATCATGGGACGTGTGACAATCAACGGAACTATCGCACAAGTTCAGTTGCAAGCAGAGCGTGACCAAGGCTATCTGGGATGCCAAGGGCAACAGAGCCATCGCCCACCGCATCAAGACGGCAGGCATCAAGCGTAAGATAACCAACGACCAGGTGAGGGTGATAAGAACCATGCTGTCTGGAACGCACGAGGACATGATGAACATCGCAGCCAATGGGCAGCTTGATGATTGGTGCAACGACAGCTTGAAATGGTTACAAGACACGTTTGGCAAGGAAAATGTTGTTTCGGTTGTTCTGCACATGGACGAGCACACGCCACACCTCCATGCCTCCATCGTTCCAATAGTGATAGGCGAGCGGAGAAAGGCAAGAAGCAAACCTACGGAAGAGGGCAAGCGGACATACCGCAAGAAAGCCAATGCCGTGAGACTGTTTGCCGATGATGTGCTCAACCGAGACAAAATGATTGGCTATCACGACAGCTATGCTGAAGCCATGAGCAAGTATGGCTTGAAGAGAGGTGTCCGTGGATCAGATGCGAGGCATACCACCACGGCACAGTATTATCGCAACATCAAGCGAGAGACCGAGAGACTTCAAAACTTGTATGAAGCTGCTGCAATCTGATATTGAGGAAGCACAGCGACTTCTACAACAAACCAAGAGTGAAAACAGCACGGAGAAACTACAGGCTGCTAAGATGGAAGCCAAGACTGCCTTTGTGTCGAAGATTGGTTCTCTTTTGGGTAGTGGAAAATTGAAGGAGGTGGAGCAACACAACCGAAAGTTGTGCGAGCTTGTGACAGACCGAGAGCAATACATTGACGAACTCCATGAGAAAATTCAGCGAACGGAGGACAGTCACAGCAAACAACTTGACGAGATGCAGCGGAAGCACCAATCGGAGGTCGCGAATTTGGAGAGCAAGCACACCACGGAGGTAACGATGCTCAACGACATCATCCGCAAAGCCAAGCGTTGGTTCCTGATGTTGGAGGCACGCTTGCAAATGGAAGACCTGTGCAGGAAGATAGGATTCACAGTCGAGCAAATCGGAGTGCTTCTGACCGGAAAGGCACTCAACTTTAGCGGTTCACTCTATTCCGAGGAACACAGAAGAAAGTTCAATGTGGAGAATGCGGAAATCAAGGTGTTTTCTGATTCTACCAAGCCGAACCAACTGTTTTTGTATATCAATAGACAGCCTATTATAGAATGGTTCAAGGAGCAATGGAATATCTCAAAAGATAGAAGAAATCATCATTTTCGATTATAATCAGATTTGTATCTTATGGCAAGGAGCAAGGAACAAACGCGCAAGGTTCTTCTCAAATTTTAGTACAAAATCTTTCTCTAATTAATGATAAGAACCATTTGATAGTCTCCAGAACTCCATTTTATGTATAGCGGGAAATGTCTCCCAAAACCTATATACATAAATGTAATAAAATTTAAGAAGAGCCAACGCAGCAAAATATATTTGTCTGCATGGGTATTTAGTACACACTACCTAAAACATTGAGAATGAGTGTATCTTGCAATAAATAGTGCAGCTATTTCATAAAAACCACTAAAAGTCTTAGGTATCACTTGTAACACTTCTGTTGAAAATCAACCAGTTTGATATTCTATGTGAAGTTTTTGTAAGCTCTAAACGCCTATACAGATATATTTGAATGTTTTTTATCCAGCAATCGTCCCTACGTATGCGTGATTTAAATTTAAACCTGTTGGCGAGTAAGAAATCGTCAACAGGTTTATATCATTTGTTCAGCAATGTAAAATCTATAGCTTGTACAAATCTATAATGTTCTTGAGTATTTGTATCTTCAAAAGAAAAAAGTTGATTTTTTATAATTTGCTCTAAATTAAAAATTTCCTTTTCTGTAATATCAGGTGCAAAAGTCAGAGAAAAACTGACTTCTTCTATTTTTCCACTTTGACCATCAAATACAGTTAAGCAAATGATTTTTTCATTTCTTTCGGCTAGATACTTTATACGTTCTTTTGAGAATACTTGTCTGACTATAGAATCTACAGGGATACATTTGTTGATTTTTAAAGTACTAGATACAGCAATATTGGCAAAAGAGATTTTGTTTTGTGCATTTTTGATAATGTTCTCTTTTACTATAAATGTTTTTCCTTTATATTTGAAACTTTGGGGTAAGATTGTACTGTTTTTTGAACTAGCCAAAGCGATACTTTTTGTATTTTTGCCAAAATTATTCCCTATAATATCTATAAGTTTTGCTACAAGCACATTGCTCATAACGTAATCTTTGTAAGGAGAAGGAGAACTTTCCTTGAAGTCCTGAGCAAATTGCCACCAAGAAATATTGTTATAACCAGATTCTACTGCGGTAAAATTTGGAAATGAAGATGTTGGATTAAATGAATACATCCAATTGATATATGAATTGTAATACTTATTGCCAGAACCAACTAACTGTGTTCCATAAGGCGCATGAATAACATCTTGAATGAATTTTGATTCGAACTCTATATTTAGCATGGCAGTTTTTTCATATGTGCCAATTCCTCCAAAATACACATTATCTTGGTTCATATGTATGAACTCTTCTGGATAAGTTGTGTTATTTATAGCATTGCTTGTTAAAAATGACAGGATTTTTGTACTATGGTCATAGGCAGCAGGATTCCCATTCATGCCTTTAGATGTAATATTTACATCTGAAAAATTGTATTTTTTATCTTTTGCATAATTATGTAGCCACTTAATAACAGGATAGTCGTTACAGCAATTTGTTATTACTGAGTTTAATTTGGTTGTGGAAGCCGATGGTAATGACACCTTTTTAGCAATCTGATAGATGTTGTAGTTTCCGGTGTAAATAGACAAAGCACGATTTTGCTGAGTCTCAAAATCATGAGCGAGAAAGCTGTCATCATTAGTGCAACTGAGTAATGATGAACAGAATGACACTATAAGAAAAAAATATAAATGTTTCATAACTATTGAAAATTAAATGTTTATTTTGCAAAGATAGAGTAAAAATGTTATCATTGTACTTTAATCCTATAAAATTTAACGTAAATTATACGCAAAACAAAAAATGCTCTTCTTTCGAAAAACTTAACCATTAAACATACTTTGCATCCAAATAATTACAAGACAAGAGAAGTAGTTGTGTATAAAAACAAACAAAGATAGATTGTTAAAAAGGATAAATAATTTTAATTTTTCAACACTTAAAATATTTTTTTTGTAAATTTGCAAAAAAATATAGAATCTTGTAGGTTTAAAAATGGTTGCTACAAGTGCAAGAATTGAATGACGAAACCATTTGGAAAGGAAAATGTATATGAAGATAAAACATTTGTTATTTTTTATTCCTGTGACTTTTTTGGTCGCATGTGAAGGGACTGATTTAATCGAGCCAGACAATGTGTCGAAAGAACAGATTTCCACTCAAATAATTTATAACCCGACAAAATATTCAAAACAAAAAGGTGATGTCTTTGTCAAAAGTAGTTTGCCAACAACAATGGCAAAGCAAATACCTAATGCCTGCGTAACATCAATTATGGAGTATGCAAACAATAAAGTTTTTGGTGGAACAGTAAATGAGGGAGCGTATATTCTATATTATACACAAACATATAATTCAAATCCTTTGATTGATGGTGTTTCTTTGGATTATATCGAGCCTTTTGTAACACATTTCTTTAAAACTCAAACATTTACAAATTATAAGTCTGCAATAGATGCCAAGCATCCCGTCATGACTGATGTAAATAGCCAAATAGAAAGCTCTGCCCATAATGTGTTATGTGTAGGATATAACTCCAATACGGGTGCTGCTATTTATATGGACCCTGAGCTTGCTTGTATGTACTCAGTTAATGCTGGGTATTTTTTACAAGATTATAATATAGTATTAACAGGTATAAAGTAATTAAATAAATATGAAGTTAATTTTTAAATATTTTTTTATTTCTCTATTGTTCCTAAATGGGCAATTAGTTCATGCACAATCATTTAAAATCGACAGCTTAAAAGGTAAAAAATGGGAGTTGCAATTGCCAAAAGGAAAGTCTTATACTTCGAATCTTATATTCAAAGATACGACATACACAACTAGTTTCTCCTTTAATGGACAGACTCATACTATAGAGAAGCCATACTTAATACAGCAGGAAAACGTAGAAACATTTTATGTTATTTTTCCATCAGAAGGAAAGGGTACAAAAACTTTCCCTGTTAAGTTTAAAGTTTTAGAATTTACCGACAAGTTGCTAAAATTGCAAAATACAACAACAAATGTTGTAAATACGTATTTCGCAAAATAAACAACTAGTAGATTGTAAAGTCTAAAAGTTTAGTAAGGCACGTGTGATATTTCATCAATCATCAGTATGTGACGAACGACGTTTTACTCAACTTTTAGACTTTACAGACTACTAGTAAGACCGTGCTTTTTGCAACATATTACTCTGTTTGATATTTTTTGTTTAATAAAATTCTTAGATTCATTATTTTTTTTGTATTTTTGCAGCCGAAAAGAGTTGTTAGGCAGCAAACGTATGCAGATTGCAGAATTTAGAACTGTTGCTAAATCATTACCTCTGTTGAGGTGAAAAACTCATAAATAGTTCATTTTTAGCTATTCGGCTGATTTTAGCGTAATTTTATCAGAAAACTCTTGCAGGTATGAAAAAAAATCGTAAATTTGCAGCGAGGAATAAAAACTTAAAGAATAAACAACATAAAAAATGAACTTATGAAGAAAATCTCGTTGATAGTGATGAGCTGCATGATAGCTTGCGGACTGCTCGCCAACCATGGCATCGTGAAGGGCGGAGAAATGTCGCCTAAGGTAGAGGACACGGTATCGATTGACAAGAAAATCGCTGATAGTCAATGGCTATCGAACAACTCCGACACGTTGGAAGTGGACACAGCTGGCGAAGACTCGGTGGTGAATGTGGTGGCCTACTTCTGCAAGGGCGACACCTGCGAATACTGGATATATGAGAATGAGTGGAAGGTGAACGGCAAGGACACGGTGAAGACGCTCGGCGTATCCACCCAGGTGCGCCTCGTGGTAAACGATTCCACCAGCAAGGGCTATAAGATGAGCTACACCTTCCTGGACGTAAAGGCCGATTCGGTGGGCGACAACTTCCGGGACAAGATGATGGCCATGGTAGCGGAGCGCACCGCCAAGAGCGTGATAGGCACCACCGTCAACTTTGAAACCGATGAATACGGTCGCATCACCAAGATTACCAATCTCTCGAAAATCAAGAAGCAGGCAAAGGCTCTCTTCAAGGCGAGCATGAAGGACATCGCCGCCATGCCCATCATGCAGGCAATGAAGAAGGCGATAGGTCTTGACTTCATGAAGATAGGCAACCAGGCTAACACCGACGGGTTGGTGGAGGGCTACCTGGAGGAGCTGAAACTGCTCTTCGCCTGCCACGGAAGCCAATATGCCGTGGGCGAGCATCACGAGCACGAGGATGCCACCAAGGATAGCTACGCCAACGACACTTATATCAATGCCAGCCTAGAGAAGAATGGCAACTACACAATCTCCTGCGAGGTGGTCAGCGTGATACCAAAGGAGACCGTGAAGGAGGTGATGGGCGGACTGATGGGTGCCATCACGGAAGGACTGAAGGGCAAGAAGACCGAGGACGGCAAGGATCATGATGGCATCATCAACGACTTGGACGACGAGTTTAAGAAGGAGATAGACAAGGCAGTTGACCAAGATGCCCAGACCTCGGAGTATCTCTGTGTGACCTGCTTCGAGGATGGCTGGCCTAGCAGCGTGTTGAAGCAAAATAAAAATGTGATGGCTGGCCGTGGCAAGCTGAAGCAGAAACTCATCGAGGCTTGCCGATTCGCACAGCGCGAGAAATGATGAACTATTTCGACCTGTACAGATTGAAAGTATTCTGACTGTACGGTTGAAACGGGCTGAAGGCCCAAAAACTCCTAGCCCAAGGCGTGTGGGGCTTACATGCGAAACTTGGATTACTTATCATTAACAGGTTTGGTATACATTGCACCTCACGGGAAACGACAAGGGTCTATATGCCACGATGAAAAGGTGGCGTATAGACCCTTGATTATATGGTAATTTTTGTCATCAATATCTCCGCTATTATATTTTTTATGTATTGTTCAGATTCTTAATGATTTCCAAAGGTAGCTGGGTAGCTTTGGCAACCTGTTCGGCAGAAATTCCCATTGCCAACAAACGTTGTGCAGTTTCTGTGTTAGCTTCATGTTTGCCTTCAGCTCTGCCTTTTTCCATACCTTCTTCCATTCCTTTCTGGTACCTGTCATCCAGAAGGGTTCTTTCAACACTTACCGAATCCCAAAACTTGTCGTAGGCTCTGAGTTCGGCATCTGTAAAGCCGGAAACTTCAAGATCTTCTACAGCTTTTCCTATCTCCGGATCATTAAGCAGGTCGGCAGGAATCTCCTTCGTATTTGAATTGATCTCCGTGAGGAAACGGAGCCATAGCACCATCATACGCTTGTCGGCAATGGAATGAGGAGTGAACTTCGGCAGCTCTATGAAGGTGAAATGCAAGCCTTCAATCACCTTGTTGCTGTCCTTGTCGTGCACGATGCGGTAGTTGTGGATGAAATCTGGAGTGTCATGCGTAAAGATATCATTCACAAGATTCAGGGAATATACGGGTTGAAGTTCGCTGTATTTTCCGCCTTTTTTGGCCTGACTCACGTAGAGCTTGGATGCATTAAACAGTACTCGCTGCTGGAAAGCGTCCGACCATTCCATCTGCATTTCCACGCAGAATTTTCGGCCTCGTGAATCCGTGCAGAGTACATCCACAATAGTGTTCTTGCCCCCTTCGAGCTGGGGCACAAGTTCTGTAGGCAGATACTTGATTTTGCGTATCTGCTCCTCGTCGCTGAGTGGCAGGAGAGCGTTCAGAAGACTGATCAGTCTTTTAGGATGATTGCCGAATATCTTCTTGAACGTGAGGTCTGCCTTAGGATCTAAGTACTTCATAACCATCTGTTTTTAAATTCTATAGCGCAAAGTTACGGTTTATTTTCATATCTGCAAGAGTTTTATGGGATTTTTAAAGGTAAAAAAGTAAAAAAGTAAAGATTTTGCTATCCCCAATACTATCTGATAACTTTTTCTAAAACTTTTCTATGAATTCCTTGCGTGTTTCAAAATAAAGTCGTAAATTTGCTCACATAAACGAAACAATAATATCTACGGATTATGAAGCAGGTAGAAGAAAGATATATCAGTTTGCTGACCGATTTCGGTTTCAAGCGAATTTTTGGATCAGCTCCCAACAAGGATTTGCTGATCTGTTTCCTCAACAGCTTGTTCAATGGAAGACAGGTTGTTAAGGACGTGAAGTATCTGAACCCGGAGCACGTGGGCGACATCTATACCGACCGCAAGGCCATCTTCGACGTATATTGCGAAGGAGAAAACGGCGAGAAGTTTATCGTGGAAATGCAGAATGCATACCAGACATACTTCAAGGACCGTGCCCTGTTCTATTCCACTTTTCCGGTTCGTGAGCAGGCTCCTAAGGGTAGTGAATGGGACTTCAAGCTCAACCATGTTTACACAATTGCTCTGCTCAACTTTAACATGAACGAGGAAGCCTTCAATAAGGAAGAAATCCGCCATCATGTGCAGTTGTGCGATACTGCCACGCACAAGATTTTCTACGATAAGCTGGAATTTATCTATGTGGAAATCGCCAAGTTCAACAAGTCGCTTGATGAGTTGGAAACGCTCTACGACAAGTGGCTCTATGCCCTGAAGAACCTCTACAAGCTTACTCAGCGCCCTAAGGCTTTATGCGACAAGGTCTTCGACCGTCTATTCGAAGAAGCCGAGATTGCAAAATTCACTCCGCAGGAGCAGCGGGAGTATGAAGCCAGCAAGATGGCATATCGTGATATCAAGAATTCGATTGATACCGCCAAGCGAGAAGGTAAAGAAGAGGGCCTGGCTGAAGGAATGAAAAAGGGCATGGAGAAGCGAAACCTTGAGATTGCCAGAAAGATGCTGGCGAATGGTATGGATGCTGCCACGGTGATGGAAATAACAGGATTGTCGGAGAGTCAGTTACAGCAGCTGAAAGGATAAGGAACTGCCTGGAGAAACGAATGATCTCCGTGGCTGCATCTTTGATATCTATTGTGTAACCGACGATGGCAAGCATTTTATCGTTGAGATGCAGAACAGATGGGTACCCTTCTTTGCGGCTGCACCCTTTCGGCTTGCCCCACACGCCCTGAAGGGGCAGAAGCTCCTAGCCCAGGGTAACACCCTGGGTATTAATGAAATATAAACCAACGCCCTGTAAGGGTAAAAGCTTTAAAAATATTCGAATTTTAAACTATAGGCTTATGGTACATGTAAATGAAACAATAATAATCAAGAGGTCTTCTCCCAAGCGTTGATTTGGCTATATTCAACACTTGGCAGTTTTAACTTTTAACTAGATTGCTATTTGATGTCTTGGCGATATGTAATCCGCAACAAATATTCATGCTATTCTATAACCCTCTTGAAGAGAAAAAATCTGTGCTTGTTTCTGTAAATCTTTCTTCAGTATGCCATTTCACAAAATCTTCATAAGTTTTGAAATCCGATTGAAAATGTAAAAAACTAGCAAGGTATCGTGCAATATTCTTAAATCCCATAACTTTTAATCTTTCTATTCGATTTTTAGCAAACTGCATTTCTTTTTTAAGAAAATCATGCTTATTGGTTCTGAATAGCTTAAAATGAGCTATTTATGAGCTTATTGCCTGTATTGAGGTAATGATTTGGCAATAGTTTTAACTTCTGCAATATTCATACGTTTGCTTGTCAAACAACTCTTTTCTTTTGGCAAAGGTACGACAATTACGCTGATAAACGATAAATTCATATGTTTTTTTAGATTTTATTATCAATTTGTGGATTCTCAATGAGCAAGGGCTTAAAAGTAAGTTTCTTATACGCAATTATCTTTTCCAAAAATGTTAAAAAGAGGGGGACATAATGCCTTTTCCTTTATAATGTTTCTTATTTGTGAAACATTATGCTTACCTTTGTATGCAAAAAGAAAATGTATGGCGCAAAATATCTTCAAACTTGTCTTGACAGATGAGGCACAAAACTTTATTGAGAGTTTACCCGAAGCGGTATCTTACAAGATTTACTACAACATCAAGCGTGTTGTAGGTGGAGAACGTAACAAGGAACTCTTCAAAAAGTTGGAAAACTCGGAGATATGGGAGTTTCGTACATTGTATAACAAAACTGCTTATCGCTTGTTTGCTTTTTGGGATAAGGACAAAGAAACATTGGTGATTGCTACTCACGGCATCATCAAGAAAACTCAAAAAACGCCAAACAAGGAGATTGCAAAAGCAGAAGCAATAAGAAGAGAATATTTTAAAAACAAGTGATTATGGCACAGATGAATCTTACCCCATTGGACGATGTGCTTGACAAGCATTTCGGTAAAGTAGGCACACCAAAACGTGATGCTTTTGAGAGTGATGTGGATGAAGCGTTACATGCCTATAGATTGGGCGAAGCAATCAAGAAAGCCCGTATAGAACAGAACTTGACACAAGAACAACTTGGTGAACGTATTGGCGTGAAAAGAGCACAGATTTCAAGATTGGAAAGAGGTTACAGTATCACTATTCCAACTATGAGAAGAGTATTCAAAGCACTTGGTGTAGTTACAGCAACGATAGACTTAGGTATAGCTGGTAAAGTTGCATTGTGGTAAAATCCGATTATCAACGGCATAGAAATGACAGAAAAGACAACAGACCTCATTATATCAAAGTTGCTCGATGCTTCAAGTATAGAGCACTACGCAGAATCATGTCCTATTGAGGAAATCAATAAGGCAATGGTTTCTAAGCGTGGTACAGGAAAGAAAGGCTTCCCTGAATACTTGGCAATATCGGGTGACTTTGTTATCGTAATAGAAGACCCTCAAATCCGCAACCTATAGGGTTTAGTGGGATTTTGCTTGCAAAGCGACAAAATTCATTTTATTGTACATATTTCTTGCACAACAGAAATGTCGCAGACACAAAATCCCCTTACCCAATAAAGCGACTTGAGGTAATACGCTGGTTTAACCAGAAAAGCATGGTCTTTAACCAAAGTCTGTCTTGAACAGGTTGGCATAAGCATTGTTGTCTGAGTAAATGTTCAATACATGCCTACGTGATGTCTTAATCCATTTCGCAGGAACAGAGATGAACTTGAACACAAAGGTCTTGATTCTGCTGGTGGCACGCAATCCAAATTCATGGGTTTTCAATCTCTGCATAATAGCTTTGTAGAAGTTTCTGATGAGAGCTGTCATAAGCAGGAATACAAGTATTCTGTGCCATGAACGATTTTGGCAATCGATTCCAGCCAAAGTCATTGTTCATGTCATCGAAGATGCGTTCCTTGCCACCACGAAGATTGTAGAATTCCACGATGTCTCTTGCACTCGACTTGTAATCGTTAGTCAGTATACATCTGTAGGTATATTCGCCTTCCCAAATGTCAAGGTATCCATCTATTCGCCTTTGTCTCTGTATGACAAGACGATACGGTTTTCCTTTCCATTTCTCAACAAGGATAGAATTCAACTCAAACTCAATACCGTTGATTTCAACAGTTTTCCATCCAGTTAAGGCAAACATGGAATCGTAGAAAGAAGAGCATCTGTTGGCACGAATATAAAAATGCCTGCAATGAGCCTCTACCATATCTACGATTTCCTCCGAACATGAGCCGCAATCCATGCGGGCACGAGAAATATATATTTCCGAAGCCTCCAATCGCTTGAAGATTCTTTCCAAAGTTTCTTTTTGGTTGAAGCGTACGTTTGTGTTGCCGTCTCTATTTTCAATACCAACAATCATGTCGTTAATGACAGCTACGCCTGGACTATAGCCCAAGAACTTCTTGTAGGTTGGTTTTGCATCATACTTCTCTGTTTCAATGAACTGATGGTCAAAGTCAAAATCATACTCTTGACCGGATTTCAATTGACCAGTAGCAAGCAGGGCATTGACCAGTAAGCAGTTCATCTTGTCTGCAGTATTGAAATCATAGGATTTGCCAGAAGCAGACTTATAGGTGATGCTCTTAAAAGTCAGTTCTTCGATAGCACGTAATATGGTGTCTGCGCTGCAAGTGCGAAGAGTTGGATGAAGAGACAAATGTTTCATCAGGTGAGTTGTAACATCCTCAATACATGAGCCACCACAAAGATATACGCACATCAGAGAGCGTAGAATCTCGCTATATTGATAACCAAACATAGTGCATCTCAATCCCAAGGTGGAATCTATGGTTTGAGCTAAAAGAGCATCAAATTGCTCCATAATCGAAAAAATTCCCCCAAAAGGAGTGAGTTTCTCAGATTTTATTTGTATCTTTGCCATGTCATATTAGAGTTTTGCTTGTCTTCTTTTCGCAACACTAAGGTAAGTGAAAATTCTGACATGGCAAAATCCTGGGTAGCTTTTTGTTGCTCAGGCACTTATAAATAATATTAAACTATAGTGTTGCGGAATTAAGGAAGACAAGGCAAAGGTTGAAGACCAGGCAAAGTACTTGAAAGATAATGAAACTTTGCTGATGGATACTTCAAGCGTAACCAAGTATGCGGAGAATGGTGCGCTGCATTATGCGCTCAGCATCATTCAAAACACAAACTTCAAGAAAGTCATTGCCTTTGGTTGTTCGGGAACAGACGAGAAGCGCATTGTTATTCGCCCTATTTATGTTAGTCCGACAGGTTACAAAATACTTCCAAAGGTTAAGGACTTCAACCAATTCTCAACCGAGAATATCGAACGTTACTGCAATGAGATAATTTGTGGTAACGATAGTATTGAACGTGTTGAACTGAAAACCATTCTCAGCCGTGCCAAAACTTTGCATGAGGATTTGCGCAACTATGGACAACTTGGAGATAGCGAAAAACCTTTGGTAGTATCTGCTATTCTTTTGGCGTTGGAAGAAAAGGATTTCTCAACAGAGAGCTTGAATGGAGATACCGTAAAAACTGATGGCCAAAAGATATTTGATGCCATGTCCGCACACATGGAAAGGGTTAAGGTAGAACCACAGGTTAAGAAGCAACGAGTTATTGATCAATTCCGTCTTATCATAAACAGACCTGTGTTGTCTGAATACGATGAGCGATTGGGCAAATCTCCTCTGCGCTATTTTGCAGAGTATTTGCATTCAAATATCCTAACTGCCATCTGCAACAATTCCCCAGAAGATGTGCTTGGTCGTTTCTATGGCGAGTTTATTAGTTATAGTGGTGGTGATGGGCAAACGCTTGGTGTTGTTCTTACTCCAAAGCACATAACTGAGTTGTTTACAGACTTGGCAGAAATCAAGCCTACCGACAAGGTGCTTGACCCTTGCTGCGGAACAGGTGGCTTCTTGATAGCTGCCATGCACAGGATGCTGATACAAGCTAAAGAGGAAGACAAAGAGAACATCAGAAGAAACAATCTCTACGGTATAGAGTTGCGTGACGATATGTTTTCAATTGCCACAACCAACATGATATTGCGTGGTGACGGAAAGAGCAACCTTATCTGTGCAGACTTCTTGAAGCAAAAATCAGAAGAAATGTACAAGAAAGGCTTTACCATAGGCTTGATGAATCCACCATATTCACAAGGCAAGACAAAAAGCACAGCACACTTGACTGAGTTGAAATTTATCTGTCACTTGTTGGATTGTGTAGGCGATGGTGCTCGTTGTGTTATCATTGTTCCACAAAGTACAATGGTGGGCAAAACAAAAGAGGACAAAATCGACAAGCAGTACATTCTTGACAACCATACTCTTGAAGGAGTTATAACACTTAACACAGAAACATTCTATAATGTTGGTACAAATCCAGTAATAGCCGTATTCACAGCACATCAGCCACACCCAAAAGACAAGTTGGTAAAATTCGTGGATTTCAAAGATGATGGATATGATGTGTTTGCTCATGTTGGATTGATGCCAACAGATAGAGCTGCCGAGAGAAAGAAATATCTTCTTGACTGTTGGTTTCAAGGCAAGACCGCTCCAAATTCATTCATTGTGCGTAGTACCATTGAGGCAGATGACGAATGGTTGCACTCATTCTACTATTTCAATGAAGAGATACCATCTGAGACGGACTTTGAGAAAACGATGGCAGACTATTTGACATTTGAGTTCAACATGATTACTCATGGCAGAGGGTATTTGTTTGAAAACACAATAAACGGAAGTAAAAATGAATAATCTTTCTTTAGAATCTCGAAGTTGGAATGCATTCTTCATAGAAGATATTGCTGAAATAGTTTCTGGACGAGACATTTACGAAAAAGAGCGTTTGGACGGACTTGTGCCATATATTACAGCTACTGCGAATAACAATGGCATAGGCTATTTTGTTGCAAACAACAATGATACGCTTGAAAGTGGCTGCCTTTCTGTTAATAGAAATGGTTCAGTAGGTTACTGCTTTTATCATCCTTATGAAGCTTTATATGGAAATGATACTCGCAAGTTACGACCTAAGAAGAACAACAGATATGTTGCTCTTTTCATCTCTTTGTGTATAACCAAACAGCGAGAGAAATATGGATATGGCTATAAAATGGGAACGGGACGTTTGAAAAGGCAAAAAATACTACTTCCTGTAGATGCCAACAATAATCCTGATTGGGATTTTATGGAATCCTATATGAAGCAAAAAGAACATCAGATTTTAGAATCCACAATAGAACAACTATGCAAACGATTAATAAACAAAGAAATTTCCGGGGGAAATTACTTAGCTCTCAATGGAAACCATTTAGTTTTACAGATGTCTTTACAGAAATTCAACGTGGCAAACGTCTCAAAAAGGCAGACCACACAGAAGGTTCTATTCCATACGTGTCATCCACAGCACTCAACAATGGCGTGGATGGCTTCATTGGCAATGAAGGCAGCGTAAGAAAGTTCGAGGATTGCATTACCATCGCTAACAGTGGTAGTGTAGGTAGTGCATTCTTTCATCAATATGAATTTGTGGCAAGTGACCATGTTACTCAGCTGAAGCGAAAAGGATTGGACAAGTATGCTTATCTTTTCATGGTTCCAATCATCAATCGTTTATCTGAAAAGTACAGCTTCAATCGAGAGATTAATGATGAACGTATTAAGCGAGAGAAAATTTTGCTCCCTGTCAATAAAGAGGGTGAAATAGACTTTGCTTTTATGTCCTCGTTCATGCAAGAGGTAGAAGCCGACATTCTGAAAACCACCCTTAAAGTGTTCAAAGACAGGCTAAATGCTAACGAAAACAAAATAGGGGGGGTAAAATGGAAAGCATTTATCCTTTCTGACATATTCACAATATCAGCAGGTAAGCGTTTGACTAAAGCTGACATGAAGCATGGCTCACGCCCTTTCATTGGTGCAACGGACAGCAATAATGGAATAACGGCATGGGTTGAAAATACCAACGAAAGTTTGGACAGTGAGGTTTTGGGAGTTAATTACAACGGAAGTGTGGTTGAAACATTCTACCATCCTTATGAATGTATATTCTCTGATGATGTTAAACGATTACATTTGAAAAGTGATGTAACGGCATCAGCTCATCTCATGCTTTTTTTGAAAACGATGATAATACAGCAGAAAATCAAATTTGCGTATGGTTACAAGTTCAACGAGAAACGAATGCAGATGCAAAAGATTGTTTTGCCGATTGATAGTAAAGAACAACCAAATTGGAAATATATGGAAACATATATGCAAAGATTGGAGCAGCAGCAGATTGTGAACTATCTTAGCTATATAGAACGAAAGCAATAAATAAAGAGGGTGCGCCATAGACTTATGACACACCCTCTACAATAACTGATACAGATATAACATCTGATGCGCTGAGCGAAAATGGGGAAGTATCTCTTTCTGCTGCCTATCATATTTCTGTTTATACTATAGCAGATGGATATAAAGCATCTGATAAGGCGGAGGCTACGCTGTATTGGATTAATGCTAACCTGGAAAATGGTACCAACATCAATCAGGTAAGAACACGGGACGTGGTGGCTTCTGCCCATGACGGCATCGTCAGCATTTGGGGTCTTGATAATGGCGAGGTGGTGAAGTTCTTCGCTGCTGACGGCAAGTATCTCGGCTCTGCGGTTGCAGCCAACGGTGCTGCCTCTTATGCTGTATCCGAGTCTTTGGTTATCGCCAAAGTGGGTAAGAATTCTATCAAGATTGCGATGAAATAAGGATTGTGCAGAGCGATGCACAATCCGTAAAATCATAAAAAGTAAGGGGAAGAAGGCGAGTAACGTAAATTGCTCACTTTTTTCCCCTTTTTCTTGTTATTCTATAGTAAAATATAGTTTAAATATTAATGTTTTTGAAAAATATATCCGGCTATTCATGGTAGCTGGGGAGTCGGCTTTGCTGTTCAAATAATTAGTTGTAAATTCGCATAAATTTACACTATTATGTTGGATATTGCAGAACATAGACAAAAGTTGATTCTGAAGAACTTAGCTCAGCTAGACGACAGAATCAATGAGATACAAGAAGAGTGCATCATCTTGTATCTAAAGTCTTTTATAGGTGATGGAGCTGAACTGCTATCTCCATATCAGTTCTCTAATATTACGCATATCAAGTATGATACAGTAATAAATGTGTTGAAAAGAAAAGTGAAGTTCAAGCCTTACCAGCAGCGGCGGTGGTGTTATTGCATCCTTTATCATTGGGATACTATCATTGATACGCTGAATAAGAAACATGTTGCGGAGAGTAAAAATTTTGAAAAAGATAAGTTTGAAAAGAATTTCAATGAGGCTTTTTGGCAATGGGCTACGATAGGGAGAAACTTGAAACAACTTGACAAGTTGAAAGAGAAAGTAGAAGAAATGCAAAGCAATTTTTCACCTCGCAATAAATAATTGAACAACAACATAAAAAAAATATCATGAGATTTAGCCGTGCATCAGTGCTTGCGCAGCTATTATAGAGAAACAATAACAATTAATAACTTAAAAACAGAGTAAAAATGAAAAATTCAACATGAAATCGGGGGAGACATTCCTCATACTGCTCTGCAGCTCAATGTCTCCCGAAGTAAGGATTCACCCTGGAAAACTTCCAGGGGCCACCTCTTCTTTAAAATAGAGGAAGTAAATTTAGTCTATCTTAAAAGGTGAAGATATATGACTAAAATATTTTACGGATTGCCAATCTGGCTAGTGCAGACTGGACCGGTTAACATCGAGGTAGTTATTAACGTAGAATTCAGTGGCAACAGCAAAGTGGTTATTGATTCTGCTAGTTTCAAACAGTTAATGAATATGGAAGATGAGAATTAGAATAGATAAAATCGTCTTCCGTGATCAATCCAGAATGATTGTTGGTAAAGATGATGATCAGCAAAAGGAGAATGAAGAGAGTGAAGAGGAAGAGCCAGGAACGGGTTCTGCAGGAGCGAGAGACAGAGCTCCTACGGTCGACTTGGAAGTGGTGAATGACCAATCTAAACCAGGAAAAGATGAAGAACATACACCGTCTTGTTTTCTATTGGAAGGCAGGGTTGTTCCTGTTGAACTTTGCAATGACAGAGCAACCAAGATATTCCGACTACTTAGAAACGCTCAAATCCTGAATGATGATTTCAAGCCCGTCAACAAAATGCCGTGGTGGAAAAGAGGGGAACTTGCCGATATACTGGCAACGGAACTGAACATCCAGCACACCTGGAAAGTGTTCGGCGTTTTCTGGGATATGGATGCTGAAAGTTTGAGAGGCGGATTCAATAAAGCTAAGGATCATGCTTATAAATATGATTTTGATGAAGAAATCATGGATATTTTGAGATAATTTTTGGTACGATGTGGTACGACCGTACTTCATCGTACCATAGCAGTGTCGCAGAATCGCCGTACATTTGCCCCCGGAATTCAGAACCGATATGGTCTGGGTTTCGGGGGCTTTTGTGTATAGGCACATCAACCGTTGTGGGAGCGCCCAACTTTAAAAAAAGGAATATTGAAAATGAAAGCAATGAAACCTTTTTATTTTACTCATCCGCAGTACGGAAAACTGAGGGTGGTGGTGATTGGAGGCAAAATCTATTACTGCCTGATGGACGTGAAGAACATCTTCAAGAAGTCGGTACAGAAACTCTATGAGACGATTGCTGACTCGGAGGGGGAACTGAAAAATCTGAACATCATGATGATGAAGGATATGAAAATCAAGTATAACCTCTTCTTCGAGAACCAGGAAATGGGGAAGGAGGAAGCGGAGGCTGAGAACGTGAATGCGGATCTTAACTTCTGCGATGAACAGCTGGTGAAAGACCTTGTTGACAGGCGTGTTGCTGCCGAGAAGATTGCGGCAAAATGGGTAATAGGGTTCGTCAAGAGCAGACTGAATGATGCTGAGAATGCTTCGCTCTTCGAGGCGAACGGGGTCGACGAAATTTCGGATAACTCGCTGATTCTGCCTATCAATGTAAGCTATGGCTCAGGGTATATCATGATTAACAGCGAAGTGTTCGATTAATAAAAATATGGAGGTAAAATGGAGATAGTACATGTAGTGGCAATTAATCCTTATCGTAAGGGAAATAAGGGGAAAGTTTTTCTTACAATATCGATACTTATGATAAGGTGATTGAATCGGCTGCCGTTAAAAAGATGATTCAGCAGATTCGGGGTGAATTGCCGATTGACGGAGTGGATTTAAACGATGCGCAGGCGGTGAAGAAGGCGCAGGAGAGGCTGAAGAGCGAACTGCCTTTCTTCTGTCCGCACTACGGCATGTTCAAGAATAATGTGCGCAGACAGGAGGCTGCCTTGCCGGAAAGCTTTCTCTTCCAGACGATTATCGATGTGGATGATAAGGAGTATGTGGAGAAGGCGATTGAGAAGGCGCGCGAGCTGAACTGCTCTTCGGGTGTATCTGGAATGGGAGTTTGCTGCATCTCTGTTATAGCGCTAGAAAGAAGCTGCATATCGGGATTAGAATGCCGATTGGGATGACCATCGAGGAGACGCAGAAGGCGTATTGTGAGGCGCTGGGTGTGCCTTATGATGAGAGCTGCATTACACCTGAGAGGATGATTTTCCTGACGGATAAGGACTCGGAAATCTACCGGTCTAAAATGTGGTGCGCAGTGATGCCGGAGAGCGAGATACAGGCTCGCAGAAAGGCTTTTCTGGACCGTGGACTGACGGTTGACGGAAGGGGAGATGTTTACGTTAAAAGTTAATGACAAAAATAATGAAAATAGTTTCGGGCAACGACGGTTTGCTGTTTTAATGGCAATGCTGTTCAATGACAATGTTCAAAACAATAGACTTTCGGGCAATCATGGCTCTGGTGAACTGGGAGAGGCCAGCGAGAAGAATCTGATAGCCTTTGATCTATTCGTGCAGTCGGCTGGGCTTGAGGGGATGGCGATTGATACCGTTGGGTCGCGACACTCTTCGCTGCTGGCTATCATGAGCGCCGGTGCTTCGAGGGTGATGGAGGAAGAGGAACTGATGAAGGTGGTGAGGGTGAAAATGCCGAGCTACTATCAGGAGAACGACTGCCATCAGCTGATACACGACTTCTATGCGAAATATGCTGACAATACAAGCCGATGTCGAGGGAAGTGATGAGGGTGAATGCGCTTGCGGAGCAGAAGGCGAATGAAGTGAAGAGTGAAGAACGAAGAGTGAAAAATTCAAATGCAGATGGTAATTATACAGTTCAAAGTTCGAATCTCCAAGTTCAAAGTACCGAGGAGGATTATCCGGAACCGCCGGAGATGCCGAAGAAACTGCCGAAGCTGGTGGAGCTGCTGATATCGAGGACGCCGGAAGTTTATAAGCCGGCTGTGGCGCACGCTATCTTCCCACCGTTGGCTACGCATCTCTGGAAGACGAGGTTCCGGTATATTGATAATGTAGTGCATGAGGCTACATTGTCTACGTGCTTGCTGGCTGGTACGGGTGCTGGTAAATCGTCTGTGGATAAGCCGATTAGATATATTATGGAGGATATCAGAAAGCGGGATGCGGAGAATCTGAAACGTGAGAAGGAATGGAAGGAGGAGGTGACGCGCAAGGGTGCCAATAAGGATAAGCGCAAACGACCGGATAATCTTGTTATCCAGGAGATTGATGCTGATATGACCAGTCCGGCATTCGTGATGCGAACCGCAGAGGCGCAGGGGCGTTTCCTTTATACTTCGCTTAACGAGCTGGATCAGTTTGATGCACTCCGGGGCAGCGGCAACCAGCAGTTCCGCATCATGTGTCTCGCCTTTGACCCCTTCAACCTCTTTGGCCAACAGCGCGTGGGCGTTCAAAGTGTGACAGAAAGGGTAACGATAAGGTTCAACTGGAATGCATCTACCACCATTCAGAAAGGGCAACGCTACTTCTCAAAAGTTTTGACAGACGGTCCGATAAGCCGCATCAATTTCTGTACCATTCCGGAGCGTGAAATCGGTGACGAAATGCCTGTTTATGGCGATTACGATGATGCTTACCGTGAGGCGCTGAAGCCTTATATCGAGAATCTGAACAACGCCAGGGGACTGATTGACTGCCCTGAGGCATTCCAGCTTGCCCTCAAACTGAAGGATGAGAATGCGGAATTTTCACGCCTCTCTCAGGACCGAGTTTACGAGAATCTTTCTTTCCGTGCCAACGTCATCGCCTACCTGAAGGCGTGTGTGCTGTATGTGGCCAATGGTTGCAAGTGGGAACCGGAGATTGACGAGTTCATCCGCTGGAGCGAGCGTTACGACCTCTACTGCAAGATGCGTTTCTTCGGTGATGCCATCAAGAGGGCGAATGATACAGGCGAGAAGTCGAGCAAGCGAGGACCTTCCAACATGCTGATGCAGTTGCCGGATGAGTTTACTTACCAGCAGGTGATAGACTTGCGTGTAGCACGAGGTATGGATAAGAAGGGAACTTCAAGAATGTTAGGTAACTGGAAGGAACGTCATTACATCAAGGTTAAGGATAGCAACTCGGTTCCTCAGAAATTCAGTTCCTCAGTTTTTATTAAACTTAAATTCCGAAAGGAGAATTCATAGCGTATGGAAATAGTAGTAAAAAGAATTGCAAAAAAGAAGACTTATACGATAGGTCATCTTTATATCCTGAGTGATAAGGATGTAAAGCGTACCTGGCGTTCGGGTGTGAAAATAGGCGACAAGCGTATCTTTGAGCATAGCTTCGATATGGCGAAGTTGGACAAGGAGCATTACTTCTGTGATACCCTGGAGCCTACGTGGAGAAACCTCCTGGGTGTCGAACTGAAGCCGGAAGAGGAGGATGGACGGTACAGCAGGGTATCGGGCAAGAAAGCCCGCAAGATACCGGGTCATACGGCGATACCGGAGGGTTCGTATCCTGTTGTTATCTCGAAATCGCCAAGATTTAAGAAGTGGCTTCCGCTTGTGCAGGGTGTTCCTGATTTTGAGGGCATCCGCATTCATGCCGGTAATTATCCTGATGATACGCAGGGCTGCATTCTGGTAGGTGAAAATAATTTACAGGGTGCCGTCTTTAATTCCCGCATCTGGCTGCATCGGCTCATCAATGCCATTACCGCAGCGAGAGAACGGGAGGAGAGCGTTTGGATTACAATTTTGTAATGTTGAATGTTGAATGTTGAGTGTTGAATTATTAGTGATTATTTTTTTAAAAAGATTATTATGGTAAAGTCAGTTAATACAAATAAAGTAGAAATGGATAAGAAGGCAGCAATTGCTGTCGTGTTTGAAAACTCAGAATTCGGTAAGGTTCGTACCTTGACCGATGAAAATGGGGAGCCATTGTTCTGTGCAAAGGATCTCTGTAATGTACTGGGATATAAGAGAGCGAATGATGCTGTAGATCAGTTAGTTAAACCACTTGATACGGCGAAACGCCGTACATGGGTAGCAACCGGTCTGAAGAAGGATGGAACCTCGGCGATGCGTCGTACTCTGATGCTCTATGTCAACGAGAGCGGTTTCTATGCTTTGGTTCTCGGCTCTAAGCTTTCTACTGCCGTGAAGTTCAAGAACTGGGTTACGGCCGATGTGCTGCCACAGATTCGCAAGACGGGTGGTTATATCCCGGTGCAGCAGGGCGAGAGTGATGAGGAGACAATCCGACATGCGGAAGAAATCCTCCGTGCTACGCTCAAGGAGAAGGAGAATCTGCTGAAGAAACAGCGCCTGCAGATTGAGCAGCAGAAGAAGCTTATCGGCGAACAGGATACAGAAATCCGCCGCTTGAATGATGTGGTGGATGAGCAGGTGCTTCGCATCGCCAAGAGTGGTGATAATATCATCCAGTTGGAGAATCAGGTGGATCATCTTCTGCCGAAGGCGCTCTATAGCGATAACGTGCTCGATTCCGTTTCCTGCTATACCACCACGCAGATAGCAAAGGAGCTGGGTATCACGGCCCAGGAGTTGAACCGCCAGCTCTGCGCCCTTCATATCCAGTACTACCAGAGCGGCCAGTATCTGCTCTATGCTGATTATGCCCACATGGGCTTGGCGAAGAGCCGCACCCGCTACAGCGCCTTCCTTGACCCGAAGAGCGATGGCAGACAGGAGAAGATGGGCAGAGCCTACACCCATACCTATCTCGTATGGACCGAGCGAGGACGAAAGTTCATCCATGACCTCGCCCAGCGATACTGGGAACTGTGTGAAGTTTATAGTTAATAGTTTATAGCCCCTGATGTGTTCTTGCATCAGGGGCTTTTGTCTGTTCCTAAAGGTTAACTCCGAAATTGAACTGGAGGGCTCCATTGCGCGATTTGTCGAAACTGTCGTGGCAGATGTTGGCAAGACCGATGTCGTAGGTGAGATCGGCATAGAACATGTCGTAGCCGATGCCGCAGCCGATGCGGATACCACCATCAAGGCGGCGGAAGTTTGCATCCTTGAATGAGCTCTCTGCTTCACGCTCGGCAAAGTTCTTGATCTTGCCTCCTACACCAACGGCAAAATAGCCGCCTACCTGAGGCTGGATGGAGAAGTGGTCGTCTACCTCGTACTTGTACTTCAGTACGGCTGGAATCTCAAGATAGTTGAGGTCGTAGGTCATCTTCTTGCCTTCAGGAAGATCCTTCTTGCCACCTTTCTCTATATACGAAAGTCCGGTCTCGAGATAGAGTGGGGCGCTGTCGGTCAATGGGATGCCGGCTACTACGCCCACATTCAGGCCGGTCTGCCAGTCGCCACCATCCAGACGGGAATCGTCGGAATTGACAAAGGTGAAGGCAGGACCGATGCGGAATCCGTAATACGGGCTGTTGTAGTTGTAACGGTAGTCGAGACGGTCTGTCCTGCTGTTGTAATATCTGCTGTCACGATAATTCTGTGCTGCTGCCGGCATCAGAGCCAGGAGCAATGCCATCATGATGAATGCTAATCTTTTCATAATTCTTATTCTTTTATACATTAATATATGCTGTTTGAAGAAACTTGTTTTATGGTGCAAAGGTACGAATAAAAACGAAACGGCAGCGAGCGTTTCCCTAAATGATAGAGGGGAACCCCTATTTCTGACCTAATACAACTTTCTCAACAAAAAAAATATAAATTTTTGCTATATTTTTTGTTTTGTCTCCAATTTGTGCTATCTTTGCCTTCAAATTATAAACGTTTATATAGAAATTATGAAATTTTTGAAGAAGTATCTACTGGATATTCTGGTAGTTATTGCATTTGCAATCATCTCCTTCGTCTACTTTATGCCTGCCGATATGGACGGACGAATCCTCTTCCGACATGATGCAGCGGCAGGAAAGGGACTGGGACATGAAAAGGAACTCTTCCAGCAGCAGACGGGAGAGACTACACGATGGACGAACTCGGTGTTTGGCGGTATGCCTACCTATCAGATGTCGCCTTCGTATGACAGTAATCAGGTGCTCAGCCAGATTGTGAAGGCATATCATCTGTGGTTGCCAGACTATGTTTGGTATGTTTTTGTATACCTCCTGGGTTTCTATATCATGCTGCGTGCCTTCAACTTCAGACAGTCGCTGGCGGCGCTGGGAAGTATCATCTGGGCATTCTCGTCCTACTTTTTTATCATTATCGCTGCCGGACATATCTGGAAGGTATGGGCGCTGGCTTATCTGCCGCCGATGATTGCGGGCGTGGTGCTTGCCTATCGGGGCAAGTATCTCAAGGGACTGCTCCTTACTGCCATCTTCTCGGCTTTCGAGGTGCAGGCTAACCACGTGCAGATGACTTATTACTACCTCTTTATCATCCTCTTCATGGTGATTGCCTTCCTGGCAGATGCCATCAAGAAAGGTGAACTCGCACGCTTCGGAAAGGCTACAGCGGTATGCGTGGTGGGTGCCCTCATCGGTATCTCGCTCAACCTCTCGAACCTTTATCATACCTGGCAGTATGGTCAGGAAACCATGCGTGGAAAGAGTGAACTCGTAAAGAAAAATGCGGCTAACCAGACCAGCAGCGGTCTGGATAGAGACTATATCACACAGTGGAGCTATGGTATCGACGAAACGTGGACGCTGATGATTCCGAATGCCAAGGGCGGTGCCTCCGTGCCGCTGGCGCAGAACCAGCAGGCGATGGAAAAGGCTGATCCTAACTTCGTTCAGATTTACCAGCAGCTGGGACAGTACTGGGGCAACCAGCCGGGAACGAGCGGACCTGTATATGTAGGTGCCTTCGTCTGCATGCTCTTTATCCTGGGCCTGTTTATCGTGAAGGGTCCGATGAAGTGGGCGATGCTTGCTGCCACCATCCTGAGCATTCTGCTCGCCTGGGGTAGAAACTTCATGCCGTTTACCAATTTCTTCCTCGATTATGTGCCGATGTATGCCAAGTTCCGAACGGTGGCATCTATCCTGGTCATCGCAGAATTCACCATCCCGTTCCTGTCGATGATGGCGCTGAAGAAGATTGTAGATGAGCCGGAGATTCTGACAGAGAAGATAAAATATGTATATGCCAGCTTCGGTCTGACAGCAGGCTTCTGTCTGCTCTTTGCCATCATGCCGGGCGTATTCTTCCCAGATTTCGTATCGGTACAGGAGACACAGGCGCTGCAGCAGTTGCCTCAGGAGTATATCTCTCCAATCATGAGCAATCTGACGGATATCCGCAAGGGCATCTTTACATCCGACTGTTGGCGTTCGTTCTGGATTATCCTCATCGGTTCGGCACTGCTGATGCTCTTCAAGATGAAGAAGCTGGGCAAGGAATATATGATTGCCGGCATCGCCGTGCTCTGTCTGGTGGATATGTGGATGGTGAACAAGCGCTATCTCTACGATGATATGTTCGTTGACAAGGCGCAGCGCGATACACCGCAGCAGATGACCGAGACCGACAAGATTATCTGCCGTGACAAGGCACTCGACTACCGTGTGCTGAATCTGGCATCGAATACATTCAATGAGAACGAAACCTCTTACTACCACAAGAGCATCGGCGGTTATCATCCAGCCAAGCTCCGTCGCTACCAGGAGATGATAGATGCACATATCGCTTCTGAGATGCAGAAGACGATGCAGGCGGTAGCTGCTGCGGGCGGCGATATGACCAAGGTGAACGGCGACAGTATCTATCCGGTATTGAACATGCTGAATACCAAATACTTCATCATGCCGCTGCAGGGCGGACAGACCGTTCCGGTTCTGAATCCGTATGCCTACGGCAATGCATGGTTCGTAGACGAGGTGAAGTATGTGAACAATGCCAACGAGGAAATTGATGGCGTGGGCAAGGTGAACCTCCGACACGTGGCTGTGGCTGATGCCAAATTCAAGGAACAGCTGGCGCAGAGCGTGAAGCAGGATGATACTTCGGTGGTGAAGATGACGCAGTATAAGCCGAACAACCTGACTTACGAGGTGAAGTCGAGCAAGGGCGGCGTGATCGTATTCTCTGAGATTTACTATCCGGGCTGGACGGCTACGGTTGATGGACAGCCGGCTGAGCTGGGCAGAGTGAACTATATTCTGCGTGCGCTGAACGTGAAAGCTGGTAACCACAAAGTAGTTCTCGATTTCCATCCTCAGTCGCTCAAGAATACCGAGACGGTGGCTTACATCGGTTATGGCGTTCTGGCTCTCCTTATTATAATAGGTGTAGTGGTTGAGGTGAGAAAGCGCAAGAAGGAATAGCGGGGATTGCAAATCCCCTTAGACTGATAGACTGATTGCAAATTCTGATGATGCGATTTAGAACAGAAATAGATATTCCGAAGGCCGACTTCGAGATAGGGGCGGCAGAGCGGATGCTCTTTGTGGGCAGTTGCTTTGCCGACAATCTGGGGCGGCGGTTTGTGGAGAACCGCTTCCGGGCTACGGTGAATCCCTTCGGGGTGATGTATAATCCGGCAAGCATTCTCCATACGGTAGAGAAATGTTCCGAGGTGCGTCCCCGTGTGGCTGTCTTTACGCTGGGTACCAACCATGTGTATATCCTGAAGGAGACGGGCGAGATAGTGGACAACTGCCAGAAGCGCCCGCAGCGCCTCTTCGAAGAGCGGGAACTGAGCGTGGACGAATGTGCCGGCTATCTGCAGAAGGCTATCAATCTGCTGAAATCGCAGACCGCAGCATCCGGTAGCAGTGAAGGCACTCTGAAGGTAATCATCACGGTAAGCCCTATCCGCTATGCGAAATACGGCTATCACGGGAGTCAGCTTTCGAAGGCTACGCTCCTGCTGGCAGCCGATAAGCTGGTGAAGGAGAATCCCGGAGTGGTGAGCTATTTTCCGGCTTACGAGATCATGAACGATGAACTTCGTGACTACCGCTTCTACAAGGAAGACATGCTGCACCCGAGCGAACAGGCTGTGGAATATATCTGGGAGCGGTTCCGGGCAACTTACTTCGGCAAGGCAGCAGAGCAGTTTCTGGAAGACTGGAGGCCTATCCGCGAAGCACTCGGCCACAAGCCCTTCCATCCCGAGAGCGAGGAACACCAGAAGTTCATCGCCAGGACGGAAGAGAAGAAAAGACAATTTGAGGAGAAATATCATCTCTTATAAAATGGAGAAATATCATCTCTTATAAAATAAAGAATATTTAAATAACAAGACAATGACATATACTATTGAAAAGGTAACCACACTGATAGGTGCGCGTCGCTATGGAGACAATGATACCAACATCGGTTTTATCCTGACCGATAGTCGTTCACTTTGTTTCCCAGAGGAAACTCTGTTCTTTGCGCTCAAGTCGGAACGTAATGATGGTCATAACTACATCCCTGAGCTGTATCGCAGAGGTGTGAAAAACTTTGTTGTAACGAATGTGCCTAAGGGCTATGCTTCTGATTATCCGGGAGCCAACTTCCTGAAGGTAGTAAATACGCTCGAGGCTCTCCAGCGTCTGGCTGAGCGCCACCGTGACGAGTTTAACATCCCTATCGTAGGCATCACGGGTTCAAACGGCAAGACCATGGTCAAGGAGTGGCTCTACCAGCTGCTCTCGCCAAGCATGTTTGTTACCCGCAGTCCGCGCAGTTACAACTCTCAGATAGGTGTGCCATTGTCGGTATGGCTGATGAACGAGCAGACCCAGGTGGGCGTTTTCGAGGCAGGTATCAGTATGCCTGGCGAAATGCTTGCCCTGCGTGACATCATCCAGCCAACCATCGCCGTACTGACCAATCTGGGTGCTGCCCATCAGGAGAACTTCTCTTCCATGGAGGAGAAATGCCGGGAGAAACTCATCCTCTTCCATGATGCAGAGACCGTAATCTATGATGGCGATGACGAGGTTATCAGCAAGGTGATAGCCGAATATCCCGACTATAAGGGCGAGAAACTCTTCTGGTCGCTCAAGAATGCGGAGGCTCCTTTCTATGTAAAGAACATCGAGAAGCAGCAGAGCGTGAGCGTGATTACCTATATATATAAAGGTGTGGAAGACAGTTTCTCTATCCCGTTCATCGACGATGCATCTGTACAGAATGCCATCATCTCTGCCGTCGTGGCATCGAAACTCGGTCTTTCGGCTGAAGATATCGACAAGCGCATGGCACAGCTCGAACCTGTGGCAATGAGACTGGAGGTGAAGGTAGGACAGCACGGATGTACGCTGATCAACGACAGCTACAACAGTGATATCAATTCGCTTGATATCGCTCTCGACTTCATGAACCGCCGTCCAGACCATCGCGGCCGTCGCCATACACTGATATTGAGCGACATTTACCAGAGCGGTCAGGCACCGGAGGTATTATATAAAGAGGTGAGCGATTTAGCCCGTAAACGTGGCGTGGTAAAGTTCATCGGTATCGGTCCTGAGCTCTGCAAGCAGCACGACGTGATTCAGATTTCAGAGAAGTTCTTCTTCCCGAATGTAGAGGAATTCATCGCCAGCGAGGTGTTTGCTTCCCTGCGCGATGAGGTGATTCTGCTGAAGGGCGCCCGCCAGTTTGGCTTCGACCAGCTCACCGAACTGCTGGTACAGAAAGTACACGAGACTACGCTGGAGGTGAATCTGAACGCCGTGGTAGCCAATCTGAACTATTACCGTGCGTTTATGAAGCCGGAAACCAAGCTGGTATGCATGATCAAGGCAGACGGCTACGGTGCTGGTGCCGTAGAGATAGCCAAGACCCTGCAGGACCATCGTGTAGACTATCTGGCTGTGGCTGTAGCCGATGAGGGCGTTACGCTGCGCAAGAACGGCATCACCAGCAACATCATGATCATGAATCCGGAGATGACCGCCTTCAAGACTATGTTCGATTACGACCTGGAGCCTGAGGTTTACTCTTTCCGTCTGCTCGATGCGCTCATCAAGGCAGCTGAGAAAGAGGGAGTAACCGGTTTCCCTGTCCATATCAAGCTGGATACCGGCATGCACCGCATGGGCTTCGACCCTGAGAACGATATGGAGGAACTCATCGGCAAGCTGAAGCACCAGAATGCCATCATCCCACGTTCTGTGTTCTCTCACTTCGTGGGCAGCGATGACGACAGCTTCGATGATTTCTCAGCTCATCAGTTTGAACTCTTCGACAAGGGCAGCAAGCAGTTGCAGGCAGCCTTCGACCATAAGATATTGCGCCATATCTGCAATTCGGCAGGTATCGAGCACTTCCCGGAGCGCCAGCTGGATATGTGCCGTCTGGGACTCGGACTCTACGGCATCAATTCGCGCAACAACAAGACCATCAACTGCGTGAGCACCCTGAAGACAACCATTCTGCAGATGCACAACGTGAAGGCAGGTGACAGTGTGGGCTACAGCCGCAAGACGATTCTCGACAGAGACAGCGTCATCGCAGCCATCCCTATCGGATATGCTGACGGACTGAACCGCCGTCTGGGCAACCGTCATGCCTACTGTCTGGTGAACGGGCAGAAGGCAGATTATGTGGGCAACATCTGTATGGATGTGGCTATGATAGACGTGACCGACATCCCTTGCAAGGAAGGAGATTCGGTAGAAATCTTCGGCGAGCATCTGCCTGTCCAGACACTGAGCGACATCCTCGAGACCATCCCTTACGAGGTGCTGACCACCATCAGCAACCGTGTGAAGAGAGTTTACTTCCAGGACTAGGAAGTGAAGAGGGAAGAATGAAGAGGGAAGAATGAAGACCGATTCGGTAAAAAATCATTTAAAAACGTATAAAAATAGAGAAATCCTATCAGAAATGTTCTGATGGGATTTTTTTTGCGTAATTTTTTCCATCAAAACGTATTGTAATTGAAGAAAAAAGTGTATCTTTGCACACAACAAATCATAAAAAGACAAAAGAGGGTGCTCTTTGTCGTGTATTTTCTAACAATTAAACAATACTACAAATAAAAATGGAACAAGTATTTAGCTATATTATCAGTCTCGGTGCGAGCGTGATGATGCCTATCATCTTCACGGTCATCGGTCTGTGTATTGGCATGAAATTCGGAAAGGCTCTGAAGTCGGGACTCTTCGTAGGCGTGGGTTTCGTAGGCTTGGGCGTGGTAACAGCATTGCTGACTACCAACTTCAACGACCCATTGAAGGCTATTTCAGACATCTACCACTTACAGTTAAACGTTTTTGACATGGGATGGCCAGCAGCTGCAGCTGTAGCTTACAATACAGCAGTGGGAGCATTGATTATCCCAATCTGTCTGGGTGTCAACTTCCTGATGTTGATTACCAAGACAACACGTACAGTGAATATCGACCTCTGGAACTACTGGCACTTCGCCTTTATCGGTGCAGTGGCTTACTTCGTGATGGGTCAGAGTTTGCTCTGGGGCTATTTCGCAGCCATCGTCTGCTACATCAATACCTTGGTCTGTGCAGACCTGACAGCCGACAGATTCCAGAAATATTACGATTTGGATGGTATCTCTATTCCGCAGCCATTCTGCCAGAGTTTCATGCCATTCGCAATCGTTTTCAATAAACTCTTCGATATGATTCCGGGCTTCTCTAAGCTCGATATCGATGCAGAGGGACTGAAGAAGAAGTTTGGTGTGCTCGGTGAGCCACTGGTACTCGGTGTTATCGTAGGTGCCCTGATAGGTTGGGCAGCCCAGCTCGATATCAAGAAGATTCTCTTCCTGGGTGTAACGATGGGAGCCGTGATGGAGCTGATTCCTCGTATTACAGCCCTGTTTATCGACGGTTTGAAGCCTATCTCAGAGAAGACACAGGAGTTGGTGAAGACCAAGTTTAACGGCAAGAAGGTTCATATCGGTATGAGTCCTGCCCTGGTAATCGGCCATCCTACTACTCTGGTAGCATCTGTGATTCTGATTCCGGTTATCCTGGCTATCGCAGTCTTCCTGCCAGGCAACCAATTCTTGCCTTTGGCTTCGTTGGCAGGTATGTTCTACCTCTTCCCAATGATTCTGCCGTTTACAAGAGGTAATGTGGTGAAGACGCTTATCATCGGCCTGGTAACCCTCGTCATCGGTCTCTACTTCGTTACCGATATGGCACCAGACTTTACGCTGGCAGCCAACCAGGTTTATGCAGCAACAGGCGATAATGCCGCTCATATCCCTGACGGATTCTCAGGCGGTGCACTCGATTTCGCATCCTCTCTCTTCGGATGGGTTATCTATCGCGGTGTGAAGCTTTCATACGTAGGTATGGGTGTTCTCGCAGTCATCACGGTAGCCATGATGGTTATCAACCGTCAGCGCATCGTGAAGGAAGAAAAAAAGTAAAAAGGTAAAAAATAAAACAAGATAATTATGAAGAAATTAACATTAATATTAGCAGCAATGGTATTAACAGCAAGTCAGGCTTTTGGTCAGTATGGAAAATGTGGTTATGAAGTGAAGGCAGAAAATGCCTACACTAACTACAACGTTCGTTATGCAAGCAATCCGATGGATGCAAAGCACTATACAACAGACCGCCTTCGCGGTGAATTCGCTATCGAGAAGGTGTTTGCTCCAGGCGAGGTAAACTGGACATACACCATGTTCGACCGCTTCCTCATTGGTGGTGCTGAGCCAACAACCGCTCCTCTGAAGCTGACTTCTATCGCTCCTCTCTATACAGACAAGCCAAACGATGAGAAGAATCTGCTCGACAACCGCGAGTTGGGTATCATCAACATCGGTGGCGAGGGTACTGTTACCGTTGACGGCAAGAAGTATACGCTCGGTTTCCAGGAGGCTCTCTACGTAGGTCGTGGTGCCAAGAACATCGAGGTAAGCAGCAAGGATGCAGCTAAGCCAGCTAAGTTCTATATGAACAGCGCTTGTGCTCATCAGACATATCCTACCAAGAAGGTTACCCTGAAGGATGCCAACAACATCAAGGCTGGTAGCCTGAAGGAGAGCAACGACCGTGTAATCCACCAGTTGATTATCGACGGTGTAGCCGGTGTTCGTACCTGCCAGTTGCAGATGGGTGTTACTGAGTTGAAGGAGGGTTCTGTATGGAACACCATGCCAGCTCATACTCACCTCCGCCGTATGGAGACTTACCTCTATTATAATGTACCAGAGGGTCAGAAGATTCTCCACGTAATGGGTGAGCCACAGGAGACACGTCCTATCTGGTTGAACAACGAGCAGGCTGTGATTTCTCCAGAGTGGTCTATCCACTGTGCAGCAGGTACCAGCAACTATACCTTTATCTGGGGTATGGCAGGTGAGAATCTGATCTACAACGATATGCAGGTAGTGAAGATTCCTACATTGGAATAATAAGATACATGATATGGCAACCTGGTTTATGATTAATATGAGCCAGGCTTTGCCGTCTAAATAGTAATCTAAAATAAAATAAGTATAACGCTTAAAAACTTTTTTATAAAATGAGCCCTATTACAACAAGTAAAATGTCCAACTTCCGTTGGGTAATCTGTGCGCTGCTCTTCATCGCAACCACAGTCAATTACATGGACCGTCAGGTTCTCTCTTTAACATGGAAAGACTTCATTGCTCCAGAATTCCACTGGACAGATGATCACTATGGTACCATCACCGGTCTTTTCTCCATCTTCTATGCCATCGCTAACCTCTTCGCAGGTAAGTTTGTTGACTGGATGGGCACCAAGAAAGGTTATCTTATCGCCATCTTCGTATGGTCAACAGGTGCTGTGATGCACGCCGGTTGCGGTTGGGTAGCTATGCAGATGGAAGGTTATGATTCTATCGAGGCGCTCCGCATGGTACAGGCTGGTAGTGATGCAGCTGTAGCGATTGCTACAATCAGTGTATGGCTGTTCCTCTCTTGCCGCTTGATTCTTGCTGTGGGTGAGGCAGGTAACTTCCCTGCAGCCATCAAGGTAACAGCAGAGTATTTCCCTAAGAAAGACCGTGCTTTTTCTACCGCTATCTTCAACAGTGGTGCTTCAGTAGGCGCTTTGGAAGCACCAGCTACCATTCCATTGTTGGCTCGCAGCCTGGGCTGGGAGTGGGCATTCATCATCATCGGTGTGCTCGGTTATGTATGGATGGGCCTCTGGGTATGGCTCTATGACAAACCATCTAAGAGCAAGCATGTAAACAAGGTTGAACTTACTTATATTGAACAGGATGAGGACCTCGAAAAGATTGAGGCTGGGAAAGAGACAGAAACTGCCGCTGAGGAGAAAACTATCGGCTTTCTGAAGTGCTTCAGCTACCGTCAGACCTGGTCATTCATCGTAGGTAAGTTGATGACTGATGGTGTTTGGTGGTTCTTCCTCTTCTGGGCACCTGCTTACTTCTCTGACCAGTATGGTTATTCTTCAGATTCAGGTATGGGTATCGCCCTCATCTTCACTCTCTATGCTATTGTAACCGTATTGAGTATTGGTGGTGGTTACTTGCCAACCTACTTTGTTGACAAGAAGGGTATGAATCCATATATCGGTAGAATGCGTGCGATGTTGATTTTCGCTTGCTTCCCATTGCTCGGTCTGATAGCCCAGCCTATGGGTGAGTACAGTGCATGGTGGCCAGCTATCATCATCGGTTTGCTCGGTGCAGGTCATCAGGCATGGTCAGCTAACCTCTATTCTACCATCGGTGATATGTTCCCTAAGTCAACTGTAGCTACTATCACCGGTATTGGTGCGATGGCAGGTGGTATCGGTTCCTTCCTGATCAACAAGGGTTCCGGTATGCTCTTCACCTATGCAGATGGTCAGGGTTCAGCCTTCAGCTTCATGGGCTTCGATGGCAAGCCAGGTGCCTACATGATTGTATTCTGCATCTGTAGTGTTGCTTACCTCGTAGGCTGGTGCATCATGAAGGCATTGGTTCCTAAGTACAAGCCAATCGTGGTTGAATAATGAAAAGGTAAAAAAGTAAAAAGGTAAAAAGGTAAAAAAGCCTAGCGGAATGTTAACCAGCGAGGTGCCCTTTTTACCTTTTTACTTTTTTACCTTTAAATAAATCCTTGCTGCTTGAGGGCTTCGAGGAAACCTTGGCTCATCGCCTCGCAATCCTTCTTTGTGTATCGGATGTCGGTGAAAACCTGGGCTAGGGTCTCTACGTTGTTGATGCGAACGAACTCCTTGTTTTCTTCCAGAGCTTCCTTCTCTGCATAGAAGTCATCTATCTTTTCTGGGGTGTAATCTTCGAAATGTTCGTGGTGGATGATGCTGCGCAGAGGGAGACGGTCGCTCAGGGCTGGATGTTCTGCCGGCCAGCCGATGGTCAATGTGGCTACTGGCATTACGAGCTTAGGGAGCTTCAGGGTGTCGATGATCATCTTTGGCATATAAACCGTAGTTCCTAGGAAGCAAGTACCTAAACCGGCTTCTTCTGCCAGGTTCGTGAAGGTCTGGGTGAAGAGAAGGGCATCGGTAGCTGCATTCATAAAAGAGAGAATGTTATCATAGCCCGGGGTTCCCTTGCGGTTCTCTGCCCAGAGGGTTGTGCGGCGATAATCGGCACAGATGGTGAGGACGACCGGGGCTTCTGTTACCATCGGCTGGTTGAAGTGGGCTGGCGCCAGCGCCTTCTTTCCTTCTTCACTTCTTGTTACCACAACGCTGTAAAGCTGCAGGTTTCCCATTGTCGGGGTGCGCTCTGCCTCTTCCAAAAGGCGGTTCAGGAGTTCTTCAGATACTTCCTTCTCTGCATATTTTCTGATGCTTGTTCTGTTCTTAATCGATTCCATATCTTTTTTATTTTATCATTATACCTTATTATATATAGGAGTTCTGTTCCATTTCAGAACCCTATTTTGCTGCAAAGTTAGTGAAAGTTTCCCAAAAAGTTGTCTTTCTTTCGCTTTTTTAGTGAAATATATGGCAAAACGTTTCAGATTTTAGAAATAAAAGTTTAATTTTGCACCTAAATATGAAACGTTTGATATGAAATATACTGAAAATATGACTTTTGAAGAGGCTTCCAAGGCTCTTATAGATGAATTGAATGCTAATCTGGCAACACTTCATCAGAATTATCATGTAGAACAGTCTGATTGGAATAAACTCTATGATCAGATAGCCAATGTTGTTTCAGAGGAAACTCATCTTCCTGTTTTCTCTCCTGAAGTGATGGAGGTGCGACCTCGAGAACTCGAATGCGATGTGGTGCGATTCCAGAATAATAAGGAGAAATGGGTGGCTCTTGTAGGACTGCTCGACGGTCATCCATACGAAATCTTCACGGGTTTACAGGATGAGGACGAGGGTATCATGCTGCCTAAATCTGTAAGCAAAGGCAAAATCGTGAAGACCATTCTGGATGGAGGCTTGAAGCGATACGACTTCCAGTTTGTGAACAAGCGAGGATATAAGATTACGGTTGAGGGATTGAGCGAGAAGTTTAATCCTGAATACTGGAACTATGCCAAGCTGATTTCCGGTGTGCTGCGCTACCGTATGCCTATCGAACATGTCATCAAACTCGTTTATCAGCTCCAGCTTACTTCAGATAACATCAATACCTGGAAGAAAGGTGTTGTGACAGCCCTGAAGAGATATCTGAAGGATGGTAGCCTGATGAAACTTTACGATGATAGCGATTCCGAATCCTAATCCCCAAGATAGAAACTGATATAAACTATGCTTTTCCGTAGTACGATATACTTGAAGAATGTCCGTTTCCATGCATATCACGGCGTTCTGTTACAGGAAACCCAGGTGGGCAACGATTATGTGGTGAATCTGGATGTGAGCTATGATTTCTCCAGAGCCATGGAAACCGATGAACTGGCTGGAACCCTCAACTATGCAGAACTCTATGAACTCGTGAAACAGGAGATGGAGATACCTAGCAAACTGCTGGAACATGTAGCCGGAAGGATAGGAAAGCGACTCTTTGCAGAATATCCGACTATTCAGAAAATACAACTCGCTATTACCAAAGTTAATCCTCCTTTTGGAGCAGATTGTGACGGCGCAGGGGTAGAAGTTGTATTAACAAATGATAAAACTTTATAGTAGATTTAGGTTTTCTGATACAAAAGTAGTAATTTTGCAAAATCATCAGAAAGATATGTTGAAGAAAATAACACTCATATTGACCCTATTGTGTATGTTGGTGCTGACAGCGACAGGCTCCAACCGCCGTTTCACGCTCGTTATCGACCCAGGTCATGGTGGTCATGATGTGGGCGCACGTGGTGCTATTTCCAAAGAAAAGAATATCAATCTCTCTGTGGCATTGCAGTTTGGCAAATATGTTGAGCGCAATATGCCGGATGTGAGAGTCATCTATACCCGCAAGACGGATGTCTTTATTCCTCTGAAACAGCGTGCCAACATTGCTAACCGCGCCAATGCCGACCTGTTTATCTCGGTACATACCAATGCGCTGCCAGCCGGTAAGATAGCCCGCGGTTTTGAAACCTATACGCTCGGTATGCACCGTGCCAAGGATAATCTCGATGTGGCTATGCGAGAGAATTCCGTTATCTCGATGGAGAAGGGCTATCAGCATACCTATCAGGGTTTCGACCCGCGATCTTCTGAGAGTTACATCATCTTCGAGTTTATACAGGGTAAGAATATGGAGAGAAGCGTAGAACTGGCGCGCAATATCCAGCGAAAGGTATGTTCCGGTGCCAACCGTCCGGATAAGGGTGTGCATCAGGCAGGATTCCTGGTTCTCAGAGAAACCTCGATGCCTAGCTGTCTGATAGAGCTCGGTTTCATCACTACTGCCGATGAAGAAAGACTGCTCAACGATGCCAGCAGGGTGGATGATATCGCCCGAGGCATCTACGAAGGTTTTGCGCAATATCGCAATAAATACGATAAATCCATCTCGGTTCCTTATCGAGCTGCGGATACAGAATCGGTGCCGGTTGCCAAGATAGTTTCTGATACGAAACAGGAAAAGGACGAGCGCCGTGCTGAGGAGGCGGATACTGCGCCGAGAAGAACGGTGAAGCAGGTGGAAACCAGAGCAACAAAGGCTAAAACGGTTCAGCAGAGCAGAAGACAGAACCCGCAGGATAAGCCGGCTCAGCAGAGCAGACAGACGCAGCAGAGCAGACAGACGCAGCAGAACAGAACTGTAGCTCAGAACAAGCCGGCACAGCAGAAAGCCAATGTAGCCGATGCGCCTGTCTTCAAGCTTCAGATATTTGTCAGCAACCGCACGCTCCGCAAGGGCGATGCCCATTTTAAGGGCGAAACCGGTTATGACAGTTATCAGGAAGGCAATATGGTGAAATATACGATGGGAGCTTCTACCAACTATAATGAGATTTTCCGCTTGCGCAAGACGCTTGCCGAGAAGTTCCCGGAAGCTTTCATCATAGCTTTCAAGAATGGAAAGAAATATGATGTGAATCAGGCTATACGTGAGTTCAAACAGAACAGAAACCGCTGATTGACCTGAGTAAGGATAAGATATAAGCACGAATATATAAAGAGATAAATATGAAGCTAACAAAAGAAATCAAGATAGCTCTTGTAGCTATTGTCGGTATTTTGATTATGTATTTCGGAATCAATTTTCTGAAAGGCATGAATCTGTTCTCTACCAACAACGCCTACTATATGACGTTTGATGACATCCAGGGACTGGGTGCCTCTACGCCTATTTATGCGGATGGTTATAAGGTAGGTATCGTGGATGGTTTGGAATATGATTACAAGGAGAATGGTCCTATCAAAGTAAAGGTGGATATTATCAAGGATTTGAGAATCCCGCAGGGCAGTAAAGCCGAAATAGTAAAAGACTTGATGGGTAACCTGCAGGTGAATCTGCTTCTGGCAAACAATCCGCGCGAAAGAGTAGAACCGGGTGGTATTATTCCGGGTGCTGTAAACGGAGGCATGATGGATAAGGCTGCCAACCTGGTTCCGGTAGTGGAAAAGATGTTGCCTAAGTTGGATTCTATCCTTACCAGCGTGAATGCGCTGCTGGCTGACCCGGCTCTGGCTGCTTCGCTGCATAATGTGGAAACCATCACAAGCAACCTCACCGTTTCTACACGTGAACTGAATACCCTGATGGCAGGGCTCAACAAACAGGTTCCGGGTATGATTGGAAAGGCAAATGGCGTGCTGGATAATACCAACCGCCTCACAGCTAATCTGGCCAGTCTTGATGTGCAGGGCACTTTGAACAAGGTGAACCAGACTTTGGAGAGTGCTCATCAGTTTACTGAGAAGCTGAACAGCAACCAGGGCAGCCTCGGATTGCTGATGAACGATACCAAACTGTACGACAATCTGACGTCAACCATGAGTCATGCCGACTCCTTGGTTATCGACTTGAAGGCACATCCGAAACGCTATGTCCATTTCTCTGTTTTCGGCAGAAAAGACAAGTAAAAAGAGTTTGAGCTAAATAAATTTAGTCTAAATAAGATTCGGTATGTTTCACGCCCCGAAATGACTCGTAAACTGTTTGTTTGTTAGCCGTTTCGGGGACGTTACATTATTGTTTCACTGAATTTCAGTCTGCTATATTTGTATTTTATACAAGTGTTTGGTATTCAGTAATTTAAAGACTATCTATTAAAATATTTTAAATAAGGGGATTTGCATTTCTCCTATTTTTTTTGTAACTTTGCACGTGATTTCGCATCTTTTGGTGCGTCCCGTCATTTGTGAATTAAAGTATTAATAATATAAGTAATCAATGTTAGCAAGTCCAAAAGCCCTCTGGGACAACAGTCTTTTGCTCATAAAGAACAGTGTAACAGAGCAGCAATATAACACATGGTTCAAGCCAATCGTCTTTGAATCGTACAAGCCGTCGACAAAGACTTTGTTGGTGCAGGTTCCGAGTCCGTTCGTATACGAGTACTTGGAACAGAACTTTGTTGACTTGTTAAGTAAGGTGCTGCATCGTAATTTTGGTGAAGGAATCCGTCTCACTTATCGTGTTGTAACCGATAAGGAGCATAAGCTTTCTCAAGATATTGAGGCAGATCCAGACGATGCTGATATGGCAAAGCAAACTCGTGAGTGTGCCCAGCAGACGGCTGCCCAGCCTGCCGCTCCCCAGCAGCAGGAAGACATTGATACGCAGTTAGACCCGAAGCTTACTTTCAACAATTATATGGAGGGTGACAGCAATAAGCTGCCTCGTTCCGTAGGATTGTCTATTGCCGAGCATCCCAATACCACCCAGTTTAACCCAATGTTCATTTACGGACCTTCGGGTAGCGGTAAGACGCATCTGGTGAATGCCATCGGTCTGAAAGCGAAGCAGATGTATCCTCAGAAGCGTGTGCTCTATGTGAGTGCCCGTCTTTTCCAGACCCAGTATACCGATGCCGTGCTCCATAATGCGAGCAATGATTTCATCAACTTCTATCAGTCTATCGATATGCTGATTGTGGATGATATCCAGGAGTGGGCTGGTAAGGCGAAGACACTGAATACCTTCTTCCATATCTTCAACCACCTCTTCCGCAACGGAAAGCGTATTATCCTGGCGTGCGACCGCCCTCCGGTAGAGTTGAAGGATATGCCAGACCGTCTGCTCACCCGTTTCTCTTGCGGTCTGGTCTGCGAGTTGGAGAAGCCGAATATCCAGTTGTGTGTGGATATCCTGAGCAATAAGATTCGTCGTGACGGTTTGAAGATTCCGGTAGATGTCATCTCTTTCATCGCCCAGACCTGTAACGGAAGTGTGCGCGATTTGCAGGGAGCCATCAATGGTCTTCTGGCTTACAGCATTGTTTATAACAGCAGCATTGATATCCGTCTTGCCGAACGCGTCATCAAGCGTGCGGTGAAGGTGGATGATAAGCCGCTCACCATCGATGATATTGTTGAAACGGTTTGCCATCATTATAATGTAACGGTTACTGCCGTGAACAGCAAGAGCCGTAAGCGTGATTATGTCGTGGCAAGACAGGTAACGATGTATCTGGCACAGAAATATACCAAAATGCCTGCTTCGAGAATCGGCAAACTCGTTGGTAATCGTGATCATAGCACAGTTATCCACAGTTGTTCAAAAGTGGAAGAAAGACTGAAGATTGATGCTGGATTCAGCGATGAACTGGTTAGTATCGAAAACGGATTAAAGGTGAAAAGGGCATAAAGGATGTGCTTTTCGCTGATAGGATAAGTTTAAGCGCGGAACCTTGGTATAGTGGTTCTTGTTTATATAAATGAAATAAAGGAAGCCTGGCAAGTTTGTTTTTGCCTTGGCTTCCTTTTTCCGTCTATAATATCTGAACTATTAACTATCAACTCTTTTTTATCATCATCTTCTTCCATTTAAAGTATCCGGCTACGGCGATGATGACGTAGAGACCGTAAAGTCCTGCCTTGAATGGGATACCTTTGACGATATAGAGATAGAAGCAAACGGCATCTACGATAATCCAGAAGAACCACTGCTCGATATATTTGCGTGCCAGCGCCCAGAGCCCCACAAAGCTCAGGGCATTGGTGAAACTGTCTTGCAGAGGAACTGTAGAGTTGGTGAAAGTTATCAGTATATAATAGGTGATACCCCAGGCTGCCAGGAAGAACAGAAGAGTAGGCAGATAGAGCGACTTCTTCATATAGGTAATCGGAAGTTCTTCTTTCTCCTTCTGGTTGTGCTTCTTGCCATATTTCCATACGGCATAACCATATATACCGGCTATCGTATAGTAGACCGCCATACCCGCATCGCCGTAAAGACCATGACTCCAATAGAGCCATACGTCCAGGGCGGGCATGATGATGCCTACCAGCCAGAGCCAGATACTGGCACGGTACTCCAACAGGATATAAACCAGTCCGAGTACCGTGGTAAAGATGTCTAAACCATGTGATGCAATATAATCCATCATGATGATTTCTGATTAGAACTTCAATGTAAGATGCGTCATCCAGGTGGTATCTGCCATCGGGATGTAGGCTATCTGCTTGAATCGGTTGTCCAATGTATATCCGTAACCGATAGCATTGCCCCAGGTGAATGCGCTGGCTGCATAGTGGCGGTTGAAGATATTGTTGATGTCTACACCGAAGCTTATCTCCTTGATGCCGAGTGCCTTGGTTACCTTAGCACTGTAGTTCAGGCTCAGGTCGCTCTGTGAATAGCATGGCAGCGAGAAGTCGCGGTCTTCTGTGTTGGTAATATACTGGCGACTTACAAAGTTGGTGTGCCAGGTAGCTGAGAAACCGGCATAGTGGATGTCGATGAATCCGTTCAGGATAGCTGATGGAGAATAAGACAGGGTTGAGTTGTCGTAATGTACTACGCCTGGCTTCGTATCGTCTTCCCAGTTGCTTACATACTCATCAAAGTCCTTGATCTTGTTCTTGCTCAAAGCGGCATTTCCTTCTACAGACAACCATGACAATGGTGCCCAGCCGGCTGTCAGCTCTACGCCCATACGGTAAGAATCCTTGATGTTGGTGGTCAGCGCCTCGCCGATGTCACTCAACTGTCCGGTCTGAGCCAGCTGGTTGTCATAATCCATATAGTAGAAGTTGGCGCCTACATGCCAGTTGTCGCCCTGATACTGATAGCCGAACTCTACATCGAGCAGCTTCTCCTCTTTAGGGAATGGATAGTTGAAGTTGTCGGTAAAGTTGTTGCGCTCTGGCTCGCGGTTGCTGTAGGCTACAGATGCGTATGCCTTGTGGCCATCCTTGTTGAAGCTGATACCTGCCTTAGGATTGAAGAAGTTGTACTTCTCGTTGATGTTCAGCTCCTGGTTCTTGTAGCTGCCATCTGCCTGGGCGATAAATTTATCGTTGATACCGTCGGTCTTGTATTCTACACGGCGATACTGCAGGTCAGCGAAGGCATTCCAGTAGTCTGCAAAGCGATAGCTTGCCTTGACGAAGGCGCTGTAGTCATACTTGTGGGCATCAGAATCATAGTACTTATACTGGCCGTTGCTGCCGAAGAATTTCTTCTCGGCATCCTGGTTGGCGATATAAGTAAGGTATCCCCAGTGGTTGCCGCGGAACTGCTGCAGGTTCAATCCGCCGATAACATCCCAGTGCTCATCCTTGTAGTTGGTATTGTATACCATGCCGTAGGTATGCTGGGTGAGTCCCTTCTTGCGGATGAAGTCTGACTTCTTAACCTTGTTGCCCTCTGCATCCATGTAGATGAGTCCGAACTTGGCAAACTTGGCGTTGTTCTTAAACTCCTTGTAGTAGCCGTAGCCATAGGTATAATGCAGTGAGAGGCTGTGGCTCCAGTGGCTGCTTGGTGTCCAGGTAGCCGAAAGGATGTTGTGGTTCTGATAGAAGTTATCAGTAGTCTTGTCCCATTTGCTTCCGTCGCGCAGGGTATAAGGAGTGATGGTATAATCGCCCTTGCCGTTGCGAACCATATCGCCTGTCAGCACGTTAAACTTATCCAGACCTGCCTTATACATATCTTTATAAGTGCGGATGCCATCCTGAAGGAGGCTGAAGTTAGAGTTGTAATCTCCGCCCAGCACACCGTTCCAAGCCTGACCGGTCTTCTCGAAGTTGCCGATGTTCTTGTAGCTTACCTTGAAGTTATCGCTCAGCCAGGTCAGTCCGCCATAGTAAGAACCTGAGCGGCCTGCTGTGCCGTCTACATAACCGTCGGTAGCTGTCTCGTGATAAGCACCGTCAAAAATCAGATGCTTGCCGAGCAGACCTGTAGAGAAGCTGGCGCCTGTATGATAGGTATTGTAAGAACCGAAAGAGCCGGTAACTTCTGCAGTAGGGGTGAGCGAAGGAGCAGCTGTAGCCATAGAGATGTTTCCACCGAAGGCACCGTCGCCATTGGTAGAAGAGCCTACGCCGCGCTGTACCTGGATGCTGCCTAGGAGCGAAGAATAACTGTTCATGTTAGCCCAGAAAACGGTCTGGTCTTCCGGTGAGTTGAGAGCCACTCCGTCGAGTGTTACATTGATGCGGCTTCCGGCAGCGCCACGAATGCGCATATAGGTAGTACCGGTGCCGATACCGTTCTCACTCCAGGCGAGGATGCCCGGTGTACGAGAAAGGAGAAATGGCAATTCCTGACCTGAGCAAGAGAATTGTTTGAGTTCTGATTTCCTGATGTTAGCCACGGCGTATGGAGCTTCCTTTGCGGCACGTACGCCTTTTACAATCACTTCATTTAAATTCTGCACCTTCAAGGTGTCGATTTTTGTCTGTGCCAGTGCAGCCTGGCTTGCCAAAGAGCAAAACGCTACACTGAGTGCGATCCCGTTGAATCTTTTCATTTATTTAAATTAAAAACATCATATAAGGGGGGAATGTGCCTTATTTTCCTACGCCAGCATTACCTGGTTCAGGTCGATGGGTATATTCTCAGCATCCGCTTTTTCTCTTTTCCGGCGGTAGCACCCCTTAGTTAGCTCTCTGCTAACCGGGTGCAAAGGTACAAATAAATTTTAATCCCGCAAAATTTACGTAGATTTTTACTATATTTGTGTCCTTTTATCATTCTTTTTTCTTATATTTGCAGTCGGATTGCTGTTATTCGCAGTCTTGACAGTTTGAAACCTAAACTTCATGTGATATGGTTATGAGACGATATATTTCACATTTGTTCACGTGGGTCATCTCTTTCCTGACCCTGTTGGCATTCTCATCGTGCTTGAATGAGCATCCTAAGGATCAGCTCGATGGGGGTGGCAGCAATGGTTCTGCGTCTGAAATATTCGATACGGCCATAGCTCCTTTATATGATTTTATGGGTGGAACGATAGATGGGGAAGGCATCTGCGATATTCAGCGTTTGGACAGTCTGCTTTCTCTTTCTCCTGATGATGAGCAGCTTTATTCTTCCTGGCAATATCTTTATCGGGCTATCGGCATGTGCAACAAATCGCTGGATATGATTGATTTACAGTCAGTACGGCTTACCGATAACCAGAAGGTGCAGTTCAAGGCTGAGGTGCGTGCCATCAGAGCCATGATGTATTATGAGGCGATGGATTTGTATGGCAGGATTCCGGTACTCCTGTCTTCGGCAGAATCACTCATCTATGAACCGGCATCGGGCTCTTCGGTTACCGATGAAAAGCTGTCGGCTCAGAGCGAACGGAGCGAAATCTTCCATTTCATCTTCAGTGAATTGCAGCAGGTGTTGCCTTATCTACCTCAGACGTCCAGTTTGGAGGAAGGCTCTCATTATGGACGCATCACGCAGCCTGTGGTCAACTTCCTGCTGGCTAAACTGGCGCTGAATGCTGAAATCTATATGTATAACGATTGGGCGCAGGGTTACAGGAAGCGTCCGAAGGGTAGGGACCTGGAATTTATGGTGCGTACTGCCGATGGCGCCTCGCTCATTACGGGCGGCAAGGCGAGTGAGAACCGCAGCAGAATATTGAATGCTTGGGAAACCTGTATCTTCTATTGCAACAGATTGGCTGATGAAGGTTGCAGTTTAGAGGAGGATGAAATCTTCAACAGTTCTGCGCGTTATCTGATGCCGAAGGATGCACTGGTGATGGATGAGGCTGATTCTGTTCTGCATTCCCGACCAGCCAAACCTCTTTTCCGTTTCCGTTATGCTGATGTTTTGCTGATGAAGGCTGAGGCGATGGAGCGCAACGATGGGGATGGCAGGGCAGAGTATAATATGGTTCGTGCGCATGCCGGTTTGCCTGCGCGCAAGTCTTCGCTTGCCAATATTCTGGAAGACCGTCAGGTTGTGCTGGCGGGCGAGACTTGTCACCGTCAGGACCTTATCCGTTTCGGCAAGTTCCTCAAGTCCTCGCATCTTTGCCGTTCTGTTCAGTCCGCTCTCTCGTCCTCTTCCATCGTCTTCCCGATACCTCAGCGAAGCCTTGCCTTCAATGGCAAGTTGGTTCAGAACAAAGGATATGAGGCAATGGAATAGCCCAAAACTCTTCATCCGATAGCTCGAATCCCCTTTATATAAAGGCATTCCCAGCGATTGGGTGAAGAGTAAAATCATTTTTTTTTCTTCTTTTCTGATATCAGCCGTAAACGGTGTTATATTTCGGTTATTTAAAAACCTGGCAAACCGGTTTTCGTTCGCTGTTTGGCTCAGACAGCCCACTGTTCTTCCTACCGCTAGTCTGCTGTTCTAGTTTCTCCAGTCTGCTGTTCTTGTTTCACTTGTCAGCTGTCCCCGATAAATAAAACCATTTTTCTTTTTAAAAATCACTTTTTTCCTTTTTCTACCCTCATTTCAAAATAAAAAATGTACTTTTGCATGCATATTAAGACGATTAAACTGTAATCTTGGCAGATGCCAAATACAAAAATAAGAACGAAATGGATACATTATATTTATTGCAGTTCACCTGTTTCCTATTTATGCTCGTCAATATCCTCATCCTGGGTATTACCCGTCTGCACATGAAGTGGATGAACCGGCGATATGAAGTGTCACGATGGCTGGTTATAAAAAGTATGTACTAGGTGTCTCCTTCCCCCACGAAGGAGACACCTTTTTTGTAGGAATGCGACACCATTGTGGGGGAATGCGACACCTTGTTTCAAAGAAAAACACTATATTTGCACCATGAAAAGTATAACAGATTCATTTGCCTAAGAAGAACAGGCTATCCTGATAGTAGCTTTGTTTCTCCTCATTTATGTTGGCATCATGATTAATGTCATGGTGAGGGAATACAGGACCTATCTTGATGATCACCCGATGTATCATTTCAGCCTGGGTGATTTCATCAGGAGAGGGCGTTTCTATATCTGCCTCATTCTCGGCGTAGTGTTTATCACGTTCGTGTGTCTGGTGGTCAGTCTGATGCCAATCAGTATTCAATAGTTTCTTGGTAAAATATAATAATAAAACATGGTGTGAAATTTTATCAAACCAGTGGTTAGCGTCATGGAAATGGAACCCCCATGGGCCGACTATCCCCTGTTACTCTATCGTCCCCCAGGCATCACATTTGATGTCTGGGAGCAAAATAAAAAGCCCCGGAGCTATTACGCTTCGGGGGCTGTTTCTGCTTTCTAGGTATCATGTTGATAGGTAAGTTCATGAACATCCACAACATTTTTTCCGAAACTTTTCTCCTGTTTTCTTTGCACTTTCAAAATAAAGTCGTAACTTTGCAATCAAGATAGGTTAAAAAAGGAGGTTGCGATGCCAAAGATATTTGAATACTTCGGATTTATCTTTCTGTTCTATTCGAATGAGCATGAACCGATACACGTTCATGTAATGAAGGATGAACATGAAGCTATTTTCGAGATAATATTAGAAAATGGTGAACTTGTTGAAATTCACAGAAGAACTTCTAGCAAGATACCACCTTTAAGTGAGAAGGATGCTGCTACAGCAGAGGCCTTTGTGAAGAAGTACTATAAGAATATAGTTGATAAATGGGTAAACTTCTTTATTTATAAGAAAAGAATACGTTCAACAAAAATAACGAAGAAATTATGAACTTAAGTATTGTTTCTGCAAGATATGTGGCACCATTAAAAGTTGAATTACACTTTAATGATGACACTGTTAAGACGATAGATGTTGGGGCTTTTATTAGAAATCACCCACATCCGCAATATAACTCTTACTTGAATGAAAACAAATTCAAAAAGTTCAAGATAGAGTTTGGAAATATCGTTTGGGGAAAAAATTGGGATTTGATATTCCCTATAGATAAGTTATATGCTGGCGTTTGCTGCTGAACAAAAAGCCCCCGGAGCTATTACGCTTCGGGGGCTTTTTCCTCTTTTTTTCTTCCCATATTGCGTATAGTATATTTCTATATGGGTGAAGAGGGGTGAAGAGTGGGTGAAGAGATAAAGAAAACTCTTCACCTCCCGAAACCCCGATAAACAGAGGGGTTACGGGCGAGAAGGTGAAGAGTGAAGAGATAAATCGGGATTGTTTATATTACAACTCATTTGTTGAATTGCCTGCATAAATTTTCTGGCTGAATCATCAGAAAACAGTTTTTTTCTTCTATAATTGTACCTTTTACCATTATAAATCTACCACTTATTTTTAGAACTATGAAAAATGTAAAGTCCTGATAATCAAATGCAATTATAAAAACAGGTGGTCATTTTTACCACTTAATTATTTAATCAACCAACAAATATCAGACATTTTATATACTTTTGCAAACGGAAACCAATCATGGATGGGTTCCCGACTATCAGACAACAATTTTAAACATAAATGAGAATAACTAAAGTTTAAATTATGAGAAAATCAAAAAGTAATGCGGTGTTGAGAGGACTAGCAGCCTCAGCACTCGTCCTAATGGTCTCGGCGACAGCTTGGGGACAGAAGGTGAAGATTACGGGTACTGTAATCGACAATACCAATGAACCCGTTATCGGAGCTTCGGTTCTGGAGAATGGCACCAAAAATGGTGTTGCTACAGACCTGGATGGTCACTTCACCATCGAAGTACAGCCAGGTGCCAGACTCAAAATTTCTTATATAGGTTATAAGAATAAGGAGGTGAAAGCTTCTAACGGCGTACAGATTATGCTCGAAGAGGAGTCTAATATGCTCAACGAAGTGGTGGCTATCGGTTATGGCTCTGTCAAGCGTAAGGATGTAACTACTGCCGTATCCAGTGTGTCAGCCAAAGACCTTGATACTCGTCCTATCGTATCTGCCGCAGCAGGTATGCAGGGAAAGGCAGCCGGTTTGCAGATTTCGCAAGCCAACGGTCAGCCAGGTGCTTCACCAACCATACGTGTGCGTGGTACCACCTCTTTAAATGGTAGTAATGATCCGCTCTATGTAGTAGATGGTGTGCCAATGACCAATATCGACTTCCTGGCAGCTGATGATATTGATAATATCCAGGTGTTGAAGGATGCCTCTTCAGCTGCAATCTATGGATCACGTGCAGCCAATGGTGTCATTATTATAGGTACAAAGCAGGGTAAGGCTGGCGTAGCCAAGGTATCTCTGAATGCACATTATGCATTTAATACTGTACGTGACAACCAGGAATCTCTCAATGCGGCTCAGTATAAGGAACTTATGGATGAGATAGGTCTGGTGAAACTGCCAGAAGGCTTGAAAGACCAGACCGACTGGAAAGACGAGGTGTTCCGTACGGGTAATGTACAGGATTATCAGCTCTCTATCACCAATGGTACCGATAAACTGAGATACTTTATCTCGGGTGGCTATACAGGCGAAAATGGCGTCATCAAGAAGTCAAGCTATCAGCGTTACAACTTCCGAGCATCTGTAGAGAACGATATACGTAAGTGGTTGCGACTCAATGCCAGTGTAACTTATTCTGATTATACCAACAAGGGTACAGGTATCATTTCGGGTGCCGGTTCTAACCGAGGCGGCGTAGTAACCGCTATCGTCAATACGCCAACCTATGCACCGGTATGGAACCCGGAGAATCCTAGCCAGTTCTACAACAACTTCTATGGCGTGAACATTACCTCGCCAGCAGAGAATATCGCCCGTACTCAGAATAATAAGTCTGCCTACAACCGATTGCTTGCAACCGGAAAGGCTACTGTCACCTTTATGCCTGAACTGACTTATAACACATCTCTCTCGTTCGACCGTACACAAGGAACAACCACCAACTTCCTTGACCCGATATCTACCACCATCGGCCGTCAGGAATTCGGTACAGGATATGATGGTAGAAACATCAGCAGCGTTATCGTATGGGACAATGTATTAAACTATAAGAAGGCATTCGGAAAGCACAGTCTGGATGCGATGGCTGGTAGTTCCTGGACACAGAGCAAGTGGAGCCAGAACTATATCAATGGTAGCAACTATGCCAATGATCTGTTCCCAACCTTGAATGCAGCCAACAAGATTTCCTGGACAGGAACCGGTTCGTCAGCTTCTGATTGGGCTATTCTCTCTACTTTCGCCCGTTTGCAGTACAACTGGAATGATACCTATATGGTAACCGCCAATATGCGTGCCGATGGTTCTTCCAAGTTGGCACCGCATCACCGTTGGGGTTACTTCCCATCATTCTCTGGTGCCTGGCGCGTAAGCAATGAGAAATTCATGAAAGATATCAAGTGGATTGACGACTTGAAGATTCGTGGAGGCTGGGGACAGACCGGTAACCAGAGCGGTCTGGGCGATTACAGCTATCTGGCAAGATACAACATCAATCGTGTGCAGTGGTTTGGCGAGGGAAATGATGCCAATGCTACTCCTACTTTCTCACAGGGCAACCTGAGCAATCCTGAGTTGACTTGGGAAACAACAACCCAGACCAATATCGGTCTCGACTTGACCGTACTGGGCAACCGCCTCACCTTCTATGCTGATTACTATTATAAGAAGACCAAGGATATGTTGATGAATATCACCTTGCCGGCAGGTAGTGCTGCTGCAAGTAACCTGACCTATAATGGCGGTTCGATGATCAACAAAGGCTGGGAGTTTGCCATCTCTTCACAGAATCTGACAGGCGCCTTGAAGTGGAATACAGATTTCAACATCTCATTCAACAAGAATAAGTTGGAGAGCCTGTCTCTGACTCAGGTATATTATGAAGCCACGACCACCGATTTCGTCAACGAACAGGTGGTTCGCAATACGCCAGGTAAGCCATTGGGCAGTTTCTGGGGATATGTAGCAGAAGGTGTGGATCCCGAGACCGGTGATATGAAGTATAAGGACGTGACCGGTGATGGTCTGGTATCAGCCAGTGACCGTACTTATATCGGTGATCCGAACCCAGACTTCACCTTCGGTTTGACCAATACCTTCTCTTATAAAGGCTTGAATCTCAGTATTCTTATCCAGGGAAGCTATGGCAACGATATCTACAACGTTTCGCGTATGGAAACCGAAGGAATGTATGATGGTAAGAACCAAAGCACCAAGGTGCTTGCTCGCTGGAGAGTTCCTGGTCAGATTACCGATGTGCCAAAGGCTAAGTGGGATATCCGCAACTCAACCTACTTCGTAGAAGATGGCAGTTATCTCCGAGTAAAGGATATTTCTCTCTCTTACGATGTGCCTCGCAAGCTGATTTCACGCTTCGGTCTGACCCGTCTGCAGCCATACGTATCAGCAACCAACCTGCTTACCCTGACCGACTATTCAGGTATGGATCCGGAGGTTAACCAGTATGGCAACAGTGGTAGTGTGCAGGGCATCGACTGGGGTACATATCCACTCAATAAGAGTGTAGTATTAGGTGTAAAAGTTGAATTCTAAACATCGACAACAATGAAAACATATCATGCAATCAAGACATTGGCGCTCGGTGGCATCGCAATGTTCTCTTTGGCAAGTTGCTCTCTCGACTACGAGCCATTATCAGAGCCATCAGAAATAACACAGGGCGGTCAGACAGAGACCTCAACAGCCGTATTGAAGGACAAAGCTGCTGCTGATGCACAGCTCAAATCGCTTTATGAGTTGTTCCGCAACCGTCAGGAACATACCCATCTCGACTATCTTCTGATAGGCGATTCACATAGCGACAATGCTTATGCCGGAACTACCGGTGCAGAGGTGGTACCTTATGAGACCAACTCTATCGATGCCAGCAACTCGGTATTGAGCCGTGACTGGAACCGCTATCTGGAGGATATCGCACAGGCAAATGTGCTGATTAATGGTGTTGAGCAATTGAAGGAGAATGGTCAGATATCAGAAGCAGAATATCATTCCTATAAGGCACAGGGCGAAATCTTCCGTGCCCTGATGATGTTCCGAATGGCTCGTCTGTGGGGTTCTTTCCCTGTCATCACGACCATCGCCAAGACCATTACATCCGAGAATATCAATGAGGTATATCCTACCTATTATCCACCTCGCAAGACGCCGAAGGAATGTTATGAGCAGATTATTGCCGACTTGACGGATGCTGAGCAGTATGCACCGGATAATGACAATTCCGACCGCACCAAGATGACCAAGACCGTGGCTCAGGCTATGCTTGCCAAGGTTTATGCCGAAAAGGAAGTGCAGGATTATGACAAGGTAATCGCTTATGCCGACAAGGTGATGAATACAGCCGGTGTAGAGCTGGAAGACAGTTATGAAACTCTTTGGGGCTATGATGAGACTGCGAAAGACTGCATGAAACGCAATACCAAAGAAGGTATTCTGGAGGTGCATTGGACAACCGGTAGCGGAAACTGGGAAACCTGGATGTACGGCCGTCAGTTAGACAACTGGGATTATAACTTTACCTGGGCAAAGTGGATTACTCCTTCACGAGACATCATCAATGACTTTGACAAGGAAGGTGATGAGGTTCGTAAGAATCAGGCTATCGTATATTATGCCTGTACCTGGAGCAACTATTATCCGGCTTCCAACTATCCGTTCATGTATAAGTTACGCTCTTCATACAATAATATTTACTGGGTTCGCTTAGCTGATATTATCCTGATGAAGGCTGAGGCAGAAGCCTATAAGGGCAATCTTGCCGAGAGTGCGAAACTCGTGAACCAGATTCGCAAGCGTGCCAAACTGAAGGAACTGACATCCGACAAGACTGGCAGCAAGGAATCTATGATAGAGGCTGTTCTCCATGAGCGCCGTCTGGAACTTGCCTTTGAGGGAGAACGCTGGTTCGACCTCTGCCGCAACAACAAGGTGGAGCAATATCTCAACGGAATAGACAACCGTGACAGCGGACGCATCAGACAGGTAAGACAGTTTGACGGCAACTCATACCTGTTGCCAATTCCACAGACCGCTCTTGACCAGAATACCAATCTAGAGCAGAATCCAGGTTACTAAGCTAACCTGGATAGCTTTCAACTCAAACCGTTATTAACAAATAATAGAAGAAACGAATATGAAATACTATAGCAATAAACTGATGATGCTGGTCTGCGCAACAGCTTTCTCTGTGACAGCTTGCAGCAGCAGTAACTCATTCTCAGATCCTGTAGACTTTGATACTCCTAGTGAGGCACCAAATCCAGTACCGGCACAAGGAACAGCCAAAACTTTCATTACCACAGCCGATGGAGTCTATTCATTGGCACAGGGTGAGGTAAAGTTGTATAATGGAGTATCTATGGCACCAACCACCATCGAACTCGATTTAAATAAGAAGTATCAGACGATTGATGGATTCGGTTATGCCATCACTTATTCATCCTGCTATAATCTGATGCAGATGACTCCAGAGGCGCGTCAGGCTCTCTTGAAGCGCATTTACTCTACCACAGAGGGTTATGGCGTAAGTTATGCCCGTATCTCTTTGGGATGCAATGACTTTTCAAGTACTGAGTATACCTATTGCGACACGAAGGGCAGCGAATCTGACCCTATCAGCAACTTCGCGCTCTATAGCGATGAGAACGATTATGTGATTCCGGTATTGAAGGAGATTCTTGCCATCAATCCTAATCTGAAGATTATCGCAGCTCCCTGGACTTGTCCGAAATGGATGAAGGTGACAGATATAAACACCAAGAATCCTAAGGATTCATGGACAGATGGTCATCTCAATCCTGATTATCGCGAGGTTTATGCCAAGTACTTTGTGAAGTTTATTAATGTGATGAAGGAGAAAGGTATCAATATCTATGCTGTTAGTCCTCAGAATGAGCCATTGAACAAAGCAAACTGTGCATCTCTCTATATGCCTTGGCAGGAAGAGGCTCCTTTCGTAAAGGAATTGGCAGCGCAGTTTAAGAAGAATAACCTGCAGACCAAGATTTATGTCTTCGATCACAATTACAACTATGACAAGATTGCCGATCAGGAAGATTATCCTGTGAAACTCTACAATGCTATCGGTGATAACTTTGAGGGCTCAGAGCTGGTTGTAGGTGCTGCTTATCATGATTATGGCGGCAACAACAGCGAGTTGACTGATATTCACAACCAGCGTCCTGACAAGGAACTGATATTCTCGGAAACCAGTATCGGAACCTGGAATAACGGACGTGACTTGAGTAAACGACTGATGGCGGATATGAAGAATGTGGCGCTCGCTACGGTAAACCAGTATTGCAAGGCTGTGCTTGTATGGAATCTGATGCTTGACAATAAGATGGGACCTAACCTGGATGGTGGATGCCAGACCTGCTATGGTGCTATTGATATCAATCAGAATGGCTACAACCAGTTGAGCTACAATTCTCATTATTACATCATCAACCACATGTCTAGTGTCGTTGCTCCTGGTGCGGTTCGCATTGGTAATACGTCCCGCACCGTTAATGACAGCAAGATTACACATGCTGAGTTTGTTAATCCTGATGGTAGTTATGCTGCTGTCATTATCAACGAGGGAGATGAGGCTAAGTCAATCAATCTCAGTGATGGAACTCATAATTTTACCTGCAATGTTCCTGCTAATGGTGTGATTTCTTGCAAGTGGAATAAGTAATCCATAAACTATAGTAAGTGATTCATTAAAGATACGACCATTATGAAACATATCAGATATTATATCATGGCGTTGCTCGCCCTGCCACTGATGGCATCTTGCGGCGAAGATGATTACAGTGCGCCTACTCCTGCCGGTAATCCAGTGATGAGCTATACGGCTCCTGCTGCAGCTGTATGGATGGGTGATGAAGTGGAGGTGAAAGTAAACTGCAAGGATGATGGAGGCGTGGCTCTCTCTACCTTGAAAGCAAACCTCCTGTTTAGTGGGCAGAGTGTAGATGAAACTACCATCCGTACCAAGGAGGCTGGTGAATATACAGTCAAACTGAAAGTGCCTTATGCACAGAATGTTCCTGATGGAAAGGTGGACATTCAACTTACTCTGCAGAATGTATCAACCAAATCGAATACAGAGACCTTGTCGTTTGATATCAAGCGCCCTCATTTCAACAATCTGCAGTTTGTGAGTGCTGATGGTGTTAAATATGACATGACAGAGAAAAGCGACTTTGTTTATCAGGCTGTTCTTCCTAGCAGTAAGAAGACCTTCAAGGGATATTTTGCAACGAAGGATGGAAAGTTTGTCTTCGGTTCCAGCACAGGTAAGGATATCAGTTTGGGAGAAACAGGCAACTTCAACTTCACTTCTGAGAATATGAGCGATGTAGTTGTCACTTTCGATGCCAAGAACTATACGGCTGGTCCTACCGATGTATTGCCGGTTACTATCCTCGATTTTGCCGATTCTGATGCAGGCAAGACTTGGGTGGGTGATATCAAGCAAGGTGCTACCTGTAACCTTACTATCAACGGCAATAATCTGCCAGATGACTGGTATTATGACAGCGACTGGTTCCAGAAAGAAGAGGATGGAAGCTATACTTTCAAGGCTATTACCGGCAGATATACTATTTTGGCAGACTTCACCCATAAGTCATTCCGCATCTGGACAATGAATGGAAGTGAGCCTATGTCACTGAATGGCGATGGTACTGGTGCACTCTGGATCATCGGTAATGAAGGTGTCAACAAGCCAACTTGGGAGGCTGTAAATCATGGCTGGTGGACAGGTGTTGACTCTGACGTCTGTCTCACTCCAATCAAGGATAAGGTATATCAGGTTACACTCACCGTAGGCAAGCAACTCAGAGCTACTGACGTAAACTTCAAGTTCTTCGGTCAGGCAAACTGGGGTATTGAGTTCAAGGGTCAGGATAACAGCCATCTCATCTCAACTGATAGCGAGGTGTTCGGCATCGGTGACGGTAACGGTCACGACAACGGCAATGTTTACCTGAAAGATGGAGTAGAACTGAAGGATGGCGAGACATACGTTCTTACAGTTGACTTGACTGCCGGTGTAGACAAGGCAGTTCTCAAAGTAGAAAAGAAATAAGTTGTAGGTTGATATTCATAAGCATTTTAGGTTTTAGTTTAAATAATTTAGGGTATAAAGCTTTGTTTAAGGCTGCTCCAAACTTTTTGGGGCAGCCTTTTTGGGGGAGGTGCAAGGATGTAAGAATAACAAACGTAAAAAAGAAAATCAAAAAAATGAAAGAAAATTTGGAAATATGCCCAAAAAACTATACCTTTGTCTCTTGAATGTCCTATACAGCAGTAAGGGCTGGTTCTAATGATACCTATACAACAAAATATTATCAGCTAATGATAGAAAGATTATTATCTCTATTGTATATCTGGTGTTTCGCTACACTTACATCATGCTTTGCTCAAAAGGAAAGCATCAGTGAACTGTATGCCCAACTTGATCGGGCTATAGAGCAATCCCAGCACTATACCAAACTGAAAGAAAGTAGCATCGCTCAGTTGAAGGAATTGATTCATCAGGAGAATAATCCGAAGTTGCTCATCAATACTTATCGCAAGATTTGTTCTGAATATAAGTCCTACCAGAGCGATTCTGCTGTGGCTTATATTCAGAAAGCCATTGTATTGGCTCAGAAGGAAGGACTGCCGGCTGAAGTTGCTGGATTGAAAAGCCAGTTAGCTTTACAGTATTCTACTGCCGGAGCTTTTGCTGAGGCTTTGGAGGTGCTCAATCATATAGATAAAAAGACATTGGATGAATCGAACCGGAAAGATTATTTCATCGCCTATTACCATGTCTATGGTGAGGTGGGCTTTTCTAATATGCATGTAGATACTGATTTAAGTCAGAATTTCTTTAGTCGTCAGAATGCATATCGTGATACTTTGTTTGCTATCCTTCCACATCATAGCGAAGATTATCTCATGCGTAAAGAGGTGATGCTTACCAGTCAGAATAAATGGGATGAAGCACTGAAGGTGAATGATGAACGGTTGAATTTATGTAAGGAGGGGAGTCATGAATACGGCATCGTAGCCTACTATCGCTATCTGATTTACCGTTCTCTGAAAAACGAAGAAATGAAGAAATATTGGTTGCTAAAATCTGCCATTTGTGATGTGAAGTGTGCTATCAATGATCAGGCTTCGCTCTGGATGCTCGCCGATATTCTGAGTCAGGAGGGAGATGTTGAGCGTTCTTATAAATATATCAACTTCTCCTGGAATGCCAATAAGAGTTTTAGTACGCGTATTCGCAGTTGGCAGATTTCGCCAGTGCTTGGTACCATCGATCATAATTATCAGGCACAGCTCAAGAAGGCAAACCAGCGTCTTGTCTTTGCCATCATCTGTGTCAGCCTTCTGGTTCTTTCTTTAGGTGTTCTGGCTTTCTATGTCAATAAGCAGAAGAAATATGTTACTATAGCGAGAAATGAACTGAAGAAAACGAATGAACAATTGGAGGAACTGAATAAGAAACTTTCTGCTACCAACGAAATGTTGAAGACTTCGAATGATAAACTGAATGAGTCAAATGGTGTGAAGGAAGAATATATAGGCCAGTTCCTGGGAGCATGTTCTCATTATATAGACAAACTGGATAAGTTGCGTCTCCATGTCAATAAGATGGTAAAGAACTGTGAATATCAGGAACTTTATTCAATGACGAGAAGCAGTGAACTGAAGGAACACGAGTTGGGAGAACTCTATGCAAATTTCGATAAGGTCTTCCTGCATCTGTTCCCTGATTTCGTGGAAGACCTCAATAGCCTTCTGAAGCCGGAGGCACAAATCCATCTTACTGATGCAACAAAGTTACCGGCAATGGTGAGGGTATTCGCCTTGATAAGACTGGGTATTGATGACAGTACGAAGATAGCAGATTTCCTACATTATGCAGTTAATACGATATATAATTATCGGGCAAAACTGCGTAATGGAGCTATTGGTGAAAGAAATGAATTTGAGAAGAATGTGAAAGAATTAGGAACGATAAAAGGAAAAGGTTAATATATAAAATCAAAGAGGGTGTGTCACAAATACAGACACACCTTCTTTGTTTTTTATTACAACTGATAGAATTTGGTGAAAGCCTTCACGCAATATTCGTGGTCGATAACACTACCGGTTTCGCGGCAGCTGTGCATAGCGAGGATGGCATTGCCCATATCCACACCCTTCAATGGGATGGAAGAGGCGAGGATATTGCCCAATGTGCTGCCACCTGCTACATCGCTGTGGTTTACGAAACGCTGGCATGGTACACTGGCTGCATCGCAGATGTTGGCGAAGATGGCTGCTGATACAGCATCGCTCGCATACTTCTGGGCTGCATTGAACTTGATGACCGGACCACCGCCCAACTTAGGATGATTCGTAGGGTCGAACTTCTCGCTATAGTTAGGATGCCAGGCATGTGCATTATCTGCTGAAATCATGAAGGCACGCTCTACTGCCTGATAATAAGCCTCTTCTGTATGGCTCTGTGCCAGAGCGATGCGCTGGAGCATATATGAAAGGAATGGACTTCCGGCTCCCTGTTTGGTCTGAGACCCCGTCTCTTCATTATCGAAGATGGCGAGAACCTGGGTGGTATCATTGGCATCAGATGCAATCATCGCCTCTATGCCAGCCCAGCACATAGACAGGTCATCAAGTCTGCCTGAAGAGATAAACTCATCGTGTACACCGAAGGTGCAGGCTGGAGTGGCATCAGCCAGGTAGAGATCGAAATCAAGAACATCCTCTTTCAGGATATTCAGTTCGTCGGTTATCACATTCATCAGGAGGTTACCCTTCTCCAGTTCATCATTGATGATGCCGAGGATAGGGAGTACATCCTTCTGCTTGCTTAACTTCACACCATCATTCACCTGACGGTTGAAGTGGATAGCGAGATTGCTGATCTGCAGCAATGGGCGCTTCACATGAAGAAGGAGCGTCTGGGGATTCATCGCATTCTCGCCCTTCACGATAACTCTACCTGCCAGGGTGAGCGGACGGTCGAACCAGGTTGACATGATTGGACCACCATAAACCTCGGTATTCAGTTTTACGATACCGCCCTCGCAAAGCATCTCTGCATTTGGCTTGATGCGGAAGGTAGGCGAATCGCAGTGGGCGCAGATCATGTGGAAACCGGCATCTGCCAAAGGTTTCTTTCCGATTTGGAAGGCGTAGATGGAAGAGTCGTTCTTGGTAACGAAGAACTTTTCACCCGCTTCAATCTTGCCCAAAGGCTCCTGTGGGTTCATACGGCGGAACCCGTTCTTCTCCAATTCCTCGGAGATATTCTTTACTGCCAGGAAATTCACTGGCGATGCGTCTAGAAAGGATAATAATCTTTTGATCATAGTCTATATCTTTATATTAATATCTTGCAAAGATAATAGATTTTTTTCATTTTATCTCATTATTCTATTTGTTTTTCATTTTTTTGTATTATCTTTGTCCCCAAATAAGATCAATGAAAGAATTATGAAACGATATAAATCCTGTACTCTAATTATATTGCTGCTGTTGGCATCGGCTCTTCAGGCATATGCGCATATTTCCAGAAATATGTTCATGCTTTCCAATCTCAATACAGACAATGGTCTTTCCAGCCCTCGTGTTTATTCTATTGTCGAGGCAGAGGATGGTGCCATGTGGATAAGTACTAAGCGTGGAGTTGACCGATATAATGGGCAACAAGTAACCAATTATACTTTATACACAGAGATGCCGTATAGTGATGCTAGTGGTAGATGTATTAAACTGACTAAGGATGCGCAACATCTGATTTACGCCTACGACAACAAGGGAAAGGTGTATATATATGATAAGAGGAAAGATACATTTGTTTTGAAATGTAATCTTCAGAAAATTTTAGGTGGAAGTATCGTGTTGAACGAACTGTTGGTAGACGAAAAGGGCAATTTCTGGTTAGCTATGGATAGAGGCATTTATTGCTTATCAGCAGCTACTGATGGAAAGGAGATAGTTCGGGAGACAGCTAAGGGTAGGTTTGTATTGAAAAATACCTATATTAATCATATCCAATTTATAGGTCAGAAACTCTTGATAGGAACTTTTAAAGATGTTTATTGCTATTCGATGTCTGCCCGGAAGTTAGAAAAGAAGATTAGTGGCAGTTCTGTAGTATCCTCTTATCATGATATTGTGGGACATCGTATCTGGCTGGGTACTTTTCACGAAGGAGTTAAAGTGATGGATGATCGTACTTGGAAGCTGATAAAATCTGCTGATTTCCAATCTTTGCAAAACATTCCTAAAATTCCCGTACGTTCAATCATTTTATATGATAAGCAGACTCTTCTGATGGCTGTAGATGGAGCTGGAATATATGCTTATGACAGTTCGAATAAACAAACCAAGCTCTTGCTTGATACAGATGGACGTCCGGGTAACATACTGAATGGTAATGGATTATATACCTTGTGCTGCGATCGTTTTGGCGATTTATGGACAGGCTCTTACTCGGGAGGAGTAGATTTGGCGATACCGATGAAACATACATTGGAATATATCACACATGAATATCTCAACAATCAATCACTGATAGATAATTGTGTGAACGATGTTTTCCAAAGCCGTGATGGGAAAATATGGTATGCTACAGATAAAGGAGTAAGTGTTTATGATGCGCAGACTCGTCTTTGGCATCATGGATTATATAATAAGGTGGCGCTTACGATTTGTCAGACTGTAGACGGCAGAATTCTGGTTGGTACCTATGGTAATGGCGTATATCAGGTTCATGCTGATGGCACTAGTATGCCTGCTTATTCTGTGGAAACAGGAATGTTGAAGAGTGATTACGTATTCAGTCTTTTTACTGATAGCGATGGTAATATTTGGGTGGGATGTTTGGATGGAGATATGGCTTGTTTCCCTTCAGATAAATATAATTTGAATGGAACGGGAAAGTCGGTATTCTATCTGCCTGTCAACGAAGTGCAATGCATCACGGAATCACTGGATAAGCGTTTTATTGCTGTAGGAACTTCGCATGGAGGCTATTTGATTGATAAGCGCGAACCTTTGCATCCTCGTCGTTTCTTTTATCCTGAACAGTATCCCGAAAAAGACATTAATTTGTTTGTCAACAGTATGGCTTTTCAGGATTCCCGTCATATCTGGATTGGAACGGATGGAGGAGGACTCTATGATTATGATTTACTGACAAAGAAGTTTAAGCGTTATACTAATCAGGACGCTTTGCCTTCTAATACTGTTTATGGACTTATAAAAGGTATTAATGGCAATTTGTGGATCAGTACGGATAAAGGTTTGGCGTTCATGAAACAGGGGAAGATAGTAAACCTCAACATCTTTAAGGGAATGGAACGTGAGTATAACCGAATGTCTGTTGCGTGTACTACAGATGGCAGGGTGCTTTTTGGCAGCAACGATGGAGTTGTCGCTTTGACTCCTATGTTTGCCAAAGGTTTGAATTATGCCGCTCCACTTCGTATTCATAGTGTTGAGGTTGAAGGTGTCGAACGTTCCGATTACTGGAATGAATGTCTCTTTGAAATGTTGAAGGAAGGCAAATTGAGTCTTAGCCATAATGAGAATACGCTGGTTGTTTCTTTCGAGAGTATCAATTATCAATACCAGTATGATATTCAATATCAATATTATTTGGAAGGATACGACCGTAATTGGAGTAAACCATCTTCTAATCAGTTGGTACGATTTGTAAATTTGCCTTCGGGCAGCTATCTGCTTCATGTAAAGGCTATCTGCAGAAGTAATGGTAGAGAATTGGGAGAAACAACTTTGGAGATTCATATAGCCCAGCCTTGGTGGAATACCTGGTGGGCATGGATTATCTATCTCTGTATTTTTGCTGCCATCTTATATTTTGTCTGGCAGTATTACAAAGAGCGCTTACAGCGAAAGTATTATGATGAGAAAATCAATTTCTTCGTTAATACTGCCCATAACATACGTACTCCTTTGAGTCTCGTGTTGGCTCCTCTTGATAATCTGGCTAATGATTCCAACTTGAGTGAGAAAAGTCGTGGATTCTTGGATATGGCGCATCGCAACGGCAACAAACTATTGAAGATGGTTACAGAATTGCTTGACTTCCAAAAGATAGAGCAGTCTGCCGAACAGGTTCGCCTGCAAGATATAGAATTGCCGATGCTTTTACGTGTGCAGTTGGAAAAGTTTGTATTGGCAGCTCAGGAGAAGCATATTCAACTGTGTATTGAAACGTGTCCGCAGCAACAGATTCATTCTGATGTCAAAATGATGGATCTGATATTGGAAAATCTTCTCTCGAATGCTATCAAATATACACCTCAAGGTGGAAAGGTTACGTTGTCGGCTTCTGTTGAAGGTAAGATGGCTGTGATTCATGTATGTGATACAGGTATAGGTATTCCAAAGGCCGAAATTAAGAGTATCTTCAAGACCTTCTTCAGGGCTTCTAATGCGATAAATTCTCAGGAAATGGGAAGTGGATTAGGACTGATGCTTACACGAAAACTTGTAGAGAAATTAGGAGGAAAGCTTAGTTTCGTAAGTGAGGAAGGAAAGGGTACTACTTTCTGTGTGAAGATGCCATTAGGTCATGTAACAGATTCTTCTGTCCGGCTTGTTGGAGAAAAGAAAAATGTTGTAACTGAATCTTCTTTAGCTGAAGATAAGCATGATGAAACTTGCCAGACTGTGTCTTCTGCGGTTCTGCAGGATGCTGATGTTTCAACGGATACACTTCTTTTTGTCGATGACAATGAAGATCTTCGCAAATATATCAGAATGACTTTTGGTGATTCTTATCAAGTAGTTGATGTGGAGAGTGCAGAGGCTGCCTTGAAATATTTGAAAGAGGGCGGGATATGTGATATCGTTGTTTCAGATGTCATGATGCCGGGAATGCACGGAGATGAGTTCTGTCGCAGCATCAAGGAAAATAAGGAAACATCATGGCTGCCTGTTATCCTGCTGACTGCTAAGGCTGGTCGTGACTTTATGATAGAGGGACTCGGACTTGGTGCTGATGACTATATAGCCAAGCCATTCGATACTGCTATTCTTGCGAGTAAGGTTGCCAGTATTTTGAAGAATCGTCGCCGGTTGAATCAGTATTATATGGACAGAAGCCTTGCTCTTGTTAGAGGAGAGGTTGCTTCTGAGTCTGCTTCTTCCGAGCAGATTGTGGGTTCTGATTCATCCTATGAACACTTGGAACCTACTGGAACTTCTGAAGAGAAAAAGGATGATACTGTCTTGAATAAGCAAGGCCAGACATTCGAAAATGTGGCAGAAGCTGTTCTGAATCCGCAAGACCAGGCTTTTGTAGATAAAGCTACCCGTTTGGTGTTGGCTCATCTGAGCGACACAGACTTTAATATCGACCGTCTCTGTAGAGAGATGGCGATGAGCAGAACGCTTTTCTATGGTAGGCTGAAGACTCTTACGGGCCAAAGTCCGCAGGATTTTATGCGTTTGATACGTCTGGAGCAGGCTGCAATCTTCCTGAAACAGGGGGATAGTGTGCTGGATGTATCTGTGAAAGCCGGTTTTGTAAATGTGAAGTACTTTAGTACTGTATTTAAAAAACACTTTGGGATTTCTCCAAGTAAGTATCTGTAAATTAGAGTTTTAAATTCAAAGAAAAGGTTTCTGTTTAGACGATATGTCTGAATTGAAACCTTTTTTTGTTTGTTATCTAACCCTCTGGAAGTTCCTTTTCTTTATCTTTGCAACCAGATTCTGTTAAGTAAGTCAAACAGTTATTTAAAAAACGAAACAATAACAATATAAACATAAAAATGAAAAGGAACTTTTTGAAAATTAGCCTCTTTTTAATAGGCGTCTTCACATGTCTCTCATGCGAAGCAAGTACGTTGCACTCATCCAGCAGTTCTGAAGGTGTAGGCGAATCCATACCTACTGCCCAGCAATGGAATAAAGATGTTGTGGGGTGGAATCTTGGCAACGCATTCGAGTGCTCAGCTCCTGGACAGGATGGTGAGTCGATGCAGATTGGCAACCCTGATGGTTCCATCCATGCAGAGACAGCCTGGGGCAATCCCGTTGTTACCAAGAAGGTGATACAAGCCGTGAAGAAGGCAGGTTTCAATGCCATCCGTATTCCAATCCGTTGGCAGTGCCACATTACCAACGCTCAGGCGATGAGCATCGACAAGGCTTGGATTGCTCGCATCAAGGAGGTGGTGGGCTGGTGCCTTGACAACGGTTTGAAGGTTATCATCAATGTGCATCATGAAAAATGGCTCGAAGGTCGTCCTACCTATCAATATAAGGAAGAAAACTGCCAGAAGCTTGCGCTCCTCTGGATGAATATCGCCTCTGAGTTTGCCAATTATGACAGTCGCTTGGCTTTCGCCGGTACCAATGAGGTTCACATCAGGGACAACTGGGGCAAACCTACTGCCGAGAACCTCGAAGTGCAGAATGCTTACAATCAGATATTCGTGGATATGGTTCGTGCCACAGGCGGCAACAATGCCAAGCGCCACCTCATCTTACAGACTTACGTTTGTAACCCATGGTTTGGCATAGAGAATGGAGATTTCATCATTCCGAAGGATGCCGAAGGCAATGGCAACAACTATATGAGTGTGGAATTTCACTACTATCAGCCATGGAGCTACGCTGGCGATTGCACCTACGATTACTGGGGTGATGCCTACAAGGATGCTGGCAAGATACCTGCAGAAAACGAGAAGACGATGACGGATTTCTTCGACAAGGCGGTGAATACCTGGAGCAACAAAGGACTGGGTATCGTAATAGGAGAGTGGGGAGTAACCGATCACTATAAGTCAAACTCAGAGAAAGTGCATGAAAACATGACCTACTACTGTAAGTTCTTGACTACGGAGGCTCGCAAACGAGGCTTTTCTACTTTCGTTTGGGACAACAACCACTTCGGCAACGGCTCTGAGAAGTATGGCATCTTCGACCGTTTCAAGAGTATGAAGGTGAATGCTCCTTGGATTCTCGAAGGAATCTTTGGGAAAGAATAATGTTAAACTAAAAACAAAAATATCAATTATGAGAAAGAAAACTATGTTTCTCGGCCTGCTCGGTGCAGGTTTGATGTGGATGCCTGCTTCTGCCATTCTCGCTGCCCAGATGAACAATGCAGCGATGAGCGTTCAGCAGAACCAAGGCATCAAGGGTACAGTGGTGGATGCCACTGGCGAAACCTTGATAGGCGCTAGCGTGAAGGTGGCTGGTACAACCAACGGTTCCGTTACCGATATAGATGGTAACTTTACGTTGAACTGCAAGCCTGGAGCAACGCTCGAAGTGAGCTACATCGGTTACAAGACAATGACTGTGAAAGCTGCTAATGGCATGAAAATCACGATGCAAGAGGATGGTAAGGCCTTGAATGAGGTCGTTGTTACCGCCCTTGGTATCAAGCGCGACCGCAAGGCTCTCGGCTATGGCTTGGAGGAGGTTAAAGGTGAGGAACTTACCAAGGCGAAGGAAACCAACGTCATCAACTCTCTTTCTGGTAAGGTGGCTGGTCTCGTTGTGCAGAACACCGCTGGCGGTGCTTCAGGTTCTACCCGCGTGCTTCTTCGTGGTAATACAGAAATGGCAGGCAATAACCAGCCTCTTTACGTGGTGGATGGTGTGCCTTTGGATAATACGAACTTTGGCAGTGCCGGCGAAAGTGGTGGTTATGACCTCGGTGATGGTATCTCTGCCATCAATCCTGATGACATCGAGACGATGACCGTATTGAAAGGTCCTGCTGCCTCTGCCCTCTATGGTAGCCGTGCTTCTCATGGTGTTATCTTGATTACGACCAAGAAGGCGGAGAAGGATAGAATTTCCGTGGAGTACAATGGTTCTTATACTATCGATACCCAGTTGGCTAAATGGGACGACATCCAGGAGATATATGGTGCTGGCTACAATGGCGAGCTTCCTACATCCAGCACTTCTGGTACGAACTCAAGTTGGGGACCTAAGGCCGATGACTTCATGTTCAAATATTTCGATGGCGAAGAACGTCCATTCATGATGCATCCTAACAATGCTTCTGATTTCTTCCGCACAGGTTTCACCACCCAGAACTCTGCCATCCTCTCAGTTAATTCCGGTAAGACGGGTATGCGTTTCTCTGTTACGGATATGCGCAACAAGGATATCTTGCCTAACACCAAAATGAGCCGTGACAACTTCAACCTCCGAGTGAATACCTCTGCAGGTCCTGTTGACTTCGACTTCACCGCCAACTATACTCGTGAGAAGGTAAAGAACCGTCCTGCCCTTGGTGACTCTCAGAGCAACGTGGGTAAGAACCTCATGACCCTGGCGGGTACCTACGACCAGGCTTGGCTGAAGCACTATGAGGATGCCGACGGCAACTACTCCAACTGGAATGGTAACGACCAGTATAACAAGAATCCATACTGGGATCTCTACAAGAACAGCAATACATCCGACAAGGACGTGTTCCGTTTTACGGGTAAGGCAATCTGGAACATCAACAAGCACCTCAAGTTGCAGGGTACTATCGGTACCGACATCAACAGCATGAACTTCCAGGAATTCATCGCCAAGACAACTCCAGGAACTCCTGCCGGAAAGCTTACCGACCAAATCTTCAACAACCGCACACTCAACGCCGAGATACTTGCCCTCTACAACAACTCATGGGGCGACTTCGATGTCAACGCTACCGCTGGTGGTAACATCTTCAAGGTGAACAACAAGACCACTACCAACGTCGGTCTCAACCAGCAGATGAATGGCATCAAGAACATCATGAACTATCAGGAGCAGAACACTCGTGAGAGTATGTACAAGAAGCAGATCAGCTCTCTCTATGCCAGCGCGAGCCTCGGCTACAAGCATACTTACTATTTGGAGGGAACCATCCGTGGCGATAAGTCATCTACGCTCCCTACAAATAACAATACATACGTATATCCATCTGTATCGGGTAGTTTGGTTTTCTCTGAGTTTATCAAGAACAAGAAGTTCATCAATTATGGTAAGATTCGCGCATCTTGGGCAAAGGTAGGTAGCGATACCGATCCATACCTGTTGGCACTCAACTATACCACGGGCAAGTACAGCTACTCGGGTTATACCATCGGTATGATAGCCAACTCAACACAGCCGAACAAGGATTTGAAGCCTACTATGACAGGTTCTTACGAGGTAGGTTTGGAGATGAAGTTCCTTAACGGACGCTTGGGCTTGGATGCCACCTATTACAACCAGAACTCCAAGAACCAGATTTTGAGTTTGGCTTCAACCACCACCTCTGGCTATGCTTACCGCCTCATCAATGCCGGTGAGATTCAGAACCAGGGTGTCGAGATTGCCCTCAATGCCCGTGCCTTGCAGATCAAGGACTTCGCTTGGGACTTGGGTGTCAACTTCTCGAAGAATACCAACAAGGTGAAGTCGCTCATCGATGGCATGGACTACTTCGAGTTGGCGAAGGCAACCTGGTGCGGTGTTTCTGTAGGTGCCAAGGTAGGTGAGAACTATGGAGCTATCCGTGGACACGACTTCCTCTACAACGACAAGGGACAGGTGGTTGTCGATGCAGCTACTGGTCTTCCAAAGGTTGACCAGGAAATCAAGACCATCGGCAACTCTACTTGGGACTGGACAGGTGGTTTCTACTCAACCTTCAGCTACAAGAACTTCCGCCTCTCTGCATCCTTCGATGTGAAGGTAGGTGCCGACATCTACTCTATGTCCATGCGTTCTGCATACGAGACAGGTAAGGCAAAGGGAACATTGGCAGGCCGTGAGGAGTGGTACTCTTCTGAGGAGGCTCGCAAGGCTTCGGGTATGGAACTTTCCGAATGGCGTGCAGCAGGTAACTGCAAGGGATTTGTCGTAGATGGTGTCATCGACAATGGCGACGGTACTTATCGCAAGAACGACATCGCCGTGAACCCTGAAGATTACTGGAAGCATGTGGCAAAAGGCGTGCAGAGTGCCTTCGTTTACGACAACTCTTACGTGAAGTGTCGTGAGATTACTTTCGGCTATACCTTCCCAGAGAGCATCCTGGGCAAGTATGTCAAGGGCTTGACCGTATCCTTCGTGGCTCGTAACCCATTCATTGTTTGGAAGAACATTCCTAACATCGACCCAGACTCCAGCTACAACACCTCAGGTCTCGGTCTGGAATATGGTTCCCTGCCATCTCGCAAGAGTTATGGTTTGAACGTGAACGTGAAGTTCTAGTCCCGAAAAAATGAATCAATTTCTTTAGAAGAGTTCTAATATATAATAAGGTAAGAAAATGAACAATATAATCAAGAAATATATAGGTAAGAGCAGCCTGATGATGGCTTTCGCCCTGATGGCAACCGGCACTGCGATGACTTCTTGCTCTGATGATACCTTGAGTAACATCAATACCGACAAGACCAAGGTGAACGAGCTCGACCCTAACGCACAGTTGACAACAGCTTTGTTGCAGACTTACGGTGACTTCAGTCTGATGGATACCTACCGTAACTATATAACGGGTTTTCCACAGTATTTCGCTGGTGGTTATAATGTATCCAATTACGCTGGTTCTAATTTCAGAGAAGATGATATGACCCGTCGTGTCTGGGACCGCTATTATGAAATCAGTATCAAGAACCTTGTGGATGCCATCCACAAATCTACTGACAAGGCAAACTTGAATGCGGTACTTCGTATCCATCGTGTCTATCTCACGGCAGTTTTGGCAGATACCTACGGTGACGTGCCTTGTTCGGAGGCAGGTCTGGGTTATATCTCAGGTATCTCCACCCCTAAGTATGATACCGTAGAGGAACTCTACAGCTGGTTCTTCAAGGAACTTGACGCTTGCGAGAAGCAGCTTGGCACAGGTACCGACCGCATTTCTGGTGATGTCACCAGCATGGGTGGTGATGTAGCTAAGTGGAAGAAGTATGCCAATGCACTCCGTATGCGCTATGCCATGCGCATTTCCGATGTTAATCCACAGAAGGCAAAGGAGGAGTTTGAGAAGGCTGTGGCTGCCGGTGCTATCGCCAGTGCTGCAGATGATGCTTATATCAAGTATGCTGATGCACCTTATACATATTATGATGGTGCCAATGATTATGATTTCCGTACCAATGCCTTGAGAGAGATTCTCTATGGTCAGGATGCCACATCGCCTACCATGGTATGCTCTACCTTGTTCTATCAGTTGCAGAATACCAACGACCCTCGTCTCTATCGCATCTGCCGTCACTACTACAATATCAAGCGTAGTCAGGTGAAGCCAGATAAGGAGCAGAACATCGACTTGACCGATGATTTCCTGGCTTACTTCAAGAGCAAGGACCTCGGTGAGGAGCCTTGTAACCCTGGTGCTGCCTGGTACACAGACTGGATGAATCCAGCTACGTTGGATGACCTTCCTACTTTGAAGAAGTATGCAGAGATAGACGAGAACACTTATGCCAACTCTGATTATATAGCCCGAGCTAGTCGTCCTTGCCTGAACATCGACTTCGAGATGCCTTCTTGTCCTGGCGACTTGATGAGCTATGCTGAGGTGGAGTTCCTCAAGGCTGAGGCTGCAACCAAGGATTGGAATGTTGGTGGTGGTGATGCTGAGAGTCACTACGAGGCTGGTGTTCGTGCCAGCATGGAGTTGCTCAACAACTACTATCTTACATCCAACAAGATTTCCAAGGAAGAGATTGATGCGTTCATTGCCAGCAATCCGTTGGGTGACAATCCTAAGGAGACCATCAACACCCAGGCTTGGATTCTCCACATGATGAACCCTTCTGAGGGTTGGGCTAACTTGCGCCGCTCTGACTATCCTGCCATCTTGAATCGTGATCTCTTGACCAAGAATGGTTTCACTTATACGGATCCCGATTGGTCAATGCCTGTCCGCTTGCAGTATCCTGTATTGGAAGCTCAGTACAACAATGCCAACTACAAGGCTGCCATCGACCGCATGGGTGGTACAGACGATTGGCACAAGCGCCTCTGGTGGGACAAGGCTGATGTAAACCTTCAGCCAGACTTCAATCCTCCATTCGGAAAGGGATATAGCAAGTAGTGTTTAATGTTAAGTGTTAAATGTTAAGTCTTATAGGACAATAGAATAATTAATTATGAATAAGACAATGAAACAATATAAGGGAAAAGTCTTGAAGGCTATGATGATGCTCTTAGCCGTGGGTTTCGCACTGGCTGGTACATCTACCTTGTCTTCTTGCTCTTCTGACGATGAACCATACTTCACAGCCAGCGAAGATGACAATCCACGTATCTTGAACACCGACTTGGCTGATTCCAAGATAGACCGCAAGACTAATTATAAGTTGGAAATCAAGGTGACTCCTGTTCACTATACCACTGTGACATGGTTGCTCGACGGCACTAAGATTGCCGAAGGTACTACTATCGACCAACTTTTGCCTATAGGTAATCATGAACTGAAGATTGTGGCAACCACCACCAAGGGCAAGACCACTTCTCGCACCCTCAATGTGGTAGTGACTCCAGCTGCCGACGACCCAGCTCTCGGTACCAATGCCGTCGAGCTTTGGGTAGCTCCAGGTGCTGAGACCACTATCCATAATTGCAAGAATCTCGGTACAGTTACTAAAGTAATGGTAGGTGGCAAGGAAGTAGCCTTTGAAATCTTGGAAGAGGGCACAGCCATGAAGCTCACTGCTCCTGCCGATTTGGAGAATGGCGACTATGCCATCACGCTCGTGGATGGCGATGGAGTGGAGTTCCCTGGCGGCACCATCAAGGTAACCTCCGAGCCTAAGCCTTCTATGGAGAATGTGCTCTGGGAAGGTCATCACTATGTATCTTGGGACTTGGGAGATGGTGACCCTAACAAGAACTTCAACCTCATCACCAAGGACCAGGTAGCTAAGTGGAAGGAGGGGCAGACCCTCCGAGTTTACTGCTCGATGAAGGATGACGATGCTTACCATCAGATCAAGCTTGCCACCGGCTGGTGGACCGACTTGACTTCTCCATACGAGTTTGGTGAGGGCAATGTCGTGAAGTTTGAGTTGACCCAGGATGCACTCGACAAGATGGCTGCAGAGGATGGGTTCATCTGTGTGGGACATGGCTATTATGTAGATAAAGTAACTATTGAATAATATATTAGAAAGATTTCCGCTTTTATCATAAAGCGTCAAACCTTTACTGTTTATGAAGAAAATTTTATTATCTATTTCATTATTGGCATTGGCTTATACAGCCAGTGCCAATGTTCCGGTTATCAAGAGTGACCCTAAGATTGAGGCTCAGGTAGAACAAACTCTGAAGAAACTCACCTTGGAGGAAAAGATAGGTCAGATGATGGAATTGGTGACCGACCTCTTTGGTGCCAACGACAAGAACGGTGTGTTCTATATCGACGAGCACAAGACCGATTCTATCCTTTCCCGCTATAAGATTGGCTCTATCCTCAACGCTCCAAATACCTGCGCACCAACCGCTAAGCAGTGGGAGAAGTACATCGCGCAGATTCAGAAGATCTCGATGAAGCGCATCGGCATCCCTTGTGTCTTCGGTCTCGACCAGAACCACGGTTCTACTTATACACAGGGTGGAACCCTCTTCCCGCAGAACATCAATGTGGCTGCCACCTTTAATCGTGAGATAGCTCGCCGTTCGGCTGAGGCTACCGCTTATGAGACTCGTGCGGTGAGCGTGCCTTGGACTTACAGTCCTACCGTTGATCTCGGTCGTGATGCCCGTTGGCCTCGCATCTGGGAGAACTTTGGCGAGGATTGCTACCTCAGTTCTGAGATGGGCAAGGCGATGGTCTATGGTTTCCAGGGCGAGGACCCAAACAACATCGACCAGTATCACATTGCTACTTCAATGAAGCACTTCATGGGCTATGGTGTGCCTTGGACCGGTAAAGACCGTACGCCAGCCTATATCTCTCCTGCCGACTTGCGAGAGAAGCACTTTGCTCCTTTCCTGGCGGGTCTGCAGGCTGGAGCCTTAACCGTGATGGTGAATTCCGCTTCCGTCAATGGTGTGCCGATGCATGCCAACAAGGAATTCCTGACAGGATGGCTGAAGGAAGAGACTGGATGGGATGGTGTGCTCATCACCGACTGGGCAGACATCAACAATCTCTATACTCGTGAGATGGTGGCAAAGGACAAGAAGGATGCGCTCCGCATCGCCATCAATGCCGGTATCGACATGATTATGGAACCTTATTCTTGCGATGCTTGTGGCTATCTTGTAGAACTGGTGAAGGAAGGTAAGATTCCGATGAGTCGCATCGACGATGCCTGTCGCCGTGTGCTTCGCATGAAGTACCGTCTCGACCTCTTCAAGAACCCAACCCAGAAACTGAAGAATTATCCTAAGTTTGGTGGTGAGGAGTTTGCCAAGCTCGCCTTGGAGGGAGCTACCGAGAGTATGGTGCTCCTGAAGAACGAGGGTAATATCCTTCCTTTGCAGCATGGCAAGAAGATTCTCCTTACAGGTCCTAATGCCAATCAGATGCGTTGTCTGAACGGTGGATGGAGCTATACCTGGCAGGGTCATCGTGCTGATGAGTTTGCCGGCAAGTACAATACCATCTATGAGGCATTCTGTAATGAGTATGGCAAGGAGAATGTTATCTTGAACCAGGGTGTTACCTATAATGAGAAGGGAAAATACTGGGAGGAGAACGAACCTCAGATTCAGGAGGCAGTGGCTGCAGCGAAGGATGTTGACGTCATCGTGGCTTGCATTGGCGAGAACTCCTATACAGAGACTCCGGGCAACCTGACCGACCTTTGGCTCTCAGAGAACCAGCGTAATCTGGTCAAGGCTTTGGCTCAGACAGGCAAGCCTGTCATCTTGGTGCTGAATGAAGGTCGTCCTCGTCTCATCGCTGACATCGAACCATTGGCACAGGGCATCATCAACATCCTTATCCCTGGCAACATGGGCGGCGATGCCTTGGCAAACCTGGTATCGGGCAAGTCAAACTTCAGTGGCAAGATGCCTTACACCTATCCTAAGGAAATCAATTCGCTCGCCAACTATGACTTCAAGAAGAGTGAGGAGGTGGGTACGATGGAAGGTGCTTACGACTATAATGCGAAGATTACCCAGCAGTGGGGCTTCGGATATGGTTTGAGTTATACCTCTTACAAATATAGCAACCTGAAGGTTTCTCAGTCTGATTTCCGCCACGGCGACATCATCAAGGTGAGCGTGGATGTGAAGAATACGGGAAAGGTGGCAGGCAAGGAGAGTGTCCTCCTGTTCAGTAGCGATCTCATCGCTAGTATTGTGCCTGATGGCCGTCGTCTCCGTGCCTTCGACAAGGTGGAACTTCAGCCTGGTGAGACCAAGACCGTGACATTTGAATTAAAGGCAGACGATTTGGCCTTCGTAGGTTGGAATGGCAAATGGAGATTGGAGGAAGGCGATTTCAAGTTGATGATTGCCGACCAGAGTGCTGATATCCATTGCACTGATACTTATCAGTGGCCTACTGCCAACCGATAATGTATATTTAAAAGATGATTTAAAGAAAAGAGCGTGCCAATAGCGGTGCGCTCTTTTTGTTTGCATAGTAAAATGCAGAAGAGTTAAATATCTACAAGAATCCCCCATGATGTTTGGTGTTATGTCTTGAAATGATTACTTTTGCAAATCATAATTTTTGCAGATTTACAGAATCATTCAAAACAAGGATAAATGGAAATAGTAATTGGAATCATCATAGGGCTTGCCATCGGATTCTTCGTGGGGAAACTGATGGAAGCAAAAAGTGCGGGAGAGGAGAAAACCCAGCTTGTAGCGAAGGCTCAGGTGCTGGCGGCTAACATCGAACAGATAAAACTGCATCATGCTTCTGAGGTTCAATCAATGAAATCTCAAATGGAGAACGAGCGGCTGTATGCGGCGAAACTCAGAGCGGAAAGCGACCAGCAGTGGGCACAGAAACTCGAGAGTCTGAAGCAGGAAATGCAGCGAATGACGATAGAACAGCAGAAGGTGGCGGCTGAGCAGTTGGCTGCCAAGCAGTCGGCTCTGCAGGAAACCAACCGTCTGCAGATGGATGAACTCCTGAAACCTATCAAGGAACAGTTTGCTGATTTCAAGAAATCGGTAGAGGAGAGCAAAACCCAGAACGAGGTGAACAAGAAGGAACTGCAGAACACCTTCGAGGCAACTATGAAACTCTTCCAGCAGGAACAGCAGCAGGCTGTACTGAACCTGAAGGAGCAGACCGAGAAGATTGGCTCCGATGCTGCCAACCTGACCAAGGCATTGAAGGGCGACAGCAAGATGCAGGGCGACTGGGGCGAGATGGTGCTGGAAACCATCCTGGAGAACAGCGGACTTCGTAAAGATGAGGAATTCTTCATTCAGGAGAATACGAAAGATGAAGAGGGAAAGAACTATCGTCCGGATGTCATCGTCCGATTCCCGGAAGGCAGAAGTGTGGTCATCGATTCCAAGGTTTCGCTTACCGCCTATTCCGATGCTCTGGCAGCTGAAGATGAGGCTGAACAGGAACGCCTGATGAAGGCACATGCGCTGAGCGTACGAAAGCACATCGATGAACTGGCAGCCAAAGACTATTCCAAACTGGTGGATGATGCCATCGGCTTCGTACTGATGTTCATCCCTAACGAGACCAGCTATATCGCAGCGATGAAGCAGCAGCCGGATCTCAGCCGTTATGCTTATCAGAAGAAGATTATTATCATCTCACCAAGCAATCTGCTCATGGCACTCCAGCTTGCCTATAATCTCTGGCAGTATGACCGGCAGAACAAGAATGTGGAGAAAATCGTGAAGACGGCTGCTGATCTGTATGATAAGGTGGCTGGCTTCGAAGATACCTTTATGAGTGTGGGTGATCTGATAACCCGTCTTTCGGGTACTTTTGATAAGGCAAAGAAGCAACTCTATGACGGCACCGGCAATGTGATGAGAAGGGTAGAGAGCCTGAAGGGACTTGGAGTGACACCGAAAAAGCAGATCAAGGAACTGGATAATCTGTAAAGTGTATATAAATAGTCTACTACCGGTAAAAAGGGAAACAGGGCGAAAAGTATATTTTGTTACCGAAACATTTCTAATTGTTCAATATTTTAAAATAATCTCTAAAAAGGAGCGGTATTTCAGATTAAATTCGTAATTTTGCCCTGACCCAACAGAAAAGGAATCATTGTATTGCTTATAAAAAGGTTAAAATTTACATAAAACAACATCAATAATTATTAATCATGAAACTGAACGAAATTCTTTCAGACAGCTTTAATGCTGCAGAATGGGAAGCTAAGGGTTATGAGCTTCCTAAGTATGACATCGCAGCCGTAGCTAAGAAGACTCACGACGAGCCTACTTGGGTTCACTTTGGTGCAGGTAACATCTTCCGTGCGTTCCCTGCCGCTATCCTCAACGATGCGCTCAACACCGGTAAGTACGACCGTGGTGTCATCGTAGCAGAAAGCTTCGACTACGAAATTATCGACAAGGCTTATCGCCCTTACAATAATCTCTCTCTTCTCGTCAGCCTCCAGAGCAACGGAACCATCGAGAAGAAGGTCATCGCTTCTATCACAGAAAGCCTCAAGGCGGATAAGCAGTTTGGTGAGGACTGGGCACGATTGGTCCAGATTTTCCAGGCACCAAGTCTGCAGATGGTAACTTTCACCATCACCGAGAAGGGATATTCTTTCAATGATGCCGATCTGGCACGTGGTCTCGATGCAGTATTTGCTATGGGTAAGCTTACCGCTCTTCTCTATGAGCGTTATAAGGCAGGCAAGTTGCCACTTACTCTTCAGTCTACCGACAACTGTTCTCACAACGGCGACCATGTTAAGGCTGGCGTAAAGGCTTATGCTGAGCGTTGGGCACAGGATGGTATCGTAGAGGCTGGTTTCGTAGATTATATCAATGACAGCAGCAAGATTACCTATCCTTGGTCTATGATTGATAAGATTACTCCTCGTCCACACGAGAAGGTACAGGCGATGCTCGCTGAGGATGGTTTCGAGGATAACAATACGATTATCACCGAGAAGCATACCTTCACCGCTCCTTTCGTAAATGCCGAGGAAGTGCAGTATCTCGTTTGCGAGGATACTTATACCAATGGTCGTCCGCCATTGGAGTTGGGCGGTGCGCTCTATACATCCCGCAAGACTGTAGATGAGGTTGAGACCATGAAGGTAACCACCTGTCTGAACCCTCTCCATACAGCGATGTCTATCTATGGCTGCCTGCTCGACTATACCTTGATTTCTGCCGAGATGGCGGATGAGGACCTGCGTGCCTTTATCCAGAAGATTGGTTATATCGAGGCGATGCCGGTGGTTACCGACCCAGGCGTATTGAACCCATACGAGTTTATCGGCACCGTAATCAACAAGCGTCTGCCTAATCCTTTCATGCCGGATGCTCCTCAGCGTATCGCTACCGATACCAGCCAGAAACTCTCTATCCGTTTCGGTGAGACTATCAAGAAGTATATCGACCGTGGTCTCGACGTGAGCAATCTCGTGTTGATTCCTTTGGTATTAGCAGGTTATGCCCGTTATCTCAAGGCATTGGATGATAACCTGAAGCCATTCGAGCCATCTTCCGACCCATTGTTGGCAGAACTGCAGGCCATCGTAGCTCCTCTTGAAGTAGGCAAGGCTGATCAGGACTACTCTTGCCTGAAGAATCTCTATTCCCGCAAGGATGTGTTCGGTCTCGATCTCTATGAGGCTGGCTTCGGTGAGCAGATTGAGGGCATGGTGAAGGAACTCTTCGCCGGCAAGGGTGCCGTAAGAGCGACATTGCATAAATATGTTTCTGCAAGATAATTCATTTTTAAACTTATACATTATAATATATATATGGAAAGAACATGGCGCTGGTTTGGCAAGAAAGATAAGATTACGCTTGCACAGTTGAAGCAGATTGGTGTTGAGGGCATTGTTACCGCATTGCACGATGTTCCTCTGGGCGAGGTTTGGACACGCGAGAAGATTCATGAACTCAAGGAGTACATCGAGTCTTACGGTATGAAATGGAGCGTGGTAGAGTCTTTGCCTGTGGTTGAAACCCTGAAATATGGTGGTCCTGACCGTGATCATCAGGTTGAGGTTTACAAGGAAAGTCTCCGCAACCTGGGCGAGGAAGGCATCAAATGCATCTGCTACAACTTTATGCCTGTTTTGGACTGGGCTCGTACCGATTTGGCACACGAGAATCCTAACGGAGCCAACAACCTCTATATGAGCTGGGGTGAGTTTGCCTACTTTGACATCTATATCCTGCAGCGTGAAGGCGCTCGTGAGGATTGGGCTGAGTTCTCTAAGGAGCACAAGTGGGGCAGAGACCTCGTGGCTGAGGCTGATGAAATCAAGAAGACTTCTACACCAGAGCAGGATCATGCCTTGGTAGAGAACATCATCATCAAGACCCAGGGTTTCGTATCGGGTAACTTCAGCGAGGGCGATTCAGCTCCTGTCCAGAAGTTCCGCGACCTGTTGAAGCTTTATGATGGTATCGACAAGAAGAAGTTGCAGGAGAACATGAAGTACTGGCTGGAGGCTATCATGCCTATCTGCGATGAGTACGATATCAATATGTGTGTTCACCCAGACGATCCTCCTTATCCTGTATTCGGTTTGCCAAGAATCATCGGTCGTGCCGAGGATATCCAGTGGATGTTGGATGCAGTGCCAAACAAGCACAATGGTTTGACTTTTTGTGCAGGTTCATTCTCTGCCGGCGAGCACAACGACTGTGTGGCGATGGCGAAGCAGTTTGCCGACCGCACTCACTTTGTTCATCTGCGCTCTTGCTACATTTTCCCTAACGGCAACTTTACAGAGGCTTCTCACTTGGGTGGTCGCGGCCATCTCATTGAACTTTGCCGCATCTTCGAGAAGGCTGAGCAGGAAGGCAAGTGCAATTCCGGCCGTCGTCTGCCAATGCGAGTAGACCACGGTATGACCTTCACTGATGAGCCTGGTGGCGTATTCGATGAGAGCAATCATGGTCACAATGCCGGTTACACTCTCCTCGGCCGTATGTTTGCCATGGGTCAGATTCAGGGTGTCATCGCAACAGTAGATGATGAACTGGGCATTGAGTATAAGCAGCCGGGATTCTATGATTAGTTGATAGTTTATAGGCTATTAAGTGATTTGAAATTCAGGTTAGATAAAATACGAAAAAGGCTAGCGTGCGTTTTTGTATGCTAGCCTTTTTGTGCTGATTTTTTTGGTTATTGGCTAAAGCACCACCTCCTCAACATACTTCACCAGTGAATCCTTGCCGTTATGCAGATAGAAGTCTACACGAACTACGTGGTTGATGTCGGCATTGCCCTTCACCTTTATGTGTCGGGTCTTGCTGTACATCATCGTGTCGCGGCGTGAAGGATAGGATACGAGCTCGATGAGGTCTTTGGTAGAGTTGCTGCCCACATAATAGATGCCTACACTGTCTTTTCCGTTCTTGATGGCAGCAATCTTCGCCATCTTCTTGGCATGAGCCGCAGAGGTATCTATCGGGTAAAACTCGCTGGCAGCTACCGTGTCGCCGTCATGCTGGTCGGGTGCAAACTTGCAGCTGGTACCCATCGTAGTGATAAAGGATGCAGCAGCCAGGGCTGCCACAAAGTATAATATTTTCTTCATTGTTATTTCCTTTCTTTTCTTTAAAGAATCCTGTTTTGTTCGCAAAATGCGTTATCGGCTGCAAAAGTACAAAAAATAACTCGAAAAGCCATACCTTTTTTATCTTTTTCCTTTTAATACTTCGGATGGAGAGACGCGTGCTGAAGCTGGGCGGAAGGAGTTGTGGGGATGGCATGGAAGGAGAGCGGTATGGAAGGAGTTGGAAGGTATGGTAGATATGGATGGAATGGATGGAATTCCGTGCAAAGATACAACTTTTCTCTGATACTGCCAAGTTTGGGGGGTGTGATAAGGAAATGTTTGAACTATGCTTTCAGATTGAAAGTAGTTAAACTTCCTTACTCATAGTTTTGCGGGTGACAACTCATAGTTTTACGGGTAGCAACTCATAGCTTTACTCTCTTAAAGTATAGGGTTAAGCAGTAAATCAGGTGTTTATGAGGATTATGATGTTTTTACTGCAATGACTCAGTTCCTCAATAACTCAGTTCCTCAGTTTTTCTCTGACCCTTCACTTTTGTCTTTATTTAGAAGTTTATTATATATATATTAATATATATATAATAATATATAATATATAACAATTTAAAACAACTTTGAACTATAAGGGCTATATACCCCCTAGGAAAAAACTGAGGAACTGAGTTATTGAGGAACTGAGTCAATGATAGAGACTTAGAATCTTACTCTTGATACTGAATATGTGCTTATATTAAAAGATAAGTATCAGATTATCATATAAATAAAACACTTGACGCCCTAAAATAGGGCGTCAAGTGTTTATTGTGATACCCATACCCCCTAAAACAGGGGGCATGGGTATGAAAAGAATTTCGTTACATTGAACTTTCAAATCGTAACTTGATAAAATCTGGCTGATTTACATCTCAACCACTACTTCATGCTTGCCTTCAGAGCAAGGAATGATGGTGCCTGAGATAGGAGTGCCATCCACTGTAATCTGCTTCACGCCCTTCTGGTTTCCGCTAGGATTCTTTACTGTGATATGGTATTCGCCACCACGGAACTTGCGGGTTACCTCATACTCCTTAGCGGTGCTTGGGAGACAAGGATCGATGAGCAAACCTTCATAATCTGGCTTGATGCCGAGGATGAATTCTGATACTGTATACCACATCCATGCCGCTGTACCGGTGAGCCAGGAGTTCTTTCCTTCGCCCGGTTTGGCTGCATCCTTACCGGCTACCATCTGGCAGTTTACGTAAGGCTCTACCTTGTGAAGTGTCTGATATTTTTCCTCTACATAGCTAGGCAGAATCTTGGTATAATGGCTCCAGGCATCGTTGCCTCGACCGGCTACAGTCTCTCCGATGATGACCCAAGGATTGTTGTGGCAGAAGATACCGGCGTTCTCCTTGTAACCTTCAGGATAAGAAGAAATCTCACCCATTTCTACATGATAGGTGGTGTAAGCTGGGTTGTTCAGCACCAGTCCGTGCTCGCATTCCAGTCGTTTCTTACTGCTGTCCAGTGCTTTATCGCAGAGTCCTTCTTCCAGACCGATACCAGCCATCGTACACCAGCCCTGGCTCTCAATGAAGATTTTGCCTTCCTCGTTCTCATCACTACCAATCTTGTTGCCGAAGAAATCGTAAGCGCGGAGGAACCATTCTCCGTCCCATCCATGCTGCTTCACAGCCTCGTTCATCTCATCTACAGCCTGCTGCATGCGCTCGGCTTCTGTCAAATAATCTTCCTCTGCAAGACCGGCTATTTCGCCCTCCTTGCTTTCCAAAGCTTCCTTGGCAAGCTGCTTGCACAGAGCCACATAATCCTTGCCGGTAACCACGAACAGACCGGCTATCATCAGACTCTCTGCCTTGCTTCCTTCGCCCTTGTTTTCGGTGGTCTGGAAACTCTCGTTAGGGTCCCAGGAGAAGCAGTTCAGGTTCAGACAGTCGTTCCAGTCGGCTCTTCCGATGAGTGGCAACTTGTGCGGACCCAGGTTGTTGATAACATGGTTCATCGAAATCTTGAGGTGCTCGAAGAGGCTTACTTCTGTGCCTGGCTGGTTGTCGAAAGGCACCTGCTCAGCGAGGATAGAGAAGTCGCCCGTCTCCTTGATATAGGCTACGGTACCGAAGATGAGCCAGCATGGGTCGTCGTTGAAACCGCCACCGATATCGTTGTTGCCGCGCTTGGTGAGCGGCTGATACTGGTGGTAGCAGCCACCGTCTGGGAACTGGGTGCTGGCGATATCGATGATGCGCTGGCGGGCACGGGTAGGTATCTGATGAACGAAACCTACGAGGTCCTGGTTGGAATCGCGGAAGCCCATGCCTCGACCGATGCCGCTCTCGAAGAAACTTGCCGAACGCGACATACAGAAGGTGATCATGCACTGATACTGGTTCCAGATGTTCACCATACGGTCTAACTTGTCGTTGCCGCTCTTCACGGTGAAGATGTTCAGCAGGTTATCCCAGTACTGGTTGAGTTCTGCGAAGGCAGCATCCACCTTTTCGGTGGTATCAAACTTGGCGATAAGCTGATGAGCTTTCTCCTTGTTGATTACCTTCTTGGCGCTGAACTTCTTGTCCTGCTCGTTCTCCACATAGCCCAGCAGGAAGATGAGGTCGCGGCTCTCGCCTGGCTGCAGGGTAACCTCGATATAATGAGATGCGATAGGGCTCCAGCCGTGGGCAAAGCTGTTGCGTGGCTTGCCTTCCATCACAGCCTCAGGCTCGGCAAACTCGTTGTAGAGTCCGATGAAGCTCTCGCGGTCGGTATCGTAGCCCTGAATCTCGGTATTCACTGTGTAGAAAGCATAGTGGTTGCGGCGCTCACGATATTCGGTCTTGTGATAGATGGTAGAATCTTCTACCTCCACCTCGCCCGTAGAGAAGTTGCGCTGGAAGTTCTCCATGTCGGTAGCAGCATTCCAGAGGCACCACTCTGCAAAGGAGAACACCTTGAGGGTCTTCACCTCCTCAGTCTGGTTCTTCAGCGTCATCTTCTGCACCTCAGCCCATGTATGGAGCGGTACGAAGAAAAGCACACTCGCCTCTACGCCGTTCTTGCTGCCCGTGATGCGGGTATAGTTCATGCCGTGGCGGCACTCGTAGCTGTCGAGTGGTGTCTTGCAAGGTTTCCATCCCGGGTTCCATACGGTATCGCCATCTTTGATATAGAAATAGCGACCGCCGTTATCCATCGGCACACCATTGTAGCGATAACGGGTGATGCGACGGAACTTGGCATCCTTGTAGAAGGAATAACCACCTGCTGTGTTTGAGATGAGCGAGAAGAAATCCTCGTTACCCAAATAATTGATCCAAGGCCATGGGGTCTTTGGGTCAGTAATCACGTATTCGCGATTGGCGTCATCAAAATGACCATACTTTTTTTCTGCCATTGTTTTTTTAATGTTATTTCTTGGTAAAATATACTATTTTGGTGCAAAGATAGTAAAAAGTTTAAGTTTCGGGGTTAGAAAACAGTTTTTTTTTGTATTTTTGCAATGAAAAGTTTGATGATTATCATCATTCTATAAACATTTAATACAATTGGCTTATGAAAAGAAACATTTTATCACTTCTGATAGCCCTCTTTGCTACGATGCAGGTAGCGGCTCAGACATACGACAACTTGTGGAAGCAAGCTGAAATCAATGCTCAGAAGGCCCAGCCTAAGAGCGAAATCGCGGTGATGGAGAAAATCATCGCCAAGGCTTCGGCTGCCAAAGATTACGGGCAGCTGCTGGCGGCTGAGATAAGACAGATGACACTCTGGAAAGAGATTTCGGCTGACTCGCTGACGCCTAACGTGAAGCGGATGGAAGCAGAGGTGCTGAAGGTGAACGACCCCGCATTGAAGGCGGTGAGATATGCCGTGCTGGGCAAGGTGTACCGTGATATGAACGAAAAGAAAAGCCAGGAGTTCTTCAAGAAGGCCTTGGGACAGCCTGAACTTCTTGCCCGACATACATCTGCAGAGTATGTTCCATTGACGCTGAAGGGCGTGGATGGCAGTTCCTTTAACAACGATCTGCTGCATCTCATCGGATTCGAGGCAGACAGCAAGGAGGCGTATCTGCAGCTGTACACCTATTATAATAAGGTGGGCAATCGGGGTGCGGCTTGTCTCTGTGCCTATAAGCTCATCGAGAAATACCGCCAGGACGACGTGAGAGAGGTGAAGAAATCGAAGTATCTGCAGACCATCGACTCGCTCATCCAGATTTATCAGGATATTCCGGAGGCAGGCGAACTTGCCGTGGAGCATTTCCGCTTCATGGAAGGTGCTACCGATGCCAAACCGCAGGATAAGCTCAACTATATCAACTATGCGCTGAGCCGCTGGGGTGAATGGTCGAGAATGAACGAACTGAGAAATGCGCAGAAGCGACTTACCGAACCGATGTTCCGGGTGAAGGATATGCCGCAGGTATTGCGACCTGGGGAGAAGGTTTGGGTGCAGCTGGATGTGCGTAATCTCCAGAACCTGAAAATCAGCATCTCCCGCCTCAACATCACGGCGGATAATGAATATGATGCTCAGGATGAGGCTACCTATAAGATGCTCCTGAAGAAGACTACGAAGCTGCATCAGAAGGATTTTAGCCGCGACTACTACGGTCGGCCGGATTATGAAACGGTGAAGGATTCCATCGAAATCGGTGGCAATCTGCCACTGGGTGCCTATCTGATGGAGGTGACTTCGGATAATACCGGCATCGCTCCGCAGCGAGAACTCTTCTATGTCAGCAATCTGGCGGTGATGATCCAGCAGTTGCCTGATGACAAACATCGCTATGTAGTGGTGAATGCTACCGATGGACAGCCTGTACCGGGTGCGAAAATCATGCTCTATGACAGGGATTATGATGTGAAGACGGGCAAGTGGAAGAGACTGGTTCATGCCCGCTTGACTACCGATGAGAACGGCGAGGCTTACTTCAAGAATGTGGATGGAAACGTCTTGATTTCCACCAGCAATGACAAGTTTACGCCTGCCAAGGATATCTATCTTTCTCGCACCCGCTATTACGAACAGAAGGATGACAAGATTAAACATCAGCTGTTTACCGACCGCAGCATCTATCGCCCGGGTCAGACCGTGCATGCCTCAGCCATTTCCTACATCGTGAAGAAGGGCTTGGATGCCAGTGTGCCTGGCAAGAGCATGGAACTGAATTTTATCCTGCGAGATGCTAACGGGAAGCAGGTGGCTGAGCAGAAGGCTACTACCGATGAATACGGTACGGCTTCCGTAGATTTCGAATTGCCGAAGGAGGGACAGACGGGACTGTATTTCATCTCCGTGAATGGAACGGTAACAAAATATGTAAGAGTGGAGGAATACAAGCGTCCAACCTTCGAGATTACCTTCCCGAAGGTGAATGAGAAATATAACTGGGGCGATACTGTAGTGGTGAAGGCTACAGCCAAGACCTACTCTGGTGTGCCTGTGCAGGGTGCCAAGGTGGAGTATCAGGTGACTCGCAGAAACCAGCTTTGGTGGTGGGGCGCAGGCTCTGCCGGACAGCTGGTAAAGACAGACAGTTGCGTGACTCGTGAGGACGGAACCTTCGATGTGGAAATTCCGCTGGAGGCTTCCTTGTCAGGAAAAGACGAGGCTGATATGAGCGAGTTCATGCGCATCGCCCGTTTCTTCAACTTCGAGGTCTCAGCCATCGTTACCGACATCAGCGGCGAGAGCCACGAGGGCGTGATGAGTCTGCCTCTGGGCACCAAGCCAACCATCCTCACGGTGAATCTTCCTAAGCGTATCGAAACAGACAGTCTGAAGACGGTGACCTTCGCTTACCGCAATGCCAGTGGTATGCCGATTTCTAGTAGGTTGAAATATCGCATTGATAAGGGCGAATGGAAGGATGCCGAGGCGAATGCACCGGTTTCTATCAAGGAATATGCTTCTTCCTCTGCCTCTTCTTCCCTCGTTTGGAAATCTGGCGTTCATCAGTTGGAGGCAATCTGCGGACAGGATACCCTGCAGCAGAAGTTCACGCTCTTCAGCATGAAGGATACCCATCCGGTGGAGCCAACTACCGAATGGTATTATCAGACGGCGAAGACTTTCCCTCGTGATGGCAAGCCGGTCTATATCCAGGTGGGCTCTTCGGAGAACGGAGCGCACATCGTATATTCCATCATCGCCGGCAACAAACTGCTGGAGAAGGGCGCCTGGGAGTTGGGCGACAGCATCGTGACTCTGCCTTTCACCTACAAGGAGGAATATGCGTCGGGCATCGTACTGAACTATAGTTTCGTGAAGCAAGGTAAGTGCTATACCCGAATGATGAGCATCGCCCGTCCTTTGTCTGAGAAGAAACTGGATATCGCCTGGAAGACCTTCCGCAACCGTCTGACCCCTGGACAGAAGGAGGAGTGGACGCTGAAGATTACCACCCCTGACGGCAAGCCAGCCAATGCGCAGCTGATGAGCGTACTCTATGACAAGTCGCTCGACCAGATAGCCCCGCATTCCTGGAAAATGTCGCTCGGATTCAGCCAATGGTTGCCAAGTTGCTACTGGACGAGTAATCTGTGGTATTATACGATGGATTTATTGGGTGTTTATCCTACTAAATATTTTGACCAGAAACAACTGGATGTAGATAAGTTTGATGGCAAATTCTTTAGCTATTATGCCTATATGCAAGCGGTGGAGCTGAGCAAGTTGGAACGTTCTTCTGGCGGAACCGTTGAGTCTGTTCGTATACAAAAAGACGAGGTGGTTCGAGAAGAAGCGAAAGGCATCTGGATTCGCAGCTCTAAAATGACCCGTGTCGGAGCGGCTGCTCCATCTGCCAACAAGGTTTTTGATGTAGTAGAGGAGATGCCGCAGTTTGCCGGTGGTTCTGGCTCAGATGCAGGACAGTACCTTGACAAAGTGCAGGTGCGTGAGAATATGAACGAGACCGCCTTCTTCTATCCTGCCTTGGAGAGCGACAACAATGGCAACGTAGCCATCAGGTTTACCCTGCCGGAGAGCGTGACTACCTGGAAGTTCATGGGCTTGGCTCATGACAAGGAGATGCGCAACGGTTTGCTGGTGGATGAGGCTGTGGCTCAGAAGACCGTGATGGTGCAGCCTAACATGCCTCGCTTCCTGCGTGAGGGCGATAAGAGCACCATCGTGGTGAAACTCTTCAATACTTCCGACAAGAAGGTGAGCGGCAACACCCGTATGCAGATTCTCGACCCGGAGACCAACAAGGTGGTTTGGCAGAAGACGCAGAACTACTGCATTGATGCCGAGGGCTCTGCTACCATCTCCTTTGATGTCCAGGGACTGAAAGAAGGCGTATATATTAATAAGGTGGTGGCTGCCGGTAATGGCTACAGCGATGGTGAACAGCACTATCTGCCGGTTTTGAGCAACCGTGAACTCGTGGTGAACACCCTGCCTATCACCCTGCATCAGAAGGGTGAGCAGAGCTTCGACCTGAGCAAACTCTTTCTGAACAAGGAGGGCAAGCAGGCGAAGGGCGCTGAAGAGGCAAAGGTAACCATCGAGTACACCAATAACCCAAGTTGGCTGATGGTGAAGGCGCTGCCAGCCATCAGTAATCCGGATGAGGAGGACGCCATCTCGCTGATGTCTGCCATCTATGCCAATACTATCACAAACCATGTACAGAAGCATCTCTCGCTGGAAAATCTCACTCAGGAGAGCATCCGCCTGCAGAATCAGGTGGAGAAGCTGAAGAAGTTGCAGAACCCTAACGGTTCCTTCTCCTGGTGGAAGGGAATGAAGGGCAGCCGGTATATGACTACATCGGTAGCCGAAATGATGGTTCGATTGAATGCCATCGCAGGTGTGCAGAAATCAACCGCCCGGATGCTGACTTCCGCCATCGATTATCTCTCCTGGCAGACAGCACAGGAAGTAAGAGAAATGAAGAAGCAGGAGGAGAAAAAGCAGAAGGTGAATCCTAGCGAACAGGCGCTGCATTATCTCTACATCCTTTCGATGGATGGCAGAAAGATGAAGCAGAATCTGGAGCAGGATAAGGCTTATCTCCTGGAAAAGATGTCGAAGATGACGGGTGATTTCTCCATCTATGGCAAGGCGCGTGCTGCCGTGGTTCTCGCCAGAAACAGCCAGCAGAATGCTGCTTACCGCGAGAAGGCAGGCGAATATCTGCAGAGCGTGAACGAATATGCCGTTTACCGCGAGGAGATGGGCCGCTACTACGATACCCGCAAGGCACTCTACAGCTGGAGAAACTATAAGATTCCTACCCAGGTATCCGTGATAGAGGCGATGCAGATGCTGAAACCGAACGACAAGCAGACCATCGAGGAACTGCAGCGCTGGCTCCTGATGTCGAAACGCACCCAGGTTTGGGATACGCCAGTGAACACCGTGGATGCCGTCTACGCCTTTATGAAGGGCAATGAGAGCAACTGGAGCAGGAAGGCTGAGAATGCCGTGCTGAAACTGGATGGCAAGCTGCTGCCGATGCCGCAGGATTCCACTACTTTGGGCTATGTGAAGACCGAAAGACCGGGCAAGGCATCTAAGCTGAGCATCGACAAAAAGAGCGATTATACCAGCTGGGGAGCTGTCTATGCAGAGTTTAAGCAGCCTATCAGCGAAATCGGTTCCATGGAGTCGGGCATCAAGGTGCGCCGTGTCATCGTTCCAGCCGAATCTGAGAGCAAGGGCAATGCGCAGGTAGGCGAGAAGGTGAAGGTAACGCTCATCATCACCGCCGACCGCGACTACGACTTTGTGCAGATTACGGATAAGCGTGCGGCATGCCTGGAGCCGGTTAACCAGTTGAGCGGTTATCAGTGGAGCATAGGCTGCTATGTTTCTCCAAGAGACCATGCAACAAATTTCTATTTCGATCGTTTATCTAAAGGTAAGCACATCGTAGAAATGGAGTATTACGTGGATAGAAAGGGCGACTATCAGAGCGGAACTTGCATCGCTGAGTGTACCTACAGTCCGGAGTTTGGTGGCCGCACAGAGACCTATGAATTGAAAGTTAATAATTGATAGTTAAAAGTTTATAGATTGATAATTTAAAATAGAATAGTATGAAACGGATGAATATATGGATGCTCTCAGCGCTGTTGGCGCTGCCTGCATCAGCACAGAAGATTACAACCCAGCACGAGGTGGTAGACTGCGGACAGGTGGTGTTCCACAAGCCTGTAACTGCCGAATTCGTGCTGAAGAATGACGGGCACAAGCCGTTGGTTATCAACAATGTATTGAAAAGCTGCGGCTGTACGGAGGTAGATTATCCGAAGACGAGCATAGCTGCCGGCGAAAGTTTCGTCATCAAGGCGGTATACGATGCCAAGCAGATGGGTACTTTCACCAAGCAGGTTTGCCTCTATACCAATGCGGATGAAGAGCCGTTTATCCTCTCTATGAGGGGAAGGGTAGTGGGCAGTGTAGTAGATTTCGCTGGTTCTTACGATGAGATGCTGGGTGTCATCAAGAGTGATGCCCAGGAGGTGGAGTTTGATGACGTGAACCGTGGCGACCGTCCGGTTCAGCGCATTCATATCTTCAATCCTACCGACGAAGTGCTGGAGCCGGTAGTGATGCATCTGCCATCCTATCTTCATGCTTTCGTATCGCCTTCCAAGGTGGCTCCGCGTCATTCTGCCGAAATCAGTTTCGTGCTGGATTCCAAGAAACTGCGCGACCTGGGCTTGAACCAGACATCGGTTTATCTCGGTGAGCGTCCTGGCGATAAGATTGCGCCTGAGAAGGAAATCGTGGTATCAGCCGTTCTTCTTCCTGGTTTCGAAAACATGACTCCAGCCAAGAAGGCACTGGCTCCGAAGATAGAGATGTCTGCCACCGATCTCAATCTGGGTAGTTTCAATGGAAAGAAGAAGCTGAAGGGTGAGATTCTGATTACCAATAAGGGTAAGTCGGAACTGGATATCCGCAGCATGCAGATGTTTACGATGGGCTTGCAGGTGAAACTGAAGAAGAGTAAGATTCAGCCAGGAGAGACCGTTAAGATGAAGGTGACGGCTGTGGCTGCCGACTTGAAGAAATCGCGTGTCAGACACCCTCGTATCCTCATAATTACGAATGACCCTGACCATGCTAAGGTGGTGGTGAAGATTTATGTACAATGATTTAAAAATGAATATCGTGCAGATAGAAATAGATAACGGCAGTGGGTTCTGCTTTGGCGTAACCACTGCCATCAAGAAAGCTGAAGAGGAGTTGGCTAAGGGCGGTAAACTTTACTGCCTGGGCGATATTGTGCATAACGGTATGGAAGTGGAGCGCCTGCATGAAGCGGGACTCATCACGATAGACCATGAGCAGATGGAGGAACTGCAGGGCGTAAAGGTCTTGCTCCGTGCTCATGGTGAACCGCCTGAAACTTATGCCCTTGCTGAGCGAAACAACATTGAAATCATCGATGCTACCTGTCCTGTGGTGCTCCAGTTGCAGCGCCGCATCAAGAAGCAGTATGTCAACAATCCGGAGGCACAGATCGTGATTTTCGGCAAGAACGGGCATGCTGAGGTGCTCGGACTGGTGGGGCAGACGGAGAGTCATGCCATCGTGGTAGAGAAGTTTGAGGATGTGAAGCAGCTGAAGGAAACCGGTCAGCTGGATTTCTCTAAAGATATCTATCTTTACTCCCAGACTACCAAGAGTCTCGATGAGTTCCACCGCATCATCGAATATTGCCAGGAGCATATTGTTGAGGGCGCTGTCTTCAAGAGTTTCGATACCATCTGCCGTCAGGTGGCTAACCGCATGCCTAACATCGCTGCCTTTGCCAGCAAGCATGATGTCATCCTCTTTGTGAGTGGCAGAAAGAGTTCGAACGGCAAGGTGCTTTTCAAGGAATGCAAGAGCGTGAATGCCAACAGCTACCAGATAGAAAGTGCTGACGAAATAGATATGAACTGGTTCAAGGATGTGGAAACGGTAGGTATCTGTGGTGCTACCAGTACGCCGAAGTGGCTGATGGAAGAGTGCAAGGATAAGATTATCAAGGAAAACTCTGCTCTTTTGTAATAAGAGTTAAAATATTGATTATCAGCTACTTGATATACTTGGTACGGTGTTTCACCGTATATGGGTAGAGGATAGTTTTATCGTTGGTTGAAAAACTTAATATATTGGTTATTAATCAGTTAATCCATTTGGTGTCGTGTTTCACGACGTCAAGTGGGTTTATCTTTTATAAACTGTCTGAAAATAAAACAGGTGATAAATCTTCTCCCGAAGACCTATCACCTTCAAAAAACAGTAATTAACTCAAAATTTATAATCTATATCATTACTACCTTGTTAATATGGTTGCAAAGATACTAAATTGAAGTTTTTTTTTCCAAATCTTTTCATCGAATAAAATAAATTTATCGGCAAAAGTAGTATATTTAACGTATTTTTGCATTAATAACCCGGCAGTCTCTTCTCTGTAGCTTATTCTGCTATTGCTTTTTGATATTGTTCCATCAGCCATGCCTTCTGTTCAGAAATGGTCATGTTGCTGTTGTCGAGCGTGATGGCATCATCTGCTTTTCTGAGTGGGGAAGTCTCGCGGTGGCTATCGATATAGTCGCGCTCCTCTACATTCTTCAGAATCGCATCGAAGTCGGCTGGCATTCCTTTCTCCTTCAGTTCATCGAAACGGCGCTGTGCTCTCACCTGTGAACTGGCTGTTACGAAAATCTTCAGTTCGGCATTAGGGAACACGGTGGTACCTATATCGCGACCATCCATCACGATACCCTTGTCTTCGCCCATCTTCTGCTGCAGTTCTACCATCGCCTCTCTGACGAAAGGAACGGCGGCAATCGGACTAACGTGGTTGGAAACCTCTAACGAACGGATATCCTTTTCTACCAGTTCGCCGTTCAGATAGCAGTCTGGGCGACCGGTTGTTGCATTAAACTTGAATGAGATGCTGATGTTCTTCATCTCCTTCTGCAGTTCTTCAGTCTTTACGGCTCCATCTGCTTCGAAGAGCTGATGACGCAGCGCATAGAGGGTTACCGAGCGGTACATGGCGCCCGTATCTACATAAACATAACCTATTTCCTTGGCAAGATCCTTTGCCATCGTACTCTTACCGCAAGAAGAGTATCCGTCTATTGCTATTGTTATTTTCTTCATAATTTCGAACTAACTTTAATGTATAATTTATAATCTGTAACTTACGTTCAGCATGAGACTGTTGCTACTGACGTGATATTTGCCGTAGGCAACGTTCAGATGGAAGCGCTCCAGGTTGATACCGCCACCCACAGAGAAACCGGCTCCATGACTGCTTTCCTCATCTTCTGAGGTGCTGATTTTCATCTCGTTGGCTCTCCGGAAGTTGTAGCCGGCACCTATCCACAGGCTCTCCGAAAGCAGAATGTCGGCACCTACTACGGCATGATCACGAAGACTGCTGTCCCAATGGTTCAGGTTGACCAGTGTGGCTGATACCATGAACGGTGCGTTGGCGAAGCGTTTCGTCACACCCAACTGCAGGTCGATCGGCATCTTCTCATATTCATTGTCGTAAGCTTTCAGCTGTCCACCCAGATTCTTTGCCGCACATGAAACCGACCATTCCGTTTCCGGGTCGTAATAGTTGATGCCCAGATCCACTCCCACAGCGATAGAATTGTAATCGCCAATATACGAAGTGATGAATTTGGCGGCAATACCACCCGCAAACTTTTCACCGAGCATATAAGAGAAGTAACCCGCAACGGCAATGTCCTTTGCCGAGAACTCACCCATCTGGATGTTGTTCTCATCCGTCTCTTTCATCTTGCCGTAGTCAACAAGCTGAGCCGAAACAGCCCACGAAGCCTTGTCGTTGACAATACGGTTGAAACTAGCCGAGGCAGTGTTCACCCCCGACATATAGTTCATATAATTGAGATTGACCGTCTTGTCGTTTACTGATGACAGGAGAGCCGGATTATGGAATATGAGTGCCTCATCATCTTCTATCAAGGTGATGTTGTCGCCACCCAGAGCAGCTGCATGGGCACTCACCGGCAAGCGAAGGAAATTATACCCCGTTTGGCTCTCTTGAGCATCAATAATTGTCGCAAAAAGCGTCAATATTGCGGAAATTACATATTTTTTCATTTAAATTTTCTAATTCTTTGGCAAAGATACTGCTTTTTTCAATAATAAGAAGTAATTTTGCAATGTTTTCGTAGGAAATAACGATTTTAAACGGTTTTTATTGTGGAAATTAAGAAATCAAATAGCGCACAACTGGAAGATAAGCGGGTTACATTTTTTCTGCTGGGGTTGCTGCTGGCTTTTACTTTCATCTTCGTAGGACTCCAATATCAGAGAGGTCAGCAGGGAGATGATGACTTGTCGGAATCGATGGAAGATCTCTCACAGGATCTGGAAATGTCAGCTCGTCCCGACCAGAAAGATATGGTGAGTGCAGAGGCTGTTTCGGCTCCTGCTTCTAAGTCAATTACCCAGGAAGTGAAGGCTGCCGAGCAACAGACTCAGAAGGCACCGCAGAAAATCAGTTCTACAACCAGCGAACTGGTTATCGGCGACGGCTCGGGTGTAGTGGATGGATCTGAGGTGAAGGAAGCGGTTCCTGAAACTCCCATTGAGAATCCGGGAGCTGAGGCTCCTATTAAACTGACCGTCGTGCAGAAGATACCGCAGTTTCCTGGTGGCTGGTCTGCCTTCATGCAGTGGCTTACCAAGAACCTGAAGTACCCTGTAGCTGCTCAGAAGAGTAAGATTCAGGGAACCGTAGTGGTATCCTTTATCGTAAACAAGGATGGAAGTGTTGCCAATATCAAGGTAAGCACTTCGGTAGATCCATTGCTCGACAACGAGGCTTTGAGGGTGATGAAGATGATGCCGAAGTGGAAACCGGGCATCGATAAAGGCAAGGTCTGTCGCACGATGATTGCCATCCCGGTAGTGTTCCAGCTATAAATTATAAATTGTTCATTGTAAATTATACATTATAAATTATACATTATTATGAAGACAGCAGATGAAATTTTAAGCATGGTAAATGAGTTTCTGGCTAATTTGCCTTACGAAAGAAAGCCAAAGTCTCTTTATGAGCCTATCAGATACGTTCTTTCTATGGGTGGCAAGCGTATTCGTCCTACGCTCATGCTTCTGGGCTACAATCTTTTCAAGGACAATCCTGAGAAGATTCTGATGAATGCCGTTGCCCTGGAAACTTATCATAACTATACTTTGCTGCATGATGACCTGATGGACAATGCTGATTTGCGTCGCGGTCATGAAACGGTTCATAAGAAATGGGATGCCAATACGGCAATCCTTTCGGGCGACAGCATGCTCGTTCTGGCTTATGAGCGTATGGCTCAATGTGATGAAAAGCATCTTGCCAAGGTGTTGAAACTCTTTACTTCCACTGCCCTGGAAATTGGTGAAGGTCAGCAGTTTGATATGGAGTTTGAAAACCGTAACGATGTGAAGGAGGAGGAATATATCGAGATGATCCGCCTCAAGACCAGCGTACTCCTGGCTTGTGCCTTGAAGATGGGTGCAATCCTTGCCGATGCTTCTGATGAGGATGCAGAGAACCTGTATAAGTTTGGCGAGCAGATAGGATTGGCGTTCCAGTTGCAGGATGATTACCTCGATGTTTACGGCGATACCAAGGTGTTCGGTAAGGAGATTGGTGGCGATATCACATCTAACAAGAAGACGTATATGCTCATCAATGCTTTCAACCATGCCAACGACGCTCAGCGTGCAGAACTGCAGAAGTGGGTGGATGCCGAGGAGTTCGACCGCAAGGAGAAGGTGGCTGCCGTTACCCGTCTATACAACGAGATGGGTATCGACAAAATGGCGCAGGATAAGATTGCTTATTATTTCGAGCAGAGCAAGAAGTATCTGGATGCCGTGAATGTGCCTGCTGAGCGTAAGGAGGAATTGGCAAAGTATGCTCAGAAAATGATGAAGCGACAGTACTAATTTCAAAGTTCAATGTTCAAAGTAATAGATACACATACGCATTTCGATGCGGAGGAGTTTGATGAGGATAGGGCGGAGGCTTTCGCCCGTGCCAAGGAAGCGGGGGTAGGCAAGGTGTTCCTGCCTGCCATCGATGTGAAGACTACGCACGCTGTGCTGGCTCTGAGCCGGGAATATCCGGGCTACGCCTATCCTATGATTGGCTTGCATCCTGAAGAGGTGAAGGAAGACTGGAAGGAGCAGCTGGCTGAACTCCGGAAGATACTGGAGGAGCATCGCATGACGGGAAATGCTGGGCAGACGGCTGATTCTCCACTGATTTCTGACTTTATCGCTGTGGGCGAGGTAGGACTGGATTATTACTGGAGCCGTGAGTTCGAGCATGAGCAGCTGGAGGCTTTTGAGGAACAGGTGAAGTGGGCGATAGAGACCCGCTTGCCATTGATGATTCATTGCCGCAAGGCACAGAACGAGATGGTGCATCTGCTCAGACAGTATCAGAAAGACCTGCCGGGCGGCGTGTTCCATTGCTTTACCGGCAATCAGAAGGAGGCAGAGGAACTCCTCTCGTTCGATAACTTCGTGCTGGGCATCGGTGGAGTTTCTACCTTCAAGAGCAGTCATCTGCGTGAAGACCTCCCTGCCGTGGTTCCGATGAACCGCATTGTTTTGGAAACCGACTCTCCATACATGGCTCCCGTTCCATATCGCGGAAAGCGCAATGAGAGCGCCTTCGTGGTAGAAGTACTTAAAACCTTGGCAAAAGCCTACAACGTGAGCGAAGAAAAGTTTGCAGAACAGACGAATAAAAATGTAGAAAGTGTCTTTCACTTCTAGGGAAATGCCCCACACGCCCTGAAGACTCAAAGCTCTAGAAGCAGCACGCCCTGAAAGGGCAGAAGCTCCTAGCCCAGGGCAACACCCTGGGTTATAATGGCAATCAGCAAAGCGCCCTGTAAGGGCAAAAGCTTTTGTAAATATATAAAATTTAATAAAAATAAATCCTAAACCAACTATTCATTATGACTAGAAAAATGTTGATGGCAGCCCTCCTGATGGCTGCATTTGCACAGGGCACTCAGGCACAAGACCTGAGCGGCCAGCGTTCTGAAAAGCAGGACGTAAACATGATTCCGGGTAAGAAACTGGATCATCACGGACTCATCGTGAGCCCTACACCACATCTCCTGAATGTGGATGCTGCTAACCGACTCGACCTGCAGAAGGGTGTCAAGGTGATTGACAAGAAAGGTAAGTTTGCTGATGATGTGAAGTTCCTGACCGCTAACGCCAAGGGCATTCGCCTGACCATCGATTTCGGTGAGAAGCTTGCTGCCAAGGCTGGCGTGAAGCCTGTATCGGGTGCTTACAGCCTGAAGGCTGATGCCAAAGGTATCCAGATTGTGGGATACGATGAGCGTGGCGCTTTCTATGGCTTGCAGACCTTGCGCCAGATTGTAAACAGCGAGATGGCAAAGGGCCAGATGCCTTATACCACTTGCAACGACTACCCTGATCTTCCAAACCGTGGTGTGGTAGAAGGCTTCTATGGCGAGCCTTGGTCTCATCAGGTGCGTCTTTCCCTCATCGACTATTATGGAAAGAACAAGATGAACACCTATCTCTATGGCCCTAAGGACGACCCTTATCACAGCTGTCCTAACTGGCGCCTGCCTTATCCAGAGAAAGAGGCTAAGAACATCAGCGAACTCGTTCAGGCTTGCCGCCGCAACCGTGTAGATTTCGTGTGGGCTATCCATCCAGGACAGGATATCAAGTGGAACGAGGAAGACTATCAGAACCTGGTTCACAAGCTCGATCTGATGTACGACCTCGGTGTGCGCTCTTTCGCCATCTTCTTTGATGATATTTCGGGCGAGGGTGCCAACCCAGTGAAGCAGTCGGAACTCCTGAACCGCCTGGCAAAGGAATTTGTGAAGGCTAAGGGCGATGTTACACCGCTCGTGATGTGTCCTACCGATTATACCCGTCTCTGGGCGAATCCAAAACCAACCGGTTCTCTGGCTATCTTCGGTAATACCCTCGATCCATCTATCAATGTATTCTGGACGGGTGATGTGGTATGTAGTGACTTGACCCGCGAGACCCTCGACTGGGTGAACTCCCGCATCAAGCGCCCTGCTTATTACTGGTGGAACTTCCCTGTAACCGATTATGCACGCCATATCATCATGCAGGGTCCTACCTATGGTTTGCAGACCGACCTGACCAACAAGGATCTCTGCGGTTTCGTGAGCAACCCGATGGAGCATGGAGAGGCTTCCAAGCTGGCTCTCTATGGTGTAGCCGATTATACCTGGAATATCGCCAACTATAATCCGCTCGACAACTGGGAGCGTGGTCTGGTAGATCTTACTCCAGAGGCACACGAGGCTTATCGCACCTTCGCCATGCACTCATGCGATACAGAAACCGGTTATCGCCGTATCGAATCCTGGGAAACCAAGAGCTTCCGCATCGACAACTTTACAGATGCTGAGTTCAATGCCCTGCAGAGCGAGTTTGTAAGAGTGAAGAATGCACCTGCTCAGATGGAGGCAAACTGCAAGAATGCCCTGCTGATGAAGGAACTCCGCCCATGGCTCACAGAGTTTGGCAAGTTGGGCGACCGTGGCTTGAAGACCATGCAGCTCATCAAGGAATACAAGGCTGGTAATGACCAGGCATTCTGGGATGGCTATGTCAACAACCGTATGAGCAAGGAAGATGTGGCTGCTTACGAGAAGCATAAGTCTGGAACCATGGTATTGCAGCCATTCTATGAGCAGTCTATGGATGATATGGCTTCTGGTTTCTTCAAGAAGTTGACTGGCAAGGTGCCTGCCTTCTATAAGGGTATCGGTACTTACGCCACCTTGAGAACTACCCAGAGCAAGGCGATGTTTGACAATGATTCTACTACCTATTATACATCAGGTAATGGTCAGAACACTGGCGACTGGATTGGTGCAGACTTAGGTTGTGTTCGTTCTGTTTCTGAGGTAAGAATCCTTCAGGGTCGTAACTCTGTAGATGATGTGGATTACTTCGACAACACCGTTTTGGAGTATTCTCTTGACAAGAAGGAGTGGAAGGCGCTGACCGGTGAGTTGAAGAAGCAGTATATCATCAACTGGAAGACCGATTCTCCTGTTGAGGCTCGTTATATCCGCATCAAGAAGTTGAAGTCTGACAAGCGCAACTGGGCTGCAGTTCGTACCTTCGAGGTGAACCCAACTACTCCAGAGCATTTGAGCTTCCCTGTTGAGGCAGGCAATCTGCAGGCAGCGATGTATGGTTTCGATGAGAACCCTTGCACCTCATTCACCAACGAGGGCACCCTTACCATGGGTGTAGAGAAGGATGTAAAGGGTTACACCCTGCTGTTGAAGTTGGCTCCAGGCAAATCATTGGTATGTCGCCAGCTGAATGCCAAGGGCAAGGTTTTGGCAACCATCAACATCGACCAGTCATTCTGCAAGATAGAATTGGTGAAGAAGGCTGCCAAGCTTCAGCTGGATGGTTCAGCCGAAATCTTCGAGATCATTCCTGAAAAATAGAATTTACACTATACCGCTAGGCGTCTACCGCTAGACGCCTAGCGGGTTTACGCTCTTGTATTTTCGTTAAAGAAATGTAAAAAGCAAACGAATATGTGGCTTTTCGAATAAAAAGTGATAATTTTGTACTCCGAAACTGGAAAGGTGCTCGAGTGGCTGAAGAGGCACGCCTGGAAAGCGTGTAACCGGCAAAACCGGTTCGGGGGTTCGAATCCCCCTCTTTCCGCTTTTATATATATAATAAAGTATATGAAGAAAAATACAGCTATTGCACGTTTTGCAATATTGGTTTTCACATGGATGTGTTCTCTGCCTATGATGGCTCAAGAAGAGAACATGGGATTTCATCAAGCTCTTAAGACAAAGTTTATAGAGGGTAATGCGGGATTTATGTCTCTCGTTGCCATCGCCCTCATCGTGGGTATGGCTTTCTGTATCGAGCGCATCATCTATCTGAGTCTCTCTGAAATCAACGCCAAGAAGTTGATGCAGGATATCGACCAGAAGGTGGCGGCGGGAGATGTGGAAGGGGCTAAGACACTCTGCCGGAATACCCGCGGGCCGGTGGCTTCTATCTGCTACCAGGGTTTGATGCATATCAGCGAGAGTCTTGATGACATCGAGCGCTCGGTAAGCGGATATGGTACCGTTCAGGCGGCTAACCTGGAGAAGGGATGCTCCTGGATCAAACTCTTTATCGCTATGGCGCCATCGCTCGGATTCCTCGGGGAACCGTGATCGGTATGGTCATGTCGTTCGACCAGATTCAGCAGGCGGGCGATATCAGTCCTACTATCGTGGCTTCGGGTATGAAAGTGGCGCTCATCACTACCATCTTCGGTATCATCGTAGCCCTCATCCTTCAGGTTTTCTATAACTACATCCTTTCTAAGGTGGAGCACCTGACAAGCCAGATGGAGGAGTCGGCGGTTACTTTAATGGATATTATTGCCAAGAATAAATAAACGAAGAGAGAAATGGTTAAATTTCAATTTTCAAAGCAGAAGACGAAGTCGGCCGAAAAGATATCGCAGCAGGTGTTCTATATCATGATAGGACTGGCGGTGCTGGTTTTCGGTCTGTTCTTTTTGGTAGGCTACGATTTGCCTTTCGAAGAGAACCCCGACTTTAATGCGCCTCTCTTTACCGATGTGCTCATCCTGCTGATGTGGCTCTTCCTGATAGGAGGTACAGGTCTGGCAGTCTTTTCGATGATCAGAGATTATCGCAGCAGCAAGTCGGAGGCTGTAGTGAATGGCATTCCCGTGCGTCGCATCTTCCGCATCACATGGATCGGAACTTTGGCAGTTTTGCTGCTTACCTTCTTTTTGGGCGATTCTGCTCCGATGCTCATCAATGGCGAGAATTATGCCGACTGGCTCTGGCTCAAGCTTTCAGATATGTTTGTCATCACATCGCTCCTGATGCTGGTGGCAGGAATCGGTGCCGTCTGTTTCGGTGCCACACGTTATATTCGGAAGAAAAACTAAAGTGAGTGCTTTGGGCTCTCTATTCTATAAATAAGGATTAAATATGCTGATTAGAAGGAAGCAACACGAAACCCCGGGACTGAATACCACATCTACAGCCGATATCTCGTTCATGCTGTTGATATTCTTCCTTGTCACCACATCAATGGATGTGGATAAGGGACTGTTGCGCCAACTCCCTTCACCTGAACCGCAGAAGAAGGAACAGCAGCAGTCGGTGGTAGACAAGGCTAACCTCATGGCGCTGCGCCTGACGGCTGGCGATACGCTTTTGGTCAACGGTAAGCCGATGCAGGTGAGCCAGCTCAAGGAAGAAACCATCCGCTTTGTACACCGCCTGGGCAAGAAACATCTCATCTCTATTGAGAGTGACCGCGATGCCGACTATAATCTCTATTTCCAGATGCAGAATCAGCTGATGGAAGCATATAGCCAGCTGCGCAACGAAACAGCCCAGAAGAAATATCACAGGGATTATGCCCTCTTGAACAATGACCAGAAAGAACAGGTGCGCAACATCTGTCCGCAGCGCATCACAGAGTCGTATGCCAACGCAATGACTCAAACCGACCAGCGTGTTGATGCCAATGCTGAAGAAAAGCAAGGGGAAGAAAATTCGGCAGAAACAGCTACTGAACAGCAGAAAGGAGGTAAACAATGATGAATTTTCATAAGAAATCGCATGAAGTGCCAGGGTTGAATACATCTTCTCTGCCAGACCTCATTTTCTCCGTACTGTTCTTCTTTATGATTGTTACCCACATGCGCCAGGTTACCTTGAAGGTAGACTGCCGTTTGCCACAAGGCAAGGAACTCACCCGCCTGACCAAGAAATCGGCGGTGAGCCATATTTATATAGGTAAGCCAACCAAAGAGATGCAGGCAAAGTATGGTACCGGTACCCAGATTCAGTTGAATGATAAGTTTGCTTCGGCTCCCGAAGTGATGGATTACATTTCGGCAGAAAAGAAGCGTATGTCGCCGGAAGACCAGAAGCTGATGACCGTATCAATCAAAGCAGATCAGGAAACCAAGATGGGTGTGATAACCGACGTAAAGCAGGCTTTGCGCCAGGCAAAAGCACTAAAAATCAGTTATTCTGCCACAGAAAAAGGAAAATAATATTAATTTATCATGTTTTTCTCTTAAAAAATTGCTTTTATTAATTTTTTATATTATCTTTGCAAGCAAATTATTAGTATTATGTCAAAACAAATTTTAGATTCATTAGATAGGCAGATTCTGAAGCTGATTTCTCAGGATGCCCGTATTCCATTTTTGGAAGTGGCACGCGCTTGCAACGTGAGCGGTGCTGCCATTCATCAGCGTGTTGCTAAACTTACAAATCTTGGTATCATCAAGGGTTCACAATTCATCATTGACCCAGAAAAGATAGGTTACGAAACTTGTGCTTATATGGGACTCTATCTGAAGGAGCCTGAGAAGTTTGACCAGGTTGTAGAGGAGTTGAAGAAGATTCCTGAGGTTGTGGAGTGCCACTATACTACAGGCGGCTTTGATATGTTTATCAAGATTTACGCGCTGAACAACCACCATCTCCTGGAAATCATCCATGATAAGTTGCAGCCACTGGGATTGTCTCGCAGCGAGACCATCATCTCTTTCAATGCATCTATCAACCGCCAGCTTTCTATGCAGGATCTCAAGAGTTTCAACGATGATGAAGAGGAAACTGATGAGGAGGCTGCAGCAGAGAAATAAGATATAAAAAGAAAAAAAGCAGTAGCTCCCTGCGGGATTACTGCCTTCTATAAAGGGTGAGGAATGTGAACGGTAAGCCGTTTTCATTCCTCATTTCTTTTTCTGTCACTTCCCATTCTGCCGGATTGATTTCCGGAAAGAAGGTATCGGCATGTTCAGGTTCCTTTTCTACGATTGTGAGATAAAGCTTGTCTGCAAAAGGCAAAGCCTGTTCATATATGCTGGCTCCTCCGATGATGAAACATTCATCTGAAGCTTCTTTGCTTCCAACCGTTTCTTTGTTTCCAACCTCTTCTTTCCTTGCTGCCTCTTCTTTCCTTGCTGCCAGCGCTTCTTCCAGAGAGGTGTATACTTCGCACCCTGTTATCTGCTCTCTTGTCTTCGAGATAACAATATTACGGCGGTTGGGCAAGGCTCCGTTCGGCAGCGACTCAAATGTCTTCCTGCCCATGATGATCGTATGTCCGGTTGTGAGCATACGAAATCGGGTCATGTCCGATGGGATGGCGTAGAGCAACCGGTTCTTGTACCCGATAGCTCTATGCACTTTGGATATACAGGCGATGATGCTAAGCATAAACTATAAACTGTTAACTGTAAACTGTTCTTCCGGAACATGGCTACTCTTGATCTTCCACTCCTGCGGATAGAGGTTGTTGGCACGGTTGCCAATGTTCTTTTCCCAGCCTATCGGAACCTGTCTGTAGGTTATCAGAACATACCCCTTAGGCGTATCGGCAGGCAGATTCACAGCCTCCTTGCGAAGGTAGCGGATGGCATCATCGTAGGATAACTCCACCTGTGGGAAGTGATCTTTGTTGAGCATCGTAGAGAGGGCGAGAGCCTGGTCGGGAATGAGACCCTTTCCCTTGTCTGTTCCCAGTTTCACACCTGCATGCAGCACCTTCAGGTTCTTTTCAGCCTGGTTGTAGATGTCTTTCCATCTGCCCGGAATGGCGTAAACCGTCTCGTTGCTTTCTGCAGGCATCCATTCCGTATCAGTCTTCAGCCAGCCGTCCGGAATCTCCGGTCCCTTTCCTTTAGCCACCTTCTTGTCTTTCTTCTTATCCTTCCTGTTCTCCTTGGCTGGTGAGCCGGCTTCCCATTCGCCCTCTTTCTTCAGAATCGCCATAAACAGACCTTCGCCTCGCGAAACGCCAGGAATGAACCGGTAAACCGGGAAGTCGGTGCCCGTGAGGTTGCGGGTGATGTTCCATGTATCTTCTACACCCTCCAGTGCCATCACTTCAGCGCCAAGTTCTTCGCATATCCAGTCCACGTTCTCCTCATCTTCGTGCGCATTGAAGGTGCAGGTAGAGTAAATCAGGATACCGCCTGGCTTCAGACAGTTCCAGATATCCGATACGATTTCGCGCTGCAGCTGCCAGCAGTTGTTCACATTCTGGGTACTCCATTCGCCGATAGCCCCTTCATCTTTGCGGAACATTCCTTCGCCGGAGCAGGGAACATCGGTAAGAATCACATCAAACTGCAACTTAGATTTCTTGTAATCGCGGGGATAGTTGTTGGTAACAATCATATCCGGATGACCGAACTTCTGTACGTTTTCGGCAAGAATCTGCGAGCGGGTGCGCATCGGTTCGTTGCTGAAGAGCAGACTCCCTTCCGGCAAGGCAGCCCTTACGGCTGTCGACTTTCCGCCAGGGGCAGCACAGAGATCCAGCATCATCACCGGTTCTTTTACGTACTGTCGGATAGCCATATCTACAAACATAGATGAGGCTTCCTGTACATAATATAAGCCGGCATGCAGCAGCGGATCGAAGGTGAATCCGGGACGCGTAGAGAGATAACGGCCGGTTTCCGGACACCAGGGAACCGGTTCGCCATCAGCATCCTTGCATTTAAAAGGATTGATGCGGATACTGGTTGGTGCCTCCTCTTCAAGGATAGCATGCTCCAGACGCTGATACAGCTTTTCGCCCATCAGTGCCTGCGTATATGTTCTGAAATCTTCAGGTAATGTCTTCATTCTGTTTCTTTTTCTTTAATTTGTTTGCAAAAATAAGAAATTTTTCGTTTCTTTGCAACTAAATCGCGAAGAGATGCGTCTAAGAAGCAGAAATTTTTCAAATAACAAGGTAAAACAGTAAAAAATAATGATATGAAGAAAGCAATATTGGCATTAGCGCTCGTTATGAGCATCGGAGCCACCCAAGTGTCTTTGGCGTCTTCTGCTCCAAAACATCGTTATCATCCAACTACCCAACAGGTAGATTCAAAGGCTGCTCCTGCATCTGCCGCACAGCCATCTGCTTCGAAGGATAAAGGCGACGAGGCGTTGGAGGCTTATTCTGATACAACCAGTACAGATTCGGCCAACTATGATGATTATGATGAGAATGATAATAAGTCTGTTCATTCTAGATACAGTTTAGACAACTATGATGATCCGTTCGATTTCATCGGTTCGGTATTTGGTGGCGGAGCGCTGGCTGTTATGATCATCTTCTGTATCATCTTCGGTCTGCTATTTGTCTTTGCTCCGCTGATCATCGTATTTCTGGTTATCAGATATCTGATTCGCCGCCACAACGACCGGATGAAACTGGCGGAGATGGCGATGGAGAAGGGCATCAATGTTCCGGAAAGCGACCGGCCGATAGACAAGCAGAGCGATGAGTATCTGGTAAAGCGTGGATTGAGAAATGCCTTCCTGGGAGCCGGTTTGTGCGCCATGTTTGCCTGGTGGGATGCTGATTTCCTGGCTGGCATCGGAGCCCTGGTCTTCTTCTATGGATTGGGACAGACCCTCATAGGTTCGCTTCCAGCCATCAAGGATTGGTGGAGAAACCGCCATGGCAATCAGGGCACAGGTTATAATGGAACTCCGGTATAAAAATCAAACAACAATTATTAGTTAATATATAGTGGAAAAGTTATCCGATATTTCTCTCGTCACGAAGGTGGTGATGCTTCATGACCGCAAGTCGTTCGACTTGCTGGTCAGGAAGTATCAGTCACCCATTCGTGGGTTCTTCCTACGGCAGACGCTGGGGGATGCGCAGCTGAGTGACGACTTGGCGCAGGATACCTTTGTGAAGGCTTATACCCATCTGTCGGGTTTCAGGGGTACAGCCAGCTTTTCCACTTGGCTTTATCGTATCGCCTATAATGTGTGGTATGATTATACCCGCAGTTATAAGGAAACGCAGGATATCGATACGCCGGCGGTTGCCCGACAGAATGCGCAGGGAGTGAATACCGGACTGAAGATGGATTTACTCAATGCCCTGCGGATATTGAGTGAGAACGAACGTACATGCATCACGCTGCAGCTGATGGATGGTCTCTCTATAGATAAGATTGCAGAGGTGACGGGAATGGCGCAAGGCACCATTAAGTCGCATCTCTCTCGTGGAAAACAGAAACTTGCAAGTTACTTAAAAAAGAATGGTTATGACCGATAAGATAAATGATAAGAAGTTGGAGAGCATGAAAGGGGAACCGTTGGCCCCTCAGGATGAAGAACTCTTACAGATGTTCTTTTCCGATTGCCAGATGTCAGAGATTCCTGATGACGGATTCTCCGACAGGGTGATGCAGGCCTTGCCGGCTTTACCCGAAACTGGTACAGCGATGTCGCTGGTTAAGCGCCAGCGTCTGGAACATTTATGGACGGCAGCCTGTGTGGCAGCAGGCATCATCATAGCAGTAGTCTGTCAGGGATGGGAACAGATTCAGGGGTGGCTTTTCTCTATGAAGATAGATTTCCTCCTTTCCGGTTCGCGTGTTCTTACGCATGTGGCAGATTCCATCGCCCACTCTCAGAATCTCCTGATGGTGCTGGCTGGCTTCGTTGTCCTCATCATGGTTTGGGGATATAATGAACTGGCTGATGCACGTCAGTAGGCTTCTTCCCTGATATCAATTGTATAAATGATCAACTCTTTCTATTAGCAGAATAGTTTTTAGTGCTAATAGAAAGAGTTTTTTATTACTATAAATATCATCTTTATGCTCTTGAAATCTCCGTTCATCGACGCTGAACGGACATTCAACGTCGCTGAACGGATATTCAACGTCGCTGAACGGACATTCAGCGTCGATGAACGAAGATTTAATATTGCTGAATATAGAAAAACAAATAGGTGCTGCTACTTTTTCAGTAGAGCACCTATGCTTATGATATCGGTTTCTAAAACAATTTATAGGTAGTGCGGAGCACTTTGAACTCGGTTCGGCGGTTCAGCTGGTTGCAGATTTCCTGATGCTCCTTGCTCTGCTTCAGGATAAATTCTTCGTTGAGCACATCGCCTTCCTTGAGCCAAGGATACTTCACGGTGAGTTTCTTGCGCACATTCTTCGGCTTCTCCTTGCCGTAGCCCACAGGAGTGAGGCGCTCTTTCTCTATGCCGTGTTTTATCAGATAGTCTACTACCGATTGGGCGCGGCGCAGAGACAGATGCTTGTTATATTCGCTGTTTCCCTTGTAGTCGCAATGGGCGCTGAGTTCGATGGTAACGTGCGGGTTCTCTTTCAGCAGCGTTACCAGCTGGTCGAGGGCTGTTGTACTGGCTTCGGTAAGGGTTGCCTTGTCGAAATCGTAGAAGATGTTGTCGATGAGTACAGGGGCTGTGATGGAAGCCAGCGGGAACTGGAGCACGTATTCCTTACTCTCTTTAGCTGAATCAACCCGAAGTTCTTCCTTGTGGTTGAGGTAGCCTTTGCAGGATGCCATCACCAGGTAGTCGACATGCGGATTGATAGAGAGGGCAAACGAACCGTCGCCCTTGACGGATAGTTTCCTGTTCGTTCCGTCGTTGCCTACGATTCTGACCTCTGCGGCAGGCAGTTCATAACCGTCTTTCTCGTAAACCCATCCCTTCATTGTGGTAACAATCTCCGGATTCTCGAAGGAGTAGATATGATCGTAGCCTCTTCCGTCTTTTCTGTTAGAGCAGAAGAAACCCTGATTGTGGAGACCTTCGAAAGTCATTCCGAAGTCATCGGCTTCTGTATTCAGCGGATAGCCGGGGTGGGTGAGTTCATATTTCCGGGTGATGGAATTTACTTTGGCGATATAGATGTCGAGTCCGCCCATTCCCACATGACCGTTGCTGCTGAAGTAAAAGTCGCCGTTAGGACGGAAGGTAGGGAACATCTCATCGCCTGGGGTGTTGATAGGCTCGCCCAGGTTCTCTACGCCGCCCAGTCCGGCAGGAGTGATGCGCACTCGCCAGATGTCGAGACCGCCCTTTCCGCCCGGCATGTCTGATACGAAATAGAGCCATTCGCCATCAGGGGAGATGGCTGGATGGGCAAAACAGCTGAGTGTATCTTTGCTGATTTCCAGATTCGTAGGCTTGCTCCAGGCTGCATCCGAGCGGTTGGAAGTTACTATCTGGGCTAAGCGGGGCGAAGTGGGATCGGTGGCACACTGGGTGAGGTACATCTGCTTGCCGTCTGGGGTAAAGCAGCATGCGCCCTCTTCGTAGTCGGTGTTGAGACCGGTTCCGATGGCTTCCGGCTTGCTCCATTTGCCTTTATCGTTCTTTTCAGAGAAGAAAATGTCGGCAGATTTCGTTCCCGTCACTCCGTTCAGGTCGCTGCCCTGGGCTTCGTTGCGGGTTGAGGTGAAATAGAGCTGACTGTTGTCATCGCTGAGGAACATCGGCGAATAGTCGTCTCTTCGGGAGTTGAAAACATCCATCCGCTTTACCTTGTACCGGCTTCCTTCCTTCTTCCAGACTGGGGCTTTTCGTGCCGATTCGAGTCCGTTCTTTACCAGCATATTGTCGGGCATGGAATCGAGCAGGAATTCGAATTCCTTGGCTGCCTGTCTGTAACTTCCGTTCTTCAGGAGAAGCCGGGCGTAAGCCAGGCGGTCGTTGAGGTCAGCCTGCTTGTATCGGATGGCATTGCTGTAGGCTGCCAGTGCCTTCGGCGTACTGTTGATTTTATCATAGCAGCGTGCCATCTTCAGAGCCACCTTGCCCCGGGCAGCCCGCTCTTTGGTAGGTGTTTTGGTGTACACCTTTTTATATTGGGTTGCCGCATCGTAGTATTCGCCTAAAGAAAGATGCTTGTCTGCTTTCTTCAGGTTCTGTTCAATGCCGCAACTTATCAGAAAGAGGCAGCTGATTGCTGTTATGATTTGATAAAATCTTATTTGTTTCATATTGATTTACATCTGCGAGAATGGCTGACGATATTGGCAGCCTGCCTTCCAGTTGCTGCAGCCATAGGCGGTCTTGCCCTTGATGATGACGCCCTTGCCGCAGAGCGGACATGGTTTGCCAACCATTGGGTCGGCAGCTGGAGCCGGCTGAGCAGGAGCATTCTGAGAATCTGCATTCTGTGCTGCTGCCTTATCGGCTTTCTTGGCTGGAGCCTTTCGGGCAGCCGGTTTCTTGGCAGCCGGTTTCTTCTTGAGGTCTTCCTCTGTCATGATGGTCACTCTCCGGTTGCTGTTGTCTGACAACACATCGATGACAATCTTGTTGATCTGTTCTTTCAGTCCGTTGATGAAGTCGGCAGGATCGTAGGTCTTGTGCTCGATGTCGCGGAGCTTCTTCTCCCAGATACCGGTCAGTTCGCAACTCTTCAGCAGTTCCTCATGGATGGTGTCAATGAGTTCGATGCCTGTCGGGGTTGCCATCAGATTCTTGCGCTGGCGACGGATGTAGTGGCGCTTGAAGAGGGTCTCGATGATGCCGGCACGGGAGGATGGTCGGCCGATTCCGTTCTCCTTCAATGCTGCACGAAGTTCTTCGTCTTCTACGAATTTACCGGCTGTCTCCATCGCACGCAGCAGGGTTGCCTCGGTATAATACTTAGGTGGCGTGGTCCATTTCTCCGTCAGGGTAGGCTGATGTTCTCCCGATTCGCCTTTTGTGAAGGATGGGAGGGTTCTTTCTTCTACCACTTCCTTCTTGGCGCCGTTTCCTGAGTCTGCGTTTCCGTTGGCGTTATCTGAAGCATCATCGTCATCTGCATTCTTTACATCCTTGGCATAGACTACTCGCCAGCCCGGTTCGAGAATCTCCTTACCGCTCACCTTGAACTCTATCTTCTCCGGTTTCGGTCCATCTTCGTTGATGACTTCGCCCAAAACGGTGGTGGTGGAGAATTTACAGTCCGGATAGAACACGCTGATGAATCGCTTGGCGATGAGATCATAGACATTCGCCTCCATATCGGTGAGTCCGGTTGGCGGAACTCCGGTTGGGATGATGGCGTGGTGATCGGTTACCTTGCTGTTATCGAATACCTTCTTGCTCTTCGGCAATTTCTTGCTGATTGTTGCGAGTTGCTGGATGAGCGGGAGGTATTTCTGCTGACTCATGATCTTTGCCTGACTCACTCCGTTCAGAATCTGCGGACATTTCGGATAGATATCGTCGGTCAGGAACTGGGTGTCTACACGAGGATAAGTGGTGTACTTCTTCTCGTAGAGACTCTGGATGAGCTTCAGCGTAATATCGGCAGAGTAGGCAAACTTCTTGTTGCAATCCACCTGCAGTGAGGTGAGGTCGTAGAGATGAGGTGGCGCCTCGTTTCCCTTTTTCTTGCTTACATCCGTAACGGTGAAGGGTTTGCCGGCGATGGTGCTGAAAGCCTTCTCGCCTTCCTCCTTGCTGGTAAACTTGCCGCTGGTTGCCGTAAACTGGGTGTCGCGATAGATGGTGGCGAGTACCCAGTAAGGTTCGGAAACGAAGTTGTCGATTTCCTTCTGGCGGTTTACGATGAGGGCAAGGGTAGGGGTCTGCACCCGGCCGATGCTAAGCACCTGTCGATTCTGTCCATATTTCAATGTGTAAAGTCGGGTAGCGTTCATGCCGAGAATCCAGTCGCCGATGGCACGGGAAAGTCCGGCAAGATAGAGTGACTGATATTCCCCCTGGTCTTTCAGTTCCTGGAAGCCCTGCTTGATGGCTTCATCGGTCATGGAAGAAATCCACAATCTCTTGACGGGGCATTTCGCCTGCGCTTTCTGCATCACCCATCTCTGGATAAGCTCTCCTTCCTGTCCGGCGTCACCGCAGTTGATGATGCTGTCGGCAGCCTGCATCAGTTTCTCGATGGTAGCAAACTGCTTCTTGATGCCTTCATCGTTGATGAGCTTGATACCGAATCGCTGTGGAATCATCGGCAACGCCGAAAGGCTCCAATGTTTCCACATCGGAGTATAATCATCCGGTTCCTTCAGCTCACAAAGGTGGCCGAAGGTCCATGTTACTTGGTAACCATTACCTTCCATATAACCGTCGCGTGCCGTGGTAGCCCCGATGATTCGGGCGATATCCTTAGCCACACTCGGTTTCTCTGCTATACAAACTATCATGTTTTATTCTTATTTCTGTTTGCAAAGGTACAATAAAATAATGAGAAAGCCATCATTTCAGCTCCTTTTTCTCATTGCCGGGAATAAAAAAAGCCCTGTAAGGCTTGGGCACAATCTAGAACTTGTGCCTTGCCTTACAGGGCGTATTTTATAAATATCTGCGTAATCTTCGCAATCTGCGTGAGATAAAAATTATTCCCGCGTGCGATTACTCGTACTCCTGCCAGCTCTTAATCTGCAACTGGTCCTGGCTCATTGTGCAGAATGCCTCGATGAAGGCTGAAGCCAGACGGGCATTGGTGAACAGAGGAATGTTGTGGTCGATGGCGCCACGACGGATTCTGTAACCATTGGTCAACTCACGCTTGGTGTGATTCTTAGGGATGTTGACGATGAGGTCGAACTTGTGGTCGGCAATCATCTGCATCACGTTAGGAAGATCCTTTTGGTCCTCATCAGGCCATCCTACGGCTGTAGCCTTCACGTTGTTCTCGTTGAGGAACTTCGCTGTACCGGCTGTAGCATAGATGGTGTAACCGTTCTTCACCAGCGCCTGTGCAGCATCGAGCAGAGAAGCCTTCTCCTTGGCACCACCGCTTGAAAGCATGATGCCCTTGTCCTTAGAAGGAATCTTGTAGCCGGTAGCAATCAATGAGTTGAGCAATGCCTCTTCGAAAGTATCACCCATACAGCCTACCTCACCGGTAGAGCTCATATCTACACCCAAAACTGGGTCGGCGTTCTGCAAGCGGGCGAATGAGAACTGGGATGCCTTCACACCCATACGGTCGATATCGAAAGCAGACTTATCCGGTTTCTGATATGGAGCATCGAGCATGATGCGGGTAGCCGTTTCGATGAAGTTGCGCTTCAATACCTTGCTTACGAATGGGAACGAACGGGATGCACGGAGGTTACACTCGATTACCTTTACATCACGACCCTTAGCCAGGTACTGGATATTGAAAGGACCAGAGATGTTGAGCTCCTTGGCGATGGCACGTGAAATCTTCTTGATCTGACGGGCTGTAGCGAAGGAAATCTGCTGGGCAGGGAAGGTCATGGTGGCATCACCAGAGTGAACGCCAGCATACTCTACGTGCTCTGAAATACCATACTCTACAATCTCACCGTTCTGGGCAACACCATCGAACTCAATCTCGTTGGTCTCTGTCATAAACTGAGAGATAACTACTGGGTATTCCTTAGAAACCTCAGAAGCTGCCTCCAGGAAGCGACGCAACTCATCATCATCGTGGCAAACGTTCATGGCTGCACCGGAAAGAACGTAAGATGGACGAACGAGAACAGGATAGCCTACCTCGTCGATGAACTTCTGGACATCCTCCATTGATGTGAGGGCGCTCCACTTAGGCTGGTCGATACCCAACTTATCGAGCATGGCAGAGAACTTACCGCGGTTCTCGGCACGGTCGATGTTGACTGGAGATGTACCCAGAATTGGCACAGACTGGCGATGAAGCTTCATAGCCAGGTTGTTTGGAATCTGACCACCCACAGAAACAATCACGCCACGTGGTGACTCCAGGTCGATGACATCGAGTACACGCTCGAATGAAAGCTCATCAAAGTAGAGACGGTCGCACATATCGTAGTCGGTAGATACGGTCTCCGGGTTGTAGTTAATCATGATTGACTTGTAACCCAACTTGCGGGCTGTATTGATGGCGTTTACTGAACACCAGTCGAACTCTACGGAAGAACCGATGCGGTAAGCACCCGAACCGAGAACGATGACAGACTTCTCGTTCTTGTAGTAGTTGATGTCGTACCCCTCTACAGCGTATGTCATGTAGAGATAGTTGGTGAGGTCAGGATGCTCGCTTGCCACAGTAGGGATGCGCTTTACGGCAGGAAGAATGTTCAGCTTCTTGCGCAGGGCACGAACAGCCAGCACCTCCTTCTCCATGTTGGTATCTTTGGTCTTCAATACGAAGCGGCCAATCTGGAAGTCAGAGAAGCCCAATACCTTAGCCTCGCGCAATACCTCGGCAGGAATCTCCTCCAGAGTATTATATTCAGAAAGCTTGTGCTTGTAATCTACGATATTCTTCATGCGCTCGATGAACCAAGGATCAATCTTGGTCAAGTCCTCGATGCGCTCGATTGTGTAACCTTCCTCCAAAGCCTGGGCGATGGCGAAGATACGGAGGTCGGTAGGGTTAGAAAGTTCCTCATCCAAGTTATTAAACTTGGTGTGGTCGTTGCCTACGAAACCGTGCATTCCCTGACCAATCATACGGAGACCCTTCTGGAGCATCTCCTCGAATGAACGGCCGATAGACATGATTTCGCCTACAGACTTCATGGAAGAACCAATCTTGCGGCTTACACCGGCAAATTTGGTAAGGTCCCAACGAGGAATCTTACAGATCATATAGTCGAGTGATGGAGCCACATAAGCTGAGTTAGGAGTACCCATCTCACCAATCTGGTCGAGCGTATAACCGAGGGCAATCTTGGCAGCAACGAAGGCGAGCGGATAACCGGTAGCCTTAGATGCGAGGGCAGAAGAACGGCTCAAGCGAGCATTGATCTCGATGATACGGTAGTCGTTGGTCTCAGCATTGAAAGCATACTGGATGTTGCACTCACCCACGATGTTGAGGTGACGGACGCACTTCACGGCGATGTCCTGCAACATCTTCACCTGCTCGTCGGTAAGAGAACAGGTTGGAGCCACCACGATAGATTCACCTGTGTGAATACCCAGTGGGTCGAAGTTTTCCATAGAGGCAACGGTGAAGCAACGGTCGTTAGCATCACGGATGCACTCGAACTCAATCTCCTTCCATCCCTTCAGGCTCTCCTCAACAAGCACCTGAGGTGCGAAAGTGAAGGCAGATTCAGCAATCTCCTTAAACTCCTCTTCGGTCTTGCAGACACCAGAACCGAGACCACCCAGCGCGTAGGCAGAACGGATCATGATAGGGTAGCCGATGTTGCGTGCCGCAGCCACAGCCTCCTCCATGTTCTCGCAAGCGTGGCTTACTGGAACCTTGAGGTCAACCTTGTTAAGCTCCTTTACGAAGAGGTCGCGGTCTTCCGTGTTCATGATAGCCTCTACCGAAGTACCCAACACATCCACACCATACTCCTTGAGCACACCGTTGAGGTAAAGTTCTGTACCAACGTTCAAACCCGTCTGTCCACCCCAAGCCAGCATGATGCCGTCTGGGCGCTCCTTCTTGATAATTTCAGTTACAAAAAAAGGTGTCACCGGCAAGAAATAAACCTTGTCAGCAATACCTTCACTTGTCTGAATTGTAGCAACGTTTGGATTAATGAGGACGGAACTAATACCCTCCTCGCGCAAAGCCTTGAGAGCCTGCGAACCGGAATAGTCAAACTCACCTGCCTGGCCGATCTTCAAAGCACCGGAACCCAGAACGAGGACTTTCTTAAGCTGTTTCTTCATCATTAAATATAACTATAAGTTTGTTCTTTATATGTCTTGGTATTTATGTTTTTAGCAACTAAACTGCATTTGCGTTAGTTCACAAATGGTAGACACACTATTTCTAGATGCAAAGTTACGCTATTTATTTGATTATTCCAAATTTTCTGCAATTCTTTACAGTTAAATAACATCAAATCTCATAATTTCTTCCCTAAAATCTTTTATTATTACTATTTTTTTGTTACTTTTGCAGCGGCTTTTAGTCATGTATAAAAAGAATAAACAAATAGCAAACAAGATAAATATAACAACAATGAAAGTCGGATTATTCGTCCCTTGTTATGTGGATGCCCTTTACCCTGAAGCGGGTGTGGCTACATACAAGTTGCTTAAGCATTACGGACTAGACGTGGGTTATCCCGAAAAACAGACTTGCTGCGGCCAGCCAATGGCTAATGCCGGTTTTCAGGACAAGTCGGAGAAGGTCATAGAGACATTTGATGAGCTGTTCAAGGATTACGATTATATCGTAGCTCCTTCTGCCTCATGTGCTGCTTACGTAAAGGTGTATTATCCTAAAATCCTTGAGGGTAAGCACGAGTGTATTTCCTCAAAGAAAATCATGGATGTTGTGGAGTTCCTTCACGATGTGCTGAAGGTGGATCATGTGCCGGGCAAGTTCCCGCATGTGGTGAGTGTACACAACAGTTGCCACGGTGTGCGCGAACTGGGATTGTCATCTCCTTCTGAGCGCCACATCAAGCCTTTCAACAAAATCATTGACTTATTAAATATGGTGGAAGGTATTACCATCCACGAACCGGAGCGTAAGGATGAGTGCTGCGGATTCGGCGGTATGTTCTCTATTGAGGAACCTGCCGTTTCTACCCGTATGGGCGAGGACAAGATCAAGCGCCACATGGCTACAGGTGCTGAGTATGTAACGGGTCCGGATTCTTCCTGCCTGATGCACATGGCGGGAATCGCCAAGAAGGAGAAGATGCCGATCAAGTTTATTCATGTTGTTCAAATATTAGCTGCAGGACTATGAGTACAGAACATTCCAAGAGAGCTGCGAAGTTTACGCAGAATGTAGAGAAGACCACCTGGCACGATGCTACCTTCTGGTCTGTTCGTCAGAAAAGAGATAGAATGGCGCAGGGACTTCCTGAGTGGGAAGATCTCCGCGAGCATGCGTCTGAAATCAAGATGCACACGATTACCCATCTTGCCGATTATCTCGATATGTTTTCCAAGAATCTGGAGAGCCGCGGGGTAAAGGTTCACTGGGCAAAGGATGCGCAGGAATTCAATGAGATTGTGCTCGGTATTCTGAAAGACCATAACGTGAAGAAGATGGTGAAGTCGAAGTCGATGCTCACCGAGGAGTGCGAGATGAATCCTTATCTGGAGCAGCACGGCATTGACGTGGTAGAGACAGACCTGGGTGAGCGCATCATCCAGCTTCTGGGTCAGAAGCCTAGCCATATCGTGATGCCTGCCATCCACCTGAAGCGTGAGGAGGTAGGTAAGATGTTCGAGGAGAAGGGTATCTCCAAGGAAATCGGCAACTACGATCCTACTTACCTGACCCGCTGTGCCCGTCATCATCTCCGCGACCAGTTTATGGAAGCTGGAGCAGGTATGACCGGATGTAACTTCGGTGTGGCTGCTACCGGCGATTGCGTGGTTTGCACCAACGAGGGTAATGCGGATATGACTACTTCCATGCCTAAGCTCCATATCGTAGCGATGGGTATTGAGAAACTGGTTCCTGATTATAAGTCATTGGCTGTATTCCAGCGTCTGCTTTGCCGCTGCGGAACCGGTCAGCCTACCACCGCCTTCACTTCTCATTTCCGCCAGGCTCGTCCGGGTGCCGAGATGCATGTGGTGCTGGTGGATAATGGCAGAAGCGATATTCTCGCCGATAAGGACCACTGGCAGACTTTGAAATGTATGCGTTGCGGAGCCTGCATGAATACCTGTCCGGTTTATCGTCGTTCAGGCGGTTACAGTTACACCTATTTTATACCGGGTCCTATTGGTGTGAACCTGGGTATGCTGAAGAATCCTCAGAAGTACAGCGACAATGTTTCTGCCTGCACCTTGTGCTTGTCTTGCGACAATGTCTGTCCTTCCAAGGTAGGACCAGGTTCGCAGATTTACGTATGGCGCCAGAGTCTGGAGAAGTTGGGCAAGGCAGATCCTGTGAAGAAGGCGATGTCGAATGGTATGAAGTATCTCTTCGACCGTCCTGCGCTCTACACCACAGCCCTGAAGTTTGCTCCGCTTGTCAATCTGGTTCCTGAATGCTGTACGCACTTCAGCAATTGGAATGCCTGGGGCATCGGTCACGCCATGCCTGAGTTTGCCAAGAAGAGTTTTCATCAATTATGGAAGGAGGGAAAAGTAAAATGAAGAAAGAAGATTTCCTGAACAAGTTGCGCAAGAATACGCATGTTCAATTCGATATGCCTGCCGTAGATGTGAAGGGTATCCAGTATGAGGATACGCTGAAACAGTTTATTGAGATGACGGAATCGGTAGGTGGCCATGTGATAGAAGCGAAGGAGGGTGAGAGTCTGGATGAGCTGGTGAAGAAGGCTTATCCGGAAGCCAAGGTCTTTGCCTCTCATCTGCCAGAAATCACGATTGCCCAGAAGAATCCTGATACGGTGACTGAGGCTAATGACCTGAATGGTACTGATGTGGGTATTGTTCGTGGTGAAGTGGGGGTTGCCGAGAATGGCTGCGTCTGGATTCCTCAGACCATGAAGGAGAAAGCGGTGCTTTTCATCTCGGAATACCTTGTGATATTCCTCGAAAAAGAGAAGATTGTGAACAATATGCATGAGGCTTATGCCCGTATTGAGATGGATCCGAAGTACAATTTCGGTACTTTCATCAGTGGTCCTTCCAAGACTGCCGATATCGAGCAGGCTCTGGTTATGGGTGCGCAAGCTGCTCGTGGTGTGACAGTTATACTCTTGTAAAAGGCAGAAATCCCGAAACTCACTATCGTGTGAACTTCGGGATCTCTTTATACTGTCCATTCATAGGTGTCGTAAACCACGCCTCTTCCTCCGAAACCTTCTTTCTGGTAGATGAGGCTGGTGTTGAGCACCTTTCCTCCTTCTTCATTAGATGTTCCGAAATCGAAATAATCAAAATCCTTATACCTTATATTAATGAGATTCAGAAACAAAGCATCGAGTGCATGCGCCTTTTTTCCCTCTTCTGATGCGGAAATATACTGCGTGTGAACCACTTTTCTGCTGATGTACAGAACGGTTCCGCCTAGCATCTTGCCAGATTCTTCTCGGGCAACATACAGTTTGATATTGTCAGGGAAAGATGTTTTCAGTCTGCTCATCTCTTGCAAGGTATGAACAGGATGAGCCTGATAGGTGTTCATCAGGTTTACGGTTAAGATGCTCCAGAACGTTTCGTAATCCTCACTTTCTTCAATGAAGATTCCTTTTTCCAGGGCTTTCCTTGCGCCCGATTTTCTGATATTATACCATTTCAGCGGATGCTTCAGGTCGATGACAGCCGCAATGTTTCTGGCGCAGATTTGCGCCCGGCATTCCTTGAAGAGAGCATAGAGGTCTTCTTCGGCTGGCAGTTGCTGGTAAATCCAGGGTATCGGTTTGTAGATGCACTTGCGGAAACCTGCCTGCTTCAGGTATGTGTTGATGGCAACGAAAACCTGACAGATATTTTCTGCTGAGGCGTGTCCGGTAGTGAGCAGTCCGGCATAGGTGAGTCCCTGATGAGAATAGAAAACATCTCCGTCCTCATTGGCAGGGAGTAAGGCATAGAGCTTGTTGTTGTGGAAAATCATGAGCGAATGGTCATGGAAACGGTCGCTGTGATAATCCATGTAGGAGCGGTTGAGAAGGAAGGTGGCGTTGCGTGCATGTTCTACATAGGCATTCCAGACTTCCTTGTCTGCATCGTTGTATTTTCTGATCTCAAACATGATTTTTAGCGTTATTGATTCTCGGTCTTTGAGAGATTAGGACTTTGGGATGAACTGATGAATCTAAGATATTCGTCATATTCGCGTATGTAGTCTTCTTCCTCAAACTTGTGGGAAGCCAGAACCAGACACAATGAGCCGGAAGAGAAATCATCCAGTGTTCGCCAGATATTGACATCTACGAACAGTCCCTCCCAAGGGTGGTTGAGATGATAGGTCTTCTTCTGTTCTCCATTATCCAGTGTTACCGAAAAGGAACCGCTGGCTGCTATGATGAATTCCTGGCATTTCTTGTGAGCATGGCCACCGCGACTTTCTCCGCCCGGAACATCATAGGTCCAGTAGGTACGGGCAATGGCAAAGGGAATATGCGTCTCTCCCTCTGCCACTGTCAGGTTGCCTCTAGGGTCGAATATCTTGGGTAATGTGATAATTCTTCCTAATTCTTTCATGTTTATTTCTTCATGTATGGGTCGGTTCCCAATACAGTCTTTGCCAGACGCTTTGCCTTGTCGCGGAGCTGGTTGAGGTCATCGCCCTTCTCGCCGTAGCAGAGTACGACGCCCATGCGGCGGCCTACGTGAGCCTCTGGCTTGCCGAAGATACGGATGCGGGTATGGTCTTCCTTCAGCGCATCGAGCATATTGTAGTTTAATGGCTCGGTGCTTTCCTCTGGCGAGAGGATGACGGCAGAACAGCCGATGTGCTCCAGATGGATTCCGGCGATAGGCAAGCCCATCACGGCACGGAAGTGGAGCTCAAACTCGCTCAGGTTGGTGGTGTGACCAAGGGTTACCATACCTGTATCGTGTGGACGAGGACTCAACTCAGAGAAGATAACCTCGCCCTGCTTGCTCAGGAAGAACTCTACGCCCCAGAGACCGGCACCTGTCAATGCCTTGGTTACTTCGCCGGCAATGTGCTCAGCCTTCTTCAAAGCCTCTTCAGGAATCTGGAATGGCTGCCAACTCTCGCGGTAGTCGCCGCCCTTCTGTACGTGGCCTATAGGTGGACAGAAGAGGGTAGGACCGTCTTTCTGGGTGACGGTGAGGAGGGTGAACTCAGAATCGAAGTCGATAAATTCCTCGATGATTACTTCCTTCACGTCGCCACGACCTTCTTCCATTGCCTCCTTGTAAGCCTCCTTCAGTTCATCATCGTTGTGAACATAGCTCTGACCATGGCCGCTTGAACTCATCAGAGGTTTCACTACGCATGGGAAACCGATTTCATCGGCAGCGTTCTTAAACTCCTCGAAGGTCTTGGCATAGAAATACTTGGCGGTGCGCAGACCCAGTTCCTTGGCGGCAAGGTCGCGGATGGCACGGCGGTTCATGGTGTAGTTTACGGCACGGGCAGAAGGCACAACCTGGATGCCCTCCTTCTCGAAGTCGAAGAGTCGCTCGGTGCGGATAGCTTCAATCTCAGGCACGATGATGTCTGGGTGATGTTTCTCTACCACTGCGGTCAATGCGTCGCCATCGAGCATCGAGAACACTTCTCGCTCGTCGGCTACCTGCATGGCTGGTGCATTGTCATACTTGTCGCAAGCGATGACGTACTGTCCTGCTCGCTTTGCGGCGATGGTAAATTCTTTGCCCAGTTCGCCTGAGCCCAAAAGCATAATCTTCTTCATTTATATGATGTTTAATATTTTATGTCCCTAAAATAAATCACTAATCACTAATAATTAATCACTAAGTCCGAACTTCTTTCTGATAAATTCTGCGATAAACTTCTCTGTTTCTTCGATTCCCAGATGGCTGCTGTTGATGCAGAGGTCGTAGCTCTCGCTGTGTCCCCACTTCTTGCCTGTATAGTAATCGTAGTAAGAGGCGCGCTGCTCCTCGTGGCTTTCGATGAACTTGCGGGCGGAGGCTCTGTCGATGTCCTTTCGCTTGCACACTGCCTTAATGCGGTCGTCGATATTGGCGGTGATGAAGATATTAATCACATTCTTGTAATCACGCAGCACATAGTCGGCGGTTCTGCCCACGAACACGCAGTTGCCCTCATTGGCAGCCTTTCTGATAGCGTCGCTCTGGAACTTGTACAGACCTTCCTGCGAGAAGTCGTTGTGATAGAAATTGTTATCGCTCAGGAAGGGCAGATGGGTATGGAAGAGAGACTTGAAGAATCCCTTCTGCTCATCGTTCTGCTCGAAGAATTTCTCAGAGAATCCACTCTCCTTGGCGGCAAGATTCAGCAGCTCACGGTCGTAACATTTGCAACCGAAATCCTCCGCCAGCTTCTCGGCGATGATATGCCCGCCGCTACCTATCTGGCGACCTACGTTTATGATAATCTTATTCATAATCTTTAGTTTGTAGTTTATAATTTATAGCATGAACCGCCTATGGCAATCTTGCTAAACGGCTAAGCCCTATTAACTATTAACTTTTAGCTGTTCTTGGTGTTGTCTTTTCAGCTTGTTCATGTACCACATCATTACGACTCCGGCGATGACTGCGGCAGCGAAGTCGGAGATAGGCATACTGTACCATACTCCATCAATGTCCCATATCATCGGCAGGAAAGCCAGGAGCGGCAGAAGGATGAGCAACTGTCTCGACAAGGAGAGGAAGATACTGATCTTCACCTTTCCGATGCACTGGAAGAAGTTGGTGATAACCATCTGGAACCCGATGACCGGGAAGCAGAACATCACTACTCTGATCGCCTTAATGCCCAAGTCTATCAGTTGCTTATCGGTTGTAAACAGTCGTGCGCAGTAGTAAGGCAGGAACATCGCTATCAGCCAGCCCGTTACCATGATGGCGGTGGCGGCAATGATGCTCAGGTTCAGTACGCGAATCAGTCGGTCCAGTTTCTGGGCTCCATAGTTGTATCCGGCTATAGGCTGCATTCCCTGGTTTACGCCAAACACGAACATCACGAACACCATCGCAATACCATTGGCTATTCCGTAGGCTCCCACGGAGAGGTCGCCTCCGAACCGCACCAGCTGGTTGTTGATGAAGATGACGATGATGCAGGCGCACACGTTCATCAGAAAAGGCGAAATGCCGATGGCAAGGATATTATCCACGAGTTTCCTCTTCAGTTTGTAGATGCCTTTCTTGAAGTGTAGCAGCTCATTCTTGTTGCTGAAGAGCTTGATTTGCCACATCAGCGCCATCAACTGCGAAAGGATGGTGGCGATGGCGGCTCCCTGTATTCCCCATTTGAAGACGAGGATGAAGAGGGCATCCAGTATCACGTTCATCACCACCGTAAAGATGGTGGCAAACATCGCCTGCTTGGGTTTGCTCGCTGCTCGGAGCAGAGCATTCATACCGAAATACATGTGGCTCACCACATTGCCCAGCAGGATGATGACCATATACTCATGGGCATAGATGAGCGTCTGGTCGCTGGCTCCGAAGAATCTCAGGATAGGGTCGAGGAAGAGCAGACAGATGATGCTCAATCCGATACCGATGATGAGATTCAGAGAAATTGTGTTACCCAGAATGTTTTGCGCTGTGGCATAGTCTTTTTGTCCCAGCTTCACGCTGATGGCAGTAGATGCTCCTACGCCCACACCGGCTCCGAAAGCGGCGGTGAGGTTCATGAAGGGGAAGGTGATGGCGAGACCTGAAATGGCCATGGCTCCCACACCCTGACCGATGAATACTCGGTCAACGATGTTGTAGAGTGAGGCGGCGGTCATCGCAATCATCGCTGGCAAGGCATACTGAACGAGCAGCTTGCCCACCGGCTTCGTACCTAATTCTAATGTCGCTTGTTTATTTTCCATTTATATCTGTTTTTTCCTCATAGCCGCTCGCCCTGCTTTTTCAGAATGCAATTGCAGCGGCTACTTGTCTGCAAAAGTACAAAAAATATCTGATACCTTATTATATATATGAGAAAAACTTGCATTTCATGATAAAAACTTCCCTTTTCCTTTGGTGTTTTCGTACAATTTCTGTACTTTTGCACTTCAGAATAAACAATTCAACTCATTAACAAATGCAATACAAAAATATTGCAGCAACAACAATAACAAACCGGACTACCGATATAATGATGAAAAAATATTTGATGCTTTATGCATTTTTAATGACCGCTCTTTCTTTGTTTGCTCGCGAAGACAGGGTTAGCAATTTTGAGCAACTGATGCGGTTGCCCCGCATCGCCGAAACCGATATGGTGTCGTATCCGGGAGGCAAGTGTATGATGTATCGTCTTTATCTCAGAGACAAAGACCTCAGTCACACTCCCTTCTCGGTAAGTCGCCCTGCAGATTTTCTCTCTCCCCGTTCCATAGAGCGCAGAAAGAGGCAGAATCTGCCCATCGATGTTACCGATCTGCCTGTGGCTCCTGCTTATGAGCAGGCTGTAAGCGAGGCAGGCATCGAGATTGTGGGCAAAAGCAAGTGGAACAATACCCTGCTGGTCCGCATTCATAAGGAGAAGGAACTACGGAAACTGGATGAACTCGATTTCATCACCCGGAAGATGAAGGTCTTCTCTGCTCCCGATTCTGTCAGTCAGCGCATCAGAAGTAGCGTTCGCAGGGGATTGAACGATTGGACTGGTGGAGTAGGCGAATATGGTGCTGCCGATGCGCAGATCCAGTCGCTCAACGGCAAGCGGCTGCATAGAACCGGACATTTGGGCAAAGAAATGATGATTGCTGTCTTCGACGGCGGATTCATGAATGTGGATAAGATTCCGGCGCTGCATAATATCAGATTGGCGGGCATTAGGGACTTTGTGGTTCCTCAATCCAAGAATATTTTCGCCGAGATGGAGCATGGAACGATGGTGCTTTCTACGATGGCTGCCAACGAACCCGAAAGATTCGTGGGGGTGGCACCTGAGGCTCAATATCTGCTGGTGCGCTGTGAAGATGAGCGCACAGAGAGTCTGGCAGAAGAGGATTACTGGGCTTTTGCGGCTGAATATGCTGATAGTTGCGGCGTGGATGTCATCAACTCTTCGTTAGGCTATCATGGCTTCGATGATGCGTCTACCAACCATCATTATTATGAGCAGGACGGTAATTCTACCCTCATCTCCCGCACCGCTTCGATGTGTGCTGACAAGGGAATCATCTGTGTCAATTCTGCAGGAAACGACGGAATGGGAAGCTGGAAGAAAATCAATTTCCCTGCCGATGCACGCAATATCCTTACTGTGGGCAGCGTAAACGAAATGGGCGAGAATGCGGCTTTCAGTGCCGTGGGACCTACTGCTGACGGCAGAATCAAGCCTGATGTGATGGCTTACGGAAGTCCTACCTGTGTGATTACGGGCCGTGGAAATATCATCAATGATAACGGAACGTCTTTCTCATCTCCGCTCATTGCCGGAATGGTAGCGTGTCTCTGGCAGGCTTTGCCTCAGAAGACGGCTAAGCAGATTATGAAACTCGTGAGATTGGCTGGTAATAATCAGCATCATCCCGATAATGTATTCGGATATGGTGTGCCTGATTTCTGGAAGGCTTATCAGACGGGGAAAGCGATCAAGTAGTTAATAGTTGATAGTTTATAGTTAATAGGGCAAACTTGCTCTGCTAGCTATAAACTTTCAACTTTAAACAGTAAACAGCATGGAACGACTTCGATTATCACTTTTTGAATTAAACTCCATGGTCCGTGAGGTCATTTCGATGTCCTTGCCCGACAGCTATTGGGTGGAAGCGGAACTCTCCGAGGCTCGCGAGGGCTACGGAGGGCACTGCTATCTGGAACTCATCGAGAAGGATGAGCGGTCTAATACGCCCATTGCCAAGGCGCATGCCTCCTGCTGGCGAAACCGATGGATGTTCATCAAACCGAATTTCGAGCGCATCACCGGACAGCGCATTCATGCCGGAATGAAAGTACTGCTCAAGGTACACGCGCAGTTTCATGAGAACTATGGCTTCTCCTGGATAGTAGATGATATTGACCCTAACTATACGATGGGCGATATGGCGCGTAAGCGGCTGGAAATCATCAATACGCTGAAAGCAGAGGGCGTATTCGAACTGCAGAAGGAGTTGGTGCTCCCGATGTTCTGCCAGCGCATCGCCGTCATTTCCAGCGCTACGGCAGCAGGTTATGGTGATTTCTGCAACCAGCTTGCCGATAACGATTATGGTCTGCAGTTTCAAACCCGCCTCTTTCCGGCTACGATGCAGGGCGAGGGGGTAGAGCAGAGTGTGATAGCTGCTCTCGACAGTATCAATGCCGAATGGGAACAGTTTGACTGCGTAGTCATCATCCGAGGCGGTGGCGCTACGAGCGATCTCTCTGGTTTCGACACCCTGGCGCTTGCCGAGAATGTGGCAAACTTCCCGCTGCCTATCATCACGGGAATAGGACATGAAAGGGACGAGAGTGTGCTGGATAAGATGGAAGTCGATTTCCTTCAGCCATTGAAATCTGTAAAGACAAACTGACATCGAAACTCCTCAGCAAGGACAGCTTGAATTTTCGCGGAACCCGGAGGGAACAAGGTATTCTTATTTTTCGCGATGCTACAAGCTGGGATGATTTTGCCTAGGATCTCGGATCTCGGCATCAGGATAGTCGAGGACGAGACTGTAGAGGAGGTCTTCCAGAGATGCTTTCTGGGCAGGCGTGCGAGTGTCGGCAGGCTTGCCTTTCTCGTCGAGACCACCCTCGTAGCAGATTCCGATGCTGTGGGCATTGTAGTGGCGGGCGTGAGCGCCCTCCTCGCTTTCTGGACGACATGGATAGACCACGCCATCCTTCGTGATGTAATAGTGGTAACCGATGGAGTGGAAACCACGGGCTTTGTGGCAGGCTTCTAAGGCTTCTACTGGGAAGTCCTGGTTAATACGTGTGGCACTGCAATGTACCACGATCAAATCGATTTTTCTTTGATTCTTCATTGGATTCTATGGTTTTTAAAGGGTTAATGATTGTTTCCCACAGATTACACAGATTTTCACAGATTTTTGACTCCTTCGGAGTTTTTCCATTGAGGTTTGGTGATAACTGTTGCTTGCAACAAGATTATCTGTGTATATCTGTGAGATCTGTGGGAGAACTAAAATATCACTTGCAGCTCTGCACACAGAAGGAGCTGAGAACGGCAGTGAGGACGGTGATGACGAAGTTGATGACTTTCTGGATTGTTTCCTTTTTCATTTTAATTAGTGATTAGTGTAATTAGTGATTAATGTTTAATTTTCCCACAGATTACACAGATTTTCACAGATTATAGACTCCTTCGGAGTTTTTTGCAGTGAGACCTGATGAGTATAAAACTGTTGCTTGCAACGAAGAATTATCTGTGTAAATCTGTGAGATCTGTTGGGAGACCAAGAAGGAAGCGGGCAGGATGAGCAAGTATCCGTTCAGGGCGATGATTTGACAATGTTGAATGGTGAGTGATGAACTCATTCCTGATGGGGCCCTCGGATTACTCCGGACTGCATCCTGCCGATGCGCTTTCTCTTGTTTCAGATGCGAGAAGGGCTACTCTAAGCCGTCGCCTCCTCCTTCTCCAGTGGTTCCGCTACCGCCCTGGTCGGTGTTTTCGCCACCAGTATCCTTTCCGGTTCCCTTTCGGTATCCGGGGTGGTATCCGGGGGTATCCTGGTGCCATCACCTAACAGAGCAGAGGCCTTCTTCAGCGTAGCTCCGAGGTTGATGGTCTTGGCGCTGAACTCACCGGGTGCCACGAGCACGGAGACGGAAACCGTCGATGTTCTTGGCGATGGTGAACTCCTTCTCAGAGGCGGCTCCCTCCTTGTTGCGGATGCCGATGGAGAAGATGGCGAGGTCGTCGATCTTCACAGCGAAACCCTGCAAGGTGAGTTCCTTGACGCACGATACCATATCGGTAATCATGCCCTTGATGGCTCCCTTAGAGAAAGGAGTGTTGTGGCTAGCCATGTGTTCGGCCAGACCGTCGATACCTACCGTCTGCGTGATGACTGGATAGGCGTAATACTTGCCGTATGCCTCTGGCATCTTGGCGTTCTGATTTAGTTTTAGTACGTAAAGCAACATAAGTTTTTAAGTGTTAATGGTTAATGTTGAGTGGGCGCTGCGCAGTGCCTGATTCTTGAACACGAATCTCACGAATCGAACGAAATTGACTCCTCGCGGAGGTTTTGATTTCCCACAGATTACACAGATTTTCACAGATTTTTGACTCCTCGCGGAGTCTTTGCTGTGAGCCTTAGTGAGTACCGTTGCTTGCAACGAAGAGAATCTGTGCAAATCTGTGAGATCTGTGGGAGACTCTTTCTGAATCACAATGCAAAGATACAACATTTCTTTTTCCCAACTCACCGATGCTCACTGTTGCTCACCGATACTCACCGATTATCACTGATAAATATCATGGTTCTCCCAAATGGAAGAAAATATAGGATACTTGCAGGGGATTGAACTCCTTGCAGCTCTTGTTGTATCCACTCTTCTTAAGCTGCTCGTAGAGCTGGGTGCATCTTACAATCCATCTCATCAGATGGGCTCTTGCCACGTCCGGGTCGGAATCCGGAAAATAGAGCAGGGCTAACTCCTGCTTGGTGTAACTTCGTAAATCCATTTTCTTATAATGTTGAATTTTCCCACAGATCTCACAGATTTTCACGGATTTTGACTCCTTCGGAGTTATTTGCTATGAGGCATAGTGAGTACCTGTTGCTTGCAACAAGATTATCTGTGTAAATCTGTGAGATCTGTGGGAGACTAAGAATAATGTTGAATGTTATCTATTAGGGTTATGCTTCGTAAATATGATACTTAGCCATCGTAACCATGATACTTAGTGGTCGTAACCAAGATACTTAATCCTCCACGGTATCGTTAGGATCGATGAAGGCATCGTTGTTGATTTCGCTACCTTCCTTCTCTATCACAGCCCAGCCGTTGCCGTTCTTCTTGTGAATCTTCTTGAATCCAAGACGCTTCATCACGTTACCGATGTTCTGGTTGTTCAGGTTCTGGCGAAGGGCAGGGTTCACACCTATCCTCTCCAGTATCTCGGCACTGTAGCGGAACTTGATAAACTGTAGCGGCGTATCTGGCTCCGCCGGTAGTAACGGAGTATCTGCTCCTCGGCATAGTTGGCTACCATGAAGAGGCGGTTGTGACTGCGCATCAGCTCGATGTCGTCCCTCGTCAACCAGTATGTCCACTCCAGAGGCTCGCCCTTAGGATGGCTCATCACCTCCTGACCCAGTGCCACTGCCTCGGCAAACACGTGGTCGTAGTCTATCGGGTGCTCTATCGGACTCTCGATGCTCTTTACCAGCCAAGGACAGTAGCGGCGGTTCTCCTCGTCGGTGATGAACTGCTGGTTGTTGGTGGTGCCGCAGAGCGATCCGCGGTGGGGCATCTCCGAACGGTACTTGTCGTAAGGTCGGCGTATGGAGAATGTCACCTTGGTCATGTTGCTCTTGAAGGCGCTCAGGTTCTTGCCGAATACCATCTCAAACTCGTCGAGACAGAGCAGAGCCTTGCTGCTGAAAGCCTCCATGAAGTCCTTGTCGGTATAGGCGCCTGTCGAGTCGTTGAGGAAGTACTGGCGCAACTGTGGGGGCAACAGCATGTGGAAGAACGTGGTCTTGAAGATGCCGCCCTTGCCCACGAAGATGAGTATCATCTGGTTCACCACCTTCAGCGTTACCCACGCCACCACCATCGCTACCAGCCACTTCTTGAAGAAATAGCGGAAGAGGCTCTGCGTATGCTCGTTGTCGGGCAGGTTCTCCACCTCAATGCGGTCGGCGAGCTGGTCGATGTAATCGGGATCCTCTCCCTTCTTCCATTTCGGCAGACTGCGCAGGTAATCGTCCAAGGGGTCGAAGGGCTCGCTGAAGTCACTGTTGATGATGTTGTGCAAGGTCTTCTCCGAGAGATGCAGTCCCGACTCGTCCATTTCGCTCCAGATGGAGTTCTCGATATTGTCGTCGATGCGTACCCAGTCAGGATACTTGCCGTTTAAAACGAAGCGGCTCTCCACCTCGTAAAATCCCGTCAGTACGTTTCGGCGGAACAGATAGTGGGTGAGTAGCCACTGCTTGATGCCCCTTACCGATGGCTTGGCGCTGCGCCCCTCGCCATGGCGATAGAAATGCCAGATACCAAACTTGTTCAGATGCTTGTAGCGAGACTTGATGACAGAAGCCGTATCTTCGTAGCTGGTGCCAAACTCACGGTCGGCGTAGGTCAGAACTTCTTCCTGCGGGATGCCATAGTAGATGCAGATGTCGGCAAAGTGCCATACGTACTCGTTGTGATGCTCAGGCTCGAACCGATAGCCCCACAGGTCGAGCAGTTCCTTGATATGGGAAGCTGCCTCCTCGATGGTAGGCGCACCCTTGTCGCTTGACTTCGCCTCCTCTTTCACCTTGCTGCTTCGCTTTCCTCCCTTGGCGTTTCGCCTGGCAGAATACTTCGCCTGCAATGCCTTCTTCGTGTAGAGGGGGTTCAGATCCTTCGGCCCCAAGGCAAAAGGTTCGGCATCCCAACGGAAATAGGCATCCGGGTCGTAGGCAAGACCGGCGCATCGGGTGATGTCTACACACTGCTTGTCGGGAGCGATACCCAGGAGCTGGGTGTAGTAAGCCATCGCCTTCTGCAGTACGGCATCGAAGAGTTCGAGCACGCTGATGTCGTCGTCATCTACAGGATGGTAGGCACAGAATACTCTGAATCCCCTGCCGCTCACGGTGATATACTCTACCATCGTATGACTGTCGCCTCTCACCAGTTGGATAAGCTGCTCCATATCTTCCTTCTTCACATGGTCGAAGTCGAGCTGGAACATGTAGGTAGGTTTGAGGAAGTCGGCAAGTTGTCTGCCGTAGCCGTTCATGAGTGCCGAAACCGTGATGGCAGGCATCTCAGGCTTGTACTGGTCGGCAAACTGCTTGCTGATGGCGAGGCGCTTGCGGTAAGTCTCGGTCATCATTCGTAGCTCAGGGCTAGAGGTAATCACGCTCTTGAGATACAACCAGTCGGCGAGTGGATGGCTCTCCGAAGATTTAATACAAGGAAAGTACGATGGCATCGTAGCTGTCTCTTCCATGCAGTTGGTGTTTGATTCTTTTTCCATTTGATTAAAATTGTTTGTTGTTAATATACTAATCTGTTGTTTCCAACGTTCTCTAACTAAGAGTGTGGGTGAACACTTGGCGATGAAGTCGGTGAAGGGTGAACCCTGATGCCAACCTTTAGCGTTAATAATGTGTTAAAAACACTATATAACCCATTATAATAGAGACTCTTATATTTCTAGCATGCGCTGTATATACAAAGTTCTTTTTACTAGGGTTCACCCCTGAGCCGAAAAGGTGAATGCTTGGGGCAAGTGTTCACCCCGCTGTTCACCATTCGGTAACTGTCAGCAAAGATACGACAAAAGGGCGATATAGATAATCGAAAATTACCACATTGTGGTAAAAACAAATAATTAAAGTATTAATTTTGTTTAAAAAGTAACGATGGAAAAAAGAAATTCCTACTTTCTGCCGATGAGAAGTTGAAGCTCGCGGCTGAGATTTCGTCGAAGACTGCTGAGCAGCGTTTCGACAAGTTGTCAAACCAGTTAGTGAAGTCTGCCAAGCACATTTATTCAGAGAAGGCGACTTATCATGAGTTGACCGAAGGCATGCGTGCCTGGGTGTTGAAGAAGAGTGACATCAAGAAAGCGTTTCATCTGACTCGCAGTTTCTTCACTCATTTGAACAAGGGCGAGCATATGTTGCTCTCCGGGTTTGTTCGTTTCACCAATTGGATTTTCACCCATTATGCTAGCGAGGAGGTTCGCCTGAAGGTATGGATGGGTATTGGCACGGTGTTGTTCTGTCACACGAAGGAGAACGCCGATTACGGTTGGCATCCATTCTCCCGTCCTCTCGACCAGATCTACGAGGACATGATAGAGAAGGAAGTGAAGAAGCGAGTAGAGAAGGAGTTAAGAATCCGCGCCTTGAAGAAGGCCCAGGATGAGATAGGAAAATACTGATTTCATTTTTTTAGATTGAATCAGAACCATTAAGGCGCCGCCTTCCTGCTGGTGAAAGCTGGCTGGAAGGGGGTGCTGTAAAACCAAAAGCTGTAGAGTCTGGAAGTAGTTTGAATCCGTGAGATCCTGATTAGAATTGCTTCCATATTATTATGTTACTGAGCTCACTTTAAAAGTGGGCTCAATACTGAACTTTCGCATGTGGCTTAAGTACGGGCTAGAGGCTTCTGCCCTTTACCTTTGCTTTACCCTTCGGCCAGCGATTTTCAATTCCCTTCGGCCGGTGACCGTTGGCTCAGGGCGTGTGGGGCAAAACTTCCGAAAATTCAGTAAAGAATTTATATCTATAATGATGCAAAAAGACGAATAATTCGCTGAAAATCAAAGGAAACTATGATTTTTTTGTCGATTTGCCTGAAAATATTTGGTATTTTGAAAACTTCTGTGTATTTTTGCAGGAAATAAGTGATATTTGGAATAAAAAAAACAAATTTTTATAAAAGGAGTAGTATGACAACATTAAATATACAAGCAGCACAGAATGATATTATTCGTCAGGTGCTTAATACACAAGATATCCATCTTTTGGATAGGATAAGAAACCTCTTTGCAAATAAAGAGGCTGATGAGGCGTGTATGGTTCAAGAAGAGCCTTGCATGACTAAAGAAGAAATACTCTCAGGTTTCGACAATGCCCTCCATGAGCTGAAGTCCTATCGTGAAGGAAAGCTAGAGCTTAAACCATTGGAGGACGTGCTGAATGAGTTGTAAGATATTTACTTTCCCTTCTTTTGAAAGGGAAGCTAAACGATTGAATAAGCGCTATAAGTCGTTTAAATCTGATTTGAAGGAATTGATGAATGAGTTAAGTTCTTCCCCCTCTTTGGGTGCAGATTTAGGTGGCGGCTTGCGTAAGGTTCGTATGGCTATTAAATCGAAAGGAACTGGTAAAAGTGGCGGTGCCCGTATTATAACAGTTGTGTTAGCCGATATAAAGGATGGTCTCGGCTTGCTTTATATTTATGATAAATCGGAGCGGAGTACTATAAAGGGGAAAGAATTGACAGATTTGTTGAAGAAGAATGGCTTAGTTTGATATGCTATTCCCTGTTGCCGATGCTTGCCAAGTAGTATCAGCAACAGGGAATCTTCGTTTTATTCCTCCTCCTTGTTCAGCTCATCGCCCATACGATACTTAATGTCGTAGTTGATGATGAAGTCGAGCTCTTCTTCAGTAAAGCCGTAATGCTTCGCCAGAAGCAAGGATTATATGATATAAATTGTGCCTTGCTCTCAGCCATGAAATCCAAGTATAATCTGAATGAAATCCGAATGAGGAGTAAACATGGGGTAAAGTTGGGGTAAATTTGGTTCCTCTGAGTCCCGAGTCTTCTCCCTTTCGAATCAGACTCCATGGCAAGCTCAATTTTGCAGAGCAATCACTTTTGCAAAGTTACAACATTTCTCTCCATATTGCAAATGTCTGTTTCCTTTTATGGTTACTTGAATAACAATTTCTCGAAAGTAGGCTAAAACTTCCTCAGAAATCAATTATCTTTTATGAGAAATGCAGAAAAATGCATGTGAAAACAAAAAAAAGCCTTGTGGATGATACAAGATTGGATAAAATTTCTTATCTTTGCCATCGAAACCCTTGCTGAAAGCCCTTTGGGGGGCTAAAGTTTGGGTTGACATACATAATGAAGGCGTTACTGACGCTTTGGTTTTGACTTATCTGAATCTCGCAAGTTCAATTGTCTGTCAAAAACAAAGCAATGGGAACGCCTCACAGGGTGTATTATATACAGCCCTCATTGGCTTCGAGCTAAAAATGCTCGTTGGTAGGAAGGGTGAATTATATATTTACATCTACGTGGGGCTTTCGGCATTGCTCGTTTCGACAGACAGGGCAATGCGAGAGCCTAGATAAGTGGAACGAGCGAAGTCTGGCTCCACGTTTTTTGTTTTGTATGATGAATTCAATAATGTTAACTACCAATTTGGAGTCGTTGGCTAAATTTGTAAGTTAAAAATGAAAGTAGTTAGTATTTTGTGTGTCTTACTCTGGGCAATATGTGTAACTCCTTCTTTTGCTCAGATTTCAAAGGAACAGGTTAAGGAACGAAAGTTAATGAAAAACTCTTCTCGTTCCGAATTGATGCAGAAAGCAACAAAGGTTGCTCGTAAAGAAGCAAAAAAAATGGGTAAAGAGGGATGGTTGATTGCTCCTGGAGCACTTCCCATAGAGAAACAATTAGATAAAGCTTATATGATGTCATATGAATATGATGACAATATGTTTCCCAAGTATATTATGGGAGAAGCAATGAGCATTGGTGAGAACTATGATGCTGCAAAAATGCAAGCCTTGGAATTAGCAAAGCAAAACCTTGCAGGACAAATTCAAACGGAAGTAACAGCGTTAATAGAGAATACAGTGGCAAATAAGCAGTTGTCACAAGAGCAGGCTGCTTCTGTTACTCAAAGTGTTATGGCAAGCAAAAATCTAATATCCCAAAGCATTGGTAGAACCATTTCTGTTATGGAAGTTTATCGTACATTGTCCAATAAAAACAAGGAAGTTCTTGTTCGTATAGCTTATAACAGTCAGATGGCTAAAGAGGCAGCCAAAAAAGCTGTGCGTGAAGATTTGGAAAAGAAAGGTGAAAAGTTACATGAAGATTTAGATAAAGCTTTAGGTTGGTAATGAGGTTTCGTTTGATATTCATAGTGATGCTATCCATGCACTTTGCTAGTTTGCTATCTCAGAGGATAGAGCGGGTGCATGGAGAATATACTTACCATGTGCCAGAGAATGTTGCTTTGGAAGAAGGTCGTCGTATAGCTCTTGAACGTGCCAAGATTCAAGCCTTGGCTGATGCTTTTGGAACAACGGTTTCTCAGAATAATTCAACTTATGTAAAAAATATAAATGGGAAGTCTTCTGTTGATTTTATCTCACTTGGCGGTAGTGAAGTTAAAGGGGAATGGATAGAAACTATAGGAGAGCCTACATATAAAATTTATTATGAGAGGAATATGCTAGTAGTGGAAGTATATGTAAATGGAAAAGCACGTGAAAAGAATGGTGCTGGAGTTGAATTCGATGCTAAAGTTCTGCGAAATGGAACAGACTTGAAGTTTGAAAGTCTTGATTTCCAAAATGGTGATGATTTATATCTATATTTTAAATCACCCGTAGATGGTTATCTTGTGGTATATCTTTTAGATGAATATTCGGAACAGGCATATTGCCTTTTGCCTTATAAAGACTCTAATGGACAAGCATATAAAATTCGTCACGATGTTCCTTATGTGTTTTTTTCACAAAAAACAGCAACGGTTAATCAAAGCGAGGTTGATGAATATACGATTACATGTAGTCGCGCTTTTGAACAGAATACTGTTTGTGTCATTTTTTCGCCAAATGTTTTTGCAAAAATGGGCTTAGAAAATAGTGATAGTTATATGTCCAATCAGGTGTCATTGAAAGACTTTCGAAAATGGTTGATAAAATCTTGCACAAAAGATTTAGAAATGCAAAAGAAAAATATAACTCTTAAAATTAAAAAATAATGAAAATATCGGAAATGGTGATGAATCAGAAACAATTCCTATATGTTTTAGCGAAGTTGATAGAAGGAACTGAAGCATATCTTTCGTGTAGGAATCTATTGCTTAGTGGTATAAAACTTATCGGTAATGATGATTTGATGCATGGCTTAGACGATTTAAGAAAGGCATTAGAAATGTTGCTTAAAAAAAAGTTGCATAACAAGTTGCCTATAGAAAGACAATCTTCAAAACGAGTTGTAAAATTAATAGAAGAAAATGGTTGGGGTAAAGTTGGCCAAACATTATGGCCATATTTGAAGTATATTTTTCAGAAATATCAAAATGCGTATGTAAAGCATGATGATGGTACAAGAATCACGGAACAAGACGCTGATTTGTGTGTGAAACAAGCATTACTATTAATGATGTATATAGTGAGTAAAAAAGAAAATGTATAATAATTCAAGGATGGATTATGATGAAAATGAATAATCGAGAAGAAATTTATAGCTATTTAAAGCAATATGATAGAGAATATAGCTTGGCTAAAAACAGTGAAGAAAGAGATAGAATAGAAAATAATGTTCGTAACTTTGCTGAAGGCATAGATGATGAGATTTATTTGGAGTTGAATAATAATGCAGCAAGTGGTCTGTTTGCTCCAGGTTTCTTTGAAAGCGATATGGATAAGTCTCTCAGACAGCTGCAAAATGTAAAGTTATAGTATTGGCTATTAGAAAGAGTAATTATGGAGATGATTGGCATTTTAAAAAGACAAACTGTAATAGTACTTTTGTTTATTTGCTTCTTTCCAACAATGGCTGTTGCGCAGGTTGATCAATTTAAATTGAAACAAGTCTTGCAAGATGCAAATGCTGGAGATATATCAGCTTGTGCCTATTTGGGAAAAATGTATTATGAAGGTACTGGTGTAGCTCAAAATTATAATGAGGCGTTTAAGTGGTTTCAAAAGGCTGCTGATAAAGGGATAGATGATGCTTGTGCCTATTTGGGAAAAATGTATTATGAAGGTACTGGTGTAGCGCAAAATTATAACGAAGCATTTAAGTGTTTTCAAAAGGCTGCTGATAATGGGGTCACTGGTGCTTATACTTGGTTGGGAGTTATGTATTATGACGGACAGGGGGTAGCTCAAAATTATGAAAAGGCATTTCTGTGGACTAAAAAAGCCGCCGAAAATGGGGCTGCTAATGCTTATGTTGGGTTGGGAGTTATGTATTGTAACGGACAGGGCGTAGTTCAAAATTATAATGAGGCATTTAAGTGGTTTCAAAAGGCTGCTGATAATGGGATAGCTTATGCTTGTGCCTATTTGGGAAAAATGTATTATGAAGGTACTGGTGTAGCTCAAAATTATAATGAGGCATTTAAGTGGTATCAAAAGGCTGCTGATAATGGGGCTGCTGATGCTTATGTTGGGTTGGGAGTTATGTATTGTAAAGGACAGGGCGTAGCTAAAAATTCTAATGAGGCATTTAAGTGGTTTCAAAAGGCTGCTGATAATGGGGGTGCTAGTGCTTTTGCCTATTTGGGAGACATGTATTACGCAGGAGACGGCGTAGCTCAAAATTATAATGAGGCGTTAAAGTGGTATCAAAAGGCTGCTGATAATGGGATAACAACTGGCATCTATTATTTCTTAGCAGACATGTTTTATACAGGAAAAACAGGTATAACGGACTATTCGCAGGCTAAAAAATATGCAGAGTTGGCGATTAAAAATGACACTCTGGATATTGTCGGGCATCGTATATTGGCAAAGTTGTATATGTATGGTTATGCCGTGGAGAAAAATATAGATAAGGCAGAAGCATTAATAGAACAGGCTCTTGCTCATTGTAAAAAGGATGGTAGTTCGGACTATCCTTGTAATACAATGGATGTTAAAGGAGAATTATTTTGGGTGATGGGGGATAAAGTAAAAGCAAAAGAAATCTATGAATCAATAAATAAGAATGCGCCTGATTTTTATGCAAAAATCGGTGAAACTGAGCTGTCTAAGTATATGAAAGCCTATAAGGAGGTTGACGTTGATGATGATATTCCAATTGTGCCCAAGAAAAATGAAAAAGTTTTTGCGGTAGTTATAGCTAATGAAAAATATCAAATGGAAAAGGCTGTACAGTATGCAAAGAATGATGGACGTGTATTTGCTGAGTATTGCCGAAAGACATTGGGATTGCCAGAGAAAAACATTCATTATGTGACTGATGCAACATTGAATAATCTCAAATATGAACTTAAATGGCTTCAAAATGTGATGAAAGTTTATCGAGGAGAAGCAAAGGTGATTTTCTATTATGCTGGACATGGTATTCCTGATGAACAGAATAAAAATGGGTATTTGTTACCAATAGATGGTTATGGTTCAGATGTAACAACAGGTTATGCCTTGGATGACTTGTTTAAAACATTAGGAAACATGCCTTCCAAGTCTGTAACAATATTTTTGGATGCATGTTTTAGTGGAGCAAAACGAGATGGAGATATGTTAGCATCAACACGTGGTGTTGCCATCAAAGTCAAGCAAAATGCTCCTCAAGGGAACATGGTCGTTTTTTCTGCAGCGCAGGGAGATGAAACAGCATATCCTTATAATGAGTTCGAACATGGTTTGTTTACTTATTATCTATTGAAGAAATTGCAAGAGACAAAGGGAGATGTGACGTTAGGCGAACTTGGCGATTATATTAAAACGAAAGTTGAACAGCAATCTATAGTAGTGAATGGTAAGTTACAATCTCCTTCTATCATGTCGGCACCTTTAATTGGTAATGACTGGAAAACTTGGAAACTTAATAAATAAGATGGTGATGGCAAGATTCAAAAGTTTTTTATTGATCAGTTTGTTGTTTGGACTTTCGATGTTTACATCTTCTGCTCAAACGGATGACTTCTATGCTCAATACGAGAAATTCAGTAAACATGCTAAGGCAGAGTATGAGGATTACCGTGCTCAATGTAATGCAGAATATGTTAAGTTTTTAGAAAGGGCTTGGAAAGAGTATAAGGTACTTCCGTCTATTCCACGTCCTAAAGATGAGGTCGTGCCTCCAACAATAATGCCCCGACAAGATAAGAATAAAAAACAGGCAAAAGAAATCCCGATAGAAAATGTCGTTTCGCCGATATTGTCTTTGCCGCAACCAAAACCAATTTCGCCAATTTATGAGAATGACAAGGTTGAAGAAAAAAACTTTTCATTCTCTTATATGGGAACGACTTGCGAAGTACGTTTACCTAAAGATTTGAATATACGAATGAGTGGTTGTGAAAGTTGTATGATTGCTACTATCTGGAAGCAATTGGCGACAAACGCAATGGATAATACGATTCGTGACTTTTTAGCTCTGCGATTAAAAATGCAATTATGTGATTGGGCATATTTGAATTTAATAGATACATTTGCAAAAGCATTTTGTGGTCATGGAAACGAAGCCGTTATAATGGCAGCTTTTATTTATAGTCAAAGTGGTTACAAAATGCGATTAGGGCGAGATTGTGAGAAACTTTATCTACTTTATGGCAGTAAACATGGAATTTATGAAAAAGGGTATATTGTCATTGAAGGTATCAATTACTATCCTCTTGATGATAAGGTTGAAAGAATGGAGATTTCAGATTTCTCTTTCCCGCAAGAGCAATCTATGTCTTTGTATATAGAGAATGCTCAAAAATTTACAATTAGACCATCTGCCAAAAGGAAACTTGCGTCTGAACAGTATCACGACGTGACCATAGACAGTCAAGTAAACTTGAATTTGATACAGTTCTATAATACCTATCCTTCTTCTGAAGTGAATGGAAATTTTATGACCCGCTGGAAAATGTATGCAGATACGCCTATGGATGAAAGCGTGAGTCAAATGTTATATCCAGACATAAAAAATAAAATAGAAGGGCTTTCGGATGTACAAGCCGTAAATCAAATTCTGAATTGGGTTCAAACTGCATTCCAATATTGAGAGAAGAATGAGGAAAGTTTACTGGTTATCAGTTACTTTCCTCATTTTGGTTAAAAGTGGCGAGGACAGACGAAGACGGGAATACGACAAGATGAGACAGAGGAACGTTACCTATCCGTAACCTATACCCCCAATGGTGAATGTTGAGGTTCGGAAGAATGAGGAAGGTTACGAATAGAATTTTAAGACTCTGATTTATAGTGAGTTACTAATGAGCAACGTAAGTTTTTTGGTTACGAACCAAATTTGCCGTGTTCTGCCGTGAAATGCGTAGCAAGAAAAGACTCTTCATGTATTAATTTTGAACGCAAAAAAGAATGACGTTATGAAGAGTACATTTTCAATTATCTTCTACCTCAAAAGACAGGTAGTAAAGAAAGATGGTACTGTTCCAGTTATGGGACGTATCACAGTGGACGGAACACAGGCGCAGTTCAGTTGCAAGACAACTGCCAATCCAGATTTGTGGGACACCAAGGGCGGACGCATGATAGGTAAGAGTATGCAGGCTTTGGAGGTGAACCGCAAATTGGACAAGATGCGTGTGAGTATCAGTAAGCATTATCAGGAGATTATGGACAGGGACAACTTCGTCACTGCCGACAAGGTGAAGAACGCCTTTCTTGGCTTGGAGTATCGTTGCCATACACTGATGAAAGTCTATTCTCAAAGCCGTGATGAAATGGAAAAGCAATATAAGGCTGGCATGAAATCTTTGAGCACATACACGAAGTATAGAATTGGGTGTGCCTATGTGGGCGAGTTCTTGCAGACGCATTACCATGTGAAGGATATTGCTCTGAAAGAGTTATCGCTGCCTTTTATCACAGACTACGAGACTTTTCTCAGAACCGACAAGCACTTGAAGATAAACTCTGCGATGGTGTTTGTCCGCAATCTCCGTGCAATGGTATTCCGTGCCATAGATAATGAATGGCTCGTAAAAGACCCATTCAGACGATATGAGTACAAGGAAGAAGAGACCACAAGGGAGTTCTTGACAAAAGAAGAGATTCGCTTGCTCATGGAAATACCAATCACCCGAAAGAAGATGAGCATGGTGCGTGACTTGTTCCTGTTCTGTTGTTTTACAGGTCTCGCTTTCATTGATCTGTACAACTTGAAGGAAGAGAACATCAAAACGTTCTTTGACGATGGCGAGTGGATAATAATCCATCGACAGAAGACTGGAACGGAAGCCAACATCAAGTTGCTTGATTATCCCAAGCAAATTATGGAAAAATACCGTGGATTGTGTGAAGACGGCAGGGTGTTTCCAGTACCCAACTACCAAAGTTGTATGGATTCGCTCAAAAGACTGGGCAAAAAATGTGGTATCACCAAGCCGCTGTCCTGGCACATGAGCCGTCATTCGTTCGCAACCTCGGTTTGCCTCTCCAACGGAGTCCCAATAGAAACCGTGAGTTCAATGCTTGGTCACAAGGACATAAAGACAACTCAGGTGTATGCCAAAATTACCAAGGAGAAATTGAGCAAAGACGTGGAAAAGTTGTCTCAGCAGATTAATAACATCGAGGAATTCACGTTTGGAAATGTTTGCAACGATAATACTAACACAATAAATGGCAGAGTATGAAACGACAAGTGATAACAATACAAGAAGATATGGTCATCTATGCCCCACATCATGGTGAGGTGTGGATGACAGTTTGGGAGATTGCCGAACTGTTGAATGTAACAGGGACAGCAGTGAAGAATTCCATCAAGCGCATTTGGAAACAAAGTGTGCTGAAAGATTTCCAGCATTCTCAATACATCAGACTTGAAAATGGATATTCTGCGCATGTCTATGATATGGAAGTGATTATCGCCATAGCACTTCAAATGGATACATACCAAGCCTTGTTGTTCAGACAATGGCTTATCAGTAAGGTAGTGAACCGCAAGGATTGCCAAGTAGAGCAAGTAAAACATGAGTATCCGATGATTATTGTGATGAACGGAACGATGCCAAGAGGTACAAGTTAGAATCTCTCATCTTTTAATAAGATCCCTACACCTTTATAATATAATAGCGTACAGAGAGAACGATTTTTGTCGTTGTACCCTGTACGCTATTCTTGTTTCGCTATTATGAAGCAGTACCCTCCCCTTGTGAAACAGTGCCGTCGATTATAGGCTTGCAGTAATTACCAGTGAGAAGTGCTTGTATCTCGGATTCCGGATAGAGGGTTTTGCCGCATAATATAATGTAGGGCAAGATGCCTTGCTTGCGATATTCCTGCAAGGTGCGGCGACTAAGCTTCAAATGCTCGGAGAGTTCCTTGTCGGTGAGGTATCGCTCCCCATCCAAAGGTGGGCTGTAGGACTCGATGAATGAGGATAGCCAGTTGTTGGCTTTCTTCAAGGATTGCATGGCGGTGTCTATCGACTTGCTCTCATGCGTAAGAAGTTGGTTCATGTTCATTGTTTACAATTTGGATTAAGTGGTGAATATAAAATGTGTTGGCTCGCCCAGGGTGAAGTTTTCGACTTCGCCTTGGGCGAATTTCGTTCTATACCAACCCGATTTGAATCTCAATATCAATCGGAAAATTATTATCAAACAGAGCTGTTTCGTTCTATGCTATACCGATTTGATGCGGGCAATCAGTGGAACGATGGCTTTGACTTCATCGGGATCGTAATAGAACTGGCGACCGAATTGGGTATGTCCCAGGAAACGGCGGTCACGAAGTTTTTGCAAGGTGCGCTGGCTGATGCGAAGTTGCTGGCAGACCTCATGACCTGTAAGCCATTTGTTCAGACGCTTGCCGTTAGCCTTATGCTTCAGCAACTCAACTTTCTTTACCAAGGCATCGTATCTTGCCATCATCAAGTCGAATGCCTTCTTTTCCATTGTTACTACTTCCATATTCTCTGTTTTATTGGTTCAACAAATTCGGGTGCAAAGTTAATGTGTGTATGTTGAAAAACAATGAAAATGAATAACTGTGGCAGTACTTTTCTGGGGTTTGCCGACCGCTTGGCAAGAAAAATCAAGAAAATTATACGTGGGTCATTAATGAGTTGTTAAACGGGTATTTCGCAAATGGTTAATTTTGCCACCGAGAAATCAAAACAGCAAAATTTGTAACATTTAAAACGGAATCAAAATGGAAGTAATAACAATGGAAAGTTCAGCCTTAAAGATGCTGACAGAACAGATTGCCGACGTGGCAAAGTTGGTAGCTCTCATATATTCCAATGCGAGAGAAAATACCAAAAGAAGAAGCATGGAACTTGTGCTGACAAGCAGTGATGCAGCAAGAATACTTGGGATAAGCAAGCGAACCCTGCAGCGCTTGCGCTCTACCAACAGCATCGAGTACTTCATGGTGCGCGGACAATGCAGATACAGCATCAACGCTGTACAGAAATTGATTGAGGAACGAACCATTGCCAAGGAGACATGAGTATGGAAGATGGAACATTGAGACGATTGGAATTATATCTGCATGACCTGCACAAGAAGATTGACGGCATCTATGACATGCTGATGTTGAGACATGAGCGAAGCGGAGAGGACAAGGGATGCTCTTGCATCAACGAGAGATTGCTCGACAACCAGGAGCTCTGTCTTCTGTTTCAAATCTCTCCCCGTTCCCTGCAACGCTACCGCAGTCTGGGAGTGCTTCCCTACAAGCGGCTGGGACAGAAGACCTACTATACGGAGGAAGACGTGAAGCAATTTATCAAGAACAACGTGAAGGATTTCAATCAAGAGAATGTGGAGCATTATTTGACTCGCATTCACCAAAAATTCAAATAACAAAAGTATTCACCATTAAACATTTACAATTATGGTACAAAAGAAAAAGAGTGATGAACAGGACGTGCTGGTAGTCCGTGACGAGAAGACGGGCGAGATCAGCGTCGTCGCCGGACTCAGCAGAGACGGCACACCGAAGCGAGCACCCGCCAAGGCGGAGAACACGTCCGACTTCCTGCGTTTTGACCGCAACAGTGACTTGATGGACAGTTTCTTTAGAAACTTCTACCGCCAGTGCAAGGAGCCAAGCCGATTCGGATTCTACCGCATAGCGGCAGACCAGGTGGGAAACCTGCTTGGCGTGATGAAGGAGTTACTGAAAGATCCGGAGGCTAACAAGGAGATTCTTTCCGCCCACAAGGTTGACACCTCCAATTATGAGAAAGAGGCAAAGCAATCGGAAGGTCAGGCGAAAGAAACCGCATCATCGGACGATGCGTCCAAGACGCAAGCTAACACAGAAAAAGAGAATGTACCATCTGAACAAACCAACGAAAAAGAGAACGACATGGAACAGAAACCAGAACAGACCGCAACCGAACAGCAGGCACAGACCGCTCCGGGTGTAAAGCAGAACCTCATTAGTGGTAACGATGTGAACCTGCAGGAACTTGGTGCCAAATATGGCATAGACTTCAACAGTATGAATGAGAAGGATATGAAAGCCCTGCTCAACTACGGCAAGACAGGGCTTGTGATTGTGAAGCCGACCTTCGGCGGTGAACAGATAGAGATACAGGCCCGTCTGTCATTCCGCAAGGACGATAACGACCAGTTGCAACTCGTGCCGCATTTCGTGCGCAACGAGCCTAAACTCGATGTCGCTTACAAAGGCTATACCTTCACTCCAGAGGACAAGAAGAACCTGTTGCAGAACGGCAACCTCGGAAAGGTAGTGGATTTCCCCGACAAGAATACAGGTGAGCTGCGTCCTCATTTCATCAGTATCGACCGTCTCACCAATGAGATTGTTGACATCCCGACCAACAATGTGCGCATCCCCGATACCATCGGCAAGACACCTATTACCAAGGACGATAAGAGAGTGCTCTACTCAGGTATTCCGCTTCGCAAGGAGATTGAGCTTGCCAACGGGCGCAAGTTTACACCGCTGCTGCAGGTGAATGTGGAACAGCGTGGCGTGGAGTTCGTGCCTGGCAGCACAAGACAGGCGCAAGGTCAGAAACAGAATGGAGACAAGAAGCAAACCGCTGACAAGCAGGAGCAGAAGGCAGAAGGTGATGCGGGCGGTCAGAAGAAGCAGCAAGATCCCAACCACTGGCTCAATGAGGACGGAACCATCCGCCGACTCAACACCTATTTCAAGAAGGAACTGACCGAGCAGCAGAAGGACGACTATGTGGCAGGCAAGACCATCGAGATCAAGGAAGTGCCCAACAAGAACGGCAGCGGTACCTATACCGCCTACGTGAAGTTCGATTTCGACAAGATGCAGCCACGTTCCTACCGCAACAATCCAGACCTCAAACAGGCGAAGGAACAGATTCCGACCAATGAGAACAAGGTACAAGTCGCCGTCAACGAGCAGGGCAAGACCCATGAGGCGACCAAGCACACCAAGGATCCGCTGAGTCCGGGACAGTCTGCGCCAAAGAACGAAAAGCAGCAGAAGGAACAGAACGCAGAGGAACAGAAGCCAAAGAGAAAGGCAAGAAGCGTGAAGATGTAGTTGCCGCCACTTGATCCACAGAGTTAATCATCCATCATAACAACCGACATCTGCGGCCGTCTATCCCACGGTTGCGGATGTCAAAAAAAACAACAGACAATGAAGACAATCATCGCAGAGAAACCAAGCGTAGCCAAGGAAATCGCCCACATTGTGGGAGCTGACAAGCGTGAGGAAGGCTATATGCAGGGCAATGGCTATTATGTGACATGGGCATTCGGACATTTAGTGCAGCCTGCCATGCCGGAAACCTACGGTATGAAGGGATTCCATGCAGAGAATCTGCCTGTGATTCCCGACCCGTTCGTTCTTGTTCCCCGACAAGTCAAGACTGAGAACGGCTACAAACCAGATGCAGGTGTGCTTGCCCAGATTAAAATTATCGGCAAGCTGTTTGACAGCAGTGAGCGCATTATCGTAGCAACCGATGCCGGACGTGAGGGAGAATTGATTTTCCGATACCTCTATGCGTATCTCGGTTGCAGGAAACCTTTCGACCGTCTCTGGATCAGTTCGCTTACGGACACCGCCATCCGTGAGGGACTTCGGAACCTCAGGGATGGCAAGGAGTATGACAATCTCTATCATGCAGCCAAGGCACGAAGTGAGGCAGACTGGCTCGTCGGCATCAACGGCACACAAGCCCTGACGATAGCCGCAGGACGTGGCACCTATTCCGTAGGTCGTGTGCAGACTCCGACCCTTGGCATGGTGTGCGAACGCTATTGGGAACACAAGCGTTTCGAGTCGAAACCGTTCTGGCAGGTACACTTCGGTGTGGTTGATGCAGACAGTGGCAATATACTGAAGTTCACATCTGCCAACCGATGGACAGACAAAGCTACCGCAACCGACATATATAATAAGGTGAAAGATACCGGTTCTACCATCATCACAAAGGTAGTAACCAAGCGAAAGGTGGAGAAGGCACCGCTCCTTTACGACCTTACCACCTTGCAGAAAGAAGCCAACTCCCAGCATGGCTTCACGGCAGAGCATACACTCTCCATCGCCCAGAAACTCTACGAGGCAAAGTTCATCACCTATCCAAGAACATCAAGCCGCTATATCTCGGATGATGTATTTGCCACCCTTCCCAAACTCTTCAAGAATCTGGAGAATCATTCGGAATATGGAGAAAAAGTGAAACTCTTGCCTGGCAGTGAGGACTACAGCAAGAACAGCGTGAATGCCGCCAAGGTGACCGATCACCATGCCCTGCTCATCACAGAAAATGCAGCCATTGGTCTTTTCAAGGACGAGAAGATCGTTTATGACATGATATTGTGCCGGATGATTGAAGCGTTCTCGGCAGACTGCATCAAGGACATCACATCAGTATCGGCGCAAGTGGATCATGAAGTTGAGTTTGGCATCAGTGGCTCCATCATCCGACAGACTGGCTGGCGAGCGTTGTCGCTCAAGGAAAAGAACAAAAGGCAGGACAAGGATGCAGACGCAACCGACAATGAGGTCAGGGAGCAAGTCATTCCCAACTGGCAAGAAGGACAGCATATCACTCTTTCTGGCTGCACCATCACGGAGGGCAAGACCAAACCAAAGCCATTGCATACGGAATCCACATTGCTTGCAGCAATGGAGACCGCAGGCAAAGAGATAGAAGATGATACGATGCGCCAGGCAATGAAGGACAGCGGTATTGGCACACCTGCCACACGTGCCGCCATCATCGAAACCCTGCTCAAACGAGAGTATATGGTGCGCCAGCAGAAGAAACTTGTGCCGACAGAAAAGGGACTCGCCCTGCATTCCGTGGTGAAGAACATGGCGATTGCCAATGTGGAGATGACGGGCAAATGGGAGGCGGAACTTGCCAAGATTGAACGAGGTGAAGCAAGTGCAGACGGGTTCACCCATAGTATCGAAGGCTATACCCGTGAAATCACTGCGGAATTGTTAGGTTGTGACAGACTTTTCAGCCACAAGGATTCCGGCTGCCAGTGTCCTAAATGCAAGCAAGGTACCATGCAGTTCTTCGGAAAGGTAGTAAGATGCAGCAACAAGGAGTGCGGTATGCCAGTGTTCAAGCAGGTAGCAGGAAAGTTGCTCACTGATGCCGACATCACCGACTTGCTCACCAAGGGCAAGACCAGAACGCTCAATGGTTTCACCAGCAAGCAAGGCAAACCATTCTCCGCAGCCATTGCCTTTGACGAGAATTTCAACACGAAATTCGTCTTTGCAGAGCGCAAAACAGCAGAAAAGCGAGGAAATGTGAAGAGATACAAGAAATAGTTTGTACCTTTGCCACCGAAACATGGTTCATAAATGGTGTCTTGATTCAGGATGCTTTTATTTACTTGTGGATTAAGTGGCGGCACTCGGAGGGATACCGAGTGCCTTTTCTTGCTTTCACACACAAACACCAACCGCCATCTACGGTTTATTATTCACCACTTAATCCATTCAACAGACAGATGAACAGAAAGAAACAGGCACAGACAGAACTGTCCTATTACGGACTGTATCTCTTGAACCACCTCAGAGAGAACCGTTTTCCACAAGCCAGCGATGCGGACTTTATCCGCGAACGTGCAGACCATGCTGCAGAAGTATATGAGCAGGCACGGCGTGATGCCCTCTTTGCCGATGCGGCACAAGAGCTTGCCATGTCAGCATTGCTGAAAGGTCTCCGCTTTTCCAAGTACAGCATCCTGTATGATGTTGTTGACAGTGAGTTTCCCCTGGAGGTAGCAGTAGAAGACCAGGAAGCGTTTGTCAAGAACCTCCTGCCTTTGGTTGACAACGTGTATTCCATTTACGACCTCACCGATGACGATTTTGCCCAGTCACCGGACTACGACCGGCTCTATACAGAGCTGACGGGAGCCGTTGCCCTTTTCATAGAGTCAAATGGCGTACAATAGAAAACAACGGCTGAACGACAACATCAAGGCGATAGAGACAGCATTCATCCTTGACAGGGAACAGCGCACGCCGACCGCCCGTGAGCGTCTCCTTCTGGAGCGTTATTGCGGATTCGGTGGATTGAAGTGCATCCTGAACCCTGCCAGGGAACTGGCGGATGCCGTCCATTGGGCAAAGTCAGACCTTGAATTGTTTGCTCCAACAGTGGAGCTGCATAGACTTATCCGTGAAAACAGCAAGAATGAAAGCGAGTACAAACAGTTGATGGACAGTCTGAAACAGTCCGTCCTTACGGCATTCTACACGCCGTCAGCCGTTACAGAGGCTCTGACGGATGTGTTGAAAGAGCATCAGATCATCCCCGAAAAGGTGCTTGAGCCCTCGGCAGGCATCGGAGCCTTTGTCGATTCCGTCTTGGATAACAATCCCAAGGCAGACATTATGGCGTTTGAAAAAGATCTGCTTACAGGAAAGATACTCCACCATCTGCACCCGGAGCAGAAAGTGCGCATAGAGGGATTCGAGAAGATAGAAAAGCCTTTCAATGACTACTTCGACCTCGCCATCTCAAATATTCCTTTTGGCGATGTTGCCGTGTTTGATCCGTCCTATACAGCCATGAAAGGCATGAGGGCACTTGTCACCAGACGCATACACAACTACTTCTTTGTCAAGGCTCTTGATACGGTAAGGGATGGTGGGTTGGTTGCCTTCATCACCTCACAAGGCGTATTGAATGCCAAAAACAACAGTGCCGCGCGTTTTATGATGCTCTATCATGCAGATCTCGTATCAGCGATTCGTCTTCCCAACAACCTGTTCACGGAAAATGCCAATACGGAAGTGGGCAGTGACCTCATCATTCTGCAGAAAAATACCCAAAAGGAGTCGCTGCGAGGAGACGACAACCTGCTTGATACTGTCTATAATGACGAGAACCGCATTCCGACTAACAACTACTTTCTGGAGCATCCGGAACGCATTATCCATACAACAGCAAAGTTGGATACCGACCCATTCGGCAAACCTGCAATGATATACACGCATGAGGATGGTGTGGAAGGCATTGCAGAGGATTTACGAAAGATGCTCCATGAAGACTTTAAGAAGAATCTCAATTTGAACCGATACTTGGGGATTGAGGGAACAATGTCTGAGGAAGTTAAGGAGGTTGAAGAAACAGAAAAGATAGAAAAAACAGAGAAGATGAAGCCTTCCATTGAGGAAAAGCAGAACGATACGGTAGTATCCTTGCAAAAGCAGGAAAAGCCTACTGATGATGCAGAGCTATCCCAAAAATCCAATCATCAGCAGCCACCAGTGCAAATGACGCTGTTTGACCTTTGGGGAATGGAAGAAGAAAACCGTCTGACTGTCCATGCTACAAAGAAGAAAGCAGAGATAACAGTGGGTGCTGTCGCCAAGAAAGTGTCAAGGAAGAAAGCAAGTCCGTTGGTAAAAAGCGTCAATCCGACTTTTGAAGTTGTGACAAAGCCTGTGGAAAAAGAAGAAAAGCCTTCGTTGACAGATGCAAAAGAGCAGGAAACAGCACAGGAGACAAAACCAATCCTGCCTGGGGATGAGCCATACGCAAGCATCTCTTGGGAAGAGAATCCGCCAATCAACGGCTTTTACGAGATGATGATGACCATGGCTCCCGAAGACATGGTGCTGCTGCGCCAAAAGGCGGAACAGCACCGTCAGGAACAACTCAAGGCTTTGGGCGTTGAAGATACGCTTGATCCGAAGTTCAAACCTCCGATGGAACCGATAGAAGTTCTCAAAGTTCAAATCGGGCATGGACATTCGAAAGGGAATGAGGCAAAAGAAGATTCCAAGACTCAGAGCACATTGAAAGAAACAAATCATGAGCGGGAACAGCAAAAAGAGCAAGAAAGAAAGCGGGAAGAGCTGGCAAAGAAGAAAGAGAATGTTATGAAGCCCCGTCCATTTGATGAGAAACTGGAAAGTTTTCATCGTGAGGGTTCTATGGTGCTCGACTCTGCCGGAAACATCGGTGTATTGAAAGACCTTACCAAGTATGGTGCTACCTTCATGCCGTTGGATCTGAATATGGAGCAGAAAGAAAAGGCTGTCCTGTATATCGCCCTCCGTGATGCCTATCAGAAACTTTACACCTATGAAGCGGAAGAACAGACGGAAAACAAGCAGATGCGTGAGAGTCTGAATGTCTATTATGACGCTTTCTTCATCCGCTTCGGCAACCTCAATGCCAAGCAGAACGTGAAGTTCATCCTCATGGATGCCTCAGGGCGCGACATGCTGTCGTTGGAACGGGTGGAAAACGGACATTTCACAAAGTCAGACATCTTCGACCACCCGGTCTCTTTTTCGCTTGACGAGGTCAGTCATGTCGATTCTCCAGAGGAAGCGCTCACCGCCTCGCTCAACAAGTTCGGCCGTATCGACTTGCCGTATATGACTGAATTATCGGATATGCCGGAACAGGAACTGACGGAAGCGCTTAAAGGGCGCATCTATTACAATCCGCTCATAGACGGCTACGAGATAGCCGACCGCTTCATTGCTGGCAATGTCATAGAGAAAGCGGAGCGTATAGAAGAATGGCTGAAGGAAAATCCCGACCATGCAATCGTGAGGGAGTCGTTGGATGCCTTGAAGGCAAGCATTCCCGAACCGATAGCCTTTGAGGACCTGGACTTCAACTTCGGTGAACGTTGGATACCTACAGGTGTGTATTCCGCTTACATGAGCCACCTCTTCAATACACAGGTCAGCATCGTCTATTCCGACAGCATGGACGAATATTCGGCAAAATGCAGTATGAAGACCATGGCCATCACGGATGAGTATATGGTGAAGGGATATTACCGCCACTATGACGGCATGAGTCTTCTGAAACATGCCCTGCACAACACCTGTCCCGACATGATGAAGAGCATCGGCGAGGATGAACACGGCAACGACATCAAGGTGCGTGACAGCGAGGGCATACAGCTTGCCAATGCCAAGATTGACGAAATCCGCAACGGGTTCACTGAATGGCTGGAAGAGCAGTCAGACTCCTTTAAGGAACGCTTGACCACAATGTACAACCGGAAGTTCAACTGCTTCGTGCGTCCGAAGTATGACGGTTCTCACCAGACCTTCCCCGGCTTGGACTTGAAAGCCCTTGGCGGAAAGTATGGTGTCAAGAGTGTGTACCCAAGTCAGAAGGACTGTGTATGGATGCTTTTGCAGAACGGCGGCGGGATATGTGATCACGAGGTCGGTACTGGCAAAACCCTCATCATGTGCATGGCTGCGCATGAGATGAAACGTCTCGGTATGGCTCACAAGCCGATGATTATCGGACTGAAAGCCAATGTCGCGGAGATAGCTGCCACCTATCAGACAGCTTATCCCCATGCGAGGATACTCTATGCCTCGGAGAAGGATTTTTCCACCAAGAACCGTGTCAGTTTCTTCAACAACATCAAGAACAACGACTATGACTGTGTAATCATGTCGCACGACCAGTTCGGGAAGATACCTCAATCGCCAGAACTCCAACGGCAGATATTGCAGGCGGAGCTTGATACCGTGGAGGAAAACTTGGAAGTGATACGCACGCAGGGCAAAGACGTGTCGAGGGGAATGCTCAAAGGCTTGGAAAAACGGAAGTTCAACTTGGAGGTGAAGTTGCAGAAGATAGCCTACAGCATCGAGCAGCGCACCGATGATGTGGTGGATTTCCGCATGATGGGCATCGACCACTTGTTTGTGGACGAGAGCCACCAGTTCAAGAACCTCATGTTCAATACCCGTCACGACCGTGTGGCAGGACTCGGCAACAGCGAGGGGAGCCAGAAGGCACTCAATATGCTCTTTGCCATCCGAACCATACAGGAGCGGACAGGCAGAGATCTGGGAGCGACATTCCTGTCGGGAACAACTATCAGCAACTCACTGACAGAGTTGTATCTGCTTTTCAAGTACCTGCGCCCAAAAGAACTGGAGCGTCAGGACATCCGCTGTTTCGATGCGTGGGCGGCAATCTTCGCCAAGAAGACTACCGACTTCGAGTTTAACGTCACCAACAACATCGTACAGAAGGAACGTTTCAGATACTTCATCAAGGTACCGGAGCTTGCTGCTTTCTACAACGAGATAACCGACTATCGCACGGCGGAGGCGGTTGGTGTGGACAGACCAAAGAAGAACGAGATCCTTCATAACATACCACCGACACCCGAGCAGGAGGACTTCATCCAAAAGCTGATGGAGTTTGCCAAGACGGGTGATGCCACCATCCTCGGAAGACTGCCTCTGTCGGAAACGGAAGAGAAGGCAAAGATGCTCATTGCTACGGACTATGCCCGAAAGATGGCTCTCGATATGCGCATGATAGACCCGACTTGTGAGGACCATCCCGACAACAAGGCGAGCCATTGTGCGAAGATGATAGCCGACTATTACAAACGCTATGACAATTACAAGGGCACACAGTTCGTATTCTCAGATCTGGGAACATACCGACCGGGCGAATGGAACGTGTATTCAGAAATCAAGCGCAAGCTGATAGAGGATTACGGCATACCGTCGTCTGAAATCCGCTTCATTCAGGAGTGCAAGAACGAGAGGGCAAGAAAGGCGGTGATAGCAGCTATGAACGAGGGATCGGTACGAGTATTGTTCGGCTCCACATCCATGTTGGGTACAGGTGTAAACGCACAAAAACGGTGTGTGGCTATCCATCATTTGGATACACCGTGGCGGCCGTCAGACTTGGCACAGCGTGACGGTCGAGGGGTGCGTGCAGGCAACGAGATTGCCAAACTGTATGCCGACAATAAGGTTGATGTCATCATCTATGCGGTGGAAAAGTCGCTTGACTCGTACAAGTTCAACCTCCTGCACTGCAAGCAGACATTCATTTCACAGTTGAAAAGCGGAGCCTTGGGAGCGAGAACCATTGACGAGGGAGCGATGGACGAGAAATCGGGCATGAATTTTTCAGAGTATATGGCTATTCTCTCCGGAAATACCGACTTGCTTGACAAGGCGAAGCTGGAGAAGAAGGTTGCTTCTCTGGAGGGTGAGCGCAAATCGTTCAACAGGGGCAAGCGTGACTCAGAAACAAAATTGCAGTCAAAGATGGCAGAGCTGGGCAACAACAAAGCCTCTCTCAAGGGAATGACCGAGGACTACGGCAAGTTTATGGGCAAAGCCAAGAAAGACAAGGACGGCAACATCCTCAACCTCATCACTCTTGATGGTGTGGAGTCCACGAACTTAGAGGTTATAGGAAAGCATCTGCAAATGTTGGCGGAGAAAGAGACAACTGGCGGACAATACAAGCGGATTGGAGAAATCTACGGATTCCCTGTCAAGATTGTCAGCAAGACAAGTTTCGAGAATGGTCTTCCATTTGTTGACAACCGCTTTTTTGTCGAGGGCAATTACAAGTACCAGTACAACTACGGTCACATTGCCAAGTCGGACCCGATAGCAGCGGCAAACAACTTTCTGAATGCCTTACAGAAGATACCAAGCTACATTGAGCAGTATGATTCAAGATGCAAGGCTTTGGAAAAGGAAATACCGCAACTGGAAGAGATAGCTGGCAAGACTTGGAAGAAAGAGGAAGAACTGAAAGGTCTTAAAGCGGAACTGGCGGCGTTGGATAGAAAAATACAGTTGGAATTGGCACCACCACAGGAGCAAGATACTGCAGAAAAACACGAAACAAAGAATATAGAAACAGAACAAAGCATAGTTGGAAAACAAGCACGCTCCGTCTGTCGGTTATGACACCTAATTATATATAGGGGTATCTTGATGTTTTTATCATAATAAGATACCCCTGTTTTTTACATGAAATCTCAAATTTGTAAACATAACCCCATCATAAAAAATGAATAGCAAGTATTCCTGCTGAGTTTATCAAATCAGGTCCATTGTTGTTGATGACGACTCTACCATCAGCTCATATATACCTTTCCGACACAAGCATATAGTGTTTTCATTTGTACCCCGAATGTGTACAGTTTCAAACCATGATTTACATTTTAACATAAGAAACTGAAGCCGTGACCATTTGTGAATTTTTGCCAAACTAACTCCAGTACATACAACAGATGTAAAAGATTTCTGCAAAATTGACCGAAATCATAAAAAAAAACACCAAATCAGCAAATTTCTTAAAGATTATATCCGTTTCTTAAGATTATTTTTGTATATTTGCAGCATTAGTTTGGTGGTAAAGCCTATTGGCCTGCCACGTGACAATAGGACCTTACGGAGCAAGCCTATATCACAATTCTTCTCCGTAGCAACAGTCCGTTCTCTCTCACTGGTCTCTCCCTGCGCGGCAGAGGCATACGTTTTTATATTTTTCAAACACTCCAAATTGACAGCGCATGAGAAAGTTTACTTCTTTTTTACTGTTAGGCTTCGCTATCGGCAGTTTCGCGCAAACGCCCGGAGGAGTCAGCGGAAGCGAACTGTGGTTCAAGACTGCGCCTTTGAACTCAGACCTGCAAGGTTATTACCGTTGGCAGGATTTCTCTGGGGATTCCATACGGCTGATGCTATTGGACAGCCGTGGCGTCAAGTCTGAACTTACTCTTCCGAACAGTTCAGTCCATTACTTCAACTTTAATCCGAGTCTCTGGCTCGCAGACGGATTTCGTAGTCTGAGTGCCAAACTCAAACACGGCAACCTCTCGCAGGCTACCGTCATCGGTGTCTTTGCACCGGAACTGGCAACCATCGGCAAGGATATGGTTGTCTATGCTCTTGACGGCCGAAAGGGCGACGGAGCCATTCTGAGCAAGGACAAAGCCGTAAGGGGTAGAGGTGTTGAACCACTGGACTATGGTTCAGCATCGGGTGAAGACCTGCTTTATCAATCAAGTGATTCTTTGTCCGAGAACGGTTTTAAGGAAAGCGCTCTGCGAGTTGTGTCCTACTTCAAGGTAAGCAATCCTTCAACAACATTGTGGGGAGACAACTCCAACACCACATTATTCATCGGAACCCCTTCCACCTCTGGCAGTTTCGGTACGGATTTCCCGACCTCGCTCTTCGGTAATGCTTCCATCCGTGGATATGCCCCTGAGCTTATTGTGTTCAGCAGGATGCTTACACCCGATGAGCGCAGAAAAGTGGAGAGCTATCTGGCGGTAAAGTACGGCATCACCCTCAAAGGCTCGTATCTTGACAGCGACGGAAACCTGACTTGGGATATGGCGGAGAACCAAGCCTACCACCATAGGGTCACAGCTGTTGGAACCGACATGGCAGGAAGTCTCTCCCAACCGCTTTCCGCAACATCATATGAGGAAAGTCCGGTGTATGCGGCCTTGAAGGAGAACGGAACTTATCATGACGCAAATCCATACAACCCTTCATCCGCTTCCCGTCTGCTTGTCATGGGACGTGAAAACGGCAATCCGATGCCGGACAGAGGCTTTACTTTCTGGGGCGACGATGATGTGGCACTTGCAACATATACCTCACCTACAGATTCCCTGTGGCATGTCATGAAACGTACATGGATGGTCAAGACCAACGTGCCGTCAAAGCCCGACAGTACAGTGGCAAGATGGACTGCGCAAGGACTTGAAGTGTCAAGGAATGGCTTTACAGACAATATCATCCAAGAGAAAGCCGCTTCCGGAGCTTATGCCACGACCCCAGCCCTTGTTGGAGGTGGCGGTGCTTTTGAGTTCACCTGTCCGACAAGTCACCCGACTTTTGACGTTGGCTTCGGAAGTATCGGTGGCAGCACATGCAAGTATGGATTCCGGTTCACCAATGCTGGAGTTGTTTATCCGATCATCAACGGAGCGGTCTCAAATTCATACATCGCCACGGATGTTGACGGAACGGACATTTCCATCCGCAAGGAAGGCAAAAACATCTATCTGCGTGTTGACGGAACAGGAAGTGCGGCAAGAACCATATCCCTTTCGGATGCAACTGACACAGACACAAATGTGGGCATTATCCGAACGGAAGGAGCAGAGTCCGCCTTGAACATGGCAGGCTTGAGGACAGGAGGAATAGATGATGTCGGTTATATGGCAGAGTTGAGCTATGACCTCACACCGGACAGGGAATTCTCAGACTATTGCCGCAAGCGTACCGTCATGCTCATAGATCCAAGCGGTGAAGGTGATTTCGACATCAACAGCAATAGTAACATAAGATGCTCCAAGCCTGATATGACAAGGGGCAAGACCATATTCCGCAATATCCTATGGGATGCAGACGGAAGCGGAAGCGATGTGTTCACATTCGCCTATTATGACGGCATTTCCTATGATGCCACTCCTACGCCGTCAAGTTGCGAGAATGGAGTTCCACGCAATGACGGGTATATCGACATCGGCATCAACATCGGTACACCAGTCTATTCCTATGTGCTCAGCGTTGACACCGTTGCAGGAAAAGTAAAAGGAGAAACCATTGCCAGAGGAACATTCTTCGGTGACACGCATAGAATCACGAATCTTGCCCCCGGCGCCTATGCGCTGTCCGTATCACAAGGTGGAGGCAACGAGATTTATGCCACTGGCAATGCACTCTACACCTCATACTCACATGACACCAGGACCTATCTGTCTGGCGACATCTCATGGACGGTGAACGATACAAAATCAAACTACCGTGTGGGATTGGAGCCAAGCCTCACGGACGAGATCACCCAATATGGCTTCGACATGCGGGGCGACAAGGCGCATATCATAACCGGTGGATATACAAGCCTAACCAAATATGTCACCATCAAGCCTGGCGATGTGCTCAGTGTTACAGTCCGCAATATGCAGGTCACATACAAGTTGAACGGACAGACCGTGCATCATGAATATGTCTGGTCACTTCGTGCATGGCGGTTCTGCATCAAGTACGGAAAGGGCGAGACACATATCACAGACCTTACCGTAAACGGTACGCCTGTAACCTCATTCACCACAAGGGGCAACGTGCAGATAGAAACACCCAAGAAGTGTACGACAACGATGACCGTCTATGTCGGCAGCGAGTGTGATGCAAGTATGCCTAACGGAACACAGGCAAGGGAGAACCATGTGGGCAGCTCGGACAGACAGGCTGACAATACCTTCATTTCTGGAGAAGACGAGGATTTCACTGTCAAGGGCAACGGTTCTACGACAGGCATCTACGAGGCTAAACTCACACAGGACAAGCCTTCTGCAGCCACATTGATGGTGTTTGACGTATCAGGCAAACTGGTAGTGTCACGCCAAATGACAGGCGAAAGCGTCAAGCAAGCCGACTTCAAGGTTCCCGCATCGGGTGTGTATGTCGTGAAGGCAATCTCCGAGAATGGGGAGCATACAAGGAAAATCTCAGTAAAGTAACTTAAAGGAAGATACGCATGAAGAATTATATACAGAAGGTGGCGTGGGCATTGGTTTTACTGCTTGCCGCCACACTGTCCCTTTCGGCAAAGGACGGGACAGCCGTGAGAAAACTCTTCAAGAAGGGTGTCTCTGACAGTATCTCCGTAGGAGGTAGCAAACTGGTCGTTCTTCAGAAAGACCTCATTCGGAACAGAAGCCTTTCCGTGAACTCTATCGGAGAGGAGAATGTTCCTGAGCTTGACTTTGCCATGACCAACGTCACGGCAGGAGGACAGGGCTACCGTTTTCTCCCTCACGGAACACACTTCACAGGCGAGGGTGCGACTGTCAAGATAAAGTATGACCGCACGAGAATACCAAGCGGCTATACCGAGGACGACATCCGTACCTATTACTACGACCCGGCCGAGAAGCATTGGGTTGCGTTGGAGCGTGTGCGTGTGGACAAGAAGGAAGAGTGTGTCGTTTCAAAGACGACCCACTTCACCGACATGATCAACGGTGTGATACAGGCACCGGAGTCACCGCAGACAGAAGGCTTTGCCCCGACGATGATGAACGACATCAAGGCGGCTGACCCGACGGCGAAGATAAATGTCATTGCGCCTCCAAGCGCAAACAACCGTGGCTCTGCCAACTTGCAGTATCCGTTCGAGATGCCGCCAGCACGAAACGGTATGCAGCCAAGCCTTGGCTTGCAGTACAGCAGCGAGGGCGGTAGCGGTTGGCTTGGCGAGGGTTGGAACGTCAGCGTGCCAAGCATTACGCTTGACACCCGGTGGGGCGTGCCTCGTTATGACCAGTCAAAAGAGACGGAGACTTATCTTTTGTCCGGTTCAATGCTCTCCACCATGGATGACAACGGACAGATGGGAGTCGCACACCGTGGCGAGAAGATGAACAGAAAGGCTGACCGCCAGTTCTACACCCGCCAAGGCGGTGATTTCAGCCGTATCATCCGCAAGGGTGACAGTCCTGCCAACTATTATTGGGAGGTTACAGACAAGCAGGGTGTCAAGTACATCTATGGTGGTGACGGAGCTGTTGTAAAGGGCAATGTCACTGATGCTTCGGGCAATACCCGTGAGGTGATTGCCGAATGGAAGCTGAAACGTGTCGAGGAACTCCACGGTGACTATATAGAATATGTGTATGACATCGTGGATGAGGATGTGCGTGGCGGCTTGAAGGCCAAGGCTGCATATCTGAAAGAGGTTCACGCAGGTAATGCAGGACAGGAACCGCACACCGTTGTACTCTTTGAAGGCAACAAGGTAAAGCAGGTAAAGACCAACAATGCCCGCTATGGATTCCTCGCCTCCTCCAACAAGCTGCTGGAGAAAGTGACCGTGAATTTCCAGGGCGAGACATTGCGCAGCTATGCCTTTGACTACAAGGAAGGTGCATTCCACAAGGAAATGCTCACAGGTGTCAGACAGTACGACAACACCGGAAAGGAAGTGGCTTTCCAGAACTTCGACTATTATGATGATGTGCAGGCTGAAAAGGGATATGTTCCGTTCAAGGACGATTCCGAGAAATGGAACACGCACGATGACGGACTTGACGCTGGTTTCGTCAATCCTTTAAAGACTGTCAGCAAGCGTTTCAGCGACAAGCCTACTGCACTTGGCGGAACAACAAGTTCTTCTGTAAGCGGTTCGTTCTATGCAGGTGTGGGACCTTGGGACGGAAGCAAATGGAAAGGCAATACAATAGGAGGTTCTTACAGTTACTCCAGCGATACCAGCAAGGGACTTTCCGCATTCGTTGACTTGAACGGTGACGGACTTCCAGACAAGGTTTATAAGTCCGGTGGTTCCGTATATTATCGTCCACAGGTCAAGACTGACAACGGAGAAGTCGTATATGGTGAGCCTGTCAAGGTAAAGGGCATCAGTAACTTCTCGACAACCAAAAGTTCTACGAACTCTTTCGGTGCGAATGCCGTTGTCGGTTGGAATGTCCTGACTGCCGTTGTCGGAACGGACAAGTCAACCACTAAGACCAAGACCACACAGTATTTCAGCGACATCAACGGTGACGGACTTGTTGACCTCGTTTCAAATGGCAAGGTTTATTTCAACCACTTGGAGTTTGACGAGGCAGGCAATGCCGTGCCTACATTCACTTTGAGCAGTGCCGATACGCCAAGTCCTATCATCTATGGCGGCAAGGTTGACACATCCGTTATGGAGGTTAGCGAGGATGAGCAGGCAGAAGCCATCAAGAACTCCCCTATGGAGGATATTGTGCGTGTATGGCAAGCGCCAAAGGATGGAACAGTAAGCGTGGCAGGTCAAGTAAGCCTTGTCGCTCCTACTGGAGACTATGACGCTGACGAATACCAAAAAGCGGACGGTGTGAGGGTTGCCATTCAAAAGGGTGGCAATGAGCTTTGGAACAAGACTATTGCAAAGGGCGACGGCAGTTCTTATGCCGCTGCAGTCTCTTCTGTTGCCGTCAAGCGAGGTGACAGAATCTATTTCCGTGTGCAGTCGGGTTCCGAGGAAACAAGCAACGGCTCATTTGACAAGGTGAACTGGTCGCCTACCATTATATACGCTGGCGAATCTAATGTTTTGCCTAACGGGCTTTCTTCAACAGAGTACAAGCCTGAGGATGGTGCCATCTATGATGTGAACACCTCTGCCAATGTGGAGAATGGTTCAAGTGTTGAAGTTCACAGTGTCTTCCACAAGCATGTAACAACCGACGATGTTGTTCTCAGCATCATCGGCAGCAACGACAAGAAAGACAGTGACGGAAACGACAACCCGAACTATATCGAGAAGACGGTCTTTGCTCGTACACTGAAGGCTAATGAGACTTTCAATGGCGATTCACTCAACATCAGTCTGGAGAATACAGAAAAGCTGACCAACTTTAGCTTTGAGATTTCATCCACCTCAAATGTTGATTGGAAGAATATCGGTTGGCAAGCGTCTGTGACTTATAAGGACTCTGCCAATATCGAACAGACGGTAGCCGTTCCTGCACACTACAATACATTTGCAAATGCCTTGGCAGAGGGCAAGCCATACTTGACCACAGCGACTGATACAATTATGGTTGTGTCACCAGTGCTTATCCTTTCTGACAATTCCATCAATGGCCAGATTACTTTGACTGCCAAGACAGAGGATGCACTTGTTGGCAAGAAGTCTTTCACTATCGAGAATGGCATTTTGAAAGCCGATACTCTGCGATTTGCAACAACCGCAGGAAAGAAGTTATGGTTTGAATACAGCTATCCTGCAACTATCTCGGATGAAACTGTTACTTCTGCCTCTGTTTCCATTCAGAAAGATGCGGCAGGTCTTGTGACAGAGAATGTCCTTGCTGGATTCTATGCAGAAAGCGATAATCTTGGCTTCGGTATGCTTTACCGTGGCTGGGGAGGTTTTGTCTATAACTCTGCAGAAGGCAGATATGCAAAGCCTATTGACGAGTCATTGCTGAAATTGCCGGAAAACGAGAACGACAAGGTTGATCCTCTCACAATGGCATTCACTCCATTGGGCACAGACCAGACCTCTATGGACAAGTGGGTCGGTCAGCGACAGGACATCTATCTTACTGCGACCGAGGCAAGCACAGCCCGATTGACCGAGCAGGATGTACTCCTTACCAATCCTTTGGATAACAATGCGGAGGTGGCAGGACTTGCAGGTGAATACTTGCAAGGCACTGGCGCAGCGGCGGTAAACCAAGTTGTATCAAGCAAGAGTACCGTTGTGCAAGGCGGTGCGCTGGGCATTACCCACAACAATGCAAATGGTAGCTCCAAGACGGAAGTTGCCATGATGGATATGAATGGTGACGGATTCCCTGACATCATTGCTGGTGGTAGTATCCAATACACCAATTCACAAGGCGGATTGAGTGGAGAAATCTACAAGGGTATCGGAGCTAATAACTCTGACAATGCTTCTGAGGCATGGGGATATGGCGGCAATCCTGTGGCTTCCGTATCACAGATTACGAATTTGGCGAAAGGTGTAAAGCAGTCTTTGAGCAATGTACAGACAGAATGGCAAGCTCAATTCTCTATCACTGGCAGTGCGCCAAAGAACACAGATGAAGCCGTAGAGTCATTCATTGACATCAATGGTGATGGACTTCCAGACAAGATTCTTTCCGACAAGAAAGTAAGATTAAATCTTGGTTATGCCTTTACTGAACCTATTGATTGGGAACTTGATCGTATTCAAGGTGGTAAGAGTCTCTCTTATGATATAGGTGCAAGTGGTGGCGCTAACCAAGGATTTGGCGAAATTAAGGAAAAACAAATCAATAAGGCCTCCGGCAGTTTCTCCGCAGGATTTGGCATCGTGACTTCTGAAAGCGAAGAGGAATACAACCTTATCGACATCAACTCTGACGGTCTCCCAGATAAGGTCTGGAAGAATGGTGATGGTATCATTGTTGCCCTTAATACAGGCAATGGCTTTGACGAGCCTATCAGTTGGAAGGGTGCAAGTGCGCTTAGTGAATCAGCCTCTACATCAGAGTCTGCAAATGCAGCGTTCACTTTGACCATCAACATTCCTGTCATAAGCATCAAGATTTCAACCAACCCTGGTGCTTCCACCTCACATAGCATCAACCGCCCTACATATTCTTTGCAGGATGTGGATGGTGACGGCTATCTTGACATCGTTGAGTCTGAGAAGGAAAGCGAGTTGAAGGTTACACGCTCTGCCATTGGCAGAACCAACATGTTGAAGTCAGTCACCAATTCCTTGGGCGGAACTTTCACATTGGACTATGCCCACACCACTCCGACCTACGGTCTTCCTGGTGGCAAGTGGGTAATGTCTGCCCTTACCGTTGACGACGGAATCCATGACGATGGTCCAGTCATGACAACCGCCTTTGAGTACAAGGACGGAAAGCGTGACCGCCATGAACGTGAGTTCCTCGGTTTCGGTGAGGTTATCACCAAGAACCTCGATACGGAGAATGGCAATTCTGTTTACAGACAGGCTGTTGAGAACTACGATGTAGCCAACTACTACACGCAGGGCAATGTTACCGCTACTTCCGTGGAGGATGCCAACGGCAACAAGTACACCGAGACAAAGAACCGTTACGACAGCTACTATCTGACTGCCGACGGTGACAAGTACACGTTCGCAAAGCGTGACGTGAACCTTTGGAGCGACCGTGCTTCTGCATTCGTTCCTCTCCGCTATACGGCAAACTTGCAGTATGAGGGAGCGGCAAACGGTGTGGTTACATCCGAGGCATGGAACGAGTATTACCTCAATGGCTATCATGGTGAGTTGAAGTCCTACAAGTACAGCGACAAGGGCAGTCTTGGCGAGGACGGAAACGGCAAGTTCGATTATGCGACTGCTATCAAATATACCGACAATGCAAGCAAGCACATCCTCGGACTTCCTGTTGATGTGACTGTTACAGGCGGTGACGGCTCACTCTATCACCATGTGACGGCGAAGTATAATACCAACTACGCCAACCATATCACTCAGATTACACAGCAGTTGAATGACGGTGCGGCAGTTACTGATTACAAGTACGACTCTTACGGCAACATCATCCAGAAGACCCTCCCTGCCAACGGCAAGGGACAGCGTATGTGGTACAAATACCGCTATGAGCCGGAAATGAACATGTATGTTGAGCGTATTGACGATGCGTGGGGTTACCGCAGCGAGCAAGGCAACTTCGACTATCGCTATGGTATCGCCAAGGAGCATCGTGACCTCAACAACTTCTACTATGAGACTGATGTTGACGACCTCGGTCGCATTACTGGCGTACGTGGTCCAAATGAGTTGGCTACGGGCGTGCCTTATGCCATCGCCTTTGAATATCAGCCTTTGGCTACATTCAATGAGAGTGGCATTACCGCTCCTGCTTACGCAGTGACCAAGCACTACGACATCCAGCACCCTAACGACGACTTGGAGACCGTTACATTCGTTGACGGTTTCGGAAGAGCCGTGCAGGTGAAGAAGGACGGTGTTGTGACAAGTGCATCCAAGGGAAGCTCTGCCAAGGACGAGAACGTGATGATTGTCAGCGGCAGAAACGTGTATGATGCTTTCGGACGTGTGGCAAAGGCTTTCTATCCTACAACGGAAGGAACTGGATCGAACTCAACGTTCAGCAAGTCATTTGACAATGTATCTCCAACGGTTACTGTTTATGACGTGCTCGACCGTGTTACCTCTGTGACATTGCCGGACAACTCTACGACAACTACGGCATATACAGTTGACAATAGCAGTCATACTCTCGTTACAACCGTAACGGATGCACTTCATAATGTGCAGGCAACCCATACCAACGGCAGTGGCAAGACCTTGAAGACCATCCAGAAGAGCGGTCCTGACGGTGAGATTACCACTTCGTTTGAGTATGATGGCATACAGCGTCTTGTTCGTGTTACCGACACGGAGGGTAATGTAACGACCTCTACTTACGACATGGGTGACCGCCGTACTGAGGTGAACCATCCTGCAAGCGGCATCACAAGTTTCACTTATGATGCGCTCGGCAATGTGCTGACCAAGCAGACTGCCAACCTTGCAAAGGAAGGCAAGTTCATCACCTACGATTACGACTATCAGCGTCTGACGGGTATCAACTACCCAGACCACCCGGAGAACAACGTAAAGTATTACTACGGTGGTCGCAATGCCTCTCAGAACCGTATCGGTAGGTTGATGCTCCGTGAGGACGGAACAGGTGCCATCGAATACTTCTATGGCAAGATGGGCGAAGTCACCAAGACCCGCCGCACGATGATTGTGCCTAACCAGGCGATAGCAACCTACGTGACGCAATGGACTTATGACAGCCACAACCGTCTGTTGGAGATGATTTATCCTGATGAGGAGAAAATCACCTACTCTTACAACCTCGGAGGTCAGCTTGAAAAGGTTCATGGCTACAAGTCATACGGCTACGATTATGTAAGCAAGATTGGCTATGACAAGTTCGAGCAGCGCACATACTTGAAGTATTGCAACGGTGCAGAGACATTCTACACCTACGCCCCACAGCGTCGCAGATTGCAGAACCTCACTGTGAATAGTGGTGGCAACACCATTATGGATAACGCTTATACATACGATGCAGTAAGTAATGTGCTCAGTGTTGTAAACGGTGCGTCAGTCCCACAGAGTGGCAAGGCTGGCGGACAAATGGCGCATACCTATACATACGATGCACTCTATCGTCTTGTAAGCGCAACAGGTACTTATACAGGTGCGGACAACAAGACAGCAAGCTACACTCTTGCGATGGGCTACGATAACATGCACCGTATCACATCAAAGCGTCAGATTCTCACGCAGAACAATGTGCAGTTCAACGGTACGTTGAATGCTGGCTATGATTTGTCGTACACTTATGGAACAGACACAGGCAAGAAATTCCAGCTTGCCAATGTGAAGGATGTGAATTATCGCACGGAAGAAAATCCGTCAGAGAGCGAGAATGTGAACAACAATCACGCCTATGAGTATGATGCTAACGGTAATCTTGTTTATGTCAACACAAGCCGTACCAAGAAGGATGGCATGGCTGACGAGAAGACCGCAGAGCGCAAACTCAAATGGGATGAGGAGAACCGTCTCCTCGCTTCTGATGATAACGGCTTTGTTACCAATTATTGGTATGATGCAGATGGTGAGCGCACAGTGAAAACTTCTGGCGAGAGTGACCAGGTTTATGTGAACTCCGAGTTTGCTGGAGGTCGCACGAACACAGCCAAGTTCTCGTTGTATGTAAGTCCATATTTGGTTGCCAACCAAGGCGGACGTTACACCAAGCATATCTACATCGGTAGTCAGCGTGTCGTTTCCAAGATTGGTGACTTCGACTCTTACGGCTCAGACCCACGCCGCATCCAGTATGCAGGTAGTGAGACTGATGGCTTGTCTGTTGATTATAAGGTTAAATATACTCAACAGTTGCAGGTCATTAAGGATAATTATGCAACCTTTGCAGTGCCGTACAATGGCGAGGACAACAACGACTATGTCGATGGCAAGGGCTTCTGCTGCAATGACGGCAGCTTGGAGGCTGCGCAGGCACGTGTTATGGCAAGAGCAATGAAGAACAATTTCCAAGAGGGTGACTCATACGAGAAGATGCAGTTCTACTATCACCCAGACCATTTGGGTAGCAGTAGTTACATCACCAACCTTGAAGGCGAAGTGGTGCAGCATATCGAGTATGTTCCTTTCGGTGAGGTTTTCGTTGAGGAGCGCAACAACATTTGGAATACACCTTATCTTTTTCAATGCGAAGGAATTCGATGAAGAGACGGGATTGTATTAATATGGAGCGAGGTACTATGACGCAAGATTAGGACTATGGATAACTACAGATCCTTTGCAAGAAAAATACTACGACATCTCTACTTATTGCTATGCTTATAACAATCCAATACGATATGTAGATCCAACAGGAATGGAAGGATGGCTGTCTGATTGGTGGAAACAAAACAATGTTGGAACCAGATTGTTAGGAGGTGTCCAAATGGTTGGCGGTTCTATTGAGGCTGTTGGTGGAGGAATCGGTGGAATTCTTACTGCAGAAACAGGTGTAGGTCTTGCTGGTGGTGTCGCTCTGTTGTTACATGGTGCCGACAATGCTTATGCAGGTGCAAAGCAAATGTGGACTGGAAAAAGCCAAACTACATGTACATATGCTGGCACTAAATATGCATCTCAAAAATTGGGGGCCAGTGAGGAGACAGCTGACAAAATAGCAACAACAGTAGATGTTGGAACAAGTTTTGTCGGAGGAGGCTCTGGACTATACAAAAGCAATAGATTTGTCACTGGGAGACTTCAAAAACATGTTAATCAAGCTGTCAAGGAAGTTGATTCAGAAGGACTAAAGGCATTGACTCAGAAACAACTTAGAGCAGTCCAAAAGAATTCGAGATTATATCCAGCATATAGGGGTAACAGAATAGATGTGCGTACCAGACAAAAAGTTGGAAATGACAAGTTTCTAAAATGGTTTGATATAAAAAGCAATTATACTAATGGACCAGATTTTACCAGAGGAAACAAATGGTGGGATATGACAACTCATGCCCAATGGCAGAAACATGTAAATAAATATGGGAAAAATGGCACTTTATTAAACACCGCTCCTAAACGTTAATAACTGTAATTAGAGCCAGAGACATTCAGTTTCTGGCTCTATAATAAAATAAGATGAAATGAATTTACTCCATTATTTCAATAAAAAAAGAGAATTATCTCCAAGTAATAGGAAAGAATATTCCTTAAATGAACATGGATATGTGGATTTAAAGAACCAATTTATAGATAGTTCCGATTTGGCAAACAAATACGAAAAATGCGATTTTTCTAAATCGTCGTTTGCTCATTCAATAGAATATATTGGATAGAAAACAGAATATTTATAAATTCAATATTTTATAAAACAATTTTTAGAGCATTAGCAGAACATGGAAATGAATTTTATAGCTGTATGTTTGAAAATATAAATTTCAAAAATGCAATTATAGGATACGATTCATCGTGCTATACCTATTGTACTTTTAAGAAAGTCAAATTCGGTGCATTTATAAAACCACAATTTAGAGATTGCAAATTTATAAATTGTGATTTTTACGATGTGGATTTTCAAGCTTCAAATTTTGAAAATTGTGAGTTCATCGGCAATTTAGATAACGTGTGGTTTAGAGGAGGATTTCCTACAGAATCTTTTAAAAAAGAGTTTGGAAATGCTAAGCAGAATAAAATGCTAAATGTATCTTTTGAGGATGCAATATTACATGATGTGACATTTAGTGACAATTGTGATTTATCTACAGTTTTGTTCCCTAAACAAGGAAAGTATTTGTTTTTTGATAATTGGGATGAACAGTTAGATCTGATAATGAATGAATGTACAGCAAATAAGTCTATGACAATAAGAAACGATATTGTTTCTTTTGTTGAAATACACAAGGTTCATTCAGCAAATCAAAAGTATTATATCTTAAATGTTGTAGATTTGTTGAAAGAGTATGATGATAAAGCTGTTGAAATTATTGCAAAAAAAGCAACACAAAAAATAGGATTTTCAGAATAGAAATGTAAAATAAACTGTGTCATACTACAATTGGTAAACACAGTTTATTTACGTTTTATCTTTGAGCCACCTTGAAAAAAAGTGACATCAAAACAGAGTGGTGCTTCAAAATGCTGGAATTTTTTACAGACCTTATGTATCTGCACTACAAGACGATTTAATTTACACGACCTATATGCACTTATTTTTTCTTCAATACATATAGCTTAGCAGTCTCACCTTTCGGTTCATTACCCAGTGAATCTGTCAAGACAACATTGTTGGCATCCTTCACTTTATAGAAGGTATGCTCGCCACTTGAAGAGCGCACAAGCATCAAGACATTGTTGTCAAGCACTTGAAAGGTGCCGCTTGTTTCGTCATACCCTTTTTTTGCTATCTATTTTGCAAAATAGAACAAATCTATGCAATAAATGCAAATTACAATCGTCTTTCAACTATAACACAAAAAGTTGGCGAGATGAAAATAACATTAAGACAAGGCTTCAAACCGCCTTAAAAATCAGCAGGGAATATCAGAGGATTTTTTCCTTTGAATCTTTGACTTATTTCCTTTTGCAGAATCTGCTCCACTACCGTGACCGATGCACTCCATAATGTTCAGGCTACCCATACCAATGGCAGTGGCAAGACCTTGAAGACCATCCAGAAGAGCGGTCCTGACGGTGAGATTACCACTTCGTTTGAGTATGATGGCATACAGCGTCTTGTTCGTGTTACCGACACGGAGGGTAATGTAACGACCTCTACTTACGACATGGGTGACCGCCGTACTGAGGTGAACCATCCTGCAAGCGGCATCACAAGTTTCACTTATGATGCGCTCGGCAATGTGCTGACCAAGCAGACTGCCAACCTTGCAAAGGAAGGCAAGTTCATCACCTACGATTACGACTATCAGCGTCTGACGGGTATCAACTACCCAGACCACCCGGAGAACAACGTAAAGTATTACTACGGTGGTCGCAATGCCTCTCAGAACCGTATCGGTAGGTTGATGCTCCGTGAGGACGGAACAGGTGCCATCGAATACTTCTATGGCAAGATGGGCGAAGTCACCAAGACCCGCCGCACGATGATTGTGCCTAATCAAGTGATCGCAACTTATGTGACGTAATGGACTTATGACAGCCACAACCGCCTGTTAGAGATGATTGTCCAGACGAGGAGAAGATTACTTCTCTTACAATCTCGGCGGTCAGCTTGAGAAGGTTCATGGCTAAAAAGCAAAGGATGTTAGTTCTTATATATCAATAGTTCGTTAATAATTCAATAATGTGCTAAGCAGCTATACGCTGTAAGCACGAGAGATCTTTGAAAATCTTGCTAATTAAAGTTCGGTTCGGGGTGTACCCGCTTGCTTTAAAAATTCGTTTCATCAGATAAATGTTGGTCATCAGTGACTTGAATGAAGACATAGAATATTCCATTCCCATCTCCTTCATAGTTACCTTGGCAACATTTAGTGATGTGAACGAAGCATTGAAAGCAAAATCGAGTTTCCACTTATCGCGAGCCTGGCAGTCCATAAGGCCAGTATAGCCTTTGGCGTCACGAAAGCAAAATTCGATCTGGAACCTGGTTCTATAATAAAGAAGTACTTCTTCACCCGAAAGTGAGGGGTCTGTAGAGAAGAATAGTTTCTTCTTGCCATTCGGCATCTGCCAGATGACAAGTCTAACTTTACACCTGAGTGCCTTGGAATAGGCTATCAAAGTATAAGCTGTTCCTTCTATATCTTTCATCTCCATCTTCTCCATTCGAGTGAGGTCAAGATTCTTCATATCAATCTTGCCATCCTTGGTCTTGGGGCGACCACGTTTTCCAGTACGTGGACCAGCATAGACATAAAAGAGACAAGCATTGTCACGAAAGCGGCTTATCAAAGAGAACCCTTCTTTCTTTATCCCATTAACAAATGTACTTGTAGAGAAGTAAGCATCTGCAACTATGAGGGTTGAGAGTTTAAGAAGTTCCTTGCGGTAACGCTTAATGACGCTGATATAGAAATCTACCATAGTCTTGTTTCTAAGACTCAGTTCTTTATTACTTAGCGACTGGTGTGCTTTTTAACATCATGCAGTCTTTGGCATCAATATCAATGAGGCCAATACCCATGATTTCGAGACCATGTTTAACAGACTGTGCACATCCCGACCAAAAACGACCGATATGTGGAGTCTTCTTGCCAGCTTTGCTGATGTAGCTGGGATCAATGGCAATAGCCCATCTTCCCTGTTTACCAAAGAAGCGCTTGGCAAGTGAGACATTAAGTTTGAGCCAGTCAATGCTTTTCGACTTTTTAAGCCGAATGCGTTGCGATAGGTTTGCTCAACATGCGAGCCATACCTCCCCATTTGGGTGAAATTTATCTTTCTTGGTATTACCATGAACAAAATTATCACCTCGATGAGTATTTTCTCGAAACTTTTTGTTAACTTTGCAGCCGAATCTTCAACTGCATCTTTAAAGATATCCATATATTGGTCAAGTCCTGTATTCATATAATTTGCGTTTTTGTCGTGATTTGCAAAGTTACTGAAAATCAGCGACTTGACCAACTTTTTATAGTTAAGTTTTCATAAGCATTTCTTAATATAAGTTATTGATTTACAGACGATTAAATATTAATTTAACGCAGTATTGATATATTAATAAAGTAAAAAATGCCCAAATGCAATATATTTTAACGCCTTAATAATGAAAATTGTTAATAATACATAAATAACGCATTCGTTATATATCGATTTAAAATAAATTTCGTAAATTTGCATAATTTAATCAATAGTACTGTATAAATATGAAAAAGTATTTAGTTTTAATATTATTGGCAGTGATTGTATCATCGTGCCAAGATGAAATTCTTAATGACAGTAATCCTGTTATTGAGAACGTGAATGTTAATTTGTCTATGGATGAGGCAATGAGTATTGCAAATGATAATCCTACAAATTTATCAGAGGATGAGATTCTGGCAATGGTAAATGATTTTTCCACTTCGTTGGGCTCAAAAACAAGAAGTGCTGCCAATCCAAGAATGTCTATTGTGGGCTCATATCGCATTGGCGGAATTATATCAAGCAAGACAACAAGAGGGACTACGACTGATAGTATTCCTGTTTATGAGGTGTGTTTACAGTCTGGAGAAAAGAGTGGGTATGCTTTAGTTTCTGCCGACTCTCGAAGTGCTGGTGTTTTGGCATATATAGAAAATGGTAATTTTGAGAAAAAAGATAGTACTGGGGCATGTTTGATGTTAAAATTGGCAGAAGCTTCAACTGTTTCAGAGATAAATAAAATAGAAAGGCTCAAAGTTGAGTTACGAGAGAAAACCTTGAAGAAAGTAGCTTCTTGTTTGGGTAAATCTACAGTAACATATGAAGAAATAAAAGATTTGATTGAGGTTAATGGTGTAAAAAGCCATGAAACAACTTCCCGTTCTACAGCTTATGACAAACCTTTGAGCCAGATTATATCGTTAATGCCTCAAAATGGTGGAGCTGTTTTAAAGACCGAGTGGGGCCAAGACAATCCTTATAACTTGTTGTTGCCTAAATCTTATAATGCATATCATATGGAAACAAATTACCCTATGGGGTGTGCTATTACAGCAGGAGTTCAAACTTTAGCAGCTATCGCTCCGAGCATGACGATTGATGGAACAGTCATAGACTGGGCATTTGTTACTAAAAAACCGAAATTGAACTATGATTCGTATTTTGGCGGAGATTATGAGGAGGCTATGATGATTTCCAAAGTAGTTAAGCATATGTATGAATGAACAAATACAAGACCAAATATTGATAAGGATTTTAAGTATGGGCCTTATGATGATCCGAATATACCTTGTGTAAAAAGTAGTGCAACTTCAGTTTCTAATTTATTGGATTATTTAAAGAAGTATGTTTCTTGTGGCACTTATTATAATAAATATGCCCCAGATCCATTGTTAAATACGATAAATGCAAACCGCCAGATGCCTTGCGTTGCAATAATGGGTGGAACACATACTGCAAATGAACAGGCAGAAAAAGGTTCTCATGCTTGGGTTATAGATGGATATGCAATTTGCACTAAGACAAGCAGAGAAATTTTACGAAATAACGATTTGTACTTTCATGCTAATATGGGATGGGATGGAACTGACAATGGCTTTTATAAGGTAAATGCAGATGCTTCGACTGATTTTGAGACAACATTAGGCACTTATAATATAAATTTTTGGGAAATAACAGAAATTCATAAGAAATAATTAGTTTTAATTGCATTTGGTGTACAAAGTTATGTACATCAAATGCTTTATTCTATAGGCAAATATGAAAATAATTCAATCCTTTTTTCTTTTTTTTGTGTTTTCTATAGTATATGGCTGTAGTAATGGTACTGATGTTTCATCATTGTGTTTTGAAAAAGAGTATTACGAAAAGCCATTATTAGAAAACCCATCGGAAATTATGTTTAGTGGTGGAAGCAACAATCTTTCAGTCGAAGTGTCAGATGATAATGTTTTGGAAGCCACTATTGGTGCTGGAAAAATAAAAATAAAGACAAAAAAGAATGGGATCGTTTATCTTGTTGTAAAGGATAAGACGGAAAATACTAGCGTTACTATTAGGGTTAAGGTCGTGGATAGTTACTTAGGTTTGCAATTAGGCAAACCAATTCCGAACTATTCTGTTTATAACGAAGATGACAGACTTTATTTAGTAAATAATAAAAAGTAAATCATTTTATTTATATGATAAATCTTTTTAATTTAAAAGCTACTGGCAATTACAAAACTGTTTGTGAAAAACTCAAATTATTTTCTTTCTTTAGTCTTTTCAGATAAGGTTTGTTTTTATAATATTTCAAACAGTTCACATGCTTTTTTATGGCAAGAATTCCTACTTATCGGTCGTTTTTTGGGTTTAGTGGGATTTTGCTTGCAAAGGACAAAATTCATTTTAAACATGGTCTTGCAAACAGAAATGGGTATTGGCCACAAATTGATATTGATGCCAAAGACTGCATGAATAAAGAACTGAGTCTTAGTAAACAAGACTATGGTACGTGATTTCTATAATCATTTCGTCATTAATGAACTTGAACACAAAGGTCTTGATTAAACTCTCAACCAATCAAAGTTCATGGGTTTTCAATCTTTCATAAGTACTTTGTAGAAATGGGATAAAAAACTGTCAAGGGTTCTCTTTGAATAAGCCGCTTTCTTGCCAACGATTTTGGCAATCGATTTTATGTCTATGCATTGGTCATGGCTGGAAAAGTGGTTCCTTGCCACCACGAAGGATGGCAAGATTAATCCATCGAAGAATCTTGACCTCACTCGACTTGTAATGGAGAAGATGGAGATCTTCCCAAATGAAGGTATCCATCTTTTAGCCTATGTCTCAATGCACAAGGTAAAAAGTTAGACTTGTCATTTGGCAGATGCCTCAACAAGGAAACTAATTCTCTCAAGACAACTTTCGGGTGAAGAAGATTTTTTTATAGAACCATCCAGAAGAAGGCAATTTTGCTTTCGTGACGCCAAAGGCTATCTGGTCTTATGGACTGCCAGGCTCGCGATTTAGTGGTGGAAGCAACAATCTTTCAGTCGAAGTGTCAGATGATAATGTTTTGGAAGCCACTATTGGTGCTGGAAAAATAAAAATAAAGACAAAAAAAATGAATGGGATCGTTTATCTTGTTGTAAAGGATAAGACGGAAAATACTAGCGTTACTATTAGGGTTAAGGTCGTGGATAGTTACTTAGGTTTGCAATTAGGCAAACCAATTCCGAACTATTCTGTTTATAACGAAGATGACAGACTTTATTTAGTAAATAATAAAAGTAAATCATTTTATTTATATGATAAATCTTTTAATTTAAAAGCTACTGGCAATTACAAACTGTTTGTGAAAAACTCAAATTATTTTCTTTCTTTAGTCTTTTCAGATAAGGTTTGTTTTTATAATATTTCAAACAGTTCACATGCTTTTTTATGGGGAGCCATTCCTACTTATTTAGAGTTTTTATGGACGAATGAAGGTCTTACAACTACTAATGCACGAGATGTATCACCTGTCGTTATGACTGCTTTTGATTTAGACACAAATAACGTTTACTATTTTAATGTTGATTCTACCGAATTTCCTTACGGGATATTAAATTAAAACACAACGGCAATTAGCAATATACAACACCTTTCTGTTGATGCTATTTTGAATATATGTAAAACTGATGATATTAGAGGTGAAGTTCTGAATGGTAAAGGTGTAAGAGTTAAGTAAACGACTCTCTCATTTACTCATTGATAAAGCTGACAATGCAAAAGACTTTTCAATAAGATTCAAAAGGATGGTAGGATTGAAACTCTTGCCATCCTTTTTCGATTAAGTCTCACAATCTACACTTTGTCAGCTTTTGGCTTTATTGTCCATTGTTATTATTCAATAATGGTTCTTTCTCTAACGATATGCTGTTTTTACCAAGAATTTACATAAAAGTTGTTATAATATATATAAATATTCGTCTTTGATACTTCCTGCCATTATCTTTGCCGATTAAAATGTTAGTGCAAAGCAATAATGAAGTAATAGAAACGTAAAAAGTAAACAACATGGAACGCAAAGAACAGACCGGGCATATCTGTAGATGGATGGCTTTAGGCATCATGACTGCCATCGTCATCGTAGGATGTACCATTGTAATCGGCCTATTTGAATGGCGCGACAGAAAGGAGATTGAGTGTAGAAATGCAGAACTGCATCAGTGGCGAAAGAATGTGCATGACTTAAACTTGCACATAACGGAATTGTCACTGCTTGGTGAAATGGTTGCGGATTGGGACTCAACAGATGTAAATGAGTATCATTCGCTTCGATTGGAAGTGGACAGTATGCTTGAAGGCATCGCAGGTATCTGTCCGAAAGAAGATTCTGATACGATCTGCCGTCTTCTTGCAGAAAAGGAACAGCTCCTTCTAGATATAAAGGATGCTATGCAGGAATTGAATGCCACTCAAGAAAAGCTGACCGCAGAAGTTCCAAGAATTGTAGAGCAGAATAAGACTGAAAGCAAAAGACTTTCAGCTATGCCACAGCAGGCAAAGCCAAAGAAGCGAGGTTTCTTCAGCAGATTGTTCGGCAAGAAAGAAAATGCAGTAACAACAGGCAACCGTTTAACCCAAACTGAAAAGATGCTCACCAACCTAAACCAAACGGTTGTTGCTAAACATCACCAGCAAAGCCGTAAGGTAGTGGAGATATTGGATAGTCTTGGAAATAGAAATGAAGGTATCAATAAGCAGTTGCAAAGAGTAATCAGCATAGCTGATGAGAATGTGGATAAAGGCATCAAAGTTCGTGAGCGACAAATCGCAGACTTGGAAGGCAATTATACCTATTATTATATAGGGATGATAGGATTGTTGATATTGGTGTTTTTCGTATTATTCCTATTGGTGTGGCGATTCGCATTCAAGACACGTAAGAGCAAGGAAGAAACAAGAAAGGTGATGCTGACAGTAACACATGAGATGCGCAGTCCTTTGTCTGCCATCAAGGATTATGCCCGCAAGATTAGCGGACTTGAAGATGCTACGGATGAAAGCAAACGGTATGCCGACTTGATTGTTGACACATCGAAAGGCTTGACTTCTATGATAGACAGTTTCCTGGTTTACTCCAAATTAGCGAATGGAAAGGCGACCGTCAAGGAACGCCCTTTCCGTATGATGGACATTGCCGAGCAATTAAAGATGGAGTATGAGCCCTTTGCTGCGAAGAAACAACTTGAATTGAGCGTCAACAATAAGGCAGATGGTGTTGTCAATGGAGACAAGGAAAAGGTGCTTACAATAGGACGCAATCTGCTTTCCAATGCCATCAAATATACGGGAAAGGGTGAGATAGTATTGTCCACAACCTATAAAAATGGTGTATTCATGCTAATGGTTAAGGATACAGGAACAGGATTGGACGACAAGCAACAAAAACAAATCTTTAAGGAATTTGCAAGATTGGGAAATGCGGTCACCCAACCGGGATTTGGCTTGGGACTTTCCATTGTCAAGAACCTCGTTTCACTTATGAAAGGAAAAATCGATGTGTCCAGTCACCAAGGGCTGGGAAGTATATTTACCATTAGTCTTCCTATGGCTACAGCCGAAAAGCAGAATGTGGAACCAACTCAGTATAGAACGAAACGACAAGATTCGTTTACTGTCATTGCCATTGATGATAGCCATGTGCAACTGAGTACCATTCGTGAGGCGTTTGCATCAAACGGCATTGTATGTGACACTTGTAATAATGCCACGGATTTATTGGATATGATGCGCAAAAAATCTTATGATCTGCTGATAACGGATTTGAAGATGGCTGAAGTGAATGGTATCGAGATTCTGGAAATGATGCGTATGGTGAACGTGCGTAACTCTAAGACTATTCCTGTTGTTGTTATGACAGCAGCACCAAATGTGAGTGAGCAAGAACTGCTTGACGCAGGATTTGTCGCTTGTCTGTTCAAGCCGATGTCTGACAAGGATTTGATAAACACTGCAAGAAAGTGTGTGAATGGCAAGATAGCAGAAAAACAAATAGACTTCTCTATGTTGCTGACCTACGGCAATGAAAAAGAGACTTTGGAGAATTTCGTAAAGGAAATGACTGATACATTGGGCAGTATCCGTAATGCAGCCAAAGAGGAGAACCGCAAGAAAATGTCCGATGCCATTCACCACGCAAGAAGCTCGTGGATGATGGTACAATCTGACGAGTCTTTGAACTATCTTTTTGACCTGATTGAAGATTCTACATCATCAGACGACGTTATCAACCAAGCGGTTGAGGATGTTTTCGCACATGGTGAGGCAATCATCAAAGCCGCACAAAAGAAAATTGAGGAGGTAACAGTATGAAGAAAGTAATAATCATTGAAGACAGTCCGACATTTTGCAATATGTTGGGCAAGAAGTTGGAGGCGAAGGGATGGAAAACAATCTTATGCTACAATTACAGAGATGGTCTGAAAGCTGTTAAGGAATCCTCAGAATGGAATGTTGTCATTTCGGATATGCGCTTGGGGAATGATAACGGCATCGACCTGTTGGAATGGTTGCGTAGTAACGGCTACCAGAATCCATTTATTATCATGACATCTTACGATGAAAGCATGAGTGCCGTGAAGACTATGAAATTGGGAGCGGAAGACTATATACCGAAGAAATTGTTGCTTGATGTAGTTTATGAACGTTTGGAAGAAATCATAGACAAGCAGAAACGACTCGTAGAGTTGAATAACAAGATTGTTTACCGCAAAAGTGAGAAGTTTCGCCGTATATACAAAATGGCAGAATTGTTTGCCAAAAGCGACATGGCTGTTATGATATTGGGCGACAACGGAACTGGCAAAGAACATATAGCGGAAAAGATACATCTGCAAAGCAAAAGAGCCGACAAGCCTTTTGAAGTAGTAGATTGCGGTACGCTTTCTGCGGAACTTGCCGTTTCCGCTCTCTTCGGGCATGAGAAAGGGGCATTCACAAGTGCGGAGGCAGCAAGAAAAGGTTACTTTGAATTGGCTGCTGGAGGTACGCTGTTCTTGGACGAGATAGGCAACCTGCCGAAAGATGTACAGGCGATGCTGCTGCGTGTGTTGCAATCCAAGAGCTACCGACCATTGGGAGCTATAAAAGACAAAGTGGCTGATGTGCGCATTATTGCCGCCACCAACGAAAACCTGCAAGAGGCAGTTCGGGAAGGACGATTCAGAAGCGACCTGTATTATCGACTTCACGAAGCGGTTATTGAGATTCCACGGTTGCGGGATTGTAAGGAAGATATTATGCCATTAGCTAACTTCTTCCTGAAACTATATGATAGGCATACGGACAAAGAAATAAAATGTATCAGTAAGGAAGCGCAAAGGGCACTTGTAAGCCATACATGGCCAGGTAATGTGCGTGAGTTGAAATCATGTATCATGCGAGCTATGCTGTTATGCGAGAATGAGATAATAGATGTCGAGGACTTGCAGTTGTCACAATCGGCATTGACAGAAGAGGCTTTGGACTTTGATGAACAAGAACGCAAGATCAATCGAGAGCGTATCTTGTGGGCTTTGAAGCAATGTAATGGCATCAAGCGTGATGCGGCAAAAATGTTGGAAATGAGCCATACTACATTCTATGCCCGCATGAAAGAGTATGGTATTCCAACTAACAAGTTGTAATGGTATAAGAACCGTGTAAGGAAGATTGGACAAGTGTCCGGTTTTCCTTACACTATTTCTGCTTGCAATTCCCTTGTGAAAATCTTATTCTCTTGATAAAGTTGCTGATTATCAGGAAATATCATCATCCTATTGTTTAGTCTGTCTTGGAATGGCATATGTATTGGACTAATAAATGGTGTGCGCACGAATACATCAAATTAGTACAAACCCATAAAAGAGACAGCAACATGGAATACAACATATTGTTAGAGACTGATTTTTTCAACTTGCTGAATGCAGGTCATAAGAACAAAAGTGGTAACGCTTTAGAGAACTCATATCGTGAGTTTATCAAGGTTGTGGTTGATTTATGCAGCACTAACGTGAAGCAAGCGGTCTTTGCACTGTCATACGTAGAAACCGAGCTTGACTTTCATCTGTCAATGCCCCATATAAAGGATTGTTTGAACCGTAGGCTTGTATGTGCGCAAAGCAATTGCATTTGTCCGCAGAATGCAAGAGCATGTGTCAGCAACATATCATCTTCATGTGACCACATCCACTTCAGAAGCCTCTCCGCCAGTATCATTAGAATCAAAACCATTAGTGAAATGGACCGGCAATGCCGTTGACCTTGTAGAAATGGTATATGGCATCTGCGTAATGGGAAGCGTGAACGATGGCGATGTGAAATTCAAGGACTTGGCGCAAGCCATGTACCAGTTCTTCGGCATCAAAGCCAAGGACTGCTATCGTTTCTACACCGACATCAGAAGACGCAAGAACTATAGTCGCACCTATTTTCTGGACAAGATGCAGGAGAAGTTGAATGAGAAAATGCGGAGGGATGATGAATTGGAGAGAATGAGGCGATGAAAAAGCAAAGCACCATTGGCTATAAAATACCTCAGTTCGGGATAACGAGCTCTATCTAAAGGCTTTATAATGTTTTTATATAAGGGACACAGAGGCTTGGCAACCATCTATATATCTTGGATGGTTGCTGAGACAAAATCCTCATGTAAAATATGCAATGTTAGAAAAGACTAAGCTGTTTCGTATCTTCGATAACGTATCCAGTAAGTGCCTTGGGCTTGTTGTCAAAGAAACAGTATGCCCCTAATGCAGAAATAATATTTATGATGAAATTCGCAACAGACCTGTGACGTGAATGTACTATCTGAGCCGTATTTTTCAACAGGTCATTAATCGTTTCAATGATGTATCTTTTGCGTAGCATCATCTTGTCATAGAACGGCATTAGTTTGTTCTTCATGTTCACTCTCAGTCCTGTTACCAACTGGATGCCTTCCTCAAAAAGCGAATCGAAAAGTTTTTGCGAGATATAGCCTTTATCTGCAAACAGCTTACCATACAGACGTTTAGCCAACACATCGAATATCGTTGGATCTTTGTCGCTAACGTTTGCACCAGTGAGAACAAAAGCAATTATCTCACCTCTATCATTACAAGCCAGATGTAGCTTGAACCCATGACACCATCCCATTGTTCCCTTTCCGTTTGTGGCAATGCCTTTGAACACTTTGTTGGCATAACGCCTGAGATTGTGGCATATTGGTATCATGGTTGAATCAACAAAGGTTATACCTGTACATCTGCCAAAAGCGCGGAGATTCAGGAAGAACATGAGAGGGAAGAATACGCGACTTTCAAGTTCTACAAAACGGTTATAAGACACCGCATTTGGAAAATATGACTTCAAAGTTCCTCTAATAAAGAATAGGTAATAATGCTTGAAGTTTCGGAACGAGCCGAAATGGAAATACAGCAAAATCGTCATGATTTCACTATCAGATAAAGAGGCTTTACGTCGTCTGCGCTTTACTCCATCTTCACCCAAAAGCAATTTTCCTGCATTTTCAGCATCAAAAACTTTGTAAAATTCATCAATAATACAAAATAATTCTGTAACTTTGTCCTTGGTAATCTCCATAATGATATCTTTTTATGTTTGTAACTAATTGGATTTCAACTACAAAGATACAAAAAATATCGGAGATTACCAACTTTTTTAGGCACTATTTCTTATCCCGAACTGAGGTATAAAATGTGTAACCAATGGTGCTTTGTGAATCGTTATAGAATTTTCGTTTCAAAGAAATTCTTTATCTTGTATATACCTATATCATGCTTATAGCGTCCGAACAGAAGTTGTGGGTTGACATTGTGTTTGTCTGCTTCTGTCTGAATATATGGTGCTATTTTATAAGGTACAACATCACGAGTCCTTGCCATGAACTTTTTCCAGTCTGCATTTGGTAGGGTCGCATTTAAAGCAAACTCGTCAGCCTCAGACTCCTCGATGTTCTTCTTGTCCTCCATGAGATTAATCATTGCCTTACCATTTTGGGTAAGGTGCTTGAATACATGACCGACCTCATGTAAAGTGGTGAAAGCAAAATTGTCAATGGAAGCTATTCTCTCAGTGATGACAATCGTCGGTGTATCTCCTATCCAAAAGGACATTCCATCAACAGGAACTTGCCCAACCTTATTGACTACAAGAAAACGAATGCCATACTTGTTAAGAACCTCTTGGGTTTTGTTCACCGTATTCTTGTTTTCTTTAAATACATTGTTCAGCTCTCTTGCCAGCATCTCTGTATCTGCCCCCTTGTCAAATGTGCATAAAGTTGAATCATCATTTTTAGAGAGATGATAGCAATAATATTTCCAAGACAGAATGTCTACGGGATTGGTTTTCACCTTTTCTGACTTACGGTAATAAGAAAGTTCCATTTCTTCTGCCTTCAAACCAAAGAAATCATCCAAGTTATCCACGGAAAAGACCTCGAAGATGCGTTTTACATCCTCGATGATATTTCCTCTAACGATACCGACTTTTCTGAAAAAGGGAATTGATACTTGGTCTTTGAGTACATTCCAAATCTCAAGCATTTTAGTCTGCAACACAACCCTTTCGCTCTGTTTGGCGCAATCCAATTCGTATTGCGTCTGGATGTTCATGAGATATGTCGCAGAAATGCCGAGAGCGTTTTCCAACAACAATGCCATTTCAGGTGTCAGAGAACGTTTACCTTTTATGACATCATTCAGAATGGATTTCTGTATGCCTGTGAGTTCGGACAATTCGCTCTGCTTCATGTTGCGTGCAGCGAGCTCGTCCTTAATCACCTCGCCCACATGAGTTGCCTCAAATGGCACCGCCTGATTGAAACTAAACTTAGTCATAATGATGTGATATTTCTATTAATTCTATTTCGGTAATGATAATACTGCCATCGGCAGGAGAGCTTTGGAAAATCAATCGCCAGACATCATTGCATCTTACGGATTCTTGATCTTTTCTGTCTCCGTGCAATCTTTCGTAGCGCAAGCCATGATCACGCATAATGTCTTCAATTCTTGTTGCAGCTCTCATTTTGTTGACAGCCTTAACATAACCCTTGATTGCGGCTATAGGAAGTCTTTTATACTTCTTGTCAGATGTCTTTCCATTTTCGAACAGTTCCAACAAAGCCTCGTCTTCACTTGTTATGTTCATATATTATTCAGCCATGTTATTTTATTTGTGTGCAAAATTACGATAAATATTTTGATTATCAAAATTGATAACTAATTATTAGCTATATTATAATCATTTTTAACTATAATTCTTGGCTCTCGCGGAAAAAAGCAATAATATTCAACTGTGAAAAGCGCATTTATGCCTTCTGTATCAAGTGCTTTAAGTTCTCATCGTTGGCGATACGCCCCAGCTCATCCTTGACTATCTGCTTGACATCTTCCTTGATTTGGTTGTAGTTGTCCTGTATGGTCTGCTTCATGCAGTCGTTGCCATCCGCATCCAAGAAATCGTTGATGATGGGGAGTTTCTGATAACGACTTTCCTCCCGTTTTACCTTTTCGGTATCAACTACTATCTCGGCATGGAATATTTTCTGCTCGATACGCTCGTTGAAGTTATCGGAAACAGAGCCGACAAACATACCTTGGGTAAGACCACTAATCTTGCTTGGCGGAATGAGACTGTCCATCTGGGTATTGATAGATGTAGAGACATCCTGACGGTTGATGGAAATGGACTGGCGCTTTTGGAGCACTTTTCCAAAACGCTCGGATAAAGTCTTGGCGGTCTCGCCAACGACCTGTCCGCTGAAGATATTACCAACGGTATTGATAACCACCTTAGCCTCCTTGTCTCCATAATCACGGACCAACTGCGAGAAGTCCTGGAAGCCCAAGCAGACGGCAACTTTGTTGCTTCGTGCCGTGGCAATCAGGTTATCCAAGCCTTTGAAATAGATGGTCGGCAACTCGTCAATGATAACGGATGATTTGAGTTGTCCCTTCTTGTTGATGAGTTTCACGATGCGGCTGTTGTACAAGCCGAGTGCAGCACCATAAATGTTCTGACGGTCGGGATTGTTGCCGACACATAGAATTTTCGGTTCTTCGGGATTGTTGATGTCGAGTGTAAACTCGCTTGCGGACATCACCCAGTAGAGTTGTGGTGAAATCATTCGTGACAGCGGAATCTTTGCGCTTGCAATCTGCCCCGCCAACTGCTCCATTGCCCCACCTTGCCATGCATCCATGAATGGAGAAAGATAGTTCTCAAGTTCGGGATAGCTCGTCAGTATCGGAAAGACATCCTCGTATCTGCGGTTGAGCAATTCGATGGCATGGGGAAAGGTACAATACTTTCCGTTTTTATAGATGCGCAAATACCAGATGATGGCTGCAAAGAGGATAATTGGACTCTCCACGAAGAAGTCGCCCTGCTTCTGTACCCACGTCTTGTTGAGATTGAGCATGATGGTGTATGCACTCTCATAAGCATCGGAGATGTCACTCATGAAATCCGGGTGAATAGGATTGCAGCGATGACTTCTGCGAGGATCGTCAAAGTTGATGACATAGAACTGGGGCTTGACCTTATATCCATTCTGATGGTTCATCATGTGGTTGTAGGCAATCGTCGAAAGGTCGGAAAACTTGAAATCATAGATATACATTGAATACCCCTTCTCTATCTGCTGTTTGATGTAGTTGTTCACTACAGCAAAGGACTTACCACTACCCGGTGTACCTAACACGATGGTCGCTCGGAACGGATTGACCACGTTGATCCATCCTTTCTGCCATTTCTTCTTGTAATAGAATAGTGTTGGCAGATTGACGGAATACTCGTTCTCCATTAGTTTGGTCTCCTGCATGAAGCTCTCGTTCTCATTATTGAAGACATCCTCCATGAGGTTGTGCTTCAAGAGTCGGCTCATCCACAGTCCACCCATCAATAGGCAGATATAACCTGCTGTCATTGTAAAGATGTACAGCGTGGCATTGCCCAAATAAGATATAGGCAACAATAATATCCACCAGTTGAGGAAGAACAAGAAGAAGCCAACTGCAAGAACCGTAAAAATCCTGTTCCAACTCATCTTTTCTGCTTTCACGCCCTTGGTTCCCAAACATGAGAGCGCCAGGAGTAAAAGCGAGAACAGCTTGGTGTAGAGGATAGAATGAAACAAGCCACCTGTACGGTTGAAGTTGATAAGGAATCTGTCAACCACCCCGATTGTCACTCCCCAAATGTGCATTGCCTCGTAGCAATACCAATATACATTCATAATTGCGAGTATTATACTCACGGCACGGAGAAAATCCATGATTTTTCCCAGTGCTCTCAAATCGTCTTCTTGTGCCATTGTTTTTCAGTTTTGAAGTTATACAAATTGTTTTTGATTGAAGGCAGGCTTTCTCCATTGTATAAGAAAGCCAACCCTGATGATACGGTTAAAGGCTTCGCCCTTTTCGTTTCTTCTTCTTTCTACGCAACTCTCTGTCAAATGCAGCTTCCTGTGCTTCATTTGAAGGACCTCCTCCAGACATAAGTCCAAGACCGCTGCCGTATTCATCGAACAAGCCAGAATCGTGACGCTCTTGTTCTGAGATTGCACCATCTTCCTTTGGAATGGTAAGCGGTATCGGCTGCTCATTCTCGTAAGGTAAGGTGAAGAGTTCCTGCAGGGCATTGGCAGAAAGATTCGTTCCAAGCCTTGAACCATTGAAAACGCTTTGAGTGCGGTGGTCAATGAATGTTGCTCCATAGATACGGCCGTCAGCTGTATGGCGGAAAACAACATCAATACCCTTTGCTTTCAGCAGTTCAATGAACTTATCCTTATGGTAAGTCTGCTTTAATACTGCCTCCACACTATGCTTGGTCATCTCGGAGAGTTTCTTGTCCTCCTTGAACTTCTTGGCAGAATAAGCGAACCGCTTTTCTATCGCCTCCGCACCGACAGACCTGTCAATTTTTGAAGCCTTGAAAGGATTTCCTACCTTATTGCCCTGTCCGTTAGTGGCAGAATAGACGAAACCATGATACTCACGACCGCCAACTTCGCCTCTGACCTCCTCCAAGGATATATTATATAAGGAAAGAAGTGCACGGTACTCGCCCAAGGACTGGAACCTGTAGGTAGCGCAGAGAGATTTTACTGTGTTGGCAACCTGCTTCTTCACATTGCCTTGGCTTACATCCACCTTACGAAGTGGATTGTCTGCCTGACGTTGCTTGCGGTCCGCCTTGTTGAGATTGTACTTCATCTCCAAGTCACGAGTGATAGCCTTGCTCCTGTGGTAGTTATATCGACTGTCCAAACACTTGCCGTTTTCATCCACTCGGATGGTCACGATGTGCATGTGATGACGGTCGATGTCCTCATGCTTGTAAACCATGTATGGCTGGTTGCCATATCCCATGCGCTCCAAGTATTCCCGTGCGATGTTCTCCATCTCCATATCTGTCAGCACATCATCAGGATGCGGATTCAAGGAGATATGCACTACAGGCTTCTCTGTTCTGATGTGCGGAGAAAGGTATCGCTGGAAATCACGCAAGGCATTGGCGATGCTCGTCTTTCCCGAACAATCATCGAAGATCTTGTTCGTTGCCAAGAGCTTTCCTTCTTCCTTGTTAATCTTCTCACCATTGTATGCCAGTGCGCCATACAATGAACTTCCGAAACTTATCTTTGCGACCATCTTTCCTCAAACTTACGGGTTAGTTCAGCAATCTCACGGGTAAGAGAGACCAGTTCCCTGGTGCAGTTCTCCAGCTTATAGAGCAAAGCCATCGCCTTTTTCTCGGAGAAATGACAACGGAGTTCCTTGACAACCTGGTTGTAGTTGTTGCCAATCATCCGGTACTGCGAGTGAAAAGAGGAAAGCTTGGTGTAGTATTCAACCAGTGTCTTATCCTCACGCAACACCTTGAACGGCTCGCCGAAGATGCGTGCCTTGGCAAAGACAGCCTTCACGTCAGTCTGCTCATACATGACGAGGAATTTCATCCACTCGTCATCGTCGAACCGAAGCATCACATGGTGCGACTTCGGGTTCAGCTTGGGGATTCGTCCCCCTCGTTTTCTTTCTGTGTTCATATAAAATGGATTAAGTGGTACATGCGGCAATAATGGAATTGCACAAACTATCGTCAGATTGGAACATGGGGAGCCCGACTTCGGAGAGGCTACCAACCCGGCAGGGCAAGGTCTTTGAGGTATCCTCGAACATCGGCTGCGCTCGGAAGAATGAAAAGGAACTTTTCTTCTTCTCTCGCTGGCACGATGTTACGGGGAGTAACTCCAAAGGTTTTGAGTAACTCAAAACATACCTTGCTATGTCTTTGAGGACATAAAAATCCGCTTAGGGTGGATTGAAGTTAGCCTTCGTAAGAAGCTGTCCCCATCCCGAATGGAAGCTGTTCGGGAAATCCAGTCCTTTGCGGAGCATCAAGCCTTAGTTCTTCTCGGAACGATATGGATGCGCCATCCATCGCTTTGCCTTTCGGGTGCAAAATTACGGCTAAAAAAGCGCCCTTGGAACAGATGCACCCCAGACAACCACTGCAACTATCGGCAACATGCTGCCACAGGATTTGAAAACCATTGTTTTTCGGATTTTTCGTTGTTACTTTGCAGCGTGAATGACAGATATACGTGTCTTAAATGATGCAAAACAGACGGCATATTCAGATGCTCCAATGCAGTCATATAAAACGTATTACATGTAATATGATAAAACGTTTGACATGCAAAATGCTTGATATGTAAAATGTAATATAAGTATGCACAAATGTGGCATGACATACAGACTGGCTATAGAACAGTTATGAAGCATGACATATATAAAAGCCATATAGCAAGCATAAAAACAGTATAACTGATACGAAAGTTGCATAACATATAATATCACTTGCAAGCCTCATGGCTCATAGATTTGCACCATAGCATGTAGGATGTATCACAAATAAAAATGCAATACCGCATTATAACAAACAAGATGTATAACTCATAAAAAGACAAACATGAAGAAAGAACCAACATTCATCGCCTTCTCCACCCAAAAGGGAGGAGCTGGCAAGACAACACTAACGGTGTTGATGGCAAGTTACCTTTATTATGTCAGAGGTTACGATGTCGTGGTGGTTGACTGTGATTTTCCACAGTTCAGCATCAAGGACATGAGAGAGCGTGACATGCAGAACATCGAGAGTAATGAGTATCTGTTGAGACAGACGCATGAGATGATGAGAAGAACAGGCAAGCCTGCCTATCCAATCGTGGAGAGTCGTCCCGACGAGGCTGTGGAAACAGTAAAGCCTTTCTTGGAAATGGATACTCCGCCGGACTTTATCTTCTTTGACCTCGCAGGAACGATTGACAACCTCGGTGTCATCGAGACCATTGCCACGATGGACTACATCTTTTGCCCGATTACAGCAGACAATGTTGTGTTGAGAAGTTCCATCATGTTCGCCAGCCAGTTGAACGATATGTTCATCAGCGTCGGCAAGACAAATATCAAGGAACTGAATATGCTTTGGAACATGGTTGATGCAAGAGAGAAAACAAACCTATATGAGAAAGCTGGTCGTGTGATGGACGGATTGGGATTGTCTGTGTTGAACACCTACATCCCAGACAGTAAGCGTTTCAGAAAGGAATGTGCAGAGGATGGTAACAAGGTTGTCTTTCGCTCTACGATTCTACCTCCCGACAAGCAACTGATAAAGGGCAGCAACATAGAGAAATTGGCTGACGAATTATTATCCATTATCAAGAAATAATGTGTATGGCAAAGAATCTAAAAGTAACCATTGACTCGGAAGAGTTCAGAAACTCATTCCGACCACACATGCCACCAAGCAGGGCTTCAACGGAAGAACCTATACAGAAGGAGGCACTAAAGAGCGAGGTAAGTAAACAAAAAGAAGCAATGCCTTCCAAGGGTACTTCATCTCTCATGGATGAATACCAAGAAAGGTATATTCGCAGGTCTGAGAATCCGGCTCGTTCTGGCAAGATGACATACATCCGAAAGGAGTATCATGAAACCATCATGCGCCTCGTGTCTGTCATTAACCGTGAGGATATGTCCTTGTCGGGCTATATAGACCATGTGCTGACAGAACATTTCCAAAAGTATGGGGAAGTTATCAAAGAGGTGTATAAGAAGAATAACAAGGATATAATCATGTGGTAATATGGGAATAATGTTATTGATAATTGTACTCCTGTATTTTATGTGGAGTATAGCAGTATTGGTATTTGATGCCGACATCTGGCTTAGAAGCAAGTTGAGAATAGAAAAGACTAATGTGGCACCTAAGGAAAGTCCGCCTATTCCTGCTGATGACTTCATTGTCAGACACATCTATACTGTCTCACCGAAAAAAGTCCCAAGCGAACCTGTGCAAATTAAACAGGAGGATGATGGTGAAACAATAAGGGAAAATGAGGTTACATTCGAGGATGATCAATCTTTGGTGAAGTCCGCCCGTATTCCTGACAATAAGTTGGATGAAGTTTTCACAGATACACGTATTGAGGATGTTGACGTGAAATACGATGAATCAGAAGAAGAGCCTGTTGTTGAACAAGCAAGTGGCAATAGCTTTGAGGAGATAGACAAGGCTGTTGAAACAGCAAGCAAGCCGAATGCCACAAACGAAGAATGTGCTCATGCTGGCAAGGTGTTTATTGAAATGGAAGGCAATGAACTTTTCAACATGATAGCGGGAACGTTCCAAGCAGATCAAACGCAGAATGAATGCGTTGATGGAATTGCACATGTCGAGCGTTTCCACCATCAAGCCTACATCAGAAAAAGCAACAAAAGCTATCAAAAAGAAGAAACTTGTTGTACCAGAAGACTTCAAGGATTTCAATATCAGAGATTTTGTATAACAATAAAAATGAGAATTATGAAAAAAGCAAGAAAGAACAACGGGACTAAGGAGCACATCTGTGTTCAGTCCATAGTGAATGTAACCATGTCGTCAAGTACCAACAACAGAAATGGGTACATCGGCAAGTTCATGACGGATGCAGGCTTTACTGCAAGACTTGGCAGACAGGTAAGCATCAGTGAGGAAACTCATGAGCGAGTAATGAAGTTTGTCAGTGTCGTAGGCAAAGGACAGGTTTCCATGGCAAGTTTCATCGAGAATATCATCAACGAGCACTTCAACATCCACAATGCCGAAATAAAGGCTGCATTTGATGAGGGACTCAAGGCATATCGCCTCTAACAATAATTTTAAAGTACACCAATGAAAAAGAAAGACTACGGCTAAAATCTCAGCTCGCCACTGAATCCACAAGTCGGCATCATGCCGCATGAGTAAACAAAAGTATCAACCGCCAGACAGGATCATCCAATCCCCAAGGCACAGACACAAAAACGATTTATGAACAAGAAAAACAGAATCATTCTTCTCGCTGCGATGATTGTCGCAGCCGTATCACAGACATTCGCGCAAGGCAACGGACTTGCAGGTATCAACGAAGCAACAAGTATGGTGACCTCCTACTTCGACCCGGGCACGAAGCTCATCTACGCCATCGGTGCCGTGGTGGGTCTCATCGGAGGCATCAAGGTGTATGGCAAGTTCTCATCTGGCGACCCCGACACGAGTAAGACTGCCGCAAGCTGGTTCGGAGCCTGCATCTTCCTCATCGTGAGCGCAACCATCCTCCGCTCGTTCTTCTTATAATATAATAAGGTATAAGACTTATGGCTGACTACCCAATCAACAAGGGCATCGGTCATTCGGTTGAGTTCAAGGGACTGAAGGCACAGTACCTCTTCATCTTCGCAGGTGGACTGCTTGCCGTTTTCTTCCTTGTGGTAGTTCTCTATATGGCAGGTGCGGACCAACTGGTCTGCATCGGCTTGGGACTCATGCTCGGCTCATTGCTTGTATGGGGAACCTTCCACCTGAACAACAAGTATGGTGAGCATGGACTGATGAAGCTCCTTGCCTCCAAAAGTCATCCACGCTATATCCTCAACCGAAGGAAAACAAACCGAATGTTCAAACATAAGAAAGAAGAATGAGAAATATCAGAAAATCAAGCACCCTTGAAAGCAAGTTCCCCGCTGCTTGCCGTGGAGCAAGGCTGCATTATCTCCAAGGATGGCGACATCACGGTTGCCTACGAGGTAACGCTCCCCGAAATCTTCACGGTTACATCGCAGGAGTACGAGTCGGTACATGCCGCATGGTGCAAGGCTATCAAGGTGCTGCCCGACTACAGCATTGTCCACAAGCAGGACTGGTTCGTGAAAGAGAACTATGCGCCGGACTTGCAGAATGGCGATATGAGCTTTCTGTCAAGAAGCTACGAGAGACACTTCAATGAGCGTCCTTACCTGCATCACCAGTGTTACCTGTTCCTCGCCAAGACCACCAAGGAGCGTATGGCACACCAAAGCAATTTTTCCACTTGTGTCGTGGGCATATCATTCCCAAGGAAATCAAGGACAAGGAAACGATTGCAAGATTCCTCGATGACGTGGAGCAGTTCGCAAGAATCATCAACGACTCCGGCTATATCTCCTTACGCAGACTGACGGATGAGGAAATCACAGGCACGGAACGGACAACGGGACTTGTAGGCAAGTACCTCTCGCTCTCCACGGAGAACGTGCAATGTTTGGAGGATATGGAATTGTCTGCAAGTGGTATGCGTATCGGAAACAAACACCTATGCCTTCATACCTTGTCGCAAACGGAAGACCTGCCAACGGAAGTATCTACGGACAACCGCTTTGAGCGATTGTCAACTGACCGAAGTGACTGCCGACTTTCCTTTGCCGCTCCAGTTGGCTTGCTGTTGTCCTGCAACCATATCTATAACCAGTATGTATTCATAGACAACAGTGACGAGACCTTACAGAAGTTTGAGAAGACTGCCCGCAACATGCACTCGCTGTCAAGGTACAGCCGACAGAACGCCATCAACAAGGAATGGATTGACGAGTATCTGAACGAGGCTCACTCACAAGGCTTGCAGTCTGTCCGTGCCCATTTCAATGTCCTGGCATGGGGCGAGGATATGGAAGAGTTGAAGCATCTTCGCAATGATGTGGGCAGTCAGTTGGCAAGCATGGAATGTGTGCCACGCCACAATACGGTGGACTGTCCGACACTTTTCTGGGCAGCGATACCCGGCAACGAGGGTGATTTTCCGTCAGAGGAAAGTTTCCATACCTTCATCGAACAGGCAACCTGCCTCTTCACGGAGGAAACCAACTATATGGATTCTCCCTCACCGTTCGGCATCAAGATGGCAGACCGCATCAGTGGCAAGCCGCTGCACATTGACATCTCTGACCTGCCGATGAGGAAAGGCGTGACAACCAACCGCAACAAGTTCGTGCTCGGACCATCGGGAAGCGGAAAGTCGTTCTTCATGAACCACCTCGTCAGACAGTATTACGAGCAAGGCACGCATGTGGTCTTGGTCGATACGGGAAATTCCTACCAGGGACTCTGCGAGATGATCAACAGAAAGACAGGCGGAAAGGACGGTATCTACTATACCTATACGGATGAGAGTCCCATCTCATTCAATCCGTTCTTCACCGAGGATAAGGTCTTTGACATCGAGAAGCGAGAGAGCATCAAGACATTGCTACTGACGCTTTGGAAGAAGGACAACGAGCCTGCCACACGAGCGGAAGAGGTTGCCTTGTCAAATGCCGTGTCGCTCTACATCGGTAAACTGAAAGAGAAAAGCGACATCGTTCCATGCTTCAATACCTTCTATGAGTTTGTGGAAACCGAATACCGCAAGGTGCTGGAAGAAAAGAAAGTCCGTGAGAAAGATTTTGATATAGACGGATTCCTCAACGTGCTTGAACCTTACTACAAGGGTGGCGAATACGACTATCTGCTGAACTCAGACAAGGAGCTTGACCTGCTGCACAAGCGGTTCATCGTTTTCGAGATTGATTCCATCAAGGACCATCCAATCCTGTTCCCAGTCACGACCATCATCATCATGGAGCTGTTCATCAACAAGATGCGCCGCCTGAAAGGCATCCGCAAGATGATAGTGATAGAAGAAGCATGGAAAGCGATAGCTTCGGCAAACATGGCGTCCTATATCAAGTATCTCTATAAGACGGTCAGAAAGTTCTTCGGTGAGGCGGTCGTGGTGACGCAGGAAGTTGAGGACATCATATCCTCCGCTATCGTGAAGGACAGTATCATCAACAACTCAGACTGCAAGATACTCCTTGACCAGAGGAAGTTCATGAACAAGTTCGAGCAGATACAGTCATTGCTCGGATTGACGGAAAAGGAGAAGTCGCAGATTCTCTCCATCAACCAGTCCAACGACCCGCCACGTCTCTACAAGGAAGTATGGATAGGACTCGGAGGAACGCAGTCGGCAGTATATGCCACAGAGGTGTCCACGCAGGAATATCTCGCCTATACGACTGAGGAAAGTGAGAAACTGGAGGTGAGGACATTGGCGGAGAAACTCGGTGGCGACATGGAAGCTGCCATCCGACAGCTTGCAGAGGATAAACAAGAGAACAAGTAAATTCATTATCCACTTAATCCAAAAGTAAAATGAGAACAAAAGCAATCATGACAATCTGCCTGTTCCTGCTGATGGTGGGAAAGGCAAGCGCACAGTGGTCTGTCATAGATCCTACCAACATTGCGCAGAGTATCATCAACTCGTCCAACAACATTGTCCACACGTCTTCGACGGCTCAGAACATGATCAACAACTTCAAGGAGACCGTGAAGATTTACGAGCAGGGCAAGAAGTACTACGATGCGCTGAAGTCGGTGAACAACCTCGTCAAGGACGCACGCAAGGTACAGCAGACCATCCTCATGGTGGGTGACATCACGGACATCTACATCAACAACTACCAGAAGATGATGCACGATGACAATTTCTCCGTGGAGGAACTCTCCGCCATCGGCTTCGGCTACACCAAACTGCTGGAGGAAAGCAACGATGTGCTGACTGAGTTGAAGAACGTGGTGAACATCACGACCCTTTCCATGACGGACAAGGAGCGAATGGACGTGGTGGAACGCTGCTACTCGAAGATGAAGCGTTACCGCAATCTCGTGAGCTATTATACCAACAAGAACATTTCCGTGAGTTATCTGCGTGCCAAGAAAAACGACCTTGACCGCATCATGGGACTCTACGGCAAGTCAAACGAGAAATACTGGTAGCCTATGGATTTCGAGAACCTTCACCAGATACTGCGTTCCCTGTATGACGAGATGATGCCGCTGTGTTCCGACATGACGGACATTGCCAAGGGACTTGCAGGACTTGGGGCGCTGTTCTATGTCGCCCTGAGGGTTTGGCAGTCACTGTCAAGGGCAGAGCCGATAGACGTGTTTCCGCTGCTCCGTCCGTTTGCCATCGGACTTGCCATCATGTTCTTCCCGACCATCGTGCTCGGTACGCTCAACAGCGTGATGAGTCCCATCGTGCAAGGTACACATTCCATGCTGGAGACACAGACCTTCGACATGAATGAATACCGGGCGCAGAAAGACAAACTGGAGTATGAGGCGATGAAACGCAATCCGGAAACTGCATACCTTGTAAGCAACGAGGAGTTTGACAAGCAGCTTGACGAACTCGGCTGGTCACCCGGCGACGTGGTGACAATGGCAGGAATGTATGTGGAGCGTGGCATGTACAGCATGAAGAAGAGCATCCGTGATTTCTTCCGTGAACTGCTGGAACTGCTGTTCCAAGCCGCCGCATTGGTCATAGACGTGCTGAGGACATTCTTCCTCATTGTCCTCTCTATCCTCGGTCCGCTTTGTTTCGCCATATCGGTATGGGACGGATTCCAGTCCACGCTGACGCAATGGTTCTGCAGGTACATACAGATTTATCTCTGGCTACCCGTTTCGGACTTGTTCAGTACCATCCTTGCCAAGATACAGGTGCTGATGCTGCAAAACGACATCGAGGCATTGCAGAACGACCCGAATTTTTCCATTGAGGCAAGCAACGGTGTTTACATCGTTTTCCTCATTATCGGAATCATCGGTTACTTCACCATACCGACCGTGGCGGGATGGATCATACAGGCAGGTGGTGGCATCGGCAACTACAACCGGAACGTGAACACGGCAGGCTCACTGGGCGGAAGCATCGCAGGAGCAACGGCTGGAAATGTGGCAGGACGTGCCGGAAGGCTCATCAAGAGCGGATTTAAGAAAATATAGTCATTCATGAACAATACAACGAAAAGAAAAATGGAATTCAAGTCATTGAAGAATATCGAGACCTCGTTCAGACAGATACGCCTGTTCTGCATCGTCCTCGTCATCGGTTGCGCTGTTGTTGCAATATGCTCGGTGGTGTTCGCATTCCGATTTGCGGAGAAGCAGCGCGAGAAGATATACGTCCTTGATGGAGGCAAGTCGCTGATGCTCGCCCTCTCGCAAGACCTCTCACAGAACAGACCTGCCGAGGCAAGGGAACACGTGAGACGCTTTCATGAGCTGTTCTTTACGCTATCTCCCGAAAAGAGCGCCATCGAGCACAACGTGAAACGAGCCTTGCTGCTGGCAGACAAGAGCGCATACAACTATTACCAGGACTTTGCGGAGAAAGGTTTTTACAACAGACTCATCGCGGGAAACATCAACCAGTCGCTGCAAGTTGACAGCGTGGTCTGTAACTTCGATAACTACCCTTATCAAGCCAAGACCTACGCACGGCAGGTGATACTCCGAGAGAGCAACGTGACGGAGAGAAGTCTTGTCACCGTATGCAGGTTAGTGAATGCCACACGCTCCGACGACAACCCGAATGGTTTTACCATTGAAGGTTTCACCATTGTGGAGAACAGGGACATCAGTACAGTAGAACGATAAAAATAGCAAGAATGGAAAATCCGATTAAGACAATCCAAGAAAAGGTGAATGGTATGAAGGGAAGACTGCGTGACAGGCTGGATTCCCTTCCGCCAAGGGTGAGACTGAAAGTCGTGCTCGTCATGTTCGGCTTATTTGCCCTCTGTAGCCTTTACATAATAGGTTCAGCCATCATCAACTTCGGAAACGGCAAGACCTCAAATATAGAGGTCGAGCACATAGAGAGTGTAAAGTTGCCCACCGACAAGGGGCAGCAGGTGAACAACCTAAAAGAATTGATACATGGAGAAAGAGAAGAATGACAAGGTGGAGCCGGATAAGGCTCCAAAGGAAAAGAAGCCTTTGACAGAAGAGCAGCGTATCAAGCGCAACAAGATGATTGCCATACCGTGCATGTGCCTCGTCTGCGCATTGGTGCTATGGCTTATCTTCAAGCCGTCTGCATCAGAGGGTGAGAAAGGCAGCAAGGGATTCAACATGGAAATGCCCGATGCGGAGAAGACAGATGTGGAGGCAGACAAGCGCAAGGCATACTCCAAGGAGGATCTTGCAAACAAACAAAAGGAGAAAGGCAGAGCCATGAGCACCCTTGGGGAGTACATGCCGGGCATTGATTCGACTGTTACACGGCAAGAAAAGGACTTTGACTTGATGCAGTCTGGTGGACAGCCTACAAAGGCGGAAAAGCAGGAGGCGGATGCCATCCGCTCGTCTGCCGAGGCATACCAAACCTTGAACACAACCTTGGGCGGTTTCTATGAACAGCCACAGCAAGGGGGAAGCAGCGAAGATGCTGAGTTGAGGAAACGTCTTGACGAGCTGGAGGCAAGCATGATGCAGCAGGAAAACAAGCGTTCCGATATGGACGAGCAAGTCGCCCTTATGGAGAAGTCCTACCAACTTGCGGCAAAGTACATGCCAGGTGGAAATGCCAATGCGGCAAGTCCTTCATCAGCAGAAACTGCAACAGAGGAAAACAAGGAAACTGTCACCAAGGGCAAGAAAGTCAAGATTACACCTGTAAGGCAAGTTCAAAGGCGTGTAGTCTCGTCCTTGAACCGCCCCATGAGTAACGAGGAGTTTGTCGCCTCTTACTCGGAAAAGGCTTCGGCAAGATTCAATACCGCCATCGGAAGAGGTGGTATTTCCGACAAAAACACGATTTCTGCCTGCATCCACGGCACCCAGACCATAACGGACAGACAGGCAGTAAGGTTGAGATTGTTGGAATCTATGCGTGTCGGCAATAGGGAGATACCACGAAATTCTGTCATTGTCGGAGTGGCACGATTGCAAGGCGAAAGGCTTTCCATAGCCTTGAAGTCCATTGAGCACAACGGCATGATTATCCCGATTGAGCTTGCCGTCTATGACAATGACGGTCAGGAGGGCATCTTCATTCCGAAGTCGATGGAGGTTGACGCAGCCAAGGAAGTCGGTGCCAACATGGGAAGCTCGCTGAACAGCAGCATCAACATTTCCTCCAATGCCGGGGCACAACTTGCCTCCGACTTGGGAAAAGGTGTCATACAAGGTGTGTCGCAGTATATCTCCAAGAAGATGCGTACCGTCAAGATACACCTGAAGGCTGGCTACAGGGTCATGCTCTACCAAGAGGAAGATTAGCCGAAAGGCAACAACATTTATACCACTTAATCCAAAAAATTAATTAAAAGCAAACCAAAATGAAAAAGACAACAATCATGTTCGCCCTTATGCTGGGCATAGCCTGCACTGCATCAGCGCAGAAGACAGGCAAGAAAAAAGCGCAGAAGTCTGTAAAGACTGAGCAAGTAAGCAATGTTTCTTCCGACCAGGAAGAGAAACTGACCTTGACCAAGGAGGTGTATCCGCAGAAGGAAGAGAACAGCAACCTCTATCACGGCTTGACCAAGAAGCTGACCTTCGACCGCATGATTCCACCTCATGGTTTGGAAGTGACTTATGACAAGACGGTTCATATTCTCTTTCCTGCCTCTGTCAAGTACGTTGACTTGGGTTCAGAGGACCTTATTGCTGGCAAGGCGGACGGTGCGGAGAATGTTATCCGTGTAAAAGCAGCCGTGAAGAACTTCAAGAAAGAGACCAATATGAGCGTCATCACGGAGGATGGCTCATTCTACACATTCAATGTGAAGTATGCCAAGGAACCGCTCATGCTCAATATCGAGATGGCTGACTTCATCCATGACGGTGAGGCGGTGAACCGTCCGAACAATGCGCAGGAGATTTATCTCAAGGAGTTGGGCAAGGAAAGTCCCATGCTGGTACACCTCATCATGAAGTCAATCCATAAGGAGAACAAGCGCAAGGTGAAGCACATCGGCAGCAAGCGTTTCGGGATCCAGTATCTTTTGAAGGGCATCTATGTACACAGCGACTTGCTCTATTTCCACACAGAAATCAAGAACCAGAGCAACGTGCCGTTTGACGTGGACTATATCACGTTCAAGGTGGTGGACAAGAAGGTGGCGAAACGAACCGCCATTCAGGAGCAGGTGCTTCTTCCTGTCCGTGCCTACAACTATGTGGTGCGTGTGGCTGGCAAGAAAACGGAGCAGACGGTGTTCTGCTTGCCGAAATTTACCATTCCCGACGACAAGGAGCTTGTCGTGGAGATGAACGAGAAGGAAGGCGGTCGCCATCAGTCGTTTGTCGTGGAGAACAGCGATTTGGTGCGAGCTTTGACAATCAACGAACTTAGCGTGAAGTAACGGATGAAAAGAAGAAACATTGCAATCATGGCAATGCTTGCCCTCACCGCAGGGCAGGCATTCGCCCAAAGATGTCTTCCTCAGATGAAAGGCATCGAGGTGAAGGTCGGCATGGCTGACGGAAGTATATAACGGCAAGAAGTCCTGCAAGGCTGGCTATTACGCAGGTTTCGGACTTTCAAGCTATACCAAGGGTGGTGACAAGTGGACGTATGGGGCGGAATATCTGCAAGTAAATCAGCCTTACCGTAACACTTCCGTTCCAATAGCACAAATGACGGGCGAGTTCGGTTATTCCTACAACTTCCTTTCTGACAACAGTAAGACGGTGCTGTTCTATATCGGAGGTACGGCACTGGCTGGCTATGAGTCCGTAAACTGGGGCAAGAGAACCATGTCAGACGGAGCGACCTTGCAGAACAAGGGAGCGTTTATCTATGGCGGTGCCGTGGCATTGGAAACGGAAATATACCTGTCGGATGCAATAGCTTTGACCGCTTCCGTTAAGGAAAGGCTTGTTTGGGGCAACAGCACGGGACATTTCCACACGCAGTTTGGCATCGGCATGAAGTTCATCATCAACTAAAACAGTGAGCCTATGGACATCAATGAAATCAAACAAGTGCCTATCGTGGACTTTCTCTATGTTCTCGGCATTGAGCCTGTCAAGCACAAGGCTTCGGGACTTTGGTATCATGCGCCATACCGCAACGACCGCAATCCTTCGCTTCGGGTATCAACGGACAAGAATGTCTGGTATGACTATGGCGTTGCCAGAGGTGGTGACATCTTCAACCTCGCAGGGGAGTTCATCAACAGCAATGAGTTTGTGGCGCAAGCCAAGTTCATATCAGAAACACTTGGTGGCAGCTTCCCGACATCGTTTCCGCATCATCAAAGGATAGCGGAAAAGGCTGTGAAGGCGAAAGGCAATCCCTTTAGTGATATTGTGGAAAAGCCTTTGAGTCATCCTGCTCTCAGACAGTACTTGCGTGAGCGTGGCATATCAGCTGACGTGGCGAGCCGTTTCTGCTGTCAGGTGGAATACCGATACAATGGCAAACAATTCTTTGCTGTCGGTTTCAAGAACAACAGCGATGGCTACGAGATACGCAACCGCTTCTTCAAAGGTTGCGTGTCGCCAAAGGACATCACTCTCATTGGCAGGAACAGCAACGTCTGCCATCTGTATGAGGGCTTTATGGATTTCCTCTCTGCCGTAATTCTCGGCATAGGTCGTGGTGAGGATCATATTGTCCTCAACTCTGTGGCTAATATGCAAAAGGTGCATCATCTTTTGGATGGCTATGCACAAGTGTACTGTCACTTGGACAATGACGAAGCTGGCGAGAATGCCTGTGTCGAACTGCAAAAGCGATATGGCGATAAGGTCATTGACCATTCGCATCTATATACAGGTTACAAGGACTTGAACGAGTACCTGATGAGCCATAAGACAAGAAAGTAACAATCATTCAAAAAGCAACAAGACAATGAAGAAGAACAATAAAATCAAGAAATCAGTGAGCATGTTGGCATTCCTTTTCGTGTGTGCCGTGTCGGTAATCCTTTCATCGTGCAGCGATGAGCTGGACATTCAGCAGTCGTATCCTTTCAAAGTGGAGACGATGCCTGTGCCAAAGGACATTGTGCGTGGACAGACCGTTGAAATCCGCTGCGAGTTGAAGGCGGAGGGAAAGTTTGACGGCACCATCTATACCATCCGCTATTTTCAGCATGACGGAAAAGGCTCGCTGAGAATGGAGAACGGAACGGTGTTCCTGCCAAACGACCGCTATCTGTTGGAGAACGAGAAGTTCCGTCTTTACTATACCTCGGCAAGCACGGAGACACAGACGCTGACAGTGGTGGTAGAGGACAACTTCGGCAAGTCATACGAAATGGAGTTCAGTTTCAACGATACTGACGATGAGGAAGAGTTTGCGGGAAGTGCCAACAAACTCGGTAGCGTATGAGGTTGATGATATTGTTAGCCTTGCTTCTTGTGTCGGGCAGCTTGTCTGCCCAGACGCAAGGGGCGATAAAGCGAGTTCGTCATGTGTCACGTTTTGAGTTGGCTGTCGCCTGCATCAAGAAGTACGAGGGTCTGCATGGACCGAAGCATCATCCTTATGTCGGATATGGGCACAAGTTGTTGCCTGGCGAGCGGTTTTCTCCAAAAATGACGGAACGGCAAGCCGATGCCTTGCTGCGCTCTGACCTCAGAAAGCTCTGCGCCATGTTCCGTGGTTTCGGTCGTGACTCGCTGCTCTTGGCTACACTTGCCTACAATGTGGGATGTGGAAAGGTGATGAAAAGCCGGATGTATGCCAAGATGCGAAGTGGCAACAGAAACATCTATCGTGATTATGTGGACTTCAAAAGGTGGAATGGAAAGATAGTGCCTTCCATCGAGCGAAGAAGAAAAATGGAGTATCTGCTCTTGTTTACTCCATAGTATAAGGTTTTATAAAAATAGGACAGTCCTTTTGATTTGGGCTGTCCTTTGTTATTCTGCAAGCATCGCAGATAAGGAAAAGACGGTTCTTTGCCACTTTCTTTCCGCTCCTCGGCTCATGAAGAAAGTGGCGGAACGAATTTTCATCGCTCCGCCGATATGGATTTCATGTCGTTGCAACCATTCGTTGCTCTATAAGTCTTGCATTGCTGTTCACCAAGTTGATGATGTCTGCATGGTGCTCGGTATCCTTGTTTTGTAGTCCGTGGCATTGTACGACTTTCATCTGTTCGAGTGAAAACTCCACGGTCTCAACCCTTTGTTCGGCTATTCTTGCAGAGAAGATGATGCAGTCGGGATTGAGTGAATAGTTTGTACCGCTGCCTACGCAATGATGCATCGCCTTGCCCTCAAGAACGTGCTCCCTGACGCTTTCAAGCATTCTCACCACGATATTGCCGTCCGTGAACATCAAACCGAAGAAACGGCTCTTCATTTCCTTGAACTTGTCCTCGTTCTTCAATGCCTTGCGTATCTCCTCCTCGGTGCGCTCCTTTTCTTTCTTTGCTCTGATTTTCTCGGATATTCTGTCGTGCTCGGCTTCAAGGTTGTCGGGGCAAATGTAATGTGGACTTCTGATGTCCTTGCCCATTTCTACCAACATACAGATGTAGTCCGCCCATTTGCCGATGTCTGTAATAAGGTAATGGTTGCGGTTGGCTATCTTGTAGGCATTCCAACAAGTTTCCAAGTGCCGTGGGTGGTCTATGAAGTGGCGGATGTGTCCGTAACGACATTGTTTCATCATCGTTTCGATGCGGTGGTCTGTCAGCATCGCCTTGAACAATGTAAGCGGTTCGATGCCGTGAAACGCTCCGTCAAAGCCGTTGCGCCATATCTGAGGAATGACTTTCATATCGGGGCAGACTGGAAATGAAGCAATATGCTGATAGGTGGTATTGTCCCTGCGCAGTTCGATGTCGGAGTCGTAGCAGAACGTGTCCATGTAGATACCCATTGTGCGCTTGCGTGCCATAACCTCCACCTTGCCTTTCTCGTTCATCCAATAGCGTGCCACCTCCCAACAATAAATGTCTGCCTTTTGTCCCTTGCGGTAATAGGCTTTCATCTGAAATGCTCGCATAAGTTGTAGTCCCTTTGCGCTCGGTGAGTACACTGAAATAGGTAGAAGACATTGCCTTCTGTCGCTTGGTGCGCTGCACTTCCAACTTTGCCTTACACTTCGGGCAGACACATTTGTCCGCATCCTCGTCCGTAGTCCAAGTGTGTCCGCAGTCCATGCAGGTGGTCTGTCCGTGCTTCAACTGAAAGGCATAGTGGTCAAGACACTCACGGAATGCCCATTGCATTTGCGCTCCCTTGATAGGTCGTAACCCCTTGTTTGAGGTTACGACTTGCTTCTGATATTTCGTTCTTGGTTTCATAACGTGTCGAATAATGATGGTTGGTGTACTTCTGTTTCCGTTCTCTGTGAGGTGCGCTTGGCGGTATCTCTGTTACGCATCTTGTTCATCTGCTCTTGCTGATATTGGCGGATGGCTTCCTGTCTTGCACGCGCCTTCTCCTCCTCTGTGAGTTCGATGTGGTGGTTAACAGACACTTGGCAGTTCAATGGTTTTCCTACCTCGATGTCCTTCTCCTCGTAGTAGTGGATGGCTTGCCCATATATCTCGTCATCGCAAAAGCCGTTGCAACCGCTCTTCTGTACCCAATTAAGGATATAGGTGACGCAATCGTCTATGTTCTTGTCGGGGTTGTCATACTTGGCTGCAAAGAGTTCGTCCTCCATTGCTCGCTCCTCCAAATAGGCTTGTATGGTTCTCTTGAAATATTCTGTAGTGTTCATATCTGATGTTTTTAAAGGGGTTGTTACTCGTGATAGGTTGTTACTTCTGTAGGCAGTCCGAAGAACGGATGATGTCGCAGTCCTCGGACTTACTATCTCAAGGCAGTCCGAATTTCCTCGTCTGAACGCATCGATTGATAGCAGAGTGCCCATGTAGGTATCGCTTCAATGCTTCTGTTCATATCGCTTGTACTTTAAAGTGTTAATAACCAAATGAATGTTCCAATCAGTACCACCATAGAAAGAATGGAAATGATGATGCCGAAGATGAACTTCACAATTCCCAATATGACTTCACCGACTATGCAGAGAGCCATATATCCCAACCAAGCCACCTTAAATTAACATTTAATCGTCTGTAAATCAATTTAACTAAATCAATAACTTATATTAAGAAATTCTTATGAAAACTTAACTATAAAAAGTTGGTCAAGTCGCTGATTTTCAGTAACTTTGCAAATCACGACAAACGCAAAATTATATGAATACAGGACTTGACCAATATATGGATATCTTTAAAGATGCAGTTGAAGATTCGGCTGCAAAGTTAACAAAAAGTTTCGAGAAAATACTCATCGAGGTGATAATTTTGTTCATGGTAATACCAAGAAAGATAAATTTCACCCAAATGGGGAGGTATGGCTCGCATGTTGGGCAAACCTATCGCAACGCATTCGGCTTAAAAAGTCGAAAAGCATTGACTGGCTCAAACTTAATGTCTCACTTGCCAAGCGCTTCTTTGGTAAACAGGGAAGATGGGCTATTGCCATTGATCCCAGCTACATCAGCAAAGCTGGCAAGAAGACTCCACATATCGGTCGTTTTTGGTCGGGATGTGCACAGTCTGTTAAACATGGTCTCGAAATCATGGGTATTGGCCTCATTGATATTGATGCCAAAGACTGCATGATGTTAAAAGCACATCAGTCGCTAAGTAATAAAGAACTGAGTCTTAGAAACAAGACTATGGTAGATTTTCTATATCAGCGCGTCATTAAGCGTTACCGCAAGGAACTTCTTAAACTCTCAACCCTCATAGTTGCAGATGCTTACTTCTCTACAAGTACATTTGTTAATGGGATAAAAAAAGAAGGGTTCTCTTTGATAAGCCGCTTTCGTGACAATGCTTGTCTCTTTTATGTCTATGCTGGTCCACGTACTGGAAAACGTGGTCGCCCCAAGACCAAGGATGGCAAGATTAATATGAAGAATCTTGACCTCACTCGAATGGAGAAGATGGAGATGAAAGATATAGAAGGAACAGCTTATACTTTGATAGCCTATTCCAAGGCACTCAGGTGTAAAGTTAGACTTGTCATCTGGCAGATGCCGAATGGCAAGAAGAAACTATTCTTCTCTACAGACACCTCACTTTCGGGTGAAGAAGTACTTCTTTATTATAGAACCAGGTTCCAGATCGAATTTTGCTTTCGTGACGCCAAAGGCTATACTGGTCTTATGGACTGCCAGGCTCGCGATAAGTGGAAACTCGATTTCAATGCTTCGTTCACATCACTAAATGTTGCCAAGGTAACTATGAAGGAGATGGGAATGGAATATTCTATGTCTTCATTTAAGTCACTGATGACCAACATTTATCTGGTGAAACGAATTTTTAAAGCAAGCGGGTACACCCCGAACCGAACTTTAATTAGCAAGATTTTCAAAGATCTCTCGTGCTTACAGCGTATAGCTGCTTAGCACATTATTGAATTATTAACGAACTATTGTTGTCATATAGCCTTGAATTAAATTTATTTGCGGTTCCAGGAACTGAAGGGAAGTTCTCGTTTCTTCACCTTTTTGTCGCTCCCTTTTCCGACATTTTTTTTGCGTCTTCCTGTCGCATCGGTCGTTTCGTTTCAGGTGCCTTTCAAGGGCGGCGAGGCTGGAAATACAAGGTTTTTGGGAAAAATACTACCCAACGGTGTGGAGATTTTTTCGAAAACCGAACACGATAACGGTTGATGCAAAAGGAAAGACCTTGTGGAGGAAAGAAAATCAGAGCGGCAAATGAAGATAGAAACTTCACGGAAGTTTTTGGACTGTACGATTATCGCATACTCATTTCTGAGAAATGGATACAACTTCGTCTTACAAACGTTTTTAAAAATGGAAATCGCATACAAAAATGGCACAGCCATCAGAGAAATTCCGATGAAAGAAGAGTATGGCTTGTCCATGCTTCTTGCATCGGGTTTTCTCCAAGGCTGTGCAGCCAAGCATGAAAGTGGTCATTGAGGTTTACATCAATGACTTCTTTCTTGTGGTGGAGTATGCAAACAAAATGGTACGACAAATCAAGGAATGGTGTTTCTTTTGATCGGTTAGCCTGCAACCGACAAAAAGAAGCACTTTTCCTCATGCCGTACTACTGAGACATGAAAGGGTGGCGTGCCACTGTTTCATGTCGTTTGGATTGTGCGATAAAAATGGAACTGCGAGTTGTGGCTATAAAAGTCAGCCGTTGTCAGCACGGCAAACAAAGAAAAGTCCTTGGCAGTATAGTCTTGAATTATTTCAAGGCATACCGCCAAGGATTTTTCTTGCCGTGCCATAGTCGGAGGAAGTTAGTCTGAGGTACGAGGACTGTCTTTCTGCGACGACGGCTGAGTTTTATATAGAAGTTGCATATCGTATTTATAGCTTAAAGTTGTTTGGACTGACACTTTGACATCATAAAATCCTCAAAATAAAATAGGCATGATTTTTGTAATGTATATATATGATTTTTGAATGATACGACTCAGCCAACAGTCCCGGCTAAGCCGCATGGATTAAAAGGGACTTAAACACAAATAAAAATGGCATTAACGTATGAAGTATTAAATTCACATTTTGAAAAAACGAATGGTAAAAGCCTTGCTGAATCAGAAACATTTGGTGGTGGAAAAGTAGGATAGAACATTATATCTGTAGTATTTGATATTAAATATAAGGAATTATCATATGAAATATAGAATTTTGTGTTTTTTTGTCAATTATTATAAGTATGGGGTTCTGTGCCTGTACAGACGATAGTGACGGCATTTTTATTAACGAGAATCAAATTTCAACAAGAGCTGTAAATGGAGCTTATACTTATCCTGATGTTTCTGAGATATTGAAACAAGACGTAGTAAAAAAGCAAATGAATGAAGCTTGGAATTTGATGAAGAAAACCGCAAGTTCTGCTTCTCGCTCCGAGTACGGATTTTATATTTATAAAAGTCAGACAAGCGGAAAATATTATGTAGGAAAAATGGTAAAAGGTCCTGCCATTACGGGATGTGCAGGTACTAACGCAAGTATATCGTTGGGAGTACCAACTTCAAACATTGATGTTTGTGCTTTTTTTCATTGCCATACAACACTCCATTATTGTCCTAAAATAACTTCACGAAGAACAGGTCCATCCCAAAATGATTTAGATTTAGCACAGTCATATAATTTGCCTGGAATTTTACGTGATTATGAAGGTCCAGAAATAACAGGAGGGCATAATATCAATGAATCCTATAAGGATATAACGTTTGGTCCGACAAAAAGACCTGATATTCAATATAATGATGTTATCAAATAAAAAACATAAAGACATGAAGTATTTGGTTTTATTTTTAATGTCCATGTTTCCACTTTTGAGTATTTCAGCTCAAAATCTTGAAAAAATGGACTCAGTTCAGAGAAATAAGTATCTTATCGATTTAAGTTCTGAAGTCATAAAAACAATGGGGCCTGGTTATTATAGAAACACACATCCAACGATTAGTGAAGGTGTGTTTAAAAGTAATGATGGCAGAGCAAAAATAAAAAAGAATATTGGTCGCAAATATTATGAAATAAAATATCCTTACGACAAGTCAAAAGAAACTTTGGAGTTTGATTTTTCTGCAAAAGTTCGTATTTGGAAAGATACGGGCGAACCTTGCGATGTGATATTTGGAAATGGATATGGGAAAAACTTTTTCTTTTCAAGTTACAAGGAACAGACTAAAAGTCGAACTGCAACAGATAAAGTTCCATATCAACAGGTACAAAATGCCAATAAGAATATTGGAACAAAATGAGGAGCCATGTAAAGAGGATGAAAAATTAACGATTTGAATAGAATCTTTATACATAAAAGTATAAATTACAAAGGTTCATGGTCGTGACATTGTTTTATTGCTCTTGCGACAGAATCTGTAGTTAATGTACTTCGAATTAGATAATGGGAGAATGGTTTATGAAGCAGACTTAACCATTCTCCTTTTTTTATATGATATGATAAGCAGATGAGCGATAAAAAAGAAGCTGCCGAACATGCTACCATTGTGGATCTGATTCGCAATGACCTTAGCCGTGTGGCAGAGCATGTAAAGGTGGATAAATACCGTTATATTGATGTGCTCCATACCAATAAGGGGAATATTCTCCAGACCAGTTCTGAAATAAGCGGCAAGTTACCAACCGACTATCAAAAGCACATCGGAAACATATTGGATGCAATGTTGCCCGCAGGTTCCATAACAGGTGCGCCAAAGGACAAGACTATGGAAATAATCCACGAAGCGGAAGGCTATGACCGTGGATTCTATACAGGAATCATGGGTATATATAATAATGGTGAACTCAACTCGGCTGTAATGATACGCTTTCTTGAAAATGACGGTCAGGGAACGTATTTCAAGGCATACCGCCAAGGATTTCTTGCCGTGCCATAGTCGGAGGAAGTTAGTCTGAGGTACGAAGACTGTCTTTCTGCGACGACGGCTGACTTTTATACAAAACACACGAAAGGATGAGAATATGCAAACGAAATAGACCATTCAAAACAGGAACCCTTGCCACATATGTTTGAATGGATTGAAATGGAAATAGCAAAGAATAGAGAAGAGTATGGTTAATAAAAACAGATTTATCCAAGCAAAAAATCGAGGATAAAAAATCTTAAAACATTCTTTATCCCCGATTAAATATCGTACCTTTGCAACCGAAAGAGTTCTTTGGATGGTTATGCAAATCACAGCAGGATGCTACATTCTGTTTATTTCTAATTCGTAACCTCTTCTTTTTATGAGGTAAAAACTTGTCTCATTCTCAATCACTTATAAAAAATACGTACTTTCCTTGTAGAAAAATCGTAGGTTGCGAAGCTTGCTCAGCTGAGTGGAGGGATGATTAGGGGGCTGATGATAAGTTGCAGATTTCTTGCGAATTTCTTGGTGGTTTCAAGAAAAAAACGTAATTTTGGCGGCATCTAACATATAATACAAAGGTATGGAAGAAAATAGATATAAATTAACAGAAGATAATGCTGCGGCTGGTATGGTTGCTGAGCCAACTCCGGTCGTTAGGCCTTCTTTGTCTGTTCAGGAAATGAGACATTGTCTTATGGATGCAATATATTCCTCCAAGGATGTTGATAAATTATATTCCTGCTTGGTTATTCTTAAATGTAAGCCAGCAACAGAATATCGTAGCAAGTATCGTGTTAAGACGGATGCAGAACTTTCTGCAGAGTTGTCACAATTCCCATCTTGGGATGAAACAGAACATCCTGATTTGTCGAATATTGATTATCGCCAGTATAAACATAAGAAATCTCCAAGAACAATTAAAGCAATATCAAAATGGCTGTAACTAGAGTAAATCAAGGAGAAATTGTAGAGGTTCCATTTGAATTGTCTGATGGAAGCATCTTGCCACACCCTGCATTGGTTCTTTCAAATGAGTATTTGCAGGATTATGAAGATGGTTTGTTTTATGCCGTATTGTGCGCCTAGATAAAGTTTCGTACCTTTGCACCATGATTTTAAATTATTCAAATTATGGTACAAGGCAAGAAACAATTAAACAGCAAGCCAAAGTTCGCCGAGGTTGTAATCGGTGACAATGAGGCGAAGGAAATTGTTCTTTTCTCTTATTCTTCTGCCAGTTCTTTCATCGCATCGTTTAATGTGTTGAAAAGAACGTTGATGTTTTCTTCTTCATTCTTGCAGGCCTCCTTGAAGAGGGCAACAGGATCTTCGGTGCTGCTCTTGAGTGGAGTCTCGTTGAGCAGGATGTTGACATTGTTCAGCAACATGCCGTGAAGGGTAGGCATGTGGAGCTGGTGCTGCTCGCCCTCCTTGCTGCCACACTTCAGTCCGGCTGCGTATGCCTTTACGATGATGCGGACCAGAAGATGGATGGCCATCGGTTCGTCGGCGAGACTGATGAGAATGCCGTGGGTATAATCGCGTACATGCTCTTCAAGTGTGGTAAACTTGCCTTGAAGAAGCCAGGTGAAGTTGCGCTTGTATTCTGATTCCATCGCTTTGTACAACTGGTTCGATTTGCAGGCTATGCGCAGGTAGTCGAGCATGGTTGGCTCAAAGGTCGGGTCAGCCTGTTTCATGCTGTCGAAGTTCTTCTTCATGCGCTCGTTGGCTTCCTCGGCAGTCTTGTAGTTGAGGCGTACGAGGGTAGAGAACATGATGTCGAAGAAGTATTGGTTTACCTCGCCATAGTGCTCCAGCATAATCTGCTTGATCTGTTTCGGGTCGTTCTTCTTGCTGAAGTCATTGCCTTCGATGGTAGCATCGATGATGCCACGTGCGTAAGCTTCGAAGAAACCTCTTACAAATGCAGCTACTGCCTGATAACTGTTGATTCTTTTGCTCATTTCTTGTCTGTGTTTATTGGTCTGTTCCTGTTTGGGAATAACAGCTTCTTATTCAAAAGTCTTAAATTCATACCCCTGTTCCATGAGCCATTCTATGGCCTGAGGGAGTGCTGTTTTCAGCTTTTCAATGCTCTTCAGCGAGTCGTGGAAGGTGATGATGCTGCCATTGCGGGCATATCGCTTCACATTGTTCACCACATCTTCTGCCGTCATCCATTTGGAATAGTCGCGCGTCACCACATCCCACATGATGACCTTGTAAGTGCGGTGCAGCCACCAATACTCACTTGGTCGCATCCAGCCGTGAGGTGGACGGAAGAGATGGGCATGGATGATGTCGTTCGCCTTATTGGTGTTGAGCACGTAGGAGATGACGCGGTGCTTGAAGGCACCGATATGATTGAATGTATGGTTGCCAACCTGATGACCCTCTGCCACAATCTGGTTGTAGAGGTCATGATGGCGCAATACATTCTCGCCTACCATAAAGAAAGTAGCCTTGATATTGTACTTTCTCAGGGTCTCTAAGATGAATGGAGTTGACTCTGGAATTGGACCGTCATCAAATGTAAGATAGACTGAATGGTCTTTCTTGTCCATTCTCCAGATGGCCTTTGGATATAACCATCTGAGCCATTTGGCTGGTTGCTCTATGAACATGGATAAAACAGGTTTATATGAATAATGAAAAGTTTGGTGTCGTGTTTCGCGACACCAAACTTTTTTCTATTTTTTACTGATTGCCTTCCGGCATTCTGCCACCTCTGCCATGATAGAGACGGTAGAGGTTGTTGAGCTGCTTCTCATACTTCTGCTCCAACTGTGGACTCACCATTCCGGCAGCCTCGCAGATGCTCTGCATGATCATGATCTGACGGATGCAGTCGTGCTCTGCCTGGAGGAAACGGTCGTTTGGCAGCGAGAGATAGTAGTTGAGGTATTGTGAAGCATTCTTCCAAACCGCTTCTATATATTCCTTGCCCTTGGCTTTCTGACCGGTCATCAGCCAGCCGCGAGCCATATCCAAGCCACCGCTCATGTAGTCGAGCGTAACATTGTAGGCAGGAATCTCGGTATCAGCCTTCTTCAGGATGTTGATAGCCTTCTGTTTCTTGCCTTCGGCGATGAGTTGGAGGGCTGTCTGGGCGAGCAGGCGACGGTGGGTATAACACATACGCATGGTTGTCTCGTCGATGTAGAGTCCCTTCTGCTTCAGGTTGCCGAACTTGAATCGGGTCATGATGTTGTGATAAGCCTTCTCTGTATCGAAGTTCTTGGCACCTGGCTTGTTGGTGGTGAACGGAGTGATACGGTTCACAAGTCCCTCCTGTACGAAGTTGTCACCGAGGTTCATATAGTTCTCTTCGCCTACGGTGAGTGCTACGTAGAGCGGACGGGTCCAGTTGCACTGTGCCAGCATTTCGAGCATCATGAGGTCGTTCTTGTAGAGTGCGCTCTTGCCGGCAAGAGAGATGACCATCTTATCTGGAATAGAATCTGATGCCATCATCATGCCGCTCTTCTTTACAGCCTCCTTGTCGATGGTGACATAGAGGGTATCCGTAGGGATGAAGTGCATGTCAGGGTTCTTGCTGCGTACCCAGTTCTTCAGGATGTTCTTGAGCTCGAACGGTTCGTCACCAAACTGCTTCTTGGCATTCTCTGGATCCTGCTTGTAGAAGTCGAGAATCTGCTTCTTTGCTTCAGGCTCAACAGATACATATTCGTTGGTACCTGAACAGAAGTCGAGACGTGGCCAGGTGATTGGCACGGATGGTGAGTTGTATGCAGGACGCATCATCTGATCGATATACCAGTCGGTCTGCAGGTAGCTCAGGTTACATACGCGGGCATCTGTTCCAACGCCTTCTACCTCCTGGTTGTACCAGAGTGGGAAGGTATCGTTATCACCATTGGTAAAGATGATAGGGTTTCCCTTCTCCTGGAGTGACATCAGGTAGTTCTGACCGAAGTCACGGCAGGTGTAACGGTTTGAGCGGTCGTGATCATCCCAGGTCTGTGATGCCATCTGGATAGGTACGAGAAGTGTGATGACTGCTACGATGGCTGTTACAGCAGTACCGCTGAGCTTCATCTTGCGCTTCAGGATGTCGATGATGGCGAGTACGCCGAGACCGCACCAGATAGCGTATGCATAGAATGAACCGGCGTAAGCATAGTCACGCTCACGTGGCTGCATAGGTGTCTGATTCAAGTAGATGACGATGGCAAGACCTGTCATGAAGAACAGGAAGAATACAATCCAGAACTGCTGGATTCCGATAGGGAGGAGTACTTCTTCTTCCTTGCCGTTCTTCATTACCTTCTTCTTGCGGGTATACCAAGCCTGCCAGAAAAGTCCGATGAGACCGAGAATCAGCGGCATGCAATAGAATACATTGTGTCCCTTGTTCTCCTTCAGGTCGTCTGGCAATTTGCTCTGGTCGCCATAGAGTGAATCATCAATGAATGAGAAACCGGTAATCCAGTTGCCGTGCTCTGGCTCACCATTGCCCTGGATGTCGTTCTGACGGCCGGCAAAGTTCCACATGAAGTAGCGCCAGTACATGAAGTTGCACTGGTAAGAGAGGAAGAAGCGGATGTTGTCAAACTGTGACGGCATCTTCACCATGATACTTTCTCCGCAGCGGTCGTAAGGAATCTCTGTGCCTTCTACACCGCCCATCCAGTCTTCGTATGCCTGGGCATGATCCGAACTGTACATACGAGGGAAGAGCATGTTCTGGGCATAGATATACTTATTCTTGTGACTTACTACGAAGTAAGAGTCCTTCTCATCAGCCGAAGCTTTCTCCTTGCGCTGGTAAACCGGTGCGCCTTCTTTCATGACAGGCTTGCACATGTTGCCGTCTACTTCGAGGGCTACCTGTGATGTATAAGCCTGGCCATAGAACAGAGGGCGGTCGCCATACTGGTCGCGGCTCAGATAACTTCCCAGGGTAAAGATGTCCTCAGGAGAGTTCTGGTCCATAGGAGGGTTGGCAGAAGAACGGATCACGATGAGTGCGTAGCTGGAATAACCAATCATCAGCATCAGCATGCAGAGCAAGGCTGTATTCTTGACGCGTGCTGAGATGAGCGGCAGGAGCTGCATCTTCTTCTTGGCGATGCCTGTAGATTCGTCAACGCCTGTTACTACCTCCTGCTTGCGCTTGTAGCCGAGTACGAACCAGAGAATAACCAGCACGATGATGCCGGTAATGGCAGCAGTCCAGCCATATCCGTAGAATGGGATGCCGAGCATGCCGAAGCCGAGAACAAAGGCGATATTCTGCTTCTTCTCGTTCTTCTCAGAAGCATGGCAGGTTTCGTAGATACCCCAGATAACTGAGGCTACGAGACAGATGATGTATACGATTTCACCGGTATTGAACGGACAGCCGAGAGTGTTGACAAAGAACAGTTCGAACCAGCCGCCTACGGTGATGATACCTGGAACCACACCATACAGTACGGCTACCACTACGAGGAATGAAAGGAACAGCGCCAGGAGCGAGCCCTTGAGGTTGGCATGTGGCACCTTCTTGTAGTAATAAACCAATACGATGGCTGGGATACAGAGCAGGTTGAGCAGGTGGACACCGATACTCAAACCGGTCATATAGGCGATGAGCACAAGCCAACGATCGCTATGAGGCTCGTCAGCATGGTCTTCCCACTTCAGGATGAGCCAGAATACCACAGCGGTAAAGGCAGAAGAGAACGCATAAACCTCACCCTCGACAGCTGAGAACCAGAAGGTATCGCTGAAGGTGTAGATGAGTGCGCCCACCATACCGGATGCCTCGATGGCAATCAGCTTGCTGGTAGTCAGTTCTTTCCAGTCGCTGATGACGAGTCGGCGAGCCAGGTGGGTGATGGTCCAGAAGAGGAACATGATACAGACGGCGCTCAGCAGGGCGCTCATCGTATTTACCATCTTGGCTACCTGGGTAGTGTCGCTGGCGAAATGTGTGAAGAAATTGCCTAAAAGCATGAAGAATGGTGCCCCAGGTGGGTGGCCGATCTCCTGCTTGTAAGCAGTCGTGATAAACTCTGGACAGTCCCAGAAGCTGGCTGTCGGTTCAATTGTGGAACAATAAGTGAACGCCGCAATGATGAATGCGACCCATCCGAAGATATTGTCCACTAATCTGTACTGTTTCATTATTGTTTAAACTTTAATGTATTATATTTCTTTCTGAATGCTTTCTCTGTTTCTGAATGCTTTCTCTGTGCCTTTCAAAAAGGCACATTCCAATTGCAAAGATAATAAAAAGATGAGATAATATGGATTTTTGCACCTGTTTTTTAGGCATTATTATATAATAAGCCTATACATTTAAGAAATGCTCTTCCAGTTTCTCTCTCGGCATATCTGCCGTATCGTGGTAGTGGAGATGATGATTTACGCAGGCGATGTGCTTTACGTTATTGAGCACTTCGGCTACATCATGGCTTACGATGATGATGGCGCACTCCCGGTTGATCTGTTCCAGCATCTCGTACATCTGCTTCTGGAAACGGCGGTCGATGTAGGTGTTGGGCTCATCCAGTATCACTACATCGGGTTTGGAAACAATGGCGCGGGCGAGGAGTACTCGCTGCAGTTGTCCGCCGCTCAAGGCTGCGATATGGCGGTCTTTCAACTCCGTGAGCTGCATCTGTTCCAGACAGTCGAGTACCTGCTGGTGCTGTGCCTGGGTGTATCTGGAAAAGAGGCTCTTGGTCTTGCTGAGGCCAGAGAGTACCACTTCATAGACGGAGATAGGAAACTGTTTGTCGAGATGATTGTATTGGGGCAGATATCCCATGCTGATTTCCCTTACTTCCTCTCCGTCTTTATAAAAGCGGATGCTGCCGTCTGTGGGTTTCATCAGTCCCAGAATAAGGCGCATGAGGGTTGTCTTGCCACCACCGTTGGGACCGATGATGCCAAGATAATCGTCTTTGTAGACGGTGAGGTTGATATCGTGGAGCACCTCCTTGCCTTCATAGCCAGCAGAAAGATGCTCGATTTTTATGATTGGAGTCATATTATTGTAGTTTTTACTTCCCAACAACGATTTTCTTGCCCTGTACCGCTGCTGCAGCTTCCTGCATCGCCCAGTTCCAATCGCCTTGCAATGGGTTGATATTCATTGGCTTGGTGTGGCTCTCGTTGATGAATGTATTGGTGTTGCGGTTGGCAAATTCTGCCTGTATCAGGCAGAACTTGATCTTTTCTTTTCTGGCTCTCTCTATGAGGCTCTTCAGCTGGGCGGCACTAGGCTCCCTGCCTTCTTCCTCTATGGCAAGCTGCTCCAGCTGGTAATCACGGGCAAAGTAGGTGAGGATAGGGTGATAGATCACAAACTTGCGTACCATCTCCGGATTATCCTTGAAACTCTTTCTGATGATGCTGTCCTGCCTGTCGATGCTGCAGAGCAACTGCTGATAGTTTTTCTGGAAGAAAGTCTTGTTTTCCGGTTCCAGTTGGCAGAGTGCCTTGAAGATGTTGCTGGAGATGATGCGGGCGTTTTTGCAACTCATCCATACATGCGGGTCGGTATTGCCGCCTGGTGTCTTGGCAGGCGTGATGCCTGTGGAGGTATCTATCACCTTCATGTCAGGAGCGTTGTCCTGCAGCTTCTTCATCCAGGTCTGTTCGAAACCGATGCTTCCCACTTTCAGATAGAGGGCACTCCTGGAGAGTTCCATCATCTGCTGGGCATAAGGCTCGTAAGTTTCAGGATTGTTGCCGTTGGATACCATCACGTTGACATCCACCTTATCTCCGGCAATCTTATCAACGAAAAACTTGTAGGGAGGGATAGTTACGGTAACAGCAGGTTTGCCATCGCTGTTGGCGACAGATTCCTTTCCGTTACTTTCTGCGGTGTGGCCTTTCTGCTGGCTGCCTTTACAGCCCGCGAAAGCCACGCATAATATAATAAGGTATAAATACTTTCTCATAAGCAGTCAATCTATATGAATCAATTCTTTGTTTTCTTTGCAGCTTGTTTAAAAGATGAAACTGAGTCCGTAAACCAGCAGTACATATCTCAACACCTTTCCGATGGTGATGCTGATGACAGAAATCACGATGTTGGCTCTCGTCAGTCCCAAAACGATGGTGATGGCACTTCCCAACAGGGGCAGGAAGGCAAAGAATCCCATCCAGGCTCCTCTGTCGGCCATGAAATGCTGAGCCTTGTCAAGACTCTCTTTCTTTACATGCAGATATTTCTCTATCCATTCCAGCTTGCCCATCCGTCCTACGCCATAGTTGAACATAGAACCGAGCACATTGCCGATGCTTCCATACAGTACGAGCTGGATAGGTTCCAGTCCGGCAGCCTGTAAGCCCGACATGACCACCTCGCTGCTGAAGGGAAAGAAACTGCCGGCAAGGAAGGCTGATACCAGCATGCCCCAGTAGCCCCAGCTCATTAAGAAATCTATAATCCAACTCATAGTAATATGCTCTCTGGTACGAGTATGTTGTAAGCCATGATAAGTACCAGCATGATGAGCAGCAGGATGAAGGATATGTTGGTAAACTTACCTCTGGTGAATGTGATGAAATGGGCGATAAGCGGTGCTGTATTCACAATCAGGATGCCGCCCAGTTCCTGTATATATTGAGGCTGGAGGACGATGAAGATGATGCAGGCAACCGATATCATGATAAACGTTTCGTAGATCATGCGGGTTCGTATCTTATCGCCGTAGCTGGTGCGTATGAAGTGGATGGAACCGATGATGGTGAGCAGGATAACGAAACTCAGGTCCAGTACCTGATGGTCGGTAACCTGCGAATAATCAAAGAGTTCGCTGTAGTTGATGAGTTCGCAGAAATGGTCAGCCAGCCCCTGTATGTTGTCGGTATAGAAGAAATAACCGGCTGCAAACCAATAGGGCACGATGAGACCTACTAGTGTTGCAAAGAATGTCTTTACGCTAAACGAGAGGGTAAACACCATCATCATAATCCACAGGATAGGCATGAAATAGCCTATCTGCACGAAAACCATCGATGCCAGACCGATGCAGGCAAAGGCGTAGAAAGTCCAGCCTGTTGAGCGTTTATCCTGATAGCAATTCCAGATAATGAGATAAAAGGCGATGAAACACATCGTCACAATACTGCTTTTTAAAGAGGGGTGGGAGAGTCCTGTCATCGTCAGTAATGCCAGAAAACTGCAGGATACCATTCGGCTGTAGGTACGCATCAGGGCATTACGGTTGTTCAGTTCCACCATCAGCAGGGTAGACATGGCTGTAAAAGCAAATTCTACCCAGATATTGGATACCAATAAACCTACTGCAACCCAAACCAGTGTGGCAAGGGTTGCAGTAATAGGTAAAGAGTAGCGGCTAGCCGCTACTTTATTTTGAAAAGTTTTCTTTCTTAACATCTAATTCAACATTAAAAAACTAAAGGTCCTGTCCGATATCAGAACGGAAGTACTTGTCGGTGAACTGGATCTTCTGTGCCTCAGCAAAGCTCTTCTTCAAGGCTTCTTCCTTGTCCTTGCCGTAGCTGCTTACGCAGATGACACGACCACCGTTGGTTACTACCTGACCATCCTTCATGGCTGTACCGGAGTGGAATACTACCGAACCTTCTACATCGTCGATGCCCTGGATAGGATAACCCTTCTTGTAAGCCTCAGGATAACCGCCGCTTACGAGCATCACGCAGACTGCAGCACGCTCATCAAACTCGATGCTGCGCTTGTCCAAATCGCCTGCTGCTACACCTTCGAAGAGATCCACGATGTCGCTCTTCAGACGGAGCATCACGCTCTCAGTCTCTGGATCACCCATACGGCAGTTGTACTCGATGACCATAGGCTCGCCTTCAACGTTGATCAGACCGAAGAAGATGAATCCCTTATAGTCGATGTTCTCCTCAGCAAGTCCCTCTACGGTAGGACGGATGATGCGCTCGTCAACCTTCTGCATCCACTCCTTGGTAGCGAATGGTACAGGGGTAACGCTACCCATACCGCCGGTGTTCAGACCGGTATCGTGCTCGCCGATGCGCTTGTAATCCTTAGCCTCAGGCAGAATCTTGTAGTTCTTGCCGTCGGTTAATACAAATACAGAGCACTCAATGCCGCTGAGGAATTCCTCGATGACTACGCGTGCAGAAGCGTTGCCGAACATACCGCCGAGCATCTCCTTGAACTCTTTCTTAGCCTCTTCCAGGGTAGGGAGGATGAGAACGCCCTTACCGGCGCACAAACCGTCAGCTTTCAATACGTATGGAGCCTTCAGTGTCTCCAGGAATTTCAAGCCTTCCTCTACGTGCTCGCCGTCGAAAGTCTCATACTGGGCAGTAGGGATGTTGTGGCGCTTCATGAACCTCTTGGCGAAGTCCTTGCTGCCTTCCAATACGGCACCAGCCTTTGATGGACCGATGACAGGGATGTTCTGGGTGCGAGGATCGTTCTTGAAGTCATCGTAAACACCCTTTACCAATGGGTCTTCCGGACCAACTACCACCATATCAACGCCATTTTCTACTGTGAAGTTCTTGAGCGCCTCAAAGTCGTCTGCCTTGATATCTACGTTCTCGCCGACATTCTGAGTACCGGCATTACCAGGAGCGATGAAGAGTTTCTCACACTTCTCGCTCTGAGCGATTTTCCATGCTAAGGCGTGCTCGCGGCCACCGCCTCCTAACAATAAAATTTTCATTTGCTGTAAGTTATTGTTTGTTATTTGATGTAGGAGTAAATTCCCCTTTTCGGGGGATGTTTACTCCTAGATATTTACTTGAGATAATCGAAGAAATAATTGCTGATGCGCTCATGCAGATGAGTGCTCTGATGACCTCTCATGTTGTGAGGCTCGCCAGGATAGACGAAGAAGTCTGGCTGGGTGCCTGCTGCGATGCAAGCCTTGAGGAAGGTGAGGCAGTGCTGTGGCACTACGGTCACATCGTTCAAGCCCTGGATAATCTGCAGCTTGCCCTTCAGGTTCTTTGCCTGATAGAGCAGAGAGGTCTTCCTGTAACCCTCTGGGTTGGTCTGTGGGGTGTCCATATAGCGCTCACCATACATCACCTCGTACCACTGCCAGTCGATTACCGGACCACCTGCTACGCCTACCTTGAAGACATCAGGATAGTTGGTCATCAGCGAGATGGTCATGAATCCGCCGAAGCTCCAGCCGTGAACGCCAATCTTGTCAGCATCTACGTAAGGAAGTGTCTTCAGATATTCCACACCCTTCATCTGGTCTTGCATCTCAATCTGTCCGAGCTGGCGGAAGGTAGCCTGCTCGAAAGCCTTGCCACGGTTCTCGCTTCCACGGTTGTCGAGGATGAAGAGCAGATAGCCCTTTTCTGCCATGTAGGTTTCCCAACCACGGCTAGAGTAGTTCCAGCGGGCATCTACGTTGTGGGCATGAGGTCCACCATATACATATATAATGGTAGGATACTTCTTGTTTGGATCGAAGTTTACCGGCTTCACCATTCTCCAGTAGAGGTCTGTTTCGCCATCGGCAGCCTTGATGGAACCGCAGCTGTACTCAGGCACATTGTAGCCCTTCCAAGGGTTCTCGGCTGTGAAGTAAGCGGTGCGCTTGCCGTTCTCGGTATTCACGAGGGCAATCTTGCGAGGCACGGTAGGAGTAGAGTAGTTGTCGAAGACATACTGTCCGTTCTCGCTCAGGGTAGCGTTGTGCCATCCCTTGCCGCAATCATCTACCAGCGTACGCTTGCCGGTTTTTGTATCTACGGCAAAGATGTTTCTCTGGATAGGCGATTTCTCGTTGGATGCGATGATGATACTCTTGCGCTTGCTGTTGAAACCGAGCACTTCCATCACCTCCCATTTGCCGGAAGTCAACTGCTTGATTTCGAGCGATTCTGTGTTGCTTGCCATGTGGCTTCCGTGCTTGCCCAGGGTGCAGAGATAGAGGTGGTTGTAGCCATCCTTGCGGCTCTGCATGATAAAGCTGTTGCTGTCCCAAGGCAGGAACTGGATAGGATGACATGGTTCTACATATTTCTCATCGGTCTCGCGATAGAGTTCGCCAGTCTTCTCGCCGGTTTCTGCATTGTAGGCAGTCAGACGGCAGTCGTTCTGGTCGCGGTTCAGTTCGAACATATAGATGGTCTTGCTATCCGGACTCCATGCGATGTTGGTAAAGTAGCGGTCGGTTGGATCGCCAGCCTTCAGATAGACGGTCTTGCCGGTCATGCAGTCGAACACGCCTACGGTTACCTTGTGTGATGTTTCGCCAGTCATCGGATACTTGTCTGGTGCAGGAGTAGCAATGCAACTCTGTGTTTCAGGATGATTGAAACCGATTTCCGGGATGTCGACCTGCGGATAGTCGGTTACCATACTCTGGTCCATGCGATAGAAGGCGAGCAGTTCGCCGTTCGGACTCCAGAAGGTTCCCTTGCTGATACCGAACTCATCGCGGTGAACACTCTGTCCATAAACAATTTCGCGGCTTCCATCCTTTGAGAGCTGGAAATCGTGAGATTTCTTCTCTTTTGTCAGGGCGTTGCTGGTTACATCGAAGGTACGCACATAGAGGTTGCTGCCCTTCAGATAGGCGAAGGCGTTCTGCTGGGCATTAGCCTCCAGGAGGTTCTCGCCGTCAGCAAAATCCATCTCGCTCAGCAGCTTATGCTTCTTGAAGTCTATGGTATAAGTCTTGCTGCCGTTGCTCACCATCACGATGTTCTTGCCTGCAAACGGGAACAGAGCATTGTAGAGGGCTCTTACCTTGATGTCTTTGGTAGGAGCAATCCACTGGTTGATGTCATTGATGCCGAAGAGTTTGGTCTCCTTGCCTGTCGTCTTGTTGACGAGATAGCAAGCATCCACATCCTGGCGAACGAGTTCATTGCCCCACCAGGTGCACCAGCGATTCTTGGCTACCATGTTACGATAGTTGTTGCCGCCGAAGTTCAGGTCTTCCAATGTAAAGGTTTTCTCGCCTTTCTGAGCAGGAACCACGCCCTGAGCCTGTAAGTCGGTTGCATTCATAGCCATCATAATCATAGCAGCAAAAGATAATTTATAAATTGAATTCTTCAGATTCATTATATTCTTTACTTTATCGGGTTTAACACCCATGCGTCGTGAAACACGACGCATGGGTCGATATGTCTTTAATCCTCGTCGTCGAAGTCAACGCTGAAGTTCTTCTTGCCTCCGCGCTTGCCTCCGAAATCACGGCCACCACGTTTGTCGCCCTTGAAGCCACCACGCTTGTCGCCTTTCTCGAAACGCTTTCCGTCGCGCTTGCTACCGAAGTCACGGCCACCCTTGCGGTCGCTCTTGAAGCTGCGGCTGCCACGCTTGTCATCGTCGTCATCATTGCGTCGACCGCCACCGATACGTGAACGACCGCCCTTATGGAACTCAGCACGCTTCTTCTCGAAGTCTTCCAGACGGTGAGTATGGAACTTGAAAGAACGGATATCGTCCTCCTCGTTTTCAGTCTCCTCGCTTACACGCTTCTTGAATTCACGCTCCTTCTTGAAACGGTGCTTCTGAGCCATCTCGCTCTTCTCGCGCTCAGTCTTCACAATACCGCCTTCAGAACGGAAGTCCTTCATCTTGCCGTCGAACATCACATACTTGCGGAATTCGCACTCCAAGCTTCCGTTGAATACAGGAATCTTGATAGATGGTTTCAGACCAATCTGCTCGAAGCACTCCTCGCGGTAGCTCAATACCCAAGCCTCGTTGCCGGCAAAAGCCTTCTTGAAGCGCTCACCTATCATCTTGTAGGTGTTCAGGAGGTTAGGGGTAGAGATGCGCTCACCGTATGGAGGGTTCATCACGATGATGCTCTTCTCGGCTGGCTGGGTGAAGTCCTTGAAATCAGCCTGTGAGATGGTGATGTCCTTGCTGAGACCGGCAGCACGAACGTTGAGATTAGCTGTATTGACAGCCTTCATGTCAACATCGTAACCATAGATATGGTGCTCGAACTCGCGCTCCTGAGAGTCGTCGTTATAAATCGTATCGAAGAGATCCTGGTCGAAATCGTTCCACTTCTCGAAGGCAAACTCCTTGCGGAATACACCTGGAGAGATGTTTCGGGCGATGAGGGCAGCTTCGATGGCGATGGTACCTGAACCACACATCGGGTCGATGAAATCGCATTCGCCCTTCCAGCCGGTCATCAGAATCATACCTGCAGCGAGAACCTCGTTCAGAGGAGCCTCTACCTGCTCCTGGCGGTAGCCACGGCGGTGCAGACTCTCACCACTCGAATCGAGACTCAAGGTGGCATTGTCTTCTGCAATGTGGATGTTGAGGCGGATATCCGGGTTAGATACGCTGATATTTGGACGTGTACCCTGCTTCTCGCGGAACCAGTCAACAATCGCATCCTTTACCTTGTAGGTTACGAAGCGTGAGTTGCGGAACTCCTCTGAGTAGACTACTGAGTCAACAGAGAAAGTCTTCTTCACGTCTAAGATGTCATCCCACTTGATCTTCTGAATCTGATCATACACCTCTTCAGCGCTTCTAGCCTTGAAGTGCTTGATAGGCTTTAAGATACGGATGGCTGTGTGCAACTGGAAGTTAGCACGATACATCATTTCCTTGTCGCCTGTGAAAGACACCATGCGGCGACCGATCTGTACATTATTGGCACCCAACTGGGTGAGCTCTTCAGCCAAGACAGGCTCGAGGCCCATGAAGGTCTTGGCAATGAGTTCAAATTCCTGTTCCATTATTGAATTCTATATCTAATAAACTTTGTTTTTCTTTTTTATATTTCTTTGTTTTCGGTTTCATATCCTTGGTAACCCATACGTTGGCTCCCACTACGCAGCCTTCTCCGATGGTGATGCGACCGAGGATGGTGGCATTGGCGTAGACGATGACATCATTTTCGAGGATAGGGTGGCGAGGGATTCCCTTGATAGGGTTGCCGTCCTTATCGAGTGGGAAACTCTTGGCTCCGAGGGTTACACCCTGGTAGAGTTTCACATTGTCGCCGATGATGCAGGTAGCTCCAATCACCACACCCGTACCGTGGTCGATGGTGAAGTGCTTGCCGATGGTAGCCTCCGGGTTAATATCAATACCGGTTTCCGAATGCGCCAGTTCGGTCATCATTCTTGGAATGAGCGGCACTCCCAGTTCGTGCAGCACGTGAGCGATGCGGTAGTTGGTAATCGCCTTGATGACCGGGTAGCAGGAGATGATTTCTCCGTGGCTCATGGCAGCCGGGTCGCCCTCGTAGGCAGCCTCTACATCGGTAGCCAGAATCTTGCGCAGTCTCGGAAATTCCATGATTACCTTGGCTGCAATCACGCCTGCCTTGGCACGCTGGTGCTGCAGTTCAGCCTGGGTTTCCGTTTCGCAGTCGTTGGCGAAGCAGAGACCGGCGAGAATCTGCTCTGACAGCATCTCATAGAGTTTCTCTACTCTTACTCCAATATGATATTTGATGGTTGAGATATTTACCGAAGAATTGCCGAAATATCCCGGAAAGAGGATAGAACGGGACAAACTGATGATTTCTTCGAGCGCCTTGCCCGAAGGAAGTGGATTCCCGTCTCGATGCTGATGGAAGAGACCCTTCAAAGATTCGGCGCTCGAAAGCTCCTCGATGGTCTCTGTCAGCTGATGAGTTAATGTATCTTTACTCATTTTCTTAATGTCTCAATAAAATTTGAGTGCAAAGATACGATTATTTTCTTGAATGACAAAGAAATAGCTACGGTTTTTTGTATTTTTTAGAGTGATTTTTTGAGGGATGAAAGACGGAAAGACCCATATACGGTGTTTTGCCGTACATGGGTCTGGCTTGTCTTATTTTGCGATGCTGTCCAGGAAGAGGAGCAGTCGGTTGGTGACGTTTACCTCTGAAACACCGGAATCGAAGTCGAGCGATACGAGGTTGAGCATTGGGAAACGGTCGTGGAGACGTTTCTCGATGCCCTTGGAAATCACGTGGTTAGCGATGCAACCGAAAGGCTGGAGCGAGATGATGTTGTTCACGCCATCACGGATGTAACCTACGATGTCGGCAGGCAGAAGCCAGCCTTCGCCAAACTGGGCTGCGAGCGAAACCAGTCCCTGTACGTCCTTCGCATCATCATAGATATTGGTGAACGGACGGAAGTAGCGGAACTTGCCGGCTGCCTTGTTTACCTGGCGCAATCTTCTGCCTATCAGCGCCTGATAAGCGCCCTTGATGATGAAATCGGGCACTTTGGTGCAACTCAGCCGCATGTGTTTCTGTATCTCCACGTTCACAAATTCCTGCAGGAAGAAAGGAGCAAGCAGAGGCGGAACCACCTCTATGCCGCGCGAGATGATGTTCTGCTCCAGGAACTGGTGGGCGAAAGGATTGAACTTCAGGAAGATTTCGCCTACGATTCCTACCTTCGGCAGTTCTCTGTCGAGGGTCATCTGGTTGAATTCTTCGGCTGCCTGTTCCAGGAGTCGGATGAGTTCTTTGGCTGAATTCTGGGCGATAGGTCCGTCTATCAGCTGCATGTATTTATCGCGCAACTCTCTGGCAATGCCCGGTTTACGCTCTCTTACGATGCAGGCATTGTACATCTCGTTGATTGCATCGCCATAGAAAATGGCGGTAACGATAATCTGACTGTATTTCAGCCAAGGCACATTGAAACCGTCCTGCTCGTTATAGTCTTGCTTGTCGTCTGTTGAGCCTGATGCTTCGCCTGTTGAGGCTGTTACACCGAGTGTGAGCAGCGGAATGTCCTGGAATCCATTGGAAATCATCGCACGCTTGATGAGACCAGCGTAGTTGGTTGCGCGACACTGGCCGCCCGTTTGACTCATCACTACTGCTGTATTGTTCAGGTCGTATCTGCCTGATTTCAAGGCTTTGATGATGTCGCCGACGATGAGTGTTGCCGGATAGCAGACTTCGTTGTTGGCAAACTTCAAGCCGAGTTCGGCGCTTACCTCATTGCTCATCGGAAGTACCTCAACATCATAGCCTATCAGTTTCAGGATAGGCGGAATGATAGGGGTGAGGTATTCGGTCATGAAAGGAGCTAGAATCTTGCGATGAATGTCCTGCTTGGTGAATACCTTGGTTTGTTGTAAATGTTGAGTGTTGAGTGTTGAATTGGCTTTCCCTTCGGCCGCCGAACATTGTTTCTTCACTCTTCGTTCTTCACTCTTCACTTCCTTTACTCCCTTCAGGCTTTCTATGAGCGAGCGGACACGGAGTTTCAGTGAGCCGATATTGCTCACATCATCTATCTTCAACAGCGTGAAAGGCTTGTTGTGGCGCTTCATGATGTCGCGAATCTCGTCCTGGATAAAACTGTCAGGACCGCAGCCGAAGCTGGTCATTTGAACGAAATGAACCTCATCGCCCTGTTCTGCAGCCCATTGCGCTGCCTTCAGAATGCGGTTCATATACGCCCATTGCTTCACGAGATAAGTCTCTGGCTGACAGTTGTATGCTTCGTTGTTGTCCTGGCTGGCTAATGCTGCCTCATTTCTTTCTGCCGCCAGATCCTCCAAATTGAAGTCTTTGAAATCTGCAAAGAGATTACCCCGGGCGATGTCTTCGCTGATGACGTTGACTCCCAGATTGGCTATCATCTCGCTCAGCTTGTGCTGAATCAGCGGGTCTGTATGATAAGGACGGCCCGCCAGCAGAATCGTAAGTCCCTTGTTTGACTTCAGAATCTCCCAGCCCTGTTTCTTAATCTCAGCTGCATATACTGCCTGAGCATAGAGGGCCTCTCTCAGCGCTTTACGGGCAGTCTTCTTGCTTACTCCCAGTTGCTTGAGATAATCGGTAATCTGCTTTTCCAGCGCCTTAGGCTGGGCAAAGTTGATGACGGGCGTATCGATCGGTTTCTTCAGATTGATGACCGACTTGATGACATCGCTGTAGCCCGAAACGACCGGACAGTTGAAACTGTTCAGCGTATTTTTCGGGTCGTCATTATGTTCATAAACCACGTATGGCATGAGGATGCGGTCTACTTTCGGGTTCTCGTTGAGTTCCTTCAGATGACTGTGAGCCAGTTTAGCCGGGAAGCAGATATTGTCGCTCATCACCGTATTCAAGGCTCCTTCATACTGGCTGAAAGTGGAATCGGAAGAGAGAATCACGCCCAATCCTGCTGCCCGGAGCAGCGCATTCCAGAACGGATATTCCTCGTACATGTTGAGGATGCGAGGAATGCCTACTTTGACGTTGTGTTTTGCAACTTCAAGTGGGTTAACTTCTTCTTTATCAAATAGTAAACTATATTTGTATTCGTAGATGTTTTTGCCTTTTATCCCGTTTGCTCCCTTGTTGTTAAACACACGCTCACACTTGTTTCCGGAGTAGAATCGGTTGCCGCCGGCAAAGGTGTAGCGGGAAACATAACAATGGTTTTCGCAGCCTTTGCATTGCAGTTGTTTGGTTTCATAATGAGCCAGATTCTGGAGATCATCGATGGATCTTGATGAGGCAGGGTGCTCGTCTTCTGCAGATGTGCGATGCTTGTAATCTGCCGCCGCATGAAGGGCACAACCGTAGGCGCCCATCAGTTCCGGCATGTTGCTTCGTGCCACTTCGGTATGGGTGAGCAACTCAAATGCTCTTACCACCGCATCGTTTCTCATCGTACCTCCCTGCACAACGATTTTGCCTCCAAGGTTCTCATTACCATGGAGTTTCAATACCTTATAAAGACAGTTCTTGATGACCGAATAAGAGATTCCGGCAGAAATATCAGCTACAGATGCGCCCTCTCTGAGCACCTGCTTCACCTTCGAGTTCATGAAGACGGTGCAGCGGGTTCCCAGGTCGCAGGGAGCCTTCGACTGGCAGGCGAGTTGGGCAAAATCGCCTACAGAATAACCCATGTTGTTGGCAAAGGTCTGGATGAATGTTCCGCAGCCCGAACTGCACGCCTCGTTGAGTTCCATGCGCACCACAGCCCCTTTCTCCACGAAGATAGCCTTCATGTCCTGTCCGCCGATGTCCAGGATAAAACTCACGTCAGGCATGAGTGAGGCAGCAGCTCTTTCGTGCGCCATTGTTTCGATAATGCCGCTGTCGAGGCCGAAAGCCGCTTTGATAAGTTCTTCGCCGTAACCTGTAGAGCAGGAACCTACGATTTCCAGTTCTGCGCCTCGCAATGCTGCTTCCTGCTTCAGGGCGTTCAGTCCATCCGCTACTGCCTTGATCGGATTTCCCAGATTCAGGCGGTAGTTTGTAAAGACAATATCTCCCGTAGGCGTCTCCGCATTCACCCTTACCGCAACAATCTTCGTCGTAGTAGAGCCCGAGTCAATACCAATCACAACCTGCTGTTTTCCTTTATTCAGCGGTTGGGTTTCGGTAGCGAATTTCGCCTTTGATTTGAGCCATTCCTGGTGCTCTTTCTCGTTTTTGAACAGAGGCAGCAGACTGCTGGTCCATTCCGTTTGTATTTCTTTTTTCATCCGGCTTCTGAGAACAGATACTGAGGCTGCAGATTCTGCCGATTTAGCCCGGTAAGCACAGCCCAGAGCCGGAATGAGATTGCTGTTTTCTGATACGATGAAGTTGTTTGGAGAGAGATGGAGATAATCGCAGAAAGCCTTGCGGAGAGCCGGAAGAAAGGTCAGCGGACCGCCGCAGAGCAGGATAGGAGCCTCGAAGCTGATGCCGTGAGAAAGCGTAACCACCGTCTGTACGGCGATGGAATGGAAGATGCTGGCTGCAATATCTGCTTCGGGCAGATTGCGCGCCATCAGGTTCTGGATGTCGGTCTTGGCGAACACGCCGCAGCGGGCAGCCATCGGATAAACGTGCTCTGCCTTCATTGCCAACTCGCTCATCTTCTGGTTCTCTACGCCCATCAGCACACTCATCTGGTCGATGAAAGCGCCCGTTCCGCCGGCACAGTTGCCGTTCATGCGCAGTTCCATATTTCCTTTTTTCTTGAAGAAGATAACCTTCGCGTCCTCGCCACCAATATCGATGAGCGCCTTCGCCTCAGGATGGGCAGTACGGGCATAGACTGATGCAGCCACCACCTCCTGTACAAACTCCGCCTGGAGCTGTTCGGCAGTAGCCATTCCTACGCTTCCCGTTACGCAGATTCTTGCCTCTGCATCGCCCGTGAGGGCTAAAATCTCATCGAAATATTGCGACACAAGTTCGTTGACACGAGCGTTGTGGCGTTCGTATTTTGAGTAAATTACCCGGTTATCGCTGTCGATAACGGCTATTTTGGCTGTCGTAGAGCCAACGTCCAATCCTATGTAATATGTCTTCTCCATTTCTCTTATCTCAAGTATTTTCTCTTATCTTCTAGTATCTTCTTATCTTCTAGTGGCTTTTCCCAAGTTCCATCTTCTCTCTTCTCATATCCCTGAAAGCGCTCCAGGCTATCGGAACCGCAACGGCAAACGAACAGCAATCTGCCCACATCTGACACATCTCCACGCCCAGCAGTCCGAAGAAATAGGGGAGGATGAAGATGAGCGGAATGAAGAAAAGTCCGCTTCGTGCTGCCGCTACGATGTTGGCTCTCACCGGTTTACGGATGGTCTGCATCAGCATGTTGGTGAGCACGATGCTGGCTACGAGCGGAAAACTGAGCACCTGCCATCGCAAAGCCACCGAACCTACGGCTACAACCGCTGCATCATCGCGGAAGATGCTGATGATGGAAGTTGAGAAGATGAAGCCGAGAAGGGCACAGACGCTGAGGAAAACCGTGCCGCATTTAATGCAGAAAAAGAAGGCTTCCTTTACACGCCCATAGAGTTTGGCGCCGTAGCAGAATCCGCAGAGCGGCTGGAATCCCTGCCCCAGACCGATGACCATCGCATAGGTAAAGAAGGAGATGCGGGTAACGATGCTCATGCCCGCAATGGCTGCATCGCCAAACGCACCTGCTGCCACATTGAGCATCAGCGTAGCGATACTTCCCAGTCCCTGTCTTGACAGCGAAGGGGTTCCGCCGAAGATAATCTCCTTGGCAAAGGCGCGGGTAGGAGTGAAATTGCTGAGATGGATGCGGATGTTCTCGCCTTTATGCGTCATCCAAAAGAGCATGGCGCAGCCGAAACACTGGCTGATGAGGGTGGCTACGGCGGCTCCGGTAATGCCCAGCTGGAAGTAGAGGATGAGCAGAGGAGCCAGAATCAGATTGAGCAGCACACCCGACATGATGCCCTTCATCGCATACATCGTATTGCCCTGAAAGCGCATCAGATTATTCAGCGTAAGCGATGTGGTCATAAAGGGAGCACCCAGCAGGATAATGCCAAGATAACGCTCTGTATAAGGAAGAATGGTGGACGTAGAACCCATCAGAAGACAGAGCGGTGTGAGGAACACATGACCCAGGATGGCGATGAGAAGACCGGTAAGAAAACTCAGCACAAAGCCCGTGGTTGCCATTTTCTGTGCCTCTTCCGTATGCTTGGCGCCCAACTGTCGCGAAACATAATTGCCCGCTCCGTGACCGAAGAAGAAACCTATCGCCTGAATCACAGCCATTGCTGCAAAGGAAACGCCTACCGCTGCCACACTCTGCGTGTTGATGCAGCCCACGAAATAGGTGTCGGCGAGGTTGTACATGCTCGTCGACAGCATACTGATAATCGTTGGTATGGCCATCGTGAAAATCACATGATGCACAGGGGCATGTGTGAGGAACGTATAGTTGTCTCTTTTCTCTTTCTTCATAACTTTATGATGCTCTTTTGGGGCATTTCAACCTGCAAAGATACATAAATATCCACAAAGTTGGACAATTATGAACCAACTTTTATAAATTTATAAGAAAAGAGTTGTATTATTCATAAATTTATTGTATTTTTGCACCGTAATTGAATATATATACATAAAACAATATACTAATGAATGATGAGATAAGAATCATACCGATAACGACTAAAAAAGGGCTGAAAACCTTCATTCAGTTTCATTATGATCTCTACAGAGACCATGAGTTTGCCATTCCTTTTTTGCGTTTTGACGAGATGAATACGCTGGACCCAAAGAAGAATCCTGCCTTTGAATTCTGTGAAGCTCAATACTTCCTGGCGGTTGACAGCGAGGCTCGTATCGTAGGTAGAATTGCTGCCATTATCAACCATCGTGCCAACGAAGAGTGGAACAAGAAGCAGGTTCGCTTCGGCTGGTTCGATTTCGTGGATAATGTAGCGGTTTCCTGTGCCTTGTTGCGCGCGGTAGAAAACTGGGGCAAGAGCAGGGGAATGAACGAATGCGTAGGTCCGCTCGGATTTACGGATATGGACCGTGAGGGCTTGCTCATCGAGGGCTTCGACCGGAAGTCTACGATGTATATCAATTACAATTATCCTTATTATAAGACGCATCTGGAGAGTTATTCGCTCTATGAGAAGGATAACGACTGGCTGGAGTACCGCATCAGGATTCCGGAAGTGACGCCGGCTAAGTTTGCCAAGACTGCCCAGATGATAGAGAGCCGATATAATCTGCAGGTTCATAAGTTTACCCGCCGGGAACTGACCTCGGGAGGAATGGGCAGGAAAGTGTTCGAAATAGTGAACGAAACTTATAAGAATCTCTATGATTTCCAGCAGCTTACGGAGAAGCAAATAGATGAATATGTAAATACTTATATCAAGAAGGCTGACTTGAACCTGGTAACGGGTGTGGTAGATGGCAACGCTGGCAACAAGCTGGTAGCCTTTGGTGTTTCCTTCCCTTCGTTTACCGATGCGCTGCGCGAGATAGGCGATGGCAAGCTTTTCCCTACGGGTTGGCTGAAGGTGCTGAAGGTTCTGAAGTGGCACAAGACGGATACGGTAGATTTGCTTTTGATTGGTGTTCTTCCGGAATATCGCAAGAAGGGAGCCAACGCGCTTATTTTTGCCGATCTGATAGAGCAGTATCACCGTTATGGCTTTAAATGGGCTGAGGCAATGCCGCAGATGGAGACCAATACCGGTGTTCAGAGCCAGTGGCAGTATCTGGAGAGCGAACAGCATCGCCGTCATCGCTGCTATAAGAAGAAGATTTAAAAGTCTCTGTTTTGAGCCGTTTAGGCGCAAAAAAGCCTATAAAGAAATAAAATATGGAAAAATTTAAAATTGATTTATTTGAAAAAGAAACGGGGGAGTTATTTCCCTCATTTCAAAAATTGAATCAAACAGACTGTAATATATGCTACCAATATTTTCGAAAGAATATTAAAGTATATGATTTACATGAGTCTGTTTTTGATAATTTTCAATCAAATGGTTCTTTTATAGAAAAGTATAATGCACTTGATGACCACTTTTCATTATTAGAATTATTTGCAGATTTGAATTTATGTTGTGATGTTATCTGTATTAATTGGGATGAGTTTAAAACAATAGATGTATTCCGTACAATAGATTTATATAATTATTTTAGTGATATATGGTTTCCTTCCGCCGATAATATAATAGTATTTCCCAGGAATATGACTATATTTATTATGATTAGGCATGATGGTGTAATCTATTATGTCAAATGTGATTAAATAATTGTAGAACTACCATATATAGAGAAACTTTTAATGAGTGAAAACGCTGTTTCCAAAAATCATCTTTCTACAAAGGAATCAGCGAGCTGTTGGACAACAAAGAATAATTCGTCAACAACCAGTCATACAGACACATACAGCACTCTCCATATAAGGAAACCCCGACAAGGCTTCCTTATTTTTTCCATACCACAGTCCATACTTTCCATATCAAAAATCTTGTCCATATTATGCCTACCTTTGCTGTGCAATCCTGAGATAAAAAGTCGCTGCAAAGGCAAAGAGTCCGAGGAGAGCAAAGAGTTCTTACACATTATTAATTATTAAAAATTTAAGATTATGATTAAAGTTAATAAAACTACAATCTTCGCAATAATACTATTGATTTTACGTTCTTTTCAAAGAAAGGGGTTGTGTGATAGTGGCTTAAAGGCTCAAAGCACTACCTTTGCATACAATAATAAAAAATAACGCAATGAAATGATCAAAATATTTAAAGACAATGAAAAGAATTATCGATAGTACATTAGTAATACTTTCTTTGATGTTGATCTTCGGTTGTAAGGAAAGTAAGGTGGGGCAGGGAAACCCTACCAAAGACAGCATGTCTATTGACACCGATAGTGTGATTTCGGGCAAGGTCTTTACCAAGCAAGATATTGCATCGGAAGATACGCTTAACGCTGTTATAAGAACACAATCTCCCAAGTCCAAGGATTTCGATTTTGAAGTATTTATTATGCGAGGGGAGAAAACTGTACAAATTATACCTTTCTCTTATCCAAAGGACGATACCTTTGACCCAAATGGTGGCCGGAAGGATAGCTGTCTGATGGCTGATGTGACGTTTGATGGCAATAAAGATCTGTTGGTATATTTGGGACAATTCGGAAATCAAGGTGTGGAATATTGGGATGCTTATGTCTGGAATGAAGTCAAGCAGAAGTTCTTGTTTGTTCCATCATTCCATGATATTCCCAATCCTACGCTTAACGAAAAAGAAAAGATTATTGAATCTTTCAGCCGTGGTTCTGCCGTTGATTATGAGTTTGGAAAATGGAAGTTCGAGAAAGGAGTGTTTGTACAAAAAGAACTTCTGTCACACCCTCCGAGAGAGAGTGAATAGTGTTATTCTCCGTTCATCACCACTTCATGGCCTCCTTGGGAAGCAACAACTTCGTGCTTTCGTTTTATATTGGAATCTGATTTTCTTCAATTTTGCGATAGAAGAAAAAGATTTGTATGAAACCCTGTTATAGACACCTCAAATTGGGCGGTTTCACAATTGGTGAATACCGCCCAATATAAAAAATGTCTTAACAAACAAGTTTAACAAGAATGGTCAAGATTTGGCTATTCACAATAGATTTTTGAGAATGAAATATATAATAGAAATTTTCATGTGTTTATTTTTGATTTGTTCATGTGACAATCATGATGTAGAATTCAATGAAAAGGAACAGACTTTTTATATTTACAATCTGTTGCATTTTTCTATTGAGCCATTAGATAGCTTTAGCAAATCTTATACATATGACTTCTTTTTGCGGACAAAGGGAACATGTAGAGAGGTGGATACTATTTGTTTAAAAAAAAGAATATCAAAGAAATTTAAAGCGATAGAATCGTCTTCTTATAAGCAAGAATTTCGGTATAATCCTTCCTATATAAGGCTATTACCAAACACTCAATATGTAATAAGACATAACGGGATGGGAGCTAAAGTAAATATAATAAAGTATTTTTATACAGATTCTTCTGGAAATTTACATTATAAGTGTGATGAAAAGTCTAGTAGGAAATTACAAGAGCCTTAGCCTTAATTATAAAGATTTTTGCTATAAAAAGAATATATAATTAGTTAGGAGAAAATATCAATAAAATCCGTGAGTGAGACACAACAACCCACGGGTTTTATTTTTATTATTTTTTCTTCAGTACACCGGTCTTTGCGCTTCTTGGCTCATTCCCAAATGAATCTATTAGATAATGCAACTATCATTCTTTATCTTGTAAAATATATTATAACCACTTGACAAATGTTCTAACATCAGAATACTGCCGTCAAGCACTTTGAAGATACCGTTCAACACTTCACTACTATCCGAATCGTTTGTAGATTCCTGCTTCAAGCAATACGTTCCATCTTCATTTAGTGTGAGTGTTGTTTCAACATTAGGTGGCAACACACCGCAATATGTTCCTGCAATGGAATCCAAGTCAATACTGTTTTCATAGACTGCCGTATATTCTTCGGCTTTAACGGAATCAATATCGGCATCATTTTGTTTCGTATCACATAAGATATAAGATGCAACAAGTGAGATAACCAAAACTGCTATAATTATCTATTTCTTCTTCATAGCCATCATAAAAATAAAAAGTGTCCGCAATGTCAAACGAGTGGCATCACGGACACGAATGAACAGTTGAGAGTTAATGAAAAGTCAGGATTCTGCTATGTTGCTGATGCATTGGACAAGTTCTTGCACTATCAAACACGATACGGAGACCGTTCGTCTTTACTTTATCGAAGCAAAGGATGCGCTTGTAGCCGATGGTCGTTGTCTATTATTTCTTATTAATTTTCTTTTTAATTTCATTCGCCTCTTTAAATAGGCTATTAGCAATGCTATCTTTAATTGCTGCCATCTGTATCATTTCGATATGGTAGCGAATTGAGTCCTCGTAAGTATTTACATGAGCTCTCACATTCTCTATAACTCCTTTATTAGGGCATACAGAGAAGTTCTTTTCGATGTATCGAACATTGGGGTCGTCAGATGGAAGAACCATCTTCAATGCCCGATACTTCAAGTCTGCCTCCTCCCAATCTTGGTGCTCTCGCCATTGGGTGAGGTTGCCCCAAATGGAAATGATAAGGGATAGAGCCAAGCCCCCGATGAAAAGAAGAACATACTTTGAAGTTGGTTCTAAGCGGTGGGTGACAACCTTCTTTTGAGGTGTGTAACCTATTGCGTGAAGTTTGTCCTGCACAACTTTTGATGTGTCATTCAGTTCTTGTTTCACCTGATTAATGGTATCAAACAAGAGTTTACTTCGCTGTTCCTCTTTGCTTACTTCTTTCTTGGTAAGGTCGATATAGACGCATATCGCCTCTCTTAATTTTGCTAATTTGCCAATAGTTTCCTCTTCTTTTGCAGATACAGAAAGGATGGCTTTTTCAAGTTTACTTGTGTCAATACTTGCAGAGCTGAGAACTGTTTCCGCTCCTGCGTTCTTTGGTGAGGCAGAAAGTTCATCGACTTTCTGCTCCAATCTCTCAACTGTGCCGTAGATGGCTTCCAATAGTTCTTCTTTCATATTTCTTTTGTTGTTTGAATGGTTTGTAACTTGCATCAAAGGCTAAAGCCTCTTCTGCGTTTCTTCTTTTTCTTCTTGACTGATTCATCCTCTGGGAATGTCTCAAAGGTCTGAGCATTGGCTGGAGCAAAAAGTCCAATGGAAGAAATACCGTCCCAAGGGTCCTGGCTGCTCTCCGATATGGCTGGCTCCTGCTCATTCTTGCAACAGCCCTGCTCATATTGCTGAGCAGAGTTGGCACTTGCTGATAAAAGGTTCTCCGTTCCCTCTAATCTCGCATTCAGTTTGCCAAAGCTATAGTCTCGGCTAATCTGCGTACCCTTGAAGCTATATCCATCCTTGCAGAAACGGATGCCTTTAACCTTGGTTTGCTCCTTGTCCTTATATACAAGTTCCAAATGAACACCTTGTTTTGCGAGTTCATTCTTGAACTTCTGCCAACTACCTGCGGCTTTCAAGACATCCTTGACAACATTGTGAATCTCGTATTTGGCTCGCTCAGCATTGCGCAATTTGCGAGTGTTAGTCTTGCTCTTGCTCTTGTCAGTTCCATAAGTCAATCCATACCTGGATTTTAGAGCTTTGGTCACTTGCTCATTACGTCTGTAATCATTCCTGTCTGATATGAGTTTGCCCTCGTTATTGATGCGGTTGTACACGACATGACAATGTGGATTGTCTGTGTTGTGATGCCTTACGATGATGAATTGGGTATCGGTGATGCCCATCATCTGCATGTATTCAATGGCTATTTTAGCCATGAACTCATCCGTCAAACGTGGTTTGTACTCTAGTTTGAAGCTCAATGCAATGTGTCCCACAGGCTTCTTTATCCTTGGATTTAGCTGCCTTTGCAGCTCGAAACTTTGTACTATCTCGGCATTCGTGCCGAGTAACACTCCATCGGATGCAAGGATTTTCGCCTCGTCCTTGCCTGTCACGTAGCGGACGCAACCAACAAATGAGCTGCCTTTCTTTAGCTTGCCTATCATGTGGTATCCTCCTTTCTGCCCATACTGCTTGGCTTCGGTTTATAACTTGCTTGGCGATACTCGCCAAGGATTGCTTTCAATCTTCTCAACAAGTCCACTACATACGCATGGGTTTCGTGGAAGCCTCTCTGATGCGACAGCTTGGTAAGTTGGTTGAGGTTGTTCGCCATGCCTATGAGACTCTTAGCGATGGCTACCGTCTCTGCATTGTGTCCGCTGACCACCTCGCCGTTCAAGGCGGACTCACGGATATACTCCGCCAACTTGCGATTGGCTTTTCTTGCCCTCAGTTTCAATGCCTCATAGCTTGGCTTTGAGAACTTCACCGTGACAGACTTCGACAGCTTGCGAACCCTGCCCGTGGGCGGTCTTCCGCCCTTTCTCTTGTCTTGTTCCTGTACGTTTGTCATTCGATACACTGTTTACAGTTGGTACACTCATTTTCTGCGACCGTCGGGAGCAAAAAATCTCCGCCCTCATGGTGGAGCGAGGCGTTTTGGGGTTCCCAAAACATAACCTCGCTCCCTCTCAGAACACGTTAGTTGGAACTACAGCCTTTCAGCTATCCACGTCCAAGGTCGCAGACCTTAATTCTCACAATTTGCGCCAAGCCTCGAAGTCCTCTTCATAAAGGCTTAGGTGGTGGCGCACGATGTTCTCGATGATGCCCGATACACTCATGCGTCTCCCTCCGAGGATGCGGACGACACGGTCAAGACGATCCTACATCTTTTGTTTTTGCCATAACTTACATTGTTTAAATTGTTGGTATAGTGGTCACGGTTTGCACCATTGACCGATTGTCGGGTGCAAAGTAAGTGTACTGAGTGCAGCCATGCAACTGATTGGGTGTAACGTGGCAATTTAGTTGTGGCTTACTTATTTGCATACCGAGATAGTTGTGAGAACTTCAACGTATTTCTCAACTCATCATTGTTCATGTATTCGTTGCAGTCGTGCAAGTTTTTCTTGTTGTTTTTGGCGTTGAAGTCGGCAAACCCCGGCAACATACTGCCACAGAAATTGAAAACGCTTGTTTTTAAAATGTACTTCTGCTCATAGTTGTTGTCCTTATAATATAATAATGTAGTTGAACTGTGAAAAGAAAAGTTGAAAGCCTTGTTCATAATGCGAGAATAAAGTCCTTCTCGGTTGCAGCGATGAACTTGTCCATGTCCTCAAACAGCTTCTTTTGGGTTACTCTCGCATACCGCTGCGTCATCTTCACATCCTTGTGACCGAGCATCTTGCAGATGGTGATGAGATCGATACGAACACGATTCGTGCTCAGCAATGGGAAAAGGGTATCTCTTGCCCTCCAATCGGCTGGCACGAGGATTCCAAAGCGATGGAGTGCAAGACAACTTGCAGGAGAACTGCGCCATAGTCCTGTTCACCGTGATGCGTCCCATGATGGGAGCTTTTCCATTCTTGTCCATTCCGCTCTTTTTTAGGTAGAGCAACACCTTGAATTTTTCGATTTTCATAACGCTTACATTTTGAGTGTGCAAATATAATCATTTTGTAAGCGTTCATTGATACGCAAAACATTGAGAATCAGTGCAATAAAATCCGTTGATGCACAAAGTTGCCTTTCCGCATTGTTACCTGCTTTGCATAGGTAACTGTGGCTCACGATTTAGTAACTGAACTACTTCAATATTCCTCACTCGCTTGCTTTATGCCGATTTGGCAACTTTGTGCAAATCTACTCATTCCCAACTGTTTACGTTCCAACCTCTCTTATTCTCCTTTGGCTGCTTTAGAGCTTTATGTTAAAAATACTAACTCGCCGTTTTGCGCCCCGCAACTCATACTTTTTCTGAAGAGAAAACATAGAGTTGAGCGCTTAAATACTATATCTACAACAAATAACAAGATACAAAATGGCATAAGAAATCTTCCTCAGTTCCTCAGTTCCTCAGTTTTTCTCTGACCCTTCACTTTTATCTTTATTTAGAAGTTTATTATATATATAATATATATTATATATATAATAAATATAATTACTTACAATTTGTAAGTATCAAGTATACCCCTAGAACAAAACTGAGGAACTGAGGAACTGAGGAACTGAGGGACTGAGGGACTGAGCTGATTTACTGATAATGATTTTATCATGCTGGTTGTTGGGGGAGGGTGATAGCGACTTGTATCGTTTGAATCTATGTCGTTAATCCTACCCATGCCCCCTGTTAACAGGGGGCATGGGGCAAGTTCTCAATAGAAGTGCAAAAATTTGAGGGGTTTCAGGCTTTATAATCTATACCTGAAAACACCGAGGGGTTTGGGGGCGAGTAGCCCCCATGTATTGAGCTATGTCAAGAAATTCAATGAGCAATGCAAATATAATTATTTCGGAGCAAAGGTACACAATAAATGTGTTACTTCAAAAGAAAATGAGTAAAAAAGATATTGCCAAGGCAATAAATGTAGATTTATCCACCATTTATCGCGAATTAAAGCGAAATAGTGGCAGTCGTAACCATTACAACTGGGAAACAGCAGAAGCCAATGCCCGCCGCAAAAAGCGCAGAACTCCAGGCAATCGTCGCATCTCCCAGGAAGTAAGGGAAGAGGCTCTACGCCTTTTAAAAGAGAAGCAATGGTCCCCGGAACAGATATCTGGCTACCTTGTCAAGGAAGGCAAGCGCATCTCTACGGAGAGTATCTATCGCATAATCAGGAAAGACAAAAAAGAGAGAGGTTCTTTGTATAAAAATTGCCGTCACAGATTGAAACATCGTGCAAGACCTGTAGGTGGCAAACGCATTGTCATACCTAATCGTGTGAGTATCAGCGAAAGACCCAAGGAGGTTGATGGAGTGCGATTTGGTGATTTTGAGATGGATACAATCGTTGGAAAGGGTAATTGTGGAGCAATTGTTACATTGGTTGAAAAGCAAACAAATATGCTGTTTATGAGAAAATTGAAGCACGGAAAGAATGCTAAGAAATTGGCTGAGACTGTAAAGAAGATACTTATGCCATTCAAGGGAAAAATAAAGTCCATAACAACAGACAATGGGATGGAATTTGCTGCACATGAGATAATCAGCAAATCTCTGGGTGTACCAGTGTACTTTGCTGATCCGTATTCCTCATGGCAAAAGAGTGCTATTGAGAATGCAAACGGACTCGTTAGGCAGTACATTCCTAAGTCTGCTGCGTTTTCAAACTTCAGTCAGCAGAAAATAACAAAGTTTACGGCAAAAATTAATGAGAGACCAAGAAAGAAATTGAATTTCTCAACACCAAAGGAGTGCTTTTACAAAGACATTTCGTAATTTTGCACTTGCTTGTTGAATTCGCGAAAGATAGAAAATGGGCTAAAAAGTTAAAAATCCTAACTCACTCTAAATTGAGCTTTGGTTGAATATCAAGATGTTGGGCGTTTGCCTATATTATATAGGTAACAATATGGAAACGAGCGGACTTCTGCTCGTTTCTGAATTTTGCAAAATGCAAAGAACGCCTCAATTCGAGGGCAAAGATACGACATTTTTCTAAATATCCAATGATTTACAAGAGGAATTTTATGGAATTTAGAACTTTTAGCGTTATATTCTCTACCAGATAAGCTGATTTCTTAGAAAATATTTGTATAATACGATTTTAAAACATATTGTTTGTAGTAACAAATCCCACCTTAGTACGCCTCTCAACGATGCGTACTAAGGTGGGCCTTTGCTTTTTATTTGGGTATATGAGCTACGACAAGCAACCTATATATATGTACAATTAGTCTTGCTACAAAATAGGGGATTGATAATTGAAAATGTTGCAACGGCTAAACTATAACTTCGCAATATCAGCAATACTTCCGTTTTGCAAATTATCTCCGATACATGCAACAAGACCTGCAAGCTGGTCAGTACATACGAGCAAGCTATCAGCATAGAAAAAATATTTTCCAACACTTCATTCAAAATGCAAGTACGGAACTACACAAAATCCTTTGCAGACTACAACAGTAAAGCTGTTAATCTAAGGCAGAGCCCCCAAATAATTATGACCTTAACGCTGCCATAAACGCTTAATATTGCTCCTGTAACATTTTACTTCTTGCCATTAAGCATGCACCTATTAATCCTGCACAGTCTTTCAGAGTAGATGTTTCTATCTTGGAATCTTCGTTCACCATATTGAGAGAGAATTTCTTGATTCCCATACATATTGGTTGTGTTATGTAGTCACCAGTAACCGATAGGTCTCCTCCTATAACCAACATCTCAGGATTGAATATATTGATGACGCCAGCAAGGGTTGTACCCAATTCTACTGCCATCATTTGTAACGTCTCAATGCTCATCACATCTTCTTTCTTGATGGCTTCGAGAATATCATGAAGTGTTAGACTTTTGTGTTGATTCAATACTTTGTCAGAGAGGACAGATATGCCACCATTCTGTATCTTCTGATTCATCTTGCGTTGTAGTGCAGAACCAGAAGTCTCAGTTTCCACGCATCCAGTTTTTCCACAATGACAAATTATGCCATTATTGTATATATGCATATGTCCAATTTCCCCAGAAAATCCCGACTTGCCAAAATATAATTTGCCGTTGATGATAATACCGATACCAATTCCCCAACTCACATTAACAAAAATGACATTTTTAACACCCTTACAGACGCCTCTGAGGTATTCGCCGTAGGTCATGCACCGAGTGTCGTTGTCAATGCATACTGGTATGTTCAGGCTCTGAGAGAGCATATCAGCCAATGGTTTTTCTATGCAAGTGAAATAATTGTATGCGCAACCAACTTCTGGGTTAACTCTGCCGCCAATGCTCATGCATGCATTCTGTATATTTTCTTTTTTGAAACCTTCTTTCTCTATGAAAGTGTTGATTATTGCTATGAGACTTTCAAAGCAATCTGGGGTATCTTCATATACAAAGTCTATTCTCTCTGGCTGAGTTACCATATTACCACAAAAATCACAAATTCCTAAAGTAAGGTAATCTTTTCCTGTATCTATTCCAAGAAAATAGCCCGAAGTGGCAATTAAATCATACTCTTTAGGAGCCCTCTTTGAATAGTGGGCTCTTTTTCCTGTTTCCTGTACCAGACCGATTTCTATAAGTTCGTTCAGTGTCTTAGTCGTATATGGGATACTGACTCCTAAACTTTTGGAAAGTTCGGCAATAGTTTGTCCTCCATGCTCTATAAGCAGCCTCATTAAAGCCGTCTTTGAAGCGGACCATTTTGTGTTATTGACTATATCTTTTAACATACTACATTTTATTATTAACTACAATTACCTTGCAAAGGTAAATAAATAAATTTATTTTTTTATTAATTGTATGTTAATTAATCTAAATGCGTAAAATAACAAGTATTTTGTATTTAACTCCTCGCCATCAAAGGTCATGGTATCAATATTTGTTAGATAACAAAGGATTAATTAATTCTGTCGCATAATATAATAAGGTATAATAGGCAAAATACGGATCATAAATAAATTAAACTAAATTATTTAATCGTTTTAATGAAAAAAGTTTCATAATAATTTGGAGATTAATAAAATTAGTTATATATTTGCACCAAAATTAATAAACAATCTAATAATGATAAAATGAAGAGTAGAAAGTTTTATCCTTGGTTAGTTGTAGCACTCCTTTGGGTGGTAGCTCTTCTCAACTATATGGATCGTCAGATGCTTTCCACTATGCAGGCCGCTATGAAGGTTGACATCGTGGAATTGCAGCAAGCTGAAGCCTTTGGCGCTTTGATGGCTGTCTTCCTTTGGATCTATGGTATTGTGAGTCCATTTGCCGGTATCGTAGCTGATAGAGTCAGTCGAAAGAAATTAGTAGTAGGAAGTCTCTTTGTCTGGTCTCTGGTGACCTATCTGATGGGATATACCTCCAGTTTTGATCAGCTTTACATGTTGAGGGCGTTGATGGGTATTAGCGAGGCGCTTTACATCCCTTCTGCCTTGTCTCTCATTGCCGACTGGCATGAAGGCAAATCCCGCTCTCTCGCCATCGGCGTCCACATGACCGGTTTGTATGTGGGTCAGGCCATCGGCGGATTCGGTGCCACAGTGGCTGCAGCCTTCTCTTGGCACACCACTTTCCACTGGTTCGGAATTCTCGGAATCGCTTATTCGGTAGTATTGCTCCTGTTGTTGCATGATAAGGACAAGGATGCGGTGAATGCGGCACCGGTGCAACAGGTAAAACCTACGAAGGGCGGATTGTTCCAAGGCTTATCAGTTGTGCTTTCTACCTGGGCTTTCTGGGTTATCCTTTTCTATTTTGCAGTACCTTCTCTCCCAGGTTGGGCAACCAAGAACTGGCTCCCTACCTTGTTTGCTGAGAATTTGGGCATCCCAATGTCGCAGGCGGGTCCTATATCAACCATCACCATTGCCGTGTCTTCATTGAATGGTGTACTTTTCGGAGGTGTGCTTTCTGACAAGTGGGTACAGAAGAACATCCGTGGCCGAGTCTATACCAGTGCCATCGGTTTGGGAATGACCATTCCTGCGCTCTTCCTCCTCGGCTTCGGTCATAGTCTGGTAGCCATCGTAGGTGCAGGCTTGCTCTTCGGTATCGGTTATGGTATGTTTGATGCCAACAATATGCCAATCCTCTGCCAGATTATATCGGCTAAATATAGAGCTACTGCCTATGGTATCATGAATATGGTGGGCGTGTTTGCCGGAGCCATGGTTACCCAGGTGATGGGTAAGTTCTCTGATGGCGGTAATCTGGGCTTGGCCTTTGCCGTATTGGGCGTGGTGGTTATCGCAGCGCTGACACTTCAGTTGGTTTGCTTGAAACCAAAGACAGATGACTTAGAATAAAAATAACGATAAAATTTTAACTAACTTACATTAATATATATAATTATGGAAAAGATCATTGGACTTATCGATGCACCGTTTACTCCTTTTTATGCTAACGGTGATGTGAACTTAGAACCTATCGAGGCTTATGCCAAGATGCTTCAGAAGAACGGTCTGAAGGGTGTGTTTATCAACGGTTCATCAGGCGAGGGCTATATGTTGACCACCGAGGAGAGAATGCTCCTTGCTGAGAGATGGGTAGCCGTAGCTCCAAAGGACTTCAAAATTATCGTTCATGTAGGCAGCTGTTGTCTCCGTGAAAGCCGTCGTTTGGCAGAGCACGCACAGAAGTTAGGTGTTTGGGGTATCGGTTCAATGGCTCCTCCATTCCCGCACATCGGCCGTATCGAAGAACTTGTAAAGTATTGCGAGGAGATAGCTTCTGCCGCACCAGAACTTCCTTTCTACTACTACCATATACCTGCATTCAATGGTGCTTATTTGCCAATGCTCGATTTGTTAAAGGCTGTAGATGGACGAATTCCTAATTTTGCTGGTATTAAATATACCTTCGAGAGTTTGTATGAATATAACCAGTGTCGTCTTTACAAGAATGGCAAGTACGACATGCTCCATGGTCAGGATGAGACCATTCTCCCTAGCCTGGCTCAGGGCGGTGCACAGGGTGGTATCGGTGGTACAACCAACTACAATGGTAAGGAGTTGGTAGGCATCATCGAGGCTTGGAAGAACGGCGACATCGAGATAGCCCGTGAGAAGCAGAACTTTGCTCAGGAGGTTATCAACGTCATCTGCCACTACCGTGGTAACATCGTTGGCGGTAAGCGTATCATGAAGCTGATGGGCTTCGATTTGGGTCCAAACCGTACTCCATTCCGCAACATGACCGATGAGGAGGAGCAGGCAATGAAGAAAGAGTTGGAGGCAATCAACTTCTTCGAGCGTTGCAATCAGTTTTAAGTAAAATCCACTAGAACCAGTAAGAATGAACATAAAAGAATATATTAAGCAGTGGGCTGAATCTTATAAGACTGATCTGACAGAGAACATCATGCCATTCTGGATGGAGCATGGATGGGATAAGGTAAACGGTGGTGTTTACACTTGTCTTGATAGAGATGGAAGTCTGATCGATTCCACCAAGTCAGTGTGGTTTCAGGGTCGATTCGCCTTTATATGCGCCTATGCATATAATAATGTAGAGAAGAACCCGATGTGGCTGGAGGCTGCGAAGAGCACCATCGACTTCATCGAGAAGCATTGTTTCGACGAGAATGGAAGAATGTACTTCTCAGTCACAGCCGAGGGCAAGCCATTACGCATGCGCCGCTACGTGTTCTCTGAAACCTTCGCAGCCATTGCTATGTCAGAGTATGCTTTGGCTACCGGCGAGCAGAAGTATGCAGAACGTGCCCTCCAGATCTTCAAGGACACCCAGCGCTTCCTCACTACTCCAGGTATCCTGGCTCCAAAGTTTGAGGAATCAGTTCAGTTGCAGAGCCATAGCATCATCATGATTCTCATCAACGTAGCTTCCTGCATCCGCAAGGTCATCAACGATCCTAAGCTCACCGAGCAGATTGATGAGTCGATTGCCAAGTTGAAGAAGTACTTCATCCACCCAGAGTTCAAGTGTCTCCTGGAGACCGTAGGAATGAACGGTGAATTTGTGGATACCTGTATGGGTCGCACCATCAATCCTGGTCATTGCATCGAAACTTCCTGGTTTATACTGGATGTGGCTAAGCAGAGAGGTTGGGATAAGGAGATAACCGATATGGCGCTGCAGATCTTCGACTGGTCTTGGGACTGGGGATGGGACAAGCAGTATGGTGGCATCATCAACTTCAGAGACTGCAGGAATCTTCCAGTACAGGATTATTCACAGGATATGAAGTTCTGGTGGCCACAGACCGAAACCATCATCGCTTCTCTCTATGCTTACCTTGCAACAGGTGATGACGAGTATATCTACAAGCATCAGCGCATCAGCGAGTGGACCTATGCTCACTTCCCGGATGCCGAGTTCGGCGAGTGGTATGGTTATCTTCACAGAGACGGTACCGTGGCACAGCCTGCCAAGGGTAATCTCTTCAAGGGACCTTTCCATATTCCGAGAATGATGATCAAGGCATACTCTTTATGCCATGAGATTTTGAACAAAGAATAAAAATATGAACAAGAACTTAGATTTGTGTATATCGAATCTGGGCACCGTAAGAAACAATCAGTATCAGATGGCGATCCTGCCATGGGGAGCAACAGAGCCTCATAACCTGCATCTGCCATATCTTACTGATTGTATCTTATCACATAGTATCGCAGTGGATGCTGCCGTACAGCTTGCTGCCGACAAAGGCGTGAATTGCATGGTACTTCCTCCTGTGGCTATGGGTGCCCAGAATCCCGGACAGCATGATGTGGCTTTCTGTATCCATTACCGATATGAGACTCAGAAAGCAATTCTGCAGGATATCGTAGAAGCGTTGCAGCATCAGGGAATCAAGAAACTCCTCATCGTGAATGGTCATGGAGGAAACACCTTTAAGAACATGATTCGTGATCTGGCTGTGGATTTTCCTGATTTCATCATTGCTTCCAGTGAGTGGTTCAAGATGAGCAATCCAAAAGATTTCTTCGAACAGCCTGGTGATCATGCTGATGAAGTGGAGACTTCTGTGATGATGCATTATCATCCTGAGTTGGTGAACTTGGAAGAAGCTGGCGAAGGTGCAGCCAAGGGATTCAGAATTCCTGCATTGAATAGCGGAAAGGTCTGGATTCCTCGCAACTGGTCGATGGTATCAACGGATACCGGTATCGGAAATCCAGCTTTGGCTACAGCCGAAAAGGGCAAGATGTTTGCAGCAGCCGTTGTTCGTGAATATGTAGAATTCCTCTATCAGTTCTCTCAGGCAGATACAGTATCTGATTTGTATTAAATATAAGTAATAGAAAATCTAAATAGTAAAAATATGATTTTTTCTGCAAATATAAGCAAGGCATTGTGTCTTGCTGCCATGGGTATTTCCCTGATGATGCCTGCACCGGTTGCTGCTGCAACCCCTGCTATGGCTGTTGAGACACAGGCTGTGAACGCTCAGGGCGGCATCACCGTCTTCTCTAACAAGGATGCTCAGTATCGTATTCCTGCCATCGTGGAGTGCAAGTCGGGTAAGTTGATTGCATTTACCGATCATCGTTATCACAACAGAGATATCGGTGGCGGCCGTCATCTCGACATCGTGATGAAGACCAGTATGGACAAGGGCGCTACCTGGAGCTCTCCTGAGCAGATGGTGGCTAAGGGCGGAAACGGTATTGCTACCAGTTTCGACTGCGCTCATGGCGACGCTGCTGTCGTAGTAGATAAGAAGAGCGGCAGAATTCTCCTGATGTGTGCATCGGGCGGCATCGGCTACTGGGAGTCTAAGCGTGGCAATCTCCTGATGATGGGTAGATACTACAGCGACGACGAGGGTAAGACCTGGTATGGCGAGGAGGTGACCAAGCAGATTTACGATCTCATCCCAGAAGTGGAATCTGCCTTCTTTACCAGTGGTAGAATCTGCCAGAGTAAGCAGATCAAGGTAGGCAAGTATTATCGTGTCTATACCGTGTTGTGTACCCGCAGCGGTAACCGCATTCTCTATAGCGATGACTTCGGTCAGACCTGGAATGTATTGGGCAAGAATGTAGCCGAGGCTGCTCCTCACGGAGATGAGGCTAAGATCGAAGAATTGCCAAACGGCAATGTATTGCTCAGCAGTCGTGCGATGGGCGGACGCCACATCAACATCTATACTTATGAGGATAAGAAGACTGCCACAGGCTCTTGGGGCAAGGTAATAGCTTCTGATGCTAAGAATATGGGTGTTGCTGCTCACAAGAACTCTTGCAATGGCGAGGTTCTCATAGTGGATGCCAAGAAGAATGGCAAGAAGGTAAAGCTGTTGCTTCAGAGTGTTCCGGTAGGTCCAGGCCGTAACAACGTAGGTATCTACTACAAGGCATTGGAGACTCCTGCTGATTATGCTACTCCAGAGGCGATTGCCAAGAACTGGGAAGGCTGCTATCAGCTGAGCAATACCACTTCAGCCTATTCTACCATGGTTCAGGGCAAGGATGGCAGCATCTACTTCCTTCTGGAGGAGAATGCTTTAAGAAAAGATCCTAAAACCCAACCTGATGACTATTACGACATTCGATTTATGAAATTGAACGTTGGCCAAATAACGAACCATAAATACAAATAATAATAACTAATTATCAATTTATGAACATGAACTCTGATTTGAAACAATTAGTCATGGCAGTATCTTTGGGATGCATGGGCGCTTCGCCAGCATTCGCAGGTACTAACAGCTTGGCAGTGAGTGCCACGCAGCAGACCTCTACCTGTACAGGTGTGGTTGTTGATGACCTTGGAGAGACCGTTATTGGTGCCTCCGTTATTATCAAGGGTACAAGTAACGGAACTGTAACCGACTTGGATGGAAATTTCTCCTTGTCTGGAGTGAAGAATGGCGACATCATTGTCATATCCTACATTGGTTATGATTCCCAGGAAATCAAGTATGACGGTCAACCTCTTCAAGTAAAACTTAATGAAAGCAAGCAAACCTTGGCTGAAGTGGTTGTTACTGGTTATGGTGGTCAGCAGAAACGCGGTACTTTGACCACGGCTATCGCCAAGATGGACAATCGTGTTTTAGAGACGGCTGCAGTAAGTAATGCAGGTTCTGCCTTGCAAGGAAGTGTGACAGGTCTTCGTGTCACTCAGACTACAGGTCAGCCAGGTTCTGAGCCGACTATTACCCTTCGTGGTGGTGCCAGCATCAATGGTGGATCAGATGGTGCCCTGATTGTTGTTGACGGCATCATTCGTGAAAGTTTGGGAGATATCAATCCTGCTGATATCGAATCAATTCAGGTGTTAAAGGATGCCGCATCTACTGCTATTTATGGTGCACGTGCCAATGGTGGTGTAATTCTCGTGCAGACAAAAGGTGGCAAGTCAGGTAAGGCTACAGTTAACTACAAGGGCAAGCTCGGTATGAACTTTGCTCGTTTGGGCTATGACATGTTAGATGCTCATGATTACATCTACTATAATCGCTTGGGGTATCAGCGGTATGCTAATGTTTCTGGTGCCAACAAATTGGAAAACCAAACAGGTTATGGTACCAATTCTAATCTTTGTGATGTCAAGTTTCTTGATGACACCAACAAAAATTTGCTGTCAAAGGGGTGGCTACAGATGAAAGATCCTGTGACAGGCAAAGACCTCATCTATAAAGATTACAATGGTGAACTTGACGATGCTTCCTTCCGTGATGTATCCCTCACTCAAGACCATTATGTTAGTGTGGCTGGTGGTTCAGATAGATGAACTTTCTTCACATCTTTAGGCTATTATGATGAGGATGGTATGGTTCGTGGAACAGGTTACCAGCGTTTCAATGGTAGCGTGAATGCCAGTTATAAAGTGTTGCCTATTTTGAATGTGAAGGCAGGTGCCACTTATAGTTGGGCAAAGAAACCAGAACTTTGGATTGGAGAATATGAGTTTTTCTATCGCACACGCTCACAGCGCCCTACTTGGAATCCATATTTGGAGGATGGATCTCCTGCACCAGGTTGGAGTACCAGTGATGGTAATCCAGATTACTATCGTCCTCGTTTGACACGTGAGAACTGTACACGCAAATCAACTTATAACTTGGGTTGGGATTTGGATATTATTCCTAAGAAACTCACTTGGAGTGCGAATGCGTCACTCTATCATTATGACTATCAAAATGAAAAGTTTGATAAGAGTTTTCAGCCGCAAACTTCAAACGTCCCTAACAACGTGAGAACTGCAGTGGCAGAAATTTCTAGATTTTCGAATGTGCAGATAAATACTACACTCAATTATAAAGATACTTTTGCTGAAAATCATAATGTGGATGCCATGATTGGTGGTGAGTATTTCGATCACAATACTTTTGATTTCTCTGCAGAGACTCAGAATTCGCCTACAGATGATATTCCTACATTGAACGCAGGTGCCACAAGAAGTAAAACTTACAGTTACAAGTCTCGTTATCGTATTGAGTCCTTGTTCGGTCGCATCAATTATGATTATCAACAGAAATACCTGCTGTCTTTTACTGCACGTTATGACGGTATCTCAAAGTTGAAGGATAATCGATGGGGTTTCTTCCCTGGCGTAAGTGCAGGTTGGAATGTAACTCAGGAGGAATGGTGGAAAAACTCTAAGATTTCCAATATCATCACCAATATCAAACCTCGTATCAGTTATGGTGTGAATGGTAACGTGAATGGCATTGATGATTTTGCCATCTATGGTGTATATAAGCAGATAGGAGCTAAAACCTATAATGGGCAGACTGCGTATTACAACTCTACATTGCTGAATACAGGCTTGAGATGGGAGCAGAGTCGTTCTCTGGAAATCGGCCTTGACTTGGGGTTCTTGAACAATCGCTTGGCTTTTATTCTCGATTATTATAACCGCACCACAGATGATTTGTTGACCAACCTCAACTTGCCTGCATATACTGGTTTTATGTCGATGAAGACTAATCTCGGTAAGTTGCGCAATACTGGATTTGAGATGGAAATAAGAGCTAATATTCTCAATAATCCTAAGGGATTCAAGTGGGATATCAGTGCCAATTTAACTTCTGTAGCCAATAAGATTTTGCAGTTGCCTAACAGTGATAAGCCAAACAATCAACTTGATGGCTATGAAGTGGCAGATGGTACAAAGAAAGATGCTAATGGCAAGCAGATAACCAAATGGATAGGAGGTTACGCAGAAGGTGGTAAGTTGGGTGACATCGTTGGTTATAAGCAGCAACACATTTTCAAGAATTGGGAGGATGTAAAAGCTCATGCCAACATGCATATCGATGAGGTTGCAAAATTGTATGGTCCTGGTCTTGCTAATGAAATCAATCCAGCCACAGGTAAGACATATGCAACAAGTGCAGGATGGAAACCTATCGAACCAGGAGATGTATGCTGGGAGGATGTAAACCAGGATGGTACAATCAACTCTTTGGACAAGAGTGTATTGGGTAATATTTTCCCAAATGTTACAGGTGGATTCTCTACCACGCTTACCTATAAGAACTTATCACTCTATGCACGTTTCGATTATGCTCTTGGACATACGATCTATAATCATCTGAAAGCTCGTTCTATGGGGCAGTATCAGGGACAGTTTAACAACATTACTTTAGTAAAGGATATGTGGAGCGAAGACAATCCAAACTCAGACTATCCTGCCTATTCATACTCAGATCAGTTGAACAAGAAAAATCTGAGTCGTGAGAGTGATGGCGCTGATATTGATGGTCATAGTTCAAGAATGTATGAAAAGGGAGATTACCTTGCACTGCGAGAGATAACTCTTAACTGGAATATTCCAACTAAGTGGCTTACTCATATCGGCATCAGCAAAGCTTCAGCTTATATCACAGGACAGAATCTCTTCTATATTACTGGATATGGCGGAGCTTCTCCTGAGCCAAAACTCGATAGCTATTATAAAGGTGTAGACTTGGGGCGTTATCCAACTCCTCTCACCCTTCTTTTCGGACTTAATGTAACATTCTAAACCGTCTTTAACATGAAGATTAAAAATATATTTATTACAGCCCTTGCAGCTTTGTCTTTGACAAGCTGCATGGACTTGGAACCAGTAAGTAGCATCAGCGACAGCAAGTACTGGAAGGATCAGGCTCAATTTGCAGCCTTCAATGTAGGTTTGCAAGGCTTGTTCAGGGAAAAAAGTTTCCAATTCTATGAATGGGGAGAATTGCGTACAAACCTCTATGCCGGTACACCATTCTCTGGTGAGGCTGTACATTACAATAACTTATTCAATAATACGCTCAATGCCACAACCCCAGAAGTTACTGATTTCGGTGGTGTTTATACCATTATCAACCAAATAAACCTTATGATTTCGCACACAGAAAATACAGATGTGTTGAACGAGGCGCAGAGAAAAACATATCTTGGTGCGGCATATGGTATGCGAGCTTATCTATATTTCCATCTGCTCAGAACATATGGTAAAGCGGTGCTTTGGCTCGATTACACAACAGGAAACAAGGTAGACATCAGCAATATGGGTAAGGCAGAGGCTTCTGCACAGGAGGTGATGGAACAAATCAAAAAGGACATCAAGGCTTCTGAGGATGCGTATGGTGCAGACATGAGTTTTACCAATGGCAGAGTCTACTGGTCTCATCCAGCTACAGAGGTACTGAAGGGTGAGGTATATCTGTGGAGCGGTAAGCAGATGAATGGTGGTAATAGTGATTATACAATAGCCAAGACTGCTTTAGAAAGCTTAAAAACGGCAGATGTAGCCTTGGAGAACAATTATCGTCAGGTATTCGCTTTTGATAATAAAGAGAATAAAGAAATCATCTTTGCTATTCATAATGGACGAGATGAGTATAATATGTTTAATGATGCTTTGCGTTTAAATCTTGTGATGAATCAGATGATGATGGAAAACTATTATCTTTCTGATGGTACCCAAATGAGCAAGAGTGAGATGAGTGACATGAATGGTGTAGTATATATTCCACTCAACACCAAACTGTATAAGGACTTGTTCCGTGAAGGAGATACCCGTCGACAGTATAGCTTGAAGGATTGTTATACAAAGAATGCTGATGGTAGTTTGCAGTATGTGGGAGTGGTTCAGTATAAATTCATAGGCGTATCTCTTCCAGGCAACTCTTATCGTAGTTTTCTTGAAGACTATCCTATCTATCGGTACGCAGATGCTCTTTTGCTATTGGCAGAGACTAAGATTCTGTTAAACGAAGATCCTTCAGCCGAAATCAATGCAGTACGTGAGAGAGCATACGGCAAGGAATATTTTGCAGAACATAGAGATCAGCTGGCTTACCCACATGATACCGATAACTCTTTTTATGCAAACAACCCGTTTGTGGGTAGTGATGCCAATCCTATTGAGGCAGTCTTGAAAGAACGTTGCCGTGAGTTCTTACTTGAAGGAAAACGTTGGTATGACCTTCGCTTGATGGGTGCAGAATATTGTACTAAGTATACTTCCGCCAATGCCAAACGATTGTTGTGGCCTATTGATCAAAATTCTTTGGGTGAGAATAGTCTTTTGAAACAGACAGAGGGATATAATAATTAAATTTAGGTGGCACATATAGTTAATTTCATCTTAAAATGAAGTGTATTACGTCGTTTTTAGTTTTATCTATAGCGGTAATTATAAATGGTTGTAGTATGATGAAATCAAATATTGAAACACAATTCTCAAATATAAAACTCATATCTGGCTTCCCCTCAGGGGAGGCCGGGTATGACCTAGGAGTCTCGGCCTGCTACGCTGGCTTCATTGGCGATTACCTTATTGTCGCAGGCGGCTGTAATTTTCCGGAGCCTGGTAAGAAAAAGTACTATTCAGGTATCTATGCCGCAAAGATAGCGGAAAATGTAGATTCTCTTAATTGGAAAATGATTGGTAATTTACCTGAACCAGCAGCCTATGGTGGAGTTGTAACTTTGGACGATAGTCTGATATTTATTGGTGGGTGCAATTCTGAACACAGTTTGCGAACCGTATTAAGTATCCAACTGGATAAGAAAGCAGATAAACCTATAATGCATTTTTTGCCAGTTTTACCATGTACAGTGGACAATGGTGGTGTGACAGTCATGGGAAATCAACTCTTTGTCGTTGGTGGCAATCAGGATGGACATCCGTCAAGTTCCTTACTCAGACTGGATATGGTAAAGAATAATAAGTGGATATATGAAAAACAAATGCCAGGTTATCCTAGAGTACAGCCCGTATGTGCTGCCAGCAATGGTACTATCTATGTTTGGGGAGGTTTTTATGAAAATAGTGATTCTAGCGTTGTGTTCACATCTGGTTTGAGTTATGATCTCTTTGCACAAAGATGGACATCGCTTACATCACCTAAAAATTTGCAGGGAAAAGAACTCACTTTGACTGGTGCTACGGCTATGATAGTAAATTCTTCTCCAACTACTTCTAGAGTTGTCTGTGCTGGTGGGGTCAACCAAGAAATCTTCTTAGATGCCATTAGTGGAAAATATTCCCTTGTGGAAAAGGAGAATTATCTTAAGAAAGCTATCTCATGGTATCGATTTAACGATTGCCTTTTGGTTTATGACTTGAAAACAGAACAGTGGAATTCTCCTATAGCAGAAAGTCATTTGTTAGCGCGGGCTGGTGCACAAGTAGCCTTACATGGCAATTCTATATTATGTAGGAGGTGAATTAAAACCTGGACTTCGGTCTGCAGGGATTGTCAGAGTTGATTTGATCACGAAATAAAAAGAATGAATGTTGTAAATAGTCAACTGTCCATTAATAGGAAAAAACTGTGTTTAAATCATAACTATTCTTGAATATGAACAAAAGAAATTTCATGTTTCTGGCTCTACTGGGCATCATGGCTTTTCATGGTCATGGCGAGGTAAGGGCACAAGATGCCAGCAGATGGCTTAATGTAGATGTCAATCAGCAGAATTGTGTTCCTCGCCGTGCTGCGTTCTTTGCTTTTGAGAATTTGGATAAGGCTCAGATTTTTGAGAAGAAAAGTTCAGCCAGCTACCTTTCGATTGAAGGCACTTGGAAATTTCATTTTATCAAGGACTATAACAAGCGTCCTGTTACTTGTAATAAATTTGAAGTCATTCGACAAGAGTGAGATGAAGGATAGTGTTGCTCTGACAAAGGTTGCGTTCTAAAGTTGTTTGACCAACTAATGAACATAACCTGTTCGCCAAAGTTAGTTAACGCCAAGGGCAGAATAAAACTGACCAAGGCTATTGTTTTATTTAAATCGAACCCACTTTTTAAGTGGACTCAAGTATGGAATACAATATAAAATCTTTAGTGATTGGCTTGGATTTGGGTGGAACCAATTCCGTTTTCGGCATCGTTGATGGGGACGGAGAAATAATAGCTACAACCTCAATCAAGACTCAGGCATTCCAATGCGTGGACCAATACGTAGAGGAATCGGTAAAAGCTGTGATGCAGATAGTAGAACAGGTAGGTGGCATGGAGAAAATTCGTGCCATGGGCATTGGCGCGCCTTGTGGTAACTATTACAAGGGAACCATTGAAAACGCAGCAAATCTGGTATGGGCTAAGGGTATTGTACCGCTGGCTGACATGTTTGCAGAGAAACTGGGCATTCCGGTTGCTATTACCAATGATGCAAATGCGGCAGCTATGGGAGAAATGAAATATGGTGCTGCGGTTGGCATGAAAAACTTCGTAGAACTTACTTTAGGAACTGGCGTAGGTTCTGGTATCGTGGCTAACGGGCAACTGATTTATGGTTGCGACGGATTTGCCGGTGAGTTGGGACACATGATTGTGGAGACTGATGGTAGACCATGTGGCTGTGGCAGAAAGGGCTGTCTGGAAACCTACTGCTCGGCTACAGGTGTGGTCCGTACTACCCTCGCCATGCTCGAAGCATCAACCGGGGCAACAGAACTGAGAAACATCCCTGAAGAAGAAATAACATCTTATGCAGTTTATAAGGCAGCCATGGCAGGAGATACACTGGCACAGGAAGTGTTCAGGCAGACCGGAAGAAGAATCGGCAAGGCCTGTGCAGAAATAGCTACCTTCCTGAGTCCGGAGGCTTTCATCTTCTTTGGAGGATTGGCACAGGCGGGCGAATTACTCATGAAACCGATGAAAGAAGCTTACGACAAGAATGTCTTGAGCTTGTATAAGAATAAAGCCAAATTTTTGACTAGTGGCCTAGAATGGGCTACCGCCGCCATTCTAGGAGCATCGGCTATAGGATGGAATATCTAAATACCGACACTTTCCATCTGTTCTTTAAAACATTTATTTTACTAAAAAAGATTTATCTATGCGTGTTATTATCGAAAAAGATTATGAGAAGTTGTCAAAGTGGGCAGCTGATCATGTAGTTGAAACAATTAACAGATTTCAACCAACTGCTGAACGTCCTTTTGTTCTGGGTTTGCCAACCGGTTCTTCACCTCAGGGCATGTATGCCAATCTGGTAAAGGCGGTAAAAGAAGGCAAGGTTTCGTTCAAGCATGTCATCACCTTCAATATGGATGAATATGTAGGTTTGCCGGAATCTCATCCTGAGAGCTATCACTCTTTCATGGCTGCCAATCTCTTCAATCATATCGACTGCCCTAAGGAGAATATTCATCTTCTCAATGGCAATGCCGAGAATCTGGAAGAGGAGTGCCGTCATTATGAGCAGATGATAGAAGAAGCGGGTGGCATCGACCTCTTTATCGGTGGTATCGGTCCTGATGGGCATATCGCTTTCAACGAGCCATTCTCTTCTCTTACCTCCCGCACCCGAGTAAAGACGCTCACTACAGACACCAAGATTGCCAACTCCCGTTTCTTCGATAATGATCCTGAGAAGGTACCTAGTCTGGCTCTGACCGTAGGTGTGGGTACCGTGATGGCTGCCCGAGAGGTAATGATTCTCTGCAACGGTCATAACAAGGCGCGCGCCCTGCAGGCTGCCATCGAAGGTCCTGTTACCCAGGCTTGGACCATCAGCGCACTGCAAACTCACCCATGTGGCATCATCGTTTGCGACGACGCAGCTACCGACGAATTGAAAGTTAGTACTTATCGCTACTTCAAAGACATAGAAAAAAACAATCTTTAAAAAACGTGTGTTATGCGACTCAATTTAAGTTCTCAAATCATACTTAACAAAGTTCCTGTCGAGTATTACAAACCAAAAACAACAGTAGAATACTCTGAAATCTCCCGCATGGAGAAGATTCATACCGACATCTTTGCCTCTTCACAAGAAGGCGCAAAGCATATCGCCGACTGCATCGAGAAGGAAATCCTGGCTGCACAGCAGGAAGGCAAATTCTATGTGATGGCGCTGGGTGCCGGTTCTTCTCTCTATTCTGTATACGATGAACTCGTTCGCCGTTACAACGAGAAGACTCTGAGCTTCCGCAATGTTGTTGTATTCAATGCATACGAATATTATCCGCTTCAGAAGGACAGTTCCCTCCGTACCATCAACCAGTTGAAGGAGCGTTTCCTTGATCATGTGGATGTGGCTGAGCAGAACATCTTTACACTGGATGGCTTTGTGGCACAGGATGCCGTACAGGACAGTTGCCGTCTTTATGAGCAGCGTATCAAGACCTTTGGCGGTCTCGATGTAGCCCTCCTAGGTGTAGGCCGTTCGGGTAATATTGCTGCCAACGAGCCAGGTTCGGGCATCCAGTCGATGACCCGTATCATCCTCATCGGCAATACCTCTCGCGAAGAGATGGAGAACAGTGAGCAGACCAAGGAAACCATTCCTCCATGTTCGCTCACCATGGGTATCGCTACCTTACTCTCAGCCAAGAGCATCTATCTGACAGCCTGGGGCGAAGAGAAGGCAGAGATTATGCAGAAGGTGGTGGAGAACTCTATAACAGATACCCTGCCGGCATCATTCCTTCAGACTCATCCGAATGCTCATGTTGTCATCGACCTGGGTGCAGCTCACCATCTGACGCGTATCGAGCATCCATGGCTCGTAACTTCATGCCAGTGGAGAGACAAACTGGTGCGTTCGGCACTGGTATGGCTCTGCCAGAAACTCGGTAAGCCTATCCTGAAGTTGACCAATAAGGATTATAATGAAAACGGACTGAGTGAACTTCTGGCTCTCTATGGCTCTGCCTACAATGCCAATATCAAGATTTTCAATGACTTGCAGCATACCATTACCGGATGGCCAGGTGGTAAGCCGAATGCCGATGATACCTATCGCCCGGAGCGTGCAACTCCATTCCCTAAGAAGGTTATCGTATTCTCTCCACACCCAGACGATGATGTTATCTCTATGGGAGGAACCATCCGCCGACTAGTACAGCAGAACCACGATGTGCATGTAGCTTACGAAACATCAGGAAACATTGCTGTGGGTGATGAGGAAGTAACAAGATTCATGCACTTTATCAATGGTTTCAACCAACTCTTTGCTGACTCAAAGGATAGTATCATCTCTAATAAATATAAGGAAATCAAGACCTTCTTTGCCAAAAAGAAGGAGAGTGACTTCGATACGAGAGATATCCTGACCATCAAGGGATTGATTCGCCGTGGTGAGGCTCGTACCGCTTGTACTTATAATGAAATTCCGCTTGACCATGTCCACTTCCTCGACCTGCCATTCTATGAGAGCGGCAAGATAGAAAAGTTGCCAATGACCGAGAAGGATGTAGAGACAGTGAGAGCTCTGTTGCAGAAGGTGCAGCCGCATCAGATTTATGTAGCCGGCGACCTTGCTGACCCTCACGGAACCCACAAGAAGTGTACTGATGCCGTTCTGGCAGCTATCGACGAAGAGAAGAAAGCGGGTGCAGAATGGTTGAAGGACTGTCGCATCTGGATGTATCGCGGTGCCTGGGCAGAATGGGAGATTGAGAATATCGAAATGTGTGTTCCATTGAGCCCTGAGGAGTTGCGGGCAAAGCGTAACTCTATCCTCAAGCATCAGTCGCAGATGGAGAGTGCTCCTTTCTTGGGTAATGATGAGCGCCTGTTCTGGCAGAGAGCCGAAGACCGTAACCGTGCTACTGCATCGCTCTACGACCAGTTGGGTCTGGCATGCTATGAGGCCATGGAGGCTTTCGTGGAGTACAAACCATTGTAATACCTTATTAATATATTTAAATCATGGCAAAGTTCAATCGTTTATTAGGCTCGTTTGTAGCCTGTGCGGCGATGCTGGGTGGTATCTCTACTCCGGCATCTGCTGCCGATATTAATATTATCCCGATACCGGTGAAGACTCAGGTACAGAAAGGGGAGTTCGTATTGCCACAGAAGGTGGTAATCGCTTACCAGACGGCTGAAGGCAGAAATATCGCCCAGTACATGGCAGACAAACTGAAGGCTTCTACAGGTTATGAGGTAACTGTAGGTGGAAAGAAGGGGAATATCTCTATACAGATTTCTCCTTCGCTGAAAATTGCCGAGGAAGGTTATCGCCTTACCGTAACCGCCAAGGGGGTTGTTGTCAAGGCGAAGACCGCCAAGGGCGCCTTCTACGGTATGCAGAGTTTCATGCAGTTACTCCCTGCCCAGATAGAGAGCGCAACCCGGGTGGATGGGGTGAAATGGGTAGCACAATGCTGTGATATCCAGGATGCTCCACGCTTCGGCTACCGTGGATTCCATCTTGATCCATGCCGTCATTTCATTACTGTACAGAATGTGAAGAAGCAGATTGACCTGATGGCTTCTCTCAAGGTCAATACGATGCATTTCCATCTGACGGAAGATCAGGGCTGGCGTATTGAAATCAAGAAATATCCTAAACTGACTTCTATCGGCGGTTATCGCAAGGAAGGCGATGGCTCTATCTATGGAGGTTTTTATACACAGGAGGAGATTAAGGATATCGTGGATTATGCTACCAAGCGCTATATGACGGTGATTCCTGAGGTGGATCTTCCTGGACACATGATGGCGGCTATTGCTGCTTATCCGGAATTGTCCTGCAAGGGAGAGCAATGGACTCCAAGAATGGTTTGGGGTATCGAGGACATAGTGATGTGTCCCGGCAAGGAATTGATGTTCCATTTCCTGGATGATATCTTCAAGGAGATGGTGCCGCTCTTCCCTGGTAAATATTTCCATATAGGTGGCGACGAGTGCCCGAAAACCAGTTGGAAAACCTGCCCTACTTGTCAGAAGCGTATTGTTGACGAGCATCTTCAGGGCGATGGCAAGCACTCTGCAGAGGAAAGACTGCAGAGCTATGTCATCAAGCGTGTAGAAAAGATGCTGGAGAAGTATGGTAAGAAAATCATCGGATGGGATGAAATTCTGGAAGGTGGATTGAGTGAGAATGCTACCGTCATGTCTTGGCGAGGTATTGATGGAGGTATCGAAGCTGCTAAGCAAGGGCATGATGTTATCATGACTCCTGGTTCTGGTGGTCTTTACCTTGACCATTATCAGGGCGACAGTAAGATAGAACCAATCACGATTCCAAGCAGTCCTGTCTATCTGGCCAAAACCTATAGTTTCGACCCTGTTCCTGATGTAATCCGCAAGGCTGGACTTGATAAGCATATTTTGGGTGTGCAATGCAACAACTGGTCTGAATATATGTATTCCAATGCCAAGATGGAGTATATGATGTATCCTCGTGCCCTGGCACTCTCTGAGGTTGCCTGGTCGCCATTGAGTCGTAAGAACTTTACGGATTTCTGCAAACGAGTGGATGCTAACCTCGTAAGACTTGATGAACGTTGTATCAAATATCATCTTCCTCTGCCGGAACAGCCATACGGATCCTGCGATAAAGTGGTGATTACCAAGGATACTACCGTAACCTTTACCACTTCCCGCCCGATGAAAATGGTCTATACACTGGATGGCACGAAACCTACTCCAGAGTCTCTGGTCTATACTGCTCCTATCCCTGTAAACCATGATTGTATCATCAATATTGCTACGGTTTTGCCTTCTGGTAAGATGAGTCGCATCAGAACCATCCAGGTGGAGAAACAGAATTATGCTCCTTCTGTTGAGGTGAAAGATGTAAAGCCGGGTTTGGAGATGAAGCGTATCAAGGGGTATTATCATCATGTGAATGACTTAGAATGGACGGATGGCGTCTGGGAAAATTCTGTTATCCGCAACTTTGGCGAAATGAAATTGAAGCAGGCTGACGATGCTCGCACTCTGCGTGGAGAGAATGGTTATGCTGCTATTGCTGAAGGATATGTGATGGTGCCAGAGGATGGTGTATATTATGTTTCTTCCCGTGCCGACCAGGTTTGGATTGACAGTAAGTTGCTTATCGACAACTCCAGCGAAGTGAAGAGTATTTCCCATCGTGACAACTGCGTAGCTTTGGCTAAGGGGTTACATCCTATCAAGTATGTCTTCATAGCCAATATTACTGGTGGCTGGCCTTCTTGGTGGAACGGACTCAACCTGCAGATGCGCAAGGATAATTCCAAGGAATTTGCGGATGTAGAAGATAGTCAACTGTTCCATTAAATATATAATAAGGTAAAACCTGTTTTTAAATCATAAATATTCATGAATATGAACAAAAGAAATTTCATGTTTCTTGCCCTACTGGGTGCCATGGTTCTTAATGGGCATGGCGAAGTAAGGGCGCAAGATGCCAGCAGATGGCATAATGTAGATGTCAATCAGCAGAATCGTGCTCCTCGCCGTGCTGCGTTCTTTGCTTTCGAAAATCAGGATAAGGCTCAGGCTTTCGAGAAGAAAAATTCAGCCAACTACCTTTCGATGGAAGGCACTTGGAAATTTAATTTCGTCAAGGACTACAACAAGCGTCCTGCCAATTTCTTTGCTGCCAACTATGATGATTCTCAATGGAAGGATTTTCCTGTACCGGGCTTGTTTGAACTGAATGGCTATGGCGACGCTACCTATAAGAATGTCGGTTATGCCTGGGCTACCCAGTTTAATCCAAATCCTCCTTATATCAACGAACTCAATAACTATACGGGTTCCTATCGCCGCACCTTTGACCTGCCTAAGGACTGGAAGGGCAAGGATGTGTATTTCCATGTCGGTTCTGCTACCAGCAATTTGAGTCTCTGGGTGAATGGCAAGTATGTGGGATATAGCGAAGACAGCAAGGTGGCTGCAGAGTTTAATATCTCCAAATATCTGAAACCAGGCAAGAACCTCATTGCCATGCAGGTGATGCGCTGGTGTGATGGTTCTTATTTTGAGGATCAGGACTTCTGGCGTTTAACGGGAATCGCCCGTGAGGTATATCTCTATGCCCGTCCGAAAGTTCATGCAGCCGATATCCGTCTGGATGCCGGTTTGGAAAATCAATACCGGGATGGTGTTCTGAACTATCAGGTAGCCTTGAAGGGTGGTAAGACTGATGTTACTCTCAATTTGTGCGACAAGGATGGCAAGAAGATTGCTGAGGCTTCTGGTGTACAGGGTACTATTAAGGTGTGCCTGGGGTGAAGGCATGGACTGCAGAAACACCTTATTTATATAAGGCATTCATTACTTTGAAAAATAAGCAGGGTGTATCGGAGGTTATTCCTCAAAAGATAGGTTTCCGCAATGTGGAAATCAAGAATGCACAACTTCTGGTCAATGGCAAGCCTGTCCTGATCAAGGGTGCTAACCGTCATGAAATAGATCCTGATGGTGGCTATGTGGTCAGCGTGGAGCGCATGATTCAGGATATTAAGATTATGAAGCAGTTGAATATCAACGCTGTTCGTACCTGTCATTATCCTGATGATCCTCGCTGGTATGACCTCTGTGATGAATATGGTATCTATGTGACTGCCGAGGCAAACCTTGAATCTCATGGTATGGGATATGATGAGAAATCTCTCGCCAAGTTCCCTGAATACCTCCAGACTCATATCGAGCGTAATGAGGGTAATGTGAAGACTTTCATCAACCATCCTTCCATCATCGTATGGAGTTTGGGTAATGAGTGTGGCTATGGCATCAATTTCGAGAAGACCTATGACTGGGTGAAGGCCTATGATCAGACTCGTCCTGTGCAGTATGAGCGTGGTGGATATGACAGTAAGACCGATATTCATTGCCCGATGTATATCGACTATGAGGAGAGTGAGAAATATTGCAAGAGTGATGGCGTAAAACCTTATATCCAATGTGAGTATGCTCATGCTATGGGTAACTCAGAGGGCGGTTTCAAGGAGTACTGGGATTTGATTCGCAAATATCCTAAGTATCAGGGTGGATACATCTGGGACTTTGTAGATCAGGGTCTGCGTGACAAGAGTCCTGTTACCGGTAAGGAAATTTTTACCTATGGTGGCGACTATGGACGTTATCCTGCCAGCGACTACAACTTCAATTGCAATGGTATCATTGCTCCAGACCGCCGTTTGAATCCGCATGCCTACGAAATCCAGTATTGGCATCAGAATGTATGGCTCAAGGATCTGGATGCCGTGAATGGTGCTTTCAATATCTATAATGAGAATTTCTTTAAGAATATTGACGACCTGCACCTTACTGCAACTATCTATGCCAATGGTGTGAAGTTATCTACTGTTGAGATTCCTGAGACTAAGGGTATTGCTCCTCAGACAACTAAAATGGTGAAGAGTGATGCTTTGAAGTATGCTATTGCTGAAGCAGAGTCTGAACATGGTAAGGAGGAAATTACAGTCAATTTTGCCTTTGCCAGCGATGGTACAGAACCATTGGTAGAGAAGGGACAGGTGATGGCCCGCCAGCAGTTTGTCATCAATGAATATCAGTTTGATAAGGTAGATACTCCTATTGCAGCGACTTCTACTAAGATTTCTGGTAAGAAAGGGAAACTCCAAAATAACAGTAGCATCGAGGTAGAGGAAACCAATAGCTATGTGAAGGTTTCTGCCAAGAGAATGTCGGTTACCATAGGCAAGAAGACGGGTATGATTGATTATCTTGACGTAGATGGCGAACCTATCTTGAAATTCCGCGAGAGCATGAAGCCTGAATTCTGGCGTGCTCCTACTGATAATGATTATGGTGCTTCTTTGCAGAAGGAGTTGAAGGTTTGGAAAAATCCTGTAATGAACTTGAAGTCATTTGATAAGAGTGAGATGAAGGATAGTATTGTCCTGACGGCTACCTTTGAAATGCCTGAGGTGAAGGCTGAGTTGATACTTCGTTATTGCATCAATGCGGAAGGTGAGGTTTCTGTTACCGAGAAGATGACCACGGATAAAGCGGCTAAGGTAGCTGACTTGTTCCGATATGGTATGGTATTGGATTTGCCTGCATCATTCTCTAAGTTGGAATATTATGGCCGTGGTCCGGAGGAGAATTATATCGACCGTCATTCTTCTACCTTTATTGGCAAATATGAGTCGGATGTAAAGGATGAGTATTATCCTTATGTTCGTCCTCAGGAGAGTGGCAACCATACAGATATCCGTTATTTCTCTATTTTCAATCCTGCATTAGGTAAGGGTATTACTTTCGAGGGTTATGCTCCGATGGAGTGCAGTGCCATTCCTTATTCTATTGAGGATTTGGATTCTGGTGATGAAAAGGAGCATGCTTGGGGACAGCATAGCGGTGATATACTGCGTTAAATTAACATTTAATCGTCTGTAAATCAATAACTTATATTAAGAAATGCTTATGAAAACTTAACTATAAAAAGTTGGTCAAGTCACTGATTTTCAGTAACTTTGCAAATCACGACAAACGCAAAATTATATGAATACAGGACTTGACCAATATATGGATATCTTTAAAGATGCAGTTGAAGATTCGGCTGCAAAGTTAACAAAAAGTTTCGAGAAAATACTCATCGAGGTGATAATTTTGTTCATGGTAATACCAAGAAAGATAAATTTCACCCAAATGGGGAGGTATGGCTCGCATGTTGAGCAAACCTATCGCAACGCATTCGGCTTAAAAAAGTCGAAAAGCATTGACTGGCTCAAACTTAATGTCTCACTTGCCAAGCGCTTCTTTGGTAAACAGGGAAGATGGGCTATTGCCATTGATCCCAGCTACATCAGCAAAGCTGGCAAGAAGACTCCACATATCGGTCGTTTTTGGTCGGGATGTGCACAGTCTGTTAAACATGGTCTCGAAATCATGGGTATTGGCCTCATTGATATTGATGCCAAAGACTGCATGATGTTAAAAGCACATCAGTCGCTAAGTAATAAAGAACTGAGTCTTAGAAACAAGACTATGGTAGATTTCTATATCAGCGTCATTAAGCGTTACCGCAAGGAACTTCTTAAACTCTCAACCCTCATAGTTGCAGATGCTTACTTCTCTACAAGTACATTTGTTAATGGGATAAAGAAAGAAGGGTTCTCTTTGATAAGCCGCTTTCGTGACAATGCTTGTCTCTTTTATGTCTATGCTGGTCCACGTACTGGAAAACGTGGTCGCCCAAAGACCAAGGATGGCAAGATTGATATGAAGAATCTTGACCTCACTCGAATGGAGAAGATGGAGATGAAAGATATAGAAGGAACAGCTTATACTTTGATAGCCTATTCCAAGGCACTCAGGTGTAAAGTTAGACTTGTCATCTGGCAGATGCCGAATGGCAAGAAGAAACTATTCTTCTCTACAGACACCTCACTTTCGGGTGAAGAAGTACTTCTTTATTATAGAACCAGGTTCCAGATCGAATTTTGCTTTCGTGACGCCAAAGGCTATACTGGTCTTATGGACTGCCAGGCTCGCGATAAGTGGAAACTCGATTTTGCTTTCAATGCTTCGTTCACATCACTAAATGTTGCCAAGGTAACTATGAAGGAGATGGGAATGAAATATTCTATGTCTTCATTCAAGTCACTGATGACCAACATTTATCTGGTGAAACGAATTTTTTTTAAAGCAAGCGGGTACACCCCGAACCGAACTTTAATTAGCAAGATTTTCAAAGATCTCTCGTGCTTACAGCGTATAGCTGCTTAGCACATTATTGAATTATTAACGAATAATATTCTGCCGAATCAACCAAACCGGCTCTCAGCGCATATTTCGTAGCCTCGTGAACGTTGTTTACGCCCAACTTGCGGAAGATGTTCTTGCGGTGGGTATTGACTGTATGGAAGCTGGAAAAGCGCTTCTCGGCTATTTCTTTCGTCGTCATTCCCAGCGCAATGTCCTTCAGAATCTCTGTCTCGGTCTTGGTGAGGTTGATTTTCTCCTGCTCCTCTTGTTTCGGAGCCAGAAGAACCTCCATCATGCGCTGGCAGACAAAACGGTTGCTTGCCACACAAAAACGTATCGCCTCCTTGAGTTCCATTAGCGAACACTCCTTCAGCAATACGCTGAACTGCGTACTGCTGGCGATGAGAATCTTAACGAAATCGGTACTTAAATCCTCACTGAACAGTAGCCAGCGCGTGTATGGGAAACGCTGGTTTAAAATAAGTAACTCGGCAGCATCATTGATGTCGAAAAGGGTGTAGTCGAGTATTACGACCGTATCCTCATTCTCCCTTAAGGTAAGCAGCAGGTCTGCCTTGTCTTCGACAGTTTGGGTTTCCAATCCCTCCATCTTACTGATCACATAGTTCAATCCGGCTCTTGTGATGTCCTGTTTGTCTGCTAATAGAATCTTCATTGTGTTTACTCTCTTATGGTTTTTGTATATGTATGTAGATGCCTTGATGCAATAAAAATACTGCATCAAGGCATCTTTTTTTCTTATTAGAATGACATGAGGAAGCCCATACGGATGCCCCATTTTGAGATGTTTGCATGGTCATAATAGTTGAGGCGGCGAACATAATCGATTCCGAAGAACTTGAAGATGTTGTGCACGCCGGCTACAAACTCCCAGTATGGCGTCTTGCCAAAGGTATAGGAGTTGGTAGGGAACTTGAAGAGTTTCTCATCATTGATGTTCTTGCTCGGGTCGTTCTTGCTGGTTAAATCGCCCCAAACACCCTTGATGGCTATATATTCACGCCACTTCAGCTTCTTGATGAGCGGAATGCGGTTGAGCAGCTTGCCGTTCATATCCCAGGCTACTGACCAGAACAGCTGGCGGTCGCTCAGGAACTCCCAGTCCTTCATCATGCTGATGGTTGCCTCCTGCTCGAAGAGGGAGAGATTGACCGGTGGCTGGATGAGCATGGTGAAAGGCACTTTGCTCCACTGCGCCTTGCCCACGATGTTGAAATCCATATAGCCGAAGCTTCCCAGCCACTGGCGCTTGTAAATGCCCAGCGTGGTGAGGTTGCTCTGATACTGGCCGCCCATGAATCCGTCTAAGCCCATGGTGTGGCGAAGCGAGATTTCAGGACTGTCGAGGTTGATAGGCAGGCGCTGCTGCTTGGTGTTGACATAGGTGACCCCCGGGTTGTAATTTAAGCCTACACTTGCCTCTGTGGTGCGTATCTTGCGTATTTCCTCGCCGTCACTCACCCTGTAGTAGTGGAGATTGCCCACGGTGCGGTTGCTCTGCCAGCGGAGGCTGGTGTCGAAGCGGAATCCCCAGTCGGTTTCGTAGGTGAAGGTCACCTTCTGGCGGTGATACTGATACATCTGGTCCTGCGTAGTGGCACGGAGGGTCATGAAGAAGTTGTCCTTGTTGTGCAGCAGGTTATCATCGGATGGAGATGTAATATCATGCCCCAACTCGAAGGTAAGCTTGCGCATAGGGAACTCGAACGGACTGTTCTTCTTCTTGTTGAACGAATAGGTGAGCACATGGCCGTAATACCACTTGTTGCTCTTCAGACCGTAGGCGCCGTAACCATCCCAGAAGAAGTGAGGGTTGAGGGCTGCCATCGTTCTGCCCGCCAGGCGCAGGCGCACACCGTCTACGTAGTTGTTGGAGAGGAACGTGTTGATAGGTCCCAGGTCGAAGAGGCTGCGGCGGTCGTTGATGATGCTGTCTCTTTCAACACCCAGACTGTCTTTCACCGTTACCTTCTTGCCCTTGGTATGAGCCACTTCCACATAGTTCTCCATCAAGGCTCTCACACCGAAGATGATGTATTTGAATCCCTTGGAGTTCTCCATGCGGTGGATAAAGCTGTCCATCGACGATTCGCTCTTCGTGAGGTCCACCTGCCGGTATTTGTTCCAGTAAGCCTCATCGCGGTTCATCGCATCCATATCGTGCCTGATCTTCGCCTTGCCCTTGAAGAGCTGCTTCGGCAAGGCATCGAAGGCATAATTGGTGATTCGCGTATTTCGCACCACCAGCAGGTCCTGAAGGAGCTTGTTAACGTGCAGTTCGGCTATCATATCGTCTTTAGAGAGCACCCACTCGCCGTTGTCGAGCTTGGTGTACTCCTGTTCAATCTTCATGTCAGTAACCCAGTTTACATCGCTGTTGTGAGGCATGTAGAGGTTACATTTCTTCACGTGCAGGCTGCTGTCGGCAAGCACATAGAGTTCACCTCGGAATCCGAAGTCCTGGCTGTTGGCTGGGATAAACTGCAGATGGTAGCACAGGTCTCTTTCCACATACACCGTATCTTCGATGTAGTAATGGTAGAAGCTGATGGCTGTTCTGCCGATGGGAGATGGGAAGGGATACTGCAGCAGGCGCACGTAATTATCGTAGATGTCTACATCGGTGAACACCTCTTTCAGGGCGGTGTTGAGAATCTCTCCGGTCTGGATTACCTGTCCGATTCCATTGCTCTGCTGACCCTTGATGATGTCCTTTTCGGTCTTCGGATCTTTGCGGTAAATATGCTGTGAAACCGTCTCGTCGATGCTGACAGGCAGAGTGAGCTTTCCGTTGTATGGAGAGGTTTCTACCTGGTCGAGGAGATACTGGCGGCGCTGGAAGAACTTGCTCTCCAACTGCTCTTTCTTCAGGTCGTTGAGCGCGAGTGTAATCTTCTGATACTTATCATATTGCACATAGTCGTGGTTGCTCAGGTCGCTCTTTTTCTTGGCAGCAATCACGCGCCGCATCAGTTCTACGGCAGGATTATCCTTACGCTTGTAGCGGCCTTTTTTCGATTTTACCACCACTTCGGTAAGTTTGTGCGTATCGTCTTTCAGTTTGATTTCCAGAAAGTTGGTCTTTTCGTCTACCTTCACCGATGTGCTCTTGTAGCTCAGTGCGCTTACGGTGAGCATGAGTCCCGGCTTCTTATCAATGGTAAACTTACCTTCTCCGTTACTTGAAACCGCGATTTTATGTCCTTTGTATTGCACGCTTGCATACGGTACGGCAAAACCGTCGTCATCAATGACACGGCCTGTTATCTTCTGCTGAGCCATCATCTGAAGCGTAGAAATCATCAGAAGGATGACTGTAAAATACAACTTTTTAATACCTTTCATTTTTTATACCTTAATTATATATAGGGGCTCTCCGCCCATGATTTAATGCTTTCAGGATGCAAAGTTATAACATTATTCGTAAATAGACGCAAAAACCTATTCATTATTTCAGTTTTTTATGAGATTTTCAGAAAAAGGCTTCCATGCAGTTCCTTCTGCTGTCTGTTCTTGCTCTTCGCCGTGCGAGCCTGAGTGGTATAAAACTCCTTCATATTGCTCTATTTCACCTGTTTATCTGTCAATATATGATGAAATTCAGAAAAATAACAGAAAACTATTTGGTAAATTTAATTTTTTAGCGTAATTTTGCACACTGAAATTTAAAGAAGAAACGCCCTTCTGCGGGCTTATTAAACATTAAGAGAATGAATAACAAGGGAAATCTTACCGACGAGCGGCCTCCTTTGCTGCCCGTCATCATAGGCACCGGTTTCGGCAGTGGCTTCTGGCCTTGGGGACCGGGAACGGCTGGCTCTATATTGGCAACCCTCATCTGGACAGCCTTGGCTTACGGACTCGGTATTACGGGCGAGAGCTTGCAGAGCATCACCTTCTTTCTCGTCATTGTTTCTACCATTCTGGGCACTTGGGCAACAGCGCAGTTGCAGCCTTACTGGGGTGAGGATCCCAGCCGTGTGGTCATCGACGAGATGGCTGGCGTGTGGATTCCCCTGTCGTTGTTGACCCCGTTTACGGCGCAGGGCGAAGTGAAAGATGCCTGGTGGTGGGCATTGGTGGCACTTGTTCTCTTCCGCTTCTTTGATATGGTGAAACCGCTGGGCATCAAGAAACTGGATAACAGGCAGGGCGCCTTCTACGTGATGGCTGATGATTTGCTGGGCGGCCTCTATGCAGCCGTTTCTTTAATCATCATCAAAATCATACTGGTTTCGGCTGGAATCATCTAGTCTGGCATTTCTTAAAGCAGACAATTTCTTAAGCAAGCGTTTTCTAAAACAGACAATAAAAAATAGATTAAAATATGAATTATAGAGATTTCTTACAAAAAGTTATCTATGCCATCATCAATCCACTTATCAAAGCGATGATAGCAGTAGGTATTACTCCTAACATTGTTACCTTCGTAGGATTCCTGGGCAATATCGTGGCAGCCGGTTTCTTCCTCGATGCTGCATGGATGCTCGGAACTGAGCAGGCTGATTATGCATCTTGCATGGTTACTGTAGGATGGGGTGGATTCATTATCCTTGCAGCCGGTCTCTTCGATATGATGGATGGTCGTCTGGCACGTATGAGCGGCAAAAGCAGTCTCTTCGGTGCACTCTGGAATTCTACACTCGACCGCTACAGCGAACTGGTAAGTCTCTTTGGCATCTGCCTCATCTTCGTACGTATGCAGGGCGATATGACCTGGTTCTGGATGAGCGTAGTCACCTTTGCAGCGATGATCGGTTCTGTGATGGTAAGTTATGTCCGTGCCCGTGCCGAGGGTTTGGATATTGAGTGCAAGGTAGGTTTCATGCAGCGTCCTGAGCGCGTTGTGGTTACCGCTGTTACTGCGATGATTACCGGCTTTACAGGCAATATCTGGTGGCTGGCTGGCGGAATGATCCTGATTGCCGTTCTGGCAAACATCACCGCTTTCTGGCGCATCTGGCATTGTTATGTTGTGATGAACAGCCGTAAATGATAAACTCAAATTCTATCAATAAAAAGTAGAAAAAAGTGTTTAGTATCTATCTGATTATCCTCCTGGCGGTACTCGCAGCCTGGAAGAAGACACGCCGTTTTGCCTTCTATTTTCTGCCTTGGTTCCTCTTTGGAATCATCTACGATTCGATGCGCCTTTATCCTAACTATATGGTGAACGATATTGACGTGGCGCATCTCTATCATGCAGAAAAGTCGCTCTTCGGCATTGCTGCTTCATCCAGCGCAGAACTGCAGGCTGTAGCCGACCATAGCCAGCTGATGATTCCGGGCGAATACTTCAAGGTTCACCATTGCGGTTTTGCCGATTTCTGGGCAGGCATCTTCTATCTCTGCTGGGTTCCGGTGCCTATCGCGTTTGCTCTTTATCTGTATCTTACGAAACAGCTTAAATGGTTCAAGCGTTTTTCCTGGGCTTTCCTGCTGGTGAATGTCATCGGCTTCATCGGCTACTACATCTATCCGGCTGCTCCGCCTTGGTATGCGATGAACTATGGCTTCAAGGCTGTGCTCAATACACCGGGCAATGTGGCTGGTCTGGGCAGATGGGACGCAATGACCGGACTGCACGTGTTCCACGGACTCTATGGCAAGAATGCCAATGTCTTTGCTGCCGTGCCGAGTCTGCATGCTGCCTATATGTTCCTCACCACGATTTATGCTGTGATGAGCCGTAAACGCTGGTATACGGTGGTGCTCTTTGCCTGCATCTGTCTGGGAATCTGGTGGACGGCAGTCTATTCCGGTCATCATTATATCATCGATGTCATGTTGGGTATTCTTACTACGATAGTAGGCGTACTGCTAATGGAATCCAAGAGAATATGGGCAAGATTAAAGAAGAACTCGTAACCTTCGGCAAGGCAGAACTGACTGCCTCCTGCGCCTCTGTGATAGACTTCGGACTGGCATTCTTCCTCTCAGATATCATCGGCATTTATTACGGACTTGCCAATGCGCTGGGAGTGATAAGTGGCGGCATTACCAACTGCATACTGAATTATCGTTATGTGTTCGGCGATTCCAAGAGCAAGAAAAAGAGTGTAGCCTGGCGCTATTTTATCATCTGGGGCATCAGCTGGATGCTCAATTCGGGCGGCACTATCGCCCTGACCGAATTTCTGAATGCGCACGAACATATTCAGCTGCATTACATGATTCCGAAGAGTATTGTATCTCTGCTGGTAGCGATATTCGTTAACTATCCCGGACAGAAGAAATTTGTTTTTAAGCAGTAATAACCATATCAGATGGGGGCAGTATTCAGTATGTGCCCTCATCTTTTTGTATCCTGGCAGGTAATCTGTTGGCATCGGGACATAAAAAAAGAGTTTGGATTGTCTCCCGACATTCCAAACCCACGCTTGTTTCTAACTAACTTATTATCAACTATTCATTACTTTTCAGTTTGTAAAATTACGAGTTTTTTCTTATAAAATAAATTTTTTCAGAAAATAATAACGTAAACGTTTGCGTTTTCGAAAGAAATTGTTATCTTTGCAAAGAATTCACTAACTTTGCTGTCGGAAAGACAAAATATGCAGAATTTGTGGATACAAAAATGTATGTCTATAAAGCGTAAACTAACAAATGAAACAACGAAGAACATCTTTGAAAGACCTCGCCGATCAACTTGGCGTCAGCATAGCAACTGTATCTAGAGCCCTGCGAAACAGCCATGAAGTGGGTGAGGAGATGACTCAAAAGGTGAAAAGCCTTGCCAAGGAGCTCAATTATCGACCAAACCCCTTTGCACAGAGCCTCAGAAAAGAAGCACCTAGGGTGATTGGTGTGATTGTGCCAAACCTGGTAACTCATTATTATGCTGCCGTGCTGGATGGTATAGAAGATTATGCCGTAAGGAATGGTTACTCGGTAATCAGCGCCAATAGCCACGAAAACACAGAGCATGAGAAGAGAGCGGTAGAAAACTTCCTGAATATGCATGTGGAAGGCATCATCGCCTGTCTGGCACAGGATACGGTTGACTATTCTCATTTCGAGCAGTTGCATAAGATGGGAGTTCCACTGGTGTTCTTTGCCCGTTGTTGCTTAGAAGATAAGTTCTCCCAGGTAGTAGGCAATGGTGATGTTGCAGCCCAGGAGGCTACCCAGCATATGATAGATACCGGTTCGCGCCGCATCGCCTTCATCGGCGGTCCAAACCATCTTGATATGGTGCGCCGCAGAAAACATGGTTATCTGGAGGCTCTGAGAGAGAACCGCATCTCTATCGACCGTGAGCTCGTGGTTTGCGACAGAATCGATTTCGATGTGGCCCGAAACGCTACCCTTCGTCTCCTCGAAAAGGAGGACAGACCTGATGCCATTCTCGCCTTTAACGATATTATCACCTATGCCGCCTTCGATGCTATCAAGAAAAAAGGGCTCCGAATACCAGAGGATGTTGCTATCATCGGTTTTACCGATGGTGATACTGCTGCCTTCGTTACGCCGAAACTCTCGGCTATCATGGACAAGGCACACGAACAGGGAACCACTGCCTGTGATCTACTCATGAGAAGCATCAATGGAGATGAAAAAATCTACAAGAAAGTGGTACCGATGATACTGAAAATACGCGAAAGTTCTGAAAAAAACGACGTGAAATAAAACCTATTATAGAAATAAAATATCTATTCAGATAAATATATATAAACCTACAATTATGATGATAAAAAAACAAAACTACTTGAAACATGCCATCGTGCTGTTTCTGCTCTTGCTGCTCATGCAGCCGGAGAGGGCATGGGCTGCCTATGAAAACGTAGAATTCAGCAGCCTCACCAATCATGATGGACTTACGAACAGTCAGGTGGGTGCCATCCTCAAGGACACCAGAGGCTACATCTGGTTCGGTACCCAGTCGGGACTGTGCCGCTTTGACGGCTTCCGTATGAAAACTTTCTATTATATCAACACTGATGATAAGTCGCTGCCTAACAATTTGGTAGATGAACTTCAGCAAGACTATGGTGGAAATATCTGGGTGCATACCTCTGTGGGCTACTGCATCTATAAATATGATGAAGAGCAGTTTGAGCGCAAACCGGAAGAATGGCTCAAAAACATCCATGTGCAGGGACCTCCTTATAAACTCCTGATAGATAAGGATAAGAACATGTGGATAGCTGTCTACGGACAGGGACTCTACTATCATAATGCCAAAACCAAAAATACTTATCTTTTTAAATTTACCAAAAAGGCTCAGCCGGGCTGTCTGAAAGAGGGAAATATCAGTAAAATAACCGAGGTTGACGGCGATGCGCTCATTACCTATGGTGATGGTACAATCTGCCGTGTCAACGGACAGAAACAGAAGGTTCTCTGGTACAATTCCTTCCTTGCCACCCATAAAGCTGCCGGTGATAATGGCGCCTATACTTTCTATGATGGTATAGGTGGTTTCTGGGTTTCTGTAAGTAATGCCAATTACGTGTATCAGTCTAAAACCGGAAAATGGACCGATGCCCGTTCTTATCTTACAAATATGGGCATTGATATTCCTTGCCCAACCCGTATTCTGATGCGTGATATTGCCCGCGATAAGGCAGGCAATCTCTGGGTGGCTTCCGACCATAACGGTCTCTTCTTTGTAGATTTCAAACGCAAAATCTGCCGTCAGTATGTTCATTCCGAAGCAAAGGGAAGTATCGTTGACAATTCCCTGCAGAAGGTTTATGTGGATGATGAGGGGGCTATTTGGGTAGGTAGTTACAAGAACGGCGTGGCTTATTATTCGCCTGACGCTCAGAAATTCACAACTATTCCGCTTGGTGATGTGTGTACAATCACACAGGATCTGAATGGTAATCTCTGGTGCGGAACCAATGATAGCGGTATTATATGCTACAGTCCGCTTACCGGACAGAGCTGGCGATTCTCACAGGCTGAAACCGGTCTGGCTTCGGATATTATCGTCAGCAGCGTAACCATGAGTGATGGTACGATGTATTTCGGTACCTTCAATGGTGGACTTGCCCAATATAAAAACGGCAGATGGAAGAGTTTTCTGGCAGCTCCAGGCGGACTTGCCAATAACAGCGTCTGGTGTCTTGCCGAAGATCCGTATCATCGCCTGATTATCGGAACCTTGGGCTCAGGCTTCCAGATTTATAATCCTGAAAGTGGAAAGTTTACAACCTACAATGTTCAGAATTCAGGTATTACCAGTGATTTTATCAACTCGCTCTTCCTGCCGAATAAAGATGAAATTCTGATAGGTCATTCGCAGAACTATTCTATCTTTAATTTCGGAACCCGAAAGGTAACCAATGTGAATAAAACCAAGGATGGACAGCCTTTCCCTAGTCCTTCCCTGAATTACATGATGAAGGATAGCCGAGGCATCTTGTGGATGGCTTCACCTGCGGGCGTCACCCTGTATGATGAGGCTTCAGGACAGCTGGAGTCAATCAATGACCTCAATGGTACGCAGGGCACGGTAGGCTGTATGGTGCTCGAAGATAAGCAGCATAACATCTGGCTGGTTTCTGAATTTATCGTTACCCGTGTTACTTTGGCTAAGAACAATCAGGGCAAATGGGACATTACGATGATCAGCTTCAATTCGCTCGATGGTTTGCAGAGCCGCCAGTTTAATCAGCGTTCTGCCTGTCTGATGAGAAATGGAGCCATCGCCATCGGTGGACAGGATGGTATTAATATCATCAATCCTGCCAAGATTCTTCCTGCCCAGAAACATGCACATGTCTTGTTCTGCGGTTTCGTACTCTTCGATCATCCGCTGAAGGCAGGTGAGGAGTTTGAGGGAAGAGTGCCTCTGGAAAAATCGCTCGATACTCATCCAGAACTGGATCTCAGTTATAAGGACAAGGCGTTTACCATACAGTTTGCTTCCGACCAGGTAAGTATTCCTGCCCGTTGCCGTTTCCTCTATCGCATGAAGGGACTTGATGACAAATGGATGCTGACACCTGAGGGGCGTCCGGAGGCTACCTTTACCAATCTCTCTTCAGGCAGCTATGTCCTGGAGGCAAAGGTGGTGAATGCTGATGGTAGTGTGAGCGAAGAGGTGAGCACGCTGAGGATTTATATTCATCCGCCTTTCTATCTCTCTATATGGGCGTTTATCGTATATATTATATTAATAGGTGTAGCTTTCTATCTCTACCGTAAACGTATGCTCGAAAAGCAGCGTGTAAAATTCGAACTCCAGAGCAAGGAAGACAGTATCAAGAAGACCAAGGAGTTGAACGAACTCAAACTCAACTTCTTTACCAATGTGAGCCACGAACTCCGTACTCCGCTCACCTTGATTATCTCGCCGCTGGTCAATATGATCAGAGAAGAAAGAGATGAAAGTAAACGCAGAAAGCTGGAGATGATTCATCGCAATGCTACCAGTTTGCTCAATCTGGTAAACCAGATTCTCGACTTCCGCAAGATAGACCAGAACAAGGAGAAACTTACCCTGTCGCGTATCGACATCGTGGGCTTCGTTGACAATATCTGTACTTCGTTCCGTACTTTGGCAAACAGCAAAGTAACGCTTGCCTTCGATTCTACGGTGCCTAGTCTGCAGATGTCGTTTGATGCTGATAAGGTAGGAAAAATCGTGAATAACCTCCTGAGCAATGCCTATAAGTTTACGCCAGATGGAGGATTTATCACCGTTTCTCTGAGTGTTGCACTCCGCCAGCGTGTAGGAGACAAGGATTCGGATATGCTCCGCATCTCAGTATCTGATACTGGCAAGGGCATCAGCGATAAGGAGAAGGAACATGTGTTTGAGCGTTTCTATCAGGTCAATGGCACTGAAATGCAACCACAGGGTGGTAGCGGAATAGGTTTGAACCTGGTAAAGAAGTTTGCTGAACTGCATGGCGGTAAAGTAGATGTTACAGATAATCCAAGCGGAGGAACCATCTTTATGGTAGACCTTCCGATAGAGAGCAGTACCACCTCTAATTCTACGGCACATCTCGGTTCCTTGCGAGCAGCACCTATCATAACCACGGTGCATCAGGCTACTGATGAGGATCCGGATGCAGGTAAGAACGTTCTCTACGGAATGAGTAAACATGCGCATCAGCCAGGAGAATCGATGATCAAGAAGCCGGTAGTGCTTCTCGTTGACGACAGTGAGGACTTCCGTGAGTTTATGAACGAAGTATTGACAGACTATACGGTTGTTGAGGCTGTCAATGGTCAGGATGCCTGGAACAAGATTATCGACCGTCGTCCAGACATCATCCTGAGCGATGTGATGATGCCTGTGATGGATGGTAACGAACTCTGCCGGATGTGTAAGGACAATGACGAAACAACAGCCATACCTTTCATCATGCTCTCGGCCCGTATGGGAGATGAGCAACGCAAGGAAAGTCTGAAGTGTGGTGCTGACGAGTATATTGCCAAACCATTCGATATTGATATGTTGAATCTCTGTATTCTGAACCTCTTGAAGAAACGCAAGAATGTGAGCACAGAATATGTAATAACAGAGGCCGACCGCAAATTTATAGATGAGGTGAATGCTTATATCCGTGATCATATGAGCAATCCTGAAACATCGGTAGAATCGCTCAGTACCTATCTCCGTATCTCACGCGTACAATTATATAAGCGCATGATTTCGCTGACGGGTATTACACCTTCTGAGTATCTCAGAACCAAGCGTATCAAATTTGCAGAGCATCTGCTGCGCTCGGGCGACTTGAACATCAGTGAAATAGCCTATAAGGTGGGATTCAATAATCCACGTTATTTCACTAAATACTTCCAAGACGCGTATGGCGTTACGCCGTCTCAATATCGTAAGAATCTGTCAGAATCAGAATAGTTTACGCTTCTAGTTAACATTTTATACACATACAGATAACATTTGCGCATAAAGATACGGGAATTTTCTCGTATCTTTGCCGCAGATTTTTAAACTTTCCTTTAAACATATAACAATGAGACTAACTAAAACATTATTGATTTCAGCAGTGCTGCTGATGAGTGCTACAGGCATGCAGGCAGCCGGTTTCAACCAGAATGGTAATTATCTTACTGTTCAGTTGAAGCAACACCAGAATTTTGGTCCTAGTCAGATTCGCCTCCAGGTGGTGAGCGATAAGATTATCCGTGTTCAGGCTACAGCCGAACAGAGTTTCCGTAACAAACAGAGTCTGATAATAGTGCCTCAAAACAGCAAGGCAAATTATAAGGTGGAAGAGCAGGGAGACAATCTCATCATTACCACTGCAGCTATGCGTGCTGTCATGAACGAGGCTACGGGTCAGATTACCTTCTATGACCTGAAAGACAATGTCCTTCTCAACGAGGTTGCTCAGGGTGGAAAGACTTTCAAGCCGTTCACCGTGCCTGACCGTGAAATGGGTGTAGACATTGCCAAGGTTCCTGAAGCACAGAAGCACGGATGGTCATGGCGTGCGCTCTTCAACTCTCCTGATAACGAGGCGTTCTATGGTCTCGGTCAGCATCAGAGTGAGGAACTCAACATGAAGGGTAAGAACGAAGACCTCTTCCAGTATAATACCAAGGTGAGTGTGCCTTTCGTCATCTCTAATAAAAACTACGGTATCCTCTGGGATTCTTATTCTTATTGCCGTTGGGGTAATCCGGAAGATTATCTCCAGCTCAACCGTGCCTTCAAACTCTATGATAAGGATGGTAAGGAAGGTCAGCTGACAGGTACTTATGTAGACAAGAACGGTCAGAAGATTGTTCGAGGCGAAGATAGCATTTACTTTGAGTATGCAATGCCTGAGACTTCTGAGGTTTGCAACCAGACCGACAAGGGCGGCATTCAGAACCTGCCAAAGGGGTTTGCACTGAATGGCTCCAAGGTGGTGTACGAGGGTTATGTGGAGGCTCCAAGTAATAGTTTCTATCAGTTTATCCTCTATTATGCCGGTTACATGAAGGTTTATATCGATGGCAAACTGGTCGTGCCTGAGCGCTGGCGTACAGCATGGAATCCGAACTCTTATAAGTTTGAAACTCCAATTAGGAAGGGCGTAAAGACTCCTATCCGTATCGAATGGCAGCCAGATGGTGATGTTTCTTACTGCGGACTTCGCGTAGCAGCTCCTCGTTCTGAGGCAGAGAAGAACCAGTTGAGCATCTGGAGTGAAATGTCGCCGGATATGGACTATTATTTCATCGCCGGTCAGAATCTCGATGAGGTGATTTCCGGTTACCGTACGCTTACCGGCAAGGCTTCGCTTTATCCTAAGTGGACCCTCGGTTTCTGGCAGAGCCGTGAGCGCTATCAGAGCAGCAAGGACATCGAGGACAACATGAAGAAGTTCCGCGACCTGCATATTCCTGTAGACAATATCGTTCAGGACTGGAACTACTGGAAGCTGGATTCATGGGGAAGTCATGAGTTTGAGGCTGCCCGCTATCCAAACCCACAGGCTATGCTCGACAGCATACATGCCATGAATGGAAGATTCATGATTTCCGTATGGCCTAAGTTCTACGATACTGTCAAGAACTATAAGGAACTCGACAACAGGGGTTGGATGTATCATCAGGCTATCAAGGATGATATTCACGACTGGCTCGGCTTCCGCGGTTCTTTCTATGATGCCTATTCTGATGGTGCCCGCAAGATGTTCTGGCGCCAGATGGACGAGAATCTTTATACCAAGTATAAGTTCGGAATCGATGCATGGTGGATGGATGCATCAGAACCAAACGTTCGCGACTGTACCCCGATGTGGTACCGCAAGGCTCTTTCCGGTCCTACTGCCCTCGGTACATCTACCGAATATTTCAATGCTTACAGCATCGTAAATGCTGATGCTATCTATAACGGACAGCGCAGTGTGAACCCTAACCAGCGTGTCTTCCTCCTGACCCGTTCCGGTTTTGCCGGTGAACAGCGCTACAGTACGGCTACCTGGTCTGGTGACATTGCTACCCGTTGGGAAGATATGCGTGCCCAGATGACAGCCGGTTTGAACTATTCTATGGCAGGTCTGCCTTTCTGGGGAATGGACCAGGGCGGTTTCTGTGTAGAGAACCGCTATGTGGCTGCCCAGCAGGAGTTCGATAAGACCGGTAAGGAAAATGCTGACTTGAAGGAATGGCGCGAGTTGCAGGCTCGTTGGAACCAGTTCGGTTGCTTCGTACCTCTTTATCGTACTCATGGCCAGTGGCCTACACGTGAGGTATGGAACATTGCTCCGGCAGATCATCCGGCTTACAAGACCATCGTGGCTTACGATAAACTCCGTTACCGTCTGATGCCTTACCTCTACAGTATGGCGGGTATGGTTCATTTCAAGGACTATACGATGATGCGTGGATTGGTAATGGACTTCAACGGCGATGATAATGTTTACGACATCAAGGATCAGTGGATGTTCGGTCCTGCTCTCATGGCTTGTCCTGTAGGCGAGTATCAGAAGTACAGCCGCAATGTTTATCTTCCTAAGCAGAAGGGCTGGTATGATTTCTATACAGGTAAGCACTATGCCGGTGGACAGACAATCGTAGCCGATGCGCCTTTCGATAAGATTCCAGTCTTTGTTCCAGAGGGTTCTATTCTTCCAGTGGGTCCAGAGATGGAGTGGAGCGATCAGAAGAAGGCTGAGCTCATCGACCTCTATGTCTATGCAGGCAAGGATGGTTCTTATACACTCTATGAGGATGAGGGAACCAACTACAACTACGAGAAGGGTAAGTATGCTATGATAGACTTCAAATATAATGATGCTCAGAAGACTATTACTATCGCTGCCCGTAAGGGTGCTTTCGACGGTATGCTCCAGAAGCGTCGCTTCAATATCGTACTTGTTAGTGATAACAACCAGCAGGGTATCAGCCTCGCCAAGGCGCCTAAGGGCAAGATGGTGAAGTATGCTGGTAAGGCAGTTACTGTAAAACTGAAGTAATATGAAGAAGATATTTGCTTTAGCAATCTTTCTATTAGGCGCTCAGTCGTTGAGCGCCCGTGATCGCCAGTCTTTTGATAATGGCTGGCTTTTCACTTTAGCAGATAGTGCCAGAATGTCAAAATCTGATTATTCAGACCGACATTGGCGAAGTTTGAATCTTCCTCACGATTGGGCGATAGAGGGCGATTTCTCTCCTTCGAATCCTTCGGGAGCCGGTGGTGGTGCATTGCCGGGCGGCATCGGATGGTACCGTAAGCATTTCTCGGTGAATCCTAAGGAAAAGTATGACCGGTTTACCATCACCTTTGATGGAGTATATATGAATTCTACCGTGTATATCAATGGTCATAAACTCGGAACCCGTCCTTACGGATACAGTACATTCGAGTATGATCTTACACCTTATATTAATAAGAAGGGTGATAATGTCATTGCTGTGAAGGTAGACAACAGCGACCAGCCTAACAGCCGCTGGTATTCCGGTTGCGGTATTTACCGCCATGTCTGGCTCACCAAAACCATGAAAACTGCTTATATTCCCCAATGGGGACAGTATGTGGCAACTTCTCCACAGGGTGATGTCAGGGTGAAAGTGGACTTCGCTGCTTCCGGTAAAAAGATGAAACTCTCTGTCCGTAATACAATCTATGATGCTGCAGGAAAGATCGTAGCCAAGAGTCAGGGTGTTCAGGAACAGAAACTCAAGGTGAAGAATCCGCATCTCTGGGACATCGGAAAGGGATATCTCTATACAGTCAAGAGCGAGCTGTTAGTAAATGGGAAGGTAGTGGATGTTGCTACGTCAACTGCCGGTTTCCGCGATGTGAAGTTTGATGCAAGGAAGGGTTTCTTCCTCAATGGCAAGAATCTCAAGATAAATGGTGTCTGTGAGCATCATGATTTCGGTTGCCTGGGTGCTGCCGTTAATGAGGATGCGATGCACCGTAAGCTTACCATCCTTCGCGATATGGGCGTGAACGCTATCCGAAGTAGTCATAATCCTCCGGCACCAGAACTCCTGAACATGTGCGATTCGATGGGCATCCTCGTGATGGACGAGAGTTTCGACATGTGGCGCCGCAAGAAATCGAATGGCGATTATGCCCGTTTCTTCGATGAATGGCATAAGAAAGACCTGTCTGATCTCATCAAGCGCGACCGTAATCATCCAAGTATCATCATGTGGAGTATCGGTAATGAGGTTCTCGAACAATGGTCGGATGCGGCTGCTGATACGCTCAGTCTGGAGCAGGCTAACCTGATTCTGAATGCCGGTCATGATGCTTCTAGCTTGTCACATAGCGATGAACTGAGTGTCAATTCGCTTCTTACCCAGCATCTGGCAAAAATCGTGAAGGAGTATGATCCTTGGGGCACACGCCCTGTTACTGCTGGCTGCAATGAGCCCGACCCGAAGAATCACCTCTTTAAGAGTGGGGCTATTGATGTTATAGGTTTCAATTATCACCATCAGTGGGTGAAGGATGTGCCGAAGAATTTCCCTGACAAGCCTTTTATTCTGTCGGAGAGTGTTTCTGCCTTGCAGACTCGTGGCTACTATATGATGCCTAGCGACAGCATTTATACTGCGCCAAAGGAATGGTGGTTGCCTTATACCGATTCATCGTTTATGTGTTCGGCTTATGATAATTTCCACGCATCATGGAGTAGTACCCATGAAGAAACCTGGGATGTGGTGAAGCACAACGACTTTGTGGGCGGACAGTTTATCTGGACCGGTTTCGATTATATCGGTGAACCTACTCCTTATGCTTATCCTGCCCGTAGCAGTTATTTTGGCATTATCGATTTGGCGGGTCTTCCAAAAGACAGCTATTATATGTATCAGAGTGAGTGGAGTCAGAAAGATGTGCTTCATCTCTTCCCTCATTGGAACTGGCTGCCGGGACAGACCATCGACATGTGGTGTTATTATAATCATGCCGATGAGGTAGAACTCTTTATCAATGGCAAGAGTCAGGGCATCCGTAAGAAGACTGTCTACGGTGCAAAGAACGGAGGCGATGCTTTCAGAAATAGTACTGAATATCATGTGATGTGGCGCGTAAACTTTGAACCGGGAGAAGTGAAGGTTGTAGCCAGAAAGAACAATCAGGTTCTTAGGGAACAAGTTATAAAGACAGCAGGAGCTCCTCATCATCTTGTGTTGAAGAAGACTTATCAGGGCTGTCAGGCTTTTGGCTCTTCTGATCCGACCATCTTTGTAGAGGTGAATGTGGTAGACAAAGATGGCAATCTCTGTCCGAACGCAGATAACCAGATTTTCTTCTCTGTTTCAGGAGAACAGGATGCAAGTGGTCATGGTTTCCTGAAAACGCCAAAGATTCTGGGAACAGATAATGGATGTCAGACTTCTTTGGAGCGTTTCACCGATTCACATCGCAAGGCATTTTTCGGAAAATGTGTCGTTGTGATAAAAGGAAAGGGAACCCTCAAGGCACAGGCAGTAGACTTAAAGGATGCTTCTGTAGCTTTGTGATTATAGTAATATTCCGAAAATCAAAACATTAAGGATTTATATAGCGAAGAAGGATACACTCTTTCGGTGTATTCCTTTTTCGCTGTTAAAAACGAAAAAGGTTTTGAAGCATTGGGACCCAAGGGATTTGGGTATCTCTATTATGCTAGTAATAGAAATTTAGCTTCAAAACCTGTGGCAAAGATACATTTTTTTTTCGAATAAAAAAACTTTTTCGAATAAAAAATATAAAAAACTTGCTCTTATCAAAAAATATACGTAACTTTGTAAACGATAAGGCATCAAACCCAATCAGCAATCATGAAAAAAGTAATCTTTGTAGAATTTCCTCACGATGCTGGAGCATGAAAGAAATAACAATAATAAAACAATAAAATAAAAATAGTATAATGAAAATTCAAATAGAACAGGCTACGCCAGACAAGGCTTCGCATATCGCATCGCTTATCATGGAGGCGATGAATGCGCAGTGTTGTCAAAATTTTGCTGGTCCTCAGCATACATTGGTTGATTTTCACCGTATGATGACTAAACTTGTAGAGATGGAGGATAGTCAGTATAGTTATAAGAATACATTGGTTGCTATGTCTACTGATGGCATTCTTGTTGGCATCTTGGTTGCATATGATGGTGCTGACGTCAAAAGATTACGTAAGCGCTTTATTGAGGCTGCAATCGTGGCTTTTGGAATGGACTATTCGGCTATGGAGCTTGAAACAGAGGAAGGTGAGTTCTATTTGGATAGTTTGGCAGTTTCTAACCAATACCGTGGAAAAGGTATTGCGTCTAAACTGTTGGATGCTGCTATCTCTCGCGCAAGAGAATTAGGACTTCCTGCTGTAGGTTTGCTTTGTGATAAGGGCAATCCGAAAGCGGAGCGTCTCTATACGAAGGTTGGTTTCCAATATGTCAATGATACCACTTGGGGTGGTCATGCAATGAAACATCTTCAGTATAAATTGTAATCTGATAGGGCAAATTGTGCAAACGTTTGCCCAATAAAGTATAGAAATCAACAGAAAATATGCTGTTTATTGCGCAAACTGTAGTATCTTTGCACCATAAGTTCATAACGAATAGGTTTTTTGGTTTTTAGAAAAGATATTTTATTAGTTTTTGTTGATTTAATAATAAAAGCTCGGTCTGCAGTGATGCAATGCCGAGCTTTTGTATTTTTACTCCCATTCAGGGTATTTTCTTTCTGTGTCTTTTATTCTAATTCCTCTATTTCTTTTTCGTCCATGTCTTTATCTAACTGGTCTCTCCACAGATACTTTCTGGTTTCATGCACTATGATACCACTTAGGCAGAGCAAGGAGATAAGGTTTGGTATGGCCATTAAAGCATTCATGCAGTCGGCAATGTTCCAAACCAGTCCCAGACTGATGACACTACCCAGGAAGATAGTAGCAATATAGACTATGCGGAAACAGAGCATCCACTTTTTGCCTTTCAGATATTCTACACACCGTTCTCCATAATAACTCCATCCCAATGTTGTACTGAATGCAAATGTTGCCAGTCCGATAGTCAATATCGGAGCTCCGATATATGGAATCTTACTGAAGGCAGCCTTGGTGAGTGCAGCTCCGTTATGGTAGTCAATGTCTGGGTATGCTATGATACTTGAGGTGATGACGAGACCTGTAAGGGCACAGATGATGACAGTATCCCAAAAGGTACCGGTAGATGAAACCAATGCCTGACGCACAGGGTTACGGGTTTGGGCTGCTGCAGCAACGATGGGTGCCGAACCCAGACCACTTTCGTTAGAGAACAATCCGCGGGCTATACCATAGCGGGCTGCAATCATCATGGTACTTCCAGCGAAGCCGCCACCTGCAGCCTTTGTTGTGAATGCAGAGTCAAAGATTACGTGGATGGCAGGCAATAAATAAGCATGATTTACACAGAGAATGTAGATGCAGCCTAATACATAAAAGAGTGCCATGAAAGGTACCAGCATGCCACAAACCTTGGAGATACTTTTCACGCCTCCAAGAATCACAGCTGCTCCTAAAGCCGTAACGATTGTTCCAGTAATGTATGGAGAAATGCCGTATTGGTTTTCTACCAGGGTAGAGATGGCATTTGCCTGTACCGTGCTACCGATTCCGAATGATGCCAATGCGGCAAAGAGGGCGAACAGGACTGCAAGCCATTTCCAGCCCAATCCTTTTTCCAGGGCATACATAGGACCACCCAACATCGTGCCTCGCTTGGTCTTTACGCGATATTTTACGGCGAGTAATCCTTCGGCATATTTGGTAGAAATACCAAAGACACCGGTTAACCAGCACCAGAATACGGCTCCTGGTCCGCCAAGAGCGATAGCTGTAGCCACACCGATGATGTTACCGGTACCAATTGTAGCTGCCAATGCTGTTGCCAGTGCTCTGAACTGTGAAACATCTCCTGTGGCATTCTTGTCTTTCTTTACAGATAGTTTGATTGCCTTGAAAATCTTGCGTTGTGGAAAGCGCAAGCGGATGGTCAGAAAGATGTGGGTTCCCAACAGCAGGATAATCATAGGCCATCCCCAGAGGAATGAACTAAATGCGGTGAAAAAATCGTTTATTGCATCCATCTCTTAAAAATTTTATGTTTATCTTATATCTATATTTTTTATACCTGATAACGCAGTTACTTGTGTATTATAACCTTGTTATTTCTCAAATTCTATCTTTACGTTTTTGAATCCCATTGCTTTCAGCATCTCTCTAAACTGAGTCTTGGCATTCGTCTGTGCAGTATAGATATTGGTGCGGTTTAAGCAACGTTTCTTCATGGCTTGATAAGCACGCTCATACATAGCCTGTCTGTCGCTGCCTGTCCATTTGCCTTCTTCAAAGAAACTCTTGGTCTTCGCTTCGTCAATGAAGTTATGGTCTAGCAGTTTGATAGGAGGTAAAGTGCATACGATGCTGTCCTGGCTGGCTTGTAGCCAGCCTTTTTTTACATCCTTCATATCGATACCCAAGCGCAGCGTTCCGTAATAGATACGTACCAGTTGGTCATCGCCCAAAAAGCCATGGCGTATTGTATCTATCAGTTCTTCATCACTTACAGATAGAAATTCCCATTGACCGATATTCTCGATGCTTTCTACTTGAGTGGGTGAGAGGGTTGTCTTATCTTCCTGTACCACGCTGACCTCATTGTCTTTGGTGAGCCAATAGAAGGCTCCACCCAGAATAAGGATCAGTGCTAATAGTATGATGATTTGTATTCTTTTCATATCATTGTTCTCCTCGCTTAGTGATTCTTTTCGATAGTTGTCTTATCCAGAAGAGTCTTCAGATCGTTGAAAGTGAATTTCTTTCTGAAACTGATTTTGATATTCTCTTCTGCAAATCCCATGTCCTGTAACATCGGAATCAGGGTGTTTGCTGCACTTTGGCGTGCCTGTTCAAGAATATCTAGGTTCGGGATATCGCGAATGATACTTTCCCTGCCTTGTTGTTCGAATTGTGACAGTTCTGCATCACTGTAGTTTCTTCTGGTGAGTGAAACGAATTGTCTTACACCTTCGTGATTGATTTTACTGCTGGTGAGCATCACTTTTGGGTCTGGTAAGATGATTTCTATCTTGTCGCCTTGTCGGTTTACGTTCTTTGCAGAGAATCCTGAAAAGTCTACATAAGCTTTTAATGTCGCATCCATCGGAATGGCCACCTTGCGGTTAGAGCCAGGAACATGAATATTAAAGTCTTTCTTGAACAGTGAACCCTTCAGATTGAGCTGGTCATCATGTGTTATAATCTTATGAACATGAGCTTCTGCTGTATATAAGCGATTGCATTTCTGTATCTGCATCACCATCACAGGTATTGTGTCGATGACTTGCTCCTTCTTTTCTGTTTGCTGATGCGAACATGAAACGAAGGCAAAAAATACAGAAATGATAAATATTAACCTCTTTTTCATACTTAATGTCTTTATTATGCTGCAAAGGTACGGCAAATTGTTCGAAAAACAAAACAAAATCATGTTTTTTGATGTTCTTTTGCTAAGAAATGAAAAAAAAAGCAGAAAAAGCACTTTTTTTATATCTTGATTAAACCTTTTCATTTTCTTTTCGTCAAAGTTACGATTAGAATTCATAAACTGAACTTTATTATATCGTGTAAGATTCAATAGGAAATTTATTCGTTAGTATTTAGGTATGTTAGGGCGCCTGCTTGTGAAAGTAGGCGCCTTTTTGCGCTTGATTTTGTGTAAGAATGTAGATTTCGGTTCTTTTCTTTGGCTATTTCAAAAGAAAAATGTACTTTTGCAGTAAGAAAAAATAACGGAATGAAACGAATTGATTATATATTAATAGGTCTTTTGGCTATTTCTAGCTTGACGGCTTGTACAGAACAGAAGAAGAGTAATATCATTATTGCTCCTAAACCGGTGGCTAAGGTTGTGAACAAAGCTACTCAGAAAATGAGTGATTATGAGCAGACCAGGGAGGCTGATTGGGTTGGTTCCCATTATAAAGTAGTGGTGAAGCGTAGTTCTGACAAGGAACTTCCAGTTCTCCAGTTGGACGAAAACACCAAGTATTATGATAACAGAATTTCGGTTAAGGTATTGAGAAGTGATGGTTCTGAATTCTTTAGCCGTACTTTCACAAAGAAAGATTTCACATCCTATATTGACAAACATACACAGGACATGGGTGCTTTGCTTGGTATTGTGTATGTGAAAGCAGAAGGTGATTATCTTTACTTCGCAGCAAGTGTAGGGTCGCCTGATGTAACCAGCGATGAATATGTACCTCTGGTACTTAAGATTTCCCGAATGGGTAGTATCTCTATATCAAAGGATGAGAAGTTGGATACCAACGCTTCTGCTGAAGATGAAGAAGATGAAGAAGATGGGGTATAAAGCGGTTCTTCCGTTAAATGTATGAGTATTTGCTTTGTTTAGTATACTATTAGTGTAATAGCTAATAGGTTAAATAGTCATATCTCTACGTTTTAATAGTTCCAATATCTGGAATTGTACGATTGCTGGCATATGCCAGCAACCCTGCTGGCGTTTGCCGACAATCAGATTTATCTGATTCTTTGAGCCAATAGATATGTTATCTCTGATGATATCATCTATGAGTTGAAGTACGATAAACAAGCGTTTCTTAGCTCTTTAAGATACTTATCACTATTTACTACAGATACTTTTATTTATCAATGCATCTGATTGAAGAAACATAAAAAAACTCCTGAAGTTTGTTTCAAACAACTTCAGGAGTTTTTTTATTATGTATTGACAGTTTATTTCAATAACTTTTTATAGTCCTTGTCAAATCCTTGAGGATGACGTCCGATGAAAAGAACATTGAGTAAGCAGTTGGCTGCCAGTTCTACATCATTGAGATCAGCGCCTTTGCCTTTTTTGATTTCCTTTCCCAGGCATACATCCCATGTGGACTGGAAACAGCTATCATTTGCTCCAACAAACATATCATTTGAGTTAGGATCTTCCATCAGTTCAAACTTGATAACCTTTTTGGATGTGATAGGTTGGATATTGCAAAGCATATCGAATGCTTTTTCAAAAATATCGCGATGCAACTGTGCATTTGGAAACATCACATTGACTGTTGGAAAAATCTCTTCAAATTCAAACGACTGCAATAGCTGGTAGAGTTTCATATGCTTATACCTTATTATATATATAACATTCAGTTTATCAACTCTCGTTGTGAAAACTAGAACTTAGCCATCTTGATAGCATCTATAGCACACTCATCACCCTTGTTACCCAACTTGCCGCCGCTACGATCCTTAGCTTGCTGCAGATCGTTGGTAGTCAAGAGACCATAGATAACAGGTATTTCCTGAGTAGCATTCAGACGGGCAATTCCGTAGGTAACACCCTCGCAGATGTAATCGAAGTGAGGAGTTTCACCACGTATCACACTACCTAAAATGATGACTGCATCATAGCCGCCATTCAAAACCATTTGATGGGCTCCGTAGATAAGTTCAAAGCTGCCTGGAACAGTTTTCACATGGATATTCTCTGTGAGTGCTCCATGTTTTTCGAGTGTTTTTACTGCTCCGTCGAGCAAAGCGCCCGTTATCTCAGGATTCCATTCTGCTACAACGATACCAAAGCACATGTTACTGGCGTCTGGTATTTTAGTAAAGTCGTATTCTGATAAATTATGAAGTGCTGTTGCCATATTGATTTCGAATTGTTATCAGTACAGATTAGTTAGAAGCGCGCTCGATGTACTTGTCGATTTCGCCACTCTGTACGAGCATAGCGTTAACATACTTTTTCTTAGCATCCTGATAAAGCTTCAAAGCTTCGTCTTTCTTACCCTGGCTTTCGAGAATCTCGCCTGCCTTGATAATGAATATAGGAGAAAGACTGTTGTTTGTACCTTCGTCAGCCTTGCTGTCAGCCATAGAAGCAGCCTTCTTGAAAGCATCTACAGCCTTGTCGAGCTGGTTGAGATGCGCATAAGCATCACCTAAGGCAGCTTCAGCAGCAGGACTGATCATCTGGTCGTCTTCTGAAGAGAAAGATTCCAGACTCTTCTGAGCTTCTGCCCATTTGCCGAGGTTTGCATAGCAAAGACCAGCATAGAGGTTTGCCAGGTTACCTGCATCTGTGCTGCTGTATTCGTCAGCAATCTTAGTAAAACCTACATAGCCTGCGCCATCACCCTTCAATGCCTGCTCATACATCTGGTTAGCAAAGTAGGTCTGCCCCTTAGCAAGCATAGTGCTAGCCTTGTCCTCACGTGGACCTGAGATCTGAGATACATAACCGAATACACCTGCAATGATAACAATGATAGCTACTACTGCAATGATAATAGCCTTCTTGTACTTCAAGAAGAAGGCCTCACGAATGTTTAGGCTCTCTGTTTCCTGAGCCTGTACGTTGTTGTTTGCCATTTTTATTTTGCTTTTTTATTATTCTATACTTTTTAGTTTCTGGTTTAGGAGCAATCTGTTCAATAGAAAGTTAGCTTTCAAATTGTGGAATGCCGCTAAACTTCTGCAAATTTACTCAATTTTATTCAATTATTGAAATTTCTAGCCTATTTTTTTTGTTTTTCCCTCTTTTTCTGCTAACTTTGCACTATAAAAGCAGAAAAGAGACTATGATTTTAAAGAATATTTCCATTATTAACTTTAAAAATATAAAGAGCGCCAATCTGGAGTTGTCGCCCAAAATCAATTGTCTGATAGGACATAATGGCATGGGAAAGACTAATTTCCTTGATGCCATCTACTATCTCTCTTTCTGTAGGAGTGCCTATAATTCTATCGATTCCCAGATTATTACTCATGATGAGCCTTTCTTTATGCTGGAGGGAAATTATGATAATGATAAGGGGGAGATAGAGAATGTTTACTGTGGCATGAAACGGGGAGTACCAAGAAGCATTTCAAGAGAAACAAGAAGGAGTATAAGCGTCTTTCGCAACATATTGGGCTTATCCCTCTGATTCTGGTTTCTCCATCTGATGTTTCTCTGATAGAAGGAGGAAGTGAAGAGCGCAGAAAACTGATGGATGTGGTCATCTCTCAGTATGATTACTCTTATATAGAGGCTTTATCCAACTATAATAAGGCTTTGCAACAGAGAAATGCTTTGCTGAAAATGGAGGAGGAGCCTGATATTACGCTGCTGGAACTTTGGGAGCAGCAAATGGCGAGTAATGGTGAATTGCTGTACCAGAAACGGCAGGCTTTCGTTGACGAACTGGTTCCGCTGTTTCAGCAGATTTATCAGCAGATTTCGGGTGATAAGGAGCAGGTCCGTCTTCACTATGTTTCTCATTGCCAGAGAGGTCCTTTGTTGGATGTTATCCAGCGCGACCGGTTTAAGGATCGTGCTGTAGGGTATTCTCTGCATGGTGTTCACCGTGATGATCTGGAGTTTTTGCTGGGTGATTATCCGATGAAGAGAGAGGGAAGTCAGGGGCAGAACAAAACTTTCGTGATTGCCCTGAAACTGGCTCAATTTACTTTCCTGCAGCGCACGAGTTCCAATACGCTTCCTTTGCTCCTCTTAGATGATATTTTCGATAAGTTGGATGCTCAGCGGGTTGAGGCTATTGTGAAACTGGTTGCCGGTGACCATTTCGGGCAGATTTTCATTACGGATACGAACCGTGATCATTTGGATAAGATTCTCCAGAACATGCAGGGAGATCATACGATATTCTATGTAGAGAATGGGGAAATAATAAAGTAGAAAACTAAGGGAAACAGATCATGTTTCCCTTAAAATTTTAAGAATATGTTTAGAAGAAAAGTTAAGTCAATAGCGGAACTCTTGCCCGAATTTCTGAGAAAGGAAGGCTTGGAGACTCCTTTACAGCAGAAACGCCTGATAATGAGTTGGGATTCTGTTGTAGGGGAAAATATTGCTGCATATTGTGGTGATAAGTTTATCAAGAACCAGACTCTCTATGTAAAGATAGAGAATGCTGCATTGAGGGCTGACCTCACGATGAGCCGTGCTACCCTTGTTCACCGTTTGAATGAACAGGTTGGTGCACAGGTTATTGCAGATATACGCTTTTATTAATATTCCCCGCTCTATATGCTATATGATTTCGTCCAAGCATATATCTGTAGGGGTAACAGGAAGGAGTCCTTCCTCTTTGATTTTCTGGAAGTCGAAACAGATTCCTATTTTGTATGCATGTGGAATCTTGGTAAGAAATCTGTCGTAATAGCCTTTTCCTCTTCCTAACCGGTTGCCTTTCATATCGAAACTCATGCCTGGGATTACGGCAAGTTCTATCTCAGGATATTTCTCTTCCGGATAAATCTTGCCTTTTGGTTCAAGTATATGATAGGCTCCTTCCTTCAGGTCTTGTACTCCGGAATATTCTCTTAGTTCCATATTCGTATCGTCCAGCACAACGGGCAGTATTACTCGTTTTCCCCTGGAAACAAGTTGGTCTATATAATGATGGGTGTCCACTTCATCAGGAAGCGAATAGTACATCAGTATGGTTTGGGCATTCTGAAGATGCGGGTTGGAATCTAAACGTGATAATATAGAAAGCGACAGTTCCTCAAGTTGTCTTGAGGAATACTGTCGCTTTCTGTATTTTATGATTTTTCTTAATTCTTTCTTGTCCATGCCTTAAGCGTTTGCTATCATACAATTATTATGGTGTAAGGAAGAATAGTTGTAGGGCGTATTCGCCATAGCTATCTTTTCTTTCTTCGCAGCGCGTTTTTTGGCTGGCTCTGGTTTCTTTGGAAATGCTGCATGGTTCTCAAATACATCCAGCGTCTTTTTGATGACTGGATCATCAAGATTGATGTATTGGGTCCATGCCTGCTCGTCCAACATATTGTAGATGATACGGCTGTCGATGACACGGTCTAATAGTTTGTGTGATTTCTTGATTAAAAGATTTCTACGTTTTAAACCATGTTTATCGGCATAGCTGACAAACTTTTCAACCATGTCCTGACTGTCAAGATAATCGGCAAGTTCCATCATCTCCTTGAAGTTATTCAACTTCGGGCGGTTATCGTCTGTATAAGTGAAGGCAAACTGCAAGATGAGACCACTCAGACTAGCCTCCTTGAAATAGGATGTCATGCCGAGCGTATCTTCAGGAACAAAGATGTCTGGAGTGATGCCACCTCCGCCATAGACAATACGGCCGTTACCTGTATGATAAGCAGGTCCTGTATGCTTGATGCTATCCTGTGAGAAAAACTCTCCGTGCTGATATCTGTCGAGCAAGTCTTGCTCATAATCCTTGTCATCGCCCAGAGTATATGGCTTCTGGATGCATCTTCCTGAAGGAGTATAGTAGCGCGCAATGGTCAGACGGATGAGGCTGTGGTCTGGGAATTCTATCTGTTGCTGAACCAGTCCCTTACCAAACGACCGTCGTCCGATGATAGTAGCACGGTCATTATCCTGCATGGCACCCGCAAAGATTTCTGCAGATGATGCAGAACCTTCATTGATGAGAACTACCATCGGAATCTTCTGGTAGGCACCCTTACCATCACTCATATAGTTATGTCTAGGTGATTTGCGTCCCTGTGTGTAAACGATGAGCTTCTTGTCTGGCAAGAATTCGTTTGCCATGTTTACTGCAGCCGTCAGGTAACCACCAGAGTTATCACGAAGGTCAATACAGAGGTTGGTGAATCCCTGTTGTGAGAGTTTAGCCAGAGCAATCAGCATTTCCGGATAGGTGTTCTCGCCAAAGTTCTTGATACGGATATAGCCAGTTTTGTCGTTAAGCATGTAAGCTGCTGTAACACTCTTTGTTGGAATTTCACCTCGGGTTACGGTAAAGGTCTTAACCTTCTTGCTTCCATATCGTATAACTCCGATTTTTACCTTGGTATCCTTTGGACCCTTCAGGCGATGCATTGCCTCCTGATTGGTTACAATCTTGCCAACAAAAGGTTTGCCGTCTACGGCTACAATCTTATCTCCTGCCAAAAGTCCGGCTTTCTCGGCAGGTCCATTCTGTATCACATTCTGTACATGTATCGTATCTTGGCGGATGACAAACTCTATGCCTACACCCGAGAAAGATCCTTTCAGATCGTCGGTGGCCTGAGCTGCGTCTTTAGCACTGATATATACGGAATGTGGATCCAGTTCTGCTAAAATCTGTGGAATTGCCTTATCTACCAGCGAGTCGATGTTCACGGCATCTACATATTGGTCATCAATAAGATGGAGCAGGTTGTTCAGACGGTTGCTTCCACTATTGATAACGTTGAGGCGATTTCCTGAGAAATGGTTGGAAAAGAATGTTCCGATGATAATGCCTATCACAACACAGAATGCCATGATGAATGGCATAAAGCGGTTGGTCTTATTCTTACTCATGTTCATAACAATTCTCTTTTTACTAACGTTTTATCTATCTTATCTCTAATCTTCTACAGAAGATGTCTTTTCATCAGGATTGAGGTATTCTACCTTGATTCCTGCTCGTTGCATTAGTTTGATACCATCGTCCAGACGGTATTTCTCTGCATATACAACACGTTTGATGCCCGACTGTATGATCAGTTTGGCACATTCTATACATGGAGAGGCGGTGACGTAAAGCGTACTTCCCTCACTACTGTTGTTGCTGCTGCGAGCCAATTTCGTAATAGCATTAGCCTCCGCATGGAGAACGTATGGCTTGGTTACGTTGTTATCCTCACAGACATTTTCAAATCCGCTCGGTGTACCGTTGTAGCCATCACTGATAATCATTTTATCTTTTACAACCAGTGCACCTACCTGTCGGCGTTTACAATAGCTGTTTTCAGCCCATATACGTGCCATTCGCAAATAGCGAAGGTCGAGCTTGGTTTGTTTGGAAAGTTCGTTTGCCATCCTCTTATCCTTTATGTTGTACCTTGATTTCGTTGCGTTCCAGCAGTGCATCGATGGTTGGCTCTTGTCCACGGAACCGTTTGTAGAGAACCATAGGATGCTCTGTTCCACCCTTAGAGAGTACGTTGTCACGGAAACTTTGAGCAGTCTTCTGGTCGAAGATTCCATTCTTCTTGAATACACTGAAAGCATCAGCATCCAATACTTCTGCCCATTTGTAGCTATAATATCCTGCGGCGTAACCTCCTGCCATGATGTGTGAGAACTGTACGGTCATACAGGTTTCCTGCAACTGTGGCAATATCATTGCCTTTTTCCAGGCTTCCTTTTCATAAGGCATGATGTCGGCAGTAAATTCTTTCTTTTGGGTGTAGTATGCCATGTCAAGCAATCCGAAACTTACCTGGCGCAAGCAACCGTAGGCTGCCATGAAGTTGCGACTCTTCATAATGCGCTCTATGAGTTCATCTGGCAATGGTTCACCTGTCTGATAGTGGAAGGCAAATGTACGGAGAAAATCTTTCTCTATTGCATAATTCTCCATAAACTGTGATGGCAATTCTACGAAGTCCCACCATACGTTGGTTCCCGAAAGACTCTCGAAGCGGGTATTGGCAAACATGCCGTGAAGACTGTGACCAAACTCATGGAGGAAGGTTTCTACTTCTCCTAATGTCAAGAGAGCAGGCTTTTCTTCTGTTGGCTTGGTAAAGTTCATTACCACACTTACGTGAGGACGTATGTTGTTCCCCTTATGGTCTATCCACTGTCCCTGGAATTCTGTCATCCAAGCACCTCCTTGCTTGCCCTTGCGAGGGAAGAAGTCGGCATAGAATACAGCCAGATAGCTTCCGTCTTTATCAAATACCTCGTATGCCTTGACGTCTGGGTGGTATACCGGTATCTCTTTGTTCTCCTTAAAGGTGATGCCATACAGTTTGTTGGCGAGGCCAAACACACCGTCTATCACTTTGTCCAGCTGGAAATAAGGGCGAAGCATTTCTGCATCGAGATTATATTTCTCCATCTGGAGTTTATGAGAATAGAAGCCGAAATCCCATGGTTTCATTTCGAAATCTTTACCCTCCAGCTTCTTGGCAAGGGCTTCCACTTCTTCCACTTCCTTTTCTGCCGTTGGCTTATAAGCCTCTATCAGGTCATTGAGAAGTTTATATACATGTTCTGTATTGCTTGCCATACGATGGCGAAGAACATAGTCGGCATAGGTTTCGAAACCGAGCAACTGGGCGAGCTCTCTGCGCAGGTTTACCAGTCGTTTGCAGATTTCCAGGTTGTTCTGCTCGTTATCATGGGTACATACCGTATTGCGTGCCATATACATCTGTTTGCGGAGCTTACGCTGGGTAGAGTAGGTCATAAATGGAGAATAACTTGGATAATCGAGTGTAAAGATCCAGCCTTCTTTTTCCTGCTCTTTGGCGGTATGCGCAGCAGCTGCTTTTGCTGTTTCAGGAAGTCCGTCGAGCTGTGCTTCGTCTGTGATATGGAGTGTAAAAGTTTTGTTTTCTTTTAAGAGATTCTGTGAGAACTGCAGAGTGAGCATACTGGCTTCTTCTGTAAGTTTGCGAAGTTTCTCTTTACCTTCTTCATCTAAAAGTGCACCGCTGCGTACGAATCCGTCATAGCTGGTGTCCAGAAGCATCTTCTCTTCAGGAGTCAGTTCTCTGTTTGGATGATCGTGAACGAACTTGATGCGCTCGAAGAGTTTCTTGTTCAGCGTGATGTCATTTGCGTGCTTGGTGAGAATCGGACTCATCTTCTGCGCAATCTCTTCCATCTCATCGCAGGTTTCAGCACTCATCATGCAAGAGAAAACGTTAGATACACGGCTCAAGAGGTCGTAATAGTGTTCGCCCTTATCGGTATCAACTCTTGCAATGGTATTCTCAAAGGTTGGCTCTGCCGGATCGTTTACAATCTTGTCTGTAGCCTCGTCATCACGGCGGATTCCCTCCATGAATGCTGGCTCATAATCTTCGAGACGGATTCGTTCGAATGGTACTGTATCGTGCGGTGTATTGTAAGGCACGAAGAATGGGTTGGTTCTATTTTGTATTGTATTGTCTTGCATATTGTTACTTTTTAGCTGCAAAGTTAGCAAAAAAATGCTTTATTGCCTTGATTATAAACGTTTTTAACTTATATTTATCGGTCGTTATATTTTCTTTAGCGTTTGATGAGATTTTCCAGTGCAGGGATATAGATTCTGCCTCGTTCTAGCTGGATAAGTCCTTCTGACTGTAATTCGTTGAGGGCTTTGGATACATAGATGCGCTTTACATTCATCTCTTCTGCTAAACGGGTCATCTTGATATGAAAGATTTTCTTGCCTGCCGGGCGGACGCTGTGGCTCTCGAAGAAACGGATCAGGCGCTCACTCAGTGTCTTGGCAGGAACTCTGAACAGTCTGCGGTTGTTCTTCTGGGATTGGGTGCAGATCAAGTTCAGAAGATTGATGCGGAATATTTCATATTCATCGGATAACTTCATGATCTCTTGCTTGCTGACTGACATGATGCTGCAGTTGTTCTTTGTCACATAAGTGTGAGTGAAGCGCTGGGTAAGACCGAAAAGTCGTTCCAACTGGAATGATTCCGGTGCCGAAATGTCTTCTTCTACCTGATAACCGTAGTCATCTGCCTGGGTTATCACCTTAATATCTCCACTGATTAAATAATATAGACGTGTACAACTGGTGCCTTCTTCAACTATAGTTTCACCCGCTTCCAGTTTTTGAAAGTCAAAACGGGTTTTACCAGCTACATTTTGGAAGTCATAGCGAGTCATTCCCAAGAATAATGGGAGTGATAATAAACTGTCGTATAGTCTATTGGTTGACATGTAAGTTTATTTATTTAATATCTTGTTTTTGAGAGATGGTGAATACCATATCTTGTTTTGTCCTTTCTCGTCAGCATAGATGAGATATGCACAGAGGTCCGGATGCTTTTTCAGAATCTGTTTTGCGCCCTCCATTCCCATTACCATAAACGAGGTAGCATAGGCATCGGCTGTGGCACAGTTCTTGGCTAAAACCGTTGCAGATAAGATGTTATGCTGTACAGGATAGCCTGTTTTGGGGTCTATGGTATGTGCATACTTCTTGCCGTTTTTATAATAGAAGTTTCTGTAGTTACCACTCGTAGCCATGGCTATGTCGGTAATATCAAGTACATCCTGAATTTCCTGACTCGTATTGGTAGAATCGTCAGTTGGCTTGTTGATACCAATATGCCAAGGCACTTGTTTCTCGCTAACACCGTTTACTACAATTTCTCCACCAATCTCAACCATAAAGTTGCTGATACCTTTCTTTTTCAGGAATCTGGCAACAATGTCGCTGCCATATCCTTTGGCGATAGCAGAACAGTCAAGCATGATCTTAGGATTTTGCTTGATGATGCGTCCCTTTTCCAAGGCTACTTTCTCATGACCAACCAGCGTTTTGATACTGTCTATCTTGACTTTCGTAGGAGGTACCCCCTGCTTGAATCCAAAGCCCCAGAGGTTTACCATTGGGGCAACCGTGATATCAAAGGCTCCATTGGTTTCTTTTGAGATGCTTTCTGCCATGCGGAATACTTCGGTAAACATTTCGTCTACCTCAATATCTTTACCTTGGTTTACCTGTGTGATGACAGAGGTCTTATTGAAAGGAGACAAGGATTGGTCTACCTTCTTGAGTTCTGTTTCTATCTCTTGCTGGTAGTTGGTATCACTCTGATAGGTAATGTGATAGATGGTTCCAAAGATAAAGCCGGTATCTTTCTGATAGGGCGTATTATGCTGCTGACGTATGATAATGATGGTACCAATGATAAGTATCAACAGAAATGGAATTTGCCAGATAAGTTTCTTTTTTTTCATTCTTTACACATTATGAAGTCTTTAAATCTCTAGGGTTACATTGAATGTTCCGCCAAGGCGTGAACCTCCCTGCTTACCGTAGCCTGGCACATACCAGGTGTTGCCTAATTCTCCATCGTTCTTGAAGAGGCGGCGTTTGTATCTGAAACTCCAACCCATACGGACGGGACCCCAGATTTTGGCATCAATACCTATTACACCTTCCAGCCAATGATAGTTGCAGGAAATGCCATTACCTCCATAGGGCGTTTCGCCGCCCCATACTGGGTCTGTAACGGGTGGAGCGCTCAGGTCATATTCATAATAGGTGCAGGCATAACGGAAACCGCCAAACAGACGGTAGTCGTCGTGTTTGTTCTTCAGAAGATTCCAGTCTACACCTAATCTGAAATAGGGAGCGCTGGTCTTGTAGGAGATTTGGGTTGCCTCATCGCTGGCATCTGCCTTTCCATAACCCAATTCGAAAACAGGATAATACTTGTCTTTCAGATTGATACGGAGAGATGCTTCGTACTGCCCATAGTCGCTAACCATCAACTGTACGGACCTATCAGGTCAACTCCCACAGCCATACCTCTAAAAAAAGGTATGGTATCAGGCTGCTGCTCTATGATCTTCTTCTTGCTTTGGGCCTGACAGGGGAGAACAGCAAATAGGGATAGCATACTAGTTGCGGCTGCCAAAATATATGTAGAAATGTGCTTTGGATGCATCATAATTTACCTCTTTTTGATTGATGACTATTGAGTCAATATAATTGTGAGTAGTCTTAACATCGGTTATCGTATGGAAGAACGATGGACTGCAGTCTACCGACTCAAAATGAGAGCGGTTTTCCTTTGATACAGTCATGGTGTCCTTGAATACTTGTTTCGATAGGGTATGTATCTCGAAAAACAATACGTCTTCATCCTGGCTGTAACTCATAGGCAGACTGAAACTGTCTACGTTTACATCCTTATTGATCAGCACACTATCTGTTCCTGCTATCTTTTTCGTAGAAATCGTTAGCGTGTCTTTTAGCGTTTTATTGTCGCCCATCAACTTGTATTTGGTATATACGGTATTGTTGAGTGGGCAGTCGAGAGATGTACATCCCATCATGGCTAGAACCATGAAAACGACGAAAGGTATTATTTTCCGCATCTTATTTCTTTTTCTATTTGATAATCGTTACGGTTTGGGTTCTGGCGGCTGATAAGGTCGCCCAGGAATCCGGCAAGGAACAGCTGGCTACCCAAAACCATCGCTACAAGAGCAATGAAGAAGTAAGGTGAATCGGTAATGAGATGTCCGTAGATGCCGTTGTGCAGGTCGATGGCCTTGTCTATACCTAAGCCGATGAGCGATAGGAAGGCTATGAAGAATACGACGCTACCCAGGAAGCCGAATACGTGCATTGGCTTTTTGCCAAAATTGCTCAGGAACCAGAGTGTCATCAAGTCAAGATAACCATTTACAAAGCGGTTCCATCCCATAAACTTTGATTTGCCGAACTTTCTTGCCTGATGATGAACAGGCTTTTCGCCTATCTTGGCAAAACCTGCATTCTTGGCTAGATATGGGATGTAACGATGCATCTCACCATATACCTCGATATTCTTAACTACGTCGAGGCGATAAGCTTTCAGACCGCAGTTGAAGTCGTGCAGATTGTGTATGCCGCTTACTTTGCGTGCAGTAGCATTGAAGAGTTTGGTAGGGATGGTCTTGCTCAGAGGATCTCCTTCTTTACGGTTCTGCTTGTAACCTGACACGAGGTCATATCCCTCTTTCATAATCATCTGGTAGAGTCCCGGAATCTCGTCTGGAGAATCCTGTAGATCGGCATCCATGGTGATGACAACATCGCCCTGTGCTTCTTTGAAACCACAGAAGAGTGCTGGGCTCTTTCCATAGTTTCTGCGGAATTTGATACCCTTTACTTGCTCGTTCTTCTCTGCAAGTTCTTCTATGACGTTCCATGAACGGTCGGTAGAACCGTCGTTCACAAAGATGACTTCATAAGTAAAATCGTTTGAGGCCATTACTCGCTTTATCCAGGCGAAGAGCTCTGGTAACGACTCTTCCTCATTGAAAAGAGGAATTATTACTGAAATATCCATTATCTTGTATTTATCTATTTGTCTCTTATTTATTGTTATTTTGTATGCTGTTGTTTGTTCTTCTTTGCCATTACAGCAGCAATAATCGGACTGAGTACAGCACCTGCTACCAGGTCGGTAATCATAAACATCGAAGCCCAGGCTATCGGTTTCATCATACTGACGGCATCAAGAAGGGCTTTAGATTCCCCTGCAGTTAACTGATACGCTTGTGCTACAATCTGATAGTTGGTTTGCAGTTGGTTCATGAATAGACCCGTATCCATAAAACGGAACCAAAGATATTGCACAAGGGTAAGCAGAAGGGTTGCATTGAAGAATGTCTGGATGCAATAGTAGAATGCATGACGGAAAGAGATATGTCCGTCTCTTGCATAGTCACGGAATGCCTTCAGTCGCTTTGCCACAACAAATGGGGTTGCTATGATGAGAATGTTGGAAATGAATCCCAGCATCTGGTATTGCGGGTCTACTGCCAGCATGGTACATACGAAACTGACAATCCAGACAGCTCCGAGGATGGCACCATCTTGCCGGGCGAATGCTTTGGTTTGTCTTATCTTGCCTGTGTCGATGATAATCGTTTTAACCTTATGCATTTGCTGGCTTGTCTTCTTTTCTTTCTGATTCTCGTTATTTTCTGTATTCATTGTTTTTATTGTATTTCTACGGATGTAACATATCAATTTGCAAAAATACAACTTTTATTATATAAGGTGTAAAGGGTGGAAATATTTATATATAATTAAAGATAGATCCTCGTGAAATAGAGGTTTCAACTGTAATGTTATGAAATATAGAAATAAAATGTATGTAAATAAAAAAAGGAACCTTCCAAAAGAAGATTCCTTTTTGAGCCTCTTGTCGGATTCGAACCAACGACCCCGAGATTACAAATCACGTGCTCTGGCCAACTGAGCTAAAGAGGCGGGTGGACAAGCGATTCATATCGCACCGCTACAACCAAGTACCCTTGCTATGTTCCCATCCTGGGGGATTCCGAGGGAGCTGGTCGTATGAGACTTGTCCGTCTCAATTTTTAAGCGGGTGCAAAGGTACGGTTTTTCTTTGAACCCGCCAAATGTTTTGCCGAAAATCTTTAGTTGTTTAACGTTTGTTTGCTAAAAATCAACTACCGTAATGCCTGATCCGCCAAATTGTACGTGTTCGTCTGCATAATGGGTCACATTAGGCACACTACTCAGATATTGGCGAATGAGCTGTCTTAGAATGCCATTTCCCTTTCCGTGAAGGATTCTGACTCTTGGCATTCCTACCAGGATAGCATCATCGATGAAGTATTGTACCGCGTTAAGTGCTTCATCGCCTCGCATTCCGCGAACGTCCAGATCCTGGTGAAAGTTGGATTTATGAGAGTCAATGGTCTTTCTGGTTTCCTTACTGATACCGTATGAAGCCAGATTTTCCTTGCGCTCTTCTGTCTTGTCTGCATTTTCAACAGGAGTTGTGGCATGCTCCAGACGGTTCAGGCGCATCTTGGTTCTCATTCCTCCAAATACGGCAGTTGCTGTATCTCCAGTAATGTTTTCTATCTTTCCGATTGTAGTCAGTCCCTTGATGCGCACCGTATCGCCAATCTGAATATCACGTTTACTATCTGCTTGAGTCTTGTTCTGTGCATTCCTCAGTGCTGCTGCAGCCTTTTCCTGATTCTCTTTCTTTTCAGCCTGGCGCTTGGCATGGCGCTCTTTACGTTGTTGAATCTGGGCTATCTTGCGGGCAATTTTGTCATCGGTCTCCTTGGTATCAATTTCTTGAACCTCTTGCTTGAAGGTATCAAGTTCCTGACGGATACGGCGGGTTTCTTCTTTTTCAGCCTGGCTTTCTTTGATTTCCCGGATGGCGTTTTCGATTCTCTTGTTACTTTCTTTCAGAAGTTCTGCGGCTTCTTCTTTTGCCTTTTTGAGAATTGCCTTTCTGCTTCGCTCAATATCCTCTATGTCGTTTTCGTACTTGGAGATTGTTTTCTCCATGTCTTTTTCACGCTGATGGATATTCTGGCGTTTGTTTTCCCAATATCGCTTGTCACGAACAATATCCTGAAGATACTTGTCGCTTTGAATGTATTCAGAACCAACGATATCTGATGCTTCCTTGATTACTTCTTCGGGTAATCCTATCTTTCTTGCAATTTCGATAGCGAAAGAAGAACCTGGTCTGCCGATAGCTAATTGGAAGAGGGCTTTCATCTCATGGCGGTCGTAGAGCATGGCGCCGTTAACCACTCCTTCATGGCTGTCGGCAAAATGCTTCAGGTTCTGATAGTGGGTGGTAATCACACCATAAGCTTGCTGCTTGCAGAACTTGTCGAGTACAGCTTCGGCGATAGCACCACCGATTCCTGGCTCTGTACCTGTACCAAACTCATCTATTAGAATGATGGTCTCGCTATTGGCTGCCTTCATCATATTCTTCATGTTCAGAAGATGAGATGAGTAGGTACTCAAGTCGTTCTCCAGACTCTGTTCGTCACCGATATCAATCATGATGTTTTGGAAAACACCTGTCTTTGAACGCTCACTTACAGGGATGCTCAAACCGCATTGCAGCATATACTGTAATAATCCGACGGTTTTCAGACAGACAGATTTGCCGCCTGCATTTGGACCGGAGATGATGAGAATGCGTTTGTCCTGTGTAAGCATGATATCCAACGGAACTACTTTCTCGTTTTTTTTCTGTAGAGATAGCTGCAATAATGGGTGTATCGCACGGGTCCAGTCTATGTGTGGGTGGTCTTCTACCTCGGGTTCTATGGCTTTGAAGATATCAGCCAGTTTTTGCTTGGCTTGTATCAGGTCAATGATGGCAAGGAAACGGTAACTGTCCAGAATTTCCTTGGAGTATGGGCGTACCTTGTTGGTAAAGTCGGTGAGGATGCGAATGATTTCTTTTCGCTCTTCACCCTCCAGTTCACGTACACGGTTGTTTGCCTCTACCACCTCGGTAGGTTCTATAAAGACTGTTTTACCTGTGGCACTCTCATCGTGTACGATACCTTTGATTTTACGCTTTAGAGTAGGGATGACGGGAATAACCAGTCTGCCGTCACGCAGGGTAGGGGTAACATCTTTTTCTATGATGCCTTCACTTTGTGCCGAGCGCAATATACTATATAAGGTACGTGATATGCTGCCCTCTGTCTTTGCCAGTTCTCTGCGAATCTGAAGAAGTTCAGGGGTTGCGTTATCTCTTATCTTGCCGAATTTGTCAAGTATCTGGTCGATGCGCTGAATCAGTTGTGGAAAAGTAACTACATCTTGCGAAAGGCGATGTAGGGCTGGGTAGGGATACTTTTTCTCTCTTTTCCATCCGTCTTCCGGCTCGTCATCATCATCGCTGTGATTCAATATTTTCACCATATCTGCTATGGTAGATAGTGAACGTCGCAAGTCAAACAGCTCGTCCTCCTCCAGGTGACTGTTTTCTACACGGATACGGAGGATGCTCTCCCTTACATCATAGAAATATTGTAGGGGAAAGTCTTCTACTTCCTCCATCAGTCTGCGGAACTCACGCACCTGCATGAGCCATTCGTTAACTTGTTCTGCATCGCTGCTGAATGCCATCTTGTCTACCTGTTCCTTTCCGAGTGGAGAGAGGCATCTTTCGCGCAGCATCTTGCGGATTTCATTGAATCCTATCTTATTTTCAAAATTATCTGGATATATCATGGGTGCAAAGGTAGTGCAAATCGAAGACAATACAAAATAAAAAAGCATTTTTTTATTTTTATTGTTGAGATTCGGCCTGTCTTATTAGAAAGTAGTGTATTTACCTCTACCAAATGTTTGAACTGTTAAGCGTATTCTGGGTATTTCTGGGGGCAAGTTTCTTCTTAATTCCGGTAAGGTATTTTGCCCAGTTCGCATCAGTTCTTCTGTTCCAGATGTCACCTAAGAATGCAGCTCCGCCAAAGTTCCATGCTCTCAATTGTGGAATATATTCAGGGGTGACACCTCCTAATGCAACTACTCGCTCATTGATGATTCCATTGATGCCTGCTTCCTCTAAGTCTTTGTTAGAGAAGGAATGTTTGTAGCCTTTCTTTGAAATGCTATCAAAGATTGGACTGAGGAAAACATAATGGCAGGCTGGTTTGAGTATCGCACTCTTTTCGTCTTTGTTCTTGGGTGATATAGTCTGGAGAGCTTGTTCTACTTCCTTAAAACTATGGCAGGATTGTGAGATGCTTCCTTGAAAGCCTTCTGGAATCTCGTGGTTTCTTCTGTTAAGATGAATACCATGAAGATGAAATTCCTGACAAAGTTTGAAGTGATCGTGTACTACAATCTTTTTATGCCATTTCTTGTCGATTTCCTGTATCAGTCGCTTACACTCCTCTGTATTTGATTCTGGTTTGCGCAGATGTAGCAGGTCTATACCTGCTTTAAAGAGTTGGTTGATATAGGTTGATTCATTCTCTATAAAATCGGGCAGAGTGATTACTATCCATTTCATATTCGTTGTGATTTTATTTGTTTATATAAAGGTGTTGGCTGTTATTTGATAAACAGTGCCTTGGGTTCATAGAAATGATTCACCGGACCATGACCTTTTCCTATCTGTACATCTTTTCCTGCCAGAATTGCGCCTGAAAGATAGGTCTTTGCCATGGCGATAGCTGTATTCATATCCATTTCTCTTGCCAGATAAGAAGTGATGGCTGAGGATAGGGTACAACCTGTACCGTGGGTATTGCGTGTGTTTACGCTAAGTCCTCGATAACTGGTAATAGGTTTTCCGTCTTCGAAGAGGTAATCAATCTTTTCTGCTCCCTGGAAATGGCCGCCTTTGATGAGTACATATTTACAGCCTAACTTACTGATGGCTAAAGCTGCGTTCTGGATGTCTTCCTTATTCTGTATCTTCATTCCTGCCAGTATCTCTGCTTCCGGGATGTTAGGTGTTAGCAGGGTAGCTAGTGGTAATAACTCCTGTATGAAAATGCTGAGAGCGTCCTCCTGCATGAGTCTGCAACCACTGGTGGAAACCATCACAGGGTCAATGATGAGATGCTGGTATTTCCCTTGGTATCTTTTCAGGGCTTCAGCAATAGCCTGGATAGTGGTACGGTCGTTAACCATACCTACTTTGATGGCATCTGGGTGGATGTCGTCCATCACAGCTTCTATCTGGCCCTTTACTATTTCGGGGTTGATGTCTTGAATGGCATAAACTCCCAGGGTGTTCTGTACGGTAATGGCTGTAATGGCCGATGCGGCATATACGCCTAGTGCTGACATGGTCTTGATGTCAGCTTGTACGCCGGCTCCTCCACAACTGTCTGAGCCAGCTATTGTCATTGCTGTATAATATTTCATAATTCCTATTAACTTCTTGCTTTTCCTCTAAAACTGTTTCTTACCAGGGCTGATTCACAGGTCTCACAGAGATGTTCTGTGGCTTGATGGTGCTTGAAACCTTCTATCATGGCTTGGGCACGGGGTGAAGCCAGAATTTCTTCCAGCGATTGTTCAAGCAGGTTCCCAAGTGCTACATCTCCGTTGTGGTCCAAACAGCAGGGTACCAATGTTCCGTCTGCCAATACGCCTATCTGTTTGAGTAGGGCTTTACAGAAAACTTCTCTTTTTTCTTCTCTGATACCTGATTTCTGATTTCCTTTTCTGATTTCCTTTTCTTCGATATGGTTATCAAAGTTGGGCCATTCGAATTTCCTGTCAAACTCCAGATAGAGATTATTGGCAAGTCTGTAACCGTCAGGTCGTTCTTTCCAGGGTTTGGGGACAAATCTTTCGATGTGCTCCATTACTTCTTCATTTTCCCGGTCTTTTCCTCCTTGGTTCCAAAGTCTGAGAACTATGCAGGTTCCTTTCTTTGCTGCTTGGGTTGAAAAAGTCATCACCTCGTTCATGTAACTGGCAAGCTCTCCCTTGGCATTACTCTCGTGTGAGTGGAGCGAGAGCTGTATTTTGTGGGGAAGTGTGTCAAGGAGAGCCATAGCTTTGGGTAGCAGAGTGCCGTTGGATGTAAGTACGGTTTTGAAACCTTTCTCTCTTGCCATATTGATAAACTCGGGTAGAAGAGGGTGTAGTAGGGGCTCGCCCATAATGTGGAAATATAGGAAACAGACCTTCCCGCGTATCTTGTCGGTGAGCAGGTCGAATTCCTCAGCACTCAACTGTCTTTTCTTCCTTGTATGTTTTGGACAGAAGTGGCAGTTGAGATTACATGTATTAGTGATTTCTATGTAACAGCGATCTATCATTGTCATGTCTTTTCTTGCATATAGCTTACTTTTTAGCAAAGTTACATGTTTTCTTTGATATGACCAAATAATATAGCATAATTTTGCATTTGAAGTCTTCTTGTCATGGATAGTGAATGAATATGAAGGAAATATACAAATACGGAAATAAAAAAAGCCTTCTGAAATTTCTTTCAGAAGGCTCTTGCGGAGAGACAGGCTCTCGAACTTATACTTTCACAGAATATCATAAAACTGCAAACGACTGATAATCAAGTGTAAATTACAATATAGAGTAAAAGTAAATGTTTCTAAATGTCTTTTGCTATCTCAATAATTGGGTGTATATTTGGGTGTAGAATTTCAAACGCACCCAATTATGAATATCAAGCGCAACATCATTTTTGCATTGGAGAGCCGGAAAAAGAACGGTGTGCCAATCGTAGAGAACGTACCCATCCGTATGCGTGTCATCTTTGCCAGCCAACGCATCGAGTTTACAACGGGCTACCGGATTGACGTAGCCAAATGGGATGCAGACAAGCAGCGGGTAAAGAACGGATGTACCAACAAGCTAAAGCAAAGTGCAGCCGAAATCAATACGGACTTGCTGAAATACTATGCCGAAATCCAGAATATTTTCAAGGAATTTGAGGTGCAGGAGGTCATGCCAACGACCCAACAGTTGAAGGAAGCTTTCAACATGAGAATGAAAGACACCAGCGAAGAACAGCCGGAAGAAGCCCCTGTCAGCTTTTGGGAGGTGTTCGATGAGTTTGTAAAAGAGTGCGGTAACCAGAATAACTGGACGGCATCCACCTATGAAAAATTTGCAGCAGTGAGGAACCACCTCAAAGAGTTCAAGGAGGATGCAACGTTCAACTATTTCAACGAGTTTGGATTGAACGAATACGTCAACTTCCTGCGTGACACCAAGGATATGAGAAACAGCACCATCGGCAAGCAAATGGGATTCCTCAAATGGTTCCTGCGCTGGAGCTTCAAGAAAGGACATCATCAGAACATTGCATACGATACGTTCAAACCGAAACTGAAAACCACCTCGAAAAAAGTAATCTTCCTGACTTGGGATGAACTGAACAAGCTGAAAGACTACCAGATACCCAAGGATAAGCAATACCTGGAACGTGTGCGTGATGTTTTCCTGTTCTGCTGCTTTACGAGTTTGCGGTATTCGGATGTTCGCAATCTGAAAAGAAGCGATGTGAAGTCCGACCACATCGAAATAACCACAGTCAAGACTGCCGACAGCCTGACGATTGAACTGAACAAATACAGCAAAGCCATACTGGACAAATACAAGGACATCCATTTCGAGAATTACATGGCTCTGCCCGTCATCAGCAACCAGAAGATGAACGATTACCTGAAAGAGCTGGGCGAACTGGCAGAAATCAACGAGCCTGTACGGGAAACCTACTACAAGGGAAATGAACGTATTGATGAAGTCACACCCAAATACGCTTTGCTCAGTACCCATGCAGGAAGAAGGACATTCATCTGCAATGCGCTGGCTCTCGGAATCCCGGCACAGGTGGTCATGAAATGGACGGGACACAGCGACTACAAAGCTATGAAACCCTACATTGACATAGCGGATGATATTAAGGCAAATGCCATGAACAAGTTTAATCAACTATAAAAGTATCAAACAGTTTCATAGATAGTTACCAATGACTATATTTGTAGAAATTATCATCACAATATGAGCAACAAGGAATCCAACATAGAGAAAACGAATTTTGATGCATTCATACAAGCGGTCGGTTCGGAAATAGAACAGGCACAAGTAAGGCTGATTGTTGCAGCCAATGCACAAATGCTGTTCCATTACTGGAAGATAGGCAATTACATCCTTTATCACCAGCAGCTGCACGGATGGGGAAGCAAAATCATCAAGCAGTTGGCAAAGGCTATCCGACTGCATTACCCTGAAAAGAAAGGCTATTCGGAACGTAACCTTACCTATATGTGCCAGTTTGCAAAAGCATATCCTTTAAGAGCGTTGCAAAGTTTCATAGAAACAGATGCAAGCCTGTCTGTCCCAACCATACAGAGTGTGACCAATGAAGTATTAAAACTGAATGACAAGCAATTTACGCAGGAACTTACTGCGGAAATGCAATCGATTGATTGTCAATCATTAGCAATTACGCAGGAAGTTCCTGCGCAATTTGAAGATGTGGGAAAAACCGTGTCTGCCATTTACAGGATGGGAATCAGGGAAATAGAAGAAGTTTTCTTGACCTCTCCTATAGCCAAAATAAACTGGACAAGCCAAATGACTATACTTGACAGTTCGCTACCTTTAGGTCTAAGCTACTGGTACATGAAGCAGTCTGTGGAAATGGGATGGAGCAGCAATGTATTGAAAATGCAAATTGACAGTGATTTGTATAGCCGACAAATCAGCAACAACAAGGTAAACAATTTCACGACCACACTTCCGGCTCCACAAAGCGACCTTGCCAATTACCTACTCAAAGACCCGTACATCTTTGATTTGGCAGGAGCCAAAGAAAAAGCAGACGAAAGGGATATTGAAGAACAGCTGGTGAAACACGTTACCCGCTACCTGTTGGAAATGGGCAACGGTTTTGCCTTCGTTGCCCGGCAGAAGCACTTCCAAGTCGGAAACAGCGATTTCTTTGCCGACCTGATTCTATATTCCATTCCGTTGCACGCATATATCGTGGTAGAATTAAAGGCTACCCCATTCAAACCGGAGTATGCAGGACAACTGAACTTCTACATCAATGTGGTGGATGATAAACTGAGGGGAGAGAATGACAACAAGACTATCGGGTTGTTGCTATGCAAGGGAAAAGACGAAGTTGTGGCACAATACGCATTGACAGGCTATGACCAGCCCATCGGCATCAGCGATTACCAATTGAGCAAAGCGATTCCCGAGAAACTGAAATCAGCGTTGCCCAGCGTGGAAGAAGTGGAAGAAGAACTGGCCTCTTTCCTTGACAAAGACAATAACACTCAAAAATAGTTGCGTCCATGAAAGATGTAATTACAACGCTGATTCCCCGATACGGAGAATTGAACAGAATATATAAAGACTGGTTTGATAATAAAGGTTTCTCTTTTGAAAAGCAGAAATTCATTACCAAGTTCTATCTGGACTACAATGATGTAACGGTTCTTGAAACAGCCATTCTTGAACTGGTGTTTCATCTTCCACAGGAGCAATACACACTGATTCTGAATAGCCTGAAAAAGGAAGTATGCGAAAACATAAGTTATTACAAGAAAGGATGTATGCCGGATGAACAGACCGTTTACAATATCTGCTTCCGAGTTTCAGAAATCTATAAAGAAGCCATAGAAGAACAGCAATACAAGACGACCAAGCTCCATGCTCCGCTAAACGAAGCATACCACCGATACGATTCCATAGGTTATCGGGAACACACTGCAGAGGATGAAAAGCGTGCGGAAATGGAATATGAACGGTGCAAAGATGAATACGAGGAGAAAAAAAACAAGCTGACCGAACTCTACGATCTGCAAAAACAGACCAGAGAGAAAGCCCTGCAATATGCAAAAAGCCGTTTCAATGAAATCTATCGGCTGGGCTGCCACCTCAAAGAGACATTGGCGAAATATGTATTTGATGAAACAAACGAGCCGGAAGAGCCAGCCGAACAAGAACCAAATGCCCCCAACATACAGGAAGAAGTGCTGGGAACGAAACAGACTGAGTATTTCAATATGGAACTGCTTTCGCTCATTCATGTAACCTGCGTGGGAGAACAGTTCGAGAATATTTCCGAACATGATTTCTATACCTGCATGAACCTGCTACCAAGCGACACCAAACCCCAAATCAGACCGAGAGAAAAAATACGTACCTGCTATCTGATATTCCTGATGAGCGAAAAACTGCCCAAACAGGACAGGGAGAATTGGAAGAGGAATATCCTGAAAATATTGGATATTGAGGAAAGCTACTACAAGTCAAAGTACAAAGAGCCTGTTTCCGATTTCCCCAGTGACAGCAACCGGAAATTTGCCAAAGAAATGGATGGTATATTCCGATAATCTGTGATATGCCCTGACATTTTACGAAACAACCACTTTTACCACTCAAATTAAATTTTTGAGTGGTATTTTTATTATCTGATATTCAGATAAATAACAAGATATTCCATTTATATCAACCACATCCTTACCACTTACAACCCTACCTAATTTTGCATCGTTCGAGAACAGAGATAACAGCCAGTGCGCAGGGCTGATTGTTAAACGACTAAATAGATTGAACGATGAAAAATCTTCAAGAATTATTATCAAAACCCGTCTGGCAGATGACAGGTGAAGAGTTCATATTCCTAAGTAAGCACGCTTCCCGTCAAACGGAAACGCAGCCACAGCCCATTACAGACACAGAAAGAAAATATGTGTACGGAATACTGGGCATAGCCAAACTGTTCGGGTGCAGCCTACCCACCGCCAACCGTATCAAGAAAAGCGGAAAGATTGACAAGGCAATCACTCAGATAGGACGTAAGATTATCGTGGATGTTGAGCTTGCCCTTGAACTGGCTGGAAAGAAAACAGGAGGACGGAAATAACGGGAGGCATGGCTATGGACTATATGAAAGAGACTAAGGAAATATCGGCTGAAGAAGCCATAATCCTTTGGCAAGCCTCACGTTTGAGCCTGTCGAAAAGTTATGAGAAAGCACCTGAAATCCTTAAAGTACATGATTCTGTCATTGGGACATTGGGTAATTTCAGCGCATCCATCGGCAAAGCCAAAAGTAAAAAAACGTTCAATGTATCGGCTATCGTAGCCGCTGCATTGAAGAACGGCACAGTGCTGCGGTATGTGGCTGAACTGCCTGAAGATAAGCGGAAAGTGCTTTATGTTGATACAGAGCAAAGCCCTTACCATTGTCTGAAAGTCATGACGCGCATTTTGCGAATGGCTGGTTTGCCAGATGATAGGGACAATGAGAATCTTGAATTTCTTGCCTTAAGAAAATACACGCCTGAGCAGCGTATCAGGATTGTGGAACAGGCTATTTACAATACACCTGAAATCGGTCTTGTAATTATAGACGGCATACGGGATATGGTGTATGACATCAACAGCCCCAGTGAATCAACACGCATCATATCCAAGCTGATGCAGTGGACGGACGACAGGCAGATACATATCCATACGATACTGCATCAGAACAAAGGGGATGAGAACGCAAGAGGGCACATTGGTACGGAGTTGAACAACAAGGCGGAAACCGTATTGCAGGTAGAAAAGGACAAGGGCAACGGTGACATCAGCCATGTTTCAGCCATTCACATCCGGGCAATGGACTTTGAGCCTTTCGCATTCCGTATCAACGACAAAGCCCTTCCCGAACTCATTGAGGGATACAAACCTGAAACAAAGAAGCCGGGAAGACCCGAAGAAGAGAAGTTCGACCCTTACAGGCATATCACCGAGCAGCAGCACCGTATCGCATTGGAAGCCGTTTTCGGGCTGAAAGGAATACGGCTACAAGGAACTGGAAGATGCCTTAATCAAGACCTATATGTCAGTGGGTGTAAAGCTGAACCATAAAAAGGCGGTATCGCTCATCACCATGCTCCGCAACAAACGGATGATAGTGCAGGAGACAGGCAGAAAATACACATTCATGCCTGACTTCCACTATTAGCCCATTTCCCTGCAATCACTTCACTTTATTCTCGGGGTGTATATATTAGGAATATAGTGAAGTGCTTGGGGAATGGGACTAAATCACTTCACTTTATTACCGTATCCTATATATACGAGAATTTAGTGAAGTGATTATAGACCGTACTTCCTAAAAAGGTACGGGCAAAAAGAAAAATAAACCAATTCACCAACTACTAAAACAATCATTTTATGGATATACAGACAGCCAAGCAAATCAGAATAGCGGATTATCTGCATAGTTTAGGATATTCTCCCGTCAAGCAACAAGGTGTCAATCTGTGGTATAAATCACCGTTAAGGGAAGAAGCCGAAGCCTCGTTCAAGGTAAATACCGAACGTGAACAATGGTATGACTTCGGTTTGGGTAAAGGTGGTGGTATCATAGAACTGGCTGCACACCTGTACGCTACCGACCATGTACCTTACATCTTGAAACGGATAGCAGAGCAGACACCGCACGTGCGCCCGGTATCTTTCTCTTTTGGAAAGCAAAACTCTTCCGAGCCGAGCTTCCAACAGTTGGAGATTGTTCCGCTGTCATCTACTGCCCTGCTTGCCTACTTACAAGGTAGAGGAATTAACATAAAACTGGCGAAAAGAGAATGTAGTGAAGCACGTTTCACTCACAACGGCAAGCGGTACTTTGCCATCGCCTTTCCCAATGGTTCGTGTGGATATGAAATCCGCAACCGCTATTTCAAGGGCTGCATCGCCCCAAAGGAAATCTCCCACATCAGGCAGTCGGGAAAAGCGAGGAATACCTGTTATGTGTTCGAGGGATTTATGGACTACCTCTCCTTTTTGACATTGAGACAAGAGAGCTGCCCAAATTATCCGGAATTGGACGGGCAGGACTACATTGTATTGAACTCCGTATCGAATGTAAACAAGGCTCTCTATCCGTTGGGCAATTACGAACGCATCCACTGCTTTTTCGACAACGACCATGCAGGACTGGAAGCACTCCGGCAAATCCGCATGGAATACGGCAGAGAGCGGTACCTCCGGGACGCTTCGCAGATTTACAGAGGATGCAAGGACTTGAACGAATACTTACAGAAACAGATTGAAAGAAAAAGGCAGCTCCAGTCCGCCAAAGGGGTGCGCAGCCAATCACCGGAGAAGAAGAACGGCTTCCGGTTATAGCCCACTATAACTACACGCTCCGCTTTCGTAGTTGTGGGCTCTCCCGGGGATTAGGGCTTTGCCCTAATGACCCACTCAGGGCGTTTCACCCCTGAGAACCCCGAGCAAAGAGTGACCCTCTCTTTGCAATCTCCGCTTATGGGTTACCCCTAAGAACCCCTCTGCGAAAGCGAGCAAAGTAAATCAATTGTAAACAAAGGAAAGAAGCTATGGCAACAAAATCAAGCATACATATCAAGCCTTGCAACATCGCATCGAGCGAGGCACACAACCGAAGGACTGCCGAGTATATGCGTAACATCGGGGAGTCCAGAATCTATGTCGTTCCCGAACTTTCCACCAACAACGAACAGTGGATAAATCCCGACTTCGGCACTCCCGAACTGCGAACTCATTATGACAATATCAAGCAAATGGTCAAGGAAAAGACCGGACGTGCCATGCAGGAAAAGGAAAGGGAACGCAAGGGAAAGAATGGAAAGATTATCAAGGTGGCGGGATGTTCACCCATCCGTGAAGGAGTATTGCTTATCAGACCGGACACCACACTGGCTGATGTACGCAAATTCGGTGAAGAGTGCCAAAGACGCTGGGGCATCACTCCGCTACAGATTTTCCTGCATAAAGACGAAGGGCATTGGCTGAACGGTCAGCCGGAAGCAGAAGACAAGGAGAGCTTCCAAGTCGGTAACAGATGGTTCAAACCAAATTATCATGCTCATGTCGTATTCGACTGGATGAACCATGAAACTGGAAAGAGCCGAAAGCTCAATGACGAGGATATGGCAACCATGCAGACCCTTGCTTCCGATATTCTCCTGATGGAACGTGGACAGGCAAAAGCTGTCACAGGTAAAGAGCATCTGGAACGAAATGATTTCATCATTGAGAAGCAGAAAGCCGAACTGCAACGTATAGAGGAAACCAAGCGACACAAGGAACAACAAGTAAGCCTTGCCGAACAGGAACTCAAACAGGTAAAAGCAGAGATACGCACGGACAAACTAAAGAAAACAGCCACCAATGCTGCTACCGCCATAGCAAGCGGTGTAGGTTCTCTTTTCGGAAGCGGTAAGCTGAAAGAACTGGAACATCACATCGAGCAGCTACATCAGGAAATTACCAAACGGGACAAAGCTACTGATGAATTAAAAATTCAGATACAACAAATACAGGAACAGCATAGCAGACAAATTCGTAATCTTCAAAGAATACATAATCAAGAACTTGAAGCCAAAGACAAGGAAATATCACGATTGAGCACCTTGCTTGAAAAAGCCCACAAATGGTTTCCCATGTTCAAAGAGATGTTGAGAATGGAAAAATTATGCGCTGTTATCGGGTTTACCAAAGACATGATAGAAAACCTCTTGACAAAGAAAGAATCCATACAATGTAGTGGCAAAATTTATTCCGAAGAACACAGGTGGAAATTTGACATCAAGAATGATATTTTTAGGGTTGAGAAACATCCGATGGATAGTGGTAAGCTTATGCTGACCATAAACCGACAACCCATAGTACAATGGTTTAAGGAACAATGGGAAAAGTTACAGCAGAATCTACGTAACTCGGTGCAGAGAGAGCAAAAATCCAGAGGATTTAGAATATCAATACTGCGTTAAATTAATATTTAATCGTCTGTAAATCAATAACTTATATTAAGAAATTCTTATGAAAACTTAACTATAAAAAGTTGGTCAAGTCGCTGATTTTCAGTAACTTTGCAAATCACGACAAACGCAAAATTATATGAATACAGGACTTGACCAATATATGGATATCTTTAAAGATGCAGTTGAAGATTCGGCTGCAAAGTTAACAAAAAGTTTCGAGAAAATACTCATCGAGGTGATAATTTTGTTCATGGTAATACCAAGAAAGATAAATTTCACCCAAATGGGGAGGTATGGCTCGCATGTTGAGCAAACCTATCGCAACGCATTCGGCTTAAAAAGTCGAAAAGCATTGACTGGCTCAAACTTAATGCCTCACTTGCCAAGCGCTTCTTTGGTAAACAGGGAAGATGGGCTATTGCCATTGATCCCAGCTACATCAGCAAAGCTGGCAAGAAGACTCCACATATCGGTCGTTTTTGGTCGGGATGTGCACAGTCTGTTAAACATGGTCTCGAAATCATGGGTATTGGCCTCATTGATATTGATGCCAAAGACTGCATGATGTTAAAAGCACACCAGTCGCTAAGTAATAAAGAACTGAGTCTTAGAAACAAGACAATGGTAGATTTCTATATCGGCGTCATTAAGCGTTACCGCAAGGAACTTCTCAAACTCTCAACCCTCATAGTTGCAGATGCTTACTTCTCTACAAGTACATTTGTTAATGGGATAAAGAAAGAAGGGTTCTCTTTGATAAGCCGCTTTCGTGACAATGCTTGTCTCTTTTATGTCTATGCTGGTCCACGTACAGGAAAACGTGGTCGCCCAAAGACCAAGGATGGCAAGATTGATATGAAGAATCTTGACCTCACTCGAATGGAGAAGATGGAGATGAAAGATATAGAAGGAACAGCTTATACTTTGATAGCCTATTCCAAGGCACTCAGGTGTAAAGTTAGACTTGTCATCTGGCAGATGCCGAATGGCAAGAAGAAACTATTCTTCTCTACAGACACCTCACTTTCGGGTGAAGAAGTACTTCTTTATTATAGAACCAGGTTCCAGATCGAATTTTGCTTTCGTGACGCCAAAGGCTATACTGGTCTTATGGACTGCCAGGCTCGCGATAAGTGGAAACTCGATTTTGCTTTCAATGCTTCGTTCACATCACTAAATGTTGCCAAGGTAACTATGAAGGAGATGGGAATGGAATATTCTATGTCTTCATTCAAGTCACTGATGACCAACATTTATCTGGTGAAACGAATTTTTAAAGCAAGCGGGTACACCCCGAACCGAACTTTAATTAGCAAGATTTTCAAAGATCTCTCGTGCTTACAGCGTATAGCTGCTTAGCACATTATTGAATTATTAACTAGGGTGTCCAGTTCTGTGTTCCAGTTTTTAGTATCAAAAACAATGTAATAACCATCTAAGTCATTGATAATCATTCGCTAAATAAACTATAATCTTGTGCGAATCTACATCAGACTTTTTGATAGTTAAATTTGTCTTATATTTTGTGCTTAATTTACTGATTTACAGTGTGCTAAGTTGCTAAAACATAATCAAAAACGAGAACATGGAACTGGACACCCTAATTATTAACGAACTATTGAGAATATAGAATAGCCTATTATTAATAAAATCAAGTATCTATGCATCCAAACAGATTGTTTTTATTACAGAATCAAAATCCTAAGAATTTATAAAAAATGAAGCCTAAAGAAGTTTTGGAAAAATGGATAGATTGCTTTAACAAAGCAGATGCTTATCATATAGCAGAGCTGTATGCTACTAATGCAGTAAATCATCAAGTCGCAAACGAACCAATAATAGGTAAAGAATCAATCTACAAAATGTTTGTGAATGAATTTGCCACTGCTAAAATGGTTTGTATGGTGGAAAATATTTTTGAAGATGGCGAATGGGCTATCATGGAATGGAAAGACTCTCTTGGACTTCGTGGATGCGGATTTTTTCATGTAAAAGATAACAAAATCGTCTTTCAAAGAGGGTATTGGGATAAACTTTCATTCTTGAAGCAACACAATCTTCCAATTGAATAAGTACTATCAGAATACGGACTGGGAAATTGAAATACCCAGTCCGAGTTATATAATGAATTTTACTTGTTAAACTATTTAAAGTCAGTTGGATAACAAACCATACCTTTCACATTCTCAGTAGCTCCAGGTATTAATTCAGCCACCATGCAATATTCATGAGAGACTTCGAAAGGAAATTCAATTCCTAAATCGATAGCCTTGCGATAGCCAAATCGAGGATAATACTCTTTATGCCCCAATACGACTGCTGTGCCGTAACCCAAAAGTGCTGCCCTCTGATGGGCTTACTGAATCAACATCCCCCCCCAATTCCCTTACGCTGGAATTCCGGCAAGACTGCCAATGGAGCTACACTCAGGGATGTGACAGACTGGGTGTCACTGTCTATCTTTACTTCTGTAAGTAAGATATACCAGACAATTTGTTTTTCTGTCATTTTCTTGTTCTTATCTAATTGTTAGGCTCATTGTTGTTATACATTGTTTAATTATAGATAAATCGTGAATATCCTTCTCTCTTAAATCGTAGCCCGAATGGAATACTTGTTGCCCTTTTGCAGAAATGCAAGGGATGCTTCTGCCTTCAAAGACTGCTGTTCCAAAATAGTCCGGTTGAAATTCATACCAGCCTCCATCCAAGTCGGCTTGTTTGGAAGTGCCGTCCGCATTCAAGACAAAAGGATGGATATCAATATAGCCTAATTCTTTGCTATACAGTTCCATACGGGTGGGCAACCAATTTGTTTCAATTTGATATCCTCTCTCCTGCAAAAGATCAAGGAGTTGGTCTGTATAATTGGCATCAAAATCAATGTCAATATCTCTATGCAAGCGGGTTTGCTGTCCGTACAAGACATCCACTCCCCAGCCTCCATCCAACCAAAACTGCATGTCCAGGCTTTCCAACAAGTCCAAAACTTGAAATAACTCTGTAATCGTAGTGTGTTCTTTCTTTGTCATACCTTAATTCCGCAACACTATAGTTTAATATTATTTATAAGTGCCTGAGCAACAAAAAGCTACCCAGGATTTTGCCATGTCAGAATTTTCACTTACCTTAGTGTTGCGAAAAGAAGACAAGCAAAACTCTAATATGACATGGCAAAGATACAAATAAAATCTGAGAAACTCACTCCTTTTGGGGGAATTTTTTCGATTATGGAGCAATTTGATGCTCTTTTAGCTCAAACCATAGATTCCACCTTGGGATTGAGATGCACTATGTTTGGTTATCAATATAGAGATTCTACGCTCTCTGATGTGCGTATATCTTTGTGGTGGCTCATGTATTGAGGATGTTACAACTCACCTGATGAAACATTTGTCTCTTCATCCAACTCTTCGCACTTGCAGCGCAGACACCATATTACGTGCTATCGAAGAACTGACTTTTAAGAGCATCACCTATAAGTCTGCTTCTGGCAAATCCTATGATTTCAATACTGCAGACAAGATGAACTGCTTACTGGTCAATGCCCTGCTTGCTACTGGTCAATTGAAATCCGGTCAAGAGTATGATTTTGACTTTGACCATCAGTTCATTGAAACAGAGAAGTATGATGCAAAACCAACCTACAAGAAGTTCTTGGGCTATAGTCCAGGCGTAGCTGTCATTAACGACATGATTGTTGGTATTGAAAATAGAGACGGCAACACAAACGTACGCTTCAACCAAAAAGGAAACTTTGGAAAGAATCTTCAAGCGATTGGAGGCTTCGGAAATATATATTTCTCGTGCCCGCATGGATTGCGGCTCATGTTCGGAGGAAATCGTAGATATGGTAGAGGCTCATTGCAGGCATTTTTATATTCGTGCCAACAGATGCTCTTCTTTCTACGATTCCATGTTTGCCTTAACTGGATGGAAAAACTGTTGAAATCAACGGTATTGAGTTTGAGTTGAATTCTATCCTTGTTGAGAAATGGAAAGGAAAACCGTATCGTCTTGTCATACAGAGACAAAGGCGAATAGATGGATACCTTGACATTTGGGAAGGCGAATATACCTACAGATGTATACTGACTAACGATTACAAGTCGAGTGCAAGAGACATCGTGGAATTCTACAATCTTCGTGGTGGCAAGGAACGCATCTTCGATGACATGAACAATGACTTTGGCTGGAATCGATTGCCAAAATCGTTCATGGCACAGAATACTGTATTCCTGCTTATGACAGCTCTCATCAGAAACTTCTACAAAGCTATTATGCAGAGATTGAAAACCCATGAATTTGGATTGCGTGCCACCAGCAGAATCAAGACCTTTGTGTTCAAGTTCATCTCTGTTCCTGCGAAATGGATTAAGACATCACGTAGGCATGTATTGAACATTTACTCAGACAACAATGCTTATGCCAACCTGTTCAAGACAGACTTTGGTTAAAGACCATGCTTTTCTGGTTAAACCAGCGTATTACCTCAAGTCGCTTTATGGGGTAAGGGGATTTTGTGTCTGCGACATTTCTGTTGTGCAAGAAATATGTACAATAAAATGAATTTTGTCGCTTTGCAAGCAAAATCCCACTAAACCCTATAGGTTGCGGATTTGAGGTCATATAATAATTCTTTAATAAATAATACTATGCGTAATTATCCAACTGCTTGATTGAAGAAATAAAATTTGCACCCACTCCAATCAGAAAGATAACCCATCCGCTGATCATAAAGACGGATGTGATACCCCATGCTTCCACCCAATATCCTGAAGCTACGATACCCAGCATTGATGGAAAGGTACTCAAACTAAAGATGAGAGAAAAAGTCCGTCCAAGCATGTCCGAAGCCAAGTTCTGCTGAATAATAGCGATGAAAAGCGCATGGTAAATGGAATAGGCTATGCCTCCTGTAAATGTTAGGCAAACAAAACCTATAAATGCGCTTGATGGTAAATAACTGGCGCTAATCAGATACAATCCCAATATCACATAAGCCGTATGCATCACTAATGTTTGCTTGCTTTTCAAAGCCTTACAGGCAAGTACTAAACCGCCCAACAATGCCCCTGAGCCCCAACCCATTTCCACAACTCCCATTTGCAAAATGTTTCCGTTGAAATGCAGAAGCGTCATAAAAGGAAATAACGTAAAAACAGGCATAAGGACAAAAGTCACCAGCGTAAAAAAGCATACGAATAAAGGCAAAATGCCCATTGTACGCCGCAAGGTATGCCAACATTCCGTCAGTTCTTTTTTGAAATCTGGAAGAACTTTCGTTTTTTGAAGAGAAGGAATCTGGACACAAAGTAAGGTCAGACAAGCAGCAACAGCTCCGATCACATCTATGAGCAGAATATACTGTATGGGAAGCCAAACAACGAGGCTTGCCCCTACAACGGGAGCTATCACCTCACTGAAGGATTGAATGGAATGGTACAAACCTGATACCCTGACAAGATGGTGCTTGGGAACCAGTAGAGGGATGCTTGCCTGTAAAGCAGGTGCATGAAACGTACTGCCTATTGAACGACAAGCAGTCAATAGATAAAAAAAAGAAAGGTCTTTATAACCCTTGGTTATCACAATAAAAAGACATAGGGTACAGAACGCGATGAACAAGTCCGAATAAAACATCGTTTTCTTTCGATTCCATCTGTCAACATAGACCCCGGCAAACAAGCCTAATACAAATTGTGGTAAAAATCCAGCTAAAATAGCCAGAGATAAAGCTGTCGGGGATTTAAATTCGTTGCTAATCCAAAAAATAATGGAGAAGCCAACAATCGTACTTGTTAAAATAGATATGAGTTGGCCTATTCCTATCACGGCCAAAGTTGATTTCCAATGATTCATTGTGCTAATATTTCATGCGTTTATAGATAAGTACTTTCGTACATTAAGCAAAACGAAATTCTATCCACACAAAAAACTTGTATTATAATCCACTCCTGACGTTGGAATACAATAACAAATACTTTCAGGACGATGTAAAGTCCTGAAAAATCAAACTGAATGGATAGATAAATATTAGTCTTTTCTCATCGGATTCTTTTAATATCGCTACTCTTTTATTATGTAGTGGTTGTATTATCTTAAATAAAACAAAAACACCGACTTTACATTCTTGGGTGTAAAACTGGGTGTTTGTTTTGCAATCTGCTGATTTTCAGCGTTTGTTGCGGAGAGAGAGGGATTCGAACCCCCGGTACCTCTCGGTACGACGGTTTTCAAGACCGTTGTAATCGACCACTCTACCATCTCTCCATTGTTTTAGTCTGGATGACTATAGCTTGGTTTTCTTAAGCGGTTGCAAAGGTACTACTAATTTCTGGTTCCACCAAATTTTTCGCCAACTTTTTTTCATTTTTCTTCAAAAAAATGCATTTTGGGGGCTAATAAGTGGCAAAATCGGCAAAAAATAGAGAGGTAAGGCTGAAAAAGACAATAAAAAAGGGCTACCGCCGTAGCCCCAATCTTGATAACCTTAAATCTAATACTATGAAAAACACACCGCAAAAATACGAAATAAATCTATTCGTTATGTCAAAAGAATAGAAAATCTTTATTTTGAAAGGGTGCTTTAATATTTTTTTAACCTTAGAGGTAACCTTTCTGCTTAAACTCTTCCATCAGTGGCAAGGCTAAAATCTTGGCATCAGGATGTGGTGCACCGGTAGTACCTAATGCGCGAAGGTCGAAGAAATGTTTCCAGTCACTCACGAAAGCGGTATGAACCAGTTCTGTGTTGCAGTCCAATGGTAGGATGGCTCGTGCTTCCTGTGGCTTGCAACCTGCCTCTATCAGTTTCATGTAGGCATATTCGGCAGCCTGATTGGCGAATATCCAAGTTGTGAGTTTACTCCATTCTGCAGTTCTTCCTTCTGCAATGTCAGCACACATATCTTCTATTCGGTAGTCGCTGGGATCTTGTGAACCATCGAACCCTTCTGCTTCTACCCATGTAGGCAGGTTGATGGTAATCTCGTTATCAAACTTATTCTTCGAATAGTTGCAGTATCGGGTACTCTGCTCTGCCATAGAGTTGGCACGATGACGGTTATATTCTCGGGTTATGGAAATCTGAGTAGTAAAATGAACGGTAATACGGAGTTCGTGCTTACCTTCTTCATAGTTGCTGAGGTACTTCAAATCATCCATCGCTTTGTTTTCTGCCAATACTCGGAGATTGGTTGTAATATAGTCTTTGCCGTCTAAAGTTTTCAGACGTGAGAACTTGTTGTGGGTATAAAGCGGCAACTCTCCATGTTTGCATACCAGATACACACGGTTCCATGTTCCAGCATGGCAAAGTGTTCACTCTGCACCATCCGATCCACGAAAGGTTTGGCAGAATTCACAGTGGTATTATTCTCACTTTTATAGCATACTCTTCCTGCTCGTTCTATCTGCTGGTAGATACCGAGCTTACCTGGTTTCTGTAACCAGATTTCATACGATGGTCTTTGTATTTTCATTTCTTTTTGTTTTTTTATTCTGTCTGCAAAGGTACATTATTTTGTGCATACGGCAAAATAATTCATGCCTTTTTTCGTCTTATATATAATTAAGGTGTAATAATTAGTAAATATGGAGATAAAACCAATAGCATATTTTCGTTCTCCCTTCAGTAGCAAGTTTGGCATACCCAAACAGGCTGGATTGGTAGCAGAACTGGAAGGACAGATTGTTTTTGAACCCGAATTTCGTAACCCTGATGCGCTGCGTGGCATGGAAGGCTTTGATTATCTTTGGCTGATTTGGGAATTTTCTGCCAATAGGCACAAAGCGCACAGTCCGGTTGTTCGTCCTCCTGTGTTGGGAGGCAATGAGAAAGTGGGTGTCTTTGCCACTCGAAGTCCTTTCCGTCCCAATAATATAGGTCTTTCATCGGTAAAAATTTCTCATATCGAATGGGAGACTCCTCATGGTCCTGTCATTCATGTTAAGGGGGCTGATCTAATGGACAAGACACCGATATTTGACATCAAGCCGTATGTGGTGTATGCCGATTCTCATCCTGGGGCAAGGAGCGGTTTTGTTGATGACCGCAAATGGCAGAAACTTGATGTAGAGATTTCTGAAGATGTAGACAGGCATCTGCGTCTGCAGGGATTGAATGCAGAAAAGATTGAAATATTGAAAGAGGTACTTGCCCAAGATCCCCGTCCGCATTACCAGAAAGACCCTCATAAGGTCTATGGAATGCCTTATGAGGGTCTTGATATTCATTTCACAGTTTGCGATCATACGCTTACTGTTGTCAAGTAGACTTCTTGAATGTTGAGTAGAAAACTTACTTTGCGAAACTTTCGAAACGTACGTTTTCCATCTGAATTTTGCAGGCAGCATCGATATTCTTGGCTTCCTTGGTGTAGAAGATATTGGAGTTCTTGATGGTGATATCGTGTACCATACCTTCTGCACCATGTGCTTCAACACCAGTTTCGCAACCTCGTACGTAGATATCGCTCATGTGGATGTCCTGAAAGTTTGGCAGGAATTCCTGTTTTACAGGAGCGGTCTGTTTCTTGGCACCTACGTGGTTGTCAAAATAAGTGGTCTCAAAGGTGATGGCTGCATCCTTGATATCGGTCATGTAGATATGGTCGATATAGATGTTCTCTGATGTTCCACCTCTCTTCACTGCACTTTTAAAGCGTAAACCGGTATCTGTTCCCTGGAAAGTATTGTTGCGAACAACAATATTCTTCATGCCACCAGAGAACTCGCTGCCGATAACAAAACCTCCATGGGCATGGTATACGGTGTTGTCCTGGATATTGATGTTTTCACAAGGACCTGCTGCCACACCTGCTGCGCCTGCGCCACCCTTCATGCAGATACCATCATCACCAGCATCTATCACATTGTTTACGATGAGTACATCCTTACAGCTTGAGATATCAATCGCATCACCGTTCTGGGCATTCCAAGGACATTTTACGGTGATTCCGTCGATAATCACATTCTTGCATCGGGTAGGGATGATATGGAATTTAGGACTATTCAGAAGTGTAACTCCCTGTACGAGCACATTCTCGCAACTGGTGAATCTGATCATGTGTGTTCGGGTTTTCTCCTGTTCGTCCATATTCTCAGCCACATTAGGTTCGTGCTTCAGGTTGAAAGGATACCAGATGTCACCCTTCTCATTCAGTGTTCCGCCCATAGTCTGGAATTCTTTCCATTCTACGTCACTAACCTTACTGCGCTTTACCGGTCTCCACCATTCTCCGTTTCCGTCAATGGCCCTCGCCTGTGATAGAAATATTTTTTTCTCTTGCTGGCATTGATGGCTGGAGTAGCACGGCTTTCTTTCTTTCCTGTGGTCTTGTCTATCTTGAAATGATCATTCTTGTCTTCAGAAAGAACGATGATGGCATTCTTTTCCAGATGCAGGTCAATATTGTCCTTCAGTGAGATGAGACCGGTGAGGTAGATACCTGCAGGCACATTAAGATGACCGCCGCCCATCTTGTTCAGTTTGCTGATAGCTTTGGCAAATGCCTGGGTATTCATGGTGAGTCCATCACCATTACCGCCACATTCTAAGATACTGACATGATTGTCAGGGATGCAAGGCAATGTTGGTTGCTGCATCTGAACTGGTAAGTTCTGATAATACTTACTGTAATCTTTGGCATTGGCTGTCACAAATGAGAAACAGACCAATAAAGCTATTAAAATCTTCTTCATAAGCTTTTTAAGTTTAGTTTGTTTAATAAATTCTATACTTTGTCTTGTTTGTAATATCTGTTACCTTAAGGTATGGATATAAAAAAAGACGGCCCTAACCACAGTTAGTAACCGCCTTTTATGAAAGGAGGAGTGGTACCACCAGGAATCGAACCGGGGACACAAGGATTTTCAGTCCTTTGCTCTACCAACTGAGCTATGGCACCATCTTGCTTTTTGCGGTTGCAAAGGTACAATAAATATTTTAATTGAGCAAGAGAAAACGAAATATTTTCTCTTGCTTAATGTTTATTAACAAAATATCCCCTTGCTTGAAATTAATCTTTCAGCGGATTCCAACCTTGTGCTTTCAGCTCAAATTCCTGTCCGTCTCTGGTAATGAGGAACTTGCCCAGATTTTCTTTGGTGATGTAGCCAATCTGCCTTACACCCTCCATTGCCTCAATCTTCTCGTGGTCACCGATAGGTACGGTAAAGAGAAGTTCATAATCTTCGCCACCATTCATAGCACAGGTGGTAAGGTTCATATTGAATTCTTCTGCCTGCACGGCTGTCTGGTAGTCGATAGGTATGTTCTTCTCATATACTCTGCATCCGCAATGACTCTGTTCGCAGATATGCATCAATTCACTGCTCAGACCATCGCTCACATCCATCATGGCGGTAGGACGGATACCTGCCTCACGCAGTTGTGCTATCACATCTCCGCGTGCCTCAGGCTGCAGTTGTCTTTCCAAGAGATATTCCTTGCCGGCGAAATCAGGCTGGAAGTTGCGCATATTCTCTAAGTCTCTGTTCAGAAGAGCCAGTTTCTCGTTGTCACCATTTGCTTTAGCCTCAGCCATCTTCTTTCGGATATCTTCTATCTGTCCGTAGTATACAGCCTTTTCGCGTTCCAGCAGTTGAAGTCCCATATAGGCACCGCCCAAGTCACCCGACACACAGATCAGGTCTGTTTCCTTGGCTCCGTTGCGGTATACGATTTCTTCTTTTGCTGCTTCTCCGATACAAGTAATACTGATGGCTAAACCGGTGAGAGAAGAGGTAGTATCACCTCCCACGATATCTACTCCCCATTTGTCACATGCCATTCGAAGACCCTTATAGAATTCATCAATGTCTTCTACTTTGAATCGTTTACTCAATGCTATGCTTACTACCATCTGACGTGGGGTTCCGTTCATAGCAAAGATATCACTGATGTTTACCATTGCACTCTTGTAACCCAAGTGAACCATGTCAATATAGGTAAGGTCGAAATGTACGCCCTCCATCAGCATATCTGTAGTCATGAGCACCTCCTTGTCTGGATAATGCATCACGGCACAATCGTCGCCTACACCATAAACTGTAGACTCGTTTTTCTTTTCATAACCTTTGGTGAGATGGTTTATAAGACCGAATTCACCTAACTTTGAGATATCCAAAATAAATAATAGTTTATAATTTATACTTAAGATCTGCGGATGATTTCTCGCATAATCTCTGTCATCTTAGGCTGTGCGGCATTGGCTGCAATCTGCACCTCCTCATGACTGACTTCTACAGGTACATCGAAACCGCCAAGATCGGTGATGATGCTGATGCCGAAAACTTTGATTCCACAATGGCGGGCAACAATCACTTCAGGTACAGTACTCATACCTACAGCGTCACCACCCAATACACGATACATACGATACTCTGCCGGTGTCTCGAAGGTAGGTCCCTGAACGCCAACATATACACCATGCTTTGCATCAATTCCCTTCTCCTTAGCGATATCGTCGGCAAGGTCGCGGAGTTTCTTGTCGTATGCTTCGTGCATATCCGGGAAACGTGGACCGGTAGGGAAGTTCTTTCCGCGCAATGGATGTTCTGGGAAGAAGTTGATGTGATCATCGATAATCATCAGGTCTCCAATCTGGAATTCCGGATTCATACCGCCCGAAGCATTGCTTACAAAGAGGGTTTCAATGCCCAACTCGTACATCACACGTTCTGGGAAGGTTACAGCCTTCATGTCATATCCTTCATAGTAATGGAATCTTCCTTCCATAGCCATGATGTCTTTACCTCCTAACTTACCGAAAATCAGTTTGCCTGCATGACCTTGAACGGTAGATACTGGGAAGTTTGGTATTTCACTATATGGAAATTCATAACTGTCAGTTATTTCTGAAGCTAATTGTCCGAGACCGGTTCCCAGTATGATTGCTGTCTTCGGACTTGTTGTCATCCTTTCTTTTAGCCAGGATGCTGTTTCTTGAATTTTTTCGTACATAGCTAATGATTTTGTCGTTAAAAATATCTTCTTGTTCCAGCATGAAACTTACCTTGATAGGCAGTTCGTATATGCTTTTCTTAACTATTTCATAGAGTCCATCTGTCTCTTTTAGTCTCACGGCATCTTTCTCTGTCGTGATAATCAGACGGGGTTCTGGCATCTGTTCAAACGCCTCGTTGATGCGTGTGATGTCTTTATTCTTGAAGCGATGGTGATCACCGAAACTCAGCGACTGCATACTCTTGACCATTGGCTTCAGGTCGTGTTCCATCTGCTTAGGCGATGCGATACCAGTAACCAGCAGAGCATGGTAGTTTTTCAACTCCTCCTTGGCTATCTGCTGGTCTTCGAAAACTCCCTTTGGCGTATCATAGTTGATGCAGGTGAAGTAGAGCTTCTGGAAAGGGTAAAGGTCCATAGCCTTGGTGAGTACTCGAAATTCCATTGGCTTCAGGTCCTTTGGACATTTAGTGATAATCACAATGTCTGCACGGTTCTTACCGCTTAGAGGTTCTCTCAGTCTTCCTGCTGGCAACATCTTGTCATAGATGATCAGACGGTGGTAATCTACCAGCAGAATGTTGATACCTGGCTTTACATAGCGATGCTGAAAGGCATCATCCAGTAATACTACATCTACATCCTTGGTCGGTTCTTCATTCTGCAACTTTTCGATTCCTCTCACACGCTTAGCGTCTACGGCTACATAGATATCGTCAAACTTGCTGTGCATCTGGAAGGGTTCATCGCCAATCTCTGACATTGTCGTATCTTTATCTGCCAGCACATAGCCACTGGTCTTTCTTTTGTAACCACGTGATAGCACAGCTATCTTAACCTTGTCGTGTAACAAGCGTATCAGATACTCCACATGGGGAGTCTTGCCCGATCCGCCCACCGTGATGTTACCCACAGAAATGATCGGGATTGAGAATGACTGACTCTTTTTCAGTCCGATATCGAAGAGCCAATTGCGAAATCTGACCATGCCGCCATAAATCCAACTCAGTGGTAGCAGCCAGTCGTTGATCTTGATAAGATCGCCTTCTGTTCTCATGTCTGTTTCCTTTCTCTTAATTCGGTATGTCTATATATTAATGTACGCATACCTTATTATAAATGTTATTGTATGTTCAGTACGTAAGGAAGTGCAGCCTGTATAGGCTCTTTCTCCTTCATATTGCGTATCATGATGAATGGCTGGTAGAGATCACCCAATGCCAGACGCAACTGTTCGTCGAGATATGTTCCCTTGTTTCCGCCCGCCATATCCAGCAACTGTTCCATCCATCCAGCCAATGCCGGATATTCTACCGCCTGATAACTGCTGAGATGAGCCAATTCTGCAGCCTTGTCGATGGCGTCGCTCAAGCCGCCGAATCCATCAATTAACTTGATCTTCTTGGCGTCTGTACCCAGCCATACTCTTCCTTGAGCAATCTTCTCAACCTGTTCGGTACTCATTTTTCTGCCCTCAGCCACACGATTGCGGAAGAGGCTATATCCACGGTTCACGTAGTTTTGCATGGTGGCAATCTCTTCTGCACTCCATGGGCGTGACATGCCTGCAGAGGCATAGGTACTGTTGCGGTTAGTCTTCACTTCATCATACTTGAAGCCTAACTTCTTTGTCATCAGGTCACTGAAATCTGGCAGGGCTCCAAAGATACCGATGCTGCCGGTCAATGTTGTAGGTTGTGCCATGATATATTGGGCACCCATACTCATATAATAAGCACCTGATGCTGCCATACCACCCATCGAAACCACTACCGGCTTCTTTTTATTTAATTCTTTAACTGCTCTCCAGATCTGTTCCGAAGCATAGGCATCGCCACCGCCCGAATTGATACGCAGAACTACGGCCTTTACCTGACTGTTATCTGCAAGTTCCTGAAGGTCCTTGATGACCTTTGTACTTACTATCTGTTGCTCTGAATCATAGATGCTAGGAGTCTCCATCCTGACAATGGACCCCTGACAGTAGTATACGGCAATCTCTTCGCCAATCAGATTCGAGTCGTCTATAGTCATATCTACATCGTTATAGTCAACCTGATTGATGGTATCGTCTGCCTTCAGTCCTAACTGTTTCTTTACCACGTCTCTGATTTCATCATAATAGCAGAATCCATCTACCATCTTTCGAGATTTCAGTAGTTTGGTATCATCAAACACCATCAGCCCGTCAGCATAGCGGTTCAGCGAATCCTTGCTGATGTTTCTGCTTTTGCTCACATCTCCCAACATCTGTAGCCAGAGTCCACCAATATAGCGTGAAACCTGCTCTCTGTTGGCATCCGACATTTTGTCTTCGGTGTATGTTTCAGTATAGCTTTTGTATTTGCCTACCTTCACTACCGTAAAGTGAACGCCAAACTTGGCTGCTACATCTTTGATATATTGTGGCTGCGATGCAATACCATGCCAGTCCACATTGCCTTCTGGGTTTACATATACCTTGTTGGCAACCGAAGCCAGATAATATCCACCCTGTGAGAGAGCATCACCATATGCAATAATCCATTTGCCGCTCTTCTTGAAATCGGCAAGTGCATTTCTGATTTCCTGCAAAGTGGCATAATCTGTCTCCAAGATACCTGTTTCCAGATAGATGCCCTTCACTTTATCCTCATTCTTTGCCTTGCGGATAGAAGAGAGAATCCTGTTCATGCCTATGTTGTTAAACTGCTCGCCTGTCAGTTCGCCGAGCCAGTTGTCTTCAGTACGGTCTTCAATCTGTCCTTGTAGTTTCATCACCATCACCGCATTGTCTTTCAGTGCCGGTTTACTGTTGCTCGATGCCACCATTCCGATGATACAGATGAATCCCAGGATGGTCATGATCAGCCCGAAGGCAAACAGTCCTACGATAGTGGCTGCCACGTTCTTGAAAAAATCCTTCATTATTCTATGTCAATATTTTATAAGTGAGACTTCTAAATAAATGCCAGCGGCAGAAGAGAGATGTTTTCTCCGATTGCCGTTTACAGCAATTTTTCTGCAAATATAGCAAAAAAGAACCAATAATCAAAGCGATTGGAACAAAAACACCAAAAAAAGAAGAAAAAATAACATAGGGTTAACGAAAAATGCCTATCTTTGCATTATCTTAGCAAAACAGAATAAAGATATAAACAACATAACAAAAAAAGAAAAATGAAAGACAATGATTTTTTTTCTTCTGATGCTGACAGCAATTACAGCATCAGCTCAATCTACCGCTCGCAAGTTCGTATTGAAGAACAGTAGCGACGGTCTGAGTGAACTCACCTGTTATCTTCCTAAGAATCCTTCAGGAAGAGCTGTAGTAGATTGTCCTGGGGGTGGGTATTCTCATCTTGCAATGGACCATGAGGGACATCAGTGGGCAGAATATTTCAACAAACAGGGTATCGCTTTCTTCGTCTTGAAATACCGTATGCCTAAGGGAAACCGCAATATTCCGTTGAGTGATGCCTATCAGGCGATGCGTACCGTTCGTGATAGTTCTGCTGTATGGAAAATAAACAAGGAAGATGTCGGAATTATGGGCTTTTCTGCCGGCGGTCATTTGGCTTCTTCCGTAAGTACTCATGCTGAGGCGGCTGTGCGACCTGATTTCTCGATTCTTTTCTATCCGGTGATTTCAATGGATGAGCGTATCTCTCATAAGGGATCATGTGTGAATTTCTTGGGTGAAGAGCGTAATACCAATAAGAAACTGGTAGAAGAGTGGTCTAACGACAAGGCTGTTCGTCCTAATCTTACCCCTCGTGCCATCATACTGATGTCTTTTGATGATAAGGTTGTTCCTCCTGTAACCAATGGCGTAGCCTATTATTCTGCCATGAGCAAGGCGGGCAACGAGTGTACCATGCATATCTATCCGACTGCCGGACATGGATGGGGGTTCCGCGATGCCGCTCATGGCTTCCCGTATCACGACCAAATGTTGAATGACCTAACCTGTTGGCTCAACAGGCTTCCGTCTAAAAGTAATCTAAGTAATAAGTAAAGAGAATACCTAAAAAGAGGGTGTGTCATAAGTTAATGATACACCCTCTTCTTGTTGTTGGAAGAGCTAGGTTATGCTGTTGGAAGAGCTAGGTTATGTTGTTGGAAGAGATAGTATATGTTGTTGGAAGAGATAGAATATGTTGTTGAGACAGTTAGTATCTCCGGTCGCACAACAGCTGTTGTGCGCTTGCATAACAGCTGATATGCGCATGCACAACAGCTGATGTGCATGCGGTGACCAACTGTTGTGCGCCAACTGTTTTCCAAACTTATGGCACATCCTCTTTTTCTTTTTATAGACTCCTAATAAGCATTCTTGTCAGGGCAGATAATGCTCTTGGCGGTCATGAAGATAATCTTGATATCAAGCCAGAACGACCAGTTCTCTATATACCAGATATCACGGCGGATACGTTCCTCCATCTGCCAGAGCTCCTTGGTCTCACCACGGAACCCGGTAACCTGAGCCCAACCTGTGATACCAGGCTTGGAGAAGTGGCGAACCATATACTTATCTATCAGGCTTCCATACACCTCTGTATGATGCAGCATGTGAGGGCGCGGACCCACAATACTCATGTCTCCCTTAAGAACATTGAAGAATTGAGGAAACTCATCTATGTTCGTCTTTCTCATAAAGTTGCCGAAAGCAAATTTACGTGGGTCGTTCTTTGTTGCCTGTGCCTTGTCTGCATCCTTGTTCACATGCATGGAACGGAATTTAAGACAGTAGAAGGTATCACCATTCAGACCCGTTCTTGCCTGTTTGAAGAAAATTGGACCAGGACTCTGAATCTTGATGATGAGAGCTATGAATGGAATGAATGGTAGAACGCACAAACATGCAAGCCCGCTCACCACGATGTCGAAGCTACGCTTGATAATGCGGTTTGACGTGCTTGTTAGGGGTTCTATGCGGTTTGAATATATCGTCCTTCCCATGAAATTCTGGGCATCAAGATGCAATTTGTACTCACCAAACACACGTGGCAGGTAGTAGAAGTGTATCACATTCTTATCACAGAAGTGTATGATATTGATGATCTCAGGATCTTTATGCGACAGGCAGCAGAAAACCTCGTCAATATTGGAAGGTTCACCATTGATGGTATCATTCATGGTAGAAGAGATAATCTCTTTGAGCTGTTTCATGTTTCCTATTCTTTTCAACCCTTCCGGATTATCTGTGATGTCTTCATCTGCATAATATCCTTTTACGATATAACCTGCCGAGGGATCTTCTGTCATCGTCTTGTACATCTCGCTCACGGCAGGATCGTTACCTACAAAGATGACGGTGCGTGAGTTGCGGCCCTTAGAGCGGAAATACTTTAGTAATTTGAGCTCGCAGAGTCGGCTTATGATGAGAGACAGATAGAATGTTATGCCGAAGATAATGCTGAAGGAGAACATCTTTTCCCCGTGACCGAGTAGTCTTGAGAAGGTAAAGAAACAGAATGTTGTTGCTGCAGCCAGATATAAAGTACGCTTTGTAACCTGCAGGAACCCGATCTTTCTGACATGAATGATGGTGGAATAGAAGTATTCGCCTAGGAACAAGGCAGCATTGGCAACAAAAAAGGTAATCTTTGTTGCTTTGTCGAAATACGCAGGTATGAGTTCTTGACCATATTGGGTATAGAACAACTGTACGATGTTGAGAATAACGAAATCGGCACCTATCACCAGTCTCCTTATCATTTCATTTCCTTTATAATGCTTGTTCGTCATTTGCTTATGTTTATTATGCTCCTAAATTATTTATATATCTTTTTAAGTTATTTGAGGTATGCTTAAACTGATATTTGGTCGCAAAGGTAATAATAATTGTTGAAAATCGGAAATAAATCAGCAAAAAAATATCGAAATAAACCAACTTGAACCAACTTGAACCAGCTTTTCTTGTTTTTAATCTGTTTAAATGATGTTTTTTCTTCCTTTTTACTTTCTTGCGCATATCTAGATATTTTTATATGAATAGGTAGTTTTTTTAGAAATTGCTTGGTGGTCTCAAAAGAAAAACGTACTTTTGCAGCCGGATTATCACGGATGATTCTTCTTTGAGACCTGTTGGTACTGGGGGGTAAACTCCTGATGTGATACTGTCTCTCATTGTTAATTTGTGAAATCTTAAGTATGAACAATAAACGATTTAAATAGTAATAATATGCAATTAATTTTATTATCGGGTGGCTCGGGTAAAAGGCTATGGCCACTTAGCAATAATGCTAGAAGCAAACAGTTCTTGCCATTGCTCGAAAAGGAGAACGGGGAGATGGAAAGTATGGTTCAGCGCGTGGTACGTCAAGCTCAGGAAGCAAATCTGACCAACGATATTACGCTTGCTACAAACGCCAGTCAGCTGGATATCATCCAGAACCAGCTGGGAGAGCGGGTTTCTGTGGTTACCGAACCGGAGAGGCGGGATACTTTCCCTGCTATCGCTTTAGCTGCAAGTTATCTGAAACTGAAGAAGAAATGTGAGGATGATGAGGTTGTGGTTATTATGCCTTGTGATCCTTATACCGAGTTGGAATATTTCCATACCATAGCCCGTATGGTGGAATGTGTGGAGAAAAACGTCGCCGACCTCGTGCTGATGGGTATCAAACCTACTTATCCAAGTGCAAAATATGGTTATGTGGTTCCTTTTGCTGAAGGAGAGAAGTATCAGATAGTGAAGAGATTTACCGAGAAACCGGATGTGCCTACAGCAGAGAAACTCCTGGAGGAGGGTGCTTACTGGAATGGTGGTGTCTTCGCTTTCCGTTTGGGCTATATGATGCAGATTGTACGTAAGTATATGCAGAGTGAGAACTTTGAAGATACTCGTGCAAGATATAGCGAATTTCCAAAAATCTCTTTCGACTACGAGGTGGCGGAGAAGGCTGAATCGGTAGCGGTAGTACCGTTTAATGGTGAATGGAAGGACTTGGGTACCTGGAATACACTCACTGATGAGCTGCACCATGCCAGCATCGGTAATGCGGTGATGGGAAGTCATTGCGAGAATACGCATGTCATCAACGAACTCCAGTTGCCTCTGTATGTGGATGGCTTGAAGGATGCTGTTGTTGCAGCGAGTCCTGATGGCATCTTCGTCTGTGCAAAGAAATATTCCGAGGACATCAAGAAGGCGGTAGAACATCTTACTCCGCGTCCGATGTATGAGGAAAGAAGGTGGGGGACTTATCGGGTGATTGACGATTCTGAGTATGCTGACGGCAATCATTCGCTCACCAAGAGTATTACCTTGAAGCCAGGTAAGAATATCAGTTATCAGCTTCATCACCATCGTTCAGAGGTGTGGACATTCGTAGAAGGTGATGGCATCTTTGTACTTGATGGTGAGGAGAAACATGTGAAGGCTGGTGATACCGTGGTGATTCCTCTGGAGCATTATCATGCCATCAAGGCGATTACACAGCTGACTTTCATCGAAGTTCAGAATGGTAATCCACTGGTTGAGGAGGATATTGAAAGATTCGATTATCAATGGAAAATGAAATAAAACACAAGTTTTTGTGATATAATGTCAGTATTTAAACGTGTCAAAGTGTCAGTATGGATGCTTTGGCACGTTTTTCGTATACTGGCGGGGTGACGGGTAGCAATACCTGTTGGCAAAATATGTATAACAATTAAAATATTATAGAATCATGAACATTAAACCATTAGCAGACAGAGTGCTGGTACTTCCTGCACCAGCTGAAGAAAAAGTAGGTGGAATTATTATCCCTGATACGGCAAAAGAGAAACCACAGCGTGGTAAGGTCGTTGCTACAGGTAAGGGTACGAAAGACGAAGAGATGATTCTCAAAGAAGGTGATACCGTACTCTATGGTAAGTACGCTGGCACAGAACTCGAATTCGATGGTACTAAATATATCATGATGCGTCAGAGCGATGTACTCGCTGTAGTAGAAGAGTAATTCTTAAAGGTAAAAAAGTAAAAAGGTAAAAAACTTTTTGCTGATATTTATTTAAACATTATTAGAAAGAATATATTATGGCTAAAGATATTAAATATAATATGGATGCCCGCGACCTCTTGAAGAAGGGTGTTGATCAGTTGGCAAATGCAGTAAAGGTAACTCTCGGTCCTAAGGGCCGCAACGTGGTAATCGAAAAGAAGTTTGGCGCTCCTCAGATTACTAAGGATGGTGTTACCGTGGCTAAGGAAGTAGAGTTAGAGAATAAATTCGAAAATACTGGTGCTCAGCTTGTTAAGAGCGTTGCTAGTAAGACTGGTGATGATGCCGGTGATGGTACAACAACTGCTACTATCCTGACTCAGGCTATCGTAACAGAGGGCTTGAAGAACGTTACTGCAGGTGCAAACCCAATGGACTTAAAACGTGGTATCGACAAGGCTGTAGCTGCTGTTGTTGCCTTCATCAAGGAACATGCTGAACAGGTAGATGACAACTACGATAAGATTGAGCAGGTGGCTACTGTTTCTGCCAACAATGATGCTGAGATTGGTAAGCTCTTGGCTGACGCAATGCGCAAGGTTTCTAAGGATGGTGTCATCACTATCGAGGAGAGCAAGAGCCGTGATACCAACATCGGTGTTGTTGAGGGTATGCAGTTTGACCGTGGTTATTTGAGCGGTTACTTCATGACTGATGCAGACAAGATGGAGTGTGTAATGGATAACCCATACATCCTTCTTTATGATAAGAAGATTTCTAACTTGAAGGAGTTCTTGCCAATTCTCCAGCCTGCTGCTGAGAGTGGTCGTCCTTTGTTGGTTATCGCTGAGGATGTTGATTCTGAGGCTTTGACTACTTTGGTAGTTAACCGTTTGCGTGGCGGTTTGAAAATTTGCGCTGTGAAGGCTCCAGGCTTCGGTGACCGTCGCAAGGCCATGTTGGAGGATATCGCAGTATTGACAGGCGGTGTTGTTATCTCTGAGGAGAAGGGCTTGAAGTTGGAGCAGGCAACTTTGGATATGCTGGGTTCAGCAGACAAGGTTACCGTCAACAAGGACAATACAACTATCGTTAATGGTCATGGCGAGAAGGCTAATATCCAGGATCGCGTAGCTCAGATCAAGAACGAAATTGAGAATACCAAGTCTTCATATGATAGGGAGAAACTTCAGGAGCGTCTGGCTAAGCTCGCCGGTGGTGTAGCTGTCCTTTATGTAGGTGCCAACTCTGAGGTTGAGATGAAGGAGAAGAAGGATCGTGTTGATGATGCACTCTGCGCTACCCGTGCCGCTATCGAGGAAGGTATTGTTGCTGGTGGTGGAACTACTTATATCCGTGCTCTCGAAGCATTGAAGGATATGAAGGGTGATAACGCTGACGAGACAACAGGTATCCGTATCGTAGAGCGTGCTATTGAGGAGCCTCTCCGTCAGATTGTTGCCAATGCCGGTGGCGAGGGTTCTGTAGTAGTAAATAAGGTACGCGAGGGCGATGGTGACTTCGGTTACAATGCCCGTAAGAACGTTTACGAAGATATGCGTCAGGCTGGTATCGTAGATCCTGCCAAGGTAGAGCGTGTAGCTTTGGAGAATGCTGCTTCTATTGCAGGCTTGTTCCTGACAACAGAGTGTGTGTTGGTTGACAAACCAGAGCCTGCACCAGTTGCACCAGCTGCAGCACCTGGTATGGGTGGTATGATGTAATTAGATGAATAATTTGCGCAAATAAAGCACATCGTAAGACTGCGAGTTTGCAAAGCGAAAATATCAAATAGGGGTGATTCTCAGAGAATTATCCCTATTTTTTTGTTTTTTTAGTCATAAAGATGCAAAAAATAGCAAAATTATTTGGTTCGAATAATCTTTTTTTGTAACTTTGCATCGTAAATAAAAGAAAGTATCATCCGAAGGGATGGCAAAGATATTTTTTTGATTTGTTTTAGTAGATTAGTTTTTAAGTAGTTTGTTTTTGGAAATCGGTTGTCGTGAGACATCCGATTTTTTTTTTGTTTTTATTTTGTTTTCTCAATTTAATTGTGTAATTTTGCAGCATAATAGAAAATTCATAGCATGAACAATATTGATTGGAAAAAAGCAGTGGTATTTCTGATTGTTATCGGAGGACTCATTTATATTACAAAGGCAGAGTTGGGAATGACTACTACAAACTCGTTCCTTACTACGCTGGGTATCTTATTGCTTCTCTTTATCGGAGATAACTTCGCACAGAAGATTGATGATGATCGGAAACGACGTAAACTGAATAATGATGGAAAAGCTGATTGATCTATATAAGAAATGGGCGGGTGAAGAACCGGCTGATGTCATAAAATTGGCAGGGCAGGGGAGTAACCGGCAGTATTTCCGTATCATTGGGCATGATGGTGATACGGTAATTGGTGTGATAGGAACCAGTCGTGATGAGGATCATGCCTTTGTATATCTGGCTCAGCATTTCCAGCTCAGACAGTTGCCTGTTCCCCAGATTCTGGCGGTGAGCGATGATGAACTCTGCTATCTTCAGACAGACCTTGGCGGTACTTCGCTTTTCGATGCCATCAAGGGCGGACGAGATGCGGGCGGACGTTACAATCAGAAAGAGAAGGAACTCCTTAAGAAAACCATTCGTGAACTTCCGAATATCCAGATTCGCGGTGCAAGAGGATTGGAATGGCAGAACTGCTATCCGCAGCCAGAATTCGATGTAGACAGTGTGCTCTTCGACCTCAACTACTTCAAGTATTGTTTTCTGAAGCCTACCGATTTGGATTTTCACGAACTGAAGCTCGAAGCCAACTTCCGGCTTTTTGCCAAGGATCTGACATCAGAACCGATGGATTGTTTCCTTTATCGCGATTTTCAGGCGCGCAACATCATGCTGGATGATAAGGGGAATCCATACTTTATTGATTTTCAGGGCGGTAGAAAAGGACCGTTCTATTATGACCTCGCCTCATTCCTCTGGCAGGCATCTGCTAAGTATCCGTTCAAACTGCGCAGAGAACTGGTTTGGGAATACTACCAGTCATTGAAGCATTATACCGAGGTACCATCGGTGCGCCATTTTGTAAACCGGTTGAGTCTTTTTGTGCTCTTCCGTACCTTACAGGTTTTGGGCGCCTACGGATTCCGTGGCTATTTCGAACGCAAGAAGCATTTCATCGATAGTATTTCGCCAGCTATCCAGAATCTGCGAGATCTTCTGAAGATGGGTGACAAGGTCTTCCCTTATCCTTATATGATGGATATGTTGAGAAGGCTGACCGAATTGCCACAGTTCAAGGTGATAGAGAGTGTGGCGCTGAGTCGTGCAGACGGCTATAAGACTACCGACAATAATATCTATCGTGCGCATCCGCAGGACGGACCTGCCACCTATTCTAAATATGATGGTAAGGGACCGCTGGTGGTAAGAGTGTATAGTTTTTCCTTCCGTAAGGGCATTCCAGAGGATCCGTCGGGCAATGGTGGAGGTTATGTCTTCGACTGCAGAAGTACCCATAACCCTGGCAGATACGAGCCTTATAAGAAGTTGACGGGTCTGGATGAGCCTGTTATCCGATTCCTGGAGGATGATGGTGAGATATTGAAGTTCCTGGATCATGTTTATGCACTTGCCGACCATCATGTAAACCGCTACATGCAGCGTGGTTTCACCTCTCTGATGTTCTGTTTCGGATGTACAGGCGGTCAGCATCGCAGTGTATATTCTGCGCAGCATCTTGCCGAACATATTCACCGGAAGTTTGGTGTAGAAGTGCAGATTTGTCATCGTGAACAGCATATTGAACAGGTTTTGCCGGCGAAACAATAGAAAATAGCGTGCAAATTTGGCTATCTCGCAAAAAGTTAGTAAATTTGCACGCACATTTTAAAATAGCTATTTAGCAATGATGCAAGCAATGATATTCGCAGCAGGTTTGGGCACTCGCCTTAAGCCACTTACCGACCGCATTCCGAAGGCTCTGGTAAGTGTCGGGGGAGAACCTTTGCTCAAACGTGTCATCTTTCAGTTGAAGGATGCCGGTTTCACTCGCATTGTAGTGAACGTGCATCATTTCTCCCAACAAATTATCGATTATCTCAGAGCACATGACAACTTCGGTATGGACATCCGTATCAGTGATGAGAGTGAAAAGCTGCTCGAAACGGGTGGAGGTATCCGGAAGGCATGGCCGCTCTTCAACCAGTCAGAGCCTATTCTTATCCACAACGTGGATATTCTGAGTAATGTAGATCTGAAGAAATTCTACCAGATTGAGAGTAGGGATATGATTGCTGCCCGCCTGATGGTGAGCGAACGCAAGACCAAGCGCTATTTGCTCTTTGATGACAGTATGCGACTGGTGGGATGGACGAATATAGAAACGGGCGAGGTGAAGAGTCCTTATCCTGATCTCAATCCCAAAGATTATAAGATGTATGCTTTCTCGGGCATCCACATGGTTGCTCCATCGCTCTTTCCATTGATGGAGGAGGAACCGGACAAGTTCCCTATCATGGACTTCTATCTGAAGCATTGCGACAAGGTGCGCATAGAGGGATATGTAAAGAACGACCTCAAGCTGATGGATGTGGGAAAGCAGGAGACGCTGAAAGAGGCGGAAGCATTCCTGAAATCGTTAGTTAGTAGTTTATAGTTAATAGCGGCTATGCCGTATAGCAAGATTACTATAAACTATAAATTGTAAACTGTAAATTAAAATTAGATATTATGCAACAGAAGATTATTATTTTGGATTTCGGTTCACAGACCACACAGCTCATCGGCCGTCGTGTCCGTGAACTCGATACCTTCTGCGAGATCATGCCTTACAACAAGTTTCCAAAGGATGACCCATCAGTCATTGGTGTCATCTTGAGCGGTAGCCCTTATTCCGTTCATGATCCGGAAGCTTTCAAGGTAGATCTGAGCCAGTTTATCGGTCGCATTCCTGTACTCGGCATCTGTTACGGTGCTCAGTTCCTCTCTTACGCCCAGGGCGGTAAGGTGGAGGCTGCTGACAGCCGTGAGTATGGTCGTGCCAACTTGGAGCATTTCGATAAGGAGAATCCTTTGTTCAAGGGATTCATCGAGAACTCTCAGGTTTGGATGAGCCATGGTGATACCATCACTGCTATCCCTGATGATTACAAGTGCATCGCTTCTACTGCTAATGTGAAGTATGCTGCTTATGCTTCTACCAAACAGCCTGTATGGGCAGTACAGTTCCACCCAGAGGTGTTCCACTCTTTGCAGGGTACACAGCTCTTGAAGAACTTCGTGGTTGATATCTGCGGAAGTAAGCAGGACTGGAGTGCTGACTCTTTTGTTGAGACAACAGTTGCTGAGTTGAAGGAACAGTTGGGCGACGATAAGGTTATCCTCGGTCTTTCTGGCGGTGTTGACTCCAGTGTGGCTGCCGTTCTCCTGAACAAGGCTATCGGTAAGAACCTTACCTGTATCTTCGTAGATCATGGTATGTTGCGCAAGAATGAGTTCCGTGACGTGATGGAAGATTACAAGTGCTTGGGCTTGAACGTAATCGGCGTGGATGCATCAGAGAAGTTCTTTGCTGACCTGGCTGGTGTTACTGACCCTGAGAAGAAACGTAAGATTATCGGCCGCGACTTCGTGGAGGTTTTCAATGCTGAGGCTAAAAAGCAGACTGGTGCCAAGTGGTTGGCTCAGGGTACCATCTATCCTGACCGTATCGAGAGCTTGAATATCACCGGTAAGGTGATCAAGAGTCATCACAACGTAGGTGGTCTTCCTAAGGAGATGAACCTTCAGTTGTGTGAGCCTTTGAAGTGGCTGTTCAAGGATGAGGTTCGCCGTGTAGGTCGCTCTATGGGTATGCCAGAGCACCTGATTACTCGTCACCCATTCCCAGGTCCTGGTTTGGCTGTCCGTATCTTGGGCGATATCACTCCTGAGAAGGTACGTATCCTTCAGGATGCTGACGATATCTATATCCGTGGCTTGCGTGAGTATAAAGTGAAGTTGAGTGGTGAGGAAGCTCGTCGCGTTCTGGCTGCCGGTGTTCCTGCTGACATGCAGAATGGCGAGATTGAGGTTTCTCTCTACGATCAGATCTGGCAGGCTGGTACCGTATTGCTTTCTACTGTCCGTTCAGTAGGTGTGATGGGGGATGAGCGTACATACGAGCACCCGGTTGCCTTGCGTGCTGTAACCAGTACTGATGCGATGACTGCTGACTGGGCACATCTTCCTTATGATTTCATGGCTAAGGTAAGTAATGAGATTATTAATAAGGTGAAGGGTGTAAACCGTGTATGTTATGACATCTCTTCAAAACCACCTTCGACAATTGAGTGGGAATAAACAGAATTAAAAGTCGCCTTCAAAGAGGGCGACTTTTATTCTTATTTCTGGTTCTTCAGGAGATCACGTATTTCCATGAGGAGTTTTTCTTCATTGCTTGGCACCGGAGCCTTAGGAGCTTCTGCCGTTTTTTCCTCTTCCTTCTTCTTGGAAATCTTGTTCACCACCTTGATGAGCATGAAGATACAGAAGGCAACGATGAGGAAGTCGAAACAGGTCTGGAGGAAGTTACCGTAGTTGATGGTAGCCGCCTTCAGTTCCTCACCTCCTACATTGACGGTAGGGAGGGTGAATTTGAGGTCGGCGAAATTCACGCCGCCAATCAGCCATCCTATAGGAGGCATGATGACGTCATCTACAACAGAGCTTACGATTTTGCCAAAGGCACCACCGATGATAACACCGACGGCCATGTCGAGCACATTGCCACGCATGGCGAATTCCTTGAATTCATTCAAAAATTTACTCATACTTTTATCTTTTTAATTAAAACTATAGTTTGATTGTTTTTCTTTTTCTCTTTTCTTATATATATAATAAGGTATAGAATGCAGAGTTTTTTCTTTGCTTTTTGCAATATGGAGTTGTCAGTATGGCATGTAATGAGTGAAAATAATGCCAATATTAAAACTCTACTATTCTTTTTTAACTTATTTAATACTCATTCTGGTTGCAAAGTTAGAAAAAAATTAGTAACTTTGCGCTCGAAAAGAAGAAAAATGCTCTAAGGCGTAAAATTTTGAATGTTTCAGCATCAGATGAACGCTCGAAAGCAGTTAAAAAAGGTAATTTTTATTAAACTTTTAATTTAAATATTAAGAACAATGATTAAGATTGGTATTAACGGATTTGGCCGTATCGGTCGTTTCGTATTCCGTTCTACAGTTGAGGCTGAGAACGCAAAGGAAGTACAGGTAGTAGCTATCAATGACTTGTGCCCAGTAGATTACATGGCTTACATGTTGAAGTATGATACAATGCACGGTCAGTTCGACGGTACTATCGAGGCTGACGTTGAGAAGAACGAGTTGATCGTTAACGGTAACCACATCCGTGTTACTGCTGAGCGTGATCCTGAGAACTTGAAGTGGGATGAGGTTGGTGCTGAGTACGTAGTTGAGTCTACAGGTCTCTTCCTCGCTTACGATAAGGCTGAGAAGCACTTGAAGGCTGGTGCTAAGTACGTAGTACTTTCTGCTCCTTCTAAGGCTGACGCTAACGGTAACCAGGCTGACATGTTCGTTTGCGGTGTTAACACTGACAAGTACAATGGTCAGAAGATCGTTTCTAACGCTTCTTGTACAACAAACTGCTTGGCTCCTATCGCTAAGGTTTTGAACGATAACTTCGGTATCGAGACTGGTTTGATGACAACTGTTCACTCTACAACTGCTACACAGAAGACTGTTGATGGTCCATCTATGAAGGACTGGCGAGGTGGCCGTGCAGCTGCTGGCAACATCATCCCTTCTTCTACAGGTGCTGCTAAGGCTGTAGGTAAGGTTATCCCTGAGTTGAACGGTAAGTTGACAGGTATCTCTATGCGTGTTCCTACTTTGGACGTATCTGTTGTTGACTTGACAGTTAACTTGAAGAAGGCTGCTTCTAAGGAGGCTATCTGCGCTGCTATGAAGGCTGCTTCTGAGGGTGAGTTGAAGGGTGTACTCGGTTACACAGAGGATGCTGTTGTTTCTTCTGACTTCTTGGGTTGCGCTTTGACATCTATCTTCGACGCTAACGCAGGTGTTTATTTGACAGACAACTTCGTTAAGGTTGTTTCTTGGTATGACAACGAGATTGGTTACTCACACAAGGTTGTTGAGTTGATCAAGATCATGAAGAAGCACAACGGTTAATTCTTTGGCTCTTAACGATTAAGTATATGGCCGTCCAGTATTTTTTCAATGCTGGACGGCTTTTTGTTTTTATAAGTGAGAATTTCTTTTCATTTTATTTTGTTTTCTCAATAATTTCATTTAACTTTGCGGCATGAAATATTCGATGATGACCATATTGGGACCTACGGCGAGTGGTAAGACGAGTCTTGCTGCCGCTCTTGCAGCCAGGATTAATAGCCTGGGTGCCCATTTGTCGGGTACCCCTGCCAAGGGCGCTGAAATCATTAGTGCTGACAGCCGGCAGGTATATCGCGGCATGGATATAGGTACGGGTAAGGATCTGGGTGACTATACCATCCATGGCAAGCAGATACCTTATCACCTTATTGACATCTGTGAGCCTGGTACGAAATATAATCTCTTTGAATATCAGCAGGATTTTTATGATGCCTATCAGGATATTCAGAAGAGAGGGGCTTTTCCGATATTATGTGGAGGTACAGGACTCTATATTGAGTCGGTGCTGAAAGGTTATCATCTCTCACCTGTTCCGCAGAACCCGGAACTCCGTGAGTCATTGTCTCATAAGAGTTTAGAGGAACTTACGCTGATACTGAAAGAGCTGAAGGCGAAAACTTGTTCTAATATGCACAATCGCACAGATGTGGATACAGCACAGCGAGCTATCCGGGCGATAGAGATTGAAAGCTATAATCTGGAGCATCCGATGCCCGAACGTGAACTCCCTGCGGTTGATTCGCTGATTATCGGTGTCAGCATAGACCGGGACGCAAGAAGGGAGAATATTTCACGGAGACTGAAACAGCGATTGGATGAGGGAATGGTAGATGAAATCAAGGGACTGCTAAATCGTGGTATTCCTGCCGAAAATCTCATCTATTATGGTTTGGAATATAAGTTTATTACAGAATATGTGATCGGTAAGACTTCATACGATGAGATGTATCGCGGTCTGGAAATAGCAATCCATCAGTTTGCCAAAAGGCAGATGACGTGGTTCAGAGGTATGGAGCGCAGAGGCTTTACTATCCATTGGGTAGATGCATTGCAGCCAATGGAGAAAAAGGTGGAGACGGTTTTGGAGCTGATGAGAAGCTAGGCTGCGGCCTGGAATCTGGCTAGGGCTGGCATCCGATGGAATCGGATGCAACGATGGCTAGGCGGAAGTAATATTTTTCTAATTACAAAGAAGAGACAAATTACAAAGAAGAGACAATGGTAAACGAGAATAAATGGGGGCTGCTTTATTGCCCTAGAGGAGGCTGGAGAAGTAACAAGCGCTGGGAAAAAATAGAGAAGGTGCTCAAGCAGCAGAGCGTGGATTACGACTTTGTGCAGAGCGAGAATCAGAAGAGCGTAGAACGGCTCATCAGAATGTTTATCAACAATGGTTATAAGACCATTGTCATCGTTGGTGGAGATTCTGCGCTCAATGATGCCGTAAACTGTCTGATGCAGATAGATCCGAAAGAAAGAGAAGAGGTGGCACTGGGTGTTATTCCTAACGGACTGATGAACGACTTTGCCCACTTCTGGGGATTCAGCGACAGCGATATCGAGAAGACGGTGGCGTCGCTGAAAAAACGTCGTATCAGAAAGATTGACCTCGGTTGTATCCGCTATGTGAACAAGAAGGGGGAGAAATGCCGTCGCTATTTCCTCAACTGTATCAATATCGGACTCATCGCCGCCATCATGAACCTGAGACGAAAAACCCATCATATCTTCGGTTCACGTACCCTGTCGTTTCTCTGTTCCTTCATCCTGATGATATTCCAGCGTCTGGACTATAAGATGCATGTGAAAATCAATTCGGATGTTATCAAGCGTAGAGTGATGACGATGTGTATAGGCAATGGAACAGGATATGGACAGACCCCGAATGCTGTGCCATATAACGGACTGCTCGATGTGTCGGTGGTATCTCATCCTAAGACAACCCAGCTCTTTGAGGGAATCTATCTTTTTGTGAAAGGTAAGTTCCTCAACCATAAGAGTGTGCATCCTTACCGTACCCGAGAGGTAGAGGTGCTCGATGCCCAGCATGCCCTGATAGGTATTGATGGCAGATTGATGAATACACCGGTAGGTTCATTCCAGATTACTGTAATTCAGGAGGTTATCAACTTCCTGATACCCGTATAACCAATATGCCCGTAATAAATGAAATGTATCAAGAAAAACGTATAATGTAAAACATATAAATAAAAAATAGCAGAACTTTATCCGAGTTCTGCTATTTTTATGATTTTTTCTTCCTGTAAGATTTTGATTTTCCTTCCTTCAGTATTTATGATTTCTTCTGCCGTAAAGGCTGAGAGCGTACGGATGGCATTGCTCGTTGTCATATTACAGAGATTTGCCAGATCTTCACGACTCAATCGGATGTCAAGAGTTTTTCCGTCTTTTTCTAACCCATAAGAGTCTTTCAGAAATATCAGACCCTCGGCAAGTCGGGCACGGATATGTTTCTGGGTGAGGTTCACGGTACGGTCGTCCGATTTACCTATTTCCACACTGAGATATTTGATAAAGAAGAAGCCGATGTTGAAACTCTTGGAGAGCAGTTTCATGAGAACTGCCAGCGGGAACTGGGCAACGACGCAGTTTTCCAGCGACATGGCTGCCGTCTTGTATATCTCATCCGCAAAATAGGCTCTGAAACCAAAAAATTCAATCGGTTTGATAACACGGATAATCTGGCTCTTGCCACCGATACCTTCTTTGTATATCTTCACTTTTCCCGCTATGAGACATAGTGCATATTCGGGAGTACCCTCGTTCTTGTAGATGATTTCGTTCTTCTTATACTTCTTGGTTTCCAGATGTTCTTTCAGTAAATCGAACTGGTCATCAGTGATGCCTCCCCATAGCTTAGCAATCAGCATTGCTATATTTTCTTTATCGTATTTTCCTCTAGCTGCCATGTGTACAAATCTTTTAAACTGAAAACTGAGTGCAAAAGTAATGCTTTCTCGAAATAATCAAGCATTTTTGTCTAAAAATATGTTTTAAAACATAAAAAGGCAATTTTTTCTAAAAATGGCATACAAAAAACTTTGTTATACCACAAAAAAGTGTTACCTTTGAAAGCAATTAATTTAGTCAACAAAAATATAGAACCTTAATATAGATCTATGAGTTATCTAAAATTCGAAAAGGCCCTTATGGTGAATCTTCAAGAGTCGTTGCCTAAGGAGTTGTTGAGAACAAATCGCTCGGGTGCATATTCGTGCTCAACGATTGTAGACTGTAATACCCGCAAGTATCACGGATTACTTGTCGTGCCGGTTCCAGAACTGGACGATGAGAATCATGTGCTCTTGAGTTCGCTGGATGTTACGGTGATTCAGCATGGAGCTGAGTTTAACCTCGGCTTGCACAAGTACCAGGGCAACAACTACAGTCCGATGGGCCACAAGTACATTCGTGAGTTTGATTGTGATAAAGTGCCAACTACCCTTTATCGCGTAGGTGGTGTTATCCTGAAAAAGGAAGTTGTATTCCAGCATTATGAGAATCGCATTCTAATTCGCTATACTCTGGTAGACGGCCATTCGGCTACAACCCTTCGTTTCCGTCCTTTTCTGGCTTTCCGCAGTGTCCGTCAGTTTACTCATGAGAATGCTACCGCGTCTCGTGATTATGCTGAGGTAGATCATGGCATCAAGACCTGTATGTATGCAGGTTATCCTGATCTCTACATGCAGTTCTCCAAGAAGAACGAGTTTAAATTCTGTCCAGATTGGTATCGTGGCGTGGAATATCCAAAGGAGCAAGAGAGAGGTTATGCTTCTAACGAAGACCTCTATGTTCCTGGCTATTTTGAAATGGATATCAAGAAAGGCGAAACCATCGTCTTTGCTGCTTCTACATCAGAAATCAAGGCGGTCAGCCTGAAGAAGCTCTTCGACAAGGAAGTGGATGAGCGTTCGCCTCGTGACAATTTCTTCCACTGTCTGGTCAATGCGGCTCATCAGTTCCATCGTCGTGAAAAGAACGGTGACCGTTATATCCTGGCAGGTTACCCTTGGTTCAAGTGCAGAGCACGCGATACATTCATCGCGCTTCCGGGTCTCACCCTCTCTATCGAGGAAGATGACTACTTCGAACTGGTGATGAAGACTGCTATGAAGGGATACTACGAGTTTATGGAAGGCAAGCCGGTCAGCGTTCATATTGCTGAGATAGAGCAGCCTGACGTGCCATTGTGGGCTATCTGGGCTTTGCAGCAGTATGCCAAGGAAACCAGCAAGGAAGAATGCTTCAAGAAGTATGGACAGTTTATCAAGGATGTTATCAGCTTTATCCAGGGTAACAAGCATCCGAACCTGAAGCTCGAAGAGAACGGATTGCTCTATACCGATGGTAAGGACAAGGCTGTTACCTGGATGAACTCTACTGCCAACGGCAGACCAGTAGTTCCACGTACCGGATATATCGTAGAGTTTAATGCTTTGTGGTATAACGCTTTGTGCTTCTGTGCTTCTCTCGCTGGAATAGTTGGCGAAGAAGACAGCCAGCAGAAACTCCTGACTCTGGCTGAGCAGACCAAGCAGGCATTCCTCGATACCTTCCTCAATGAATATGGCTATCTCTACGATTATGTTGATGGAAATATGATGGACTGGAGCGTTCGCCCGAACATGATATTTGCAGTGGCTTTCGATTATTCTCCATTGTCGCAAGACCAGAAGAAGCAGGTTCTTGATATTTGTACACGCGAACTCCTTACTCCTAAGGGATTGCGTTCACTCTCGCCAAAGAGCGGTGGATATAATCCTGTTTATGTAGGTCCGCAGCCCCAGCGCGACTATGCTTACCATCAGGGTACGGCATGGCCATGGCTCGGTGGCTTCTATATGGAGGCAAGTCTGAAACTCTATAAGCGTACCCGTTTGAGCTTTATCGAACGCCAGATGGTAGGTTATGAGGGCGAAATGTCTTCCCACTGTCTCGGTACCATCAGCGAACTCTTCGATGGAAACCCTCCATTCGCAGGTCGTGGTGCCATCTCTTTCGCCATGAATGTGGCTGAGATTCTGCGTGCGCTCGAGTTACTTGAAAAATATCAATATTAATAATAGGAGGACTGCTATATGAAAGTTTTAATGTTTGGATGGGAGTATCCTCCTCACGTATTTGGTGGTTTGGCAACTGCCAACTTTGGTATCTCCCAGGGACTTCATGCCCAGGGCGATGTTGATATCACATTGTGTCTGCCTCATCCTTTCGGTGATGAGGACCGCAGTGCCTGCAAGATTGTGGCAATGAACAATGTGCCTATCGCCTGGCGAGATGTAAATCACGACTATGTGCAGCAGCGCGTAGGCAATATCATGAATCCGGACGATTATTTCCGCTACCGTGACCACATCTATGCCGATTTTAACTATATGCATGTAAATGACCTCGGCTGTATGGACTTTGCTGGTGGTTATCCGTCAAATCTTCATGACGAGATCAACAACTATAGCATCATTGCCGGAGTTGTAGCCCGTTCTGAAGAATTTGATATTATCCATGCTCACGACTGGCTTACATTCCCTGCCGGAATTCATGCCAAGCGCGTGAGTGGCAAACCATTGTGCATCCACGTTCATGCTACTGATTTCGACCGTAGCCGTGGAAAGGTGAATCCTACCGTTTACGCTATCGAGAAAGACGGTATGGATAATGCCGACTGCATCATGTGTGTATCCGAACTGACCCGCCAGACGGTGATTCACCAGTATCACCAGGATCCACGCAAGTGTTTCGCCATGCACAATGCCGTATACCCATTGAAGCAGGAGTGGCAGGATATTCCACGCCCAAATCATAAGGGCAAGGAGAAGGTAGTAACCTTCCTGGGACGTCTTACCATGCAGAAGGGACCTGAATATTTCGTAGAGGCTGCCAACATGGTATTGCATCGTACCCGCAATGTGCGTTTCTGTATGGCAGGTTCGGGCGATATGATGGATCAGATGATTTATCTCGCTGCCGAAAGAGGCATTGCCGACCGGTTCCACTTCCCTGGCTTTATGCGCGGCAAACAGGTTTATGAATGTCTGAAAGACAGTGATGTCTACGTGATGCCATCTGTGAGCGAGCCGTTCGGTATCTCACCTTTGGAAGCTATGCAGTGCGGCACACCAACCATTATCTCCAAGCAGAGTGGATGTGGAGAAATTCTGTCCAACTGTATCAAGGTAGACTACTGGGATATCCATGCCCTTGCTGATGCCATCTACAGCATCTGTCACAACGAGAGTCTTTTCGATTATCTCTCAGAGGAAGGCAAGAAAGAAGTAGACCAGATTACCTGGGAGAAAGTGGGAGCCCGCATCAAAGACCTGTACCTCAAAACCTTAGGGTGGAAGTAGGTTAAGTGAAGAGTGAAGAACGAAGAATGAATAATTTTGAGGCTTTACTCATCTTACAAGTTAAACGTTCAAATTTCAAATTTTATGAAAACAATTTGTTTATATTTCGAGATACATCAGATTACCCATCTGAAACGCTACCGCTTCTTTGACATCGGTACCGACCATTATTACTATGATGACTACGAGAACGACCGTAGCATCAACGAGATTGCTGAGCGCTCTTATATGCCAGCCTTGAATGCCCTTCAGGAGATGATTGAAAAGAACGGCAAGTATTTCAAGATAGCTTTCTCGCTTTCGGGTGTGGGTATGGAGCAGTTGGAACTTCATGCTCCTCAGGTACTGGAGAAGCTTCAGCAGCTCAACAATACGGGTTGTGTAGAGTTCCTGGCTGAGCCTTACTCTCACGGACTTGCTTCTCTGGTTAATGAGGCAAGTTTCAAGGATGAGGTGATGCGCCAGTGTACTAAGATTGAGGAATATTTCGGAAAGAAACCTACCGTATTGCGCAACTCTTCGCTCATCTACAGCGATGATATCGGTAACGATGTTGCCAACATGGGATTCATTGGTATGCTCACCGAGGGTGCCAAGCACGTGCTCGGCTGGAAGTCTCCTCACTATGTTTACCATTGCGCCCTGAACCCTAAGTTGAAGCTCCTGTTGCGTGATGTGAACCTGAGCGATGATATATCTCTGCGCTTCAACAACAGCGATTGGGACGGTTATCCACTCTTTGCCGACAACTATATGAACCGGATTGCTGCCTTCCCAGAGGAGGAGCAGGTTATCAATATCTTCATGGAGCTTTCTGCTCTTGGTATTGCCCAGCCTCTGTCAAGCAACATCCTCGAGTTTATGAAGGCTTTGCCTCAGTGTGCCAAGGACCGTGGCATCACCTTCTCTACACCTAGTGAAATCTGCAAGAAGATCAAGTCGGTAGGCGAGGTGAATGTGCCTGATACCTTGAGTTGGGTAGACGAGGAGCGTGATGTAAGTTCATGGTTGGGTAACCCGATGCAGCGTGAGGCTTTCAACAAGCTTTACAGTGTGGCAGACCGTGTACGTATCGCCAATGATCCACGTATCAATCAGGACTGGGATTACCTGCAGGCAAGTAACAACTTCCGCTTCATGACTACCAAGCCAAGCAATGTGGGTCTTGACAGAGGTATCTATTCAAGTCCTTTCGATGCTTTCACTAACTATATGAACATTCTTGGCGACTTCATCACCCGAGTAAACGACCTCTATCCTACTGATGTTGATAACGATCAGCTTGAGAGCCTGCTTACTACCATCAAGAATCAGGATGAAGAGATTGAGATGAAGGACAAGGAGATTGTCCGTCTTCAGGCTAAGATTGAAAAGATAGAGAAGGAGGCCGAGAAGCACCATGGCGAGAAGCCTGCTAAGGCTGCTCCTGCCAAGAAGGCCGCAGCTAAGCCTGCAGCCAAGAAGGCTCCTGCCAAGAAAACAACAAAGGAAGCGCCTACAGAAGAAAAGAAAAATTAGAATTTTTAGATTACTCATAATGATTAATCCCCCTCGCTGCATTGATTTGCAATGAGGGGGATTTTTTGTTTCCCAAAATATTCTCTGAAATAACGCGTTAGCTGGAAAGCGTTATTTTTCGAAATGAATCCAGTCTACGTCGAAGAAGGCAGCATCGTTCTTCTTGGCTGTACGGGTGTTGAAGAAACCGAGCTTGGCACCAATCCACTTGCCTTCACGCACAGTGAAAGGATTGCCTATCTTGTTGAATTTCTTACCATCCAGACTGTAGCTCCATTCAGCGATAGCCTGTATCTGGTTGGCGATGCCTTCGCTATGAACCTTCACGCGGAGCCATACGTCCTGGGTGGCGATGCGGGAAGAAGGAATATCATCTACGGCATACTTCACGGTGTAAGGTTGAGGCTGCTTGCTGGTCTTGACGGCCACTTGCTTTACCACCTTCTCAGTCTTTCCCTTCTCAGCCTTCTCGCAGGTTACATATTGCAATACAACACCCTCTTCCTTGGTATCAACAAACTTGAGTGCCGCATAGTCCATGCCTTGTATGATCATGCCGGCGCTTTCGCCCAGTACCTTACCTTTCTCCTTATAAGCCTCGGTGCGGTTAGGTATGAACTTCACCTTGGCAGTAGCAGTAAAGTTCTCGGTAGGGAGTTTCTGGAGCAGAAGGTTTGGCAAATCATACAGGTTCTTTACATCTTCAGCCTGCTGCACACCATAGAGACGCAACTTGGAGTTCTTGGCATCACAGAAGTACCAGTACTGACTGTAAGGACCGTTCCACTGCCATTGCAGACCTAAATCTACGCTGTTGAAATCATCCGATTCCTTAGGCTGGAAGTTACCGCTTGATGGCAGGTTTGGCTTCTTCCATTGCTGAACAGGGTCACCGCAGCCATCGCCATCCTTGTCGTCACCGATGACGAGCCAGTCGTTCACCCATTTGGCTGGTTGCAGATGAACCACACGACCATAAGCGTGCTTATCCTGGAAGTGGAGGAACCAGTTTTCGCCGTTCTGGGTATCTACCCATGCACCCTGGTGAGGGCCGTTTACCTTCTTGTTCTTTCCCTGTGCCATACCCACATACTCCTCGTAAGGACCAAATGGATTCTTGGAACGCAGTTCTACCTGCCAGCCATACTTTACTCCGCCCGCAGGACTCATGATATAATAATATCCGTTGCGCTTGTAGAATTTAGTACCCTCGATGGTTGGCTGGTCTTCATGACCATCATATACGATGCGTGAAGGACCGATAACCTTGGTGCCGTCAGGTGACATCGGAGCTACGAAGAGTACCGACTTGATACCGGCTCTTGAACCGGCGCATCCATGCGAAAGATAAGCCTTGCCGTCTTCATCCCAGAGAGGGCAGCAGTCGATAAGACCTTTTCCCTTCATCACCCAGGTGATAGGCTCCCAAGGACCGCGTGGATCTTGTGTCTTGGTCATGAAGAGACCCTGGTCAGGATCGCCACAGTAGATGTAGAACCATCCGTCATGGTAGCGGATGGATGGTGCCCACACGTAGTTACCATGCTGAACCTTCTTGTGCCAATCCAGTTCGGTGCCCTGGTATTCTGGCAAAACCGGATAGTCATCGAGTAGGGCAGCACCGATAATCTCCCAGTTTACCAGGTCGGTGCTGTGCAGAATCTGCAAGCCTGGGAAACACTGGAAGGAAGAGGAAGTCATATAGTAGTCATTGCCCACACGGCATACGTCAGGGTCTGAGTAGTCGGCGTCAATAACCGGGTTGCGGTACATTCCGTTCTTCAGGTTCGGATTCCATGTCTTGGATACCGCCTTCTGGGCATTCACGCTCAGCGCAGAGAGCGGCGAACTCAATGCGATGGTGGCGAGAATGCACAGGAGTGAATGCGATTTTATTTTCATTGTTATCGATGTTAAAATGAATTATTTAGCTACGTATTTCTTGTTGTTGTAGATATAGATCCCTTTTTTGAGACTTTTCAGGTCTTCTGCCTTGGCATTGAGTTTCACCATGCGACCGCTGAGGTCGTAAATGTTGTTATTGTTTACCTTGGCGGTTAAAACAACATTGTTGATACCTGAACTGGTTACTTTTACACCTTTTAGAATGATAACCCAAGCGGCTTGTGTCCCTTGTGGTGTGAAGGTAAGAACGCCAGTAGCAGGAGTGGCAAGTGTAATATCAAACTTTGTGCTCGTATCCGTTTGGGTTAAACGGCTAGGGAATACGTATTTATCGCTGGCAAAGGTTGTTCCGTTCAGTTCGCTGAGATAGCAGGTTTTGTTGTCTTCATTTGCATATCCTGCAAATATAGCCGATGTAATGGTAATATTCTCAGGCAGGTTGATGGTAAACTGTACGCCCTTGCTGTACTTGATGGTTTTGCTTTTAGCTGTAGCGTAACCTTTGCTGCTCTCTATGCTGCAACCGTTATTAAACGTCCATGGTGATGGATCTGCGGTTGAAGAAGTGCTGGTTGATGCATCCAGAATATAGCTTACTTCTGTTGTCTCACCTGGATTGGGAGTGGGATTTGTACCTGCCCCTGTAGCATCACACTGGTCATCTACTATAGAATCGTACTGGCGAATCCAGAGTTTGCCAGACTGGCATGTAATCTTAGAGTTGTTCTTGAACACGAGATTATCTACGAAACGGATGTCGATACCCTTCTTGGCAGAAATCTGTACATTGTCGAGTGTCACGTTCTTGATATGGCTCTCAGGGCGACCAATCAGGAAGATAGCGTTACCTTCGCATACATCTGTTGTCTTCACGTTCTGAAGCAGAATGCCGTTGTAGGTTGGAGTTGTGCTGTCCACCGCTCTTGCATTTGCCTTATCTACGGCTGGATCGCTGTTGTAATTTTTGTCGTAGAAGCAGTCGATAGAGAATGGGTTCTTCACCTTGGTCATGGTAAAGTTGGTGAACTTCCAGTCCTCCTCGCCACCGCCACGCAGTGTACCGTCACTGTTGATACCCGTCTTCATGCGGATACCAGCAGTTGTGCCATTCATGGTGATGTTGTCGAACCATACATGCTTGATGTTTTTGGTGAAACTACCGATAGAAGCACCATGTCCTGTACCAAAGTCGCAGTTCCAAACATGGATATACTGAGCATTGTCATCGCAAACTACGTTATCATCACCTGTACTGATGTTGCAGTTATAGATGTTCATGTGGTGTCCCCAGATAGAGATACCGTCTGTGTTATGAGAAGGTTGCTCTGTCTTGGTTTCAGAAGAAGGGTTATAGATGGTTACATCATGAACAGTACCATGGTTCGCACCATTGCTGTTACTCAAGGTGATGTTGACACCCGGAGTATTCTGAACCTTGAGATTGCGAATCAGGAATCGGCTGCCTTTCTCGAATCGGATCATGGCTCCCGGATTGAATTTCTCATTGTTGTCGCGAGCCTTCCACCAACGGGTTCCCTGTCCATCGATGATGGAAGTCTCACCTTCGCCCTCAATAACAATGTCGCTTTGGTTCTTATTCTTGCAACCGATAAAGAGCGTTTTGTTGTTAGGTGCCTTTCCATATTCTACGAGCTTCAAGGTGGCTCCTGCGCAAAGGTGGAGCACAGTCTTTGACTTGATGCTGAGTACCTCGGTCTTGCTTGTCATCTGGTCGGTACTACCAAACATCCAGGTACCGGCAGGAATCACGACCATACCACCGGTAGAAGGCACAGCATCAAGTGCTTTTTGGATAGCCTTGGTGTTGTCTGCAGCAGATGTCGAGGCACCATAATCCTTGATATTAAATGTGTTTGCCGAAGTGATGGTAGGCAACTGTGGCAGTTCTACGGCAGTCCATCCTTCAGGAGTGTTCTGTGCAATCTGCTCGGCTGTGATACCAGCGAAAGTTTGTGCTTTAGTGAACATTGGCAGAGCCATGAGCGCAGCCAGCACGACTGACTTAATGATTGATTTCTTCATTTCTTCTTAGGTTTATTTATTTTATTATTTTCTTTTCTATAAGATTTTCTGCAAAGTTACGACATTTTGCTTATCACATGCAGATAGTGGGCGAAAAACTACGAAAACGATTACGTACTACCTGCCAGATAGAATAAAAAAGAAAGACCGTATCCATTAGGAATTATCTCCCTAGGATACGGTCTTAAACCTAATGATTAACGTATGTCTTGATAGTTTTTTTTATCAACATAGTGGCTTTGATTAGTAACCAGGATTTTGGTCGGCTAATGTCAGCTGATCGTTGGCATCAATTGCAGCCTGTGGGATAGGGCGAAGAAGTTTCTTGCCGATATACTGGGCAGCCTTGTCTCCCATCTCATGGTTATACTTGGTGCAACGTGTTACCAGGGTCTGGGTTCTGCGCAGATCCATCCAACGAGCCTCATTACCGAAGTTCTCGCAGGCATTCTCATCAAGGATGTCATCAATAGTGACTGTTCCTGTAAGTGCAGGAAGTCCAGCACGCTGGTGAACCTCATTGAGTCGTGCCAATGCCTTATCATTAACACCAGCCTTCAGATATGCTTCGGCTGCTACAAGATACATTTCTGGTAATGTGATGATATGGATGTCACGATAGCAGGTGTTGCCTTGATTAGATGCAGTCTGACTGTCATCAAATTTCTTGCAAGGACTTGAACCATATACTAGCGCCTGGTTGTCATAGTAGTCTATATCGGAGCCATCCATATTCTGTGCTTCCTTGGTTCGTGAATCCATAGGAATGCGGTAGGTATTCGCTCTGTTTGTTGGGTCTTTAGCCTTCCATGAATCAAAGTCGGCATCGGTCTCATACCATGCAGAATAGTAACGAACCACAGGATAACCCTTTAGGCTCTCACCATTTTTATACCATGTCCAGTAGCCAGTATTCGTAGCATTTCCTTTGTTTATATTAGGCAATTCCTTCATAAAGGTAGCATCGTAACGCAGGTCGCCCTTCTGAAAGCAATGCAAAGCATAGATTGTTGGCACATAGCTAGAGGAAGTTGCCTTGATAGGATCTTCGGCTCCACCTAAGTAGTTGCAGTAGTAAGTGCTCCATGCTGTACCACCCGATGTTGTGTTGTTGGCTGTGGCCAAATCGTATTCTACGTCCCAAAGAAACTCTGCGTTATCATCGCCAGAACCATCTGCCTTCCAAAGGCTGGCAAATGGTGTTGTCAACTTTCTGCCTGCAATTACCTCATCGGCAAGAGAAGCTGCCTTGGCAAAGTATTCCTGCTTGCCGAGGTCCCATGCTGCTGAGAGATAGGTCTTGGCAAGGATAGCCTTGGCTGTTTCCTGGCTGATTCTGCCGCCACCCTTGGTAGCTGTTGAAGCCTGAAGCACATTCTTGCTGATAACATCTTCGAGCTCGCTGATGATATAGGCGTATACATCTTCAGAAGAAGACTTAGGATATCCGGTTTTTGCCGAAGTGAGGAAATCCTTCATTATAGGTACACCTCCAAAGTTGTTCACTAGGAGATAGTATTCATATGCAGCAAGCACGCGTGCCTCGCCCACGAGCTTGTTCTTCAAGGCATCATCTATCTTAGCGCTCTGTGCATAGTAGGATACAGAATTAGCTGCACGGATACCTGAATAGAGATAAGTATAGAGATTCTTGATATCCGTATTTTCTGGAGTCAGAGTCTCGTAAGTGTTCAATGCCTCATTCATCTTGTTTCGAGCATCGGTATACATATCTGTACCTGCAGAAAAGCAGCTGGTGAACAGAGGTGCTGCATAGATGTTTTGCAGACGTTGATAGGCATCATTTACCAAAGTGTTGAAGCCATCTTTGGTAGCGAAAGTTTGTTTGTCGCTCACATTCGACTTGTCTTCTGCGTCCAGAAAGTCGCTACAGCTGGTCATGGTGCCCATGCAGCAAGCAGCGAGAGCTACGCTATATAATATCTTTTTCATAATTGTTTCCTTTTTTATATGAAGTTTAGAACTTAATTGGGATGAAGCTTAGAACTTCAAGTTGACACCAAACTGATAGGTTACAGATGATGGACCACCGTTCTGCAAGCTCTGTGAAGCCCACTCAGGGTCGAAGCCATTGTAGTTGGTGAAGCAGAATGGGTTCAGGATATTCATGTAAACACGAAGGTTTCTGATTCCAGCCTTGCTTACTACGTTCTTTGGCAAGGTGTAACCCAGGGTGACGTTCTTAACCTTGGTGAATGAAGTCTTCTGATACTGGAAGCCTTCTCCCTTGGCTGAACCCTTGTCGCCGAAGTAACCACCCATAGATGTATCGCTGTTGTTTGGATAAGGATACTTTCCGTAGTGGGTCTCTGTGGCGGTTGTAATCTCACCTGTCTCATGATTGATGATTGGTGCTCCTGCAGGGATGTAGTAATCCAACTTCATGTGGGCATTACCACGGTCGCTATACTTCATATACTTCTCGTGGAAATAGCTGCGTGACCAGAATCCGCTCTTTGTATAGAACATGATGGAGAAGTCGAAGCCCTTGAAATAGATATTGGTAGAGAGGCTTCCTGTCCAGCGTGGATCGGTGCAACCATAAATTTGCTTATCACTGTCATCAATCTTACCGTCGTCGTTCCAGTCATTAACGGCTACCTGGCCCTCATACCACTTGTATTTCTTTCCATACTTGTCGTAGAATTCCTTTAGGGTATAGTGCTTGTCACCATTCATAGTGTGCATAGTTACACCCTTGTCAGTGATAACTTCGGTATGGGTATAGTCGCGGAGTACGTTCAATGGCTCACCGATGAACCAGTTGTTGGCAACTTCATCAACCTTACCATTACTCAACTCCTTAATCTTGTTCCAGTTGCGGGCAAAGTTTACGTTCGCACTCCAAGAGAAGTCTTTCTTGTTGATGATATTAAAGTTCAAACCGAGTTCAATACCTCTGTTCTGAACAGAACCAACGTTGAAGGTTGAAGTTTTCTCACCGGTTTCGATAGGCACTGAACGTGACATGATCTGACCATCAGAAAGACGATTGTAGAAGTCGGCAGTTACATTGATCCGATTCTTCAGGAAACTCAGGTCGAGACCGAGATCGAACTCCTTCACCTTCTCCCAAATGAGGGCTGTGTTCACCAATCCGTTAGGATGATAGCCCTGCACTTCATTACCATCGATGGTTACGTAGGTAGGACCTGTAGCAGAAGCGATGGTTACATAGTCGCCCACATTGTTGTTGCCTGTAACACCGTAAGATACACGGAGTTTGGTATTGTCAAGCCAAGAACTGAACTGCTTCATCCATGCCTCATCAGAGATGCGCCATGCTGCGGCTACAGATGGGAACCATCCCCAGCGGTTGCCATCGGCAAAACGGGAGCTGCCATCGGTACGGAGTGTAGCTGTGGCCATATATCTTCCCTTGTAAGAGTAGTTGGCACGGAAGGCAAATGACTCCAGTGATGACTCATTGTATTTGCTGGAGAGATTCTTATCACCGCTAGCTGAACCCAGATTGTGGAATGTAGTATGATCGTTGGCGATACCCTTAGCCTCTTCGTATTGATACTCTGTATTGCTCTTGTAGAGTGAGAAGAGGGCCATGGCACCAATGTTGTGGTCACCAAAAGTCAAGTTATAGTCTATTTGGTTATCCCAGGTCCAATCCATCCGGCTGGTGTTTGCAACAGATGCAAAGTTGGTCTTGTTCTTCTGATAATAGGTAGAACCTACATCGTTACCTTCGTTGATACCTGTAGCATAGAAGATGCCCTGGCGCTTGTGAGAATAGTTTGGAGAGAAGGTTGTAGTAAACTTCAATCCCTTCATAATATTGGCACGCAGATACAAGTTACCCATCATGGTGTATTTCTTGGTCTCATTGGTATAATTACCATCATAGAGGTCAATCAATGGGTTGTATGTCGAGGTAAACTGAGCATCTGAACCAAAGGCAGCCTTGGCGCCCGGGTTAGGAATCAGATTGCCATCTGCATCTGTAGGAGATACGAATGGGTTGAAATAGAAGGCATTCACGTATGGTGAAAAAGTTCCATCCGTGCAAACATCTTCAGTCTTACTCATAGACAAGTTGACAGAGAAACCAGCATCAAAGAATTTGTTGAGCTTGGCATCCATGGCACCCTTCAGGTTGAAACGCTCATAGTCGTTGCCTTTGAATACGTTCTCCTCGCCCTGGTAACCCATACCTACACGGTAGTTTACCTTATCTGTAGCGCCGGCAGCGCTGATGAAGTGGTTCTGCTGAGCTGCAGTGCGGGTCACCATCTTCTTCCAGTCGTAACCGTCAAAACTTGGATCCATCATCAGTTCGTAAAGCTTTGAATCCTTGTAGCTGGTTCCTCCCTTGCGGGTCAGGAAGGCTGAATTCAAGTCGGTATCCTTGATGATGTAGTGTGGATGTCCTTCGGCATCAACACCCTTGCGGCTTGAACCATCGTAGCTCTTTCCGTCGAGCATGGTGTATCTGGCAAAACGGTAATCCATGAATTCATTGGCACCCATCATTTCTGGCATGCGGGCAAGCTTCTTGATACCGTAATATCCGTCATAAGAGATGGTAGCCTTCTGTGCCTTGTCTGCACCCTTGCTTCCCTTGGTGGTAATCATGATGACACCGGCAGAAGCACGGGAACCATAGATGGCGGTAGAAGATGCATCCTTCAATACGTCGATGCGGTCGATATCATCAGGGTTGAGAAAGTCCATGTTGTCGCAAACCACACCATCAATAACATACAATGGCTGTGCCTGCTTGTTGATGGAAGCCTGTCCACGAACCTGGATATTGAAGCCTGCACCTGCGCGGCTACCAGACTGGGTGATGTTGACACCAGGAACAGAACCCTGCAGAGACTCTGCAAGATTGGTAGTACCACGAGCGGCAATCTTTTCTGAGTTGACAGATGCGATAGAACCAGTTACGTCGCGTTTACGCATAGTACCATAACCAACGACAACGACCTCGTCAAGGGCTGCATTGTCATCTTCAAGTACGATGTTCCATGTTTTCTGACTTCCTACTTTTACTTTCTTAGGCTTGCAGCCGATGTAGCTGAAAGTCAAGACCGCATTAGGGTCTGCGTTCTGAATGGTAAACTTACCGTCAAGGTCGGTGATGCCACCTGCCTTGCCATTCTGGTCAGTAATGGTTACACCAATCATTGGGTCGCCATTAGCATCCTTAACGGTACCTTGGATTGTTTTCTGCGCAAAAGCGAGGAAACAAACCGAACTCTAGGTCAGTGCCATGCTGGCACGTTTCAGTTGTTGATACATAACGATGTTTGTTTTGTAGGTTATTATTATATCTTGTTAAGTTTTGGTCTAATTGAACTTATTTGCGATTAGTTGTAGTCGTGTTTGATTCTCAATAGATCATAAGAAATCTTAGATTTTTGATAATAATCTTTTGATTTCTGCTACAAAAGTAGTGAAAAATCTCACACAACGAACAAAATAATTGAAAAATCTAACGTAAACGTTTTCACTAGTGTTTCTTCTACAATATTGCCTTTAATTGTGTAATTCAGGCTTGCAAGTGAGCCTTACGTAACGTTTAACTGAGGTTTATTTGAAGTTCAAGTGAGGCTTACTTGAACGGTTAAAGAGGCTTATTTGAAGCTCAAATGAGGCTTACTTGATGTGAGCAGGAGGTAGCCGGAATTACGTCGCGACGTATCTCTCGCTGCGTCGCGACGCGCCGATTGCTACGTCGTGACGCATCAGATGCTACGTCGTGACGTAATTTCAGCAGCCCTAGGTAAGCGGATCCGCTTACCATAGGGGCGTGGTAATACTTCATAGCGCAAGTTCATACGAAAGAATGTGATTAAATTAGCAAAAGGAGACGTTTCTTTGGGTTCAAGGAGACGTTTCTTTGGGTTTAAGGAAACGTCTCTTTTAGTTGAAAGAGACGTCTCTTTGAGTTGAAAGAGACTACTTTTCGAGTTGAAAGAGACTGCTTCTCGAAGGTTGCCACTAGGCTCAGCAGCTCTGCTGAGCCTAGTCAGCAGCTCTGCCGACTGCAGTCAGCAGCTCTGCTGAGCCTAGTGACAACACCTTTTAATCGTACAACTACAACCCTTATAGTCGTACAACCATACACCCTTTAGTTGTACAACCATACACCCTTTAGTTGTACAACCATACACCCTTTAGTTGTACGACCATACTCCTTTCAGTTGTACAACCATAACCCATTAAGTTGTACAACCATAAACGCAAGCCCGCCAGGCGTTCTTTTTACGCCTAGTGGGCTTGCGTTTTCTCCTATGATAAAGAAGTCGTGATCCATTCTACGGAAACTATTTGTAAGTTTCTCCAACAAATCCACAAGAAATGGATTGTTTATCTTTTCACTCGAAATCTTTAAGCTCATTCTTTAATATGCGTTGCGCAGCCTCCAAGCAGCGACTATTGCCACTACCCATCAAGTCTGCATAGATTAATATAGCAGGAACAGTTCTGTTGTCTGTTTCCCAATTCCAAAATTTGTTGTACAGATGAATTTCCCCATTTGCATCTTGCTTGACGACACCTGTTCGTATAAGATGTGCTGCAGGTATTTCTGTATATATGTCGAAAATTCCTGGTTGTAAGTAGCCATCCGTCAAGTTTGCGGCAGGCTCTCCTCCCCATACCATTCCTTGTGGTAATTCTATATTTTTCCACTCGTTCCTTTTCGCGTCTGTTCTAAATGCCATTGTACCTACTAATAGCTTGGGTTTCAATACTTCATTGTAATTGCTAACCCATAAGTCAAGCAGTTGTCTTTTTGTCTTTAATAGCACGACCATTTCGTGTATCACAAACAAAACCACGTCTTGCAAGTTCATCCAAAACGTTTTTCACGCTTCCCAAAGATACACCAATTTGCTCTTTTATCTCTCGATAAGGCTTCTTTATATTGTCTGCATCTTGCAACAGATAAAACACGACCTTCAATCCTGCATCTTGAAACACGGGATAGGTTTTCACCTTGGACTCTGTATTTTTCCTTCCTTGATTAAATATTTGGAAAATCAAGTTTCCTGCCTTTGTATATCTGACAAGGCAGTTTCCTGCACAGTCCAGATAGTTGATACCTCTGCTTGCCAATTCTGTTGATACCTGCGGCGTGACGTATTGCGTAACAAGCAAGATTTGCTGCTTGTCATTGTTCATCGTTTGCATAGTCGCTAATGTCGGATTTAATGTGGCCTTGGTTATGTTTTCTTTAACAAAGCACACAAAATCTATATTCATTATCTTAACAATGGTATCATTATCATTGACACACTTCTCTTTAATGGCTGTTGTCGACATGACATCATCCATAGGAAGGCTTGCTTTTAGAGCATCCAATGCTTGTTTTATTATGATATTGTTTGCCATCATTTTATGTTATTTGTTCAATATATCAGTTGTGTTCAATTTGATTGAACGTTGCAAAAAGATAATGAACAAAACTTAAACGAACGAACTTTTTGTTCAATATTTTATGTTGTTCAATACTATTTAACATAGTGTCATGATTGAACAGAATAAAAAAGTGCAATGCTCCATATAAGCATTGCACTTTTCTTAAATTTATATTAGATGTTAATCCTTATGGATTAATCCTCTACTACATACCAGCGTGGGTCACCAGCCTTTTCTTTCAAAGTACCAGCCTTGATGGTGAAGTTGCCATTGGCTGGGTCAGTGAATAACTGCTCAGAGCTGAATTCTGTATCATTTACGCCCTTAATCACCTTGAAGAAGTCTGTTGTTCTGAAGCTGTTGGCTACAGTAGCTGGAGTCTTGCTTCTGATGTTTTTGTCGGTTTTCTCATCTGCGCTCTTACCGAAGATACAGCTTTCAATTGTGAATGTGTTTGGTCCAAATTTGGCATCTTTGCCGAAGTCAACGAAGAACTGACCGTTACCATTACAGTTGTAGAATGTGCTGTTCTTGATGGTGATATCCTGCATATCTGTATTATTGCTGTAGATGAATACCTTACCCGTTACACAGATGCTGTTGAATGTACAGCCGTCAATCTTTACGTTGTCGAGATGACCTGCACCGCTTTTTGCATCAATGTGGATGAAACCATAACCTGCACAGAGTTTGGTGAAGATACTATTCTTCAAGGTAAGTTTGCTGATAGACTTAGCATCACTTCCCTGGAGACGGAAGAATGAATTTTTGATATTGCTAACCTCGCAATCCTCCAAAGTGAACTCGCTTACGGTACAAGCCTTGCTCTGGTTGATGAAGTAGCTAGCACCATTCTCTTCCAATTTCACGTTTTGGAACTTGATGAATGCATGAGAACCTGCAACATCGAAGTTCTTGTCGAGGGTGATGGTTGGCGTCTCGCCTCCTGCCAAACCGAAGAATGTAACAGACATTCCGTCTGGGATGGTTACGTTGGTCTTGCCACCGTCTGAATCATTTGTGCCGTAGAGAGCTACCTTGGTACCGGCTGGGATACCGATGGTTGCGCTATAGTTTGTCGCGTTGCCTGCCTTAGCCTTAGCCTGTTCAGCTATCTCATCGATGAGCGTCTGTGAGATGACTGTTACATCGCTGGCAAGAGAATACTTATAGTCAGCTGCTGGCATGGCTGCAGGAGTTGTAATCTGCAACTGGCCGCGCTTTACGTCATTCTTATAGATAGTGATGGTATAAGTGCTTGTTGGCTGTAAGCCAGCAAGAGTATATTTACCAGCTGCCTTTTCCTCATCTGTCAAATTGATAGTCTGGATGTTCTCTGCATCGTTAGCGTTAGCATAAGTGATGTGAGTAACATCAGCACCTGGAGTCCAGCTCAAGTTCACGTGATCCTCGAAGAGGTCGGTTGCCTCTACATTGTTGAAGATTTGCTCTGCCTTTGTCTTGAAAGATGAACCATCCTTGTAGTAAACCCATTTAGACTCATTAACAGTAGAAGACATAGCCTTTACACGCATGTAGTACTTGCTGTCGCCATCGAGACCAGAGAGAACTACTGGAGAAGAAGTCAAGGTCTTATCTTCTCCGAACTTGATGATGTTAGCATTCTCAACACCTTCGTAAAGAGAATCCTTGCTTACCTCGAATACATAGTACTCTGGTGAAGGAACTGTTTTTGATGTGAAGGCAGAGAATGTAACCGTAGCTGATGTTTCGGCAGTTTCAACGGTGATTTTGTCACCGTTGAGACCGAACAATCTTGACAGGCTGCCATCTACGTCCCAGTCATTGCCATCGGTACAAGATGTAGCCGACAGAGTCAATGCTATCATAGATGCTGTGCCCAATATGTTTTTAATGCTCTTCATTTTCTTTTCTTTTTTGATTAAAGATGAATTAGTCTGCATAACCATAAGAGTTGTGAATCTTACCGTTGGTTGCAGAGATGGTTGTAGAAGCGATTGGCATGAGATAGCGGTTCTTCACTGCTACGTTATCGCCAACCAAACCGCTGCTGATAGATGGCAGGTTTACGTCAACCTGTGTATCTGAACCAGAATCCAACTTAGCTGCGCCGAATGAGTCGATGCTGCCAGCGTAGTCAGCAGGTGTCTTTCCGTCAGGAATACCATACCATGTTACGCTAGAGAAGTCAATCTTTGTCTTCTTCTCATCCAGATAGTTGAAGTAAATGGTCTCCTGGTAAGTACCATCTGCAAGCTCATTCAGATAAGTCTGCTTGAACTCGTTGATTTTTTCTACCAAGAGGTTCCAGCGGATCAAGTCGTACTTGCGGATACCTTCACCTGCAAACTCCCACATATTCTCCTGAACGAGAGCATTAAAGAATACATCTTTGTCAGAGGCAATGTTGTTGACGTATGCCTTAGCTTCATTCTTGTCTGCCTGGTTGAAGGCACGAGTGTGAACTGCTTCCAGAGCCTGGCGGGCTGTCATGCCGTTTGCTGAACCTTCGTAGTTGGCATCTGGGTTGCCAGCCAACTCGTTCATGCACTCTGCATAGTAGAGCAATACCTGAGCATAGCGCATCTTTACAGGGTTGATACCTGTAGTGTGCTTAGCTGTAGCCTTCAGGTTGTTCTGCAACCAGGTGTTGTTCATTTTGCGGGCATCCCACTTTCCTACATATATACCGAAAGGAGCATTCTTGATCATGCTCTCTATGGTGTTGCTGCCATCCTGCTTGATTTCAAAGTTGGCGCAAGTGATGTCACGGCGTGTATCCTTCTTGTCGTAAGAATAGAGCAGAGGTGCAGTAACCTTCATCTTACCAGATGAGTTGCCATAGCCATATTCTGTTGTAACACCACTCAGGCGGACACCTACAGTGTAACCCAACTCACCAGTTACGTTCTCACCGAAAGGAATCTCGAAGAGGTTCTCGTGGTAAGTCTTGTCGAGAGAGAGTTGGTTAATCAAGTACCACTCGTTCTCGAAAGATGGGTTGAGATTGTGAGTATTGTCGTTGATGATAGCAGACCAGTGCTTCAGGGCACGCTCGTAGAGAGCCTTGCGGTCTGCTGCACCAGGGCGCTGTGTTGGATAAGTAGCATCGCTGTAAGATGCTGTCTCATATCCGTCCTTTGACTTCTCACGGATGGCGTAGCCGGCACGTGTCATGGCAATCTGTGCCAGGAGAGCGTGAGCATAACCCTTGGTTGTGCGCTCAGTGGTATAGCCTGTTGCCTGGTCTGCCCATGGCAAGTATTTGATAGCCTCATCCAGGTCGTTCATCAGGGAATCCATAATCACGTCGCGGTCGGTCTTCTCCAGGTAAGCGTTGCTCAAGTCAGACTTTGATGCTTCAACCTTGAAAGGAATATCACCGAAAATACGAACCAGGTCAAAGTAAACCATGGCGCGGATGGTGAGTGCCTCGCCGAGGCTACGTTCCATAGACTTCTGGTTAGCACCACCGGCAGTGAGAGTTGCGCTGCTGCGGATACCCTCGATAATCTGGTTGGCATCCTCGATGATACCATACTCAGCATCCCATACGCCGCTGATCTTGCTCCATCCCGGGTCCATGTTATAGTTCATGTTACCACGTTCACTTGAGGTGTTGGTAGCATTGCTGCCAAGACCGTCAATCAATTCGCAGTCGCTGTTCAGGTTCCATACAATAGACAGGTCCTGTGCGTAGGTACGGTCCTGTGCCATTCCGCCATAGAGCTTATTGACGCGAAGATTGGTATAATAAGGTGAGGCGTAGGTATTCTCAGCAGTCATCTCTGATGGAGAGGTCTGATCCAGAAAATCGGAGCATGAAGACAATCCTAATACGCCTGCCAATGCAAATGCATATAATATCTTGTTCATTGTTATTATCTTATAAAGTTTTAGAATGTAACGTTAATACCACCTACGAAGGTGCGGCTCTTTGGATAAGCTGCATAGTCGATACCTGGGGTCATTGGGTTCTTCTTAGAACTTGTATCAACCTCTGGATCGTAGCCTGAGTAGTTGGTGAAGCAAAGCAGGTTGTAACCTGTGAAGTAGATGCGTACGTTCTGCATATAGCACTTGTTTACCCACTTCTTTGGCAAGGTGTAACCCACTGTTACGTTCTGCAGACGCAAGAATGATGCATCTTCTACAGCATAGCTGATGAGCTGCATGGTTGATACGCCTGCTGGATTGTAGATATTGGCGTTGGCATTAATCTCGTTCAAGCGGTTCATCACCTTTTCTACACCACCATATTCTGTGATGAGGCTAGCTGATGGGCGGCCGATGTTGTTACCGTTGGCTGGGTCAATCCAGGTATAGCGGTTGCCTACGTTGAAGTCATCCACAAGGTTGTAGTTCTTGGCTGAGCCTGCGTAGAATGAGTTGGCAAGTTTGGTACCGTTCACCAGCTTGTTGCCCAATGAGTAATTGAAGAACAGGTTGAAGTCGAAGTTACCAACGTGACCGTCGAAACCGAAACCACCCGTTGTGGTAGGTACGGTGTTACCCAGGCGCTGCTTCACTGCTTCACCATTCTCGTCAACTTCTACCTTGGCAACGCCTGGATAGAGGTTACCGCCGAAGAGCTTGTAGCTGTTGTCCTTTACGCCTTCTGCCAGTGCCCAGGTTCCGTTTTCCTTCAATACCAAGTCTCCCTTGCCTGTTGCAGCATCAAATACGGTGTAGAAGCCGTTGCTCTTGTAGCCCCAAAGCTCACCGAGGCGGCCGCCTTGCTCTACGCGGAAGTCTTCATACTTGGCGATGGTAGAACCACTCCAGTTAGAGCTCTGCCATGGATTCTCCATATTCAACTCATCAATCTTGTTCTTGTTATAAGATACGTTGAAGTTGAAGTTCAAACCGAAGTTTTTCTTGTCTACGATTACGGCATTGAGCGCCAGCTCAACACCCTTGTTAGAGGTCTTGCCGAAGTTCTGGAACTGGTAAGAGTAACCTGTGTTGGCTGGAACGATACTTTGCATCAAGAGGTCCTTGGTGGTATTCCAGTAGAAGTCCAATGTACCGCTGAGGCGACCATTGAAGAAACCGTAGTCGATACCGAAGTTACGGGTCACTGTGGTTTCCCACTTCAAGTCTGGATTATAGAGAAATTTACCATGCTCAAGCATCGAAGCTCTGTTCTCATCGAAGAATGGAGCCTTTGATGTGTTGTCTGCCATAGAGTAGGTGGTAGTCAACAAACCAGAGTTGATACGGTTGTTACCTGCTGTACCGAAGCTCAGACGGGCCTTCAAGTTAGAAAGCCAGCTGGAAGCACCCTTCAGGAACTCCTCGTCAGACATACGCCAAGCCAAGGCTGCTGATGGGAAGATACCCCAACGGTTGTCCTTGCCAAACTTACTGGAACCATCGGCACGAATGGTAATGGTAGCCAGATACTTGTCGTTGAGTGTATAGTTGATACGGCCGAAGTAAGAGAGAATGTTCTCCTCTGCCTTGATATTACCTTCGTTTGGAAGTGCTGTACCTGCTGCTGTGTTTGCCAATACCTCGTTCAATGTGAATGAAGTAGGGAAGGCTACAGAAGTGTTGGTGCGGGTTACGTCCTGGCTGCTGCTCCACTCCTGACCTACCAATACATTGATGTGGTCACGACCATGGAAAAGTTTTGTTGTCGTATGTCAATGTATTTGCGTTACGCCAGTTCTTGTTCTCCAAGCGTACGAACTGTGCCTGTGGCTGACCGTTGTAACCATACTTAGAGTTGGTAGTTGCATTAGAACCCCAAACCTGTTCGGTATTGTTGTACTTCCAACCATAGCCGAACTCAGAACGGAATGTGATATTCTTGAATGGCTTCCAGTTTAAGCCAACGTTGTAGTTTTGCTGGAAACGCTCCTGATACTTATAGGTATCGGTGATACGCTCTGTTGGGTTACGGCGTGCAGATGTGCTGTTCTCCTCATCATCGTCTGATGTACCAGAGAGAGGCTCTACCGGGTTCCATCTTACGGTGTTGGCAACAACTGAGTTTGCTGCACTTGACTCGTTGGTATCAGCACCACCATTCAAACCGTCCAGCTTTGTGAAAGCCATACGGCCATTGAAGTCGAGAGATAACCACTTGTTCAAGTTGGCATTAATCTTGGCGTTTACATTGTTCTTGGCATAGCCAGAACCCTGCATGATGCTCTTCTCGTCGTTGTGAGAAAAACCGATGTTGTACTTCAGGTCCTTGGTACCGCCGCTTACGTTCACGTTATACTGCTTTTGGTTACCTGTACGGCCGAATACCTCATCCTGATAGTCACGTCCTTCGATAGACTTCCAGATGTCGAGGTCGTTGTAGTTACCATAGTCAGTGCTACCCAACTCATACTGATAGTATGCATAGTCGTATGGAGACATAGTCTTTACCAACTTAGATACTTTCTTGTAGCCGAGAGAAGCATTGAAGTTTACCTGAGTCTTACCCTCAGAACCGCTCTTGGTTGTTACGATGATAACACCATTGGCACCACGGGCACCATAGATAGCTGTAGAGGAAGCATCCTTCAATACGTCGATGCTCTGAATCTCGCTAGGAGCGATGTCGCTGATAGAGCTTACAGGGAAACCGTCTACGATGTAGAGAGGTGAGTTGTCCTGAGAAAGAGAACCACCACCACGCACACGAATCTTCACGTCAGCATCAGGTGAACCTTCAGTGGTAGTGATGTTTACACCTGCCATCTTACCGGTCATCGCCTCGCTTACGTTAGAAACTGGAATGTTGGCAATCTGCTTGTCGCTGATAGAAGATACAGAACCTGTGAGGTCTTTCTTTCTAACAGTACCATAACCGATTACTACGACATCGTTGATGGTAGTGTTGTCATCCTCAAGCTTTACATCGATCGTTTCTTTACCTGCAACGCTTACTTCCTTAGCTTTCATACCAATGTATGAAATCTTCAGTTTCTTGCTTTTGCCTTTTAAGTTTACTGTAAAGTTACCGTCAAGGTCGGTCACGCCACCATTGCCAGCTACACCTACCTCCATGACAGATGCACCGATGATTGGCTCGCCCGTATTGTCAGTAACAACGCCTTTTACTGTTTGTGCAGATACACTTGTTACTACGAACATCAGTGCGCCTGCCAAAGCAATTTTCTTTTTTCTAAAATTACCAGACATACACTTTAGGTTTAGATAAAACTTATTCTAAATTACTAATATTCTAATGTTTTTTATTTAATGTTTTTAAGTAGAATTCCAGTTCTGAGCAGATGCTTGCTGAAGGGATGTTCCTCTTGGAACCCGAAGGCTCCGATGGGGCAACCTAGATGCGTAGCAATAGCTAAGTCTTGGCTTTCTTGTTGCAAAAGTATATAAAAAATATGAGAATATAGGTATATTGGGGGTAAAAAATAACGTAAACGTTTACAGGTTTTTGCGTAAATACTCTGTTTTTTACATTTCGACGGTCTGTTTTCTCAGTTCCCGTTTCTGCTGTTTCAGAAGCTGAGGGAACAAAAAAAGTGCAATATCCGGCACCCTTCTGAAAGAGGATGAGGATATTGCACTCCGAATGTTATCTGTCAATCTAATTACTTTTGGTCTCTGCTTCTTTACTTTACGATGACCTTGCTTGTCTTCTTGCTGCCATCTGCCAGGGTCTTCACAATGATGTTGATACCCTTCTGAAGATTTGAGAGCTGGGTGCCGTCGGCTGCATAAATGGCGGTCTTGATGACTGCTGCATCTGTAGCTGAGGCGATGTTGTGGATGCCGGTGCCCAGAACTGCTGCTGTTGCTTCGCTCAGTCCTCCCATCTCGTTGGCTGCACGAACACTCCATGTTGCTGATGCATCATCTACGAGGTAGGTTGGTTTGATGGTGAAGTCAACTACCTTGCCGTTCTTGCATACTGCCCATAGAAGAGCGTAGTCGTTGTTGTCCCAAGCGAGGGTTGTACCGTTCAGCTTAACGTTGCTAGGTGCTGATGCCTGCTCGGTAGCTGCAGTTGGATCCCAGTCATCATCCTGACCCATTACTGTTTCAATGGTGTAGGCTGCAGCTTCCTCTGCTGTGAGGATAGGGTTTCCTGCTGTTTCATTACGACGGTTTACATAATTGTCACCATCCTTTGAATCATAGGCATCGTAAACTTTCTTTCTGTCCTTGAGGTCTACTATGCTTCCTGTTGATGTGTATGAGTTGTATTCTGCGAAACGCTTAGGGTATCCGCCACTCATCTCGTTCCATCCTGCCGCTGAAGGGATGGCTTCCATCTTGGTGTTGATATAGAGCGCAATAGGTGTGCCCTTACCCCATGGACGGCCCAGAGTGTAATTTCCGTTCAGATCTTTTGCTGCAGTAGCATCCTTGATGGTACAGTCTTTGAAGATGTAGCCATACTTCTTAGGCTGAGAAGGAACAGCGAGATAGCCTCCCTTTTCACAGATCCAGAGTTCTACATTATTATAATATACATCACCCTTACCGCAGAGGTAGTCGGTACGACCACGAAGGATTCCGTCTTCGAAGTAGAATTTACCATTCTGGTTGTTTGATACGTAGGTGTCCTGGTAAGCCCAGAGGTTTACGTTCTTACAGATGGTCTTGTTGCTCTGGTCGTTGAGTATGATGTCGCGACCCTTGGCATCGCCAATACTGCTGTACATCTTCAGATCCTGGAAATAGGTGTTTGTTGCTCCCTTCTGCAAGCAGAGTACGTCACCCTTGCCGATACCTTCCAATACGTTGGCTGATTGACCAGAGTTTGGAACGGTGTTAGTCAGTGAGGTGTTGTCCATGCTCTCACCAATGATTGATACGTTTGGCGTATTCATATAGGTGGTAGGATTAGCGTAACTCTTGCCGTCGCTACCTGTTACCTTGCTCTTTTCGTCAGCAGGAATCTTGTAGTCGCCCTGCTTGATGAAGATGCTGAATCGCTTGCTGGTATCTGTACGCTTGGCTGCTGCTGCAAGTGCTGCCTTGAAGTCACCGTCGGTTGGTACGATGAAGTCGTAGAGTGCTTTGGTTACAGCTGGCTTGGTCTTGGTAGTGAAGTTCAGAACAATTGCCTGGTCTGTTGCATTGTCTGTCAGGTCGGCTACAGAACCGGCAGCGAGCGTGAATGTGTAAGCTGTAGCGTAGTTCAAACCTTTGTATGCGAAGGTGATGGTCTTGCCTGACACAACTCCTTCTATCTTTTGTGTGCCAAGTGTAGCGTTTGCCTTGTCGGTGAGTTTTACCTTCTCATCAAAAGTCAGTACAATCTTGCCGTTGGCAGATGCGTTGGTTGCGCCTTCTGCTGGTACGGTGCTTACGAGTACTGGAGCCTTGCCGTCGTTAACGAGCTGAGCGGTACCTGTGATGTAGATATCTGTGATAGAGATTCCGTCGTTGTTGCCTGTTGCTCCCTTGATAGAAGAAGTCTTGTCGGCAATCCAGCGGATGTATACTTCTGCCTTGTTGTTTGCATCGGCTGGGAGAGTGAACTCTCCATCGGTCCAGGCTTTGGTTCCAGGCATTTCAATGGCGCCAACTTTGGTCCAGTCGGTTCCGTTGAGAGAGTATTCCACATTATATGTTTCGTATGCATTATAATTGTAGAGCATGCTGCTCTTTACCTTGATGTCGGTGAAGGCTGTTGCGTTGACCTTGGTCTGCCAGTAGGTTTCGCCCAGTGGCTTGGTATTAATCGTGGTCCAGTTTACGGCTGCATTTTTTCCTTCGTAGCCGCCAGCACTATTGCTCTTGTCGAGCCATGGGTATGTATTTCCGTCGGCATCGCGCAGGATGAGCTGGTCTACATCGTTGTCTTCTGCAGCGAAGTCTGCTGTACGACCTTCTCTCGCTGACTTATAGAAGTCCCAGCCTGCGATGAAATCTTTTGCAGAATATGCAGCTGTATATGCCTGGTCGGCATTCATCTTTATTTTGCGTTCTGCTCCTGTTTCACCATCATTCCAGTTGGTGAAGGTGAGGATGTAGTTACTGTTGGCGGTAAGGCTTACTTCTGTTCCTTCTTCATACATGTTCTTTCCGTCAACAACGGTTGGGGCAGGAGTTGCGCTTACCATATAATCGTTGGCACCACCTTCTACCTTGTAATCCAAAGCGTAGGTGTTTATTTTCTCAAAGTTTGCTTTCAATGCAGTGTTGGCAGAGATAGAGAAGGTATATTCTTCATCTGTAGATACTACCTTATTATTGGCATCTGTCCAGTTGACAAACTTGTAGCCGAAATTCTTTGTTGCAGTTACGGTGATTGGTGTTTCTGCATCAAATACTGTTCCTGCAGGAGATACCTTGACGGTTCCTGCTCCTACAGTTGATACAACAGCTGACAGTGTATACTGTTCTACCTGTTGAATGGTTCCGTTCAAGAGACCGTTGATGTGTACATCGGCAAAGCCTTGCTGCTTATTAGTGCCAACGCCGACGGTGCAACTCAGCGTGAAGCCTTCAGCTGATGTCAGTTTGGCTTGCTGGTCGGCAGTGAGCTGGATGACGATGTGGTTGGTCAGGTTTTCATTTTTCGAAAACTTGTCAGACTCTGTTGTCTTGTTATCTCTTAATGCAGTGAAATTACCCAAGTCTACAGAAGTTCCGTCGCTAAGTTTAGCGGTTACGGTTACTCCATTTTCTGCATCTGTACCGAATCGGTTTACGTAGGTACTGATAGAGGTTGGGGTAAATGTAAGTCCCTTGCTAGGTTTAACGGTCCATTCTACGGCTTTTGTTGTACCAACAGGACCGAAACCAGCCATGACCATCTTGTTTCCGTCTTTGTCTTTTGTAGTCGTTGATGTCTTGAGAGTATACTTCAAGTCACCGGTGTTTACGGAAACCAGACTGAAACCATTTTCTGGTGATTTTGTGTACAGTGTAGCGTAGTTGGCGTCATTAAACGGCCATGAAACGCTAGCTTCTTCGTTTTGGTAGGTTTGCGCATTTGCCACTACCATAACAAACAGGGCTATGAGTGAGAGCCCAAATCTGAGTAGATCCTTTTTCATTTGTTTGCCTTTTTAGGTTGTTGTACTTATTATTTTTATTCACTACCGTCCCGTTAAAGTGGACTAATCGTTCTTTGAAATCATTGAAATAAGTCTTTTATGAGCAGTTTCCATTGACGGACAAAACACCGCTCAGGGAACTGTTCGATAAGACTTATTCCAATGATGTCAAAGAGCAATTTGGTCCCCTCATTCCGGGGCTATTTGATTAATATTAAACTCGTCCCAATTTTAACGGGACTCTAATGATTTAACATATTTCTTTCCCTTAACGACAACTACGCCATGATAACCTTCTCCAACACGCTGACCGTTAAGATTATATATAGCATTATCTTTTTCAGATTCTCTGGAAAGACCTAATACCGGAACAATAGTAGCAAGGCCTCCAACAAGCGTTATCTCCTCACCTGCATTAGTTGGAATATCATAGAGATAAGTATCCGGAAGCGTAGTGGCAGGAATCTTACTTGCATCCTTGACTATAGGCTCCGGCATGCCGTAAGGCTGCATCAAAGAATTGGTATTATTGCCTTCTGCTACAGAAAGAGCTGTACCATCGGCATTTGTCAATGGTGTTGCAGTACGCAGACGTAAGTTTCCGCCGACAGTAGACTTCACTGCAAGCTTCTCTATCTTGCCGTCAACCCATTTCATATCTGTCACCACAAATCCGCCACGGGCACACAGTCCTTTCACTTCGCCACCGGCTTTCCATTCCGTAGGCAATGCAGGAAGAACATGCAAGAAGCCGGCATGTGACTGCACAAGCATCTCTGCTATAGCTGCAGTAGCTCCGAAGTTTCCGTCAATCTGGAATGGAGGATGGGCATCAAACATATTTGCATACGAGCCGCCGTCGGAAGAAGCGATTGTCACATTAGGGTCGAGCAGGACAAGCTGGTTCTTAAGAATCTTCATGGCATGGTCTCCATCAAGCATACGTGCCCACATGGCTTCCTTCCATCCCATCGACCATCCGCGGGCAGCATCGCCACGTCCGACAAGACTCTTGTGTACTGCCTGATAAAGTGTAGCGTTTTCGTATGGAGAAACCTGATTGCCAGGATAAGCGCCCCAGAGATGAGACAGATGACGATGAGACGAATTCTCTTTATCCCAGTCTTCCTGCCATTCCTGTACCTGTCCGTATTGACCAATCTTCCATGGAGTAATCTGTGCCTTCAGAGCATCAAGAGCATCTGCGAAATCCGCATCCTTATCAAGAGCACGAGCTGCAAGAGCTGTATTCTTCAACAAGTCATAGACCATCTCGTTATCCATGGCAACTCCTCCGAAAAGGGCAATGTTTGCAGTTTTACCGTCAGGCTTGGTATAAGAGCCTATACCAGGATGATTCTCCGGTGAGTTGCTCGGACAAACAACCATATACCCTGTATTCGGATCCTTCACAAGAAAATCCTGGAAGAATTCTGCCGCTCCCTTCATTATAGGATAGACCTCTGCAAGATATGTCTTGTCGCCAGAGAAGAGATAACGCTCCCAAAGGTGAGAGCAGAACCATGCGTTACATGTAGGCCATACTCCTACGGTGCCATTGTCTACCGCACCTGTCGTACGCCAAATATCTGTATTATGATGTAAAGCCCATCCACGTGCGCCATACATCTTCTTAGCTGTTTCCGCACCTGTAACACTTACATCCTTGACCATCTCGACAAACGGCTCATGGCATTCTGCAAGATTTGTGACTTCTGCAGGCCAGTAGTTCATCTCAACATTGATATTTGATGTGTATTTCGAATCCCAAGCCGGATACTGACGCGCATCAGGATTCCAGATGCCCTGCAGATTAGCTGGCTGTGTGCCTGGTTGTGAAGAAGATATGAGCAGGTAACGTCCAAACTGGAAGTAGTTGGCTGCCAACTGAGGATCAGAAGTCTTATGGAACTCCTTTATACGCTGTTCCGTGTTCTTGGACTCCTGTGTAGCATTACCTGCAAGAGTCAGGTCCACACGGTCAAACTGTGCCCTGTAGACAGATTCATGATCCGAAAGCGTTGTAACATAATCTTTCTTGCTGTTCTCGTAAGCTTCCAGATAGGCAAGAGCTGATGCACTTGCATCACCGCTTACATCATCATATTTCTTGAAATTAGTGGCTTGCGAAATAATGATTGTAGCGTATGTAGCACCTGTCACATTAAGACGCGGAGCATTTGTAGCGGCTCCCACTGTTCCCTGAGCATAGATATTGACATTGTCGTTTGTAATAGTGCCGTCAGTGTCCACAATACGCAGATAAGTACAAAGGTTGAGCTTGTTTTCCACATTCTCACACTTGTCACGTGCCGGTCCCATCGTTGCCTTGACAGTATGCTCGTCATAGAGGACGTTAGACGTGAGCTTCTCTATATTCGACTTATTACAACCGGCATAAGCCACATTGAAGTCGAGTTTACCTTTCTGGTCCGCTTCAAGACGCACCACTGTGACATTATCCTTGAAAGAAGTGAATACTGTACGCTTATACCCTACACCTTTCACATGATACTCCACATTGCTTGTTGCAGTATTCATATCAAGATAGCGAACATAGCCTTGTGCATCAACAGCATCCGAAGTCTGTGCACTTTCCATATCATCGAAACGCTGTCCCGGGAAGCCAAGCAAGACAACACCTGCTGCACGATAACTTGCTCCATGCGAGCCTTGCGACATCCAGTTCGTAACTGCAAGATTCTGTACCGAAGCATAATCTTTATTGAAGATGCCTTGCTGTACTTCTCTGAGTACTCCAAAAGCATTTGCATTATAGTTCGTGTTCGGTCCCTGGTCCCAGAATGTATCTTCGTTGAGCTGGAGCGTATCGCATGCGACACTACCGGAGTGCATAACACCAAGACGACCGTTTCCCAACGGTAGAGCTTCTTCCCAATAGCCTGCTGGCTTGTTGTACCACAAATGATTCTTGCTTTCTATTGTAGGAGCAGGTATCGGATTGGTATCGGCGGTGATGAAACTGAACGTCAAGGCTTTCGCAAGCACATTTCCAGAAAGGTCACTTACTGTATTTGCCGGTAGCTCAAAGTTATACTTCGCACTTTTGTCAAGAGCAGAATAGCTGAAACGAATTACATTGCCGTTTACTGTTGGAGCAAGCTTGACAACACTGTTTGTATTTGCATTCGTAAGCGTTGCCTCTGCCCCATCCGCCACATGCACACTCTCGTCAAAGTTCAAAGCAATGGTTTCCTGTTGTCACGACATTATCCTCATTATCCTTTGGACGGCTTGATACGAATGCCGGTGCTTCATTGTCGTCAGCAAGCACCTTTACATATTTCAGATTGTAATTGCTATTCTTCGTGGCACTGACAATAAAGAGTCTCACTATGACATTCTCCTTATTGTCGGCATCAAGAGAGTAAACAGCATCATTATATTTATTCCAATGACTGCCGCTGACATAGTCATCAAGTGTTGTCCATGTCGTCCCTCCATCAACGGAATACGCCACACCAAAATGTGTGGAGCTACTTGAGCCGTCGCCTATAGCGAAATTAAGTTTCACGTTGTTCAGGTTTACAGTAGGGAAATTCACTTCGAAATATTGGTCATGTGTTGAGGCATCACCATAGTTTTCCTTTTGTGTAAATTTATCTATCGAAGCTGTGTTCAGACGCAAGACATAGCTGTCCTTACTTTGCTTTACCTCCCACTTGCCGTCACTTGTCTTCAGCGAAAGCTTATAGTTGGTCCGTACTCCAGAACATGTGTTCGGCAGAAACACCGGTTGTTTACTTTTCCATGCGGTATTGCTTATCGCCTGCCATCCGCTGCCATCCGGAGTGTAGGTCACAACAGTTCCGCTGCTTGAGTTTTCCCATCCCTCCGAGAACACCCATGACGCAACAGCTGTCTGTTGCGCATGGCTGATAACAGGATTCGCAAAGGTAAAAGCCAAAAGCATCAGAGCCACATGGAATAAATGACTCATCATTCTTTTCATAATTTTACTTTTTAATTGTTTTTAGATTACACTACCGTCCCGTTAAAGTGGACTAATCGTTCTTTGAAATCGTTGAAAATAAGTCTTTTATGAGCAGTTTCTAGAGTCAACGGACTTGAATTCGTAACTTTGCAGCCAAATACACGGCTGCGTATGTTCAAAGATAAGTTCGTTTTCTCCCAATTGATAGCATTCCTTGACAGAAATCACTTCAATTACCTTGCTCGCAAGTACGATGGTGACAAGTATGTCAAGCATCTCACCTGCTGGAATCAACTCCTTGCGCTGATGTTCGGTCAACTCAGTAACCGTGAGAGTCTGCGAGACCTGATTGTGGCATTGGAAGCCAATCAGTCAAAGTGTTTTCATCTCGGCTTAGGACGCAAGCCCATTGCCAAGACTACACTGGCGACTGCCAATCAGAACCGCGACTACCGCATCTTTGAGGAGTTTGCCTTCTACATGATGGAGCAGGCGAGACGGAATCGGGCAGCAGACATCTTCAAACTCGGTGGCAAGGTCTATGCGTTTGATTCAACGACGATACCGCTCTGTCTGTCGGTGTTCTGGTGGGCTAAGTTCCGCAAGAAGAAAGGTGGTGTCAAGGTTCATGTTCTATATGACCTAGAGGTACAAGTACCAGCCTTCTATCACATCACCACTGCCTCAGTCCATGATTCCAAGGCCATGCCAGAAATTCCTTATGAGACAGGTGCTTACTACATCTTCGACCGTGGTTACAACAACTTCAAGGAGCTTTTCCGCATACAGCGGATGGAGTCTTTCTTCGTTGTCAGAGCCAAGACGAACTTGCAGTACAAATGTGTCAAGTGGAAGCGGCGGATGCCCAAGAACATACTCTCTGACGCTGAGATTGAACTGACTGTCTATAACAGCCGCAAGGACTATCCCGATAATCTCCGACTCGTCAGATACTACGATGAGGAGCAAGACCGTGAGTTCATGTTCCTGACTAATGCGATGGACTTGACAGCCCAGCAGATAGCCGACCTCTACAAGAACCGTTGGCAGATAGAGCTGTTCTTCAAGTGGCTCAAGCAGCACCTCAAGATCAAAAAGTTCTGGGGAACTACCGAGAACGCAGTCAGAATACAGATAGCGGCTGCTATTACTGCCTACTGCCTTGTGGCGATTGTCCAGCACGATATGAAGTTGAAACGCTCGACCTACGAGGTCTTGCAAATCCTCAGCATATCATTGACGGACAAAACACCGCTCAGGGAACTGTTCGATAAGACTTATTCCAATGATGTCAAAGAGCAATTTGGTCCCCTCATTCCGGGGCTATTTGATTAATATTAAACTCGTCCCAATTTTAACGGGACACTAATGATTTTTATTTTCAGTTTACATTTTTAAGTTTGTTGTTGCAAAAATACACTTATTATTTTTATTTAAGGTATTTTCGTTTCGGTTTCGGTGCAAAAGTTACGTAATCGTTTTCGTAGATTTAGTTCGTTTTGGTTCATGTTTTTCTTCATTTCTCAAAATGATTTATTATTTTTGCCACCGAAATAAACTAGCAAATGAATTAACAATAGTTCGTTAATAATTCAATAATGTGCTAAGCAGCTATACGCTGTAAGCACGAGAGATCTTTGAAAATCTTGCTAATTAAAGTTCGGTTCGGGGTGTACCCGCTTGCTTTAAAAATTCGTTTCACCAGATAAATGTTGGTCATCAGTGACTTGAATGAAGACATAGAATATTCCATTCCCATCTCCTTCATAGTTACCTTGGCAACATTTAGTGATGTGAACGAAGCATTGAAAGCAAAATCGAGTTTCCACTTATCGCGAGCCTGGCAGTCCATAAGACCAGTATAGCCTTTGGCGTCACGAAAGCAAAATTCGATCTCAACCTGGTTCTATAATAAAGAAGTACCTCTTCACCCGAAAGTGAGGGGTCTGTAGAGAAGAATAGTTTCTTCTTGCCATTCGGCATCTGCCAGATGACAAGTCTAACTTTACACCTGAGTGCCTTGGAATAGGCTATCAAAGTATAAGCTGTTCCTTCTATATCTTTCATCTCCATCTTCTCCATTCGAGTGAGGTCAAGATTCTTCATATCAATCTTGCCATCCTTGGTCTTTGGGCGACCACGTTTTCCAGTACGTGGACCAGCATAGACATTAAAGAGACAAGCATTGTCACGAAAGCGGCTTATCAAAGAGAACCCTTCTTTCTTTATCCCATTAACAAATGTACTTGTAGAGAAGTAAGCATCTGCAACTATGAGGGTTGAGAGTTTGAGAAGTTCCTTGCGATAACGCTTAATGACGCCGATATAGAAATCTACCATTGTCTTGTTTCTAAGACTCAGTTCTTTATTACTTAGCGACTGGTGTGCTTTTAACATCATGCAGTCTTTGGCATCAATATCAATGAGGCCAATACCCATGATTTCGAGACCATGTTTAACAGACTGTGCACATCCCGACCAAAAACGACCGATATGTGGAGTCTTCTTGCCAGCTTTGCTGATGTAGCTTGGATCAATGGCAATAGCCCATCTTCCCTGTTTACCAAAGAAGCGCTTGGCAAGTGAGACATTAAGTTTGAGCCAGTCAATGCTTTTCGACTTTTTTAAGCCGAATGCGTTGCGATAGGTTTGCTCAACATGCGAGCCATACCTCCCCATTTGGGTGAAATTTATCTTTCTTGGTATTACCATGAACAAAATTATCACCTCGATGAGTATTTTCTCGAAACTTTTTGTTAACTTTGCAGCCGAATCTTCAACTGCATCTTTAAAGATATCCATATATTGGTAGGGTGTCCAGTTCTATGTTCCAATATTAACTCACTTGTTTGAGAGTTTTAGTTCGTTCTGTCACCCAGTTTTTGGACAAGTGCTCGGTAGTCCAAGCATCAATGTCCTTAAGTTTAACATTCACTAAGCGCTCTTTGAAATTAAATGTTTTAGTAACGGATTCGTTCACGACTTTTGGATATAATGGTATCATTAGAGCAAAAGGAGTTATGCCATACAGCTTGTTCGGTGACTTCTTGCTTTTGTATATACCAAAAGTAGATTCAATGATGTCTGAAGAGATGCAGATATTCATATCCTCAGTAAGTTGCGCTTCTTCCTTTCGGAAGTACTCCAGCATCTTCAAGCCAAGGTGAGCTTGACGAGGATAAGCATTTCCTATAACATGAGCAACTATGTATGACTGGCACTCCTTACTCGTCTTGCAGGAAAAGCCTTTGTTTTTACAGATATGCTCTATATGCCTGATGGCATCCAACGCATCCATGAGTTCTTGCAACAAAGATTCATAGTCGTTGATGAAAGCATACGCTTCCTGCATTTCTTTTGGGAGTTTGTTGTAACAAGCAAGCATAGAGTTGCCCCAGATTACCCATTCAGACATATTCATGAATCTAGCAATAGTCCTCATGTTCGGTGGTAGCAAATATGCTTTATTTGTCAGATGGTATTGCAGTCTTTTCTTTCCTAAAAGTGTTGTAAGTTCAACAAAATCAGGCTGTTTTTCATACACCTTTTTGAGAATCACACTCATAGAATGACTGATGTCCGCATAATGCACATATCCAGAGTCCAAGATACCCCTTACAAGGTTATGGGCATTGTCACTAATCACATATTGAGGTTCTGAACCTGCAGATATAGTGACTTCGCTTATCTTGTTTTCGATATCTTCACCCTTGAAGTTTGCTCCTACCGTCATGTTTAAAACTGTCACATCTTCGTGTTTGACAGGTCGATCTTGATGCTCTGATGGAATGGCTAGAGCCAAAAGTAGTTTCTGACCGTTTATAGCGATGCTCTCATCCATAACCATGGCAAACTTTTTGCCTTTGCATGGCTGGTCATCTTGATAAACAGACAGTCCCAACTTCTTTATCCAGTTTTCCACCGTATTGTAGCATGGACTTTTTTCCGAAGTTCTTACCAAGTACTTCAGAGAATACCTCCAAGATCTTCACTACAGTTCGAAGGCCACAGCCAGTACGCATATAGATAAGAACACAAAGTTGAATTACTACAAGAGGGAATCTATGTCCGGGAACAGGTGCGAGAGTAATGCTCTTTGTTCGTTTGTCATAGTTATTTTCTGAACGTCTTTTTTTTTTTGAGTTCTTTCCGAAGACCTTTGATAGTGTTTGTATTCTTCACTTCTTTGCCTTCAAGTTGCTTAACTCTTTTACGAAGACGCTTTAACTCTTCCTCAGGGGTCTCTTTATGCTGTTTTGAATCTAACTTTTTCATTGATTATAAGTATTTGTAATGATGTACAAAGATACTAAAAATCAACGATATACACAAATTTTCAAAGAACTATTTCGTTACATGAAACGTTAAATATCAGAGCGTAATATTAACAATTAACAGGGATGTTTCCAGCTTGTTTTTAAGAACAGAGAACTGGACACCCTAATATATTGGTCAAGTCCTGTATTCATATAATTTTGCGTTTGTCGTGATTTGCAAAGTTACTGAAAATCAGCGACTTGACCAACTTTTTATAGTTAAGTTTTCATAAGAATTTCTTAATATAAGTTATTGATTTACAGACGATTAAATGTTAATTTAACGCAGTATTGAATTAAACTACAATACAGTTATTCATCAACTAAATTTAATTTATAAACTTAAAATAAAACGATTATGAAGAAATTCTTTACTCTTATTGCAGCTGTCGCTATGGCAGCAAGTATGAACGCTCAGGGCACTTATGCAGTGCAGGCGGGTGACAATGTTAATCCTGGTGACCAGATTACTTCAGTAGAGAACATCACCTTGACTTATATGGAGAATGCTGGTAAAGCTTTTAAGACAGGTAAGGCTATGGGTAACTGGGCTGACGCAGACTTCGTGGCTTATGTATCTGGTGGGAGCGATGGTAAGTTGGTATCTGGTGCTGAGCCAACAGGTTGTGTTTATAAGTTCGAGACAAAAAAGGCGGGTTCTCTAACAGTAGGAGTTCAGTTGAACGGTAATAAGGGCTTCCATGTCCTGGATGCAGATTTTGCTGAGCTTACTCCTGTTTCTTATAATTTACCAAGTGCTAAGGGTGGTGATTCTCAGACTTTCGAAAAGAACGATAAGGGCGAGAATATTCTTGCAGAAAAGTCCAATGGCGTTGTAAAAATCAACGTTGCTGAGGGTGGTACATACTATGTTTTCTGTACTGGTTCAAAGTTGGGCTTCTATGGTTTCAAGTATGAGGTTGGAACATCAACAGGCATCTCTTCTGTAAAAGCTGAGGCTGCTCAAAATGGAAAAACATATAACTTCGCTGGTCAGCAGGTTTCAGACTCTTACAAGGGCTTGGTAATCAAGAACGGCAAGAAATACGTAAAGTAATCAAAAAAATATAAGATTTTAATTGACGAAATATCGTTAATCAATTTTTTTTATTGATTTAATAAAAATCGCCCGTGTGCAGTTTCTTTAACTGTTACACGGGCGTTATTTTTTTAGTTCTTTATTTGATAACCTTATCTGTCAATACCTTGCCGTTTCTGAAAATCATCTTGCGGATGTTGATTCCAGTTTGTGGAGCAGAAAGGAGTGTTCCGTCAAGACTGTAGTAATTCACCTTAACCAAATCGTCAGGATTAATGACCGGGTAATCGCTGATGCCTGTTGGATTCTTCCAAGCTGGGTAATATTCATCAACAGCATTTGTTGCGTTGGCATTGCCTGCCTTCATGATATCTTCCACCAGCGAATTGGCGTAGACCTCTAGATTGGTATAGTAACCTTTCTCATCAAGAGAGTAGGTGAGCGCATCGCTCGCATCGTTCGGATTCAAGCCGTTTGCTGTCTCCCATGCATCTGGGATTCCGTCATTATCGGTGTCGAAGTCGGCAGGACGAGAGCCTTTTCCGAAGTTTGCCTCGGTGTAGCCGTTTACATCTGCTACCTTGTCGATGATGCCAGGTGATTGGGTGATGCTTCCCTTGTACTTGGCAGTACCAGTCTTTGCCTCTTCCATGTAGCGTGCATCAATCTCATCGCGGTAGAGCGAGGCGCCGCTGTATGCCAGGACCTTACTGAAGGCTTCGTCAGCAGAGTGTGTGGTAACATCTCCTGTTGGAGCAGGAGCGTCCATCTTAATCTTGACACAAGACTTACCGCTGATGGTTACGTGGGCAACATTGTCACCATAAAAGTTTTTGGCATCCGGACTGTAGTATTCTCCGTTCAGGCTTGGAATGCCTTTGTCGTAGCTGATACCTTTCCAATCCTTGTTCTTGGTAACAGAACCCTTGGTGGTTTCGGTGGTGTTTCCGTTGATGAAGTAACGGCTGGTCATGTCGAAGAACTCAGGATGATTCTTGTCGGAATTACTGCTGGTAGATAAGGTAACCAGAGTGATGCGGTCTTGGCTGCCACGTTCCTTGCCGGTGCTTACATCTACCTTGAGACCGTTCAGAGTAGTTTCTTTAAGTCCCTGGCTTGGTCCAGCCTTGTAGTAATTGTTCACGATGTTGATCTGTCCTCCTCCAGGACCACCATAGCAGGTTCCTTGTGCATTATAGATGACGCTGTTGCGGAAATCTACATTCTCTGCCTGGACGGGGTTCTTCCATTTATAGGTAGCGTAGTCCTGATTGCTAGTGTAACCAGTCCATCCGTAACGGGCACCATTGAAGCGGGGGCCACGGTTCATCAGATGACCCAGAAAGTTGTGGTGGAAGCTGGCGAGCTTTCCTCCCCAAATACCTCCGTAACCATGGGCACCCTTTGAGTGACCCGGATTGGTGAGACTCTCGGCAACGGTACACCACTGCATGGTGAAATTGTTGTTGTCGTAGAACGAAGCCACCTCGTCGATGCTCCAGCTGAAGGAGCAGTGGTCGAAGATGATGCCGGTCTTGTTGCGCTGCCAGGTAGCATCCGCACCGTCATTGATGTTCTTTTCCTGCCCGCGGCGTATGCGGAGGAAACGGATGATGTTGTTGCTGCCCGGTTGAACGGTGTAATATCTGAGGGTGATGCCCGGAGATGGGGCAGTCTGTCCGAGGATGGTGATATTGTCTGCTATCTTGAGATCAGACTTCAGGGCGATGACGCCAGCCACATCGAAGACGATGATTCTCTTACCCGACTTGACAGCCTCTCTGAAAGAACCCGTTCCGCTGTCGTTGAGATTAGTTACATGTACTACTCTTCCGCCTCTTCCGCCGGTTACGTATCTTCCGTGACCTTCTGCGCCCGGAAAGGCTGGAGCTTGTGCCAAAGCAGCAGCACTCACGAGTGCTGCTGCCATTGTTGTGAATATTTTCTTTTCCATTGGTTTAAATTCAGTTTATAGTTAATAGTTTATAGGGCAATCTTGCTATACGGCGAAGCCGCTGTAAACTATTAACTGTAAACTATTAACTGTAAACTATTAACTTTAAACTATTAATTAAGTTTTACTTATTCAGTCCCTGCATTTCCATTTCCAGACTAGCCCAGATGAAAGGACCTACGCCCTTGGCGTCATTGTCGCGGATAGGCTCGCTCATGTAGTAGTCGAAGCTGCCGTCTCGCTTGTAGTTTGGCTTCTTAACGTATGGACCAGGGCCAGGACCGAGGCCGCTGACTGCACAGCAGCGGGTAAGGCTGATGGTCTTGTCAGGATTTACCTGGATGAAGTTGTTCAGGATTCCCTCATAAGCCTTGATACCTGCTTCCTGATATTCCTTGCCGAGGTATCCCTTGCGGTAACCTTTGAGGAGAACATAGGCAAACATGCTTGAAGCGGTGCTCTCGAGGTAGTTGCGAGGATCCTTTACATCCATCACGTCGTACCATACACCCGTCTTCTTATCCTGATATTTCACCACGCTCTTCATTGCCTTATTTAATAAGGTGATGATTTCGCCGCGGCGCGCATAATCTTCTGGCATGGCGTCGAGGCATTCGGTCATTGCCATGACGTACCATCCGAGGGCTCTTGCCCAAGTATGTTGGCTCTTTCCGTCTTCCTTGTTTGCCCAGAACTGGCTGTGGGTCTCGTCCCATGCATGTTTCCAGAGCTGAGTCTTCTCATCGTAGGTACGCAGGTCGGTCTTCACAATCTGGTCTACCGCATCGTCGAGAATCTTCTTCGCCTTCTTTGGCTTGAGGTTCTGTACAGCGTAGTTGCAGTAGAAAGGCAGACCCATGAAGATGCCGTCGAGCCATACCTGGTTGGCGTAAATAGCCTTGTGCCAGTAAACGCCTTCCTTGGTGCGAGGCTGGTTCTGCAGCTGCTTGAAGAGCGTCTTCAGCGCTAGTTCGCTGCTCTTGCTAGGGAAGAGGTTGTGCATGCGGAGGATGAACTTCGCTGTGCGCACATTGTCGAGGTTGAAGTCCTCATATTTGTAGCCTGTGATGTTTCCCTTCTCGTCAATCATCTTGGCAGGATATTCTTTCAGGTAGTTGATGATTGCCTCGTTGTTGGCTTCGGCATCAGCTCCCTTGAAGGTGCTCTTTCCGCCTTTGTAATGGAGGTAGGTGTCGAGCATACCTTCCATCTCAATGCCCATTACGTAGCTCCACTTTGGCTTCTTGCTGAAGTCGAGCAGGTAAGACTGAGGCACGCGCTGCATCTCGCTGTGGGTGAGCCACTCTGAGTAGGTCTGGTAAGGACGGTCTTCCTTGTTGAGAACCAGTGAACCATTGATGATGAGGTTGTCGAACTTCACGTTTCTTGTCTTGCCGGTAACCTTGGTAGGCTGCTTGATGACACCGTCGAACTTACAGTTTTTTACATGGATGTCGTATACGTTTTCTACCTTGTTTCCACCGATGATGAGCACACCGTAGTTGCTCTTCTGGCAGGTAACATCTTCCATGCTCACGTTGCGCACGGTAGGTTCAAATCCGCGGTAGCAAGCCTCTCTTGGCTCATAGTCGAGGTTGATTTTGAGTACGGCTTCCTTACACTGTCCTACGGTAACCTTGCGCATGTGGATGTTCTGGATGAGTCCGCCGCGGCAGTTGTTGGTCTTGATGCGGAGGATGCGCTCCAGATGAGGAGAGTCCATCTCGCAGTTCTCGGCGTATACATTCTCGCATCCGCCTGAAATCTCAGAACCGATGACTACGCCACCGTGTCCGTCTTCCATGCGACAGTTGCGGATGATGATATTCTTAGATGGTTTGTTCCAGAGACGACCGTCGTTGTTTCGTCCGCTCTTGATGGCGATGCAGTCGTCGCCGGTGTGGAAGATACAGTTCTGAATGAGTACATTCTCGCATGCTTCAGGGTCGCATCCGTCTCCGTTAGGTCCTTCGTTCCAAACGGTTACGCCGTCTACCGTGATGTCCTTGCAGAGCAGAGGATGCATCACCCAGAAAGGCGAGTTGATCATCTTTACGTCCTTGATGAGAATGCGCTCAGAGCGTACGAAGTTGACGAGCTGAGGGCGGAGACCCTGTCCCATACCGAACTTGCGCTCATCGAAAGGCACACCGTCTTCTGCCATTTTCTGCAGTCTGGCGCGGGAGCCCATCTTCTGGTGTTCCTTGGTTACGCCCTCCTTGTATCCGAAGTAAGGATTGCCGTTCCACTGCCACCATGTATCATTGTTGCCGCCTCCGTCGATGGTACCTTTACCGGTAATGGCGATGTCGGAAACCTTGTAGGCGTAGATGCATGGAGAGTAGTTCCAGCATGCCAATCCTTCCCATGCGGTGCGAACCAGCGGATAGAGTTTTGGCTCAAAGGCAAACTGCAGTACGGCACCTTCTTCGAGGTTCAGTTCTACGAAGCTCTTCATCTCAATGGCTCCTGTGCGCCAGGTACCCTTCGGTATGACGATGGTACCGCCACCTTTCTTAGAGACGAGGGCGATGAGTTTGTTGATTGCCTTCTGGTTCTGTGCAGCCGAAGCGTTCTGCTTGGCTCCATAGGCAGAAATTACATACTTCTTGGTTGCCTGCTTGATATTAGGCAACTGTATGCTCTGTTCAATGCGCTGATATTCAGCATCGTTCCATCCGTCGGCCCAAGCGCAGGCTGGGATGAGAAGCAGGGCAACGAGTAAGGTCTTAAAGAATTTCTTCATTGTCTTTGTTCTAGTTTTATGATTATTTGTATTTATTTATTTGTATGAATCTGTTTATTCGTTTGTTTGGGTTTGATGTTTAACACATCGGTGCAAAGTTACGAATTTTATTTGGAAAACAGGTACTGGTAATGTTAAAATTAAATGTTTTTGCAAAAAAGTTTGGTGTTTTCAAAATAAATTGTTATCTTTGCAACGATATTTAACATTATTAACGCAATAAATACTGGGTAGCCTATTGGATAGACATTTACTTAATAAATAGGGTGTCCAGTTCCATGTTCTCGTTTTTGATTATGTTTTAGCAACTTAGCACACTGTAAATCAGTAAATTAAGCACAAAATATAAGACAAATTTAACTATCAAAAAGTCTGATGTAGATTCGCACAAGATTATAGTTTATTTAGCGAATGATTATCAATGACTTAGATGGTTATTACATTGTTTTTGATACTAAAAACTGGAACACAGAACTGGACACCCTACTTAATAAATAAGATTAAGAAAATGAGAAAACTCAATAATATGACAGACGAAGAGTTGGCCCTGGCTTATGTCGGGGGCGACAACAGAGCCTTTGACCTGTTGCTTTCACGCAACGAGGTGAAACTGTTCTCTTACATCCTTTTCGTGGTTCACGATGAGGATCTGGCGAATGATATCTTCCAGGAGACATTCGTAAAGGCTATCAGTCGTTTGCATGCTGGCCAGTATTCCTGTTCTGGCAAATTTATTTCGTGGTTAATGCGTATAGCGCATAATGTCATCATCGATGGTTATCGCAGTCAGTGTGTATTCCGCATGGTTGAACAGGGGAACGACAATGATCTTTCCTGTCTGCGAGGCGAAGATTTTCAGGCAGACTGTGCTGAGCAGGAGATGGTACGCAAACAGGTGCTCCGTGATGTGAAGAAACTGGTAGACTTTCTGCCGGCTCCACAACGCGAGGTGGTTTATATGCGTTATTATCAGCAGATGTCTTTCAAGGATATAGCCGAGTGTACCAATGTGAGCATCAATACGAGTCTAGGAAGAATGCGTTATGCGCTCCTTAACCTCCGCAAGATGGCTAAGGAGCACAATATCTATCTGAATCTTGATTAGAGGAGTTCTTTCAGGGCATGGATGGTAGCATAAGGGTCTGTGCTCTTGAACACATAACTTCCGCTTACCAGCACGTCTACTCCGGCTTTCACCAGTCTTGGAGCAGTTTCTGCCTGCACGCCGCCATCTACCTCGATGAGTGCCTGGCTTCCGCTCTCTTTGATGAGCTGGCGCAGACGGCCTATCTTCTTGATGGTGTTCTCGATGAATTTCTGTCCGCCGAAGCCTGGGTTAACGCTCATCAAAAGTACCATGTCTACATCGCAGATGATGTCTTCTAGTACACATACCGGGGTAGAAGGGTTGAGGGTAACTCCTGCCTTCATGCCTGCTGCATGAATCTGCTGGATGGTGCGGTGCAGATGGGTGCAGGCCTCGTAGTGCACGTTCATCAGCATGGCACCGAGCTTGGCAGTCTGCTCAATGTAATTTTCCGGGTGCTGTATCATAAAGTGAACATCGAGGGGCTTGGTGCACACCTTGCTCACGGCTTCTATCACAGGGAAGCCGAACGAGATGTTGGGCACGAAGACACCATCCATCACATCGAGGTGGAGCCAGTCGGCCTCACTCTTGTTAATCATCTCTATATCACTCTTCAGGTCAATGAAGTTGGCTGAGAGCAATGAAGGGGATACCATTGTTTTCATCTTTCTTCTTCTTCTTTTAGTTAGGATAGCACACCTTTAGCTTCCCATTTTGCACCATGGTATGATAGGAGTAGGCTATCTGCTTGATAAAGTAGATGGTCTGAGCCGAAGGTCTCATTTTCTTTGGTGTAAATACTTGCTTCATAGGCGTGAATCTTTTTATTTGAATAATACTTCTTGTTATTTGTTTTTAGAACGGGCATGTCTTGAGGATGAGTTTTCCTCTTTCCGTAACCTGTTCTCTAAATAAATAACGGCGTATTGGGAAATTTATTACATTCAGGCGAAATATTTTTTCTTTTTCTTTCTCCCTATATATAATAAGGTATAGTGGAGAAAACGTGAGACGAAAGTGGAGAAAAAGGGGCGCTGGATGATAAAATAGTGTTAAATCTTAAAATTTCTCGACAAAAAGTTTGTAGTTTAAAAGAAAAACTGTACTTTTGCGGTAGAAATGAAGAACGAAGGAGAATCTTTTCGTTAAAAAGAAAGAAACGCCTCGTTTTTGGTAGTAACAAACAATTAAAAGAAAAAGCAATATGAATACATTCGTATCTACATCATGGTGGTGGCGTAACTCAAGATTCCAGAAGTCGTGAGTCGAGACGCTGTATGTGGATGTGAACAACATAATATACTAGGGGTCTGCCGTAACTTACGACAGGCCCCTTTTCTTTTACAACGAAAAATAAAAACAAAAAATATAGGAGATATTAACTATGGAAATGAAGGACATTTTGAACAGAATGTTGAACCATGAGGAACTTTCCCGTGAGGAAACCCGAGACATCATTGTAGGAATCACTAAGAGTGATTTTCCTGAGGAACAGATTACAGCCCTGCTCACCGGTTTGCAGATGAGAGGCGTAACGGTAGATGAACTGCTCGGTTTCCGTGACGGAATTCTTGCCACAGGCGTGCCAGCCATCCTGGATTGCGACCGCTACATTGACGTGGTGGGAACCGGTGGCGACCGCAAGAACACCTTTAACATTTCTACTACTTCCTGCTTCGTCATTGCGGGTGCGGGTTACAAGGTGGCAAAGCACGGCAACTATGCGGCTACTTCGGTGAGCGGTGCCAGCAACGTCATCAAGAACCACGGTGTCCAGTTTACCGATGATATAGACAAGCTGAACCGCAGCATCAACGAGGCAGGCATCGTTTATCTTCATGCCCAGCTCTTCGCCAAGGCAATGAAGTTTGTAGGTCCTATCCGCAAGGCTTTGCAGTTTCCTACCGTGTTCAACCTGTTAGGTCCTCTTGTTAATCCTAGTCAGCCTAAGTGCCAGTTGCTGGGTGTAGCCAATCTCGACCAGATGCGCCTTTACAATCAGGTTTACCAGAAACTAGGCATTGATTTCGGCATTGTTAACAGCATCGACGGATATGATGAAATTTCACTCACCGGCGACTTCAAGGTAACCACCAACAACTATGAGAAGATCTTCAAGCCTCAGGGTCTCGGTTTCGAGATAGCCAAACCGGAAGAGGTGCGAGGCGGAGCAACCGAGGAAGAGGCTAAGGACATCTTTGATGCAGTACTTGAAAACCGTGCCCTCCCAGCCCAGAAGAACATCGTTCTCGCCAATGCAGCCTTCGGCATCCAGGTAATGGAGAAGGGACAGAAGAGCATAGAGGAATGTGTGGAGATAGCAAGAGAGAGCATTGACTCGGGTAAGGCGCTCGCTACCTTCAAGAAATTCGTAGAGATCAACAGTTAAAGGTAAAAAGGGCTTTTAAAAGTAAAAAGGTAAAAGGGTAAAAAGGTAAAAAGAGCCTTAACCCCTTTGCCCCCCGTTCCCAGCGATTCCATCGCTGGTTCCCCAAGTCTTTATCTTAAATAAAAAAACGAAAAAAATGGCTGATATTTTAGAGGAAATTGTGGCTCATAAAAGAATAGAGATTGAGCAGCGTAAGCGCTTTATCCAGCCACGGCAGATGATAACCCTCACCGAGCAGAAAATGCAGGAAGATGGGGGAAAGGTGCCGGGCGGAAGCATGAAGGAGTCGCTGATGAACTCGGAAACGGGAATCATTGCTGAATTCAAGCGCAAATCGCCTTCTAAGGGCTGGATCAAACAGGAAGGTAAGCCGAGCATCATCCCGCTCGCCTACCAGCAGAACGAAGCCTCGGCGCTCAGCATCCTCACCGACATTGATTACTTCGGAGGATATGATGAGTATATTCAGGAGGCGCGCCATGTGGGCGTTACCCTACCTATCTTATATAAGAACTTCGTGGTAGAGGAATACCAGCTGCTGCAGGCGAGATACTGCGGAGCTTCTGCCGTGCTGCTCATTGCGGCCTGCCTGACCAAGGAGGAGTGTAAGCAACTCATGAACATGGCACACCAGCTGGGCATGGAGGTACTGCTCGAGATGCATAATGAGCGCGACTTCGAGTATGCTGAACTGGAACCGGATATGTACGGCATCAACAACCGAAATCTCGGAACCTTCTTTACTGATGTGGAGAACAGCTTCAGATTGGCAGAGAAACTTCCGAAGGATGTGTGCAGGGTGAGCGAGAGTGGCATCTCCAACCCGCAGACGGTTCTCCGGTTGAGAGAAGAAGGCGGCTTCAGAGGTTTCCTGATGGGCGAACAGTTCATGAAACAGGCTGACCCGGGCGTGGCGCTTCAAGAGTTTATTAAGCAGTTGAAACAATAAAGAAAATGTTAGTAAAGGTTTGTGGAATGCGTGAACCTGGTAATGTAAAGCAGGTTGCGCAACTCGGCGTTGATATGATGGGATTTATCTTTTATCCTAAGTCTCCACGGTATGCCAGTCATGTGCTGGCTCGCTCTGATGCTGACCGCAATGTGTGCCGAGTGGGAGTCTTCGTGAATGATTCCATTTCCAATATGTTGGATAAGATTCATTCATTCTCTCTGAATGCGGTGCAGATGCATGGAAGTGAGAGCAGGGAACTGTGTGAGCAGCTGCGTGCAGCAAAGGGGAATATGAAGATAATCAAAGCCATTAGTGTTTCCACTGCCGGGGACATTCTGAAATATAAGGAGTATGTAGGCGCTGTTGACTACTTCCTTTTCGACACCAAATGTAAGACAGTGGGCGGAAGTGGTCAGCAGTTTGACTGGCAGGTACTGGATGAATATGATGGCGATGTTCCATTCCTGTTGAGTGGCGGCATAGGTCCGGAAGATGCTTCCCGTATCCTGTCTTTCCATCATCCCCGATGCGTAGGAATCGACCTCAATTCCAGGTTTGAGATAGAACCGGGACTGAAGGATGTAGAGAAACTCAAGGAATTCCTTTTAAAGGTAAAAAAGTAAAAAGGTAAAAAAATAAAAAAGTAAAAAAATGAATAAGATAAATGCATTATTTGCAAACAATAAAGACCGCAAGCTTTTGAGCTTGTATTTCTGCGCCGGATGCCCAACTTTGGAAGGTACCGGTGATGTAATTAAGGCGATGGAGCGCAAGGGGATAGATATGATTGAGGTAGGAATCCCTTTCAGTGATCCGTTGGCTGATGGTCCTGTTATCCAGAGTGCCGGAACCGTGGCTCTGAAGAACGGAATGACGGTGAAGAAACTCTTCGCCCAGCTGAAGGAAATCAAGGATGAAGTGCAGCTTCCACTCGTGCTGATGGGTTATCTGAACCCAATCATGCACTACGGCATTGAGGCTTTCTTCAAGAGCTGCGTAGAGAGTGGAGTGAGCGGCACCATCATCCCAGACCTTCCCTTTGATGATTATCTGAAGGTGGTAAAACCCATAGCCGACAAGTATGACATCCGTGTCATCATGATGATTACGCCAGAAACCAGCGAGGAGCGCATCCGTTTCATCGATGAGTATACCGATGGATTCATCTACATGGTCAGTTCGGCAAGCATCACGGGCGCCCAGAGCAGTTTCGGCGATGCCAAGCTGGCTTATTTCAACCACATCAACAGCATGAATCTGCGCAATCCACGCATGATAGGTTTCGGCATCAGCAACAAGCAGACCCTTACCAGTGCGCAGGATAATGCGGCGGGAGCCATCATCGGCAGCAAGTTTGTAACCCTGCTCAATGAAACCGGTGATCCGGATAAGGCTTTAGATGGGCTTTTTGAGTGCCTCGAAAAGTAGTTGATAGTTAACAGCGGCTTCGCCGTATAGCAGGCTTGCTCTATAAACTATAAATAATAAATTATAAACTAAGTATTATGTATCAAGTTGACGAAAAAGGATTTTTTGGAAAATTCGGAGGAGCGTATGTTCCTGAGATATTATATAAATGTGTAACCGAGTTGCAGCAGGCTTACAAGCCAATCATTGAGAGCGAGGAGTTCAAGAAGGAATACCGTGCGCTGCTCAAAGATTATGTGGGCCGTCCTTCACCTCTTTATTATGCCAAGCGCATGAGCGAGAAGTACGGATGCCAGCTCTATCTGAAGCGCGAGGACCTGAACCATACCGGTGCACACAAAATTAACAACACCATCGGTCAGATTCTCATGGCCAAGAAGATGGGCAAGACCCGCATCATTGCCGAAACCGGAGCCGGACAGCACGGTGTGGCTACCGCTACGGTATGCGCCCTGATGAACATGAAGTGTGAGATTTTCATGGGTGCCACCGATGTAGAGCGCCAGCATACCAACGTAGAGCGCATGAAGATGCTGGGAGCCAAGGTGAACCCTGTGCGCACCGGCAATATGACCTTGAGCGATGCCTGCTCTGAGGCCATACGTGACTGGTGCTGCCACCCACAGGATACCTTCTACATTGTAGGTTCTACCATGGGTCCGCACCCTTATCCAGACATTGTTGCCAAGATGCAGAGCGTAATCAGCGAAGAACTGAAATGGCAGTTGGAGGAGAAGATAGGCCGCAACTATCCTGATTACCTCATCGCCTGTGTGGGTGGCGGAAGCAATGCTGCCGGAACCATCTACCACTACATTGATGATGACCGCGTGAAGATATATCTGGCTGAGGCTGCTGGACACGGAATAGATACCGATTATACCGCTGCCACCATGCACTGCGGCACAGAAGGCATCATCCACGGAGCCCGCACCCTCGTGATGCAGACCGAGGACGGACAGATAGAGGAAGCCTTTACCATCAGTGCCGGTCTCGACTATCCGGGCATCGGCCCTATGCACGCCGACCTTGCCACATCGGGCAGGAGTCATGTGCTCGCCATTAAGGACGATGAGGCCATCTACGCCGGTTACGAGCTCACCCGCATGGAGGGCATCATTCCGGCTATTGAGAGTGCGCACGCCGTGGCAGCCCTGAAGAAAATGAAGTTCAAGAAGGATGATGTGGTGGTGCTCACCGTATCAGGCCGTGGCGACAAGGATGTAGAAACCTATCTCGCGCACAAGGAAATGGCGGGAGAGTACGGAAACTTCTAATAGCAAAGATTTAATTTTTAAAATGGCAAAGTTTAGTTACAAGACAGTTACCCGCAAGATTCTCGCCGACCTCTATACGCCGGTGGGAGTCTACATGCGACTGAGAGATATTTATCCGCAGTCGGCTCTGATGGAGAGTTCCGACTATCATGGCTCCGAGAATTCGCGCTCCTTCATCGGTGTGCATCCGCTGGCAAGCATCGCCGTGAGTCATGGTGAGGTCATCAAGACCTATCCCGACGGAAGAGTAGAGAAAGAGCAGCTTCCTGCCTTCGGTGCCGGTCAGGGCGAGGAGTGCAAAGTCGCCATCTCAAAGAGTATCAACGACTTCATCTCTTCCTTCCATGTAGAGGGCGAGAGCAAGGACTTCTGCGGACTCTACGGATTCACCACCTTCAATGCGGTGAGATATTTTGAGAACATCCCTGTCAAGGATACTACCATGGAGAAGAATGATGCGCCCGATATCTATTACATCATGTATAAGGACATCATCGTCTTCGACCATTTCAATAACACCATGGAACTCATTGCGCTGAGCGAGGACTTCGGCTCAGAGGAGGGTAGAGATGCTTCACTTACCGAGCTCGACGAACTGCTTAAGGCGGTGAACAAGGCAAATGTGAAGCCTTATGATTTCCACCCTGTGGGCGAAACCTTTTCTACTCTCACCGATGAGGAGCACAAGGCGAATATACGCCGCTGTATACAGCACTGCCTACGCGGAGATGTATTCCAGATTGTGGTGAGTCGCCGTTTCGTACAGAAATATGAGGGCGATGATTTCAAACTCTACCGTGCGCTGCGCTGCATCAACCCTTCGCCTTACCTCTTCTATTTCGACTTCGGCGGTTTCCGCATCTTCGGTTCTTCGCCTGAAACCCATAACCGCATCGTGGGCAACAAGGCGTTCATTGACCCGATTGCCGGAACCACCCGACGCACAGGAGATATGGAGCAGGACCGCAAGGCTGCCGAATTCCTGCGCAACGACCCGAAGGAGAATGCCGAGCACGTGATGCTGGTAGATCTGGCACGCAATGATTTGAGCCGCAACTGCCATGGGGTGAAGGTAGATTTCTACAAGGACATGCAGTTCTACAGTCATGTTATCCATCTCGTGAGCCGTGTGAGTGGAGAGTTGGATGAGCATGCCGACCACATCAAGGAGTTTATTGATACCTTCCCTGCCGGCACGCTGAGCGGTGCGCCTAAGGTGAGAGCGATGCAGATTATATCAGAGCTGGAGCCTCATAACCGCGGTGCCTACGGAGGCTGTATCGGTTTCATCGGTCTGAACGGCGACCTGAATCAGGCCATCGTGATACGTACCTTCATTAGCCGAAACGGCGAACTCTGGTTCCAAGCGGGTAGTGGAGTAGTGGCAAAGAGCAATGATGAGTATGAGCTGGAAGAGTGTAACAACAAGCTCGGTGCGCTGACCAAGGCGATTCACATTGCTGAAGAGTTGTAATAGTGATTAATTATTAGTGATTATTTCTCGCTGATTGTACTTACTAATCAATAATAAATAACAAAAGATGAAAGTAGTAATCATAGATAATTACGATTCCTTTACCTATAATCTGGCCCATCTGGTAAAGGAGTTGGGAGCTGACGTTACGGTGTTCCGCAACGACCAGTTCCAGTTGCCGGAGCTGGAGCGCTTCGACAAGATCATTCTGAGTCCGGGTCCGGGCATTCCGTCGGAGGCGGGACTGCTGATGGATGTTATCCGCAAGTATGCAGGCCGCAAGCCGATGCTGGGCGTATGTCTGGGTCATCAGGCCATAGGCGAGGCGTTTGGAGCCAAGCTTACCAATCTTTCTGAGGTGTATCATGGAGTGGCAACCCCTTGCACCCAGTTTGGCAACGATGTTATTTTCGACGGGTTGGACAAGCGCATAGAGATTGGCAGATACCACTCTTGGGTGGTAGACCGCTCGGGATTCCCTGACTGCCTGGACGTTACGGCCGTAAGTGATGATGGTTGCATCATGGGTCTGAAGCATAAGAACTATGATATTCATGGTATACAGTTTCATCCGGAAAGCGTGCTGACGCCAGACGGCGAGAAGATGGTGAGAAACTGGTTGGAAAAAGCTTAATGACCTTAATGACCAATGACTTTAATGACCACCATGACCGCATGGTGGTTGTTGAGGTTTTTGTTTATGATAAGAAAGCAAAGCCTGACGCTCTCTCGAGTGCCAGGCTTTTTACTAACATCTAACCCTCGCTACAATCCTCTCACGAGTTTCGCGAGTTTGTATTAACTTAAATCATACCTTCCCAATGAAGGAAAGGTCTACTAATAACTGTCTTAATCTTTTAAAAATTTTACATATCCCAAGCCACAGCACTCGCACCGAGTACGGCAGCAGAACTACCATCAAGGGTAGAAACAAGGAATTTAGCCTTACCCTTGAAGGTGCGGAGCACGTGCTCATCATAAGCCTTCTGGATAGGTTTCATGATGAGGTCGCCAGCCTTGGTCAGACCACCGAAGAAGACGAAAGCCTCTGGTGAAGAGAAGGCTGCGAAATCAGCACAAGCCTCACCGAGCATCTTGCCGGTAAACTCGTATACACGCAGTGCCAGCTTGTCGCCCTTGCCTGCAGCAACGCTCACATCATAAGATGTAATATCCTCCGGATTCATCTCGCGGAGCAATGAAGGCTCATCGCTCTTCTCGAGGAACTCGCGTGCTGTGCGAGCCACACCAGTGGCAGAGCAGTAAGCTTCGAGACATCCTGTACGGCCACATCCGCAGGTACGGCCCTCTTTGCCACGTACCATGGTAACGTGACCCAATTCGCCTGCGAATCCGTCGCAGCCGTAAACCATCTGTCCGTTGATGACGATACCAGAGCCAACGCCTGTACCGAGCGTAACGTCGATGAAGTTTTTCATGCCTCTTGCTACACCGTATGTCATCTCGCCGAGCGCAGCAGCGTTGGCATCATTGGTCATACCTACAGGCAAGCCGCCGAGGGCTTTGCTGAACAAGTCGGCCAATGGTACCACTCCGTCGTGTGCCCAAGGAAGATTTGGAGCGAATTCAATGGTTCCATTATAATAGTTTGCGTTTGGCGCACCGATACCCATTGCCTTAATCTTGTCAATCCCGCCTACCGTATCAATGATAGGCTGGAGAGCTTCTACGGCTGCCTTTACATAGTCTTCAACTTTTCCGTAACCGCCTGTCTTGATGGCAGTTGTTGCTTTGATCTCTCCGCGAGCATCTACGATGCCGAAAACTGAATTTGTACCGCCGAGGTCAAGGCCTATTACGTACGGTTTAAGTGTATTATCTGTCATGTTAATTATTTAAAATTAGTTAGAATTATTTTATTTCTCGGCAAAGATACTGAAAACTTTTGAATCTCGTTTATTTTTAAATATAAAAAATTTTAATTTTCTTTTTTTCTGCTAGACGATTTGCTGTCCGAAGTTTCTCTGTTGCCCTAAATCCTGTTTATATTCATGCAGAACATCCGCGTAATCCGTGTAATCCGTGCCCGAAAATATAAAAAACGGATATAAAATGAACTTTTAGGCGAAAAAATTGTGCTTTGTGCCCAAAATTTTGTAACTTTGCCGACTGTTAGAAATTGTAACGATACTAAGATGAATTTAGCATTTCCAATTGAGATAAACATCCTTGACTTCATATTCAAAGGAATTGTCATCGGTGTTCTTGCCTCAGCCCCTATGGGTCCGGTAGGCATCCTTTGCATCCAGCGTACACTCAACAAGGGTCGCTGGTATGGGTTTGTAACAGGTGTGGGTGCCGCATGCAGCGACATTGTATATGCTCTGTTTACAGGCTTGGGCATGAGTTTTGTGATGGATTTTGTGAGCAACTCCGAGAACAAGTTCTATCTTCAGATTTTCGGCAGTCTGATGCTCCTCGTATTCGGAATCTACTGCTTCAAGAGCGATCCGATGAAGAACATGCACAAGTCGAGCAACAAGCAGGGTACCCTGATGCACAATGGCATCACGGCGTTCCTCGTAACACTCTCCAATCCGCTCATCGTGTTCCTCTTCATGGCCACCTTCGCGCAGTTTGCTTTCGTCGTACCGGATATGCCTGTAGAAATGGGAGTAGGGTATCTCAGCATCGTCTTCGGAGCCCTGCTGTGGTGGTTCGGACTCACCTGGCTCGTCGACAAGATTAGGAATAAGTTTGATACCAACGGCATCGTCATTATCAATAAGGTAATAGGCAGCGTGGTCATCATCTTCTCCATCATCGCTCTCTTCGGCACGATTTTCAATCTGTATCATCTGCCGGAATTTTAAAAGTCCTTAAACAGGTCTTTAAACACCCCTTCAATCAGAAGAAGGCAAAGCATAAAGTTCAAAAGTTAACAGTTCAAAGTTTATGTTTGTAGCACAAGAATTAAGAAAGAAAAGTATCGCAGAATACTTATTATATATGTGGCAGATTGAGGACATCATCCGAGCTTACGGATGCTCGCTGCCTGTCATCAAAAAGAATTATGTAGACCGGTTCGACTTTACACCCGAGCAGCGCGAGGAAGAACTCGACTGGTTTGGCAACCTGATTCGCATGATGAACGAGGAGGGAAAGCGCGAGGGAGGACACCTTAATATTAATAAGGTGATACTGAAGGACGTCATTGATCTGCACGGCATGCTGCTGCAGAGCACCAAGTTTCCTATCTACAATGCCGAATATTACAAGGTGCTGCCTTTCATCGTAGAGCTGCGCCAGCGGGGCGACAAGGATCTCAACGAGATTGAAACCTGCCTCGATGCTCTCTATGGAATAGTTCGTTAATAATTCAATAATGTGCTAAGCAGCTATACGCTGTAAGCACGAGAGATCTTTGAAAATCTTGCTAATTAAAGTTCGGTTCGGGGTGTACCCCGCTTGCTTTAAAAATTCGTTTCACCAGATAAATGTTGGTCATCAGTGACTTGAATGAAGACATAGAATATTTCATTCCCATCTCCTTCATAGTTACCTTGGCAACATTTAGTGATGTGAACGAAGCATTGAAAGCAAAATCGAGTTTCCACTTATCGCGAGCCTGGCAGTCCATAAGACCAGTATAGCCTTTGGCGTCACGAAAGCAAAATTCGATCTCAACCTGGTTCTATAATAAAGAAGTACTTCTTCACCCGAAAGTGAGGTGTCTGTAGAGAAGAATAGTTTCTTCTTGCCATTCGGCATCTGCCAGATGACAAGTCTAACTTTACACCTGAGTGCCTTGGAATAGGCTATCAAAGTATAAGCTGTTCCTTCTATATCTTTCATCTCCATCTTCTCCATTCGAGTGAGGTCAAGATTCTTCATATCAATCTTGCCATCCTTGGTCTTTGGGCGACCACGTTTTCCAGTACGTGGACCAGCATAGACATAAAAGAGACAAGCATTGTCACGAAAGCGGCTTATCAAAGAGAACCCTTCTTTCTTTATCCCATTAACAAATGTACTTGTAGAGAAGTAAGCATCTGCAACTATGAGGGTTGAGAGTTTAAGAAGTTCCTTGCGGTAACGCTTAATGACGCTGATATAGAAATCTACCATAGTCTTGTTTCTAAGACTCAGTTCTTTATTACTTAGCGACTGGTGTGCTTTTAACATCATGCAGTCTTTGGCATCAATATCAATGAGGCCAATACCCATGATTTCGAGACCATGTTTAACAGACTGTGCACATCCCGACCAAAAACGACCGATATGTGGAGTCTTCTTGCCAGCTTTGCTGATGTAGCTGGGATCAATGGCAATAGCCCATCTTCCCTGTTTACCAAAGAAGCGCTTGGCAAGTGAGACATTAAGTTTGAGCCAGTCAATGCTTTTCGACTTTTTTAAGCCGAATGCGTTGCGATAGGTTTGCTCAACATGCGAGCCATACCTCCCCATTTGGGTGAAATTTATCTTTCTTGGTATTACCATGAACAAAATTATCACCTCGATGAGTATTTTCTCGAAACTTTTTGTTAACTTTGCAGCCGAATCTTCAACTGCATCTTTAAAGATATCCATATATTGGTCAAGTCCTGTATTCATATAATTTTGCGTTTGTCGTGATTTGCAAAGTTACTGAAAATCAGCGACTTGACCAACTTTTTATAGTTAAGTTTTCATAAGCATTTCTTAATATAAGTTATTGATTTACAGACGATTAAATGTTAATTTAACGCAGTATTGTTTTAAGAATATACATTATTATATATTTACAACAGGATGAACGAAATAGAAAGAAGAAGAACATTTGCCATTATCTCTCACCCGGATGCTGGTAAGACAACATTGACCGAGAAGTTTCTGCTTTTCGGTGGACAGATTCAGGTGGCAGGTGCTGTAAAGAATAACAAGATTCGCAAAACTGCGACTTCTGACTGGATGGATATTGAGAAACAGCGTGGTATCTCGGTATCTACATCTGTAATGGAATTTGATTATCTCCCTGCCGGACAGGAGGGAGAACCTTATAAGGTGAATATCCTGGATACTCCAGGTCACCAGGACTTCTGCGAGGATACCTACCGCACACTTACAGCCGTAGATTCAGCCATCATCGTGGTTGACTCTGCCAAGGGTGTGGAGGCACAGACCCGTAAACTCATGGAGGTGTGCCGCATGAGAAATACCCCGGTAATCATCTTCATCAACAAGATGGACCGTGAGGGACGCGACCCGTTTGATGTGCTTGACGAGTTGGAAGAAGAGCTCAAAATCAAGGTTCGCCCGCTGAGTTGGCCTATCGGTCAGGGCGCCCGTTTCAAGGGTGTTTACAACATCTACGAGCATCAGCTGAACCTCTTTACCCCTAACAAACAGCGAGTTACCGAGAAGGTAGAGGTAGACATCCAAAGTTCAGAACTCGACGAGCGGGTTGGTGAACGTGAGGCTGCACAACTGCGTGAGGAACTGGAACTGGTAGATGGTGTTTACCCTAAGTTTGAGGAAGAAACCTACCGTTCGGCCGAAGTAGCACCTGTGTTCTTCGGTTCGGCACTGAACAATTTTGGTGTTCAGGAACTCCTCGACTGTTTTGTTCATATTGCTCCATCTCCTAGACCCACCCAGGCAGATGAGCGACTGGTGAAGCCTGAAGAACCTAAGTTCAGTGGTTTCATCTTCAAAATTACAGCCAATATTGATCCAAACCACCGCTCCTGCATCGCTTTCTGTAAGATATGCTCGGGCAAATTTGTGAGAAATCAGCCATATTACCACGTGCGCTTGGATAAGAACGTGCGTTTCTCTTCGCCTACCCAGTTCATGGCACAGCGCAAGAGTACCATTGACGAGGCTTATCCGGGTGACATTGTAGGTTTGCCAGACAACGGTATTTTCAAGATAGGAGATACGTTGACGGAGGGAGAGAAGATGCATTTTCGCGGTTTGCCAAGCTTCTCTCCACTCCTTTTCAAGTACATCGAGAATGATGACCCGATGAAGAACAAGCAGTTCCAGAAGGGATTGGAGCAGCTCATGAACGAGGGTGTGGCGCAGCTCTTCGTCAACCAGTTCAACGGCCGCCGCATCGTGGGCACGGTTGGTCAGCTGCAGTTCGAGGTTATCCAGTACCGCCTGGAGAACGAGTACAACGCCAAGTGCCGCTGGGAGCCCGTGCATCTTCACAAGGCTTGCTGGATAGAGGCAGATGACGAGAAGGAACTCGAGAACTTCAAGAAGCGCAAGTACCAGTACATGGCCAAGGATATTGAGGGGCGTGATGTCTTTCTTGCCGATTCGGGCTACGTGTTGAGCATGGCGCAGCAGGATTTTGAACACATCAAGTTCCATTTCACATCGGAATTCTAAATCAATGTAAAAAGATGGATGAAGAAATTCTAGATTACAACGAGCAGAAAGAGGGATGGGTCAGTAAGGTGGTAGATTGGCAGAAAAAACATATTTCTGACCGCCAGATGACCCTTATCCTGGCTTTTATCATCGGCCTTCTGGCGTCGGTGGCAGGATATTTCCTGCACGGCATTGTGCACGAAATACAGTTGCTGCTCACTTCGGGATTTAACAAGGGCACCTATAACCTGCTCTTCCTGCTCTTCCCGATTGTGGGCATTTACCTCACCATGCTCTTTATTAAATATGTGGTCAGAGATAATATTTCCCACGGTATCACCCGTGTGCTTTACGCCATCTCTACCAAAAATTCCAAGCTCAAGGCCCACAACTGCTGGTCATCGGTGGTGGCATCAGGTATCACCATCGGTTTCGGTGGTTCCGTGGGAGCCGAGGCTCCTATTGTGCTCACGGGTTCGGCCATCGGCTCAAACCTGGGACAAATTTTCCGCATGGACAAGAAAACCATGATTCTGCTGGTGGGCTGTGGGCGCCTCTGCAGCCATTGCTGGAATCTTTAAGGCACCTATAGCTGGACTCGTGTTTACGCTTGAGGTGCTGATGGTAGACTTGAGCATGGCTTCCTTGCTGCCTATCCTTATCAGTTGTGTAACAGCTACTTGCTTTACCTACATCCTGATGGGCTCCAAGAGCCTTTTCGATTTTACGCTTACCAATCCGTGGGCGCTCGACCGCGTGCCTGCCTGCTTGTTATTGGGCATCTTTTGCGGTTTGGTGAGCCTTTATTTCATGCGCACCATGTCGGCATGCGAGGGTTTCTTTGCCAAGCTTTCGCCTTATCCATACGTAAAGCTGCTCTTTGGTGGACTGATTCTGAGTTCGCTCATCTTCCTCTTCCCTTCGCTCTATGGCGAGGGATATTCGGCTGTCAACGTGTTGCTGAAGGGACAGAATGTGGAAGACTGGGGGCAGGTGATGAGCCGTTCGCTCTTCTACGGGCACAACCAGCTGCTCATCCTCTACATCGCCTTGGTAACCTTTACCAAGGTTTTTGCCACCTCGGCCACCAATGGTAGTGGCGGATGCGGTGGTACCTTTGCTCCTTCGCTCATTATCGGAGGTTTTGCCGGTTTCCTCTTTGCGCGCCTTTGGAATGTGAATCAGGTAGGTGTCTATGTTCCTGAGCAGAACTTTACACTGATGGGGATGGCGGGCCTCATTACGGGCGTGATGCATGCACCGCTTACGGGCATCTTCCTCATTGCCGAACTCACGGGCGGCTACCAGCTCTTCATGCCGCTGATGATAGTGTGTATCTCTTCGCTCCTCACCATCAGCATCTTCGAGAGTCACAGCATCTACGCCCTGCGTCTGGCTAGAGAGGGCAAGCTGCTCACCCACCATATTGACAAGGCTGCGCTCACCCTGCTGGGCATGCAGGATGTCATTGAGAAAGACTATCATCCGGTAGGTCCGGATCTGCCGATGAGCAAGCTGGTGAGTGAGATAAGTCGCAGTAACAACAACTTTCTGCCTGTTTTGGATCAGGCGGGTGTGCTGTTGGGAGTAATAGATATTACGAAGATTCGCCACATTATCTTCCGCACCGAACTGTATCAGCATTTCACCGTGCGTCAGCTGATGATGCAGCCTGCTGCCGTTCTTACCGAACATGACAGTATGGACGAGGTGATGCAGAAATTTGATAAAACCGATGCCGCCCAACTGCCAGTGGTTGATGTGGCAGGCGTACTTAAGGGTTACATCAGCCGTACTAGAATCTATTCCATGTACAGGCAGATTGTAGCGGATATGTCGGCAGAGTAGGAGTTTTAAGTGAAGAGTGAAGAACGAAGAGTGAAGAATTCAACGGCTTTGCTGGTTTTATTTTAAAATATTAGTGTTTTATGGAGAAGAAGGATTTGAGAATTGTTTTCATGGGAACACCGGAGTTTGCGGTGGAATCCCTCAAGCACCTAGTAGAGGGCGGTTACAATGTTGTGGCTGTGGTTACGCAGCCTGATAAACCGGTGGGCAGACATCAGGATACGCTGCAACCTTCGCAGGTTAAGCAGTATGCCGTAGAGCATGGTTTACCGGTGCTGCAGCCTGTAAAGATGAAGGACCCAGACTTTGTGGAGCAGTTGCGTTCTTATCAGGCTGACTTGCAGGTGGTAGTTGCTTTCCGCATGCTGCCAGAGGTGGTTTGGGCGATGCCGAAATATGGTACATTTAATGTACATGCAGCCCTCCTTCCGCAGTATCGCGGTGCGGCGCCTATCAACTGGGCAGTGATTAATGGCGAGAAGGAGACGGGTGTTACCACCTTCTTCCTCGACCACGATATTGATACCGGTCGCATCATCCTGCAGAGACGTTTTCCTATTCCGGAGACGGCAAATGTGGAGTATGTTTACGACGGGTTGATGCATCTTGGTGCTGAATTGGCGCTGGAAACCATTGATGCGCTCATCGCTGCCGATGGCAATATCGGTTCCATTCCTCAGAGCGAAATGATAGGACAGGGTGCCGAACTAAAGCCGGCTCCGAAAATCTTCAAGGATACTTGCCGCATCGACTTCCACAAGCCTGCCAAGCAGGTGTATGATTTCATCCGCGGTCTTTCTCCATACCCTGGTGCATGGACTGAAATTAAGAAGAAGGAGACAGTAGTATTCTTTGACGATCCTAAGGGCGATGATGATTACGTGAGGTTCCCTGAGCCTACTGCTCATCCATCCCATAAGCAGAGTACACAGAAAATTCAGGTACTTAAGATATTTTCTACCCGTCTTTCATATGAAGCGTGGTGATGCGCCTGTGGGATCGCTCCGCGTTGAGGGGGAAGTCGTTACAAGTAGCCTGCCTTGACGAATGGCTCATTATTCAGGAGTTGCAGCTCAGTGGCAAGAAACGCATGGATGCTTCTGCTTTTCTCAATGGTATGAAGGACATAGCTTATTATGAGTGTTTGAAGAAAGATGTTAGTGACGATTTTTAAGATTCAAAAGATTTTTGATTTTTAGTTTTATAGTATTATGACTGTAGATGAAGACATCAAGCGTGCTGTAGAGTGCATGCGAAAGGGTGGAGTGATACTCTATCCTACAGATACCGTATGGGGCATAGGATGCGACGCCACCAACCCTGAAGCGGTAAAGAAAGTTTATGAAATAAAGAAACGTGACGATTCTAAGGCGCTTATCTGCCTGATAGATTCTGCTGACCGCATGGCGCGTTATTTCCGCAATGTGCCACAGGTAGCATGGGATTTCATCGATGCTGCCATGCCTGTAAAGCCTACTACGGTTATTCTTGATGATGCGAGTGGAGTGGCTAATAATCTGGTAGCAGAGGATGGAAGTCTGGCGATGCGTATAACCTATGAGCCTTTCTCCAAACAACTCTGTTACCGTTTTCAGAAGCCTATTGTAAGTACAAGTGCTAATGTGAGTGGTGAGCCTGCTGCACAGAATTATCGCGACATCTCCGAGGAAATCCTCAATGCTGTAGATTATGTTTGCTGGAGCCGCCGTCAGGAGCATAAACCACATCAGCCTTCCAGCATCGTTAAGATTGCTAAGGATGGTGAAGTGAAAGTAATCAGATAGGTTTTCCATCCTTATATGAATGCCTGCTAGAGGGATATTTTCTTCCCTTAGCAGGCTTTTTTGTATGTTTTCAGTCTATAATATACTTTAAGAAGTACTATTGTAATTCGTTTATATGACAAAAAAGAATTCCGCTCAATACGGATATATAACAAGAAACCCTGCAAGAAATGAATCTTGCAGGGTTTATCTTGGGTGGAAGGTGGGACTCGAACCCACGACATTCAGAACCACAATCTGACGCTCTAACCAACTGAACTACGTCCACCATATTGGTTATGTTTTGCTTTTTTAAAAATAGTTGGGTGGAAGGTGGGACTCGAACCCACGACATTCAGAACCACAATCTGACGCTCTAACCAACTGAACTACGTCCACCATATTCTTGTTAAGCGGGTGCAAAGGTACGAAAAAAAAATGGTTCTACCAAATTTTTTCGTACCTTTTTTCTTATTTTTTATTTTGCAGGGCTTGTTGGAACAACTGGAGCTGCCTTCTGGGCATCTGCACCAGCTGCAGGAATAGCCTTCTGCGCACCTGCTGCTGCATCCTTGCTAGCACCTGGCATAGCAGGAAGAGCGGTCTGCTCCTGAGTGGCTCCCTCCAAAACACTGCTTTCGCCAGCTGCCTGAGGGGCTACATAAGCACATGCCACGCTGATGACAACCAAGGCTGCAGCGAGGCCCCATGTTAATTTCTCAACAATGTCAGTGGTCTTGCGAACACCCATGATTGAGTTGGTTGAAGAGAAGTTACTTGCAAGTCCACCTCCCTTTGATTCCTGGATGAGCACGATGAAAATCATCAGGATAGCTACCAGGACGATTAATACTACTAATAATGTGTAAGCCATTTTTTAAAACTAGTTTTATTTATTTATTATTCTTCTTTATTTCTTCTTGCTGTTCAGCATCAGTTTCTCAAGGAATCTGAGCTGGTCAACATAATATCCGTTCTTGTTAGGATGCTGCTGATGCAGGCGGCTGATGATTTCGTAAGCCCTCTGATACTTGCCCTGCTTGATGTAGATGCGGGCGAGGGTTTCGGTGAATACACCGCTGTTTTCCTCTTCGCCATCCTTGCCGGAATCGGTCTGAAGTTCGGGAGTAAATTCTGGTTTGTAATCTTCGTCCTGCTGGATTTTAGGCAGTTTGAAACCGCCATCCTCCATAAAGTCGTCGATGAGACTCATGGTGCGCGAAGTATCTTCTGGCTCCTGCTGGTCTTCGGTCTCCATGAGATAAGCCACATAGTCTACAGCCGCGTCAGCAGGTGTAGGCTTACGTTTCTCCTTCTTCTCTTCTTCGTCTTCTTCCATAGGAATGGATCCCAGGAAGTGATCGATGAGGTCGCTAGTACGGTCTCCGTGTTTTTCTGCTCCTATTCCTCTTACGCCTTGCTGCTTGTCGGATTCAGCCTCTTCAGGGGCGTTTTTTATCTGATAGTGGGCTGCCTCTACCATCTCGAAGATAATCTTACGGTCGGTGATGTAGATGGCTGCACGGCGCAGTTCTTCGTCGAAACTCGGGTCGTGGAGCAGGTACAGATTCTTCAACATCAGCAGGCGTGCCGTCTGATAATACGGATATAAGGCCAAGAGGGCGCGCAAGTCGTAGAGCGTCTCTCGGTTCATTTCCTCCGGGTGTTGTATCAATCTGTTTAATTCCACGATATTTTTACTTTATTTTATTTTGAACTTTAAACATTGAACATTGAGTTTTGAACTTTATGATTAGTAAAGCCGTTAAATTCTTCACTCTTCGTTCTTCACTTACTTTACCAGTTAGCTACCGTAGCGTTGAATATCTGGTCTACCAGGTCTTTGATAATCTGGGTTACCAGTTCTTCCTGCACCGAGGCAAGGCTCTGAGTGGTGTCGTAGGTCTTGGCAGATGTAAACTGCTTTTCGAAGTCCTCGGTATGGTTCTTGGTGTTGGTGAAACGTACGTTTACGGTGATACTGAGCTCGGTCTGTGCTGAGTATCCCTCAGAACTAACCGACTTGTTGCGCTGAGAATATTGGGTGATTTCGCCCTCTATCTTCAGGTCTCCGTTGCGTGACACCTGTATGAGCTGGGTGTTGCTGGCAAACTTATCCTTGAGTTCATTGTTGAACATTGGACCCATCGGCCCCCACACATACGAACTTCTGATAGGGAAGTCGGCTATCTGTATGGTCTTGGTTTTGGTGTAGTCGATGCTGGCACCGTTGAACTTGTAGCTCACGGAGCATGCTGCCATGACCGCCACCATCAGTGTGACTCCTATTATATATAGGTACGCGCGTATATGCTTCATAACTTATATTTGTTAATCTTTCTGTACAGAGTTCTGTCGGAGATTCCCAGTTCTTCTGCCGCTTTCTTGCGGTTTCCGTTGTTTCTCTCCAATGCCTTTTCTATCATCTGCTTGCTAAGATCGCTGAGGTTCAGATTCTCGTTTTCTTCCTTGATCTCCTCAATCTCAGCATCTTCGGCTTCGGGTTTGTAAGTGCCCCTCATGCCTCCTGTAGCTATTTCCTGACGGATGTGTTGTAGCTCGTCGAGATCGGTAATCGGAGGTACGGAAGATACCGGAGAAACCGATGAAACCGGAGATACGGATGATACTGGAGCTACCTGGGTATTCGGCTGAACCGGAGAAACATATCCGCCTGTACCGCCCAACTGGCGTGCTTCATCGAGTTGCTTGCGCAGGCTGTTCATCTCTCGTCTCAGGTCGCTCACGTTGCCCCTCAGTTCGTAGAGAATTTTGTATAGCAGTTCGCGCTCGCTAGCGTAGCTATGGTCGTCCTTGCCATCCTTCTGTATGGTGGCGAGCTGTGTAGACTCCTCATCTCTCGGAATAAACTGGGTGAGAGTCTGTGCATCGATTTCTCTTTCTCGGCTTAGCACTGACATCTGTTCGGTAATGTTCTTGAGCTGTCTCACATTTCCCGGCCACTTGTATTTCAGCATGATCTGCCTGGCCTCATCTGAGAGTGAAATCTTAGGCAGACGGTATTTTTCGGCCATCTGCATGGCGAAGAGGCGGAAGAGCAGGAGGATGTCGTCTCCACGCTCTCTCAATGCAGGCATCTGTATCGGGATGGTGTTGAGGCGGTAGTAGAGGTCCTCGCGAAAGCGGCCTTCGCTCACAGCCTTGCGCATGTTTACGTTGGTGGCTGCCACGATGCGGACATCCGTTTTCCTTATCTCAGTTCCACCCACGCGGATGTATTCTCCCGTTTCGAGCACGCGCAGCAGTCTTGCCTGCGTCTGAATCGGGAGTTCGCCCACCTCGTCGAGGAAGATGGTACCCTTGTTGGCAATACCGAAGTATCCTTCGCTTTCGCCTATGGCTCCAGTGAAGGAACCCTTCTCATGTCCGAAGAGTTCGCTGTCAATGGTTCCCTCCGGAATGCTTCCACAGTTGATGGCGAAATATTTCTCTCTGCGGCGTGGCGAATTGTCGTGAATCACCCTTGGAATGATTTCCTTACCCACACCGCTCTCGCCGATGATGAGCACGGAGAGATCGGTCGGCGCTACCTGTAGGGCTACGTCGAGCGCATGGTTCAATCCGTCGCTGTTACCGACGATATTGTAGCGTTGTTTTATCTTTTGTAGTTCGGAAGTATCCATTTAGCTGCCAAAATTACTCATTTTTTCTGAATTATCTGCATTTTTTTTTAATTTTAACGTTCGGGAGGTCTGATTACAGGGAAGATTTGCCTTTTTTGCGTCATCTTCCCTCCCGAATCTTTCTTTATTCCGCTTTTTCTCGGGAATAGGGAATCTTTCTCTTATCCCTTTTTCTTAGGGATGGAGAATCTTACCTTCTCACTCTCGTCACGCTTCTCGTGGTAGAGTTTAGGCAGTGGATTCTCGTAGGCCTCATCATAGTCTTCGCGGTTGCAGAAGGCATCCAGCGCCAAGTAGATGGCGTGGCGGAAGGAGATTGCATCGGCTTCGTTGCAGCCCGTGATGCTGTAGCTAGGAGTGGTGTTGGCGGCGGTGTGCACGAGTGGCAGACCGGCAGTAAAGAGTACGCCATCCTCGGTGTAGAGAGAATGGAACGGGGTAGTAGCCTGATCATGATACATGGCCATGATGCCGTCGAACTCTACGAAATGGCCGTTGCCGAAGAACTCGTCAGTAGGGTAAGGACCAAAAGCTTGTATTTTCTGCTCGGCAAGCTGGTCAATGGCTGGGATGATGATGCTGGCTTCCTCTGGTCCGCAGCTCTCCTCACCGTTGTTGCTAGGATTCAGGGCGAGCACGGCGATGCGCGGGTTGGTAATCATGAAGTCTCGCTTCAGTGATGTGTGCATCTGCTTCACCTTCTCGATGATGAGTTCCTGGGTGATAGCTGCCGGCACGTCCTTGAGCGGAGTCTTTCCGGTTACGGATGCGATGCGAAGGTCGCCACCGCAGAGGATGGAAAGGCCCTTGGCACCTTCGCCCAGGCAAGTTTCAATGTATTCCTTGTGGCCCTTGAACTGGAAGCCCTCAAATTGTGCGTTCTGGTTGTTTACCGGTGCGGTAACGAGCACGTCGAAGAGCTCGTCGCGGTAGTCGGTCATGGCTCGGTCAAGTGCCTTGATGGCTGCCGTACCCGATTCCTGAGTAGGCATGCCCATGTCAACCTTTACCTCCTCGTCTACAGCTGGCAGGAGGTTGATTCTTCCGTCTTCAGCATCTTCTGCTTTCTGGATGATGGAGAACTGGGCAGGCAGATTCATCGCCTTGCGGTAATAAGCTGCCACTTTAGGCGAACCGTAGATGATAGGGGTACAATACTCCAACATCTCTGGCTCACTGAATGCCTTAAAAATGAGTTCGTATCCGATACCGTTGGTATCTCCGTGAGTGATGGCCACTCTAATCTTTTTGCTGTCCATTTATCGTTTTATTTTATAGTAGAAATCGCAGCTTCTAGCTGCTTGATTAATATTTTCTTTTTCATTTCGGGCGCATAGACGAAGCCGATGATGATGATTTCATCCCCCGTTTTTCTCAGGCGGATGCGCCTCATCGCGTAGGGGCCTCCCATGGCGTCGCCCTTCATTTCCCAGAGTCCTTTTTCTGAAAGGACCGGGATTATCATGTACATGCTGTCGGTTTCGCCGGGCATATTGGTTCGGAGAATGCTATCAATCTGCTGCTTCTCTTGAGGTGAAAAAGCATCTGAATTTTTCACTCTTCGTTCTTCACTCTTCACTTTCATTACGAGCAGGTTCTTCATGCCCGAGCTGGCGTTGTTTGAGATCCAAATGAAGTTCTTCGCCTTTTTGCTTGCCTGCATTTCGGCAGGGATGTTCATGCTGATGCCGAAGTTCTTCTTTACCAGTTGTTGCATCTCGCGGTTCTGCTTGCTCGGGTTGGTGGAGATGATGGATGCGAGGTGCTCCAGTTCAGTCTCATCTACGAGCTGGCGCAGTTTCTCGGGGTTGAGTTTCTCTCTGAGTTGTTGCAGTGAGCGGGCAGAGATGCGGATGACGGTCTGCGGTGAAGCATTCTCGTTGCGGCTCAGCCTGACTGAGAATTCCGCTGCTGGGATGTTCACTACGATGCGAGTTCTTACGAGCAGGTAGCTGTCGTGGATCTTGCCCTTCTTAACCTGGATGAGCCGGCAGAGCGGTTCGGGTTGGGGCAGGGCTGGCACCTCTTCCGTCAGTATCTTCGTAACGATGCTGTCGGTATCTCCCTTGAGTACCACCTCGTAAGGCTGTCCTGTGCTTTTGGGCAGTTTTCTGTTTCTTCCTCCTCCCGGGCTGCAACTTGCCAGAAAAAGGAACAAAAGACAGCCGGCAAGTAGGATCTTTAAAGATTCTCTAACCATTTTTCCCCCACCTTTCCTTACTTATTCATCTTCTCTTCATCCTCGTGCTCACGGATTTCTCCGATTTTCTTCGAGGTGCTGAGCAGACCGCAGGCGGCGTAGATGTCCTGGCCGCGGCTGGCACGGATGGTGGTGAAGACACCATGCTGGGTGAGGTAATCACGGAACTGCTCCATCTTCTCATCATCCACACCTTGCAGAGGAATGTCTGGAATTTGGTGGAAACGAATCAGGTTGAAGCGGCAGTCAAGTCCCTTCACCAGCTTGATGATGGCCTTGGCATGCTGCATACTGTCGTTTACGCCCTTAAAGACGATGTATTCGAAACTCAGGCGGCGTTGATGAGAGAAATCATAGTTCCTCAGCAGTTCTACTACCTGCTCAATGCCCATGCCCCTTTCGGCAGGCATCAGTTCAGCGCGCTCAGAAGGGATAGGGTCGTGCATGCTGATGGCCACATGGCAGTCGCTCTCTTCCAGGAACCGCTTCAGCTTGTTCTTCACGCCCACCGAACTTACCGTGATGCGCTTCGGGCTCCATGCCCAGCCGTAGGCGGCGGTGAGAATCTCTGTGGCGCGCAGCACATTGTCGAGATTATCCATCGGCTCGCCCTGACCCATGAACACGATGTTGGTAAGCTTGTCCACCTCCGGCAGCGAGTAAACCTGGTTCAGAATGTCGCCTGCAGGCAAGCTGCCCTCAAACCCCTGTTTGCCCGTCTGACAGAACAGGCAGTTCATCTTGCAGCCCACCTGCGACGAAACGCACAGCGTGGCGCGGTCTTTGTCGGGGATGTAAACCGTCTCGACAAATTTGCCGCTTCGGGTAGGGAAGAGGTACTTGATGGTACCATCCACCGAATGTTGTGCATCGGAATATCCGAAGCATCCTATTTCGTATTCGGCAGCGAGTTTGGCACGGTTCGCCTTCGAGATGTTGGTCATCTCATCAATGCTCTTCACATGCTGCTCATAGAGCCACTTCGCCATCTGCCCACCGGTGAAGGCGGGCATGCCTAAGTCCTTTGCCACCTGCTTCAATTCGGCAAGTGTAAGGCCCAAAAGATATTTTTTTTCATTATTCATACTGCAAAGATAGTGTTTTTTGCCGAAAAATTAGTATCTTTGCCACATATTTTAATATAATAAGATAAAATAAAGATAAAAAACACAGATTTAGCCCCCCGAAAAGGGCTGAAGTGAACAAAAATAACGTAAGAAAATGAGAGAAAAAATAGACCTTTTCTTGCCTTGCGAATACATCGACGATGCGCAGAATGCCTTGTCGGTGCTTCATGAGTACAAGACAGTACAGCATATCCACTTCCTGGTGAGTGCTGATTTTGCCGCTCATCATCAGGTGCCCGAAGGATGTACGTTTGTCATCACCGACCGCCTGGAAAGCAGTAACACCATTGTCAGCATCGTTGAAAATACAGATGCCGACTACGTGATGATCTGTACCCGCCACACCACCATAGGATGGGGAAACAACACGCTGGAGCGATTCCTCAGAGTGGCAGATGATACGGATGCCGTCATGGTTTACGCCGACCACTACAAGATGGTGGAAGGCAAAATGGAGAAACATCCGGTAATTGACTACCAGTCAGGTTCTTTGCGAGATGACTTCGACTTTGGAAGCCTCTGGTGCATCAAGGCACAGGCGCTGGCCGACTACATCGCCCAACCCGACCGCGAAGAGTATCAGTTTGCCGCCCTCTACGACCTCCGTCTCTATCTGAGCCGCGTGGGCGAAATCTTCCATCTCAACGAATTCCTCTATTCAGAAGCCGAACTCGACACCCGTAAGAGCGGCGAGAAGCAGTTTGACTATGTAAACCCGCGCAACCGCGAGGTGCAGATTGAGATGGAAAAGGCATGCACCCAGCATTTGGGCAAGGTGGGCGCCCTGATAGACACCACCTTCTACCGCCAGCCCGACTTCGGTGAGCAGGATTTTGAATACGAGGCATCTGTCATCATCCCCGTCTTCAACCGTGAAAAGACGGTGGCTGATGCCGTGAAGAGTGCGCTGGGACAGAAGGCAAGCTTCAAGTTTAACGTCATTGTGGTAAACAACCATTCTACCGACCGCACCGGCGAAATACTGGATGAACTTAAAGTCGACAACCTGATACAGATTGTGCCGGAGAGAACCGACCTGGGAATAGGCGGATGCTGGAACGAAGCCATCAACAGCAGTTTCTGCGGAAAGTTTGCTGTACAGCTTGACAGCGATGACCTCTATTCTTCACCAAAGACACTTCAGAAGATAGTAGATGCCTTCTACAAGCAGAAGGCAGCCATGATTATCGGCTCGTACCGCATGTGCGACTTCGACCTCAACACCCTGCCACCGGGACTGATAGACCACAAGGAGTGGACCGATGAAAACGGATGCAACAATGCGCTGCGTATCAACGGATTAGGTGCTCCGCGCGCCTTCTTTACTCCGCTGGTCAGACAGATCCAGTTTCCTAACACCTCGTATGGTGAGGATTATGCGCTCGGCTTGGCATTTTCGCGCCGTTATCGCATCGGCAGAATCTACGACGAACTCTACCTCTGTCGCCGCTGGGGAGGTAACAGCGATGCAGCCCTCAGCGTAGAGAAGGTGAACGCCAACAACCTGTATAAGGACCGCCTGCGCACCATGGAACTGAAGGCACGCCAGCACATGCTGCAGGGCAAGGCCGACATTATGGAAGACAGCAGCATCTCGCGTTTCTTCAACCGTCAGCTGGAGGTTTGGACCGATGCGCGCCACCGCTTCCGCGACCTCAAGCATGTAGAAACCCGCCAATTCTCCGACCAGCTGAAACTGCAGTGGAATCCAGCCCGCATCGTAAGTACGGGCGCCAAGATAGATAAGAAAACCCTGGGCGAGCGCCCTTGTTTCCTTTGCGACAAGAACCGTCCTAAGGAACAGATGTCGAAGCAGATAGACGAGGAATTCCATCTTCTGGTGAATCCGTTCCCGATTCTGCCAGTCCACTTCACCATTCCGGCACGCAAGCATCAGCCTCAGCTCATCTACAAGAACTACGGCGAGATGCACCGCTTCATCAGTCTGCACAGCGACCTGATGGTGTTCTACAACGGTCCGAAGTGTGGTGCATCGGCTCCAGACCATCTTCATTTCCAGGCAGGAACCAACGGCATCCTTCCTCTTCAGACCAACTGGCAGCGTCTCTCCCGCAACCTGACCGACATCATCTCTCTCAATGATGAGGAGAAAATCTCAGTGGTTCGCGACTTCATCGTTCCCGCCTTCGTCATCATCTCGAAGAGTGCTGAGAGCGATGAGGCCCTCTTCCGCCGTCTCTACAAGGCAATGCCTCAGCGTGGCGACGAAACCGAACCGATGATGAACATCATCTCCTGGCGCAAGGGCGAGGAATTCATCAGCGTGGTCATTCCGAGAGAAAAGCACCGTCCGGAAGCCTATTTTGCCGAAGGCGACGCCCAGTTTGTGGTTTCGCCGGGAGCACTGGATATGAGCGGACTCATCATCACCCCTCGTGAGGAAGATTTCCGAAAGCTGACCGAGGAGAAAGCCCTCTCGCTGCTGCAGGAATGTGGCGTTTCGGAAGAAAAGATGAACGCCATCATCGCCAAACTGAAGGCATCTAAGGATGCCGAGGATGCAGCCGAAGCCTCTTCCACCTTATATAATAAAGGTAAGCAGCCCGACGTAACGGTGGGCATCGTGAGTGCGCAGAAGATTCATTTCTCGCTAAACAAACCTTATCTTGCCAAGGGCGAAAAGGTGCTGGGCGAACAGGTGGTAGAATTCTCAGAGGGCGGTGTGCTCTGGAACGGCAACCAGTACAGCCAGCTCACCTTCCATCCGCAGAGTGCCGACGCCTCGTTTTCGCTGAGCGACGTAACCATCGGTGTCAACTTCCACTGGGAGCGCAAGGAAACCCAAACCTTCCTGGGCACGCTCCGCTTTGTGGTAGAATCGGATAAGATTGTGGCAATCAATGAGTTGCCTGTAGAGAAATATCTGGAGAGCGTCATCAGCAGTGAAATGAGTGCCACTTCGAGTCTCGAACTCCTGAAGGCGCACGCCGTCATCTCTCGTTCATGGCTCCTGGCACAGATGAAGAAGCGCCGAGAGGTGGCTGAGAGCGGCAACAACTTCTTCTCCTTCACCAAGAAGGAAGATACGCTCATCCGCTGGTACGACCGCGAAGACCACACCCTCTTTGATGTATGTGCCGACGACCACTGCCAGCGCTACCAGGGTATCACCAAGGAAACATCGCCCCATGTAGCTGAAGCCATCCGCCAGACCAAGGGACAGATTCTGATGGACGGCGAAGAAATCTGCGATGCAAGATTCTCGAAATGCTGCGGCGGAATAACCGAGGAATTCCAGTATTGCTGGGAGGACACGCCGAAGACTTATCTCACGGCGGTTCGCGACATCGCCCTGGGCGTGGAACATACACTGCCTAATCTGACCAATGAGGAGGAGGCTGAGAAATGGATCCGTTTCAATCCGCCAGCTTTCTGCAACACGCAGGACAAGAAAATCCTGTCAGAAGTGCTCAACGACTATGATCAGGAAACCGTCAATTTCTACCGCTGGAAGGAAACGCTCAGCCAGGAGAAGTTGCAGCAGCTCATCGCCGACAAACTGAAGATGGACCTGGGTGCCATCCTAGACATGAAGGCCGTGGAGCGCGGAAAGAGTGGAAGAATCAGCAAGCTCCAGATCATCGGAACAGAGAAGATCTTTACCATCGGTAAGGAACTCGAAATCCGCCGTACGCTGAGCGACAGTCATCTGCTGAGTTCAGCCTTCGTGGTGGATAAATATGATAAGGATGAACAGGGAGTGCCTCAGCGTTTCGAACTCATCGGAGCCGGTTGGGGGCATGGAGTAGGTCTCTGCCAGATTGGTGCTGCCGTGATGGGCGAGCAGGGTTATCATTATGATGCCATCCTGCTGCACTACTATCAGGGTGCTGAAATCAAGAAACTTTATAAATAGTGATGTAAAATGGTAACTAAGAAAAACAGTCGGAGTCCATGGGCATGGATTCCGACCCTCTATTTTGCAGAAGGACTCCCCAACGTCATCGTAACCGCCCTCTCTGTGGTGATGTACATGCAGTTGGGGCTGACCGATGCTGAGGTGGGTCTCTATACCGGATGGCTCGCCCTGCCCTGGGTCATCAAGCCCTTGTGGAGTCCGTTCATAGATTTGCTGAAGACTAAGCGCTGGTGGGTGCTCACCATGCAGGCACTCATTGGAGCTGCCCTTGCTGGCATCGCCTTCTCGCTGCCTACCGCCTTCTGGTTCCAAGCAACGATGTGCTTCTTCTTCCTCATCGCCTTCTGTAGTGCTACCCACGACATTTCTGCAGATGGTTTCTACATGATTGAGCTGGATGAACATACGCAGACTAAGTTTGTAGGCTTGCGAAATACCTTCTACCGCCTCGCCATCATCTTTGTGAATGGTTTTCTGGTGATGCTGGCAGGTGTGCTTCAGGTTCTCTTCCGCAACCAGATTCGCTTCTCATGGGCGCTTATCTTTTACGGACTGGCAGGTATCTTCATCGGTTTGTGGCTCTACCACAGCCGCTTTATGCCACGCCCGAAGGATGATATGCAGACCGACAGAACGGTGGGTGAAGTGGCTCATGAACTGAAGAACATGTTCCGCACCTTCTTCGTGAAGTTCGGATTAGGTGAAACCGTCTGTGTGATGCTCTTTCTCTTGCTCTACCGATTCCCTGAAGCGCTTCTGAACACCATGACCAAGACCTTCATCCTCCGTCCTAATTCGCAGGGTGGACTGGGACTGTCACCTCAGGAATATGGCTTTGCCAACGGTACTGTGGGATTGATAGGTTTGCTGCTGGGTGGAATTCTTGGTGGTATTCTGGTGAGCAGGGATGGAATGAAGAAATGGCTCTGGCCTCTGGTTTGCGCCATCACCTTGCCTGATGTGGTTTACATCTATCTGAGTTATTCGCTCAACAGCAACCTCATCGTGGTTTCCAGCTGTCTTTTTGTCGAGCAGTTGGGTTATGGTCTGGGCTTCACGGTTCTTACCCTCTACATGCTGTTCTACAGTCAGGGCAAGTTCAAGACCTCCCATTATTCCATCTGTACGGGCATCTCTTATCTCGGATTGATGCTGCCGGGCATGGTTTCTGGATATCTGAAGGATATGGTAGGTTACCGCATGTTTTTCATCATCGTGATGGCATGTTGCGCCATCACCTTCCTGGTTACTGCTTTCCTGAAGATTGATCCTAATTTCGGAAAGAAAGAGGAGAAGGAAGAGGATGAAGCGGAATTGGACGCGATAGAATAAATGATTATGTTAACGTAAAAACGAGGATGTGCGAACATCCTCGTTTTTATCTTTATTCCCCGATAATCGTTGCGATGAGGTGTCGGCTTCCGCCTCCCTCTCTGAATTCGCAGAGGTAGATTCCTTGCCATGTTCCGAGGTTTAATCTGCCGTTGGTAATGGGAATGGTGAGCGATACACCCACCATGCTCGATTTGGCATGAGCCGACATATCCGTCGGTCCTTCATCCTGGTGCAGGTATCTTGGGTCGCCATCCGGAACCAGTCTTTCGAAGATACCCTTCAAGTCATGTCTCACATCTGGGTCGAAGTTCTCGTTCAGCGACAATCCGCAACTGGTATGTCTTACGAAGAGATTCAGAATCCCTGTCTTAGGCAGCGCTGGCAGGTTCCTCATCACCTCGTTGGTTACGAGGTGAAAGCCGCGAGGAAGCGGACGCAATGAAAATTCTACTTGCTGTATCATATCATTCTTTGTTTTTATATTTCAATTGTTTGTATCTTTCTGATTGTCAATTTACAAAGGTAATTATAATTTTATTATTATAATACTATTATAATGCAAATATAGGAAAGTTTAACCATTAAAGGATTTCTCTTCCTTACTATCTGCTACCCCGAAGAATCTTCTTCTTTAGAAGAAGGGAAAAAAACAGGAAAAATAATCCCGAAAAAATTTGGTGGTTTCAGAATAATGATGTACTTTTACACCCGAAATCAAGCATTAAGAGTTGCCCAGTTGCGGCACACCAACCGAGTTTCGCATAGAGATAACCACGGTGGTAAAAGAATGTGTAAGTGTTTAACAACTTAAAATAATTATCTTTATGAATCCAAATTCAGATTTAAAGAACAATGAGAGTGTAATGGCAGTTAATGCCGAGTCATCAACAATTAAGGCAGCTAATGCTGAGTCATCAACTGTTGGTGCAGGTTATGCCGAGTCAAGAATTTCAGAGTATGCAGCCCGCTTTGCCGCTTACAGCGATGAGCGTTTGATGCAGACCATAGATCACGAGCGCAAGGTTCGTGGTTGGGGCAGCGAGCGCAGCTACTTCCTCGCCGCCCTGCGAGGAGAGTGTGAGAAACGAGGCATTGATTACTGTACGTGGGTATAGATGCTCAAGTACGCGGGCAGAAAATGATGCGGATTTCTAGAAGACGCAAGGCAATGCAGAGAGCTGCTGCATGATGGTCTTAGCCATGCGGGAGTGCCCGGCATCATTAGGATGAAGACGGTCGCAATCCGGTTTGTTAAACATCTGCGCACCAGCATAGTAAAGAGGGAAGAGACCGGAAAGGGAGTTGAGGTCGATGACCGGAACCGCCCAGACATTGCCTGTTTCCTTGATAGCTTTCACGTATTCATCGAAGAAGATGCCACGCGCATTCTCGTACATCTCATCTGGCTGGATGTTCTTGTCACCACTGGCAAAGAGAGCACGATGCACAGGAGTCATCACCACGATTTGCTTGGTAGGATACATCAGCTTCAACTTCGACATGGCGATGTTGATGCGGCCTTTTAATGTATTCTTGTCCATGCAGAAGTGGCGGTGGCGGCGCTGTACCATTTCGCTTGGCTTGTGGCGGGCAACTCTCACGCTGTCGAAAGTCTCTGTGTACCATTCGCCTACAGGCACACCGTTATTGTAATCGTTGGTACCCATAAAGATGAGGATGGCATCGAAATCATCACCATGTTCCTTCTGCAGTTGGTCTGCCTGACGGGGAATATCGTTCCACTGTCTGCCGCTCACACCATAAACGTAAGGGGTGATGCCGAGCCAATCCTGCAGGAATCCCCAGTATTTTACTTTTGATGCCTTGATGTTAGGGTCTGTGATGGAGTCGCCGAAGTAAGCCACCTTCTTTCCCTTCCAAGGATGCTGAAGGTTCTTGAAAGCCTTTTCTTTTTCGGCAATTTCTTTCTTGCTCATCGCCTTCTGGGCGAAGGCGGGTAGGGTAGGCATTGTCAGAGTGAGGGCGAGTGCCAGGGTAATCATTGTTTGTTTCTTCATTGCTAGTTTGTTTTTAATTCTTTTTCTGAGTGCAAAGGTACGGCAAAAATCTCAAACGGCGCAACATTTATTGTTCAAATATCAGTCTTTTTCTGTTTTTTTTTGTAATTTTGCAGCCGCTAATAGAAATGAGTATTTATAATAGGTATATTATTAAGGATGACAGTCAGTTTGAGTAATTTAAGTGATTTGGCGTGCAAGCGAGTGGCGGTTGCGGCTTATTATTTTGTGCCGGGAGTAGTGTTTGCCAGTTGGGCAAGCCGTATTCCGGATGTAAAACAGATGTTGCATCTGAGCAACGGCCAGTTGGGAACGGTGCTTTTCGCCATTCCTATCGGCCAACTTCTGATGATGGCTTTCTCGGGTATCCTGGTGAGTAGATTTGGCAGCAAGAAGATGCTGGTTCTCTCTGAGGTGCTCTATGCCCTGGTTCTTTTCAGCATCGGTAGCAGTACTACGGTTTTTCATCTGATTTTGAGTCTTATTGCTTTCGGAATGATGGCGAATCTGATGAACATTGCCACCAATACGCAGGCATGTCTGGTAGAGAAGATGTATGGGCGCAACATCATGTCGTCGTTTCATGGTCTGTGGAGTCTGGGTGGATTCTCCGGTGGTATCATCGGTGCCATCTTTGCCAATACTTTACTCCCGATAGATGTCCACTTTGGAACTATCCTGGCTCTGAGTATTCTCATCATTGCTGTCGGTTTCCGCTTTCTGATTAATGATGCCATGGCGAAAGCAGAAGAGGAGGATGTTCCAAAGTTCTCTTTCAAGACCATTGACCCGATTCTGTTCCTTTTGGGACTGATGGGATTTGCAGGCATGTTCTGTGAAGGTACCGTTTACGATTGGAGTAGCGTATATTTTTCATCAGTAGTAAAACCCGATGAGGCTTTTATCCGTGCGGGCTATGTGGCTGGTATGGGTGCGATGACGTTGGGTAGATTCATGGCTGATGGGTTTGTTACGAAATACGGCCCAGCCAGAGTATTGAAGGTTTGTGGTGGTTTGATATTGGGCGGCTTGTGGCTGGCTGCTGCCTTGCCTTATCTCATTCCTGCCACCTTGGGCTTCCTGCTGGTAGGTTTCGGCATCTCTTCGTCGGTTCCTATCTGTTACAGTATCGCCGGAAAACTGGGAACCATCAAGGCGAGTATCGCCATTACTATCGTTTCGAGCATCAGTTTCTTCGGTTTCCTTGTAGGACCTCCGGTTATCGGATGGCTTGCTGAGGCTACCGGTCTCCGCATTGCCATCAGTATTGCCGCCTGTCTGGGTCTGATGATTGCGTTTGTTGCCGCAAAGGTAGGAAAGAGATTATCTTGAATAAGGATACGGTTGATGTCTTCTAATGATATGGTTGATGTCGTTTAAGGATATGATTGATGGCGTTCAAGGATATGACATAAGTCTTCCGAACAGTTACTTGAAGTCTTTCAGATATATTGAATAAGTCTTCAGGATATATTAAATAGTGAGCCGCACAACAGCTGATGTGCGCTTGCACAACAGGTGTTGTGCGAGCGTCGCTCAGCTGTTGTGCGGCTGTCGTTCAGGTGTTGTGCGCTCTCTTTGCTTGTTTTCTTAAAGCAGACACCTTGATTAGATAAACAAACTTCCTATCTGGAAGACCAGGGCTGATACTACCCATGCCAGAAGCGTGGTGTAGCCGGCAGCGAAGCCTGCCCATTTCCAACTGCCCGTCTCGCCCTTGATGGCAGCGATGGTGGCGATGCAAGGGAAGTAGAGCAATACAAAGAGGAGGAAACTGTAGGCGGTGAGCGTTGCCTTCGCTGCTGCCTCGGCATCGCTGTAACCGTAGGTCTTCTTCAGGTCTGAAGTCATCTGCTTCTTCAAGACTTCGTATTTTCCGTCTTCATCGTTGTAATCCTGATCATCAGAGAAACTGTCGTTGTTGCTGTAGAGCACGCCCATTGTTGAGGCTACAATCTCCTTGGCACCCACACCGGAAACCAAGCCCACATCCAGTTTCCAGTCGAAACCCTGTGGGGTGAAGATAGGCTCGATGGTCTTACCGATTCTGCCGATATAGCTCTGTTCCTGCTGAGCCTGGGTATCAAGTTCTTCATTATGAGGGAAATAACCCAAAGCCCATACGATGATACTTGCCACAAGGATGATACCACCCATCTTCTTTAAGTACTGCTTACCCTTCTCCCAGGTATGTCGGCCTATCGCCTTCCAGGTAGGGAAGCGGTAAGGAGGCAGCTCCATAACGAATGGGGTATCTTCGCCCTTCACCACGAAACTGGCAAAGATGCGGCTCAATATCACGGCTAGGAAGATGCCGATGAGATAGAGCGATACCATGATGAGCGAACGGTATTGGATGGCAAAGAACGTTCCGATGACCATGATGTAGATTGGCAGACGAGCAGAACAGCTCATCAATGGCAGAATCAGCATCGTAACCAGACGCGAACGGTGACTCTCGATGGTTCTCGTTGCCATCACTGCAGGTACGTTACATCCGAATCCCATAATCAGCGGAATGAATGATTTGCCATGCAGGCCCATCTTGTGCATGAGCTTATCCATGATGAAGGCTGCACGAGCCATATATCCCGAATCCTCCATATAAGAGATGAAGAAATACAGAATCAGAATCTGTGGCAGGAAGACAATCACGGCACCTACACCACCAATCACACCATCTACCAGCATATCCTTCACTGGTCCATCCGGCATTGTATTGCTGATGAACTCGCCCAGCCATGCCACGCCGTCCTCAATCCATCCCTTAGGAATCTCGCCCAGTACGAAGGTGGCTGAGAACATGATGAACAGTAGGAGAACGAAGATTGGGAAGCCTACATATTTATTGGTCAGGATGCTGTCGATGAGGTGGGTTACCTGATAGGTATCCTTCGCCTTGCCCGGTTCATAGCCTGCTTCCTGCAATGCGCCATGGATAAAACCATATTTGGCATCCATGATGGCGGTTTCGCTATCCTCCAGGGTCTCTTCCTTCACGCGCTTGGCTGCCTCATCACGGGCTGCAAAGATTTCCTTGGCCGATTTCAGATGGCTGACGTATTCCTCGGCGTGCTTATCATTCTCCAACAACTTGATAGAGAGGTATCGGGTAGAGTAGCGCTGGCGGATGGAATCATCTGCCTTCAGATATTTCTGGATATGTTCGATGCCGTGCTCTATCTCATGTCCGTGGTTGATGTGGATATGGCGATAGTGAGCGCTGGAATCTTCCTTGCCTTCGTAGAGTTCGATGATGGTCTCGAAGAGCTTGTCCACGCCTCGGCCATTGGTGAAGACGGTAGGAATCATCGAGATACCGAAGAGTTCGCCCAGTTTGTCGTAGTCGATGTTATCGCCACGCTTCTCGGTTTCATCAAACATATTGAGGGCGCAGACCATGCGGATGTGCATATCTATCAACTGTGTGGTGAGATAGAGATTGCGCTCCAGGTTGCTGGTGTCGATGACGTTGATGACGATATCCGGCGTATGCTCGATGAGCTGCTTGCGCACATAGAGTTCTTCCGGAGAATAGGCTGAAAGCGAATAGGTGCCTGGTAAATCTACCAGATTGAAGTGGTAGCCGTTGAAATCGGCTTCGCCCACCTTGGCATCCACGGTTACACCACTATAATTTCCAACACGTTCGTGAGCACCCGATGCGAAGTTGAAGAGGGAAGTCTTACCGCAGTTTGGGTTACCTACCAGTGCCACATTGATGACGCGGTGGAGTCGTTCTGCTTCCTGCTCAGCCAAAGCCTCGTTGCTGGCATTGTCTTTTCTTTCAGCCACGAGCATCTTGTCGCCGAGCGCCTGCTCGTCGCTATCGTTGGAATCTACTATTTTTGAGTCAATTACCTGCTGGCGGTCTTCTTCTTCCGCCTTGCTGAGCTTTGCATCGTTCTTGGCTTCATCAATGGAAACCACCTCGATATGGTCGGCTTCGCTGTGGCGGAGAGAAACTTCATAGCCCATAATCTTGTATTTTACTGGGTCCTGGGAGTGGGGCGTTAAGGAGTACATCTACCTTCTTGCCCTTGATGAATCCCATCTCAATGACTCTCTTTCTGAAGCCACCGTGTCCTGATACCTTGACGATAACGGCGCTTTCACCTGTTTTAAGTTCTGATAATTTCATATATCTTTCCTTGTTTTAATCTTGTTCTTTTCTTTAGGGCATGACCTCATGGTCAACTCTTTTTCTTTTCGACTGCAAAAATACTAATAATTTTTGCAACTTGGTAGCAATAATGTAGTTTTAAAACAAAAATACCTAGAAATGATGAGAGTATCATCAAATCTAGGTATTCTTATCATTATTTCTGATGATGGATGTTCTTATACCTTATTACATATAAGAGCATCATCATTTTCTGTGATTACAGGTTTCTGCCGTGGCAGTTCTTAAACTTCTTGCCGCTTCCGCATGGACATGGGTCGTTAGGACGTGGCATGTGCTCTGCACGGTAAGGAGTGCGGTTTACCTGTGCGCCCTCTCGGGTATCCTGGTTTGCAGCTGCCTCCTGTGCCTCACGCTCTGCATCCAAATCTACCTTGCTCTCTACATAGTTCTGTTGAGTGTGCTGCTCAGGAGCTGCCTCCTGAACTGGCTGCTCTTGCTCCATTACTGGAATCTGACCACGCATCAGGATACTTGCAATACGGTCGTACATGTCATTGATCATGGCATCCCAAACCTTGGCACTCTCCAACTTAAAGATGAGGAGAGGATCCTTCTGCTCGTAGCTTGCATTCTGTACAGAGTGCTTCAGTTCGTCGAGCTTGCGGAGGTTCTCCTTCCAGTAGTCATCGATAATCTGGAGAACAACGCTCTTCTCAAACTCCTTCACTACGTTCTTAGCCTCGCTCTCGTATGCCTCCTTGAGGTTGCAAGGAATATTGTACATGCGCTTGCCGTCTGTGATAGGCACCATGATGCGCTCGTACATAGCACCCTGGTTTTCGTATACCTGCTTGATGATAGGCATAGCTGTAGCCTGGATGCGGTCTGTCTTACGCTTGAATGTAGCCATAGCCTCCTGGAAAGCACGCTCTGCCAAATCCTCACGTCTGCCGTTCTCATACTCATCCTCGTTGAATGGAATCTCCATAGCGAGAACTTTCAGGAACTCTTCCTTGGCACCGAAGAAGTCGTTGTTGTTAACGATGTTCAATACGCGGTCCCAGATGATGTTGGCAATATCCATACCAATACGCTCACCCATGAGGGCGTGGCGACGCTTCTCGTAGATAACGGTACGCTGACGGTTCATCACGTCATCATACTCCAAGAGGTGTTTACGGATACCGAAGTTGTTTTCCTCAACCTTGCGCTGAGCACGCTCGATGCTCTTGCTGATCATTGGGCTCTCGATACGCTCGCCATCCTCGAAACCGAGACGGTCCATAACCTTGGCGATACGCTCTGAAGCGAACAGACGCATCAGCTTATCCTCCAATGATACATAGAATACAGAAGAACCTGGGTCACCCTGACGACCAGCACGACCACGGAGCTGACGGTCTACACGGCGGCTCTCATGACGTTCTGTACCGATGATGGCAAGACCACCTGCAGCCTTTACCTCTGGAGTCAGCTTGATATCGGTACCACGACCTGCCATGTTGGTAGCGATGGTTACAGCACCCTTACCGTTTACTGAGCGACCTGCCTCGGCTACGATCTGAGCCTCCTGCTGGTGCAGCTTAGCGTTCAATACATTATGAGGAATGTTGCGCATCTTCAACATCTTGCTCAACAACTCAGAAATCTCGACAGATGTTGTACCTACCAAGACTGGGCGGCCAGCATTACGTGTTTCCTCGATTTCGTCGATAACTGCACGATATTTCTCGCGGGCAGTCTTGTATACACGGTCATCCAAGTCCTTACGCTGGATAGGGCGGTTGGTGGGGATCTCGACGACGTCGAGCTTGTAGATATCCCAGAACTCACCAGCCTCGGTAGAAGCCGTACCGGTCATACCCGAGAGTTTGTGGTACATACGGAAGTAGTTCTGCAGTGTGATGGTAGCAAAGGTCTGTGTAGCAGCCTCTACCTTTACGTGCTCCTTAGCTTCAATAGCCTGGTGCAAACCATCGCTCCAGCGACGGCCTTCCATGATACGTCCTGTCTGCTCATCCACAATCTTCACCTGTCCGTCCATGACAACATATTCGTCGTCCTTATTGAACATGGTGTAACCCTTCAGGAGCTGCTGCAAGGTGTGAACACGTTCGCTCTGTACACCATAGTGAGCCAGCATCTCGTCTTTCTTGTCAAGACGCTCCTGGTCGGTAAGGTCTGTACGTGCCTCGAGTTCACTCATTTCTGTTGTGATATCAGGCAATACGAAGAGTTCCTTGTCGTTTACCTGCTTAGCCAACCAGTCGGTTCCCTTATCGGTAAGGTCGGCAGAATTCATTTTCTCGTCTACTACGAAGTACAATGGCTCAGTAGCCTTAGGCATCTCACGGTTGTTGTTTGCCATGTAGTACTCCTCGGTTTTCAGCAGACCAGCCTTGATACCTTCCTCAGAAAGATACTTGATCAATGGCTTGTTCTTAGGCAATGCCTTGTAAGAACGGAAGAGTGCGAGGAAGCCTTCATCAAGGAGTTCCTGATTCTTAGCTTTTGTACCTTCGTTGATCTTCTGCTTAGCCTCGGCGAGCAATTCTGTAGCCTGCTTGCGCTGTACCTCATAAAGTTTCTCAACCAATGGCTGATACTGCTCAAACATCTGGTCGTCGCCCTTTGGAATAGGACCAGAGATAATCAATGGAGTACGGGCATCATCAATCAACACTGAGTCGACCTCATCGACGATGGCGTAGTTGTGCTGGCGCTGTACCAGATCGGCTGGGTTGGTAGCCATGTTATCACGAAGATAATCGAAACCGAACTCGTTGTTGGTACCGAAGGTGATATCTGCCAGGTATGCCTTGCGACGCTCGTCGGAATTAGGACGGTGCTTGTCGATACAATCTACAGAGAGACCGTGGAACATATAGAGAGGTCCCATCCACTCAGAGTCACGCTTAGCCAAATAGTCGTTCACGGTAACGACGTGAACACCATTACCAGTCAAGGCATTCAGGAAGATAGGTGTTGTACCTACAAGGGTCTTACCCTCACCGGTAGCCATCTCGGCAATCTTACCCTGATGGAGAACAACACCACCGAAGAGCTGTACATCGTAGTGAATCATTTCCCATTTCATATCATTACCGCCGGCTGTCCAGTGGTTGTGATAGATAGCCTTGTCGCCATCGATGGTAACGAAGTCGTTAGCTGGATTAGAAGCCAGCTCGCGGTCGAAGTCGGTAGCAGTAACTATTGTTTCCTCGTTCTCAGCGAAACGGCGAGCAGTATCCTTAACGATAGCGAAAACCTGAGGCAAAACCTCGTTGAGGGCTACCTCATACTTGTCAAGTGCTTCCTGCTCTAACTTGTCGATCTGATTGAAGATACCTTCACGCTCATCGATAGGAGTGTCTTCAATTTTAGCCTTGAGTTCAGCAATCTTAGCCTTCTCTTCCTTGGCGTACTCCTGTACGTACTTCTGAAGTTCTTTTGTTTTTGCACGAAGTTCGTCATTGCTTAAGGCCTGCATCTTAGGATACTCTGCCTTGATCTTTTCTACGATTGGCTGGATCAACTTCATATCGCGAGTTGACTTGTTGCCAAACAATGACTGGAGAATTTTGTTAAAGTTCATTGTATATTTATTTTTTATTATTATTCGATGATGTTTGGGAGTAAAATCTCCTGTTGTTTATAACTAGCTTGCAAATTTACTAAAAATATCTGTAAATCTGCAAGGAATTGCCAATTATTACCTGTTTTTATGGCAAATCTTCTGAGTTTTGCTTACTGAAAGCATAAAATCAGCAGTCTGGACCTCGAATAACAATACTCCCATACGGAACTTTGTATCTATGCTCCGTAGGGGAATCATAATAAATATGTGAATGAATGTCTGTCAGAATGTCAGAAGAATTGGCGACAAGTGTTGCCGACAGGATAGGATGATGCGTTGCGATGCTCTCATCTTCTGATGCCGCTTTGATGGCTTTGAGCACGCAGAGAATGTCCTCCTCCAATGCCTTCGCCTCCGGTTGCTGGATGAATTCATCGTAGGATATATCCGTAAGCGCAAACTTCAGCGCCTGCTGATAAGTCTGCGCCTCCATGCCGGTTGCCGCCAGGACAACCAAAAGGGCTGTGATATATCTGTTTACCATCATTGTTGTTTATCTTCTTCTGTATGGAAAACGATATTGTGCCAATCGTTTCCTTACATATATTTTAATTATTTTAATGTCTATTTATTCTTTCTGAATTTCTTTACAATATGCTTCTGCAAACCATAATTGTTTGGACTTAAATCCATCATGGTCGACTTGACGCAGTATCTCGCTAGCAAAGAAAGTGCCAAAATACTCATACCCTCAGCATAGTTCTGCCATATCTGCATGAACAGGGCAATGAGCAGAAGCCATCCCAGGAGTTCGAAATACCAATACTGGCGACCTGCTTTCATCCTCTTGACAGTCTTCCAGGCAAAGATGAGGTTGAGCGGATTCAGTATCAGAATCTGGAAATTTATCTGTACGGTAGGATGCTGCGAGAAGATCATGGTAAAGAGAATCAGTCCCGGTAATCCTGTCAGAACAAGCAGGATGGCATCAAACCACCAGTAGTTTTTCTTTTTTACACATTCTCTTACCGTTGTTCCTATGATGATGATTGCCAGGGCTATGGCTATCATTTGTGGTGTAACAGGAGTATCGTCTGTTATTTGTGCCTGGACTGGGATAATATCGGATGTTTCATCTACCAGGGTGATATAGCCGCTGTCACTTGTTGTATTGGTTTTGCCGTCTGTAGTCTGAGATGCATCAATAAAGTCGGTTCTTCCTTCTGTGGCAAAGTCTTTGCTCAGATTGTCTGGCAAGAATTCCCATTCTCTTTGTGAGATAGGGCGGTCTGCCTGACAACCCAAAAGAAGGTCATTGCCGAATCTTGCCCAGCGGTGCTGTCCGTTGAGTTTGTGAATCTCTTCCCTGTAGGTAGAAGTTGTAGGGATATCTTTAAAGTTGGTACTCTGGTTCCCAATGTTGGAGAGAATCATCTCGCGTGCCCGGGTCGTACAATTATCATAGAAGAAATTGTAGCGGTATACGCGGTTCTCCGGCTGTGCATTCTTGTCGATGCTTCTCAGAATTCCCAGTTTCTCTGTACGGGAGAGACGGAGGCGCTGCTGTCTTACCCATCTGCCTTCATGTGCATATTCGGCAATGAAGTCGCTCATAGGGTAGATGCCAATCTGGTAATCGGTGAGTCCGAAAACAAAACGGAGTACAAAGCAACTTTGGTTAAAACTGAACATACCCCAGTTGACGGCAACATCAGTTCCCATAGCTTTGTTCTGTATGCGGAGAGCGGTATGTCCATAATACGACCACACCTCCTGACCTGGTCCGCAAGTCAGGAGAGAAATGTCAACAGAATCGAGCCACGCAGTAGCTTCTTCATTGACACGACTGTTCTGCACAGAAATATCAGAGTCTTTGTCTCTTGAAAAATCCTGTGCAGCCACTTCAGTAGTTAAATTGATTAAAATTACTGCTAAAATGGCACTAAAAATATGCTTAAAACGTTTCACGATGCAAAAATACCTTATTATTTTCAATTATCCTTCTTTTTTCTAGATTTTTTTTAATACTTTTGCACTCTGAATATAATTTTGAATGATTATTAAAGAATGAGAAAGCTTTTTTTAGCAACCCTATTGTTGGGGTCAGCCCTTATGGTTAATGCCCAAAGTGGTACTAATTCGCCATACAGCCAGTATGGTCTTGGCATCTTGTCGGACCAGACTTCTGGTTTTAATCGCGGTATGAATGGAGTCGGTCTTGGCTTTCATGAGCATAATCAGGTAAACTATCTCAACCCTGCATCTTATGCTTCGATTGATTCGATGACTTTCATCCTTGATGCCGGTATCTCTGGTCAGGTGACAAATTTTGAAGAGAATGGTGTGAAGAAGAATGCCAACAACTCAAATTTTGAGTATGTTGTTGCAGGCTTCCGCTTGCTGCCACATGTAGGTATGAGCTTCGGTATCATTCCTTTTACCAATGTTGGCTATAATTATTCTGCATCAGAATGGGTGAATGCTGACAAGGAAACTTACTATACTAATACTTATTCCGGCGATGGTGGTTTGCATCAGGCATACATCGGTGCGGGTTGAACCGGTCAAGGGCTTGGCCGTAGGTGCCAACTTCTCATATCTCTGGGGTAGTATAGACAGAAGTGTATCAAACAGCTACAGCAATTCTTATTACAAGACCCTCACCCGTTACTATTCTATGCAGGTGAACAGCTATAAGGTTGATTTCGGTGTACAGTATACCCATCAGTTCTCAAAGAAAGATTGGGCTACCGTGGGTGTCACCTTCTCGCCAGGACATGGTCTGGGGGCTTCTGCTGATATGAATATCATTTCTAATGATACTCAGAATGGTGTTACCGATACCACTGCTTACTCTATTGACAAGGCTTATAAGTTGCCTACCATGATTGGTGCGGGTGTGATGTGGAATCATAACAACCAGTGGAAGGTAGGCTTTGATTACAGTCTGCAGAAGTGGGGTAGCTTAGGTTATCCTAGTTTTGATGGTACCAATTACACTTTGCAGGATGGCATCTACAAAGATAGAAGCAAGTTTAATCTTGGTGCCCAGTATTGCTATGGAGAGCGTAGCCGTGCTTTCTTCAAGCGTGTTCAGTATCGTGTAGGTGCCAGCTATGCCACACCTTATTTTAAGATGAATGGTGTTGATGGTCCGAAGGAAATCTCCGTGAGTGCTGGTTTCGGTATTCCTATCATGAACGCTTACAACAACCGCTCTATGCTGAATATCAGCGGTCAGTGGGTGAAGAGTTCAGCTAAGGATCTGATTAAGGAAAATTCTTTCCGTATCAATATCGGATTCACATTCAACGAGGATTGGTTTAAGAAGTGGAAGATGGATTAATCTTCCGCTTATATATAATAATGTATAGAATCTCTATATAATAATGTATAGAATAAAAGGCTCTTATGTTGTCGGTATCCTGATGTTCCTGATTTTGGCTGGTTGCCAGAACCAGGTAGAACATACTGCGCCCGCCATCCGTCCGCAAGACTCGGTGGCGATGATGACGTCGTATGGTGTAAATACATTGGTAAGCGACTCGGGAGTTATGAAATATCGCATCGTAACAGAACGGTGGGAGGTGAATACCAGCAAGAATCCATCTTTGTGGATCTTTGATAAGGGACTTTTGCTGGAGCAGTTTGATGAGAAATTCCATATTAATAGTTATATCCAGTGTGATACAGCTTATTATTATGATCAGCAGAAGATATGGAAGCTTTATGGTAGGGTGAGCATCCTGACCAAAGATGGTTTGCGCTTCAATAGTGAGCAACTTACCTGGGACCAGAATAAGCACGAATTGTCAAGTAACGTGTTCAGCAAACTTGTTACTCCGGAAAGAACGCTTCAGGGTTCTCATTTCTGGAGTGATGAAAAGATGACACGCTATTATGTGAGCAATTCGAAGGGTAGCTTTGAAAAGGGAGACCTGACAGGAGGTGGTGGTGCTGCCGATACTTTGAGCAGCCAGCCTGATTCTGTCAAGAATAACTTCCGTCAGCCGGCTACACCTGTCAGAGCCACTACGATTCCTATCCTGCACTAATTAAAAAGAAAAAGATATAATGAATGAACAGGTGGATATGAGTTTAGTCGTAGGCATTCTTATTACAATGGTCTTCTCAGCATTCTTCAGCGGAATGGAGATTGCCTTCGTCTCTTCCAACCGTATGTTGGCGGAGATGGATAAGGAGAAAAACGGCCTTACGCAACGACTGTTATCTTTGTTTTATAATCATCCGAATGGCTTCGTCAGTACCATGCTCGTGGGTAACAATATAGCCCTTGTAGTTTATGGTATCCTGATAGCCAGTCTTTTCGACAATACGATTTTCGCAGGTTTTGATGCAGCCTTTACGGTGCCTGCAGATACCATTCTGTCTACGCTGATAGTACTCTTTACAGGTGAGTTTCTGCCAAAGACGCTTTTCAAGTCTAATCCGAACCGCTTGCTTTCTATCTTCAGTCCGATAGCTTATCTGTGCTATGTGGTATTGTGGCCTATCAGTAAATTCAGTACTTTCTTGAGTAAGTGCCTGCTGCGTCTGATAGGTATGAAGATGGATACTGAGGGGGCAGATGAAGGCTTTTCTAAGGTAGATCTTGATTATCTTGTGCAGTCAAGTATCGATAACGCTACCAATGAAGATGAAATTAATGACGAGGTGAAGATATTCCAGAATGCCCTTGATTTCTCCGGTACTAAAGTACGCGACTGTATGGTGCCACGTACTGAGATTCAGGCTGTTGAAATGGATACTTCTCTCGAAGAACTGCAGCAGAAATTCATAGAGAGTGGTAATTCGAAAATCATTGTATATGAAGAGGATATAGACCATATTGCGGGATATATTCACAGTTCCGAGCTGTTCCATCATCCTTCACGTTGGCAGGATCATATCCGTACACTTCCTTTTGTGCCGGAAACGATGCAGGCGCAGAAACTGATGCAGACTTTTTTGCAGCAGAAGAAGTCTTTAGGTATCGTTGTAGATGAGTTTGGCGGTACCAGCGGTTTGGTGAGTCTGGAAGATATCGTTGAGGAAATCTTCGGAGATATTGAAGATGAGCACGATGCTGCCAAGTATGTGGCTAAGAAAACCGATGATGGTGACTATCTCCTTTCTGCACGACTGGAGATTGACAAGGTGAACGATATGTTTGGTCTTGAACTGCCGGAAAGTGATGAGTATATGACTGTAGGCGGTTTGATATTGCATGAATATCAGAGCTTTCCTAAACTCAACGAGGTGATTAAGTTTGATAACTTTGAGTTCAAGATTATCAAGTCAACATCGCGTAAAATAGAGCTTGTTAAACTCCACATCATCAAATAGCTGAGCAGGAAAAGGGAATTTTTTGCTTTTTTTGAGGTAATAGTCAAAAAAGATAGCAAAAAATTCCCTTTTCTCGTATTATTTTTGTATTTTTGCAGACAATTGGCTACTAGCATTAAAAGTGGTTCAATCTAAACTTAGAAAAAAATAAAAATAATAATAATAATTAAAACGTAATGGCAGCATTAGGAACAATTAGAAAAAGAGGCGTGATACTGGTTTGTATCATCAGTTTCGGCCTCTTCGCCTTTATTGCCGAGGAAGCTTTCCGCTCTTGCGATTCAGCAAAGAATAATGAGCGCCAGCAGATTGGTGAAGTTTTGGGCGAAAAAATCAGCGTGCAGGATTTCCAGAAGCTCGTTGATGAGTATTCAGAAGTTATTAAAATGCAACAGGGTCAGGAAAATCTTCCTGAAGAGCAGATGAATCAGGTGAAGGATATGGTATGGAATACCTACATCCAGAACCAGATTATCGCTAAGGAAGCTAGCAAGTTGGGTCTTACAGTAACCGACGCTGAACTTCAGGACATCTTGAAGACAGGTACTAACCCTATGCTTCAGCAGACTCCTTTCGTTAATCAGCAGACAGGTCGTTTCGATGCATCTTCTCTCCAGAAGTTCTTGGCAGACTACAAGGCACAGAAGGCTAACCCATCTGCTAACGCACAGATGATGGATCAGTATACCAAGATTTACAACTACTGGTCATTCATCGAGAAGACTCTCCGCCAGCAGACTTTGGCTCAGAAGTATCAGGCTCTTCTCGCCGGTTGCTTCCTGTCAAACCCTGTAGAGGCAAAGATGGCTTTCAAGGAGGAGAATGAAGAGAGCCAGATTCAGTTGGCTGCTTTCCCATACTCTGATATCCAGGATGATAAGGTGAAGATTTCTGAAAGCGATCTGAAGGCTAAGTATGATGAGATCAAGGCACGCTTCAAGCAGCCTGTTGAGAGCCGTGACATCAAGTTTGTTGATATCGAGGTTCAGGCTTCAAATGCAGACCGTGCTGCTCTTAACAAGGAGTTTGCAGGTTATCACTCACAGTTGGCTGCTGCTGCAGATCCTACAGAGGTTGTACGTAAGTCTGCTTCTACAGTAGCTTACCTTGGTATTCCTGTTTCAAAGGATGCTTTCCCACGTGATATCGCTGCTCAGCTTGATTCTATGGCTGTAGGTTCTACTTCTGCTGTTAAGGCTAATGCTGGTGACAATACATTGAACATCGTTAAGTTGGTAGCTAAGCAGGAATTGCCTGATTCAGTACAGTATCGTGTTATCCAGGTTGCTGCTAACTCAGTAGCTGAGGCTAAGACTAAGGCCGATTCTATTCAGGGCGCTATTGCCGGTGGTGCTGATTTCGAGGCTATCGCTAAGAAGTATGGCCAGACTGGTGATAAAGCTTGGATGACTACCAAGCAGTATGAGTATGCCCAGTCTATGGATAAGGACAACAAGACATTCATCAATACATTGAACACAGCAGCTGTCAATTCTTTGAACCAGCTTCAGCTGGGTCAGGGATATGTAGTTCTTCAGGTTCTTGACCGCAAGGCAATGGTCAGCAAGTATACTGCTGCCGTTATCAAGAAGCCTATCGACTTCTCACAGGGTACTTACCGTACAGCTTACAACAAGTTCTCTAGTTTCGTAAGTGCTAATCCTAAGTCAGAGGATTTCTTGAAGAATGCAGCTAAGGAAGGTTACAAGGTTCAGGACTTGAAGGATATTACAACTTCTGTTCACTATGTAGCAAACATCCATTCTACTCGCGAGGCTTTGAAGTGGATCTTCGATAGTAAGGAGGGTGAGATTTCACCTCTCTATGAGTGTGGTGACAACAACCACCTGTTGGTTGTGGTTCTTGATAAGATTCATCATATCGGTTATCGTGATTTGAATGATGCAGTTGTCAAGGAGACTGTTAAGGCAGAGGTGCTCAAGGATAAGAAGGCTGAGATGATTGAGGCTAAGTTGAATGGTGTTAAGAACATTGCAGCTGCTAAGGCTAAGGGTGGTAAGGTTTCTTCTGTAAACCAGATTACTTTCGCTGCTCCTGTATTCATCGCAGCTACTGGCGCTAGCGAGCCTGCTCTCTCTGGTGCTGTTGCAGGTACTAAGAAGGGTGCTTTCTCTGCTCATGCTGTGAAGGGTAACGCTGGTGTTTATCTCTTCCAGGTTACTAACAAGACTAATCGTCCTGTTAAGTTCGATGACAAGACATACGAGCAGAAGTGCCGCCAGAAGGCTATGCAGTATGCAGGTAACTTCATGAACGAGCTTTATCTGAACGCTCATGTAGTAGATAACCGCTACTTGTTCTTCTAATTCAGACTAGTAAATTCCTTCCAATAAATAAAAAAGGTGTATTGCCAATGAGCAATACACCTTTTTTATTTATTGGGATATCTTTTATTGTATCTATTATGATATCTTTTGGAGAATCTTCTTTATCTGTTATCCGCGGCTCCACCAATGTTTCTTTTTGGGAGCTTCCTGCTGTTCGCCGAACTTCTGTTTCAGTACTCTGCGATAACTGGTATGGTTGGTGATAATCTGATAAATCTCCCCCCAATCAGGCAAACCGCCGATACCTCGGTCGTCAATGAACCAGTCGGCTTTGAGCTTGCGTGAGAAGTGATTGTTGTTCTCCAGACTCTCTTCAGGATAATCCTTATTTACAGCCCAGAATTCAACTCCTCTTTCTCTACACCATTCTACTGCCTCGTCCAGGAGCTTTCCTTCGCGTACGCTCCATAGAATAAGCTTATGGTGGTCTCTAATCAACATCTTTAATGTTTCTGTGGCGAAAGGTAGCTCTGTACCAATCTTCGGGTACTCGTGGGTTACGATTGTACCATCAAAATCTACTGCAATTGTTGCCATATAGTCTTAATGTTTTTAAAATCTAAAAGAGTCTTCCTATCTGGATAGAAAGACTCTTTCTTTGTTGTATGTATGTTCTTGATTACTTCTTGATACTGTTGTCGTTGGCATTGCCATAGTGGCTGTTGCTGTAGTTACCATAGCTGCCATACTGACCATAAGTTCCATATTTGCCATATGAGCCATAAGATCCATAGTTTCCATATTTGCCGTACTTGCCATACTTACCTACACCATAGTAGAAACTGTGCTTCTTCTTAGAGAGGTCTACAGCATTAAGTACTAAGCACATATTAGGCAATTTATTCTCGGCTTTCAAACCATTGATCATGCCGAAACTAGCCTTTGGAGTATAATCTGCGCGGCAGACGTATACACAGAGATTAGCCAGACGTCCAAGCTGCAAACTGTCGTTTACAAGACCTATAGGAGCCGTATCGAGGATAACATAGTCGTAATGTTCCTTCAACTGACTGATAATGTCATCAAGGCTTGCTCTGGTTACTAACTCTCCTGGGTTAGGAGGAACAGGACCAGCCATAAGGAGGTCGAGTTTACTGTTGACACCCGAAGAGAGAATCTGTTTCTGAATGTCATCCCAAGTATTATGGTCGTGTATAATCAGATTGGTGATACCATTATGGTGGTTGTCAATCTCGAAAAGCTCTGCCAGACGTGGCTTGCGGATATCCAGACCTACCATGATAACCTTCTTGCCCAGCAAGGCGAGCGAGATACCGATATTGGATGCCACGAATGTTTTACCTTCACCTGATGTAGAAGAGGTAAACATCATCACCTTCTCACCTTCTTTCAGCATAAACTGAATGTTGGTACGCAGGCCACGGAAAATCTCCTCCATCAGGTTGTTTACATTCTGGTGAACTACAATGTCAGCCTTTCCTTCCTTCTTGGTAGCGTCGCTTGCCACAGGAATATCGGCAATGACAGGTATCTGAGTGAGTTTTATCACGTCTTCATGTCCCTCAATCTTGTACTTGAAGAATTCTCTCAGGAAGAGGATGCCGGCAGGGATTGCAATACCCAGTACCAGTGCTATCAACATAATGATAGGACTCTTAGGACTAACCTTTCCTTCCAATGAAGGAGCATCGATAACCTTACCCTTGTCTGCCGTTGCTGCTAGCGATATGGAGTTTTCCTCACGTTTCTGAAGAAGCATCAGGTAAAGACCAGATTTTACTTCCTGCTGGCGACCAATCTGTGTAAGAACTCGCTCTTGCTCTGGCGAGTTACCTATCTGACTAGCATACATGGCAGCTTGTTTGGCAATGCTGTTACGCTGGATTTCCATACCCAGCTTAGCCTGGCGCATGGCACGCTTGATAGATTTTGTAAGGTCATCCAACTGGGCTGACAATGGTGTAACGGTTGGAGAATTCTCACTGGCAGAATGCAACATCTGATTGCGGTTCAGAGCTATCTTGTTGTATTCGTTAATCAACTCTGTTGAACTTTCATCAGTCAGACCTACGTTTGATGGGATAGGCTGATATCTGTTGCCAGGTTCGTTCATGTATTTGCCAAGCTCATTCAGAAGTTCAACCTGTGTGTTAGCCTCCTGGAGTTTCTGTGCGTATGTGTCTGAGTTAGCGATGGCAGCTGTTGCGTTGAGCTTCATCTCTACAACATTGTTACGCTTCTTGTAGCTTTCGAGCTGGCCTTCTGTATTGCCCAGTTCGTTGTTGATCTTCTCCAGACGCTGGTTGATGAACTGTTCTGTGCGGAAAGAAATTTCATTCTTGTCCTCGTTTGCCTGGCGGTTATATACCTTTATCAATGTATTCAGGTAGTCGATACTGCGCTGAGGATCTTCGTCTTTCAATACAAGTTCGGCAATAGTTGTCGTCTTGGAAGTCTGGCTGACTGCCAGTGCTTTTGTATAGCCCTTAGCCGCCATTTCTGGTGACACGATAATCACCTTCAGGCTCTCACCGTCTTTTAATGCGTATTTGCCGTTCTGAGTGAAGTGGAGGGTTCCGACGCGGGTGTTGATGCTTGCTGGTAAACTTGCTAAAGTTTTTTCGATTTTTACAGGCTCCTTCTGAGATGAGAATGCATCAACAGGAATATAGTATGAACCTGTAACCAAATACTGGTTGCCGTCTTTCTCAATTTTGAGTTTGATAGGAGCATTCAGTTTCTTGAGATGAGCCAGGTCTAAATCTACGTTGACTTCCTGCTCTTTGTAAACCAGCTGATCCTTGAATGTGCCTTTGTGATAATAGTTCACATAACACTTCATGTCTATTACAGCTTGAGTGGCCAAGTCTTGTGCAGAAAGGATTTCAATCTCATTGTCTATACCGTTTGAGTTTGAAATAAAACCGAGGTTTGCAGCATTTTGAATCATGCTGTTACCCATACCGCTGCTCTTGTTCTGGTCGTCATCCTTAATCAACAACTTTGCTGTAGCCTGATATTGAGGTCTTGTATAGCGCAAGTAGAGATACCCCATTCCCAAACATACAATGAGTGAGAGAACGAACCATTTCCAGTTAAGGATAAGTGTAGAGTAAATCAATTGGAAGTCGATAGCTGACTTCTCTTCTTGCTCTTGTCCACTTCCCAATTCTAAGTTCTTTGTTTCTTCCATTATTTTATATTCTATTGTGTTTACACCTTTTTATATTCGTATAAGATAAATGATAGAATCTGTGCTATCTGCTTGCCGCTAGTTCTTTCAGATACTGTCCATAACCGTTTTTGAGCATCGGTTGGGCAAGTTTCAGCAACTGTTCTTTGTCAATCCATCCTTGTTTGAATGCGATTTCTTCCAGACATGCCACTTTCAGCCCCTGTCTCTTTTCGATGACTTCTATAAAGGTACTGGCTTCCGAAAGGCTATCGTGGGTACCGGTGTCAAGCCAGGCGAAACCGCGCTGTAAGGTTCTTACCTTCAGAGTCTTTTCTGTCAGATAGTGCTGGTTTACAGTTGTTATTTCCAGCTCACCTCTTGCGCTAGGCTTGATGTTTTTAGCCACATGCACCACGCTGTTTGGATAGAAATAGAGTCCTACAACCGCATAGTTGCTCTTAGGCATTTCCGGTTTTTCTTCTATGCTCAGGCAGTTGCCGTTTTCATCAAACTCTGCCACACCATATCTTTCCGGATCGTTGACATAATAGCCAAATACGCTTGCCAGTCCTTCTTCTGCAGCTTTTACGCTTTCCTTGAGTAAACCCGTAAAACCGGCTCCATAGAAAATGTTGTCACCCAAAACCAGACAGGCTGTATCATTACCGATAAACTTCTCGCCAATGATGAAGGCTTGAGCCAGACCATCGGGTGATGGCTGTTCTGCATATTCGAAGTGTACACCCAATTCGCTGCCGTCGCCTAACAGACGTTTGAAACCAGGCAAGTCGAATGGGGTAGATATAATCAAAATCTCCTTGATTCCTGCCAACATTAGCACGGAAACAGGGTAGTATATCATTGGCTTATCAAAAATTGGTATCAATTGCTTACTGATACCTTTGGTAATAGGGTAAAGTCTTGTACCCGAACCTCCCGCTAATACGATTCCTTTCATATCTTCTCTATTTCTAATATAATAAAGTTGAATAGTCTTATCTTTAAAACGCGGCAAAGTTACTAAAAAAAGTTGAATGAGTGAAATCATAGGCCATAAAAATGCATTTTTTGATAAAAAAAGCACCTTTTTATATAAAAAACGTCGCTTTGATTTGGGTATTTACTGATTTTATTGTATTTTTGCAGAACAATTTAAATAGAAATAGAAAATAAAATAATAAAGGAATGGGAATTTTTGCAAAACTATTCGGTCGTAAGGACGACGATAAAAAGGTAGGTGGAATGGAAGATTACATGACCTTGGTCCGTGTATACTTTCAGGCTGCACTTGCTTCTCAGTTAGGTATCACCAATTTGGCGATGTTGCCAGACTTGCGTGTCTTCAAGACAAGTCTGCATGTTCCGACGGTCAACAATCGCCTGGGTATTGGCGAAAAGGTTCAGGTGAAGAAAATGATGAAGAATATCTATGATACGGATGATGCCTTCTTTAAGGAAATAGATTCCAGTATCCGTAAGAACTGCCACAAACTGCAGGATGTCAATGTATATCTCATCCAGTTCCAGAACTTCACACAGGATCTGATGATGCTGATGGGCAACTTGATGAAGTTTAAGCTCCGTTTGCCTAGCTTCATGAAGAATTCACTTTACAAGCTGACTGCTAAAACTGTAGAAGATATCTTCACTAAGAATGATTTCTCTGATGCCAGTGTGCTGAAAACCGTGCTTCAGTTGCGTCAGTTCAACAAGCGCTTGGCATTCAGCCAGCAATGGGTAACCGACTTTACCTTCCAGGTATTGATGCTTGCCAAAAAAGAGCCACGTCCATCAGATGAAGACGTAGAAAAGGCAAAGCAAAAGATGGGAAAGTAACAAATGTTGCGCCCAAAATGAAAAAAAATAGCAGAATATTTGTTTTATTCAAATAATTCTCTTAAATTTGTAGCCAAAAATAATAGTCATGAGTGCAAATGAGAAAACAATTAATACGTTTGCCACAAGAGTAAGGCAGATGATTCTCAAGTTTGACGAGGTCAAGCAGGAGAATGCTGAACTCTATGCGATGGTGGATGAGCGCGATGCCAAAATCAAGGCATTGGAGGAAAAGTTGGCTCAAGCGCAGAGTGATTACGACAGCTTGAAGATGGCAAAGATGATGACGATTTCTGACAATGATATGGAAGCTACTCAGAAGCGCATCGCCAAGCTCATAAGAGATGTCAATAAGTGTATCACACTATTGGGTGAAAAGTAAAAATCGGAACGATGGCAGAACAAGATAAATTACTCATACGGTTACACGTCTATGATACAGATCTTTCGGTAAGAATACCTAGGGAAGACGAGGAGTATTATCGTAAATCAGCTAAGCTGATAGATGATATTGTAAACTCATATACCAAGATTTTCAAAGGCAGAAAGAGCGATAAGGAAATCCTGTATATGGCGCTCATTGATGTGGCATTGAGATATGAAAAGGAATCGGATCGGAATGATACGAAACCTTATGATGATATTCTTGAGAAGCTTACCTCCGAGATTGAAGACGCTTTGAAATAAGAATATTAATAAACATATATATAATATAATGATAGTAACTATTATAGCAGCCTTGGTGGCGCTTGTTATCGGCGGTGCTGCTGGGTATTTCATTTTCCGTTATGTCATTAAGGGAAAATATAATGAAATGATAGAAGCTGCCAACAAAGAGGCAGAAGTAGTAAAAGAGAAGAAGCTTTTGGAAGTGAAGGAGAAATTCCTCAACAAGAAGGCGGAACTCGAAAAAGAAGTGCAGCAGCGTAATTCTCGCATCCAGCAGAATGAGAATAAGTTGAAGCAGCGCGAGATTTCTCTCAATCAGCGTCAGGAAGACCTCGGTCGACGCAAGATGGAGATTGATCAGTATCAGCAGCGTGTTGACAACGAGAAGAAACTCTTGTCTGTAAAGCAGCAGGAACTTGATAAGATGCAGAAACAGGAGCAGGCTAAACTGGAAGAACTTTCTGGTCTGAGCGCTGAGGAGGCTAAGCAGAGATTGATTGAGAGTCTGAAAGATCAGGCTAAACTCGATGCTGCAAGCTATGTGAACGAAATTATGGATGATGCCAAACTCAATGCTAACCAGCAGGCTAAGAAGATTGTGATTCAGACAATCCAGCGTGTTGCTACAGAAACAGCCATTGAGAACTCTGTTAGCGTTTTCCATATCGATAATGATGAGGTAAAGGGACGTATTATCGGTCGTGAAGGCCGCAATATCCGTGCTCTGGAAGCAGCAACTGGTGTAGAAATCGTTGTGGATGATACTCCTGAGGCAATCGTTATCTCAGCCTTCGACCCTGTTCGTCGTGAGGTTTGCCGTCTGGCTCTCCATCAGTTGGTTGCTGACGGCCGTATCCACCCAGCCCGTATCGAGGAGGTGGTAGCCAAGGTGAAGAAACAGTTGGATAATGAAATTATCGAAACTGGTAAGCGTACAGCTATCGACCTCGGTATTCATGGTCTGCACCCAGAGTTGATTCGTATCATCGGTAAGATGAAGTATCGTTCTTCTTATGGTCAGAACCTCTTGCAGCATGCCCGTGAAACCGCTAACCTCTGTGCGGTTATGGCTTCTGAATTGGGATTGAATCCTAAGAAGGCTAAGCGTGCCGGTCTTTTGCACGATATTGGTAAGGTGCCTGATGAGGAGAGTGAATTGCCACACGCATTGTATGGTGCCAAGATTGCAGAGAAGTATAAGGAAAAACCTGATATCTGCAATGCCATCGGTGCTCACCATGATGAGATGGAGATGAACACATTATTGGCTCCTATCGTACAGGTTTGTGATGCTATCTCTGGTGCCCGTCCTGGTGCCCGTCGTGAGATTGTAGAGGCTTATATCAAGCGTTTGAACGATCTTGAAGCTATCGCCATGAGTTATCCTGGCGTAACCAAGACTTACGCTATCCAGGCAGGTCGTGAACTCCGTGTCATCGTTGGTGCGGATAAGATGAACGATGAAGAGAGCATCAAGCTTTCTGATGAAATCGCAACCAAGATTCAGAATGAGATGACTTATCCTGGTCAGGTTAAGATTACTGTGATTCGTGAGACTCGTAGTGTAGCTTACGCTAAGTAAGATAGAATTATATTTGAAGTTTAAATTGTCGTTTCTCTTCTGCAAGGTAGAGAGATGTATCTTGATAAAGCCGTACTCTGAAAAAAGGGTGCGGCTTTTCTTTTCCCTTTTCAGAATATGATGAAAGCAGAACAGAAAGTATTAAAGCGATTCAATAAAGGATGTGTTGACTATCATCTTTTGGAGGATGGGGACCGTATTATTATTGCCTTGAGTGGAGGCAAGGATTCATTGGAACTTGTCCGTTTGCTGGCTCAGCGTGCCCGTATCTATAAGCCGCATATCGAAGTGGAGGCGGCTCATATCATCATGGATAACATTCCTTACGAAACCGACCGCTCTTATCTGCAGGATTTCTGTGCAGAGAATGGCATCAAGCTCCATATCCTTCATAGTTCGTTTGATGAATCCACCGATTCCCGTAAGACTCGTTGCTTCCTCTGTGCCTGGAACCGCCACAAGACGCTCTTCGAGTTTGCGGTAAGCCACGGGTTCAATAAGATAGCTCTGGGACATCACATGGATGATATCCTCGTTACCCTGCTGATGAACATCACCTTCGAGGGTTCTCATTCCACCATGCAGCCCAGTCTTCCTCTGAAACATTATCCGCTTACCATTATCCGTCCGCTCTGTCTCGTACATGAGGCGGATATCCGGCAGGTAGCAGAAGAGTTGCATTTCACTAAGCAGAAGGCGTTGTGCCCTTACGAAGAGACTACCCGTCGTTCGGATATGCAAGCCGTCTTCCATCATTTGGAGCAGTTGAACCCAGAGGCGCGCTATAGTCTTTGGCGCTCTGTCTTTATGGAATAAATATAGTAGAAAAAGCAATAAAAAACGAAAGTACTTTCATGAGCACATGAAAGTACTTTCGTTGGACAATGAAATAGGCTTCATTTGCCATCGAAGCCTATTGTATTTGTTCCTGGGGTAGATCTAGTAAATGGCAGTTACTAATTTTGGGGAGCTGCCCAGAAACGTGAAGCATCTGTTGTCAGTACTGAATGGTCGAGAAGTTCAAAACCTTTGAATCCAGAAGGAACAAGCACGATATGGCGATTATTGTTTCGATAAGCAGGATTATTATCTTCGCGACCATAGCCTGTTGTCTCCCAAGTATCAAACCAGTATAAGTTTTTTGCCCAATATGCCCTGTAATAAACAAAATCATTATCTGAATTCAAGAGAGGACGGTAAACAATTTCTCTGCCGTCAATATATCGCTCACGCATTTCTGCAAGAGAAAGTGGAGTGCCTTTTTCATCTTCTGCCCAAGCATTCATATCCGAGTCTAGCATAGCCCATTTCTGTAATTCTGGCAGCTACACCAGGTTAACAACATGGCAGTCGGAATCCTCGGAATCTGCGGGATGACAAGTTACAAAGCGGTTTACAATACCCTCAGACTGCAATAGTTCGTGTAAGAGGATGGAGTGTAATCGACAGTTGAATGCAGGCTCTATCGATCGAGTGTATTTCCAGAGATCTATAGCATTACATCTCTTAGGATTAATCTTTTGATTGGCATGAGGAATGTTTTCCGCTACAAAACGTGCCAGTGAAATGGCCTTGTCCCATGTTGGCATTGTGGAAGATAAAACTGTATCGAGTTTGAAATATTCACGGATTTTTTGTGATTGGACAGAATCTTTCTGATATGCAAAATGATAGGACGTAGTATCTGGTACATATTTGCCAGCGTCTTTTAATTTTTCTACCATTTCATTCTTCAGCGAATTGCAAAGATAAGCTTCCACTTGTTTATTGAAAACAAAGCGTGCCAACAGTAATGTTGCTACAGCTATGAGCAGGATTCCTAGGATGCTCCAGCCTACCAACTTGATTTTTTTCTTCATTTTTTTATTCTATTAGTTATTTCATTTTTTCTATCTGTTCCTGGGTTAGTCCGGAATACTTCTTGATTAGATTGATGTCAACACCATCGGCAAGCATGTTCTTGGCAATTTCCAAGGCTTTCTCATTCTTACCTTCTTGCTTCGCCGTATCAATAGAGTTTTTGATATCACGATATGCCATCTTACTTGCCTCCTACGTGCTCTGGATTCAGATACGACACGTCCTTCACAACCTGTCGGCCATTAAAAAAGCTGTTGAGGAAGCAAATCAGTAAATTCTTGTTCATTGCCGTTCCAAATATTCGCTTGAAACTGAAGTCGGTCAGCAAGCTGATGTATGTTTCTTCTACCTGTTTCATACGTCATTCTTTTTAAATCTTATGCAAAGATACGCTGAATATTTGTAACCTCCAAATTTTAAGGCAGTTTTTTCTCATAATTGTCTTGTTTCACATATATATTGAGGTAATTTCGTAGCGTCGGATATGCCCTTTCCTCCGTTAGGCGTTCCGGCGGATTTACAATCCGCCGCTAATAAATGTCCTAACCTCTTTATGCTCTGGGGATATGTTATCCCCAGCAACCAGGATGTAGTCTGCAATGTGATGGGAATGGGGGATTTCAAACCGATGCAGCGGATGTGGTGCTGAAGATGGGCTCTGGAGGCGCAGGTGGAGAACTTCGTCTTCATCGGTTCTTTCTCTCTCCTTTCCTCTCATTCTTGCTTCTTATTTCATGTCATCCGAGTTGAGTATGGTGATGGTCTTGCCATCAATCCTGATGGCGCCCTTCTCCTCGAATTCGGACAGGCAGCGGAGGAGCGAGAACTTCTGGATACCGAAGATATCCGCCATTTCCTGGCGGCTGACATCCAGTCGGATGGTTCTGCTCTGCTGTTCGGTAGCCATCTTGATGAGGTATTGCGCCACCTTCTCCTTGACGGAGAAAAGGGAGAGCATGCGGATTTTCTGCGAAAGGAAGATATCTATCCTTGACAGGTGCTGGATGAAGTTCCAGCGTATGCGTTCGTCGGTATCTATCAGCAGTTTCAGTTCCGAAGGCCTCATGCGCAGGAGGGTAGTCTTCTTGCTTGTCTCCACGCTTACGGGCATCTTGTTATGATGTGCGAAGATATAGGCAGGGGCTATCAGCATCGATTCTCCCAGCCGCTCTATTTGGGCCTGCTTGCCCGACAATCCCGACATGCGGGCTATCATCTCCCCCTCGACGATGATGTCGGCATATCTGCAGGGCATTCCTGCCAGCACATAGGTTTCCCTGGCAGCAAGCTCCACCATCCGGTAGCTTACCATCGACAGTGCCTCTCTGATTTCCTCTGGAGTAAACCCCTCAAACACCGTGCATTTCTGCAAGGTAACGAATATTGATTCTTTCATACATTTAAGTTTTATATTCAATAACGCATTTTCCCCCGATTTATTATTTGCTCCATTTAGAATCTTGAAGGCAGAATCTCCGCACGCCCTATAAGAGTGGAATCTTACTAGCTAAAGTTCTGGTAATAAGCAAGAAAAATACGAAAAAACTTTGGTATCTTAAAATAAAGTCGTAACTTTGCAACTGAATATTAATAAATGGAGGAAGAATATGGCAAATTATATCAGATTTGACTGGGCGATGAAGCGCCTGCTTCGCAACAAGGCAAACTATGCCGTGCTGGAGGGCTTTATGTGTTCGCTGCTGAACGAGAAATTCAAGATCAACCGATTCCTAGATAGTGAGAGCAATCAGCAGACCGAGAATGATAAATTCAACAGAGTGGATATCCTGGCAGAAAATGAGAAGGGAGAATTCATCATCTTCGAGATACAGAATACCCGTGAACATACCTATTTCCACCGTATGCTCTATGGAGTTTCCAAGGTCATCACAGACAATATCAGTCTGGGCGATGATTACGACAAAGTGCGCAAGGTATATTCCATCAATATCGTGTATTTCACATTGGGACAGGCTAAGGATTATGTATATCATGGCAAGACGATGTTCCAGGGACTGCATCAGCCGAATGATATCCTGAAACTCTCCAACCGACAGAGTGAACTCTTCTTCGGTGATGAAATCCCTCAGGGACGCAAGACTAATCGCGAAGCCGGAGACATATTCCCGGAGTATTATCTGCTCTGCGTGAACAACTTTGATAAGCTGGCGGTGAACAATCTGGATGAATGGATCGAGTTTCTCAAGACCGGCGAGATCAGCGAGGCAGCCCAGGCTCCAGGTTTGGCAGATGCCCGCAAATGCCTGGATATAGATAAGTTGACCGTAGCGGAAAAGAATGATTATGTCCGTCACATGGAGAATCTGCGCTATCAGCGCAGCGTTATCAAGACGGGTTATGATGATGGCTGGCAGAAAGGTCTTGCCGATGGTCGAGAAGAAGGACGAGAAGAAGGACGAGCTGAAGGACGAGCTGAAGGTCGAGAAGAAGGTCGAGAAGAAGGTCGTGCCGAAGGAGCCAAAGATGAGAAGAAGGCCACAGCCCGTCGTCTTCTTGCAATGGGCTTGTCTGCCGAGCAAGTGGCAGCAGCAACCCAGTTGTCATTAGATGAAATAAAGAAATTATAGCTGCTTTTAGCAATAGATAAAGGGAGATTTCGCCAAGAAATCTCCCTTTATTGTTGTAGTATGCTCGGCACGAGCATTGTCTAACGGGTGCAAGTCCCGAGTAAGCCCTAATAGCGGGAATTACATAGCCAAAGGCAAGGGTGTTCATCGTGAGGTGAAATCTGAAAGAAGCCGGCGGCAAACATCTGACCTAACGGACAGAAACTTCATACAAGGCATATGACCGTGGGTAAGGTTGCTATACAAACCAAAGCCCTATAGCTATTCGGAACGGTTGGTGTAAATGAAGTGGGTATAAGATGGAAAGACAATGCCCTTATCCGAGGAGGTCTCACGGACTTGTCGAATAGCTATGTTGCGAAAGGCAAGGAGTAAAGCTAGCCGTGAGAAGTCAGCAGATGTCATAGTAGTGTGCTTTTCGATATAGCGCATGAAGGACAGAACCTATATTAAACGATAGTAAATGAAACATACCTTATGAAAGTAAGAACGCAGAAAACATTGGCAAAAGTTAATGGCTGCCCCCAAAGAGCTAGGACGGAATCCGAATGGTATGGGGGAGCGCAGACTTTCATGTGGATGTGTGAAGACAACATCGTGGAAGTACCATTCGACAAGGAGCACTTGTTGGAGCGAATCCTTAGTCCCGATAACCTGAACCAAGCCTACAAAGCGGTGGTTCGCAACAAGGGATGCGGCGGTATCGACAAGATGTCTTGTGAGGAACTTCTCCCTTGGCTCTTGGCTAACAAGGATTCTCTGATACGTTCCTTGCAGGACGGTTCATACCGTCCGAACCCAGTCCGTCGAGTAGAGATACCGAAGGACAATGGCAAGAAGCGCCTGTTGGGCATCCCCACCGTGGTTGACCGATTGGTGCAACAAGCCATCAACCAAACCTTGACACCCATCTATGAGCGACAGTTCTCGTCACGAAGTTACGGCTTCCGCCCAAGGCGAGGATGCCACGATGCACTTAGGGGAGCGCAGAAGATAATCGACAATGGCTATATATACGTTGTCGATTTAGACTTGGAACGCTTCTTCGACACGGTGAGTCATAGCAAACTCATAGAAATCCTAAGCCGAACCATCAAGGATGGGAGGGTTGTCAGCCTTATACACAAATATCTTCGCAGCGGTGTGATAAACAAGGGCTTCTTCGAGGCAAGTGAGGAGGGAACTCCCCAAGGAGGACCGTTGAGTCCACTGCTGAGCAACATCATGCTCAACGAGTTGGACAAGGAACTCGAACGCAGAGGTCTCCCCTTTGTTCGTTATGCCGATGACTCAATGATATTTTGTAAGTCCAAGCGAGCGGCAATGCGAGTCAAGGAGTCCATCACCAAGTTCATAGAAGGTAAACTATACCTCAAGGTGAACAAGGAGAAGACGGTCGTCTCGTATGTGCGTGGTGTGAAATACCTCGGCTACTCCTTCTATGTATCCAAAGGCAAATGCCAACTGACTGTGCATCCCAAATCCAAAGCAAAGATGAAAGCCAAACTAAAGGAACTTACGAATCGGAGCAATGGATGGGGATATGAAAAATGGAAGCAAAAGCTAGAGGAATACATACGAGGATGGGTGGGGTACTATCATCTTGCAAATATGAAGCAACTGCTCCTTGAAACGGACAAATGGCTGCGCAGACGAATACGCATGTGTATATGGAAGTCTTGGAAGAGAGTCAAGACGAGGATTGCCAACCTCGTAAGGTGTGGTATAGATAAATACCAAGCCTATATGTGGGGCAACAGCCGTCTTGGGTATTGGCGTGTAGCAGACAGTCCTATTTTGAAAATGGCTATCAGCAATGATAGTCTTCGTAAGACAGGGTATGTCACGCTGATGGGTTCGTATCTCGAATGGCACCCAAAGTAGGAACCGCCGTATGCGGAACCGCACGTACGGTGGTGTGGGAGGTCGGTGAATGCGAAAGTAGGAGGTAAATGCCTCTTATGAGTAACATTTACCTCCTACCCGATTGCTCGGCATGGACGTTGTCTAACGGCTGCAAATCCCGAGTAAGCCCTAATAGCTGGAATTGCATTCATCATATCCCCAGCAATCAGCCTTTAGTCTGTTGGTGATTTGCTGCATTTCTTTTGATTTTTTACTCGAGTTTTACAGATTCTCCCTTAACTCAGTAGCTGCTGTTCTTATCCTATATATTTTTTGATGTCCTCTTCTACCGTTCCGTTTCCGGCAATGCCAAAGGTATCTACCAGAACCTTCAGTACGGCTGGTGAACAGAAGGCTGGGAGCGTAGGACCCAGATGGATGTTCTTTACGCCTAGATGCAGCAGGGCAAGAAGTACGATGACAGCCTTCTGCTCGTACCAGGCAATATTGAAGAAGATAGGAAGTTCATTGATGTCGCTGGCTCCAAAGATCTCCTTCAGCTTCAATGCCACAACCGCCCAGGAATAGGAGTCGTTGCACTGACCGGCATCCAGCACACGAGGAATGCCGTTGATGTCGCCCAGATTGAGCTTGTTGTACTTGAACTTGGCACAGCCGCTGGTGAGTATCACTACATCCTGAGGCAGCGCCTTGGCAAACTCCTCGTAGTAGTTGCGGCTCTTCATTCTGCCATCGCAGCCACTCATCACCACAAACTTGCGGATGGCTCCGCTCTTTACAGCTTCTACTATCTTGTCTGCCAGGGCAAAGACCTGAGCATGCGCAAAACCGCCGATGATCTCGCCTGTCTCTATCTCCTTAGGTGGCTGGCAGGTCTTGGCAAGTGCAATCACCTCGGAGAAGTCCTTGTGGCCGTCGGCGCCCGCCTGGATATGCTTCCAGCCAGGGAAACCAGTAGAGTTGGTGGTGAAGACGCGGTTCCTGTAGCCTGCCGATGGCGATGGCGGAACGATGCAGTTGGTGGTGAAGACAACAGGACCGTTGAAGCTCTCGAATTCCTCCTTCTGTTTCCACCACGCATTGCCGTAGTTGCCCACCAGATGCTTGTACTTCTTGAGCTGCGGATAGTAGTGTGCAGGAAGCATCTCGCCATGGGTATAGACATCGATGCCCGTACCTTCGGTCTGGATGAGGAGATCTTCGATATCCTTCAGGTCGTGACCGGAGATGAGGATGCCCGGATTGCTGCCTGTGCCGATGTTCACTCTGGTGAGTTCCGGATTACCGTATGCCTGGGTGTTGGCCTTGTCGAGGAGTGCCATCACATCCACGCCGTACTTTCCTGTTTCGAGCACCACGCCCAGTAGCGTGTTCATATCAGCATCAGGGTTGCTGATGGTGGCGAGAGCACGGCAGATAAAGCTGATAATCTCGCTGTTCTCTTCTCCCAGATGGGCTGCGTGCTCGTAGTATGCTGCCATACCCTTCAGACCGAGTATGGTGAGTTCCTTGAACGAGCGGATATCTGCATTCTCGTGGCGGAGTACGGATTCACGGGCGCCCTCTGCCTCATAGTCTGTCTTCTCGCCACCCCAGGTTACCTCCTGATAGGCAGGGAGGTGGATATTCATGCTTGCTGCCTTTTGCAGCAGCTGTTTCTTCAGTACGATGCCCTTATCTACCTTTTGTAGGATATCCTGGTCGTTGAAGTTGGCGTTGGTAATGGTGGTGAAGAGTGCATCCGTGAGGAAACGGGTTACCTCTGGTGTCGGCTCTTTGCCTATGCTATGCTGTATGGTTCCTATGCCACGAACCACGCTGAGCAGCAGATCCTGCCACTTGGAGGTTGTAGCCTCCTTACCGCAAACACCCTTGATGGTACAGCCTGTACCCTTAGCTGTTTCCTGACACTGGAAACAGAACATCTTGTTTTCTGCCATATTGCTATAAATTAATGAGTTATTTTAATGTTTTCTTCCAGGCGGCAATCTGCCATTCCTGGTTTCCGGCTGCAAAATTACGGCTTTAAAAATAATCCTACGGTAACAATTGTTACCGTAGGATATTAAAAAAACATAAAAAGAGTGTGGGGGAACGGATTTCGTTTTCAGCAGGGCTATCTTATCACATAAGCTACCTCCCCCATCCGGCTTGCGAAAGTAGGCTGGGGGCTTATGATAACTTCTTATTTCATTTTTTTTCTATCTGTTCCTGGGTTAGTCGGAATACTTCTTGATTAGATTGATGTCAACACCATCATATATTTATCCTTAAGGGAAAATAAAATTATCCTTAGGGGAAAATAAATTTTGCCTTAAGACTAAATATATTCTGGCTTCTGACGGGCTATGCATAAGAGTGCATGCCCGTGAGGAAATAGTTCACACCGAAATAGGTCATGGCGATACTCAGGAAGGCTAGGGTGATGTAGATGTGATATACCAGTGGCTTGCGGAAGACCGGTAGACTCTGCGTATGCACTACTACGGCATAAATCATAAAGGTGATGAGCGCCCACGTCTCCTTGCTATCCCAACTCCAGTAATTACCCCAACTCACGTTAGCCCAGATGGCTCCGATGAAGATGCCGAACCCCATCGTGGTGAGGGCAGGGTAGAGGAAGAGACGGCTTAAATCCCGCAGTTCTTCGCCATGAAAGCGCATGCAGATGCCCATGATGCCGCAGATGAAAGTCAAGGATAGCAGTGCATAGCTCATCATGATGATGCTGACATGGATGCTGAGTAACGGACTGTTCAATACTGGCATCATCTGTCCGATAGCAGGATCCATCTGGTTGATATGGCTTACCTGAAGGAAAAATCCTGAAATTAGGAAGCCGAATACCATCACGATGCGGATGCGCAACTGCATCAAAATGCTGATAAGCATCACGAACCAGGCTACAGTCAGCATACTTTCATATCCGTTAGACATAGGTATGTTGCCGCTGATAATCCATCTCAATGCCAATCCGAAGGTTAAGGCAAAGAAGGAAACGCCAAGCAAGATAGGCAAAGCGATGTTCAATGCCTTGATTTCTCTCTTCTTCGTCATGCGATAGATGGTGTAGAAGAGGGCAATGAAGCCCAGTGTGAGGTTTGCCATGAAGAGAATGGTTGCAAAAGGAAAGGCATTATTGATGCGTTCTGCCTTATACTGTGTAGCTGTTGGCAGCGAATTACCGCTACTAACCTCCTGATATTTCTTCATCTTGACGAAGAACTCGTTTACACGGCTCGTATTGCCTGCCTTTACATCACCATTCAGCAGAGAGAATACATTCTTGATATAGAGCGCATGCTGGTGCTCCACGGCCTGTGGCAACTTATCTACAGGTGAAAACCACGTGGTAGTGCCAGCCTTGATGAATGAATGATCCTTGGTAGCCTTCACATTCTTGGTGAAGGTGTAAGGAAGAACTTTCAATGAGATACCTTCTCGCAACTCCATGATGATTTGTATCTTGCCATCGATATCGGCGGCTTGCTGATGGAACTTGTCCTGCTGCCCATTGTAGTATTCCTGAACATACAGTCCGATGGTATAGCCCCCCATCTCACGATTGAAGAAAGTATTGAGCGAAGCATAGTCAGGCAGATTCATCGCTGTTTTCATTTCTCCGCTCTTGATCTTGATGAAAGGCTCGTTTGCCCAAGTATTTCCATAGAATACCCAACCAGAGAGTACCTGTTCTGCAGTCAATCCCAGATAGCTCCTGGCTCCATATATCTTCTTGCAGAAATCGAGGGCAAAGGTCTGTACCGGACAGATGCGGTCGTTGTAGAGAATATGAAGCTCGCCAAACTTCTCTGCAGTTTCCTTTGGCAATACAGCATTTTGGAGATTGCCTGTTGCAGATTCTGCATGCAGTGTCTGTATATTGCCCATGCTGAGGAGGAGTGCTGTTATCAAGGCTCCCTTCTTGAGCAAAGGACTCTTCAGTAGTTTGCGATAACCGCCCTTAGGGTCGAAGAGCATCCATACGAGGGAGATGAAGAGCAGCGCATAGCCAGTATAGGTGACTGGTATGCCGTATGGATCGGCATTGATAGCGAGCACGCTTCCCTTGCCGTCTTCATCGTAAGATGACTGATAAAGACGGTAAGACCGGTGGGAATAGATGTTATTCATCGAAACTTCGCCTTCGCTCTTATCATCTCCGTCTATTACGGTGAATTTTGAAGAATAGTCAGCCACGGCGTTGGTTCCATCGTGCATCTTCGCTTCAAACTTCTGCAGGCAGAGCGAGAAAGGGAGTTTCTCTTCCTGCATACCCTGCTCTTCATCCTGAGCCATATAAGTATCTGTAGGCTGACCGATGCGCAGATGAATCATGCCCCGTTTAGCCGATATATGTGTGAGCAATGCCCCGGCAAGGATGATGATGAAGGAGAGATGGAGTGCCAATGTAGAAGCGCACTTCACTTTTCTTTTGATGATGTAGAACGCACCGAGGGCAGCAAGTACTGTCCAGATAAGAATGAACCACCATGCCCCATAGTAGTGGGCATGGGCATAATCCGTGCCCTGGCTTTTTTCCACGATGGTGGCGGCAGCCATGCATACGAGCACAAGAATGTAAAGAATGAATATAATCTTTTTAACCATACTTAGTTGGAATCTTGATAGAATTTCCGCTGCAAAATTACGATATTATTCGGAGACAAGCAAGATTTTATACGTATATTTAGAGGTTCTGATAAAAAAGCTGCCAAATGCTTTTGATAGCCTGGCAGCTTTTCTTATTTTTGTTTCTTCTTGTAATATCTTATCATTAGATAGAACGCAGGAACTTAACCACTGCATCACGATCGCTCTTCGATGCTTTGTAGAAGTTCATGGCTGAACTATAGGCATGACTCTTCTTGCTGTAGCAGTGCCACATGATGGCTTCCACCTCGTTGCTGGCACGACAGTCGTGTAGGCGATCTTCTGCACCTGTGTTCAGATAGCTCAAGCCACGACCCCAAAGTGGAGTGGTGCGGCACCATGATCCATGGATGTCGTTCATCATATAGAGCTTGTGCTGAATGAAGTCAGAATATGGATAAATGGTCTGGTTCTGATAACGAGGCAACTTCTTGTCGGCGATGTACTTGGATGTTACGTAGTTATCGTCACCGGTCTTCCATGATGGCTTGTGACAGTTGGCGCAGCCCCATTCCATGAAGAGTTTTTTACCTTGCTGTACCTGTGAATCATTCAAGTTGCGGGCACGAGGTACTGCAAGTCCACGATGCCATACCATGAAGGCATAGAAATCGTCCATGCTCTGCTCAGGCTTGAAGTTGTGCCATTGGTTGTCAAACTGGTTGGTTTTTGGATCCAACAGGTTTACTACTGCTTCCTTGATTCCCTCGTCAGTACCATCTGCATAATATGGAGAGGTAGGGTCCTTCTTGATGGCTGCAATCACATCCGTATTCTCTGACATTGCCTTTGCCCAAGGGGTCGTGGTATAGAGGCAAGGACGATCCTGACGGGTAACATTGGTGATGTTCCAGATAGCGTTAGCACCAGGACCATCCTGTAAACTACCACGGGTCAAGGCATAAGTGAAGCGCTTGACAATCTTTTTGTTCAATTCAGAGGTGTTTGGATCGAATGTGCTGCCATCTGCATGCACGCCACCAATAGCGTATTTGCTATCTCTACCAAATGTTGTATAGTATGCTCCGTCGGTAAAGTCATTCTTGTCGGCATCCCAAAATGATGGATTGATGTATTCTTTTACGTCAAGTCCAGCTTTCTTGAAGTAAGATGCCTCTGATGCATACTGTGCCTTGATAGCTTCGTTAGGAATGGCATCTACCAGTCCTGTACCACCAATACCGATGGTAGATTCCAATCTTACAGCTACTGCACCATTGCCGGTTTCGTATGGAGTAGGACTGGTGTTGAAGGCACTCTTAGGGATAGAAATCTCAGGATAAATCAAATCAAACTTTTCGCCATCAGGGAACTGCATGGATGGTATCTCTTCTGTTTCCATCTTGTTGACGTGCTCCCAACTCATATTGATTTTGCTCTCATCGATAGGTGGCAAGAATGGAGACTGTGCTTGTGTCTGAGGCATACCTGTAACCTCAGCTACATAGCCACCATCATTGCTGTTGGCACCATCTACAGGATGATAAACTACGAGCAGATAACCATTACCGTTACCATAGCGGGTTTCATACTGTGCCTTGCGCTTGCCATGACCATACTCTGGGTGGCAGTCAAAGCAAGATGAGCGTACAGAAGCAGGACCCAACCCCTTGAAGGCACCGGTGTTCCATGAATACTGGCGCTCGAACATCTGCTCGCCGATAAAGAACTGCTTGAAGAGTTCTGGATCGTTATCTACGGCAGGGGTCTGGTCAGAGTAACTGCTGGAACCTGTGTTCTCTGTTGTACCCAGCTTACCACCTGGATACCACTCATCTGCAGTAAAGTTACCCACTTCCTTACCTACGTATGCGGCATCTGTTTCCTGAATTTCAACTTTGTTGTCATCGTCAGAACAGCTAGCCATTGTCGTAGCCAAAGCCAGGGCGAACGACAGGTAGGCGTAATTCTTAAAATTCTTATTCATAATGTATTTTCTTTGTGATATATTATATTTAACCCAAATGACGTAGCTTCGCTTCTATTGAAGAAAGCAAAGCTACGTAATCCTTTATTCCTGTTGTTTCTGCTGTAATGGATAAATTACTTGGAAACCTTCAAGGCGCGGAACCAGGCACCCGCATTGTTCAACTCGTCGTCCAGGGTGTTGATCTTGTCGATGCAAGTCTTTACCTGAGCATTGGCTGGATCATCCACGAAGGCGATACCGCTCTTCTTGGCAGACTCCAATGCTGCGATAGCCTCATCAAGAGCTGTATTCAATGCGTTGTAGCCACTGTAGTTGTACTTCTTCATGATAGTCATCAATGAATTAGCAACAGGAGTTGTAGCAGTTACATGACGTGTACCATAGAGAGAGTTCTTGATAGAGTAGATGTTGTCCTGATAGTCGATGAATGAACGCTTGCTGTATGGTGACTCAATGTAGTCGCGAGATTCAGCTTCGCCATCCTCTGTTGTACCGCCATGACCGGTAGCTACACGGTAAGCCTGACCCAGCTTCTGGGTGTAAACCTCCTGGCAGATGCTTGAGCAGCCGCCTACGAATACATTCTCCAAGGTCTCCTGCCATGTAGGGAACCAAGCCTTGTCGCCTGTGGCATTGAGGAAGAACTGACCGTAACCGATACCTGCAGAAGAAAGGGCACCAGCACTCTCCTCCAGACCAGCAAGACCATCAACCACCCACTTGCAATTGGTTGTCAACCAAGAACCGAGGGTTGCATCACCATTCCAACCATACTGAAGGAGTGAAGTCATGTTGTAGATGTCGCCAGCTACAGCGGCAGCAAATGCCAACTCGTCGATACCCTTTACGGTGGTCATGCCCTCTTCTGTCTCGTTGTTGTTCAGCATGGCTGCAGTACGTGCGGCTCCATTACGGAAGAGTACGAACTCCAATCCGTGGAAACCGATTACAGAGTCGAAGTTCTTGTTCTCGGTATAGATAAACTGAGCTGGGTTTGAACCCTGGATTCCGGCGATGATGTTCTGGTTGTTGAGTGCCTCTACCATCTGGTCGTGGTCGAGTGGCCATGAGTCGATGTGTGGGTCAATCTCGTTGTTGGCTGCTGCACCATAGAGGAATGCCTCACTGCGCTCCCATTCACGACGAGCGTTCTTGAAAGCCTCGCAGGCATCGGTGATATCTGCATCGCTCAAGTTGCCAGCCTTGGCGTTGGCGTATGCCTTGTCGCATGCATCCTTCAGAACCTTAGCGTTGTCTCTCAAATCCTTGTAGGTAGGATTGATAATGTCGTTTACATAAGTGTTGGCAACTGCTGATAATTCTGTTGCTGGAACTACGTTACCCTCTGTTACTGGGCCATCATCATCGCTACAAGAAGCGAAACCCAAAGATAAGGTCATTGTTGCTACGAACAAGAATGCCTTCTGGAAAATCTTTTTCATGTTTCTTTGTTTTTTATGTTTGAATATGATAATTATTATTCTATGAAACGGCTCTTTTCACCTGGATTAGAGGAAGAAGCCCTGATAAGCGATGCCGATGTTCACGGCTGGCTCATTGTTGTACTTAGAGTGGAAGATGCGCTGGTTGTATTCAGCTTTCACACAGATTTGTGGGAGAGGGAAGTAGTTGATACCTGCTGCCACAATTTTGCGGTTGGTCCACTTGGCGGTGGTATTGTGAACGGATGAATCGTAATACTCGAAATGACCGAACACATACAGCTTCTGGTTGTTTTCACGCAACTTGGAAATCTGAGAGAAGACATCATAGCCTGCTTCCACCATGGTAGCGATGGCATGACTGCCGAAGTATTTGCCGCTGCCTGATTCATTAGGCTTGACGTTAGCCGTACCAGGATATACAATGCTGGTAATGGCTGTAGCATCGCTTACATAGCCATAATCCACGTTGCCTCTAATCTTCCAGTTGTACTTGTTGTAGGTGAAGTCGAAGGCACCTACATATACGTTTCCCTTGATGTTTTTGTGTTGGGTATCCTGTGGGGTGGTGTTGCCCATCGCCTTGCCGTAGTAACCGCTCAGTCCGATGCGCAGACCAGGAATACTGTAGTTATCTACACGGGCAGCAACGGCATATTTGTTGGCTACCTCAAACTCGTATGGACTCTTGGCACCGCCTTGAATCCAGTTGCTGCGACTGAAACGGTAGGCGTTCAAACCTGCCAGAAACTGTGCCTCGTAGCGGAACTTACCGCTCTTTCCCCAGAAACTGATACCAGTCTGGTGCCATGTACAAGGAAGAATGGTGTTTTCTCCTTCCGGACGATAAACAGTAAAGAAATTCAATGGTTCGTGATAGGCATTGGTAAGACCTACAGGTACAACGATGTGTCCAGCCTTGATGTTAGCCCATCGACCGAATGATTTCTGAATCCAGAACTGTTCGAGTTCCACCTCGCCACCTTTCTCTACCTCTTGTTCATACTCGATGGCCTCCTCTGCCTCGTATTCGATAGACTGTCCGGTACCTCCGTGTTCAAACTCAATTTCAGTACCCATGGACCATCCCTTTCCGAAGTCGTAACCCAGGTAGATTACTGCATGAGGAATGTCGAAGCGTCCGTGGTCGGGTGCGTTTTTATAAGCGGTGGCGTTAGAGTAGCGTTTTCCTGCGTCGCTATAGAAGTTGCGGCTCATGGCAACCTCGCCATAACCACCCACGCTGAGGCGCTTGCCGTTTACATGCTGCATCACACTATCGGCAGCCACTGTTTGTGCACTTGCCGTTGCCAAACCGGCAACGAGGGCAGCGGACATCAATCCAATTCTTAAACTGTTCATCTTTAATATTTTGAAATTATTGTTATCGTATAATTTTATATAAAGGAAAGAGCGCGGATGTCTGCTTGCGGTCTCGATACTTTAGAGGCCTAGTATCTCCTTAAAGCCATGAGGCATGATAAGGAATTACGCAGCTCTGCCGCTCGGGAGTGGCAATCATCACCGCGCTCTTTCTCGATTTTGGGTGCAAAGTTACAGAGTTTTAAAATATCTTGCAATACCTAAAAATCGGTAAACTGGCGCATCCCCATTTTTAGGTATTGCGAGTTTCGAAACTTTTTTGTATATTTGCAACCGAAATAGAAACATTATGAATGTTCTTGATACAAGGATGTTTTCATTTAAGGATAAAGAAAGATGAAAAATCAGAAGATGTATGAAGCTGATGACAAGATGATCAGCATCATTAGAGACAATTATAACATTTTACAGAGCCTCGGCAGCTTCGGTATCAACCTGGGCTTTGGTGATAAAACTGTGTGCGAAGTTTGCGAAGAACAGCAGGTGGATACCTATACTTTCCTGTCCGTGGTTAACTTGACGATTAATGGTTACAAGGAGTATGACGATGCTGACCGCCTGTCGCTGCCGACCCTATTGCATTATCTCAAAGCATCGCATGCCTATTACATAGATTTCCAGTTGCCGTTTATCCGTAAGGAACTGGTTGAAGCGCTGGATGAAAAGGATAATCTGGCGCGCCTTATCCTCAAGCTTTATGATGACTATGCCCATAGCATCACCAATCACATGAAGTATGAGGAAAGAATGGTATTCCCTTATGTTCAGGCACTTATAGATGGTAATGCCAATGCAAACTTTGATATAGAAACCTTCTCGAAGCACCATGCTCAGGTAGATTTGAAGTTAAAGGAACTCAAGAGTATCATTATCAAGTATTTGCCTTCTGATGGCTTGCATAATAATCAGCTCAGCGCCACTCTTTATGATATATATAATAATGAGGAATGGCTGAAACATCATTCTGAGGTTGAGGAAGAAATCTTTATTCCTGCAGTAAGAAATGCAGAGCGTAAACTGAAGCAGAACGATGTGAGTGCCAAGATTTCGAGCATGATTAATCAGACTCCGATGAGCGATGAACAGTTGAGCGACCGTGAGAAAGATGTAATTGTTGCTTTGGTTCAGGGAATGACCAACAAGGAGATTGCTGACCACCTGTTTATCTCTATCAATACGGTCATTACGCATCGCAGAAACATCGCCCGAAAGCTTCAGATTCACTCTCCAGCAGGTCTTACAATTTATGCCATCGTGAACAATTTGGTTGATATTTCTTCTGTAAAGCTGTAGCTTATCTGTGGAATATCTGTTTAAATAATGTTATTTTTCCTAAAATGATAGCGCCTTCCTCTCACATGAGGGGAAGGCGCTATCATTATATTTAGGTATGTGATGATTCTGCATCACTATTTATGGTAAAGGCTAGATCATATTGATGTCAACAAAACCATGCATCACAGCATAAATGGTGAGTGATGACACACTTTTTAATCCCAGTTTTTCCTGTATTTTCTTGCGATGGGTAATCACAGTAGTCAGTCCGATACAGAGTTGGTCGGCTATCTCTTTGTTGATTTTCCCTTGTGCTACCAGAGATAATACCTCTATTTCTCTATCCGACAGAACTTTTTCCTGAGTGACAGGGGGCATGGCAGGGATATGTTCGCCATGAGGATGACCGGAATGCTGCAGGTTGAGAAACTCTTTTATCAGGTATCCTTCTGGTACATTGACGCAGAGACAATGAAATTCTGCAAGTTGCGAATTGGGATCGTTGCTGGGTGTTAGAACGATCACGTGGTGGTTCCTGTTGCCCTGTGTGAAGAAGTAACGGTGTTCCAGTACAATGTGCATAGATACAAAACTATGAACAAAGTGGTCAGGATTGTTTGCCTCGTACTGACGGAACGAACCGAAGGTCGAGATTTTCATCATGGGCATCACCGACTCAAGCAGTTGTCTGAGTCCCATTGCGGCGAGTGTATTGCTCTCTACTATTGCCATTTCCGGCATCTGTTTGCCAGCCATGGCTTTCATCATTTCTTCATTCATCTCTGTTTATTTTACTTCTGCTAGTGAAAGTTGGGTTATACTTATATCTTGTTTTTACAAGAATGGAGTGAGTACCTTTGCGGCAAACCATCCTTTGAATCTTTGCCAGCCCGTACGCCACTCTCTCCAGTTCTTCTCATTGAGTAAGAAACTGTCTTTCTTTTCCCCATCAAAGAGCTGTACCAGTTGTTGGGTAGTGCAAGAATCCACAATCACTGCATTCTCTTCATAGTCCCAGCGCAGGCTTCGGGCATTGAGATTGGCACTGCCAACGGTACAGAACTTGCCGTCTACCATGATAATCTTGGTATGGTGGAAGCCCCGTGTGTACATCCAAACATTGCATCCTGCCTTCATCAGTTTGTGGGCATTATAGAAACCGCAGTCAGGAGTCAGCGGAATATCGCTCTTGGTAGAGAGCATGATTTCTACTTTCACTCCTCTTTTCACAGCATTCTTCAATGCCTTTTTGAGTTTATGACTCAAGGTGAAGTAGGGGCTGATGATCTTGATGCTGTCCTGTGCATCATTGATTGCATTCACATAAAAATATCGGATGATATCCTTTGTTATATGAGGCTCACGATTAATGATGCCGACCATCTTTCTGTAGGCTGTTGCTGTCGTATCTGGCTTGAGATTCTCTACCAGATAATCCTTCTTCTTATATCTCCAGAACTCAGTGCTGTGCACATTCTGTCCGCTCACCTTATTCCACATTTTGAGGAATATCTTCTGCAGGGTATTCACCTCGCTTCCGTCGATGCGACAGTGCATATCGTGCCATTCTCCTACAACCTTCGTACCTTTTATATAATAGTCGGCAACGTTCATACCGCCTGTGTAGGCAATCTGTCCGTCAATGATTACGATTTTACGGTGATCACGGTTGAAGATTGCATGTACCCATGGAAACTTCAGGGGCTTATATTCATAAATCTCTATGCCGTTGGCACGGATTTTCTTGAGATGTCTCTTTCGCAGAGGCTTATTGTTGGAAGAGTTTCCGAAACCATCATATAAGGCTCTCACCTTTACACCCTCCTTGACTTTCTGAGCTAGTAGGTCGAAGAGGAGGGAGGCGATGCTGTCGTTGCGAAAGTTGAAGTATTCCAGGTGTACACTATGTTTAGCCTGTCGGATTGCCTGGAACATATCATCAAACTTTTCCTGACCGTTCATCAGTAGGGTTACTGAATTATCGTGAGAAAAGCTGACACCTTTCCCACGAAGCTGATTAACAATCAATGAATCGCTAGTCTGTGCGCTGCACAGCGAACAAGACAGCCATAATGTCGCTATTAATAAAAAATATCTCATCTTATCTATAACCGTGTTATCTATAAATCCGTGTAATCTGTGTAATCCGTGCCTAAAAATTTATACCATGCAGGCATAGTGGTCTACGATACCTTTCAGATGATTATCCTTGTCTACAACCAGTACCGTATGCACCTTATATTTGTGCATGATGCGCTGAATCTCCGAAATCTTCGTCTTCGGAGTCACCATTTTCGGAGTGGTGGTCATGATGTCGCTTACAGTCTTGTTAAAGAATTCTGCCTGCCATTTCTCCATGGCGCGTCGGATATCACCATCGGTAATAAGTCCGATAACGTGGTTGTCTTCATCCAATGAGATACCCAATCCCAGTTTGCCCTTGCTTACGTGGATGATAGCCTCGCCCAGGTGCATTTCCTTAGGAATGATAGGCATATCATCGCTGCGCATCACATCTTCTGCTGTGGTCAGCAGTCGTTTGCCTAATTCTCCACCAGGATGGAACTGTGCAAAGTCACGAGGCTTGAAGTGGCGTACCTGCATCAGGGCGATAGCCAGTGCATCACCCATAGCCAATGCTGCAGTAGTACTGCTGGTAGGGGCTAGGTTCAGCGGACAAGCCTCCTTCTTTACCTTTACGGTGATATGATGGTTGGAGTATTTTGCCAGCAGGGAATCTGGATTTCCGGTGATGGAAATGATAGGAATATTCATGTGGAGTACCATCGGGATGAAACGAAGCAGTTCATCGGTCTGACCGCTGTTACTCAGTGCCAGAACCACATCCTTGTCGGTCATCACACCTAAGTCGCCGTGATAGATATCCAGTGGATTGATGTAGAAGGCTGGTGTGCCTGTAGAGGCAAGTGTAGCGGCAATCTTGGCACCTACGTGTCCACTCTTGCCCACACCTGTAACGATAATCTTGCCTTGACATTGATACATCATGTCTACAGCTTTCTCAAAGTTGTCATCCAGATAAGGTATCTGGTCGAGGATAGCCTGCGCCTCGTTTCTAAGAGCCTGTTCGCCATAACCGCGAACAATCTTATCATCTATATTGTTATTTTTATCGGTCATTTCTAAATCATTTGAATTGGCTTTCCCTTCGGACGCCGAACGTTTTTTCTTCGTTTTTCACTTACAGGAGTTCTTCTATAAGTGATTCCAACTTGTTTAATTCCAGCATATTGGCAGCATCGCTCTTGCCCTGGTCTGGGGCTGGATGTACTTCAAAGAAGTAGCCGGTAGCTCCGAAAGCTTTAGCCGCCTTTGCCATTGCTGGAACGAACTTACGGTCGCCTACGGTTTTGCCGTCACCTGCACTCGGGCGCTGAACGCTATGGGTACAGTCCATGATGACATTTGGCACAATCTCCTTCATGTCAGGGATGTTTCTGAAATCTACCACGAGATTGTTATAGCCGAAACAGTTGCCGCGTTCTGTGAGCCAAACTTCTTTGGCACCGCTCTCTAAAGCCTTTTCTACAGGATATTTCATATCTCTTCCGCTCAGGAACTGTGCCTTCTTGATGTTGACGGTTTTGCCTGTCTTAGCTGCAGAAACCAGAAGGTCGGTCTGTCGGCAGAGGAAGGCTGGAATCTGGAGAATATCACATACTTCGCCTGCTGCTGAAGCCTGATAACTCTCATGAATATCTGTTGTAACCTGAAGGTTGTACTTCTTCCTGATATCTCCCAGCATCTGGAGTCCTTTCTCCAGTCCTGGACCACGGAAAGAGTGGATGCTGGTACGGTTGGCTTTGTCGAATGAAGCCTTGAATATGATTTGGGTTCCTAACTTTTCGTTGATGCGGACGAGTTCCTGAGCTACTGTTTCCAATAGTTCCATTGACTCAATGACGCAAGGACCTGCTATGAATGTTGCCATATTTTTTTATAGTTTATAGTTTATAGTTAATAGGGAGTAAACCTGCTATTAACTGTAAACTGTTAATTATTAACTTGTTTAATTGTAATTTCACGCTGTGGGAACGGAATCTCGATGTTGTGATCGTTGAGCGTATCGTAGATGCACTCCATGATGGTGGCATCGTCGATGGCTTGGGTAAGCACGTTGACCCATACAACAATCTTGAGGGTGATGCAGCTGTCATCGAAACTCTTCAGTAACACCTTCACCCCTTTGTCCTGATAGATACAGTCCAGTTTCATGAGGGCATCAATCAGAATCTGTTTCACTTCCTTCACATTGCTGCCATAAGCAATACCTACCTCCAGAATATCCAGCTCATAACCATGATTCTTGGTCATGTTCTTGTAGTTCTTCGAGAAGAGCTGCGAGTTCTGGAAGGCTATGACCGAACCGTCGGTAGCCTCCAGCATCGTAGAGGTATAACTGATACTGCTTACCTTACCACGGGTGCCATCACAGATAATATAGTCACCCACCTTCACACGGCCCATCATCAGAGAGATGCCGTAGTAGATGTTCTCGAGAATATCCTTTGATGCAAAACCCAGACCAGTTGATAAACCGGCAAAGATAGCTAGCAGCCATGATTTTCCTACCTGGAACACATTCAGGGCTATCAGCAGCCAGATACCCCAGATAATCACCTGCATCACGTTCTTGAACATCACAATCTTTGAAGCAGCCGACGCCGGGTCTGCCTTCTCGAAGTGATGACGCATGAAATCTACAGAAGTAATGTTGATGTAGTTGAACAGGAAGTACAGACAAGCTACCTCTGAAATACTGAAAAGCGATGCAGTGAAGTTACTGGTCTTGATGTAATCCTTGTTGAATATCTCCCATGTCGTATCACTCATGTTGAATACATCTGCAGCCCAATAGATAGAGATGATGAACGAGAGTACGCCTGAAATAGGGAGCAATACCTTATAGATAAAGCGATACAGCCATTTGTCGGTAATCGCCTTGTCAGCCAACTTCTTACGCTTGGCATATACGCTGAGCCATCCTTCGCAGCAGGTGATGGTAAGCACGCAGGTAAGCTGCATGGTCCACCAGATGATAAGCTGGACGGCAAGCAGTGTGAAACCTGTCCAGGCAAAAATGGTACTTACTCCGAATACGGCAAGCGATATGAATGCGTATGTCTTGTCGGTGCGTAATACCTGGTTGTGCTTTCTGCCAATCACATTCCACTGCCAGAGAGCGCAGAGCAGAAGGACTGGTGGAAAGATGAGGTTTACCAGGTCGTTTGGTATCAGGATGATACGGAACACGATAACGATGAAACCTACCAGCATCAATGGTGAATAGATACGGAAGGTATTCTTGATCTTATCGTTGTCTACACGTAGCAGGATAGATACCAGGATGACGCCAACTAGCCAGGAATATTCTACCAGCAGCTGGCTTGCCATAATCACGAAGTTCTGGGTAACCGCCATTCTTACGATACCCAGGATGAATGCGAAGGTTACTACCGTCATCGCCATGATAAGGCATGGTCGTTTTGCCATAAAACTTTCCTTTCTGTTCTCGAACATACCATGCTTCATGAGTTGGGTAATCACGATGCGGATGGTAAAGAGATTGAGGAAGATGGAGATTAGTCCCCAGAAGACGATGATACCAAAGAGAATGAAGATGATACGAACATCCCATTGCGACATCATGCCCGGTACGGGCTTGTATTTCTCGGTTACAGATGTCTTCGCCTCCTTATAGTTCATGCTGATATTGCGGAGTATACGCAGATAGTTGTCGTCTCCATTATTGAAGATGCTGTTCTGGATATCTTCGTATCTGCGGTTGGCATAGTCGTTGAGCGCCTGTAACTTACGGTCGGTTCGGTCGTAAGCCTGCACATAGGCTTGCAACTGTTTCTGTTTCTCTACCAGCTGGCGGCGGATATTGACTGCCAGAGTCAGGTCTACGTTTCGGTTCACCTGTGCTTCTTCGCTGAGAAACATGGTGTTCATGCCGTAGAGATAGTTGATGAGCGAATCGAAACGAGCCACCTCAACATTGTTCTTCTTGATCATCTGGCGGAAAGGAACAGCCTTCGACTTAAACTTCTTAAACTGCTCTGTAGCCTCATGACAGGCATACGTCATGTCGAAAATATACCCATTGCGCTGCGAATAGAGCATGATGGAGTTCTGGTCAGCCTGTTTCACAATACTGATGAGTTCCTGAATCACAGCCAACTGTTGAGCCTTGGCAGCTTGGTTCTGTTTCTCCAAGTCTATGTGATAGTTGGTCAATTCTGTACGCAGCATATAGAGTGTTGTGTCCAGGTTGGCTTCCTTGAGCACTGCGTTGCTTGGCAGCACGAATGCCACCATCAGCAGAATTATGATGTATAGTCTCTTCTTCATATTTAGTAAATTTGACTGCAAAGTTATTAATAATTCGTGAAAAAGCAAAGAGAAAATCGCCTTTTTTGATATATTAGCATCTTTACGTTCGATTTTTAGGGTTATCTTTTGCATTTTTCATATAAATTGATTACATTTGCAACGTCAAAGGATATGTTAATTAATCAGATAAGAATATGAAGATACTCATAGCAGATAGTGGCAGTACCAAGACCGATTGGGCTCTGGTTGATGAACAGGGTAACGTGATGGTTACCTGTAAGACGCAGGGCATCAGTCCGATTCATCAGAGTGATGCCGAGATATTGGATGTATTGTGTAAGGAACTTGTTCTGTCAGAGCAGCCTCAGCAGGTTTTCTTTTATGGCAGTGGAGTAACCGAGGCGATGAAGTCTCGCATGAAATCACTCTTGCAGCAGTCTTTTCCCGAAGCCAAGGTTGAGGCAGAAGGTGATATGCTGGGAGCAGCCCGTGCCCTCTTTGGCAAGAAACCGGGTATTGCCTGTATTTTGGGAACCGGTGCCAACAGTTGTCTTTATGATGGAGAGAAGATTGTGATGAACACGCCTCCGTTGGGATATATCCTGGGCGATGAGGGTAGTGGGGCAGTAATCGGCAAACTTTTTCTCAATGGTATCTTCAAGGGCACATTGCCTGTATCGCTAAAGAATAAATATCTTGCCTGGTCAGGCTTGGATTATCCTACTATTATTAATAAGGTGTACAGACAGCCGCTTGCCAATCGCTTTCTGGCTTCCATCTGTCCTTTTATCTCAGAACAGATAGCAGAAGGTGAGAAACACGAGAACGGGACTGACGAACTGAATGAAGCGATGGCTCTCTATCGTATGATACTGGAGAGTTTTAATCAGTTCTACGCAAAGAATCTCGCACCTTATATTAAATATGTCAAGGCGAGCACCGAGGATATAAGCCAGTTGGAGCCAGGCATGAAGGCATGGCATTCATCCTTGGAAGAAGAAATCCCGATGCTTGGTTTTGTTGGAAGCATAGCTCATTACTTTGAATCACCTTTGAGAAATGTGATGGAGGATGAGTTTCATCTCAAGATTTCCCAGATATTGAAAGCTCCGATGCCGGGGTTGATAAAATATCATGTTAATTAAACTAGTTTGATATAAAGTAGGTGTGGGCGTATATCAGGGGAATTTTTCTCTGATGTGCGTCCTTTTTTTGTGCAAATATCGTACATCCTAACATAATATACTTATCCTTTTATCAAAAGTATACATTCACGCTACAGTTTTTTCGCTATCTTTGCAACATGATAACTTCAAAACCCGATAATATGTTAGATTGATATATGAAGAAGATAGTTATGATTATATTGGCTGCCGCTCATTTTGCTTGGGCTGGCGCACAGGTAAAACCAGTGGATGACCGTATCTCGAAAATGAAACTCACGGCTACCGAACTGGCTCACTATATGGCTCCAGGAGTCAACCTGGGTAATACGATGGAGGCGTGCGACTGGAATGATGTCTTTACCAATCAGGCAGGACTGAAGTCGGAAACTTCATGGCAGAATGATAAGACTACAGAGAGCTATATCCGGAGTTTGAAACAGCAGGGGTTCAACAGTCTTCGCATCCCTACATCCTGGGTGGCTGGACATCTTACGGATAAGGAGAATATGACCATAGATCCTGTCTGGATGAAACGAATCAAGGAAATCGTAAACTATGGTCTCAATGCCGGTCTCTGTGTCATCATCAACGAACATTGGGATGGCGGATGGATGGAGCATGATGCCTTTACCAGTGGGGCGAATGTGGCAGAGCATAAGGAGATGTTCCGCAAACTGTGGACGAATATAGCAAAGGAATTCAAGACGTATGACCAGCGGGTTCTCTTTGCTGCCCTCAACGAACCGGGAGTGGGAGGCGCCAGTCCGCAGGTTCAAGGTGACATGCTGGCTCCTGATAGTAAGGAGTTTGCCGACTGTCTCCTGGCATACGAACAGGTGTTTATTGATGCCGTCCGTGCTACCGGTGGTAATAATGCCAGCCGTGTGCTCATCGTACAGACTCCAAAGACCGAGATTGATTTGGCAGCCAAGGATTCTTACGACATCACCCGTCTGAAAGATAATGCGAAGAACCGTCTGATGGCAGAGGTTCATTTCTACGATCCTTATATATTTACCTTGATGGACAAAGATGCCGATTGGGGCAAGGTGGCTCTTTATTGGAAAGGACATGCGCCTGCCGATGACCAGGGACGAACCATAAACACCATCTGGTATAATAATAAGAATGTGGATGCCTACCAGTATATCACCAATCTGATGATGAAGATGAAACGTAAGTTTGTTGACCAGGGGTATCCGGTAGTCATCGGTGAATATGGTGCCAACCGTAAGGATGCCTCTCTCTTCGGTGGTAATCAGGAGAAGCACAATGAGAGTATGATGGCATGGTATGGTGCTGTGACTGCCGAAATGATGAAGGCTGGACTTATCCCATACGTCTGGGATATCAATGTGCAGCCTCTTCCTCACATGACCATCTTCGACAGAAAGAAGCAGGTGGTTTCCGACTCCTATATATTTAAAGGTGTGATGCAGGGAGCAGCCGAAGGGATGGAAGATTACCTGAAAATCTATCCGAAACCTTAGAAAAATAGAGAAAAAGCAATAATAAATAAGCATAGTTTAGATTTATATGTAAAAAGGGCAAAAAAGTATCATGCTTTTTTGCCCTTATTTAGTATCTTTGCAACCGAAAATGAATCTTTAAACTGTAAACTTAAATAATAAATGAAGAAGATATTTGTTTTATTGATGATGGCATTGGCTACATGCAATATCTCTGCGAAGTCAAACTTTGTGCAGGTGAAGGACGGACATTTCGTTCGCAACGGTAAACCTTATTATTATGTAGGTACCAATTTCTGGTATGGTGCAATCCTCGGTTCAGAAGGACAGGGCGGCAACCGTGAACGTCTCTGTAGGGAACTCGATAAGATGAAGGAGATGGGCATTGACAATCTCCGCATCCTGGTGGGCTCTGATGGAAAGCGAGGAGTGAAGACCAAGGTGGAGCCGACGCTGCAGGAAGCACCTGGCGTTTATAATGATACGATTCTTGCCGGTCTCGACTATCTGCTGATGGAGATGGGCAAACGCAAGATGCTGGCCGTGCTCTATCTGAACAATTCCTGGGAATGGAGTGGCGGTTATGGCTATTATCTGGAGCAGGCTGGTTTTGGTAAGGCTCCGCTTCCTAGTATCGACGGCTATTCTGCCTTCAGGAACTTCGTCGCCAAATATGCATCCTGCGAAAAGGCGCATCAGCTTTTCTATGATTATGTGAAATTCATACTTACGAGAACCAACAGATATACAAAGAAGAAGTATAAGGACGACCCGGCTATCATGTCATGGCAGATAGGTAATGAGCCTCGTGCTTTCAGCAAAGAGCAGTTGCCTGCTTTCGAAAAGTGGCTGGGTGAAGCGAGCAAGCTGATCCGTTCGCTCGATAAGAATCATCTGATTTCTATCGGTAGCGAAGGTAAATTTGGATGTGAAGGTGAACTGAACTGTTGGGAACGGATCTGTGCCGACAAGAATGTAGATTATTGCAACATTCATCTTTGGCCATACAACTGGAGTTGGGCGAGAAAAGACCATTTGCAGGAAGATTTGGAAATCTCCTGCCAGAACACAAAGGAGTATATTGATGAACATCTTGAGGTATGCGGACGTATCAGGAAGCCATTGGTGATGGAGGAGTTCGGCTATCCTCGTGATGGTTTCTCTTTCTCAACTTCTTCTACAACAGAAGCACGTGATGGATATTATAAGTATGTGTTCAGTCTTGTTGGCGACAATGCTGCATCTGGCGGTTACTTTGCCGGTTGCAACTTCTGGGGATGGGGCGGCTTTGCCAATCCTAAGCATGAGCAGTGGCAGGTAGGTGATGACTACACCGGTGATCCTGCTCAGGAGGCGCAAGGTCTGAACTCCGTTTTCTCTACCGATAAATCTACATTGGATGTAGTAAAGACGCAGGTAGACAGAATGAAGAAGATTGGTAAGTTATAAGTTTAGTGAAATTGTTAGTTGTTTTAGGAGGGTGTGCCATCAGTTCATGGTGCACCCTCTTTTTTTGTTTGACTTTTTATGATAATACTTTTATGTTTTTTCGTAAAAGAATTGCCATATAGTTCGTTAACTGTTTGATTATGAGAATGTCCCGATATTGCAATAGCTTTTTAATTGCCATAATCTGCCATATATTGCCATAAAAATAGCGATACTCAGGCGTTTTTGGTGATTTTTAGCGGTGTTTTTGATGCTGTTTTTTCCCGTATAATCTCCAATGCTGTTCCCGAAATTGCGTCCCGACGTAGCATCTGGTACGTCCCGACGCAGTAACAGATGCGTCCCGACGCAGCTCCAGATACGTCGCGACGTAATTTTAGATACATCCTGCCCAGAATCAAGTGAGCTTCATTTGAACTCCAGATAAACTTCACTTGAAATGAAGAACCAGAGGGGGATGATTTTTTTCTTTTCCTTCTTTTTGAAAGAAAACCCCTGAATTTCTTGGCAGTTTCAATCAAAAAGAGAGGGTATGTAATGCCCTCTCTTTTTGATTTTATCCGTTTCGAACATTGATTAATGTTCAAGATATAGTCCGTTTAGCTTTTCCAGGAAAACACAAACTTCATCATTTATCATTTCCATGAACCCATGAGTCTTTTTGTTCGATACACCAGGATATGGAGTATAGTAATGCTCCTCAATCGGTTCTCCCTGGTTTCTGCCAAACATCAGGTAAGCTATGTGATGCTGCTTGAGTACTGTAAGCAATGTCTCTGAAAAAATACTGGAATCACCAATAGATTCTACTCCTGTTGTCAGTCCGAAGACATTGTTGTGGTCTTGGGCAAAAGGCAGAGCCTGCTTCACAATCTCCTTGATGCTCTTCTGGTAGAGTGGGAGGTCGATGGCATTTTTGCTTTGCAGATATGTCACGTTGATCACATCAATCTTGTTGTCCGGATAGCGATCCATCAGATTCTTGCCCGGCTGGTAGGTTTCAGAATAACTATAAACTACATTCGTTACATCCTCGTCATCCAAGAGATCCTGTATCTTCTTGTAAAGACTGATATAGTCGTCTTTGCTGAGTTTACAGTACCATGTCTTACCGTCTACAGGAAGAAGATTGAGTACTACTGGTGCTTTGATACCATAACCATCTTGCAGTGTATCAAGATATTTGGCAACCTGTTTGGTATATTCCTCCAGCATATCATCATTGCCGTTATAATCAGGCATTGTCCAGTTCATGATGAGTAAGCCTCCCTTACGGAAGTGCTTCAGCACATCTTCCCTGATAGCCTTGAACGGAACACCGTCTATGTTCTGTGATTTTCCATTTTCAATGCCAGCCAACTCATATCCATTTGCAGCCGGTCTGTAACCGCAGAGAGTTTTCAAGTCGCATCGGTCGCTGTCACATTGCCAGCGGTTCCAGCCTATTCCGGTTAAGGTTCCATACATCTGGCCTATCAGCGTACCTTTGTTGGCATACGCCTTGATGTTGGTTTTCAGATTCTCTGTGCGGGTTGTGAGACCGCTCATGGCAATCTCGTCATACGATTTCTTTTTCTTCTCACCGCATGAAGAGAAAGCCAGGAGGGCCGCGAACATCAATATAATATATTTGATTCTCATAATTTGTTATTCATTATAAGCCTTTTTCATAGCTTCTACCACGGTAGGCAAGGTCCACTGTGGCACACTTCTGTCTTTTTCGCTGAAGATGCTCATCCAGTAGAAGGTCGCTACGCCGTAAGCTTTTGCCTGTTTCACGATGTCGGCAGCCTGGTCGGCAGCAGCCTGAATTTCGCTGGCAGAACTGGTTTTGCTGACACTCTTGCTTCCGTGAGTACCATATTCACCGATGATGCAAGGTATGCCCTTGCTGATGAACTTCTTGTTCAGGCGGTTGAACATATTCTTGATTTCATTGCTGCAGGAAGCATCCCACTTGCCTTTCTGGGCAAACCAGTCCCATGGAGCATAGGTGTGAACTTCTACTGCGATATGACCATCCACCTTGTCGGTAGGGATGGCGAGGTTGTTCAATACGTCGTCACCATTAGCTGCAGCATAGGTATTGATGATGAGGTTGCGGGTCTCGTTGTTGCCACCGGTAGCACGTACTGCATTCACGAAACTCTGGGCATATCCGTTCAAACCTACGTAGCTGCTAGCATTCTTTGGTGCATTCCAGGTGTTGTCGGCATCAAGCATTTCGTTGTAACCTTCGAACACCAGATGATGGTCGTAGTTCTTGAAACGGGTGGCAATCTGGGTCCAGAGATATTCAAACTTCTCGTTGTTCTCCTTATAGTTGGCTTCATCAGCCTTGATCCAGTGCTTCACATCCTTATCGTCTGCACCTGTATCATGGTGAACATTCAGGATGCAGTACATACCGTTATCAATCACGTAATCAACGATTTCCTGTATTCTGTTCATCCAGGCTTCATCCACGGTTCCGTCTGCCTTCATGTGCTGGAACCAGGTAACGGGGATGCGGACGGAATTAAAACCGTTCTTCTTCAGGAAATCTACCATCGGTTTGGTCGTTGGCTCCTGTCCCCAAGCTTTCTCGAAATCAGTAACAGAATTGCTGTTCATGTTCATCCACATGGCTACCACATCTGTGCAGTTGCCGAAATTGGTACCGATGCCCATGTTCTTCACAGCATCTACTGCGCTTTCCTCTACGTAGTTGGCATTCAGGTTCACCTGGTCACGGGTAATCACGTTCTTGCTGCTCAATGCTGCCTTCCACCAGTCGTTGGATGGCATGTTGCTTCCATACCAAGGCATGAAGAAACTCCATTTCGCGCCAGCGTTCCAAGCTTCGTCAATACCTGCTGTAGCTGTATTGTTGTTGGCATCAGTTCCGCACTCAGCCAGAGCGATGAGTTTACCAGGATAGCGTGCCTGAATCTCCTTGAACTCCTGAGCCTGCTTGGCAGCATCATAACCGTAGAGGTCGCGACCGATGATATCTACATACTTGTCGCCGGGATACCAGTCGGCATCATTGTCATAGGTATTGGCATCGCCATTGTAATTCTGTGTGGTCCAAGCCCATATCAGGTTGTGGATTCCCTTGTTCTGGAAGTAATCAAATATGGTCTGCCAGAGTTTCTTGTAGGTCTCGGCACCATCATATCCCCACCAGAACCAGGATTTACCCCAGCTGGCACCTGATTTCAGACAGGCATTACCGGCAGCTTCGTGGAATGGTCGCCAAACGGCAACAACGCCTGCGTCCTGCAACTTCTGCAGAACTTCCACCACCTTGTCCATCTCCTGATAGAACCATTTGTTCTCCCAAGAGCCAGCAGTAAATACGTTGGCTGCCTTGAAGGTGGTTTCGGATGGGGTGCAGGTCACGCCACTGCCATTAGTTCCAGGCACTGTGCTTTCTGTCTTAGGCACGTTGAAGTGCCACATCAGCGATACCAGTCCGCCCTGGTCTGCCCAGTTGGTGACAGGAGTGATGTCGTTATAGTTGATCCAGCCGTTGGAACCCTGCTTAGGAACATAGATATGGATGAAGTCATAGCAGTTCATGGCAGGATATTTGCCTGTTGCCTTATAGATTTTGTCTGCTTCCTGGGTGTTCCAGTTAACGTTGGCGATGACCGAAGAGATGGTCTTGCTGCCATAATTCAGCTGCAGATACTTGTAGAGTCGCTTGGTCTTTTCAGTAGCTGAAGGGTCGGCGAGATTTACATCGTCCACTTCGCTTTCGTGATAGATAGAGAAGGAGATATTGTTGATGTCGTTGATGTCGTAGATTTCGAAAGCACCATAGTCTTCCAGACCCGTCATCACGAATCCCACTTTACCATCTGCAGAGTGTGTGATTTTAGAAACTGGAGTCTGTCCGTCTGCTGTTAGATCCCAGACTTGTGATGTACCATTCTTTAGGTTGATGGTCAGCTTGTCTCCTTTCGTTTGTGCCAAGGCAGCGAATGAAATCATTACTGCCAGGAGTGAGAGTAATAGTTTTTTCATTGTCTTGCTACTTTTATGGATTTGTTATTGATTTTGATAATATAGACCCCATGTGTCAATTCACTGAGATTGATGATGGTCTTGTCGCCAGCTGTGATAGGAGAGAGTTTGATGGCTTTTCCATCCAGTGCGAAGGCGCTTACCTTGTTGTTGGTACCATCCACGATGATACGGTCACCCTCGAAGGCAAACTTGTTGTTGGTTTCTACCTGCTTGATGCCTGTTGTTGTACCATAAGTGAAGGTGGAAACCTTCCATAGTTCGTAACTGGCAGTAGTAGCTGTAGATTTTACAGTCATCTTATCATCTCCGAAGGTTACTTCCGGTAGAGTGTTCAGTGCAAACTCTATCTTGCTACCATCGTTGAATGATACGAACAGCGACTTGCCGTCTGCAGCTTTGGCAGAGATGCAGCTCAGAGCTATCAGTAAGGATAATGCTATTTTCTTCATATCGGGTTGATGTTTTGGTTAAAATCAAATTTGTGGCGCAGTTAATATAACTACGCCACAAATTTACAAATTATATTTCACATAAATGCGTTTTTTATGTTAAATATATCTATCTTATGGGAGGATAGCAATCTTGGTTACGCCTCTCAATTCGCCCTGAATAGCAAAGCCACATGAGTTTGCAACTTCTACAGCAGTTTCATCAAAAACATATTCAAGTTTACTTTCTGATGGATTCCAATCAGCAATAGTTGTTATGGTTGGCCAACCAGTTTCATTCTTATTGATCTGTACTTGTCCCTTGACGGTAGGGTCTTTGTAAACAATCAGTTTAGAACCAACTTTTACCTTTACTTTTTCAAATACTTCTTTGGTCAAATAGAATTTTCCACTACCACTTGACCATGAGAAATCAAATGGATATGTTATTTTCCCATTATCCATATTCGTTACAAGTTCTGCGATATCCTTTTCGGCAGGAACCACCTTGAACTCTGGACCTTCAATCTTGTTGCCGTCTGGGTCTTCCATCACGATCTTGTAGGTGCCAACTTCAGCATTGGCTGGAACCTGGCATACAATCTCTGTATTGGTGCGAGATGTATAGCGGTTTACCTTATAAGAACCGATGTAGAGGTTCTGGATGTTCTGGAAGTTCTTACCAGTAATGGTAATTTTTGAACCTGCGATAGCCTCACCTGGTGTAACAGATGCAATTGCTGGATCTGTTGCTGCCTTAATGCTCAATTGACCATCGATGTTGACAGTAATACCATTCTTCAAGTTGAGTTTGAAGCCTGAACCGGCGCAAGCTGTAGGAACTGTTACTGCGATGTTATTGGCTGTACCCTTGAAGTCTGTTACGGTCTGCTCAACATCGCCAGGGAAGGTGACGCTTGATACGAGGTCAAGGTCTGTACCCTTGATGATGGTTCTCTCACCAGCTGTGATGGCTGCAGGAGTACAAGCGGTAACGGTTGGCTTAACCAATTTATAGGCTACTGTTACAGTCTTACCATTATCAAGACTCAAAGTAATGTCGCTTCTTCTTGTGCATCCTCTGGTACTTGTAGAAGTAACCTTTGTTGTCTCAATCTTGTTAAGCTTAGATTCCTTGGCGTTAGGGAATGCGATGCCTGTAATCAGATCCATATCCTTTCCGGTGATGGTCAGTTCTCCACCATTCTTCACTGGGTTAGGAGTTGCAACGAGCTGGGTTGGCACCACGGTAATGATGTTGCCTACAGGAACCTCGACACCGCTCTTGGTTACTACATAGAAGGTACCATCGGTAGCCTTGACAGGAACAGCAACAGTAATTTCAGTTGTACTCTGTGACTTGAAGTCTGCTGCATTTACTGTAGCGCCCTCAAACTTTACGCTGGCAATCTGGTCGAATGATGAACCCTTGATGCTCAATATTTCGCCTGCCTTGATGTTGCGGTCCTTGATAGGAGTTGGCTCAGGTGTATTGATTGTCAATTCTTCCTTGGTTTCTAGAGAAGAACCATCTTTGATCATATCTGTCAGAGTAATGATTCCTGTACGTGCTTCTACTGGAATCTTTACCTTGATGGTATAGCGGTCGTGAGCAATGAACTCTTCCTCTTTTACTGTGTCCTTCTCAACGACGACAACACCATGCATCAGATTGAGATAATCACCCTTAATAGTTACAATATCGCCTACATTACCTACCTTATTAGATTCTTTGTCGCCTACATAGAAATCTTTGATTTCGATGTCCTCGCGATAGGTGATAGGAGATACGGATGTAATCTCACCACCCTTCTTTGTCTTCAGAACAATCTGCCCCGGTTCGCATTTTTCGGCAGGAACCTGTATGGATATCTTGCTTTGCTTACCGCTCTGAAGAATCTCGTATGCGGTAATTGGGTCTGCACCCGGCAGGTTGATAGACTCAATCTGGTCCAAGTTTGTACCATAGAAGTACAAGGTACCGCCACGGAGTACTGGGCATGGACCGAATGACTGGAGGGAGATGTCGTTGCCGTACTGGTCGGTTGAGAGATCATCTCCATCACTGCACGCTGTCAGCGATAGCCCAACGAGGGCTACCACCAACATGGCGAATATATTACTTATCTTTTTCATATCAATTCAGATTATAAGTTTATTTGTTTGGAACCACACGGATGTTGTCAATCTTGATGATTGGCGTACATTTTATACCATCAGGGAGTACAGAAGCGTCTTTGATAGCACCCTTCCAGACAAAGAATGTTATACTTGCAAAATCCTCAACGCTACCGAAAGAGCTTGTCGCCTTATTACCATCACATCTGTAGATGAAATCAGTGAATGGAATCGTTACGGTAATCCACTTGCCATCTGTATCATAAGAACCATCATTATTGTTCCAAGGCATGTAAATAGCTCGTGGCCATTCTTGTGGATTCTGGTACCAGTTGTTGTTTGCGCCAGCAGTAAATTGATTACCATCTCTATTTGATACTTTATCTATTCCGGCGAACATAATTTGCATAGGACCAGCTTGCCAAGGATAGTCTTTAGGAATGCACATTTCAAACTTGAGACTCTTATTGCTCCAGTCGCTGAAATCGGCAATATCATTTAATTTTCTATCTTGACCATTAAATGTTCCGTTCCATTCTCCTGCCCAGTATTCAAAGGCAAAGTTTCCTTCGTCCCATGTTTTTGAATCCATGGTACTGCTTCCGTTTCCTAATTGTATATAGTTGCCTGACAAGGAAGTTTCATCATTTGCCATGGTAGTTGCATGCCATCCATGTTTGAATTTACCTGACTCGGTACCTCCAACTGTCATATTGTCGAAGTCGAAGAGTATACCGCGGTTGTCCATATAGCGGAAGCCAGCCTTGGTAGTACCGTTGATGGTTGTGATGGTGATAGGCTCATGCTTAGGCATATCCTCAGGCATGTTGAAGCGGATGCTGTTCTGGCTGATCTTCAGGTCCTCGTAAGGAATGGTGTAGTTATCACCCACCTTGATAGTCAGATGACTGTTGTCGTAATCCAGGAAGTAGTCGCCCTTGATGGTTACTTCCTCGCCTGGAGCTGCCCACTCGTTGCTCATACTGTTGATGGTAGGAGCTGGAACGATGGTCTTGAAATCGTATGCCACGGTGTCCTGCTTGTTGGTGATGAAGTAGATTTTATCACTTACCTCGTTAGGGATAGCCTTTGGCACGGTTACGATGATGGTGTTGTCCGTCATGTAACTGGTGTTCAGGACTGCAGATTGGTCGTTGAAGTTGATTTTGGTCACACTTCTCAGGTTTCTACCCACAATACAGATGGTATTGTTGAGAGATGCACCAGTAAGCAGTGAGTCCTTGCTGGCAGCATCCACAGGGCGAACATAATCGATGGTAGGAGTTCCGCCTGCAACTTCATACTTGTCTGGCTCGTCCTCGCAAGAAGTGAATCCTGCGCTGGCTGTAACAAGTGTCATGGCGAATAAAGCCCCATTTATATTCTTGATATTCATAATGAAATTCTCTTTATTGATTAATAACTATATGTATTACGTACATCCACATGGATTGGAGCTGCGTTGCTACCCAGGTTAGGGTTCAGGGCTACGTCCTCTGTAGGGAATGGCAATGTAAAGCTGCTGGCTGTTACATTAGGTGCTGGGGTATTCTCATCATACTCCATTTCTGAGTTGTCCCATGTGCCACTGCTGTAGTATGCCTTGTAAACTGCATCGCAGTTCCACATCTGGTTGCGGTGCTGTGCCTTCAACTCCTTGATGCAGCTGTCTACATCGTAGTATGCGCGGCGTACGTAATCGTACCAGCGGTCACCCTCACCTGCAAACTCCAGGCGGCGCTCCTTCCAGATGTCATCAAATGTAAGAGAAGTCTTTGTTACGACCACTTTCCACTCGTATGCACGGCCACGAACCTTGTTGAAGCAATCCAGGGCAAGTGCATCGGTATTGTTACCCATCTGTACCTGTGCCTCTGCATAAATCAGATAAATGTCTGACAAACGGAGGAGTGGAGTAGGGAGGGCATTAGACATACTGGTTGGAGTGATGCCCAATTCTTCCTTGTGGTCATAGTTGTCACCATAGAGGTGCTTCACGTTGCTACCACCGCAAGGACCCTGGCACTGACCAGTTGCAGCTGCATTGTAACCCTTGTTATACCAGAAATCCAGGTAAGAGAATCCCTTCTTCAGACCGTCCTTCTGTGCATTGGCAGGAAGGTCGTGGTCTCTCCAGAAGTAAGAATATACATCGCCTGGCATCATGATGGTTGCCTTACGACGGTGGTCAGGATCTACACGGTTTGCTGGATCATCTTTAGGAGATACACCGAAGGCTTCCATCAAATCGATAGATGGACCGCGCCAACCGCCCCAGCAGTCACCATTCTCATCGAAACCTTCTGGAGCCAAGTCGCTCTGGAGGGTGTTCTGAGAAGTCCACTGAGTACCTACTGTCCAGCGCCATGCAATCAGAATTTCGTCGCAGAACTGGTTAGAGCCACGGAAGATGTCCTCGTAGTGCTCCATCAGTCCTCTGCCTGAGTTCTCGATGACATCCTTGGCATATTCGGCTGCCTTCTTCAAATCGTCCTGATTCAAGGAGCCCGAAACACCAGCCTTGGTCAGATAAACCTTACTGAGCAGACCTTCTGCACAGTAGTAGTCGATGCGACCCGAAGTGCTCTTTTCCTTAGGAAGAAGCTCCATCGCCTTTTCCAGGGTCATGATGATATATTCATAAACATCAGCTTTCTCTACCTTGCTAACACTATTGTAGTCACCTTTACCAAGACTTTCTGAGTTGCTGTGGATGATAGGCACATCACCGAAGGTACGTACCAGATAAAAGTATGCCATCGCCTTCCAGGCAAGACACTCGCCCATGCACTGGTTTTTTACCTTTTCTGAGGTGTTGATGGCGTTCTTCAATGATTCGTACGGTACTGCAGTGACCAATCTCTGCCCAGAGTGAGTAAGACATGTTTACCAGGTCCTCATCGGTACCATTGGTACTGAAGTTCATGTAAGGGCTTGAGCCCCAATACATATTACCCGACATAACCTCACCAACCTTGATGAAACCACGCTGGAAATCATACCAAGGTGAGTTAGAGAGATAGTTTACGCCCGAGATGCAGGAAGCATCACCGTTGTAATAGTTCTCTGTGTTGTAATTGTCCTCTACAGGTTTGTCAAGGAAGTCTCCGCAAGAGGTCATTCCCATACCGAGGAGCATTACAAATGCTGTATATTTAATATTCTTAAATTTCATAACTGTTCGTTTTGGATATTAGAATGATAAGTTCAAACCAAATGTAACGGTGGTTGGAGAAGGGTAGCGACCGAAATCCAGACCATATACATTCGCACTCTGAGTAGAGAGACCTACCTCTGGGTCGTAACCGCTGTAACCGGTGATGGTGAAGAGGTTAGATGCTGTGAGAGTCAGTCGGAGATTGGTCAGACCAATCTTCTGGATGAGCTTCTGGTCGAATGTGTATCCAAGAGCCATGCTCTTCAAGCGGAGGTATGAACCATCCTCGATATAACGGTCGCTGAATGCGTCGTTATCGTTAGGGTCGTTGATGGATGCACGTGGGTACATCGAGTTTGGATTGTCAACGGTCAGATTAGAGATGTTGTCATACCAGTTACCAGTCTGGTTTCCATCCTTGGCTACGAGGTGAACTCGCTTGTTGACATCTTTCAACTGGTTGCTCCATGGAGAGTTCATGTGAGTCATCTTCATGTTCAGATAGTTGGCTACCTTGGCGCCTACAGAACCATTGATGAAGATATTCAGGTCGAAGTTCTTGTAGCGGAAGGTATTGTTCCATCCGAAGGTCCACTTTGGCAGTGGAGAACCGATGTTGGTCTTATCATTCTCGTCGATGATACCATCGCCGTTGATATCCTTGTACTTCAAGTCACCTACATAGGTGGTGTTGCTGCGGCTGAACTTAGATGGGTCGTCAATCCATGCATAGTGCTTGGTGCCATCTGCATCTGTTGTTACAGAGATTGGGTTGTTCTTCTGCAGGGTCTGTACTGGAGAACTGATGATATCGTTGTAATCCTTATATACTCCCTCTACTACGTAACCGTAGAAGTTGTAGAGGGATTCGCCTGGTGCAGAACGGGAAACAACGTCGCTCCACTGTCCCTTACCGAGCAATGCGGTACTGCCGGAAAGACTCTTCAACTTGTTCTTGTTGATAGAGATGGTGACGTCTGAACTCCAGTCGAAGTCCTTGGTGACGATAGGGTGGGTGTTGAGGGCAATCTCAAGACCGGTGTTCTCGATGTCGCCATAGTTTCCGTATGGTGCAGCGAGGGCTGAAGATGCATTACCGCTGGTACCCATGATGGAAGGCAGGTTGAGCTGCATCAGCATGTCCTTACTCATCTTCTTGTACCAGTCTACGGTCAGGTTCACACGACTGTTGAAGAAACCGAGGTCAAGACCTACGTTCCACTGCTCCTGAGTCTCCCACTTGATATCGAGGTTCTTCAGGTTGGCAGGGCGGAAGCTGGTACCCAGGGCTGTATCCATGGTGCTCATCGCAGAACCCCACTTGTAACCACCGATATTGGAGTTACCTGTCTGCCCCCAACCGATACGCAACTTACCATTGCTCAACCACTTGATGCTCTTCATGAACTGCTCGTTAGTGAAACGCCAACCCAAAGCCAATGAATGGAAACCTGCCCAACGGTTGTTTGGACCGAAGTTAGAGCTACCATCATAACGATAGGTATAGGTAGCGAGATAACGATCATCGTAGTTGTAGGTTTCACGGGTGAAGAAGGAAGCCATAGATGAACTTCCCCAACCTGAACCAATCTGTGGGTCGCCCTGGCCCAATGCTGGGTTGTGAACTACATCGTTAGGAAGATTGGTGTTGAATGCTGATACATAGTCATATTTTGATTCCCAGCACTCCTGTCCGAGCATAGCTGTGATACTATGTTTGCCGATAGTTGTAGAATATTGCAGATAGTTGTTCAATGACCAGAAGGTATTGCTGTTCTTCTGCAGACGGCTTTGGTTGCTCTGACGCTTCCAGGTTCCGAGGTCAATCATCGGATTATAGGTCTCACCTTTGGATGCACCGATATCGAAACCTAACTGGCTGTGCCAGGTCAAGCCCTTCATCAGGGTGATATCTGCAAAGACACTACCGTTTAAGCTCTGGCGGTCGAGCAGAATATCGTCTTCCATAGCCATGGCGATAGGGTTAGGATTGGTGAATCCTTCCTTAGATACGCTTGAGTAGCCGCCATCAATATTGTAAATCTGGATATCTGGAGGTGTAGTCAATGAGTAGTTGATCAAACCTTCTGCACCGTCTGCTAGCTTCAAGCTTTCTGCTGTCTTTGAATAAGTTGCGTTCAAGCCGAGCTTGAACCACTTCTTCAACTGTGCAGAGAGGTTCACACGCATAGAGTAGCGCTGGAATTCAGATCCGATGATGGTACCATCCTGGTCTGTCCAGTTGCCTGAAATATAGTAGTTTACCTTATCTGTACCACCCTCTGCGGCAATCTGGTGAGACTGCTGCCATGCTGTCTGGAAAATAGCATCCTGCCAGTTGGTACCGATACCGAGGATTGATGGATCGCTATATACTGGGTCTGGCTTGGAGATTTCGCCCTGGTTAGCCAGATCGTTGTAATATTCTGCAAACTCGCGCAAGTTCATGATATCCAGGCGCTTGCTCTGTCGGCTTGCAGCTACGCTACCGGTATAGGTAAACTTAGCTTCGCCTGCCTTACCCTTCTTAGTAGTAATCAAAACGACACCATTGGCACCCTGTGCACCATAAATGGCGGTAGCAGAAGCATCCTTCAATACTTCCATGCTGACGATATCGCTAGGGTTGATCAAAGACAATGGAGATACTGCAGAGTGAGAACCATTACCGAGCTTGTCACCCAAACCGAGTGATGAACCACTGTTGCTCTGGGAGTTGAAGATGACACCATCTACAACGTACAATGGCTCTGAGTTGGCGTTGATGGTAGCGATACCACGAACGCTAACGGCTACGGCAGAACCTGGCTGACCGGAAGTCTGGACAGCGTTCACACCGGAAATCTTACCCTGGAATGCCTGGTCTACGTTGGTGATAGGAGTCTGCTTCAATGTCTTTTCATCCATGGAAGCAGAAGCACCAGCGAGGTCGCTCTTCTTCATGGTACCATAACCTACAACTACTACTTCTTGAAGACTGTTGTTGTCTTCGGTCAAAGTAATGTTGTACTTGTTCTGACCACCCACCTTAAATGATTTGGTGATGTATCCTACATAAGTTACCTCTACAGTCTGTCCGGCACCTACATTCAGTGTGTAGTTACCATCAAAGTCTGTCACTGCGGCATTTTTTGTGCCTTTCACTTTTACTGTTGCACCGATGATAGGACCCATTGCATCGGATACGTTACCAGTAATCTTCTTGGTCTGTTGCACAGCCTGATTCGTTGTGATCTGGGCTGCGAAAGTTTGCTGAGGGGAGATGCCGAGAAGACTCAGGGCAGCTACACTAGCAAGCAACTTTTCTCTACTTTTAAAGTTCATACAATTTTTGTTAGTTGGTTAAAACAGTTTGGCTCTTTCACTTATACGATCGATACGGGAAAGAATCCAAATCGGATTATTGCTCTCTGATTATTCCTTCGTCATCTTTTTCTGATGAGAAGAAAAGGCTAGAGGCTAGCTCTAGGTTGCATTTACTTTTTCCATTGTTGTGATTATATTTATTTGTTTTTATATTGTTTATTCTAAACCTTTAGGCTATTTTGTAAATCTGCTGCAAAGATAGCTATTTGCAAAATAGCTTGTACATATTTTGCTGATTACTAATACTTTTCTGCTTTAGTGAAAAATAAAATGTAATTTTCGTTATATTTATTAAAGATTAAGTGTTAGCGTTACAATTTATTTACTTGATGGTTGATTTATATTGATTATTCTATTATTTATCTATTATATATAAGGTACGCGTACATTATTTATTATATGAATTGTCATAACCTTTTGTGCTTTGTTAATTGGTCTTTGGTTGTTTCCGGTCAATTCTTGAGTTGAATAGAGTGTGTGTTTTGTTGTTTTCTTTGCTTTTTCTGACTTGATGTGTGTCAATTCTTATTTCTGTTTTCAGATATTTTCGAATATTTTTCTGCCTTTGCAACAAAGTATGTTTATTCAGCAAAATAATACACGGATATATCGGAAATTATGCCTAACTTTGCAACCGTAAAACTGAATGTTTAACTAACAAGATTACCAACGACAATATGAATCATCGTATAGCAAATGTTTTTAGGTTAATAATTATAGGTGTTCTGATGAGTGTGCTGGGGACTTCAAGCCTCAGCGCACAAATCAGAGGAAACAACATCGTGGTAACGGTAACTCCTGACCATCAGGACTGGAATTACCGGATAGGCGAGAAGGCTAACTTCACGGTGAATGTGAGAAAGAGCGGTACGCTACTCAACCAGGTGAAGGTTGATTATGAAGCCGGTCCGGCAATGTTTCCGGAGGTGAAGAAAAGTACTACTCTCAAGGGCGGAACCATGAAATGGTGCGGCAGTCTGAACAGACCGGGCTTCTATCGTCTCAAGGTTATCGCTCATGTTGATGGCAAGGATTACGAGGGACTTTGCACGGCAGGTTTCTCTCCAGAGAAGATCCAGCCTTTCGCACAGGAACCTAAGGATTTCGATGCTTTCTGGAAGAAGGCACTGGATGAGGCAAGACAGAATGACCTCAATCCTACCAAGGTGCTTCTGCCTGAGCGTTGTACCAAGGATAAGAATGTATATGAAATAAGTTATAACAACAACCGATGGGGCTCTAAGATGTATGGCATCCTGAGTGTCCCGGTAAAAGAAGGTAAGTATCCGGCTTTGCTCCGTGTACCTGGTGCGGGTGTACGCCCTTATGCCGGCGATACTTATACGGCTCCTGCTGAGTGCATCGTACTGGAAATCGGTATTCACGGTGTTCCTGTTACCATGCAGCAGAAGATTTATGATGATCTTGCCAATGGCGAACTGAAAGGCTACTGGGATACCAATCTCGAGAATCCTTATCGCAATGCTTACAGACGGGTAGTAACCGGTGCAGTCCGTGGTGTGGATTATATCGCTTCGCTCCCTGAGTGGAACGGAAAGACTATCGGTGTAACGGGTTCATCACAGGGTGGATTTCTTTCCATCGCTGTGGCAGCTCTCGATAAGCGAATCACATTCCTGGCTCCTGTTCATGATGCTATGTGTGATTATGAAGCTGAGATTCACGGAGTTGCAGGCGGCTGGCCTCACTATTTCTATAAGGAAGACAAGGCACAGGGGGCTGCATGGAAAGAGCAGAAACTTACAGATTTGGAAAAGGCAAGACTCGAAGGTGCACGCTATTATGATGGCGTCAACTTCGCCCGTCGTATCACCGTTCCTGGCTGGTACAGTTTCGGTTATAATGATGAGGTGGTTCCGCCAACATCGTCTTACGGACTTTATAATTCGGTAAAAGCGCCAAAGACATTGAGTCTGTACCAGATGACCGGTCATTACTGGTATCAGGAGCAGTGGGATGAGTGGCAGGCTTGGATTATTCAGCAATTAAAGAAATAGATATATGATAGGAAAAAGAATTTTGATTGGTGCAGCTTGCCTCATGGCGATGCAAGGAGCTGTGGCACAGGTTGATGGCGTTACGGGCGCATCAGTCCAGACTGCCAATACTTCCAGCTGCAAGGGTAAAAAGCAATGTTGCAATACTCCGGCAGAGCAATTGAAGGTTAGACTGCAGAAATTACTGAACAAGGGAATCATGCTCGGTCATCAGGATGATCCGGTGTATGGTACTACTTGGAAATGGGATGAAGGAAAGAGCGATGTATTACTCACTACAGGTGATTATCCTGCTGTGATGGGCTTTGATCTCGGTAAGCTAGAGCTCGACAGCAAGGAAAACCTCGATGGCGTATCTTTCGATCGTATGCGAAAAGAAATCATTGCCCAAAATGAGAGAGGAGGCATCGTTACTTTGAGTTGGCATCCTTGGAATCCGGTTACTGGCGAGAATGCCTGGGATCCGAAAGGTGATGCCGTAGCTGCTATCCTGGATGGAGGCGCCCAGCAACAGAAGTTCGACGGATGGCTCAAGAAGGTTTCCGATTTCATCCTTTCTTTGAAAACAAACGATGGTAAACTGGTTCCTGTCATCTTCCGTCCATGGCATGAAATGAATGGCGGATGGTTCTGGTGGGGAGCTAGCAGTTGCACACCTGCACAATATAACCAATTATACGTAAAAACCCTAAATATACTTACTAAAGCAGGGTGCAATAACATCGTTTGGGCTTGGTCACCAAATCTCAGCGACGAGAAGACGGTAGAAAAATTCCTGGAGCGATTCCCGGGAGAAAAGTATGTGGATATGCTGGGTGTTGACGTCTACGAGTTCGACAACAGCGATGCCAACTATCAGCAGAACCTTGCTGCTACGCTCGATGTGCTGATGGAGGCAGCCAAGAAGGTCGGCAAGATTCCTGCCCTCACCGAAACGGGTTGCAGGGGTATCTCCAGCAAGAAGGATTGGTTTACCCAAACCCTTTGGCCTGTACTTCAGAAGTATCAGTTGAGTTATTTACTCTTCTGGCGTAATGCCTGGGATAAACCTCAGGAGGAAGCCTATCTTCCTGGAGTAGGCGATGGTGCCATCGTCGAGGACTTCAAGGCATTCAAGAAGGAAAAGAAAGTCCTCTTTGCCAAAGACATTGTAAAGGTAAAAAAGTAAAAAAAGATATATTATGACTACATTTCAAGACAAAGTGAAAGCACTTCGCGCTCATTATGAGGAATTGTTGAGCCGTAAGAATGAACCCGTAGAGTGGGGAAATGGTATCTACGAAAAGTATAAGAACCCAATCCTCACCGCAGAACATACACCATTGGAGTGGCGTTACGACTTCGATGAGAAGAGCAATCCGTATCTCATGCAGCGCATCATGATGAATGCTACGCTCAATTCGGGTGCCATCAAGTGGAATGGTAAGTATCTCCTCGTTGTTCGTGTAGAGGGTGCTGACCGCAAGAGTTTCTTTGCCGTGGCAGAGAGTCCTAATGGTGTTGACAACTTCCGTTTCTGGGATGAGCCTATCACCATGCCGGAGGATGTTGTTCCTGCTACCAACATCTATGATATGCGACTCACAGCTCATGAGGATGGCTACATCTATGGCGTGTTCTGTTCAGAGCGTCATGATGATGCACAGCCTGGCGACCTCAGTGCTGCTACTGCTACTGCAGCCATTGCCCGTACCAAGGACCTGGTAAACTGGGAGCGCCTTCCTGACTTGAAGACCAAGAGCCAGCAGCGCAATGTGGTTCTCCATCCGGAGTTTGTTGATGGCAAGTATGCTTTCTATACCCGTCCACAGGATGGTTTCATCGATACAGGTTCTGGTGGTGGTATCGGTTGGGCTCTTGTTGATCATATCACTCATGCCGAAATCAAGGAAGAGAAGATCATCAATGCCCGTCACTATCATACCATCCAGGAGGTGAAGAACGGTGAGGGGCCTCATCCTATCAAGACTGATAAGGGCTGGTTGCATCTGGCTCATGGTGTTCGTGGCTGTGCCAGCGGTCTTCGCTATGTGCTCTATATGTACATGACTTCTCTTGAGGATCCTACTAAGGTGATTGCAGAACCAGGTGGATATCTCCTCGTACCGGAAGGTCCTGAGTATATCGGTGATGTGATGAACGTAGTCTTCGCCAATGGTTGGATTGCAGATGAGGATGGCAAGGTATTCATCTACTATGCTTCTTCTGATACCCGCATGCATGTGGCAACTTCTACCATCGACCGATTGGTAGACTACTGCATGAATACACCAAAGGATGATTATCGCACTCAGTTCTCAGTAGAGAAGATCAAGGCTTTGGTAGCAAAAAATAAACAGACTTTAAGTAAATAAGTTTCAGGTATTAAGATTGTAGGGATTCGTACTCCTCATCCGTATTATCAGATATAGATGGGGAGCGAATCCCTTTTTTAGTAATTTATAAATTGTCAATTAAAAACAATGGCTCGTTTAAAAGAAAAAATAGCTTATGCATTGGGTGATGCCGCTGCGGGTGGTATTGTATGGAAGGTGATGTCTATCGCTTTTCCTCTGTTTTTTACAAATGTCTTCGGACTCTCGTTTGCGGATGCGGCAGTACTGATGCTCGTAGCCCGCATGTTCGATGTGGTTACTGACCCGCTGATGGGTACTCTTGCCGACCGTACCCAGAGCCGTTTCGGTACCTACCGTCCTTGGCTCATCTATGGTGCCATTCCTTTCGGATTGATATTCGCCCTCTTGCTCTATACTCCAGGCTTCGGTCCTGTGGGCAAGCGAATCTATGCTTACGCCCTCTATCTGCTGATGATGGCGGTATATACCATGGTGAATGTGCCTTACGGCTCATTGCTCGGTGTGATGACCGAGGATGATGATGAGAAGAACCAGTTCTCTTCTTTCCGTATGGTGGGTGCTTATGCCATGGGATTCGTCACCCTGCTCTCTTTCCCTTATCTCCAGAAGATGGTAGGTGGAACAGCCGCACATCAGTATGCTGTCATTGGTGCCGTGCTCGGTATTATTGCAGCTGTGATGACATTGGCTTGCGGACTCCTTACCAAAGAACGTCTGAAGCCGAAGCGCGCTGAGAAGTTCTCTTTCCAGCAGTTTGCCGACCTCGTTCACAACAAGGCTTGGCTCTATATGACAGCCATTGCTGTGTGTACCAACTTCTTCAACGGATTCCGCTATGCCGTAGCTGGCTATATGTTTGATTACTGTCTGCATGGCAATGTAACCATCGAGGGATTGATTATCAACTATACCGTTTTCATGGCGTTTGGTGAAGTAACCTGTATGATTTTCGGTGGTGTATCTCCTTGGTTCACCCGTCTGGTAGGCAGCAAGCGCATGGCATTCTTCTGGTCTGCAACTCTCTGTCTGGTACTCTCGGTTGTCTTCTTCTTCATCCCGATGAATCCGTCGTATATCTGGGTAATGATAGCCATCGTTATCCTTACCTCTATGGGTATCGGTATCTATTCGCCATTGATGTGGTCTATGTATGCCGATGTAGCCGACTACCATACCGAGCATTTCGGAACATCAGCTACAGGTCTTATCTTCTCTTCCGGTACGATGAGCCAGAAGTTTGGTACCGCCATTTCCGGTTCTCTCATCGCCCTCTTCCTGGGCTGGGCAGGTGCCAACATGATAACAGATAAGATGGGTAATACGATGATCGACCCATCCAGTGTCACCGACTCTGTGCTTACGATGGTATGGTCATTGTTCTCACTCTTCCCAGCCGTCATCGCCTTCCTGCTGATGGTGCTTGCCTGGAAGTTCCCTATCCGCAAATAATTGTTTTAACATAACTAATAATCACTATTAAAAAAGGAAAAATGGACAATCTTAAAGAAACGATGCGGGATGTTCTGGAGAACAACATCCTCAGCTATTGGCTAACGAAAGTGAAAGATGAAGAAAACGGTGGCTTTTACGGACGTGTAGACGGTAACGACCAGGTACATCCTGTAGCCGAGAAGGGAGCAGTGATGAATGCCCGTATCCTCTGGGCGTTTTCTGCTGCCTATCGTGTCTTGAAGAAGCCGGAGTATCTTGAGGCTGCCACCCGTGCCAAGGATTATGTGCGCGATTATTTCCTCGACAGGGAATATGGCGGCATCTACTGGAGTGTGGATTATCAGGGTAATCCGCTCGATACCAAGAAGCAGACTTACGCCATCGGCTTTGCCATCTATGGTTTCTCGGAGTATGCCCGTGCAACAGGTGACAAGGAGGCATTGGATATCGCCATCTCCCTGTATCATGACATAGAGAAGCATGCCTTTGATGCCAAGAACAACGGATATATCGAGGCATTGACCCGTGAGTGGAATCCGATTGCAGACATGCGTCTCTCTGATAAGGATGAGAATGGTTCCCGTACGATGAATACCCATCTGCATATCATCGAGCCATATACCAATCTTTATCGTGTATGGAAGACTCCGGAACTGGAGAAGAGCATCCGCAATCTGCTCGATATCTTCACCGATAAGCTTCTGAACAAGGAGACTTATCATCTCGACCTCTTCTTCAATGACGAGTGGGAGGGCAAGCGCAATATCGAGAGCTATGGTCATGATATTGAGGCGTCCTGGCTGCTCCACGAAACCGCGCTGGTTTTGGACGATAAGATATTGCTGCATAAGATAGAGCGCATCATCCGTCGTATAGCCGATGCAGCAGATGAAGGCTTACGTCCGGATGGCAGTATGGTTTATGAGCATTGGAAAGATGGAGATAAGTATGATCTCCAGCGCCAGTGGTGGGTGCAGTGCGAGAACATCATCGGACATATCGACCTCTATCAGTATTTCCGTACCGAAGAGAATCTTCTGGTTGCCATCTCCTGCTGGAACTATGTAGCCAAGCATCTGCTGGATGCCAAGAACGGCGAGTGGCACTGGGCTATCCTGGAAGATGGTACGGTCAACAAGGAGGATGATAAGGCGGGTTTCTGGAAATGTCCTTACCACAACTCCCGTATGTGTCTCGAACTCATCGAACGTGACTATTAACATACAGATTCCCTGCAAGGCAGGAATAGAATACAAAAATCCAAGCAAATCATATATTTGCTTGGATTTTTTTGTTTATCCCGATTTTTTATTGTACTTTTGCAGCCAATGTAGAATTGAGGGTGGTATCGCATCAAAAATTCAACATTCAACATTTAACATTAAAAATTAAAAATAAATGTATATAGCAATAGCAGGAAATATCGGTAGTGGCAAGACAACACTCACCAAGATGCTTTCTAAACATTATGGATGGAAACAGTACTTGGAGCCCGTGGCTGAAAACCCCTATATCGATGACTATTACAAGGATATCTCGCGATGGGCTCTCAATATGGAGGTGTTCTATCTGAAGCAGCGATTCAAGAATCTGCTGGAAATCCAACACAGTAAAGAGACGGTCATCCAGGACCGCACCATCTTTGAGGGTGTTTATGTCTTTGCGGCTAACAACCTGAAGATGGGCAACATGGACCAGCGCGACTACGAGACTTATATGGAGCTCTTCGAGTCGATGATGGAAGTGGTGGAGATGCCTGAACTGATGATATATCTCCGTTCTTCAGTTCCTCACCTCGTGAAGAATATCCAGAAGCGCGGTCGTGATTATGAGCAGAAGATGCCTTTGGATTATCTGGAAGGTATCAACAATCTTTACGAAGATTTCATCATGAACAAGTATAAGGGAAAGGTGCTTATCGTAGAAGTTGATAATCTCGATTTCGAGCACAATCCCAAGCAGTTTGGTGAAATCGTAGATAAGATAGATGCCAAGCTCTTCGGGCTGTTCTCTTAAAGGTAAAAAAGTAAAAAGGTAAAAAAAATGCATATAGCAATAGCAGGAAATATAGGTAGCGGCAAGACAACATTAACCAAGATGCTTGCCAAGAGATATGGCTGGAAAGCTAATTTCGAGCCGGTAGATAATAATCCATATCTGGCTGATTATTACAAGGATATGGAACGTTGGTCGTTTAATCTTCAGATTTACTTCCTGAACAAGCGATTCCATGATGTTGTGGAGATTTCCCGTTCAGAGCAGACCATCGTACAGGATAGAACCATCTTCGAGGATGCGCGTATCTTTGCGCCTAATCTTCATGATATCGGTATGATGAGCGACAGGGATTTCAAGAACTATACCGATCTCTTTGATCTGATGATCAGTCTGGTGAAACTCCCTGACCTGATGATATATATCAAGAGCAGCATTCCTACGCTCGTGAAGCATATCGAGAAGCGTGGCCGCGATTTCGAGAAGAGCATCCGCATCGATTATCTCCAGGGCTTGAACAAGCGTTATGAGGATTGGATCAAGGATTATAAAGGTCGCCTCATCATCATCGATGGTGATAATCTGGAGTTCGGAGAGAATCCGGAAGATTTCCGAAAGGTTACTGACCTGATAGATGCTGAACTCTTCGGCCTGTTTGCTGAAAAGGAGGTTTAAAGGTAAAAACGTAAAAAGCGCAACCCCGCTAGGCGTCAAAGGAGGAACGCCTGGCGTGGTTGCGTTTTATGGTTGTACAACTAAAGGGTTATGGTTGTACGACTATAAGGGTTGTAGTTGTACGATTAAAAGGTGTTGTCACTAGGCTCGGCAGAGCTGCTGACTAGGCTCAGTAGGTCTGCTGAGCTTAGTGGCAACCTTCGAGAAGCAGTCTCCTTCAACTCGAGAAGCAGTCTCCTAAAACTAAAAGAGACATCTCTTTGAACCCAAAGAAACGTCTCCTTTCGCTTATTCAATCATATCCTTAGAACCTGGTTCGTGGCTGCAAAGATACATATTTTCCCTGTTATAATCTCTTAAACCTTGGAAAATATTCAATAGCTGCATTCTTTTTAACTTATTTTGGGGCAAAAAAATCCTACTATTCTGTTCCTTTTTGCTACAAAATACGCTCGTTTTCTCTGTTTCCGAACCTTCGTTAATACTGTCTGTTAACTGATTAAATCAGGCAGTTTTTTGTATTTTTTCACTTTGAACGCAAATTAAACCATAAAAAAAAGTGCTCTTTCAGAAAAAAGTGTTACCTTTGCAACCGCTTAGAAGCATTTATATAAAATAACGTTATAACAAATTTATGAACTTTACACTATTTATCACCGTTTTGCTGACGGCTGTAACCTTGGTGGTGGCTGCTTATGTCATCGCGAAGTTGATCGGTCCTCGTTCATACAATCCGGTAAAGGGTGAACCTTTTGAGTGCGGTATTCCGACTCGTGGCAGCTCATGGTTGCCATCACACATCGGCTACTACCTCTTCGCCATCCTTTTCCTGATGTTTGACATCGAGACAGTATTGCTTTATCCATGGGCAGTCGTAGTTAAGCAGTTTGGACCTATGGCTCTCGTGAGCATCGGGTTCTTCCTGTTGGTATTGGTATTTGGCCTTGCTTACGCTTGGCGGAAAGGAGCATTGGAATGGAAGTAAACAAAAGAGCCTCTATCAAGAGTATTCCTTACGACGAGTTTAAGGACAATGATACCCTCGAAAAGATTGCGCAGGAGCTCAATGAGGGTGGTGCTAACGTGGTAATCGGTTCGCTCGATGCTGCCATTAACTGGGGACGCAGTAACTCACTCTGGTCTTTGACCTTCGGTACCTCTTGCTGTGGTATCGAGTTTATGGCTGTAGGTTGTGCGCGTTACGACTTCTCACGTTTCGGTTTCGAGGTAACCCGTAACTCTCCACGTCAGGCTGACTTGATCATGTGTGCCGGTACTATTACCAATAAGATGGCACCTGTTTTCAAACGTTTGTACGATGAAATGGCTGAGCCTAAGTATGTGGTAGCTGTAGGTGGATGCGCCATCTCTGGTGGTCCGTTCAAGAAGAGCTACAATGTGGTTCGTGGTATCAGCGAGTTGGTTCCTGTGGATGTTTATATCCCTGGTTGTCCTCCACGCCCTGAGGCTATCCTTTACGGTATGATGCAGTTGCAGCGTAAGGTAAAGGTTGAGAAATTCTTCGGTGGTGCCAACCACAAGATGACTCAGGATGAGAAGGAACTCTCTATGAGCAAGGGTGGTCTTCGCGGCTTGAGCAACGAGAACCTCTCTGACAGCGAGAAGCTCGGACACAAGGAGCCTATCATCGTAACTGAAGTACCTGAGGATTTCGACCCTCAGAAAGGTCTAACTGATTAATATAATAAGGTATAAGAACATGAAACTGAATAATATTGAATTGAGTTTTGATAATTTCGCCTCAGAAATGGCGAAGTTGAAGAACGAGAAGCATTTCGACTACCTTGTTACCATCATCGGTGAAGACTTCGGTGAGGAAGGTCTCGGATGTATCTATATTCTCGAGAATACTCAGACCAACGAGCGCTGCTCGGTAAAGACCATCGCCAAGAAGGTAGATGGCAGTGATGTGATTCCTACAGTTATCAATCTCTGGAAGGTAGCTGACCTCCTGGAGCGTGAGGTATTCGATTTTGTCGGCATCAAGTTCCTGGGTCACCCAGATATGCGCCGTCTTTTCCTCCGCACCGATTTCCAGGGCTATCCATTGCGCAAGGACTTCGATATGAGTCCTGAGGCAAACAAGTTCCCTTGTACTGATGAGCCAGAGGATGACTTCACCATGGAGTATTCCTTGAGCGAAGATGGCCATCTCGTTGTTACAGAGAAGCGTCGCTTTGATGAGAACGACTATGTTGTCAACATTGGTCCTAACCACCCATCTACCCATGGTGTGCTCAGATTGCAGACTGTTATTGATGGTGAGACCGTGAAGCGCATCTATCCACACCTCGGTTATATTCACCGTGGTATCGAGAAGATGTGGGAGAACATGACCTATCCTCAGACCTTGGCATTGACCGACCGTCTGAACTATCTTTCTGCGATGATGCACCGCCACGCTCTGGTTGGTGTTATCGAGGAGGCTATGGGTATCGAACTCTCAGACCGCATCCGCTACATCCGCACAATTATGGATGAGTTGCAGCGTATCGACTCACACTTGCTCTATCTCGGCTGTACCGCACAGGACTTGGGTGCCTTGACCGCATTCCTCTACTGCATGCGCGACCGTGAGCACGTATTGAACGTTATGGAGGAAACCACTGGTGGCCGTCTGATTCAGAACTACTACCGTATCGGTGGCCTTCAGGCAGATATCGACCCTAACTTCGTTCAGAACGTGAAGACCCTCTGCAAGTATCTCCGTCCGATGATTCAGGAGTACCTCGACGTATTCGGTGACAACGTGATTACTCACAATCGTCTCGAAGGCGTAGGCCCTATGAACCTTGAGGATTGTATCAACTATGCCGTAACCGGTCCTGCTGGTCGTGCATCAGGTTGGAAGAACGATACCCGCAAGCGTCATCCATACGATATGTACGACAAGGTAGAGTGGAAGGAAATCACCCTTACCGGTTGCGATTCAATGGATCGTTACTATGTACATATCCAGGAGTTGTATCAGAGCTTGGACATCATCGAGCAGTTGATTGACAACATTCCAGAGGGTGAGTACTACATCAAGCAGAAGCCAATTATCAAGGTTCCGGAGGGACAGTGGTACTTCTCTGTTGAGGGTGCCAGCGGCGAGTTTGGTGTATATCTCGACTCAAAGGGTGACAAGAGTCCATACCGTATGAAGATGCGTCCGATGGGTCTTTCACTCACAGGAGCCTTGGATCCAATGCTCCGTGGTCAGAAGATCGCCGACCTCATCACTACAGGTGCAGCAATCGATTTCGTAATCCCTGATATTGATAGATAATTATGTTTGATTTTAGTATAGTAACAACATTCATCGACAATCTGCTTCGCCAGACCTTGGGTCTGGGCGACTTCCTGTCGATTCTGATTGAGTGCGTGCTCGTGGGTATCTGTATTTTGACAGCATACGCCCTCATCGCTATCGTACTTATCTTCATGGAGCGTAAGGTGTGTGCCTACTTCCAGTGCCGTCTCGGCCCTATGCGTGTAGGTCCTTGGGGTATCTTCCAGGTATTCGCCGACGTGCTCAAGATGTTGATCAAGGAGATCTTCGCTGTAGATAGAGCCGATAAGCTGCTCTACTACATGGCACCATTCCTCGTGATCATTGCCTCTGTAGGTACTTTCTCATTCCTTCCATGGAACAAGGGAGCTCATATTCTTGACTTCAACGTAGGTGTATTCCTCATCACAGCCGTAAGTTCTATCGGTGTGCTGGGTGTGTTCCTCGCTGGTTGGGCATCTAACAACAAATACTCTGTGGTATCTGCCATGCGTGGTGCCGTACAGATGGTTTCTTACGAGATGTCTCTCGGTCTCTGTCTGATTTCTGCAGTTGTTCTTACCGGTACCATGCAGGTAAGCGGTATTGTAGAGGCTCAGACTGGCGCTTGGAACTGGTTGATTATCAAGGGTCATGTGCCAGCTATTCTGGCTTTCCTCGTATTCCTTGTAGCAGGTAATGCTGAGGCTAACCGTGGTCCTTTCGACTTGGCTGAGGCTGAGAGTGAGTTGACCGCAGGTTACCACACAGAGTATTCAGGTATGGGCTTCGGTTTCTACTACCTGGCAGAGTACCTCAACCTCTTCGTGATTTCTGGTATCGCTTCTACCGTATTCCTCGGTGGTTGGGCGCCATTGAACATCGGTATCGAGGGCTTCGACAATCTGATGAACCTCATCCCAGGTTTCATCTGGTTCTTCGGTAAGACCTTTGCCGTGGTATGGCTCCTGATGTGGATCCGCTGGACGTTCCCGCGCCTGCGCATCGACCAGATCTTGAAGTTGGAGTGGAAGTACCTGATGCCATTGTCACTGGTCATCCTGATCTTGATGACGAGTATGCGTAGCATTCGGATTCCACGGATAATCTTTAATACACATATTATTATAATAATAAGAAAGTATGTCTAACAATTCATATTTCGGCGGTATTGCAGCGGGTTTGAAGACCCTCGCTATCGGTATGAAGACGACCATGAAGGAGTACTTCACGCCCAAGAGCACGGAGCAGTACCCCGAGAACCGAAAGACCACGCTCCACGTATCTCCACGTTTCCGTGGTCGCCTGGTCTTCGTTCGTGATGAGAACGAGGCTTACAAGTGTGTGGGTTGTACATTGTGTGAGAAGTCATGCCCTAACGATACCATCAAGATTGTAACCGAGATGGTGGAGGATCCAGAGACAGGCAAGAAGAAGCGCAAGCTGGTAGATTACCAGTACGACTTGGGCGACTGCATGTTCTGCGAGCTCTGTGTGAACGCATGTAACTTCGGTGCAATCAAGTTTGTCAACGATTTCGAGAATGCAGTCTTCGACCGCAACAAGTTGGTGATGCACCTTGACAAGGAGGTTTATAAGGGCGGTAGCCTTCCAAACCTCATCGAGGGTGGTGCCCCATTGGAAATCGGTAAGTTTAACACTAAGACTAAGTAAGGAGGACTTTAGACAATGATAACAGCAAATTTATTTATGTTCGTCATCTTGGCAGTAGTCATCCTTGGCTCAGCCATCATGTGCGTGTTCACCAAGCGCATCATGCGTGCGGCAACCTTCCTGTTGTTCGTACTCTTCGGTGTAGCAGGCATGTTCTTCCTGCTCGACTATACTTATCTGGGTGCAGCTCAGATTTCTGTATATGCCGGTGGTATCACCATGCTTTATGTCTTCGCTATCCAGTTGGTATCAAAGCGTACTCTCCAGGGTCTTTTGGAGCATGTCAAGGGTAGCAAGATTGTAGGTCGCGCACTCGTCTGCCTCGTTGGTTTCGTAACCTTGGCAGTCGTCGTGTTGAAGAATCACTTTATTGATATGGCTGCAACCGTAGCCGACACCGAGGTGCCAATGGACCAGGTAGGTTCTGCACTGGTAGGTGCTGACAAGTATGGCTATGTATTGCCATTCGAGTTTATCTCTGTATTCCTGTTGGCATGTATCATCGGTGGTATCTTAATCGCAAGAAAGGAGGATAAGAAATGATTCCAGTACAATATTTCTTCGTGCTCTCAGCACTCTTGTTCTTCATCGGAGTCTATGGCTTCTGTACACGCCGTAACCTCGTTGCCATGCTCATCTCCATCGAGCTTGTATTGAATGCAGCCGACCTGAACTTCGCTGTGTTCAACCGCATCCTCTTCCCAGGACAGTTGGAAGGTTTCTTCTTCACATTGTTCTCTATCGGAGTAGCAGCAGCCGAGACAGCCGTAGCGCTCGCTATTATTATCAACGTTTACCGCAACTATCACAGTGACCAGGTGAACAGTATTGAAAACATGAAATTCTAAAAGACAATGGAATACAATTATGCATTTTTGATACTTCTTCTGCCATTCCTGAGCTTCCTGGTTCTGGGACTTGTGGGTATGAAGATGAAAAGACCGGTAGCAGCACTCATCGGTACCGTATTGATGGGCTGTGTATTCGCGATGTCTGTCTATACAGCATACGAGTACTTCTTTGCAGTGGGTCGTGATGCCTCAACAGGTATGTACCCAACTGTTACCGTATTTAATTTCACATGGTTGAAGTTTACTGAGTTGCTCACCTTCAACATCGGTTTCCGTCTGAGCCCAATCTCCGTATTGATGCTCATCGTGATTACCACCGTCAGCTTCATGGTTCACATCTACAGCTTCGGCTATATGGCAGAGCGCGATGAGAACTACAAGGTTGAGGAATACGAGAAGGGTATGCAGCGTTTCTACGCTTACCTGAGCCTCTTCACCATGTCAATGTTGGGCCTGGTAGTAGCTACCAACATCTTCCAGATGTATCTGTTCTGGGAGTTGGTGGGTGTTTGCTCATACCTGCTCATCGGTTTCTACTATCCAAAGCATGCTGCAGTTCATGCCAGCAAGAAGGCGTTCATCGTAACCCGTTTCGCTGACCTCTTCTTCCTCATCGGTATCCTGTTCTACAGCTTCTATGTAGGAACCTTCAACTATGACTTGAATGCTCAGCCAGAGCTCAACTCTGCTTTGGCAGGTGCAGCTTGGGTAATGCCAACAGCTTTGTTCCTCATGTTCATCGGTGGTGCCGGTAAGAGTGCGATGTTCCCATTGCACATTTGGTTGCCAGATGCGATGGAGGGTCCAACACCTGTTTCTGCGTTGATCCACGCCGCTACCATGGTTGTAGCAGGTGTTTATCAGGTAGCCAGCCTCTTCCCAATCTGGGTACAGTATGCTCCTGAGGCTTTGCACTATGTAGCTTACATTGCAGCCTTCACCGCATTCTATGCAGCAGCTGTAGCTTGCTGCCAGCGTGATATCAAGCGTGGTCTGGCTTTCTCTACTATCTCTCAGATTGCCTACATGCTCGTAGCTCTCGGCGTTTGCTTCGCTGTAGATAACCACCATGGTGGTTTGGGTTACATGGCTGGTATCTTCCACCTGTTTACCCACGCTATGTTCAAGGCGTTGCTCTTCCTCTGCTCTGGTGCTATCATCGTCATCATCGGCAGCAACTTCAAGGATTACATGGGCGGTCTGCACAAGTATATGCCTATTACCAACATCTGCTTCCTCATCGGTTGCTTGGCGATTGCAGGTATTCCTCCATTCGCAGGTTTCTGGTCAAAGGATGAGATTATCTCAGCTTGCTTCCAGTTCTCTCCATTTATGGGCTGGTTCATGACAGTGGTTGCCGGTATGACTGCATTCTACATGTTCCGTCTCTACTATGTAATCTTCTGGGGACAGAGCTACTATGAGCTTGATCCTGAGAACCGTCGCAAGCCACAGGAGGTTCCTTTCGTGATGTGGGGTCCATTGGTATTCCTCGCCATCATCTCTTGCCTCTGTGGTTTGATTCCATTCGGTCACTTCGTATCTGCTACAGGTCAGAGCTACGATATCCATATCGACATGAGTGTGGCAACAACCTCTGTTATCGTTGCTATCATCGGTATCGGTCTGGCTACTTACATGTATGCTCCTAAGAAGACTCCATTGGCAGACGCTTTGGCTAAGAAGATGCCTAAGTTGCACAAGGCAGCGTTGAACCGTTTCTATATCGACGATGCTTGGCAGTTCTTCACCCACAAGATTGTCTTCGGTTGCTTCTCAAAGCCAATCGCATGGTTCGACCGTCGTGTTATCGATGGTACCTTCAACTTCATGGCTTGGGGTACACAGGAGGCAGGTGAAACTATCCGCCCATGGCAGAGTGGTGATGTTCGCAGCTATGCTATCTGGTTCCTCACCGGTACCGTGGCATTGACATTGTGCCTGCTCGCACTTCTTTAATGAAAGTCTCACAATTAAGTAAATAGAAAAGAAATGAATTTAAGTATATTCGTCATAGTACCACTCCTGATGTTGCTCGGCCTCTGGTTGGCACGCAACGACAAGCAGGTTCGTGGTGTGATGGTAGCAGGTGCCAGCGTATTGCTCGGTCTCTCCATCTATTTGGTGTTTGCATTTCTCGAAGCTCGTGAGACAATGCCAGCCGACCAAGCTCCGATGCTCTTCACCTACTGTGTGCCTTGGTTTGAACCATTGCACATCAACTATTCACTCGGTGTGGATGGTATTTCAGTGGTGATGATTCTCCTGACTTCTATCATCGTGTTCACCGGTACATTTGCTTCCTGGCAGATGGAACCCATGAAGAAGGAATACTTCCTCTGGTTCACGCTCCTGAGCATCGGTGTATATGGCTTCTTCATCTCTATCGACATGTTTACCATGTTCATGTTCTATGAGGTTGCGCTGATTCCTATGTACCTCCTCATCGGTGTATGGGGTAGTGGTGCAAAGGAGTATTCAGCCATGAAGTTGACTTTGATGTTGATGGGTGGTTCAGCCCTTTTGGTTATCGGTATCCTGGGAATCTACTTCTACAGTGGTGCTCAGACCTTCGAAATCCTCGATATCGCTCACCACACCAATGGTGCTCATGCGATTCCAGAGAGTGTGCAGAACGTGTTCTTCCCATTGCTCTTCATCGGTTTCGGTATCCTCGGTGCGCTGTTCCCATTCCACACATGGTCTCCTGATGGTCACGCCAGTGCGCCAACAGCCGTATCTATGTTGCACGCCGGTGTATTGATGAAGCTTGGTGGTTACGGTTGCTTCCGTATCGCCATGTTCCTCTTGCCAGCTGCTACTCACGGCTTCTGGATCAAGGTGTTCCTCGTGCTGACTACTATCTCTATCGTATATGGTGCTTTGTCAGCATGTGTACAGACCGACTTGAAGTACATCAACGCTTACTCATCAGTTTCTCACTGTGGTATGGTGCTCTTCGCTCTCTGTATGATGACCGAGACTGCTGCTACTGGTGCAATCCTCCAGATGTTGTCTCACGGTTTGATGACCGCCCTCTTCTTCGCCGTTATCGGTATGATTTATCATCAGGCTGGTACACGTGACGTACGTTATCTGGGTGGTTTGATGAAGATTATTCCATTCCTCTCTGTAGGTTATGCAGTAGCTGGTTTGGCTAACCTCGGTTTGCCAGGTTTCTCAGGTTTCGTAGCCGAGATGACCATCTTCGTGGGTTCTTTCCAAAATGCAGATACATTCCATCGCGTATGTACCATCATCGCATGTACCTCAATCGTTGTAACAGCGGTTTACATCTTGCGTTGTGTAGGTAAGATCCTTTATCAGAAGGTTCCTAATCCAAAGTTGGAGAAGCTTCACGATGCTACCTGGGACGAGCGTATCGCTGTAGCAGGTCTTATCGCCTGCGTTGCAGGTCTCGGTATGTTCCCACTCTGGGCAGAGGAGATTATCATGGACGCTGTCGGTCCTATCTTTAGTGTAATCATGTAATAAATATCAGAAGAAATGAATTACAGTCAATTTTTAAATATGATTCCAGAAGCTACCCTGATGGTAGTTCTGTTGATCACTTTCATTGCTGACTTCTGCAGTTCCAAGAGCGCAGACCGTAAGTGGTTCAATCCTCTGGTATGTCTCTTGATGGTGGCTCACATTGCCATCAATATCTTCCCAACAGAAGCCACAGAGGCATTTGGTGGCATGTACACAACAGGCCCTGCTGCCGGTGTTTTGAAGACTATCCTGGCGCTGGGTACCCTCATCGTAATGGTACAGGCTAAGGAGTGGTTGAGCCGCAAGGACACAGCCTTCAAGGAGGGTGAGTTCTATATGCTGATTATCTCTACCTTGCTCGGTATGAACATGATGGTTAGTGCCAACCACTTCCTCCTGTTCTTCCTCGGTCTCGAAATGGCATCTGTGCCAATGGCTTGCTTGGTAGCATTCGATAAGTACCGTCACAATTCTGCTGAGGCAGGAGCTAAGTTCATCCTTACTGCTACTTTCTCAAGTGGCGTGATGATCTACGGTATCTCTCTGCTCTATGCTGCTTGTGGTACTTTGTACTTCGATGATATCGCAAAGGTTATCTCTGCATCACCATTGACCATCGCCGGTATGGTATTCTTCTTCAGTGGTCTCGGTTTCAAGATTTCCTTGGTTCCTTTCCACTTCTGGACAGCCGATTCATACCAGGGTGCACCAACTACTGTTACAGGTTATCTGTCAGTAGTATCTAAGGGTGCTGCAGCGTTTACTCTCTGCGCTATCCTCATGAAGGTGTTCCAGCCAATGGTAGAGTACTGGACCGTGTTGCTTTACATCGTGATTGTACTTTCTATCACTATCGCCAACCTGTTTGCCATCCGTCAGAGCGACCTGAAGCGTTTCATGGCATTCTCTTCTATCTCTCAGGCAGGTTACATCATGTTGGCTGTGGTAGGTAACTCAGCGATGAGCGTGAGCGCCCTGACTTATTATGTATTGATTTACGTAGTAGCCAACCTGAGCATCTTCACCATCATCTCATCTATTGAGGAGCACAACAACGGTACAGTTCAGATGGACAGCTACAATGGTTTGTACAAGACTAACCCACGCCTGGCATTCCTGATGACCTTGGCATTGTTCTCATTGGGTGGTATTCCTCCATTCGCCGGTATGTTCTCGAAGTTCTTCGTGTTCATGGCAGCAGTTGGTACACACGACATCCACACCACATTGGGAGCCTGGGCATACGGCGTAGTATTCATCGCGTTGGTAAACACAGTTATCAGCTTGTACTACTATCTGCTCATCGTGAAGGCTATGTTTATCAAGCACAGCGATAATCCGCTTCCTACTTTCCAGAGCGCATGCTCAACCAAGTTGGCGCTTGCAATCTGCACCGTAGGTATCGTAGCATTCGGTATTTGCTCATTCGTCTTCGACTGGATTTCAGTTGCAGTGAATGCGTAAATCATCAATAATTTATAAAAATCCCAGCAATCGGTAAAAGATTGCTGGGATTTTTTTTGGTATTGTCTGAATTTTGCAGTAATTTTGCACCCCGAAAGAGGCATGGTGCCTCAAGTAATCAATAATAAATATTAATTAATCAATCAATATAAAAAGGATGGATAAGTTACCAATGAATGATGTTCCGATGCTCGTAAGCGCCATCAACTTCCTGCTTCGTGACCACGAGTTTGAAACACTCGATGAGATTTGTAATCACTTCAATGTGAACCGTGCGGCATTAGAAGCCAAAATGGCTACCCAAGGATTTGAGTGGTCAGAGCAACAGAAGAAATTCTGGTAAAACCCACACGCCCAGAAATGTATAGTCAGCACACCCTGTAAGGGCAGAAACTCCTAGCCCAGGGCAACACCCTGGGTAAATATAATTGCATTTAATACGCCCTGTAAGGGCAAAAGCTTTTAAAAAAAATATAAATTGTAAATTATAAATTAATTATGACTCCTCCTCGACCCTTGTGGAAGTCTGTACAAGACTATGTTTTGATTGCGATAGGTATGATATCCTACGCTATTGGATGGAACGTGTTCCTCTTGCCAACCAATGTAACAGCAAGCGGACTTCCTGGTATCTCCAGTATTATCTATTGGGCCACCGGTTGCCCTGTGCAAATTCCGTATTTTATCGTCAACGCCACCTTATTAATATGTGCGTTCAAGATTTTGGGAGCAAAGTTCTGTGTCAAGACTGTTTATGCCGTTATAGTGGTAACCATCCTGACCTCATTCTTCTCCAGCCGTTTAGGTGATTTTCATCTTTTGGAAAACCAACCTTTATGGGCTGCTTTCCTGGGTGCCGTTTTCTGTGGCTGCGGAATCGGTCTCGGTTTCTCGGTTGGTGGAAGTACGGGTGGTACGGATATCATCGCAGCCATCGTCAACAAGTATCGCGACATTTCTCTTGGTAGAGTGATTATGATATGCGACATCTTCATCATCAGTTCCAGCTATCTGGTGGTACACGATTGGGAGAAGGTGTTATATGGTTATGTAGTTCTTTGCGTTCAGGCATTCTGCATCGACCAGGTGGTAAACAGCAGAAGACGAAGCGTACAGTTCTTTATCATTTCCCAGAAGTATGAGGAGATAGGCAAGCGCATCAATGTAGATGCTGATAGGGGAGTAACGGTGGTGAATGCCAGCGGTTTTTATTCCGGTCAGGATGTGAAGATGCTTTTCGTGTTAGCCAAGCAGCGTCAGGCTCCTGCTATCTTCCGTCTTATCAGCGAGATAGATCCGCATGCCTTTGTTAGTCAGAGTGCCGTTATCGGTGTGTATGGTGAAGGTTTTGACAAGATTAAATATAAAAGCAAAAAGAGCACGGAGTTTAATATTCCGTGCTTTTTTGTGTATCAGGAAAAGTCAAGAGGGTGAATCATAAACTTATGACACACCCTCACTTTACCAAAAGAGCAAGTCTGGGTTCGGTAAGTCTAGTGGAAGGGTAGCAACTCAAGTAGTTCAGTCGAGCAACTCAAGTAGTTCAGTAAGACAATTCAAGTAGTTCAGTAAGCGAGTTCAGACGTCTCAGTTAGCTGATGCAGACTTCTCGATAAGCTTACAGATACGTCTCCGTTAGCTTACGCAGTAATATCTGTAACCCGATGCAGTCATATCCGTAACCCGATGCAGTCATATCCGTAACCCAGCGCAGTCATATCCGTAACCTAGCGCAGCCATATTCGTAACCCAGCGCAGCCTTCATATGAACTAATTTTATGTAATCATCTATCATCCATCACGATTTGCATGTATCATACATTTTAATATGTTAATATACAGACACTTGAATAACGTGATAGATACTTCAAAAACGGAAATATCCCTCACGCTATCCATCACGATTTGGGGGTATCCCTCACGATTTTCTCACTACACTCTACCAGATACTGTTTCTTTGCAGCCGTGTTGCTAAAATAAAATTTATCTGCATTTTATTAGGATAAAGATGCTTTAGTTTCAAAAATAATCCGTATCTTTGCAGTCGTATTCTTCCCGATAGTAGTTCTTGAATGCTTAATCTGGTAGAATGAAATTTAGAAAGAGCGGACATTTGGGATGCTCATAATTTAATAATGGAGGATTGGATATGAATAAATTAACAAGAGAAGAGGCGCTTAGACGTTGGAAATCTGCCAAGGCCACGAAGAAAGCCATGGTTGACAAGATGCAGAAGATGCTTTATGAAGACTACAAATTACGTACAGGCGAGGAGCCTGTGAGATTTAATGTCTTGTAATGAAAGAATTAGCTTTAGATAGCAGTAAATTAAAGTGGTGCTACAATAAAAGTAAGTTTTTATTATGGACAACTTAGAAATTGATTACAAGAAAGCAGCTCAGCAGTTGCGTAGTGGTGGTTATTTGGCAAGACAGCATTAGCTCCATTGTTAGAGCGTATTCTCAACTCAGCTCTCGAAGGTGAGATGGATGCTCATTTAAGTGAAGAGGAACGCTCTGCCGGCAACCAAATCGTAATGGTAAGATGAGTAAGAAGGTTCAAACAAAATATGGTGAGGTCACTATAGAGACTCCTCGTGACCGAGACGGAACTTTCCAACCTGAGACCGTAAAGAAGCGTGAGACTATTCTTGCCAATGGCATGGCTGACCAGATTATTGAGATGTACGCCATGGGCACCAGCACACGTGATATCAGCAGCTACTTTGAGCGTGAGTTCAACACAACTCTATCAGCCGATACTATCAGCTCTATAACAGACCGTGTATTACCCGAAATCACCGCCTGGAAGTCTCGCATGCTCGATCCTGTATATGCCATTTGCTGGCTTGATGCTATCCATTATAAGGTAAAGGATGAGAATGGCAGAGCTGTCACACGAGCCATTTACAACATTCTTGGTATCAACAAGGAAGGCCAAAAAAAAACTGTTAGGTATGTATGTGTCTAAGAGTGAAGGAGCTAACTACTGGCTAGAAGTTCTTACGGATCTTCAGAACCGTGGTGTTCGAGACATCTTGATTTGTTGTATTGATGGTCTCAAAGGCTTCCCAGATGCCATCCAAAGCGTATTTCCTGAGAGTTCTGTGCAGCTCTGTATTGTCCATCAGATACGCAATTCTATCAAGTATGTTGGCAGTAAGCATCAAAAGGAGTTTATCAAGGATTTAAGAACAATTATATGGTGCAGTAAACAAAGACTCCGCTGCTGCTAATTTAGACCTGTTAGAGTCTAAGTGGGGAGAGATGTACCCAATTGTCATCAAGTCATGGCGTGACAATTGGGAACGTCTGACAGAGTATTTCCAATATACTCCAGCCATCCGTAAACTCATTTATACGACCAATACGGTTGAGGGGTATCACAGACAGGTAAGAAAGGTCACAAAGACTAAAGGGGTCTTTCCTCTCAAATCCGCAACCTATAGGGGTTTAGTGGGATTTTGCTTGCAAAGCGACAAAATTCATTTTATTGTACATATTTCTTGCACAACAGAAATGTCGCAGACACAAAATCCCCTTACCCCATAAAGCGACTTGAGGTAATACGCTGGTTTAACCAGAAAAGCATGGTCTTTAACCAAAGTCTGTCTTGAACAGGTTGGCATAAGCATTGTTGTCTGAGTAAATGTTCAATACATGCCTACGTTATGTCTTAATCCATTTCGCAGGAACAGAGATGAACTTGAACACAAAGGTCTTGATTCTGCTGGTGGCACGCAATCCAAATTCATGGGTTTTCAATCTCTGCATAATAGCTTTGTAGAAGTTTCTGATGAGAGCTGTCATAAGCAGGAATACAAGTATTCTGTGCCATGAACGATCTTGGCAATCGATTCCAGCCAAAGTCATTGTTCATGTCATCGAAGATGCGTTCCTTGCCACCACGAAGATTGTAGAATTCCACGATGTCTCTTGCACTCGACTTGTAATCGTTAGTCAGTATACATCTGTAGGTATATTCGCCTTCCCAAATGTCAAGGTATCCATCTATTCGCCTTTGTCTCTGTATGACAAGACGATACGGTTTTCCTTTCCATTTCTCAACAAGGATAGAATTCAACTCAACTCAATACCGTTGATTTCAACAGTTTTCCATCCAGTTAAGGCAAACATGGAATCGTAGAAAGAAGAGCATCTGTTGGCACGAATATAAAAATGCCTGCAATGAGCCTCTACCATATCTACGATTTCCTCCGAACATGAGCCGCAATCCATGCGGGCACGAGAAATATATATTTCCGAAGCCTCCAATCGCTTGAAGATTCTTTCCAAAGTTTCTTTTTGGTTGAAGCGTACGTTTGTGTTGCCGTCTCTATTTTCAATACCAACAATCATGTCGTTAATGACAGCTACGCCTGGACTATAGCCCAAGAACTTCTTGTAGGTTGGTTTTGCATCATACTTCTCTGTTTCAATGAACTGATGGTCAAAGTCAAAATCATACTCTTGACCGGATTTCAATTGACCAGTAGCAAGCAGGGCATTGACCAGTAAGCAGTTCATCTTGTCTGCAGTATTGAAATCATAGGATTTGCCAGAAGCAGACTTATAGGTGATGCTCTTAAAAGTCAGTTCTTCGATAGCACGTAATATGGTGTCTGCGCTGCAAGTGCGAAGAGTTGGATGAAGAGACAAATGTTTCATCAGGTGAGTTGTAACATCCTCAATACATGAGCCACCACAAAGATATACGCACATCAGAGAGCGTAGAATCTCGCTATATTGATAACCAAACATAGTGCATCTCAATCCCAAGGTGGAATCTATGGTTTGAGCTAAAAGAGCATCAAATTGCTCCATAATCGAAAAAATTCCCCCAAAAGGAGTGAGTTTCTCAGATTTTATTTGTATCTTTGCCATGTCATATTAGAGTTTTGCTTGTCTTCTTTTCGCAACACTAAGGTAAGTGAAAATTCTGACATGGCAAAATCCTGGGTAGCTTTTTGTTGCTCAGGCACTTATAAATAATATTAAACTATAGTGTTGCGGAATTTGATTATTGAGTATTATCCATTGCCCATTTTTATCACTTCCTCTACGTGAAATGTAGCCTTTCTTTCTTAACGAAGTAAGCTCTCTTTTTAATGTTGCAATCGAAACGTCTAGCTTATTAGCCAAAATCTCTCTTGTGATAGACAGATTTTGTTTCATGGCAGAGAGAACGGCTTGTTGCCGCTTACTTACAGGCTCAATTACAGGCTCATTTACAGGCTCATTTTGTATATGCAAAGTTAATTTAACTTGTAAAAGATCTGGCTGTTCCAATAATTCAGGCTTGAGCCAATGCTTTTCATTCCAAGCACTTAGTATGAGAGGAAAGCCGGAACCCAGGTTTTCGCCAAAGCCTATCATGCGGAACATGTTCTGTATGCGCTGATTACGTGCTTTAGACTCTCCACCTTTATAAATTTGCTCGATTGGTAATTTCAAAAGTCCTGGATTGGTTAGCACAAAACTATCGTCAAATTTCTCAACCTTCAGAACTCCATTTACCATGAAATCAGAGTGGATAACCATGTTTGTAACAGCTTCACGTACAGCCTTAGCCTGGAGAGTATCGTCTCTCCGAATTACACCATTCATACTGAAAGGATGAGGCAAATCACGTGTCAGTTTCGGAATGACTATACGGATGAAGTTGAACAAGTTATTTTCCCACGTACCGTCGTATGTCAAGCGGTCACTATAACGTTGGTCTCCAATCAGATTGGACTTGTCAATATAATCCATACGCAGATTGTCAAAACGCTCACGAACAGGAAGTCCCTTTCCGAACATCAAAAGTCCAGCCATGGTCAATCCCTCTTTTCCTGTTCTACGATCTTTTGCATAACCGCCAAAGTTTATCAAGAACTCCTTATGTTCAGACGAGTTCCATTGATGCTCAGGATGTAAATTCTGAAACATTTGGCGAAATCGCTCCAAGGTTGGAATATCAATATCATCCATCGTATAGTATTCCAACAACAAACCATCATTGCCAGCTTCATTGGCATCGCGAAGCATCATCTTTAGTTCTTGTTCTGTACAATGATAGTCTCCTTCATGATTGCGTTTGAAAGTACCTCTTGACAGGTTGTTGTTGATATATATAGGGCGAACTGTATAGTCTGCACGAGGCACATTAATAGCAATAACTTTTCTGCCGCCAATATCTATAGTCTGAATATCATCATCATATAGGAGATTGATATTGACTTTTTCTCTACTATTGACAGTATTCCACAAGTCCTTGCGAATCTTGTCGGCATCCTCAACACCAACTATTTCAAAACGTTCGGCATTGTCTTGTTCGTTCATGTGTTCTACTACACCCAAGAGAATGATTCCGCCATAAGTGTTAGCGAAAGCTGAATAAGTGTCCCAAAGCGAAGTTGGCACACCTTTGGTAGCTTTTTTACATTCTAAGGTGACACGCTCACCTCCAGAAAGAATTTCGTATATGTTATTTATTTTGTTCATTTCGTTTTATCTTCTGCAACATTCCAATAAACAATATCGTCCTGTTTCAAATCATATTTATATGTTTTGGCTTTCACATAGGAATATATCACCTTGAACCAATCAGATACAGACATTGCTGAATATTCTTCTCCGAACCTCTCTATACATTCTTTTCCAAAAGAAGTACAGATATGCCATTATGCATCGTCATTAAAGTGTTAGCAAACTCCACGATATGGATATCATCATTTATGTCTGTCAACTTGCGGCCAACCTCTGGAATATCCATGTTGCCATTGCTTAATATAAAATCTTGCAAAAACAATTCCGCTTTTGGTTTTACCTTAAATGGAAGCAGTTTTGCACCTTCTGTCATTTCAAAGAATTGTTTTGCCTTAGCCTTGTCTATAGTTGCAGTTAACTTTGAAAAACGATTATACGAGTTCAAGTTGTCTGCTGTAACGGCTGAAGACATGATTTCTTTTAGTAACAGTTCGTTGATACCAAAGAGTTCTGCCACTTGGTGAAGTTTCGTATTCTTAGCCTGGTTCATATACTCCACGACATAGTCATAAAATCTCTTACCAGTGTCAAGAACAGCATCACTACTTTCTACGTCATGCAAGAAGATGTTGGCATATTTTTGCTCTTCTTGAGATAACAGAGCAAATGACTTGTGGAGTTCCTGCATTACCATCTGTCGTTCCTCTTCTGAAGCATTTCCCTTGTTAATTAACTTCAGATAAACATCAAAACGCTCATTTATATAGTCTGCATCTATCTGACCTGTATCTATTTCTGTAAGATAAGTCTCAATGTCGTATGGTGGTTCTTCCACGCCACCACCACCTACACCTGAAGGCAACAACTCTTGGTATCGCTTTAGCAACACATTGTAAGTTTCTTCATTTATCAACATATCAATATCCGCATAGTTGCCTTGTGGTTGTTTTAGATGATAATGATTTTTCTCCCAAACAAAGCCTTGTATGCGAGCTGCCTCAAAATGCTTATTAAACAGGTTGAAAAGTTTTACGAAACGTTTCCTTTCTGCTTCCAATTCTGGTAACTTCTCGAAGTTCTTAACACCAGCATGAACAAACAAATATTCTATTTCTTCATAGATGCTATTCATTTGATGCAAGTTATGAATCAATGGATCTGCAAAGAGTTTCAGAGGTTTGTTGTCTGAATACATTGCTACAGCCTTATCTATGTAACATTTCATCGTATGTGGATAACGATAATAGCGTATCACTCCAAATGGTTTGTCTGGTCCAAACAAGCGGTTTGTACGGCTAAAAGCTTGGATAATATTTTCATACTCCATCAACTTATCCACATAGAGCGTATTAATCCATTTGGAATCAAAGCCTGTAAGCATCTGATTCACCACTATGAGAAGATTGATTTGCTTGTCCTCCGTAAAATCCTTTCCATTATAAGGCTTTTTATGGGCAAGACGCAAAGCTACATCTTTCTTGAAAGCTGCATGAGTTGACATCGTAAATTCTTTGCCAAACTGCTCTTTGTAGCCTTCTAACACCTCAATAAGTCCCTCTTCCTTAAACTGTTGACCACCTGTGTTGTCAATGTTTGGATCAAAAAGCGCCGTCACTTTCAAAGCTGGCATTTCCTTGCGCAACAATCTATAATAAGCTATAGCTTCTGGAATACTGTCCGTAGCAAGCAAGGCGTGGAACTTATTGTTCAAACTGAGCGTGATCCAATTTTCCTTAATATCTTCCACAACTTTCAGATGATGCTTTTTACAGTTATATTGTGAAGAAGGTATGAAATCCTCTATACCTTTTATATATGAACCATTTGGTAGTGTCTTTCCTGCCATAGACACCTTGCTTGGATTCATATAGTGCTGATATACTTTCTTTTTAGCCTCATCAGCCATAGCTTCCTCGTCCGTCTGTGCTTTTGCTTTTTCCAAAGCCACGCAACGACGCAAAGCCTTATCCTTATATGTAGGACACATATATGGGTCAAAACCTAACACATTCTTGTCTATGATACCATTAGCAATGGAATACGTATGCAATCTTTCCCCAAAGATCGTTTGCGTGGTATTCGATTTCTTTTGATTTTCCTCATTGATTGGAGTACCCGTAAAACCAAAGAATACCGCATGAGGAAAAGTTCGCTTAATGTCGATTAGCATGTCACCAAAAGTAGAACGATGGCATTCGTCTATGATAAACACCACTCGCTTGGATACAATCTTCTCAATCTCGGTCTTTTTCTTGGGGAACTCCTTGGTATTCACCTTGCTCATTTTCTGTATGGAAGTCACTATCAGAAGATTTTTTCTTGGAGTATCGTCATATAATTTTCCTATTAAATCATCCGTGTCTTCAGTTGCCTGTACATCATCCACGGAATCAGCAAAAGAACGGTATTCATCCAAGGACTGTGTTCCAAGTTCTATTCTATCGACAAGAAACACAACTTTATCTGCATCCCCCGATTGTGCAATCAACTGAGCAGATTTAAAACTGGTCATAGTCTTTCCGCTACCTGTCGTATGCCAGATATAGCCACCTTTCTGCTCCGTACTCTTCCAATCCCATTTTGCAACAATGGAACTAATCTTACTGGCAGCATAATATTGATAGCTTCGCAATACTTTTAATATACCATCTGCTTGGTCGGCAACAGTATAAAACCCAATGAGCATATGTGCCATCGGTATAGAGAGGAATGTAGATGCTATTTGTTGCCAATCATTTATCGGGTTATTATTAGCATCAGCCCAATGAAAACAAAAGGCTTTGTTAAATTTAATATCAATGCCAGGATTGGCAAAATATATCATCTCCTCAGGATTCATAGCCACAAATATTTGAACCAATGAGAAAATGCAGTCTGTAAATACTCCTTCTGGAATATATTTATCTGTAATTTGATTAACAGCATGCATAGCCGGAACCTTGCTGCTTTTCAACTCAATATGTATAACAGGCATACCGTTGATGAGTAAGACCAAATCGCCCCTACGTTTTGGCAAAATATAAGAATGATGTTCAAACTTTGGTTGGCGAGCTATCTGATAAAAACTTTTACCGCTTGCTATTTCCAAACGGTTATAGATAGTTAGTGATACATCCTTACCAAAATGTAATTTGTCGGCTGGATTATCACGAGTGATGGTCACCGACTTGCCATTAATGAAACCATTGAGCGCAAGGGGAGTACGCAACTCCTTTACTTTATCAAGAAGTTGCTGCATTTCTCCTTTTGTCAAAGGCTGACCATTCAAGCGGTCTATTCCCTTATTGTTATTAAAAAGGATGTCAGCCCAATTCTTAATGAGCTGTTCCTCTGTAGGATAGTTAAGCATCTTGCCAGACCACCCATTATTTTTTAACAATTTGATGAGGGCATCCTCAAATTCTGGTTCATAGTCGAATCCCATATCGTTTTATATTTACTTGTTATACAAACATTTTTTTAAGCAAAGATTGCTTCATTGTGCGGAGTTTAGTGATTTTATTTTCAACTTTACGGGAATTGCAATCGGCAAACAATAACAACTTTCCAATTTTGTTTTTGCTCTTCTTTTTGGGGAACCATAAACTTTAATTCTGCAAAGTCTTCAAAACTTATACTTCTTCCGTCACGTATTCCATAAGTTACAGTTTCTAAACGTTTTATAAACTCTTTTGAAGAAAGAACATATTTCCAATACAAGCCATCATTTTGCGACTTATCTTTAAATTCTATAATTGTATATGCAGGAGATGTTATACCCTCAACTTCCGAATAAGCAAATCCGCCTTGAAAAGAACGAAGATGAATGACAAATTGACCAGGAAGTACTCTTTTATAGCCGACCTCGTTTGCTTTGTCATGTTGGACATCGAACCCAACATCATCCCTAAATACCATTCCATATTCTTGCGATGCAGATACCACTGGCAAATCTGGATGATTCTTATCATAGTAAGTATGAAAGATTTCTTCTGCACTCATTTCATTCCAATGATAAGTCTGATTCTTATATCTAATTAGCGGAACGTACCCCCCCATATTAATATTTATAAACATCTGATTAAGAAGTGATTGCTTGATATTGCGTAACTTCTCTAACTTTTGTTCTAATTTGCGAATAAGGTAGTCAAGTGAATTAAACATCTTGACAATTTTCTCTTGTTCTTCTTTTTGGGGAAAAACAACATTTCCTTTAATAGCATCTTCATCACTTATCAATAGCGTATTTTTTGCTCCCTTATTAACTAAAGGACGCAAATAGTTGTTCAACCTTTGATCAAGTTCAAAATATGTTTGTACAAAATTCGAATCAACTTTTTCATTTGGAGTAAAAATACCATATAAAGCAGAAACAATTCCGTTTTTTGTTTTATTCGTTTTGATTATACCATAAGGTTGTTGTTTCAAAGGAGATTTTGTATAAACTACATCCCAAGTATGAACAATTCCATAACCAGTCAAAGATGCTCCTGCAAAAGATTTACCTTGATATTCTATTTGATTTATTACACCATATTCTCTCGAAACAGAATAGATGTCATATTTATTATATACACAGGAAGCATTCTTCTCATTAGAGACACAGAGATACTCACAAAGCGGTGTTTCATTCCACTCTCCCTCATATCCTTTAAATCTAATATCTGGAACTTTCTTCATTTTATCCATATTCATTTCTCCTTAAACATTTACCAAAACTTTCTTAAATTCCTGCAAAGCAGCCATATCAAACTCATTACCAGTCAACTCATCTATCATATCAGCAAGCTGTATGGAAGCATCGTGAATATCATGTTCCAAGTCCACAAGCGTTGTTGCATATTTCTTCTGCAAAGCCATAAGTTTGCCAATAAACTCATCTATAATAGTCTGAGGCAATGTTGCCAAATGGGCACAAAGACCCTCTATCCATTTGATGGATAGTAACTTCATCACGTCTTCATCGGATAATTCTTGCTCTATCGTTAGCTTAGTATGCTCATGCAAAGCTACGGCAGCAAGCTTAATCTCAGTCTTCAAAGTCTTAGTCTCATTCATCAGACGACTAATCCTTATCAGATGTGCTTCATAAGAGTTTTCTGGAAAATCAAAGTTTGCACGATAATGACCAATAAGCGCATTAGTAGCAGCCTTGCCGTATGTGCCATCCTTACCAGCTGTTACGTTTTCCCAGCTTATCTCATCATGGGCAGCAATAAAAGCCAACTTATCTTTCTTTTTTGAAAGTAGAAGGTATTCATTGAGTGAAGAAATCTCAGGAGTTTCCACTTCTTCCAAAGCTTCAGAAAGTTTTCCTTCAAGAGCCTTCCTATCAAGTACCCCATCATCATTGGTAATACCATCACGCTCATCATCAGCTAATTCTCCCAATGCTTCCTCTGTCTCGGAAGCAGCCATTTCTAGGCGTTTTTCCTTATCGTGAAGAGCTTGCCATTCTGATTTCAAATAAGTAGTCTGTACAAGTTCAAAGGGTAGTACATGACCAACCCAGCCATCTTGTACCTCATATTCCTTATCATCCTTCTTTTTGATAACCCAGTTGGCATCTACCATGCGAGTAGCCTCAAATCCTTCCGATTGAATGATTTCCAAATCCTGCGAAATTGTCTGCCATTTATCTGCAAACAATTGGTAAGCCTCAAAACGGTCAACAAGTGGCATTTGCTCGAGCTGATTAAATATATATGAAGTAATCGCATCCTCTTCTGCGGCAATATTCAGAGACTGCAAATTGTCGAGCAAACGATGATGCAACATTTCGCTAAAGCCACCAAACTTTTCAGAGAACATGTTTTTGAAACCAACTACAGAAGGATGATTCTCTACTGTCTTCTGAATATCTGTCACCTTAAATTCGGTTTGTGGAGTATCTGTCTGCTTGAAAAGAGAATTATTCAATCCCGCAAAAGCATCCCAATATCTATCCATTGCAGAAAGTTCCCCCTTTGGTACACCACCAAACATTGTTGCATATAAATCCCAAGTTTCTGCATCATCCGAAGAATTGACATATCGAGGAATGTTGAGGTTATAACCATTAGCACGAATCTCTTCTTTAGTTACCAATCGGGAGAACTTTGGTTCTTCCCTCTTAGAAATATAGGTATCCACTATACGCTTAATGTCAGATGCACGCAACTTGTTCTTCTTTCCTTCCTTTTTAAATCCCTTAGAGGCATCTACGATAAGTACATCACTTGTTGGACGAGACTTGCGTAGCACCATGACTATAGTAGGAATACCCGTACCAAAGAAGATGTCAGCAGGTAAACCGATGATAGCCTCTATGTTGTCATTTTCAATCAACTGTCTGCGAATACTTCCTTCAGAGCCATCACCTACGCTACTTTCTGTTCCATCACCAGCATCTCCACGGAAAAGCACACCATGAGGCAAGACGATGGTCATTATGCCATCGGTCTTCAAATGATATAAGTCATGAAGCAAGAAAGCATAGTCTGCCTTACCTTTAGGCGCAATGCCGTAATCGTCAAATCGTGGGTCAACCTCTCCCAAATCTCCATTCTTCGATTTACGAGGAGGAGTCCAACTCTGAGAATATGGTGGATTGCTAACCACTGCATCTACATGCAGAGGGTGATAAGTATTTTCCTTGTCATTCTCATCAAAATAAGGCCAATCATCCTTCAATGTGTCACCATTTCTTGCTATAATGTTATCTGGTATGATGCCTCTCATAACGAGATTCATACGAGTGAGGTTGAAAGTATTCTGCTTTAATTCTTGTGCATAATACTTAATACAGTTATCTTGCTGGATATGGCGAGCCACCGACTTTCCGATATTGATAAGAAGGGAACCTGAACCGCTTGTCGGGTCATAGATTTCTATTTGAGAACGGTCTTTAAGATGATAAGCTACAATTTCTGACATCAGCAAAGAAACCTCATGAGGAGTATAGAACTCACCAGCTTTCTTGCCAGCGTTGGCTGCAAACTGACTTATAAGATATTCATAAATAAAGCCAAGTACATCATAGTCTTGCCTTCCACTCATAGGAATATCTTTAATCAAAGAAAGCAGGTCACTTACAGCACGTGTTTGTTCCGCATCTGATGTGCCCAACTTTTTCAATCCTGTCTGCAAAGTATCAAATATACCAGAGAAGACCTTCTTATGAGTTGGTGAAATCAAACGTGTAAAAGCAGACAGAGCGTCACGTACATTGGTTATTTGAAAATCAAAATCCTTATCCATCCATGTAGAATAAAGGTTTTCGTATGCTATAAAATAGCCTAATTTACTTTGTGCCCACTTGACGATTTCCTCATTTTTCTCATTGAGTTGAGGTAAATCCGCATCAGTAAAATCATATTCCTTAGCAACTCTTACTTCTTGCTCGGAAAGGAACTTGTAAAAAATGAATCCAAGAATATAATCCTTGTATTCATTTGCTTCTATTTTTGAGCGCATCTTATTTGCAGATGCCCATATCTTATTTGCGAGTTGTTGCTTGTTCATATCAATATATAATTTTTAATTGTGTCCTTTTAGATTAAACTTACTGCCAAAGAAACTGTTTAGCTTTGATAAATAATCCATTTGAGCTTCATAAAGAGGTTTCTTTTGGTCTTTTATGTTATCTTCAAATTCTTTTCTTACTTGTTCTGCCTTATTTTGGCACTCAATTGCTTTATTTAACAAATCTGCATTTTTGTTTTTCTGAGCTAATTCTAAAAAATCTTTTCTGTCAGAATAGAGACTTAAAGCATTGCTTGCTATTCGACACATAAATGCAGCATAAGGCTGAGAGTGTATTTTTAATTGTTCAATTTGTAAATTCAAGTTTTTATCATCATTTGTAACAAAAGCTATTCTACATTCATGAACCAACGTCAATAGAGTTTTATTTATATTTTCAACTATAGAAATTAAACGCTCTGAAGAATGAATATCATATAGTGTATAAAACAATAAATCTTCATATTCGTTCAGTTTTTCTGTAAGGCAAAGAATTTTTAGTAAACGCTCTGTTCGTTCTTTTATAAATTCATGCTTACGTTGGTTTTCAAAAGAAACTTCATTCTTGACAGTTTCTATTTGCTCCGTTATTTCTTTTATGTCTTCTTTTGTCGCAAGGTTTGCTCCTTTCTTAGATTCGTATTGAATATCACGAATATCTTCCTTTTGAGCAGCATTTTTTCCCTTTTGCAAAAGATACTGTTCAATATATTTAAATATAAAAGGATAGCAAATCGCTATCACTAATAAAATTATGCCAATATACATTTATTATTAATTTATTTATTGACTAAAAAGGTTTTGAATTTAAACATCTAATCTTCGAATCTTTAACGGTTCGGAAATGTCTTTATTATCGTTCATAATCAATTTACGAATAAACTCATTAAATTGTAGTCACGATTGATTTCTTTCATCTTTTCGCGGCTTTCCTTTGGAGAATAATTAAACCTGGTCTCAAATACTCTGGCATCTTCACCATGATGTATGGGCGTTTCTTTTATAGGTCTTGCCATATTTTTTATTATTTATTGATTAATATCTTTTGCGAAGATAGTGCCTGCGAGCGCAATGAAAGATTGTTTTCAAATTGCCGAGCACCGCCTATCTACTGCAAAGATAAGACTTTTATTCGAGTTAAGCAAGAAAATCCGGGATTTTTTGCTAAAAGTTTTGGTGTTTCGAATAAAAATATACCTTTGCAACAACATACTCACCCCACTTTCCGTTAGAACAACGCGCTCAGGGTGAGGCTTTTTTATGCTTATGTACTTTGACGGAACACTACCTATCCAGCCAGTCGGTATCTATGTCGAATAATTCAAATAATCTTCTGAAAGATTTGATTGGCAAGGATTCCTCGGCTTGACAGATGAAGTCATCTTCATGGCTTCTGATATAAGCATCCATATCTTCCTCATTAACAAGGATTGGGCCTTTGATGTTTGTAAAGATGAAAGGGTAGCTATCGTCATATTTTATATTGAAATAAAAATCCCCCAACCCGCTTAAAAAAGTAGGTTGGGGGATTTTTTCTTCTGTCACAGTCTTCGTTCCTATCCTGATTTATTCAGGTTTCCCTGATTTCTTCAGTAAAGGGGCGAGGAACTTGTAGGTATATCCTTTTTGCTGCTTTACCATTTCTTCTGGTGTACCGGCAAAGAGGAGCTGACCGCCGCCTCGTCCACCTTCCGGACCCATGTCGATGAGCCAGTCGGCGAGTTTGATGACATCGAGATTGTGCTCGATGATAATGACCGTATTGCCACGGTCTACCAGCTTCTGGAGTACATCCATCAGTATGCGGATGTCTTCGAAATGCAGACCGGTTGTCGGTTCATCGAGGATATAGAGCGTCTTGCCCGTATCGCGCTTCGAGAGTTCGGTAGCGAGTTTTACGCGCTGACTTTCACCGCCAGAGAGGGTAGTGGAACTCTGTCCTAACCTGATGTATCCGAGACCTACATTCTGTAATGCTTTGATCTTCTGCAGTATCTGAGGAACATTCTCGAAGAAATCTACCGCCTGGTTGATGGTCATGTCGAGAACATCGGCTATGCTCTTTCCCTTGTATCTTACCTCCAGCGTCTCGCGGTTGTAGCGTTTGCCGTGGCATACCTCACAAGGTACGTAGACATCCGGCAGGAAGTTCATTTCGATGGTCTTATATCCGTTACCCTTACATTCCTCGCATCTTCCACCTTTCACATTGAAGGAGAATCTGCCCGGCTTGTAACCGCGGATCTTTGCCTCGGGAAGTCCTACGAAGAGCGAGCGGATATCGCTGAACACGCCTGTGTAGGTAGCTGGATTGCTGCGAGGCGTTCTGCCAATAGGACTCTGGTCTACATTCACTACCTTGTCGATATTCTCGATACCTTCGATGCTCTCGTATGGCATCGGTTTCTTGAGCGAACGGTAGAAATGCTGCGAGAGGATAGGCTGGAGAGTCTCGTTGATGAGAGTGGATTTGCCTGAGCCGCTGACACCCGTTACGACAATGAGTTTGCCGAGTGGAAAATCAACATCCACCCCCTTGAGGTTGTTGCCCGTTGCTCCGTGAATGGTGATATGCTTGCCGTTGCCTTCTCTGCGGAGGGCAGGCACCTCAATAGCCATCTTGCCATTGAGATACTGGGCGGTGATGGTATCGGTCTTGAGCATCTCCTGAGGTGTGCCCTGGAAGACAACTTCACCTCCCTTGCGTCCCGCCTTCGGACCGATATCTACTATCCAGTCGGCAGCCCGCATCATATCTTCATCGTGCTCCACCACAATAACGGTATTGCCCAGGTCGCGAAGTTCTTTCAGACTGTTGAGCAGACGTTCGTTGTCGCGCTGGTGCAGACCGATGCTTGGCTCATCGAGGATATAGAGTACATTGACCAGCTGGCTACCAATCTGAGTAGCCAGACGGATGCGCTGGCTCTCGCCACCCGATAGAGAAGCTGACTGGCGGTTAAGCGAGAGATAATTGAGTCCCACATCGAGGAGGAAGGTAACGCGTGAGCGCAACTCCTTGATGATTTCGTGAGCCACCTTCGCTTTCATCGAAGGCAGATGCTGTTCCACTTCTTCGAGCCAATCGCGCAGTTCATCGATGTCAAGACTGGCTACTTCGGATATATTCTTATCCCAGATTTTGAAAGAGAGCGATTCTTTTTTGAGTCGCAAACCATGGCATTCAGGACATTCGATGGTCGAGATAAACTGGTCGGCCCATTTCTTGCCCGCCGCACTCTCGTCATCCTCCATCACCTTCTGCAGGTAGTCGATGATGCCATCGTAGGCGCAGAAATAGTCGGTAGAGGTATGCACCTTTTCCTTTTCTATCTTCACGTTTTCGAGCGAACCATAAAGAATTTCCTGCATGGCATCGCCCGGAATCTCACAGATAGGTGTCTTCAGGTTGAGGTCATACTTGCTGAGCAATGATTCTATCTGCCAGAAAATCATCTGGTTCTTGTATTTGCCGAGCGGAGCGATGCCGCCTTCATGGATGCTGAGTTTATCATCGGGAATTACCTTCTTGATATCAATCTGGTTCACCTTTCCCAGACCCTTGCAATGCGGACAGGCACCTTCGGGAGAGTTGAAGGAGAACATGTTAGGAGCCGGATCCTGGTAGGCAATACCCGTTACAGGGTCCATGAGACGCTTGGAGTATGTCTTGGCCTCCTTGGCACCTTTCTCAAGAACCATTACCATGCCGTCGCCCTGTTTCATAGCCGTTGCCACACTCTTGCGGATGCGTTCCTCATCTTCTTCCTTCACCACCAGTTTATCGACCACAGCTTCTATATTGTGGTTCTTGTAGCGGTCGGTTTTCATATTGGGAACGATTTCGAGGATGTTGCCGTCGAGTCGCACGTAGAGATACCCCTTTCTGCGCATACTTTCGAAGAGTTCGCGGTAATGACCCTTGCGCTGGCGTACGAGGGGAGCGAGCAGGAAGATAGCCTTTCCCTTATAATCGCTGAGAATCATGTCGATGACCTGTTCCTCGGTATATTTCATCATCTCCTCGCCACTCTGATAGCTGTATGCAGTACCGGCGCGGGCATAGAGCAGACGGAGATAGTCGTAAATCTCGGTGGTAGTGCCCACGGTAGAGCGGGGATTCTTGTTGGTGGTTTTCTGTTCTATGCTGATGACCGGACTCAATCCCGTAATCTTGTCAACATCCGGGCGTTCCATATTACCCAGGAAGTTGCGGGCATAGGCAGAGAAAGTTTCGATATATCTGCGCTGACCTTCGGCAAAGATGGTGTCGAAGGCCAGTGAACTCTTGCCCGAACCAGAGAGTCCGGTAATTACGGTGAGGGAATCACGCGGAATCTCCACATCTATGTTCTTGAGGTTGTGGACCCGTGCGCCCCATACATTTATCTTTTCTTCTGAATTCATATTCCAATTCTGCTAATTGCTGTTTGCCTAATAGTTACTGTTCTGCTCTTCGGTATAACCTCTGAGCAGGTTGACATCACGTTTGATGTTATACACCACGCCATCTGCTCCCTTCGCCTTGACGAGACAGAAGTAGACACCCTCCTTGACCGGTTTTCCGCGGTAGGTGCCATCCCATCCCGTGGCAGGGTCGGTCCATTCATAGAGTTTCTGTCCCCACCTATTATATATATAGGCGTGGAACTCCTCAATGTTCCGGTAACCATCCTTGGGCTTATAGATGTCGTTGATGCCATCGCCATTTGGAGAGAAGGCATTCGGCATGAGAAGAGAACTGACTTTCGTCGTCTCTTCTGTGTTGTCCTCCTCGTCGTCGTTGACTTCCTGAGCGTGTAATTGACACGTCAAAAGTGGCAACATGATGCAAAGTAATGCTATTTTTCGTCTCATTTCTAAAATAATTTGTGCAAAGATAATAAAAAGATGAGAGATATTGCGTCAGATGCAAGATTTTTTGTATTTTTGCAGATGAAAACATGAAATATTTGAAGATATCGTTAAAAAAATCTTGTGATATGAGACAAAAAATGAGATATTTCCTGCTGTTCGTTGGGCTTCTGCTCAGTGTCAGCATTGGCGCGCAGACTGTAAAATGGCGCGACATTTACACGGTTAAGAAGAAAGATACTATCTTTGGTATCGCCAATAAATATGGATTGAGCCTTCCTGAACTGATGGATGCCAATCCGGAGATGAAGCGTGAGGGATACATGCTGCAGAAGGGAGCTACGCTCTTTATTCCATACACCAAAGACCAGAAGAATCCTAATCAGGTGAACGGTCAGAAGTCGGGGAATGGGGCAACGGTTCAGAAAACTGCTACAGCTCTGGCAACCTCAAAGGCTGCTGTTGCCAGAAATGCGGTAAAGGTAGGCGTGATGTTACCTTTGCATAATGTTGATGGCGACGGCAAGCGAATGGTGGAGTATTACCGCGGTTTGCTGCTGGCTTGCGAAACCCTGAAGCAGCAGGGCGCCGATATAGATGTGCGTGCCTGGAACGTTCCTATTGATGCTGATATCCGGAATACACTCTTGCAGGAGGGCGCTAACCAATGCGACATCATCTTTGGTCCACTTTATACCAAGCAGGTGGCTCCGCTGACCAACTTCTGCAAGAACTACGGCATCAAAATGGTGATTCCGTTCTCTATCAGCGGAGATGATGTAGAAAGAAACAAAGAGATTTTCCAGGTTTATCAGAGCGATGATGCACTGAATGATGCGACCATCAAGGCATTCCTGAGCCGTTTTTCCAATGTGCATCCTATCTTTGTAGACTGCAATGATTCTACTTCGAGAAAGGGCAACTTTACGTTCGGTCTGCGCAAGGAACTGGAACGCAGGAAAATCAATTATAGCATCACCAATGTGAATTCAAGTGTCGAGCAGTTTGCCAAGGCTTTCATGCCTTCCAAGCAGAATGTGATAATCCTGAATACGGGACGTTCGCCACAGTTGACTCAGGTATTGAACAAACTCGACGAATTTGATGCGAAGTATCCGGGTGCAGCCATTTCTCTCTTCGGCTATACCGAATGGCTGATGTATGCCAAGTATAATCTGGAAAGATTCTATAAGTATGATACTTATATCCCTTCCACCTTCTATTATAACCCGAACTCAGCACAGACCAAGGCGCTTGAGAGCCGTTATGAGCGATGGTTCCATCAGCCTATGATGGTGGCACAGCCAAGATTCGCCATCACCGGTTTCGATCACGGAATGTATCTGATTCAGGGTGTCAAGAGATATGGCAAGAACTTTACAGGTGAGCGCCAGCAGATGACTTACCAGCCCGTGCAGACTCCACTCTGTTTCGAGAAGACCAGTAGAGGAGGATACAAGAACAAGAGTTTCCAGTTGATTCACTATACCTTTAATCATCAGATAGAGGCGGTGAAGTACTAGTTTACAGTTTACAATTTATAGTTTACAATTTATAGTTGATAATGAATAGAAATATTGGGTTGCTGATTCTGATGCTCATCTTCGGAATTCCAGTTTCGGCACAGATAGGAGAGCATCGTAATGATTTCGCCATCGGTTTTAATGGGGGCTATATGATGAGTAGCGTAGGATTCACACCCGAGGTACAGCAGAAGCAGCACGGCGGACTGACGGGCGGTTTCTCGATGAGATATACCTGTGAGAAATATTTCAAGACCATCTGTTCTATCTATGCCGAGGTAAACTATGCGCAGGCAGGATGGGAAGAGGATATCCTGGATAAGGAGAATAATCCGGTGATTATAACCGAAACCAAAGAGGCGATGGCTTACAAGCGTACCATCAACTATATTCAGGTGCCAATCTTCGCGCATCTGGCATGGGGTAGGGAGACAAGAGGACTGAATATCTTCGTGAATGCCGGTCCGCAGTTTGGTCTCTATCTGAGTGATTCGCAGAAGACCAACTTCTCGGTAGAGCACATGCCGGCAACCGACAATAACCGTGTAAGTCCGGTAGTGGCTCAGGATACAATGGCAGTCAAGAACAAGCTCGATTATGGTATCGCCCTGGGTCTGGGTGCTGAATACAGTATTCCGAAGGTGGGGCATTTCCTTGCCGAAGCCCGATACTACTATGGTCTGGGAAATATCTACGGTGCTTCTAAGCGTGATTATTTCGGAAAGAGTAACTACGGACAGATTGTTCTGAAACTCTCTTATCTCTTTGATATCACCAGAACGAAGAACGTGAAACGGAAATAGATGATAATTAATAATTGATAATTAATAATGATAACGGGTTTATCATTTATGTTTTGAAAAAAATGAGTACAACAGAAAAAATGCAGATGAAATTGAGCGTCTCTAAGTCAGCTCGCTGGACCGCCCTCCTCATCGTGAGTATCACGATGATGTTTGGTTACTTTTTTACAGATGTGATGTCTCCACTGGAGCCTCTCTTGACAGCAGCCAAGGGAGCAGAGAATGGTCTCGGACTCGGATGGAATTCGGATGAGTACGGCTTCTTCTCTGGAGCTTACGGATACTTCAATGTGTTCCTCCTGCTCCTCTTCTTCGGTGGTCTTATCCTCGATAAGTTTGGCATCCGTTTCACTGGTATCCTTTCTACCGTCCTGATGTTTGGTGGAGCCTTGTTGAAGTGGTATGCTTTAGGTCATGAGTTTGACGGAATGGTTGCAGTACCATTCTTCGGTACTTACAGTACGCAGGTAGTGATAGCTGCTCTTGGCTTTGCCATCTATGGTGTAGGATGCGAGATATGCGGTATCACAGTGAGCAAGGTCATCGTGAAGTGGTTTACGGGCCATGAGTTGGCTCTGGCAATGGGTGTACAGGTAGCTACGGCTCGTTTGGGAACTGCTGCAGCTCTGAGTGCTTCTCTTCCTTTTGCCAAGGCAATGGGTGGAGTATCTGCTTCTGTTGCTTTAGGTGCCGTATTGCTTTGTGCTGGTGTACTGGTATATCTGGTTTATTGTGTGATGGACAAGAAGGAGGATGCTTCTGCAGCAGCTGTAGCTACAGAACCGGAAGAAGGTTTCAAGTTTTCAGACTTGGGTGGTTTGTTCAAGACAACAGGTTTCTGGTATGTGGCATTCCTTTGCCTGATGTTCTATGCCGGTGTATTCCCATTCCTGAAGTTTGCCACCAAACTGATGATTTTCAAGTATGGTGTGGATGCTAATTTGGCAGGTCTGATTCCTGCGATGTTGCCATTCGGTACCATCTTCCTCACACCGCTCTTCGGTAGTATATACGATAAGTATGGCAAGGGTGCTACGCTGATGATTATCGGCAGTTGCCTCCTGACCTTTGTACACGTCATGTTTGCCCTGCCAATCAACTCATGGGTGCTTGCCATCGTGCTGATGCTCATCCTGGGCATTGCATTTGGACTGGTACCATCAGCCATGTGGCCATCTGTGCCAAAGATTATCCCAATGAAACTCTTAGGAACTGCATACGCCCTTATCTTCTATATCCAGAACATCGGACTGGCTCTCATTCCGGTATGGATTGGTAAGGTGAACCAGGCTAACACGGGTGCTGATGGTGTTATCGACTATACCCAGACGATGACTATCTTTGCAGCCTTCGGTGTGATTGCTATTATCATCTCTTTCCTCCTCTTGTTTGAAGATAAGAGAAAGGGATATGGTTTGCAGAAGCCTAATGTGAAATAAGTGAAGAGCGAAGAACAAAGAGCAAATTGAGTGAAGAGTAAAAACGAAGAGTGTAGAATCCGTTTGCTCTTTGTTCTTCTAAATCTTTGAAAGTATAATTTTTAAAAGAAAGGAAATAACCATGAATGCGACACCTGAATCATTGATTAAGGACTATGCTGACCCGATAGAGCAGCAGGAGATTGACAAGTTTGTATGTTCTGAGATGGGCAGACAGATACACCGGTATATCAAGGGTATGTCGGGTACCAAGCAAGCTATGTTGAAATTTGAGGAAAGGCTGGCCAGCCTCTCTGTACCAGAGAAGGAGAAGGCGATAGCCAAGTATATTGATCTGAACAGAAAAGCATTGGATGGTCTTGACTTGAAGATGATTCTGGTCCGTTCGGTAGCCAACTATTGTGACACCTTCCAGTATATGCTGGATTTTGTCAACGATAAGCGCAAGATGGTTTTCTATTACCAGCGCATCAAGGCGAAATACATTCAATATCATGAAGTATTTGAGCAAGATGGCAAGTTTGGTATGAAAGATCATCAAGGCAATATCATGCTCTCGCCAAGTTATGATTTCTTGCGCACCTGCTACATTTATAATGATGACTTGAGCATCATGCCGGTAATAGCTGAGAAGAATGGCAAGATGGGACTGGTAATGCCGGATGGTAACGATACGGTAGTGGCGGATTTCCTTTACGACGAAATTTGCTTGCGTGATGAATATCCTTACTTCGAAGCATCCCGTGAAGGTATCAGTGGCTTTATTGATAAGTTTGGAAACTTTGTTAATAGTTAATAGTTAACAGTTTATAGTTAATAGAGAAAGGGCAATCAGATTGGGATGAACCAACTGATTGCCCCTTTTTACTTCCGTTGCTATGAGCAACTTGGTTTTATCTATTTTTCTCTCGTCTCCAAACCCTAGTGAAGAAAAGCAAAAGAATTCTTCACTCTTCGTTCTTTACTCTTCACTTAACTTATCCCAAGTACTTCATCAAGATTTTGATCTTACCGCTATCACGGAGCTTGATGATACTCTTTTCGCGAATCTGGCGAACACGCTCACGGGTAAGGTTGAACTCGCTACCGATTTCTTCCAAACCCTTCTCGTGGCAGCCTATACCATAGCAGTAGCACAGAATCTTGCGCTCACGGTCTTTCAATACAGAGTTGAGAACGCGGTCAAGCTCGCTCGCCATAGACTCGAAGTCAACACCCTTGTCGGTACGGCTGTCATCACCAGAAGCCATCACGTCGACCATCGCATTGTCATCATCATCGCTACCGAATGGAGCATCGATACTCATGTGGTGATTATCTGCCTTGATAGTCTGGTCGATTTTGCTTTCTTCCATCTTTGTGATTTGAGCGAGCTCAGCAACAGAAGGTTTGCGCTGGTTCTCCTGCTCAAACTTACTGATTTCTGCACTAATCTTACTCAATGCACCTACCTGGTTCAAAGGCAGGCGAACGATACGGCTCTGCTCGGCAATAGCCTGCAGGATGCTCTGACGAATCCACCATACGGCGTATGAGATAAACTTAAAGCCGCGGGTCTCGTCAAACTTTTCAGCAGCCTTTACCAAACCGATGTTACCCTCGTCGATGAGGTCGGTAAGAGAAAGACCTTGGTGCTGATATTGCTTAGCAACAGATACAACGAAACGAAGGTTTGCTTTTACCAATTTCTCCTTGGCACGTTCTCCCTCACGACCGCCTTTGCGAATCTTCTGGGCAAGTTCGATTTCTTCATCGATAGAGACCATAGGCTCTCTACCAATCTCCACCAAGTACTTGTCGAGTGCTTCACTGGAACGGTTGGTTATACTCTTACTAATCTTAAGTTGTCTCATAAATATCCTTTTACCTTTCTATTTAGAATTTTGAAGTATTTTTGTGTATCCTGAAACCTCCTCATGGTTTCGGGGTGCAAAGGTACGAAAAAAAATGCAATTACGTTGTAATATAAACGGATTTTTTTTATCTGATTTGTCTGTTTTTTAGAATTTTAGCCGGTTCCTAGTAGAAAAATGCTATGTGAAGTGCGCTTTTTGGTGCAATAAGTTTGAAATATGGAATAATTTATGTATCTTTGCACAAAAATTGCGAGAAAAGAATAACTAAATAATAAAATAACAACAAAACAAAAAATTATGTTTGAGAATCAACCAAAAGGTCTGTGGGCCTTAGCTTTGGCAAACACAGGCGAGCGCTTCGGCTACTACACGATGCTGGCTGTGTTCTTGCTCTATTTGCAGGCCAACTTCGGTTTTGAAACCGGATTGGCAAGTACGATCTACTCCACCTTCCTCATGATGGTCTATTTCCTGCCCATCATTGGTGGTATCGCTGCCGACAAGTTTGGCTTTGGCCGTATGGTCACCACGGGTATCTTTATCATGTTCCTCGGCTATCTTGTTCTCTCACTTCCTCTTGGCAAGGAAACCGTTGCCGTTGCTGCTATGGGTATTTCACTTATTCTCATCGCTTTGGGAACCGGTCTGTTCAAGGGTAATCTGCAGGTGATGGTAGGCCGTCTCTATGATGAGCCACAGTATGCCAGCAAACGTGATTCCGGTTTCTCACTCTTCTATATGGCTATCAACATCGGTGCTATGTTTGCTCCTACTGCTGCCATCAAGATTATGAAGTGGGCGCAGGAGAGCCTGAGCGTGTCGGTGGAAGATTCATACCACTTCGCCTTTGCCGTGGCTTGCGTATCGCTGATCGTCAGTATCGCTATCTACTACGCCTTCAGCTTTACATACAAGCATGTTCTTGCTTCTGAGACCAAGAGTAAGGATGATAAGACTTCTGCCAAGGAGACAAACGAACTTTCTAAGGCTGAGACCAAGGAGCGTATCATCTGCCTCTGTCTCGTATTCGCTGTGGTTATCTTCTTCTGGATGGCTTTCCATCAGAACGGTAATACATTGACACTCTTTGCCCGCGATTATACACAGAAGACTTCAGAGGGTCTGCAGTCAATGGCGTTCGATGTTACCAACCTCGTAGCCTGCATCTTCGTGGTTTACGGTTGCTTCGGTCTGGCACAGAGCAAGACTGGCAAGGGTAAGGGCATCTCTCTTGGTGTTATTGTTGCTGCCATCGCTTCTTTTCTACAAGTACAGCAACCTTGAAGGTGCCGTAGATGTTGAGGCTCCTATCTTCCAGCAGTTCAACCCATGCTATGTAGTGGCATTGACACCAGTGAGCGTTGCTTTGTTCTCATGGCTTCACAAGATTGGCAAGGAGCCTACATCGCCAGAGAAGATTGGTTTGGGTATGCTCGTTGCTGCTCTCGGTTTTGTATGGATGGCTGTAGGTTCTATGGGTTTGGAGCTTCCTTTGACGCAGGGCGATCCTGCTACAGAGGGTACACGTGTAAGTGCTAACCTCCTCATCTCTACATACCTCATCCTTACATTCGCAGAGCTTCTGCTTTCTCCAATCGGTATTTCGTTTGTATCGAAGGTTGCTCCTCCAAAGTATGCTGGTTTGATGATGGGTCTCTGGTTTGGTGCAACAGCCATCGGTAACCAGTTGGTGATGGTGCCTGGTATCATGTGGGGTCAGAACTTCAACCTCATTGCCATCTGGGGTGTTCTCGCAGGTATCTGTCTGGTTTCAGCTCTCTTCATCTTCTCTATCATCAAGAAGTTGAATCGCGTAAGCTAAATCAAAAATATCATATATATAAAAAAGGCTTGCTTCATTACGGAGCAAGCCTTTTTTATTTGTTATTTCTTCAACCACTTGTCTAACCAGCCGAAGAAAGTGCGCTGCCAGAGCACGCCGTTCTGTGGCTTCAATACCCAGTGGTTCTCATCAGGATAGATGAGGAGCTCGGCTGGGATGCCACGCATGCGGGCTGCATTGAAGGCGCCCATGCCCTGGTTGGCATTGATACGGTAATCCTTTTCGCCGTGGATGCAGAGGATTGGAGTATCCCACTTGTCTACAAACTTATGAGGACTGTTCTCGTAAGTCTTCTTGGCGTTGGCACTCTGGTCCTTGTTCCAGTAAGCATCCTCGTATTCCCAGTTAGAGAACCAAGCCTCCTCTGTATCGGTGTACATGCTCTCCAGGTTGAAAGCACCATCGTGAGAGAGGAATGCCTTGAAACGCTTGTTGTGATGACCGGCGAGATAGTATACTGAGAAACCACCGAAGCTGGCACCTACACAACCCAGACGATCCTTGTCTACGTAAGGAAGATTGTTGGCAGCATCATCAATAGCTGAAAGATAATCGTTCATGCACTGGCCTGTCCAGTCGCCAGAAATCTCTTCGTTCCATGCGCTTCCGAAACCAGGGAGACCGCGGCGGTTTGGCAATACGACAACATAGCCGTTGGCTGCCATAATCTGGATGTTCCAGCGGTAGCTCCAGAACTGGCTTACCGGACTCTGAGGACCACCCTCGCAGAAGAGAAGGGTAGGGTACTTCTTGTTGGCATCGAAATTAGATGGCAACATGATCCATACCAGCATCTGCTTGCCGTCGGTAGTCTTTACCCAACGCTGCTCACACTTACCCAGATTCAACTGGTTCAGAATATGGTCGTTCTCGCGGGTAATCTGCTCTACCTTGGTACTCTTGGCATCCTTGCCTGGAGTTACTATGTAGATATCAGTAGGATGACTCATGCTAGCCTTGGTAGCAAGAAGCTTGTTGCCGTTGTTGGCAAGCGAGATGCTTCCGTAGTCAGCCCACTCGTTGGTAATCTGCTTTACTTCGCCCTTGAAGTTAGCCTGATAGAGGTTCAGGGTTCCGTGCCATACACCGATGAAACTGAGGCTCTTGTTATCCTTGTTCCATACGAAGCCCTCTACGCTAGAGTCGAACTTCTCTGATACATAGTTCTTCTTGCCGGTAGCGAGTTCGTAAACACAGAGGCGGTTGCGGTCGCTCTCGTAGCCATCGCGAGCCATGCTCTGCCAAGCGATGTACTTGCCGTCAGCAGAGAACTGAGGGTTTACGTCGTAACCCGGATTGTTCTTCAGATTCTCAGGAGCGTTGACAGCCTGGTTCTTCATGCTCTTGGTAGCATCAATCTTAGGCTCTACATAGCCAGCCTCCTTGCAGAGGTTCTTAGTCTCGCGCGTACCTATATTATATAGATAGATATCAGAATCGGTAGAGATGGCATACTGAACGCCCTCCTTCTTACGGCAGGTATAGGCGATGGTCTTGGAATCTGGACTCCATGCCAGCTGCTCGATGCCACCGAATGGAGCCATAGGGCACTCGAATGGTTCATCCTTCAGGATGTCTTCGCCGGCATTGATGGTGCCGTCTTCAGCCACATCAGCCACGAAAGGATGGAGAAGGCTCTCTACGTAGTGGTCCCAGTGGCGATAGTTCATATCAGTTACGAGACGGCCGGTAGCCAATGGGAGATCAGAAGGATTCTCCTTGATGGTTCCGTGGTAAGGGAGTTCCTTGATGAGGATTACCTTCTTGCCGTCAGGAGAGAAGCGGAAGCCCTGGATGCCCAACTTGTCGTTGGTGAGCTGCTTTCTGCCTGTACCGTCAGGGTTCATGCTCCAGAGCTGTCCGTCGCGGATGAAGGCAATCTTCTGTCCGCCCTGAATCCAGGCAGCATCTGTTTCGCTCTTTGCATCGGTGGTCAATGCCTTCTGGTTCTTGCCGTTGGCATCCATGATGAAGAGCATCTGATGACCCTTGTTCTCCTTTACACTGTAGTAACCCACCTGGTACACCACCTGCTTGCCGTTAGGCGAAGCTTCGGCATGCCACCGATACGTCCCATTGCCCAGAGAGCCTCAGGAGTCATCAGGTGGTTTTCTACCTTGATGTCATTTTTCTGAATCATAGTCTGTGCATCAGCAGCTGTGCCCATCGTGAGAGCCGCAGCAGCTAAAATCATAGCTTTAATCATGTTTCTAATTTACTTTGTTATAATGTTGCTTTGTTGTTATGTATCCTATTTGTCTTAAATCTGATCCAAAGCCTGCTTGATATCATCGAGGATGTCTTCTACATCTTCGATACCTACGGAGAGGCGAATCAGATCTGGCGCAACACCTGCTTCCTTCAGCTGCTCTTCGCTGAGCTGGCGATGGGTGTGACTGGCTGGATGGAGCACACAGGTGCGGGCATCGGCTACATGGGTTACGATGTTGATCATGTCGAGAGAATCCATAAACTTGATGGCTGTCTCGCGGTCTCCCTTCAATCCGAAGGCGATAACACCACAGGTGCCGTTTGGCATATACTTCTGGGCAAGCGCATGATACTCATCGCCCTCCAGACCGCTATAATGAACCCAAGCCACACGCTCATCGTTCTGCAGGAACTCTGCCACCTTCTGTGCATTTGCACAATGCTGGCGCATACGGAGGTGGAGACTCTGAAGACCGAGGTTGAGGATGAATGAATTCATTGGGGCAGGGATGCTGCCGAGATCGCGCATCAGCTGAGCTACGAGTTTGGTGGTGTAGCCCATCTTGCCGAAAGCCTTCACATAGGTCAGACCATGGTAGCTGTCATCCGGTGTGCAGAGACCAGGGAACTTATCAGCATGAGCCATCCAGTCGAAGTTGCCGCTATCTACTACCACGCCACCTACCTGTGAAGCCGTACCATCCATATACTTGGTAGTACTGTGGGTAACGATGTCGGCACCCCATTCGAATGGGCGGCAGTTGATAGGCGTAGCGAAAGTGTTGTCAACGATGAGAGGCACCCCATTCTTGTGAGCAATACGTGCAAACTTCTCGATGTCGAGTACAGCGCAGCCCGGGTTGCTGATGGTTTCGCCGAAAACAACCTTGGTGTTAGGGCGGAAAGCCTTCTGGATTTCTTCTTCGCTATCGTTCGGATTCACGAAAGTACACTCAATGCCGAGCTTCTTCAGGGTTACACCGAAGAGATTGAAGGTACCACCATAAATCTCATTAGATGTAACGATATGGTCGCCCGCTTCGCAGATGTTGAACACAGCATAGAAGTTGGCAGCCTGACCGCTGCTGGTTAATACGGCTCCCACGCCACCTTCGAGTTCGGCAATCTTCTTAGCCACAACATCGTTGGTAGGGTTCTGGAGACGGGTATAGAAGTAGCCTTCCTTCTTCAGGTCGAAGAGCATAGCCATCTCCTCAGAGTTGTCATACTTGAAAGTAGTGCTTTGATAAATTGGCACTTCAATAGGTTCGCCGTTCTTTGGCTCATAGCCTCCCTGCACGCAGATAGAGGCGGTACGTAATTTTTTTTTCATTTGTTGGTTATGTTTTCTTTTAAACTTCATGTTTTTGCGATATGACATGTTATGCTGCCCATTGCAAGATGCAAAGATACGGCAAATCCTTGAGAATTAAGAATAATTTGCGTAAAACATTGTTCTATAGCCAGTTTTTTTTGTACTTTTGCAGTCAAATTTGCAAAATAACAGCGATATAGTTTTATTTAAAGTAGTATGAAGATAGGTTTCGATAACGAGAAGTATCTGAAGATTCAGTCAGAACACATCAAGGAGAGAATCTCACAGTTTGACGGAAAGCTTTACCTCGAATTGGGCGGTAAACTTTTTGACGATCACCATGCCAGCAGAGTTTTGCCGGGGTTCCAGCCTGACAGCAAACTGCGTATGTTCCAGAAAATCAGCGATAGCATCGAGATTGTTATTGTGATTAGTGCAGCCGATATAGAGAAGAACAAGAAGCGTGCCGACTTGGGCATTACATACGATGAGGACGTGTTGCGCCTTCGTGGTGAGTTCCAAAACCGTGGTTTCATGGTGGGGTCTGTTGTCATCACTCATTATAATGGCCAGCCTGCCGCCATCGCCTTCAAACAGCGTCTGGAGCGCGAAGGCATCAAGACTTACTGCCATTATCTCATCGAGGGCTATCCTCATAACGTGAGTCTGATTGCCTCTGACGAGGGCTTCGGTCAGAACGATTATGTTGAAACAGAGCGTCCGCTGGTTATTGTTACTGCGCCGGGGCCTGGCAGCGGTAAGATGGCGGTTTGCCTGAGTCAGCTTTATAATGAGAACAAGCGTGGTGTGCGTGCCGGTTATGCCAAGTTTGAGACATTCCCTGTGTGGAATCTCCCATTGAAGCATCCTGTGAACATCGCATACGAGGCTGCTACTGCCGATCTGAACGATGTGAATATGATTGACCCGTTCCATCTGGAGGCTTATAACAAGATAGCCATCAACTATAACCGTGATGTAGAGATTTATCCTGTGCTCAATGCGCTGTTCGAGGGTATCTATGGTAGCAATCCATACAAGTCGCCTACAGATATGGGTGTGAACATGGTAGGTTTCTGTATCTCTGATGATGAGGCTTGCTGCGAGGCATCCAAGAATGAGATTGTCCGCCGTTACTATGCGGCTACCAACAAGATGGCGGCTGGTGCTTGCAATGATGATGAGATCAATAAGATTCAGATGCTCTTCAATCAGGCTAAGATTACTACTGATTACCGCAAGGTGACGGTAGCTGCCAAGAATCATAAGAAGGAGACGGGTCATACCTCTTCTGCCATTGAGTTGGAGGATGGTACCATTATCTGCGGTCATAGCAGCGAGTTGCTGGGCTGTAGTGCCGCCTTGCTCCTGAATGTTACCAAGCAGTTGGCAGGCATCGACCATGAATTGAAGCTGATTCCTCAGTCGATGATTGAGCCTATCCAGCATACGAAGGTGAATTATCTCGGTGGTCACAATCCTCGTCTTCATACGGATGAGGTTTTGGTAGCTCTTTCTGTTCTTTCAGAGAATGATGAGAACTGCAGGAAGGCATTGGAGCAGTTGCCTAAGCTTCGTGGCTGTCAGGCTCATTGCACCGTGATGCTGAGTGATGTGGACCAGAAAATCTTCAAGAAGCTCGGTGTGGATATCACCTGCGAGCCGGTATTGAAGAAGTAAATTAGCTTAAAATAAAATACCCCCGAAAAGGTATAATTAATAATATCATTTAACAAATTATACCTTTTCGGGGGTAATATTATGCGTTTGTGGCTGGAGTAACTCCTGTCACATTAGCTAGCGTGTCACGGATAAAACCATTGATGGTTGTTCCTGCTTGCATTGCCATCATCGCAATACGACTATGGATTTCAGGAGTTATGCGGATATTTAAGTTGCCACTATAAGGTACACGAGGTGCCTTACCATTGGCTTTACATAAGGCAAGATAGTCATCTATTGCGCCTTCAAAATCCTTGCGTAATTCATTAACGTCTTGACCTTCGTAGGTAATCATATCCTTGCTCATTCCGAGAACCTTACCATATAGGCAATTGTCCTCCTCGCTATAATCTACGCTACCCGTATAACCTTTGTATTTTAATAATCCCATATTATGTTCCTCCTATTTGTTAATATATCCATTAGCTTTTAGAAATGTGAATACTTGTTTCATAACATATCCTTTGATAATATTTGAAGGATGAGGCTTATGCATGATGTAGCTATTGCCATCTTTGCCATTGACAAATATGACTCTTGAACCAGAAGTTGATCCTTTGTTTTCCTGATGGAACCCATAGCAGGAAAATACACTAACTATTTCGTCGAAAGTGAAATCTTTCGGCAGGCTATAGAAGCGTTTCAAAAGTTTATCTTTCTTGTTCATTTTCCACATTCTTTATGTATCCGACTGCAAATGTAACTAAAAATAGTTACACTGCCAAGTATTTGGGGCTTTTTAACAATCTTTTCCTGGCTTTAAGTATGTAATCCTATAAAAAAAGCGTAATGAACACCTTTTTCAGGTAATCCATTACGCTTTCATTTTTATCTGTTAATCTTTATTTTCCGAGATTGTTCTTTCTCGTTCAGTTCTGCCTGCTTGCGCATCATCTCTTCCTGCTGCTTGCGCTGCATCTCCTGGAGAGCCTGCATTCTTGCCATCAGGCCGCTTGCCTTCTTAGGGTTGTTCTTGTTTTCCTGATAGCGCTTCTCAAGGATGGCGAGGAAGTTTCTCGTCGTCGGTTGTCTTGCGCAGGGTCCACATGATTGCGGCACTGAAGAACAATGAGATGAAGTAGTAGAAGTTGAGACCTGACGAGTAGTCGTTGAACATGAAGAAGAACATCAGTGGCATGAGATACATCATCCACTGCATCATCTTCATCTGCTCGGCTTGCTGACCTACCATCTGGTCGCGCTGCTGACGCATGGTCATCCATGAGTACAACAGGTTGGCTACACAGAACAGGATACAGGTCAAACTCAAGTGGTCGCCAATCAGCCAGATGTTGGTGTTCCATTCGATGATTGGGTCGAAGGTACTCAAGTCGTTCATCCACAGGAATTTCTCACCACGAAGCTGGATGGCATTAGGTACGAAGTTGAACATCGCAACCCAAACCGGCATCTGAATCAGCATAGGCAAGCAACCGGATAATGGGCTTACACCATACTTGGCATATTCCGCCATCATCGCCTGCTGCTTCTGCATCTGGTCCTCAGGCTTGTTATACTGAGCTGTAGCAGCTTCGAGTTTTGGTTTCAGCACGCGCATCTTGGCAGAACTCATGTAGCTCTTCTTCACCATAGGGTAGGTGATGAGCTTGAGGAGCAAGGTGATGAGAATCAATACGATACCCATTGGGAACACGTTGCTCAACCAGTCGAATACGTAGAGTGTGAAGAAACGGTTGATCCAGCGGATGATAGGCCATCCCAGGTATACGAGCTTCTGGAATTCCAAGTCCTTGCCGAAGGTGCTTTCCTTCTCGGTATTCTTCAGAATCTGGAAGTCGTTAGGACCGAAGTAGAACTCAAACTCAGATGCCTTCTTACCGGTTGGGTCGAAAGCTGTCTTCATCTTAGCCTGGAACTGCTTCAGATAGCCCGAACCCTTCTCCTGAGGGATAGATGTCATGAAAGCATCCTTCTCGAAGTTATCCTTTGCTACGATGATGGCAGAGAAGAACTGGTTCTTGAAAGATACCCAGTCGATGCTTTCTTCTATTTTCTCGTCAATCTTCTCGCTACCTTCGTTGAGGTGGTCGGTACCGCCTTCTACATTATGGTAGGTGAGGGTAGTGTAGCGGTTTTCGAACATGAAACCACGTTCCTGCTGGCGTGCCTTGTCGCTCCAGTCAACATCCATCTTATTATAATTAGGTGAGAACAGACCAGCCATACCATTTGCCTGAAGGCTCATGTGCAGCATGTAGTCATCGCCCAATGTATAAGTCAGGGTGAGCGTCTTGCCTTCATCAGCCACAGCGGTCATGGTTACAGACTTGTCGGTCACGTTGGATGGAGTGAAGTAAAGATCGCTGGTGATGATGTTGGCCTCCTTAGCCTCGAGCATGAACTTGAGGCTCTGGTCGTTACCGTCGAAGAGGGTTACGTCCTTGGCATCAGCCGAACCGTCTTTCACCTGCAGGTTGTGTCCCACATAGCCCTTGATGACAGCCTTCTCTACAGTAGCACCCTTGGTGTTGAGTGTTAATTCTACCTTCTCGTTTTTCAATACAATCTTCTTAGCCTGGCCTTTGAGTGCCGAATAGAAGAGGGCGGTTGAGTCAGCCTCAACCTTTGCTTTGGCATTAGTCTGGCGCTTAGCAGCGGCAGCCTTGCTGGCCTTTTCCATCTCGGCATGTTTAGCCTTGGCGATGGAGTCCTGAACAAATGCCGCTCTCTGTTCTTCGGCAGATGGCTGGTTATACCAGCTAAAGCCAATCAGTACTACGGCAATCAGGAGGAAACCGATAATGTTGTTCTTGTTCATTTTTTAAATTTGAAATTAAAGGAGTAAAGGGGATCACTCCTTTAACTCCTAATATTTACTTTTTGTTTTCTATTGCTGTCTTTACGAAATCCATGAAAAGTGGATGTGGTTTCAGCACCGTACTCTGGTACTCAGGATGATACTGTGTACCTACGTACCACTTCAAGCCTGGGATTTCTACGATTTCTACCAGGTCGCTCTCAGGGTTTCTGCCTACGCACATCATGCCGTTCTTCTCGAATTCCTGCTGGAACTCGTTGTTGAACTCATAGCGGTGGCGATGGCGTTCCTGAATATGCTCCTTCTTGTAGATATTGAACACGCGTGAACCCTGTTTCAGCACACACTCGTAAGCGCCGAGACGCATGGTTCCACCCATGTTTGATATGTTCTTCTGCTCCTCCATGATGTCGATAACATTGTGTGGAGTCTTCTCGTCCATCTCGCGTGAGTTGGCATCCTTGTAGCCCAATACGTTGCGGGCAAACTCGATGACCATCATCTGCATACCCAGGCAGATGCCGAAGGTAGGGATGTCATGGGTGCGGGTATAGTGGGCGGCGATAATCTTGCCCTCAATGCCTCGCTGGCCGAAGCCTGGGCAGATGACGATTCCGTCCTGTCCCTTCAGCTGTTCTGCCACGTTCTCTTCTGTGAGATATTCTGAGTTGATGAAGGTAATCTTCACCTTGTGGTCGTTGTAGGTGCCGGCATGCGAGAGACTCTCGCGGATACTCTTGTATGCATCCTGCAGGTCGTACTTGCCTACGAGACCGATGTTTACCACCTCTGTAGCCTTGTTTCTGCGGTCGAGGAATGTCTTCCAAGGACCCAGCGCAGGTGTTTCGCCGATAGGCTCGCCCATCTTGCGGAGGATGGCGGTGTCGAGGCCCTGGTTCTGCATGTTTACAGGCACCTCGTAGATGCTAGGAAGGTCTTCGCTCTGAATCACGCAGTCCAGGTCTACGTTACAGAAACTTGCTACCTTCTTCATGATTCCCTCTTCGAGATGCTTTTCGGTGCGGAGAATCAGGATATCTGGCTGAATACCTACGCTCTGCAGTTCCTTCACGGAGTGCTGGGTAGGCTTTGTCTTCAACTCGCCTGCTGCCTTCAGATAAGGCACATAGGTAAGGTGAACGTTGATGGCGTTCTTGCCCAGCTCCCATTTCAGCTGTCGGATAGCCTCCATGTAAGGGGCGCTCTCTATGTCGCCGATGGTTCCGCCAATCTCGGTAATCACGAAGTCATAGTGATACTTCTTGCCGAGCAGCTTCACGTTGCGCTTAATCTCGTCGGTGATGTGAGGCACCACCTGGATGGTTTTGCCGAGATAATCGCCACGACGCTCCTTGTCGATGACTGCCTTGTAGATACGACCAGTGGTGAGAGAATTCGCTTTCGTAGTTTGAATGCCGGTGAATCGCTCGTAGTGTCCGAGGTCGAGGTCGGTCTCCATACCATCTACCGTTACGTAGCACTCACCATGCTCATACGGGTTCAGTGTACCCGGGTCGATGTTGATGTATGGGTCAAACTTTTGGATAGTAATGTTGTAACCTCTTGCTTGAAGAAGTTTACCGATGGATGAAGATATGATTCCTTTACCCAAAGAAGAAACCACACCACCAGTTACGAAGATGTACTTTGTTTCAGCCACGATATTTATAATTTAAATTAGAATAATTTGGGTGCAAAGTTACGACATTTTTGTGAAATGAGCAAAAATATTTCTAATAAAGGGCATAGATTTATGAATTATTTATTACCTTTGTGCCCAAATTTATAAAATTAAGGTATGAAAATAAAATTTGGATTACTCGTTCTTGCGTTCCTTTCGGCTCTGTCGCCTGTTTCTGCCCAGCGCAAATTGAAGAAGGTGGAGCCCGGAGAGGCATCGAAGAACAGGTTGGCTGAAATCTATGCTGACTCGCTCTTGATGTGCCGTCAGCGCATCGATTCCATGAAGATGGATTCTGGGGATAGCAGATATGCCCAGCTCTTTACGCCGCTCACCTTCTATCATGGGCCGGCAGCCCGCATGTTGCGACTCAAGCCTCAGGATGGGGTAAAGGATTCGCTCGGAACGATGCTCGACCAGACGCTGATGGAGGTATATCTCAAGCGTCCTGACCTGGTGCGCAATACTGAGTCTCATCTCAAGGAGGTGGGGGCACCGCTGGCTGCGCAGAGCAAACCGAAGAAGAATCATCCTGATATCGTAGAGCAGGTGGCTCCGAAGGCGATTGAGGTGGATGCGGCGCCGATGGATATCGTCATCACTCGTCCTAACTTCTGGACCATAGGTGGCGATTATTATCTGCAGTTCCTGCAAAACTATGTTTCTGACAACTGGTATAAGGGTGGTGAGAGCAATTATTCGGTGCTCGGAAGAGTGACGATGTTTGCCAATTACAATAACAAGCAGAAGGTAAAATGGGATAATAAGGTGGAGATGCGCCTGGGGTATCAGACTTCGAAGGGTGATACGGTTCATACGCTGAAAACGAGCGATGATATGATACGATACACCGGAAAACTCGGTCTGCAGGCTTCCAGGAAGTGGTATTATACCATCCAGCTGATTGGTCAGACTCAGTTTACGCATGGTTACAAGAGTAATGACAAGACTGTTTATTCCGATTTCTTCTCGCCATTCAATCTGAACCTCTCTGTCGGTATGGATTATAATGTAGACTGGTTCAATCACCGCCTGAAGGGTAGTGCCCATCTGGCTCCTCTGGCTTTCAACTGGAAGTATGTGGGCAGAGCGTCGCTGGCTACGCGGTATGGACTGGATGAGGGGAAGCATGGCATGACCGATTATGGTTCTGAGTGTACCTTCGACCTGTCGTGGCAGATAGCGGATAATATCAAGTGGAAGACCCGTCTCTGGGGATACACCACTTACAAGCGTGCTGAAATAGAGTGGGAAAACACCATTACCTTTCAGTTTAACCGCTATATTTCTACCAACATCTTCCTCTATCCGCGTTTCGACGATGGTGTGAAGCGCAAGGATGATGATAGCTATTGGCAGTTTAAGGAATTCATGTCAGTAGGATTCTCTTATTCGTTCTAAGATAAGTAGTTGACAGTAAACACAATAAAGGCTCGTTCCTGTTGAGGAGCGAGCCTTTGTTGTATCTGTTAGAATCGGAAGCAAACCTCGGCATCTGCCATGGAATAATTGTGCTTCGCGAGTGTCTTGTCGTTGATGAGCGCATACTCGGTAAGGATAGAGATTCGCTTGCCGATGTGGAAGTTCAAACCTGCTTCATACTGGGTTCTCTGCATGTTGCTCTTGCCGTTAGGCTGATACATGTCGTAACGTGCCTTCACGTCGATACGGCTGTTCTTTGGCAGCTGAGCCAATGGGGCGATAACCAATCCATATACACCCTGTGCCTTGTTGCCGATTTTTGCATTCAGATTGCAGTCCTTGGCGTTGGCATCGTTGAAGTTGGTGATGCTCTTGGCAAAAGCCTTGCCGGTAGAGTGGATGTACTCAGAACGTACGGTCCAGCCATCCTGCTTGTATTCGAATGAGAAGGCATAGCGGTTTTGGCTGAGCTTGCGAACGCCAGAGCGTTTCTGAATGTCGGCAGTATAGGAGGCATCATGCTCGTCGGTCCAGGTTCCCTTTCTTGCATAAGAACCGGTCCATCCGAAGGCACCGATGCGCATGCCGCTTACAGGCATTACCCATACACCACCAATCACATTCTTCTGCTGGTCAACGTCCTTGGTATTGGTTCCCTGTCCGTTGAATACACCAATCTGATAGTGCAGCAGGTTTCTGCCGTTGGCATTCTTGAGGAAATCGCCCTGGAACTGAAGACCGATGTCACGGCCGTTGGATGCATGTTCTCCGGCACGGTCGCTGAAACCAGCCAGCTTGCTCACGTTCTGTGAATATCCCATGAAGCCCTGGTCGATAGGGTGCATCGGATTCTCAAAGGTGAACGGGTTCTTGAACTGACCGATCTTCACCTTGAAGTATTCATATTTCTGCCATTCAGCAAACAGATCCACCATTCTCGGACTGGAACCTAGGGTAGAGGTGTTGCCGTTGAACTGAATCTGAGTTTTCCAGTAGAAGTCGCCTGCTATGCGACCTTCGAGAGAGATACGCGCCATACGGATGTTGAATGAGTTGGATTCAGCATCTTTCTGTCCGCTGTACTGATACTGGGTCATTCCATACCCCGACAATTTCACGTTGCTCAACCATGATGGTATTTCGATGGTCTGCTTCTGCTGGGCGCTGGCTGAGACCGAAGCTGCAGCCATGAGCGCCATGATGATGGTTTTCTTCATCTTGTTTCTATTTTGATTTCTAGGTTTATCTCTTTTCGAGCAATACCACGTTCTCTACGTGAGGGGTATGAGGGAACATGTCCACCGGCTGTACGGCAGCTACCTTATACTCCGCATCCATCAGCTGCAGGTCGCGAGCCTGGGTAGCCGGGTTGCAGCTTACGTATACGATGCGCTTTGGTGCTGCATTCAGGATGACGTTTATTACGTCTGGGTGCATTCCGGCACGTGGTGGGTCGGTGATGATGACGTCAGGTCGACCGTGCTGTGCGATGAAATCGTTGGTCAGGATATCCTTCATGTCGCCTGCATAGAAGAGGGTGTTCTCGATGTTGTTCACCTGAGAATTCACCTTGGCATCCTCTATGGCCTCTGGCACATACTCGATACCGATTACCTTTTTTGCCTTGTGAGCCACGAAGTTGGCGATGGTTCCGGTGCCGGTATAGAGGTCGTAAACCAGCTCATCTCCGGTAAGGTTGGCAAACTCGCGGGCCACGCAGTAGAGGTGGTAAGCCTGCTCGGTATTGGTCTGGTAGAAACTCTTCGGACCCACCTTGAAGTTCAGGTCTTCCATCAGTTCGTAGATATGGTCTTTTCCCTTGAAGAGGCTGAGTTCCAGGTCGTTGATGGTGTCGTTTCCCTTCTGGTTGTCTACATACATGAGCGATGTAATCTGAGGGAACTTGTCAGCCACCTGCTGCATCAGCTCCAATGCTCTCTGCTCATCGCCCTCCTCATCGTAGTGGAACTGGAAGACGAGCATCCACTCTCCGGTGTTCGAATTGCGGATCATCATGTTGCGGAGCAAACCGTGTTGCTCACGCAGGTCGTAGAAGGTATAGTCGTGAGAATCAGCGTATTCGAATACGAAGTTGCGGATCTCGTTGCAGAGGTCATCCATCAGCCAGCACTTCTTGATAGGATAAATCTTGTCGAAGGCTCCGGTGATATGGAAACCGATGGCATTCTGGGCGTGGCGTTCCTTGAGCGATGTTATGGTATCATCCTCTTTCTGAGGGAGCTGAGCCAGTTCCTCGGCGGTGAACCATCGTTTGTTGCTGCATCCGAACTCTATCTTGTTGCGGTACTCCTGAGTCTTCACGCTGCCCATGATAGGGCGGAACTCAGGTAGTTCAATCTTTCCGATGCGGGTGAGCTGGTCTTCCACCTGCTTCTGCTTAGCCTTGATTTGCTCTTCGTAAGGCAGGTTCTGCCATTTGCATCCGCCGCAGATGCCGAAGTGCTCGCACATAGGCTCCTGTCGCACCTCGCTCTTCTTGATGAAGCGAACCACCTTGGCTTCGCAATACTTATGTTTCTTCTTTACTACCTGCAAGTCGACAACATCTCCTGGCACACAGAAAGGTACGAAGATGACCTGCTCATCTACGCGTGTGATGCACTTACCCTCGGCTGCTACTGCCTCGATGGTGATGTTCTCTAACAGAGGTAATGGTTTACGTTTTCTTGCCATAATAATGTTTTGTATTTTTTTATGGGTGCAAAGATACTGCAATTTTATGAGAAATGCAAGAGTTGTCCCAAATTATTTGCGAGTAAAGTTAAAAAGGCGGTTAAAGGTAAAAAAGTAAAAAGATTGTGAGGAGATAACAAAAGTAACAGGTAATATTCGGTGGTTGTAAAGAGATGAAATGTGAATGTGAATGTGAATTTGAAATGTAAGTGAAGAAAACGGACTGTCATGTGTATCCTTTTGTCAAGGCTGTTTATTGATGATTTTTGATAGTATATATTTTAATTGTACGTACGCGCATACTTTATTATATATGAATTAAATGATATTAATGTCATTACATGCATTCTCTTTTTTCTTTGCTTACATTTCAAATTCACATTCACATTCACATTTTTATATCAAAGGTCACCTGTTACTTTTGTTATCGCCTCACAATCCTTTTACCTTTAAAATCCTTTTTTACCTTTAAATTGCGTCCCGACGCAGCCGTTGCTACATCGCGACGTGTCTGGCACTGCGTCGGGACGTAGCCATCGCTACGTCGTGACGCAGTTTCGGGCGCATCGGCAGGGAGGTAAAAAACATCAGAATGCAGGCTGCAATCCCGAGAGACTCACTTTCAGATTCGTCAAATATCTTTCTATCGTATACGGGATTGTTAATTTTCTGCCCGTGTGTGCGTCAACAGTATAAAATGTAATCTCGGGATAGCAAAAAAGCGTATAAAAGTTTGGTAGTATCAAATAAAAATCGTATCTTTGCATTACAAATAATAATTAGCAACGTAAAACGAAATAAAACATATACCTATAACAATTATGAACGAAAAAAGAGTTTATACATTCGGAAACGGAAAAGCAGAAGGCAATGCCCAAATGCGAGAAGTACTTGGTGGTAAAGGCGCGAACCTTGCCGAAATGAACCTGATTGGTGTACCTGTTCCTCCAGGTTTCACCATTACAACAGACACTTGTAATGAATATTATGAAGTGGGTGAGGAAAAAATCAAAGAACTTCTTCAGGACGAAGTGATGGCTGCTGTGGCTCATACTGAGGCATTGATGAACAGCAAATTCGGTTCTGTAGAGAATCCACTCCTCGTATCAGTACGCTCAGGTGCACGCGCATCTATGCCTGGTATGATGGATACCATCCTCAACCTCGGTTTGAATGACGAGGTAGCTGAGGGATTGGTCAAGAAGACCGGTAACCCTCATTTCGTATACGATTCATATCGCCGTTTCGTACAGATGTACGGTGACGTCGTTATGGGATTGAAGCCTGTAAACAAGGAAGATATCGACCCATTTGAGGCTATCATCGAAAAGGTGAAGGAAGAGCAGGGCGTTACGCTTGACAAGGATCTCTCTGTAGAATCGCTCAAGAAGCTCGTTGAACTCTTCAAGGCTGCTATCAAGGAGCAGACCGGTCAGGATTTCCCTACCAACCCAATCGATCAGCTCTGGGGCGCTATCTGCGCTGTGTTCCGTTCTTGGATGAACGAGCGTGCTATCCTCTACCGCAAGATGGAAGGTATTCCTGATGAGTGGGGTACTGCCGTATCTGTCATGGCGATGGTATTCGGTAACATGGGCGATACATCTGCTACAGGTGTTTGCTTCTCACGTGACGCTGGTAATGGTGAGAATCTCTTCAATGGTGAGTATCTTATCAACGCACAGGGTGAGGACGTGGTAGCCGGTATCCGTACTCCGCAGCAGATTACGAAGATCGGTTCTCAGCGCTGGGCTGAGCGTGCAGGTATCTCTGAAGAGGAGCGTGCTGCCAAGTATCCTTCTATGGAAGAGGCTATGCCTGAACTCTATAAGGAACTCGACGCGCTGCAGGATAAGCTGGAGCACCACTATCACGATATGCAGGATATGGAGTTCACCGTACAGGAAGGCAAACTCTGGTTCCTCCAGACTCGTAATGGTAAGCGTACAGGTACAGCTATGGTGAAGATTGCTATGGACCTCCTCCACGAGGGTATGATTGACGAGAAGACTGCTATCCTCCGCTGTGAGCCTCAGAAGCTCGATGAGCTTTTGCATCCAGTCTTCGATAAGCTGGCTCTCTCTAAGGCTAAGGTCATCACACAGGGCCTCCCTGCATCTCCAGGTGCTGCCTGCGGTCAGATTGTATTCCACGCTGACGATGCTCAGGAGTGGCATGAGGACGGCAAGAAGGTGATCATGGTTCGTATCGAAACATCTCCAGAAGACCTCGCTGGTATGTCAGCTGCTGAGGGTATCCTTACCGCTCGTGGTGGTATGACTTCTCACGCTGCCGTTGTAGCCCGTGGTATGGGTAAGTGCTGTGTATCAGGCGCCGGCTCTATCAACGTAGATTACAAGACTAAGACTGTAGAGATTGAAGGCGTTGTTTACAAGGAGGGTGATTACATCTCTCTGAACGGTACTACAGGTCAGGTTTACGCAGGACAGATTGAGACAAAGGCTGCAGAACTTTCAGGCGACTTTAAGGAGCTGATGGATCTCTGCGACAAGTATACAAAGATGGAAATCCGTACCAATGCGGATACTCCACACGATGCTGAGGTAGCCCGTGCATTCGGCGCCAAGGGTATCGGTCTGACACGTACTGAGCACATGTTCTTCGATGATCAGAAGATTGTAGCTATGCGTGAGATGATTCTGGCAGACTCTGTAGAGGGTCGTGAGAAGGCACTTGCCAAGCTCCTCCCATATCAGAAGGCTGACTTCTATGGAATCCTCAAGGCAATGGATGGCTGCCACGTGAACATCCGCTTGCTCGACCCACCTCTCCACGAGTTCGTACCTCACGATTTGGCTGGTCAGGAGACCATGGCTAAGGAGATGGGCGTAAGCGTAGAGGAAATCAAGAAGCGTGTAAACTCTCTGGCAGAGAACAACCCTATGCTCGGTCATCGCGGTTGCCGTCTCGGTATCACATTCCCAGAGATTACAGCCATGCAGACCCGTGCCATCCTCGGTGCAGCTTGCGAGTTGAAGAAGGAGGGTTACAACCCATGTCCTGAAATCATGGTTCCGCTCATCGGTACCGTTCAGGAGCTCAAGCAGCAGAAGGCTATCATTCTCGCTACTTCTAAGGAGGTATTCGCTGAGTACGGCGTAGAGGTAGAATTTGAGATTGGTACCATGATTGAGATTCCTCGTGCTGCCCTTACAGCAGGTCAGATTGCAGAGGAGGCTCAGTACTTCTCATTCGGTACTAACGACTTGACACAGATGACCTTCGGTTACTCTCGTGACGATATCGCTTCCTTCCTCCCCGCATACATGGAGAAGAAGATCTTGAAGGTTGACCCATTCCAGGTTCTCGACCAGGAGGGTGTTGGTCAGCTCATCAAGATGGCTGTTGAGAATGGTCGTGCTACCCGTCCTAACCTCCGCACAGGTATCTGTGGTGAGCACGGTGGTGAGCCTTCATCAGTTAAGTTCTGCGCTAAGGTCGGTATGAACTACGCATCTTGCTCACCATTCCGCGTGCCTATCGCCAGACTTGCGGCGGCGCAGGCTGCTGTAGAGGAGTAAATCTCTTCTGAAAGAAGATTGTACGATTAATGATTAGATAATTAGAGGAAAGTGTTTCGTAATGAAGCGCTTTCCTCTTTTTCGTCTTTTTTAGGTTAAATTTCGAAAGAAAATGAGCAAATCATTTGCAAGTTACATTTATTTTCCGTAATTTTGTCGGAAAATAGAGAAATATGACTGCAAGAGAAGATAGAGAAAAGGAAAAATTTACCAAGGAAACTGTAGTAAAGTATTTCTTTGATATGAGTAAATCCACCTATACTATTATGGTTTTAGGTGGGTTGGCTGCATTATTTGGTATAGTTGAGACTAATGAAAGCGGTACCATAAGTGCCATTTTGTTGGGCGTAGTGTTGGCTGCAGTCTTATCAATTATTGGTTATGTAATTTCTAAACGTTAAGAGTATGAATACATTGGCTTTAACTTTTGCAATATGCTTGGTTCCTGCAACAGCATTTTTGATATGGCTCTTTACTCCTTGGGGAAAGAAGTGGTCGAAGGAATTGTAGTGATGAAGAAGATAAAATATATATTATGTGCTTGCCTGATGATGGCAAGTATGGGCATGGAAGCCAAGTCGATGAAGGACTTGCTGGTTTCGATGCCCGATTCTGTTGTGCCTTATCTCAACCACAACCTGCGGCTGGAATTTGCTGAGCTGCAGGAGATGGGAGTGAAGGCGGAAGTGAAGAATCTGTTAGGCGAAACGAGTGTGATGGATACGCTGACTGCTGATTTCGTTCAGTTGAGAACGAGTAAGAGCGCTATTTTGCAGATGAAGAAACTGCCATCGGCTAACGGCGATTCGCTGCTTTGCGTGGTGAAGACTTTTGCCGGAGTAGAGAAGGAGAGTGAACTCTATCTCTTTAATCAGAATTGGCAAGAGCAGGATGCCAGCAGGATTTTCGATGGGAAATCTTTGCAGCAACTGGCTTCCGGTCTTGTTGCCAAACCCGATACGATGAGCGAGGCTAAGTTTGAGGAACTCAAGGGGAAAATTGAACTCAAAATCGTGAGTGCTCTGCTCCTGCAACATGAAAACAGCCTCGTAGTGCGCTTGGCTTTACCTTTCGTGTCTGCTGACGATAAGAAGGCTGTAAATGCAATAAAAGTGCAAAGAAAATTTAATTGGAACGGTAAAACTTTTAAGGAGAGTTAAATTCTCGAAGTTTTTTGCTATAAACTATTGTAGGTTACAAGATTATTTGTATCTTTGCATCGTGTTTTTCATGGTATTAGATTATTAAGGTTAATAAAAGATTGGTTGTCGTGAGACAATCAATTTTTTTTTGTCCCTATCTGAAGGCATCAGCCCCTTGTCTTACCCATCGGCTGGAGGCCGTTGGTTCAGACCGCAGGGCGATGTTTAGAAGATAACCATTCCGATGATACCGCAGATGAAAAGCAGCAGGATAGGGTTGGTCTTTCTGAATTTTGTGAAGTAGAAAGCAGCCAGAAACAGCACGATGCTTGCTCCGAAGACAAACGGATTGTCGGTTGGTGATCCGAAGTTCTCTTTATTCATCATGAGAACGGCGGCAGCAGCTATCAGTCCGATGATGGCAGGGCGGAGTCCCGCAAAGATATCCTTTACGATTTTAGAATCCTTGTGCGTAATCAGATAGCGGCTGATGAGAATTATGATGATGAAAGGCAGCCACATGATGGAGAGCGAAGCCAATACCGAACTCAGACAGGCTGCCCAAGTAGGATAGCCGTCGTGAAGGCAGGCGGTATAACCTACGTAGGTGGCACAGTTGATTCCGATAGGTCCCGGTGTAGACTGGCTGATAGCCACAATATCCGTAAACTCAGCATTGGTAAGCCAATGGTTCTTCACTACCGTCTCGTTATGGATGAGCGAAAGCATCGCATATCCGCCACCAAAATTAAATGTACCAATCTTGGTAAATATCAGAAATAACTTTAGAAATAGCATAATCTCTATATTTTTTTACCTTTTTACTTTTTTACCTTTCCATAAAGCCAGCCCAGCACACCGGCTGCGATGATGATGTAGATAGGGGAGATACCGAAAGCTGCAATCAGCAGACAGCAGACAACGGGAATCCAGATGTTGTAGCGGTTGATGTTTGCCGTCTTTGCCATCTTGAAGCAAGGCGCAGCAATGAGCGCTACCACGGCAGGGCGCACACCCATGAAGAACTTACCCACCCAATAATTGTCCTTGAAATGCTGGAAGAACATGGCGATGATGAGGATGGCGATGATAGAAGGCAGGGCGATGCCTATGGCACCCACAATGCCTCCCCAGACTCCCTTCAGCTTATAGCCGATATGACTCGCCATGTCGATGGCGAAGATGCCCGGAGTGGTCTGAGCCACTACCATGATATCCATGAACTCCTGTTTGTTCATCCACTGGTTCTTGTCTACAAATTCCTGTTCCATGATCGGTATCATGGCGTAGCCTCCACCTAGCGTGAATGCCCCGATTTTATTGCACGTGAGGAAAAATTTTACTAACATATCAGTTGCTTCTATATTATTTTTCTCTTATATCTGTTGAAATCGGCTGCAAAAATACACATAATTTGTTAAATATGCTAGCTTTCATGCGGATAATCTTCAAAATCGTGTGCTTTTTACCCGAAAATTTGTATCTTTGCAGCTAATATTTTATAATAAAAAGACATTAAACTATGAATCTGAAAGTACGCCTAGCAGTGATGAACTTCCTGGAGTTTGCAGTTTGGGGAGCTTATCTTACGTCTATGGGCAACTATCTCGGCAAGGCTGGGATGGGTGCCGAGATTTCCTGGTTCTATACCATACAGGGAATCGTATCTATTTTTATGCCTACATTGATGGGCATTGTGGCAGATAAGTATATCCAGCCGCAACGTCTTTTGGGCTATTGTCACCTTTTGGCAGGTGCAGCCATGATAGGTCTGTTCGGTATGGGACAGGCTAGTCAGACTCCTAATGAGGCAATGTTTATTGCCGTTTACACCTTCAGCGTGGCTTTCTATATGCCTACATTGGCATTGTCAAATACTTCGGCATTCAGTATATTGAAGAGTAACGGGCTCGACACCGTGAAGGCTTTTCCGCCAATCCGTGTGTTCGGAACCGTGGGCTTCATCCTCACGATGTGGATTGTGAACTGTGCTACCTGGGACAACGGTTCATTCTCGTTCCTGTTGAGCGAGAACGCCCATAAGTTCCAGTATACCCATTATCAGTTCCTGGTATCGGGTGTGCTCAGCATTCTTCTCTTCCTCTATTGCTTCTCATTGCCAGCCTGTCCTATCGTGAAGAAAAAGACAAAGAGCTGGGTAGAGACATGGGGTTTCGATTCCTTCAAACTCTTCAAGAGCCGTGAGATGGCGATGTTCTTCATCTTCTCTTGCATGCTCGGTATGAGTCTGCAGGTAACCAATGGTTATGCCACTCCGTTCATTACCAGTTTCAAGGGTGATCCTGCGATGCTCGATACTTTTGCAGCTAACAATGCTACGCTCCTGGTATCCATCTCTCAGGTGGCCGAGGCGCTCTGCATCCTTCTCATTCCGTTCTTCCTGAAGCGTTATGGCATCAAGGTTGTGATGCTCATCGCCATGTTGGCATGGGTTTTGCGATTCGGCTTCTTCGGATTGGGCAATCCTGCATTTCCGGGTGTTACCTTCTTTATCCTCTCATGCATCGTTTACGGTGTAGCCTTCGACTTCTTCAATGTGTCGGGCGGTCTGTTTGTAGACCAGAAATGTGATGTGAAGGTAAGAGCATCGGCTCAGGGACTGTTCATGCTGATGACCAACGGTCTGGGAGCATCTATCGGAACCATTCTCGCAGGTATGGTCATCAACCATTACTGCCACTGGACAGATGACGGCTACCTGATGGGTGACTGGAAAACCTGCTGGTTCATCTTTGCCGGTTATGCGCTCGTGGTAGCAGTAGCCTTTGCTGTCCTTTTCCGTCCGAAGAAAGAACAGAAATAAGAAAGAAAAAGGTCATACTCAACGCGAGAGTAAAAGCAGAATGTTACGTAAGAATATAAATAAATTTAAATAAAGAAAGGGTACATAATGATGTTGTACAAACTTAAACTCGCTGCCTGTTTTGGCATTCCGGAAGCTTTCGGGACATGTATTATTAGTTTGGTAGACGAAGCCGAAAAAAGAGCTTTGTCTATTATGACTACTGAATATGTAGCAGAGCAGCTGAAGGCATGTAATTCGAAAACTTCTGATTTTAAAAATGATGTGATCTCTGTACTTTGGACACTATTTGACAGGCTCAATGTTGACGATTTCTATCTCGAATTCGATGCTACGCCAGAGAGGGGAGTATATGCTACTCTTGTGAATAAAATCACAAATGAACGTATGAGCATCAAGACTGACCAGGCTGTGTTGCTGTCTGTGGCTGCGGATATAGAAATGTATACAACAGAGCTGGTTATAAAGGAAATTTCTACTCCTTTTAATAAAAATGATATGAGTTCGACTTCTTGTGCGGTACCTATTTCGGCTTTGCCAGACCAGATGCTTGAGAAGGCATTGGATTGTGCCATTAATGAAGAAGATTACGAAACAGCCTCAGCCATTCGCGATGAGATAGAGCGCCGCAAAGGCAAAAAAAGTGAATAATTAAAGGATATTCTTGCGGAATAACAGAAAATTAAGAAGAAAAAGTAACAATAAGAGGAAATGAAAGAAGTTAGATTTTTCTATGTGCCAGATGCGGCTACACAGACAGAACTGCCTCAGGAAGAGGCTACTCATGCACTCAGGGTTTTGCGTATCCAGGCGGGGGACGAATTGTTCCTGATGGATGGCAAGGGGGTGTTCTACCGTGCAGAAGTTTCGCTGGCTACCAACAAACGGTGCATCTATGAGGTGAAGGAGGTTATGCCGCAGCAGCCTGCCTGGCGAGGACACATTCACCTGGCCATCGCCCCGACAAAGATGATGGACCGCATTGAATGGATGGCAGAGAAGGCTACGGAAATCGGCTTCGATGAAATCTCTTTCCTCAACTGCAAGTTCTCTGAACGCAAGGTCATCCGCATAGACCGCATCGACAAGATTGTGGTTTCTGCCGTCAAGCAGAGCCACAAGGCTTGGAAACCTGTAGTCAACGAACTGCAGAACTTTAAAGATTTTATTACGGCTCCCCGCAATGGCAGAAAGTTTATCTGCCATTGTTATGAGGAGATAGAAAAGAAAGACTTTTTTGCCGAGATTTCCAAGTCATGCCCAACTGATGATTCTGCCGGAGCAGCCCAGGAGGGTACTGATGACATCACCGTGCTGGTAGGACCTGAGGGCGATTTCTCTATCGATGAGGTGAGACTGGCTCTGGAAAACGGATATGAGAGTGTTTCGCTTGGCACCAGTCGCCTCCGTACGGAAACAGCAGGATTGGTGGCTGTCAACATGTGCCATCTGGCAAGAGCTTTATAATATTTACTAGTGTGATGAAAAGATTGTATAAGAGTTTGATGTTCATGTGCTTGGCTGTCGTATTGGGATTGCTGAGCTCATGCTCGGGCACTGACTATCTCAATGCCATTCCAAAGAAAAGTACTGCGCTCATCTCTGTTGACATGCAGCAGATGGCATCCGGCAAAAGCGATGAAGACAAGGCGGGAATGCTAAAGTCTCTGCTGCACGTTGAGGATGCATCGAAGTGTGGCATCGACATCTCAGAGAAGATATTCCTCTTTGAGAGTGCTGATGGCAACCTCGGACTTTGTGCCAAGGTGAGCGATGAGGGCGATGTTGAAGACTGGCTTGCTTCGCTTGCCAAACAGCATATCGCTACAGAGGTGAAGGAGCGCAAAGGCTTTCATTTCTCTGTATTGAAAAATTCGTGGCTGGTCGGCTTTTCTGATCAGGCACTCCTCGTTATGGGACCGGTTGTAGCCGATGCGCAGGCCCAGCTCCAGCAGCAGATGGTGAAATATCTGAAGGCTGATGAGGACGAAGGTATTACCGCATCGCCTATGTTCGAGCGACTGGAAACCATCACTTCGCCTATGGCTATGGTGGCTCAGGCTCAGGCGCTGCCGGAGAAGTTCGTAGCTCCATTTACCCTTGGCACGCCTAAGGATACCGACCCTTCGCAGGTAGTGATTGCTGCTGAGATGGACGTGAAAGACGGTATCCTGCAGGTGAAGGGAGAAACCTTCTCCTTTAATAAAGAAATATATGAGGCCCTGAAGAAGGCGGCTCAAACCTATCGTCCGATTAAAGGCAGCTACGTCAAGTCGATGCCTGCTGATGCCCTGGCGGGTATCTTCATGAACGTAAAGGGCGAGCAGTTCCTGCCGATGATGCAGAGCAACCGCAGCCTTCAGACCCTCCTGATGGGTATCAACCAGGCTATCGATATGGATAATATCATCCGTAGTGTGGATGGGGATATGGCTATCGTGTTGCCTTCGCTTACGGATAACAATATGCAGATGACGATGGCTGCTAAACTGTCGCATGCCAAGTGGTTGGGTGATGTTGATTATTGGAAAACTTCATGTCCGGCTGGTGCGAAGATAGCCAATTGGGGCAAGAATGCTTACTTCTATACCGACGGCAAGACCTCGTTCTATTTCGGTGTGACGGATGACAAGCAGTTCTTTAGCGGAAGCGACCAGCTGATGGCGCAATATGCCGTGAAACCAAGTAATCATCCGATAGATGCAAAGATTCAGAAACTCATCGTCGGTCAGAAACTGGCTATGGTCATCAATCTCGCCAAGAGTTCTGATAGTGACGGCTCGGGCAAGGATGATGCCATCTCTACCGTAACCGGTCTGCTCACCCCTGTCTTCGGAAATCTTACTTCGGTGGTCTATACTTTAAAGGTAAAAGATTAAACATTAAACATAAAAAAAGTGGAAAAGATTCAGCTTCATTCCGTTCTCCCACAGGTTTTTGCCCAGCGCAACGACCTGGATTCGGAGATATGGAAGCAGGATGTTACCTTCGAGAAAGGTCATCTTTATCTTATCGAGGCAGAGAGTGGCAGCGGAAAGAGTACTTTCTGCAGCTATGTGCTCGGCTATCGTCACGACTACAGCGGAAGCGTGATGTTCGACAATGATGTTACCGCCAACTACAAGGTGAAAGACTGGGTAGAGATGCGCAAAAAGCACATCAGCCATCTCTTTCAGGAACTCCGTCTCTTCCCTGAGCTTACTGCCCTGGAGAATGTAGAAATTAAGAACAAAATAATCGGATTCAAGACGCGTGAGCAGATTCTTAAATGGTTTGAGATGCTCGGTATTGCTGATAAGGTAGATGCCAAAATCGGCAGAATGTCGTTCGGACAGCAGCAGCGTGTGGCAATGATGCGTGCGCTCTGTCAGCCTTTCGACTTCATTCTGGCTGATGAGCCTATTAGTCACCTCGACGACAACAATTCGCGCATCATGGCAGATATCATGATGACCGAAGCGAAGGAGCAGGGGGCTGGCGTCATTGTAACCAGTATCGGTAAGCACATGGGCTTGCCCTACGAGCACGTGTTTAAACTTTAGTAAAGTTAATAGTTGACAGTTTATAGTTTATAGTTAATAGCAAGTTTGCTATAAACTGAAAATTATAAATTATAAATTTAAAATTTAAAATGAATCTCGTTTGGAAATTATTGCGTCAGCATATCAGCATACCTCAGTTTGCGGGCTTTGCCTTCGCCAATCTCTTCGGTATGCTCATCGTTCTTTTCGGCTTCCAGTTTTATCAGGACGTGCTGCCTGTCTTCACTCAGGAAGACAGTTTCATGAAAGCCGACTACCTCATCATGAGCAAGAAGATAGGTATGGGAAATACCATCAGCGGCCGTTCCAATATCTTCTCGGGTTCTGAAATCGATGAAATCGGAGACCAAAAGTTTGTGAAGAAAATAGGAAAATTCACCTCTACTGAATATAAGGTAGATGCCCAGATGGGTGTAAACGGCGTGAACGTTCTAAATAGCGAACTCTTCTTCGAGAGTGTGCCTGACGGTTTTGTTGATGTGCCGCTCAAGAACTGGAAATATACGCCGGGAACTCAGGAGGTGCCAATCATCCTCCCGCGTACCTATATTAATATGTATAACTTCGGTTTCGCCCAGAGTCATTCGCTCCCTAAAATCAGCGATGGACTGATGGGCATGATTGGTTTCAATATCCAGATTCAGGCTGGTGGCAAGAAAGAGCAGTTCAAGGGAAAGGTAATCGGTTTCTCTTCGCGACTCAACACCATCCTTGTTCCACAGGCATTCATGGACTGGAGTAACCAGGAATTTGCGCCAAACCAGAAGAGCGATCCTAACCGCCTCATCGTAGAGGTAGGAAACCCAGGAGACGAGAACATCACTAAATACCTGGATGATAATGGTTATGAGGTAGAGACAGACAAACTGGATGCAGAGAAGACTACCTATTTCCTCCGCATGATGGTATCGATGGTGATGATTATCGGTTTGGTTATCTCTGTCTTGAGTTTCTACATTCTGATGCTCAGCATCTATCTGCTGGTACAGAAGAATTCTTCTAAGTTGGAGAATCTTCTTCTGATAGGTTACAGTCCGAACAATGTAGCAAAGCCGTATCAGGTGCTCACCATCGCGCTGAACATCGTGGTACTCATCATCGCGTGGATCATCCTCTTCTTCCTTCGCGATTACTACATGAGCTTCATTGAAACCCTCTTCCCTGATATCGACGAGGGCACCATGCTCCCAGCCATCGCCCTGGGTCTGTTCCTGTTCCTGATAGTTTCTATCCTGAACATCGTAGCCATCCGGCGCAAGGTAATGAGCATCTGGCAGCGAAAGGAGTAAGGCACCTAGCCCTCGCTCTAGCAGCAAGTAGTAAGGTTTGAATAAGGTGTAAGTTAAGAGCAAGGAAGTAAGTTAAGAGCTAGGTGTAAGGGAGCCTAGCCTCCGTTCCAAACGATTCCATCCCCTGTCATAAAAGCTCAGTCCCCCGCTTTTAGCCTCCAGAAAACTATAAGCAAACCCCCGTTATAAAATAACAAATTAAAGGAAATCTGCGTTATTTGCTTAACGCAGATTTTTTTTATGTTATAAAACACATTTTTTCATGCTGTTGTAACACTTATATCGAATTTTTTGTTTAATTTTGCACCCGTAATAGATATTTGGGGGCTATTCCCCCGTATTATTAATTAATTTTTTAAAAAAGGTATGCTGAAAAGATTGCATTTACTTCTGGCTTTGTTCATCCTGACGGTGAACGCTGCAATGGCTCAGATTACCACTTCAGGCATTAGTGGTAAGATTTCTTCCAATGGCGAAACCGTTATTGGTGCTACAGTTACTGCTACACACCAGCCATCTGGTACTGTGTATCGTGCTGTAACAAATGTAGATGGTCGCTATACTATTCAGGGTATGCGTCCAGGTGGTCCTTACAAGGTAAGTATCTCTTATATCGGATATAAGGACAAGGTTTTCAACAATGTCAGTCTGAACTTGGGTGAAAGCCAAAATCTCTCTTGCTCTCTTCAGGAAGATGCCAAGCAGCTTCAGGAGGTTGTTGTTTCGGGTAAGGCTGGTCTGAATGGTACGAAGACCGGTGCGGCCATGAGTATCAATGCTCAGCAGATAGCTGATATGCCTTCTATCTCGCACAGTATTGCGGATGTGGCTCGCCTGAATCCACAGCTTACTACAAACGGGCAGTCTGGTTCTATGTCATTTGCCGGTATGAACAACCGTTATAATTCATTCCAGATTGATGGTGTGATGAATAACGACGTGTTCGGTCTTACTGCTAATGGCAGTAATGGCGGTCAGGCTGGATCTCAGCCTGTTTCTATGGAGACTATTGACCAGATTCAGGTAAATATCGCTCCTTTCGATGTTCGCCAGGGTGGTTTTACAGGTGGTGCCATCAACGCGGTAACCAAGAGCGGTACCAATGAATTCCATGGAAGTGGCTATTTCTATGGAAACAACCAGGATTTGGTAGGTCGTCATTATAAGAATATGGATGGTACCTATGCTCAGCCTTATGATGATGAGAAGGAAACTTTGTTCGGATTTACGCTCGGTGGTCCAATCATCAAAAACAAACTCTTCTTCTTCGCAAACTATGAGAATTCAGAAAAGTCGTACCCAACTCAGTATACCATCGATTCTCCAGATGTTAAGTTTAATCCGGATTTGGCTAAGGCCTTGATGTCTAAGATTTATGACTTGGCTAACCGTCAGGGGTATGATTATGCAACTTCATGGGCAGATAAGGATAAGAACGTGAAGAGCCAGAAAGCTGGTTTGAAGTTGGATTGGAATATCAACGAGTTCAACAAGTTCTCTGTACGTTGGAGTTATGTTGATGCTAAGCAGACGCTTGGTCTGGGTGGTATTGCTACATTGAATACTACCGACCACTTGTATGATTTCAAATCTAAAACTCATTCTTTCTCAGCAGAGTTGCAGAGCCGCATCTCTCCAAACCTGAGCAATGAGGCACGTGTATCTTACGTTAGTGTTCGTGATGAGCGTACTTCTGGTCAGCCTGCACCATCTATCACTATCTATAAGGTAGGAAATGGTACCATGAATATCGGTAATGAATATTCCTCAATGGCTAATGGATTGAAACAGGACATTTATACCCTCGAAGATAACTTTACATGGTACAAGGGTAATCATACACTGACATTCGGTACACATAATGAGCTTTACAAGTTCTCTAACCTCTTCCTTCAGAATCTCTATGGATGCTATTATTTTGATACTCCTGACGATTTTCTGGATTATTATAATGGTTGTGGAGCCGATGGTTTTGGAGGTGATGGTAAGTATATCAAGAACTTCTACTTCACACAGGCTAATGTTGAGGTGACTGGTAATCCTCGTTGGGCACCAGAGTTTAGCGCAGCTCAGCTGGGCTTTTATGTACAGGACAAGTGGGATGTGACAGACAGCTTCCAGCTCACCTATGGTCTCCGTATGGATATGCCTCTGTTCTTTGATACTCCTGCCGAGAATGCTAAGTTCAATGAGTGGGCAGCAGGTAAGGGATATGGTTTCAAGACCAATCAGAAACTTGCCAGTACACCAATGTGGAGCCCTCGTGTAGGTTTCCGTTGGGATATTGAGAAGAACCGCAAATATATCCTTCGTGGAGGTATCGGTGTATTCACTGGTCGTATTCCTTTCGTCTGGTTGAGCAACAACTTTACGAATACTGGTGTGCAGACATCTTCTTACTCAGCAAAAAATAATTCTGCTGTGCAGCTCATCATGGATCCTAACAAGCAGACTCAGAATGCAGATAATCTGAAGGCTACCGGTAGCCAGCTGATCAATGTGTTTGACAAGGATTTCAAGTTCACTCAGACTATGCGTGTTAACCTAGGTTTCGATTTCAATCTCCTGGGTATCGACTGGACTGCTGAGGGTATCTTCAGCAAGAGTCTGAATGATGTTTATTACAAGAACTTGGCTTATGAGGAGTCTGGTAAGACCTTGTCTCAGACCTCTTACATGAACTGGGATAACCGTCCTCTTTATACAAAGGTGGCAGATGCTAAGTCGTTTACCAACATCTATGCAATGTATAATACCAGCAAGGGCTATAGCTACAGCCTGTCTTTGTCAGCAGCTAAGCACTTTGCGTTCGGTCTTGATCTGAATGCATCTTATACATTCACTCACTCAGAGTCTGTAAGCAGTATGACCTCATCTGTTGCTCAGAGCAACTGGCGTAATACTCATACTTATCGCTTCTCAAACAACCCAGAGTTGGCTAATAGTGGTTATAATGTGCCTCATACAGTGAAGGCTTCTGCTTTCTATCACTTCAACTGGGGAACCAACAAGTTGTTTACCACTACTGTAGGTCTTATCTACCAGGGTCAGAGCGGTTCTCCTTACTCTCTCGTTTATAGTGGAGATATCAACGGAGATAATGGTACAAGTAATGACTTGATTTTCATCCCTACAGATGCGCAGGTAGACCAAATGCAGTTCTTGGGTACAGATGCTTATACTGCTGAGCAGCAGCGTGCTAATTTGAAGCAGTGGCTTGCTACTACTCGTTATGTGAAGGATCATCGTGGTGAGTACTTCGAGCGTTATGGTGATAACTTGCCATTCGAGAGTCATTTCGACTTCCACTTCGGTCAGAAGTTTGGCATCCGTACAGGTAAGTATGTACATGCTTTGGAACTTACTCTGGATATCATGAACGTGGCTAACCTCCTGAACAAGGATTGGGGCCGTACCTTCAGTAGTGGTTATAACAGCGAGTTTGTTTCTCCTATCACGTACAAGGGTGATGGTGTATTCCAGTTCGCTAACCCATCAGATATGCCTCTCAAGTATCCTAGCTCATACTATAGCCGCTGGCGTGGCCAGGTTGGTTTGAAGTATACATTCTAAGGTATATACGAATCGAGATTAACAAAGATTTTGTATAAACAATAAAAGGGTATGAAGAAAGTTTAGATAATAGTTGGCGCATAACAATTGACTAACGCATGCACAACAGGTGTTGTGCATGCGCATATCAGCTGTTATGCAAGCGCACAACAGCTGTTGTGCGACCGGAGATACTAACTATCTCAAAAACTTATGTTATATTTTCTAACAACATATATTATCTTTTCAGACAACATATCATTAATATAAAAAGAGGGTGAATCATAAGTAAATGATTCACCCTCTTTCTGGTTTTATAAGAACAAGTCTTTCTTTGGCATGTTTGCCATATATTTCTTTCTCAGTTTCTCGAAGAAAGCCATTGTATCGTTAGAGAAACCATGTCCCTTCCAGGTGGATGTGTTCGTGATGAGAATCCAGCATTGGTTATCCGGATATTTCAAGACAATGGCTGATGTGCCAGCCAGCGAACCTGTACGAATCCATGGTTTGTTGCTCTTTGGTGTATAGTTCCAGCCGATAGAGTATTGGTGGTCAGCCTGCTCGTGCGTCATAAACTCGATACTCTTCTTACTGAGGATATCCTTGACATGTGGCAAACCATCGATGCTGGCAATAAAGCGGCTCAACTCTGCAGTCGAACCACACCAGGCACCTGCACCCGAGAGACGTGGAAGGTCGGTATCGCCATAGCATTTCTCTACCAGTCTGCCGCTGTTGTTATATTCGTATACCGGAATACTTCCTCCATGCATGTAGTATTTCGTCTCGTTAGGTCTGCGGTCCTTTAAGTAAGTTCCCGCAATATGCATGTCGTAGCAGCCGGCTGGGTGGAGCACATACTTCTGCATGAAGTTTTCATATTTCATTCCGCTCTTCTTTTCTATAATCATGGAGAGAATCATGTAGCCTAGATTGCTGTAGCATTTGCCTTTGCCAGGAGTATAGCCCAAGTGGCGCTTCAAGAGAATCTTGAGCAGGGTAGGGTGATCAGGTGGCGTTTTGAGATGGTTCTGCATCATGATGTAGCGGGTGGAAGATACCGGGTCACCGGCATAATTGTTGAAACCAGCCTGATGGCGCAGCAACTGTTCTACGGTGATGTCGTAATATCGTTTGTCCTTGATACTGTTGTTGTAAACGGTATCGCGCAGGATTCCCTTTTCGCCAAACACCTTCTCGTTCAGCTTGAGTTTCTTCATCTCCTGCAACTTCATGATACCTACGGCTGTAATCAGTTTCGATACAGAGGCGAAGCGCATCAGCATGTTAGGCTCCATTCTGATGCCTCGCTCCTTATCCGCCATTCCGAATCCGCGGGCATAGAGTAGCGAGTCGTTGCGGGTGATGACGAGTTGGGCTCCATTGATTTCCCATCTCTTGAGATACCTTTCTATTACCGAGTCCATCTCATGATATTCCTTCCCCTCTGTCAGGGCATTTGAGATGGAATCGTTGATGTGAACCTTAGGGAGCGAATCTGCCGCCTTGTTCTTATCTGATGCTGATGTACAGCGAGATACACAGCTGTGTGTAGTCCATCCTACGATTGCTGTAAAGGTAAGCAATATGATTGCTATGCGTTTTTTTCTTAGTCGTCGTGCCATTTTATTTAATTTTTCTTATGCAAAGATAATGCAATCTTCTCAAATAACAAAACATTGAAAATATATTTAAATTTATTTTGTATTGTCTATGAATTATCGTACCTTTGTACCCAGTTATAAAGAAAAACAATGAAGAAGGTATTAAAAAAGGTATTAAGATCCATATTCTATATAGTAGTCATGTCGGTTCTGGCATTCCTGCCCGACTTCTGGCTTTGGCACATCGGGGTGAGTGAGTGGCCTTTGCTGCTAGCCATCTTATGGTGGGTTCCCTCGTTGTTACTTGTTCTTGCCGAAGTGGGGTTGCAGATGGGGTTCTTCCATAAGTTGTCAGTCCGTGTACTCTTTACTACCATACTTTTCTCGGCATTCCCTAAGGTTGTCTTCATCCTGTTCGATGCATTTCTTCCTTGGTTTTTTGCTCTGATTCCAGCTTTGGGTGTAATGGGGTGGTTTGCCTTCGGCTTTATAGCGGGTTGGAAGCGGTTAGAACTGAAACATATTACCTTTACCTCGCCCGATTTGCCACCTTATTTTGATGGTTACCGTCTGGTACAGATTACCGACTTTCATCTCGGTTCGTTTCCTCCCGGCAATGATTTCGTGCAGAAGGTGGTGGATGCGACCAACAATGAAGAACCCGATATGATTCTCTTTACGGGCGATCTGGTCAATAACCAAGCCAGCGAAGTGGAGCCTTATCTGGATACGCTGGGGCAGCTTCATGCGTCAGATGGCATCTATTCTATCTGGGGAAATCATGATTATTGTGAATATGGCAACAATCATTCTATTGGCGCTTTGAAGAGAAACCGCCGTATGCTTTATGGTTATCAGGAAAGTTTGGGGTGGCATCAGCTGATGAACGAACATCATGTGGTGAGTCATGGTATGGCATCTATCGCTGTAATAGGCGTAGAGAATCCCGGTCAGCCTCCTTTCACCAATCGCAGTAATCTGAAGAAAGCGATGAAGGGGTTGAATCCAGATATGTTTAAAATCCTCTTGAGTCATGATCCTCATCATTGGCGCAGAGAAGTAGTTGGTAAGAAGATACAACTTACTCTGGCGGGACATACGCATGCCGGACAATTGAAAATAGGTAAATGGACGCCTGCCCGCATGGCTTTCAAAGAGTGGGGCGGAGCTTACCGGATTGGTGAGCAGATGCTCTATGTATCATCGGGTATTGGTGGTTCTTTCCCTTTCCGCCTAGGCGCATGGCCTGAACTGACAGTTATCACGCTGAAACGTGATTTATAGTTCTTAAAGATAACGAAACTGGTGTTTAAGTGTTAACATATAGTTAAATATTAGCCGCTTGAACCATTGTGATGAAAAAAACGTGTTAAAAATTTGGTGGTTCGAATAAATGTTGTACCTTTGCACTAGTTTTCGCATATATTTGGGCAAATGGGGGGTGTCGTGAGATTGTACTCCATTTGTTTTTTGAAACAAGGCGAAAATACTTCACATCAGAAGTAGCTGTTCACATTTTAAATTTTATATTTAATATTGATAATAATGAAGATTCCTGTAGAAGAACAATATAAATACGTAAAACTTACTCTCCCGGATGGAAGCAAGGCTGAAGGTCAGGCTGTCTTGTTGCATGCCTGTTGTGCACCTTGTTCGGCGGCTATCGTAGAATGTATGCTTCGTAATGGTATGAAGCCTACTGTATATTTCAGTAACAGTAATATCTATCCTCAGCAGGAGTATGATGTACGCAAACATGAACTGAAACGATTTCTGGAAGCCCAGAATGTACCTTATGTAGAGGATGAGTATGATCATCATGAGTGGCTTTCTGTTATTAAGGGTTTAGAGGATGAGCCCGAGCGTGGCAGCCGTTGTTCTGTCTGCTTTCAGTTCCGCCTCTCTCATGCAGCCAAGTATGCGCAGGAGCATGGATTTCACCTTCTCACTACCACGTTGGCATCTTCGCGCTGGAAGAATATCAGGCAGATAGATACTGCCGGTCATCTTGCCGTTGAGGCTTATCCTGATGTAGAATGGTGGGATATGAATTGGCGGAAGGGCGGTTTGCAGAATCGCCGAGGTGAACTCTTGAGAATCAATGAATTCTATAATCAGTTATATTGTGGTTGCGAATTCAGTATGAGATAAATGAAAAAGCCCAGGACATCACGCCCTGGGCTTTTTCATAAGAATCTGTGAAATCTGTAGTGTTTAAGAAAGACCAGTAATCTCACCGTTTACTACATCAATGCGCTCAGCCTGTGGGCTCTTTGGTAAGCCCGGCATACGCATGATAGGACCAGCGATGACTACAATCATCTCGGCACCCATATTTACGGTGATGTCGCGAACGTGGAGTTCGAAACCATCTGTAGGACCGTATGCCTTGGCATCGGTAGAGAAACTGTACTGAGTCTTGGCAATACAGATAGGGAACTTTTCAGCACCCAGTTTCTTGATCTCTTCAATCATCGCCTTGGCAGAATCGCTCAATGTCACGCTGCCTGCTCCGTAAAGATTGAATGCAACCTTTTCTATCTTCTCCTCAACGCTATCGTTATCATCGTAAGCAAAATAGAGAGGGGCTGATGGACGCTCGTCAATGGTCTTCACTACGAGGTTGGCAAGTTCAATGGCACCGTTTCCGCCTTCGGCAAAGGCGCTGTTTACGGCGAAACCGCAACCCATCTCCTCGCAATGCTTGCGCAATACTTCAATTTCTTCATCTGTATCGGTTGCAAACTTGTTGAATGCAATCACTACAGTCTGACCAAAGCTCTGCAGGTTCTTTACGTGCTTGTCGAGGTTCCAGTAACCGGCTTCCATACCTGCGATATTTGGCTTCTTGATATCTTCCTGAGCTACACCACCATGCATCTTCAACGCCTGGAGGGTAACAACGAGAACAGTGAGGTCTGGTTGCAAACCTGTCTTGCGGCATTTGATGTCATAGAACTTCTCTGCACCGAGATCAGCACCGAATCCTGCCTCTGTAATAGCATAGTCGCCATACTCAAGAGCAGCAGCAGTAGCCATGACGGAATTGCAGCCATGAGCAATGTTGGCAAAAGGACCGCAATGAACAAATGCCGGTGTACCCTCTGTTGTCTGAACCAGATTTGGCTTCAAAGCATCGAGAAGAAGAGCTACGATACTGCCACCTACACCCATATCCTTTACGGTAAATGGCTTGTCATCCTCGGTGATGCCCAGGAGAATATTATCGATACGGCGACGAAGATCATCGATGCTTGTTGCGAAACACATGATAGCCATAATCTCAGAAGCTGGCGTAATATCGAAACCAGACTCTGTCTCGATGCCGTTCTTATCTCCTATACCGGTGATGATGCGGCGCAAGCCTCTATCGTTCACATCCATGACGCGACGCCAAAGAATCTTCTTGAGTTTGAAACCCTCTGCTTCGTGCTGGAAACGGTAATTGTCCAGAAGGGCAGAGATCATGTTGTTGGCCTCTGTGATGGCATGGAAATCGCCAGTGAAATGGAGATTAATCTTATCCATAGGCAAAACCTGGGCATAACCGCCACCTGCAGCACCACCCTTCATGCCGAAGCAAGGACCCAGAGATGGTTCGCGAAGAGCCACTACAGCCTTCTTGCCAATCTTCTGCATACCCAGGGCGAGACCCACGGATACGGTGGTCTTGCCATTACCAGCCTTGGTAGGACTGATAGCGGTAACGAGGATGAGGTGATGGTTCTTAAACTTGTTTCTGTCAATTCTGGCCGTAGTAATCTTAGCGATGTAACGGCCGTAGTTTTCCACTTGGTCTTCGTGAATTCCAAGTTCTGCTGCCACTTCATTGATAGGGCGCAATTTTACCGATTTAGCTATTTCAATATCTGTTAACATAAAATAAATAGTTTTATGGTGCAAAGGTACAGAAAAGTATTCATATATTAAAATAAGAAAGTATAAAAAAACAAAATAAAAAAAGGAAGACTTTCCCCATTTTCAAATGACGAAGTTTAAAAAAGGTAAATTGTAGGATTTTGTCGTGTGAATGTAGTACCTTTGCAAGCGAATTTATATTTTATAGTACGTATGAACAAGTCTTTAGCATTAGCTCATTTTCAGACGAGCTTTCAGTTTATCACGCATCAGAACGAACGCTTCTCTTATCTCGAAGGAGCCTATCTAGCACTTATCGGAGGATGTGATTGGATTCAGCTTCGCATGAAAGGTGCTACCGATGAAGAGGTTGAGCCTATAGCCCGTAAGTTAAAGTTGGCTTGCGAGGGTGCCGGTGCAACTTTTATCCTCGACGACCGTGTAGAACTGGTGAAGAAGTTACAGATAGATGGTGTACATCTTGGGAAGAATGATATGCCGGTTGATGAGGCCCGTAAGTTCCTGGGTGATGAATTCATTATCGGAGGCACAGCCAATACTTTTGATGATATTCGTCGTTTGCATGAACAGGGGGCTGACTATATCGGTTGTGGTCCGTTCCGCTATACTACTACCAAGGAGAAACTCTCTCCGGTGTTGGGTATAGAAGGTTATCGCCAGATTATTGAGCAGATGAGGGAGAATAAAATCTCTCTGCCTATGGTAGCCATCGGAGGTTTGACTCCAGACGATATAGATCCGCTTGCAGAATTGGGCATCGGTGTGGCAATGAGCGGTACCATCCTGAATGCGGAGAACCCTGTTACCATGACACGTCAGATTCATGACAAGTGTTTCGGATTATTCATCGAAAATCTCAATCACTTTTTTGAGAATCAGTAGAATGATACTCATAAATGATGATTTTTCATAGATAAGAGAAGAAAGTTTCGGTTTTCTTCTCTTTTCTCATTTTATTGTCGTAACTTTGCACCTGCATTGCAAAACTGTTGCAAGACAATTACAAATAATGAATTTAAAAGACATGAAATTAAAAGTGGGAATTAACTTAGGATATATAGGAAAAACAGATGCTGTTGGAAAGAACGATAACATCATCATATACGCACCTTCAAATAAAGGTGCTTAAAAACCCGGGCACAAACGTGTTCGGGCTTTTTAATTTTACTATATATAAATAGGTGTAAAACCAACTCAAAATAGATAGTGTGTGCAAAATATATAATTATTAACTTTATAAAAAAAAGGTATCAAAATGATGAAAACAGAATGGAGAGGTTTCAAAGGAAACATGTGGCAGAGTGAAGTGAATCTTCGTGATTTCATTCAGAACAACTACACTTGTTATGACGGCGATGAGTCGTTCCTTGCAGAACCAACTCAGGCAACTAACACCCTTTGGGGTATGTTGAAGGAACTCCAGAAGGAGGAGCGCGCCAAGGGTGGTGTGCTTGATATGGAAACAGAAATCGTTTCAGGATTGACAGCTTATGGTGCTGCTTATATCGGTGAAGGTACAAAGGATTTGGAGAAAGTGGTAGGTCTTCAGACTGATAAGCCTTTGAAGCGTGCCTTCATGCCTTACGGTGGTATCAAGATGGCGGAGCAGGCTTGTACAACATATGGCTATCAGCCATCAGAGAAGCTCCACGAAATCTTCCACAAGTATTGCAAAACTCATAATGATGGCGTATTCGATGCTTATACTCCAGAGATGAAACTCGTTCGCCATAACCACATTCTTACCGGTCTTCCTGATACATACGGTCGCGGCCGTATCGTGGGTGACTACCGCCGTGTGGCTCTCTATGGTATCGACTACCTGATCGAGGAGAAGAAGAACGACCTGGCTAACATGGGCGACCGCGAGATGATTGACGACGTTATCCGTCTTCGTGAAGAGGTTTCTATGCAGATCAAGGCTCTCAAGGGCTTGAAGGAGATGGCTCAGTTGTATGGTTACGACATCTCTCAGCCTGCCAAGAACGCTCGCGAGGCTGTTCAGTGGTTGTACTTCGGTTACCTCGGAGCTGTGAAGACTCAGAATGGTGCTGCGATGTCTGTAGGCCGTATCTCTACATTCCTCGACATCTATATCCAGCGCGACTTGAACGAGGGTACTCTTACCGAGGATGAGGCTCAGGAGCTCATCGACCACTTGGTCATGAAGTTCCGTATGGTTAAGTTCGCCCGTATCCCTTCTTACAACGAGCTCTTCACTGGCGACCCAGTTTGGGCTACTCTCGAAGTAGCTGGTATGGGTCAGGATGGCCGCTCAATGGTTACCAAGAACGACTTCCGTTTCCTCCACACATTGGAGAACATGGGTCCTTCACCAGAGCCAAACTTGACTGTACTCTATAGCTCTCGCTTACCAAAGGCATTCAAGCACTACGCTTCTCTCATCTCTGTAAAGACAAGCTCTATCCAGTATGAGAACGATGACGTAATGCGCCCAGTTTGGGGTGACGACTATAGCATCTGCTGCTGTGTATCTGCTACACAGACAGGTAAGGAGATGCAGTTCTTCGGTGCACGTGCCAACTTGGCTAAGTGCTTGACCTACGCTGTATCTGGCGGTGTTGATTCAAAGACACGCGAGCAGTGTGGTCCTAAGTATCGCGCCGTTGAGGGTGATGTATTGACATACGAGGAGTTCATGCCACGTTTCATGGATATGATGGACTGGTTGGCTGGCGTTTATGTGAAGACATTGAACCTCATCCACTACATGCACGATAAGTACTTCTACGAGGCAGCAGAGTTGGCGCTCATTGATACAGATGTTCGTCGTACTTTCGCTACAGGTATCGCTGGTTTCAGCCACGTGGTTGACTCTATCTCAGCTATCAAGTATGCCAAGGTAAACATCATTCGTGATGAGACCGGTTTCCCTCTCAGCTTCAAGACCGAGGGCGACTTCCCACGTTATGGTAACGATGATGAGCGTGCTGATGAGATTGCAGTATGGTTGCTCAAGACCTTCATGAACATGATCAAGAAGCATCATACATACCGCAATTCTGAGCCTACTACATCTATCCTGACTATCACATCAAATGTAGTATACGGTAAGTACACCAGCAACATGCCTGATGGTCGTCCAGCCGGTGCTCCATTGGCTCCAGGTGCTAACCCATCTTACGGTGCAGAGAAGAACGGTCTTTTGGCTTCATTGAACTCAGTAGCTAAGTTGCCATACGAGTATGCCCTCGATGGTATCTCTAATACTCAGACCATCAGCCCTGGTGCTCTCGGTCACAACGATGAGGAGCGTGCCCAGACATTGGTAGGTGTATTGGATGGTTACTTCAACCAGGGTTCTCACCACCTGAACGTGAACGTATTCGGTATCGACAAGCTCAAGGATGCGATGGAGCACCCAGAGAAGGAAGAGTACCAGAACTTCACTATCCGTGTGAGTGGTTACGCTGTTAAGTTCATCGACTTGACACGTGAGCAGCAGCTCGACGTAATCGCTCGTCAGGCTCACGAGAGACTCTAATCAATTAGAAGAATAAATATTGCCCGCTAGATTTTCTTTCCGAGGATATTTAGCGGGCATTTTTAGCTTAATTGTTATGCATAAAGGATTTGTACACAGCATAGAGAGCTTTGGTTCTGTAGATGGACCAGGCATCAGGTTTTTGATTTTCCTGCAGGGTTGCCCCATGCGCTGCCAGTTCTGCCACAACCCGGATTCCTGGAAGATGGGAGTGGGAGAGGAATGGAGTGCCGATGACCTGCTGGATAAGGCAGAGCGATTCAAGAGTTATTGGGGTGACAAGGGCGGTATTACTGTAAGTGGTGGAGAAGCCCTGATGCAGATAGACTTTCTCATCGAACTTTTCGAGAAAGCCCATCAGCGTGGCATCAACACTTGTCTTGATACATCAGCGCAACCATTTAGGAAAGAGGGTGCTTTCTTCGATAAATTCGAGCGTCTGATGGCCGTCACTGATACTGTTCTTCTTGATATCAAGCATATCAACGATGAAGAGCATCGTAAACTCACCCGCCATTCTAATGTAAACATACTGGATTGTGCACGATATTTAAGCGAGATACACAAACCGGTATGGATTCGTCACGTCCTGATTCCAGGTATTACCGACAAGGATGAATACCTCTATCAGCTGCGTGATTTCCTCTCAACACTCTCTAATATTGAGCGTATAGATGTCTTACCTTATCATACGATGGGTATCTACAAGTATGAGAAACTAGGTATTGCCTACCCGCTGGAAGGCATAGATCCTCCTACTAGTGATCGCATTGCTCATGCAGAAGCAATCTTGCAAGAGGCACTTTAGCCTCTTGCAAGACTGCTTAGATGAGCGTCTAGCGAACTGGTGAGACGGGCTTTGATGATAGGCTTTGTGATGTAGTCGTTTACTCCAAGCTCGTAGCATTCATCCACATTATCCTTGTTGCTTAACAGGGAAACCACGATGATGACCATTTCACTTTTCGAGTATTTAGAGCGTACATGGTCTATTACGTCCCACCCATTTACATTTGGCATCATCAAGTCGAGCAGTATCACGTCCGGCTTGAATGAGTCAATCAGTTCAATGGCTTCTTTTCCGCCATTTGCAGTTTTCACGTCGATGTCAAAGTCTTTTATCATTTCAGAGATAGTTTCAATATTTTCAGGAATATCATCGACGATTAGTACTTTATTCTTTTCCATTTTTCACAGGTCTGTTTTATGTAGGTTCTTTCCGATCTTGAAAATCTAGCTTCTTGGCTTGTGAATGCCGTAGATGTCGCATATGAATCCTTTATCAGTGATTAGATTGTTCATGTCGATACTGTCGAACATCTTGTGATGAGTACCGATTACCACAATCTGATACTCTTTTTCCAGAACTTTAGGATCATCTGTCACCTTGATGTTATATTCTTCTTTACTTCCTTTACATCTACCAATGGATCGTAGAGTGTGGTTTTGTAACCTGCTCCTACCAGATTGATATAGAGATCGGCTACTTTTGTGTTTCTGATATCATCGCTGTTTGGCTTGAACGAGAAGCCGAGAATCAGCACGTTAGTCTCCGGAGCCTTGAACTTTCTGCTTTCAGATGCATTCTTAATCTTTCCTGCCATCCATACCGCCATCTGCTCGTTAACCTCGCGGGCTGTAGAGAGCAGCGATGGTACCACGTCAACCTCCTGTGCCTTGTTAATCAGGTAGTATGGGTCTACCGCGATGCAGTGGCCGCCAACGAGTCCTGGAATAGCTGGCACGAAGTTCCATTTTGTGCTAGCTGCCGCCGTTACGTCTTCGATGTTGATGTTCATCTTGTCAAAAATCTTTTCCATCTCGTTGAAGAAGGCTATCTGTATATCTCTCTGGCAGTTCTCCATCAGTTTACATGCCTCTGCTATTTTGATACTCTTCGCCTTGTAGGTGCCATGGGTAAGTACAGAAGCATAGAGACTGTCGATGATAGCTGCTGCTTCGGGTGTAGAACCGCTGGTAACCTTCACGATGTTCTCAATGGTATGAACAGTATCGCCCGGATTGATGCGCTCTGGCGAGAAGCCTACAAAGAAACTCTGGTTCAACTTCAATCCTGATGTAGATGCCAGTAATGGAGCGCAGACCTCTTCTGTCAGACCTGGGTAAACGGTACTCTCGTAGACTACGATATCACCTTCTTTCAGGATCTTGCCAACCTCAGCTGTAGCATTGCGCACGCAACTGATGTCTGGCTTGTTCGATTTGTTCACCGGTGTCGGTACAGCGATGATATACACGTTACACTTCTTCAGGTCATCAATATTGCTGGTCAGTTTCAGTCCCTGTTCCAACGCTTTGGATACAGGTCTGTTGTCTTCCATCGTGCTTTTGGCTAACTTGGCTACCTTCTCAACTTTGATGTCATAACCCCATGTATCGTATTTCTTTGAGAATAAGCATGCCAGTGGAGTACCAACATACCCTAATCCTATTACTCCAATCTTAAACTCAAAAGACTTGTTTATCATATACTATATTGTTTATGTTTTATAATGTTATTTCTTTTATTGGGAGCTCCCTGCTGTATGTACGTTACAGCAAGTAACTCGGGTCTTTTAGATTCCTTCAAGCTGAGCATAGCGCGAAGTCTTCTCAGGGTTCCATGCGTCCTTGTAAGAACGGCGGAAGAAGATTTCTTGCAGATGAGCCGACAGACGGGCGATACGCAGGAAATAACCTGTATAAGGCGACATCAGTGGCAGATATCTGTAGAGGAACCACACGTCTTTCTTTCTTTCTGAAACCATCAGCACCAGGAGGAAGGTAAGCTGTGAGAAGCATACTCTGATAAAGTAGCCCAGCGCCAGCACCTCGATGATGTGCGTGTTAAACGTGATGGCGAGCTTGATGATGTACCACAACCACAGAAAATTGAGGAAGCAGTCGAAAACCACACTCTCCATGTTGGATAACCAGTTAAGGATACTCCAGTTCTTGGTAGGCAGCAGAATGTCGGCATGCTTGCGGAGACGGAATCTCACGAGCGAGCGTGACCATCTGATGCGCTGATGATACAGCTTGTACCATTTGGTAGGAACATTGGTCATACAGATGGCATCTTCGGCAAATTTCACTTTATATCCGGCTTTGCGGATCTTCTGTGTCAGGTCACCGTCCAGTCCCGGTCCTATGTCCCAATAGCCCACTTCCTTCAGCGTCTTTCTTTCGAAGGCTCCGAATGCTCCCGAAATGATGTGGTAGATACCCAGTTCGCTGGTTACGATACGTCCCACCTGTATTCGCTTCAGGTATTCAAAAGCCTGCAGCGATGAGCAGATGGTCTCCTTGTAGTTGAGCACTTTCACACATCCGCCTACACCCTTCACCATTCCATCGATGTAGAAGGGGAGTAGGATTTTCTCCAGTGCATCACGGTCGAGCGAAGAGTCGGCATCCAGACATACGATGTATTTGCCTTTTGCCATCTGGGCTCCATAGTTGCTGGCGGCAGCTTTACCGCCTCTTGTATCCAACCTCAGGTAGTGGGTGATATACCCGGCTCGGTAGAGGTCGTTGCAAATCAGTTTGGTGTCGTCGTCGCTACCATCGTCTACCACGATGATTTCGTAGTTGCGGTAGGTTTGCTCAGCCAGCGAGTTCACCATTTTGAATATATGTTTGCCTTCGTTCTTTCCCGGTACGAGGATGCTGATAAGCGGATTCTCGCGGTACAGGAAGTACTTGGCATATTCTTTCTCTTTATCTATCCGGTTTCTCTTCATCAGTCGGTTTCCGATTACGAGATATTCCAGGATATAATATCTTGGCATCTCGATGAAGAAGAGGAACCAGTAGGTATTCACGATACTGCTAAACGATAGCGTGCTGATCCAGTCGAAGAAATCGTTCAGATGTTCTGCTATGCTAAACATACGCTTTTCCCTTTCTTCTTGATGGCTTATCTCAGCACGGTGAGCGCCAAGAGGGCCATGATTATGAGTATACCTGCGATGGTGACAAGGATGTCAACGAGTTTCTTGTAGAGCACGATGCGTTTCTGTATCTTGTCGTTTTCATCTTTCTTCGGCTCCGTATCAAGCAGCTCTTCCTGCGGCTGCACCAATTTCTCTTCTTCCTTCATCAGAGGTTCCTCTGAGTAGCGGCAGTAGTCGTCTGGAGTCATATCCACATATTGCAGTTTGTTGAAGAACTCGTCATAGTTGTTGGCGATGGTCTTCGTCTTGGTTTCCAGCATGCTGCAGATAATCTCGTCCGGTTCTATCGATTTGGCCACCTTTCTGATGGCTACCGACATCTCCTTGCTCAGTTTCTGCTGAGCCTCTTCCACCGTTTCTCCCAGCTCATAGAGAGTAGAGGATACGTAGAAGATATTGTTGTAGTAAGACACCTTGTGATTGGAGAAGATTCTACAGAGCTTGCCCTGTATGCTTTCCTTTATCTTTACGGTATCCTTGTTTTCATCTATAATCCATATCTTGCCTACCATGACCGAGAGTTCATCCTTGCGGTAGGTTTCCATCAGTTGGCGTCGCAGTCGGTTCATCAGCAGATAATATTCCATGAAGTTATCATAGATGTTCACCATGTTGTTGAACATGATGTTGCCGCTGGTCAGCGTTCTGATACCTTCTTCCGTTATCTCGTAGTCCTCAATGTCTCGTGGCACCAGGGTATTTACCGGAAAGGTGCTCTGGCAGTAGCAGCAGGTTGCCTTGGTGATAGGCGAGGTAAACGAGTTCTCGCAGTCGTTGCAGGTATATACCACGGCTGGTCTGTCATAGTCAACACCGATGTGGCGCAGTTTCTTGTGACACTTCGGACAGATGAGCATACCGCCCACATTGTAGCTGCTTTCCGGCGATACGTTGGCGCAGCTGAAGTGGTGGATGATGTTCTGAAACTTCAGGTTCGAACTTCCGCACTTCGGACAGCACTCCGTATAGAGCAGGTGAGAGTGGTTGCACTTAGGGCAGAGGTGCTCCTTGAGCAGGAAGCGGTGAATGCGCAGTGCTCCGAACTCCACCATAGTATCGATGAACATGAACATCTCGTTGAGATGGAAGAGGCCCATACTGTGATAGTGCTCGAAGATTGGGTTGATATATCCCAAAGACGATTTCTCCAGCAGTCGGTGTCCCATGATTCGCTGGTCTCTTGAGAGCAGGTATCTCAGAATATTGGCAAAGAGCTGGTTAGGCTGTGTAGGATGGCTTGTTTCGCTTTTTACACCAAACTTCTGTCTTGCCATCTTGATTCTGTCAATAATCTCGTATACCTTTTCATTGTTCATGTCGCTCACATAGGCATCGACGATATAGTCGATGATCTGTTCCTTTCCCGATACCGCCGTATTGACGAATATCGGTTTGTAGCTACATTTCCACGATAAGATTGGACTGGCTCCAAACAGTATATCATGGAACGCATGCTCACTCTTCGTATTGATGTAAATACAATCGAAGTAGTCGGGCCGGATGTCCGGTGTCGAGTCGATATCTATATAGCTATCGATGGTGAGCACCATATCTCCACGTTTGTTTCTTCTAAGTCCAATCATTCTTTATTTCTTTTGTTCTTGATGATTATTGGTGTTGCTCGAAAACCTGTTGCTTCGCTTCACGTTTTCGTTCTTGCCCACTGGGACGGTGTACATCGGTAGTGGCTTCGGATCGAGCATGGCACCAATCTTGTTCACTCTTATTCTTACCGGCAGTCTGTTGCTCATTACCCATGCCGGAACTCTCTGGTTAGGGTTCAGGGTGAATACGGCAACCACTGCGTTGGCATCATGCGAGAAGTTACTCTGCAGATGCTTTGGTATTTCCTCTACTCTCAGACCTACCATCTGCAACTTAGCCTTCAGTTCCAGGTCTTTGTTGATGATGATGTCTGCATCGTCAGGGCTTTCCATATACTTCACCATGTCGTTTGGTACGTATGCGATTACGCCCAGATGGCAGTCTGCATAGTCGGTATGCTGGATAACCATCACCTCCTCGCTTTTGAACACCAGGGTTTTGTCGTTCACATTGATTCTTGAGATGTAGGCATCGGCTGGTGCACAGCAGTAGTGTATCAGTCCCGGGTTGTAGATGCTTGTGTTGGAGTAAGGCATGGCAGCATTTGCTCTGCCGGCTCCTCTGCGGCTCATGAAGTTATAGGTGGTGTTCTTTGCCTGTGCGTAGATTTCCACCTTCTTAGCCTGCTTTCTCAATTCCTCTTCTACCTCGGCAATCTCGGCATCCAGTGCATTTCGCTTGGTGTTGTCGGTAAGGCCGTAGTAGATGTCCGAACTTTCAGATGCTTTCTGTTTTCTCAGTTCGGCAAGTCGGGTACGCAGCACCGGAATCTCCTGCTGGGCGAGTTTAGCCTGTACCTCCATGTCGTGAGTCTCCTTTACGGCTGAAGGCAGAATGTTCGGGTCGTATTGGTTCACAATATTACCTAGCAGTACATAAGAGTAGATCGTATCTCCCTTATGCACCACTTCACCCATTTCTTTGTTCACCTTAAGGATATAGATGTCGTCAACGGCACTGATATGGTTTTCATCAAGGGTTATATAACCGTCGAAGGTTGCCCATATCATACGAGTGACAATATAGTAGGCGGCAAGCACGATAACCAGCAGGAAGATCAGGGCAAAGACGATCTGCTGTCTGGCAAGGCGGTGACTCTGCGACTTCAGCAAGTCTGCCATCGCCTGTTCTTGTGGCGTGCCATTATATTGGAATTCATTCATATTCTAGTTTCCTTACATTCAAAGTTCTATTTCTTTGAAGATGTTGTTGTTGTCATAGATGCTCACGGCTTTCTCGATATTGATGATAGCGAGTGCGCGGTTCTGCATCAGTTTGTACATGCGCTCCATACTTTCCAGGAGTCCTGTATATTCGTCCATACGCATCAGATAGTTGTATCCCTGTTTCTGGTTCTGGTAGGCAAACCGCCGCATTTCTATATATTTGCCGGTCTGGTCTATATGGAAAGCCTCAGTGGCTATAGCCTTGTTCAGGTTGTCTATCTTCTTGAGCAGGATGCCTACCGATTGTTTGATTTCCTTCACATCGGTACCGCGGCTGCTGCGTATGATTTCCTTCTGGGTCTCCAGTGCCTGTCGTTTGCGTGGCGTTTCGTTCCAGATAGGAATGGTGAATCTTACGCCTACGTCGGCATTGTTCGAAATCTTGTTGTTGCTCTGCCAGTAGCTCGACCATCTTGCGAATGGTGTGAGTCGGGTAGTGCTTAAATAGTTGGTCAGCTTGCTGTCGTTGTCAGCAATCTGTTCTTTCACCATCATGATTCGTGCATCCAGACTTTCCTGGTTCAGATGGTTCCAGAGGGCTGTGGTGTCTACCACAATCTTGGTTGGTTTGATGCGGTAGATAGGCTTGTTGCTGATATCTCGGTCTGTGCAGAGTACGGAGATGTCGTATTCAGCCTCCAGCTTATCGTTCATCACTTTCTGCATCTTGTCGTTGCTGATTCGGTCTTTTTCCAGCATAAACTGGTACGCTTCGTTCATGATGTCGAGGTTGTCCAGTCTGTGTGCTATGACAGTACCGATATAGAAATTATATTGTTCGGTCAGCTCATCGGCTGCCTTTTCATAGATGTCTGCAGTTTGGCGCTTTTTTATTTGCAAGCGGTCGAGTTCATTGGCAAGAGCAATCTTTGTTCTTTTCTCCTTGCCTTGGTAGAACTTCGAGTTGATGATGTTCCAACCCAGTTCGGCTTGAACCTTCATCTTATATTTTGATACCTCTTTTGCATCGTCTTCATCAGAATCGAAGTACGAGTCAGGTCGGGCATAAACCTGTCCGGTCACTTCCAGACCGTTGTGTTTGTTGAGCGCTAGGTGCTCATGTGCAGTTTTCGACCAGAACAGAGAGTCGGTCTTATTGATATCAGCGTGATGCTGATTATTGAGTCCCAGTTCTATGACTGGTGCTTTCACCCAAATAGGGTTTTTGATGAGAGTGTCGAGTTGTGCGAAGCGCTGTTTAAAGTGTCTCAGTACATTATCGTTCTTCAGATTCTCATATACGAGCATCTTAGGGCTGAAACTTTTCGGCTTTTTGCCTTTCGTCTGAGCCGTAGCGCTTTGTGCTGCCATGAGAAGTAGCAGAGCTGTAGTTGAGTATAGTATTATTTTTCGCTTCATAATGAGTTATTAAACACGATGAATGCAGCTGCGAGCTGTTGCAGCTGCATTCATCTGGTGTTTCTTATATTTGATAAATCACTTACTTTGTGCCATAATTGGTACCATTTCCAGATGCGGCACCATCAATGAGCTTCATGACACGGAGTCGGCTCTTACCATATGCCACATAGATATAACCTCCATCCAGTGTGACATAGTTGGCAGACATTCCTGCTTCAGCTCTCTTCTTGACAACCTTTACAGGTTTGCCGTTTTCCATTTTGTTCTTGTCAAGAACTACCAGTCCATAACTTCCGCAAGCCAGGTAGATGTAATTGGCATCGTATGTTACACCATTTACATATCCCTGTGGAACCTTGGTGTTAGCAGTGAGCGGAGCTCCCCAGTTCCATACTTCCTTACCAGTGGTAAGGTCGTAGCAGGATAAACCCTTGGCACTTCGGCAAACGTAGATATGATTGCCGTCGATGGCTATTGTATTCTTGCCGTCGTTAGGAGCTATGCTGCTTACGTTGATGGTCTTTGCTGGTGTTGCTGTAAGAATGTCGGCACCTAATGGGAAGACCTGTAGTGTACCACTTACAGCCTCATCGTCACTTCCAACTTCGTTGTTGTAGTGGAGTGTAACAATATACTGGTTGTTCAGTGCGATGTGCTTAGCCTTGCCTGGCGTTTCTTTCTTGCCGATTAAATCCAGCGTGTTTGCATCATATACTCCGTATCCCCTGGCAGTTGCCACCATCAGTTTGTTTCCGTCTCTTACGATGCAGTTCTCGTCAGATTTTTCCAAACCTTCATGTTCCCAATCTACGATGGTGAGAGGGTTCAACGTGGTAGTCTCATCGATGTCCTTTACTTCTGTGTTGAGAAGTCCGTTGCTATCCAAAGCGATTCTACCCATCATACCACCATTGGTTGAGTGACCTGCAATATAAACGTATTTTGTTGCGTCTTTGCCGTCTACCATGAGGTGGTTGAAGTCGTAGAGTTCCTTCTTATCCTGCAGATACTGCAACATGGTTGTCTGGTTGTTTTCAGTTTTAAACACTTCGATACAACCTCCAGTCTTCTTGCTTGGATCTGCCTGATTCTCTTCATTGGTGTGGTACGACATGTATAATTTGCCATTATATGGCTGAATACATGTTGCAGAGATGTCGTGTGTATGATTAGTATAATCAATCACGGAAATCACATCAATCTTCTTGCCCGGTTCAGGGGTTGGAGTTGGTTTTGGGGCTGGTGTTGTTCCGTCACATGATGTTGGGAGAACTGGATCATTATGCATATCATACCTCTTCGTACAGTCTGAAAGACCTGGAGCGTATGTATAAGTTGCCGAGTTACTGTTGTTGGTAAACTTGTCGCAGTCCATATAGATTACGCCTCCGCTTCCGTTAGTCCGGAAGATATAGCAGGTTGAGAAATATGCGTAGGTTCCCGGAGCAATAAGAATATAGCCGGCATCATTGCTTCCATTGTATTTCACCTCTGCTGCTCGGAAGATGGCATTAGCGTTATCTCCTTGAAGAATGACTTTACTCTCACCGGCTGGATAATATTGATCGTGACCATTGTTTGCGTTGGTGTAAGTACCCTTGCATTCAATAATACTGTTGTTTACCAGATAAATAGTACTTCCTGCACACTGGTCGATAGCTCCCGTCTTCAGATTGTTGACGTGTAACTCTGCTCCATTTGAATTGAGGACTGTCTTGTCTGTAACTTCAAAGGAGCAAGCATAAAGCTTAGGAGCTGAACCTTGAATGGTCAGCTTGTTGGCTTTTGCCTTTCCGTTGATGTTCATGATGCAGCCGTCTATCTGTATATCCTGGTTTTCTGTACCAAGCAAATCGCCTTGAATATTGATTTTGGCATCAGACTCAGTTGCCAGGTTACCTACGTTGGCATCGCCGCCCACATAAAGCAATCCTTGAACTTTAAGTTCATTTTTTACTTCAATGTTTCCGGTAGTAAAGTAGGCATCACCTTTTTCCAGATACATGTTGGTGCCCTCTTTTTTCAGAGTTCCCCCATAATTGTAGCAATAAATTCCTGCATTCTGGAAGAGTGCAGTGTTATTGTTGTCTATATGTAATGTTCCTCCTTTGAGGATGTAGATTTTTCCTTTTTTTGTGGCATTGTAACATTCCCATATATTTTTTGTGGTCAGTTCGCCTTCGATAAACAGGGTAGCTCCTTTCAGGTTGAGCCCGCTGCTTATTTTTGTGCCTTTCTTGATGATGTAGGTCTTGGAACCATCCAGTCCCACACATCCATCGTTATTCTTGATTTCGATAGCTCCGTCATGGCTAGGCAGGCTAGGCATTTCATAAACGTCGCTTAGGTTGGCTGTAGTTGCGCCTGCAGCTCTTGTTGCAGCTTTCGCCTTGTAATTGATAACGCTACCAGCCAACTCCTGAGGGTCGGTGATGGATGTCACTTCTTCACCTAATATGTTTTTTGTGACTTCACCAGGGTTTGGAACTAAAGGGTTGTCAATAGAATCGCTACAAGATGCCAGGAGCATTGCTGCGAAAGAGAAAGTAACAAGTTTTGTAAAATGATGTTTCATGTTAATCTTTCTTTTGTCGTTTTTGTGTATAAATTAGCTTTCACCTTTTTGCTATTGTTCTAGCCTTTAAAGGTTTGTTCTCCCACACCTGTTGGTTAAGGTGCGGGAGAACAGAATTATTTAGTTGATTACTTTGTATTTACCAACTTGAAGATCTGAACGCGGCTGCGGCCATAAGCTACACAGATGTAATCTTTATACAAGGTTACGTAGTTAGCAGAGTTATAGCTCTCCTTGCCATCATAGAATGCACGGCGACGGGCTACAACATTCTCACCCTTAGCCTTGGTCTTGTCCAATACAACGAGACCGTAACCGCCACATGCAACATAGATGTATTTTGAATCTACTGCAACACCGTTTACGCGACCGATAATCTTGTTGCTTTCGCCTACAGGAGCATCGAATAATACTGTACCATGGCCATTTGCATCGTAGCGAACAAGTCCGCCGTCACCCTGGCATACGTAAAGGTTTGTACCGTCTACAGCGATGGTGTTCTTGCCATCAACAACACCCACTTTACCTTCTGTAGTATAGCTCTGAGGATTTTCCAAATTAATGTTGTCGAAGATGTTGACAGTACCTGTTGTTGTACCATTTGCCTCCAAGCCATAGAGCTTGTCATTGCCAACAGCAACGAACTTCACGTCATTTGTTGTGAGGTGTGGAGTACGCAGGGTGAATGTTGAGTTGTAAACCTGATAACCCTTGTTTGTTGCCAAAACGAAGTTGTCTTTATACTTGACTACACTATTGGCATCAATGCCATTGTTTGGATTTGTCTTATCAATAGGGTAGGTAACGAGTTTGCTCTTACCCATCAATCCATTTGCCAGTTCCACATAGCCCAAGAATGCACCTTCTTTGTAGGTTGTTGCAGCAACATAGAAGCGGCTGCCGTCAATCATACCATAGTTTACATCCAATCCTCCCTGAGCTGTTACTGCTTCGTCGAGAATAAGTGATTTGCCGTCGATATGAGCTACTTCCAATCCGCCACCCATATGGTTTTTGTCATTGCCCTGGGTGTGGTATGTAACATACAACTTGTCGTTAGCAGCCTGGATAGATGTTGCAGAGAGGGTATTCTCTGTAACTCCAGCTGCAGAGAACAAATCCAGTTTTGGCTTGATGCTCAAACTTTCTGTTGTTGCTGTTAACTCATAACCGTAATGCTCGTTATCGGCATCCTTCAACTTAACCAAATCACCAGTGGTAGCCTTGTCGTAGTCGAGGTATGATGCTGCGATGTCAAGATCCTCTGCTGTAGGAATCTGGTTCTCGCCATTAAAGCATTTTGTGAACTGGAACAGGAAGGTAGCACCTTCTGCAGGAGTATCGAATGCCTGGATGTTTTCTGCACCATCGTTGTGGAACTCGTCTGCCTTAACAATAGCTAAACCGCCAGCTTTTTCCAGGCTGATTTGGCCTTTTGCATCGTTATAAGAGATAAGCTTGTTAACATTGATAACGCCCTTGTCCGCAATGTTGATCTTGCAGGCACCCTTCAGGATGAGCTGTGCTTCACCTACCTTAGTTACCTTCTTGTGGGTATCCTTTTCGTTCAAGGTAACATTGATGTAGTCGGCATCAATCTGTGAACCGGCATTCATGGTCAATATATTGGTAACCTTGATTGCGCTGTTGTCGCCAGCCTTCAGATAACCATTTGTCTTGAGGTTCAGATCTGCTGTCTTCAGGAAACCGCCGATTTGCAGGTTACCATTGATGTTAACAGTAGTAGCATTCCAAACGTGAGCTGATGCGTATATATTGGCACCTTCTTCAACGTTTACTTCTGTACCACGGATAGAACCGATGATACATGCCTTTGAACCAGCCTTGAAGGTGATTTTCTGTGTAGGACTTGTCTTGTCTGCTGTAAGCTGTCCTAAACCGGACTTGAGTTCCTTCTTTTCAACAGCGTTGCCATTTTCATCAAGGCCGCTGGTAATACCTCGCCAAGATGAATACAGATTACCTTCGATGACGATGTCTGCTGCAGGGTCGTCAGTCTTGACATAACCAAGTTCGTTATAGACAGTAACTCCCTGCTTGATCATTGAACCAGTGCCCTTGAAAATCAGGGAACCGCCCTGCTTTACAACGATTTTTGCGTTTTCGAAAGTGTTTGCAGAATATATCAATTTTGCACCTCCATTTACGAAGATAGTTGCATTCTTGATAGTGTTCTTGGTAAAGTCACACTTGCCAGCAGATTTCTTTAAGTAGAAAATGCCGTTTTCCAGGTTGTCGTTACCTAAAGCCTGAGTAGCTGTAGCAGGCTGCACAGGTATAGTGCTCTCTTCGTCCTTGTTGAGGTCTGTTACGAAATTTGCGTCACTGGCAGCTCTTGTGCCGAAGAACTTGCGAACGTTAGCTGTCGTGTTCTTGTAATTGATGACGCTAGATAACAGAGACTCCCCACTGTTAGTGAGGTCGAGGGTTGTGGCATCTACCTTAGCTGGAGATGAATCGCCTGTAGAATCACTTGTGTTGTCGCTACATGATGCGAATACGAATGCTGCCAAACCGATAGCAGCAAGTGTAGAATTGAATACTTTCATATCTATTTAAGTTTAAATTGTACTTTCAGTTTCAGATTAATACCATTTACTTATATTCTTGTCCTTCAGCTCGTTGTCTTTTGGGTAGTTTGACTATCGTTTAGGTAGTTTGACTATCATCATCTTGCGTACACTTACAAGTGGAGCTGTTAGACGGTTGCAAATTTAATGTAATTTTTTCATAATCAGTTGTTTTTTTTGTTAAATAAAGTTAATCTATTGGCTTTCGCTCTGATGGTCACGAGGTTGGCTTGGGGTGGGCGGTAACGAATTGGCTGTTCCACTTGTCGAATGATAACTATCTCTGAAATCAATAACACGAAAATTACTCCGAAAGATAGCAGAATATCTCCGAAGAATACGAAAATATCTCCGAAAGATAAAATAATATCTCCGAAAGATAAAATAATATCTCCGAAGAAACCACTCAAGTTTCACATGTAAGCTCCACACGCCCTGAACCAACGGTCACCGGCCGAATGGAATTGAAAATCGCTGGCCGAAGGGTAAAGCAAAGGTAAAGGGCAAAAGCTCCTAGCCCGTTCTTGAACCACATGCGAAAGTTCAGTAAACAGAAAAACAAATGTTGGGAATACGATGATGGATATGTGTTGTGGTGACGAGGTGAAGGGTGAAGGGTATATTTTAAATCTTATATTATATTCTTTTTTTAGGATTTTTGGAAAAACCGGAAAGCCAGAAAAATGAAAAAACGGATTTTTTTCCTTGCCGCGCGTATATATAAAAAGAGTTTTCAAACCTTCACCCTTCACCTTTTTATTTAACGTTTTATGTGTCAAATAGTTACGGGTGAAGGGTGGTGAAGGGTGTTTTTCGCTTTTTATAAACATATTTTAAGAATTCGGTCTGATTTTACATATTTTAAGCGTTTGTTTTCGGTTCCGAAAGGGGTGCGCCATTTTTTTAGGGTCCTATTTTTTTCTCTTTTTCTTACCGCTGAAATCTTTGAAAATGCGAGTGAGGTATGGAATCCCGTCTTATATTGTGTTAAACGATTATCAGATAAAAGAAGTTAACGATACCGAAAAAGGACTGATTTTTAAACAAATATTAACGTAGAAAACTTGAAGTTTCGCATATTAGATTATTCAAGTTTAAGGCAAGTTCAGAAGTTAAAAGAGTTAAAGAAGTTTAAGCGGTTAAAGAAGTTAAAGGGAAGTTAAAGAAGTTATCACTCTCTACGGTCGTTCAGTAAACCAGTAAAACAAATGTTGGGAATACGATGATGGATATGTGTTGTGGTGACGAGGTGGAGGGTGGTTCTTTGCTCTTTTTGCAATCTTTTTGGGCTTTCCTTGCAACCTTTATGTATCTTCTTACGTCTAACCATCAGATTTCCGAAACAGAACGGTATTCGGTTTATCATGTATTTAGAAACATAAAATTAGATATGAGTATGAAGAAATTTGGTATTTGGGCGGTGGCTGCCGCTTTATTCTTTGCCCCAATGGGCTTGAGTTCTTGCAGTATGGGATCTTCTGCCAGTGAAATGAAGGGAAGTCTCAACTTTACGCAGGATGATTTGACCGAGAAACCTTTCAAGGCGATCGACGTGGATGTGATTGCCGATGTTTATTATACTCAGAACGACGGCAATGAATGCAGCGTGAAGATGGATTACTCTGCCATCAAGGACCAGGAGTTTGTAAAGAAGCTGAAGGAGAAACTCAAGGTGGTATACCGGGATGGAGAAGTGAAGATAGGATTGAACGGAAGACTGAACGTGCCTTCTTCATGTAACGGTGATAATAAGAGACTGAAGATTTATATCACAAGTCCTGACCTGGTGAAGATTACGAGAGAAGGTGTGGGTTCTTTCCGTGCCAAGACGATTAATAGCGACAGACTGGAAATCGATAACGAGGGTGTAGGTGCTGTCAAGATTGGGAAGATTCTTGCCAACAAACTGGAGATAACCAACGAGGGTGTTGGCTCGGTAAATATCGATGATGTGGCTGGAGATGATATGAACATTGATAACGAAGGCGTAGGCTCGGTGAAAATCTCTAAGATTGAGATGGGAAGTGTGAAACTGGATAATGAGGGCGTAGGCTCTGTTAATCTGGGAATGTTTAAGGGCGGCAGTCTGATTATCAAGAATGAAGGCGTGGGCAGCGTGAAAGCCAAGGTTGACTGCCAAAGTGTAAACGCTACATCCGAGGGTGTTGGCGGAGTTAACTTGAGCGGCGTAACTCGTCAGTACAATAAGAAAAAAGGCGGAATCGGAGGAATTTCTGATGGCGGATTGACTGTAAGAAAGTAACGTAAGTTGTTGAAAAACAGAATATAAAGTGGTTAATGATTAGCTGCGGAAAATTTTTAAAAATTCATTTTGAAAATTTTCCGCAGTTAAGAAATTCGTAATTAGAAGTCCCACTTTACACCGAGGCAAGGGCGAACCATCCAGCCGGCATTGCTGCCGAAGTTGTGGCTGATTTCTACCTCGCTACCTACGCTCAGGTTCTCGCAGCCGAAGTGCTGGCCTACGTTGTACCAGAGCTGTGGCTCAGTAGTGAAGACGGTGTGCTCAGCAGTGGTTTTGGCCATGAGATTGCCGTCATTGTCCTTGATGAGGTTGCCGTCATTGTCTTTGAGGAATTCTTTCACGTTTCCGTGCTTGTCAAGCATACTTACGTGATTCTCCCACCAGAAATCTGCGAAACCGCTAAAGTTCAATCCCTTTAATCCAAAGATGTCTTTGCATCCCCAAACAGCAGTAAACTGCATTGGCACGTTCTGGTCGGTCTTGCGGATAGTCTTGTAGAGTGCCTGGAGTGTCAAGGTGTTCTTGAAACTCTTGTCGTGCATGAAATACTCCACACCGAAGAGCCAGGCATTGTTGATAGGGTAGTTCTTGGTAATACCACCATTATACTCTACGTGGAGGCTCCAGTTCTTCATTGGGCTGTTCTGCCAGAAGTTCAATGCACGTGAAATCTCAGTATAGGTTCCACCCTGTGCCACGTTTGGACTGCTGGTGTCCATCTTGTCGTAATTGAAGTCGTGGTCTACAAAGAAATAGGTGTTACCCCATTTGTCCTGCTTGAACATTTCGAGTGTGAGGGTAACAAACTTGCGGTCACTGCCGAAGTCGTAGAAAACTTGGGCGTTGGTCTGTGCTAAAGTTTTGCTCGCAGGGAGCAACGCAAGTGCCATGAGCAGTAGGCTTTTCATCTTTTTTATAAATTTTTTCTTTTCTTTATTATTTATTAAATGAAACAAAAAACTGCGGACGGAAGGCCCGCAGTTTGTAATTATATTTATCCGTAACGATTAGTATGCGAAGAGAGGGTAATCCTTCATTGTAGCATTCACCTTTTCGCGAACGCGAGCAATGACCTTCTCGTCCTCAGGAGCATTCAGAACCTCCTCGATGAGTTCGGCAATGAGGTGCATCATGTCTTCCTTGGCACCACGTGTGGTCATGGCTGCTGTACCCAGGCGGATACCTGATGTCTGGAAGGCAGAACGGCTGTCGAATGGAACCATGTTCTTGTTGACTGTGATGTCGGCTGCAACCAGCGCATTCTCAGCGACTTTACCTGTAAGATCCGGATATTTACTTCGGAGGTCTACGAGCATAGAATGGTTGTCTGTACCACCGCTCACGATACCGAATCCGCGACCGATGAGGTCATCTGCGAGTACGGCAGCATTCTTCTTTACCTGAGCTGCATACTCCTTCCATGAAGGCTGCAGATTCTCATTGAAGGCTACTGCCTTGGCAGCGATGACGTGCTCCAGCGGACCACCCTGCTGACCTGGGAATACGGCAGAATTCAAGAGCATGCTCATCTTCTTAACCTCGCCCTTCTTGGTAGTCAAACCCCATGGATTGTCAAAATCTTTGCCCATCAGGATGATACCGCCACGAGGACCACGAAGGGTCTTGTGAGTAGTAGAAGTAACAATGTGCGCATACTTCAATGGGTTGTCGAGCAGACCGGCTGCAATCAGACCTGCAGGGTGAGCCATATCAATCATGAGGAGAGCGCCTACCTCATCGGCAATTTTGCGCATGCGGGCGTAATCCCACTCGCGGCTGTAAGCGCTACCACCACCGATAATCAGTTTTGGTTTGTGCTCAAAAGCCAGTTTTTCCATCTCGTCGTAGTCTACACGGCCTGTTTCCTTGTTCAGGTTGTAACCGATAGGGTTGTAGAGAATACCGGATGTATTGACGTGGCTACCATGAGAGAGGTGGCCGCCGTGGTCGAGGTTCAAGCCCATGAAGGTATCACCTGGCTTCAATACGGCAAGCAGAACAGCAGCGTTAGCCTGTGCACCAGAGTGAGGCTGTACGTTGGCATACTCAGCACCGAACACCTTCTTTACACGCTCGATGGCAAGGTTCTCTACGATGTCAACTACCTGGCATCCGCCATAATAACGCTTGCCTGGCAGACCCTCGGCATACTTGTTAGTAAGGTAAGAACCCATAGCGTTCATCACCTCGTCACTCACGAAGTTCTCTGAAGCGATCAGCTCCATACCCTTCAGCTGACGCTGATGCTCTTGCTCGATCAAGTCGAAAATCTCTTGATCTTTTACCATTTCCCTTTACTTTTTATGGTTGATGTTTAATGAAATCGGATGCAAAAATAAGCAATATCTCTCAAACTACCAAATAAATCGTAACATTTTGAGTGATATTGCTTACTTTTTGTTATAAACTACCTGTTTTTATTATTTGCAGAGCTCTACTTTGCCCAATTGCTGCTCTTTGTCGCAGTAGTGGCAACGTACGATACCGAGCACTTTGTCTACGGTATGGAAGAGGGTCTGCATAGGCTCGTTGTTGGTGATGCACTTAGGGTTGTTGCACTTTACGATGCCCTTCAATGTATCAGGAGTCTTGACAGTCTTCTTCTCTACGATTTCGTAGTCTTTGATGATACTTAGTCCGATGTTAGGCGCAACGACAGAGAGTCGGTTGATTTCCTCATCGGTAAAATACTTGTTGGCAACCTTGATGATGCCCTTCTTGCCAATCTTCTTGCTTGGCAGGTTGTAGCCGATAGTAACAGGAGTCTCCATCTTCTCCAACTGGAGCAGATTTACTACCTGATAGGTCTTTTCGGCTGGTATATGGTCGATTACGGTACCGTTCTCGATAGCCGCAACCACTAATTGACTTTTATTGTTTGCCATAATTAATCACTAATAATTAATCACTAATTAATAATCACTAAACACTACCCAATAATGGTCTTGTCGTTCTTCACATCATCGAGCGAAATGCCGAGGCAGTGGCAGAAGATAGCCTCACGTGCATAGAGACCGTTCTGAGCCTGCTGGATATAGTATGCATGTGGATCATCATCTACATCGTAAGCAATCTCGTTCACGCGTGGCAGCGGATGCATAATCTTCATGTTTTCCTTCGCCTTGCAGAGCATGTCGCGCTTCAGGATATACACGTTCTTTACGCGTTCATACTCCATCAGGTCGCTGAAACGCTCCTTCTGTACACGGGTCATGTAGAGGATGTCGGCACCTGCAATCACATCTTCGTTAAAGTCCTCGTGCTCAACATATTTGATGTTGTGCTCCTTGCAGTAGAGTTTATACTCTTCTGGCATGGCGAGTTCCTTAGGTGCGATGAAATGGAAGGTAGGATTGAAGTGGCGCATAGCTGTGATAAGTGAGTGAACGGTGCGGCCATATTTGAGGTCACCCACAAGATAGATGTTTAAGTTCTCCAGGGTACCCTGGGTCTTGTAGATAGAGTAGAGGTCGAGCAGGCACTGTGAAGGATGCATGTGAGCGCCGTCGCCTGCATTTACGATAGGCACTGGTGCTACCTCACTGGCATACTGGGCTGCTCCCTCGATGAAATGGCGCATGGCGATTACATCGGCATAGTTGCTTACCATCAGGATGGTATCCTTGAGGGTCTCACCCTTGGTGGTGCTGGATGTCTTGGCATCAGAGAAACCAATGACACGGGCACCAAGACGGTTGGCAGCGGTTTGGAAACTGAGTTGGGTACGAGTAGATGGCTCGAAGAAAAGGGTCGCTACGACCTTTCCCTTCAACAACTCCCTGTTCGGGTGCTTTTCGAACTCTTGCGCCATTTCCAGGAGGTACATGATTTTCTCCTTGGAAAGGTCTGCAATGGTCACAAAATTATGTTTTTCCATTTGAAATATGATTGAATGTTCTAAAATCGCCCCCAAAGTTACATAAAAAATCTGATTTATGTGCGATAAGTCAAAACTTTTATGTAATTTTGCACAAATATTTAAAGAAATAGTGATGAGAAAGCGATTTATACATATTTTATGGGCTGTTTTCGGCACCGGAATACTCACGGTAATTCTTGCCTTTGTTGCCATCTGGTTTGGAATGATTGGCTACATGCCCGACATCGAGGATCTGCAGAATCCTATCAACAGATTTGCCACCCAGGTTTACTCTGCCGATGGCAAGGTGCTTGGTACGTGGAACCTGAACAAGGAGAACCGTATCGTGATTCCTTACAAGAAAATGTCACCTTATTTAATAAAGGCACTGGTGGCTACTGAGGATGAGCGATTCTATGAGCATTCAGGTATCGACTTCCGTGCACTGGGACGTGCCATCGTCAAGCGTGGTATTCTGGGACAGACTAATGCGGGTGGTGGAAGTACCATCACGCAGCAGCTCGCCAAACAGCTTTATTCTGAGAAGGCAGGCAGTACAATGGAACGATTGTTGCAGAAGCCGATAGAGTGGGTGATTGCGGTGAAGCTGGAGCGCTATTATACCAAAGAGGAGATTCTGGCTCTCTATCTCAATTACTTCGATTTCCTGCACAATGCTGTAGGAATCAAGACGGCGGCCAATACCTATTTTAATAAGGAACCGAAGAATCTGACCCTCTGTGAGTCGGCAACGCTCATCGGACTGTGCAAGAATCCGTCGCTCTTCAATCCGGTTCGCTATCCGGAGAGAGCGAGGGAGCGCAGAAATGTGGTTCTTTCGCAGATGGTGAAGGCGGGATATCTGAGCCGGAGCGAGTATAGCCAGTATGCTGCTGAGCCGCTGACACTCAATTTCCACCGTACCGACCATAAGGATGGTTCGGCTACTTATCTGCGTGAGTTCCTTCGCCAGTATATGATGGCTAAGCGTCCGGAGCGCAGTGATTATCCATCCTGGAACCGTGCCCAGTTTGTGGTGGATTCTACCCAGTGGGAGAATGATCCGCTCTATGGATGGTGCAACAAGAACTATAAGAAGGATGGTTCGCCATATAATGTATACAGTGATGGACTGAAGGTGTTTACAACTATCGATAGCCGTATACAGCAGTATGCGGAAGAGGCTATGTATCAGCATGTAGCCCGCTATCTGCAGCCTCGCTTCAGTGCGGAGATCGCCCGCAAACCAAGCTCGCCATACAGCGATAAGCTGACACCGAAACAGATTAAGAGTATACTGAACCGCAGTATCACCCAGAGTGAGCGTTACCGTACGATGAAGGCTGCGGGATATTCTGAGGATGAAATCAAGGCGGCATTCCGCAAGAAGCAGGAAATGACCGTATTTACCTATCATGGTGATATTGATACGCTGATGAGTCCGCTCGATTCTATCCGTTATTACAAGAGTTTTCTGCGTAGCGGTTTTATGAGCATGGATCCTAAAACGGGTGCTGTGAAGGCGTATGTGGGTGGATTGGATTATACTCATTTCATGTATGATATGGTGAGTCTGGGACGCCGGCAGGTGGGTTCTACCATCAAGCCATTCCTTTACAGTCTGGCGATGTCTAACGGCTTCCAGCCTTGCGATCTGGCGCCTAACCGTCAGCAGACCTATATGGTGGCAGGTCGTCCGTGGACACCTCGCAATGCCAACCATTCACGTGCCGGACAGATGGTACCGCTGAGTTGGGGATTGGCACAGAGTAGCAACTGGGTGAGTGCTTATCTGATGAGTAAGCTCAATCCGCAGCAGTTCGTACAGATGTTGCGCGACTTCGGCATCAACAGTCCTGATATCCATGCATCCATGAGTCTCTGTCTGGGACCATGTGAGGTAAGTGTCAGCGAGATGGTGAGCGCTTATACCGTATTTGCCAACCACGGCATCCGTACTGCTCCAATGTTTGTGAGCCGTATCGAGGATAATGAAGGTAATACGATTGCTACCTTCCAGCCACGTATGAACGAGGTGATCAGTGCCGATAATGCCATGAAGATGCTTACCATGCTGATGGGCGTTGTGGATAATGGTACGGCAGGAAGACTGCGCTACCGTTATAACCTGGAAGGGCAGATTGGCGCCAAGACCGGTACTACCAATAATAACAGCGATGGTTGGTTTATCGGCTTTACTCCACAACTCGTAAGTGGCTGCTGGGTAGGTGGTGAGGAGCGTGATATCCACTTCGATTCCATGAGTATGGGGCAGGGCGCTACCATGGCTTTGCCTATCTGGGCGATATTCATGAAGAAGGTTTATGCCGACCCGTCGCTGGGTATCAGTCCTGCTATCAAGTTCGATTTGCCGGAAGACTACAATCCTTGTTCCCGCAAGGCTGCCGAACAGGATGACTTTGAGGAAGTAGGAACTGGCAGTATCGACGAAGTTTTCGAATAAAAATCAAGGCATTCGCCATTTTTGCATGTATTTATTTTAAATAGTGCAAAAATGGCGAATGTTATTTGTTTATATGCATTTTTTTTTGTATTTTTGCAGAGTTTTAGAACATGCATAGCCCGAATGATGTTTCTTCGGGTTTTTCAAAATAGAAATAAAATAAAAAATCATTATAATGAACGTTTCATACAAATGGCTTAAAGAATACGTCGATTTCGATTTGACACCACAGGAGACTGCGGACGCGTTGACCTCTTGCGGACTCGAAGTTGGCGCTTTGGAAGAAGTTCAGTCTGTCAAGGGCGGACTGAAAGGTCTCTATGTTGGTAAAGTATTGACATGCGAGGAGCATCCTAATAGTGATCACCTCCATGTTACAACCGTTGACTTGGGTAAGGGCGAACCTCAGCAGATTGTCTGTGGTGCTCCTAACGTTGCTGCAGGTCAGAAGGTTATCGTGGCTGATTTGGGCTGCGTGCTTTACGATGGCGACCAGAGTTTTACCATCAAGAAGAGCAAACTCCGCGGTGTAGAGAGTTTGGGTATGATCTGTGCTGCTGAGGATGAGATTGGTGTAGGTACCTCTCACGACGGCATCATCGTACTCCCTGAAGATGCTCCGGTAGGTCAGCCTGCTGCTGAGTATTATCACCTGGAGAGCGACTGGCTCATCGAGATTGATATCACAGCCAACCGTGCTGATGCGCTCGGTCACTGGGGTGTAGCCCGCGACCTGTATGCCTGGTTGAAGCAGAATGGCTACAAGACAAGCTTGCATCGCCCATCTTGCGATGAGTTTGTGGTAGACAACGAGGATCTTCCTATCGATGTTGAAATTCAGAATACTGAGGCTTGCAAGCGTTATGCCTGTGTAAGCATCACCGGTTGTGATGTGAAGGAAAGTCCTAAGTGGTTGCAAGATAAGCTGAACATCATCGGCTTGCGCCCTATCAACAATATCGTGGATATCACCAACTATATCATGATGGCATACGGCCAGCCATTGCACTGCTTCGATGCAGACATGGTTACCGGTCATAAGATTGTAGTTCGTACCCAGCCAGAGGGCACCAAGTTTGTTACTCTCGATGGCGAGGAGCATACCTTGGGTGAGCACGACCTGAGCATCTGCAATGCTGAGGAGCCTATGTGTATCGCCGGTATCTTCGGCGGTAAGGGTTCTGGTACTTACGAGACAACCAAGGATGTAGTCTTGGAGAGTGCTTACTTCCATCCTACATGGATCCGCAAGAGCGCTCGCCGTCATGGTTTGAGCACAGATGCCAGCTACCGTTTTGAGCGTGGTGTAGATCCAAACGGACAGATTTATGCTTTGAAGCAGGCTGCCATCCTCTGCAAGCAGTTGGCTGGCGGTAAGATTTCCATGCAGATCAAGGATGTATATCCAGAGCCAATACAGGATTTCCCTGTTCGCCTGAACTATGAGTATGCGCATCGCCTCATCGGTAAGGAGATTGGTGCTGAGACCATCAAGAACATTGCCACATCTCTCGAGATGAAGATTGTGAAGGAGGATGCTGAGGGTATCGACCTCCTGGTTCCTGCTTATCGCGTAGACGTTCAGCGTCCTTGCGACGTGGTAGAGGATATTCTCCGTATCTACGGATATAATAATGTGGAGATTCCAACCCAGTTGAAGAGCTCCCTGACTGTTCAGGGCGATGAGGACAAGGCTTATCACAGCCAGAACCTCGTGGCAGAGCAGCTGGTAGGCGAGGGCTTCATGGAGATTCTCAACAACTCTCTGAGCAAGGCCAGCTACTATACCGACTTCGACCTCAACAAGTATCCTAACGAGACAACCGTGAAGGTGATGAACCCATTGAGTGCTGATCTCGGTGTGATGCGCCAGACGATGCTGTTCGGTGGTTTGGAGAGCGTGGTTCGCAACATCAACCATAAGAGCCAGAACCTGAAGTTCTTCGAGGTGGGTAACACCTATATATATAATAAGGAGAAGTGGAGCGAGGAGAGTCCTATCAAGGCTTACTCTCAGGAGGCTCACATGTCACTCTTTATCACCGGTAAGCGCGTAGAGGGCAGTTGGGCTCATGCTGATGAGCAGAGCAGCATCTACGAGCTGAAGGCTGTGGTAGAGAATATTCTCCGCCGTGTGGGTATGCCACAGAACAACGTGGTTATCAAGCACAGCGACAATAACATCTTCTCTAAGGGCGTAAGTTACGAGACCCGTGCCGGTAAGGTCTTGGTAGAACTGGGTATCCTGAGCCTGAAGTTGAAGAAGGCATTCGATATTGAACAGGATGTATTCTATGCTGATATCCACTGGGATAACCTGATGAAGGCAGTGAAGAAGGTGAACCTTACTTACACTGACATCAGCAAGTATCCTTCAGTGAGCCGCGACCTTGCATTGCTCGTAGACAAGAATGTAGAGTTCGCTCAGATTGAGCAGATTGCCCGCCAGACAGAGAAGAAACTTCTGAAGAGCGTTGTTCTCTTCGATGTTTACGATGGTGAGCATTTGCCAGAGGGCAAGAAGAGTTATGCCGTTAACTTCATCCTGCAAGATGAGGAGAAGACTCTGAATGACAAGCAGATAGATGCTATCATGAAGAAGCTCATAGCCAACCTTACAGGCAAGCTCAATGCAGAATTGAGATAATGCAGAAGGTGCTCAGTGCAGAATTAAGATAATATTATAAACAAACGATAAACATTTAAAATTTTATTCCAATGGGAAGAGCATTTGAATATCGTAAAGCTACAAAGCTGAAAAGATGGGGCCACATGGCCAAGACATTTACTAAGTTGGGTAAGCAGATTGCTATTGCTGTGAAGGCTGGCGGTCCAGAACCAGAGAACAACCCATCATTGCGTGCTATCATCGCTAACTGTAAGCGTGAGAACATGCCTAAGGATAACATCGCTCGTGCCATCAAGAACGCTTGTGGCAAGGATACCAGCGATTACAAGGAAGTAACATACGAGGGATATGGTCCTCACGGAGTGGCTGTCTTCGTTGATACTTTGACAGACAACACTACACGTACTGTTGCTGACGTTCGTTCTATCTTCAACAAGTTCAGCGGAAACTTGGGTACAACAGGTTCTCTGTCTTTCCTCTTCGACCACAAGGCTGTGTTCACATTCAAGAAGAAGGAAGGTCTGGATATGGACGAGATGATTCTCGACCTGATCGACTACGGCGTAGAAGATGAGTTTGATGAGGATGAGGAGAGCAACGAAATCACAATCTATGGTGCTCCTACAAGCTTCGGCGAAATTCAGAAGCATCTGGAGGCTGAGGGTTTCGAGGTAACTGGTGCTGAGTTCACTTACATTCCTAACGATTTGAAGGATGTAACTCCTGAGGAGCGCGAAACTATCGACAAGATGGTTGAGAAGTTGGAAGAGTTTGACGATGTTCAGACTGTATATACCAACATGAAGCCAGAAATTCCTGCAGACGCAGAATAAGCATTATGTTGCAGCAAGACAAACAGGATAAGTTGCAGAAGGTAACTTATCAGACTCATGGCACCTGCTCAAAATACATCTGCATCAGTATAGATGAAGATGGAAATGTACAGGATGCCCAGTTCATCGGAGGCTGCGATGGCAATACCAAGGGCGTTTGTGCTTTGATTAAAGGCATGAAGGCAAAGGAGGTCATCGCCCGACTGAAGGGTATCACTTGTGGCAATAAGCCTACAAGCTGTCCAGACCAGTTGGCGACAGCTTTGCAGGAAATGGGATATTAAGAGTATTTTAGGCACGGATTACTATAGTGATCCGTGCCTTTTCTACTACTGGTACTCCGTGTCTTTTCTAATACTTGAAGGTATCATCCAGCAACACCTCCTTCGGGTTCTTAGCCGAATGATATACGAAACGGAAGGTGAAATGCTCTTCCTTATATTTCTTCAGGCCAGGGTTGTTGTCCAGGGCTTCCTTCTGAATCTTATGGAGTTTATCCTTGTTGGCATCAATCGCCTTCTTGTTATCTGCCTTGTTTCTCAAAGAGATATAGTATGTATATATCTTCTTGGTTTTATCAAATGCAGCACTGTCAGTCCTGGCGTCGTTGACGTATGGAGTAGGACAGTACTTTTCAGTATATTCCTTGGCTTCACGAGCCGCTTTGTCCTCCAGACTTTCTGTACAAGAAACGAGCAAAGAAGCAAAAATACCGATGTAAATCAACTTTTTCTTCATGATTTTTCTATATTTTATCTAAAAATCTCTATTATTTTCAATATTTTGTGCAAAGATACGAAAAAAAATACTATCTTTGCACTCTAAAGAGAGAAAATTATATGGAGAATATAAATAAAATAAGAAATTTCTGCATTATTGCACATATAGACCATGGTAAAAGTACCTTGGCAGACCGACTTCTGGAGAAGACTCAGACCATCAAGATTACTGAAGGACAGATGCTTGACGATATGGATTTGGAAAGAGAACGTGGTATCACGATCAAGAGTCACGCTATCCAAATGGAATATAAGGCAAAGGATGGACAGACCTATATCCTGAATCTTATCGATACTCCGGGACATGTTGACTTCTCATACGAAGTTTCCCGTTCCATCGCTGCTTGCGAGGGAGCACTGCTGGTTGTTGACGCAACTCAAGGCGTTCAGGCACAGACCATTTCAAACCTCTATATGGCTATCGAACACGACCTGGAGATTATTCCGGTAATCAATAAGATAGATATGCCTTCAGCTATGCCTGAAGAGGTAGAAGATGAAATTGTAGACCTGATCGGTTGTAAGCATGAAGATATTCTCCGTGCTTCAGGTAAGACTGGTGAGGGTGTAGAAGATATACTGGAAGCTGTTGTTAATCGTGTTCCTGCTCCGGTAGGAGACGAGAAGGCACCGCTTCAGGCTTTGATTTTCGACTCTGTATTCAACTCTTTCCGCGGTATCATCGCCTATTTCAAGATAGAGAATGGCGTGATCCGTAAGGGAGATAAGGTGAAGTTCTTCAATACCGGCATGGAATATGATGCTGATGAAATCGGTGTATTGAAGATGGATATGATTCCACGCCAGGAATTGGGTACCGGTGAGGTAGGTTATATCATCTCGGGTATCAAGAATGCTACCGAGGTAAAGGTGGGTGATACCATTACTCATATCGCCCGTCCTTGCGACAAGGCGATTGCGGGTTTCCAGGAAGTGAAACCTATGGTCTTTGCCGGTGTTTATCCTATCGATCCTAGCGATTACGAGAATCTGCGAGCATCGCTCGAAAAACTGCAGCTCAATGATGCTTCATTGACTTTCTCGCCAGAGAGTTCTGTGGCTTTGGGCTTCGGTTTCCGTTGCGGATTCCTCGGATTGCTCCACATGGAAATCGTACAGGAGAGACTGGACCGTGAGTTTAATATGGATGTCATCACTACCGTACCTAACGTATCTTATATGGTATACGACAAGCAGGGCGGTGTGAAAGAGGTTCACAATCCTTCCGGATTGCCAGACCCAACGCTGATAGACCATATTGAGGAACCATATATCCGGGCAACCATCATTACGGCTACCAATTATATTGGACCAATCATGAAACTCTGTCTGGATAAACGAGGCGAACTCATCAATCAGGAATATGTGAGTGGAAACCGTGTAGAGCTCCACTTCATGTTGCCATTGGGAGAAATCGTCATCGACTTCTATGACAAGCTGAAGAGTATCTCCAAGGGATATGCTTCGTTCGACTATCATATCGATTCATTCCGTCATTCCGACCTGGTGAAGCTCGATATCCTGTTGAATGGAGAGCCTGTAGATGCATTGAGTACTTTGACTCACCGCGATAATTCTGTGAGCTTCGGCCGCAGAATGTGCGAGAAGTTGAAGGACCTCATACCTCGTCAGCAGTTCGATATTGCTATCCAGGCAGCTATCGGTGCCAAGATTGTGGCACGTGAGACTGTTAAGCAGGTGCGCAAGGATGTTACTGCCAAATGTTATGGTGGTGACGTGAGCCGTAAGCGCAAGTTGCTTGAGAAGCAGAAGAAGGGTAAGAAGCGCATGAAGCAGATTGGTAATGTGGAAGTTCCACAGAAAGCTTTCCTGGCTGTGCTCAAACTCGACTAATTAATATAAGTATAAAGGAAAAGGAGGTTAAGTATTATGGCAGACTTTAAAGTAATTACCCCTAAGCGTGATATTGCGCGCGAACTGGCGCGTAAATATAGTACGATGACTCATGATGAACTCGATGTGGTGGAAGATATCCTTGAGCCTATCAAGTATGGCAAGGGCGAGATGATCTTGCCTGAAGGTGAACAGTGCATGGGTATCTCGTACATCGAGAAGGGATTGGTGCGCCAATTTTACTTTAAGAATGGCAAGGAGGTGACCGAACATCTGGGTGTGGATCATTCCATCTTTATGTGCATTGAGAGCCTCTTTAAGGAAGAGCCTACACGCTTGCAGGTAGAAGCTTTGGAGCCTACTCTGGTGTATATGCTACCGAAGAAGAAGCTGGAGGCGGCTGCTATGCGTAATGTTAATATCCAGATGCTTTATCGTAAAATATTGGAAGAGAGTTTGATTCAGTCTCAGATTCATGCCGATCTGATGCGATTTGAGTCGGCACCTAATAAATATAAGCGCCTGTGCGAAATGAGCCCACAGGTGGTTCTGCGTGCTCCGCTCACCTATATCGCAAGTTATCTGCAGATGACTCCGGAAACGCTGTCCAGAATCCGCTCGAATACTATATTATAATTTATAAAAAATGGTGTGACTTCAAAACCGAAGTCACACCATTTTTTTATTTCATAATACAGGTTCGCGAGTCCGTAAGGCGGAACAGGAGAAACGTCTAGCGGATTTGCGAGCCTGTCACCCTCTTACTTTACTCTGCCGTATAGAGGAATCGCTTGATGCTCTTCTTAGGAGTTTTTTCAAACTCATCTTCATGTATACGTATTTCTGATACTTTGCTGTAAGCAGGAATCATGGTGTTGAGCTCCTGGCGGTTCTGCTCCATGACATCTGCCAGTTCGTTGGTACCGAGATTCAGGGTCTGAGCTTCATCATAGTCTGGGTGAACCAGAGCAATGAGCTTGTCGCCCTTCTGTACAACCACGCTTTCCGCTACCAGGGCCAAAGAGTTGAGCTTATCCTCAATCTCCTCAGGGTAGATATTCTGACCGTTTGCGCCGAGCAGCATGTTCTTGCTACGACCCTTGATGAAGACGTTGCCGTCACCATCCATGGTTCCGAGATCGCCTGTATGATACCATCCGTTCTCGTCAATGGTCTGCTTGGTAGCTTCCTCATTCTTATAGTAACCCAACATTACGTTAGGACCCTTGGCAAGGATTTCGCCCGGTACATTCTCAGGATCAGGACTATCGATGCGGACCATCATGTGGAGGGCAGCCTTACCGCAAGAGCCCGGTACGAAGTTTTTGTAATCCTCGTAGCAGATGATAGGGGCACATTCTGTTGCGCCATATCCCACGGTATATTTGAAACCTACGCTATGGAGGAAACTTTCCACTTCCTGGTTAAAGGCTGCACCACCGATAATCACCTCGTAGAAGTTGCCACCGAAGGCATTGGATACCTGGTCGCATATCTTCTCCTTCACCTTCTTGCTGATCACAGGCATGTGGAGCAGCATACGCATGCGGTTGTTCTGGATCTTAGGGAATACCTTCTTGCGGATAATCTTCTCGATAACCAGAGGTACAGATATAATGACGGCTGGCTTGATGCGGCCGAATGCCTCGGCAATGATGGCTGGACTAGGGATGCGGGTGAGATAGAAGATGTGGCAGCCCTTGATGAATTCGAAGATAAATTCAAACGCCATGCCGTACATGTGGGCCATCGGCAGGATACTGATGATAGAATCTCCCGGCTTGATCTTCTTACCCAGTACGTCCTCAGCAAAATCTGCATTGCCCCAGAGTGCACGGTATGGAACCATTACTCCCTTGGAGAAACCGGTAGTTCCGCTGGTATAGTTGATCATAGCCAACTCATCCGGATTCTGTTCCATATAGTAGTTGACATGGTTTTTGCGGAAGTACTTAGGATACTTGATACCGAACATCTCGTTGAGGTGTTCGCGCGCATAAGTCAACTTGTCAGTACGTGAAACGACAAGTGAATAATCCGGTATATAGATGATGCCTTCAAGACCTGGCATCTTCGTTGCATCAATCTGTGTAGCTACAACATCACCCACAAAGAGCAGTTTGGCATCGCTGTGGTTTACGATGTTGTGAATCTGGTCTGGCATGAATTCATGCAGGATAGGTACGGCAATGGCACCATAGGTAAGGGTAGCAAGGAATGCTACAGCCCAGTTTGCGCTATTTCGACCGCAAAGTGCTATCTTGTCGCCCTTTACTACACCAGAGTTCTCAAACATGATGTGTAGCTTCTCAATTTTGCGTGCTACATCATGGTACTGCAAGGTTGCTCCCTTGTAGTCTGTCAGAGCATCCATATCCCAATGGTCTACGATGCTCTTTTGGATTAGTGCGTTAAAACTTGGAATCTCCATATTCTTGTTATTTAACGATTTGCTTTTTTATATTTTTCTCGTACTGAAGTCCGTTTGCTGATGATAGACCTTATCTGCTGATGGTCTGTCAGCAGATAGGGCCTGTCTCTAGATTGCGTTCTGATAGAGGTAACGCTTGATAGACTTCTTGGCTGTCTTTTCAAATTCCTGATTATGAAGTTTGATGCGTGACACCTTTGCGAAGCTAGGTATCTGCATGTTCAGTTCCTTGCGGTTCTGCTCCATGATGTTCTCCAGGTCTTCGTCTGTAAAGCCGAGGTTGTTAACTTCTTCCATATCCGGATGAACTAGAGCTACCAGCTTGTCATCGCTCTGTATTACGATGCTCTCGTTGACCATAGCCATGGAGTTGAGCTTGTCCTCAATCTCTTCCGGATAGATGTTCTGTCCGTTAGGTCCCAGCAGCATGTTCTTGCTTCTGCCTCTTATGAAGATATGTCCGTCGGCGTCCATCGTTGCCAGGTCGCCTGTATGGAACCATCCGTCTTTATCTATTACGGCATCTGTTGCCTCCTGGTTCTTGTAATAGCCCTTCATCACATTGATGCCGCGGCAAACCAGTTCACCGGCTACGTTCTCCGGGTCATCGCTCAAAACCTTTACCTCCATGTGCTTCACGGCAACACCACAGCTTCCTGCCACATAGTTGTCCTGATGGGCAAAGGTGATAAGTGGAGCAGTCTCAGTGGTACCATATCCCATTGCGATAGGGAAACCTACGCTGATGAAGAAGTTCTCTATCTCCTTGTTGAGCGGAGCACCACCCACAACAACCTCGTAAGGACGTTCGCCAAACTTTCTCAATACAAACTCGCGAACCTTCTCCTTGATGCGCTTATTGATGACAGGCATGTTCATCAGCAGTCGTGCACGGTTGGTTTGGATATGTGGGAATACTTCCTTTCTTACAATCTTGTCTACTACAAGCGGCACCGCATAGAGGATGTCTGGCTTGATTTCTGACAACGCCTCTGAGATGAGCGTTGGGCTCGGCAGACGGGTAAGGAAGAAGATATGGTTACCCAATACTATATTGAAGAGAAATTCTGTCATGAGTCCATACATGTGAGCCATCGGAAGGGTAGAAAGGATGTTGCTGTTCTTACCTATATTTGGTTTCACTGAATCAATGAGGTAGTCAAGATTACCCCAAAGTGCTCTGTATGGGAGCATCACACCTTTTGAGAAACCGGTAGTTCCACTGGTATAGTTGATCATCGCCAGTTCTTCAGGATCGTCTACGTGATACTTCACGTGTTCTGGTCTGAAATACTTAGGATATCTGTGTCCGAACATTGCATTGAGGTTCTCGCGCGCATAAGTCAGTTTCTCAGAGCGCGAGATGACAAGCGAATTGTCCGGAAGATAGATGATTCCTTCCAGCGAAGGCATCTCCTTTGGTGTTATCTCTGTAGCTACCACGTCACCAACGAACAGAAGTTTGCTTTCGCTGTGGTTCACGATGTTGTGAATCTGCTCAGGCTTAAATTCGTTCTGTATAGGTACGACAATGGCTCCGTAAGTAATAATGGCCAGGAAGGCTACTGCCCACTGGCTACTATTTCTTCCGCAGACGGCAATCTTGTCGCCCTTCTTTACATCGCTGTTTTCGAACAGGATGTGTAGCTTCTCAATCTTTCTGGCAATATCGTGATATTGGAGGGTTGCGCCCTTGTAATCGGTGAGCGCATCCAGATTCCAATTCTTGATAATGCTGTTCTCAATATACGAGTTAAAACTTGGTATTGAATTCATTGCACAATTTACAAAATTTTGTGCAAAGATAATGAAAATAGTGCACACTGCAAAATAAAATGTGCACTATTTTCAAAAACTACATAAAATAATTAGTTTTTTTTCCTTTTTAGTCTACATATTGTGGTGTTATAGACTGTATTTTACTCATATCTCATTGATTTGGCTGGATGGATGTGAGAAATCAGGTAGCTTGGTGCTACGAGCATGAAGATACTTATCAGCAGCGTAGCAATGTTCAGGGCTATGATGGCAAGCCAGTTGAATTCTACCGGAACGGTACTTACATAATAGGTCTGTGCATCGAGTTTGATGATGCCTGTAAAGTACTGGAGGGTAAGAATGCCGAGGGCGATGGCGTTGCCCAGAAGCATACCCTTGCCGATGATGAAGACGGCAAACCACAGGAAGGTGTGGCGGATGGTCTTGTTGCGAGCACCCAATGCCTTCATTACGCCTATCATGGAGGTGCGTTCCAGAATGATGATGAGCAGACCGCTGATCATGGTGACGCCGGCTACTATCAGCATCAGACCGAGAATAATCCAGACATTCAGATCCATCAGGCTCAGCCATTGGAAGATGTTTGGATTCAGGTCCTTGATGGTAGAACTGCTGTAGGTTTCTCCATAGTGATCTACCGTGCGGTTCACCTTATTAATAATATAATCTTCAGTCTCGTTGAGCTTGTTGAAGTCGTTTACTGTCAGTTCTGCACCGCTCGTCTGGTCTTCTTCCCATCCGTTCAGCTTCACGGCAGTATAGAGATCGGTGTATACCATTACCTCATCATACTTCTTCAGGTTGGTCTGATAGATACCCTTGATGGTGAAGCGGCGCATACGCACTCCGTTGTCATCAACGAAGTAGGCAAAGATGCGTTCTCCCGTCTTCAGCTTCAGCTTACCAGCCATCAGCTGTGAGATGAGAATCTGGTTATGACTCGCTTTGTCATCAAACTTAGGGATGCTGCCTTCGATCATGTTCTGATGGATAAAGGTAGAATCAAAATCAGGCCCTACACCTTTGAACATGACGCCCAGGAAATCGCTGTCCGTCTTCAGGATTCCCTCTTTCATGGCAAATTTCTGCACATGTTTTACGCCAGGTATCTTTTTCAGTACGTTGACCATCGAGTCGTTCATAACCACCGGATACTGGTTTTGCTGCTGCAGCGTCATGAAGTCGGCCACTTGTATATGGCTTCCGAATCCTATTACCTTGTCACGTATGGTATGCTTGAATCCGAGCACTACGCATACCGACATAATCATAATGGCGAGTCCGATAGCAACACCTGCAGTGGCTATATGAATAGCAGGGCGAGAAACTTTACGTTTATCGCCCTGATCGCTATATAATCTCTTTGCTATAAATAGAGGAAAATTCATCTTTACTTTGAATTTTGATCTTTGAACTTTATGATTAGTGAAGCTGTTGTATTCTTCACTCTTCGTTCTTCACATTCTTACAGTCCTTCGTCTTCCACTCTTCCCGGATAAGCCTCAAGTGCCTTACCCAGAACCACCAGAGCACGCTCCAGATCGTGTTTCTTCAAGACGTAAGCTACACGAACCTGATTGTGGCCGGCTCCAGGAGTCGTATAGAAACCGGAGGCTGGAGCCATCATGATGGTTTCGCCCTCGTAGTTGAATTCCTCCAGACACCAGCGGCAGAACTTTTCTGAATCATCGATAGGCAGTTTGGCTACGGTATAGAAGGCTCCCATGGGAATAGGAGAGTATACGCCCGGAATGCGGTTCAAGCCGTCTATCAGGCACTTACGGCGCTCTACATACTCATCGTATACATCGCGGTAGTACTCTTCAGGAGCGTCCAGAGAAGCTTCGGCTACAATCTGACCGATCAGTGGAGGAGAGAGACGGGCCTGGCAGAACTTCATCACCGCCTTGCGGATTTCTGCATTCTTGGTGATGAGGGCACCCACACGGATACCGCACTCACTGTAACGCTTCGAAACAGAATCGATGAGAACCGTGTTCTGCTCGATGCCTTCCAGGTGCATCGCACTGATATAAGGACTGCCGGTATAGATATACTCACGGTAAACCTCATCAGAGAAGAGATAGAGGTCGTACTTCTTCACCAGGTCACGAATCTGATTCATCTCTCTGCGGGTATAGAGATAGCCCGTAGGGTTGTTAGGGTTGCAGATCAGAATGGCACGGGTGCGCTCATTGATCAGCTCCTCAAACTTCTCCACCTTAGGCAGGGAGAAACCTTCTTCTATCGTTGTGGCGATGGTACGGATCTTGGCACCCGCAGAGATGGCAAACGCCATATAGTTAGCGTAAGCAGGTTCTGGTACGATAATCTCGTCGCCAGGGTTGAGGCAGCTCATGAAAGAGAAGAGTACAGCCTCAGAACCTCCCGATGTAATGATGATATCATCGGCAGTTACGTTGATGTTGAATTTCTTATAGTAATCTACAAGCTTCTCGCGATAGCTGAGATAGCCCTGACTTGGAGAATACTCCAAGACCGTGCGGTCTATATGCTTCAAGGCATCTAGGCCACATTGAGGAGTTGGAAGGTCAGGCTGACCGATGTTGAGGTGATATACCTTTACTCCACGTTTTTTTGCTGCGGCAGCCAGAGGAGCCAACTTTCTGATAGGTGACTCTGGCATTTCAAGACCGCGTACAGATATTTCTGGCATCTTAAAATATTGTTTCTTTCTATTAATTATCCGTGTCGAAAATTGAATTCTATGACCTTTTGGTCTTTTCAATTTACGCTAATCGGCTGCAAAGATAAGAAAATTAGATGAGAATTGAGAATAACTTTCGGTTAAATTTTATTTTTTGATTAAAAACTCTTTAAATATGTCGCTCTTTGCTTTCTTTTTTATAACTTTGCACTTAATTTCAAGAAATGTTATAAGATTATACTAATTAATTAAAATAAGTAAGAAGAAAAATATGAGAAGTAGAACAAGTACATGGTTTGAGACCAAAGTGAAATATCAGAAGACAATGGAGGATGGTTCAGAAAAGGTTGTTTCTGAAGCATACGTAGTAGATGCTTTGAGCTTTACCGAGGCTGAGAGCGCCATCATCGATGAGATGTCGGTTTATGTAAGCGGCGAGTTGAAGGTGAGCGGTATCGGTAAGGCTGGCTACGGCGAAATCTTCTTCAGCGATGTGGATGATGATGATAAGTGGTATAAGGCTAAACTCCAGTTCATTACAATTGATGAGAAGAGTGAGAAGGAGAAGCGCAGCAATGTTACCTATCTTGTTCAGGCTAAGTCTCTCGCCCGTGCCCTCCGTTATATTGATGAGGTGATGGGCAAGACCATGATAGATTATGATGTGGTTGGTTTGAACGAAACCAAACTGATGGATGTATTCGAGCACCATGCTCCTAACGAGAAGAAAGAGGAGAAGAATGATGTGCCTGAATACGAGGAGCAAAAATAATTGAACTATGTATGATGTAAAAGGAAATCTCCATGAGGTGCTGGGCAGCTTGCCTGCCGGTGTCCGTCTCGTTGCTATCAGCAAGTTCCATCCCAACGAGTATATCGAGGAGGCTTATGCTGAAGGACAGCGTATCTTCGGCGAGAGTCATGAGCAGGAACTCGCCAAGAAGGTGGCTTCGCTGCCTGAGGACATCGAGTGGCATTTCATTGGTCATCTGCAGACCAATAAGGTGAAGTATATCGCACCTTATATCTCGATGATTGAATCGGTAGACAGTCTGAAACTTCTCAAGGAGATTGAGAAGCAGGCTGCCAAGCACAATCGTGTGGTGAAGGTTCTTCTGGAACTTCATCTGGCTGAGGAAGATACCAAATCGGGTCTTTCTCTTGATGCTTGCCGCGAACTCCTTGAGGCAGGCGAATGGCGGGAGATGAAGCATGTGCAGATTTGTGGCATCATGATGATGGCATCTAATACAGACGATGAGCAGCAGATTGCTCAGGAGTTTGATGAGGCTGCCCAGTTCTTTGATGAGATAAAGGCCAGATATTTTGCAGCTGATGATGCTTTCTGCGAGCGTAGCTGGGGTATGAGTCACGATTATCATATTGCCGTCAAGCACGGCAGCACGATGGTTCGTGTAGGTACTACCATCTTCGGTCCTAGAATATATTAAAATAATAAGAGGGTGTGTCATGTTTAATGACACACCCTCATTGTTTATATAGTTAGTATACTATCTTCTGTCCCTTGCTGGTAATATAAATCTTGCCCTTTTGTGGAACGGAAACCTTTCTGCCTTCCAGATCAAAATAGGCTGTCGGTCTGTCTTTACCGATGATGACCGAAGAGATTCAGGTAGGAGAGAAGTTCTTGAGATAATCGAAGGTTACCAGACCGGTTGCTTCATCCTTTGTGATGTTGTAGAGCGGATGACTCGTATCAACACTGTTGTTCAGGGTGATACTGGTCAGACTGTTCACCTCGTACTCTGTAGCAGAGCCCGCCTTGTAGGTTGGGAACGGGTCGTTCTGAAGACTCGTGATAATATCATTGTCGCTGACAGTTCTATTATAGCTGTTGTATACCATTCCGTCTGCAGGAACAATCATGACCCTTGGCTTACCTGTCGTGTTGTTGGGATTATCCCCCAGGTTAACCGATGGCAAATCATCGTAGTCGATGCGCCATACCAGCAATCCGTAACCCAGCGCCTCCTTGTACCATCCCTCGTTTCTGATATTCTGCAGCAGCAGGTATTCGCCCTGGCTGTTGGCTATAATCTTGTATGCATCCGATGCCTTGTCGTATGGTTCCAGCTTTATCAGCTTCGCCTCGGTATCAGAAAGGAGGGTAGGCTGTTTCCATCCTACGATGCTCTTCTCCCATGGTGAATAAGGGATAGGCTGATAGCCGTCAGCCTGATAATTGCCCATATCCATGACGTCCCAATATTCAGGACTCTGGTTGTGGTCTGTGATGCCGTTGGTCGGATAGATGTCTGGCAAACCGAGGGTATGCGAAAATTCATGGCAGAAGAGACCGATACCATTGATGTAGTATTTGCCGTCTTGGGTATCTGCAGGCTTATTGTTCAGCTCGTTGTTGATGCCGTACCGGGATACTGTTTTCCCGTCATAGGTTCCCACTCCTACGGTACCCGATTTCGGCCAGAGACAATCGCCTGAATTACCTACGATACTTTCAGAATAGCCGGCATAGATTACATATACGAGGTCTACATATCCATCGCCATCGCTGTCGTAATCGGCAAAGTTAACCTTGTCGTCTACTACCTGCTGGCAGGCTTCCTTAATCATCTGAGGAAAGTTGGTGTCACTTCCGTCGTCACGTCCGTTCTTGCCATAATAAGCTGATTTCTTGCTTACCGTAACAGGACTCACTACGTCAAACTGTGGTATAAACTGGTTATCGCTCATGTCAGCGAAATACTGCTGTACGCTGCCATAGTTCTGGCAGTATTTCTCGTTGGTGATAAACACTTCTTTATCAGCCTCAGGCATAGCTTCTCCCTTCTTTCCGTTGAGGTAATGGTTGAATGTTGCAACCGGATCCTTACTCTTGAACTTCACATCCTGAAACTGCACCAGGAGTACCAATGCCTTCGGGCTTCCCTTATGAGGGAAATAGCTTGGGCTCACGGTTCCTATTTCTGAAGCTCTTGTAAGATTCTCTGAAGAGAAAGCACGGGTTTTTCGGGTGTTCAACTCTTCAGCAGTTATCTTTTCGTATTTTCCGTCTTGGGTTTCCCGCAGGGGCGTACCGTCCAGCAGCATGTAGTAGTGGAAGGTTTCGTCGCCATGCAGGGTAGCACATGCTACGGTTCCATCAGCCAGCATAATCTTGGCGATGCCCGGTTTAGCCTTTACGGCATAGAGATTGGCGATGCCCAGGAAGGCGAGCGCCAGAGAGATGATTGCCTTCTTCATAAACAGTTAGGGTAGATGGGGGATTATTTATAAAAGTATTGTCCTTTCTTCTGAGTCTGGTGACCAAACTCGATGGCGTGATGCGGACAATGGTGATAGCAGGTAAAGCAGGTGAGGCAATCCTTGTGATGTAGCCATTCCGGATATTCTCCATGACCGCCCTTGATATCGCCTACAGGACAGACGTTGGCACAGATGCCACACTTCACGCACTTGTCTTTCTCCACATGAAACCGCTTGTCGGTGATGAGCACCTTCTCAAAGAATCCGCCCACAACCTTGGTGAAGAACCAGGGGATAGGACCTTTTACCAGACGGTTCACGCCCTCTTTCCTGTCGAATATCTCTTCGCAGATAACCGCCAGTTCCTGTGCCGATTTCGATTTCTTACGAACTTCGCGCTCCTTCGGATCAACATCCATAAAAGGAAGTCCTACATAAGATTCCGGCATGATGAGCGAGTAGGAAGCAGAAACCTCCGTGATGCCCAATGCCTGAAGCGATGCATTCAGCGCAATCGTATCGTTGAGGTTTTCGATGGTGAGTCCGATGCTGTCGCCTGCAGTACAGACGCAATAGGCGAAAGGATGCTTTCTGAACGTCTCCTTGTCTTCAGCAGTAGCATCAGGAGTTTCTCTCCGTATCTTCATCTTCCTGATAAACTCCCTTACAAGGCGTGGAACCCTCCAGCCATGTACGGGGAAAACGAATCCGAGCCGTTCATTCTCTTTCAGAATAAACGGCTCGGCTATATTGTGGCTTGAATCATCCGCCCGCATATAAGGGGCGATAGGAATCAAGTCTTCGTGTGTAGCCGCTGCCAGTCTGGCTGCTGCCCACTTGGTATTTCCAGTTCCGGAGAAATAGAAAATCATGCTTACTTTTAAATATGTATTGAGCTAGATTATTTCTTTTCTGTCATAACACCTTCTATATAGAGACGTGACATTTCTACATTGCCGTTAGAACGGACGGTGATGCTCTTCTTGAAATGACCAGGGAACATGCCCTTGCCGTTATAGGTAACACTAATCTGTCCCTTCTCGCCTGGAGCGATAGGCTTCTTGGTGTAAGAAGGTATGGTACAGCCGCAGCTGGCAATAGCCTGGTTGATAATCAAAGGCTTGTTGCCCACATTGGTGAAGGTAAAGGTAGCCTTCTGTACCGGGTTTGACTCTTCGAACGAACCGAAGTTGTGTATCAGTTTGTCGAACTTAATCTCTGCCTGAGCAGATGCAGTAGCTACAGAGCCACCAGCATAGTGAGTGTCAATATGATTCTTTTCATCTTCATATCCTTTCTTCTTTCTTTATATTTTCTCTTTAATTTGTTTCTTATTTTTATTTAATTCGATGCAAAAGTACATATAAAGTTTAGTATTTTACGTTACTTTTTTACATTATTTAAAACAATTATGCCTTATATTTCATGTTACAGCCTTCTTTTCTGTGGAAAAGTGGGGGCGCAATACTCCTCATTATGAAGAAGTTTGCAGATTCCTGAACAAAAAATCCCCCAACCTTAATCACTTAAGATTGGGGGAGAAAGTAGAAAAAATAATAAAGTATGAACAATATCAACTGAATAGAGGGCTAAATGTGGAATTTGATTTCATTCAGCCAAGCCTGAACACTGAAGCAGGGACAGGACTTGTGGACGTTCGGGAGATCACGATGACCTAGGATCTCGGCTTCGGGATAGTCTACGCACAGACTCGTCAGGAGATTCTGGAGCGACTGCTTCTGAGCCTTCGTACGGGTATCTGCCGGATTGCCGTCGGCGTCGAGACCGCCTTCGTAACAGATGCCGATACTGTGTGCATTGAAATGGCGGGCGTGGGCGCCGATTTCTGATTCGGGACGTCCGGGGTAGATGACGCCGTCTTTCGTGATGTAATAGTGATAACCGATGCTGCGGAAACCACGGGCTAAATGACAGGCTTCGAGCTTTTCGAAGGTGAAGTCCTGCGTGACGCGGGTGGCAGAACAGTGAATGACAATAAGTGATATTTTTCTTGTGTTTTTCATAGTGCTGAATCTTTAAAGGGTTGATACTACTGGCAGCTCTGCACACAAAAGGCAGAGGCTACGGCGGTGAGAACGGTAATGACGAAATTCAGAATTTTCTTGAGTGTTTCTCTTTTCATTTTCATTTGATTTAAGGTTAATAAATGGATTGGGGGCTCGGATTTCCTATATCCGGGCGATACTGGAGAAGGAAGGCTGACAGGATGAGCAGATGGGCTTGATAGCGCGTGTTTCAATGATGCTTGCTATATTGATGAATAGCCGGGGGTGCTATAGCCGAATCCCGGACTGCATCCTGTCTAAAACCTTCTTTCTTCATCTCTACTGGCGAGGGGGTTACTCCAGGCCGTCGCTACCATCGGAGCCGGTGCTCTCGGTGTTGCCTGATCCGCCAGTCTGTGTTGAGTCGCCACCCTGGCTTGTGCCGCCACCCTGGGTAGTATCGCCTGTGTTATCCTTACCGCCGTCTGGTGGAGTAACATCTCCTGTTACGGCTGTAGCCTTCTTCAGGGATGCATCGAGGTTCAGACTGTTTGCCTTGAACTCACCGGTGCCACGGGCACGGAGCTTCAGTCCGGCAATGTTCTTGGTGATGCTGAACTCCTTCTCGGAGGCAGCACCTTCCTTGTTCTTGATGCCGATGCTGAAGATGGCGAGGTCGGGAATCTTCACGGCGATACCCTGCAGAACCAGTTCTCTTACGCAGCTCACCATGTCGGTGAGCATACCCTTGATGGCTCCCTTTGAGAACGGTGTGTTGTGACTTTCCATGTGCTCTGCGAGTTCATCAAGACCATAGGTCTGGGTGATTACAGGGTAAGCGAAAAACTTGCCGTTAGCGGCGCTCAACTTCTCGTTGACATACTTCTTTAATGTGTACAGAATCATAGTGTCTTCATTTTAAGGTTAATAAATTGTGTTTGTGTAGTAGGGGGCGCTGCGCATTGCCTCTTGGTGGTATGAGATGTTATCTCTGAACCACAATGCAAAGATACGAAATCGGTGAGGGGTCAACTCACAGTTGCTCATACTTGCTCATGTTTTATCATACTTTTTCATAGATTCTTTTTTTCTGGAGTTTATAAGCCCATTATAATCAATCATCATTTGCTTGAATCTTATTCAAGTTTCGCGAGTTTTACCCCACACGCCCTGAAAGGGCGATGCCCTGGGCTAGGGGCTTCTGCCCTTTCAGGGCGTGTGGGGCAAAACATGCGAAAGTTCAGTAAGGAAGTATATGGTAACTATAGTTTCGCAAGTTACTTGAATATACTGACAAGGAAAAGACTTTACACCCGAAGCTTTCTGAAAGACTCCGGAAAGAGAAGTGAAAGAAACTGGAAGGCTGGTGCGCCGGCGGGGGATACACGCTACTTCACTTCATGCCTAAACTTCACCTTCCGCCTCTGGCTTGCCAAGATACGTTTTGTGGCTTCTCTGCCCGAACCTATCTATACCGCATTTTCAAGTTAAAGGAAGGCTGTACTCCTACCGAATGGCGGGAGAAAATGGCTGAAAATGTAGCCCCGGAGGATAAAAAGCAGGATTAACCATTTTTCGATAAATACCAGGAAAACGCATCACTGAAGGGAACAAATTGTTAAGGGGGGCTACTTGCAGGAAGTAGACACCTAAAACATAGAAAATAGACACTTTTTTATAGGAAAGCAACACTTTTTTCGAAAAAAATACTATATTTGCACCATGGAAAATATGATAGAGACTTTCACGAAAGAGGAACAGGCTATTTTTATAGTGGCATTGTTTCTTCTGCTGTTCGCCATAGTCATGAGCTATGCCATGGTTCAAGACTACAGGATATATCTTGATGGAAACAACAAGGCTCGCTACAGTTTCTGTGATTTCATCAAGAGAGGAAGATATTATATCTATCTGTTTCTCAGACAGTCTTTCGTCATCATCCTGGGAATGACAGTATATCTGACGGCAATGAGAGAATAGGTGCTTCGGTGGATAATGCCGCTGCATAGTGGCAAGATTTGGCTGAATGCACAAAAGTATTTTTTTTTACAAGAAATTATTAATTTAATAACTAACAATATGAAAACGAATTTTGTAAAAATGAGATGGCTTTTCACGATGCTTTTGTTCGTGACAACCATGATTATGCCAACCATGATGTTGGCGAAAAGTATTGATCTAAAAATACCGGAAGGTGATGGCGCAGGAACCCCATATAAAATTGGTACTGCTGAAGAACTTTATTGGTTTGCAGGTCTGGTGAATGGTACGCTTCCAGGCGTCAAAAAGGATTTATCTGCCAATGCAATCCTCACGGATGACATTATCGTGAACACGGGCGTTCTTGACCCAAATAAAGATCTGGTAAGCGGAAACGACTTTATAGAATGGATACCTATTGGTAAATCTTCTTCTGATGATGATGCATATACTGGCACCTTTGATGGCAATGGACACACCATCAGCGGATTGTATTTCAATAAATCTAACTCATGGTATGTTGGCTTGTTTGGCTGCATAGGAGCCGAAGGCAAGATTTCCAACGTAGGAGTTTCGGATTCATATTTTCAGTCCAGTAACTGTCCGTATATAGGCGGCGTGTGCGGATCGAATTCTGGCGAACTCCAAAACTGTTCTAACAGCAGCACTGTAATTGGCAAAGAAAACGAGTATAGAATAGGCGGCGTGTGCGGCTATAACAGTGGCACTGTCAAAGATTGCAAAAATACAGGTTCTGTCAGAGGAAAAGAAACAATAGGCGGCGTGTGCGGATATAATGAAAGAAGATATAATGAAAAAGGCGGAATAATAGAAAACAGCTTTAATGAAGGCACTGTCAGCGGAACAGGTGATTATGATGTTCTTAATATCGGCGGCGTGTGCGGCTATAACTATGGTGGCACAATCAAAAGCTGCTATAACACAGCTTCTGTAAGCGTAACAGGTAAAAAAGTCGGCGGCGTGTGCGGCGATAACTCGGATGGTACAAGTACAATAACAAATTGCTTTAATGAAGGCACTGTCAGAGGAAAAGAAACAATAGGCGGGGTGTGCGGCAATAACAGTGGCACAATCAAAAACTGCTATAACACAGCTTCTGTAAGCGGACAATATTCTGTCGGCGGCGTGTGCGGCGATAACTATGAAGGTCCAATAACAAATTGCTATTATCTTAGTGGCACAGTCGCAGACGGTAAAGGCGGTATAGGAGGAAAGGATGATGAGAATGGCAAGGCAGTGGAAATGTCCAAAGATCGGTTTAAAAGTGGCGAGGTGGCATGGCTACTTAATGGTTCCAAATCTGTTTCTACCGAAGAAAGCACCTTGGCATGGTATCAGAAGTTGGATGAGAATGCTGACGCTTATCCAGTCTTGAAATCCACTGACCACAATACTGTATATAAAGCACCCCTCTTCTCTTGCGACGGGACAACCCGTATTGGTGAATATGCAAACAAACCAGAAGGCGACAAGTTGTCTCACAACTATCAGATGGCAGAAAAGGCTGATGAAGGAACGTCAAATCTTTATAGCGAGGAATGCGCTATATGCCACAATTAAAAGATGGAACAAAGTACATCAAGGACTTCTGTGGCAACAAAGACAACATTATTAAGCTAACAGCGGAGTCTGACGGTTCATACAAGGCAGCCGAGCCTGTTGACATCAATGACAATGCGGCTTACGACAGCCCTGTGGACTTCACTGCCCCAACGCTGAAATACACGCAACTATCTCGGCGCAGACCAGTGGCAGGCTGTGTACGTGCCTTTCGAGACTCAGGCTACAGACTGGACAGACAACGGCATCACCGTGGCAAGCATCAACAATTTCCATGAGTACGAGAAGAAAGATGGCAGCGGCTATGAGACGGTACTCGAAGTGAAGAAGGCTACATCTGGAGAGTTTGAGGCTAACACCCCATACTTGTTGAGAACAAAAGATAGCGGAAGCAAGACTATCACTATCAATAATGTCAAGTTGCATAAGGCAGAATCGAAGACATACTACTGCATGAGCATGACTCGCAAGTATAACTTCACTGGCATCTACACTCCACAAAGTGGATTAGGTCAGGATGAATCATCAGTTGCCGTATATGCTCTCAACAAGCAAGGACTCATAGCTCCGTTAAACCCTTCTACCGAAGTTGGTGCACAGCGTTGGTATCTTACGGTAAGTAATCGTAATAGTTCTAACATGTCACAGGCATCAAAATCCCGTTCTATCAGCATAGATGAGGTCGGCGAGGGAGCAACAACTGCCATAAAGGGCATCCAAGTTATAACCAACAATGAGGCTGATAACACATCTCTAAATGGTATATATGACTTGCAAGGTCGTAAGCTCAGCAAAGAGCCTACTCATGGCATCTATATCAAAAATGGCAAAAAATATGTGAAATAGATATGTAAAATTTAAAAAGTAAGGAATATGAAAAAGAATTATCAGAAACCATCAATCACTGTAGTTGAGTTGGAAAATTCCTGTGTTCTATTAGCTGGGTCTAACCCATTGCCAGAAGGCTATGAGCAGGTTCGATTCACTGGTGAAGATTGTGATCCTGCATAGTATTGTGTTTTGGTTTATGCCAAATGGATCTACAAAATATCTGGCATAATTATCAACCCATACTTTGCGGTTGTTCCAAGGGTCTATACACCTCGACAAAAGGGTGTATAGACCCTTTTTCCTATTGTATGATGTCTTCAGTTAGAAGTACCTTTTGTTGGCTCATTTTCAGATTAGACGGAACAGGGTTAGGGCTCACCGAGGAAGTAGAGAATGTAGGAGACTTGCATCGGGGTGAACTCCTTGCAGTTCTTGCCGTAACCGGTGGCGGCGAGCTTCTGGAGAAGGTCGGGGATGCGCTGGATCCATCGCATCAGGTGAGCACTGGCTACTGCTGGAGTAGCATCGGGAAAATACAGAAGAGCTAGCTCTTGCTTGGTATAACTTCTTAAATCCATAGTTTTGTTTGATTTTTTAAGGGGTTTATGATTGAGTTGCGGTTCATAAGCTACTGACTTTTGCATCGTAAGTCTCTGACTTTTGCACCGTAAGTCCTTGGTTTCCGTTTCGGAAGTAACTGGCTTCTGGGTGACAGGGTGACAGGGGTGACAGGGAATTCTGAAGATTTACTCTCGCGCGGGCAGGCAGGAACTTTCAGCCTGATTTTTCCTGCCTGCCCGCGTGCGAGGCGAAATGTTGAAAAACTCGTGTCACCGTGTCACCGTGTCACCCTGAACCGGATGGAACCGAAGGTTTGGAGGAACGGCTAGAACGGGGCATCATCATCGCATTGCGGTGGGTTGATGCAGACGGATACCTGGTAAGCCTTGATTTCCTCGGCTGTACGGACGATTGCCCTGTAACCACGGCTGTGCTTGGTGCGCATCTTTTCGAATCCGAGATCATTGAAAGCCTTGCCCAGTTTCGAACTGTTCAGCTTCTGGGAGATGTTGCAACTGATGATCTGCATCGCTCTGGCTATGGACACGAACTCCCCTGTCTCCGCCTCCGTTGGCTTTCGGAAGTAGAGATCCACAAGTTCCTGTTCTAGTCTGGGCGCCTCAAAAGCGCGGTTGTGCCGGTTCTGCTTTTCTATCTCCTCATCGGTGAACCAGTAGCGGAAATCACTCTTGTAGAGGGCGTAAGCCTGGGCGTAGATGCCTTCGTAATTGAACGGATGCTCACGGGGCGAGAGGATGCTCTCTATCTCGTAGGGCAGCCAGCGACGGTTACCGGTAGGGTCGCTCAAAAACTCGGGATTGTTGCCCGTGCCGCAGAAGGTGTTGATATGCTTGCGCTGCTCGGCATAATGGCCGTATGCCGCCCTTTCGTTGGTATACTGCATCGTTACCACAGCCTTCAGCTGGTTCAGTTCCGACGGACTCATCGTATCGAGCTCTTCATAACAGATGAGTGCATACTGCGAAAGGGCGATGATATCATCCTTCGTCATGCGCCTGGCATTCGCCTTCGTATAGAAGTATTGCTTCAGTTCCGGCGGCAGAAGATAGTTGAACCAGGTGGTCTTGTAGGCGCCCTGTCTGCCGATGAATACCAGGATGACATTGTTTACGGCACCTTCGTCTATCCATCCTGCTATCATCGCCACGAGCCATTTCCTGAGGGCTTCACAGAAGGGCATCACGGGGTCGCCCTTCATCTTTACCGTGGCAGCGAGTTCGGCAATATAGTCCTTGTCGCCTTTCTGCCAGGGTGGGAGATTCTCCAGATAATCGGTGAAGGGATTGTAGGGCGGGCTATAGTCGCTCTCGATGACATTGATCATGTCGCTCTTGCTCACCCTTGCGGTTAGCGACATGTTGCTCCATAGCGTATTCAGATTGCGGTCCTGGAGGATTCGCCATTTCTCCTTCAGATACTCGTAGCGCAGGGTGATGAGGTTGAAGCGGAGTTTGATATGTCCGTCGAGGAAGTCTTTGATTTCATCTACGGTGGCATAGGGGATCTTTCCGGTTTCTGCCTTCATCTTCTGTGGGTGAGAGGTGTTGTCGTAGCACGATTTGAACACCTGTTCTACGTCGTCGTATTCGGGAAACTGCCTGATAGCCCACTGGGTGGCTTCTTTTCTGTCGTACCGCTTCTTAGCCATCATGTAGCCCACCCGCATCACATACTGGTTGTGGTTGCCGGGTTCGTACCTGATCTTTTCGTTTTCCAGCTTGGGTTTGACGATCTGCTCGTAGTAGTCGGCGATGCGTTCCTGTTTCTTTTTCTTCTGGGCGGTCTTGAGCGTAGCGGAATGGAAATGGCTGATTTCCTCGGCGCTGAAGGCTGTGGCTTCAGGATTGAAATAGACTTCGGGGTCGTAGGCGAGTCCGCTGAGCCTTGTGATGTTCTTGCAGAGCGGATCGCTTTCCTTGCCGATGAGATGCGCATAGTAGTCGTTTCCCATGGCGAAGGCGGCGGGATAATCATCGCCTTCGTAGCGGTAGATGACGCGCAGTCCGTTGCCGCTCATGGTAACGTAGCAGAGCAGGGTGTGGGCATCGTGGCAGATTCTCTCTTTGAGCGAGCGCAGGGTGCCGTCATCCGGTTTTTCTGTGATGTGGTCGAAGTCGACCAGCGACAGATGTGTGAGGCTCCGGATGTTGTCCTTGCCTTTTCCGCCTTCGAAGATGCAGGCTACGGCGAAGAGGGGTGCATCGTGCTTGTACGACTTATTCCCCGTTTTCCGGTAAGACTCGGTGAAAAACCTGAGTTTCTCATCTTCCTTCATGAAGGTTACCAGGCCTTCCAACTGGCCAGGTGAAGGAATCTTGCTGGCCATGTTAATGAATGTGCTGATGTTCATATTCTCCTAAAAATTTTATATTGTTTATACAATATATGTATCGGTTATTCGTTCTTTTATAGGTATGCAGATTGTTGTATCTGTAATACATGGTGCAAAGATAATAAAAAGAAAATAAAAGAGAGTTCCCGTAGTGGGAACTTGTAAATAAATATATTCAATAATTTAAAATTTTTTAATATGAAAATTGAAAAATTTAATGCAGACAACAGCCGTTTCGGTGTTGTTCTGAGTGAAGTGATGAAGAACCATCATGTTTCTGGTTCTGATCTGATGTATTATGCTGGGATGCATAAGGAAAACATTTTTGCAATCTAAAAGGGTAAGGGCGATTATCGGCTCAGTGTTTATGTGAGGATTGTTTCTGCTCTTCGGTACTTTATCGAAGACTCGGCAGAATACGCCCGAGTGAAGCAACGCCTTATCGAAGCAGCCTTCGATGATAGTTACTTTTTTAACAGATAATTCTTTTGAATTGGATTTTTAAATTAAAAAGTGGAATCCGACAACCGCCGGATTCCACTGATATCGTATTTTTTTCGACGTTTCGCAAGTTTATCGCCACACGCCCTGAAACTTCAATTTAACGCAAGAACTTTCCGGTAAGGCTTGCCTTGCAGGCAGCTACTTCTTCCGGAGTTCCGGCAACAACAAGATTGCCGCCCTTATCGCCGCCTTCAGGACCGAGGTCGATGATATAGTCGGCACACTTGATGACATCCAGATTGTGCTCAATCACTACCAGCGAATGACCCCTTTCTATCAGGGCATTGAAGGCATGGAGCAGGCGCTTGATGTCGTGGAAGTGAAGACCCGTGGTAGGCTCGTCGAAGATGAAGAGCGTAGGCTCCTGTTCCTCCTTACCTATGAAGAAGGCGAGCTTTACACGCTGATTCTCACCACCCGAAAGCGAACTTGAATTCTGACCGAGTTTGATATAGCCCAGACCTACATCCTGAAGCGGCTTCAGGCGGTTTACGATGATGCGGCAGTTGTCGAAGTCGCCCTCGTTGCGCTGCAGCTTTTCATCGCTGAAGAACTCAATGGCCTCATTTACCGTCATGTTCAGCACATCATTGACGTCTTTTCCGCCATAGCGTACCTCCAGGATATCGTGCTTGAAACGCTTGCCCTTACAAGCCTCGCAGGTCAGCGTGAGGTCTGCCATAAACTGCATCTCGATGGTAACATATCCCGCACCCTTACATTCCTCGCATCTTCCGCCTTCAGTATTGAAAGAGAAGTACTGGGGCGTGAATCCCATCTGCTTAGCCAGTGGCTGGTTGGCAAAGAGGGCACGTATCGCATCGTATGCCTTCAGATAAGTGGCAGGGTTGCTGCGGGTACTCTTTCCGATAGGGTTCTGGTCAACAAACTCTACATGATGGATGCTCTTCCAGTCGCCTTCCATCGATGCATATTCGCCTGGTGCATCTGCTACGAGGTCCAGACGGCGACGCATGGCAGGATAGAGGATTCCCTTGATGAGCGAACTCTTGCCTGAGCCTGATACACCGGTTACGCAGGTGAATACGTTGAGCGGTATCTTAACGTCGATGCCGCGCAGATTGTTCATCCGGGCTCCCTTGATTTCGATATACTGGTTCCAGGCACGGTGGCTCGTTGGCGCCTTTATCTCCTCGTTGTGGGTCAGGTACTTGATGGTATAACTCTCCGGATATTCAGCCAGCAGCTTTTCCTGTTCAGCCTTGTCGGTGGTTGAATATTCTGATGACGGACCGGCGTAGACCACTCTTCCGCCCAGTCTTCCGGCATCGGGACCAATATCGATGAGATAGTCGGCTGCCCGCATAATCTCTTCGTCGTGTTCTACCACAACCACCGTATTGCCCAGTTGCTGCAGTTCTTTCAGCACCTTAATCAGTCGGGCGGTATCGCGGCTATGGAGTCCGATACTAGGTTCATCGAGGATATATACGCTACCCACGAGCGATGAGCCCAGGTTGGTGGTCAGGTTGATGCGCTGACTCTCACCGCCGGAGAGGGTGTTGGAGAGTCGGTTGAGCGTAAGATAACCCAGACCAACATCCAGGAGGAACTGCAGGCGGTGGGTGATTTCGGTGAGCAGACGCTTGCTGATTTCCTTCTCATGCTCAGAGAGTTCCAGTTTCTTGAACCATTCGCTCAGGTTCACAATCGACATCTCAACCAGTTCGGTGATGCTCTTTCCGCCAATCTTCACATAGTTGGCTTCCTTCTTGAGTCGGGTACCATGGCAGTCAGGACAAATCGTCTTTCCACGGAATCGGCTCAACATCACGCGGTATTGTATCTTGTATTGGTTCTCCTTTACCATTCTGAAGAACTCATCGATGCTCACCCTTTCCTGCTGTTTGCGTTTCTTCTCGCCAGGCAGACCGTGCCACAGCCAGTCCTTCTGCTGCTGAGTCAGTTCGAAGTAAGGCTTGAAGATAGGGAAGTCGTATTCTGCAGCTCTGCGGATGAATTCCTTGAGCCACATACCCATCTTTTCGCCTCGCCAGCAAACCACACATCCGTCATATACGCTCATCGAAGTGTTCGGGATGACGAGTTTCTCATCGATGCCTATTATGCTGCCGAAACCTTCGCAGGTAGGGCAGGCTCCGAGAGGGGAGTTGAAGGCAAACATGTTGTCGGTAGGCTCTTCAAACTGCATGCCGTCAGCTTCGAACCGGGTAGAGAAGTCGTAGCAGATGTTGCTTGGCAGGAAGACGAGGCGGCAGGCTCCATCGCCTTCATAGAAGGCAGTTTCGGCAGAATCCATCAGTCGGCTGATGTCATCCTTCTCATCGCTTACCGAAGCACGGTCGATGACCAGGAAGATTTCTTCATCCTTCTGCTGCATTCTCTTTCTCAGTTTATCGCCGCTTACTTCCAGCAGTTCCTTATCCGCCTGCTCCATGAAGTCTTCGATGCGTACGAATTCACCTTTTATATATATACGCGCGTAACCTTCCTGGTTGTACATCTCCAGCTGTTTGCCCAGACTGCGCCCTTCGATGACGTGGATAGGGGCGAGGATGACAAACCTGGTACCCTGGGAATACTGTCGGGTACAGGCGAGTACATCTTCGGTAGTATGGCGTTTCACCTCCTGTCCGCTGATAGGCGAATAGGTTTTTCCGATGCGTGCGTAGAGCAGTCGCAGGTATTCGTAGATTTCGGTGTTGGTGCCCACGGTAGATCGTGGGTTGCGCGAAATCACTTTCTGTTCGATGGCGATGGCAGGTGGCAATCCTTTGATGAAATCACATTCCGGTTTGCTCATACGTCCCAGAAACTGGCGTGCGTACGAAGAGAGCGACTCCACATAGCGGCGCTGGCCCTCAGCATATAAGGTATCAAAAGCCAACGATGATTTTCCCGATCCCGAGACACCCGTAATGGCAACAAACTTGCCCTGAGGTATCTTCACATCGATATTCTTGAGGTTGTTGGCTCTTGCCCCTTTTATTTCTATATATTTATCTTTCCCCATTTTTTTACCTTTTAACTTTTTTACCTTTATTCGTGGTGGTAAGGTTCACCTTTTATAATAGTACATGCGCGATAGATCGCCTCGGTAAAGATAAGGCGCACCATCTGATGCGAGAAGGTCATCTTGGAGAGGGAAATCTTCTCGTTGGCGCGGTCGTAGACAGACGGTGAGAAACCGTAAGGACCGCCGATGACAAAGACGAGCCTTCTTGCCGTGGCCTGCTTGCGCTCTATCCATTTGGCAAACTCGATGCTTCGGAATTCCTGTCCATGTTCATCCATCAGCACCACCGTATCCGAAGGCTGGAGGAGTTTCAGAATCAGTTCTCCTTCCCGTTCCTTCTGCTGCTGTTCGCTGAGACTCTTGGTGTTCTTGAGCTCAGGAATGGTTGTTATATTGAAAGGCATATAATGGGTGATGCGCTCGGCATAATCCTTGATGCCCGCAATGAAATGCTTGTTTACGGTCTTTCCGACCAGAATGAGTTCTGTCTTCATTTCGTTGGCGTTTTCTTCCTATACACTTTACACTTGAATTGACTTTCACTTCGTCCGTCGAACGTTGTTTCTTCGTTCTTCACTTTTCCTCGTTCTTCACTTCTTCTCGTCCCTGTAATATCCTGTTCCTATTCTTTTCGGATTCTTCGGGAACCAGCCTTTCTCGCAGCGTTGTCTCTGTTCGAAGAGTTCACCGATGCTCCAAAGGCATGAAGCACCTACTACGCCCAGTATGGCAGAGAAGAGCACGTTGGCAACCAGAAAGGCAGCTCCTATGCAGATGATGCCTGCAACGAGGAAAACCCACCAATAGCGGATGCCCGTATAATATTCCGTCTTCATGACGATAGGGTGAAAGATACCTATTATTAAAAAGGTGGATACGGCGATGATGACGCCCGTGTAATATACTTCCATATTCTATTGTTTTTATATTTTGTTCATTCAACTTTGCTATCTTACCAATATAATATTGCTAAATATGAGCTTTATTCTATTTTCAATTCCATTTCAATGTGCAAAAATACAAAAAAAACTTCATTCTTGCTTGGTTTATCAAAATTTTTATATAACTTTGTACGCAAATAGAGAAATTATGCATTGTTTTCGTGCACATCCTTCTCGATAAGAATTAATTAATAACATAATATAATCAAACTATGGCTAATAACGCAGAATTGATCAAGCAGTGTGAAGAAAGAGCACAGCAGTGGCTTACACCTGCTTTTGACGAAGAAACCCGTAAGGAAGTAAAGGCAATGCTCGACGCAGAGGACAAGTCTGCTCTCGTTGATGCATTCTATCAGAACTTGGAGTTCGGTACTGGTGGTTTGCGCGGTATCATGGGCGCAGGTACCAACCGCATGAACAAGTATATCGTTGGTATGGCTACACAGGGCTTTGCTAACTACATCCTCAAGGCTTTCCCAGGTGAGGAGAACCTTTCTGTAGTGGTAGGTCACGACTGCCGTAACAATTCCCGTCTCTTCGCTGAGACCGTAGCTGCCATCTTCTCTGCCAATGGCATCAAGGCTTATCTCTTCGAGAGCCTCCGTCCTACACCAGAGATTTCTTTCGCTATCCGTGAGCTCGGTGCCAAGGCTGGTGTCAACGTAACAGCTTCTCACAACCCTAAGGAATACAACGGTTACAAGGCTTACTGGAGCGACGGTGCTCAGGTTCTGGCTCCACACGATACAGGTATCATCGAGGAGGTAAACAAGGTTACTATCGACCAGGTGAAGTTTGAGGCTAACTGGGATAAGATCAAGATTATCGGTGGTGAGATGGATTACGACTACATGACAGCCGTTCATTCTGCTATGATTGACCAGGATGTCATCAACCGTCAGAAAGACCTCAACATCGTTTATTCAGCTATGCACGGTACAGGTCGTGTCATCGTACCTCTCTGTCTGCGTTCTTGGGGCTTCCAGAACATCAATGTAGTTCCTGAGCAGATGGTTGTAGATGGTAACTTCCCAACAGTGGTTTCTCCTAACCCTGAGAATGCAGAGGCTATGACCCTCGGTATGAAGCTCGGTACCAAGTTGAACGCTGACCTCGTGGTAGCTACCGACCCAGATGCTGACCGCTTGGCTATCGTTTGCCGTGATGACAAGGGCGAGTGGATGATCATCAACGGTAACCAGACAGCCATGATGTTCTGCTACTACATCATCGAGAACAAGAAGAAGTTGGGCAAGTTGAAGCCAACAGACTTCCTCGTAAAGACCATTGTAACAACAGAAGTTATCGCTGAGATTGCCAAGAAGAACAACGTAGAGTTGCGCGACTGCTACACCGGTTTCAAGTGGATTGCACGCGAGATTGCTATCTCTGAGGGCAAGCAGCAGTACATCGGTGGTGGTGAGGAAAGCTTCGGCTTCTTGCCATACGATAAGGTACGCGATAAGGATGCTCCTGCATCTATCTGTCTGATTTGCGAGATTGCAGCATGGGCTAAGGATCAGGGCAAGACTCTCTACGACCTCCTGATGCAGATTTATGCAGAGTATGGCTTCAGCAAGGAGTTCACAGTAAATGTAGTTCGCCCAGGTAAGACCGGTGCTGACGAGATTAAGCAGATGATGACAGATTTTCGTGCCAACCCTCCACAGGAGTTGGGTGGCAGCAAGGTGGTAACCTGGAAGGACTATCAGTCTTTGGAGGTTAAGCATGCTGACGGCAGCGTAGAGAAGCTCGATATGCCTGCTACAAGCAATGTACTCCAGTGGTTCTGCGATGACAACACCAAGGTAAGTGTCCGTCCATCAGGTACAGAGCCTAAGATCAAGTTCTATATAGAGGTTAAGGATCCTTCATTCAAGTGCGCTGGTTGCTACAACCGCTGCACAGCTGCTGCAATGGATAAGATCGAGGCTATCAAGAAGAGCTTGAAGTTGGATTAAAAGATAGTAAAATAATTATTTATGCGCTTCGGTAGAAATGCCGAAGCGTTTTTGTAAACTAACCATATCTATATGAGAAAAAATTTACTTATTGTTGCTTTGTGTAGTATCGCTACAAATTTATTTGCTTATGATTTTGAGGCTAATGGTATATATTACAATATCAAGTCCAGTAAAGATTTTACGGCAGAGGTAACCGAAAATGAAGATATTGCTTATGAGGGCGATGTAGTTATTCCTGATGAGGTAACTTTTAATGGGAAGGTATTGAAAGTGGTCTCTGTTGGTGCTAGAGCATTTTTTAATTCAAAGAAACTGACTTCTGTTTCTTTTGGTAAAAATATTGATACAATTGAAAACAAAGCGTTTTATGAATGTATCAATTTGAAAGACATATCTTTGCCTCATGAACTTAAAGTTTTGGGGTCAGATGTCTTTGCTCGTTGCAATTCTATGACTAGTGTTGTTATACCGAATTCTCTTACGAAAATTGGTAGCTCGGTTTTTGCAAATTGTGAAAATCTTTCTGATGTTCAATTTGAAGAAGGTTTAAAATACATTGGAGAATATATGTTCACAGGTTGTAACTCTCTTACAAAAGTTGTAATTCCTAATACTGTAGAAGGTATAGATAATTATGCGTTCCAGTCTTGTGAGAAATTGGAAAATTTAATTATTGAAGATGGAGATACAGAACTAAAGATTGGTGGGTTTCAGCCATGGTATTGTACTAATGTGACAAATCTTTATTTAGGTAGAAATATCGGAGTCCTTCCAGGATTTTATATGCCATCATTTTGGGTAATGACAACTCCTGTTCAATATACTATAGGTGAAAAGGTGACAGATTTGTCATGGCTTCAATGTCAGAAGTTAGAAACAATCGTCTTGAAGGGTGTGACTCCTCCATCATGCAATTCTTTCAGTGAAGGTCAGTATGCAAAAATTAATGTATGTATTCCTGAAGGAACAAAGGATACGTATATGCAGGCAGAACCATGGAAGAATTTCTGGAATTTGACAGAGGGAACTCCTTCTGGTATTGACCATGTTGCTATTGATAATGATAAAATGGAGTCTATCTATTCTTCTAATGGATGCAAAGTAAGTAAAATGATGCCAGGCATCAATATTGTTAAGATGAAGTCTGGTAAAGTTTATAAAATCAGAAAGTAATTTTTAGGTGCATTATGTTTTTGTTTTGATAATATAATGCACATTCTTCGGCGAGAGGTTATTCTGATCTCTCGCCATCAAAGTTTATAGGAAACCCCCTATCTTATGATAGGACAATTCCTTCTCTGTAGAATAATTTTTTAAGTACTTTTGCATCAGAATAAAAATCAGTTGAGTAAAAATAAGTAGAATCTGTATTTTTTGTAAATATTAATTTAAATTCTTATGAATGTAAAATATTTAAAGGTAATAATCTTTGGCTTGGCAATGGGCTTTTGGGTTTATACTAAGTTAGATACTCCAACTAGTAATCATACTAGCGCTTTTGAAGGCTTTAGTTATGAGCGTTCAGCCTTTTCGCATAAAACAAAGGTGGAAGTAGACCACGACATAGAATATGTGCGAGATTTGTTGGACTCTTGTGGATATGCTAAATATACAAATTCACGTTTTGGCTTTTCTGTTAAATATCCAGATTGTTTTGTGAAAGGCGAGGAGCCACTAAATGGAGATGGTTGTGGCTTTTCTATGAAATATGGAATAACTTTCTCTGTGTGGGGAATTTATAATGTTAATGATGAAACTATCCAAGAATATTACGAGAATGATACTGATCTTGCTGCTGCAACCTATCATGTTCAGAAAGGAAACTGGTTTGTGATTTCGGGAAAAACGAAAGATGGTAAAATATTCTATAAGAAGGTTGTCTTAATGAAAGGTGATGCTGAGGGAGGGACTTATGTTACATTTTATCTTCTTTTTCCAAAGAAATTTAATGATGTAATGGCTGATTTTATAAAGTATGAAGCAAAGAACTTTAATCCTAAATACGAAGGCGGATATAAGCATCGTCAGCAGGAGGAAGATGAATTAGATGACCCGTTAAAGAATTTACAGATTGAAGTGCAAAGACAGCCGGCTGTTAAACAGAATGGCCTGACACGTGATCAGCAAATAGCCCTGATGTTCTTAATGCTTGCTGCTTCTTCTGAAGAATCGGGTAATGGTGGTGACCAACAGAATGAGTGTGTTTGTGGAACGTGCGGTTTAAGCTTCTCAAATTCAGGAGATTTGCGGTCTCATCAAAATGCTGCACATGATTATTAATATTGATATCCTTTTTTTTATTTTTTTTAAATATAATTGAAATGAAGAAATTATTATTTATTCTTTTTGCATTGGTGATGGGAATTTCAACATCTCATGCTCAGTTTGGAACGCTCGGTAAGTTGTATAAGACTGCAAAGTCTGCGGCTGCAAAAAATAAAAAGCAGGCGCAAGATGATTATGGAAATAAGAAAATAATCGATATTTTAAAAGCATCTGCCATAGATACTACCAGTGTAGAGTACAAGGAAGCCATGGAGAGAAGTAAGCAGGAATTCTTTAATGACAATCCGCAACTCAAAAAAATGATGGAACTCCAAGATGATACAGTAGCCTTGAAAAAATACATGCAGGAGCAGTATGGCGGTATGACAGAAGAAGAAATGGTAAAGAAAATGATGGGAGATGCAAAGCTTGATATCGATAGTAAGGAATTTAAGGATGCGCAGGAAGAAACGCAAAAGATGCAGGGATTAGGCGAAGATCCGCTTTTTAAGAAAATAATGGCAGAAGGACGCACTTTGACCAAGAAGGAAGCTGAATACTTCCACGAAAAATATGGAGCCGATTTTGAATACGACGGAATGGAGGAGTATAATGATTCTATTGGCGTATATGCTCAGTTAAACGGCAGATTGAAACCGATGAGTATTACCATGTATAATAAAATTAGCGACGAACGTCCTGTGCTGGATTTGGGGCAGAATGTAATCAAAGGTTATGTGAAAGATTTCATGGGCTTTCTGAAAAAGCCATTTGGGGATAGGGAAGTGGTTGATAGCGTTCAGGATTACCTGATTTATAATCACCTTCATGCTGAAGAACAATTCAAGGGTGTAGCTAAGTTCACTATCTATTCAAACAAAGAACTGGATTTTGAAAATCTGACTGTTAACGATTTGCGGTTGCGTAAGCTTGGCGATTTTGTGGAGCAGATAGATCCTAAAAATATCTATGTGTTTAAAGTTCGTAAAGGTTTATCCTGCAGATTTATGGATTATAGGTATACTAAAATCAGTTATAAGCAAAGCGAACTTATCGACTATGTGTCTCAGCGACTTATTAATGATGGCTATATTGATGCAAATATTAATCAAAAGTTATCTGATAATCAGTTGTATGGGGCAATGGATAAGTTGGAGATGGAATTTAAAATAGCTAAACTCTTGAGCATGAATTTAAATGGTGAAAAGTTCCTATATACCAATGAGGTACCTGCAGCTGAAGGTGTGACTATGAAAACAAATGTGCGTAAGGTGGCTCAGAATGTAACCGCTCTTGAAGTTAGTATTGAAGCTGAACCGGGCGAATATGCGTTTGTTATTCGTGACCCTAAAGTTGAAGAATATTTCAAGCATATTGGTGATGACGAAAAAGATGAGACCGATCGTAAAAGACTTCAGAACTTTGATATTTCTTTATTAGATAAGGGAGCTTTCTTCTTTACGATAAAATAGTTTTTTATCGTTGAATTCGCTATGAGAACAAATTTGAAAGTAAATTTGATGCGTTTTCAAAATACCGATTTTGTAAGTAAGCTCCATACGCCCTAAATGGGCTGAAGCTTTGATTACAAGTATCATGATTACGGTCGCAGTCCTGTCAGCTTCTCGGCTTCAGCGGGTTATCGCTATCTTGCCGATAACAACACGCTGTTCCGTGGCGAGGGAAATCCAGACGTGCGCTTCAATCTGGTATATGGCGACCCGTTTGATGGCATCACCACCAAGCCATACGATTACTTCACGCTGGATGCCACCTTCGGCCTGAGCAGCAACCAGCTGCTCATTACGGGATTGCATCTGCTGGGCCGCCTGTGGAGCGTGCCTGTGGAGGTGAGCAAGGGCACGGAGATGGAGTTCGGCATCTTCCAGCACTTCAACTACTACGATTCGCAGCCGGTGAAGGATGGCACCAGTTTTGTGCCATATCGCATCTCTGAGGCAGCGTCGGTGGGTCCCGGCATCATCTACCGCTTCCCTCAGGTGGGTAATCTCACCAAACTGGAGCAGCGCATCTTCGTGGATGGCATCCTGCTGGGCGGCAGTCTCACCGATTATTATAATGTGATAGACCGCGACTACAACATGGGCAGCGGCTACAGCGTGAAGGCCGTCAGCCTGATGGATTTCGGCAAGGTGGCGTGCTTCCAGATAGGAGCCGACTACTACCGCATTTTCACCTGGAAGGGCTACGAGGGCAAGGACCTGGCTACCACCGACCCGCTCTATCTCAACGACCAGGGCGACAAGGGCAATGCCTCGTTGCTGGTGGTGAATGCTCGCTTCGGGCTCGCCCTGTCGAATCGCCTGAAGCTCGATTTCTACGTGTCGATCTATTGGCGCGATACGTATTACTCCTATCACGACGACGTGCGTAGCAAGACATACGACCTGAGCCTGGGATTGCAATATCAGTTCTAGAGACTTGTCGATATCAGTTTTAGAAACACGATCAATATGGCGTGTTGATAGATAATAATGTAAAAATATGGGTGCAAGCGTTAATCATTTTCATCTTTTTGCAGAAAAATCGCAAAAAGTTTTGCATATTTTCTGAATTTATATTAACTTTGCACCCATATTACAAAATTATAACATAGAATTATACTCTTATGGGAGGCATTTTCGGAACTATTTCCAAGAAAAGCTGTGTCGCTGATCTCTTTTACGGCACAGATTACAACTCACATCTCGGCACACGCCGGGGCGGTTTGGCAACCTACAGTAGTGAGAAGGGCTTCGTGCGCTCTATCCACAATCTGGAAAGTTCATACTTCAGAACGAAGTTTGAATCTACACTCGACAAGTTTGAAGGAGCTACATCGGGCATCGGCGTGATTAGCGATACAGATGCCCAGCCACTCATCATGAACTCTCATCTTGGCCGCTTTGCCATTTGCACTGTAGCTAAGATAGTAAACAAGGATGAACTTACTCAGCTTCTGCTCGAAAAGAACATGCACTTTGCTGAAATGTCTTCGGGTAGTACCAATCCTACTGAGTTGGTGGCTCTGCTCATTATTCAGGGTAAAACCTTCAGAGAAGGTATCGAAAACGTTTTCCATCACATCAAAGGTTCCTGCACCATGATGATCCTTACCGAGGATGGCATCATCTGTGCGCGCGACAGTTGGGGACGTACTCCAATCATCATCGGCAAGAAGGAAGGAGCCTATGCGGCTTCCAGCGAAACCACCTCGTTCCCTAATCTCGATTATGAAACAGCATATGAGGTAGGACCAGGCGAAATCGTGAAGATTAAAGCTGATGGCATGGAGCAGATCCGTCCTGCCAACAAGAAGATGCAGGTTTGCTCTTTCCTCTGGGTTTACTACGGATTCCCTACATCTACCTACGAGGGCAAGAATGTAGAGGAGGCGCGTTTTACCAACGGCTTTAATCTCGCCAAGACCGATGATGTGGAGGTAGACTGCTGCAGCGGTATTCCTGATTCAGGTACGGGTATGGCGATGGGTTATGCTGCCGGCAAGGGTGTGCCTTACCAGCGCTGTATTGCCAAGTATACGCCTACATGGCCTCGCAGTTTTACTCCAAGCAACCAGAGCATGCGTTCGCTGGTAGCCAAGATGAAGCTGATTCCTAACAAGGCGATGCTGAAGGGCAAGCGTGTGTTATTCTGTGATGACAGTATCGTTCGTGCAGTCCCAGCTTCGCGACAATGTGAAGGTGCTTTTCGACCAGGCTGGCTTGAAGGAGTGCCACATGCGTATAGCGTGTCCTCCATTGGTATACGGCTGTCCGTTCATCAACTTCACTTCTTCCAAGAGTGACATGGAGCTGATTACCCGCCGTATTATTGAGAAGTTTGAGGGCGATGCCAACAAGAATCTTGAGAAATACGCTACCACCGGTTCTCCTGAGTATCAGAGAATGGTAGATGAGATTGCTAACCAGTTGGGCTTGACTTCCCTGAAGTTCAACACCATCGAGCAGCTGGTAGAGGCCATCGGTCTTCCAAAGTGCCAGGTATGTACCCATTGCTTTGATGGCAGCAGCGCATATACTCTGAATGAGTTTGCTGATGAAGACTAAAATAAGAATATAAGTTCTTGATAGATAAGAAGATAGGTCTAGTGATCCCGCTTAGCGCGGTGTTGCTAGACCTATTTTTATTGTTATTTTCGGAAATTTTGAACATATTGTGATAAGATGTGAATAGTCTTTTATCACCGAAAAGCTGTACCTTTGCATCCAGATAATAAATGAAACGTAAATCAATAGAAATCATTAAGAAGATATGAAGAAAATAATCATCTTATGTTTCGCGCTCGGAGCTTTCCATACTCTTGGCGCACAGGAGACGCTTACGCTCAGCCAGTGCCTGCAGATGGCAGTGGATAACAACCTGTCGCTCCAGAGCAGCCGAAACGAAATAGCTAAGGGAAAGTACGCTATCAGCGAAAATCAGGCTAAACTCTATCCGCAGATCAATGCGGTGGCACAGCTCAACGACAACTTTACGCCGCCTGTTTCGGTTACCGACGGCTCGGCTTACGGCAAGCCTTATAATGTAACCAAGACGTTGCAGTATAATGCATCGGCGGGTGTACAATTGCAGATGCCGCTATATAACCAGATGATTCTTACCGCCATCGACATTACCAAGATTGCCGATAAACTCAACCAACTCTCTTATGAGAAGGCGCGTGAAGACCTCATCGTGCAGACTGCCAAGATGTATTACATGGCGCAGAACACATCTGAGCAGATTCGTCTGACGGATGACAATATCAAGCGACTGGTAGAACTCAGAAACATCACCCAGGCTTTCTATGATAACCAGATGAGTCTGGAGGTAGATCTGAAGCGAGTGAATCTCAATATCGAGAACCTCACCGTGCAGCGCGATAACGCCATCGCCATGCTCGAACAGCAGTATACCATGCTCAAGTATGTGATAGATTATCCTGCCGAGAAGGAGATGAAGGTGACAGCCGTAGATCCGGGAAAGATTGAGATGGTGAAGGCTGACGGACTGGATACGGGACTCTACGAACTCCAGTTGCTGGAACAGAAGAAATTGCTCACCCAGAAGCAGACCAAACTTGCCAAGGACGGCTATCTGCCATCGCTCTCGCTGACCGGAAACCTGATGTATTCTGCCTTTACCGATAGGATAGATCACTGGATTCATTCGGGCGAGTCAAACCACTGGTATGGTTCCAATGGTCTGGGCATTCAACTGAGAGTGCCTGTATTCGATGGTTTTGAAAAGCGTTCTAAAATCAGAAAGGCGAAGATAGAGGAGGAGAATGCACGCATCGGTTACGAGGACGCCCTGAAGGGACTGCAGGCAAACTATATGAATGCGGTGAGCGAGGTGAACAACAGTCAGCGCAACTACAAGAAGCAGTTTGATAATTATACCATGGCGCAGGATGTTTACAACGTAACAGCCGACCAGTATAAGGAGGGTGTGGCTTCGATGACAGCGGTGCTGCAGGACGAGATGCGTATGAGCGAGGCAATGAACAATTATCTCACAGCCTACTATCGCTACAAGGTTGCCAATCTCTCGCTGCTCAAGTTGACTGGACAGCTCAACCAGATTTCGGTTGCTAAATAACGGAGAAGAATAAATCATTAAGAAATAAAATATAAACAGGAAAACGGGATGTAAAAAACTTTTCTTCATATTCCCTGATTCCAAATTACAATAAAACTATGGAACAGAACGAAAATAAAAATGTAGAAACAGCAGAGGCTACACAGGTATCTCACGAAGAAACCAGGAAGAAACTGAAGAAGCAGCGCGTAAGACAGATTATCGCCAGCCTGATAGGTGTTGCTATCCTGGCTTTCGGACTCTGGAAAATCGTATGCCTCTTCCTCGATTATAACTCTAACGAAACGAGCAATGATGCTCAGATAGAACAATATATCTCACCGGTTAATCTCCGTGCATCCGGCTATATCGCCAAGGTATGCTTCAGAGAACATCAGGAAGTACACAAGGGAGATACCCTCCTTGTGCTCGACGACCGGGAGTATCGTATCCGTCTGATGGAGGCTGAAGCAGCCCTCAAGGATGCCAAGGCAGGAGCCAATGTCATCAATGCTACAGAGCAGACCACCGAGACATCAGCTTCTATCTATCAGGCATCTATCGATGAAATAAATGTACGACTTGCCAAACTTGCCAAGGACTGCGAACGCTATCGCAACCTGGTAGAAAAAAAGGCGGCTACTCCTATCCAGCTCGAACAGTTGGAGGTAGAATATGCAGCCACCAGAAAGAAACTCGAAGGGGTAAAGAAGCAGCAGGCTGCTGCCTATAAGGGTGTAAATGAGGTAACTACCCGCAAGCAGAATGTGGCTGCCTCCATCGAGCGTGCCGAGGCAGCCGTAGAGATGGCAAAGCTGAATCTCTCTTACTGTGTGGTTGTGGCTCCTTGTGACGGCAAACTGGGTCGCCGCTCTATCGAGGAGGGACAGATGGTGAATGCAGGAACCACCATTACCTACATCATTCCAACCAACAACAAATGGGTGATTGCCAACTATAAGGAAACCCAGATAGAGAATCTCTATGTAGGACAGAAGGTGCGTATGACTGTAGATGCCATCAGTAACAAGGAGTTTGAGGGTACGGTGACCGCCATTTCTGGTGCTACCGGTTCGAAATATTCGCTGGTACCTACAGATAATTCGGCTGGCAACTTTGTCAAGATTCAGCAGCGTGTGCCTGTAAGAATCGATTTCAACAACCTCAGCAAAGAGGATAATGAGCATCTTGCTGCCGGCATGATGGTGGTTGTCAAGGCTGAGAGAAAGTAAAAAACAGCTAGATGGAAATGAAGTAATATATGGAAGAAGAATATAAGAATTATCCGTTTTATGATTGGGTGCCCAAACCGCTCGGCATCATCTTCATGATCATCCTCTTCGTGCCGATGATTACGATGAGTGGCGTCTATTCTGCCAACAGCGGCGAGATGATGAGCGGACTCGGCATCCAGTCGGAATACATCGCCTTTGCTGGCTTCTGCACCTCGATAGGAATGGCGGCTTTCTCGCCGTTCTTCTATGATCTGGTGTGCATACGTAGAGAGAAGATGATGTGCATCGTGGGCTTCTCCATTCTCTTTATCCTCAGTTTCGTGTGTGCCCAGACCGACTCGCTGTTTATACTCGGACTGTGCAGTCTGCTGATGGGTTTTGTCCGCCAGACGCTGCTGATGGCGCATCTCTTCGTGCTCATCAGATATGGTTTCGGAATAGAAGCTACGAGGAATATCACGCCGGGATGCGAGCCTACTACCGAGGAAGCATGGGATGCGGTAGATTCGGAGAAGATGGTGTCGCAGCCGGTTATCTATCTCTTCTTCATGATTATCGGACAGTTGGGAACCTGGCTAACGGCATGGCTTGCCTATGCCTATGAGTGGCAGTATGTTTATCATTTCATGATGGCATTCATGCTGGCGGGCATCATCATCGTGTTCTTCACCATGCCTTATCATAAGTATCCGATGCCTAAGTTCCCGATAACGATGTCGAAGTTTGGCAATGTTACGGTGTTCAGTATCATGCTCTGTTCGTTTGCTTATGTCATGGTTTTCGGTAAGACACTCGACTGGTTTGATGATCCTACCATCCGTTTCTCTTCGGTGGTTTGTCTTATCTTTACCGCTCTGTTCATCTATCTGGAGAAGACGAGGCGTTCACCTTATTTCATCATGGAGGTGTTCCAGCTCAGGGTCATCAACTACGGCATCCTGCTCTTCTTCCTGCTGATGGTCTGCAATTCGAGTGCCATGTTTGTCAACGTGTTCACCAATGTGAGTATGAAGATAGATAACTGGCAGAACGCCACGCTAGGCAACTGGGTGATGGTGGGCTACACCGTGGGACTGATATTCGCCGTCATTGCCCGAGCCAAGAATGTTCACCTGAAGTGGATGTACTGTCTGGGTTTTCTCTTTATCGGAGCCTATGCGCTGTACATGTATTTCGAGGTACAGAACGACGGCATGTATGAACGTATGAAATGGCCTATCATCATCCGTTCTACAGGAATGATGCTGCTCTATTCGCTCATCTCCACGATAGCCAACCAGCGCATGCCTTACCGCTTCATGTCAACCTGGGTTTGCATCATGCTTACCGTTCGTATGGTCATTGCCCCTTGCATCGGCTCGGCGCTCTATACCAATGTGCTGCAGCACAGACAGCAGTATTATGTAACCCGCTTTGCCCAGGATTACGACCGCACGAACATCGAGACGGCGAAGACTTACGACCAGACGGTGAGAGGCATGCAATATCAGGGCAAGAGTGTAACCGAGGCGCAGAATATGGCTGCCATGAGTACGAAGGGAAAGGTACAGGTACAGGCCACGCTGGTGAGTATCAAGGAGATGGCAGGCTGGACCTTCTACGGCTGTCTGCTGTGTGCCGGACTGATGCTCGTTCTCCCTTGGCGCAAGCGCAATATCAGGGAACTGACGCGCGAATATCTGCTGAAGAATGTAGATGTGAAATCCCTGGGAAGAAGGTAGGGGAGTGCTAAAATATCATAAAAGATACAGGCTGCTCATCTGATGAATGGATATTTTTGTTATCTTCGCAGTTAAATCTGAAGATAACAGACCCATATTCATCATGAAAATAACAGATAATATCATCATATATGAGGCTCATGAGTTTCCTCAGCTGTTGATGCAGCCTTTCTACTCCGACTATGTCGGAATCGTAATCTGTCATCAGGGGATGTTCCGTTTCTGCGTAGACGGAACATCCTTTGTTGCATCTGAGGGTGAAACCGTTTTCCTCTCCAAAGGAGTGATGTTTCATGTGCAGGAAACGGGCAAGAACCTCAAATATACCCTTCTTTTTTACCGTGCTGAACAGATTCGTCACATGTTGGGTAATACCGTGGTTACCATGCGTCTTTATGCTACGATTTATCCCAAATCCTGCCATGTCAGGACGACGGGCTATGAGGATATGCTTACTTCTTATGCCCTGATGCTGAGGAAACTGGAGCTGGAAAAAGAGAAGAGTGGTGAACTGGATGCCTATTGTGTGCATGAGCAGAAACTGTTGCTGATGGCTGTTACGTACCGTTTGTGCAGCATCTTCTCGGCATCGTTCAAGGCTGCCGGCAAGGAGATGGAGCGGAAGATAGCCATCTTTGAGTCGCTGGTGCTGCTGATAGAGAAGAACTATATGCGTGAGCGCAGTGTGGCTTTCTATGCAGACGAACTCTGTCTTACACCGAAATATCTGTCGGTACTGGTCAAGTCGGTTTGCGGTCAGACGGTCCAGCAGTTGCTTTTCAAGGCGATGATCCGTCGCAGTATCTACCTGATGAAGAACACCACGAAGACGATACAGCAGATAGCCAATGAACTCAGTTTTCCCAATGCTTCAGCCTTCGGAACCTTCTTCAAGAAACATACCGGTCTGTCGCCTAAGCATTACCGTAATTGGGAAGAGGGAATGAACCGAGATTTCATCCTATATCTATAAAATAAAAGAGGGACAGAGGATTTGTTCTGTCCCCTGTCCCGAAACTGTGATATAACTAAAACAACTGAGCGAAAGCTTCGGCTGTCTTTCCTGTATAGGTCTTCATCTCTGTAACCGGCTTGTAACTGAAATCCTTGAAGGCAAGGAGCTGTGTGGCAACAAACTGGTGGTCGTCAGAGATGCAAGCCTGTAACTTCATATTACCCATGCTGATGGCTGAAACAGGGAATTTGCTGATCGCTGTTTCTACATCCTTAGGGGCTGCACTGAGGATGTTCTCAAGCTTTCTTCCATCCTCTATAGAATATTCTTTCTCTTTTATCTTAATCACACTGTTGGTAGGTTGATAGATGAGCTTGACAGTCAAACCCATGAAACCTTTCTTTACCTGTACATCCTGGAGTGCCAAAACATCAGCACCCATCTCTAAATGATTAATCTTTGCCATAATTTTATACTGTTATTTTGCTTATTCTTAATTCTTGAAAAATAATATATATTGAACTGTTTTTTTTGTTTTGAATAGGGGTGTAACCAGTCTTATCGCAAATCTTAGGAAAGATGCGATAAACCTATATGAAATTTTAAAAAAGAGAAAAGAATAAGCACTAACAGAGCAGATGTCGCAGGCAAATGACATAATACTTGCAGGCGACATCAAAGTGGATTGGGGCAGTTTCCTGTCGGAAAGGCTCTATGACACCTTCTATAGCTGATAAAAGGGATGATAAATAACGGATTCTATTTGTAAGCAATCTACTGGCAGTCTGACTGTTGTGCATGTTGCCACTTGGCAATAAGCGCTGCGGACGGCTGCTACAGATGCGGTAAGCAAGCTGTGAGGCGTTTTCAAGCTGTGCCTCAGGCTGGCTCTTGTCATACTCAACCTTCGCCAAACCATCTTTCTTATGGCTTGCATCTTCGGTATAAGAATCCTCGGGAGTAAAAGAAATAGGGGCAGCAGATACCTCTCCATAGCCTGAGAAGACCATGGATACCAGAAAAAGGATGTATAGTATCAACTGCCTCATATTAAATATATTATGGTGTCAGGATGAACTCCCGACACCAGGGATGATTAATAGCTTCTTGCGATGATGACACGGGCTACAGCTGGCTTGCCGCTTACCATATCTACACCTGGAGTCTGCTCGTAAGCGAAAGGCACGCAGCGGATGGTAGCCTGAGTCTCTTCCTTAATCTTAGCCTCGGTCTCGGCTGTACCGTCCCAATGGCAGAGGAAGAAACCACCGTCCTTCACACGCTTCTTGAACTCCTCGTAGTTGTCGCACTCATAAACGTGAGCATCACGGTAAGCACGAGCCTTCTCGAAGATATTCTTCTGGATGTCTTCCAGCATATTCTTTACGCGCTCAACGATACCGTCAAAGCTTACGTTCTCCTTCTCCAAGGTATCACGGCGCATAATCTCGATGGTGTTGTTCTCCAAGTCACGGCCACCCATAGCCAGACGAACAGGAACACCCTTCAACTCATAGTCAGCGAACTTGAAGCCAGGACGCTTGGCAGGGTTGTCATCATACTTCACTGTGATGCCCAACTCGCGGAGCTGGTCGATGACAGGCTGCAACTTAGCAGTAATCTGAGCCAACTGCTCATCGCCCTTGTTGATAGGAACGATAACCACCTGGATAGGAGCCAGCTTTGGAGGCAATACGAGACCGTTATCATCGCTGTGAACCATGATGAGGGCACCCATCAGTCGGGTAGAAACACCCCATGAAGTAGCCCATACGTACTCAGGCTTGTTCTCCTTGTTCAAGTAGGTAACATCGAAACTCTTGGCGAAGTTCTGACCCAGGAAGTGAGAAGTACCACTCTGGAGAGCCTTGCCATCCTGCATCATTGCCTCAATGGTATAAGTGTTGAGAGCACCTGCGAAACGCTCAGTCTCACTCTTCACACCCTGCAATACAGGAACACCCATGTAGTTTTCAGCAAACTCAGCGTAAACCTTGAGCATCTCCTGAGCCTTTGCCTCAGCCTCTTCCTTAGTGGCATGAGCGGTATGACCCTCCTGCCAGAGGAACTCAGAAGTACGGAGGAACGGACGGGTACGCATCTCCCAACGCATTACGTTACACCACTGGTTGCAGAGGATAGGGAGATCACGCCATGAATGGATCCAGTTCTTATAGGTGTTCCAGATGATGGTCTCGGAGGTAGGACGGATGATGAGCTCCTCATCGAGCTTTGCGTTAGGATCAACCTCAACCTCTTTTCCATCCTCTGTAGAACGGAGGCGGTAGTGGGTAACTACGGCACACTCCTTGGCGAAACCTGCCACGTGCTCAGCCTCACGAGAGAAGAAACTCTTCGGGATGAGGAGAGGGAAGTATGCGTTCTGTACACCTGTCTGCTTAAACATCTTGTCGAGCTGTTGCTGCATCTTCTCCCAGATAGCGTAACCGTATGGTTTGATAATCATACAACCACGAACTGGTGACAACTCAGCGAGATCAGCCTTTACTACCAAATCATTGTACCACTGACTGTAGTTGTCAGCGCGCTTGGTTAAATTCTTGAGTTCTTTAGCCATATTGCTTTATTCTATTTATTTTGTTTTTTATTTCTTCTGTTATATATATATTAAGGTATAAGCTTGAGCCTTCATCATCTGCTGGCGGCAGTTCATCTGTCTGCAGGTGTCTGAAATCCGACTTTTAGGGATTTTCCACCCCCAAATAGGTGATTTCCTAGCTCTATTTCGACAAATACCCTTAAATTTGCATGCAAAAATACAAAAAAATATTAGAAAACTCTCCATTATGGAGAAAAAAGAGTTATCTTTGCAATTAAATAACATAAATATAGGAGATTTTAAAATGAAAAAGACTAATTTTGCAGTTGCAGGCCTCTCTTTGTGCTTGCTTTTTTCAAGTTGTGGAACCAATCAGAAGACAGGTACAGCTGTAGGTGCCGGTTCTGGTGCAGCTCTGGGTGCTCTCGTAGGTGGATTGCTCAACAATAGCCATCGTGGTACCGGTGCTCTCGTAGGTGCTGCTATCGGTGCAGCTGTTGGTGGCGGTGCTGGTAACCTCATAGGAAAGCACATGGATAAGGTAAAGGCTGAGGCTGAACAGGTGAAGAATGCACAGGTTGAGACTGTAACAGATGCCAATGGCTTGTCTGCCGTTAAGGTAACATTTGCTTCTGGTATCCTCTTCCCAACTAATGGTTCTACTCTCAGCAGTAGCGCAAAGACTGATTTGGCTCAGTTTGCCGGTGTATTGAAGAACAATACCGACTGCGAGGTTTCTATCCAGGGTTATACCGATGCTACAGGTAATGATGGTATCAACTTGCCATTGAGCCAGAAGCGTGCTGAGGCAGTTTACAACTATCTCGCTTCTTGCGGTGTTACAAGCCGTCAGGTAAAGAATGTTCAGGGTTTGGGTTCTGCTAACCCTGTTGTTAATACTACTGCTGCTTGTGCCCAGAACCGTCGTGTAGAGGTTTACATGTATGCTAGCCAGGCTATGGTTAACGCAGCCAACAACGGTACATTGAAGTAATAACTTTCATGCTCCCGGGAGGGAAAAACTAAATAGATGATTTTGAAGAAAATCAAGAATATAGTAAAATGGGTGGTGGTGCTGTTTTTCAGTACCACCATTCTTGCTGTAGTGGCATATAGGTTCATTCCTGTGTATGTCACTCCTCTGATGTTTATCCGATGCTTCCAGCAAGTAGCTGATGGAGAGAGTATTACCCTGCATCATCATTGGATTTCGATGGATAAGATCTCGCCTCACATGCCAGTGGCGGTAATGGCGAGCGAAGATGCGAGATTCCTGAAGCATCACGGTTTCGACTTCAATGCCATCGAGAGTGCGGCGAAGAATAATGCACGTGGTGGAAAGGTGCATGGAGCCAGTACCATCAGTCAGCAGACTGCTAAGAATGTCTTCCTGTGGCCTGGCCGTTCATGGACCCGCAAGGGATTTGAAGTCTACTTTACCTTCCTCATCGAAATGATGTGGAGCAAGCAGCGCATCATGGAGGTTTATCTCAACAGCATTGAGATGGGACCGGGTATCTATGGTGTGGATGCGGTTGCAGAATATCATTTCGACAAGAAAGCGAAAGATCTGTTTCGTGGCGAGTGTGCGCTGATAGCAGCTACACTTCCTAATCCGCGCAAATTCAGTTCGCTGCATCCTAGCGCTTATATGAAGAAACGCCAGCGACAGATAGAACATCAGATGAGATTTATCCCTACCTTCCCTCGTGAGGGTGAAGATTTCGACCCGGGCACAGCTGTGGGAGGATATAGGGGAAAGTGAAGAATGAAGAGTGAAGAATGAAGAGTGAAAAATCTGGTAAATATTGATTAATGGATTTACTGAACGACTTGAACGAAGCGCAGCGTGCTGCGGTAGAATATATTGACGGACCTTCGCTGGTGATAGCCGGTGCAGGTTCGGGTAAAACGCGTGTGCTTACTTATAAGATAGCTTATCTCCTGAGCCAGGGCATGAAACCCTGGAGCATCATGGCGCTCACCTTTACCAACAAGGCGGCAAGAGAGATGAAGGAACGTATCGGAAAACTGGTGGGAAATGACCTCGCCCAGCATCTCTATATGGGTACCTTTCACAGCATCTTCTCCCGAATCCTGAGAGCGGAGGCTGAGCATATCGGCTTCAACAACAACTTTACCATTTATGACGAAAGTGACTCGCGCTCGCTGATCAAGGCGATAGTGAAGGAGATGGGGCTGGATGATAAGAAGTATAAGCCTGCTGCCGTTCATGCCAAGATTTCGATGGCGAAGAACAACCTGATGAGTGCTGCGGCTTATGACAGCGATGCGGCTATCTTCGAGCAGAACAAGCGTGCGCAGATGCCTGAGGTTGGTAAGATTTTCGTGGCTTACGTGCAGCGCTGCAAGCAGGCCAATGCCATGGATTTCGATGATTTGCTGACACTTACCTATCAGCTCTTCAGGGAACATGAGGATATTCGCCACAAATATGCCGCCCGCTTCGATTATGTCCTGGTGGATGAGTATCAGGATACCAATCACGTTCAGATGTCTATCGTCATGCAACTCTGTCAGGAGAAGCAGCGTGTTTGTGCCGTGGGTGATGACTCGCAGAGTATCTATAGTTTCCGTGGTGCCAATATCGATAATATTCTCAACTATCAGCGCCAGTTTCAGGGCACGCGTCTCTTCAAACTGGAACAGAACTACCGCTCTACCCAGACCATCGTTGAGGCGGCTAACAGTCTGATCAAGCATAACCGCAACCAGATTCCTAAGGATGTGTTCAGCGAGAATGCGAAGGGTGAGAAGATTCAGTATAAGCCTGCTTACAGCGACAAGGAAGAGGCGGCGATTGTGGCGAAAGACGTGAAGCGTATCCGGCGCGAGGATGGCTGCCAGTATAGTGATTTTGCCATTCTCTATCGTACCAATGCCCAGAGTCGTAGCTTCGAGGAGGAGTTCAGAAAGCAGGGTATTCCTTATCGCATTTATGGCGGACTGAGTTTCTACCAGCGCAAGGAAATTAAGGATATTATTGCATATTTCCGTCTGGTGGCGAATCCGGATGATGAAGAGGCTATCAAGCGTATTATCAACTATCCGGCTCGTGGAATCGGTGCTACTACGGTGCTGAAGATTGCTGACTGTGCCCATCAGAACCAGGTGAGTTTCTGGGAGGTAATCGGTGCCCCTGAGCGGTATGAACTGGCGGTTACCAAGGGTACGATGAACAAGCTGGAAACTTTCAGATTGCTAATTTCTTCGTTTATCGAACGGGCTCAAACTACGGATGTCTATGAATTGGGTGATGCCATTATCAAGGAGAGTGGCATCAGTCAGGATATCATGTCGGGCAAGGATGCCGATGATCTGGCACGTCAGGAGAACCTGGAGGAATTCTTGAGCGGTATGTCGGCTTTTGTGGAGGAACGCCGTGAAGAGGGTAGGTTTGATGAACTCTTCCTGCAGGATTATCTGCAGGATGTGGCTCTGCTTACCGATGCTGACAGCGATGGTGATAAGGATGAACCTCGTGTTTCTCTGATGACGGTTCATGCTGCCAAGGGTCTGGAGTTTTCTACGGTATTCGTGGTTGGTTTGGAAGAGAATATCTTCCCAAGTCCGCTTTCTGCTGCTTCGCTCAGAGAACTGGAGGAGGAACGGAGATTGCTTTACGTTGCCATTACTCGAGCAGAGAAACATTGTATCCTGACGAACGCCAAGAACCGCTGGCGATATGGCAAGATGGAGTTTGATAATCCGAGTCGGTTTATCGATGAGATTGACGGCAAGTTGATTGATAGCCAGGATGAGGCTGGTGGAAGCTTGTTTGGCTCCAGAGCTGATTCGATGTCTGACCAGCCGGAGTGGGCGAGAGCGCAACGTTCTCGCAGACCGTGGGAGGATGCTGAGCAGCCTAGATACAGTAGCAGGTATCAGAATTCCAAACCGGTAGCATCGCAGTTTGTAGCAGATCCTAAGCCTTCTCTCTTTGATGATGAACCGGAGACTTCACATACTTCCGGACGCTCGTCTGTTTCCGGACGCTCATCTCTCTCTGAAGGTAATTTCAAGTCTGTTAGAGCGCTGAATGCAGCTAAACGTTACATGGAGACGCATTCTTCTTATCCTGCTTCTCGCAGTACAGGATCTTCTGCAGCATCAGTTTCTTCTTCTGCAGCTTCATCTGCTGGCAGTTCTTCTTGTGGTTTGCAGGAGGGAATGAAGATTGAACATCAGCGTTTTGGACGGGGAACGGTGTTGAAGATTGAAGGTACTGGTGAGAATACGAAGGCTACGGTTGAGTTCGTTCATTCTGGCACCAAACAGCTTCTGCTGAAATATGCCAAGTTTACGGTAGTAGATTAAGTTCTGTAGTCTGATGTTTATATTTAAAGGTTTATCCTGTTTTGAAGTTCTCTCTTACAGGTAGAATCTTATAATATAGATAAAGAGTTATAAAAATAGATTGGGCAAGGTCATCTCTGGTCTTGCCCTTTTTGTTTCTATATACTATAAATTGAAAAAGCGTCCCCGCAGTAGCCTCACGGTTACTACGGGGACTTATATTACTAACATCTAACTTTAGCATTTTTGTTTAAACTTAAAAACGAATTCTTTATGAGAGTAATTTCTCCATTATCTATAAACATAAACCAAGTATCTCATATATTGCAAGTAACTTGTATCCTGCAAATATCTTGTATCCTTAAATGCAAGTTCTTAGAAAAGTTAAACCCATAAATCAGTATCTCTACTAATATCTTGATTATTTTTATTTTATTGCTTTTTGTCTGTTTAATATTTAATACTTTTAATTTACAATGCAAAGATATAAAAAAAATGGGTAAACTCCAAATTAATTTTGTTTTATTTTGTGTTAAATGGCTTTTATCGTACTTATGCGGCGTTTTTAAAGGATTAACTGGCAAAGTTAAAAGGGTGTATCATAAACATTCAAATGCTTTATGATACACCCTCTTTCTCAGGATTCTGAATATTTTTTCGTGTTTATAACGCTTCGTCTTCAGGACGTGGCATCTGTGTCTGGGGCTTCTGTTTCTTGCCTGACTTCATGAATAGTTTCTTCTTCTTGAGCCATGCAGCCTTGCGTATTTCGTATTCTTCGCGATGACGCTCCAAAAAATTATCTGCCATGTTTCGTTTCCTTTTTTACTTTGCGTTATGAATGCTTATTCTTTTTCTTTAAACTTACTGTAAATCACCTTTATCTGTATAGGACTTGTCGCCTTGCCGTTGCTGTCGGTGGTTATTACACCTCTTTTCAGTCGGGTAGAAGCGAGTGACATATCGTGATTAATCTTGGAGATGACGGTAGTATGTCCCTGTGCGGTTGTGATGATGTTTACAGGAACCAGTACTACTTTATTCCAGTTTTCTCCCTTGCCCTTGTTCTTATACATGACAGAAACCAGGTTGGCGATATTCTGGAATGTATAGGCATTCTTATAAGTACCTGTACTGCTGTAGCTTGTGGTATAAGAAGTACGGCTATCTGCCAACTTGCTCTTTTCGAAGAACGACTGCAAACTGTCTTTCTGAACCATCAGGATGGTGCTTGGTGTAGCAAAGTTGTATGGGTTGTCTTCGTTTTCATTGTTGAGTCGTGGAAAAGAGATGGATGCTGTGTTGAGCGTATCCTTCTCATGTCCCTTCATGATATCTTCGATAGGGAGGGTAACCTCGGTGAAGATACCTGCTGGCGACTTGAGGTAAGTACAGTTCTGCTGACTTGCCAACTCCTCCAAGTTCGTGGTATCGTTCTCAATCTTGTTGAGCTGCAATACCTCTTCTGTACCATCGAAACGGTTGTATCCGATGCCTACAGCTATACTGTCTGTAACGCCGTCCTTTGCCTTGATGGTCTTGTGGCGGGTCCAGTAGAAGATAAGCTCTGTATTCCAGATCTTAGCCATGTTACCCGTACCGCCTACATTCTTGATGAAGAAGCCAGGGCAGACGTTGTGCAGGAACTTGTAGTTGGTCTTGAAGTACTCAGGATGTTCTGCGTATGTTTGCATGATGTAAGAACCATAGTTCTTGTATGTCTTACCATCTTTCTCATACTTCTTATTCAAGTAAATCTTGAAGTTCTTGACATCTGATGTATTGCTCAAGTTGTAATTACTGCTCCAATGCTGGTTGTTTTCGCTTACCCAGCCTTCCTTGAAGGCATCATAATCAGAGTAATACTCCTTATCTTCTGCCATCGGCTTTGTCATCTCATAGGCTGTCACCTTCATTGGGGCGATAGTATCGCCGTAGCTGGCATTGTATGAAACCAGGAGGTAGCATGAGTCTGCTTCGATAGAACCTTTGTTTGCCTGCTTGATGTAATCGAGTGTATCTATAGAGAAAGTAGGCAATACGCTCAACTGGGTCATGTAGTCACCCTTTACATAGTTGCCGGTTTCCGGGTCTTTCATCTTACCGATGAGACCGCTGTTGTTGCGGCTCAATACGGCACCTGAAACCATAGACTTTGTAGCTACAGGAAATACTGCGCTAGTGATGTTGATGTTGTCAATATCGTTAGTGATGCTACCACCGATTCCCTCGGTGGTGTCATCACATGCAGCGAAAGTAAGCGCTGCTATTACTAATACTGTTAAGAGTCTTAAAATTTTCATTATCCTTGTATGTATGTGTCTCTGTTGTCGGAATTTTATTCTGCGTCAGGACAAACCTTGTTGATGAAGTCTGCGTATGGCTCCTGGATATCTTCTCCCGGATAAGCCAGTACAGGCTTGTTCTTCTCCTTCGCATAATCAAAGAGAATCTGGTTAGCTTCTTCTTCACCTTCTACCACACCGTCGCTATAGTCGATGGCAAGTTTGCCGAGCTCAATGAAGTTGAAGTCGTCCTGATAGCTGTCGAGCAGTTCTGACTTGGCATCGCGGAAGGCAACGCAACGTTTGAAGTTGGTACCCAGTTCACCCTTGAGTTCGTTGGTATAGAGAGCGGTAATCACCTTTGATTCTGCAAATGAAGGCTCTTCGCTGTAGGCTGTCTTTACATAGAATGGTACTACTGCGCTAGCCCAACCCTGGCAGACGATTACATCAGGCTGCCAGCGGAGCTTCTTTACGGTTTCCAATACGCCACGTGCGAAGAAGATAGCTCTTTCTCCGTTGTCGGCATATTCCTTTCCGTTTTCATCGGTGCCCATCTGGCGGCTCTTGAAATAGTCGTCATTATCGATGAAATAAATCTGCTGTCGTGTTGTTGGTATAGATGCAACCTTGATGATCAGCGGATGGTCTGTATCATCTATGATAAGGTTCATACCAGACAGGCGAATGACCTCGTGCAATTGTCCGCGACGCTCGTTGATGGTGCCCCACTTAGGCATGAAGGTGCGGATCTCAAAACCTGCTTCCTGCATCTTCTGAGGCAGTTCGCGTCCCATGATTGACATGTGAGACTCGGCTACGTATGGGTCGATCTCCTGATTGATAAATAATACTTTTTTTGCCATAAAATTTAAATTTTATTCTTACGAATTACGTGCAAAGGTACAAAAAAAACTTCAAATAGGGGCATTTTTTCTCCGAAATTCATTATTTTCGGCAATAATTCGCATATTTTTAGGTTTTTTCTTTCTCATTTGAGAAAAAAGTTGTTATTTTGCACCCGAAAACAGATTATGACGATGAAAGTATTCAATAAGATTGTTGACCTCCAGAACGAACTCTTCATGTGTCGTAAGGAGGGAAAGGAAATCGGCCTTGTGCCAACTATGGGTGCGCTGCATGAGGGTCACGCCTCTCTTGTTAAGCGCAGTGTAAAGGAAAATGGCGTGACTGTAGTTTCTGTGTTCCTGAATCCTACACAGTTTAATGATCAGGGTGACTTGGATCGCTATCCTCGTACCCTCGATGCTGACTGCAAGCTCTTGGAGGCTTGTGGTGCTGACTATGTGTTTGCACCATCGGTGAAGGAGATGTATCCTACACCAGATACACGCCACTTTGAGTTTCCACCTGTTTCAACCGTGATGGAGGGTGCCAAGCGCCCGGGTCATTTCAATGGTGTATGTCAGGTAGTGAGCCGTCTTTTCTATATCGTTCGACCAACTCGTGCTTATTTCGGTGAGAAGGATTGGCAGCAGATTGCTGTCATCAAGCAGCTCGTGAAGTACATCAACAGCGATGTGCAGATTGTAGAGTGCCCTATTGTCCGTGATGAGGATGGTTTGGCTAAGAGCAGCCGTAATACTTTGCTGGCTCCTGATGAGCGTGCCATTGCGCCAAACATCTATAAGGCCCTGAAGGAGAGTGTGGAGTATGCCAAGACTCATACTGTACAGGAAACTCATGATAAGGTGGTTGCCGACATCAATGCTGTAGAGGGTCTGGAGGTAGAGTATTTCCAGATTGTGGATGGCGACAGCCTGCAGGATGTTTCTTCATGGGAGGATAGTGCCTATGTGGTAGGGTGCATCACCGTTTATTGCGGTAAGACTCCTATCCGTCTCATCGACCATATCAAGTATAAGGGATAATTCCTCGATAGATATTCTTTATTAAGTTTAATCCGTAACAGATCAAGTAATAACAGAACAATGCAGATAGAAGTATTGAAGAGTAAGCTCCATTGTGTGACCGTAACTGAGGCTAACCTGAATTATATGGGTAGCATCACCATCGATGAGGACTTGATGGACGCTGCTAATCTGATAGCAGGCGAGAAGGTTCAGATTGTAGACAACAACAATGGTGAGCGCTTGGAGACCTATATTATCAAGGGTGAGCGTGGCAGCGGTTGTATCTGCCTGAACGGTGCTGCAGCCCGCAAGGTGCAGGTGGGCGATACCGTTATCATCATCGCTTATGCCCTGATGGACTTTGAGGAGGCTAAGACCTTCCAACCAACCGTAGTTTTCCCAAAAGAGGGAAACAGGGTTTAATATTCAATGGAAACAAAAGAAAGGGTGTGTCATGGACTTATGGCACACCCTTTCTTTTGTTATGGTGAGGACGAATCACATCGCTCTTGTTCACCACGTTGTCGCCATCCTTGGCGCTGATAGGGATAAATAAGGTGTAATTACTATATAATTTAAGGTGTAATTGCGATGGGTTAAGGATAGATCTCGATATGGCTGCTGCCGGAGTTGCCATTCTTGATAATCCTTATCTGGGTGGTGATGCGCTCGCTCATCGTGTCGGTATGACTGATGACGCCCACCTTCTTGCCTTGCGAACTTTGCAGCATGGCGAGGGAGTCGATGACCGTGCTAAGGTATCGGGGTCGAGGGTTCCGAAGCCTTCGTCGATGAACAGGTTCTCGAAGGAGATGTTGCGGGAGGATAACGCCGACAGGCCCAAGGCGAGACCCAGACTCACGATGAAGGTTTCGCCACCTGATAGGGAGGTGGTGTCTCGGATATCGTCGGCACGGTCGTGGTCGATGACTCGGATGCCCAGCGAATGCTTTACCTGCTGCAGTTCGTAACGGCTGTTGAACTTTCTGATTTCCTGGTTGGCGTGCGCTATCAGGAAACTGAGCGTATAGCATTGGGCTATCTTGCGCAGCGTCTTTCCGTCTGCTCCGATGGCATCCGTAATGGCTGTCCAGTCATCCTTTTCCTGTGTTACGAGATTCAGAGCCTCAGCCTTGTCACCCAACTGCTTCACGGCTTCCTGATGGTTCTGCATCCTGACGTTGGCAGCAATCAGTTCGTTGCGCTGGCTTCTTTCCTGATACTCCTGCAGAATGGCTAGGAGAGCATCACGGGTTTGGGCAGGCTGATGTTCCAAGTGCTGCTGATGCGCCTTTTCTGCACTCTGGTAAAGAGCAGTTGTTGAGGCCACAGCCTTCTCTTTTTCGTCCTTTTCCCGTCGGATGGCGTTCCAGTCTTCGGCAGAGTGAAGCATCTCCCGGATGGTATTTCGGTCGATGAATCTTGATTCGAAGCTTCTTTCCTCGATGCCTTCCTCCTCGGAGTCTTTTCCTTCGATGCTCTTTTCTTCAAGCTGCTTGTTGTATTCCTCAATCCAAAGGTCGAGTTCCTTTTCCTTCGCTTGCAGATTCTCTTTCATCGTTTTGTTCTGAGACAGCATGGTTTGATGCGAACCTTTACTGTTGGCGAGTTCAGCCTTCAGTTTGTTGATATTCTCGTTCTGGTTATCTGCTGCTTTCGTTGCCTCATCCTTTGCTGCTGTCAGTCTTTGTTCAGCCGCATCTGGTTCTTCTCCATTCAGAATCTGCTTATATTTCTCCTGCCATTCCTCCATTTCCTTCTTGGCGCTATTCCATGTCTGAAGGGCTTTCTCGTAAGCCTCCTTCTTACTCTTTTGCTGCGAGGTAAGGTTGATGGTAAGTGCTTTCTGCTCAGCTAGTTTTGTGGTGCAGGTTGAAGTGTTTTCCTGGACTTTATTCAGCATTGTTGAAGCCTTGCTTTCATACGCAGCTTCATCCTTTACAGCCTTATCCTTGAGTTGGGTCAGCCGTTCTATCTCTTTCTGAATCTTGTTAAAGAGGCTCAGTTTGCTGCTCGCATCTTTCGCCTTGTTTTCATAGATAGGCAAGAGCGATTTCAGTTCTGCCTCTGCTTTCGGAATCTTTGGATACTGGGCGATGAGCGCCTTCCAATCCTCTTCGTAAGTTGCTATTTCTCCCAAGAGCTTTTCCTGTTGTTTCTGGAGCGTCTGTACTTCGCCGTCGTTCTGTTTTCTCTCGCCGGAAAGGTTCTTCTCCTCTTTCTGCTGCAGTTTCAGCAGATCCTCCTTGGCTTTCAGAAGTTGAGAGAGTTCTGTAGTGGCTTCCTCAAACTGTCTGTTGTCGGTATGATAAGGATGGGTCGTGCTGCCGCAGAGCGGACAAGGCTTGCCTTCGGTCAGGTTGGCACGATGAATCTCCCATTTCTCACTCACCATGAGGGTATAGGCATTTCTCAGCGTCAGGGTCTCTTGGGTCAGAGCCTCGATGGTCAACTTGCCCAGCGCTTCATCTATCTCTGCGTTTCTCTTGCCCAAGACCTGGATTCGCTCCTCATTCTTTTGCTTTTCTGTTGTGGCAGCATCGAGATGAGCCACAACCTTGATGGCTTGCTGGACATCCTGTAGTTTCCTGTCGGCTACAGTCTTGCTGTTCTGCAGTTCCTCTATGTTCTGTCCGACAGTCTTATTTCTTTCCGTCTCCCAAGCCTGTTCAGCGGCTTGCGTCGCTTCGTGCAGAACCTGTTTCTGCTTGGCAATCTCTTCCTGTGTCGCTTTGAGAGCAAGGTTCGCTTTCTCCGTTTCAGCTTCCCATTTTTGGATGTTTCGGGCGTTTTCCTCCACATCTCTTTGGGCAGTTAGATTCTCTTTCTGTGCCAACTCCAATGCCTCTTTCTTTTCTTTCAGATTCGGCATCGCCGCTTCCATTTTTGTTTTCAGCGCTCTTGCTTCAGCGATGACCGGCAGTGCCTTTTCCAGCTGTTCCTGTGCCTTGCTTACTGCTTCCTTCAGACTGGTGAGAGTTTTCTCGCTTTCGTCGATGGCAGACTCTTGACTTTTGATGTTTCCTTCCGCTTTCAGAATGTTTTCTTCCTGTTCGTGGATGCTTTGCGTCTGTCGCTCTACTTCCTGCAGTAGGTTGACGGCTGGCTGTACTTCATCGTGCAACTGCAGACGGAGAATCTGGGCTCGCATCGCTTTAATGGCATCAGCTGCTTGCTCCATATCAGTCTGGTAGATAGCGATTTGCTTGATTTGCTTATCGTTTTCCTCAAACCATTGCAGGTCTTTCGAGATGGCTTGCAACTGGCTGTCGAGTTCCTTCTCAGCCTTTTCCAAGCGGTCGATTTCCTCCTTCAGTTGGGCGAGTTCTTCATCGTTCAGCAGGTTCTGTTTAACGGCTTCCACCGATGCTGCCATCTGGTTGTAGGCATCCGTCGCCTGGTCTTTCGCCTTCTTGATTTCAGTAGCGATGTTCGTATAAGTTTCCTCGCATCCGATGAGTTTTTCCAGGAGTTCGTACCGTTCGTTTTCCTTTGCTGTCAGGAAGTTGGCAAACGAGCCTTGGGCGATGAGTACGGTACGGAGAAACTGGTCGTAGTCGAGTCCGATGATGTTCGGCAGCTCGTTCCAGTCGGCAGTTTCCTCTGTTATCTCTTCTCCGTTTCTCGTGATTTTATAGAGCGCAGTCTTGGCGTTCTCGTAGCGCACTCTCTGGAATCTGACGTGCCATTCTGCGCGGTAGATGCTGCCGTTGTTGGCAAGGAAGGTGAGTTTGCTGTAGCCTTCCTTCTTGCCACGTGTCAGGATGTTTCTACTGTCGGTAGGTGCCAGACGGTTGTTTTCGCTGGCATCGGCAGCTCCGAAAATCTCGATGTTCTGGTTCTTGTCGCCTTTCTTCCTGGGGTAGCGAGGGGCGCGGTTGTAGAGGGCAAGGCAGATAGCATCGAGTAGGGTAGACTTGCCACTTCCCGTCGGACCTACGATGCTGAAGATGGTACTCTCGCCTAAGGCACCTTCTTCAAAGTTGATGACCTCGCCTCCCTGTTTGTCAAGCGAAGCGAGGTTGAGTATTTCGAGTTGTAGGAATTTCATAATGATGATGTCGTTAATAAATCGGATAACATTTTCTCCTGTCTTTCGTTCATCGGAACGTTGTGTCTGATGGCGAAGGCTTCTTTCAGCGTGTCGAGCGGAGGACGGTTGATGATGTCTTCTATGCTGGTGATGTGCTGGGAACCCTGGATGGTGGAGAGGTCCAGTTGCGGGATGATGCGCTGGATTTTGCAGAGCACGGCATCCTTTTCGTTGACGAGTTTCTCCAGTTCCTTGATGTCATCGCTGGTCAGTTTCTCCTGTTTCACCTTCAGCATCAAGTAGTCGAAATGGTCGCTCAGTTCGCCGTCGGTTCTCTCCGAGAGTTCAGAATTGATGACCTTCTGCCATTTCTTGAAGGTCAGTTCTTCCTCATTTTCGGGCAGGATGCGGAGGGCGTGCTGAGGCTTGTATTCCAGGAAATCTACTTTCCATTCCTTGCTCTTGCCGGTTTCCTTTCCTTCTTCCTCTTCTCCGTGTTCTATGGTGATGAGGTCGATGCCGTGGGTGTAGTCTTTCTCGGCAAACGACATCGGGAGGATACTTCCCGTATATCTTGCCCAGTCGGTATTCCAGATATGTTGCCGTTTGTGGATGTGTCCGCAAGTCATATAGTCGGGATGGTCGTTCCATCCTTCCAGGTCCACTTCCTCCTGTCCGCCGATGATGATTTTCTCGCTCGCATCCTTTTTGGCGATATCCGAACCCTTGGCGTACATGTGTGCCATCATGATGCACTTCCTGCCCGGGTATTTCTTTCGAGCCTCAGCCGTCAGTTCTCTCAGAAAGTCGTTGACACCCTGCGAGTAGCTGGCGTTCTGCACCACATCGCTTCTAAGGAAAGGTACGGCGAGGATGATGACTTCTTCTCCTGCCTCGTTGGTTACGGGGATGATGAGGTCATCGAAGGAATAGATCCAATGTCCGCCGGTTTTATCATCGTCCTCGCTTTCTTCCTGCTTCCAGATTTTCCTTACGTTTCCTCTTATTTCCACATGGTATCGGGTGAGCAGCGGACGGGGAGCCTCCAGTCGGCTGGCGGAATCGTGGTTGCCGGCGGTAATGATGACCTGCATGTTCGGGCACAGTTGGGTAGCATCGGCAAGAAACTCGTAATAAACGGTCTGTGCCGCTGCCGATGGATTTCCGTTATCAAAGATGTCTCCTGCGATGAGGAGAGCATCGGGCTTTTGGTCAGCGATTTGTTCCAGGAGCCATTTTAGGAAATGCTTGTGTTCCGGCAGACGGTCGTTGCCGTGAAACAGGTTGCCCAGATGCCAGTCGCTGGTTGCTAATATCTTCATACTCATAAGAATGTCTAATCTTAGTCTTTTTCTTTGTCTTTGGTTTGCAATCCTTTGACCTTTGGTTTGCAATCTGACTACAAAGTTAACACAATTATTTGGGATACGCAAAGAAATAAGCTCAAAAAACGAAGAATTATGGCCGGAATAGTAAAGATATTCAGGAAAAGTCTTGTTTTATATCTGATAAAGTTGTATCTTTGCAAGGTAGAAATCTTCGTTCACCGACGTTGAACCGCCATTCACCGACGTTGAACCGCCGTTCATCGACGCTGAACGGACATTCAGCGTCGGTGAACGGAGATTTCTCCTAGGATAAAATACTTTTCTTCCTAGGTTTGTGGTCTTTTCTTCTTAGGTATGATCATAAATACTGTAGGATGCAAAGGCTGCTGCAATAAGGAGTGATAACCATCTTAATAAGAAAGGAATCGGTATGGCAAAGTACAAGTTGCAAGAGTTGAATGACTTGCGTAATGAGGGCAAGCGCAGAGTTTATCCCAAGATAGTGACCAATCGGACACTATCCAGGAAAGAGTTCGTCAAGATGATGCAGAACTACCATCGCGGTATTTCGGAAAGTACCACGGAGGCAGTATTGCTTGATGTGGCTGATATGCTGATAGAAATGCTCTCCATGGGCTACAATGTGAATCTGGAAGGTTTCGGCACCTTCTCGCTCTCCCTCGGTTTCGAGGACGATAAGCCTACGGAAATGCAGAGTGAAGATGATAAGATGACGTATCGTAAGGTGGGCGTGAAGGACATCAACTTCAAGGCTTCTCCTGAATTTCTCAAGAGTGTGAAGCATAAAACCGATCGCGACCTGGAGCGAGACATGGGTGGCGTGAAGGTGATTCGCAAGCAGCTCTATTCCAGGGAAGAGCGCATCGCCCGTTCCCTGGAGGTGATAGAGAAGAACGGAGTCCTCACCCTAGGCGATTATGCCTCCATCAACAACCTGAGCCGTACTGCCGCCTCTATGGAACTGAAGGAGCTGACCTGTGATAAATCTTCGCCGATAGATTCACTAGGCCGCGGCAGCCACAAGGTTTGGGTGAAGAGGAAGGAATAAATGTAAAAATCTCTCAGAATATTTGTTGGTTTCAATTCTTTTTCGTATTTTTGTGGTGTAATTAAAATGGTAGTGTTATGATAACAGTAACAAGGGAACATCTTGAAGACGAGGTACTCAAGTCGATTCAGAAGAAAGCGGAGTCGATTATGCCGAAAGATGCCAAGGTTATCTTTCGGGTCAAGGGCCAGAAGGGATGCCAAGGCAGATTCCGACTGGGACATCCTTGTGCTTCTGAACAAGGATAAGATAGACGAGCAGGATCATGACAATTATACCTATCCTCTTTGGAAATTGGGTTGGCAAATAAATCAGATGATTCATCCGATAGTGTATTCGATGAAGGATTGGAACAGCAAAAAAGGCAGTCCTTTTTATAATAACGTGGAAGAGGAAGGGGTGATGCTATGCTAGAGAGTCAACAACGTAGAGATCTTGTACGCTACAGGATAGAAAAAGCTTATAAGAGTTTTGAAGAGGCTAAAGGTGTGGCAAAATTGAAGTTTTGGAATTTGACGGGAAATCGTTTGTATTATACTGTATTCCATATGGCTTCTGCATTGTTACTTGACAAGGGCTTTACTGCAAAGACTCATGCCGGTGTAATACATTTAGTTGGAGAGAAATTTATTGCAACAGGTTTGTTGGATCGAACTTATGGAAAGTTGTTCTCTCGTCTTTATGAGCTTCGGCAGTCTGGTGATTATGATGATACCTTTGATGCTACAGAAGAAGAGGTCTTGCCGTATTTTCCTCAAATCCGCAACCTATAGGGTTTAGTGGGATTTTGCTTGCAAAGCGACAAAATTCATTTTATTGTACATATTTCTTGCACAACAGAAATGTCGCAGACACAAAATCCCCTTACCCCATAAAGCGACTTGAGGTAATACGCTGGTTTAACCAGAAAAGCATGGTCTTTAACCAAAGTCTGTCTTGAACAGGTTGGCATAAGCATTGTTGTCTGAGTAAATGTTCAATACATGCCTACGTGATGTCTTAATCCATTTCGCAGGAACAGAGATGAACTTGAACACAAAGGTCTTGATTCTGCTGGTGGCACGCAATCCAAATTCATGGGTTTTCAATCTCTGCATAATAGCTTTGTAGAAGTTTCTGATGAGAGCTGTCATAAGCAGGAATACAGTATTCTGTGCCATGAACGATTTTGGCAATCGATTCCAGCCAAAGTCATTGTTCATGTCATCGAAGATGCGTTCCTTGCCACCACGAAGATTGTAGAATTCCACGATGTCTCTTGCACTCGACTTGTAATCGTTAGTCAGTATACATCTGTAGGTATATTCGCCTTCCCAAATGTCAAGGTATCCATCTATTCGCCTTTGTCTCTGTATGACAAGACGATACGGTTTTCCTTTCCATTTCTCAACAAGGATAGAATTCAACTCAAACTCAATACCGTTGATTTCAACAGTTTTCCATCCAGTTAAGGCAAACATGGAATCGTAGAAAGAAGAGCATCTGTTGGCACGAATATAAAAATGCCTGCAATGAGCCTCTACCATATCTACGATTTCCTCCGAACATGAGCCGCAATCCATGCGGGCACGAGAAATATATATTTCCGAAGCCTCCAATCGCTTGAAGATTCTTTCCAAAGTTTCTTTTTGGTTGAAGCGTACGTTTGTGTTGCCGTCTCTATTTTCAATACCAACAATCATGTCGTTAATGACAGCTACGCCTGGACTATAGCCCAAGAACTTCTTGTAGGTTGGTTTTGCATCATACTTCTCTGTTTCAATGAACTGATGGTCAAAGTCAAAATCATACTCTTGACCGGATTTCAATTGACCAGTAGCAAGCAGGGCATTGACCAGTAAGCAGTTCATCTTGTCTGCAGTATTGAAATCATAGGATTTGCCAGAAGCAGACTTATAGGTGATGCTCTTAAAAGTCAGTTCTTCGATAGCACGTAATATGGTGTCTGCGCTGCAAGTGCGAAGAGTTGGATGAAGAGACAAATGTTTCATCAGGTGAGTTGTAACATCCTCAATACATGAGCCACCACAAAGATATACGCACATCAGAGAGCGTAGAATCTCGCTATATTGATAACCAAACATAGTGCATCTCAATCCCAAGGTGGAATCTATGGTTTGAGCTAAAAGAGCATCAAATTGCTCCATAATCGAAAAAATTCCCCCAAAAGGAGTGAGTTTCTCAGATTTTATTTGTATCTTTGCCATGTCATATTAGAGTTTTGCTTGTCTTCTTTTCGCAACACTAAGGTAAGTGAAAATTCTGACATGGCAAAATCCTGGGTAGCTTTTTGTTGCTCAGGCACTTATAAATAATATTAAACTATAGTGTTGCGGAATTAAGGATTTTGAGAAAGTAGAGAATTTTATCAAAGATATGGAAGCGTTGATTACTCATAAGTAAAACATGGGTAATTATTTAAAATGATAGTGTTATGACGACAGATAGTCGATATTTTGCGTAAAAAGCGATTGATGCCGCAGATGCATTGTGGGATGAGGGCTTGATAGATGAAAAGACTATTGAGCAATGGAAGCATGAACATATGAGAACGCCTTATTCTGAATAAGTGTAACGGATAGTATTAAAATAGATGTTTAATTTAAAGTCCAAATAATCATGGAGCAGATTACTATAGATTTTAAGAACGCTTTTGATTGTTCCAAGAAGGAAAAGTCGAAGGGTTGTCGCTCTGGCTATGTACGTCTGGTTCGTTTTATGGATGATAAGAAGCATACTAGGCCACAAGTGTATGAGGGCGATTTGTTGGAGGTTTTGAATGGCAGCATATAATTTTGAAAGCAAGGGATTGGTAGATGCCATTCTGACGCCAATAGCAGTCTGTGAGGCTGTAGAAATGAATGAGAGTATTGTGGTGCCCAAGATATTTCGCTCTTCTAATTGCATGTGGGATACAGGGGCGACTAATACGCTTATATCTCAAAAGATAGTTGATGATTGGGGCTAAAGCCTTATGGTGTATGCTTGGTCTCAGATAATACAACAACAGAGAAACGTGAAACGTTTTTGGTTCATTTAGGCTTACCGACAGGAACAACAGCGTTAAACGTAGAAGCGATGTTAACGTTGAGCGAAGATTATGATGTTGTAATAGGAATGGACATTATTAGTTTATGTGATTTCTGCTTTACAAACAAAGATAACGCAAGTTGTTTCTCGTTACGCCATCCTTCGAACGAGAAAATTATTTTAAAATGATAAATATCTTTGGGATTTGCAAGAAAATTGAAAAGTTTCTTGCAAATCCCAATTCTCTTTTTCGTACTTTTGCAGTTGTCTTGCTGTGGATGGCTGGCGATGAGTCGCTGGCTACGTAAAAGTCCATGACTTGACCTATCATAATTAAGAAAGACGTGTACTACGTTTTCTTCTGATCTTTCGAAACCTAGGAAATTTCAAAAGAGGCATTCAGATGAAGACAGCGGTAGGCGCCTTCGCTTTATGTGTGTATGTGCACAGGCATAGGTGTGCCCTTTCCATTCGTTTGGATAGGGTGCATCCTGTGCTATTACATATGCAAGTTTGGCGTAGGTTTCTGTTGCTTCTTACTCTTGTTGCCAAAGGTATTCCTAGGACCTCGAAAGGCAAGGGTAAAGCGAGTGATAGATTCCCTACGCCTTTTCTGTTTTGGTAGCAACTATACAAACTAACAAGAATGTTTCTGCTTAGGGGAATGGCGGAAGTGCTAATACCCCTAGGAGATACAACAGATGAGCACTAAGTTTTTCAATAATACTCCAGATAATTCCTTGTTCGAGAAGTTCAAGGGAATAGCCCACAACATGCTTGATTTTCATACCTTTCAGGCAGTAGTAGGATATTTCCGAAGTTCGGGCTATTTCAAACTTCGTGAGGAATTTGAACAGGTCAAAAAGATACAGATATTGGTAGGTATCAATATCGACAACCTATTCCGTAAGCAATCCAAACTCTTTTTCGGACAGATTGATGAACAAGCCGTCATCGATGCCTATTCTCACGATTTCGTTGAGGAGGTGAAGAATGCAGGCTATGATGAGCAGACGGAGAGAGGTATCCTCCAGTTTTGCCAGGATATCATCGACAAAAAACTGGAGATGCGTATCCATCGCAGCAAAAACCTCCATGCCAAATTCTATCTTCTTCTCCCGGAAAACCATAATCCAAACTCTGATGGCTGGGTTATCATGGGGTCCTCTAATCTATCCGATTCCGGTATGGGAACCATGCCCAGCAACCGATATGAGTTGAACGTGGCGATGAAAGATTATGATGATGTGGAATATTGCAAGCAGGAATTTGAGCAGCTTTGGGAGCAGGCCGTTCCTCTGAATCTGCAAGACATCGAGCAGATGAAGGCGAAGACTCATCTTGCCCAGTTGCCTACACCATACGAACTCTATATGAAGGTGCTGATAGATACTTTCGGTTCGCAGGTGGAGGATGACTTTACGATGGAAATGCCTGAGGGAGTGAAGGATATCCGCTATCAGCACGATGCCGTGATTCAGGGTTATCAGATGCTGATGCAGCACAATGGCTTCTTCCTTGCCGATGTGGTGGGTTTGGGTAAAACCATTGTTGCCACGATGATTGCCAAGCGATTTGTTGAAGCAAATGGAAGATACACCAATATCCTGGTGGTTTATCCGCCAGCCTTGGAAAAGAACTGGACTGATACTTTCAAGCTTTTCGATATCAAGCGCTACGCCCAGTTTGTGAGCAATGGTAGTCTGAATAAAATCATAGAGAGCGAAGGCAACTTCCGTGAGAAGGGAGAGTATGACCTGGTGATTGTTGATGAGGCGCATAACTTCCGTGGAGCCACCGCTGGCAGATACGATGATTTGCAGTTAATCTGCAAGACTCCTCGCATAAACGAAGGTTTGGTAAAAGGCCATCACAAGAAGGTGATGCTGCTTTCGGCTACTCCGCTCAATAATCGTCCAACCGATCTTCTGAATCTCTTGCTTCTCTTCCAGAATGCCCGCTATTCCACCATCGAAGGCATCCAGAATCTGCCTGTAACCTTCTCTCCATGGATAGAAGAATATGATAAGCTGATGCGTGAGCGTAAGTTAGACAAGTATAACGAAAGAAATGCAGAATTTGCCAAGCGTACCGATGACCTCTACGAGAAGATAAGAACGCAAGTGATTGATAAGGTGACGGTTAGAAGAACCCGAAACAATATCAAGAATGTGCCTGCCTACAAGAAAGACTTGGATGATCAGCACATCGTATTCCCGGATATTCTGCCTCCTAACGAATTGATGTATGAATTAAATGGCGGTTTGAACGATCTCTTCTATAGTACGATGGCGATTCTTACCGATACGCCTCATCCCGAAGATAATCCCACAGGCAAGGGCTTGCACTATGCCCGCTATCGTGCCGTGGAGTTCTTGCAGGGTGAGGCGCGCAAGAAGTATCCTACTGCCCTTCATATTTCCACCATGCTGACAGGTATCTATCGTGTTCACATGGTCAAGCGATTGGAGAGCAGTTTCTATGCCTTCCGCCGTTCGCTCCACACCTTCCTCCGCATTACCGAGGATATGATTAAGATGTTTGACCAGAATAAGGTGATTATCGCTCCCGATATCAACGTGAAGGATAAGCAAGCCAAGGGATGGGAGTTAGATCGCATCATAGAATATGCCGTAGAAAAAGGCTTGAAAGAGGAAGATACAGTCTTTAAAGACGAGGATTTCAGCGAACGGTTCCTGGAGATGCTGAAAGAAGATGCAGAGAATTTGAAGGAGCTTTGCAGAAAATGGGATGAGGTAAGCGAAGACCCAAAGCTGGAACTGTTTATCGATAAACTGAAACATGAATTCTTTGATAAGGAGATAAATCCTACAGGCAAACTGGTTATCTTCTCGGAGAGCGTAGATACCGTGAATTATCTGACGGAGCAGCTGCAGAATCGTCTGCATCGTCACGACATTCTGGATGTCTGTGCCAGCAATCGTACCAATCGGCAGGATATTCTCCGCAAGTGCTTTGATGCCAACTATGCTGGGCAATCGGATGAATTCAACATCGTGATTACTTCTGATGTGCTTGCCGAAGGTGTCAATCTGCATCGTGCCAACGTCATCATCAACTACGATTCGCCATGGAATGCTACCCGATTGATGCAGCGCATCGGTCGTGTAAACCGTATCGGTTCGGTGGCAGACAAGATATACAACTACATGTTCTATCCGTCGATGCAGGGCAACCAGGAGATTCATCTCTATAGCAACGCCCTCATCAAGTTGCAGGGCTTCCATTCAGCCTTTGGCGAGGATGCGCAGATTTACTCTAGAGAGGAAATTGTGAAGGAGTTCCAGATGTTCAATCCTGATATTCAGGATGCTGTGGATAGAAACCTGAAGTTCCTGGAAGAAGCCCGTGAGCTTTATCGCACCCATCGCAAGCTCTACAATCATATCAAGGCTTTGCCGATGAAGAGCCGAACGGTAAGGGAAATCGGAAAACATTCTCATTCCACCATCGTCTATCTTTCTTCGCCTCAGAAGGTGGAGTATTATTGGGTTAAGGCTGACGGCAAGGCTTTGTCTATCCCATTCTTGGATGCGATGGACATCATGAAGGCTGAGATGGAGGAGAAGCCGGGTGACTTTGCGAAGGTGATGGATTTCCATTACGACCAGGTAAAACTGGCATTGGAATCCTACCAGAAGGTGGTGAGAAAAGTGGTGGATGCCGAAAGCATGGAGAACAGAAAGAAAGATAAATCGACCAATGCCGTGCTGAGCATTCTCCGTACTATGAACCGAGCCTTGAATGCTGTGGATGCGGAGAAGACTGTGGCGCAAATCAAGAAGCTGGAGCAGATAGTGGAACTGAGCGTCTTCATCGGTCTCAATTCAAGCATCAACAGTTTCAATCGCCAGGTAAAGAAGCAGAAACCATCCAGCGAAGAACTCATAGCGCAAATCATAGACAAGATAGACGAACTTTATGATCGCTACAACATTCCGCTGGATACCGATGATGAAAGAAACGAGGAAATCTTGGAACCGCAGATTGTGGTATCTGAGTCATTCATCTAAGTCTCTCTATATAATTACGGTGTAAGAACAGAAAAAATAAAGATAGTTATGGCAACATATAATAAAGAAACATTTAAGCGACTCTTTCAGTCGAAGTTCAATCTTTCAAAGTGGCAAATGTTGCTGCAGGATTACTTTCATGCCGACAAGGTGCGTGTGAGTCCTGAGGTTTTGGACGAGGATGCCGAAGACCGCAAGGGATATTTCCTGGGCAGCATGACAACGCAAGATAATTATGAGTTAGGATTCTTCTATTATGAAATGGAGGATGGTTCGGTGCTGCGCCGAAAGGTGGGGCTTCGCAATCTGATTCGACCTTATCTGGGCTATGGCTTTGATGCTGCCTTGGCAGTATTTAATGATGGAACCAACTGGCGTCTGTCTTTGATTTGCGACTTGAAGGAAGATGCTACCAGCACCAAGCGGTTCACCTATGTGTTTGGTGATGAGAAGGCTTATTATAAGACTCCGATACTTCGTTTTGAAAGCTTACGGACAAAAGCCAATGAGTTTCTTGAAATCAAGAAAGCCTTCTCTGTAGAGGCTCTTTCTGATGATTTCTTTGATGAATACCGTAAACAGTATGCTGAATTCGTGAAATTCCTTACGGGTAAGGAATACGTAAAGAAGGGAAACAAATGGGTGGAACAGGAAACAGGAGAGCCTGATGCCCAGTATTTTATATCCTTTAAGAAGGATGATAAACTGGTGCGCGATTATATCAAGAAGATGATGGGTCGCATCGTGTTCCTTTATTTCCTGCAGAGTAAGGGATGGCTTGCTGGCAATCTGCATTATATGCACGATTTATTCTATGATGCCTCTGAAGAAGTAAAGGGAGATTTCCTGGATAAGGTGCTTGAACCGATGTTCTTTGGCTTGCTCAATACCAGGCCAGAGGACCGGAGTAGTGCGCCTTTGGTTAATGGAGTAGGGGTGAAGTATATTCCGAATGCCGATGAAATTCCTTATCTTAATGGTGGACTTTTCCAGCAGGAGAAGATAGATGAAGTAGAATCAGTTTTCCCTGCCGGAATGTTCCAGTCGCTCTTCGATTTCTTTGATAGTTACAACTTTACGATTGATGAGAACGATCCGAATGATGCCGAAGTGGGTGTTGACCCTGAGATGCTTGGCAAGATTTTCGAGAATCTTTTGGAGGATAACAAGGACAAGGGAGCCTTCTATACCCCAAAGGAAATCGTTCGTTACATGTGTCAGGAGTCGTTGACGGCGTATCTGCAAACTGGCATAGATGATGCAGAGGTTAAGGAACATATTGCTAACTTTGTGAAAACCAATGATGTGGAGGAGCTGGGTGGAGCTTCTTCAGAACTTGCCATGTCTATCGACCAGAAGTTGATAGACGTGAAGATTTGCGACCCTGCCATCGGTTCGGGAGCTTTCCCTATGGGCTTACTCCGTGAACTTTATTCATGCCGCAAGTCTATCGAAATCTTCGAGGAGGATAATGCTGCCGACATCAAGCGCCACATCATTCAGAACAACATTTATGGTGTTGATATTGAGAAGGGAGCGGTAGATATCGCCCGTCTCCGTTTCTGGCTTGCTCTTATCATAGATGAAAAGGAGCCGATGCCTTTGCCTAATCTCGACTTTAAGATTATGCAGGGCAACTCGTTGCTGGAGAGTTACAAAGGGGTGGACTTGGATGTTACTTCCAAGAAGTTGAAGACAGGTAAAGATACCAAGAAAACTCGTGGCGTTCTCTCGTTGGGTTTTGAGGAAACAGATGTACAGAAAATCATTCAGGATTTGGTAAAATCATATTTTAGTATCACCGACCATACCTTGCGTGCTCAGCGTCGCCAGCAGATAGATAAGTATGTGAAGGATTACATCAAGGTTTGTGCCGAGGGAAACCATGAGGTGCAGGATGCCGTAGATGAATTGGAGATTCCAAATGACCAGTTCTTCCTTTGGCATACATATTTTGCGGATGTATTCGAGCAGGGCGGATTTGATATTGTGATTGGTAATCCGCCGTATATTGGTGTTAAGGGACATCGAGAAATGTTCGACCTGGTTCGCTTGGGTAATTTGGGAAAATATTTCATAGGAAAAATGGACTATTTATATTTCTTTTTCCATTTGGCATTAACAATGTTGAAAATAAATGGAGTTTCTTCTTTTATTACAACTAATTATTATGTTACAGCCGATGGAGCCGTAAAGTTAAGAAAACATTTACGAGTTTCTTCTTCTTTGCTTTCATTAGTAAATTTAGGTGAAATGCGATTATTTGAAAATGCACCAGGCCAGCACAATATGATAACTCTATTTAGAAAAACAGAAGAAGATAATAAAAAGGATAGTTGTCGTATAATAGATGTCCATAGAACAGGTGCTTTAAATGAAGTTTTATTTGCTGATATAACAACAGGCAAGGACGCTGAAACCGTTTACTCTGTTTCTTCTCAGAATATGTTATTTGATGGTTCTGAGTGCTATATTAGATTGGCAAATAGTCAAAGTACCAGTATAGATAATATCTTGATGAAAATCCAAAATGGCAATCAAACAATTCGAGAAATTTGTACGATTAATCAAGGTATCGTTAGTGGTGCAGATTATGTCTCGGAGAAACATTTGAGCAAGTATCCAATATCTTCTCAAAAACGTGATGGTATTTTTGTACTTGATGAATTACATCCTTCTGATGCGTTCGTGTTAAACTCTATTTTGAAGAGTTCAAATGATAAAACGCTACTTAAAGTGTTTTTTAAGAATTCGGACATAGGTAAATATGTAACTAATGAAAAAAGTACGAAGCATATATTGTTTTTAGGAAAAGATATAAAAAATGAGTTGATGCTTAAACAGTTATATCCTATAATAGCAGAGCATATCTATGCTTTTAAGCAAATACTTGTTGATAAACGTGCTTCTCTGAATGAAAAGACTGAACAATGGTTTACTTTGAATAGAGGTACTTCGCATCCTGAAGTGTTTTCTAAGTGCAAAATAGTTTGTCCGCAGCGAAGCAAAACAAATACATTTGGTTATAATGAGTGTGAATGGTATGCTGCTTCTGATGTATTTTTCTTAACGAATCCAAAGGAAGGGTACGATTTGAAATATTTACTAGGATTATTAAATTCTAAGTTGTATTTTATGTGGCTCTATTCTAAAGGTAAGCGTAAAGGAGAAACGTTGGAATTGACGGCAACTCCTTTGTCTGAGATACCTATTAAAAAGTGTGGAGACCGCGAAATGGCATCTATTGTATTATTAGTGGATTCTATTATTTCTGCTAAAAAACAGGGAAAGGATACTTCTGCCTTGGAGAATCAAATCGACTTCCTCGTCTATCATCTCTATGGCTTGACCTATGATGAAGTGTTGATTGTTGACCCAGAGACTCCAATCTCTCGTGAGGAGTATGAGGCATATAAAGAGGACTAAAGACGGAATTTGGAAGTGAGATTAGCTTATTATGAAATTGATATTCAGTATTTTAGTTCTAGCGACCCCGTGAAATGCGGGGGCGCTAGAATCCTATTCCGAGTGTCAGAGCTGGGGAATATATTATAGGTGGAACTCTTTTTAAAGCTTTGCCCTTACAGGGCGTATTGCTGATTGCTAGCATACCCAGGGCGTTGCCCTGGGCTAAGAGCTTTTGGGCTTTCAGCCCGTTCTTGAGCCACCTGCAATGTTCTATTTTATGCTAGACCTTTCAAGTATTGTGCGCATAGCATGATAGCGAGAATAATTTTGGTATTGCTTTTATTGGATAAGCCATAATCCTTCTGCCTTTAATTCTTCTATAAATTCTTCAAAATCTGTAGCCTTGCCTGTCCTTTCATATTCCGCTTCAATAGCTTCAATCCTAGCCACGGCTTCTTCTTCATTAGCCGGATGCCAGCCAATAGGATATCTTTTCTCCTTCATAAGCTCTTTCCTTTATAGTTTTCTTTTGAATTGTCTAATCAGATATCTAGGGCTTCTTCTCATATCCCATAAATCTACGAAAATGGCGAGGTCGTTGGCTTCGTCGTAGCGATAGATAATTTATATGAGCCATAATCCTTCTGATTTAAGTTCTCTTTCAAAATCTTCAGCATCAATATATTGCCCATTCTCATACTCCGCCTCAATAGCTTCTATCCTAGCCACGGCTTCTTCTTCATTAGCCGGATGCCAGCCAACAGGAATCTTGTTCCAGTCAATATCTTCTTCTGCACATTCATCCTCGGGAAGTGCTATGGCGGCATTTCCGTGATAGGCTGGTGCAGGCTCTGCTGCGAAAGCTGCATCTTTCTGCTCTTCTGGCAATGTATATCTTTTCTCTTTCATAAACTTGCGTATTTTATCTGCTGCAAATTTACGATTATTATCTGAATCATGCAAGAAAAATGGGAGAAATGTTTTATAAAGTATCTTATAATCAAGGTTTTTGTTCTTTGTTGGGCTTTGGGTCGGTTCTGAAAAAAAAGTCACAATACCTAGCTGAAGAGCTGGGTATTGTGACTTTGCTTTTTGTTATATGTGTTTATTCGAAAATAATCACTAAATCTTAGTGGTGTTTCAAATCACACGCAGCCTGCTCATAGTCGATGAGATGATCGATGGTAGGGTGGTCGCCGCAGATTTCGCAGGATGCACGCTTCTTTACCTTGATGGTGCGGAAGTTCATCGTCTTGGCATCGAAGGTGAGCAATCGGTCGGTGAGCAGTTCGCCCACACCGAGGAAGTACTTCAACGCCTCGGCAGCCTGGATGGTTCCGAGCATACCAGCGATGGCACCAAGGACTCCTGCCTGGCTACTGGTAGGAACAGTGCCTGCTGGAGGTGGCTCCTTGAAGAAACAACGGTAACAAGCCGTGCCTGGAAGATGGGTGAAGGTCTGCCCCTGGAATCTCAGGATGCCGCCATGCGAGAATGCCTTGCCCAGTCGCACACAGGCATCATTGATGAGGAACTTCACCGGGAAGTTGTCGGTGCAATCAATGACGAAATCCCATGGCTTGATGATTTCCTCGGCATTGTCTGAGGCGAGGAAGGTATGGTAGGTTGTTACCTCCACATCAGGATTGATGGCAATCATCTTCTCCTTGGCGCTTTCCACCTTAGGGGTGTTCAAGTCCTTGGTCTGGTGGATGACCTGTCGTTGCAGGTTGCTGAGGTCAACCACATCGGCATCCACGATACCGATATGTCCCACGCCAGCCGCAGCGAGGTAGAGGGCAACTGGGGAACCCAATCCTCCGGCACCAATGATGAGCACCTTGGCATTGAGGAGCTTTTCCTGCCCCTCGAGGCCTACATCCTGAAGGAGGATGTGGCGGCTGTATCTTTCTGTCTGTTCTTCTGTTAAATCTATCATTTTATAGTACTTTATGTCTTTTTTCTTTAGTAAAAAATTACTTTGTATAGCAGTTTATGCTCATACAGCAGTATAGAAAAAGGTCGCAAACAATTAACAGCTTGCGACCTTTGATATTCTTTATAAGAACCCGAATTATAATCCCGAATCTGGAAGTATAATTCTCTAATTCTCAAATTCTTGATTTACTCGATAACCACGAGTGCATCCTCTTCGAGCACAGCCTGACCAGGCTTAACGCAGATAGCAGTAACCTTGCCATCCTTCTCAGCCTCGATGTTGTTCTGCATCTTCATAGCCTCGAGAACGACAACAGTATCACCTGCCTTTACCTCCTGACCAACAGCTACCTCGATGCTGGTGATAGTACCAGGGAGAGGAGCCTTTACAGCGTTGGCTGTATTTACGTTGGCAGCTGGAGTAGCCTCAGCATCATCAGATGCAGCAGCTGGCTGACCAAGCACAACCTTCTTCTTCTCTGGCTCAGCCTCCTGTTCCATCTCAACCTTGTAAGCTTCGCCATTCACGTTCACGCTTGCGATGTTACCCTCAACAGCGTCAATCTGAACCTTGTATTCTTTTCCGTCAATTGTATATTTAAACTCTTTCATTTCTATTACATTATGGTTTAGCTGTTAAACTCAAGAACTTGGCGTTCCACATCGTCTGACGTGGCTTGATAGTGATGATGCCAGGCTCCTTGTCGTGTACGTTATTGCCCTGATACTCATAGAGTGCCATGGCAATTGCAGCATAAATATTCTTATCCATTTATTCTAATGTTTAATTATATCATTACATTGGCATACAGCCATGCTTCTTAGCTGGCAAGCTCTGACGCTTGGTAGCGAGCTGAGCCAAACCACGGCAGATGCGGAAACGGGTGTTACGTGGCTCGATGACATCATCGATGTAACCATACTGAGCTGCCTGATATGGATTAGCAAACTTGTCAGTATACTCCTGCTCCTTCTCAGCCAGGAATGCCTTTACATCCTCGCCAGCTTCCTTCTTAGCCTTAGCTTCCTTACCACAGACGGCAACGGCACCGCTGGCACCCATTACGGCAATCTCTGAAGATGGCCAAGCGAAGTTCAAGTCAGCACGCAACTGCTTGCAACCCATCACGATGTGGCTACCACCATAGCTCTTACGCAATGTGATAGTAATCTTTGGCACGGTAGCCTCGCCGTAAGCGTAGAGCAACTGTGCACCGTGAAGGATGACAGCGTTGTACTCCTGACCTGTACCTGGCAAGAATCCTGGTACGTCAACGAGAGAAACGATAGGAATATTGAAGGCATCGCAGAAACGAACGAAGCGGGCTGCCTTGCGGCTAGCGTTTACATCGAGTACACCTGCGTAAGCTGCTGGCTGGTTGGCTACGATACCAACGCTCTGACCATTGAAGCGGGCGAAACCAGTGATGATGTTCTTGGCGAACTTAGGCTGAATTTCGAAGAACTCTCCGTTATCGGTTACAGCACCAATCACCTTATACATATCGTATGCCTGGTTAGGATCGTCTGGGATAATCTCGTTCAGAGTATCGTCCATGCGGTCGATAGGGTCTGTGCACTCTACGCGTGGAGCCTCTTCTGTATTGTTGCTAGGGATGTAAGAGAGCAGGCTCTTGATCATCTCGATAGCCTCTTCCTCAGTCTTAGCAGCGAAGTGGGTTACACCACTCTTGGTTGCGTGAACAGATGCACCACCGAGGTGCTCTGCATCGATGTCCTCACCAGTTACGGTCTTGACAACCTTAGGACCAGTCAGGAACATATAAGAAGTCTGCTCCTTCATAATGATGAAGTCGGTCAAACCTGGAGAGTAAACGGCACCACCGGCGCAAGGGCCCATGATAGCAGAAATCTGTGGGATGACACCAGAAGCGAGGATGTTGCGCTCGAAAATCTCACCGTAACCAGCGAGGGCACAGATACCTTCCTGAATACGAGCACCACCTGAGTCGTTCATGCAGATAACAGGTGCACCCATAGTCATAGCCATATCCATTACCTTGCAGATTTTCTGTGCCATAGTCTCAGAGAGTGAACCACCATTTACGGTGAAGTCCTGAGCATATACGTAAACCAGACGGCCGGCTATAGTAGCGCTACCAGCTACAACACCATCACCGAGGTACTGCTTCTTCTCCATGCCAAAGTTAGTGCAACGATGCAACTTGAACATATCATACTCCTCGAAACTGCCGGCATCTACCAACATTTCGATACGCTCACGAGCGGTATATTTGCCACGTGCATGCTGCTTCTCGATGGCCTTCTCGCCACCGCCAAGACGAGCCTGTTCGCGCTTAGCGATCAGCTCCTTAATCTTTTCTACTTGTTTGCTCATAATTGATTATTATGTATTATTTCTTTATTCTTTATAGAATGGTTTCCTGAATCCATGGGATGAGCGGACGAACCGACATCGTATAATTCGGGCGCAAAGATACGAAAAAAACCGCAGATAGCGCACTATCTACGGTTAAATATTTAGAATAATGTGAAAAATCACAATTATTTGGTCCTAAAATTCCAAAAGAATGCGGGCATTGAGCTGTCTGCCGGTAAGATAATTAGGTACGGCGTATTGCTGACCGGTTACATCTGTCACCCAGTAATAGCTGTTTACGTTGTCTATGCCGAAGAGGTTGAGGCAATCTACCCCCAGCATCACATTCTTCAGGAAGGTCTTCTTCTCCCGGTGGCTGTTGTCGAGCAACTGATAGCTCATACCGATATCTGCACGGCGATAGGCAGTGGCACGGAAACTGTTGGTCTCCAGCTCTCTGTGGGGTGCTGCAAAAGGAAGACCATCGGCAAAGGCGAGTTTCAAAGACATGCGCCACTTCTTGCTGCCCGGGAAATAATCGGTGAAGAAGAGGTTTACGGCATAGCGCTGGTCGGTAGGCAAAGGGATGCTCTTGCCACCCAGTTTCATCTTTGTATCCATGAGCGAAAGACTGAGCCAGGAATCGGTACCCGGAACAAATTCTCCGTAGAGTTTGAAGTCGAGTCCTGCTGCATGACCGCTGCATTCGTTCTGTCCGTAATAAACTACTTTCACGTTACTAACCGAATAAGGAACCAGATTGCCCAAAGCCTTATAATAGGCTTCGGCGGAGAATTTATAGCGTTGGTCTCCTAGCTTGAACCTATAGTCGTAGCCGGCGATGAAGTGGATGCTTCGCTGGCTCTTGATTTTCTTGTTCAGCGATGCGATGGTTATGCCGTTCACCGTAGATGTATCTCTCAATTCCTTGAAGAATGGAGCCTGATAATACAGACCTGCCGCAAAACGGAGAGTTGTATTCTCATGGTTGGCTGGTATGATGGCGAGCGACAGACGAGGACTCACGATGGTTTCTCTGTTGAAATTCCAATGACTCATTCTGATACCATAGTTCAGGGTGTAATGTGTCTGTCTGTTCCCGGTACTGTCGGCTGTTCCTCCCGAAAAACGGTAGGTGTCCTGGATGTAAGCTTCCATTCGGTTGGCATTCAGTTCGTTGCGAGCCTTCAGTGAATAAACCATATAGAGGTCTTTGCCATTGTGAGGAATACTGTATCCTGCGGAATCGCGCATCTCATATTCTACAGAATTCTCCTCGATATGTTCACGCTTCAGACTTACTGCGGCCTCCATCTGATGTTTCATCACCTTGTGCTTGAGCATCAGTTTGGCGCTCATCACGCGGGCTGTGAGATAGTTTCGGGCATGTTCGAAATAGGTACCTACACCCAGGTTTTCTGAGGTCTCGGTTTCGTCGAGCCAGTATTGTCCCTGAATGTCATATTTCTCCTGTTCCTTGGTATAGAAAGCACTGCCCAAAAGCGAGAGACTGGTGTTGGCTGTAAACTGGCGGGTAATGCCGAGTGTACCGAAGTAGGTGAGGAAGCGATCTTTTTCCTGACCGTCAAAATAAACTCTGAAGCTCTTTACGTTTTCCATTGTTCCGAACTTCGTTTCTCGGTCTTCCGGTTCGAAGTTGTAGTGATTATCAGAGATGTAGCCTATGAAGTCAAGCTTCCAGCGTTTGTTGGGCTGGTAACTCAGATAGGTCTGATAGTCCAGATAGTTTGGCTTGTATTCGCCTTTGGTTTCCATCGAACCGAGCAGGTAAGAGGTGGTTTTGTAGCGCACGCTGTTGAGCCATGAAAGTTTCTGGGTTCCCAGACCGATGTATGCGTCAGCACCCAGCAGACTGGCAGCCAGACTGCCTTCAACCACCGGCTTCTTGCTTTTTGCTTTCAGGGTTTTGTAGGTGATGTCGAGAGCCGAACTCATCTTGTCTCCGTATTTGGCAGCATATCCTCCGGTTGAGAAACCGATTTTATCTACCATATAAGGGTTGATGACGGAGAGGCCTTCCTGCTGTCCGCTGCGAACCAGGAATGGGCGGAATACTTCTACGTTGTTGATGTATACTGAGTTCTCATCGAAGGCTCCGCCACGCACATTGTATTGCGAAGAGAGTTCGTTGTGGGTACTCACGCCAGCCTGTTGCTGAACCAGACTTTCCACCCCATTTCCGTTGGCAGATGGCGTCATCTTCATGTCCTTAGTCTTCAGCTCCTGTATCTGGTCCGACTGTATTTTCTCTCCCTTGATATTCACCTCATCGAGGGTGGTGGATGCTTCGCGAAGTACCACCTGTAGGGTTTGTTTTCCTCGCGGTCTTCTCAGCACTTTTGTTTTTGTCTTGAAGCCGATATATGAGAATTTTACAACCACGCTGTCTGCAGAATGCAGTTTGAGGCTATAGTCTCCCTTGAGCGAAGTAACGGCAGTCTTTCCCTGGCTAGCCACCGAAACGATGGCAAACTCCAGTGGCTGGTTGTTCTCGTCTACCACTTTGCCGTGAAGGGTAAACTCCTGCGCCATCATCTTTATGGTTGCGATGAGGCATATTGTGAGTATCAATAATCTTTTTTTCATACTTTTATTAACGAGAAAAACTGAAAAATATTGTAGATGGTTGCAAGTTTTGATGAATGTCACTGGTTGTAATGCATTTGCGTCAGCCAGATTTGGCAGTCATGACGAGACCATAACTACATCAACCTTTATGATTGATGCAGCAAAGATACATTCTTTTCTGTTTCATAGCTATGCGATTTGTGACAATTGTGTGGATTCGGGAAATAAAGTTGGCAAAAATTATATTTTTATGCCTTATCTTGAAATTCGAAGAAATATTTCCGAAGAATGGAAAATTATCTCCGAAGGATAAAATAATATCTCCGATAAATAGGAAAATATCTCCGAAGGATAAAATGATATCTCCGAAAGAGAATTGTCTCCTGATTATATATCCCGGCACAGATTGCTGCAGATGATTTTCTGTTGCATGCAGAACAGAATTTTGGATGTGATTTTTGGGAGGTGAAGGTGAAGGGTGTATTTTCAATCTTTATATTATATTCTTTTTTTTAGGGTTTTTCCGATTTTTGACCCTAGGGTCTTTTTTTCGGTTTTTACCCTAACCCTTCACGCGTATATATAAAAAAGAGTTTTCAAACCTTCACCCTTCACCTTTTTGGCGATTCTTTTGATGATCAGAGAGTTACGGGTGAAGGGTGGTGAAGGCACTTCTTTGCTTTCTTTAAACACTTTTTTGCATTTGGGCATTCTAAGGAGAGTTTGGTTGGGAAAGGAGAAATATGAACTTGCTTAGGAAAAGAGAAAGGAGATTATAAAAAAAGCCCGATAAAAGTCACTTTTATCGGGCTTGAATTGTTATGATTATTTACTTGTTAAATGCATAGAACAAACCATCATTCATAGCCATGCGGACCTGGTATAAACCATTGGCATCTGCTGGGACGTTGATCTTCTCGCCACTTGGCAAGCAAGCCTGGATGCTGCCATCCTCGTTGAAGCTGAAAAGCTCACGGATATCGCCATCCTTGCTGTATGACCAACTCTTGTGCTTCTTGTCGAACACAAAGTATGATTTCTCACCATCTGGGTCGGTAATCTCGTAGCCATTCTTCAATGTCTTGATGGCATACATGCGACCATCCTTACCCATTACGTCCTTAGTAGTTCCTACCTGGCCAATCACCTTGTTGCCTGTCCAGAACTCGATAGAGTTGAGAACGAGAAGGTCTGCAAATGAACATACTGCGTAAGCTGGAGAGATAAGCACGAAGATAATCTCGTTTACAAACTTGTTGTCTGTTGCTCTCTTGTTCCAGTCAAGTACGGAATTTGTCAGACCAAATGAGCCGATGCAAGAACTGAATGTCAAGGCGCCCAACAGGACTGCGATGACAGGTTTAGTTAAATTTTTCTTCATAGTCATAAATTAATTTATATGTTGAGTATCTTTTACTTCGCAGACTCAAACTCGCGCAAGAAACGAGTATCGTTCTCAGAGAAGAGACGAAGGTCGCTCACGCGATATTTCAAGTTGGTGATACGCTCAACACCCATACCGAAGGCATAACCCGTATAGACATTGCTGTCGATACCGCAAGCCTCAAGATCATGAGGGTCAACCATACCGCAACCTAAAATCTCAACCCATCCCGTGTGCTTGCAGAAGCCGCAGCCCTTGCCGCCACAGATGTTGCAGGAGATATCCATCTCGGCGCTGGGCTCCGTGAAGGGGAAGTAGCTGGGGCGAAGGCGAATCTTCGTGTCGGCGCCAAACATCTCGCGGGCAAAGGTAAGGAGCACCTGCTTGAGGTCGGTGAAACTTACGTTCTTATCTACATAGAGACCTTCTACCTGATGGAAGAAACAGTGAGCGCGGGCGCTGATAGCTTCGTTACGGTAAACGCGGCCTGGGCAGAGCACACGGATAGGTGGCTCATGGGTTTCCATATAGTGAGCCTCGTCGCCTGAAGTATGGCTGCGGAGGAGCACATTCTTGGTAACATCGTCAGAGTTGGTCTTCTCTATAAAGAAGGTGTCCTGCATATCGCGGGCCGGGTGGTCGGCAGCAAAGTTGAGCATCGTAAATACGTGCTTGTCGTCATCTACCTCAGGACCCTGGAAAAGGGTAAAGCCCATGCGAGCGAAAATGTCGATAATCTGATTCTTCACTACGGTGAGTGGATGGCGGGTACCGAGTGCTACAGGGTAGGCGGTACGGGTCAAGTCGATATCATCGCTTGATGCCTCGGCTTCTTCCATCTGCTCCTTCAGTCCGTTGATCTTCTCAAGGGCTGCGTTCTTCAGTTCGTTGATTTTTACTCCAACCTCTTTTTTCTGGTCGGCTGGCACTGTGCGGAAGTCGGCCATAAGGGCGTTAATCTCGCCCTTTTTGCTCAGATACTTGATTCGAAGCTGCTCTACTTCTTCTGCGTTTTGGGCAGTCAAAGTGCTCACTTCTTTCAAGAGTTCGTCTATTTTTTCTAATAACATATCTATATTTTTATCTTTTTTGACTGCAAAGATAACATTTTTTGGTTAAAAGATGAAATAATTCAAAAGAAAGTTGTACTTTTGCATGGAAAATTTGAGAAATTTAATAGGTTTATGAAAAAACTCTGTTTATTAACGGTGTTAATGGCGGTGCTTACCATCGTTTGTTTCACGTCTGTGGGATGTACAGACAAGAAGCCTGCGCCTGCCATTGATTCGGCTTCATCCGACTCGGTGATTGCCGACACCCAAGCGATGGACTCTACAGAACAGCTGATAGAGGAGACTCCGATGCCAAAGGCGGCTGACGAGCTTTTTGATGATTTTGTGTTTAATTTTGCAGCTAACAGAAAGTTGCAGAAAAGTCGTATTGTCTTCCCGCTGCCGGTATATCACGGTAAGAAACTGACCAAGAAGATAGAAAAAAATCATTGGAAGATGGAGCATTTCTTCATGCGCCAGGATTATTACACGCTGATCTTTGATAATCAGAAACAGATGAAACTGATGAAGGATACTACTATCGATCATGTAGTAATAGAAAAGGTGTTCTATAGTAGAAAGACTGTTCAGCAGTTTGTGTTTAATCGCATCAATGGTCAGTGGATGATGACTAGCATCTGCTACGTGCCTATGTATCAGAATAATAATGCCAGTTTCCTGAAGTTTTACGGCCATTTTGCTACTGATACCGCTTTCCAGGCTCGCCACATCCATAATCCGGTGAAGTTTACCGGTCCTGATCCTGATGATGATTTCAGTACGATGACAGGCGATATAGAACCGGAAACATGGCCTGCCTTTGCGCCTCAACTGCCTCACGGCATGATTTACAATGTAATCTATGGTCAGAAATATACCGAGAGCAACCAGAAAATCTTCGTGATTCGTGGTATCGCCAATGGTATGGAAACCTCTCTTACTTTCAAAAAAAATGGAGGAAAATGGGAACTGATCAAACTGAATATGTAGCTTTTTAGTTAGTAGTAATAGTTTAACCAGATATGAAGGATATTCGTAACTATGGCCTTTTGGCTCACAATACATTCGGGATTGATGCTAAATGCAGCAGATTTCTGGAGTATGAATCGGTAGAGGAAGCCCGACAGATAGTGGGCTTGCTGACAGAGGCAGATCAGCCACTGCTCATTTTGGGCGGTGGTAGCAATCTCTTGCTGACCGGTGATTATGCTGGTACAGTGCTCCATTCGGCTATTATGGGTATTGAGGTTCTTGACAACAAGACTTTGGCAGCTGCAGAGGGGGATGATGCTTTGTGCAATCTGGATTGGGTATTCATTTCCTGTGGTAGTGGTGAGGTGTTTGATGATGTGGTAGCTTATGCCGTAGAGCATGGCTATCATGGAGCTGAAAATCTGAGTATTATTCCGGGTGAAGTAGGTGCCAGTGCGGTTCAGAATATTGGTGCCTATGGTGTGGAAGCCAAGGATATTATATATAAGGTGGAAGCGGTTGAGATAGCTACGGGCAGGGTAGTGGTGTTTGATAATGCTGACTGCGAGTATAGTTACCGTCAGAGTAAATTTAAGCATGAGTGGAAGGATAAGTATCTGGTGACGCATGTGATTTACCGTTTGCAGAAAACCTTCCGTCCGGATCTGGATTATGGTAATATCCGTTCTGCGCTCGAGGCTAAGTGTATTGCTGAGCCTACAGCCCAGCAACTTCGTGATGTCATCATAGAAATTAGAGAGGCAAAATTGCCTGATCCTAAGGTGTTGGGTAATGCAGGCAGTTTCTTTATGAATCCTATTGTAGAGAAGGCTAAGTACGAAGAACTGGCTGCTCTTTATCCGGGTATGCCTCATTATACAATCGATGATTCTCATGAAAAGATTCCGGCTGGTTGGATGATTGATCAGTGTGGCTGGAAGGGAAAGAGTCTGGGACGGGCCGGTGTGCATGATAAGCAGGCACTGGTGCTAGTGAATCGTGGCGGCGCTACGGGCGAGGAAATCGTAAAACTCTGTGAGACCATCCAGGAGGATGTGAAGCAGAAGTTTGGCATAGAGATTCATCCGGAAGTGAATGTTAAGTGAAGAATTCGGTTGTTTTCAGAAAAATATTTGATAATTAATGAAGGTAACTTTGTTAGGTACAGGCACATCGGGCGGTGTTCCTTCGTTGGGATGTAACTGTGAAGTGTGCCGAAGTACGGATCCGCATGATAAAAGATTGCGCAGTGCAGCAATGATAGAAACGGAGAATACCCGTATTCTGATAGATGCCGGACCTGATATCCGACAGCAGTTGTTGCGTGTGCCTTTCAGAAAGATAGATGGCGTCCTGATTACGCATATCCATTACGACCATGTTGGTGGTATTGATGATTTGCGCCCTTTCTGTATCTTTGGTGATATTAATATCTATGGCGATGAAATCGTTACTGCGGGGCTGCCTCATACGATGCCTTACTGCTTTCCGAAGAATGCAGAAAAACTCTATCCGGGAGCTCCTAAGCTCAAATTGCATACCATTCATCCGCATGAGCATTATCAGATAGGTGACATTGAGTTTCTTCCTATCCGCGTGATGCACGATAAGATGCCTATTCTCGGCTATCGGTTTGGTAAGTTTGCCTATATTACTGATATGAAATCTATGGGTGATGAAGAATATGCTTATTTGGAAGGTGTGGAAACACTCGTAATTAACGCACTCAGATTTGAGAAAACACATCACAGTCATCAGCTTGTATCTGATGCTATTGAGGTGTCGCGCAGGATAGGAGCAAAACATACTTATTTTATCCATGTGACTCATCAGATAGGTTTTCACGATGAGGCGAATAAAAGGCTGTCCGAAGGCTTTGAATTTGGCTTCGATGGAATGGAGGTATATGTAGGAAATAGATGAATTTTTATTGAAAAAGGTTTAAAAATAGGTTGGTAAAAGTTAATTAAACTGAACTGCTAAGTCTTTTGCTAAGAAAAATTTGCGAGTATCATAGATTATTTCTATATTTGCATGTGTGTTTTTCATAGTATTAGATTTAAGGTTAACAAGGTATTGGGGTCGCAGCGGCGACCCTTTTTTGTTTTTATCCCCTTTTGGATGACTGAAAAATACCTTTTTCCAAGGCATCTTTCCTTTCCCCAAAACGGTATATGATTCATCTCTTCCGAGGTTTGAATCTCCGGTAAAGTTTCCAAGCCAACAGTGCACCGTCGAATGCTCCTGCTCCCACCTGCAGCAAACTCTGCAGTCGCTTGCTAGGACTCGCATTGCGTGACAGGATTTCAGGTTTTGTGAAAAGCGAGTTCCATAAAGTCTGAATCTTGGCATCATCGGCATCAATTTCCTTGCGTATCGCCTCTTTTTTGAGTCGGATATCGTTTAAGGAATTATATTTTGTGATTTCTGAATGATTTGTCATGTTGCGAAAAGGAGGTTATTTTTCCATTAAGAGGCTGGCCAGAAATCTGACCAATGGTCTCTCGATCCACTTATGGCGGAAAATTACAAATAATATTAATATAAATAGGTATACTGCAGCAACAATGCAGAATCCGAAAGTCAGACTACCTATTAAGTCTGCCAATGCAAAAGCAGCGCCAAAGGATAGGTAAATGAGGGTAAGCGTAAGTAAGCCCAGGAGTACCACCGTCATGGTGATGACTGTAAGCAGGCGTACCACCTTATCCACAATATCGAGCTTCAGAAATTCGCTCTGAAGCCCGATGTAATGTTTAAGCACCTCAATGAGCTGCCCGATAGTTTCTACATTTTTATCGTTAGAGAACATCATGATAGGTGATGATTAAACCTCAGGAGCTGCGTCCTTGATATCGTCAACCAGATCATCAACGTCCTTACGGCTCAACTTGATGTCGTGCTTCTTGCAGAAATCGTCTACTGCACCTGCAATCTTACTACGTGTATCCTCACCCTTCTCAGGAGCGAAAATCAAACCGAGTGCTGTACCAGCGATAGCACCGCCGAGGAAAGCACCAATGTAACCTAATGTTTTCATATGCTATAAATTTTAAACGTTAAACGATTATATTCTTGTCATTTTCATTTGACAATGCAAATATACTAAATTCTCTTTAAAAAACAAGTCTTTTAGCCTTAATTTTTCATTAAAAATGTTTTTATAGCCTTATTTAACAAACTTTAGGCGGCATATTCTTCGTTTTTCGGGCATTTTTTTGTATTTTCGCAGAGTAAAAAACGCATAATGCGAAATTTATATTGAATGAACAACAATAATAAACAATAAAACGAATAAGAATTATGAAGAAAATTACAGTATTAAGCATGGGAATGTGCGCAGTTTTGGCGCTCGCAAGTTGTGGTACATCTAAGGAAAGTGCATACAAGAAGGCATATGAGAAGGCTCAGCAGCAGGAACAGCAGGCAGCTCAGGCTCCTGTTGCTCAGGACCAGTTGTAGCTCCTCTCGAGACTCAGGCTCCTTCTGATGAGCAGACTGAGGTTGATAATGCTACTGTTCGTTCTGAGGATGTTTCTCTCATCTCAGGTTCTGGCTTGTCAAGCTATAGCGTAGTAGTTGGTTCTTTCTCTCTCAAGGCTAACGCTGAGGGATTGGCTAGTACATTGAAGAGCGCTGGCTACGATGCTCAGATCGCCCTGAACACAGAGCGTAACATGTATCGCGTGGTAGCTTCTACATTTGCTGATAAGGCTGCTGCTGTCAAGAGCCGCAATCAGCTTCGCGCTGGTGAGTATCCTGATGCTTGGTTACTCCTTAAGAAGTAATCTGATATTATATAAGGATAAGATATCCGTAGATTAATGCGAATTTTATCTATAGATTACGGTAAAAAACGTACCGGACTGGCTGTGACCGACCCATTGCAGATTATTGCCAATGGGTTGGCCACAGTTTCTACACATGAACTTTTCACTTATATCGAAACTTATATTCAGAAAGAACAGGTGGAGCGCATTGTTATCGGAAAACCGATGCAACCTAACGGGCAGCCAAGTGAAAACCTGGCAAGAGTAGAAAACTTCTACAACCGTTGGCGAAAGGCTCATCCTGAAATTCCAATTGAATATTATGACGAAAGATTTACATCAGTCCTGGCACATAGAGCCATGATAGATGGAGGTGTAAAGAAGAAGGTGAGAAAAGAAAATAAAGGATTGGTAGACGAGATAAGTGCTACCATCATATTACAGGATTATTTGCAATCAAGAAGATAATGATTTTACCGATTTATATTTATGGTCAGCCAGTGCTGAGAAAAGTGGCTGAAGATATTACACCTGATTATCCAGATCTCAAGGTGTTGATTAATAATATGTACGAAACCCTTGATTCCAGCAACGGCATCGGACTGGCTGCACCTCAGATAGGCTTGCCTATCCGCCTCGTTGTTATCGACCTGGATGTGCTCAGCGAGGATTTCCCTGAGTATAAAGGATTCCGTCATGCTTTCATCAATGCCCATATCCTAGAGCGTGATGAGGAAAATACCGACTCTTCTGAAGAGGGATGTCTTTCTATTCCTGGTATCAATGAGAAGGTGGTTCGTCCTACACGCATCCATGTAAAGTATATGGATGAGGATTTTAATGAACATGATGAGTGGATAGGGGGATATCTGGCTCGCGTGATGCAGCATGAATTCGACCATTTGGAGGGTACAATGTTTGTTGACCGTGTGTCTCCTCTTCGCAAGAACATGATAGCAGGTAAGCTCAAGAGTATCATCAAGGGCAATTTCCGTGCTGCCTATCGTACTAAGATACGTCGATAGTTCTTCCGAAAATATAGTAAGCTTCATGGTAATCGTGACGATTGGGCTTACTATATTTTTTTATTCTACATTCAATAGGTTTTATTTCAGAGAGTTACGAACAGATGAAGAAGATTCTCTTGGTTCTTTTTATGGTAATGGGCACCATGTCGACTTCTGCCCAATATCGTGTAGACCGACTTGTTACGGCCGGTCGGAGTGCATTGTATTATGAGGATTTCGTCCTTTCAATCAAGTATTTTAATCTGGCTATCGGTGCCAAGCCTTATCTGTATGAGCCTTGGTATTACCGCAGTGTGGCAAAATTTAATCTGGATGACTTTACGGGTGCCGAAAGTGATGCCACCGAGGCGTTGCATCTCAATCCCTATATCAATGATATTTATGACTTGAGAGCCATCTGTCGCATCAGACAAAACAGGTTTGATGATGCGATAGCTGACTATAATGAGGCTATCAGACTTGAACCGCGCAACCGAAATTACTGGTTCAACCGGGCTATCTGCCAGATGGAAAACAAAAAGTATGAGGCGGCGCAGCAGGAACTGGATACCATCGTGGAAAAATGGAAAGACTGGTCGAATGCTTATTCGCTCAAGGCTGAAGTGTATCTGCATCAGAAAGATACCGTGCAGGCTGAGAAATGGCTAGACAAGAGTCTGCAGCTCAATCCGTATGATGGGGATGCCTGGACTACGCGTGCCTATATGGCGCTGGCTAGAAAGGAATGGAAAACGGCTGATGAGGCGCTGACCAAGAGTCTGCATTTCAAACCTAACAATGTCAACAGTTACATTAACCGTGCTTTGGCGCGTATCAATCTGAATAACCTCAGAGGGGCGATGAGCGATTATGACAATGCCCTTGATCTGGATCCGAACAATTTCCTGGCTCATTATAATAGAGGACTGATGCGTGTACAGTTGGGTGATGATAACCGTGCTATCACCGATTTCGACTTCATTATCAAGATGGAACCCCAGAACTTCATGGCTATCTTCAACCGAGCTCTATTGCATGACAAGACCGGTAATCTGAGAGCTGCCATCAAGGATTATACTAAGGTTATCAACCAGTTCCCTAACTTCTGGACCGGTTTGTCTAACCGTGCCAGCTGTTACCGGCGCCTGGGCATGACAGCCAAGGCAGAGATGGATGAATTCCGTATCTTCAAGGCGCAGATGAACAAGCATATCGGAATCCAGCCGAGATGGAGCGCAAAGACCAAGAAGGAGATGCGTAAGCGCTCTGAGGTTGACCCGAATAAGTTTGCTTCGCTGGTAGTAGATGACGAACCGAAGTATGAACACAACTATAAGAGCGAGTATCGTGGTAAGGTTCAGAACCGTCAGGTAGAAACCGTCTTCCTGCCGATGTATCAGCTCTCTTATTTCCCAAACAATCAGAATGTAAATGGAGTTCAGGCTTATGACAAGGAGGTTGATGCGCTCAATCAGCATACCAAGGCAGACAAGGTTTATATCGTTTGCAGTAAGGAACAGCTCGATGAGAATGGTTCTATGAAGATATTCTCGATGATTGATAAACTTTCGGCAGAGTTGAGTGTGGCGAGCGATAATGAAACCAAAAAACGTCTCCTGATGCGCAGGGCCATCGCTCATAGTGTACTTCGTGATTTTGAGGCTGCCATCAGTGATTTCACCTATTATATCTCGCTCGATGACAAGAATTCTTTGGCTTACTGGCAGCGTGCTGTCTGCCAGGCTGAGATGGATGAATTTAACAAGGCTGAGGGCAAGGGTGTTCTGAATATCCATTCTGCCGAGGCTGATTTCAGTGATGCCATCCGCCAGAACAGCAACAATGCTTACATCTATTATAATAGAGGTAATCTTCATGCAGGCAGAAACGAACTTTCAAAGGCAATAGATGATTATACCATTGCCTTGAGAATTGATAACCGCCTTGCAGAGGCTTATTATAATAGAGGTATAGCACGAGCCAAGAGTGGCAATAAGCAGACTGCCATCCAGGATCTTTCAAAGGCAGGAGAACTTGGTTTGTATGATGCCTATTCTGTGATCAAGCGCTTGAATAAGTCGAAATAAAAAAATCCCGCAGATTTTCTCTGCGGGATTTTTTTATGTATTCCGGTTTTATATTCTCGTTACCTGCTTAACGCCCTTCACGGCGCTCAGTTTCTTGATGAGTGCATCGGTCTTGCCAGCATCATCTATCATTACGGTAACATTGCCAGAGAAGAGACCATCCTTGGAAGAGATGTTGATGCCTCGCATGATGAGTTTGTCTTCCTTGGAAATGATGTTGGTGATGTTGCTCACGATACCGATATCGTCGTTTCCGATGATGCGGAGCGTGATGGCATACTTGGATGTTCCCTTGCCGCTCCATTTCGCCTTCACGATGCGGTAACCGAAACGGCGGCGCAGTTCCTTGGCGTTAGGACAATCCATGCGATGTACCTTGATACCCTTGCTGATGGTAACGAATCCGAAGATTGGGTCGCCGTAGATAGGGTGGCAGCAATGAGCCAGTTCGAAATCGATGCCCTTGAGGTGCTCATCGATAACCAGCACATCGTCGCTCTGTTTCATCAGTTCCTCGGTAGGATTCTCAAACTCAAAATTCTCTGCACTTTCTGCAGGCTTGTTGGTATTGGCGAGGTTCAGGTCGTGGTCGCGCTCCTCTATGTATCTCTCGATGATGCTGTTCACGTCGATTTTCTCTTCGGCTACATCCTTATAGAAGTCTGAGTTCTCCTTATATCCCATTTTCTTGATGATGCGCGCCATGATGCTCTCATCAATTTCCAGTTTCCTGTTCTTGAATCGGCGCTCCAGAAGTTCCTTGGCATAGAGACCGTCCTTCTTCTGGGTTTCCTTCAGCGCTAGACGAATCTTGGCTTTAGCCTTGGATGTCTGCACGATGTTGAGCCATTCGCGGCGTGGCTTCTGGTTGCTCTGTGTGAGGATTTCTACCTGATCTCCCGAATGGAGTTCCTGTCGGAAGGTGACGGCTCTTCCGTTAATCTTTCCGCCCACACAGGTATTGCCGATGCGGGAGTGGATATAGTAGGCAAAGTCGAGTACCGTAGCTCCCTTCTGGAAGTTCAGCAGGTCGCCCTTTGGAGTGAACACGTATACTTCGTCTTCCTTCAGGTCGGTGGTAAACTGGTCCATCAGCTGCAGATCATCGTTGTTTTCGAGGGCAGCACGGATATTGGCAAGCCATTCGTCGATACCGCCTTCTCCCTGCTTAATACCCTTGTAGCGCCAGTGGGCAGCGAGTCCGTGCTCTGCAATATCGTCCATGCGCTCGGTTCTGATCTGTACCTCTACCCATTTGTTTTCAGGACCCAGTACAGTGGTATGCAGACTTTCATAACCGTTGCTCTTAGGCACGCTGAGCCAGTCGCGCATACGCTTTGGGTTTGGCTGATACATGTCGGTGATGAGGGCAAAGGCCTGCCAGCACTGCATATACTCTTTCTCTCTTGGTGCATCGAGGATAATACGGATGGCAAAGAGATCGTATACACCCTCAAAGGCGCACTTCTGCTTCTTCATCTTCTGCCAGATAGAGTGGATACTCTTGGTGCGGCCCTTCATGTGATATTTCAGACCGGCAGCATCGAGCTTTTCCTGGATTGGCTGGATGAAGCGGGCGATATAGGCATCGCGCGAAGCCTTGGTGGCGTTGAGTTTGTCCTTTATCAGATAGTAGGCGTCGTGCTCGAGATACTTCAGACTAAGGTCTTCCAGTTCGCTCTTCAGTTTGTAGAGTCCCAGTTTGTGGGCGAGTGGGGCATAGAGGTAGCTTGCCTCTTCGCTTACTTCATGCTTTGCCTCTTTCTGTTCGGTATCGCGAATCTGTCGCATCACGTTCACGCGGTCGGCAATCATGATGAGGATGACGCGCATATCCTCAGAGAATGAGATAAGCAGATTTCTGAAGTTCTCGCTCTCTATGATAGGGTTGCGCTTATATAAATCGTGGATGCGAAGCAGACCACTGATAATGTGGGCTACGCTATCTCCGTATTTCTTCTGTATCTCTTCGATGGTCTGATAGCCATCGATGACGCTGGTCTGCATCAGGATGGCGATGATGCCATCTCGTTTCAGACCTATCTCGTTTACTGCGATTTCTGCGGTTTGCAGGGCAGCGAGTATTGGATTCATTCCGAAGACATTGCGCTTAATCTGATGGTTGATGAAGGCATGCTGTATGTCTTCACGCAGATGCTGCTCGTCGCCTGGCTTGAATGTATCGCCTACGGCGGTTCTCAGACGCTCCAATATCTGGAGTGTCTGCTCCTTTTCTTCGGATGTGAATTTAAAAGGTGTTTCGTTCATTGTCGTTCCCTCCTGCTGATGATATATTATTGAGTTGTTATAACTCGTCTATCCACTTCTGGCCAGACTTTGTGTTAAGCCAGATGGCAAAGCTGGCGCTAATTACGGCACTCAGCCCCATAAATATTGTTATTAACTCCATAATTATTATTTTTTATCGTTATACTTCATCACTCTGTTAGCACTATAGGCAAGGAAGAGTGCTGAGGCTATGCCCAGTACTAAGAAGAGGATATTGTAAATGCCAATAGTTTCGCCGGTAACCAAGGGGGAAAACCCTCCAATTCCGGTTCCACTAATGAATAAGTTTGATACTCCGTACAGATACGTTGATAGCAACGTTCTTCTGTCGTGCTCTTTTGATAATTTACTAACCATGTTGCAATATTCTATTTTAAATTTGACAAACAATGGCGATTCGGCGTTAAAAAACGCCTACTTCGTTAAATTTTCAATGCAAAGGTACAAAAAAAAGCGGAAATATTTCTGATTATCAGAAAAAACTATTATCTTTGTAGCACATATAGTGTAAATTTAACATAAATATGGTATTATGAATCAGCAAGATCTAAACCAAATCTCTGCTCGCGGTATCTCCGAGCAGCAGATTGAACACCAGTTGGAACAAATCAAGAATGGCTTCCCATTCCTCAAGCTCGAGGGTGCGGCTGCTATCGGTAAGGGAATCATGGCTCCTACAGCTCAGGAAGTAGAGAACTACGAGAAGGCGTGGAACGACTACAAGGCTGAGGGTCACAAGATTGTGAAGTTCGTACCTGCTTCAGGTGCGGCTAGCCGTATGTTCAAGAACATGTTCGCGTTCCTGGATGCTCCATACGATGTTCCTACTACTGACTTCGAAAAACAATTCTTCGAGAATATCAAGAAGTTTGCTTTCCGCAAGGCACTCTGCGATAAGTGCCATGTAAACAACGAGAAGGGCATTATGTGCCTTATCAAGAAGGGCGATTACAAGGCTATCGTGGCTAATCTCCTCAAGCCAGAGGGATTGAACTACGGACAGTTGCCTAAGGGATTGCTCCAGTTCCACGAGTATGAGGACGAGGTTCGCACCCCAATGGAGGAGCACCTGGTTGAGGCTGCGCTCTATGCTAGCAGCAACGGCGAGGCAAATGTTCACTTTACCGTTTCTCACGACCACCTGGAACTCTTCAAGCAGATGGTAGCCGAGAAGGCAGATAAGTATGCACAGCACTACGGCATCAAGTACAACATCTCATTCTCAGAGCAGAAGCCTAGCACCGATACCATCGCTGCCAATCCAGACAATACTCCTTTCCGCAACGAGGATGGCTCTTTGCTGTTCCGTCCGGGCGGTCATGGTGCACTCATCGAGAACCTCAACGAGATAGATGCTGATGTGGTATTCATCAAGAATATTGACAATGTGGTTCCTGATCGCCTGAAGGCTGAGACTGTTACCTGGAAGCAGGTGATTGCAGGTGTATTGGTTACTTTGCAGAAGCAGGCTTTCGATTATCTGAAGGTTTTGGATTCTGGTCAGTACAACCATGAGAAGCTGGAGGAGATTATCCGCTTCGTTCAGCGCGACCTCTGCTGTCGTAAGGCTGATATCAAGGAGCTGGAGGATGCCGAACTGGTTATCTATCTGCGTAAGAAGTTGAACCGTCCTATGCGTGTCTGCGGTGTCGTTAAGAACGTGGGCGAGCCTGGTGGTGGTCCATTCCTTACCTATAATCAGGATGGCACGGTAAGCCTTCAGATTTTGGAGAGCTCTCAGATTGACAAGAATAACGAGGAGTATATGAAGATGTTCACCGAGGGTACTCACTTCAACCCGGTAGATCTCGTCTGCGCGACCAAGGATTACCAGGGCAATGCCTTCGATCTTCCTAAGTTCGTTGATCCATCTACCGGTTTCATCTCCAGCAAGAGTAAGAATGGTAAGGATTTGAAGGCACTCGAGTTGCCAGGTCTCTGGAATGGTGCGATGAGTGACTGGAATACAGTATTTGTAGAGGTTCCTCTCGGTACATTCAACCCAGTGAAGACCGTGAACGATCTGCTCCGCGACCAGCATCAGGCTGTAGAGGGTGGTATCAAGCACGAGCATCATCACGAACACGGAGAGGGCGGCTGCTGTGGTAAGCACTAATATCCGATTCCGTATATCTCGATGGTAAGATATAAACACAATAAAGGCTCAGTTCCCGATTTTATTCGAGGATTGAGCCTTTATCATTGAGCTAATAATGTGTCTGCTAAAAATTATAAGATGTTCTGAATCAAATAAAAATAGCCTCTTGTTTCAAGTCTGCTAAAGGAAAAACTATCGGTTACAAAGGATAGGAATCCTTAGCAGGAAGTTCTTAGTTGTACCAAATTTCTCCGCCTAATACTGTTGGATACTCTTCAGCTGTTGCTCTTTCTACAGGAGCCGCAATTTCTACGAACTCACCATACTCCTTTACCTTGTTAATGTTCATAATTTGTTGGTTTTGTTGATTTATTAATTTATATTACGGATTGGTATCTAATAAGGATACTGATCTTTTACTTTTTTTCTACGCTGCAAAGTTACACAAAAAATGATATGCAAAAAGTTTTTTGGCAAAAAAACTGTCAATATTTAACCTTCGTTAAATGTTTTCTGCATATTTCCTGTAATACTATTCGGTTTTGTAGGGTAATTTTCTTTGTTTCGCTAAATGACTCATAATGAGCAAGTAAATGACAGTTTGCCAATCTGTAGTTTAATCGTATACACTATCGGGAGACTGTCATTTACTTCATTGCTTCATTATATGGATGAAGATTTCACCTTATACTATATAGAGATTTCGCCCGCCAGGGATTCGGTCAGTTTTTCTCTTACCTTTTTGTTATCTGCATATCTTCCCTGCAGATACATCATCTTGGTGACCATAGCCTCTACCGTAGAATCGTATCCGCTTATCACATGAGCTGCTTTCAACTGGAAGCCGGCTCCGTAGCGTTCCATCTCTACACTGCCCGTAAGACATTGGCTGATATTCACGATGTTTACTCCGCGATGGGCAGCCTGATCCAGAAGACGCATGATCCATGGCGTGTGAGGAGCATTGCCTGAACCGAAAGTACGCATCACGATGCCGCGGAGGTCTGGTGATTCCATCACGTGGCGCACAATGTTATCCTGGATACCCGGGAAGAGACTGAACACGATGACGTTCGGATCGAGCTTCAGGTGTGGAACCATTGGCTTTCTGTAATCCGGCGTAAGAATGTGATGGTCGTGATATTGGAAATTGATTCCTACATCGCAGAGGTGAGGGTAGTTGAATGATTCGAAAGCATGAAATCCCTCGGCATTGATCTTGATGGCACGGTTACCGCGAATCAGCTTGCCGTTGAAAAAGATGCATACCTCGGGCACCATAGGGCGTCCTTCAGCATTCTTGGCAGAAGCAATCTCTATGGCTGTCATCAGATTCTCCTTGCCGTCGGTTCGCAATTCACCGATAGGCAGCTGGCTACCTGTCAATATTACAGGCTTGGTCAGATTCTCAAGCATGAAAGATAGGGCAGACGAAGTGTAAGCCATAGTATCAGTGCCATGAAGGATTACGAATCCGTCATAGTCGTTGTAGTTGTTGGATATCATGCTTACGATTTCTGCCCAGCGCATTGGATCCATGTCGCTGGAATCGATAGGTGGGTCGAATTTTCGCACATCGATTTCTGCCTGAATGAGCTTGAATTCGGGCATGGAAGAAACGAGGTGATTGAAATCAAGAGGTTCCAGTACACCTGTCATCGGGTCCTTTCCCATACCGATGGTACCACCGGTATAGATGATGAGAATCTTTGGTTTTGCCATTTTCTATGTTTCTTTACATTTTGTCACGTTATCGGATGCAAAGATAATGAAAATATTTGTTTCTCCAAAACTTATTGGCTAAAAATGTATCTGAATTTTACAAAGTGTTACGAAATATTGGTAGAAAAGCAGATGAAAACTTCAATATCTCAGCATTTTCGGTCTTAAAAGCCCTTAATATAAAGAGGTGTTAGCAAAGTTTAGCAAAATAAATGCATTTTTATTCGCTTGTTACAAAAAGAAATCGTACTTTTGCAGACGATTTAATAAAAATACTAAGTTGTTATGGTAAAAATCACATTCCCAGACGGATCTGTTCGTGAGTATGAACAGGGCGTAACTGGCTTACAAATCGCCGAGAGCATCTCACCGGCTCTCGCTCGCAACGTTGTATCTTGCGGTGTTAATGGTGAGACAGTAGAGTTGAACCGTCCTATCAATGAGGATGCAAATGTAGAACTCTACAAGTTTGAGGATGAGCAGGGTAAGCACACATTCTGGCATACATCTGCCCACTTGTTGGCTGAGGCTCTTCAGGAGCTTTACCCAGGCATCCAGTTCGGTTTCGGTCCAGCCGTAGAGAGTGGTTTCTTCTACGACGTGATGCCAGCCGAGGGTCAGGTGATCTCAGAGAATGATTTCGCCAAGATTGAGGCTAAGATGATGGAACTTGCCAAAGAACGAACCTGTGGTTCGCAAGGAGGTGGCTAAGGCTGATGCTCTCGCTGAGTTCAAGGCTGACGGTCAGACTTACAAGTGCGAGCATATTGAGCAGGACTTGGAGGATGGTACCATCACCACATATACCCAGGGCAATTTCACCGACCTCTGTCGTGGTCCTCACTTGATGAACACTGGCCTTATCAAGGCTGTGAAGATTACAAGTGTGGCTGGTGCATTCTGGCGCGGTGATGCCAAGCGCGAGCAGATGACCCGTATCTACGGTATCAGCTTCCCTAAGAAGAAGATGCTTGATGAGTACTTGGTAATTCTCGAAGAGGCTAAGAAGCGTGACCACCGTAAGATCGGTAAGGAGATGGAACTCTTCATGTTCTCAGAGCGTGTAGGTAAGGGGCTTCCCTATCTGGTTGCCAAAGGGTACACAGCTCCGCCTGCGTCTGCAGGAGTTGCTTCGTTCTCTCCTGAAGCCTTACAACTATCAGGAGGTTATCTGCCCAGGTATCGGTGGCAAGAGTCTCTATGTAACATCTGGTCACTATGCTCACTATGGCAAGGATGCATTCCAGCCTATCCAGACTCCTGAGGAGGATGAGGAGTATATGCTCAAGCCAATGAACTGTCCTCACCACTGCGAGGTCTACGCTCGCAAGCCTCGTTCTTACAAGGATCTTCCTTTGCGTATTGCTGAGTTCGGTACCGTATTCCGCTATGAGAAGAGCGGTGAGCTCCACGGTTTGACTCGTGTTCGTACATTTACACAGGATGATGCCCACATTTTCGTTCGTCCAGAGCAGGTAAAGGCTGAGTTCGAGAATGTAATCGACGTAATCCTGAAAGTATTCAAGATCTTCGGTTTTGAGAACTACGAGGCACAGATTTCTCTCCGCGATCCTAAGGATACAGAGAAGTATATCGGTTCTGATGAGATTTGGGAAGAGAGCGAGAACGCTATCCGCGAGGCTTGCAAGGAGAAGGGCCTTGAGACACGCGAGGAGGTTGGCGAGGCTGCCTTCTATGGTCCTAAGCTCGACTTCATGGTAAAGGATGCCATCGGTCGTCGTTGGCAGTTGGGTACCATCCAGGTGGACTACAACTTGCCAGAGCGTTTCAAGTTGGAGTATACAGCCGAGGATAACTCTAAGAAGACTCCTGTGATGATTCACCGTGCACCATTCGGTTCACTGGAGCGATTCACAGCCGTTCTCATCGAGCATACCGCCGGTCACTTCCCATTGTGGTTGACTCCAGACCAGGTTGCAATTCTTCCTATCTCTGAGAAGTTCAACGACTATGCTCAGAAGGTACGTCAGTATCTTGACAAGCAGGGTGTACGTGCTTTGGTTGATGACCGTAACGAGAAGATTGGCCGCAAGATTCGCGACAACGAGTTGAAGCGTGTTCCTTACATGGTCATCGTTGGTGAGAAGGAGAGTGCCGAGGGCTTGGTATCTATGCGTAAGCAGGGTGGTGGCGAACAGGCTACCATGAGCATGGAAGAGTTCGCTCAGCGCATCAATGCCGAGGTTGCAGAGCAGCTGAAGGCAGCTGAGGAGTAATCCCGCAGATTGATATTTTCTAATCTCCCGCAGATTTCACAGATTAACACAGTTTTTTTCTGTTGAGGGCTCTGTCCCACAGATTTTTTGTGTTGAGGGTTTAGTCCCACAGATTTCACAGATTTACACAGATTTTTGTGTGTTCTGTTGAATATCTGTAACAACTGTGATGTCTGTGGGAGATTTTTTTGTTAAGGAGGATTTTAAAATCGTTTGGTTATGACAGAAAATGAGATATCTTATAAGATCATTGGAGCTATTTATAAGGTTTATAATGAATTGGGACCAGGTTTACTTGAGTCGGTTTATGAAGCAGCTCTGTGCTATCAGTTGCGCAAAGATGGACTTAGGGTAGAGAATCAGGTAAAGTTGGATGTCATGTATGATGGTAAGGTTTTGCCTGTAGATTTCCGTCTGGATATTCTTGTAGAAGATAAAGTCATAGTCGAACTGAAGTCTGTGGCAGAAATGAAAGATGTCTTTCATAAGCAATTGCTTACGTATTTGCGTGTGGCGAAGAAGCATCTTGGAATATTGGTCAATTTTTCCACCACAGATATACGAAAATCAATCTTCCGTAAAGTCAATGGATATACTCCCATGGATTGAAAGCTTTTCTTAGTCCCCACTGATTTATTGTTTTCTTAAGTCCCACAGATTTCACAGATTTTTACAGATTTAGTTTCTTTATCATAAAGATCTGTGTTAATCTGTGAAATCTGTGGGACTAAAATATATCAATTTGCGGGATTAAATATATCAATTTACGGGATTAAATATATCAATCTGTGGGGTTAAAACATTAAATCCATTAGAAAAACAAAGAATCTGCGGGCAAAAATGAAAATAACCCACTGAAAATTTGGTGGTTTCACAAAATAATCGTAACTTTGCAGCCGTTTAATCAAAAAGACAAAAAAGAATATATCGAATAGTTAATGAAAAATGACAAAATGAAAAATCAGTACCGCGTAAACGAACAGATTCGTGCACGCGACGTGAGAGTAGTGAGTGATGGTGGAGCAGAAGTGATGCCAGCACGTAAGGCGTTGGAGTTGGCACGTCAGCAAGAGCTTGACTTAGTCGAGATATCTCCTAATGCGCAACCACCAGTTTGCCGTATAGTTGACTATTCTAAATTCCTTTACCAGCAGAAGAAGCATGCAAAGGAAATGAAGCAGAAGCAGGTAAAGGTGGAGACCAAGGAAATCCGTTTCGGACCTCAGACTGATGAGCACGACTATCAGTTCAAGCTCAAGCACGCTAAGGAGTTCCTCAACGAGGGCAACAAGGTTCGTGCATACGTTTTCTTCCGTGGTCGCTCTATTCTCTTCAAGGAGCAGGGTGAGGTTCTTCTTCTCCGTTTCGCCAATGATTTGGAAGAGTACGGAAAGGTGGAGCAGATGCCAAAGCTTGAAGGTAAGAAGATGTTCCTCTACATGAGTCCTAAGAAGGCTGGTACTGCAAAGAAGAGCCAGCAGAAGATGGACCGTGAGAAGCGAGAGGCTGAAGCTAAGGCTGCAGCAGATGCAGAGCGCGCTGCTAATGCTGAGAAGAATGGCTTGCTCGCCAATGCTAAAGGCGGCGATGCCTTGAAGAAACTTGCAGAAGGAACAGAGGATTAAAAAAAAAAGATGCGTAACGCCCTGGTATATGCGTTGCCATCGCTATAATAAATAACAATTTAAAATTAAAAGTAAAAATGCCAAAAGTAAAGACTAATTCCGGCGCAAAGAAGAGATTCCGTTTCACCGGTACAGGTAAGATTAAGCGTCATCACGCTTTTCACAGTCACATCTTGACTAAGAAGACAAAGAAGCAGAAGAGAAATCTCCTTGGTGAGACTCTCGTAGACCGTTCAAACTTGAAGCAGGTTCGCGACTTGCTCTGCCTCCGTTAATTATTAACTTTTTAGTCGAACTTTTAAAGAAAAAAAATTATGCCAAGATCAGTAAATCACGTTGCATCAAAAGCAAAAAGAACAAGAATCTTGAAGCTCACTAAGGGTTACTATGGAGCTCGCAAGAATGTATGGACAGTAGCTAAGAACACTTGGGAGAAGGGTCTTACCTACGCTTACCGCGACCGTCGTAACAAGAAGCGCAACTTCCGCGCTCTGTGGATTCAGCGTATCAACGCTGCCGCTCGCCTCTACGATATGAGCTACAGCCAGCTCATGGGTGCGCTCCACAAGGCTGGTATCGAGATTAACCGTAAGGTTCTCGCTGACCTCGCTGTAAACAACCCTGAGGCTTTCAAGGCTATCGTTGCAAAGGTGAAGTAAATCCGACGTTAGGCTCTTTTCTTCCGTGAATTTTTCTCGTAAGAAAGTGTTTAGCCTCTAGATTAAAGAAAACTGAAGATTGCATTGGTTGGAAGTATTTCCGCTGATGCAATCTTTTTTTTGTGCCATAAAAATCCAGACGTTCTCGCTTGTAAGAACGTCTAAAGCGCTACCATATTAGACATGAATAGGCAAGATAATACGACTGAGCAAGCGAAATGAGACTGCTGGACAAGCGAAATAAGACTGCTGAGCTAGCGGAACGATATTACTGAGTAAGCGAAATCAGACGTTTAATTGGGTTCAAAGATATAGAATATGAGGTGAAAGGAGATTGGTTCTAAGGTATTAGAAGACTGCTTCTAGAAGATTCCCACTAGGCTCGGCAGAGCTGCTGAGCCTAGTCAGCAGCTCTGCTGACTGCAGTCGGCAGCTCTGCCGAGCCTAGTGATAACACCTTTTAGTTGTACGACATTACCCCCTTTAGTTGTACGACAATACACCTTTTAGTTGTACGACAATACACCTTTTAGTTGTACGACAATACACCTTTTAGTTGTACGACAATACACCTTTTAGTTGTACGACTATATACCTTTTAGTCGTACGACTATACACCTTTTAGTTGTACGACTACAAGCCTTTTAGTTGTACGAATATAGAAATGACAATTTAGATTTAGATATATTTAATCTTATTCGTCTGAATTCCACTATATGATAGCATTCTTTTATTTCCTCCCGCTAATGGTAGGTAGTAAAAGCATGGCGTATATAAACAAAAAGGGTGCGTCATTATCTTGTGACGCACCCTCATTTATACTTATTTTTACTTGATCAATTCAAGACCCAACTCGAATGTTGTAGTCTTGTTCATGATTTCTGGAAGCTGGACCATAATGCCCTTGAGCATGTTGAATGATTGCAAATCGTCTGCATCCATATCTGTGGGAGGAACCTTCTCGAGCATTGCAACCAAATTTGCAAGCATAGGCTGAACAAATGCCTTGTCTACAAAGAAATATGGCTTGGTACCGTTCCAACGGATGTTTACAGGAATCTTGTTATACTGCTGGAGGATACCCTGAATCTGGGCTTTCTCTGCAGCATCATCAATGTCCTCTGTTGCCTTATTTGCATCGATAGTCACATAGATAAGATTGTCATTGGCTACTGAATAGCTGGCATATCCGTCTGCTGTCTTCCAATCAGAAGTTTCTCCCTCATCAGGAAGTTCACTGTAGGTGGCGTTAATCTTACCATCCTTTGTGAAGGTGACGTTCTTCAAAATCTGTGGAAGATATTCGTTTGCCATGTTGTTCATCAATGGCAAAATCTGTTCTTTTACATCCATTGGCATTACTAATCCACCACCAAAGTCTATGTTAAGCTTGGTATCTGCTGGACAATCCCAAGTGATTTTTACTGAACCATTGTAGAATTCACCTTTGCCACCGCCCAGTTCTATTTTCTCTACTTCCTGCAGTCCCCAGGTTCCTTCAATCTTCTAGTTGCGTACAAAGTAGTCTTTGTCATTGTCATCATCATCGCTGCTACAAGCAGTGAAGAAGCCAAGGGTGCAAACCATGGCCATTAAATAAATAAACTTTTTCATTTTTCTTCTCTTTTTTGTGTATTAATAAATAATTATTGTATTGTTTCTATTTATTTATATAATAATGTACGCGTACATTATATTATATATTACTTCAGCTGATACGTGATACCTACGCTGCCGTAGATAGGATACATCGTCTGCTCGATGGTCTCGAAATCTTTCTTAAAGATACCATTTAAGCCCCAGCTCAGATCAGCACAGAGGCCCCAACGGTTGTTCAAGCGCCAGTCTATTCCGAAATCTACGCCCACCTGCCAGTTGCGCATGTCATCGCTGAAATCGTAATCACCACGCTCGCCTTCGTCATGACCCAACTTTATCTTCTGTCCGGTAGGATCGCCCTTAGGATGACCTTCCTCTTGGCGGCGCAAGTAACCATCGTATGCCCAGCCTTCAAACTTCTTTGATGTTACATAGCTAACATACGGACCCAACTTGAAACGGAGGTTGTCGCAAATGTCGTATGTTGCCTGCAATGGTACTGTGATGAGACTCATGTCTACCTTCGTAACCACGTTGCCTGTAAATATACCTTTCAGTTCTTCTCCGCCACGTACTATTCTCATATAATAGTTTTTTACGCCTGCATCAATCTTCATGCCCTTGTTTTCAAAGTGCAGACCTCCAACGAATCCCCATTTGCCTGAAAGTGGGTGATAAGCATCGATACCCAGACTGAAGTTAGGTTGCAGGGTATAGCTGTGTAGTGTACGGATGGTAGCAGGAAGACCGATAGGGGCTGTGCCTCCGATATTATACGCCACGCGAGCCTGATACTGGTAGCCGTGAAGATATTTGTTCCACGAGGTACGCTTGCTTTCTTCTACCTGCTTGTGCTCCTCAGTCTTCTGATTCTCGTTTTCTTCTGCCCATGTAGCAGTGCCCCATGTCAGCAGGAGAGCTAATATTGTTATCTTCTTCATTATATAGTTTCCTCCTTAGCTTATTCGCAAATCAACTTGAAACTGTCTATCCAAAGTGTACTACCTACCTACGGCACCCAGGAAGTTAGCTCCATCTGAACTGGATGAACTGACAATAGTGAGACTGTAGCCACCATTCTTCAACTTGACTGGGTCTATGGCTTTCTTATACTTGAAATCTACGCTGAAGTGATGCCATTCCTTTGTGTTTCCAATAGCAACTTTTCCGTTGTCATCATGGGTTTCACCTACCAGGGCAAGTGCTACTATCTGTTTGCTGGTCTGTACATTATCTCCGTAGAGCAATACGGCATTTCCTTTTTCATCGATGTTCTCATAGAGTACAGCATAAATGGTTCCGTAGTCATGGCGGTCAAGTTCTTGCATATTCTTGTCGGTGAATTTTTCGCCAGCCTGATACTTATACCAGCCTTCCAACTTTACCGGTTTGGCACTAAAACTGAATGGGCGACCGAACTTTGTTGCCTTCATTGCATCGGTAAGGGCATCGGTAGCATTAAACTGTCCGATAAAGAGGTTGCCGGCAGCGATAGGTTTTTTCACTACATCGGCAAACCCACCTGTGCGTCGGGTTGTGAGTTGCACTCACTTTCTCCTGTGTCCATCTTCTATCATCACGGTAGGATATTCCTCTGGTTTAGCTGATGGGTTGCTGATATTGAATCCTGAGTTTCCGGTTGCCCAGATGCCGAGAATATCTCCATTCCAATTTTCCTGCCAGTTGTAGTATCCCTTGCTGAGGTATGCGTCTTCAAATTCGAATTCTTTCTCGTTTAGTATAGTAGTCTGTCCCTTCTTGATGCTTACCTGATAGGTGCGACTCCATTGCTTGTTTTCCGATGTAACCACGTATGTAACTGGACCTTTGGAGAAATCCTGAAGGCTTCCGCTTTCAGGTGAGATGGTAGCTCCAGGTGTAAGGCGGAATATTGGTGCCTGTTTGGTAAGGGCGGCAAATGGTCTCATCGTGAACTCGATTTTTGTCTGATCACTCTGCACATTGACCAATGTATCAGATGGATTAGTAAACAATAAGTTCAATAAAATCTTGTTGTCTACATGTATGTATGCCTGCTCGATGTCGCATTCGGCATTGAGTGGTTCTTCCTTAAAGCAGGAGGAGAGGGTAGTGATACAACTCATTGATAGAGCAGCTACTATAAATCTTGACTGTTTCATATCTTGAACTTTCTTTTCCTTTTGTAATCTGGAGAATCGCTTCTCTTTCTTTTCAGATAATTCTTGAGAGAATGATTTCTCTAGCTCATATAAATTATTGCTTTATCGGTTGCAAAGATAAACAGAAAACTCGAAACCGCCAAAGGTTTTTATGATTTTCGACATGTTTTGATAGAAAAATACCATGAATTAGTGGTTTTAGGACATGAATTAGTCGAGATGAGTTTACCGAAGATGGCAGATAGTGTCCGATAGTTTATTTTTTTTAATACACATAATAAAAAAGGGGACTGAAATCTCATTACTGAAATTTCAGTCCCCTGAATGTTATTTAGCTAATGAATAGCAAATGCTTGATCTGTTTAAGATTAAGCCTTGCCCTCCATCTGAGCCTTCAACTTAGCGAGTGCATCGATATCACCGAGTGATGTGCTAGCAGCAACGTTGTTGATCATAGCTGTCTCGTTGTTGCTCTTGCGACCGCCGTTTGCACGCTTGTGAGCTGGTTTAGCAACTGGCTCGTTACCCTCCTCGAATGTACGAGAGTGAGAGAGGATGATGCGTTTTGTCTCCTTAACGAACTCGATAACCTTGAAGTCGAGAGTTTCGCCCTTCTTAGCCACTGTGCCGTCCTCCTTAGTGAGGTGCTTAGGAGTAGCGAAACCTTCACCACCCTCAGCGAGAGCTACAACAGCACCCTTGTCCATCAACTCAGTGATAGTACCCTGGTGAACAGAACCTGGAGTGTAGATTGCCTCATACTCATCCCATGGGTTCTTCTCCAACTGCTTGTGGCCGAGGCTCAAGCGACGGTTCTCCTTATCGATTTCGAGAACTACTACGTCGATAGAAGCGCCTACAGAAGTGAACTCAGATGGGTGCTTAACCTTCTTAGTCCAAGAGAGGTCAGAGATGTGGATCAAACCATCAACACCTTCCTCAAGCTCTACGAAGATACCGAAGTTAGTGAAGTTGCGAACCTTAGCTGTGTGCTTGCTACCAACAGGATACTTAGTCTCGATAGCCTCCCATGGATCTTCCTTGAGCTGCTTGATACCAAGGCTCATCTTGCGCTCAGCGCGGTCGAGAGTCAGGATAACTGCCTCTACCTCGTCACCTACCTTCATGAAGTCCTGAGCAGAACGCAAGTGCTGGCTCCAAGACATCTCAGATACGTGAATCAAGCCCTCTACACCTGGAGCAATCTCAACGAATGCACCATAGTCAGCCATAACCACTACCTTACCCTTCACGTGATCACCTACCTTGAGGTTCTCGTCGAGGGCATCCCATGGATGTGGAGTGAGCTGCTTCAAACCGAGAGCGATACGCTTCTTCTCCTCATCGAAGTCGAGGATAACAACGTTGATCTTCTGGTCGAGAGATACAACCTCGTGTGGATCGCTTACGCGGCCCCAAGAGAGGTCTGTGATGTGGATCAAACCGTCAACACCGCCGAGGTCAACGAATACACCGTAAGTAGTGATGTTCTTAACGGTACCCTCGAGGATCTGACCCTTCTCGAGCTTGCCGATGATCTCCTTACGCTGCTGCTCGAGCTCCTGCTCGATGAGAGCCTTGTGAGATACAACGACATTGCGGAACTCCTGGTTGATCTTTACAACCTTGAACTCCATTGTCTTGCCTACGAATACGTCGTAGTCGCGTATAGGGTGAACGTCGATCTGGCTTCCTGGCAAGAAAGCTTCGATACCGAAAACGTCAACGATCATACCGCCCTTAGTGCGGCACTTGATGTAACCCTGGATAACTTCCTCGTTCTCGAGAGCTGCATTAACACGCTCCCAAGACTTGCTGAGGCGAGCCTTCTTGTGAGAGAGTACCAACTGGCCCTTTACGTCCTCCTGGTTCTCTACATAAACCTCAACCTTGTCGCCTACCTTGAGGTCTGGGTTGTAACGGAATTCAGAAGCAGGGATAATACCATCGCTCTTGTAACCGATGTTTACGATAACCTCTTTCTTGTCTACAGAGATTACTGTACCCTCTACAACCTGGTGTTCTGTTACCTTGTTAAGAGTTTCGTCATAGGCCTTCTCGAGGTCTGTTTTGCTGACGTTTGCGCTTGTGCCATTCTCAAACTCATCCCAATTGAAGTCGTCCAATGGCTTTACGTTCTTTAAATCTGACATAAAAAATAATTAAAAAATTAAAATTAATAAAGTTTGACTTTATGTGAATTGTATAAATCGGGCGCAAAATTACTCATTTTCTTTGAGTTACAGGCATTTACTCTTGATTTTCTTCTTTTTGTTAGTAATATTTAACTAAAATCGCTGTTTTTGGTGGGTTCCTTCGGGGAAATACATAATATATATATGCGCATAACCTTTATAATGTTCTGATAACTTCCTCCTCGATATTTCTTCCTGTGATGTTCTTCTCTGTTATCCGTGTTTTCATCTGATTCTATGATGAAAATGAAGAGGAAAGATAAATAATAGCGAAAGAAAAAAAAACGGACGAAATTTTCATTTGTATGAAAATGAGTTAAATTCATTAAAAAAAAATACCGAAATGTTGGCGATAACAAAATAATTGTTACCTTTGCGCTCAAAATGTAATGAATATAATAAAATTAATGATATGACACTAGTCATCCTTGCCATACTGATATTGGCATATATTCTCATTGCAACCGAGAATATTACCAAGGTGAACCGTGCTGCCGTAGCCATTTTTGCTGGAACGGTAGGATGGGTTCTCTATATCTGTTTCGGTATGGACTTCGTGACCAGTGAACACTCTTCAGATTATTCACGCTATCTGAATCTCGGAATGTGGAACGAGATAGAATCCACCAGTACAACGGTGAAGTATTTTATTGCCCGTAACATCTTCCTTCCTTATGTGGGTAGAGCAGCAGAAATCGTACTATTCCTGCTTGCTACTATGACGATAGTTGAAATTCTCAATAACAATGGTTGCTTCGATTTTATACGCCAGTTGTTACGTACCCGAAGCGCCAAAAAAATGCTATGGATTCTCGCTGCCGTAACCTTTGTTATCTCGGCAAATCTCGATAATCTTACTACAACTGTGATGATGCTTACGATGATGCATGGGGTTATTCCAAACCGTCGTCAGCGCATGGTGTATGGAGGTGCCATTCTTCTTTCTGCCAACTGTGGTGGAGCTCTTACCGTTATCGGAAATCCGGAAGGACTGGTGATGTGGAATATGGGTGCTGTAACGGCTACTCATTATTTCCTGTCGCTTCTGCTGCCATGTCTTGCAGCTTGGCTCATTCCGTTGTTGATGATGCAGCGCATGCTGCCTGAAAGAGTAGAGGCAGAATGGATTGCTATGCCATACCGCGGGGATGATACCCGTCTCAATGTATGGCAGCGCTTGCTGATGCTCTTTGTGGGCATCGGTGGATTGTGGTTTATCCCTACCTTCCATAATATTACGAAATTAAGTCCTTTCCTCGGTGCGCTCTGCGTATTGGGCGTACTTTGGATTGTGAACGAGATATTCAACCGTAAACTCATGAATATGGATGCGATGGCTGACCGTCGTACTCCTAGAGTGTTCCAATACGGAGTCGTCCAGATGATTCTCTTCGTGATGGGTATCATGCTTGCCATCGGAGTGGTGAAGGAGACCGGCGCTTTTGACGATTTTGCTACTCTTCTCAACTCTTTCGGTATGGATGATAAGCGTCCTGGCGTGCTGTTGCATGGCGTCTTGGCTGGTATCATCAGTACTGTACTTGACAACTTTGCTACAGCCATGAACTTTTTCTCCCTTCATGATCTGGCAAATGTGAATGATCCTTCATTCAGCATGCTTGCTGATTATCATACCAATGGTATCTACTGGCAGATGATTGCATATTGCGTAATGGCTGGTGGTAACGTTCTTGGTATCGGTACAATCAGCGGTCTTGCCCTGATGAAGATGGAACGTATGCACATGGGATGGTATTTCCGCAATATTGGCTGGAAAGCTTTGATGGGTGGCGTCATCGGACTTGCTATCCTTTGGCTCTCTCATATCCTGGTGGCTGGTGCCGCAAACCTAATTATTTAAATCGATAAACCCAAACAAAGCAAGGGGTATACCCTTGGATGCCTACTGTATATGTAGGGGTAATGGATGAAAAACATCATCCTGAGAGGATAATAAACTAACATTAAAAAAAAAAATATATATAATATAATCAAGGTATAGTTATGGCAAAGATTAAGACTATTGGAATTTTAACATCTGGAGGAGATGCTCCAGGTATGAATGCTGCTATCCGTGCGGTTACCCGTTCGGCTATCTACAACGGTTTCACTGTGAAAGGTATCTATCGTGGTTACGATGGTCTCATCAATGATGAAATTAAAACCTTTTCTACAGAGAATGTAAGCGGTATCATCGGCACAGGTGGTACGATGCTGAAGACAGCCCGTTCTAAGGAATTCATGACCGAAGAAGGTCGTCAGAAGGCATTTGAAACGATTCAGAAAGAGGAAATAGATGCGCTTGTCGTGATTGGCGGTAACGGTTCGCTGACAGGTGCGATGAATTTCGCACGTGAGTTTGATGTATGCTGCATCGGATTGCCAGGAACAATTGATAATGACCTTTATGGTACAGACAATACAATCGGTTATGATACTACGATGAATACCATCGTAGAATGTGTAGACCGCATCCGTGATACTGCGCAGAGCCACGAGCGTATCTTCTTTATCGAGGTGATGGGCCGTGATGCCGGTTTCCTGGCGCAGAATTCAGCTATCGCCAGTGGAGCAGAGGCAGCTATCATTCCAGAGGATTCTACCGACGTAGACCAGTTGGCTCAATTCATGGAGCGTGGTATCCGTAAGTCTAAGAAAAGTTGTATCGTCATCGTGTCAGAGAGTCCTAAGTGCGGTGCTCTTTATTATGCCGACCGTGTGCGCAAGGAGTTCCCTGAGTTTGATGTACGTGTATCTATCCTGGGTCACTTGCAGCGTGGCGGCCGTCCGTCAGCCCGTGATCGTATTCTTGCGAGCCGTACCGGTTGTGGTGCCATCGAGGCTATCATGCAGGGACAGCGCAATGTGATGATTGGTGTACGCAATAACGAGGTAGTATACGTTCCGCTTTCTGAAGCTATCCGCTCAGATAAGCCATTCGACCGTAAACTGATCAAGGTTTTGGACGAGTTGAGTATCTAATTTATAGAGATAAGGGTAAGAAGAGAGGAGTTTGAACTCCTGACTTCTTGCTTTTGCATAGGAAAATGGTTTAAAGGGAACTAAAAATGGTTTAATAAGGTATAAAAGCCGAATAAAACTTTAAATTAATTTGTGGTTTCCATAAATTGTTGTTACTTTTGCAGTCAAGAATAATATAAATATATATAACTTTTAAACTAATAAGCTTATGTCACAAATTAACGGACGTATCTCTCAGATTATCGGTCCTGTTATCGATGTTTACTTCGATACAAAGGGCGAGAATCCAGAGAAGGTGCTTCCTAAAATTTATGAAGCTCTGAAGGTAAAACGTCCAGACGGCCGCGAACTTGTCATCGAGGTGCAGCAGCACATCGGTGAGGATACAGTTCGCTGTGTCGCTATGGATAATACTGACGGTTTGCAGCGCGGCTTGGAGGTTATCTCTACAGGTAACCCAATCCAGATGCCAGCCGGAGAGCAAATCAAGGGCCGTATGATGAATGTCATCGGACAGCCTATTGATGGTATGAATGAATTGGACATGAAGGGTGCTTATCCTATCCACCGTGAGGCTCCAAAGTTTGACGAACTTTCTACTCACAAGGAGATGCTTGCTACCGGTATTAAGGTGATTGACCTGCTCGAACCTTACATGAAGGGTGGTAAGATTGGTCTTTTCGGTGGTGCCGGTGTAGGTAAGACAGTGCTTATCATGGAGTTGATCAACAACATTGCCAAGGGACACAACGGCTACTCTGTATTTGCCGGAGTAGGTGAGCGTACCCGTGAGGGTAACGACTTGATTCGAGACATGCTCGAGTCTGGTGTTATCAAGTATGGCGAGAAGTTCCGTAAAGCGATGGAAGAAGGTAAGTGGGATCTCTCACTTGTCGATCCTGAGGAACTTGCCAAGAGTCAGGCTACCCTGGTATATGGTCAGATGAATGAGCCACCTGGGGCACGTGCTTCTGTAGCTCTCTCTGGTTTGACCGTAGCTGAGGAGTTCCGTGATCACGGAGGTAAGAATGGTGAGGCAGCGGATATCATGTTCTTCATTGATAACATCTTCCGTTTCACCCAGGCTGGTTCTGAGGTGTCTGCGCTGTTGGGTCGTATGCCATCAGCCGTAGGTTATCAGCCAACGCTGGCTTCTGAGATGGGTGCCATGCAGGAGCGAATCACTTCTACTAAGAATGGTTCCATTACCTCTGTACAGGCCGTTTATGTGCCTGCCGATGACTTGACCGACCCTGCTCCAGCTACCACCTTTACTCACCTGGATGCTACCACTGAGCTTTCCCGTAAGATTGCATCTCTCGGTATCTATCCTGCCGTAGACCCGCTGGGTTCTACCTCTCGTATCCTCGACCCGCTGATTGTGGGCAAGGCACACTACGATTGTGCACAGCGAGTAAAGCAGTTGTTGCAGCGTTATAACGAGTTGCAGGATATCATCGCCATCCTCGGTATGGATGAGCTCTCTGATGAGGATAAGTTGACCGTGAACCGTGCACGCCGTGTACAGCGTTTCCTGAGCCAGCCATTCACCGTAGCAGAGCAGTTTACCGGTTTGAAGGGTGTGATGGTTCCTATCGAAGAGACTATCAAGGGCTTCAACGCCATCCTCGACGGTGAGGTAGATGACCTGCCAGAGCAGGCATTCCTCAACGTAGGTACTATCGAGGATGCCAAGGAGAAGGCTAAGCAGTTGCTCGCAGCAGCACAGGCGTAATCTTTAAATCCACGGCTTATGTTACAGCTAAAGATAGTATCTCCTGAGAAAGTAGTCTTCCAGGGTGAGGTAGAGAGCGTACTGGTTCCGGGGGGAACCCTCGGCTCGTTCGAGATTCTCAAGGATCATGCGCCTATCATCTCTTCGCTCGAAGTGGGCAAGGTGGAATACACTACCAAGGAAGGCAAGCAGGTAATGAACATCAAGGGCGGATTCGTGGAATGTAAGAAAAACGAAGTAAGCCTTTGCGTAGAAGTTTAGATAAGTGATTAATTTTTAGTGATTAATTATTAGATAATGGAAAAAGACGAAAAGTTGCGCTTGCAGACTATCAGACAGGCGAGTATCAGGTATAAGCAGATTTCTTTGTGGCTTACAGCAGCAGTGGCTCTTGCCGTGCTCTTTGCCTGCAGATTGTCTGCTCAATGCGATGATATGATAGCCCAGGTTGTTAACCCGTTGGTAGTGAGTGCGATATTCTCACTCGTTGCAAGTACTGCTTATGGTGAAGCATGGAAGGCTGTTGCAAAGTCATCGCCAGCCAATCTCGCCAAGTTCTATCTGGCGGCATTGGTCTTGAAACTGATGGCCGGTACATTGGTATTCCTCATCTATGTGCTGGTATGCGACAAGCAGAACATTCTGGGTTTTACCGCAATCTTTGCCCTTTTCTATGTCGTACTTCTCGTGTTCGACTGCATCTACTTCGCTCGGGTAGAGAAAAAGAACCGTCTTTCATAAGCGGTTCTGAAACAAATAATTAATAAACAAAAGTAAGAATTAAAGAATATGAAACATCTCAAGCAATTCCTCTTGATGGCGATGCTGCTCTTTACGCTGGCACCTCTGCAGGTATCGGCTAAGGAGAACATCGATGTGAAAGAGATATTGTGGGGTCATATCAAGGATTCTTATGAATGGCATATCACAAAGGTGGGAGACCATCCCGTAGTGATTCATCTGCCTGTCATCGTGAATACCACCACAGGCTGGCACGTGTTCTGCAGCAGCGAATTCTCGGAAGAGAAGGATGCCAATGGAGACCGTCCAGGACCTTTCAATCTGGTGATCAAGAACGCTGATGCGCAGGCGAATCCCAACAAGATAGTAGAGAAGGTGGGAGACCAGGAGGTTCGTCCTCTCGACATCTCCATCACGAAGACCGTTTGCGTGCTCTTCATCGATGCTATCATCCTGTTGCTCTGTGTCCTGATACCAGCCCGCTGGTGCAGGAAGCACAAGGTGGATGATCCTGCACCAAAGGGTTTTGTGGGACTGATGCACATGTTCATCATGTCGGTATATACCGATGTAATAGAGGCCACCCTGGGTAAGGAAGCCCCAAAGTACGCACCATGGTTGCTTACTTGCTTCTTCTTTATCTTCGTGGCGAACATCATGGGTATCGTACCATTCCCTCCAGGTGGTGGTAACCTGACGGGTAATATCGCCTGCACCGTATTCTTCGGTGTAACGACATTCCTGATCACCAACTTCACCGGTACCAAGGAATACTGGAAGGAAATCTTCTGGCCGGAGGTACCAACGTGGTTGAAGGTGCCAGTGCCACTGATGCCATTCATCGAGCTCTTCGGAATCTTTACGAAACCGCTGGCTCTGATTATCCGACTCTTCGCCAACATGATGGCGGGTCACGCCATCGCACTTTCGTTTGCGGCTATCATTTTCATCATGTTCAACATCAGTGAGAATGCTATCGCCAACTATGTGGCAGGTACGGGTATGACAATAGTAAGTGTTGCGATGAGCGCCTTTATGATGCTCCTCGAAGTATTGGTAAGCTACATTCAGGCATTGGTATTCACCATGCTGAGTGCAGTATTCATCTCGCTGGCTCATGTAAAGTCTCATGAGGCTGAGCCAGAGGTAGTGAAGTAGTTTATAGATTATAGATTACGGATCTAATTTCATTCAGATAATAAACAAAGAAAATATTAACAACTTAAATTATTAAGATTATGTTATCACTTTTATTAGCAGCAGAGATTGCAAAGTTGGGTGCCGCAGTAGGTGCAGGTTTGGCCGCTATTGGCGCAGGTATTGGTATCGGTCGCATTGGTGGCCAGGCTATGGACGCTATGGCTCGTCAGCCAGAGAAGATGGGCGACCTCCGTTCTTCTATGATTATTGCAGCTGCGTTGGTTGAGGGTGTTGCGTTCTTCGCTGTCATCATCGCCATCCTGGCAATCGTTATGTAATCATCTCATCTGTCACTATCATCTGCCCCGATAAAAGGAAGTCTCAGGCATCAGCCTGATGTCTTTCCGGGGCATGATAGAGATGATTCTAGAGTTAGTTAAAACAAAACGTTTAAGTAAAACTTTAACCAGTATATATGGATTTATTAATTCCTGATAGCGGTTTGCTCTTCTGGATGACGCTGGTCTTCATCATCGTCTTCATCATTCTTTGGAAGGCTGGATTCCCAGCCATCATTAAGATGGTGAACGAGCGCAAGGCTTTCATCGATGATAGTCTGAAGAAGGCTCACGAAGCCAACGAGAAGCTTGCCAATATCCAAAAAGAAGGTGAATCCATCTTGCAGGAAGCTCGCGAGAAGCAGGCTGCCCTCCTCAAGGAGGCTGCCGAAACCCGCGATGCCATTGTAGAGAAAGCACAGGATAAAGCACGCGAAGAAGGCGCACGTCTCCTCTCTGATGCCAAGAAGCAGATTGAGACCGAGAAGCAGAACGCCATTCGTGAAATCCGAGGCCAGGTAGCCGAACTCTCTGTTCAGATTGCAGAGAAGGTGCTCAAGGCTAAGCTCTCTGATGACAAGGCACAGATGGATATGATAAATCGACTGCTGGACGAGGTTTCTTCTGACAACAAATAGTAAAGCTTATGGATATAGGTGTAATATCGGTGCGTTATGCCCGTGCCCTCATCAAGGCTGCACTCGGCATGAAGCTCGAAGATCAGGTCTACCAGGAGATGCAGACGCTCTTTAAGAGCTACATCGACGTGCCTGAACTGAGATTTACGATAGACAACCCTATGCTTTCCAAAGACAAGAAAGAGGCACTTCTCATCACAGCCCTGGGCAAAGAGCCTACGGAACTGAGCAAGAAGTTTATCGCTCTCGTCTTGAAAGAGGATAGGGAGAGCACCCTGCAATTCATGGCTGCTTCGTATATCACTCTTTACAGGAAACAGAAGAACATCATCCGCGGTAAGCTGATCACCGCCACTGCCGTTGACGCCTCTACTGAGGATAAGATGCGCAAGATGGTGGAGCAGAGAACGAAAGGTACTGTGGAGTTCAAGACCGAGGTGAACCCTGACCTGATTGGCGGTTTCATCCTTGAGTATGATACTTACAGAATGGATGCGAGCGTAAAGACTAAGCTCAACAACATTCTGACACAGCTCAAAAAGTAAAAATAATTAAAGTAAATAAACAATGTCAGATAAAATTAAACCAAGTGAGGTGTCTGAGGTTCTTCAGCAGCAGCTCCAGGAGGTTAATGGCTCTCAGCAGTTTGACGAGGTGGGTACCGTGCTTACCGTCAGCGATGGCGTGGCTCGTATCTATGGTCTGCGTAATGCCGAGGCTAATGAACTTCTTGAGTTTGAGAACGGAACCATGGCTATCGTCATGAACTTGGAGGAAGACAATGTAGGTTGTGTCCTCTTAGGTCCTACAGCTGGCATCAAGGAGGGACAGAGCGTGAAGCGTACACACCGTATTGCTTCTATCCGCGTAAACGACAACTTCCTCGGACGTGTCGTAAACCCTCTGGGTCAGGCTATTGATGGTCTGGGTGACATCGACCTCACCGATTCTTTCGAGATGCCTTTGGATCGTAAGGCACCTGGTGTAATCTATCGTCAGCCAGTAAAGGAACCTCTTCAGACTGGTTTGAAGGCGGTAGACTCTATGATTCCTATCGGTCGTGGACAGCGTGAGTTGATCATCGGTGACCGTCAGACCGGTAAGACTGCCATCGCAGTGGATACCATCATCAACCAGAAGAGTTTCTATGAGGCTGGCAAGCCAGTATATTGTATCTATGTAGCTATCGGTCAGAAAGCATCTACCGTTGCAGCATTGGTACAGAACCTCAAGGAGCATGGCGCCCTGCCATATACCATCATCGTAAGTGCTACCGCTGCCGATCCTGCAGCCATGCAGTATTACGCACCATTTGCCGGTGCAGCTATCGGTGAGTACTTCCGCGACCGCGGTTACTCAGCTCTCGTCGTATACGATGACTTGAGTAAGCAGGCTGTGGCTTACCGTGAGGTATCTCTGATCCTCCGCCGTCCATCCGGACGTGAGGCTTACCCTGGTGATGTGTTCTATCTCCACTCTCGTCTGTTGGAGCGTGCCGCTCGTATCAACGACCAGCAGGAGAGTAGCCGAGCAGATGAACGACCTTCCAGAGTGCATGAAGGGTCACGTAAAGGGTGGTGGTTCTTTGACAGCCCTTCCTATCATCGAAACACAGGCTGGTGACGTATCAGCATACATCCCAACCAACGTGATTTCTATCACCGACGGTCAGATCTTCCTTGAGACCGACCTCTTCAACCAGGGCTTCCGTCCAGCTATCAACGTAGGTATCTCCGTATCTCGTGTAGGTGGTTCTGCCCAGATCAAGAGTATGAAGAAGGTGGCTGGTACACTGAAGATTGATATGGCTCAGTATCGTGAGCTGGAGGCCTTCTCTAAGTTCTCTAGCGATATGGATGCCGTAACAGCGATGACTCTAGACCGTGGCCGTAAGAACGACCAGTTGCTGGTTCAGCCTCAGTACCGCCCAATGCCGGTAGGCGAGCAGGTAGCTATTCTCTATTGTGGTGTTCACGGATTGATGCACGACGTGCCAATGGATAAGGTTCGCGACTGTCAGGATCTGTTCCTCGATGCAATGCGCAGCCAGCACGCTGATGTGATTGAAACTTTGGGCGATGGTAAACTCACCGATGATGCCATTAAGGCAGTCGAGGAGACCATGGCTAATGTTGCAGGACAATATAAAGCGTAATAGCCTATGCCGTCATTAAAAGAGATTAAAACTCGCATAGCCAGCGTTAACAGTACCCGTAAGATTACGAGTGCGATGAAGATGGTGGCTTCCAGTAAGTTGCATCATGCTCAGGTAGCTATCCAGAATATGCTGCCTTATGGAAATATGTTGGAACATATCCTCAAGAGTTTCCTGGTAAGTACTCCGAATGTCGACCATCCGTTGCAGTTGGAGCACAAGGAGACCAAGCGTATAGCTCTTGTGGTATACAGTTCTAACAGCAGCTTGTGTGGTGGATTCAATTCCAACGTTATCAAGATGATGATGCATGCGGTGGACGAGTATAAGGCTCAAGGCATTGACGACATCACGGTATATCCTATCGGACGAAAAGTGGCAGAGAAGGCACAGAAACTGGGTTTGAAGATTGGCGGTAACTTTAATGATCTTGCCGATCATCCTCGTGCCAGCGCCTGTGCAGATATCGCCTATTCACTTGCCAGGCAGTATGCTGCTGGTGAGCTCGATAAGGTGGAGATGATTTATCATCACTTTAAGAGTGCCGGTTCACAGATTCTGACCCGCAAGACTTTCTTGCCTATTGACCTCAGCACTGAGTCGATAGGAGTGGACAACGATCGTGACCTTACCTCTAATGTGGCTACGGCAAAGGCTCAGGAATATCTGCGCCAAAAGCAGGCTGAAGCTGACGGACGCCAGAGTTCTGAGGCAAAACCTCTGAATGATGACTTCATTGTAGAGCCAGACTTGGAGACTGTTTTGGGAGTCTTGATTCCTAAGCAGCTTCGTCTGATGATTTATACAGCGTTGCTGGATAGCCAGGCGAGTGAGCATGCTGCCAGAATGGTGGCCATGCAGACCGCTACGGATAATGCCGATGAACTCTTGCGCGAACTCAACTTGCAGTACAACAAGAGTCGTCAACAGGCCATTACCAATGAATTGCTTGATATTGTGGGAGGTAGCGTAAACAACTAAGTTTCCTTCCATCTGTATAATGTTTAATCGGGGTAAATCACTTATTGAAAGAGATTTACCCCGATTTTATGTTTTGTATGCAAATAAAATAGTAAAATTAACTAATATTAAGAAAACGGCTTAAAAAACTAATTTTATCTAAAATTGCGCTAACATTCTTTCATTTTTTTTTTTTTTTTTGTTAACTTTGCGGCGCATTTGAGAACTAAACCAGAAAATATGAGGCTTAGTTACCCAAATGGGATTGCGGGTACAGCATCGCCTGGATCAGGGTTGCTCCGAACGACAGAAGCTTTATGAGAAGTATACTGTCTCAATCTCCTTGCTGCTTGTGGCGACTCGTTTCGACATAAGGGGGAAGAGAAAATGTGTCTGTATAAGAATACTTAAAATGAAAGAATGGACAATTCAATAAAAGATATCAATCATTCTCTAAGCATACAAGCCGAGACTCTTGGCGAACCAGCTGAGACAGAGGCATCATGGTATGCCATGCGCGTGTTCATGAACAAAGTGGCGCTTTGCCGAGACTTGTTCAACCTGTTCAACAACGCGCTTAAGGATCCTGACCAGATGAAAAACACATTCCCCGAAGACATGATGGGCGATGTGATGGAATATTACGCCCCTTTCGTAAAAGAGAGACATGTAAACAGCCAAGGCAAGAAGATTGTGGTGGAGCGCCCACTCATACCCTCGCTTTTCTTCATGCGCAGCAACAAGCGACAGGCGCTATGCCTGGAGCGGGAACTGTGTGGCAAGGCAAGGCTATATCGCCAGCTGGTGGACTTCGACCCACAGCCCTTCGCCATTCCCAAGCGACAGATGCAGATGTTCATGATGGTATCGTCGGGCGATCAGGAGGGGCTGGAATATTTCGAGGATGGAGCCTTCAACTGGAAGAAAGGTGAACGTGTCAGGGTCATCGACGGCAGGTTCAAAGGTCTGGAGGGCGAAATCAAGCGCATCAATGGCGACCATCGCCTCATCGTGTCGATAGACGGGGTCTGTGCTGTCGCCACCACCTATATACCAAGATGTTTTCTAGAAAAAATATAAAATCATATGAAATATCGTAATTCATTGCTTTCTGGAGCTTTTTGTACGGGACTTCTTGTCCTGTCAGCTTGTGGAGCCCCACAACAAATAGCTTATTTCCAGGATTTTAACCAAAATCCTGACACGCTAATCAATCTGAAAAGTGCGGTGATCACCGCCAAGCCAACAGATAAACTCTACATCGGCGTGAAGAGCAAGGATCCACAGATCTCACAGCTCTTCAACCTTACGGGAACCGCCACCACGTCGACCGTCGCCAAGGATGCCTATTATTATACGGTAGACAGCAAGGGCAATATCGATTTCCCTGTGTTGGGAACCGTTCATGTGGCAAACCTGTCGCGTGAGCAGGTGGCTGAGAAAATCAAGAAAGCGTTGATAGACGCAAGCCTGGTCAAGGACCCTGTGGTTACCGTGGGCTTGAGCAATCTCCATTACTCCGTGATGGGAGAGGTAAACCATCCTGGACAGTTTGCCATCGAAGACGAGAAGGTTACCATCCTCGATGCCATCAGCAATGCCGGCGACCTGACCATCACCGGTGTGCGCGACGACGTGATGGTGCTTCGTCAGGAAAACGGCCATCAGAAGATTTATAAGATCAACCTCTGCTCGGGCAAGGATGTGTTCAGCTCGCCTGTATATTACCTGCAGCAGAACGACGTGGTGTATGTTTCGCCTAACGATACCAAGAAGCGTACTTCTACCGTCAATGGAAACACCATCCAGTCTACGGGCTTCTGGCTGAGCGTATCTTCACTCGCCGTTGCCATCCTCACCTTCCTCAAGGTTAATTAATAATTGATAATTAATAGTTTATAGTTTATAAATTATAGATGATACAGAATTCAAATCCGGCGAATAATCAGGGTGCTCCAAATCCGATGCTTCGCCGCAACCAGGGGGATGATTTCCTCCGCCTGCAAGACCTCTTTTATCTCTGTTTAGCCAGATGGAAATGGTTCGTGCTCTCCCTGTTCGTTACGATGGGAGCAGCCGGCTATTATCTGCTCTCTACACCGAATGTATACCAGCGCACGGCTTCCCTGCTTATCAAGGATGAAAGCAAAGGTAGTTCCATCAATAATGATGTGGAGTCGATGTTCTCTGATATGGGATTGGGAGGCACCAAGTCGAACGTTAATAACGAACTCATTGCCATCAAGTCGCCTTCCGTTCTTCTGGAAGTAGGAAAGCAGCTGAAACTCAATGTAGATTACGCTGTTGACGGACGATTCCACCGCAATGTGCTCTATGGCAACGACCTCCCTGTCACCGTGCAGTTCCTCACCATCGGCGAAGAACACTATGGTTCGATGACCGTTTACCTGAAGGGCGGAGATAAGTTTGAACTCACTGATTTCAAGGGTACCTCTTCTAATGGAACTCCTGTGGAGACCAACAAGACCGTCACAGGTAAGTTGGGCAAACTGGTTCAGACTCCATTGGGTAAGGTGAAGCTGGAGGCTGCACCGTCATACGCTGCCTTTATCAAGGGTGGCGATGCACCGGCACTCTACGTAAGCCATACCGACCTCTATTCCATGACCAATCGCATCTTGGGCTCGCTCACGGTGGGATTGAACGAGGAGAAGACTACCATCGTAAATCTTACCTATACGGATGTACAGACCAAGCGTGCCGAGGATATCCTCAACACCATCATCGCCGTATACCGCAAGAACTGGCTCGACGACAAGAACCAGATGACCGTTTCCACCTCCCGTTTCATCACCGAGCGCCTCGGCGTTATCGAGCATGAGCTGGGCGATGTGGATAAGGATATCTCTTCCTTCAAGAGTGCCAACCTGTTGCCTGATGTAGAGACTGCAGCTCAGCAGTATATGCAGAAGAGCAGCGATTTGAGCAAGCAGATCATGGATCTCAACTCACGCCTCTCCATCGCACAGTATATCCGCAGCAGTCTCGTAGGCAGAGTGAGCAAGAACCAGGTGTTGCCATCCAATACCGGTATCGACAGTCCGGGCATCGAGCAGCAGATTGCTGAATACAATAAGACCCTGTTGGAGCGCAACAACATTGTGGCAAACTCCAGCGAACAGAACCCATTGGTTGCCGATTACGACCAGAACCTGAATGCCATGCGCAGAAGTATTACGGCAAGTATCGACAACTTCGTGGTAACCCTCCGCACCCAGCTGAGCACCCTGCAGGCTAACGAGGCGCATACCACCTCGCAGATTGCCAGCAACCCTAACCAGGCTAAGTATCTGCAGACCGTAGGCCGTCAGCAGAAGGTAAAGGAGGCGCTCTATCTCTTCCTCCTCCAGAAGCGTGAGGAAAACGAGCTCTCCAAGGCTTTTACCGCCTATAACACCCGTGTTATCACTCCTCCTACAGGCAGCAACCTGCCTGTGGCTCCTGTGCGCCGCAACATCCTGCTGGTGGCATTCGCACTGGGCTTCCTCATCCCTGTGGTCATCATCTTCGTGCGTGAAAACATGAACACCACCGTGCGTGGCCGCAAGGATCTGAAGAACGTAACCATCCCATTCCTGGGCGAGATTCCGTTCTATATCAGCCGCAAGAATCGTCCAACCCTGAAGCAGCTCATTCTGTTCTGGAAGAAGCCGAAGGAGGTGCGTCAGATTGTGGTGAAGGCTGGCAAGCGCGACATCGTGAACGAGGCATTCCGCGTATTGCGTACCAACTTCGAGTTCACCATCGGAGCGCATCCTGAAAAGAACGTCATCGTCATCACTTCCTTTAATCCGGGGTTCCGGCAAGAGCTATCTGGCTACCAACATCGCCATGTCGCTCGCTATCAAGGAGAAGAAGGTGCTCGTCATCGACGGTGACCTCCGCCATGGTTCCACCTCTATGCTCGTAGGCAATCCTGCCGAGGGCTTGAGTGATTACCTCAATGGCAGAACCGACGACCTGAAGGGCATCATCTGCCATGGTGAGGAGAACGGACTGGTGAAGGATTTCGACATCCTGCCTATCGGTACCATGCCTCCAAACCCAACGGAGCTTCTCTTCAGCGAACGTTTGGAATCGCTTATCAATCAGCTCCGTAAGGAGTATGACTATATCTTCATCGACTGTCCTCCTGTAGAGATTGTAGCCGATACCCAGATTATCGAGAAATATGCCGACCGCACCATCTTCGTGGTTCGCAGCGGCTTGATGGAGCGCAGCATGCTGGGCGACATCGAGCAGTTCTACAAGGACAAGAAATTCAAGAATATGTCGCTCATTCTGAACGGAACCAAGGCTCAGGGCGGCCGCTACGGCCACTACTATCGCTATGGCTACCACTATGGCTATGGCTACGGCTACCACTACGGCTCCGACAAGAATGGGGGGTGCAAAAATAGGAAAGTAGAAAATTGGATGAAAGAATAGAAAAATATGTATATATTCCGTGAGGCGTTCCGTTGGATTTGCAATCCGACGGCAAGCAAGAAAGCACCATCAGAGAGACTCCCCGGCGGCATCGACTGGCACTGCCACATCCTGCCCGGCGTGGACGACGGATTTCAAGAGGTAAAGAAGTCGTTGGAAATGTTGTGCTTTTACGAAGGCGCAGGCATGAGGGATGTCTGGCTTACGCCTCATATTATGGAAGACGTACCCAACGAGACCACCTATTTGCGCCAAGTATTTGCCGACTTCCAGAAACAATATCAGCAGGACTTCGCCGAGCGAAACCCTGCTGACAGAAAAATGCTCCGGCTGCATCTCGCAGCCGAAAATATGCTAGATACGCTCTTCGAAAAGCGCCTGAAGGCAAACGATCTGTTGCCGCTGGGCGAGGATGGCAAGCTCCTGTTGGTGGAGACGAGCATCTTCTCTGCCCCGATGAATTTTCATGCCCTCCTGGAGCGCATCAAGAACAAGGGCTACACGCCCGTGCTTGCCCATCCTGAGCGCTACCTCTATATGGAGAAGCGCGATTACGAGAAGCTCAAGTTGATGGGCATCAAGTTCCAGCGAAATGCGTTCTCGATAGATGGGCAGTATGGCAAGAAGGTGCAGAAACGATGCAAGTGGCTCATGAAGCACGATATGTACGACATGGTGGGCTCCGACATGCACCGCCTCGGCATCTTCAGGCAATACTGGTAGAATTAGAACTTAAGGTTAAGGTTTGATTACTGGGAATTTACTGGCAGCTCTGTACGCAGAATGCGCTAGCTACGGCGGTAAGTACGGTGATGATGAAATTGATCACCTTCTTGATGGTTTCTTTCTTCATAGTTCAAATTAAAAATTCAACATTCAACATTAAAGTGGAAATTTTTTCGCTGCATCGAAGCAAGGGCATGCCTTCGGGGTGGGTGCCCGGCAAGTCACGATGCCCCACTATCTTAGCCTGTGGGAACGTGATTTTGAGCTTGCGCAGCAGATTCCACATTGCGTCATACTGGGCCCGGGTAAGGGTGTCGGCAGGACGCCCCTCGTCATCCAGCCCGCCCTCGTAGCAGATGCCGATGGAGCAGCGGTTGTATGGGCGGGCATGTGAGCCCACCTCCAGCAGCTTTCTGAACTGCGTGATGCTTCCGTCCTTGTGGACATAGAAGTGGTAGCCCACGGTGCGGAATCCACGCTTCTTGTGGTCGCGCATCAGTTGCTTGTCGGTGTAGTTACGGTCGGCACGTGTTGCCGAGCAATGGATTACGAGAAAACGGACGCTCAGAGGTGAGTCCATCATCTCGCCGTTCTCTGTGTAGGCGAGCAGGAGATGCTCATTGAGCACCTCCTCGCCGCCAATCGTCATCGGAAATCGATCTTGTGTCATTTTCGGTCAATATATTAAAAAAAACATGTTAAGGGGATTTGCAATCCCCGTTAAGAGATAACGGGGATATGCTATCCCGGTTACTCAAGTCCATCGCCTTCCGAACCGCTGCCTGGGTTAGTGGTAGAGCCAGATTCGCTCTTGCCTGTATCTCCCGATGGCGTAGTTGTTTCGGTGTCGGTGGTGGTCGAAGACTTCTTTTTCTTAGCACCATACTTCTTCAAGTTGGCGTCGAGGTTGAGATTCACAGAGCGGAAGTCGCCCGTGGCGCGGGCTTTCATTCTTACTCCTTCGATGTTCTTAGATACGGTGAAGTCGTCGGCGTTCTCTGCACCCATCTTGTTCTTGATGCTGATGTAGAAGATGGCGAGGTTGTCGAGCTTTACATTCTTGCCCATGAGCAGGAGCTCCTTGATGTGGGTCACGGCATCGATGAGGATGCCCTTGATGGTCCCGGCTGAGAATGGAGAGTTGTGACCATGCATGTGGTCGGCGAGCTCATCGAGATCTACAGTTTCACTAATGTGGGGCTTGGCGTAGTATTTGCCGTAAGCCTTCTCATTCTTCTTGTTGTTGTTCTTCTTTAAATCGTACTCAATCATAAGGCTAATAAATTGTTTTATGGTTCGTGTTTCATGTATTAAAGCGCTGCGCAGTGCTTGTTTCTTGTTTACGGTTGCAAAGATACGACTTTCAGAAGAGGCTTCTGTACGATAGGGGTGAGATAGGGATACGATGGGGCATAAAACTGGAAAACTCAGTATTATGGCTCGCCCAGATACTCATAGATGAGCAGCGTCTGGCGCATGGTGAAGGTCTTCGCCAACCGTTCGTAGCCCTCTCTTCGCAAGGCTTCAAGCAGAGGCGGGCAGTGGTTTACCATTCGCATCAGGTGGTTTAGTGCCACGTGTTTCGACTGCTCCGGAAAGTAGAGCTTGGCAAGCTCGAATTTTTTGTATATCTTGATTTTCATATAGTTTTGACTTTTATGAATCGCGGTAATAATACTTAGCGTTTCTCTTGATGATACTTAGCGTTGCTGGCAATGCTGGTTAGCACTTGCCAGAATGCAGTTTACTGTTGGTCAGAACCATTCTGGCTATCCGTAGCTACGGCTCTGTACGGTTTCAGGTACGTTTCTGCGCATTCGTTTGGACTGCAGATCGCCTCGGTGTTGATTTCTCCCGGATTCTTCTCTATCACGAGCCATCCGTTGCCTTTGGCGCGGTGTACCTTCTTGAATCCCAGTCGCTGCATCACGGCGCTCAGATTCTGGTGACTCATGTTGCGGCTCAGGGCGGGACTTCCGCCTATGCGCTCCATGATTTCCGATGAATAGCGGAACTTTACATATTGAGGGGCGGTGTCTGATTTCGGCACCTTGTAGAAGCGCAGTATCTGGTCTTCCATGAAGTTGGAAACCATGAACATGCCGTTGTGCTCCCTCATCACGTCGATGTCGACGGTGGTGAGCCAGTATACCCATCCCTCTTCCTGGTTCTTCACCCGATTGGTTACCTCTTGTCCCAGAGCTACAGCCTGGGCATAGACGTGCTGGTAGTCGATGGGGGTCTCCCTAGGACTCTCGATGTTGTCTACGAACCAGGGCGAGTAGCGGCGGTTCTCCTCGTCGGTGATGATCTGTATGCTGTTGCTGGTGCCACAGAGGGCACCACGGTGCAGCAGTTCCGAACGATACTTGTCGTAGGGGCGGCGGATGGAGAACACCAGCTTGGTGACGTTGCTCTTGAGGGCGCTCAGCCCCTTGCCGAAGGTAGACTCCAGCTCGTCGAGGCATATGAGTGCCTTGCTTGAGAAAGCCTCCATGAAGTCCTTGTCGGTATAGTTGGCGGTTGACTCGTTGATGAAGTACTGGCGCAGGCATGGTGGCAGGATATAATAGAAGAATGTGGTTTTGTTGATGCCACCCCTCCCGATGAATATCAGGATGGTCTGGCTCACCACTCTCGGTGATACCCATGCCACCACCATCGATACGAGCCATTTCTTGAAGAAGTATCTGAACTCTTCCTGCGAGTGGTGGTAGCCAGGGCAATAGTTGATGGTTACCCGGTTGGCAAGCTCGTCGATGTAGTCGGTCTTTCCGTCCCATTTTGGCAGACTCCTGAGATATTCGTCGAAGGGGTCCCAAGGCTCGCTGAAGTCGCTGTTGATGATGGCGTGCAGCTTGATGGCGCTCACTTCGAGTCCCATCTCGTCCATCTGGGTCCAGATGGTGTTCTCTATGTTGTCGTCGATGCGGGTCCACTTATGGTATTTGCCTTTGATTATATCGCGACTCAGCACCTCGTGAAATCCCGTCACCTCATTGTGGTGGAACTCGTATCTCATCGAGAGCCACTGCTTGATTACCTTGACGGTCGGCTTACCCGAGAAGCCCTCGCCTTTGCGGTAGAAGTGCCAGGTGCCTAGTTTCTCGGTGTGCTTGTAGCATGATTTCATCACGCTGTCAGCATCGGGATAGTCGGAACTGAAGTTGCTCTTGGCGTAGGTCATTGCCTCTTCCTTGTCTATGCCATAGCGCACGCACACCTTGCCGAAGTGGAGCACATACTCGTTGTGGGCACCGCTCTCAAACTTGTAGCCCCACGTGTCGAGTAGGTTCAGTATGTGCTGCGCTGCCTCGTCCATCGAGGGACCCCCCTTGCCCAGTGCCACCATCTTCTGGCTGTTTCGCTTGCGCTTGCTGGCACGTTTGGCATATTTCGCCTCGTTGGCCTTCTTGGTGTAGAGCGCCTTCAGGTCGTGGGTGTCCAGGCCGAAAGGCTCTGCGTCCCAATGGAAGTAGGCGGTAGGGTCGTGTGCGAGTCCGCACATCCGGGTGATGTCTACGCATTGCTCGTCGGCAGGCACGCCTAGCAACTTACTGTAATAGCTCATCGCCTTGCGTATGATCACATCGAAAAGTTCCAGTGCGGTCACCTCGTCGTCATCTATGGGCAGGTATCTGGAGATGATGCGCAGGCCCCGTTGGCTCACGGTGATGAACCTCATCATGGTATGAGGGTCGGCGTCCGCCTTCTGTACGACCTCCTTCATCTTTTCTGCAGGAATCTTGTCGATGTCCACGGCGATCATCTGGGTGGTCTTCACCACGTTGCGCAGTTCCTTGCCCCGTCCGTCCATGAGCACGGAGGTAGTGATGCCTGGCATCATCACCTTGGTTTGATGAGCGAGCTCGCTGCTGATGCGCATGTTCTTGCGGTAGTCTTCGGTACGAGCCTGGGTCATGGCGTCGAGGGTGATGATTCGCTGCAGTTCATCAAGACTGATGAGTTGTCTGCTTTCGCTGGAGGCGATAGCATAGAAGAAAGATGGTAATACCATTTCTTGTTTTTGTTCTGTTGTTGTCATTTTTAAGCAAATAATTATAAGTTGTTTTAAAATTGAATCATATAGATTCCGCTGCAAAGCTAAGCATAAAATTTGGCATTGAAATCAAAAAGTTCCGATTTTGGAACATAACATAAATTTATTTAAAATGTTTTTCAAAAAAATCAAAAGTGAAGTCATGGGAATCAAGGATTCCTACGACTACAGACGGGCATGATTTCTGTCCACAAGTGTTTTAATCTTTTAGTCCACAACGTGTTCTGGGCTATGCGTGAAGAACTGAAGGAAGACCGCTTTGAGGGTGGTCTTACTGAGGAGGAGAAGCATTGGGCTTCCACCAAGTCAGCCATCCGCAAGGAGTTCCGGCTGTCTGATGCGTACACCAAGAGTCTGGAGGCGATGGACCGTGATGTTTCCATCGACGACTACTGGGGCGCGATACGTTGGATGGAGTCGTTGGTTGGCGAGGCTCACAGAGACGAGCTGCTTCGTCTGATTGACGGGTTGCTGGAACCATTGTCGCCGAAATGATCGATTTTTAGATTAGCAAACAAAGTGTGAAGGGGGTAAATGAACTTTAGCGTGAAAAGTGTGTTAAAAAGAAGGCATAACTATCTGATACCCTTTCTCTTTATCTTTTGCGCACGATGTATATACAAAAGTTCTTATACACCCCCTTCACACCCACCCAAACATATACCCCTATAAGGGGAACCGGATAAAACGTAAAAAATCTGCGTTCATCTGTGCAATCTGTGGGACAATGTTAAAAATCAGAAATTCTTTGGCAATATCATATATTTCCCTTATATTTGCACCATGTAAACAATAAAGAAAGGAACAGAATTATGGAAGATGTCGTGAAAATAGCATCCTATATCAGCCAGCGCTACGAGCATCAATATGGTACTCGCATTGATGAGATGAAGCTACATAAGTTGCTTTATTTCACTCAGCGTGAATGCTTGGTTCAGTTAGGAGAACCCATGTTCGGAGCAAAATTCAAGGCATGGAAATATGGTCCTGTTATTCTTGAAATTCGTCAGCACTATAAAGATAACTCATTGAGTTTTTCTCTATCCCGAGAAAGTCTCCAAAAATATCAAGGTGTTTTTGATAAGGTCTTTGAGCAGTATGCTCCCAAGCAGTCATGGAGTCTCAGTACTTTGAGTCATGGCGAATATTCTTGGAAAAAGGCGCGTGAGGGCTATTCACCCTACGATACATGTGATGTTGATATAGATTTGTCGGATATTCGCAAGGATGCAGAAAGAATCAATATCCGTAGATTCTTATTAGCCCAGTATAAGGATTTTCAAATGTCAAGAGCATGAGAATAACTGAAGAACAAGAACGGATATTAGGATCCTTACATTGTGAAAGATTGTCCTCTAATGTTGATAATTTCAGATTGGTGGATGACTTTTATAATGGAAGGAATCCCAGTATTGTCAATACGCTGCAAAATGAGGCCTATGAGGATGATGCAAATCATCGAGTAGCTTATTATGTAGTTAAGAATAATTCAGGTGAAATTTTGTTTTATTTCTCATTGAAGTGTGGCTTGTTGTATGATGAATTTCTGGAAGGTGATCGCCTGTTAGATATGAAAGCCTTCTATGAGCATATTTTTCAGTTGAGCAAAGATCCTTCATTGCAAGGAACAGATAAAGATGCAATCAATGCGATACTTGAAAAAGCAAGAACCAAGAAGGGATTAAAAAAACTGGAGGTAGCAAGAGCTCTTCATCTTTCTTTGGATTCAGAGGAACTTCTTAAAATCTTTGGTGAGAATAACAAGAACGTAGGTACCACTTTTGCAGGAGTAGAGATTGTGCATTTCTGTGCAAATGAAGCATATCGTGATTTTTGGTATCAAACAGGGATACATCAGAAGTTAGGAACAGTTGTGTTTTGGCAATTCATAGTACCTAAGATTCTTGATTTAATGGAAATTGTAGGTTGTGAGTATCTGTTTTTATTTGCAGCTGACTTATCTGAGGATGCCGACCTGGTAAACTATTATGTTGATAATTTAGAGTTTATTGATGCCAGTGAGCATAGTGCTGCTACGCCGATGTATGATTTTGCCTGTCGCTTTTTGTGTCAGGAAACAAGTACATTACAAGAGCGAAGAACCAGTTTCTTTGAGCACTTCAATCCAGATGAGGAAGTTTAAATATTTGCAAATCGCCTTTCCACCCCTGGCGGTCCCATCCCGCATAATCTGGCGTAGACCGCTTTGGTCCGCCAACCTTATAGCGTAGCGGTTCGAGCACCGAGTAGGGCGGTTTTCCTCTTCTTCCCTGAGGTTTCTGTCCCCCGCAAACGGGGGAACCGAAGGGGGTGTAAAGACCATTGAAGAAGACCGAGATGAGAGGTGGCGCCTTCTTTAATGGTAAAGAAGGACGGGATGATTTTAGAACAAATCTCTTTGCAGGAGAGACGGAGAGGTAGAAAAAACTCTTATAATATCAAATTCAAATTAGTTTTACTCAATCAATATCCAGGTAAGAATACCCTAAAAACGATTCTTATCTGGTAAGGACTCTATGTCCTTCATTTCCGATACGAAACAATTATATTGTTAGAAATAACAAAAAAATATATATAACGAGAAGTAGCTTAGTAGTGTGGGCGCTACATAATCACCCACAACGCATCCTGCAGCTTTCTATCGGAAGACGGTTGCCGATAGAGGCTCAGGATGCATTAATATAAGAACTTAATTGAGAATGTGGTTCAATAAGAAAAATCCAATTTCTTAAAATACTCTGTATCCCCAGTAAAACACTGGGGATGAAGTTGTATTGTCATGGGTGTTGGATGCTTACAAATAGATAGTTACATAAATCAATGGAAGTTACAGAAGAAGATAAGAAAAGAGTAGAATTACTCTTGAAAAAGTTTAAATCCAAGAATCTTGCGGCTTGCAGTTTATTTTATTAGTTTTAATTCAAATGTATCTGAGATGAAAAAATATCTCATAGAGCACATGGAATTTCATCCAAACCAACGAGAGTTGTATGAGTTATCTTTACAGCTAGACGAATCAGAAGAGAACGAATTGAATGTCTTATCAAGCAATATAGCCACAAAAGGATATGATTTGGCTGAAATAATACCTTTGTATTAACGATTAAACTAAGAACGCAGATTTTCAAGGAGCATAAGAGTAAGAATCTTCAAAGACGTGATGTTATCAGTATATCACGTTCTTGCCATGTGACAATGTTCTCCATTTTGAAGGTGATACGAATACTGAGATAACGAAGACATCCCAAGCCGTTGCTTGATTGTTAAATTTTAGAAAATCAAAACTTTATTCAAAAATACTGGTACGGCTAACCCGCTGATAAATAGTAGGGACGCTGTATTGGTGGTTTACATTAGTAATCGTCTTTATATCCATGCGGTCCCATCCCGCATAACCTGACGAGACCTTTGATTGGTCCGCCAACCTTATAGCGTAGCGGTTCTGAGCACCGGAGGGCGGTTACATCCTCTCGTCCCTGAGGGAAGAGAGGCTTGGGGAGAAAGGTGGAGCCTTCCTTAACGGTAAGGAAGGACGGGTAGGTTTTCGAAAATCTTATGTAAGAACTTAAGTTAGAATCATGAATATAGTAAAAACAAATATTGAAGGCGTACTCATTATAGAGCCACGCCTCTTCCGTGACTCTCGTGGCTACTTCTTCGAGAGCTTCAGCGAGCGAGAGTTTGAAGAGAAGGTTGCCCCAATCCTGGGGCATAGTGTTCACTTCTGCCAAGACAACGAGTCTATGAGCAGCTATGGCGTGATGCGTGGCCTGCACTTTCAGTGCCCACCATATACCCAGAGCAAGCTGGTGCGCTGCGTAAAAGGCAGAGTCCTCGATGTAGCAGTAGATATCCGTAAAGGATCACCAACCTATGGCAAGCATGTGGCTGTAGAACTGACAGAAGACAATCATCGCCAGTTCTTCATCCCTAAGGGTTTTGCTCATGGTTTCGCCGTTCTCTCAGAAACAGCAGTCTTCCAATACAAGTGTGATAACTTCTATCATCCAGAGGCTGATGGTGGTATCTCTATCCTTGACGATAGGCTCGGTATTGATTGGAAGATACCAACAGAACATGCCAATCTCTCAGAGAAAGATACGAAGCATGCAATGCTGAAGGACTTTGATAGTCCGTTCGATATCAAAGTGGATTTATATTAATAAAACGGTAAACCACCAATACAGCGTAAGGTGAGTTGAATATCCTTACTCGCATACTTTGTGGCGAGGTGGTTGATGTCTCGTTCCTGCCATGTGACTATGTTCGCCATTTTGAAGATGGTACGGATGCTGAGGTAACGAAGACATCCCAAGCCGTCGTAACTACTCAGCACCCCTATAGAAAACTTCTCGTTAATAAAGCATAAACTTGATTTTGCTTATTTTCATCATCATTACAAACTCTTTAATGATTGAGTGGGTGAGGACGTAGGTTGTTTAAAACAGCTCATTTTGCGAGTTCTTTTTCGGTGATGCTGCCAGCAAGTCTCCTTTGGCTATTATCGCCCTTCAACAATTTATCTGGCAGGAGATACGTTTTTGCATTTTCCACAAGTCAAAAGTCTGCGTTAAGGGATGTAAATCGTGATTTTGCCATGTGGATAACAATGCTTATCTTTGCACCAAAAACAATGGCAAACGACTGTACTGACATAGATATTGTTTTGCGCCAGATAAACCAGCGTCTGCGCAAGCTTGAGAAGTCCGACTCCGAGAAGACAGAGGAGATCGGACGCCTCAATCGTGTCATTAACCAGAAGGACGTAGAGATACATAATCTAAAGACAGAACTTGCCGTTGCTAAAGAGCGCATCAAGGAACTCGAGGAAGCTGCTGACGATACGTCAAGTACACCAGGGAAGCCCGAGAAAAACAGCAGCAACAGTAGTATCCCTCCATCCCAAGAAAGTATCGCTTCTCGTGAGCAGCGCAGGACAAAGTCTCTTCGCAAGCCAAGCGGAAAGCCGAGCGGTGGACAGCCTGGCCACAAGGGGCACACACTACAGACTGTTGCAGAACCAGACGTAATTGTAAAGCACGAACCAGTCTATTGTAAATGCTGTGGTCGGCTCTTGATTGATATACCATGCCAGAAGATCCGTAAGACACAGATTGTTGATATCAAGGTGGTCGTAGAGACCTGTGAGGAACAGTATTACGAGAAGGTCTGTGAATGCGGTTGCGTAAACAACAGCGAAGCTCCCAACTGTCGTATCAAGTATGGTGACAACCTCCGTGCACTGGTGACATACCTCAATGTAGTGCAGTGTATTCCGTTCAAAAGGATTGCAGAACTTATATCCGACCTGTCCGGCCAGAATATAAGTGAGGGAACAGTGCAGAACATACTCAAAGAGAATAGCGGCAAGACAGATAGTGCATACGAGGAAATACGCAAGAGGCTGGAAACAGCGTCTGTCGTAGGAGCCGATGAAACAGGTGCTGCGGTAGGAAAGCATCTGCATTGGAACTGGATATTCCAGAACGACCTGCTTACATACGTGTTCCAGTCAGAATCGCGAGGTCAGAAGGCCATAGATTCCAAGTTTCCAAAGGGACTTCCCTATTCGACACTTGTGACAGACAGACACCAGAGCTACTTCAAGATGAATGTTAAGGATCATCAGGTCTGTCTGGCTCATCTCCTTAGGAATGCAGAGTATCTGAACGAATTGGATTCAAACCAGGACTGGTCACGGAGATTCATCCAACTGATAGAACACTCTATAAATCTCAGAAGAGAGGGCAACATTACCTCTAGAAAGATAAAAGTACTGAAGACTAAGATGAAGAACCTCTTGGGTGAAAGCCTCACGCATTTAGATAACGAGTTTGAGAAATTCAAGAGAGGTATCCTTAAGGTCAAAGACTACCTGTTCACCTTTCTCTCCAATCCAAGTGTGCCATACGATAACAATGCCAGTGAGCGGGGAGTTAGGAAAATCAAGATAAAACAGAAAGTCAGTGGTTGCTTCCGAACAGATGGCGGTGCCGATGATTTTGCCAAGCTGCACTCCATCGCTGAAACTGCTATGAAGAACGGAAATTCGAAATTCAATGCAATTCTTGCTGTAGTACAACAGTAAGACGATTACTCATGCCCATAGGGGGTGCTGAGTAGTTACGCTGATGGTGGTATCAGTATATTGGATGATACCTTGGGTATTGATTGGAAAATTCCAACAGAGCATTCAAATCTTTCAGAGAAGGATATGAAACATGTCAAAAGATATCCATTTTCGTAGGAATATAAAGGACTTTTAGAACTATTATAAAAAATATACAATGAAGAATGTAGTATTAGTAACATGGATAGGTGGAGGTAATTATGGGACATCCCTGCAGTCTTTTGCTTTGCATAAGAAATTGTCTGATCTAGGCTATAAGACAAGCATCGTTATTCCTTTTTTTCCTATAAAACATAATCTGAAAAGTTTTATATTTAGTGCCTTAACCATGTTTGGCTTGAGTAAGGACAAATTGAAACAAATGTTAAGAGGTGATGCTCGTAATGTCAAACAGCAAAAGTTGGATAGATTTGAAAATAGATACTACGATAAAAAGATTATTTGTTTTCCTTTTCTTCTCCATTTTCTTAATAAAAGTACAGATGTATATGTGACGGGTAGTGATCAAATTTGGAATACGGTCTATAGATTCGATCCCTTTTATTTTCTTGATTTTGCTGCTAATGTAAAGAGAGTAGCTTATGCTTCCAGTATGGGAATAAAAGATTTTCCTGAAGAGCACAAACCTAAAGTGCAAAAACTGTTATCTTGTTTTTCTAAAATAGGTGTTAGAGAAGAAACTGCTGTAAAGGCCATTTCTAAATTATTGAATCGAAATGATGTTTGTCAAGTGCTTGACCCGACATTTTTGCTGACTAAAAATGAATGGATTGCTTTAAGCGAAGATGCTGAAATAGAATTTCCAATTCCTGAAAATTATATTTTCTGTTATTTCATAGGTAATAATCCTTGGTATGTACAGCAGGTTGAGAATGTAAAGCGAGTCACAGGAATTCAACATATTGTTCAAGTTTGTTTATATGGAGTAGATTGTGTAGAGTTACCAGATGCTACAAATATTTATTGGGATGCAGGACCTATAGAGTTTATAAGATTAATAAAAGATTCCTCTTTTGTTTGTACAGATTCTTTTCATGCAACAGCAGTGTCTATAAATTTGGAAAAGAACTTTGTTGAATTTATGCGATTCAAAGATAGCGATAAATCTTCACAGAACTCACGTATATATGATGTCTTAAATCATTATGGCTTAAGTTCACGTATATATAATAATGAAAAATCGGACTGGGCTTTGCCAATAGATTATAGTTTGATAACTAAAAAGTTGGATTCAGATAGAGAAAAATCAGTTAATTTCCTTATCAATGCAATAGAAAAATAGTATGTCACTTAAAAATAGTTATTATGTGTCTTCATTCTTTTGGAGCACTTTATCAAAGGTTCTAACTGCTATTGTTGGCTTCTTGTCTGTTCCATTATTATTAGGCTTTTATGGAAAGGCAGAATATGGAATATTAGCTATAGCTACTGCTTGTAATGGATATATGCAATTATTAGATTTAGGAATGAATATTGGTACAGTAAGATTCTTTTCCCAGTGGAGGGCTGAAGGAAAGAATGAACTGATTAATAGGGTGGCTCGCACCAATATTACCTTTTACGGTTTAATCGCAATAGTAAATATTCTCGGTTTAGTAGGCTTAGCATTATGGGGAGAAGGATTATTTTCTGTAACTCATGAACAGTTTTTGCTATTGAGAACATGTTTGCTGATCATTGTACTCTTTTCTGTATTAAGTTGGGAAACAACAACATTCAACCAATTGCTTATTGCAGACAAGCAGATGGCTTTCACCATGCAAATGCAATGCATTATAACTGTACTGAAAGGATTGTTGGTAGCGATGGTTCTTCTCTTTAAATTGCCTTTGACTACATATTTCTTTTTCTTGACAGGAGTTTTGACACTTTTACTAATTCCATATATTATTAGATGTCGAAAGTATAATCTTATTAATAGTATAAGGCCTGCTACTTATTGGAATGACTTTAAGGTGGTGATAACATTCAGTCTTTCTTTGTTTTTGCTATCTCTATTTCAGTCCACGGCTACTCAATCTCGTCCTATTTTGTTGAGTATGTTTGCGTCGAATGGTGCAACAGCCGTTACAGATTTCAGAATTATAGAAGTAGTGCCTCAGATGATAATAATGATTGGTGGTACTTTTTCTGGAATGTTCTTGCCAAAAACTTCCGAAATGGTTGCCCGTAAAGATGAGAAAGCAATAAAAGAATTTGCTTATAAGTGGACAACTATGACTACCATTGTTGTTGCATGTCTTTGCTTTCCTGTCATGTTGTGTACAAATGAGATTTTAACAGCTTACGTTGGAGCTTCCTATGCTCATTTGTCTGTATGGTTGTTAATTTGGACGATAACGGTTTTAATTCAGATGCATACAACACCTGGCAATGCTTTGGTATTGGCTTATGGTAAAACCAAATTGTTAGTGCAAGTTACTTCTGTGGCATGTGTTTGCTCTATGATATTAAATGTTGTACTATGCAAATATTTTGAGGTTGGATCAGCTATTATAGCTTATTTCTTATATGTTTGCACCATAATAGGTCTTTATTATGTAGTTTTTTATAAAAAACTGTTGCATCTGAGTAGATTAAAATTATTCTTGTGCTTCATAAAACCAACTTTGGTTGGTTCTGTATTATGTGTAATAGTTAATTTCGTTCCAATATCAATAGACATATTTGCAGGCCTTAATGAGAGGATAGCATTTTTGTTGATATGTGGAATTAAAAGTTTGATATGGTTTTTACCATTTGTCTTGGTATTGAAAATGCTGAAAATTTTAGATTTAAAGTCTTTGAAAAACTAGAAATGGAGATTTGTTTAAAAAATAAGTGCACTGGTTGTTATGCCTGTGTGAATGCTTGCTCTCATCATTGTATACAGATGAGGGAGGATGAAGATGGAGCAGTACGCCCGGTTATTGATGAATCGAAGTGTGTCGGGTGCAAGCTTTGTGTGTCATCTTGCCCTAACAATGTTGAATTAGAATTTAGAACTCCTATCAAATGTTATGCTTCGTGGATAACTGACAAAGAGAAAAGACGTATTTGTGCATCAGGTGGCATCGGAACAATCATGTCAGAGTATGTCTTAAAACAGCGTGGAGTTGTATTTGGTTCGAGATATGATGATGAACTTACACCAATAATGACTTATGCTGAGAATTTAGAAGATTTAGAATTTTTCAAAGGTTCTCGGTATGTACAAAGTTTGATAGGTAATATCACTTACAAAGAAGTTCGCACATTCCTTAGAACTGGACGTTTAGTATTGTTTGTTGGAACCCCATGTCAGATAGCAGGTTTAAAAACTTTCTTGCGAAAAGAGTATGAGAACCTCATAACAGTAGATCTGATTTGTCATGGTACAAGTCCAACAAAATATCTGAAAGATGAAGTTGACTATTTATCTGAAAAATTTCATCTACAAGGTGTATCCGACATACGTTTTAGAGGCAATGACGGAAATAACTATTGTCTGACTTTATGGGATAAAGACAGAAGAAAATTATTTCCGCGAAGCAGCTTTCGCGAAAAATTGCTTCGCATCGATGAAGCTCAGCAATTTTATTTGCAAGGTTTCCTTTTAGGTGTATCATTGCGTGAAAATTGCTATACTTGCAATTATGCTCGACCAGAAAGAATCTCTGATATCACTATCGGAGATTTTATAGGATTGGGACAAGAAAAGCCATTCTTAGAGCATGTACATAACGTTTCCTCTGTGATGATAAATACCAGTAAAGGGCAAGCCTTTTATGATAGTGTGTGCAGTAATTCAAATTCTTTGAAAAATGAGGAAAGAAATTATTCCGAGCGATTACTTTATAAGCCTTCTCTTGTCTATCCTTTTCCACGGCATGATAAAAATGAAGAGTTTACATTGAAATATAAAGAAAAGGGATTCCCTGAGGCTATCCGCATCGTTCTTAAAAATGAACTGCGAAAAAAGCAAATGGAACCTCTGCTTGGTTTGATGCGACGTATATACCATATTCCTGGTAAGATATTAAAAAATAAATGTAAATAGATATGACAGCTAATAACAGAGTACGTTTGTCAAATTTTGAGTTGTTGAGGATTGTAGCCATGTTTGGAATCGTCCTTCATCATCTCGTTATTAAAGGAGCATCTACATGTGGATATGTTACACCCTATAATTATGAGAAGGATGGATTTATTGGTTTGATACTCAATAGCCTCGTGGTTGGGGGGTGAATTGTTTTGTTTTAATAACAGGATGGTTTGGTGTATCAAAACCATTTAAAGGTTTCCTGAAAGTTTTTTCCGAGACTGTAGTATTTGGGTTGATAAGTTATTTATTTGTGTCAATATGTGAATCCAGTTTTTCTTTCAGGTTCATGTTTGATTCTGTGGATTTTAGAAATAATTGGTTTGTGAATTCATATTTGATGCTTTTATTGCTAACTCCAATTATGGAAAAATCATTGGCTAATATTCAATACGACGAACTTAAAAAATGGATTATCCTGCTATGTATCTTTAATATTGTCTTTGTGTTCTTGTTTCGCAACTTGAATGATAATGGATATAATGTGATACAATTTATTTTCCTATACTACATTGCAAGGTTTTTGAAACTAGGATATGAAAGAAAATGGTGTGTTTTGTTAAGGATATATTCCCTACCTTTGTACATTTTGGCGGTAATTTCTCTGTCACTAGGATTTTATTTTATGTCGATAAATGGAAAATTAGTAAAAAGTATTGTATGGTTTGGTTATAACCAGCCATTGGTGCTAATACTGTCTATTGCTTTTTTCATGAGTTTTGCAAAGTTGCGATTTTGTTCAAATATAATAAATAGAATTTCAACAGGTGTGTTTGGAGTCTTTGTACTTCATACAACCATCCATATAATTCCTATACGCAATGTATTTGCTCATTTTATATATAGCCAGTATGGATATTTAGGTATTCTTGGTTTAACTATAATTATATTTCTGTTATGTCTCGTACTTTCAATTCCATGTTCAAAAATGATTTCAAAAGCGGTAACAGCTTTTGGAATGAAATCTCATTTATGTGAGTTTAGCAAATAAGATGAATAATTTATAAGGATAAAGTATAGGCGTATCATAGTGATGTGAAGGAAAACTTGCTTATTCTGTCGTGATTGAAAGCTTGTGAATGATATTCGTATTGGTAATATAAGGTAATACCGAATATTTCTGTAGCAGGTAATCCATGTAAAGTAATAAAAGAAATAAAATAAATGACATTTTCAATAGTTATACCTACGTATAATGGTATGCTTTTTGTGGAAAAAGCAATACAGTCTGCATTAGCACAGACGAGAAAAGCTGATGAAATTATTATCTCTGATGATAACTCTACAGATGATACGTTAGCAATTTGTAAAAAATTTAAAGATCAAATAAAAATATATAGTAATCCTAATGGACCGTCCGGATTTGTGAATGGTTGGAACAATGCAATACAGTATTGTACGTCGGATTATATAACGATTTTACATCAAGATGATATTTTGTCTCCTAACTTTTTAGAGGAGATAGAGCATGCTTTAAATGTATATCCTGATGTAAAACATCTATTTGTTCCTTGTAGCAATATTGACGAAAATGGAAAGGTTTTCTATACTCCTGATTATTGTGATGGAAGTATGATAAGATATACTGCGTCTGAATATATAAATGCTTATCAGCATATAGGAAATCCTCATATTCATAGATGTCCAGGTGTAGTGACCCATAGAAGTATTTTTGATGTTTGTAAGTATCGACCAGAGGCTGGTCATATTGCAGACGATGATTTCTTTTATAGAGTAGGTCAATTTACAGATATTGTTGGTGTATTGAAGCCACTTGCATCTTATCGTGTACATCGGTTTTCTGAAACAGGTCATTTAGATGATATGGTGCTTGATGAGAGATTATTGCATGATTATTGTTTTCAAATTACAGAAATTCCAAATAACAAATCTTTAGATAAGAATGCTATTTTATATTTTAAGTATTGGAAATGGAAATTCTTTAGACGCTTAATTGGATATGGTTTAAAAACTCGCAATTTTAGCGTTATAAAGTATGCTATAGCACAAATTCTATAGTTTTCTACTCTCTGTTTTACGTAATTCCTATATGATGAACTATAGTATCGATTTACTTTACGTAAAAGAGGGTGATATCACTATTTGGTATTGGCTGAAAGATTTCCTTCGTATTAGATGTTTTCTCAATATCTGCTTCTCAGATTTAGGTCCTGTATTGGCTTACTATAAGCATAAAATATCAGGAAAACGATAGAAGCGATATTTACTTATTTAGCAATTCATGAAAGTATTAATAGCAATTCCGTGTCTCTTGACTGGAGGTACGGAAATACAGACCCTAAATCTGGTGCGTGCATTAGTGAAGGGGGAACATCAGGTGACAACAGCCTGCTACTTTGAGCACACCGAAAATATGGTGAAGCTGTATGAAGAAGCGGGTAGTAAAGTGGTACTCTTTTCAAAAGACGGAGTACGAGTGGGAGGAGTGAAGGGTATCATATTCCTTCTAAAGAATTTATGGAAGATTAAATTATCTTTTAAACCTGATGTAGTGCATGTACAGTATATGGCACCTGGTGCCATTCCTATCATCTTATTAAAGCTGATGGGGCAGAAGAGTATCGTTGCGACAGTTCATACCAACGCTGATGTTTATGGAGCAAAAGCAATGAAACTTTTAAAGTTCTTGCAGAGTCATGTGTTGAGAACTTTTACCTGTATTACACTAAGGGCAGAGAAAAATTTCTTTGGGAGTTGTTCTTTATTTGATCCTTCCATCCGTCGTATTCCTGCTCATGCGCATTATACCATATATAACGCCTTGCCTGGTTATATTCAGATTACTGATAAAAAAAGAGAAAGTCAGGATATCATAACCATTGGCGTAGTGAGTCGTTTGGAGCATATTAAGGGTATGGATCTGGTAGTTCTTGCTTTTGCCAAAGTATATGACAAACATAAGAATGTTCGTTTGTTGGTGGTAGGGGATGGTTCCTTGCGGCAGCAAATGGAGGAAGATGCTAATAGATTTCATCTTAAAAGTAATATAGAATTTATTGGAAGGCAAGAACAAGCTGCCTTGCAATCATATTATGATAAAATAGACGTATTATTAATGCCATCCAGAAGCGAAGGCTTCGGTTTGACGGCAATAGAAGGTATGGCTCGTGGTTGTGTGCTGGTAGCTAGCAATACCGGCGGTTTACCAGAGGTAGTCAGAGAAGGGTATGTTGGATTACTTCATCAACCTGAATCGGTGAATGATTTAGCTAATAAGATTTGTAGTCTTATAGAAAATCCAAAACATTTTGAGCAAATGCGCTCTCATTTACATGATTATGTGCAGCAGTTTACTTTTGAACGGTATGCTGATTTGTTTAATGATTTATATTCTAAATTGAAATAAAAAATGCTGATGGATGCTGTAAAAAAAAGAGATGTAAGTATTGATATATTAAAGTTCTTTGCTGTTATATTGATAACAAATTCTCACATGGCACACTTATATGTTAAGTTTAGTGCTTTGGCTACAGGTGGAGCAATAGGAGATGTATTTTTCTTCTTTTGTTCTGGTTTTACTCTTTTCTTGAGTAAACAGCGAAGATTTGATAATTATTATAAACGTCGAATTAATCGTATTTATCCTACTGTCTTCATGTGGGCGTTGTTGGCCTCTGTTTTATTTAACAACAAGGATAATATGCAGGAAATTATAATGTGGGGAGGCGGATGGTTTGTTACCTGTATTATGATTTATTATGTTGTCCTCTATTTCTTTAGGCGATTTGTCTTTGGTTATTTAAGAGCAGTTTTTGTGCTTTTATTGGTATTGTCTTTTGTCGCATATTATTTTTGGGACAATTCCTCTCATTGTTTAATATATGGTAATACATATCTTAAATGGGGATTGTATTTCCTTTATATGTTATTAGGAGCAATGGTTGGATGTGGTAAAGTAAAGGTTGTTGACTTTTCTTTTAAAAAAGATTTAATCTGCTGTATTATTTCATTATTTGCTTTCTATGGAATATTGTGGGCTGGAACGAAAAGCGAATTATTCTTTAGTTTACAGATCGTTACGTTGTTGCCATTATTTGGTATTACATTCTATTCTTACAAGCTGTGTAATTCTGTATCTGTTAAAAAGTTGATTGAGAATAAATATACAGCTCCTGTAGTGAAGATTGTATCTGGACTATGTCTTGAGATATATGTTGTTCAATATTGGGTGATGACAGATAAACTGAATTCGTTATTCCCTATGAATATTCCAATCGTATTTGTCTTAGTCACTTGTTTTGCATATTTGTTAAGATGCATGTCTAGATGGTTTTCACAAACGTTTAAGGATGCTGATTATGATTGGAAAGCAATTTTCAAGGTTTATTAATAGGTTTTATATTGTATCATAATGGCTTTAATTTTAAATTTAGTTGCGGGTTTAATTGCTTTTTATTTTGCTTATAGATTTGCATTGAATAAGCAAATGGTAGTGACTTTGCCTTGGGATAAAAGATATGAATACGTTTGTAATCAAAATCTTAGCTTCTTAATCTATAGCATATTAACAGCAATGTTGTTTCTGGGACCACTCTCTTTACTGAAATATGCTGTGTGGATTGTTTTGCTGTTAGTTATGATATATAGAGGTGGATTTCGATACCGTTTTAATATAGTATTAGGTGCATATTCTTTATTTGTACTTTGGAATCTATATACAATGACATATACTCTTTATCCAGGTCAAGGTTGGATGATGTTGTTGAAATTTTGTCTCCCATATCTTTATTTCTGGTTAGGATATAATGCTATTCAGAGGGAGGATGATTTCTATATATTTCTAGAAAAAACGTGTTGGATATGCTGTGGATATGCTTTGATTATTGGTGGAGTTTCTGATAAGCTGTTAACTCCTTTATATATTTTTCTTAACTATACTTCAGGCGGTTTATTCATTACGTATGCATCCCTGGCTGATTTTTTTGCTATTTTGTTAGCAGTTCCTATAATTATGTTTCTTGTAACAAATAGAAGAATGTATTTATGGATGGCTGCATGGCTGCTATTATCTACGGTACTAGCAGCTGTTAGAACGGGTATTGGTGCTTCTTTATTTGGCTTGGCCTTTTTCTATATGTTATATAAAAAAGGTAAATCTGTTCCATATATAGCATTGATGGTTATTATATTTATTGGTTCCATATTTGCAATTCCTGAGGTAAGAGAAAAAATGTTTGGAGAAGATGCGGATAAGGTAACGCTCAGCAATGCGGGGGCTGCAAAAGTTACTATGAATGGACGTGATACAGTATGGGAACTTACGATGAATCGTTTTTACAAGGGTAAAGAGATTCAAGGATCAGGTTGTGGTACAGCTTTAGCATGGTTGAAGGAGTATTATGTAGGAGGAAAAAGTGCAGGACTTATTCATTCTGATTGGGTTCAAATGTTGTGTGAGTCTGGAAAAATTGGCGTAGGAATTTATATTGCTTTTGCATTAGTCATGCTTTTGATAGTCTTGTCTGAAACATGGAAAAATAAAGATTATCTATCAATAACTTTTGCAGGCGCTTTGACTGTTGCTTCTTTTGTGGCTTGCTTTTTTGCAATGGGTTTTGATAATGTTATCACTTATGCTCAGCAAGGATATGTGATACCGTTTATTTTTCTTGGAATTTTTTATAAATTTAAAGATTTAAACAATGATTTCTGTAGTAATACCTTTATATAATAAAGAAAAGCAAATAGCTAGGACGCTTCAAACTGTTTTGAATCAGACTTACCAGAATTTCGAGATAGTAATAGTTAATGATGGTTCTACTGATAGAAGCGTTGATGAAGTTAAGAAAATCTCTGACCCCAGAATTCGATTGATTAATCAAAAAAATGGGGGAGTTAGTGCTGCTCGTAATCGTGGTATAGAAGAAGCCAAAGGAGAATATATTGCTTTTTTGGATGCTGATGACGTATGGGATGTTGATCATTTAGAAACTTTAAATCAACTCATTTTAGCTTATCCCCAAAATGGTGCATATGCAACTGCGTATAGAAATAACATTGAAGGTGCAACGCATAATATTATTTTAAAGAAGATTCCATTTAAGGATGAGACAGGTGTATTATTTAATTATTTTGAAGTTTGCAGCTGTTCTCATCCGCCTGTATGGAGTAGTTCTGTTTGTATTGCTAAGAATATCTTGTGTTCTATTGGAGGGTTTCCTGTCGGGGTCAAATCTGGTGAAGATTTACTAACCTGGGCTCGAATAGCGGTTAAGACAGATTGGGTTTATTCTATAAAAGCTACTGCGACATATATGATGCCTCCAGGAAATAGCTTTAAGGAAAAACCTGCTCGTCCTAATGATGGTGGTGATATTGTATGTAAAGAATTACTAAATTTGCTTGAATCAAATTATCCAAGAAGGTCTGAACTAAGACATTTTATCGGGCGGTTTTATAAGATGAAAGCAAGCACTAATCTAAGATATGGATTTAGACTATCTACCATGAACGAGTGTTTGAAATCATTGAGATATCGACCATTTGCAAAAGAAACTTATCCAATATTGTTTTTGGCAGTAATGCCAAGATTTCTTCAAAAAAGAATATTTTCTATTCATTCTTTCGAAAAAGTAAATACTGTAAGGGATATAAAAAATATATTTGGAAAGTGATTCGCATTTTGGGCGATTCTATACATAGAAAAAACAGGTTTGAAAGAAATAACCTCAAGTGAATATGAGAAGAACGATAAAAATTTTATTGTCTATACCGAAGACAATATACTTCAATTTCCGATACCTTCCAATTAGGCAGGCTCTTAAGTTGCCTATTTGGTTGGCTCATAATGTACGTGTGAAAAGCATGTATAAGGGCGGCATTGATGGTGATTTAAATAAAATGGGTATGATACATATTGGCTATCATGAAGCTGATGCGGTTGATGTGTATTCTGCTCATACTATTTTAGATGTACATAAAGGTTGCAAATTGGTATTTGATGGGGATGCACATATAGGTCATGGTGCTCTTCTTTGTGTTAAGGAAGAGGGTTCTTTGAAATTGGGAAAGCATTTTGCCATCTCTGGTACAACAAAGATTGTGTGTTCTAAAAACATTGCAATTGGAAATGATGTGCAGTTTAGTTGGGATACATTAGTAATGGATAGTGATGCTCATCATATAATAGGTACAAATGGTGTTCCGATGGAGAATACTTCTCCTATAAAAATTGGTAATCATGTTTGGATTGCTGCTAATTGTACGATATTAAAAGGTGCTGTTATATCTGATAATTGCGTAGTTGGTGCAGGAAGTTTGCTTACTAAAGGTATTTTTTCAGAAAATCAAATAATAGTAGGAAGACCTGCAAAATCTATAAAAAATATTAAAGGTTGGACGTTGTAATAAAGAAGTAAAATGAAAGAACAATCAGTTATGGGGGAGCGTTTCTTAGGAATTGATATCGTAAGAACGATAGCGATATTCAGCGTTATTGCTGGACATTTCTGGGTATTGAATACCCCTTATTGTAAAGTGGATTTTGATGGTAGTTTTTCCATGTTTGTGCAGGGGATGGGATACTTCTTCTTTGCAATTGGTGTTCCTTTATTCTTGCTGATGACTGGTTATCTGAATTATAAGAAAGTAACTTTCAATAAAAAATATTTGAAAGGAATACTAAAGGTTATCTATGCCTATCTATTCTTTTCAGCTCTGACTTATCTTTTTAGAACTTATTATCTGCATGAGAATATAGGAATAATTGGCGGTATAAAGAAAACGCTGGATTTCTCTTTAATTCCTTATGCCTGGTATATCGAAATGTGGATTGGATTGTATCTGATTACTCCTTTTCTAAATCTTGGCTATCAGGCAATATCAAATAGGGGCCAAAAGAAGGTGCTAATCTTGCTATTATACTTGATGACTGCCTTGCCTAATTTTTGTAATCGGCATGGTATGCATCTAGTACCTAGTTTTTGGAGTAGCGTATATCCAATTATGTTCTTTATGATAGGTAGATATGTGAGAGAGTATAATCCCAAATGTTCTCTCAAGGTATTGGGGCTAGCTGCATTGTTACCATGCCTTATCAATCCTCTGTTTAGTACATTTGTTGTTTCGGGGAGACCATTGATGCTGATTGCCGGTAATTCCTCTTCTGGATTGTTTGGTACAATACAAGCAGTGGCTGTATTCCTGCTTCTATATAAATTGGATATTCAGAATGGGGTAGCTAAATGGTGTGTCAACAGGGTTGCCTTACTTTCCCTTGATATTTATCTGGCTTGCTATATGGTTGACCAGTTGGTATATCCTATATTTATATCTCATTTCTACCAAAATCAGCAACAGTTTGGTTGCTGGTTTTTCGTCATCGCTCCTCTGATTTTGGTAGTATCTGCCATACTTGCCCAAGTGAAAGAGTGGATATTTAAAGCCATGCGATTAGCATAATATTTTATCTATGAATAAACAAAGAATTCTTTTTGTCCTACACCTGCCGCCTCCCGTACATGGTGCGGCTATGATGGGAAAGTATATTCACGATAGCCGTGTTATCAACGAGGCTTTCGAGTGTAAGTATATCAATCTTACTTCTGCCAAGACCTTACAGGATATTGGCAAGGGAGGAGTGATGAAGTATATCAAGTATCTGATGCTCTTATGCAAGGTCATCCTGAAGGTGATTACCTTTAGACCACAGCTTGTATATGTTACCCCTACAGCTTGTGGCGTTGCCTTCTATAAGGACTTTCTCGTGGTTCAACTTCTGAAACTGATGGAAAGAAAGGTGGTAGTGCATTATCATAACAAGGGTGTCGTAACCCGACAGGACAAGAAACTGGATGACTGGATGTATCGCAGCTTCTTTAAGGGAATTAAGGTTATCCTGTTGGCTGATGCCTTATATGAGGATGTGAAGAAATACGTGAAACGCGAACAGGTGCTGATTTGTGAAAATGGTATTCCTGGTAACGCAGTTGATGCAAAGGATATCACTAGAGAAAATACGACGCCTAGAATCCTCTTCTTATCAAACCTATTAATAGCTAAGGGTGTTCTTGTACTTCTTGATGCTTTAAAGATGCTAGATGATAAGAAGTTGAATTTTACCTGTGATTTCGTTGGAGCAGAAACCAATGAGATTGATGCGCAACGTTTTCAAGAAGAAGTGGAAATGCGAAATCTGCAAAACAAAGTAGCTTATCTTGGAAAGAAATATGGTGAAGAGAAAGAAGATCTGTACAAAAAGTCTGATTTCTTCATCCTTCCTACCTTAAACGAATGTTTCCCTCTTGTCTTGTTAGAGGCTATGCAGCATGCTTTGCCATGTGTTGCCTCAGATGTTGGTGGCATCAGCAGCATCATCCGTCATGGCGAAAACGGCTATCTGGTGGAAATGAATAATCCAACAACGCTTGCCAACAGCATTGAAAAACTATTAAAGGATGCTGATTTGAGAAAGAATATGGGAGAGAATGGATGGATGAGATTTAAACGTGATTTTACTTTGGAGGCTTTTGAAAAACGAATGGAATTCTGCTTGAAAAAGGCTCTGAAGTAAAAAACTACTTAGTGATATATAGAGAAAGAAAGTAATATTTTATGGAGAAATATTTTAATATCAACTACGAATTCTCGCCTCAGGAAGTAGGGCGAAGAATCGATGAACAATTATCAAAAAACGAGTCTGACTATATCTGCGTGGCGGATGGAGTAATCCTGAACAACGCTAATAGAAAGCCAGACTACTTAAAGATTGTAAATGGCGGTATGTTTGCCATCTGTGACAGCGGATATGTGCCGCTCTACATCAAATGGCTGTATGGTAAAAGGTATCCGCAATACTGCGGTAGCCAGATTTTCAAGGACTTGGTCAGTTCGCAGAAATACCGGATGTTCTTTATGGGTACCAACCAGAGAACACTCGACGGGTTAAAAGAGAACCTGAAGGCGATGAACCCGAAGGTAGAGAACATGAGCTTCTATGAACTGCCCTTCAAGGCTGTGGATGAGTTTGACTATCCTGCCATCGCAAAGATGGTGAACGAGGATGGGGCGGATATCATCTGGGTGGCGCTGGGCGCTCCGAAACAGGAAATCTTTATGAGCAAACTGAAACCTTATCTGAAAAGAGGGGTGATGATTGCCGTGGGGGCTGCCTTTAAGTTCTACAGCGGACAGGATGAGAAGCGTGCGCCGAAATGGATGCTCGATGCTCATCTGGAATTTGTTTACCGCATCTTCTGCGACCCGAAAAAACAGTTGAAGAGATGTGGCTGGATTGTGGTTACCCTGCCTATGCTGCTTTATCAGGAGTGGAAGCGTAAACGTTTCATGCAACTATAGATAATGCAGCTATAGATAATACATTATAGAAAATGCAATAAAAAGTAACAATTTAGACTATTTACTTTTATGATTGAACCAATTTATATTTTCCTGCTGGTAGCACTTGTTGTGTCTGTCACCATCGCCATGCTGGTGTTGCCTAACATCCTCCTTATCTCGCATAAGAAGAAACTCTTTGATATGCCGGATAAGAGAAAGGTGCATCATGCGCCGGTTCCCCGTCTGGGCGGACTCTCGTTCTTCCCTGTGATGCTTATTACCATGGGCGGCCTGGTGCTGATATATCATCTGATGGGACTGAGCAGCGGGTCGATGCACGGGGAGGTGCCTTATGAGTTCCTGGCGCTGCTGGTGGGTAGCATGATGCTGTTCCTGGTGGGACTTGCCGACGACCTGATTGGAGTGGGGTACAAGAAGAAGTTCCTGGTGCAGATAGTGGCGGCATCACTGCTCGTGGCTTCGGGCGTGTGGATTAAGTCGCTCGACGGACTCTTCGGAATCTATCAGTTGTCGCCATGGGTGGGCATGCCTTTCACCGTGCTCATCGTGGTGTACGTAACCAATGCCATCAACCTGATTGACGGCATCGACGGTCTGGCTTCCGGACTCTGCGGCATCTCGCTGGTGGCTTTGGCGGGGCAGCACATCTGGCTGCATCTGTTTTCCTTTGCCCTGCTCTGCATTACGGCGCTGGGTGTGATTATCCCTTTCTGGTTCTACAACGTGTTTGGAAATGCCATGAGGGGCAGGAAGCTCTTTATGGGCGATTCGGGTTCGCTGTCGCTGGGCTACATCATCAGTTTCCTGATGATTCACCTGAGCACGGTGGATGTGAGCCCGCATGTGGTGTCTGACTACAACATGGTGTTTGCCTTTACCACGATGCTGGTGCCGCTGCTCGACGTGGTGAGAGTGGTGGGTCACAGACTGAGAAACAGGCAGAATCCGTTCTTGCCTGACAAGAGCCACATCCACCATAAACTGCTGAGATGCGGACTGAGGGTGAGACAGGTGATGGTGGCTATCTGCCTGCTCTCGCTGATGTTCATCCTGCTCAATTTCCTGATGATCGGCCACGTAAACATCACGTATATCCTGGGCATCGACATCGCTGTATGGATAGTGTTCCACCTGGTGCTGGATGTCATCCTACACACCAGGAGGGCGGAAATGGATATTTAATCCTCTAAATATAAATACAAGATATTCCCGGCTCGGAGATTCTAAGGAATCTCTGGGCCGGGATTTTTGCGTTTGTGGGGGTGGTGGATGGAGTGGTGACTTGATGGGGGAAAGGTTATATGGGTGTAATGTGTAAAAATATATAAAAAGATAAAGTAAGAAGTGCATTTTTGAGTTTTATTGCGTAACTTTGCATTTGAACATTCATTATTATAGATATGCCTAAGGTAAGAATTAAAAATATAGGCCCAATTGTTGATACGGGAGACATCGCTTTGTCTGCCGTAATGCTTATTGTGGGTAAACAATCTTCGGGAAAGAGTACCTTTATGAAAATATTGTGCTTCTGTCGCTGGATAGAAAAGCGAATCATGCTTGATGGCGAGAATCTGCTGAAGAAATATACCCATTATGGCCGATTCCTGAAAGAGCTGAAGAAGTTTCATCGTTTCGATGATGCTTTCTTTGCTGCTGATTCTTATATCTTTTATGATGGTGATTGCCTTACCATCGAGATGGATGGCGTGAAGGCGAATGTGAAAATCAGAAAGAAAGCGAATTTCAAAACTGAGCGCTATAATGCAAAACTGAGTTTTATTCCTTCGGAACGCAATCTGGTTTCGGCTATTCAGAACATTGATAAGGTTTATCGCTCATCTGACTATGATTCGATATTTAATTATCTTCTGGAATATCAGGAGGCGAAGAAGGAATATGATATCAAGCATCCGCTGAGAATTCCATTTGATGATAATATGAAATATTATTATGATAAGGTTACGGATTCTGACAGAATCGTGCTTGAGAAGGTGGGTAGAACGATAGCGCCTGTTTATGCTTCAAGCGGTATACAGTCGGCGTTGCCGTTGGCTGTGCTTGTGGATTATATTACCGGACAGGTGGGGAAGATTCCGAAGTCTAGCCTTACTGATTTAACGAGTTTGGTGGCAAAGATTATGCTGGATGATGAGAATAAAGAAATCAGTGCGGATGATGTGATTAAGGGAACTAAGATGTATAGATATAAATTCGCCCAGCTGTATATTGAGGAGCTGGAAGAAAATCTGTTTCCGAAGTCGCAGTTTGCGATGGTGAAGGAGATTGTGAAGAATATCAAGAAGGCCTATGAGCAGTCGGGGGCAAATAGCTATGTGGTTATGACCACCCATAGTCCGTATGTGCTGACTTCTCTGAATGTGCTGATGAAGGTGGCACTGGCTAAGGAAAAGAAGCTTGATGAGAAAATGAAAGAAATGCTGGAATATGCAATCCCGATTTCATGGTATTCGGCATACTGCATGACAGATGAAGGAAAAATGGAGAATATCGTGGATGATGAATACCATTTTATTATGGGTGATTATCTTGATTCTCTTTCTGATGAAATATCTGAATTATCTTCTGAACTTGATGAGATGATATATGGGAATGAATAATAGTTTTTTGGCAGGTTATCTGGCTGAAAAGGAAGTTAGAAAATGTTCGAAAATCAGTCTGAAGGAGCGTTCGACAGTTTATTTGCTGAACTTCGTTCCTCCGATGGACTGTGTGGCTTATCAAGTAGATGGTAACATTATAAAAGGTGCTGACAAGGACAAGTGTGACAAGCTTGTTGTAGCAACAACCTGCACGGATGAAAAAGTATGTGTATTTGTTGAACTGAAAGGTTCTGATGTGGCTCATGCCGTGAAACAACTTGATGCAACATTGTCCTATCCCTTGTTTGCTCAGAACAGAGCGAAATGGACGAAAGCTAGGATTGTTGCAAATAAAATTCCTGCAAACACAGGAAGGTCTGTGGTTGAAAGAGCGAAAGTTGATTTCCGTAGAAAGTATAATTGTGAATTAATCTGTTTAAAGTCTGGACAGCCTGACTTTTTGAGGCAAGAAAAACTGAAATAAATTTCATTAGACTGCGTTTGATTATGGCAAGAAAATTATATCCTATAGGAATTCAGACATTTGAACGGATCCGCAAGGAGGATATGTTCTATGTAGATAAGACGGAATACATCTATCAGATGACACATACCGATGGAACGTATTTCTTCCTGAGCCGGCCACGCCGTTTCGGCAAGTCGCTGCTGGTTTCCACCTTCAAAAGTTATTTTGAGGGCAAGAAGGAACTCTTCGAGGGGCTTGCCGTCGAGAAGCTGGAGAAGGAGTGGAATACTTATCCCGTGCTGCACTTCAGCCTGGCTGGAGGCAAACATATGGAGAAGGAACAGCTGGATCGATACCTCTTATATATATTAAAGGAAAATGAGGATAGGTTTGGAGTAGATTGTGATTCTCCAGATCCGAACGTTCGTTTGCTCAACTTGATAAAAACTGTTACAGCAAAGACTGGTAAGCAGGCGGTGGTGCTCATCGATGAATATGATGCACCGCTGCTGGATGTGGCTCACGAGAAGGAAAAACTCGATGTCTTGCGCAATACGATGCGCAATTTCTACAGTCCTTTGAAAGATTGCGAGCCATTGCTTCGCTTCGTTTTCCTTACTGGCATCACGAAGTTCTCGCAGCTCAGCATCTTCAGCGAACTGAATAACATCAAAAATGTGAGCATGGACGAACCTTATGCCGGCATCTGCGGCATCACCAAGGAGGAACTATTGACCCAGATGAGCGATGACATCAACGAACTTGCCGAGCATCTGGAGCTGAGCAGGGAGGAGACCATACAGGAACTCAAAGACCATTATGATGGTTATCACTTCTGCTGGCCATCGCCTGATGTCTTCAATCCTTACAGTCTGCTCAATTGCTTTGCTGATGGAGAAATTGATTCTTACTGGTTTGGAACCGGTACACCTACCTATCTCATCAATATGATGAGACAGTATGATTTCCTGCCTGCAGACCTCGGCGAGACCATAGAGGTGGATAAGAAGGACTTTGATGCCCCCACTGAAACGATGACCACCATCATACCTTTGCTCTATCAGAGCGGGTATGTCACCATCAAGGGATATGACAAACCGACAAAGTTGTATCAGTTGGCATTGCCTAACCAGGAGATTAGGGTGGGGCTGTATGGTAGTCTCTTGCCTCATTATCTGACGGACAAGTCTGCGAAGGCTAACACGACCATCGCCAAGATGTCGGTATTGGTAAAGAAGGGGGATATGGATGCTGCCTTCTGCCTGCTGAACGACTTTTTGGAGACGGTGCCTTACTGTGACAATACTAACTACGAGGGGCATTGGCAGCAGACGCTCTACATCATGTTTGCCCTGCTCACCAACTATAGCATCCATGTGGAACCGCATACGGCAAAGGGCAGAATCGATATCACGATGGAAACGGCAGATACCATCTACGTGATGGAACTGAAGTTCAACAAGAGTGCCGAGGAGGCTCTCGCCCAGATTGAGGCAAAGCACTATGTCGACGCCTTCAAAATGAGCGGCAAGAAGGTGGTGAAGATAGGCTTGAACTTCTCGGTGAAGGACGAGATGAACTGTCTGGAATGGAAGATAGGATAACAAGATCTTATAGTCCTGTATATTTCCTGATAGCCTTGATGAAGGTATCGCCATATTTATTGAGCTTGAATTCTCCGATACCACTGATCAGACTCATGGCATTCTTGGTGGTAGGTTTCATTCTTGCGAGTTCATGAAGGCTCTTGTCGCTGAGTACGATATATGGAGGATAACCCTGTTCGTCGGCAAGGTTCTTGCGTATCTTTCTGAGGTGTTCAAAGAGCCCTTTGTCTTCCACGCCTTTCGAGTCTTCCTGGAAGATGACACGTTCGGCATGCACCTCAGGAATGAGATTTCCCGGCTGGGCGATGGCGCCCTTCCTGTTGCGTACCGTTTTCTTTGGGCGGGTGGCTTTATCATCTTCTTCTATATAAGCCAGCGAAACATGATGCTCTCCCTTCAGTACCTTCCAGCCTAAATCGGTAACCTTCATGTAGTTGTGGTTGTTGTAGGCAATCTCGAAGAATCCCATCTGCAGCATCTGCAGCAGATAAGCATTCCAGTCCTTAGATGTTGTATCCCTGCCCACACCGAAGGTTTTCATCTCGTTGTATTTGTTTTTCACAACTGCAGAAGAATGCATGCCTCTCAGAATCTCGATGCAGGTACCTACTGCAATATGCTCACCCGAACGGACCACGGCACTCAGGGCTTTCTGGGCTCTGATGGTGCCGTCGAAGGTGCGTGGAGGATTCTTGCAAACATCACAGTTGCCGCAGTTGCAGGATGATGTCTCGCCAAAATAATTCAGCAGAATGCGTCGTCGGCATACTCTCGATTCGGCATATTCCTCCATGCGGCGCAGTTTCTCCATGTTCACATCACGCTGTCCGCTTTCTTCACAGAAAGAACGGAGGGTGATGATGTCGGCCATCGAATAGAACAACACGGTATCTGATGGTGCTCCATCTCTACCGGCTCTACCTATTTCCTGATAGAAACTCTCTATGCTTTTAGGCATATTATAGTGGATTACCCAGCGCACATTACTCTTGTCGATGCCCATTCCGAAAGCGATGGTAGCACATACCACCTGAATCTGGTCCATCTTGAACCGCTCCTGTACTGATGCTCTGGTCTGGGCAGTCATTCCGGCATGATAGGCTGCGGCATTGATACCCAGATCGATAAGTTCCTGAGCTACCATTTCGGTGTTCTTGCGGGAGAGACAGTAGATGATGCCTGCTTCTTCCGGATGATTACTGATGAAGCGGGTGATGTATTGGAGCTTTGCCTTTTTGGTGCTCTCCTGTCTTACGGTGAGGGAGAGGTTGGGGCGGTCGAAACTGCTTACGAACGTCTGCCCATTGAGACGAAGCTGGCGTATGATATCTTCGCGCGTTATCTTGTCGGCTGTGGCTGTGAGCGCCATCACCGGGACATTGCGGAAATTCTCGTGCAGCATACCGAGTTGCGAATACTCCGGACGGAAATCGTGTCCCCACTGGCTGATGCAGTGGGCCTCGTCAACGGCAAAGAGCGAAATCTTGATGTTGCTGAATAAATAAGGTATCTCGCTGATGAGTTTTTCGGGCGAAACATAAAGAAGTTTCAGTTCTCCCTTCTCGCATCGGCGGCGGATGATAAGTTCATCGGTCGTGTCGTTTCCGCTGTTCAGTGCTTCTGCTGGGATACCGTTTGCCTTGAGCGCCTCCACCTGGTCGTGCATCAGACTGATGAGCGGTGAAATGACCACAGCGGTACCTTCCATCGCTAATGCGGGAACCTGGTAGCACAGACTCTTTCCACCACCAGTCGGCATGAGAACCAGACAGTCGTGTCCCTGCATTACCTCTTTGATAATCGTTTCCTGGTTGGGGCGGAAGGAATCGTATCCAAAATAGCTTTTTAATATCTCGTTTATCTGCATGATTGCCGTTTTATGATTTATGCCTTTGCCGGCATGTTTTTGTTTTGTTTTTCATGCAAAGGTAATGAATAATCTGCATAAATAAAAGTTTTCTCCAAGAAAAAGTGCATATTTCAAGTAAAAAACTTTGCAAAGAGCGAAAAACAGGAGGAAAAGTTTGGTATGTGGAAAAAATGTATTACTTTTGCATGGTAAATACAGATAAAAATGGCAAAATGTAATGTAAACACTCAAGAGCGATTTGCCGATATCCAGATGCTCCGTTATGAGCTGAAGGGTTTCGAAAACCTGTCGCTCACACAGAAAATTTATATTTATTGCTTGTCGAAGGCAACCCTCTTGGGACGTGATATCACCTTCGACCAGCAGGGCAAATACAACCTGCGCATCCGTAAAACCCTGGAGGCTGTATACCGTCATTACGAGGGTAATCGCGAAAGCGAAGATTTCAAGGCTTTCGAAGTTTATCTGAAGCGTGTCTGGTTTGCCAGCGGCATCTATCATCACTATGGATGTGAAAAGTTTGTGCCAGGATTTTCAGAGGAATCTTTCTATGAAATGGTTGAGGCGATTGCCGATGAATATCTGCCTCTTTCCAAGGGACAGAGCAAGGAAGACCTGTTGGGCATTCTGGTGCCTGTCATCTTCAATCCGGAAGTTATGCCTAAGCGCGTGAATCAGACGGATGGCGAGGATCTGGTACAGACTTCAGCCTGCAATTTCTATGAGAATGTTTCTCAGGCAGAAGTAGAACGTTTCTATGCCAGGATGAAGGAAGATGGCAACGAACAGGCACCTTCGTATGGACTGAACTCTAAACTGACCAAGCGTAATGGTGAACTGGTGGAGCTGAAATGGACAGAAGACGGACTCTATGGCGCAGCTATCAAGGAGATTGTTTCCTGGTTGCTCCGTGCTCAGAAATATGCAGAAAATGAGGAACAGAAACATCTCATCGATCTCCTGGTGAAGTATTACCGTACAGGCGATCTGAAGGATTTCGACCGTTACAGCATTGCCTGGGTGCAGCAGCACGAGGGAATGATTGATTTCATCAACGGATTTATCGAAGTGTATGGCGATCCGCTCGGACTGAAAGGTACTTGGGAAGGCATCGTAGAATATAAGGATCTTGAAGCAACGAAGCGCACCCAGACCATCAGTCAGAATGCCCAGTGGTTTGAGGACCATTCACCTGTAGACCCACGTTTCCGCAAGCCGGAGGTGAAGGGTGTTACAGCCAATGTCATCTGTGCTGCGATGTTGGGTGGCGAGGAATATCCAGCTTCTGCCATCGGCATCAATCTTCCGAATGCCAACTGGATCCGTCAGGAATATGGTTCTAAGAGTGTGACCATCGGTAACCTGACCGAGGCATATAACAAGGCAGCTCAAGGCAATGGTTTCCGCGATGAATTCGTTATCGACGAGGATACCATCAGTCTGATGAATCAGTACGAGGATATTACCGATGATCTGCATACCGACCTGCATGAGTGTCTGGGGCATGGTAGTGGACAGCTCTTGCCTGGTACCGACCCCGATGCACTGAAGGCGTATGGCAGTACGATAGAAGAGGCGAGAGCCGATCTTTTCGGACTCTATTATGTAGCCGACCATAAATTGGTAGAACTGGGTCTGACTCCGAATGATGAGGCATACAAGGCTCAGTATTACGGTTATCTGATGAACGGTCTGCTCACCCAGACCATCCGCATCAAGGAAGGCGACAAGATAGAGGAAGCCCACATGCGCAACCGTGCGCTGATAGCCTGGTGGGTGATGGAACATGCCGAGGGTGCTGTGGAACTGGTGAAGATGGATATGAACTATGCTTCTGCCGAGGATGCTTTGAAGGACAGTGAGGGCAATATCATTACGACGAAGACTTATGTGAAGATTAATGATTATGCCAAGCTCCGCCATTTCTTCGGTGAGTTGCTTGCTGAAATTCAGCGCATCAAGAGTGAGGGTGATTTCGAGGCTGCCCGCCTGTTGGTAGAGAAGTATGCCGTGAATATTGATCCGGAATTGCATCGCGAGATACTGGCAAGATACAAGAAACTGAATCTCGCTCCATACAAGGGATTCATCAATCCGAAGATGACGCTGGAGATGGATGAAGAAGGCGAAATTACAGACGTAGTATTGGATTATGAGGAGAGCTATGTCGACCAGATGTTGCGCTACTCTGATGAATACGGAACGCTTTAGAAAGTTAATAGTTAAGAGTTGATAGTTTATAGGGCAATCTTGCTATACGGCAACCCTGCTATACGGCGAAGCCGCTATAAACTGTTAACTATAAACTTTTAAAATGATGATAGATAATAAGAACGAGGAATTTCCGATAGTAGATGAAATGGGCAACATCCTGGGCGCCGTTACCCGCGGTCATGCCCATGACGGAAGCAAGATATTGCATCCGGTTGTTCATCTGCATGTATTCAACAGCCGGGGTGACCTGTATCTGCAGCATCGTCCAGCCTGGAAGGATATCCAGCCGGATAAATGGGATACAGCCTGCGGCGGTCATGTTGATTTAGGCGAAAGTGTGAGTCAGGCTTTGCATCGCGAGGTAAGGGAAGAATTGGGTATCACCGATTTTGAACCGGAATCTCTTGGGCATTATGTCTTTGAGAGTCAGCGGGAAAAGGAACTGGTTTATGTACATCGCTGTGTATATGATGGCGAAGTGAAACCGAGCCAGGAAGAATTGGCCGGTGGCAGATTCTGGACCAAGGATGAAATCAGCGAAAACATCGGCAAGGGTGTTTTCACTCCGAACTTCGAAAACGAATACCAGAAGTATTTCATGTAATGACGAAATTAGCCATAAAAATACGTCCCGACGTAGCATTTGCTGCATCGGGACGTATTTTTTTGTATGTCGGGACGCAGCAAATGCTACGTCGGGACGTATTTTCAGCAGGGTTGTGGCCTGTTTCTGACCGCATCTGCAGAAGCGTTAAATCTCGTAGATACCCTTGAGTGCGCCTCTTGCAATTTTCTCGAAATCTTCGCCGAAGTCGCAGAAACGGAGAACCGCATTAGAGACAGCATGTTTTATTCCCATGTTGTCACCCTGCAATGCTGTGGCAGCCTGATCCAGGAATTCGTTGATGCCACGCTCGTTAGGCTCTTTCCCATTGGCAAAGAGACGGGCAAGGAGCTGGAAACCGGCAATCTCATAGAGCGGCTTATCACTTGCTATCCACTGGTAGGCGATGACAGGCGCATAATCTACGTGCTGCAATAGGTTGAAGGCAAGCATCTCTGCCATCTCCTGACTCTGTACCTGTTCCATCCATAAATCTGTGATTTCCGGAAGCATCTTATCGGCAGGCATAATGAGTGTAGCCAGAATCTTGCACTCCCGGATATCTTCCTTCCACAGTTCGATGGCGAGGTCATAGTCTTTACCATATTCCTCAGCCATCTTTTTCAGTTCATAGAATGGTACGCCCCAATTCAGTTTATATCCCAGTCCCTTATCGCGCATAGATTGCGATCCCGGACCGTTCATCAGCAAGCGGAAGCTTCGCTTGATAGTCATCAGTTTCTGATGTGTTTCTTCGTTCATTATATTTAGAGTAAATTATTAACAAAATTAAAGTTTCATTATTTTACAGAACATTCCTTCGAACTGTTCCTCTATATTTGCAGGTTTATGCTTGAAGATACCGAAGATGGCACTTCCGCTACCACTCATCGCTGCATATACGGCACCCAGGTTGTACAGCTTCTGTTTGATTTCTGCCAGTTCCGGGTGCATCTTGAAGATAGGTGCCTCAAAATCGTTGACAAGTTCCTCTTTCCAAGTCTCGATAGGCTGGCGTACAATGTCGCGGCAACATTTGGCTGGTGCCTGTGGGGTGATGGCTGCATAAGCCTCTTTGGTACTGACAGCAATGTCATCGCGCTTCACCACAACCAGATGATAGCCCCTCAGATTATCGCCAGGACCACTTACCGGCATCAGTTCTTCGCCGATGCCTTCTGCATAGCATGCTGTGTCACCATCTTCGGGGTCAGCAGAAATGAAGTAGGCACAGTCTGCGCCCAGTTTGGCAGCATATTTTTCCATCTCCGCATTACCGATGTTGAGGCGGAAACGCTCGTCCAACAAACGGATCATGAAGGCTGCATCGGCAGAACCGCCACCCAAACCTGCCTGCGAAGGAATACGCTTCACCAGGTGAGCATGGATGCGTGGAATCCTGAAGTCGGCAGCCAGGAGATTATAAGCTTTTACAACGAGATTGTTCTGTTCATCGCAGTCTACTGCGTTACCTGTAATCTTCAGATCACAAGGAACATCGCTAGGGAATTCTTCGCCCATGAGCTTGATTTCAAGTGCATCGGTCAGCGGAATAGGGTAGAACACCGTTTCAAGATTGTGGTATCCATCTTTCCGCTTGCTAACTATATTTAAACCAAGATTGATCTTGGCGCAAGGAAATGTAATCATAACTTTTCAGTTTAAAGGGTTCGTTACTATTTTTTGCAAAGATACGGAAAAATATCTAACATGGTGCATCTTTTACAGGATTATTTTTATCAGTAGCATTAAAAATATTAAAATAAGCCCTGTTTTGCAATATCTTTTGTATCTTTGCAATTACAAATTATTAATAGATTATGAAAAAAGGAGATAAAGTCAGATTCTTGAGCGAAGTGGGTGGCGGAAAGGTTGCCGGCTTCCAAGGTAAAAATATTGTGCTCGTTGAGGATGAGGATGGTTTTGAGATTCCGATGCCTATCAACGAGGTGGTTGTGGTGGAGCAGGATGAATACTCCATGGGCAAGATGATTTCGGCTAAGATGGATGCGCAGCAGAAGGCTGAGGAGCATGCCAATACCGAACTGCATCAGGACAGCCGGAGTATCAAGGCTATCTTGAATGATCACGATGACGTGGATATGGATGTAGAGGAATATGATGCTGCCGACCGTGAGATAACCTTTGTGAAACCGGTTCAGGAACGTACGGGTGGCAACAAACTCAGTGCTTATCTCGCCTTTGTACCTATCAACATCAAGGACGTAACCAATACCCGTTTCGAGACCTATATGGTGAATGACAGCAACTACTATCTCCACTATACCTATCTTGTGGCTGAGGGAAATGCATGGACTCTGAAAGCAGAGGGAGAAATAGAACCGAATACCAAACTCTTCATCGAGGAATTCGGTCGTGAGGCTCTGAACGAGATGGAGCATATCGCCATCCAGATGATAGCTTACAAGAAGGACAAGCCATTTCTCCTGAAGCCGGCAACAGATGTTCAGTTCCGTCTCGATCCCGTGAAATTCTACAAACTTCATCTTTTCGAAGAGAACGATTTCTTCGAGACTCCAGCCTATCTCTTTACGATTGTAGAGAACGATGAAATAGCCCGTCCGCTGGTTATCGATTCCAAGCGTCTGAAAGAGCAGATGTATAAGGATGAGAAGGTTGTCGCCAACACCAGCAAGAAGAAAAGCAAGAAGGATGATGGTACCCTTGTGATAGATCTTCATGCGGATGAAGTGCTTGAAACAACTGCTGGAATGAATTCTGCAGATATTCTTCATTATCAGATGGATATCTTTAAGAAGACCATGGAGGAATATAAGAAAAAGAAGGGACAGAAAATTATCTTTATTCATGGAAAGGGCGAAGGTGTGTTGCGCCAGACTCTCATTCATGAGTTGAACTATCGCTATAAGAGTTGCACCTATCAGGATGCTTCTTTCCAGGAGTATGGCTATGGTGCTACACAGGTAACAATAAAGTAATTTATTATGAAGTACGGATTTATTAAGGTAGCTAGTGCCATCCCTGCCGTAAAGGTGGGGGATGTCATTTTCAATACCCAGCAGATAGAGAAACAGATAGCGCTGGCTGAGGGAAAGGGTGTAGAGATCATTACATTTCCGGAACTCTCTGTTACGGGCTATTCCTGTCAGGATCTCTTCCGTCAGCAGGTGCTTCTTGAATCATCTGAGCAGGCGGTGATGATGTTGCTCGATTTCACACGCAAACTCGATATCATCTCTATCGTGGGTGCGCCGGTGATAGCGGGCGACTTGTTGCTCAATTGTGGTATCGTTATCCAGCATGGACAGATTCTCGGTATTGTACCGAAGACATATCTTCCAAACTACAGCGAGTTTTATGAGAAACGCTGGTTTGCTTCGGCTCAGGACCTGAGAGATTGCGAAGTCCGTTATGCCGGACATAAGGTGAAACTGACGCCTGATGTTCAGATTTTTCAAACTTTCGATGGCGTACAGTTTGGTGTGGAAATCTGCGAAGATGTATGGGCTCCGGCTCCTCCTAGCAACAAACTGGCGCTAGCAGGAGCAGACCTGATTTTCAATCTTTCTGCAAGCGACGAACTCATCGGAAAACATCATTATCTGAAGAGTCTGCTCAGCCAGCAGAGTGCCCGTACCATGACCGGATATATCTACAGTTCCTGCGGATTCGGTGAGAGTACGCAGGATGTGGTTTATGGCGGAAATGCCCTGATTTATGAGAATGGAGTTTTACTTTCACAGAGTGAACGTTTCTCTATTGAACCGCAGATGGTTATCTCACAGATAGATGTAGAGAAACTCCGCTCTGAGCGTCGTACGAATTCTACTTATGTAAATGCCCAGCGCAATATTAAGTATTCTGTTCTCGGCGGTCAGTTCAATATCCGTAATATCGAAGCCGATCCTACCGAAAATGAACGCGATTTTGTGTTGGAACGTGAGGTGAATCCTCATCCGTTTATTCCTACCAGCAGCGATATGAATGCCTCTTGCGAGGAAATTTTCAATATCCAACTCATGGGACTAGCCAAGCGTATCGTTCATACCCATGCCAAGACCGTAGTAATCGGTATTAGCGGCGGTTTGGATTCTACGCTGGCCTTACTCGTTTGTGTAAAAGCTTTTGATAAACTCAAAATGAACCGAAAGGGTATCGTAGGTGTCACTATGCCGGGATTCGGAACCACAGACAGAACCTACAATAATGCTATCTCGCTGATGCAGAGTCTTGGTATTACCATTAAGGAAATCAGCATCGCCAAGGCTGTAACCCAGCACTTTGAGGACATCGGTCAGGATGCCAGTGTGCATGATGTGACTTACGAGAATTCCCAGGCTCGTGAACGTACCCAGATTCTGATGGATTTAGCCAATAAGATGGGTGGTATGGTTATCGGTACCGGCGACCTTTCAGAGTTGGCATTAGGATGGGCTACCTATAATGGTGACCACATGAGCATGTATGGCGTGAATGCCAGCATTCCTAAGACCCTGATCCGACATCTCGTAAATCATGTAGCAGAGAGTGGGGTAGACGAACAGAGCCGCATCACCCTTCGTGATATCATCGATACTCCTATCAGTCCAGAGTTGATTCCGGCAGATGAGAATGGAAATATCAAGCAGAAGACGGAAGATTTGGTGGGACCATACGAACTGCATGATTTCTTCCTCTACTATTTCCTGCGTTTCGGTTTCCGTCCTGCCAAGATTTACATGTTGGCAAAGAAGGCATTTATTGATTCCGAACTGGAGCGTGTGAAGATCAGCGATAACGATCCTGACAGCTATGATGAGGAAACTATCAAAAAGTGGCTGAAGACCTTCGTGCGCCGTTTCTTCAATCAGCAGTTCAAGCGCAGTTGTCTGCCAGACGGCCCGAAAGTCGGTAGCGTAAGCCTCAGTCCTCGTGGCGACTGGCGTATGCCTAGTGATGCTGCATCTGCCATCTGGCTGCAAGAGGCTGAAAATTTATAATACATGGCAGCGAAGTTTTAATAAAACGGGAAATAAAAAGTTAGGAGTCGGGGCACTGTTCCAACTCCTAACTTTTTCGTTTATAATAAAATAATTATATAAAAAGTCTTTCTATTTTTGGGTAAAACATATTTTTTTGTAACTTTGCGCCCAAAAGTAAAAACATTATAAAAATATAAGATAATATGGCTAAGAAATTTGCCGAGCACAACGGTCTGAATTTGACTCAGACAAACAATGACGTACTAGCAGCGTGGGAGAAAAATGATATCTTCCACAAGTCTATCGACGAGCGTGAAGGCTGCCCTCAGTTTATCTTCTTCGAGGGACCTCCATCAGCTAATGGCCACCCGGGTATTCACCACGTGTTGGCACGTAGTATCAAGGATACATTCAACAGATACAAGACCATGAAGGGTTTCCAGGTTCACCGTAAGGCGGGATGGGATACCCACGGACTCCCTGTTGAACTCGGTGTCGAGAAGGAACTCGGCATCACCAAGAAGGATATCGACAACAAGGCTTCAGAGAAGTATATCTCTACTGAGGATTACAACCACAAGTGCCGCGAGAACGTGATGAAGTTCACCGCTGAGTGGCGCGAGTTGACTGAGAAGATGGGTTACTTCGTAGATCTCGATCATCCTTATATCACATACGATAACAAGTACATCGAGACTCTCTGGTGGCTCCTCAAGCAGCTCTACAACAAGGGGATGCTCTACAAGGGTTACACCATCCAGCCATACTCTCCAGGTGCAGGTACAGGCTTGAGCTCTCACGAGTTGAACCAGCCTGGCTGCTATCGCGATGTTAAGGACCTCACCACCACAGCCCAGTTCCTCATCAAGGATCCTAAGGCTGAGTGGACCAAGTGGGGCAAGCCATACTTCATCGCATGGACCACTACACCTTGGACTTTGCCATCAAACGTGGCTCTCTGTGTGGGTCCTAAGATTGACTATGTAGCCATCGAGACCTACAACCTCTACAATGGCGAGCCTATGACACTCGTGATGGCTGAGGCTCTGGTTGGTTCATATCTGAAGGCAGACCAGGAGTGCAAGGAAGGCGATCTCCTGCCATTCGACAAGGAGAAGAAGCAGTGCCCTTGGCGCATTGTCGACCACATGAAGGGTACCGACCTCGAAGGCATGCACTACGAGCAGCTCCTGCCATGGGTAAAGCCATGCGAGAAGGTTGATCTCTTCGCACCGGCTTTCGTAACAGAATATGCTGCTGCTCATCCTGAGAAGGTGTTCGCTTCTGAGGATGGTCGCGATCAGTTCGTAGAGATGGATAGCGAGGCTTTCCGCGTAATCCTCGGCGACTACGTTACTACCGATGACGGTACAGGTATCGTTCACATCGCTCCTACATTCGGTGCCGATGATGCCAAGGTGGCTAAGGATGCCAACATCCCAGCTCTCTACCTTATTAATAAGAAGGGCGAGACCCGCCCAATGGTTGACCTCCAGGGTAAGTTCTATCTCATCGAAGACCTCGATGCCAACTTCGTGAACGCTTGCGTCAACAAGGAGGCATATGCTCATCACGCAGGCGGCTACGTGAAGAATGCCTACGACCCACAGTTTAATGTGGATGGCGTCTGGGACAAGAAGGCTTCTGATAAGGCTGAAGACCTGAACATCGTACTCTGCTACGAGTTGAAGCAGGAGGGCAAGGCTTTCAAGAGCGAGAAGCACGTGCACAACTATCCTCACTGTTGGCGTACCGACAAGCCTATCCTCTATTATCCATTGGATAGCTGGTTTATCAAGGATACAGCCTGCAAGGAGCGCATGGTAGAACTCAACAAGACCATCAACTGGCAGCCTGAGAGCACCGGTACAGGCCGTTTCGGCAACTGGCTCGAGAACCTGAACGACTGGAACCTTTCACGTTCCCGCTTCTGGGGTACTCCATTGCCAATCTGGCGTGACGAGAACCGTGGCGAGAAGTGCATCGGCAGCCTTGAGGAACTCTATGCTGAAATCGAGAAGTCTGTGGCTGCCGGTATCATGCAGAGCAACCCATTGAAGGAGAATGGTTTCGTTCCTGGCGACTATAGTCAGGAGAACTATGATAAGATTGACCTCCACCGTCCATACGTTGACAAGATTGTATTGGTTAACGAGGAGGGCAAGCCAATGTATCGTGAGAGCGACCTCATCGACGTTTGGTTCGATTCAGGTTCAATGCCTTACGCCCAGCTCCACTACCCATTCGAGGGTGAGATGGCCCGTGGCACAGAGGCAGACCGCGATGCACTCATCCACAGCACCTACGATGGATATGCTATTCCTCCTAAGTTCTATCCAGCCGACTTCATCAACGAGGGCGTGGATCAGACCCGTGGATGGTTCTTTACCCTGCACGCCATCGCTACCATGGTATTCGATAGCGTAGCCTTCAAGAACGTAATCTCTTCTGGTCTCGTTCTCGATGCCAAGGGTAACAAGATGAGTAAGCACGTGGGTAACGTAACCAACCCATTCGAGATGATTGACAAGTATGGTGCCGATCCTGTTCGTTTCTATATGATGACCAACAGCGAGCCTTGGGACAACCTCAAGTTCGACCCTAATGGTGTGGACGAGACCCGTCGCAAGTTCTTCGTGTACCTTTATATAATACCTACAGCTTCTTCGCCCTCTATGCTAATGTAGATGGTTTCGATGCAGAGGCTGCTCAGGTGCCATTCGAGAAGTGCCCAGAGATTGACCGCTGGATTCTCTCTTCACTCAATACCCTCATCAAGGGCGTTGACAGAGAGTTGGCTGGCTATGATCCAACCCGCGCAGGCCGTCTCATCGATGCTTTCGTCAACGATGACCTCTCTAACTGGTACGTTCGTCTGAACCGTAAACGTTTCTGGGGTAAGGAGATGAGCGAGGATAAGCTGAGTGCTTACCAGACTCTCTATACCTGCCTGATGACAGTGGCTAAGCTGCTGGCACCATTCGCTCCATTCTATGCAGACGAGTTGTATCACGACTTGGGCGGCGAGTTGGAGAGCGTACATCTCGATAAGTTCCCTGTAGCTGATGAGGCTGCTATCGATGCCGACCTGGAGGAGCGTATGGCCATCGCCCAGAAGATTACTTCTATGGTATTGGCTTTGCGCCGCAAGGTGAACATCAAGGTGCGTCAGCCACTCCAGCAGATCATGATTCCTGCAGTAGATGATGTACAGAAGGCACACATCGAGGCAGTAGCAGGACTGTTGAAGAACGAGGTGAACGTGAAGGAGGTTAACTTCATTGAGGGTCAGGGTATTCTCGTAAAGAAGGTGAAGTGTAACTTTAGAGTGATGGGTAAGAAGTTCGGCAAGCTGATGAAGGGTGTTGCTGCCCAGATGTCAGCGCTCGATCAGGACCAGATTGCAGCTTTTGAGAAGGCAGGCAACATCACATTGAATATCGACGGACAGGAAGCCGTGGTAGAGGTAGCCGACGTGGAGATTATCTCTGAGGATATTCCAGGATGGCTCGTATCTAACGAGGGCAATCTGACCGTAGCGCTTGAGGTAGAGTTGACCCCAGAATTGAAGAAGGAGGGTATGGCTCGTGAGTTGATCAACCGTATCCAGAACCTCCGCAAGGAGACAGGTCTGGAGATTACCGACCGCATCAACGTAACTGTGGCTCCTAATGAGGAGACCAACGCAGCCATCGAGTCATTCGCCGACTACATCAAGGGTCAGGTATTAGCAGACAGCATCGAAATCGGTGACAACGCAGGTGTTGAGACCGAGTTTGATGACTTTAAGTTGAACATTCTCGTAGAGAAGAATTAAATAGTTAGGAGTTAGAAGTTAGAAGTTAGGAGCATTTCCAAACTGCTTGCTTCTAACTTTCTAGCCCTTATTTCCTAAAAACATTAACAAATAACATAATAGATAACATCTATGGCTAACGAAAAACTACGTTATAGCGATCAGGAGCTCGAGGAGTTCCGCGCTATTATTGATGAGAAATTGAAGGTGGCAAAGCAGACTTATCATGATTGCATGGCTCAGCTGAACCACTCAGACAGTAATGATGTGGTAGATACATCACCAACCTACAAGGCTCTTGAGGAGGGTAGTGAAGCACAAAGCAAGGAAGAAATCATCCAGATGGCCCAGCGTCAGCAGAAGTTCATCAAGGGATTGGAAGCAGCTTTGGTTCGTATCCAGAACAAGACCTATGGTATTGACCGCGAAACAGGTGAGTTGATTCCTAAGGAGCGTTTGCGTGCTGTACCTCATGCCACTTTGAGTGTAGCTTCTAAGGAGGCTAGAAAAAAGTAATAAATGGAGAAAACAAGTAAAATTAAATACGGATGGCTCGTCACGGCAATGGTGGTTGTCCTTCTTGTTATCGATCAGATTATCAAGGTGTACATCAAGACCCATTTTTGCCTTGGCGAGTCTGTTCGTGTTACTGATTGGTTTTATATCGAATTTGTTGAGAACAACGGAATGGCTTGGGGTATGTCGTTTATCGGCAAGTTCTGGCTAAGTCTGTTGCGCCTGGTAGCCATCTGTGCTTTGAGCATTTATCTGCATCGCATCATTAAGCGTGGTACCTATCGCTTGTTATACATCATTTTGGTGGCGCTGGTTCTGACAGGTGCAATCGGCAATATGATTGATTCCATCTTCTACGGACTTATCTTCACCGGTGCCTCACCTTATTATGTATCTTATCTTGTGCCTTTCGGCGAGGGGTATGCACCCGTGCTCATGGGCAAGGTGGTTGATATGTTCCGCTTTCCGTTCTTCACCTATACATGGCCTGAATGGTTCCCTTTCTGGGGTGGACAGCATGGTACATTCTTCGATCCTGTATTCAATTTTGCAGATTCCTGTGTATCAGTCGGCATCATTTCTCTCTTGCTTTTCTGTAGAAAAGAACTGGAAGCTCTCGGAGGTGATGATAAGGAGAAGAAGGTTAAAGATTCTTCTTTTATTGAAACTGCTGAAGAAAAGATAAAGTCTCAATCTCAAGAAAATAAGGAGGACAAGTAATCATGAAGAAAGCTTTTCTTTATCTCTGTTGGATAGTAACCTTTTGTGCAGCCTTTGCTTCTTGCAAGCCTTCGCTGCCAAGAGATGTGCTCTCTAAAGGAAAGATGACGGATATTCTCTTCGATTATCACATCGCTCTTGCTATGGCGCAGAACGAAGACGGTGGTAGTGAGAAGAATAGTCTGGCTTATCGCGAGGCTGTACTGAAGAAACATGATGTCACCTCGGCAGACTTCGACAGTTCGATGGTTTATTATATGCGCCATACAGAATTGCTGCATGATGTGTATAAGGATTTGGCTGAAAGATTGGATAAAGAGGTGGTTGCATTGGGTGGAAACAGTACAGGAAATAGTGATTTTGACAATCTTACTGCTGTTGGCGATACTGCCAATATCTGGAAAGATGCTACTTCGATGGTATTCTCGCCTGATGAGGGCTTCAACAGTCGCAGTTTTAAAATTGAAGCTGATACTGCTTTCCATAAGGGTGACCGGTTCCGTCTTGATTTCGAATCGCAGTTTATCTTCCAGGATGGTATGCGTGATGGTATCGCTTTGCTGGCTGTTCAGTTCAAGAACGATAGTGTGGCACAGACTGTAATTCATATTCAGAGTGCTCAGCACTATAGTGTAGAACTCGCTGATAATGATAGCCTTGGAATCAAATGTGTAAAGGGGTACTTTATGTTGAATGAGGGTGGCTTCAGTTCTGATGCCGGTTCTTTGACGACTCTTAAACTGATGTTTGTCAATAAGATTCGTCTCATCCGTATGCATCCTAAAAAGGTGGCACCGGTTTCTTCTTCTGCAGCATCTTCTGATTCGGCAAAAGTAGATACAGCTCGTAAGACCCGTATACCAGGTCCGAGTGTTCCAGCGCGTCCGGATGGAGCTTTGGCGCCTCCGACCAGTGCACCGGTTTCTATGCCTGATAAACCTATTCAGATGACGAGTAATTAGTCTGGATGTTTAAGATATGACTGAAATGAGGAGATGCGGAGCCCATCAGGTGATATTGCCGGATGGCTCGATATTGCAGCAGGCTGTGGTAGAAATACAAGAGGGCAGGGTGGTGAACTACTTCGAGTTTCGTGAGGAGTTGCCGATGACCGAATGGTTAGGCGGCGAAATCCGGGTGGAACGCGATGAGGAAGGCATCCTTCGTGCCCTGTGGAACGGAAAAGTAATCAATAAACATTAAACATAAACATTAATAATATGTTAAGCGTAGATCAATTAGAAGACAAGTTGATAGACTTGGCATTTGCTGAGGATATCGGTGATGGCGACCACACAACTTTGTGTTGTATCCCAGAAGACGCCATGGGTAAGAGCCACTTGCTTATCAAGGAAGATGGTGTGTTGGCAGGTGTTGAAATGGCAAAGAAGGTATTTGCCCGTTTCGATCCTACCATGAAGGTAGAAGTGTTGCTTCAGGATGGAACCCATGTTAAGAAGGGTGACATTGCAATGATTGTAGAGGGTAAGACCCGTTCTTTGCTCCAGACAGAGCGTTTGATGCTCAATATCATGCAGCGTATGAGTGGCATTGCTACCATGACTGCTAAGTATGTAAAGCGTCTTGAGGGTACAAAGACTCATATCCTTGACACCCGTAAGACTACTCCAGGTCTCCGTATGTTGGAGAAGCAGGCTGTGAAGATTGGTGGTGGTATGAACCATCGCATTGGTCTTTTTGATATGATTCTCTTGAAAGATAACCATATCGATTTTGCTGGTGGTATCGATAACGCTATCGACCGTTGCCATGCTTATCTGAAGGAGAAGGGCCTCGACCTAAAGATTGAAATCGAGGTTCGCAGTTTCGATGAACTTGACCAGGTATTGAAGCATGGTGGTGTAAATCGTATCATGCTCGATAACTTCTCTGTGCCTGATACTAAGAAGGCAGTAGACATCATCGCAGGTAAGTATGAGACTGAGTCTTCTGGCGGTATCACTTACGATACCATCCGCGATTATGCAGAGCAGGGAGTTGATTTCATCTCAGTTGGTGCCTTGACACATAGTGTGAAGGGCTTGGATATGAGTTTCAAGGCTTGCGAATAAGTGAAGAATGAAGAGGGAAGAGTGAAGAATTCAAATGCTCTTCTCTTTTTGTATATATAAATTAAGGTATATTTTATGAATAAGATTTTTGCTTCTGCCTTGATGGCTGTGGCTATGTTGGGCAGTGTCTCTGAGGCTGAGGCATGTACCAACTTTATAGTAGGGAAAAAAGCATCGGTTGATGGATCTGTGATGTGTTCATATAGTGCCGATGACTATGGTATGTTCCAAAATCTCTGTCATTTTCCTGCCGGTAAGCATGCTAAGGGCGAGATGCGTAAGATTTACGATTGGGATACCAATAAATATCATGGTGAGATTCCGGAGGCTGCCGAGACTTATAATGTGATTGGCAATATCAATGAATGGCAGGTCACCATCGGTGAAACTACTTATGGTGGACGTGAGGAGATGGCTGATTCTACAGGTATCATGGACTATGGTTCACTCATTTATGTTGCCCTGCAGCGTAGTAAGACTGCCCGTGAGGCTATCAAAGTGATGACAACCATCGCCAATACTTACGGCTATAATTCAGAAGGCGAGACCTTTACCATCTGTGATCCGAACGAAGCTTGGATTATGGAGATGATGGGCAAGGGACCAGGTTCTAAGGGCGTGGTTTGGGTAGCTCTCCGTATTCCTGATAATGCAGTTTGTGCACATGCTAACCAGAGTCGCATCGGCAAGTTCAATATGAAGGACAAGAAAAACGTGATGTATGCCAAGGATGTCGTTTCTTTTGCTCGCAGTAAGGGATGGTATCAGGGCAAGGATGCTGATTTCTCATGGAAAATGGCATATGCTAAGCCTGATTTCTCAGGACGTCGTTTCTGCGATGCTCGTGCTTGGGCTCTTTTGAATCATTTCTATGATATGAGTCCTTATCTTGATTGGGCTTTGGGCAAGGATCCTAATGCGAAGGATATGCCTCTCTGGGTGGTTCCAAACAAGAAGGTGAGTGTTGCTGATGTTGAGGCTTGCATGCGTGACCATTATGAGGGTACACCTCTTTCTGTTGCTGATGGCACTGATATCGGGGGTGGTATCTGGCAGATGCCTTACAGGCCAACTCCATTGATGTTTAAGGTGGATGGAAAGCAGTGCTTCAACGAACGACCGGTCAGCACCCAGCAGAGTGGTTTTGTTTTTGTTAGCCAGATGCGTTCATGGATGCCTAGAGAGATTGGCGGTGTTCTTTGGTTTGGTAATGATGATGCCAATATGGTAGCGTTCACACCAATCTACTGTTCTTCTACAGTTCGTCCTGAGTGTTATAACACACCGGGAGCAGATGCTGTGAATTTCAGTTTCAAGAATGCTTACTGGGTGTGCAATATGACCAGCAATATGGTTTATCCTCGTTACAGCCAGATGTTCCCAACTTTGAAGGAGGTTCGTGATAGTCTGGATAACAGCTATTTTGCTGCACAGCCAGGTGCTGAGGCTAAGGCTCAGGAACTGTATGCACAGGATCCACAGGCTGCTGTCAAGTATCTCAATGATTATGGTATTGAGAAGGCACAGCAGATGTTGGCGCGTTGGCAACAGCTCTTCCAGTTTATGGTAGTGAAGTATAATGACATGATTATCAAGCCAACCAAAAAAGATGGCAGTTTCGAGAAGACTCCTTATGGATTAGGTGCAACCCCAGTTCGTCCTGGGTATCCTGAGAAATATGCCAAGGAACTTATTAAGCAAACAGGAGACAAGTTCCTGGTTCCTGAAACAAAGTAACAATATTTATCATCACATAAAGAAAGCCGATTCAAGTATATTACTATACAAGAATCGGCTTTCCTGTTTTCTTGACTTACAATACTAAATAGTATTATAATTTTTAAAGTTACGTCTTTTAAAATCTATTACTTGAAGTATCTCTTGTAGAGACCTGCAAAACCTGCACAGTGGCGGGCTTCATCCTTAGCCATCTCATGAACGGTATCGTGGATAGCATCTGAACCCTGCTCCTTAGCAAGCTTGGCAATGCGGAACTTATCTTCACAAGCACCC